>ERZ772871.1-NODE-1-length-797026-cov-10.0276_pt1 | contig 797026 bp, 613 predicted proteins | sample MGYA00511899_ERZ772871 | MGnify/ENA primary metagenome ERZ772871 (study PRJEB29015, sample SAMEA2737693) | human gut metagenome | biome: human gut; feature: human-associated habitat; material: faeces | place: China | collected 2012 ...
TGACTTGTCCTAAAATAGCTTTACACAGTAATAACTATAAAAAGTGTACAAGTTATGATTAGACGAGAAAGGAAATTCTATTCAGAAGAATTCCGTGAGCGTGTTTTGACTGCTTACTACAACAGTAATGAATCAGTCGACATGATAGCCCGACGCTTTCAGGTAAAGAGAGATACGGTCAGTAGTTGGGTTCATCGTAAAAGAGTTGCTTCCAATCCCAAAGAAAGTAGTAAATTCGTGGTATCAAGTATAATACCTATGAAAGAAGAAAAGCTACCTATTGAAGCAATGGAAGAACGTATCCGTGAACTAGAGCAACAACTGGCGAAAGAAAAAATGCGTTCCACTTGTTTAGATACTATGATTGATATTGCGGAACGTGAGCTAAAGGTTGATATAAGAAAAAAATCTGGTGCCAAACAGTCCAAGAAGTAAGGCAAAAGCATCCATCATATAAGATAGATGTTTTATGCCGGCTGTTTGGCAAAACCCGTCAGGCTTACTATGAAAAGTCTCATTATGTTGCCAATAAGAATGTGGAAGAAGATGTAATCTTGTCTCTGGTACACAATGCTCGAAAAGATTTTCCACGTATGGGTGCGAAGAAGTTATTAATCTATCTTCAACCTACATTCCAAGTGATGGGTATACACATAGGTCGAGATGCTTTCATTGAATTACTGTATCGTAATTATTTATTGGTCAGAAGGGTGAGAAATAAGAGGAAAACGACTTTTTCCAATCATTGGATGCGTAAATACCCCAATTTGATAAGGGATTATATACCAACGGCTCCCAATCAATTATGGGTAAGCGACATTACTTATATTGAGATGGCAGGGCGTTTTGCTTATCTAGCACTTGTAACAGATGCCTATTCTCATAAGATCGTTGGTTGGGAGCTTGCTCCATCACTTCGTGCTTGCAATGCTCTTGCTGCCTTGAAAATGGCTTTAAATAGTTTACCGGAAGGATATTCCGGGCTTATTCATCATTCAGACAGAGGAAGCCAATATTGCAGCGCCAGTTATGTTAATTTGCTAACGCAGCATAAGGTACAAATTAGCATGACGGAAAGTGGCGATCCACTTGAAAATGCAATAGCAGAAAGAATAAATGGCATTCTGAAAACAGAATGGATATACGATGTTAAGCTAAAATCATGGCAGGAAACTATTAACTTCATTAGTCGAATTATTGATTTATATAATAATCAAAGACCACATCAGAGTATCAGTTATATGGTTCCTGCCTTGGTTCATCAAGCAAATATTAAAACAGAACGTAGATGGAAGAATTATTATCGAAAGAAGAATGTACTTAATGAAGAAGTTCCTATCTTTGGTCCGAAGTGTAAAGGCATAGCAGGACTAAAACACTCAATTCCTGATAATGTCAAGCTAAGATAGGACAAAGTAATAAATCTGTAAAGTTTTTCTAGGACAAGATAAAATTTAGTGCAAGGTGCAAGTATATATCTATATATATATAGCTTGCACCTTGCACTAACCTTAGAATGTTTATTTTCAACGGTTTGCATAATCCAAAAATAATGCGTACATTTGAACCCAAGATGTTGGCAGACAGACACCGGACAACAGCAGACAGTTTTTAAGGACTAAAGCGTGACGGATGCAAAGCCGAAATTTCTGAAAGTACTGATATTGAGGAAGAAATAACGTTTGGTTCATAACCCAGGCGGATCACTGAAAACAAAAGAAGAATCAAGCAAATCCCTGATAATCAGACATTATCAGGGATTTTTATTTTCCCCAAATACTGCATTTCACCGCAAAAAACAGTGATGATCACAGGTGAAATAGGTGGACTTGACATCTACCTGAAAAAGTCCACCGAATTAGATCATATTTCATTGATTTTCTGAATTTTGCGTGGTTCGAAACCGACTCGTAAAAATTAATTTTGTAACATCATTTTTTTGAGTATGGCTATGCAGAGAAACTACTTTACGATTCTTTTCTTCATCAAGAAGTCTAAACTCCTAAAAAACGGAGAGGCACCCATTTGTATGCGTATAACGGTTAACGGGCAACGGGCCGAGATACAGATTAAAAGAAGCGTGGACATTTCCAAGTGGAATTCCCAAAAGGAATGTGCCATAGGTAAGGAAAGGAAATCTATGGAGTTGAACCATTATCTGGATACGGTCCGTATGAAAGTTTTACAGATCCACAGGGAACTGGAGCAGGACGGGAAGCCGATCACGGCCGATGTCTTAAAAAGACGTTATTACGGGGAGGGGGACTCTCCGAAGATGCTACTGGAGGTTTTCCGGGAACATAACCGAAAGTACAGGGAGTTGATGGGCAAGGATTATGTCGCCGGGACTGTCCTGCGCTATGAACGGACCGCGAGGTATCTGGGTGAACTGCTGCAAAAGGAATACAGGATGAACGATATACCTTTGAAAGAGATAAACCATGAGTTCATCGCCCGGTTTGAGCACTATATAAAAACAGAAAAATCATGTGCCCAGAATGCCACGGTAAAATATCTGAAAAACTTCAAGAAGATAATAAAAATGGCGCTTGTGAACAAATGGATAACGGACGATCCTTTTCTGGAGATTCATTTTAAACAAACAAAAACGAACCGGGCGTTCCTTACGGAAGAGGAATTGAACATACTTCTGAAAAAGGAATTCACCATTCCCCGCCTGCAAACGGTCAGGGACATATTCGTGTTTTGTGCGCTGACCGGGCTAGCCTTTACCGATGTACAGCACTTGCGATATGAACACATAATAAAGGATGTCAATGGCGAGTACTGGATAAGAAAAGCCCGGGAAAAGACGGACAACATGTGTGACATTCCACTGTTGGACATTCCACGGATGATTTTGGAGAAGTACAAGACACATCCGGAATGCCTGAAAAAAGGAGTGGTCTTGCCGGTACCCAGTAACCAGCGGATGAACAGTTATTTGAAAGAGATCGCTGACATATGCGGTATCAATAAACCACTGAGCACGCATGTAAGGAAACATAGTAAAATTTATATCTAACTAATAAACAGCTATTTATAATATACTATTCTATTTATAGGTAACGATTTAGAAACGAGCGAATTACTATATTCAGTTTTCTTTTGCATTAATCAAAGAACGATTTTAACGCTGCAAATATACATTTAGCCAGCGATAAAAGCAAGTATTTCCCGCCGCATAAATATCTCAAAACCTGCTATGGACGAAGGAGGGCTGATTTTACGTCTCCCCTATCCAATGAGTAAAGCACTTTCCTTCCGGCAAAAAGCGGCATTACATCCCCCTTTTTTATATTTAGTCATCATAAGATTCTTATTCTCTGAAATACAATGTTTTGCGTAAACAGGCAAGTGATTGTATCTGATAATTTTGCATCCTGTAAAATTTTAAATCAGAGAGTTTATGGCTACAGTAAAAATTAAATTCAGACCTTCCTCTGTGGATGGCAGAGAGGGAACGGTTTATTATCAAGTGATTCACGGGCGTGTGGCAAGACAGATCAACACTTCCTATAAGTTGTTTCCTGCCGAGTGGGATAAACGTCATTCCCGGATTGTCATCATTTCGCCGGATAAGGACAGACAACAATATCTCTTGTCATTAGATAAAAAAATAACGGAAGATATTGACCGGCTGGAGAATGTCATCACTGTCTTGGAACGGAAGGGAGGTGCTTTCACTGCCGATGGCGTAACTTCCGCCTTTCACGGCGAGCATCGCGGGCTTTTCTTTCTTGTTTTTATGCGGGAAGTAATAAATGGCCTGAAGTATCTGGGAAAAGTACGAACCGTTGAGACCTATAACTCCGCGCTCAACAGTTTCATGCGATTTATGGGTGGGAAGGACGTGCCGCTCAGGGATATGGATTTCGATCTGATAATTGCATACGAAGCATGGCTGAAGTCTAAAGAAATCTCCATGAACACGATATCCTTTTACATGCGTATTTTGCGTGCGACCTACAACCGTGCCGTAGAGAAGGAACTCGTCACCCAGCGTTTTCCCTTCAAATATGTCTATACGGGAGTCGAGAGGACAACGAAGCGGGCCGTTCCACTGCGTGTGATGAAACAGCTCCGAATGTTGGACCTGTCAATTTATCCGGCTAAAAGATTTGCGAGGGACATGCTGCTTTTCAGTTTTTATACAAGGGGGATGTCCATGGTCGATATGGCATTCTTAAGGAAGAAGGATCTTGATAACAGTATCCTTACATACCGGCGGAAAAAAACCGGGCAGCGACTTTTTGTAAAATGGGAGCCATGTATGCAGGAGATCGTGGACCGTTACAATATTCCTGAGTCTCCATATCTTCTCCCCATCATCGTCAAATCAGGTGTAGACGAGAGAAAACAATATATCAATGCCTCCCATCGTATCAACAGACATTTGAAAACTATAGGAAAAGAATTAGGCTTATCCGTTCCTTTAACTCATTACGTAGCGCACCATTCCTGGGCCAGCGCAGCCCGGAGTAAGAATATTCCGATCTCTGTAATTAGTGAAGGTATGGGGCATGACTCGGAAACCACTACAAGGATCTATCTGGCCTCATTGGATACTGCCACTATAGATAAAGCGAACAGTCTGATTCTAAAATCCTTGTGCAGAGAGTAGCATATTGGGCGAATGTACCTCTCTTTTCAAGAGAGGTACAAAAAAGAAATATCCTAAATAAGGGATACTTGTTCAAGGAATGATCTTAGATATGGGAATGTTTAAGGATGATAATAATGTTGAGCAAAAATTATGGTCTCTTCATAAGAGATGAATAATGCGACGCAAAATTACATAAAATATTGAAAACGATTACAAAAATGAGCAAAAAAAGATAATACAGAATGGAATGATTCTTGAAACAGCAAAACAATTTGTTGAGCAAACAGGAACTAATAAAAATCAAGCCCCTTATTATCAGGCTATTTTGTTCATATATATCGTATTACTCATCTCTTATGAAGAGAGGTACATTTACCATAGGGAATTGTGGAGTAAATATGCCTAAATCATGGGAAGGCTGCTTGTAAGAAGTTGAAGGTATTTTGTAAAATACTATAATGTTTTTTATAGAAGTATATACTCTCCACAAAATAAACAAATGATGCTTTTTCTCCTAGAGATGTATTGATAAATTATATACAAATATGGAATCAATATGAAAGCGAGAAAAATCTTACTTGTATTCCTGATATTTTATGTAGGCCACATTCAGGCACAAGAGATACAGGATTCGGTAAAAATCTATTTCAGACAAGGGTATTCCGTATTGGAACCATCCCGTAGAAATAACAAAGAAGCGTTAGACCGGATTGCGGACAGTCTACGGACAAGCTATGCGGATTCCGTTTATCAATTGAAACGTATTCAGGTAGTAGGTGGTGCATCCCCGGAAGGTAGTATCCCTCTGAATAGACGTTTGTCAGTAAAGCGTGCCAATGTGTTGTTCAATTACCTTTCACGCTATGGAGAATTACCTGATTCTTTGAAAACTAATGTGTTCCTCGGAAGAGACTGGAATGGTCTGATCCGTCTTGTGAGCGATGACAGGAATCTGCCATACCGGAAAGAAACGCTACATTTATTGCATGAACTGGCAGAGGATGCGGCAAATGACGATCTTTCGAAAGGTGACCAGCTGCGGCGGATACAGCAACTGCGTGGTGGAGTGCCCTATTGGTATATGTATAAAAAACATTTCCCGGAATTGCGTGCCTCCCGGTTGTATCTATGGTATAAGAAAGTATGGAATCCTATCGCTCCTATGTCAATGCCTCCCATTGAACTGCCTGTACCCGAGCCCGAACCGGCAGGACCTCTACCCTTTGTCCCATATATGCCTCCGCAGCCACGGAACCTGTATTTTGCTGTGAAGACAAATATGTTGTATGATGCATTGCTCGTACCGAATATCGGTGTGGAGTTTTATCTTGGCAAAGACTGGAGCGTAGGTGCCAACTGGATGTATGCCTGGTGGAAAACAGATCGGCGACACTGGTATTGGAGGACTTATGGTGGTGATATGGTCATTCGTAAATGGCTCGGTAAAGCCGCCAAGGAAAAGCCTCTTACCGGACATCATCTGGGCCTATACGGGCAGATTTTTACTTATGATTTTGAGACAGGAGGAAAAGGCTATATGGGGGGGAAACCCGGAGGGACGCTTTGGGACAAAATGAACTATTCCGCCGGTGTGGAATACGGTTATTCGCTGCCGGTGGCATATAGGTTGAATATTGACTTTACTATTGCCGTCGGGTATTGGGGAGGAACCTATTACGAATATACTCCCGTAGACAACTGTTACGTATGGCAGGCTACCAAGGAACGGCACTGGTTTGGCCCTACTAAGGCGGAAATATCGCTGGTATGGCTGATTGGCAGAGAAAATTTCAACAAAGGGAAAGGAGGCAGACGATGAAAACCGGCATACGAGTGACTGTTTATGCGCTGTTGGCCATGATTCTTTTCTCATGCGAGCACAAGGAACTTTGCTTCCATCATCCGCATATGGTTACGCTCAGAGTGGATTTTGACTGGAAGAACGCCCCGCAAGCCGATCCGGAAGGAATGTGTGTGTATTTCTATCCTGAAGAGGGTGAATCTCCGATTCGGTTCGATTTTGCGGGGAAAGACGGAGGGTCGGTAGAGATTAAAGAGGGAAGATACCGGATACTCTGTTATAATAATGACACGGAGTCTTTACTGTTCAGAGGAATGGAAGGATTTGACACCCATGAGGGATATACGCGGGATGGCAACGTGTTTGAGAGCATTTATGGGAACGGTGCCCATTATGCGCCTCCGGCTAAAGGTTCGGAAGACGAGCGTGTCGTTATCTGCCCTGACATGATGTGGGGAAGTTGCGCCCGAAATGTGGAAATTACCGAATTAGGACTAAGTTACGAATGTATTTCTTTCGCGGACAAAGACAAGGTCGAATGGATAGAGAGTAGCGAGCATGTCATTACGCTTTATCCAGCTGAATTGATATGTACCTATACTTATGAGGTCCGTAATGTCAAGAACATGGAATATATGACGCAAGCCTGCGGGTCATTGTCGAGCATGGCTCCCTCCATGCTGTTTGCCAACGAAGAACTGGACAGGGAGTGTGTTACTGTTCCCTTTGAGACAGAGCTCCACCTCGAGAGCTCGAAAATGACCGGTAAATTCTACACGTTCGGTCATCACGAAGAGAATGCCCGTCCGCACAAAATGATGTTTTATGTATGGTATTCCAATAAGGAAAAATTCTATACAACCTTTGACGTGACCGACCAAGTGCATAAGGCTCCGGATAGAAAGCATGTACATATCATCATTGATAATGCGGGCTTCCCAGAACCGCTTCCGAACGAGGATGGATTTGATGTAGAGGTTGATGATTGGGTGGAAGTAGAAAATGATATTATTATGTAGTCTTTATATTTTTAATCTTTTTGATATTATGCAAGCGAAATCAATTCTGATGGTACTATCGGCCATGGCATTGGTAACGGCATGTGCCAACGACGAAACGATAGAAATAAACTATGGTGAAAGCATCAGCTTGAGTGCGGTAGCGGGAAAAACAACCCGTACAGGAAGCGAAGCCACCACAACCAACAGTATAAGAAACTTTCATGTATTGGCCTTTACCCAAGGAGCTACATACATGGATTGCGATGTGCGGAAGCAAGGAAATGTATGGTCGTATGGCGATACCAAGTTCTGGCCGGAAACAGATGTGGACTTCTATTCGTATAGTCCGATGAATACGCAGAATGGCAATGTTAGCATCAAGGTTGAAGGCGACAAGAAAATTGCAAACTATAACGTACCCGGCGATGAAGACCTGCTTTATGCCTTGAACCAGGCTGAAAAGAAAAACGAGCATGAGGGTGAACGACCAGTCATGGTCAACTTCCGCCATGCCCTGTCACAAATTGTATTCAGAATCAGGAATACCAGCTCTAACCTGACAGTGTTCGTAGACGCAGTGAAAGTGGAGGGAATAGAGAAACAGGGTACATTCTTCTGGCCGACTTTGAGCACTACTACTCAATGGCAGGGAACTGAGAAAGACACGGAAACTGACAACTCATGGGGAAGATGGAATATTGTGTATAACAAAGAGAACGCAAAGCAGAACAACTATGCCGCTGAGATTATTCCGATAATGGAACAAGGTTTTGTAGGTTCCATAGATGCATCTGTGCGGGACTTGACTGTTAAAACAGACAATGGCTATAAGGGATTGCTCCTTTTACCGCAGACATTGAATCCCTGGATTACGAAGACCGGCGGAACAGATGAAAATCCGGAGTACAAAATCACGGGGACAGCGCGAGTGCTTGTTAAATGCAAGCTGGTGGATACGGTATCTAATGTACAGTTGTGGCCGAACACGAACTCACACGAGGAAACCGCATGGGTGGGTGTCTCCCTGGTAGGAGAACCCAAAGACATAAACGGAAAAACCAAACAAGTCTGGAAGCAAGGCAAACGCTATGTTTATACTCTTATCTTTGGTGAGGGTGGCGGCTTTAACCCTGATCCAGATCCTGAAAATCCAGATCCAGAACCTGTATTGGTTCCTATTACATTCGCCGTAACTGTGGATGATTTCGTTGAATATCCTCAGGACCTCGATGCCAGTGTTCCTAATTCAAACTCTGGACAATAACACTGAACAACCGCAGACTTGTCTTTTCCATTTATCAAGTTGTGGAAATATAATAAGCCGGGCGGGGTTGAATGTTCCCTTCCCGGTTACTATTTATTGTACAAAAAATAAATGCCTATGCGACTTAATTTAAAAAAGGATTTCCTTCTTGTCACGACCATGCTGGTCGCTGTCGGCTGTTCCGATAGCATGACGGAAGAAAGCGATTCGGAGCAACGGATACCGATTGTCTTTGGCACACAAGTTGCCACTCGTGCAGTGGTGGAAAATAACAAGGAGGGTATGGATAATTTCACATTGTGGGGATGGGTACGGGAAAGCGACGGACCGAAATTGTTTTTCGATGCTGTTCCGGTTACTCCATCGGGAAACTATGGCGAGAAACGTTTTTGGGCTGTAGGTAGGCCTTATGGCTTTTATGCGGTGCATCCGGAAAAGATGAAAGAGAATAATATTGCCACAGAGGTCTCCTGCAACGATAAAGGTGAACTTAGGGTTACGGGGTTTGATTCTTCCGAGATGGGGAAGGGTGCTGTGGATCTGATGACAGCAGCAAAGACGGATGTGGTTTATGAGGGGGGCGGAATGATGGCGCCTGTGCTTTTGGCATTCAAACATGAATTGGCACAGGTGAAATTTACTGTCTGTACAGGGGAGAAGCAGGCGGAAGTGTCGGACATCAGACTTTTGGGGGTGGACTATAAAGGTGACTTGCTGTGGACACCGGAGGAGTCGACATGGCAAAACCGGATAAACTGCACGGAAGAAGGAACCCCTTTCGTACGCAGCGAGAGCGTGCGGATAGAAGCTGGAAGCAGTGTTACCGTGCTGGATAGCGTATTGCTGTTGCCGCAGCCGGTGACGGAGCATGTGGCGGTAACCTTTAAGTATGCCTATGCCGGCAAACCGTTGTCGGAGGCAAAAGAAGCGATGGTATACCTGGATGTGGCTCAAACAACGGAATGGATAAAGTCGAGCACTTACCATTATAAAATAACGCTGCCTGCTGGCGATGCCGATATCACTGTCAAAGTGAGCGTGGGAGATTGGGACAGCCGGGATATTTCGGCAGATTGGTAATCTCATAAACAGGAAATAGCAAGATATGAAAATTCGAAAATACTCATATATATTATGTATGTTTGCCGCAATGGTGGGGATAATGACGGCTTGTGCATCGGACGAACAGGAGGAGATGTTTCCCGGAGAGGGAGAACCGGTGACGGTGAAGCTTTCAATTGATACAAGGGCGGCAGGAGCGGATGATTTCGAATCGCAGGTGAAGACACTCAGAGTGTATGCTTTTCACAACGGTAGTCTGGTAGGGTATTATTATGGTGGTGAGGATGTGCAACCCCATACTTTCAAATGGAAGCTGCCACAAGGAGAAGTCTGGTTTTATGCGGTGGCCAATGAACAAGCGGCAGGAAAGCTGCTTAGCGAAAACAAGGGAGACATTTTTGTACTGCCCGGTGAGACTGTCGGGGGAGTACGTCCGGTCGAAGGCTTGGAAGTTGCGCCGGACAGACTGGAGTCTTTGACTTTCAGCCGGCTGCCGGAAGCGGAATATATGTCGGGCGGAACGGAAACAGACAAGGATGAAACGGGAAAAAAATACCGCTCTGCCATTGTGCCGATGACCTGTAAGTATCGTGGAACAGTTACGCACGATAATCAGGAGATAAACCTGGAACTGAAACGCAGCATAGCGAAACTACAGCTTTACTTTGCCAAGGCGGATGTGGCAGACGCCGGAGAGGGGCAGCTCTATATGGGGCGCGGGTTGTATCTCTACAATATGCCGGAATACGGGTATCTGTTTCCGAAAGAGAAGTACGAATATACGGGAGATTTCAATTGTCTGGAGGGAGCCGGTGAAAGTTCCGACTCGAAGAATCAGAAGAACGGCAAGGTAATTCTGAGTGCGGGATGGCCGGAGGAACCGGAAACCGCTCCGCAAGAAGGGACACCGGAATATGAGGTGTATGAAAAGAACTTGCTGGAGAAGACCCATATCAACGAGATTAAGGCTTTGGCACATGCCGGGAATACAGGCACGAAAAACTTTCAGTGGATGCCAGCCAAACCGATTTATCTGTTTGCCAACTCCAATGAAATTGCAGACCGTTATCCTGAGAATCCGTCAGCAGAGAGTTCAAGGGGATATTATCTGAAAATACTGTCGCATGAACATAAAGTGGGAAGTGACGGTACGGAAGGCCATGAGGCTGATATGCAATATGTGGCTTTGCCCGAAGTGGAAGCCAACATGAACCTGCGGCTGTTTTCCGTTATTTCCATGCATGGACACGTGGCTATGACAGCACATTGGATGATTGTTCCGTGGGAAGCTGGAGGCGGAGATGTGGAATTTAATTAGGCAGACGAATAACAGATAAAAATATACAGCATGATGAAAAAAACAGTGAATCATATTCTGGCGGCGGGACTGTTGGCGCTCCTGTCGCTTGCATCTTGCACCGATGAGTTCATCGAAGGAAACGACTTGCAGGGAGTAGACCGTGACAAGCGGGTGGAGGTGAGGCTTCCGTTCGGTGTGGGACGTGGCATCACTACCACGATTACAACCCGTGCGGCAGGTGGAGAGATTGATTATGACTCCCAGCTTTCGGGCGTGATGGCTTTTGTATATGAAGCGAAGAGCGACAATCCGGAAGAAAATGAGTTGTTGGCCTATCATCTGTTCTCCAATCCGTCCAATAAGCCGCTGGAAGGCGCTACCGGCGGATGGATTGCCGATAATGACGACCCTACGTGCGGTGAAATCAAGTTCTATGTTCCGGTGGGCGATGTGTATATCTATCTGTTGGGCAATGCGCAAAGTTCGTTCCTTAATTTCTTTCCGGGAGTATCGGGTGGGGATGCGCTGGGCACTCAGGCGGAGTTTTTTGAAAAAGCAACCCCGAAGTGGAACGGAAACATACACAGCGTAGACGGTTATCTGCCGCTTACGGGTATGGTGAACAACAATACAGGATTATGTCATGTGAACGAACAGGGACAAATCAGTTATACGGATGAAGAGGGAAAAACTCATACGCTGTTGCCGGACGGTAAACACGATGAAGACAACTCGTGTGTGCTGAAACGCCTGATGAGCAAGATTACAATGAATATCAGGGAAGGTAAAGGAGTGAAGTTTACGGCGCGAGATTACACGGTTCGCCATATACCTCATTATGTGTCGCCCACCGCACAGGCGTGGACGGAAGAAGAGCGGGACCGTATCCTGGTGGAAGATGCCAAGCCGGTGAATTTCGGTTTACTGGATTCTCTCACTTTTACTATATACCTGCCGGAGAACATACGCAAGGTAAGATCCGGCGTGGAGATTACCGAATACAGGCAGCGGGATAAGGTGGTGAAGACTGCCGACAATAAAAATACGGAAGAGACCGCTCCCGATGATTTTCATGCTGATAATGCCGATAATCACAAAGGGCACTACAAGTTTGAGTTTGCTCCGAAAGCTTCTACTTATATTGAACTGACCGGATGGTTTGAAAATGCAGACAAGACGGTTGCTGCCGATGTCCGTTATTATATCCATTTGGGTAATTTCGGGAAAGACCTCAATCACTTCAGCGTGGAGCGCGACCATCACTATACGTATAATGTAACCATCAACGGAGTGGATGATATAGTGGTGGAAGTGGAAGATGAGAACGAAAAGACTCCGGGAGCGGAAGGAGTGGTGTTCAAGCATGAGGCTTTCGCACATATCGATGCCCATTTTGACCAGGTGGAGATGAAATTCATGCGGAAAGACATTGAGAATGGTGTCTATCTGTATACCGACACACCTTTCGGGGTCATGGGGGTGATGTATTATCCTAAAGGTACCCCAGACGGAGGTTCGGAAGGCAAATGTGTATCCGTGAGCAGTTTCGGTATTACCAAAGAGGTGGCACAAGGCTATCTGGCGTGGCTGGAGTTTGCGAAAGAGACGCAAAAGGATAACTATTTCTATAATGGAACAAAACCGGATAAGGAAAGCCCCTATCTCCTGGAATACTATTATCCAGGCAAGGTGAAAAGTGTGTTCGATGCGCTCGATGAGTTTTATGCAAGTAAGGAGGATTCGGCGTACTACACCTGCTTTGTGGATGAGAACTTTTATGAAAGACATCCCGACCCGCGCATTACGGTACCGGTGCATCTGAAAGATTTTATCAACTGCAAGGACCGTATCTTCTCGCTTGCTACCGACCTCGAGTTCAGCCAAGATGGTAAGAGCGCGGTGTCGCAGTCGGTTTATACGCTGAAACAACGTTCCATTGCCTGCTTCTATGATATGAACGATGAGACTCTCAATAAATTCGGCTTGGAGTCGGTGGAAGAGCAGAAGCACATCCTGTATGAGCCAGAACCGGGCGAGAGGGAAGTTTGGGACGGCAGAAAGAATACTTGGCAAAAGCTGGATGGTCAGGTTGGAAATTGTAATATGCATGGTATGGAATGGGGGCTTAAAAAATCACCTTTCCTATCCGGTTTTATACTGAGGAAAGATGGAAGTCTGAAGGAATCCCGACCGATTAGCGGACAGGCCGACGATCCGGTTATCATGCTGATACGTAACCGTGATTTGAACGGCAACGGCTATCTGGACGAGGAAGAACTGCGCTGGTATGTACCTGCCATAGGGCAATTGGTGGGTATGTGGCTGGGAGAGCCTGCCATGGCAAAAGAAGCTGCCTTGTGGAAATCGTCTTTCGATATATATATAGGAGCAGACGGGAAAAAGATAAACAAGGATCCCGTACAGGGATATACGGCCAGTACATACGGTCCTTATTCCACAATATGGTCGGAACTGGGAGGATACATAAGTCATACGTATCTGAGGCACATGATTAGTGTGAGGAGCTTGGGAAGCGGAGTCGTGAGTGGCAGGATGGACAGGGAAGTTTCGTCTCCTTATTACAAATACGATGAAGCAAGCCGTACACTGGAAGTCTTTTTGGCGGACGAAGCCATGCGTTCGTTCAGTTACCGGGAGCTTCAGCCCCATAACGAACGCGATACGCAGAACCGTCTGTACAAGAAATTCCAGCTGGCACAAGAACCCATGCTGATGGATACGATTGCGAAATTTGAGTGCACTGACCCGAGTCACCTGAGATTTGATAAAGATACTCCCAGTAAGGTAACATGGACAGGTACGACATTGAAACTTATTGAGATAGACAATGCCAAACGAGATAAGTTTACCATAGCCCAAGACTATCACGAAGCAGGAGACGGAGTGACCCCCGCCGGAGCGTGGCGCTTGCCCAATGAACGCGAGCTGACATTGATTCAGCTGGCATTCAACTTCTTCCAGGATGAGGACAACCTGCCTTTCTCGCCCATGGTGAAGCCGGGAGACAAGGATGCCGTAGGTGATGCTTACGGCTGGTACAACCCACTCAGTCTGACATGCGATTTAAGTGATAAAAGGAAGCATAATTTTAAGCACCGGCTTTGCGCCATGTTCCATTGCCGTACGGCGTATTCTTACAGCCGCTATTATCCCGGTAGACACGAATATACGCCTACCGGCTACATACTGAACTATTGGAAGACCGATTCGGAAATGGAGTTGCTGAAAATTCGCCGGGTAGAAATGCACATGATGCCCTACTATTCAGATTGGAGAGGCATGGTGGAGGATACCGATGAAGATCGGGAAAAATACGGCAGAGCCGGTGTGTTCTGTGTGCGCGATGTGAGATACTGATCCGTAGGAATGACCGGATAGTTTTCCATTTTTCCGTTTAGGCGAATCTTATTTAGGGGAACACCTAAGGATACAAACAAGCCGGCTAATTCAAATATTTTTAGAATGAATTGGCTGGCTTGTTTTTTGTCATTTAACATGAATTCGATATAAGAAAGTGTTTTGATTGTTTTATAAACAACCAATTTTGTTATTTTCCTGTTGTTTTCGTCTATGTTTTGAGCGTTTTGGAGGCATATTCGCTTCTCTTATCCAGATAGCTTGCTATCTTTCTCATCAGAGAAATGAATCTGGTCCAAAAACAGATCCCCAATCAAGAGGCAGAAAAATCAAAACAGTTTCTTTGTCAATATTATATAAATACATATTTTTATATAGACATTAAAATAAGGTTATTTGCCTTATCCACAACAGATGTATCTAAAGAGCTAAGATAAATTCGGGTGGTTTGTTCCGAATTATGTCCCAATGCTTTACTGATGACAGATAGAGGGACATTTTTACTTTGGGCAATACTGGCCCATGCATGGCGCGCGACATAAGTAGTAAGCGGGATATCCAAACCAATCTGCTTGCCAATCTGCTTCAGATTTCTATTGATACGATGAGCCGCATTCTGGTATTGATGCCACTCGTCCACACCATTGTTTCGAATAACCGGTAGCAAATAGGGTGTATCAAAGGTATCATATTTATCGATGAGTTCCTGCATGGTTTTTTCCCTTTTGATAAATAACTGCTGACCTGTCTTATTTCTCCGATAAGCAAGAATCCCATTTTGCAGGTCTTGCTTTTTTAAAAATGCCATATCTACAAAGGACATTCCACGTGTATAAAAGCTGAATAAAAAGATATCCCTGGCGAAGACCAGTGATTTTTTCGTCAATTTTAAATCTCGTATTTCCCGGATCACATCCAAAGAAACAGCACGTTTCTTTGTTTTATCAATACCGGTATATACATGCTTGAAAGGATTTTGCTGGGTAACAAAACCCTGTTCCACCGCACGGTTATAGATAGCTCTGAGATTACGCATATAATAGGAACTGGTATTTGGACAAATACCGGTTCCTTTAAGCCAACTTTCATAGGCTATCATCAGATTGGAGTCCATGGCTTCCAACGGGATGTCTGCTTGGTCATTCAAAAAGCGTTCAAAACTGCCCAAGGCGTTCCGATAGGTATCGGCAGTACGTACTTTTCCTATTTTCTTCAATTCAACCAACAATCCTTTCCCATACAAAAGAAAGGTATAACTTCCTTCATGAGTAGAGTAAAGTTTTACGATGCGGTCGGCTGTATAAGGTTTATTTTCCTGTTTCAAACGGTTGATACATTCTTTTATTTTGAACAGATCTGTATCAATGTGCTTTTTCAATGCTGTCAGATAGAGTCTTCGCTCTTCATTCTTTCCAGCCGAAACATTTATTCGTTTCAAAACTGTATTCCACTCGTTCGGGAATAGCCTATAACCGGTACGAAGTTTCCGTACCTCACGATGATGGATTATTTGATAATGTAGAGTCCCTTCTTTTTGGATGGTAGAAGACGGGCGGAATTTTACTTTTATACTAGTCATATGCATTCAGATTTAAATTTTATATAGAGTTTATAAACAGACGAACTAACCACATGCGTTTCAATCTGTTTTGTGATTTCAAATGAATTATAGTTAGATATGCAAAAAGCGACTCCGGAGTTTTTACAGGGATGGTTTGGCGGAGTTTTCGCCGTTAAACCGTCCGGTTTTCGTTAAACGAAAAAACAAGACTACAAAACAGAAGAAGAAAGCATAACGGTGTAACTGATTCATTTACAGAAATAAAAGTCTTTTATAGTCCTTTCCTGTCCGACATTGGTTTGGCAGAATAAAGCGGATAAAGGCAAACGTTCCGTTTCTTATCCGTTACCCATTTCAGGGAGTGAAAAGCGGTGCAGAACGTTGTCCGAAAATGACCGGGAAAGTCCTTATTTGTCTGTGTTTCACATTGTTCTAAAACTCACGAAAGCAGTAATTTTACAAACTTAAAAATGAGTGATTATGAACAACGAACTGAAAGTGTCCTTTTACATCAAAAGGGAAAAGAGCGCAACCAACGCCTGCGGCATTTATCCGGTGATTGGCAAAATCATTGTCGGCGGTACGTTAGCCCAGTTCAGCAGCAAGCTGAAAGTCGATGAACGCCTGTGGGATGTCAAGTCAGGACGTGCGACCGGAAAGAGCAGGCAAGCCGTTGAGCTGAACCGGGCGATAAACAGGATAAACCTTGCCATTCATGCCAGCTACAAGGACATCTTGAAGCGGACGGGCAAAGTCACAGCCGTGGAGGTAAAGAACGCCTTTCAGGGTGTCGCAACCGCACAGACGACTGTCATTGCCCTGTTTGAGGAAATGATGCGGGATTTCAAGGCGAGGACGGGCATAGACCGGGCGGAATCGACTTACAAGCAGTACGAGGTGCTGCACGACCAACTGAAAGACTTCCTGAAAATACAGTACCACGCAAGCGACATACCGTTTACAGAACTGGACTTGCCTTTCATCGAATCTTTGGACTTCTATTTCAGGGTAAGGCGCAAAATGAAAGCAAGAACCGTCAAATCAAGGCTCGTGCTGTTTAACAAAGTCGTCCTGCTGGGATAGTAAAAAGAAAGAGAATTTGAAAGCTGAAATCAGCAATTTGATAAATACATAAGACTATGCACATAGACTTTGCCTCGCCATCGAACGGAACATATAACAATGCAGGCAGTAGCCGACAGTTGGCAAATTACCTCGAACATGAGGATTTAGAAAGGATAGAAAAGGGTATCTATACCGAAGGATTTTTCAATCTGACAGATAATAATATCTATAAATCAAAGGTCATAAAGGATATAGATACAAATATCGGCCAACTCCTAAAAACAGATGCCAAGTTTTATGCTATCCATGTCAGCCCATCGGAAAAGGAGCTTCAAGTGATGGGTAACACAGAGCAGAAGCAAGCCGAAACTATGAAACGTTATATTCGTCAAGTGTTTATACCTGAATATGCTAAGAACTTCAATAAAGAACTATCCGCTTCGGATATAAAGTTCTATGGTAAGATTCATTTTGACCGTAGTCGTTCGGAAAATGAACTGAATATGCACTGCCATTTGATTGTGAGCCGGAAAGACCAAGCCAATAAAAAGAAGCTATCACCATTGACTAATCATAAGAACACCAAGAATGGAGCAATAACAGGTGGCTTTGACCGTGTGAATCTGTTCCAGCAGACAGAACAGGGATTTGATAAACTGTTCGGTTATAACCGACAACAATCCGAATCGTTTGATTACCATAACACAATGAAGAACGGTTCTATCTTCGAACAACTTGATTTACAGGCACAAACCTTTATTGGCGAAAAGAAAAAAGATACATTCCAACCCAGTGAAAAAGAAAACAATATTTCTTGCAATCTTGATAGCAAGATACAGAACAAACATTCTTACAATCAACAAAATAACAATGGCGGTGATTCTTTGTTATCTATCTTTTCGTTAGGTGATGGCAACAGTTATAATGCTATACAAGCAGAGGAATTACAAACACAGAGACGCAAGAAGAAAAAAAAGAAAAGACGTCAGCTGTAATTCTGTACTCTAATAAGTAAAATGATAAAATTATAGCTTATATACTTAATTAAACCAATAAAATTTCTTTTTACTACATAATATGAACGTCCATACTATTTGAAAAACGAAGTGATCAACAAGTTCTTAACTGTTTATGCTCAACCTCTTGTTTTTTACATTTCTTTTATTATATTTGCAGAATAACCAATAAATTTAATTCAAATGGACAAATATACTCACAAAAATCAAAAAGAACAATCAAAGAAAATCAGATTGTACAATATCGCTATCTACCCAGAAGAGTGTCAATCCCCAGAAAGATACACTGAGTTATTTAAAGCAGTAAAAGAAAAAAAATCCGTATAAACACATATTCAGATAAAAATACAAGGATAAGGACTTTGTATGAGCATGATGGATTAATCTATGGTTCATTAATTAACTATACAAAACTAAATGAAGAAGGGTGGTTTAATGAGGAAACAGAAGAAATTGAAGATGTAAATATCAATCCTAATCTAAATCCCAACTCAAAAGAATGGGAATATTTCTTCTTGCCACAAGCACATCGTTTAGCAATATTTGAAGATGCCAATACATCTTCATCCCAAATAGCCTATTTTTTTGAAGATGCATTAAATAAAGTTACAGATAAGAACAAAGGTGAGAATGTAAAAGTTAATATTGTAGCAACAGAGGATGCTATTGAAAAGATCTTTAATGCAGTGCAATTAACCAATTTAGAAATCAAAGTATCATATACAAACAATGATAATAATGATGAATGGGAAGCCATCATAGACGAGCAAATGAAAGAAAGCGAAGTATCTGTCGTTTCAACAAAAGTATCAGGGACCAAAAAGAAACCTATAAAATTAAAGAAAAAAACTTTTTTAGGTGGTATGTTGAAACTTAGTAGGGAAAACGGATATGCCAAAGCTACCGCATATTTTGATGGGAAACGAGATGTTATTAACACGAAAGAGCATCCTTTAATTGATGAGGTTCGATATGAAAATGAAGATTCTCTGTTAGATAAAATAAAGAGTCGTATATTATCATTATCAAAAAGACATGAGTAAGAAAAAAAGTACAGGCTGGAAAATAGTATGGGAAATATACCCTTTCTGCAATTTATGTAAAGGATGTATTAAGCCTATAATATTAACAGCCTTAACACTAATTCCACTTCTATTTTCAAAAAAAACACCTTTTGAACACATAGAAATAGTAAGCACTTTAATCACAAGTGCTTTTCCTAGTATTATAGGATTTGTGCTAACAGGATATGCTCTTATTATTGGATTTAGTAGTTCCGAAATAATAAGTTATTTGGCGAAAGACAGAAATGAGAAAAAATATTCACTATTTCAAATTGTAAATTCAACATTTGCTATAGTAATGGGTGCTATTATTTGCACTTTTTTATATGGGACTTTTTGTCAATTCATTCAAAAGGCACAAGTACCATTCCTATTTAGCAAAGGATTTGATTGTTTTAATTACTTAGTCCTTTTCTTATTGCTTTTTTCTCTCTATTATTCTATTTGCTCATTATTAGACATCGTTATTAATATTTTCAACTTGGGTCAATTTGCAAATACTCTTGCGAAAAGAAAGTATCAAGAGAATGAAAATAAAAAAAACATCACTGTAAAGAAGAAAAGTTTTTTTGAGAAAATAATAGATTGCCTTTTTACAAAGAAAACACATGATTAAAAATAAAACTTTATCATGCCTATTATTTGTAATATATAAAGCCTTAAAGATTGCCTTACAATTTTTGCAAAGTATCAGAAATTTTCTATCTTTGCCCTCAGTATTCTCCATGAGCAAACTACTGCAAAAGCAAGTAACAAATTAGTGGGATAAATCATGGGATATGCTTGAAGCAAGAAATATAAAGTTTTAAATATCAGCGTGGTAACTCAACAAGGAGAATCCCAGGCGGATCACATAAGAACAAAGCCAAACGGCGACAAAAAAGAGACAAGTCCTACAATATCAACGTATTGTAGGACTTTTTTTATTGTTTCAGTCTTGCTTAAAAGACAAAAAAGGGGCACGAAAAGACACGGTTGAGTATCCAAATCGTACCCCCTTCCCCAAAAAACGATTAGGGGGTACGATTGTCGGAAATCACTATCTATGCAGAAGGTTTCAATCTCTGTATTGATTTTAGATATTATCATCTGAAACCTGTTTTACTGTGATTTTTTTATTAATGGTGGTTGAATTCAGTTGTTTACTTGAATACCTTTCTTCCATTTAAGAATAGCAAAGCAATACAAAAGTCATTCTGTAAAAGTATTTCAAAGTCCAAAACAGATACAGACACGATTTTTGTATATTTGCAGGATACAGATAACACCTAACAAGTATGAAAAAAGAAATCCTATATCAAGAAATAGCGAGAACTATTGCCTGTCAAATTAAGAAAGGCGTGTGGAAAGCTGGTGAGAAACTACCTTCTTTACGCACTATTAGCAATGAAAATGGTGTAAGTCTTAATACGGCAATTCAGGCATATTATGAATTGGAAAAAGACGGATTTATAATATCACGCCCAAAATCAGGGTATATTGTCAATTACAAACCCATACGCCTATCTGTTCCAGCGACAACACAACCGTCTGTAAAGCCTGAGAGCAAAGAGGTGGTAGATTTGATTGCTGACGTATACAGCTCGTTAGAAATAGGAGATAAATCGATCACTCGATTTTCATTAGGAATGCCCGAAGATATTTTATTACCAATTGCAAAACTTAATAAAGAACTTATAAGAGCTATGCAGGCACTTCCGGGTAATGGAACCCGGTATGATGAAACACAGGGAAATATGCGATTACGTAAATCTATAGCTCGTTTTACGTATAGTTGGAAGGGAAACTTGACAGAAGATGATATAGTGACAACTGCCGGAGTTACTAATGCGGTTGCTTTAGCTTTATCTGTAATTACTAAGGTAGGAGATACTATTGCGGTTGAAAGTCCGGTCTATTTTGGAATGTTACAATTAGCCAATAGTATGGGGTTACGTATATTGGAATTACCTACCAATCCAGTAACAGGGATTGATCCAGATGCGCTGAAAAAAGTTTTACCACAAATTAAAGCTTGCCTGCTTATAAGCAACTTTAATAACCCATTGGGAAGTTGTATGCCTGATGAACATAAAAGGGTAGTTGTTGATATGCTGGCCGGATATGATATACCTTTGATCGAGGATGATTTATATGGTGATTTATTTTTTGGAAATTCACGTCCTAAGCCCTGCAAGGCTTTTGACAAGAAGGGGCTTGTTTTATGGTGTGGTGCGGTATCTAAAACATTAGCGCCGGGGTATCGGGTAGGATGGATTGCTCCCGGCAAATTTAAACATGCTATTATTCGCCAAAAGAATATTCACCTTATTTCTACGCCTGCGCTTAATCAAGAAGCGGTTGCCAATTTCATGGAGAATGACAGATACGAAAACCATTTACGTAAACTGCGACAAGAATTATACGCAAACAGTATTCATTTTGCCCATTCCATCATGGATTACTTCCCCGAGAATACAAAAATTGTTACTCCACAAGGAGGATTTATGCTTTGGGTGGAATTAGACAAACAGATTGATACAACAGAACTTTATTATCGGGCTATGCAGCGAAAAATAAGCATAGCCCCCGGACGTATGTTTACATTACAAGAGCAATATACCAATTGTATGCGTTTAAGCTATGGACAACGATGGACTCCACTTCTTGAAGAACGCTTAAAACAATTGGGGGATATAATTAAAAATCACTTTAACTGATGTATGTATTCTTTTAGTACTTCCCCTATTACTTGAAGTCCTTTCATGATTCTATCTTCTGGCATATTAGAGTAATTTATTCTAAAAGTATTTTCTTTGTGCTCAACAGGATAAAATGAACTGCCGGGTACAAAGGCTATTTTCTGTTCAATGCATTTTTGCAGGATGTCATGCGCTGAAATATTTTCGGGTAATTCAATCCAAGTAAATAACCCGCCTTGAGGATGAGTATATTTTATGTCATTAGGAAAATAGCGTTCAATACATTCTAAAGCTATATCTCTGCGTTTTCTGTAGACTTCTACTATTTTGCTAATATGCTCATCAATATCATATCGTTTTAGATATTCGGCAATAGTCATTTGAGCTATTGTGTTACACTGCAAATCAGTGCCCTGCTTAACTAACACATACTTGCGGATAATATCTTTATCACCTGCAATCCACCCAATCCGAAAGCCCGGACAAAAGATTTTAGAAAAACTACCAGTGCATAAGATATTACCTACCTTATCAAAAGACTTTATAGAGGGTAAAGACTCTCCTTCAAACCTTAATTCTCCATAAGGGTTATCTTCAATAACAGGAATATCATATAAAGCAGATAGTTCAGCCAGTTTTTTTCGTCTTTCCAAACTCCATGTTTTTCCAGTGGGATTTTGAAAGGTTGGTATTACATATATTAGTTTTATATTTTGAGTATTATTCAGTACCTCTTCCAAAGTAGCCATATCCATGCCTTCTTCATCTGTTGGAATTTCAATGAAGCCACTCCCATATGATTTGAATGCGCTAATTGCTGCTAAATAGGTGGGGCTTTCACACAATACGATATCACCATCGTCCAGAAATACTTTTCCGGATAAATCTAATCCTTGTTGCGAACCGTGAGTTATAAGAATATTATCCTTATCGAACGATGTCCCTAAGCGTTCATTCATTCGTTTGGCAATCCATTCACGTAAAGGATAATACCCTTCAGTAGTCGTATATTGAAGAGCTTTTGCTCCTGCTTCTTGCAAAACGACCTGATTCATTTTGTTAATTTCATCTATGGGGAATAGCTCAGGGGCAGGTAGTCCACCAGCAAATGAAATAACATCTTCCCGTTCTGTAACTTTGAGTATTTCTCTTATTTCCGAAGCCTTTATATAAGACATTCTTTTGGCAAATTTCAACTTCATAATCATTAAATATATTTGAAAACTAAAATAATGCAAAGTAAAGCATAATAGATAAATGAGAACAGATACAATTTGCACAATATCAGCGGGTACAGATTTTCGGAACCAAGTATTATCCCGATTGTATCGCCTACCGAAAGAATTAAACGGACAGTTATCAATAGAAAGACAGGACTGATACTTGCGTCGACGATTGTTCTAGCCGAACCTCAATTAACCAAGCGTGAGAAAGAAATACTAATATTAATTCGGTAAGGTTTTCTGAGCAAAGAGATCGCTTATAAGCTAAATCTTAGTATTTATACGGTAAATAATCACCGAAAGAATATATTGGCAAAGCTAAATGTAGATAATGCGATCGAAGCTATCAATAAGACGGAAAATTTCGGTATTCTCTATTGATTACGATATCCAATCCAAACCACTAGCTAATATTGATATGATTGCGGTTATATTTCATCCTCTGGGGCTGAATCCATTTGTGCGATGCGCTATGAGTGAATTATACAATCATTTTTCTGCGGAAAAAGTAGTGCGGGTATCGTATGTAAAGAATACCCGCACTTTCTATTTATTTTGAAAAACGTAATTTTATAGTTCAAGATTCACTTCATTCATATTGATTTCAAGAGAGCGCCGCTATACCTGTTCCTATCAAGTTTGCGTTATTCATATTGTTGATATGGATTTCTATATCCGCTAATGCGGATTCATTAAGGAGTTCTTGTAATTTCTCCAGAACAAGAATGTTATAGTTTTTATCTTTTCTATTCTCGCTCCAAAATAGACTGCCTTCGGCTACTAGACAGATTTTTTGTATATCTTTATTATATGATCTCAGTAACTGAATAAGGCCCAGTAGCGATGCGGCGACTAATTGTGCTGATCTGTTGTAGATCCAATGAGCTACATCTACATATACGTCCTTGTGAATATCCGGATAGTTCATGATAGCGGTCAATTTTTTGGCATCGAATTTATTCTCAAACTCATCCAAAGGGAAAGCCGCTTTCAATATATCGCCTAGATACATACCCGAAACCGCTTTCTCAAATCGCTGTTTTCCAAGGCTGCCTGAAATGGCGTCAACCGTATCATCGACTGTCGTGAGGAATGGAGGATGGAAGTTACCCGACTCTAGGTTGACAGGGACTAAGCCTTGTATATTATAGCTCGGATCTAATTTCTTTATTTTATCCGCCGGAATGAATGTGGCCATGTTGGTGCCTGTTCCTACGATCAGACCGATATAGGCGTCATAGCTATTGTCGGTTAGGCCGGCAAACAAGCTGGCGATAGTATCGTTTAATACTTTAATACCTGTAAATTTGATTTTACAATGTTCGTTTAGGTAGTCGAGAAGTGGTTTGCCAACTAATTGCCCTACCATTTCTTTAATGTCGACTCCTTTTGTCCAACGTAACAATTTGGCGTCTCCACTGAGTACGGATTCTGCTGGATAAGAAAAACAATAGCCGATTGGCATTTCCTCATCCCGTTTTATCCCGACAATCATATCGGCTAATTCTTTAAATAGCTCCTCACGAGTATATCCCGGTGATTTCATGATCGACATGTCTTTTTTCCACCCATTGTTGGGATGGATGGTTGGTGATCCTTGTCCAAGATCGACGGTCGCTACTCTATAGTTGGTTCCTCCTAAATCGAGAACCAATGCTTTTCCATTAATATCAGAGGTTTTGGGAGAGATAAAAGTCGGTATGCATTGTATCTCCGCATTTTCATGTTTTAATCCCTCTTCAACCTTTTCCTGAAATGAACTGGCTATCTCTTTGAGTTGGTCATTTTCTAACCAGAAAATATTTTTCTCCATAAGATTGATTTTTTGATTTTGAAATATCCTTGTTAGTGAATAACAATTTAGAAAGGGATTTGACTATCCTTATTGGTTGATTAAGTTAAGGGGATAAATTTCGGATACTGTAAAATTTGTTGTGTTAAATTTAAATTTTGTATAAACAAAAGGGTGACGATGTCTGTTTAAAACACCAAACAGATGATTTTATTTATTAATCTAAATTAAGATATATGATACCGAAAGTGGAGATAGAAGCAGGCAAGGCGGATTTAATCCGTGAGATTTTAGGCGTTAATGATTTGCAGGACATTAACTTACTTGATGAGTACCGTGATATATTTATAAAATCACAAAAGTCTGCGTATGAGAATGAATCTGTTAATGATATTAATTGCACGGATTGAATTTTGCGAGAAGAATGTCTTATATACAGGGCATAGGATGAGAATATATTATTCAATATTCTGTTTACTAGTACATTACAGTTTCTTTGTATTTCTTTCTTAGGAAACTACAGTTTCCCGCTAGGATAGAAACTGCAGTTTCTTCTAGGGGAAACCGGAGTGTCTTTTAGGCTCGGTTTGTGTAAACGATAAGGAAAATCTACTACTTATCATTTACGGCCTTCCCATATTCCTCATCACTTACCGGCTCAAGCCAAGTGTTTTTATTGGTTTGGGGATTACATTCTACGGCGATATGCGAAAACCAACTGTCCGGTGAGGCGCCGTGCCAATGCTCTACGTTTGGTGCGATTTCGACAACATCCCCGGGTAGTAAACGACGGGCGCTTTTACCTCGTTCTTGATAATAACCCACACCACCTACGGCGATGAGTATCTGCCCTCCTGTATGCGTGTGCCAGTTGTTTCGGCAGTTAGGTTCAAACGTTACGTTAAACATTGGTACGTTTAAATCCTTATTGCTTGTTAATGGCGCTAGCCAAGACTTCCCCGAGAAATATTGTTCAAACCCGGTGTTTTCATTTCCTGTAGGGAATTCACTAATTTTTGGAATTTCAGTTTTCATTTCTTGTGCGTTTATATTGCCAATAGAGATTAATGTGATCAACATGGCAATGGTTATTTTCTTTATATTCATATTTGTTTTCTTGATTTTATCCATATCACAAAATTATTTAAGATATTCCATTACTTTTGTATACCAATTACTGATAAGTGTAACAGAATTACTGATTTTACAATCTATAGAATCTTGAAGTTGATGGCTTTTAAACAAATATAGGGGAAATCTCAAATTGGCGAGATTGGACAATTGTCAGTCTGTTGGGATTATGTATTTTTGTCATCATAAGAATCTATAGGATGAAGCCTGATACGGAAAACATATATCAACGGAAAATCAATCAAGTAATTGATTATATCAATGCGAATTTGCATCTCCCTTTACGACTGGATATAATAGCCGGGCAAGTAAACGTGTCCGAGCGGCAGCTACTACGTATTATGAAAGGAGCCTTGAATGAGTCATTATATGCTTATGTGGCGAGGCAACGTGTAGAGCGAGCGGTTCTATATAGGCATACGGAAGATATGAGTCTGGCAGATCTAGCGAGTCGGGTAGGCTATGATAATCCCCAATCTTTCTCGAAAGCGTTCAAGAAACAATTCAGCGTATCTCCGAAAGCTTATATGGATAAGTTGCGAGTACGTCTGAGAGAAGAGACCGAGAAGTGGAGTAATGCTTCGGTCGGGAAGGAGATTATTCCATCAGGGATGTTCGGTACGATTCGTTTGCAGAAAGGAAAATATGCGGTTTATACCTTAAAAGGTAGTTATGCGGGATTACAAGAACTATATAATACTATAAATATAGATTTCAATTATACCAAACGGCATGGAATGGCGTTTGAGGAATATGTGAGTTATTCGGAAGAGGATGACGATACCCAAGTGACAAAGATTTATATACCAATAAAATAAATTAGTATGGAAACAAAATTTTGCCAAAGCTGCGGTATGCCGCTGCAAAAGAATGAGGAGTTAGGAACGAACCATGACGGAAGCAAGAATGAGGAATATTGTTGCTATTGTTATAAGGACGGGGCCTTCACGATGGCTTGTACGATGGATCAGATGATCGATCATTGTGCCCAGTTTGTCGATGAGTTCAATAAAGATGCGGACTTTCATTATACGAAAGAGGAGGCCGTAGCGAATATGAAATTATTTTTCCCGACATTGAAGCGCTGGGCGGTGCGATAAGCCTCTATAAAAAGCGTCTATCTGCGCTTCGGCCTGCTGGATTAATTTCACTGGAATGCGGGGCTTCTTCTCGAAAAAGTCCATTTCTATTTGAATGGTGTTTTTTTTAATGGAGCGGCTCCAATTACCTATTATCTTTCCGTTATACAAGATAACTGGGTAGAAGGTACCGAATCGGTTGAACGCTTTTGGATGATGTTCTAGCGGCAATACGTCCGTGCGGTTTTTGTAACTGATCAAGTATTCATCGAAGGCGGGGAGGAGACGCAGTACAGGTTTGCTCTCATTTTTTCCTTTCCATGATTGGTGGATGAAATATTCACGGGAATCGAACGTCTCGGTTATTAACTCCGTATTGATCAGATTGATAGCGAGCCTACACTCGGTAGCGGTTAGCCCGGACCACCAAACAAAATCCTGTAACTGGGCAGGGGAGTGGCTTTGAAAATATCTGGATGCCAATCTCGCCAGAGCCTCTTCCCTGCAAAGTTCACGAGTAGGAGGGACACGTTCGTCCAATAAGGCGTAAGTCGTTTTCTTTCCTTTATCGATCCCGCTACAGACGATGCCTTCCACCTCACCCCATGTAAGGAAAAGGTTTACGTGATCTATGGTGGGCAAAATCCCGGATTTTTGCAATTCCGCCGTTACTTCTTGTTTGGTCAGGCTTTTGTATCCTTCCAGTATCTTTCCGATCTGATCTAGGCATCTTGTGAACAGCGTTTTTTCTATCTTCCCGAAATGTCCCTTGGCGTACGACATAACGGCAGCCTTGATACGCTCGGAAGATAGCATAAGCATCCAACGGATATCCTCGGCGGCCACGAAATGCCAAGTAGGACGCATCACATGGGTACGTAGAATATCACCTTTGTACAAAGCCTCATTTACCGTTTCAAGGGAAGAGGATCTCAAGCGAATACCGATCGCCCATTTGGCCATCTCATACTCCTGCGCCTGGATAGCGCCCATCCAAGAGACCAACTCTTTCGGGGACTCGAATCGGGGTTGTTCCAATTGTTGGCTAGCTACTCGTATATGTGTTATCATAATATATGAATATAAACGCAAATGTACGAAATAAAGCGTTAAACATCCCATAATCTTGAAGATATACTCATTCTTTTTGTACCTTCACGCTAGAAACAATTAGTGAAATTTATGACGATAGCGTATTTAAATGTGGCTACGGACCGGCAACACTTGGATATTCAAAGGGAAGAGATCTCTTCTTTTGCTGCGGCCAAAGATATCCATGTGGATAAATGGGTCATGGAAGTATCCGGAGAGAAAGCGAAACAGCCGGGACCAAAGTTAAAACTTGTTCTCGAACGCTTGAAGAAAGGGGATGCCTTGATCGTATCGGATATTACCCGTTTGTGTCTTACCTTATATGAGTTGATGGGGATACTTACCGTTTGCATGGAGAAGGACGTGACGGTCTATTGTATAAACGACCGTTATATATTCGATGACCGGATGGATCGCCAATTGATGATTAATGTCTTCAAGCAAGTAGACGAGATTGATCACAGTCTGGTTTCCATACGTACAAAAGACGCCTTGGAACAGGTGAAAAGTACGGGAAAGCGGTTGGGACGTCCTAAAGGCTCGGAATCCAAGTTGTTCTTCTTGGATGCCCATAAGGGGGAGATCATGAACATGTTGGAGCGGGGAGAATCGGTAGGATCGATTTGCGAGCATTTCAACGTCTCTAAGAATACTTTTTATAAGTATAGGAAGAAATTCTTCAGATCGTAAGGATTGGTTTTAATACCAATCCTTTCGTTTCATATATAGCCAAGTCAATACTCCGGTAGCTATCATGACGGCCCAAGCGATGAAATAACCGTAACGCCAATCCAATTCCGGCATTATCTTGAAGTTCATACCCCATACGCCCACCAAGAATGTCAAAGGGATGAAAAGGGTGGAGACAATCGTCAGCCGTTTCATGATGGCGTTCATCCTAAGATCGTTATTGGATATATAAAGATCGACAAGGGAAGAGGTGATTTCCCGGCAGCTTTCCGTTGTTTGGATAACGAATTGGAGTTGGTCTTGCAGGTCATTATAGATCGGTAGGATATCCGGGGTGATAATCCCGTTCTCTGTTCGTAATAGTTTTGAGAATTGATCTTTCAGCGGTAGGCTATTCTTACGGATAATCATGTACTCATGGCGGTGTTGTTGGATTAGGGAACCCATATTACCCTGATCGTTCTTAGGATCGAGCAAAGTCTCTTCTATATCCTCTAGTATCTCTTCTACCTTTGAGGCGGATTCTACTAGATTCGCTATGATGGTGTTTAGAAGGAAAGCGAGCAGCAATCCACTGCCTTTTTTCCGGATGTTCAGCATGTTGGATAGTAGCGCTTTATGAGCGGCCTCGAATACGGGGTTGTTGCTTTCCGTAAAAGTGATGACCGTATTGTTAGCTACCAGTATGCTGATGTGCTCAGACCGCATCTCGTTATTGACATCGTAATAGCAGGAGTTTAATACGATAAGCATTCGTCCTTTGTATTCCTCTACCTTGACCACGTGTTGGGGAGTCAAGATATCCTTAGCGTCCAGATTATGCAGTCCGAAATCTTTTACGATACGGGTAATGGCATCCGCATTGGTCAATCCGCTAACCTCGAACCAATTGATCTGATTCGAGTCGGTTAGTTTGCTGAAAGAGGTGTCGGTTATCCGCACCTCTTTCGTATGCAAAGATTGTTCGTTGTATTGAGTGAGACGGATGCCGGTTGCTGTCTCATGTTCGCCGGCGTAATAATACTTGTCCGATAAATGCCGGTTGGATATATGTCTTCTCCTGTGTGTATATTCATTCCGTCTCATAATAAGGATCTCTTTTTAATCAAACTCAACAACGGTGATACCGGCGCCTCCGAACTGCACATGCTCGTCTTGAAAGCGACGGACACCGGGAACCGTGCGCAGATAATCCCGGATTAGCTGACGTAAGATACCCGTACCGGTTCCATGTAAGATGCGAACCTTGCCTGCCCCGACTTGAATGGCGTCGTCGATAAAATAAGTCACGCTTTGCAATGCCTCATCGCCCCTCATTCCTCTCACATCGATTTCTTGCTTAAAGTTTATCTTCTTCTCATGCATATTGTCAGTGGTCTGGGAGCTGACGAACGTGCTTTTCTGGATTTCCCGTTTGATCTGGCCTTTGCTTACCTTTTCCAACTGCTCCAGCTTAACCGTGCTTTTGATCATCCCGAATGCTACTACGGCCTGCTTTCCTTGTAGTTCCATAACGGTTCCGGCGGAAACCTGCCCTTTAAGGCGTACATTGTCGCCGACCTCTATCACCTCTTTATTAAATATCGGCTGGGCCGTCACTTTTTGTTTCTGTTTCTTCCGTTCGTTCCGTTCCTTGAGCTTCGCCATCTTGCGTGCGATCTTATCGTCTTCTTCTTCGGTCGCCATGACGGAGTTCTTGAACTCTTCCAAGGCTTTGCGGGCCAGTTTGGTCTGTTCTTTTTCCGCTTGGGCCTCCTTGATCTCACGGACGGTATTCTCGATCTTGGCGTTAGCCTCCGCTAGAATACGTTGGGCCTCGGCCTTTGCCTCCCGGATGATCTCTTTCCGTTGCTTGTTTACGGCTTCCAAGTCTTGTTCATAACGGGAAGTGACATCTTCCAGTTTTTTCTCCTGCTGACGGATATTCTGCCGTTTGCTTTCCCAGTACCGTTTATCGCGTACGATATCTTGCAGGTATTTGTCCATATTGATATAATCCGCTCCGACGTTCGCGGAAGCGTCGGCTATCACGTCCTCGGGCAGACCGATCTTGCGTGCGATCTCTACGGCAAAAGAGCTACCCGGATTTCCGATAGAAAGCTTGAACAAGGGCTGCATCAAATGGCGGTCGTACAACATGGCACCGTTTACGATACCTTCCGTATCCTCGGCGAAATGCTTCAAATTCTGGTAGTGGGTCGTGATTACCCCAAAGCTATGATTCCGGTTGAAGCGATCCAATAAAGCCTCGGCGATAGCGCCGCCAATCTGGGGTTCCGTACCGCTACCGAACTCATCGATTAGGATAATGGTCCGCTCGTTACAATTCTTCACGAAATACTTCATGTTGGTAAGGTGGGAACTGTAGGTACTCAAATCGTTCTCGATGCTTTGCTCATCGCCTATATCGATGAATATATGCTCGAAGATCCCGGTTCTTGATCGCTCATGCAAAGGAATCAATAAACCACATTGCAACATGTATTGAAGTAATCCGACCGTTTTCAGGCAAACGGATTTACCACCGGCGTTCGGACCGGATATGATCAAGATCCGTTTTCCCTCGGTCAGCTCGATATCGAGGGGAACTACCTGCTTGCCCTGTTTCTGTAAAGACAGGAATAAGAGCGGATGCACGGCACGTACCCAATCCATTTGTCGCTTATCCTCCACGATCGGCTTGATCGCCTTGACTTGCTCCGCAAATAACGCTTTCGCACGAATGAAGTCAATGTCGGCAAGAAACTCGTAAGATTGTAGGATATCCGGAGCTAAAGGACGGATCACGTTCGTGAATTCCGTCAGTATCTTAATGATTTCCCGGCGTTCTTCCCCTTCCAGTTCCCGGATGCGGTTATTCGCTTCCACGACCACCTCTGGCTCTATAAAGACCGTCTTGCCACTGGCGGACTCATCATGTACGATACCTTTTATCTTTCGTTTGAAGGCCGGGGCTACCGGGATCATCAAACGACCGTCGCGCATGGTCGGTGTCACGTCCTTATCGACAACCCCGTCCGATTGTGCCGCACGGAGGATGGATTGCAGGCTGCGGGAAATACCGCTCATCGTGATCGTCATTTCCCTGCGGATTTGCGATAGGGTGGAGGAAGCACTGTCCTTGAGCTTGCCGAATTTATCGAGGATACTATCGATCTTTCCAATCAATTGGGGGAAGACAAAGATATCTCCCGCCAATTCAGTCAAGGCCGGATACTTGATTTCCTCATCGTCCATGGGCTTGAAGAAGCGTACGATGTCATTGATCGTTTGCAAGGAACGTTTGAGGTCGAACAACTCCCGTTCATCCAGCCAAGTACCTTCCGGCCGAATCCGTTTCAAGGAATAGCGCACGTCGAAGAAATAACTGGCGGGGAATTCCGTGTCTCCGTGTAGGATACGGATAAACTCATCGGTTTGTTCCAATCGCTTGGATACGACCTCGAAATCGGCGGAGAATCCCATCTCCGCTACCCGCTCTTCCCCGAGCGGGCTTAAACATTTTTCTGTGATTAAGTGACGGATCTTATCAAAGCCCGTCTTTTGTTCAAAATTTTGTGGATATATCACGTGTTTGTAAAATCTTTATTTGATCTCTACCGTCACTTCAGAGCGAATGGTAGGACGGATAATTACTTCTAATTTTGTCTTGCCACGCTTTATATTAAATGTACAGGCGTTGTTGCCGGACGGATTAATATAAGGGGCGAAATAGTATAAATAAGAGAACGCCGGCAAGTAATCGGAGCTTTGCGACGCATCCGCTATTTGGGGATATTTGAATACGTCCCAGAACATGCAATACTTGAAACCGTTCGCGTCCGTAAACATCGTCTTCGGATCACGATATTGCATCGTGTTCGTGATAAAGCGTTTGTAGGCGGATGAGAACTCCTCTGCCGAATGATCCATCTTATGGCGGCCGATCTTTTCTATAATGTCACGGGGACGGATGCCTGCCGCATAAGCGGGAGAGTTACGATCTACGTCAACCACTTGATCCAATTTATCGATATCGTAGCTGATCCCCGTATAATTATAGGTCTTCTTGCTCACCTTGAACGGTACGTTACGTCCGTATTTCGTGTATGGGTATTGCATACACATCAACGGGACATGCACCCGGGCGTATTCGTCTAAACGATAAGAGTCTTCCAGCAACTCGTTCGCCTCACATTCCCAGAGTACACGTCCGGGGATATCTTTTTGATCGATGATACGGATACCGAATTGCAACAGATATTCGGCTTCCGCTTCGGCGGCGGCGTAATTCAAGAACGGGAATTTCTCCATCTTACTGTGCGAGAAGTTGTACCGGTAAGTCGGTTCTTTTTCTACCAATACTTTATTCGCTCCCAGATAGTTCGGGTTCTTATCGAAAAAATAGAAAGTCTGTATCAATAAATCCGGCTTCGCGATATCAACCGTAAGTCCTTTTTTGGTCAACTCGTTCTCGATGCATTCGTTGATGACCGTTTCCAGTTTACGGTTATTCTCGTCGATGGTCGAGAAGGCGAATGTCTTGAAGTTACCGAAATCTACGCCGTCGGATGTGACGGTAGTCTTGAACGGGCATACGAATTCTTGCTCATTGGTTGTCTCCAAGCTATACATCGCATAGGCGGACGCCAGCTGGTCTTCCGTGATGGCGTTACTTTTCTTGCAGTCCTTCTTTACCAATACTTGTTTAGAAGGAGAGGAAAGGTTGCTGATAGTCAATAGGACATCGTTTCTTCCGGCGGGATTCAGCAGTTGAGGGATCTCGTCGACAGATACCTCCGTCACGGGTACCCCGTTGATCTCCTCGATCACGTCATATTTCTTAATACCTGCTTGCTCGGCGGATGAATAAGGGATGATACTTTTAATGACCGGCTTGTTGTTTCCCCAGTTCTTGCTCTGGCTGATATCGTATGTGAAGCCTAGTCGGCAGATGGATGTATTCCTGTTTTGGGCGGAAACCGTACAGACCGCCAATACTAATAGCAACGTTGATAAAATCACACTTCTCATCATATTCTGGAATTTTATTTACTCTAAAAATACCTGTTTCGTTTAAAACATAGGCAAAGGTAAAGATATTTTTGATGTGGTGGAATAGTTGGCAATATATTTGCTGCTATAATAGTGTATGAACTTGATATGGATGCTGTGTATATACTTTTTAAGGGTATTTATGTGGTACCGTATTTCGCTTACAATTAGTTAGTAATGAAAAAAATCAGATAGATTATGAGCAAGATGAATCCAAACGAGAAAAAAGAAAACGCTTCAAAAAACGAAAACGTGAATAATGAGGAAGCGACAAATTTGCAGGAAGAACAGTCAAATGCGGCAGATGAAGCTGCCGGCTCTGACAATGTGTCGGGTGAGGTGGAAGCCTTGCAAAAGAAATATAACGAATTGAACGATTCCCACCTGCGCTTGATGGCAGAGTTTGACAATTACCGTAAACGTACGATGCGTGAGAAGGCCGATTTGATCAAGACTGGCGGCGAGGGTGCGTTAAAGAACCTTCTTCCTATTATCGACGATTTCGAGCGTGCCTTGCAGAACGTCCGTGCGGCGGAGGATGTAGAGGCCGTTAAAGAAGGCGTGGACTTGATTTTCGGTAAGTTCATGGGCTATCTGTCTCAGCAGGGCGTGAAGCCGATCGAGGCCATAGGCAAGCCGTTCGATACGGAGGAGTTTGAGGCTATCGCTACGATTCCCGCTCCGGAACTGGACATGAAGGGCAAGGTATTGGATTGCGTACAAACTGGATATACCTTATTTGACAAGGTAATACGTCACGCTAAAGTAGTAGTGGGAGAATAATCGGAAAATCGGCAAATAACAAATACAAGGATGGCTAAAAGGGATTACTATGAAGTGCTGGGCGTTGAGAAGAATGCTTCGGCGGATGAGATAAAGAAAGCGTACCGCAAGAAGGCGATACAATTCCACCCGGATAAGAACCCGGGCGATAAGCAAGCGGAGGAGAACTTTAAGGAGGCGGCTGAGGCATACGACGTGTTGAGCGATCCGCAAAAGCGTCAGCGTTATGATCAATTCGGTCATGCGGGTGTCGGCGGGGCTTCACAAGGTGGCGGCTTCGGTGGTGGTATGTCCATGGAGGATATTTTCTCACAGTTCGGCGACATCTTTGGTGGACATTTTGGCGGTTTTGGTGGCTTCGGTGGTTTCGGCGGTTCTCGTGGAGGACGCCGTGTGAACCGTGGATCGGACTTGCGTGTGAAGGTGAAGCTGAACCTGAAAGAGATCGCTAACGGCGTGGAAAAGAAGATCAAGGTGAAGAAGTATGTGCCTTGTTCGCATTGTCACGGTAGCGGGGCGGAAGGCTCGGAGGGTGTGAAGACGTGTGATACGTGTAAAGGTAGCGGTGTCGTTACCCGTATCGCCAACACGATCCTAGGGCAGATGCAGACGCAGACGACTTGCCCTACTTGTGGTGGCGAGGGTAAGATCGTTGTCAAGAAATGTACGGAGTGTAATGGTGAGGGCGTCGTTCGCGACGATGAGATTATCACGATCAATATCCCTGCCGGTGTAGCCGAGGGCATGCAACTCTCCATGAATGGTAAAGGCAACGCCGCACGACATGGTGGAATCAACGGCGACTTATTGATCCTTATCGAGGAGGAACCGCATCCGGAGTTGATTCGTGATGAGAACGATCTGTTATACAACCTGCTATTGAGTGTTCCGCAAGCAGCCTTGGGAGCCACGGTAGAGGTCCCGACCATTGACGGGAAGGCGAAATTGAAGATCGAGCCGGGTACGCAGCCGGGTAAGGTGCTTCGTTTGCGTAATAAAGGACTTCCTTCCATCAATAGTTATGGTACGGGCGATCTGTTGGTGAACGTGAGTGTATATATCCCCGAGACTTTGTCGTCTACGGAGAAAGAGACGCTGAACGGATTGGAGAATTCACCGAACTTCCAGCCTAATAAGACGATGAAAGAGAAAATCTTCAGTAAGTTTAAGCACTTCTTTGATTAACGAATAGAAAAGACTACTGTGTTCGTGTGAGAACACTATAGTATTCGTGGATAAACACAGTAGTGTTTGAAGATGAATACTATAGTGTTTATCACCGGAATACGGTAGTCTTTTTTCATAAGTCCTAAAATGAGTATCCTATGAGAATATATACCCGTGGAGGAGATAAAGGAAAAACCGGCATACATGGCGGTGAGCGTGTCGATAAGGATGACATCCGTATCGAGGCGAATGGGACGTTGGATGAGTTGAACGCCGAGATCGGTATTGTCCGTACGTTGCTGCCTCCCGATCATGAATGGCAGGTGTTGCTGGGTAGGATACAGCGTGAGATGATGGCCGTGATGTCTCATGTGGCGACACCATCGGCGATCCGTGATCAGAATCCGAATCCGCTTCCCGATGATTTGACCGTCTTTTGTGAGTCCCATATCGATGATCTATCCGCCCAGATGGAGGATAACGGGTATTTTATCCTTCCGGGAGGCACACCTGTTTCGGCGCACCTCCAATTGGCCCGTACGATCACCCGCAGGGCCGAACGCCGCTTGTGGACATTGAATCGGAAAGACCCGGTTCCTGCCGGGATCATGGCGTTCGTGAATCGTTTATCGGATCTGTTCTTTACGATGGCACGTTATGACATGTTTCGTCAAGGGAACGCCGAGGAGCGTTGGCAATCCTTTCTGTATAAGCGGAAAAATAAATCCTAGAGGGCGATATCTTGCCATTTGCCTTTCACGAGCTCACGGGTGGACTTGAAGCCGGCTTGCTTTAGCAACTCAAAAACCTCCTTGCGACCGTCGTTCACCAAATCCGGATAATGGCAATCGGAGTTCACCATGACAGGGATATTCATTTTCCGCATCCGTGATAGGTATTCCACACGGGGGTAAAGCTCTTTTTTCTTGGTCCAGTTCTTGGTGTTGACCTCTACCATCAATTCTTTCTCCTGAACCAGATCCAGACAAGCCTCAAAAGGCTTCCGATACCAATCCTCTTCAAAATTGAAGATCTCGTATTTCTGTCCGTTCATATAGATCTTGTCGATATGTCCGACGATATCGATGCCTCCGGCCTCTATCATTTTCATCGTGGTATCGAAGAAACGCTTGACAAGCAACCGGACATCTCCCTCGAAATGCCGCTCCACGGAGTGGGCGTATTCCCTGAATGAGCCGTCTATACAGACCATGTTCTCTTCGGCCAGACGCTCTGATACGGGCAGGAAATGGATGGAACCGATCCGGTAGTCCAAGGGCAACTCTTGGAAATAGGGGATCGAGGCGTTATAGGTCTCGTCCAGATAATCAATCTCCAGACCGGCATATATTTCCAGTTGATCGCTGTATTTCTGTTTCAGTCGTTTTATCTCTTGCAGATACTCCGGCATATCGTCTTTAGACATATTCCAGAAAGTCTCGAACGGAAGCGGCGAGTGGGAGGAAAAACCGTACGCACGGAACCCGTGTGTTATGGCGAATCTCACGAAATCCTCCGGAATACTTCTTCCATCACAAAAAGTACAATGACTATGGTAGTTACTGAGTTGCATGATTGTTCTTAGTGATTAAAAAGCCACATCCAGATCATCTTGCCCGGATGTGGCCTTGTATGATGAATGAGAGAGGTGTTATTTGATAACGCCTAGCTCTTTTCCTACCTTGATAAACGCTGCGATAGCCTTGTCCAGATGCTCAGTCTCGTGGCCGGCGGACAATTGTACACGGATACGAGCTTGTCCCTTCGGTACTACCGGGTAATAGAAACCGGTTACGTAAATACCCTCTTCCTGCATCTTGGCGGCGAAATCTTGAGACAACTTAGCGTCGTACAACATAACGGCGCAGATAGCGGATTGAGTCGGCTTGATATCGAAACCGGCTGCCAGCATCTTGTCGCGGAAGTAGCTTACGTTGTTCATTAATTTCGTATGTAAAGCGTCGCTCTCCTTCAACATCTTGAACATCTCCAAGCTTGCGCCTACGATGGCCGGAGCCACGGAGTTGGAGAACAAGTAGGGGCGAGAACGTTGGCGTAACATATCGATAATCTCCTTCTTTCCGGTCGTGAAGCCACCCATGGCACCACCGAACGCCTTACCCAGCGTACCCGTGAAGATATCTACACGTCCGTAAACATCAAACTGCTCGGCTACGCCATGACCCGTCGGGCCTACGACACCGGCAGAGTGAGACTCGTCCACCATAACCAATGCGTCATATTTCTCGGCAAGCTCGCAAATCTTGTCCATCGGAGCGACATTGCCGTCCATGGAGAACACGCCGTCCGTGGCGATGATACGGTGACGTTGGGCCTGCGCCTCTTGTAGGCAACGCTCCAAGTCCGCCATATCGGCGTTAGCGTAGCGATAACGTTTCGCCTTGCATAAACGAACACCGTCGATGATAGAGGCGTGGTTCAAGGCATCCGAGATGATAGCGTCTTCCTCGCCGAACAATGGCTCGAACAAACCACCGTTAGCGTCGAAACATGCGGCGTAAAGGATCGTGTCCTCAGTCTTGAAATAGTCGGAGATGGCTGCTTCCAATTGCTTGTGCAAATCCTGCGTTCCACAGATGAAACGAACGGACGACATGCCATAACCGTGTGTATCCATGGCTTCTTTCGCGGCCTTGATCAGTCGTTGGTTATCGGACAGGCCAAGATAGTTGTTGGCGCAGAAGTTTAAAACATCACTTCCGGCATTTACTTTGATGTCGGCTCTCTGCGGCGTAGTAATGATACGCTCGTTCTTGTATAAACCAGCGGCTTTGATGCCTTCAAGTTCATTTGTCAAGAATTCTTTAAGTTTTCCGTACATAAAAACTTCGTTTTTTATTAGTATTTAGATGTGAGTAGTAGCTTCGTTGTCAAAGCGACAGACAAAGGTCTGTTTTTTTTTTGAATTTTAATACTAAAAAAGAGAAGAAATTCATGTCTAAACTGTTTTATTCTCTATACCTTTGCCGACGGAAAAAAACTTAAATCTCATTAAACGCGATGAAGAATGTATTAGTAATTGGTTCTACCGGTCAGATCGGATCAGAGTTAACCATGAAATTAAGAAGTATCTACGGTGGGAACATAGTAGCGGGTTATATCCCGGGTGCGGAACCTAAAGGCGAGTTGTTAGAATCGGGACCTTCCGCTATCGTGGATATCACGAACGAGCAGCAGATCGCTGAGACGGTATCAAAATATAATATTGATACGATCTACAACTTGGCGGCTCTTTTGTCGGCTGTAGCAGAGGCTAAACCTCAGTTGGCGTGGAAGATCGGAATGGGGGGCTTGTTCAATGTGCTTGAGGTGGCCCGTGAGATGCACTGCGCCGTATTTACGCCGAGCTCTATTGGCGTTTTCGGTAACAATACCCCGAAAGACAAGACTCCTCAAGATACGATCCGTAATCCTCGTACGATGTACGGCGTGACGAAGGTATCTGGCGAGTTGTTAAGCGATTATTATAATATCCGTTTCGGCGTGGACACACGTTCGGTTCGTTTCCCCGGATTGATCTCTTACGTAACACCTCCGGGTGGTGGTACGACGGATTACGCTGTCGATATTTACTATTCGGCCGCTAAGGGCGAGAAATTCGTTTGCCCGATCGCAGCCGGTACTTTCATGGATATGATGTACATGCCGGACGGCTTGCGTGCCGCTATCGAGATTATGGAGGCGGATTCTACGAAGTTCGTTCATCGCAACTCTTTCAACATTGCGTCGATGAGTTTCGATCCGGAGATCATCTTTAATAATATCAAGAAATATATGCCTGAATTCCAGATGGAGTATGAGGTAGATCCTTTGCGTCAGGCTATCGCCGAGTCGTGGCCGAACTCCTTGGATGATACTTGCGCCCGCCAAGAGTGGGGCTGGAAGCCGGAGTATGATTTGGATGCCATGACAAAAGACATGTTAGCTAAATTGAAAGAACGTTTCAATAAATAAGAGTGATGTTGTAGCCATGATTGTTTGTGGATAGAGGGGCCGGGGTATCATCGGGGGGGATGATCCCCGGCCTTGTTTTTTAACGCTGCTATTTCAATAAATCCGGCCGGAGGCGTGCCGTACGCTCTTGTGCTTGTTGCAAGCGCCATTCTTCGATCTTGCGCTGGTGCCCGGATAATAGTACCTCGGGTACTTTCCAACCTTTGTAATCGGCGGGACGTGTATAAACAGGCGGGGCCAGTAAGTCATCTTGGAAGGAGTCGGAGAGGGCGCTTTGCTCGTCGCCGATCGCTCCCGGTATCAAGCGTACCACGGCGTCGGTTATGATAGCGGCGGCCAGCTCTCCTCCGGTAAGGACATAGTCTCCTACGGATATCTCTTTCGTTATCAAATGCTCACGGATACGATAGTCGATCCCTTTATAGTGCCCGCAGAGGATAATCATATTATTTAGTAAAGACATGCTGTTGGCCATGGGCTGGTTGAGTGTCTCGCCATCCGGGGAGGTATAGATTACCTCGTCATATTCCCGTTCGCTTTTCAACGCTGAGATCGCCCGGTCTATCGGTTCGATCTGCATCACCATTCCGGCCTCTCCTCCGAACGGATAATCATCCACCCGCCTCCATTTATTAGTGGTGTAATCCCGTAGGTTATGTAAATGAATCTCCGCTAATCCTTTATCTTGCGCCCTCTTGACGATAGAGCAATTAATCATCCCCTCGATCATCTCGGGAAGTACGGTAAGTATATCTATACGCATAAAAAATAGTTGTAACGTTAAAACCTCCCGCAAAGGTACATCTTTATTCTGACTCATCGTAAAGTGAGTCTCTATTATCTATGATTCGCGATAGAAAATTAAGAATGAATGAAACGCATGCGTTGGCGCAGTTAAGAGTTCGTAGAAGTTCATGAGGATATTTTTGTATCGTTTGAATTATTATTCGTACTTTTGTCCGTCAATTCGGCGGCTATCAATAGAGGCCGTGTCTTTAGAGAATAAATTTTATAGCGATGAATATATCTTACAATTGGCTGAAAGAGTATCTTGATTTCGATCTGGAGCCAGAAGAAGTTGCTGCGGCGCTTACCTCTATCGGTTTGGAAACCGGTGGAGTAGAGGAAGTTCAAACCATTAAGGGCGGACTTGAGGGACTGGTTATCGGTGAAGTGTTAACTTGTGAGGAACACCCGAATTCTGACCATTTACATATAACGACCGTAAATGTAGGTGGCGAGGCTCCTTTACAAATCGTATGTGGCGCCCCGAACGTGGCTGCCGGACAGAAAGTGGTCGTAGCCGTGAACGGCACGAAACTGTACGACGGTGATGAATGCTTTACGATCAAGAGATCCAAGATCCGTGGCGTTGAGTCCAACGGTATGATTTGCGCCGAGGACGAGATAGGTATCGGTACCGACCATAACGGTATTATCGTACTTCCCGCCGACGCTGTTGTAGGTACGTTAGCTAAAGATTATTATAATGTAAAGAGCGACTACGTGCTGGAGGTGGATATCACCCCGAACCGTGTAGACGCTACTTCCCATTTCGGTGTCGCCCGTGACTTGGCCGCTTATTTGAAGCAAAACGGCAAGCCCGCCGAATTGAGACGTCCTTCGGTAGATGCTTTCAAGATCGACGACGAGACACCGGGCGTAGAGGTCGTGGTAGAGAATACGGAGGCTTGTCCCCGTTATTCCGGTGTTACGATCAAGGGCGTTACGGTGAAGGAGAGCCCGGAGTGGTTACAAAACCGTTTGCGTGTGATCGGCCTTCGTCCCATCAATAACGTAGTGGATATAACGAACTTTATCCTGCATGAGTTAGGGCAGCCTTTACACTCTTTTGATGCGGGTAAGATCAAAGGAAATAAAGTGATTGTCAAGGCGGCCGAGGCTGGTACGAAATTCGTCACGTTGGATGGCGTGGAGCGTACGTTGACCGATCGTGACTTGATGATTTGTAACGTCGAGGAACCGATGTGTATCGGTGGCGTGTTCGGCGGTTTGGATTCCGGCGTGACGGAGGAGACCACCGACGTATTCTTGGAATCCGCTTGTTTCCATCCGACGTGGATTCGCAAGACCGCCCGTCGTTTTGGCTTGAATACGGACGCTTCTTTCCGCTTCGAGCGTGGTTTGGATCCGAACAATACGATGTATGTATTGAAACGTGCCGCCTTGTTGATACAAGAGTTGGCGGGAGGTAAGATCACGGGTGCTGTACAGGATGTTTATCCTGCCGTGGCGGAACCGTATACGGTTGAGGTGACTTACGAGAAGATCAATACGTTGATCGGTAAGGATATTCCGGTAGAAACCGTGAAAAGTATCTTGGCAAGCCTTGAGATGGAGATCGTATCCGAGACTGCCGAGGGCTTGACTTTGCATGTTCCCGTATATCGTATCGATGTGCAGCGTGATGTAGACGTGATCGAGGATATTCTTCGTATCTACGGATATAATAACGTGGAGTTCAGCGATAACGTGAAGTCCAATTTAAGTTACCAGACTCCTACGGATCGTAGCTGGAAATTGCAGAACTTGATCTCGGAGCAACTTTGCGGTTGTGGTTTCAACGAGATCATGAACAACTCCTTGACACGCTCCGCTTATTATACGGATCTGTCTGTTTATCCGGAAGCACATTGTGTCATGTTGATGAACCCGTTAAGCGCTGATTTAAACTGCATGCGTCAGACCTTGTTGTTCGGCGGCTTGGAGAGCATCGAGTATAACATGAAACGTAAGAAAGGCAATATCCGTTTCTATGAGTTCGGTAATTGCTATGATTATAATATTGATAATAAGAAGGAAGATGAGACCTTGGCGCAGTTCAGTGAGGATTACCGTCTAGGCATCTGGGTAGCCGGCAACCGAGTGGAGAACAACTGGGCGCATCCGGACGAGAAATCTTCCGTTTATGAGTTGAAGGCTTACGTAGAGAATATCTTGGTCCGCTTGGGCGTGGATATGAAACGGGTTATTTTCGGTAACTTGACGAATGATATCTATTCTTCGGGCCTAAGCATCACGACCGGTTCCGGACGTCAATTGGGTACGATGGGTATCGTAAGCAAGAAACTTCGTAAGATGTTGGATATCGATATGGAGGTTTATTACGCTGAGTTGTCGTGGACCCAATTGATGAAGGAGATCAAGAAGGCGAAAGTAACCTTCTCCGAGATTTCCAAGTTCCCGGCCGTTAAACGTGACTTGGCGTTGTTGCTTGATAAGAGCGTACAGTTTAGCGAGGTCGAGAAAATCGCTAAGGATAGCGATCGCAAGCTATTGAAGGAAGTATCTCTGTTTGACGTTTACGAGGGCAAGAATCTTCCGGCGGGCAAGAAGTCGTATGCCGTAAGCTTCTTCATGCAAGATGAGAGCAAGACTTTGAACGATAAGCAGATCGACGCTATCATGAAGAAGATCCAGACGAATCTGGAACAAAAGCTAGGTGCTCAATTGAGATAAGAATTTAATTACATAAAATAAAGATAAACTGATAAACATATGGGAAGAGCGTTTGAGTTTCGTAAAGCGAGAAAGTTTAAGCGTTGGGGCAATATGGCCCGTGTATTCACGAAGTTAGGTAAGGAAATCACGATTGCGGCAAAACAAGGTGGGCCGGAGCCCGAGAATAATCCTCGTTTACGTGTGTTGATGCAGAACGCCAAAAAGGAGAATATGCCGAAGGAGAACGTGGAGCGTGCCATTAAACGTGCTGTATCCAAAGATTTCACGGATTATAAGGAGATGAACTATGAGGGATATGGTCCTTTCGGTATCGCTATCTTCGTTGAGACCGCTACGGATAATACGACTCGTACGGTAGCCAACGTTCGTAGTTATTTCAATAAGAACGGTGGTTCTCTGGGAACATCCGGTAGCTTGGAGTTCTTGTTCGACCATAAATGCGTATTCCATATCGCCAAAAAAGAGGATCTTTCTTTAGAAGACCTAGAGTTGGAGTTGATCGACTTCGGTGTAGATGAGGTTGAGGAAGACGAGGACGAGGTTGTTCTTTATGGTGAGTTCGCGCAGAATTCGGCGATCCAGAAATATTTGGAGGAGAATGGTTTTGAGATCTTGAGTAGTGAGTTCGTACGTATCCCGAACGATTTGAAGGAGGTTACTCCGGAACAGCGTGAGTCTATCGAGAAGATTATCGAGAAATTAGAGGAAGACGAAGACGTTCAAAACGTATTCCATAATATGAAGGAAGACGATTCTGAGGAGGAATAACGTACGCTTATACGTAAAATAGTATACTTTATCCGTAAAAAAGCGACATCGAGGCAAATTCGATGTCGCTTTTTCTTTTTTACAACGAATGTTTCATGTTTTTTATTTATTTTTGTGAGTCTAGGGTGAATAACAATTTAACTTATATGGTGAAAATGAAAAGACTATTTCTTCTTTGTGCGTTCGTGAGCATGTTTGCGACGTGTAATTTTATCTCAGCTCAAAAGGAGTTAGGGATTTTCAATTCTGTTTCGGCAGGAGTGGGTGTTGGTTTGACGGGTGTAGATGTGGAAGTCGCTACTCCTATTACGCCTTATCTGGCGTTGAGAGGTGGTCTTACCTTTATGCCGGGTTTCAGCATTAATACGGACGTGGATGTAGATGTTAACGATCCGCGAGCGGGTGTGTATAATGATACATACTCCATGGATGTCAAAGGTAGCTTGAAACGTACTTCCGGACAGTTGTTGGTGAATGTTTACCCGTTTCCTCACGCTTCTTCGTTCTTCGTTGCGGCCGGCGCCTATTTCGGTGGTTCTTCCTTGGTGAAGATAGAAGGGCATAGTGATAAGCTGAAAGACCTGATCGCCCAAGGAGAAAGTGCGGGCATAGTTATCGGTGATTATACGATTCCGGTGGATAATAACGGTAATGTATCCGGTGGATTGAAAGTGTCCGGTTTTCGTCCTTATCTAGGTCTTGGATTCGGTCGTGCGGTTCCTAAGAAACGGGTTGGCGTGATGTTTGAGCTGGGTGTGCAATTCCATGGCAAACCGGAGGTGTATACGGATTCAGGGGATGTAAAGGACTTGTTGAATGAGATAGACGAGGATGATACCTTTACGAAGATCATGGACAAGCTAACGGTTTATCCGGTCATGAAGATTCGTATTTGCGGAAGAATATTTTGATTGTCAAAGATAGTATAAGCTAAGAGTGGCGTTAATAATACGATGCCACTCTTTTTTTATGGCTAAACTTTCATTTATTTTGTTTATTTTTGTGCGCTGTTAGGGTCATAATTTTGATAAAAATAACTTTATATGAAAAACAAACATTTGGTGATGCTATTGCTATCATCTTGCTGTTTAGCGGCATGTGTGGATAGTAAGTATGATTTAAGCGATGTCAATACGGACGATGCGGTAATGGGTGAGTCTTGGGTAGCTCCCCTCGGTATGGGTTATGTAACGTCGGATGACGTTGTGAATGTAGAGAAAGTCCCTTCCATTCGGGAAGTCGACGGGGCTTACGTCATGATCTATGATGGAGAGATGAAGATTAAGGGGAAAAGCTTACGGGCCGCCTCTGATAAAGTGGAGATCGCCTCGGAAGATATAACGACTGGGGATATCGATGGCTTGTTCGATGGCGATTTCGTTTTGGCGTTAACGAACCCCCACATTACGTTAAAGTCGAATGTAAAGAATGCCTCTTTGGATTGTAGCTTGTCTATCGAGGCTGAGAACACAAGTAAAAAGGAGGCTACTTCCTCTGATTTTACCTTGTCAACGGTGTCTCCTAATATTTGGATCGGCCCTCTTGATCCGAAGACGGATGCTTTTAAGTTTGTCAAGAACGAGAAGTTACCGGGAATCGTACAGATTGTTCCTCAAAAAATACATTTGTCTTTGTCCGCTGATAGCAAACAATGGGCGAACGCTCCTGCGGATGCCTTGAGTGAGTTACGTTATGCGGTAGAGCTTCCGTTGACTCCGGCACCGGAATTTAGCGCCGTATCCGTCGAGCGGATCGAGGACGCTTTTGATGAGGATTTCGTAGACTATATTTTCTCGGACGGAAGCGCGAGGATCTATGGAGAGGTTACGAACGAGATGCCGTTCGATATGTCTATCGAGATGGTGATCATGGATGAGAACAATGTACCGGTAGATATCCAATTCCCGGCACAAGAGGTAAAAGGACAATCTGGAGAGGTTATCTTCGAGATCACGAAGGAGGATATGCCGAAAATGAAGGATGCACGTCATATAGACCTAAATTTACATTTAACGGGTAGAGATCAAGGCGAGGCTTTGAAGAAAGGCCAGAAAACGACCTTCAACTTGAAACTTAAGAAAGAAGGTGGTATCTCCATTTGATCCCAGTACTAACCATTTAAATTACGAAAAAGAAAGATGAATACTATATATAATATGTATAAGAGAGGTCTGTGTGCTTTATGTTTATTGACCACTGTGGGAATGTCGGTATCCGCCCAGCAAATACGAACTTCTTACTTCATGCAATCTTCTACGGCACGCACGACGATGAATCCGGCGTATCGTCCCGAGAGAGGCTATGTCTCCATTCCGGTATTAGGTGCGGTTGGCGCTTCGTATGGTACGAACGGAATAGCTGTGGATAATTTTATTTATCCGAAGAATGGTGAGACCGTTACGTTCATGGATAACTCCGTGAATACCGAGTCTTTCCTGAATGGCTTGAAGGATGAGAATCAGGTAAATATGGATTTTGGCACGCAGGTTCTATCCGGTGGCTGGTACGCCGGCAAGGGATTCTGGACGGTTGATGTTTCTATCAAGGGCTTGGCGAATATTCGTGCTCCGAAGACATTGTTCGAGTTCATGAAAAAGGGTAATGGATCTCAGAGTACCTATGATATTCGTAATATCAGGGCGTACGCCGAGGCTTATTTGGAGACAGGTGTAGGATATTCTCGTCCTATCACGGATAAGTTGACAGTCGGAGGTAAGGTTAAATTGTTATGGGGCGTAGGTTCTATGGACGCTACGATCGATCAGATGCATGCTGAGATGGGAGAGACTAGCTGGAAAGTTACCTCTACCGGTACCTTGCAGACGAATATGAAAGGCTTGGTCCCGGAAATGGAAGTAGACGAGCAAGGCCGTGATTATTATAATAGCTTTGATTTCGATTCTCCGGGTCTTAGCGGTTTCGGTATGGGAGTGGACTTGGGTGCTACGTACCAATTGACCGAGAATATCATGTTGTCCGCCGCTGTCCTTGATTTAGGTTTTATCAGTTGGAGCAAAGGAGGGAGCACGGTAGGTAAGTTGGATGGAACTTTCGACTTTAACGGCTTTGATCTGGCTATCGGCGAGAATAACGGTGATATACCGAGCATGGGCGATCAGTTTGACGCTATCAAGGAAGATTTCGAGAACTTGCTTCATTTCAAGAAAGAGGGTGAGTCCGGAAGCACTACCCGTCTTCGTTCGACAATCAATATCGGTGGCGAGTACCGTTTGCTGGAAAACAAGTTAGGTATCGGCTTATTGTCAAGCACTCGTCTTTATTCCCCGAAAGCCTATACGGAACTGACATTGTCCGGTAATTACCGTCCGGTGAAATGGTTTGAGGCTACGCTGAGCTACTCATTTATCCATAGTAAGTTCAAGACGTATGGTATCGCCTTGAATTTCTCACCGTCTTGGATCAATTTCTTTATTGGATCGGATTATATGTTGACAAAGGTAACTCCACAATGCTTACCGGTAAGCGGTAACGCCATGAATCTTTACATGGGAGTAAGTGTTCCTTTGAAATCATTCGCTAATTAATAGGGAATACTCAGAATAGAGTCTGTATCATAAAGGAAAAGGCTGTCCGGGTTATATACCCAGACAGTCTTTTCTTTTTTATTAGGCTCGTTTTATTAGGTTTTTTATCTTTGTGGACTGATTGAAAGGAAGAAATTGGATATGAGATTAAAGACTTTAGCCACCCATCCGGTATGGAGAGAGCCCCGGACTGTATTCGGGGTATGGATGCTAACCGGTGTTATTTTTGCTATTGTCAAGTTGTTGATTGGAAAATATAATAATTATAAGATATTTGAAGGAGTCTATTGGCATGCTATCGAGGGGTTAACCTTATATGGGGATCATTATCCGGAATATTATGATTCAAATCATTATGGAATCTTATTTAGTCTTATCATAGCTCCTTTCGCCCTGTTACCGGAATGGTTGGGTATAATCTTATGGATAGCGGGTAATACCGCCCTATTGTTTTATGCGATTAGCCGATTGCCATTGTCGAGTACCCAAAAAATCATTATTTATTGGTATTCGTATTGTGAGTTGATGACGGCTCAAGGAGTACAGCAATTCAATATATCAGTAGCGGCCTTTATCTTATTATCGTTTGTCTTGATACTGGAGAAAAAGGATTTCTGGGCGGCAGGCATTATTATGCTCGGAACATTTATCAAGATCTATCCGATCGTGGGATTGGCGTTCTTTTTCTTCTCAAGGCAGAAAGTGAGGTTATTAGCCTCTTGTCTTTTCTGGGGATTGGTTTGCTTTGTGATCCCGGTGCTTTATACACCGGGGTTTGAGTATGTGATCTCTCAGTATATAGATTGGTTTGAGCGATTGAAGGTGAAAAATATGTTGAATATGTTCGCTGATCCACAAAATATATCATTATTAGGAGTGGTTCGAAAGATATCCGGGAATGCGGAGTATAGCGATATGTGGCTTATCATACCGGGCTTGATTTTATTCTGCATTCCATATTTAAGGATCTCTCAATATAAATATCCGGCTTTTCGCTTTATGTTGTTGGCTAATGTTTTATTATTTGTCGTATTATTCAGTACGGGAAGCGAGGCGAGTGGATATATCATAGCGATGATAGGAGTCGCTATCTGGTATATATGCAGTGTATCGCCCCATAAGAAATATACTTATTGGCTTTGGATAGCTACCTTGGTGATTGTTGGCTTATCCACTACAGAGCTGGTTCCATCTATTGTCCGGAATGGACTGATCCGTCCGTATGTGATAAAAGCTTGGCCTTGCATTGTGGTGTGGCTGACCATTTGCTATGAGATGTGTTTCTTGGATTTTAGTCATTCTCCTTATAAGCATATCACGACTTAGGCAGAGTGAATATCGCCTGTTTTTTAATAGAAGGTTACATAATAAAACGAGACTACTCCCGACAAGCGATGAGAGTAGTCTCGTTTTAAACTACTTTTTATCGATCTCTTTCAGTAATTCTTGTACCGCTGTTCTCAATTGCGTATCTTCCCCTTTGACAACAGTTTCCGGAGAATTAGCGACTTTAACATCCGGTTCCAGCTGTGTGTTCTCTAAGTAACTACCGTCCGACAGGCGATAACCGGTAATAGGTGTGCCGAATACCAGCGTCGGATCTTGCAGGGTTTCCCAAGAGACGGTAGTCATTGTTCCCGGTACGGGCATACCTACCAGACGTCCGATCTGTTGGTGCTTATAAACCCACGGGGTTCCATGTGCGTTACTATAATTAGCCTCGCATTGCAACATGATGGAAGGTTTATTCCAGCGGCGGCTAGGCATATCGCAAGCCTCTCGGCCACGTGTCACTTGGGTGAGGTATTTCTCTCCGCTGAACAAGATCTCGATATCCTCGTGCAAGCGCCCACCACCATTAAAGCGGGTGTCAATGACGATTCCCTCCCGGTCGTTATATTTACCTAGGATATCGGAGTAGACAGAGCGGAAACTAGGATCTCCCATGGATTGGATATGGACGTATCCCAATCGTCCGTTCGACCATTTATCCACGTCGGCGGCACGTTGTTTCACCCAGCGGGTATAAAGCAAGTTATTTAACTCACCGTTACTGATAGGCAAGACTACCTCTTCCCAGCGTTCCTTGGTTTGTGGATCGTAGAGGGAAACTAAGGTCTTCTTTTTGGCCTTATTGTTTAATAGCTTGGAGTAATCCATATCCGGGGTTATTTCCTGTCCGTCTATTTTCTCCATGATGGTACCGGCTTTCACTTTGGAACGTGCGTGATCGAACGGGCCTTTTTCCACTACCTCAGCGATTAATAAACCTTTGCCGCTATGGTTCCAATCGAAAAGTAGGCCTAGGTTGGCGGTAATATTGCCGCTTGTTTGCGGACGGAAGCGTCCTCCGGTGTGGGAGACGTTGAGTTCTCCCAGATATTCGCTTAGCAACTCTGCGAAGTCATAGTTGTTATTGATATGTGGCAAGAACTTACGGTAGGCGGCGGTCATAACGTCCCAATTTACGCCGTGCATGTTCACGTTGTAGAACCGTTTTTGCTCTTGTTTATAGACATGGTCGAACATATACTCACGCTCGGCGGCCAAGTCCATTTTTAAGTTCGCTTGGTAATGAATCGGTGTTAGTTTCTCCGATCCCATATCCATTTTTTGCATGGAATTGCTACCCAACAAGAACAGGTTCTTACCTTCCTTATCCATTTCCATGTTCGCCCATCCGGTATTCATCTTGTGGAGTAGCTTGGTCTCTTTCTTGCGCAAGTCCATTTTCCACAGGTCGTATTTGTCTTCGAAAGCCGAGAAATAATATAAGGTCTCGCCATTCTTCGAGATGACGGCGCTACCCATTTCGGAGGAATTAGGAGTAAGGCGTAGGATACGATCTTGGATGCCTTTCAGTTCCACTACGATATCCTTGGGCTTTTCGTCTTTCTTTTCATCGGCTTTATCTTCTTTTTTCTTGTCGTCGGTTTTGTCCCCGGCTACCTCTTTCTGCTCCTTTTCCAGTTCCTTTTGCAACTCATAATCCTCTTTGCTCAAGCGGAATTTATCATAAGCGTCTTGATTCATGAATACCAGCATGGCATCATTCAAGGAACCCCATGAGGCATGCGCACGCATTCCGTAACGCTCGGTGGTGAATAAGATGGCGTTTCCATCCAGTACCCATTGTGGGGAGGTGCTGGTGTAACCGCTATTGGTCAGGTTGGTGATCTCCCCGCCTTGCGCGCTAACCAAGCCTATATCCGAATAAGGATCGTGTTTGTTGCCGATAAACCGGAGCGTGAACCATTTACCGTCTGGCGACCATGAGTAATCGAAACCGCCGGCTGTACTATACCATGTGGAGCCATCCGTGACTTGGCGTACTTTCTTCGTCTCAAGGTTGACTACCATCAACCGCATACGATCTTCTATGAAAGCGAGTTCCTTAGCATCCGGTGAGAATTGAGGATAATTACGCTCTACGGTCTTAGAAGGCAGGAGAACTTCCTCTTCGATAATCGTTGCGTTCGGGAAATTAGCTTCTTCCTTACGGGCGATCTTAGCCAAGTAAAGTTGCCAATTACCACCACGCTCGCTGGCGTAAGCCAAGGTACGGTTATCCGGCGAGAAGCATACGCCTGTTTCGGCGGCCGGGGTATTGGTGATTTGTTTGGTCGTGTTGTAATCGGCCGAGGTGACGAATACCTCGCCTCTTAGGGTTAAGGCGATCTGCTTGCCATCGGGGGATACGGTGGCAGAGGTAGCTCCTTTGCTGGAATTCAGATCGCTGATTTGCTCTTGATCGTCACGGATCAAATCAATCCGCACTTTCTGCGGATTGACTCCCGGACGTTGTGTATAGATCTCGCCATCGTATGTGTAGCATAATGTATTGTCGCTACTTGTAGAGAGGAAACGTACGGGATGTGTCTTGAACTTAGTAACCGCCGTTATAGATTGTGGGGTGTTGAGAGGGAATGAATATACATTGAAAGAACCTCCGTTGCGTTCGCTCAGAAAGTAAACCGTCTGTCCATCCGGGGTAAATACGGCGTTGCGGTCTTCTCCCGCATGGTCGGTCAAATTGGTATGTTTTCCAGTTTGCGTATCGTACATCCATATATCCCGGGTGACGGACGAGGTATGATGTTTACGCCATTCATCCTCGAAGCCCTTACGGTCTTGGTATAAGAATGTCTTTCCGGATTTATCGAAGCAAACCATCTCGGCGGGTGTTCCCAATACTTGCTCCGTACGTCCGCCACCGATCGGCACTTTATAAAGTTCCGTCATGGCCGAGGTCGGGAATAAGGCACTCTGGGCGGGATCTTGTATGGATGCGGAGAAGAGTACGTATTTGCCGTCGGGAGTAAAGGCCGATGGAATCTCGGAGGCGGAATGAGTGGTGAGGCACTGTGCCGTTCCACCGTTGGAGGGCATTACGAATAAATCGAAATTGCCGTTACGATCGCTGGCGAAAGCGATTTGTTTTCCGTCCGGAGACCAGATTGGCGTGCATTCATACGATGCTTGGGTGGTAAGTTGTGTCGCTGTTCCTCCTTTGGCCGGTACTTTATAGATATCTCCTTTGTAACAAAACGCGATCTCTGTTCCATCAGGAGAAATTTGTACATCACGCATCCACAAAGGGGTTACAGCGTAGCTGGTAGTCGCAAAGCCCAAGGCAATGCAGGTTAAAAGTTTTTTCATGTACTTAATGCTTTTTTAGAATGGTACGAAGATACATATTATTTTGTACCCATCAGTCTGCTCTCTATTGAAATATTAACTGGATTTACCCTTTCAATTTCACGATAAATAACACGAGGCTTTCCCCTTGGGCCTGTGCGGGGAAAGTATTTCGCAGATCCTCTCCGGATTTGCTGAAACAATAGGAATGGCAATAGGGATCGATAGGGTCCATTCGTCGCACATTACCGGTTTGATAAAAATTATCTTTTAATCCTTCTTTTACCTGCCAGTATTCTTCCTTCTCCGTATCATAACAGAAGGTGTAATTTCTGGACTCATCCTCTGCGTTATAGTAAGTAGATACCCAGAAACGGCTACCCATGCGGATCGGTAGCAAAGGAAGTGTATTCTTTCCGGCAAGGTTCTCCAAGGCTTGGCTTTGCCGCTTTTGCTTAATATATAAAGTGTCCCGTAATAAGTTCCCGGGTTGATAGGAGGGGGCGTAGGCATAAACCGTTCCGCTTCCGGGCTCCACGGCTATTTCCGGGGCGAGACAACCGATCGGGCATGCGGAACGTTCCAGATCGACCGGACGGATCGTATGAGATTGTAATTTATGGAAAGAGGAATCGTATTCAACGATTTGTTTCTCAATCGTGGCGGTTTTCCCTGCCGTATCCCCATGAACACATTCCTCGGTGGTAAATATCCGGTTATTGTGCATGGATATGGATAGCATATGCCTATTCTCCGGAAGGTCGCATTTCAGTTTCTTACGGGTAAGGAGATCACCATTGAATGAGTAATAGAAAATATCGTCCGTGTTTCCAAGTACGATCAGCTGCTGGTTGGCCGGGTTCACTACATACCCCGCTACCCGTATGTCATCCGGATGGGTGATGCGACAGATAAATTCTCCCTTGCGATTGAAACGGTAAAGCGTCTCATTGCTGATAAGGAATAGGTTATCTCCCTCTTGACGGATATACTTGGCCTCCTTGATCGAATGCGTCCCTGAGTCCTGTAATGGAATGGCGATTACCTCATCCGCGATGTCAGACAAGGCTCCGGTAGGGTTGCTCCGGATCGATTCATTCGAGATTAACAGGTTATAGGCTTGCTTTCCGCAAACCAATAGAACAAGTAGTAATAAATATGTAAAGGTTCTTTTCATATCACCGCTAAATTAAAGAAGGATAAACCTTTTTATGATTTTTACGAATTGTTTTTATAAAACGTAGATCATCTGATTTTATTGGATAAGCCTAGAATTATTCTTGTAGAAATACCCAATTATCCCCCTCGGACATGGATTCTTTATAGGAAAAGCCTTCCCATGTGAATGCTTTTAATGCCTCCGGGTCAGAAATCCGGTTCTTTATGAGATAGTGGCTCATTTGTCCCCGGCACATCTTGGCGTAGATCACGATCGTCTCCGCTTTGCCGTTCTTCCAGATCTTGAACTCGGGCGTGATGATCCGGACGGATCGCTCCACCTCCTTCCACTGGAAAGAGGGTTGGATATCCAAGCTGGCTAGATTCAGTAGGATTCCGTCTCCCTGTCGGACGTCATGGATTAATATATTTGTTTGCCTGTCCTTCCAGAAGGTGTACATATTCCCGTCGCCTAGTTCCGGGATTTTTACGTCGAACTCCATCCGGTAAGGCTTGATAAGGTCTAATGGGCGAAGTAACCCGTAGCATCCCGATACGAAACGCATATGTTCTTGCGAGAAAAGAAAATCCTCCTCCGTGAAGTCTTTCGGGCTGATATTCTTGAATACGACACCGGTATAGGCGAGTATCGCTTGCAAGGGCTGGTTGTCTTCCGCATGAAAATCTTGGTATCTGCGGTAACATTCCGCCGCCAGTTTCGGGCTGAGCTTGAGGATACGACTTAATTCGTCAATGGGAAATTGGGTCATATGCAGGGCGATCTCGTTCGCCTCTTGCTGGAAACGTGGAGTCGTGCCTTGCGGCGCTTTTATCTTGGATGTCCCGGTCATTGTCTTAGCCGGAGATAATAATATCAACATATCTATATTGGATTTGGATTGATCGCATAAAGGTAATCCATATTAAGATTCAAATAGGGTATAAGCATCCCAATAAATCTTAAAGTATCTCGACTCGAATGGGGGATTTAATGGAGGAATGAGTCTTGGTGATAGAAATGTAATGAGGATTATGAAGATGAGAGACGTGAAGATGCGACCTATATTCCTTTTGATAGTATTCATCCTACCTACGATGGCCCATGCGCAGTGGACGGAACAGGATTCTTTGCGCCTGCAAGAATTTTTATCCGGCAAGGAGGAGATACGTTTGAATCCTGAGTTTCAGAAGGCGATAGAAAGCGGGACTTTTCTACGACCCGATCAACCGGGAACCCATATGTTATCCTCACCAAGTGAGTTGCCGATTACGAAAGACTTCTCGGAATATGTACAGTTAGATACTTTACGTAGGTTGACCAATTATGATTCGATTACCCCAGTCCTATTCATGCTGCTGAATTTTAAGTCACCTTCCCGTTCATTGGCCATACAGAAGCAAGCGCACACGATTAGGCTCCCTAAGAATCAGGATTGGAAAGAGTTAAAGGTAGGTAAGGTTCCTATGGCTGCCAACGTAAAACTGACTAATATATACTCGGATGTCGTGAAAGATGGCCAGCGAAGGGGAGGGGTACTTGCTACCATAAGAGTCTATTTCGACGCAGAGGATTTACTAGAGACTATTTTCTGGAAAAGTGCCCGTGATAAGAAGAGAAACAGGAAACGGGAGAATACGTGGAAGTATTATAATGACTATCCGTAAATTGTTGGATTTATAGGATATAACCACTCGAAAAAAACACGTACGTGAATTTCAAAAAACATGTACGTGTTTCCGGAAAAACTCGTACGTGTTTTTTTGAGAACATTGACTGTTTTTACCTAGATACTGTGTGTTTACTATCAAAACCTTTTTCTCTCTCTTTTGTTCTTTCTGAAAAGATACGTCCGAATGACATCCGAAATGGACGGTTTGACGGGGAGTTCTCTATTCTGTTTTATAATATTAAGACAAAATGTCATATTTTCGTTTTGGTATTTCTTTTGTAAGGATATAAGTGTAAAATAAAATTAGAAAAGAATATAAGAAAGGAGCTTAAATACATGAATTTAAACAATTTTACAATCAAGGCGCAGGAGGCTGTTCAACAAGCCGTACAGCTGGTTACTAAAAATAACCAACAGGTTATCGAACCTGTTCACTTGTTGAAAGCTGTCATTATGACGGGTGAGAGTGTTACTAATTTTATCTTTCAGAAATTAGGGGTAAACGCTCAAAACCTGAATATGGTACTGGATCGCCAAATCGAATCTTATCCTAAGGTTTCGGGAGGCGAACCCTATCTCTCTAGCGAGTCGAACGCTGTCTTACAGAAGGCGATCGATTATTCCTCTAAAATGGGGGATCAATATGTATCGTTGGAGCCGATCATCTTGGCGTTGTTTACGGAAAAGAGCACCGCTTCACAGATATTGAAAGACGCCGGCGTGACAGAGAAAGAGTTACGTCAAGCGATCGAGGAATTGCGTAAAGGAAATAAGGTGACAAGCCAATCCGCCGAGGAGACTTACGATGCCTTAGGAAAATACGCCATCAATTTGAACGAGCGTGCCCGTAGCGGTAAGCTAGACCCCGTGATCGGACGTGACGAGGAGATCCGCCGTGTCTTGCAGATATTGAGCCGCCGTACGAAGAACAATCCGATCTTGATCGGTGAGCCAGGTGTAGGTAAGACTGCTATCGCTGAGGGGTTGGCCCATCGTATCGTTCGGGGTGACGTTCCCGAGAACTTGAAGTCTAAACAGATCTTCTCGTTGGATATGGGCGCGTTGATCGCCGGAGCTAAATATAAAGGCGAGTTCGAGGAACGTTTGAAAGCGGTGGTGAACGAGGTTACGAAATCCGAGGGCGAGATCATCCTCTTTATCGATGAGATCCATACCTTGGTAGGAGCCGGTAAAGGCGAAGGTGCCATGGATGCCGCTAACATCTTGAAACCGGCTTTGGCTCGTGGTGAGCTACGTTCGATCGGTGCCACGACGTTGGATGAGTATCAGAAGTATTTTGAGAAGGATAAGGCGCTTGAGCGTCGGTTCCAGACCGTTATCGTAGACGAGCCGAGTGAGTTGGATACGATCTCCATCCTTCGTGGTTTGAAGGAAAAATATGAGAATCACCATAAAGTACGTATCAAGGATGATGCCATTATCTCCGCCGTACAGTTGTCTACCCGTTATATCACGGATCGTTTCTTGCCGGATAAGGCGATCGATTTGATGGATGAGGCCGCCGCCCGTCTGCGTTTGCAGATCGATTCCGTACCGGAGTCGTTGGATGAGGTTTCCCGCCGTATCAAACAGTTGGAGATCGAGCGTGAGGCGATCAAGCGTGAGAACGACAAGTCTAAATTAGAGCAACTGAACAAGGAGATCGCCGACTTGAAGGAGGAGGAGACCAAGCAAAAGGCTCAGTGGCAAAGCGAGAAGGAGCAGATCAATAAGATCCAGCAAAATAAGATCGATATCGAGAACCTAAAGTTTGAGGCTGATAAGGCGGAGCGTGAGGGGGATTACGGCAAGGTCGCTGAGATCCGTTACGGTAAGATCAAGCAAAAGGAAGAGGAGATCAAGGAGGTACAGGCTAAGTTGAAGACGATGCAAGGTGCCGCGGCTATGATCAAGGAGGAAGTGGATAGCGACGATATCGCCGATGTGGTATCCCGTTGGACTGGAATTCCGGTCAGCAAGATGATGCAGAGCGAGAAAGATAAGTTATTACGTCTGGAGTCCGAGCTTCATACCCGTGTGATCGGTCAGGAAGAGGCGATCAACGCTATCGCCGATGCGGTTCGTCGTAGTCGTGCCGGCCTGCAGGACCCGAAACGACCGATCGGTTCTTTCATCTTCCTCGGTACTACCGGTGTGGGTAAGACGGAGTTGGCCAAGGCGTTGGCCGAGTATCTGTTCGATGATGAGAATATGATGACCCGTATCGACATGAGTGAGTATCAAGAGAAATTCAGCGCGACTCGTTTGATCGGTGCGCCTCCGGGATATGTGGGTTACGATGAGGGTGGACAGTTGACGGAGGCGATTCGCCGGAAACCTTACTCGGTTGTCTTGTTCGATGAGATCGAAAAGGCGCATCCGGATGTATTCAACATCTTGTTGCAAGTCTTGGATGATGGACGGTTGACGGATAACAAAGGCCGTGTTGTCAACTTCAAGAACACGATCATTATCATGACAAGTAACCTAGGTTCTTCCTTGATCCGTGAGAACTTCGAGAAGATGACACCCGCCACGCATGACAAGGTGGTAGACGAGACGAAGATCCAAGTACTGGAACTGTTGAAGAAGACGATCCGTCCGGAGTTCTTGAACCGTATCGACGATATCATCATGTTTACTCCGCTGAACGAGGAGGAGATTCGCAAGATCGTATCCTTGCAGTTGAACAGCGTGAAGAAGATGTTGGCTACGAACGGTGTCGCCTTGGACTTCACGAACGAGGCCGTGGACTTTATCGCCGACAAGGGCTTCGATCCTCAATTCGGTGCCCGTCCGGTAAAACGTGTCATTCAGAAGTATGTCTTGAACGAGTTGTCAAAGGCTTTGCTGGGTGGAACGGTAGACCGTAACCGCCCGATCGTGATCGATAGGAAAGACGATGGTCTGGAATTTAAGAACTAAAGTAGACTTGAACGCTTGACGTTAAGCGTGGTGTTTCTATAAAATAATGAAGGTGGAATGATCCTATGTGAATCATTCCGCCTTTTTATTTTTCACTAATAGGTAGATACGGCTTGGTGCGATTATTTCCGGGTGGGAACCGTGCACCAAAATGTAGATCCTTTTCCAACGCTTGACTCCACGCCGATCTCTCCACCTAAATGTTTAATGATTAATTCACAGATAGACAGCCCGAGCCCCGTACCTTGGGTGAAGGAATCTAATTTAGCGAATCGATCGAAAACACGGGAGATATTTTCTTCAGCTATCCCTTTTCCCGTATCGGTAACAAAGAAATAAATATCGTCTTTCCTTATTTCATATCCGATCGTTATCATTCCCTCGAAAGTGTATTTGCAAGCATTATTGATGAAATTAGCCAGTACTTGGGATAAACGGTTTCTCTCAGTATGGATAATGTAGCTTTCCGCAGGCAGTTCCGTGCGGAATTCTACTCCTTCCTTGATCTTGAATCGGTAACTCCGCCATAGGGTTTGTATAAGCTCGTTAATCTCCACTTCCGTATAAAGGAAATCCAATATACCGGCTTCTATTTTTGACATATCGAGTATGTCATTGATTAAATTAAGGAGTAGCTCATTGTTTGCGTGAATGATTTTAGCGAATTCTTTGATCTCCTCTTTATCCTCACTTTCGCTGATAAGGGTCGAGAAACCTACGATCGCATTCAATGGGGTCCGTATCTCATGGCTCATATTGGCGAGGAAAGCACTTGTCAACCGGTTTGATTCTTCCGCCTTCTCACGTAAGCGGATCACTTCTTCGGCCATATTTCGTTCGGTGTCAAGAATGTCTTTCTTATGCCGATGTTCCCTCATCGAAAGGAGGATAAGTAGAAAGGCGATAAGAGCTATCGCCACTACCTCGAATGGGGACTCTATCATGAAACTCGGGACTACTACGAGGCTCATTTGCTTAAAGGTAGAAATAGGGTAAAGTTTGGGGTTGATTGTTGACGTGGAATGGCCGTATGCTTGATCGGTTTTAGACAGGAATGATTTGTAGGCACCTTTCATGGAATGTTTAAGATCGCTTGGCGTGATTGGACTGATTACATATGAGGTCTTGAATAAGTAAGCCTTGATAGGCCCGATTTTGCTCCGGAGAGCTCGGGTACTTGTGGTACTTTGTATTTTAGGTTCCATTGTAATCATAATTTAATACATTTACTGAGTTCTAAAAGAACTTGAGTATCAAATGACTATATGTAAATAAATGATGGAGTGTATTTTGATTTTAACACAAATAAGACTGGCTTTAGTGTTTTTTGTGATCCATAAAGATATTGGAAGTCTCTTTGGGGTACTCGGTTGGAAATATATTCTTTCAAAGAAAATATCATGCGGAACAGTAAATTGCCCGGAAGCTATAAAAAATAATAGGTCTATATGATAATCAAGTATTTTTATTACCTTTGCTTCCTATAAAACCTAAGCTCTTTTAGAACTATGTTCAAGTAGGGGCATTTGCTTTTGTTAAGTCACGTCCGTAAATAAGCTTAATTGTTTTTGGGATATAAAATCAAAATATTTCCGTACATTTGCCGCTATTCAAACCAATTAAACAAGATTAATTATGAGCACGAACAATGACGAGCTACTTTATGACGAGGATGATTCCGTAAAATTTATCCAGAATTATCTTCCCCAAGAACTGAAAGGAAAGTTCAGTAATGACGATATCAACTATATCGTAGACTTGATCTACGACTTCTATGAATCTAATGGCATGCTAGATGATGATGGTGACGATGAGATCGAGATCGATGAGGAAGAGGTTGTAAATTATGTAATTAAGAACGCCCAGAAAGACGGCGTAGGCAAATTCGAACCGGAGGAAATCACTTTTATAGTACAAGGAGAACTTGAATATTGCGATTCGATCAACATGTTTGATTGATATTTGTTATATATATAAAGTTGTTTAAGTGAAATTGTAGAAGATGATGAGGAACATTAAATTATTATCTGTTTTACTGCTATGTATGGCAGTGGTGTTTACGAGTTGCGGAACGTGGAATAACACGGCGAAGGGTACGGCGATCGGTGTAGGCGGTGGTGCCGCTGTCGGAGCTGGTGTTGGTGCCTTGGCCGGAAATACCGCATTGGGTGCCGTGATTGGTGCGGCCGTAGGTGGTACAGCCGGTGCGTTAATCGGTAAGAAAATGGATAAGCAGAAGAAGGAGCTGGAAGCTACCCTGCCTGAGGACACGAAGATCGAGAGCGTGAACAATGGTGAGGCCTTGAAGGTTACTTTTGACTCCGGTATCTTGTTTGCCACGAACTCGAGTACGTTGAGCGACGCTTCCAAGAGTGCCTTGCGTAACTTCGCTACCAGTTTGAAGGCCAATCCGGATACGGATATCCGAATCATCGGCTTTACGGATAACACCGGTAAGGTGGATTATAACCAGACCTTGTCCGAGAAACGTGCGAAGAGCGTTTACGATTACCTGATGATGCAGGGGGTAAGTACGGATCGTATGGTTTATGAAGGCAAAGGTATACATGATCCTGTGGCTAGCAATGACACTCCCGAGGGTCGTTCGTTGAACCGTCGTGTTGAGATCGTGATCTTGGCTAATCAGAAGATGATCCAAGAGGCTCAACAAGGAACGCTTCGATAAGTTTTTTAAAGCTATCCCTGCCGGAAGCGGACAGGTTATAGTGTATGAATTGGGGGACTGTCTTTTCCGGATAGTCCCTTTTTTGTTTAAATCGCAGGATAGGAAGGATGAAGAAGTTGATATATATTTTATTTGTGTTGATTACGATCGCTTTTGCCGTGGCAGCCATAGCCGGATTCGCTACCGGACGTATGAATCCGGAAGGGAAGGAGTGGATCTCGTTTCCCGGATTGGTGTTATTACCGGTATTGGCGGTCAATCTATGTCTTTTCTTGATGTGGTGTGTCTTTAGGAGCCATTGGTGCTGGGTACCTTTGGCGGCGTTATTGTTGAACTGGGAGTTTTTGATATCGATGTTCCAGATACGGGTCTTCCCTAAAGAGATTCCGATAGGGAAAGAAGCGGTTAAGGTGATTACCTATAACGTGAATAATTTCAATACGGACGGAAAGAAACAGCTTCCTAATATAGCGGATTGGCTGAGAAAGGAGGACCCGGATATCGTTTGCCTCCAAGAATGCCCTGTTGAATCGGCCCTGCGGATGGATTCTGTCGCCAAGACCTTATCGTTCCTACCGTATTATTGCTCTACCCGTTCGGCTACGAAAGCGGCGGGCAACGCTATTTTCAGTAAATATCCGATCCTTCGTTTTGAGTCTATCCTATACCCGGAGTCTAGCAATAAATCCTTGTTTGCCGTCATGGATATCCAAGGGGATAGTGTTCGTGTATTTAATAACCATTTCCAAACGACTAGCGTGAATGCCGTAAAGCCTCGTCTTTACCAAGCCCATGCCGAGGGTAAACAATTGGAGGAAACCGAGGCCGCCTTCCATATGGCTTTTCAGATGAAGAAGAATTTCGTGAAACGGGCTACTCAGGCGGATTATATCCGTCAGATGTTGGATGCCGGGGAGGGGCCCGTGATTCTTTGCGGTGATTTTAATGATACACCGGCCTCTTATACGTACCGTACCGTGAAAGGTGATTTAACGGATGGGTTTCGTGACTGTGGCTCCGGTTTCGGGTACACCTTTCGTCAATTAAAGCGTATATTTCGAATTGATTACATAATTTATTCTCCTGATTTTAAGGGTGTAACTTATGATTCTCCTAATTTAGACTACAGTGACCATAAGCCCGTCGTATGGTTAGGATATGTTAATTAACACACCCAAAAGGATAGTTTTAGAACCTTTTTCAACTCATGCTGTTTTAATAGTGACTTATATATAAGCACAAATAATAGTATAAACTGTTTTAAACGTTAAAATGAGATGAAAAAGATTTTTCCTTTTTTTCTGTTAGTTCTTCTGCTGGCTTCTTGCCAAAAGGACCCGGACATGTCGAAATTGGACAATGATTTTCTGGTGTTCACGAATCATGATAAGGACGCGAAATTCGAATCGTTCACTACGTTCTACATTCCGGATAGTGTATTGGTTATCGGCACAAGCGAGAAACCTCAGTTCTGGACAGCCAATGAAGCAGACGATATTATCACTACGTTGGTGAATAATATGGAAAGCCGCGGTTTCAAACGCACGCTAGACAAAGATAACGCCGACTTAGGTCTGCAAGTTTCTTACGTACAAAGTACTCAATATTTCGCTGACTACAACGATGGCTACAACTACCCGTACTGGTGGTGGAACTATCCGGGATATTGGAGTCCGGGTTACTGGGGACCGGGTTGGGGAAATTGGTATTACCCGTATCCTGTAGTGTATAGCTATAGTGTAGGTTCCTTGTTGACAGAGTTAGTGGATTTGGATACTCCTGCCGCTTCTAAGGCAGACGCTAAACTTCCGGTTCTTTGGACTGCTTACATGAGTGGCTTGTTGTCTGGTTCCGATAAATTCGATACTCAGCTGGCTGTTCGTGCTATCGAGCAAGCATTTGTACAATCTCCGTACGTAAAGAAATAATAATTCGAATGATTAAAAGTTTGAGATTCTATGAAAAAGATAAATAAATCAATCAAGTTAATCGCTTTACTCGTAGTTTGTATGGCGATGCCTACTCTGGCTGGCGCCCAGGTTTTGAAAAACGCGTATTTCAATGTAGACTGGCAAATCAACTCTCCGTTCGGTCAAGACTTTTCTAAGAAGACCAGCGGTTGGGGTGCTCACGCTGAGGGTGGTTACTATGTGATTCCTAATTTCGCTATAGGTGCGTTCATCTCTTATCATACAAATAATGAGTATGTGGACCGCCAGACGATTCCGGTAAACTCAACATCCGTAATCACTTCCGATCAACAGCATTCTATCTTCCAGTTGCCTTTTGGTGCGGCTTTCCGTTATAACTTCGCTCCGGAAGGACAATTCCAACCGTATGTTGGCGCTCAGTTAGGTGCTAGCTATAGTGAGATGTCTACCTACATGAACGTGTTGAAGGTTTACGATCGTAACTGGGGATTCTATGTAGCTCCCGAGATCGGTATGACCGTGTACTTCACACCTCAGAAACAGATCGGCGTACATATGGCCGCTTATTATAACTACGCTACCAACAAGGGTGATGTCCTCAGCTATCATATCGATGGTTTGAATAACTGGGGTATCCGCTTAGGTCTAGCGTTCTGATAGACAACGTTTGTTCTTTTAAGTGTTTTATGTAGTTTAGGGAAACGGAGGGCAGTGAATGTCTTCCGTTTCTTGCTTTTATAAGATCTGTAGTTTCACCCCGAATGAAAGGCTTAAATAATCTTTTGGCTTCAAGTAGCTGTTGCCGATAGCGTTTATTATATACAAATCGCAAGTGCTTAACTCATAGAAGAAGCTGATGGATTTATGCCAGCTACTATTTGGATTCAGTTTGAGTGTGATCCGCTCCCCGATAAAGATATGGTTACGGATGCGGGTGGAGAACCAATAATATCCCGGGGGATACTTATTCGGTTGCTTGGCCCAGAAATCCCGGTCAAATAGGAAATTTACGTAGATACCGCAACAAAGAGGCTCGAAAGATACTTTTTCTCCCAGATCGATATTCCAAGGAAAATAGTTTTGTTTCAAGGTGAAAGTCACGTTTGCGTGATCATTTGCGTTGCGGGGGACGATACCCAGCAACATATCCGTTTCCCAATGATTCCGGTAATAATTCCAACCGGTACCCACGGATAGCATCGCCATGGAACCTGCGAATTGTACTTTTGTATAGCGGGGGATGACCCGTTGCCATGCGTTCTCGTACCGTTGCACTCGTTTCGTGTATTTATCCTCTTGCGCATGGAGTGTAAGGGAAAAGACACAAGTTAAGAGGAGAAGCTTAAAAATTGACCACTTCATACATATAATCGTCAGGGGTTAAGGTAAAAAGAAGATAACTTCGTTTGGCGATATTGGCGCAACCGTAGTAGATAATGCCATCCTCAAACAAATCAGCTGCCGATACGCAATGATTATGTGCATGCAAGCAGAACATTAAAGATGGTAATGTCTTGATATAAAGTTGGAACACGTCTTTCACGTTATTGTCGAACTGTTCGTTCCCGGGAGGGGCGTGCATGACTACGATCGTGCGTTTATTACGGGTACTATCCGCTATCTCATTCTTTAGGAAATTAAAATCGGGTACCGGATGGGAATAATCATACTCGATAGCGTTCGTATTGAGGCATACGAATTTCACGTCGCTCACGACAAACGAGAAGTTCTCATTCCCAAAGATTTTACGAAATACTTGGTCGCCATTACCGATCACGTCGTGATTACCGATCAACCCTACGTAAGGCACTTTTAGTTTGGACAAGATATCATCGTTCCACTCGAATTCCTTCTTTAAGCCGAACTCCGTATAATCTCCTCCATGGATAATGAAATCGATGCTATCTAATTGATTAACGTACTTGACGAAATCTTCCGTCTCATTATAACTCCGCTGGGTATCGCCCATAAAAATAAAACGGATCGTGTCCTTCCCTTCGCAGACTTTCTCGATACGCTCGATATTGGTCGGGTTGATCTCCCGGGAAGTATCGGAATCCAGACGACCGTCATACGGATGATAGTCGATTAAGTCGCAAGCCGTGAGGAGTGTAGCGGCAGAAAGCCATATGTATTTCTTTAAAAACATAGCATCCTAACTTTTTTATATGCAAAGTTAGGATGCTATCAGTACCAAAAAAGGTCATTTCTGAGCTTATACTGGTCTAAAATGTATATTCTATAAAGCGAATACTTGCTTTATTTCCGTGAAGTCGGATAATACGATATCGGCAGTCTCATTTCCTTTATAAGCGCTCCAACCAATACTTTTTAGCCAGATTGTCTGGCATCCGATCCGGGTGGCGGGGACGATATCCTTATCATAGGAATCACCTACGACAACAATCTCGTCGGCGGGAAATCCCAGTTTATCCACTCCTAATCGGAAGATCGCCGGGTCCGGCTTACGGATACCTACGACCGCCGATTCCACGATAGCGCCGAATAAATGATCCAAACCGAAATCTTTCAACACGGATTCTATGTTCCCATAAAAGTTCGATACCAATACCAATGGGTAACGTTCCGCTAATTGCTCCAGAATGGGGCGGGCGCTATCGATTGCCTTCCGGGCGTATTCGTAACACCAATCCGCTAATTGTTCCGGTAACTCCGGGGTAACCGCCTCGGCGGATAAATGCCCATTCTCTTTCAGCCATTGGATTTGTAAATCGCTTTTCAAGCGCAGCATATCCAGAAACGTATGATGAGGCTTCACGATCGGATTCTTTCCAAGCGTTCTTTCTCCATGTACATAAGCATCACGGAAGACCGCTTTGGATACGGGAACCTTCAAGGCCTCATACGCCATCCAGATCACCTCAGCCCAGTGCATGCCGTTACTGTCTATCGTTCCGCCGTAATCAAAGAGGATTCCTTTTACTTTGTCTAATTTGAACATAATCGAATGGGATAAAAACGTTATAATTGTTTGCTGAAATCTTCACAAATATGCTCATGCTTTTTGATCATATAGAGCAACATCGAGTTTAATACGGTCAGCTCGAATACGAAATACAGCCAAGGCATGTCGATGAAAAGGCTGACAAACAAAGCGATCACCCGGGTATTGAATGATAGCATATTTGTATATTTCATCAACGGCAGACTCTTTGTTCGAAAAGCCTTACGGAACCATTCCGGCGCTTGTCCGTTGTATTTCTCACGGATGATGTTCATCATGTGTTGGAATTTAGGTGTCCATGCTTCTTGACCTACCGTATAATTAATGTAGAAGGTCTCGAACAATTTATAGATAAAGTCATGTTTCCAACTCATCTTCTTATAATTCTCCTTCAATTGGGGAGAGTGGGAGAGCTCGCTACCCGATTTACCTTTCAAGAACAACAAGTGAATATTGCGATAATAATCCGCCATGGCCGCTTGCTTGCTATGGAAGAATCCCGTCGTAGCCGCCAATAGCCAGATCCATATTCCCCATTCCGGCGTGAGGCGTAAGCAGATTGCCGCGTAGATAGCGATAAACCAGAAATCGCCGGCGGCACCGTCCAAGATACGTCCCAAGGCACTTTTCTGTCCGGTCATACGGGCCAATTGTCCGTCTGCGCTATCATATGAGTTTGCCCAGATTAACAGTAACATGCCGATCACGTTGATAGCGAGGCTCTGGAAATAGAAACAGATACCTGCCGTTATGCCGATAAAGATGCTGGCGATCGTGATACTATTGGGCGATACCCCCAATTTATTAAAGAACAAAGCCCATTGGTAGCCAATAGGACGATAGAAATGAATATCGATAAACTCCTCGGTGTCCAAAGATTTTAAGGTTGACTCCAGACTGGGAGTAGACTTAGTCTCACTCATGATTGATTTTGTTAAAACGATTTAGATGTGTTCTCGCATAAGATCCCAGATACGACGTGCGATGTTTGGAGCCGCTTCTTCCCGGCAAGGGGCGAAACTAGGCCAATCATTGAAATCGATAATCCGCATGACACCATCCTCGGAGACGATGCAATCTCCCCCGTAAATATGTATGTTCAATACCTCCGCAGCCTTGTGGCAAAGTAGACGAAGCTGCGCTTCGTCGAAGGGGATCCCCTTCGCTGTACCATTGATAACTTCTAAACCAAATTTACTATGATGCATGTTCGATGGATAGAACCAATAAAAGAAATCAGTCCCCGCTACCCCATAAAATTTCACCAAGTCGCCTACCAGATGCTCATTGATTACCGCCGACGGGATACCACGGATGGCGTATTCCTTCAGTATGCTTCTCGCCTCTTCCGGATTTCTTACGTAGGTGACGTCTTCCCTATGAATGGCGTGGAAATCTCCCCGTTTGATCCAGCAATTAAAGAAACCGGCTTTCTCAAGGGCTTCTGTCGGATCCTCATCTGTCCGTAAGATTAAGCTTGCCGGATGGGAGATATGGTTGGATAATAGGAGGCGGGTCATTTTCTCACGAGTACAATTCTCGATCCCGTAACCCGAGTTCACCACGAAATAATTTTTATCCTCTAGTTCTTGCAGCTTATGGATGGACTTCCAGTCTCTTACCATATTAAAGATACCCTTTTCCTTCGGGTCTTGTAGCAGCAGATCCGATTCGATATATTCGTTTACATCGCATCCCAATTTTCGTAAATGCTGGGCTGTCAAGGCGAAGATCGCCGCGTCGTTGCCGATATGATTGGGGGAGAATTGATTTCCTCTGCGGATACCTGCTAAAGTTAATTTACTCATTGTTAGACAGTATTCTTTATGACTTTAAAAATGATTCGGCTTTCAAAATGTCATCGGCGTGATCCACGTCGATGATCTTGCTGAAAGGATAGGCCTTTAGCCTCAACCCCTCGGCGATGAGCTGCCGTTGATAATTGCGCATTCTCGACATTCCCTGCGAGATGGCGTTGTTCAATACACCCAGAGCCGGACGCCTCAAGCAATAGATACCTCCCGATATGTAACGGCAATCACCGTCTGCCTGATCTAGGAAATTCCGGATGTAAAGTTCGTTGTCTGTTTCTACATATAAGGGTTTCTCGTCATCAATAAAATCAGTGACGGCCATCAATCCGTCCAGTTTATCCTCTTGGATGAACTGTTGGATATAGCCGCTGAACTCTTCTTCCTTGAAGATCGTGTCTACAGTAGTTAAACAAATCTTATCACCGTCCAGATAATGACTCAGCTCGTAGAAGCTGTGCATAGAGCTGGGGGTGGATTTTACCAATAGGTAAAAGGGTATAGGTAGTCGCAGGGCCTTCAGGTAATCCTGTACCTCGGTCATCTCCTCGTTTACGATGATACTGATAGAGGTTGCGTTATTTTTCAAAAAAACGTCTATCAACCGGTCTATCAGAGCGACACCGTTGAGTCTAACCAGAGGCTTTGGCCACTTAACACCTTCTTGCGCCAAGCGGGAGCCTTCGCCGGCGGCAATGATCGCGTAATCCATAACTTTTATTAGTTCAAATAATAATTTTGCAAAGTTACGAGATTTCTGAGATAGTTTTAGGCTATATCGTTGATATAATTGGTCAAAATTTCTATAAATTAGGACTATTTGACTAGAACAACAAAGACGTTATAAAGAGCTTGAATGTTTTTTTGAAAATAATTATCGTTTTATAGTTGCTAATTCAAATAGAATGCTTTCCTTTGTGCCATGAACAAAAGATAGTTTGTATAGCTCTTTTATCTTTTAGCATTTATTCATCAGCGATGATAATACTTTCTTTTAGAGATTGACTTCACCAACCATCCTTGTTTTATTATTAATTTTTATTTTTTTATATCATTTTCGTATGAATATTTACATTGGAAACCTGAATTATCGGGTAAGAGAATCAGACTTACAACAGATTCTGGAAGAGTATGGTGTTGTAGACTCAGTTAAAATCATTGTTGACCGTGACACAAAACGTTCTAAGGGCTTCGCTTTCGCTGAGATGCCTAACGCTGCAGAGGCTCAAAAAGCTATCGAGGAGTTGAACCAAGCTGAGTACGAAGGTCGTCAGATGGTTGTTAAAGAAGCTATCCCTAGACGTTAAATTTTAGAAGAAAGAGATTTTTAAAATAAGACGAAAAAGCGGGGAAACGAGGTGAAAACTTCCGTTTCCCCGCTTTCTTTTTTCAGTGTATTTTGTTTATGTTCGCGAGAAATTTTAAGAGTGATGAAGAATATAGGTGTTAGGAGTTTCATTGTGGGTCTTTGCTTGATGGGATTGGGGAGTTGGTCTCCCTCGCTGAAGGCGCAGATCGCGGATCGTGTCTATAAGACGGATTATCATATCGACCCGGAGAAGGCCCGGGAGTTGTCCGTAGAGTTGGATAATATTAGCTTCTTCAAGGATAACGAGTATACGGGTAAATTTACCAAAGGGTATTCGTTGCCGGGGCTTTGGGTACAAGGCAAAGCGGTTTATTATCCCTTGCGGAATATCAAGTTGGAGGCGGGTGTCCATATGTTGATCTATCATGGGGCGAATAAATATCCGAGCATGGCTTATCAGGATATCGCTTATTGGAAGGGAGACCAATACCAAAAAGGGGTACATGTGTTGCCCTATTTCCGGGCGCAGATGGCTCTCTCGGATCATGTGAACATCGTGCTGGGAAATATTTACGGCGCTTCCAACCATAATTTGATAGAGCCTCTTTATAATCCGGAGTTGAATTTGACCTGCGATCCCGAGGCGGGCTTGCAGTTGTTGTATGACTCGAAGGCTTTCGACTTGGATGTGTGGGTGAACTGGCAGAGCTTTATTTTCCGGGAGGATGTGCATCAAGAGGCGTTTACCGTCGGGATCTCTTCACGGGTAAAGTACAACGACCCGGCTTCCCGTTTCCATTTCTATACGCCGGTGCAAGGATTGGTGCAGCATAGGGGAGGCGAGATCGACACGATCTTCAACAATTCCGTGCAAACCTTGATGAATGGTGCGATCGGTGTCGGAGGTGTATGGAATACCGGACATCGTATTTTCAAGAACTTGAACGTGGAACTGGATGCTACCGGTTATTATCAGCAAGCGGGAGAGATATGGCCTTTTGACAGCGGATATGGCTTGTATGCCCGTGCTTCCGCCGATATCTATGATTTCCGGGTGAAAACGTCGTATTGGACCTGCGAGGATTTCATCTCTATGTTTGGTAGCCCGTTTTTCGGGGCGGCCTCGATGATTGATGAGGGGGTTACGTTCGACCGTCCGCAAATGATCTATCTGGGGGTGGAATATTCCCGGCAACTAGCGAAGGGTTTCTCGATAGGGGTAGATGTGGACGTTTTTCATCATCTCTCCGGAGATATGAATGATGCGGATGGAGTAAAACAACCGATGGGAAGCGCCACGAGTTTTACGGCAGGGGTTTACATGCGTATCAATCCGTCTTTCTTGATTAAAAAATTCTGATCATTACCTTCATACATAAACACAGTAGTATTCGATTGTGAATACTACTGTGTTTTTCTATGAATACTATTGTGTTCAGCCGTGAATACAATAGTGTTTTTATTCAATTACTAAATCAATCTTTTTCAGTGTCTTATCGTCCGAGGAACCTCCATATAGGATTTGGTATTTACCCGGGCGAACCTCCATGGTCTGTGTATTGTCATTGAAGGATTGGAAAGCTTTCGGTTCCAATTGGATGCTAACCGGTTGTGCGCTGCCAGCCTTCACGTTCACACGTTTGAATGCTTTCATCGCTTTTAGCGGTCCGGCGGGATCGTTCGGGTTCTTGATGTAGATCTGAGCGACCTCGTCACCATCCATCTTGCCTGTATTGGCGATATCGAAGGAGAGGGTAACCGATTCGTTGGAAGCGATCTTATCCTTTGACAACTTAGCGTTCTTATAATCGAATGTTGTATAGCTCAAGCCATAACCGAACGGATAAAGCGGAGTCTGCGTCATGTAACGATAGGTACGGCCTTTCATGCTGTAATCTTGGAAGTCCGGAAGCTGGTCTACGGATTTATAGAACGTGATTGGCAAGCGTCCGGCCGGGTTATAGTCTCCGAATAAAACGTCGGCCACGGCTGTTCCACCTTCTTGTCCGCCATACCAAGCGTTCAAGATAGCGTTTACATGATCGTTCTCCCAGTTCAATGCCAATGCGCTACCCGTACATACTACGTATACTACAGGCTTTCCGGTGGCTACCAAGGCTTTGACCATCTCCTTCTGTACGGCCGGGATCTCGATATTCGTGCGGTCGCCTTTCCGGAAACCTTCAGCGTCTACCGGCATTTCCTCACCTTCCAGACGTGGAGATATACCACCTACGAATACGATGACATCAGCGTCTTTAACCTTGCTGGCCGTAGCTTGGAAATCTACGGGTGTGCGTACGCCTACCGTAAAGTTCAGGTCAGCGCTACCCGTGCGTTGCATATATTCGATCTTTATGGGATATTTCTCACCTTTCTTAGCGTTTAGCGTATAGAGTTTTTCCGCTCCATATTCGTTTTCCCATACTTCGGCGACTTTAGCCGTATCGATATACAGGCGGAATGCGTCGTTTCCGGATAGTTTGAACTCGACCGGACCATCTATCGGAGACTCGAACTCGCCCGTAAAGCGAGCCGTGAAGTTTGTCAAGTTTACGTTCGGGGCGAATTGGGTGTTACCTCCGGTGGTATAATGAAGCTCTTTCGCTAATCCCTTGTAGGCGGGGGTACCCTCGAACTCGGTATTGTTGAAGAATTCGGAGGCGAAGCCTTGTCCCGCCGTGGAAGATACGTGGCTACCTAGGTCTGTCACGACAAAATCGGCGGTATGGTTGCAACCCAGCTCGTAGATAACCTCTGCGTTCGGGACTTTATTGCGGATACCTTCCACGATCGTGACGGTCTTGGTCGGGAAGCCGTTGTAGTTGGCCCATAGCATGGTCGAGTCCGCTGCGTTCGGTCCGACTACGGCGATCTTCTTGATATTCTTGTCCAGAGGAAGCATATTATTCTTGTTCTTCAACAAAACGATACTTTTACGTGCCATATCCAGTGCCTTGGCGATATGCTCCGGGCTCTCGACTACGCTGTAAGGTATTTTAGAATAAGGAACCCGCTCGTCCGGATCGAACATACCTAGCTCGAAGCGACCTTTCAGCAGGCGGCGTAAGGATACGTCCAGATCTTTCTCCGAGATCTTACCGTCGGCCAAGGCTTTGTTTAGCGCACGGTAGCTACCGCCACATTCTAGGTCGGTACCGTTCAATACGGCGTCGGCGGATGCGCTCTCAGCGTCCGGGTGCGTCTCATGGCGAGGCGTATTTTTGTCTTTTCTCCAGAAATCATCGATAGCACCGCAGTCGGAGAGGATGATATTGTCGTATCCCCAGCTATTACGCAAGATATCGATCAATAATTTGTCGCTGCTACAGCAAGGTTTGCCCTCAAAACGGTTATAGGCGCACATTACCTCTTGTACATCGCCCTCCTTAACCAATGCCTCGAAAGCTGGAAGATACGTCTCGTACAGATCACGAGGAGTAGCCTCTACGTCAAACTCATGACGGTTCCATTCCGGACCGCTGTGTACGGCGTAATGCTTGGCGCAAGCGTGTGTCTTGTAATAATTCGGATCATCACCTTGCAATCCACGGGTTACGGCTACACCCATCTTCTCGGTCAAGTAAGGGTCCTCTCCATAAGTTTCCATACCCCGTCCCCAGCGAGGGTCACGAAAGATATTGATATTCGGGGTCCAGAAAGTAAGACCTTTGTAACGGTCGTACTCCTTGTCCTTTTGGTATTGATGGTATTTGGCACGGGCCTCATCGCTGACCATCGTGAAGGTCTCGTGAACGGCGTTATCATCGAAGGTAGCCGCCATGGCGATCGCTTGCGGGAATACGGTCGCACGTCCGGCACGAGCCACGCCGTGAAGAGCCTCGTTCCACCAGTCGTAAGTCGGGATTCCCAAACGCTCGATGGCGGGGGTTACGTTCATCATTTGGCCGATTTTCTCCTCCGGTGTCAGTCGGGATAGTAAGTCGTCGATACGTTCTTCCAAGGGAAGATCCGGATTCCGGAAAGGGTAATCTTGTTGTTTTTCACTACAAGAGGCGGTGAGTAGGAGGGTGATCATCGCTACTGTCAGTTGTTTCATTTTCATGTTATTAAATTTTAGATATTGTTTATCTTACATTATTACTTATTGTAAACTATTTTAAGATAGATCGTTATCTTTGATATTGATGGAGCAAAACTACGATTTTAGAAGCATTTTTTCAAACAGGAACACTTAAAATAGGTTACTTTAGTGGTTATTCATTTAAAAGCCCTATTTTTGCCGTAACAGATTAAAACACGAAAGAATGATGAAGAAGTATCTATTTTTGTTACTAATAGGGGCCGCTAGCCTGACGGCCTGCGGAGACGATGACGATCCCGTTGTTCCGGAATTGAATAAGCTAACGAAAGTTTCTTGTTATAAAGACGGAGCTTCAAGCCCGCTTTTTACCGCTGATATCAATTATACGAGCGATGGCAAGATCTCAAATATAAATTTGGGAGTGGATAAGTTATTGTTCATTTATTCGGATGGTAAATTCTCTGTCACAGGCATTCATTCCGGTGAGGTTATAGAGGAATATACGTTAAGCGGAAATGTAATTACAAGTAAGAAGATCTCTCAAGAGAATCCATACGCCAGCAACGAGATCTATGTAAGCGATGAATATTCCTATCGTTATTCAGGCTCGAATTGGGTGTTGACTTCTTGGAATGCCCGTTGGCCGAAAGAGTTTGGGACGGGATACGAGGAGAGAAGTTATCCGGAGTACGAGAAATATACATGGGAGAACGGCAACGTGGTTCTATATGCCCAGTCATTGGATAGCCGGGAGATGAGGTACGAGTATAGCGTGGCGGAGGCTCCTAAGAACTTCCCTCTGCGAGTGATCGGTTCTTTCTCGCCGGTTGGCTTTGAGTCTGTAACACCTCTGAACTTGTTATATGGTATCCAAAACCGGAATCTTCCGATCCGTGCCTACACCTATACGATCCCTAACCAGAGCGAGGTGAAAGCTGAGTACAAATACACCTATACCACCGTGGGAGATTATATAACGGGTATGACTATCGATGAGAATGACGGAGGAACCGCAAGCTCTTATAAGTATACTTTCGAGTATAATTTCGCCGTGAAGTAAGGAGACATGCCTTGTTTGGTTTAATTAACATACACATATGCAGCATTTCCGCCCTAAAACGCATTTCTAATTTTATAGAATTAAAAGGTTGATTAGTTTAATTGATAAACTTAGAAAGGAAGTATTATGAACGGATTCTTTAATTTTAGGAAATTAGTTGTAGGTGTAATGGCGGCTACTTGTTTTATGGGGTTTCAATCTTGCTTGGACGATGATGATGATTATCCTTACAGTAAAGTGTTGCCGAATGCGTTGGTGACGGTTAAGCCGGTCGATGATGGTTCATATTTTCTTCAATTGGATGATAGCACGACCTTGTTGCCTGTCAATATGACCTCTTCTCCCTTCGGGCAGAAGGAGGTGAGAGCGTTGGTGAATTTTGACGAGACGAACGAGTCTAGCGGAATTTACAGCAAGGCCGTAAATATTAATTGGATCGACAGTATCCTTACAAAACCAATCGCTCCGGATTTGGGGGTGACTAGCAACGATTCGATCTATGGCTCCGACCCTGTGGAGATCGTGAACGATTGGGTTACCATCGCCGAGGACGGATATCTGACACTCCGTTTCAGGACGATCTGGGGAGACCGCAATAAGGCTCATTTTGTAAACCTACTGACAGGCAAGGACCCGGAGAATCCTTATGAGGTAGAGTTCCGCCATAACGCTTATGGCGATGTATATGGCGCATATGCGGATGGACTGGTCGCTTTTAAATTGGATAGCCTTCCGGATACGAATGGTAAGACGGTTAAGTTGAAATTAAAATGGAAGTCATTCGATGGCGATAAGTCTGTGGAATTCAATTATTGTTCCCGCAAGTCTACTCCGGCAAAAGCATCTATAGCTGCCGAGAGAAGCGCCTTAAATTTGAAATAGGTCGGTTTGATCGTTTAAATAGATGGGGATTTGGCAGGGAGTGAATCTCCCTTGCTTTTTGAAAGTTCTTTCCTAGTGATAGGGAAGGACTTTTTTTATGGATAGAAACAAAAAAGGACTCTAAGAAGAGTCCTTTTTATTCGTGGGCAGTGATGGATTCGAACCACCGAAGGCGAAAGCCAGCTGAGTTACAGTCAGCCCCATTTGGCCACTCTGGTAACTGCCCATTCCAATACATTCTTTTGAGCCTCTTGTCGGATTCGAACCAACGACCCCGAGATTACAAATCACGTGCTCTGGCCAACTGAGCTAAAGAGGCATCTGTTATTCGTTTGCGGGTGCAAAGGTAGTAATAATATCTTACGATGCAATAGCTGGAGGCATTTTTTTTCAAAAGGGAACGAAAAAAACCGTCCGGGAAAACTCTCGGGCGGCTCTTCTCTACACGTAACTTACATCAAATTAAATCAATATCTCTTACCAACGGTTTCCCAGTCGATAATCCTCCACAATGCGTTCAAATGATCCGCACGGCGGTTCTGGTAATCCAGATAGTAAGAATGCTCCCATACATCGAATCCCATGATCGGAGTCAATCCCTTAACGACCGGGTTACTACCGTTGGGTTCTTTGGTAATTGAAAGTTTGCCGTCTTTATCTTTAGCCAACCATACCCATCCTGAGCCGAACAAGCCTGTACCGGCGGCCACGAACTCTTTCTGGAAGTTCTCGAACGATCCCCACGTAGACTTGATAGCCTCGGCTAGCTTACCCGTAGGTTCGCCACCTCCGTTCGGGGAGAATTGGGTAAAATATAGATTGTGATTCAATACTTGGCCGGCATTGTTGAAAATGGCTCCGTCAGACTCACGAACGATCTGCTCCAGCGGAGCGTTCTCGAATTTCGTGCCCTCAATCAGCTTATTAAGGGTATTTACATAGTTCAATAAATGTTTTCCGTAATGGAAATCAATTGTTTGTTTGCTGATAACTGGTTCTAAACCGTCGTTTGCGTACGGTAACTGGATTAACTCGAATTTCATAACTTCTTCTTTTTTATCTGTTATTTGACTATTTGTGATCATTAATAATAAACTTAAACATAATGTAAGCATTGTCTTCTAGTTTTTTATGTTGATTTACTATATAAACAGAGCCGAGGGGATGAAAGTTCTGGGTTCGGTGATGATTTTTTAGTGAAAATATGTTTGCGGCTAAAGTTTTATAGGGAAAACTATGTGTTATATATCGCAAAAGTTTCTATTTTTGTGCGCTCTTAAGCTTTTATTAATAAGTAAAACATATTTGTAGATGGTAAAGAAAGTTGGGAATTTAATTCCAAACACCTTTTTTATTACAAAAGGAAGTGGCGAATCAGACTTGGAGAAACACGCTGGTTCTTACCACATGGCTCTTTATGACGCCGGTATCTCTGATTTTAATATCATGACGTATTCGTCGGTGATACCCGCTACGGCACATCTGGCAACCATGGATGAACTAGACCTTCCTCCATTTGGTTCGGAAATGAAAACGATCATGGCTGTATCCCATGGATATCAGGATGAGTTCGTGTCTGCTGGTGTGGTTTACGCATGGATGTATAAGGATGAGAACTTTGATGAGAAGGTTGGTGGCCTTGTGTGTGAGGTCAGCGGACGTTACCGCATCGAGGAGCTTGAGTCTCGTCTGATCCGTGTTATTAACGATCTTCATCAGAAGACGTATGGGAAGTATTATCTTGGAGAGCTTAACTTTATCACCGAGGGAATTACGATCGAGAAACGCTATGGAACGGCGTTGGCCGCCCTTTGCTTCGTGGATTTCCTTCAACCGGAGATCGAGGAATAAGTCGTGTTGAGTATTTTTTGTGATATTTATAGAGCCGGTTCCTTTCAAGAGCCGGCTTTTTTGTTAACTTTGAGCAACAAAAAACATATAAATATTGTTTTCGTGATATGAAAAAGATAATTAATCCGTGGGAAGGGCTGGACGGTTATATGTGTTTCGGTTGCGCTCCGAACAATCCGCTGGGGCTGCATATGGAGTTTTTTGAGGATGGTGACGATATCGTGGCGTTCTGGAAGCCGCAAGGTACTTACCAAGGATGGCTACGTACGTTGCACGGAGGTATACAGACTACGCTGATGGATGAGTTGGCCGGCTGGGTGGTCTTGAGGAAGTTGCAGACCTCCGGGGTGACCTCACGCCTCGACGCCAAGTTTATGAAGAGTATCTCTACGGACGAGCCCCAACTGACGATACGGGGACGGATGACAGACCGGAAACGGAACGCCATCTTCATAGAGACCGAGATCTATAACTCGGCGAATGAGTTGTGTACCCGTGCCGAGATGGTTTATTTCATCACCCCGCAAGAACGTGCGATGGAGGAGTTTGGTTTTTGCGGGTGTAAGACTGAGGATGAACATTAGTATAAATAAAAAGAAAAGTTAGGTTATTATGAAGTATGTTGGGGCTCACGTGAGTGCGGTCGGTGGGGTTGAGAATGCCCCCGTTAATGCCCATGAGATCGGTGCGAAGGCTTTTGCCCTTTTCACCCGGAATCAGAGGCAATGGAAGTCGCAGCCGTTGAAGGCGGACAGTATCCATTTATTTAAGGAGCGGTGTGAAGCGTACGGTTACGATCCGGGATGTATCTTGCCGCACGATAGCTATTTGATCAATCTGGGGAACCCAGACGCCGAGGGATTGCAGAAATCCCGTGACGCTTTTCTGGACGAGATGACACGCTGCGAGCAACTGGGACTGAAAATGCTGAATTTCCATCCCGGAAGCCATTTGGGGAAGATGGAGGTGGATACCTGCCTGTCTCGCATCGCCGAGTCGATCAATATCACGTTGGCTCAGACGAGTGGCGTATGTGCCGTGATAGAGAATACGGCGGGGCAAGGCTCGAACTTGGGATATACCTTCGAGCAGATCGCCTATATTATAAATGAGGTAGAGGATAAGAGCCGGGTAGGAGTATGCCTCGATACGGCGCACACGCTTGCCGCCGGTTACGATATAAAGACACCGGAGGGGTTTGCCGAGACATTCCGTCATTTCGACGAGGTGATCGGCTTTTCTTATTTAAGAGGTATGCATCTGAACGATTCCAAAAAAGATTTGGGATCGCGTGTGGACCGGCACGAGAGTATCGGTAAAGGCTTGATGGGCCTTGATACCTTCCGCATGATCATGGCGGACCCCCGTTTCGACAATATGCCCTTAATCCTAGAGACCCCGGACGAGGCGCTTTGGCCGGAGGAGATACAGCTTCTATATAAACAATTAAAATCTTGATTATATGTTCATTTTAATGCCTGTCATTTTTGTCTTAGGAATCCTCGCTATTGCCTTGGAGGATAAGATCAAAATAAATAAAGCGGCCATAGCGTTGTTCATGGCTATCTCTATGTGGATGATATTGATGTTCGATGCCTACAATATTTTCGTCGAACGCTCCAGTACGATCTTTCAAGAGTTCTTGACCCAGAATCCGGAGATGGCCAGCTTGCCCCCGCATGAGCAATTTATTAATTTTATATCGAACCGTGCGATTGTTTATCATTTAGGAAACGTCTCCGAGACGCTTTTCTTCGTGATGTGTTCCATGTTGATCGTGGATATCGTGGATAAGCATGGTGGTTTTAGGGCCGTGACCGGGTATATCCGTACGCCGAATAAACGTAAGCTGTTGTGGTATATAAGTTTCGCTACTTTTTTCTTCTCTGCCTTGTTGGATAACTTGGCGGCCGCTATCGTGATCATGGCGGTGTTGCGTAAGCTGGTACCGGATCGTACGGATCGTTTGAAATATGCCTGTATGGTGATTATAGCGGCGAACGCCGGTGGCTCATGGTCGCCGATTGGTGATGTGACGACCATCTTGCTTTGGGTCGGAAAGAATATCTCGGCGATGCACCAGATCTCTCACGTATTTATCCCCGCTTTGGTTAATATGTTGGTGCCGTTGACGATCGCCCATTTCTGGTTGTTCAAGAAAGGATCTACCTTGCGTGTGTTGAGCGAGGAGGAGCAAGGCGACGAGTACATACCAGAGATACCGAACCGCTCACGTCGGATGATCTTTGTGATCGGCGTGCTTTCCTTGGCGTTGGTGCCTGTCTTCCAGATGGTGACGAACTTGCCGCCGTTCTTGGGCGTCTTGCTGGGATTGGTGATCCTTTGGTTCTATACGGATTTGATGTATAGCAAGCTGCACATGCATGAGTCCCAGAAACTCCGTATTTCCCAATTGTTGCCGAATATCGATTTGGCTACGATTTTCTTTTTCTTGGGTATCTTGATGGCCGTGGGAGCGCTGGAGACCTCCGGGCAGTTGGGTATCATGTCCGCTTTCTTGGATAAGCATGTACATGAGCCGTATCTGATCAGCTTCGTGATCGGTGCCTTGTCCTCCTGCGTGGATAACGTAGCCTTGGTAGCTGCTACGATGGGTATGTACCCGATCGTGGAGCAGGTGGCCGACTTATCGCCTTACGCACAGTTCTTTGTATCGGACGGTGGTTTCTGGACCTTCTTGGCTTATTGTGCCGTGACGGGGGGTAGCATCTTGATCATTGGTTCGGCCACGGGCGTTACGGTAATGGGATTGGAGAAGATCGATTTTATGTATTATACGAAACGGTTCTCTATCTTGGCGTTGATCGGCTATTGTTGCGGCGCCGGTGTATATATGCTTTTATTTGCTTAAAACTTTATTTATATGAAGAAGAGTTGGATTTTATTAACCGCTTGCGCCGCCCTGTTATCTGGGGTGGAGGCTATCGCCTGTACCGGTTTGCTGGTGGGCAAGAAGGCTTCGACAGACGGTTCGGTAATGATTAGTTATGCGGCGGACTCGCATTCCCTGTATGGGGAGATGTATCGTTGGCCCGCCGCTACATGGCCGAAGGGCGCCATGTTGGAAGTGAAGGAATGGGATACGGGAAAACCGCTGGGCAAGATCGCCCAAGTGGAGAATACCTATTCCGTAGTGGGTAACATGAACGAGCATCAGGTGGCTATCACGGAGAGTACGTTCGGCGGACGCCATGAATTGGTGGATACGACGGGTATCATGGATTACGGTAGCTTGATCTACATCGCTTTGCAACGTTCCAAGTCGGCCCGTGAGGCGATCAAGGTCATGACGGACTTAGTAAAGGAATATGGCTATTACAGCAGTGGCGAGACGTTCTCTATCGCCGATAAGAACGAGGCTTGGGTGATGGAGATGATCGGTAAGGGACCGGGTAACAAAGGTGCCGTTTGGGTAGCGATCCGCATCCCGGACGATTGTATCTCGGCGCATGCCAACCAGTCCCGTATCCAGCAGATACCGTTTGACGATAAGGAGAATTGCATATACTCGCCGGATGTGGTTTCTTTCGCCCGTGAGAAAGGATATTTCAAGGGAAAGGACGCTGATTTCAGTTTCGCCAAGGCTTATTGCCCGTATGATTTCAGCGCCTTGCGTGGATGCGAGGCTCGTGTATGGTCTTTCTTCCGTAAATATGATACCACGATGGATCAGTATACGGATTTTATCAAGGGTGATCCTTCCAAGGAGCCGATGCCTCTGTATGTCAAGCCGAATCGTAAGCTTTCCGTTCAAGATGTACAGAATGGCATGCGCGACCATTACGAGGGAACGGATCTGGATATGACGAAAGATGCCGGTGCCGGCTCGTATAAGGTTCCTTACCGTTGGCGGCCGATGACGTTCGAGGTAGACGGGCAGGAATATACGAATGAACGTGCCATAGCGACGCAACAAACGGGCTTCGTGATTGTTCCACAAATGCGTAACTGGTTGCCGGACGCTATCGGTGGTATCTTGTGGTTTGCCGTGGACGACGCTGATATGGCGGTCTTCACTCCTGTATATGCGTCGGTAACGGATGTTCCGGAGTGCTATCGGGTGGGAAACGGCGATTTGCTGAACTTCTCTTGGACTTCCGCTTTCTGGATTCATAACTGGGTGGCTAATATGGCTTACCACAAATATAGCTTCATGATTCAGGATATCCGTAAGGTACAGCAGGAGTTGGAGAATGGTTATCAAGAGACCGTACCGGCTATCGATAAGGCGGCTCAGGAGTTGTATGCCAAGGACCCGGCGGAGGCTGTCAAGTTCTTGACGTGGTATAGCACGACTAATTCAGACTCCGCTACCGCCCGCTGGAAGCAATTGGGTGAGTATTTGCTGGTAAAATACATCGATGGAAACGTGAAGAAAGAGGTGAACGGACAGTTCAAGCGTAATCCGTACGGCCAGCCCGCATCTCCCGATTTTCCCGGATATGACGAGGACTATTACCGTAGCATCGTGAAGAGTGCCGGCGATCGACTGAAAGTAAAATAAATACCAATAATAATCTAATGTTGAACTAAACGAAAGAAAGCGTATGAAAAAGTTTGTAATGATGCTGATGTTAGCAGTCTTTAGTCTGGGAGCTTATGCGCAGACGCAGCAAGGACAATCTGCCGTGGGATTTAACATCGGTTATGGATTCGATTCGAAGAATGCCACGTTAGGAGTTGATTACCGCTATTGTATCACGGATGCGGTACGTTTGAGCCCGTCTCTTACTTATTTCGTAAAGAATGACAATCACAGCACTTGGGCGATCGACTTGAATGCTCATTATGTAGTGAAGTTAAGTGAGATGTTCGGTTTTTATCCATTAGCGGGGCTTAGTCTGTCCTTTTGGAATTGGGATGCGGGCCATGGCCTTTCTCATAACGAGACTCGTCTGGGAGCCAATATCGGTTTAGGCGGTGAGGTTTATGCTACCGACAATCTTTCGATAGGATTGGAGGTGAAGTATAATATCATCAAGGATTTCGATCAGGCCATGCTGGGCGTTCGCGTAGGATATAGTTTCTGATCCCAATATAGTCACAGCCCCACGGCAGTACTGCCGTGGGGTTACACCAGTATTGCTTCCGGCTCTCGCCGATACTGGTGTAGCCCATTGCCAGTACAGGCGTTTCCTTTATTCCTTCATTCCTTCACCGGCTCCTACACACACACGCACGTATACGCATACGCGAATTATTAATGTACGCATACATGTGTGTGGGTGTGTGTAAAGGGGTAGGTGAAGGAATGAAGGAAATAATCATTTCCTTTTTCTCGATTGCTTACCATCTCAAATAATCCTCGAACGTGACTTTCTCGAAATTGGGGATTACCTCATATACTTTATCTCTTAAAGATTCCGCCGGATTCGTCGTACTTAACCCGATGACACGCATCCCTGCGTCCTTCCCGGACTGTATGCCGTTGAAAGAATCCTCGAATACGATACAATCCTCGGGAGATACGTTCAAGTCTTTCGCCGCCAATAGATAACACATCGGATCGGGCTTACCTTGCGTGATGCGGTCGGCGGTCACTAGGGTATCGAATAGATTGTCCAGATGTAGAAGCCCGAAAGCCCGTTTCACCTTCGCGTTATCCGAGCTGGTAACCAAGCCTATCTGTACGCCGTGCTCCTTCAGCATACGGATGAACTCGATGGAGCCGGGCATGGGAGGCAAGGGCATCGTCTTCTCATACTCTGTAGATTCTTTGGTCACCATTTGGCGGAACTCCTCCGTATATCCGGAAAAATACTTCTCCAGAATATACGGTAGGGTCGTACCCTTTATAATATCAGCGAAATTATCGATACCTAAGCCATAACGTTTAGCGGCATCGTTCCAGAATAAATCGTAAATAGGTTCCGTATCTACTACTACGCCGTCAAAATCGAACAAGGCGGTCTTTAGTTGTTTCATATAAATAATCATTTAATATTTATATCGCGAAGATACGTCTATTTTTTATGAAATCGATTATCTTTGTGGACGCACACATAGCTTGATTATATATATTAAAATAAATAAGACATGAAGACACTAGTAATTTGTACCGCCATGAGCGCTATGATCCTTTGCGCCTGCGGTGGAAAAAACACGCAAAGCACGGAAGAGACAGCTAAGGTAGTACCGATGGCCGTAATTACACCGGCGATCAATCAATTGACCGACCAAGAGAAAGCCGAGGGTTGGGCGCTCCTTTTTGATGGTAAGACAACGAAAGGCTGGCGTGGAGCGCACAAAGACGCTTTCCCGGATCACGGATGGATGGTGAAAGATGGCGAATTGATCGTGCAGAAATCCGACGGTAGCGAGTCTACGAACGGAGGCGATATCGTTACGGAGGGTGAATATTCCGCTTTTGAGTTCAGCGTGGATTTTAAGATCACCGAAGGGGCCAACAGCGGTATTAAATACTTCGTGACCGAGCAAGAGAAGCAAAAAGGCTCCGCTTACGGCTTGGAGTTCCAGCTATTGGATGACGCTAAGCACCCGGATGCCAAGCTTTACACGACTTTCCCCGGTAGTCGTACCCTTGGAAGCTTGTATGATCTGAAGAAAAGCGAGAACATCCATTTCAACGGCGTAGGAGAGTGGAATACGGCCGTGGTGAAGGTATTCCCGAACAACCACGTAGAGCACTGGCTGAATGGTGTGAAGGTATTGGAGTACGAGCGTGGCAGCAAGGAGTTCCGTGATTTGGTGAAGGGCAGTAAATACGCTGATCCATCTTATAATGCGGGTGGTGCTTTCGGCGAGGCTCCGAAAGGACACATCCTTTTGCAGGATCATGGGGATGAGGTAGCGTTCCGCAATATCAAGGTGAAGGAGTTGAAATGATCGCCTCGTGACTAATTTTTCGTAACAAAAGGGTGCCGATTTAAAAAAAGTTGTTACTTTGCGGCGGATTTAGACTACTAACTTTAAAAGATAACAGACAAATACCATGATTTGGAACGAAACTATTGAATGTATGGACCGTGAGGAAATGCGGAAACTACAGAGCCTACGGTTGAAAAGAGTTGTTGAACATGCTTACCATAACTCCCCGTTTTATCGCAAGAAAATGCAGGAGATGGGCATTGCTCCCGACGATATACAGACAATAGATGATATAACGAAATTACCGTTCACGGTAAAACAAGACTTGCGTGATAACTATCCTTTCGGCTTGATGGCCGTGCCGATGTCCGAGATCGTCCGTCTGCATGCCTCTTCCGGTACGACAGGTAAGCCTATCGTCGTGGGATATACCCGTAAGGACTTGGGTATTTGGGCCGAGGTGGTGGCTCGTTGCCTGACCGCCTATGGTTTGACAAAGAACGATTCCGTGCAAGTATCCTATGGTTACGGAATGTTTACCGGAGGCTTGGGTGCCCATGCCGGAGTGGAGAATATCGGTGGTACGGTGATCCCGATGAGTAGCGGTAATACCCAGAAACAAATCCAGTTGATGCACGACTTCGGGGCGAAGGGTTTGGCTTGTACGCCTTCTTACGCTTTGTATCTGGCGGAGACTATCCACCAGTCCGGTATTCCCTTGGAGGAATTCCAGCTACGTGTCGGAGCGTTCGGTGCCGAGCCTTGGACGGAGAATATGCGTAAGGAATTAGAGACGAAACTAAATATCAAAGCTTACGATATCTATGGCTTGACGGAAATCTGCGGGCCGGGCGTCGGTGGCGAGTGTGAGTGCCAGAACGGTACCCACCTGTGGGAAGACCATTTCTTCCCGGAGATCGTGGACCCGAATACCTTACAACCGGTGGAACCGGGACAAGTAGGAGAGTTGGTCTTCACCACGCTTACGAAGGAGGGTATGCCGATGCTTCGTTACCGTACACGTGATTTGACCTCGCTGACTTACGAGAAGTGCGCCTGTGGACGTACGGCAGTTCGTATGGGACGTATTTTAGGTAGAAGTGACGATATGTTGATTATTCGTGGCGTAAATGTTTTCCCGTCTCAGGTAGAATCCGTAATTTTGGAGCTGCCGGAGTTCGAGGCGCATTACCTGATCGTGGTGGATCGTATGAACAATACCGATACCTTCCAGATACAGGTGGAGGTTCGCCAAGAATACTACTCGGACGAGATGAACAAGATGATCGCCTTGAAAAAGAAGATCGCCGCCCGCATGCAGAGCGTGATCGGTTTGCAACCGGACATCAAGATCGTGGAGCCGCGTAGTATCGAACGTAGTATGGGTAAGGCAAAACACGTGATCGATAAACGTAAGTTAGTATAACCTCTAAAAGATTAAGTACTATGTTAATAAAACAATTATCAATCTTTCTGGAAAACAAGAAAGGCCGTTTTACGGAAGTCGCCAAGATATTAGGGGAGGCAGGGGTCAATATGTCCGCTTTCACGGTAGCCGAGAATTCCGATTTCGGTATCCTTCGCCTAATCGTATCCGATACGGAGAAAGCGATATCCGTGCTTCGTGAAAAGTTATACGCTGTAAGCGTGGCCGACGTGGTATGCTTGCATTGTCCCAACCAGCCGGGAGCCTTGGCAAAGGCGATGGATATCATTACCTCGGCCGGGATCTTCATTGAATATATGTACGCTTTTTCTCAAGGCGACGCTGCTAACGTGATCATCCGTCCGGACGATGTCAATAAGTGCGCGGAGGTTTTGAAAGCGAATAAATTGGAATTGATCGCTGCTAGCGATTTATATAAGTTGTAAATATTAACGTTTTGGGTTTCATTTATTCGCCTAAAAGCACTAATTTTGCACGCTAAAAGTATGTGAATGAAAAAGGTTGTATTTTTACTGATGATGATGACAGTACTATTATCCTCTTGTGGAGAGTATAATAAGATACTGAAGAGCACGGATTACGAATTGAAATATTCGTACGCGAAGAAATACTTCAACGCGAAGCAATACTCGAAATCCGCTACTCTGCTGGATGAACTGGTTACAATCTTTAAAGGAACAGCTTATGCCGAGGAGTCCTTGTACTTGTTGGCGCAAAGCTATTACGGTCAGAAAGATTATCAGACGGCTTCGCAATACTTCGAGACCTATTATACGACCTATCCGAAAGGGGAGTTTACGGAATTATCCCGTTTCTATTCCGGTTATGGTTTGTATCTGGACTCTCCGGATCCCCGGTTAGACCAGTCGCAGACGTATAAGGCGATCGAGCAGTTGCAACTTTATTTGGAGTATTATCCGCAAAGTGAACGGGCCGAGGAAGCGCAGAACATCATGTTCGAGCTTCAGGAGAAGTTGGCTTACAAGGAATTGATGGCCACCCGCTTGTATTTCAATCTAGGTACCTATATGGGGAATAACTTCCAGTCTTGCGTGATCACGGCGCAGAACGCCTTGAAGAATTACCCGTATTCCAAGTATCGTGAGGAATTCATGTTCCTTATCATCCGTGCGAAGTACGAGTTGGCGCTAGTATCCGTAGAGGAGAAGTTGCAGGGCCGTTACCGGGATGTGGTTGACGAGTATTACAACTACATGAACGAGTATCCGGAAGGTAACTACGTAAAGCAGGTAACGAAGTTCTACGACTATGCCAGCAAGCGAATTACAGATGCATATTAAGCGAATTTAATCAATAAAACGAAAATGGATTACAGAAAATCAAACGCTCCTACCAATACGGTAACCCGTGACATGATGAAGTTAAGTGAAGAAACGGGTAACGTATATGAGACAGTCGCTATCATTTCAAAACGGGCGAATCAGATTAGTGTTGAGATGAAACAAGATCTGGAAAAGAAACTTCAAGAGTTCGCTTCTTACAATGACAACTTGGAGGAAGTCTTTGAAAACCGTGAGCAGATCGAGATTTCACGCTACTATGAGAAACTTCCGAAATCAACGTTGATCGCCGCTCAAGAGTATGAGGATGGCAAGGTTTATTACAAGAATCCTGCTAAAGAGAAGAATAACTTCTAAGAAGAAATATTTTTGAACATCGGAAAGGCTGACCCTCAAATGAGTCGGCCTTTCCATTTAAAACGAACTAATTACCATGTTACAAAGAATACAAACTGTTTACCTGCTAATTATCGTGGTGCTTACGGTCGCTACCTTATTCTTGCCGTTGGCCGTGTTGCAACAAGGAGACGCTCTCTTCTCGTTCGATGCTAGCGGGTTGAGCACGATGATCGGTGAGCCGGAATTACTATACCCGGCGTGGGGCTTATTTGCCTTGACCGCTATCATCGCTATCATTGCCTTGGTGACGATCTTCTTATATAGGAAAAGAATCCTGCAAATCCGTCTTTGCGTATTCAACGCATTGCTGATATTGGGCTTTTATGGTTTCTTCGCCTTCTTGATCTATTCCTTGAAGGGGGATATGGAAGGTGCCAGCGTAAGTGTTAAGATCGCTCTTTCCTTCCCGTTGGTCAATCTGATCTTGGATTATCTGGCGATCCGTAATATCGGGGCCGATGAGGCGCTGGTACGTTCTTTGGATCGTTTGCGTTAAGGCTTTCCAGATAAATCATTGGGTATAAGATATTAGGTAAGGGACTCTTTTTGTCAAGGGCCCCTTATTTTATGTCCGGAAAAGTATAATACATAAGACAATATTATTTTGTATATGAAACAATATTGTTTTTCGGTGAAATATATCTACTTTCGTAGAATACAAATATCCGTTGCCAATCATGAAGAAGACTCAGCTTATCCCCATCGCTTTATTGTCGGTATCGGCGGTAGTGAACGCCCAGAATGCCAGTCGTCCCCCGAATATCATCTTGTTCTTGGTGGATGATATGGGATGGGAGGATACGTCCTTGCCTTTCTGGACTCAAAAGACGCATTATAATGAAGTATATGAGACCCCGAACATGGAACGATTGGCGAAAGAGGGTATGATGTTTACCCAAGCCTACGCTAGCAGTATCAGCTCGCCTACTCGTTGTAGCTTGATCACGGGGACGAATGCCGCCCGTCACCGGGTTACGAACTGGACACTTTTTAAGGATAAGACGACCGACCGGGAGAGTGATGTGCTTACCCTGCCGGATTGGAATTATAACGGCGTGGCTCAAGTGAGCGGGACGAATAATACGTTTGTGGGTACTTCATTCGTGCAGATATTGAAGAATAACGGATATCATACGATCCATTGCGGCAAGGCGCACTTTGGGGCGATCGATACCCCGGGGGAGGACCCGCATCATTGGGGATTCGAGGTCAATATAGCCGGGCATGCCGCCGGAGGTCTCGCCAGTTACCTCGGCGAGAATAATTACGGGCATACCAAGGATGGTAAACCTTACGCTCCGAACGCTATCCCCGGATTGGAAAAGTATTGGGGAAGCGACACCTTCGCTACGGAGGCCTTGACGCAGGAGGCGATCAAGGCGTTGGACAAGGCTAAGAAATATAACCAGCCGTTCTACCTATATATGTCACATTATGCGATCCATATCCCGATTGATAAGGACAAGCGTTTCTACCAGAAATATATCGATAAGGGGTTAACGGCTAAAGAGGCGGCTTACGCTGCCTTGATAGAGGGTATGGATAAGAGTCTGGGCGATTTGATGAACTGGTTGGAGAAGAATGGCGAGGCGGATAACACGGTCGTGATCTTCATGAGCGATAACGGCGGTCTTTCCAGCGAGCCCGGATGGCGTGACGGAGAGATCCATACGCAAAACTATCCCTTGAACAGTGGTAAAGGCTCCGCCTATGAGGGAGGAGTCCGTGAGCCTATGATCGTGCGTTGGCCGGGGGTGGTGAAGCCGGGAAGCAAATGTGATAAATACTTGATTATCGAGGATTTCTATCCAACTATCTTGGAGATGGCAGGCATAAAGGGGTATAAGACTGTACAGCCGATAGATGGCGTCAGTTTCATGCCTTTATTAAAAGGTACGGGAGATCCTTCCGTGGGACGTAGCTTATTCTGGAACTGCCCGAATATATGGGGTAATGACGGGCCGGGAATCGGTCCGACTTGCTCGGTTCGTAATGGAGACTGGAAACTGATCTATTATTACGAGACGGGGAGGAAGGAATTGTTTAATATCCCGGAGGATATAGGGGAACATAATGATGTGGCAAGGCAGCATCCCGATATCGTAAAGCGTCTGTCCGGGGAATTGGGTACGTATTTACGGAAAGTGGACGGGCAACGTCCGTCGTTTAAGGCGACAGGTAAACCGGTTCCTTGGCCGGATGAGATATAATAATTAAAAAAAGAAAGAGCATATGGAGTTTTACAAAGCGGAAGAGAATCGCTATGCGGATATGGTATATCGGCGGTGCGGACGGAGCGGTATCTTATTGCCGGCCGTTTCCTTGGGATTGTGGCACAACTTTGGTAGTGTGGATGTGTTCAGTAATTTTATCCAGATCGCTCACGCCGCATTCGATCATGGCGTGACTCATTTCGACTTGGCGAATAATTATGGCCCGGCCTACGGATCGGCGGAGGAGAATTTTGGCCGGATATTGAAGAAGGGCTTGGGCGCTTATCGGGATGAGATGATTATTTCTACGAAGGCGGGCTACGATATGTGGCCGGGACCGTATGGGAATTGGGGAAGCCGTAAATATTTAATGGCTAGCTTGGATCAGAGCTTGAAACGGATGGGACTGGAATATGTGGATATCTTTTACTCCCATCGTCCGGACCCGGAGACTCCGATCGAGGAGACGATGGGGGCCTTGGCCGATATTGTCCGGCAAGGAAAGGCTTTGTATGTAGGTATCTCCAACTATGACGCAGACCAGACCCGTAAGGCTTTGGCCGTACTGAAAGAGCATAAGGTGCCTTGCTTGATTCACCAAGCCCGCTATTCGATGTTCGATCGTTGGACGGAACCGGATTTATTGCCTGTATTGAAGGAAGAGGGTGTGGGTATGATAGCGTTCTCGCCGTTGGCGCAAGGCTTGCTTACGGATAAGTATTTGCGTGGAATTCCGGAGAATTCCCGTGCGGCGAAATCGACCGGTCATTTGCAGACCTCTCAAGTTACCCCGGAGGCCGTGGAAAAGGCCCGTAAGCTAAACGAGGTAGCCGCCCGCCGTGGACAGACCTTGGCGGAGATGGCGCTCGCTTGGTTATTAAAGGACGAACGGGTAACTAGCGTATTAATTGGCGCTAGCTCTGTCGCCCAATTGATGGATAACCTGAAAGCGTTAGATAATATCTCTTTCTCCGGGGAAGAATTGCAGGAGATAGAGAACATCTTAATATAACGTGAATCGTATCCGATTGTAGAGACGGGGCGTGCCCCGTCTCTACAGCCTGTACAAATTTTTGAATAAATGAAACCGTTCTTATATCAAGTAGCGTCTCTTTTTTACGAGAAATGGGGGGCGGAGGTCAGTCGTCTGGCCTTTGTTTTCCCAAACCGGCGTACGGGGCTTTTCTTCCAGAAATATCTCTCGGAGGTAGCCGATATTCCCCTTTTCTCTCCGACAATCCTTACGATCAACGATCTCTTTATCCAGTTGAGCGGAAAACAATCCGCCGACCGGATCAGTATGCTTTTTACCCTGTACGACATCTACATCCGCCAAAGCGGTTCCACCGAGACTTTCGATGAATTCCTGTATTGGGGCGAGATGTTGCTCAACGACTTCGACGATATCGATAAGTACATGGCAAATGCCCGCATGCTATTCAGTAACGTGACGGACCTACGGGAGATAGAGAATGATTTCGATTTCTTAAGTGATGAGCAGATCGCCGCTATCCGTAGTTTCTGGTCCAGTTTTTATCCCCGGGGCGATACGCCGAACCAGCAACAGTTCTTGGCGGTCTGGCAAGTGCTATACGATCTCTATGAGGAATTCCGTGCGACCTTGGCCGCCGAGGGAAAAGGTTACGAGGGCATGATCTTCCGGGAGGTCGTGGAAAGCATGGAACGGGGCGAGTCTCCGGATTTACCTTACGAGCGAATTGTCTTCGTCGGTTTGAACGCCTTGTCCGTATCGGAAGAACGTTTCTTAGCCCAGTTGCAGAAGCGGGAGATAGCGGATTTCTATTGGGATTATGTATCCGATAAGGTAACCGATCCGGATAATAAGGCTTCTTACTTCGTCTCCCGTAACCTGAAGAGCTTCCCTTCCTCGATGAAATTACCCCCCGAGGAGAAGGTAAAGACCGAGATCGAGGTGATCGGCATCCCTTCCGGTATCGGGCAGGCCAAGTACGTCTACACCCTGTTGAGCGATTGGTGCAAGGAAGCGGAGATGAGCTCGGAAGAAGCCCTGCGTACGGCGGTGATCTTGCCCGATGAGCATCTGCTGATCCCGGTGCTGAACGCCATACCGGAGCAAATCCGGCGCATCAACGTCACGATGGGTTATCCCTTGGCGGGAACCCCGGTCGCTTCGTTGATCGAGTATATCTTGGCGTTGCAGAAGAACGTACGCTACATAGACCGGAATCCGCTGTTCTATTTCCGTGACGTGCTGCCGGTATTGAACCATCGTTACATCCTCTCCACCTCATCGGAGATTATTTCCTCCTTGGTGAAAGAGATCACGGAGAACAACAAGATCTATATCTCGCATACGGAGTTAGGGAAAACGCCTTTGCTAGAAATCCTGTTCACGCCGGTGACCGGGGTGGAGGCCTTCTCGGACTATCTGATCAAGGTGTTGGAAGAGCTGAACAAGGTTATGTCCGCCCTTTCCGATGAGGAAGAGGAGGACGCACCCCAGCGGACGAACGATTTGGAGCAAGAGTTCATCTTCCATTATTTCACCACGGTAAACCGCATGAAAGAGGTAATGAAAGACGCTCGTATAGAGATGAAAATAGATACCTTCTTCCGCCTATTGAAGCGGGTGACTGATACCATTACGATCCCCTTCCACGGTGAGCCGCTTTCCGGCCTCCAGATTATGGGTGTGCTCGAGACCCGTGCCTTGGATTTCGACCGTCTGATTATCTTATCCATGAACGAGGGTATTTTCCCGCAGCGGAAAGCGGCGAACTCCTTTATCCCTTATAACCTACGCAGGGGTTTCGGGTTGCCTACCTACGAGCATCAAGATAGCGTATGGGCCTACCATTTCTATCGTTTGATAGAGCGTGCCAGCCACGTGAGCCTTTTATACGATACCCGCAGCAACGGATTGCAGACGGGAGAGGTAAGTCGCTTTGTCCACCAGCTGCATTATCATTATGAGGTTCCGATGCGAGATAAATTGGTGGTCTATAACGTATCTTCCTCCGAGACTCCGCCATTGGCCGTGCCGAAAAGGGAGGATATCATGCGCCGTTTAGACGCTTACCGGAAAGGGGGGAGCAAGGCGATCTCGGCGAGCGCTATCAATACGTATCTGGATTGCCCGTTGAAATTCTATTTTTCCGTCGTGGAAGGTATCCGAGAAGAAGAGGAGGTGAGCGAGACGATCGAGAGCGATGTATTCGGAAGCATCTTACATAAAGTGATGGAGGAGCTTTACAAGCCGTTCCAAGGGAAGATGGTTACCGTGGATTTGCTGAAAGCGATCCGTAAGGATACGGCCTTGCTTACCGGAGCTATCGCTCGGGCTTTCGCCAGCGAGTTTTTCAAGACAGAGGTGGTTCGCTCCCTTACCGGACAAAACTACCTGATCGGCGAGATGATCCGCAAATACGTGGAGAAAATCTTGGAGCGTGACGGCAAGCTGACCCCTTTCGTTTACATCGAGTCCGAGCGTAAGATAAACGGCTTGATCAGCCTTTCCGACCATTCTGAGATCCGGTTGAAAGGCTTTATCGATCGTGTGGACGAGGTTCTCGACGCTATCCGTATCATCGATTACAAGAGCGGTAGCGGAACTACGACTTTCAGTAGTATCGAGAGCCTATTCAACAAGGAGGAGAAAGATCGTGCGAAAGCCGTGATGCAGGTATTCATGTATTGCTGGATGTACGCCCATCTCGCCGAGAACAAGGGAAAGACGATACAACCGGGCATTTATTACGTCCGTTCCCTTTTCGCCGATCCGTTCGACCCATCTGTCTACCACCGTATCGAACGGGGGAAGTCGGAGAAGGTAGAGGATTTCTCCGGTTATGCCCAAGCGTTCGAGGAGGGGTTGCGGGGCTGCTTGGACGAGATCTTCAATCCGGAAATTCCCTTTACGCAAACCCCTACGGGGAAGGCTTGTTCTTATTGTCCATTTAAGGGTATTTGCGGTAAGTAGCATTTGTCCCGGTACTTCAGGGAGAGTACCGGAGTACTCCTTGCGAAGTACTGTGGTATTTCTTCGGAGAGTACTGGAGTACTCCTTACAAAGTACTGCGGTACCTCTTAGGCAGTACTACAGTACTTCTTGGGAAGTACTGAGGCGAGGCTTACTGATGAGGAAGCAATTCCACTATCTTTTCCAAAAAGATCTGATCAGTCTCATCGAAACTATCCGGTTGATCACTGTCTATATCAAGGACAGCGATTACCTTATCCGCCCATATCACGGGAACTACGATCTCAGAGCGTGACGCCGAGCTACAAGCGATATGTCCCGGGAAAGCGTCTACGTCCGGTACGATGATCGTACGAGCCTCCTTCCAGGCCGTGCCGCATACCCCTTTTCCGTATTTTATACGTGTACAGGCGATAGGGCCTTGAAAAGGCGCTAATACCAACTGATTGTCTATGACCCGGTAGAAACCTACCCAAAAGAAACCGAAAGTCTGCTTGAGTGCTGCGGCGATGTTCGCCATGTTAGCGATTAGGTCGGTCTCGTTACCTACCAATGAGGCGATTTGCGGGAGCAATGTCTCATACATCTCCTGTTTATCACCGTTTTTAATCCGTAGTTCCTCTGCCATATTTAAACTATTATAAGGTCGCGAATATACGAAACTTGTTTACATATGAATGATTTTTGCAGAAATAACTAAGCGAAATTATATGTCAGAGTCAGTGACTTTAAAAAGTTATTTTTACGAAGTACTAATCCCTTCGTCGCAGAAGAACACTTCAAGTCCCATAGAAGATATACTTCATCACGTAAGTATATCTTTTATGAAAAAGCTTGCGCTTTACAAATGTTTCAATCCACGCACCCACACGGGGTGCGACAGTCTCAAATTGAGTTTTACGTTGAGCTTACCAAAGTTTCAATCCACGCACCCACACGGGGTGCGACTCATCCGGAGTTTCAAAAAAACGTGGATGACTTGGTTTCAATCCACGCACCCACACGGGGTGCGACGGTCTTGTCAAGATCGGGTATTCGACCAATGGTAAGTTTCAATCCACGCACCCACACGGGGTGCGACTTAGGTAATACTCATAAACGCTTTGGGTATTGTGTTTCAATCCACGCACCCACACGGGGTGCGACAAAGCCTAAGACCTTCCGCTACTTTGTTCCACGTGGTTTCAATCCACGCACCCACACGGGGTGCGACTAGCCATGATTGTTATTCTCCGTTTTCAGTATCCTGTTTCAATCCACGCACCCACACGGGGTGCGACTTGGTGGTATTAACTTCCTCCAATAATCTCATAATCGTTTCAATCCACGCACCCACACGGGGTGCGACTAACGTATAACGATGTAATACAAAGGGGGTGGATATGTTTCAATCCACGCACCCACACGGGGTGCGACATCATCTACGTGCAAGGTCATGATCTCCATGTTTGTTTCAATCCACGCACCCACACGGGGTGCGACTGGTGGTATTAACTTCCTCCAATAATCTCATAATCGTTTCAATCCACGCACCCACACGGGGTGCGACTTCGTCTCCAAGGCGAACCCCACCATGACCTGTCGTTTCAATCCACGCACCCACACGGGGTGCGACCTTCGTATATCGAGGCACAGACCGTCCACAGTTCTGTCGTTTCAATCCACGCACCCACACGGGGTGCGACGTTATGTAATCCGTCGTATCTTGCGGCGTGCTGTTGTTTCAATCCACGCACCCACACGGGGTGCGACGCATAGGTAGCGGTATAATCATTATACTGTAAACTGTTTCAATCCACGCACCCACACGGGGTGCGACAGTTTGACCGCCCTATCACTCACCATCTGTATGGAGGTGTTTCAATCCACGCACCCACACGGGGTGCGACGTTAAGAGTGGTTGGCAATAAATGCCCTGTAAATATGTTTCAATCCACGCACCCACACGGGGTGCGACAGTGTGCAAAGTTACATATTATAAGTCAATAAATTAGACCTATTAATATGCGAATTCTCATTTTTATTTCAGCTTAATGGCTGCAATCGCCTTAAAGACGGGTTAATCTGCTAATTATTAAGGGGTGCGAAAATACTACTTTTTTCGTAATACTCCACATTCGCATAAATTATATGATAAGAGCATTATTAACTTTGTAAGCAGTTTCAACACCTATCACTTTTACCCTTTTATTCTCGTTTTTATTGAGAATATAAAATCTAACGCTATCAAGAGACATATCAATAATACGCTTGATTCGTTCAATCAAGAGACAATATTGTGCTTCTGTCACCTCACACTCAAAGACAGAATTCTGTACCCTTTGGCCATAATCTATGCAAGCCTTAGCCACATGTCGTAGGCGGCGAGCTCCTTCTTTGCTCGTAGTATCCACATCATAAGTCACAAGAATATGCATAATCGTAAATCATTTTATTAGAAATACCGGATAATTATCAATATCTTGCCTGATATATCTTGCCATCAACATGGCCTGTACATAAGGCAGAAGCCCTATCTCTATTTTTTCATTAAGATAAGGATGGATTATCACCTCCCTTTTCCTTGCCTGCCATGCGGAAATAAATGTCTTTTTCCCTTTATCCGTCATAACAACCCCATTATCACCTTGAAACAAAAAATCCTTGGATGTTATCTGTCTTTTATTAATCAACGACAAGACAAAACGATCACCAAGATAGGCTCGCAATTCTTCCATCATATCCAATGCTAAGGATGTACGTCCCGGACGAAGTGTATGGAGAAATCCTACGTATGGATCAAGGCCAACTGTTTCGAGTGCGGCAGATGTATCATTAGCAATCAAAGTATAAGCAAAAGACAACATGGCATTCACTGCATCTTTAGGAGGACGGCGATTCCGGCCATGAAACGGGAAATCAGCCTTCTGATTAAGTATCAAAACAGGCAACACTTCAAAATAGGCATTTGAAGCCATGCCTTCATACCCTATTAGGGTCGTCTTATCTTGGGTCGCCAAAGCTTCACGCTTGGCATGTTCCAACACTTGTACCGCCCGATTAATGTTTTCATTCTCTCCATAATCACGAATATATCTCTTTAATATATTACGATAGTTTTGAATCTTACCACCAATCATCAGTCGTGCCACATGTAATGACCAGGATTCATCATCCGACAATTGATATTGTCTCTTGCGTAACAGTACATTCCCTTTCGTTGCGCTCTGTACCCTGCTGATAAATCTGCCATGAGGAGATAGGAATGTAAGTGATATGCTATTGTCACTGCACAATTTCATCACGCCCGGACTTGCGCCCATATATCCGAACGTCACAATGCCTTCTATGTTTATCGCAGGAATACGGAACACTTCCTCTTGCTTGACTGATACTACGACATTCTGCCCATCCTTACTCAGATAGGCTTCAGGTGTCGTCACATACAAAGTATTCAACAATTTTCTCATGTATATAAGTGTTTATTGAGGTAAGTATCTACCGTGGTACAATTCTTGGCTATCGTCGGCATACAGATTTCTTTCAATGAGCATTTGTCGCAATGTCGTTCATATTTTGCTTTTGGGATAACAGCCTTACTGAATATTTCATGCATATCCCTGGCGCATTGTCTGACGATATTGCGCAACTCATCTGTTATAGCCACCTCTATCCGATGACGAAGTTCTCCATAAAAGAACACACCGTAGGGTATATGGATTGCGTACATTTCTTCAAGACACATTGTTTGTGCCGCCAACTGCACTTCATCCACTTCATCCTTTTTGGGTCTGCCATGCTTATACTCCACAGCCACCGGTCGCCAACGTCCTGGATATTTAGGATGCAAGATCGTATCTTCCAAAGATGGAGAAGGTAGCAACTCTATGGCATCGGAAATGCCATAGAGCCCCAACTCACGCGAAGCGATATTCACTGCACGCAATGTTATTTGATCTCCACATTTCTGTCTATAGAACGGGTCATCCACATGTTTATGCAGAATCTGTCCCTCTATGGTGAGACGGTTATCATCCCATTGCTGCTCAATGTGAATCAAAGCCCATTGCCGGGGACAGAACCTGAAGTGCTGAATCCCCGACAACATGAGCATATCGTCTTCTTCGTACTGCATGAGGTGCGGGTTAAATTAGTTCTTTAACAGTAACGTTAGGAAATCTATTTTTTAAAACTGCTTCTATTTCCTCTTTGGATGTTACTTTGTAGTCACCAAAGGAACGAGGAAATTCCACTCCTTCTTTTTTATTGACTTGTATGAGGTCGAATAGCTGTCCAGCTCTTGCATTGCCCAACGGAGATTCATGTTTGAAGACAATCAATGCTCTTGGGTTCATTTCTCCTCTTGCTGCTGCATGATCATTCTCAAATGCGTTAATTATTGCATTAAACAGAATTTCTTTATCCTCTTCTGAAAACCTCGTCTTAGCAGCATCTGTTGCAGAAATGAAGCCATGCATACGGTACAAACCGTAACTTACTGTATTCTTATTTCCGATAGTATTAGTGTGACCGTTTTTATTTTCATCTTTAGTTGTAACACAACAGCGAGTCAAACTATGAGATTTTGCGTCAACAGGATCGATAGAACGAGCAAATGTCAGTTGAACAGGACCGCGTACCACACTAAGTCCCTTAATCTTCTTCTTTGAGTCTTTTTTCTTGGATTTTTTCCCTTTACCACCCTCTTCTGCCTTTTCTTCACTTGAATCATCATCCGCTTTCATATCGCTGGTACTCATTACTGCACCAAAGGTCCGAATATCAAAATATTGATTACACATTTCATCACGACCTAACTTGACTGCTTTTTTCTCATCTTCTTCTTTCTTATCGGTTTCTGCTCTTTTTCCATCAATTATGGTATTCAAAACATTACCCTCTCGAATGAAAATATCATAAGGAGATTTAAGACCTTTGAGTAACTGCACATAATTACGAATCTTACGCTTGATGCATACATCTGTTACTAATCCATGATTGGTTTCCTCATCAGTACGAGGCATGTTGTCAAAATCGGGGTCACCATTAGGATTTCCATCTTTTACATCAAAGAGGAAAACAAAATCATAACGATTCTTAATTGTTGTCATAATTATATCTGTTTTTATTGTTAATTATTATTATTGTTATTCTCGTTTTGCTTGACGGCATATTGGTAGTAATAGCCCAAAGCGAATTCTCCTCGTTGAGTGAGGGTGAGTTTATCTGGAAAATTGCCAATGCGTACTGCTATCTCCGTGATGGATTTACTATATGCTCCCTTAGTCTTTTTCTGATATACAGGGACATATTGAGTCAACAATATACCCATCACCCTGCTTGGCGTTTTAGATGCTGAGGCGAAGAATCTGTCCTTAATGGAGCTATTGACTTCACCTTGGGCCTTGAACTGTAATTTGCAAATAAAAGCAAATAAGCGTCCGCAAAGATATGCTTTGCTTTCATTTTGTTCGTCTAGTTCTTTATTCATATAATATGTATTTTTAATGTTCCTATTTAATACCAATCGGATAACTGTTGATTTCTCAACGCTGAATGTTTTGTTAAATTTTGTCGTCTTTTCGTGTTCAATTTGATCGAGAACACTTTGCAGAATCATTAGAGGCAAAGATGTATTAGTCAATGCTGCATGCCATAGGATAGCTCCTATCCTTGCTTTGGCTTTTGCATCACTCTGTGTCTGCTTCGTTTTCTTTTTGATGCAACTGTTTAGAATGCTGTTTATTCCCGGATAGGATATTTCGCCATCTTTAACTGTTTCGATATCATCGAACCATTGCTTCAGGTTCTTTTGATACTGAGAAACACTTATCGCCATCCAATCCCTTACAGCAATACGTGCAGCAGCAGAGGATATGGTACAACTATAGAAATAGTTCTCAACTTCGGTATTGACTCTTTGATACTCTCCTGTTGCTATTGATGAGAAGAGTTTTCTTACTCTTTCTTCGGTAGGCTGACAGATATCTGAGAAAGGATCAATATCTTCATTTGGTTCTTTTGTCCAAAACAAGGCAATAGTATCATCACTTATTTTTTGTCGATTTGAAAACCTAAATATTTTTTCTCCTTTTTCTGTTGTTATTTCATGTCCATTCCCAACGAGGTATTGAAGCCCTTCAATATAGTTTCTTGCACAATTGGTACATATGCCAGAATTCAAATTACCTTTGAGATTGTATGATTCAAAGGCATTATTATTGTATGAGACCAACATACTACCTGATGTTTGTCCTTTGGGCAACTTAACCGATCCATGAGACTCATCAAGAATAGGATATGTATTTGTGCCACAAACAGCGCACAGATTTTCTTGTTTTTTTGAACATAAGGTATCTTCGTACTTTTTCTTTACTGCATCTTTAACGCATTCAAGAGAAACCAGAAGAGTTGAATCGATCATAAAAGTCATATTACCCTTTTGCTTAGCAGGGGACAAATTCGAAAATGCTTTTAGGGCCTTTTCAATCTCTTCAGGTTTATTGTAAAAAGAAAAAATAGGAGAGAGTTCTTGAACTTCTTTATAGTCTTCCAACTTTGCGAGATACTTTTCATACTTATCCTTAGAACCTTTAAATCCTAAAGTCTCTTCCGGTTTATCTAATAATAATCGTGCTCTTCCCTTTTTTGCTGGCAGTTTTTCTGCCTCTATAGTGACATCACAAGGAGTTAGACCCAAAAAGGTTCCATATTTATTTATAACAATATACCAACTGCATTTTTCTTCTTTCAATGCATCATGCCCTTTTCGGATTCTTTTCCCAAGTTCAACTAATTCTGCAATCATACTAATCTTCCTTTTTGCTAAATTCGAACAATATGCTATTTACAAACTCTCCTTGTTTTGCACGCAAATGAGAAGTGGAAAGCATCTGTTCATTAAGTTCACTAGGACAAATTAATGTACTATTCTGAACAACAGCTTCCTGCATGTAGATAGGTTTAGTATTATGGTCTCTGTCATACCAGATATCAAATAACATGCTACCTATCGGGTATGTCAGATTCAGCTCGTTTGCTCGGTCTTCATCCTCTTGCGTAACTGGAAAGAATTCGCATGAGAATTCACGTGTTCCCAGATATGGCTGATGCCAACATTGACCCTTATTCAAACGTCGTAGAAACATATTTCGATATTTCACTATTGGTTCACAGGACTTTCCGCCTTCGCTTTTGTCTCTGTTCTTCACCTTCTGGATATTTGCTTCGGACATATAGATATTTGCTTCTATGATGTATTCAACATCACGTAGTACAATACTATTTCTTTGAGCTCGATTCCCAGAGTTGGAAATATCAATTGGTCTGCCACTTTGTATATAGTTAAGTTCATTCCTCTTAAAAGAAGAGAAAACAATGGGCTTCAATATCTTGATGCTCTTTACCACCCATTGAAACTCTGGTTTCCATAGGATACACTCCAGCACACCTCTTGCAGCAGAGGGTGTCATACAGGGATAAGTTATTCGCTCTACTTTCAGAGCAGGCTGGGTAAAACAGGCGTATTCACCCTTTACCCTTACTTTTACAGAATTTGTGTCAATCATATATAGTAAATTTCATCTTCGTTACTTAATCCTATTTCTTTAGAATATGCCCCAAACCAAATTTTAACTCCATTTGATATCTCGCTAATTTTGTTAGCATTAGCTTTTGTAAACCATTCATAAACTTGAACGCAATACTGAGCAATCTTCTGATAATCTTTTCGACTTAGATATTCTTTATCCTTTATTTCGTTGTACAAGTGTTTGCTCTCATTATCATATTGATAAATAAATAATGTTGTTGTATTACTATTTATAATATGGTACATATCTGCTACGTCCTGAAACATCAGCTTTTCTCGCTTTGGAGTCACATTGTCCTTTAATGAATAATTTTTTATGATATTTGTATAATAATCCGTATAGAAATCTGCATCTGACAATCTGTCTTCATTACCTCGATAACATAACTGTGCAAATTGTGCAAATGCTATATATTGACGTGAAGGCTGACCTTGATCCTCTAATTGGAACAAATAGACTTGACCTTCTTTCAGGTTACCCTCTCTATTGCAGCGGCCTGCCGATTGAATGATTGATTCCAAAGGTGCCAGTTCTCTGAATACCACAGGGAAATCCATATCAACTCCAACCTCAATAAGTTGAGTAGAACACAGAATAAGCTTTTCTCCTTCTTTCAATTTTATCCGAACCCTTTTGATGATCTCTATTCTATGCGCTTGGCACATATTGGTCGAAAGATGGAGTACTGGTATCTCGCTTCTTGTTTTCAAGCACTCAAACAAAGCCATTGCCTTTTTCTTTGTATTACATACAATGAGTACTGAGCCATTTTGTTCCACCACGCAATCTGCAATGCTTTCGAACGATTGGGCTTTGTAATCATCAATGGAGATGTACTTGACTCGTTTGGTGGAAGCAAAGACAGATGCAGGATTCTCGACAAGCGGTGTAATATGATCTATTCCGCAGAAGTCCTTTCTCGTCTGGAAATTAGGTTGTGTGGCAGTACAAAACAAAAAACTACATCGGCAAAGATGCAACAAGTCATTCAGCATCTTCATTGTACATTCGGCAAGGTTTACTGGCAATGTTTGAATCTCATCGAAGATCACAATTGAATCTTGCAGATTGTGTAACTTGCGGCATTTGGAACGTTGATTAGAGAATAGAGACTCAAAAAATTGAACTGCAGTAGTGATTACTATAGGATAATCCCAGTTTTCTGTTGCCAAATATTTGGAATCTTTGCAATAGCTTTCTTCTTCATCGGCTTCTTCATAGTTCACATTTGAATGATGTTCAAGTATCACATCATAATCTTTGAATATGGTTTTAAGTTCATTTGCAGTCTGATCAATGATGCTGATGAATGGCAGAACAATCACTATTCGTTTGATGTTAGGATGTGCTTCAGCATGATAGAGAGCCCAGTTTAGGCTGGTCAAAGTTTTTCCCATTCCCGTTGGCAATGTCATGGAGAAACACCCTTGGTCTGCATTTGCAAGACTTTGGGCATAAAGCCTTACATTTGTCCTCAACTCGTTCAGAGGAGTAACCTGTTTGAAAGAATCGAACCGCTTGTTCAAGGCTGCCAAGAGCGCATCCACATCAAGAATTTTGCATGAACGTGCATCATACTGTTCTTTTTGGAAATGTCGCTCCGTATCAAGACTATCCGCATCAACAAGTGCGCTATAAAGCAATCGTACAAATAGTTCCTTTTGAAAAACATTTCCTATTTTATTAAATGAACTATTGTCACACATTGATATAATGAAATAATCTTCTTCCATAGCCTGCTGGATATTCTTCCACCTGTTTTCATCTTTCGCACATAGTCCTAATGTTTCAACCATAGCATCTCTATTGGGAAGTCCTGCATGATGTCCTATTACAGGAAATGCAATATTGACAAGTTTATTCATTAGAGCTATATAAGCCCCCCATTTTGCATGAGGTTCCTTTTCTTCTCTTGATCTTATATAATTTTGAAATCCCTTGCTGTATTTGCCAATATCATGCAGCAAGCCACAATACGAATATATCTCGGCAAAATCATCCGCCAAAGCAAAAGACCTCATCAATTCTGCGACACTTTCACTATGTTGCTTCATTGACTGCTCTGCACCATTACTATTTTCAGAATGTGCAATATATTTATATTTACTTTGTTTCATTATATATATCCACTCACTGGTGTCCCGTTAAATTTTCATTCATGTTATTTTCGAATAGGATTATAAAGATAATGTTTCATATCCTTATCGTCAAACGTGTTTTTCCTGCAATACAACTGATAAAAATACTCTGTCATCGTAGAAGGGTCAAACCAATCACTATTTGCAGGCAAATTCAATCGTGCATTGTTTGCAGCCTTCATTGCCCCAAATGGAATACGTTTCTCTGCGGCGAGACTGAACACAAATGTGGTACCAACAGTATTTCTTCCTTCACGGTTACAACGCCCCGCTGCCTGTAAAATAGAGTCAAGACCTGATTCCTGTCGAAATACAACAGGGAAATCTATATCCACCCCTGCCTCTACAAGCTGGGTAGCTATCACTCTGACAATCGGATGTGATTTATCTTTCAGCAATGCCTTGACCTTCCGTATGGTTTCACTGATATGGGCGGGACACATCATTCTCGATAGATGGAGCTTTATTCCTTCATTAGGTAAACGGTCATACAGTTCCTTGGCATCCTTTCGGGTATTTACGATACATAATACTTTATTATATATAGCAACTTCGGCGGCAATCTCATCGTATGTCTTTCCTGTGTTGTCTATTACTAACTTCACACGACGAAGCTTGTCATGCAAAGCAAACTCATTCGGTATGATTTCAATAATACGGTCTATTCCCTCAAAATTGGCCTTAGGATTAGTTCCTTCTATCAGTCCGCTAAGTACCGGCTGACTGGCAGTGGTAAACAGTACCGACACTCCGAATATTTTCTGATATGCTTTAAGTGCATCCACTATCGGTTGTAAGAAATCAGTCGGCAATGTCTGCGCTTCATCCAAAATAAGAACTGAATTCACGATATTGTGCAATTTACGGCAATCGGACGGTTTGTTGCTAAACATTGACTCAAACAGCTGAACATTGGTCGTAACGATAATCGGATAATCCCAGTTTTCCGTGGCTAGCTTTGCCTTCTCACGTACCTCTTCATTCTTTATCTCATCAGGATTAAAGTTACTATGATGCTCCAGTACGTGCTCTTCGCCGAAGATTTCTTTCAAGAGGCCTGCCGTCTGCACAATAATACTAGTGTATGGGATGGCAATGATAATACGATTCATACCGTGATTTACAGCATGCTTCATGGCCCACAACAACGATGAAAGAGTCTTGCCGCCTCCCGTTGGTACCGTAAGGCTATAGAATCCTTTCTCTTCAGAAGAAGCTTTACGGCATCGTTCCTGTACTTTCTTGCGAATGTGGTTCACTTCTGTATCGGGTGCATACAATTGCAGTTCACGTAAATGCGCCTCCAATTTTGGCAATAAGTCAGTGAGTGTAGACGAGCATCCCCGTTTTTCCCACGATTCTACATCCATAAATTGCTCTGTATTGAGTCTGTCGGCATCCACAAGACAGGAAAAAAGCATGCGGGAAAGGTGATGAAAATGCTTCATGTCCACCTTAAGTTTAGAAAAAGGAGATTCAAGAAGTTCTTTTCTCAACTGGGGTATATTCAGAGCTATGTCCCCTTTGTTTATCTCTTCGGGAAGTTGCCTTTTCTCTATGACGCTCTCCGCATCTACATAATCATGTAGGCCTGTATGATGAGAGATTATCTGGTTGGCAAGAAGATTGAATACACTCTTCCCCATAAGGTTCGTTACCAATATTCCACCTACAAACGCATGATGATGCTCTCCATACGATTTTTCGTCAGTCACAGGTAGACCGCTTGTCGTACGGATATATTGCTGAAATGCATCACGCTCTTTTCCTTTGTCGTGAAGCATTCCAAGCGTATGCCCCCAAGATGGAAGTCCGAACAGTCCAGAAAAGGAGGTTGCCATTTCTGCAACACCCCTTTGATGTTCATCGTTGGTTTGTATTATCCATTTTCCATTTTCTTTGTTTTGGTATAAATGGGATATCAACTGTTTCTCTGTTTCCATTTGATTAGATTCATAAGGTTATACCTTACAAAAGTAGGAAAATAAATCGAAATATCCGTATCTTTGCGGCATGGCAAAACAAAATTCTCCATTGGTATTAGGGACCGAGCCTATCGGTAAATTACTTACGCAATATGCGATTCCTGCGATTATCGCTATGACAGCTTCTTCTTTATATAATATGGCCGATAGTATTTTTATTGGCCATGGAGTGGGGGCGTTAGCGATTTCCGGCCTAGCCTTGACCTTTCCGTTGATGAACTTGGCGGCCGCCTTCGGTTCGTTGGTGGGAGTCGGTGCCTCTACGTTGGTTGCCGTGAAGCTGGGGCAGAAAGATTATGAGGGGGCGAATAAGGTATTGGGGAATGTGTTGATCTTGAATGTGGTTCTGGGCGTCGCTTTCACGATCGCTTTCTTGTTCTTGCTTGATCCCGTGCTGTACTTTTTCGGTGCTAGTGAGAACACGATCTCATATGCCCGTGATTATATGCGGATTATTCTGTATGGCAATGTGGTTACGCATATGTATCTGGGATTAAATGCGGTCTTGCGCTCCTCTGGGTTCCCGAAGATGGCGATGTATGCTACGTTGGCGTCGGTCGTTATCAATTGCGCCTTGAATCCGTTGTTTATCTTTGGGTTTGGATGGGGTATAAAGGGGTCGGCTTGGGCGACGGTGATCTCGCAGGTAATCTCGCTTACCGGACAGTTGATCCATTTCTCGAGACCGAAGCAACTCCTTCATTTCAAGAAAGGTATTTATAGGCTGCGCTCGGAGATCGTGAAAGGTATCTTGTCGATCGGTTTATCTCCGTTCTTGATGAACCTTTGTTCCTGCTTGATCGTGATCCTTATCAACCGGGGATTGAAAGAGCATGGGGGAGATATGGCGATTGGCGCTTATGGTATCGTGAACCGTATCGCTTTTCTTTTCGTGATGATCATCATGGGATTTAATCAGGGTATGCAACCGATAGCCGGTTATAATTATGGTGCCCGACTCTATTCCCGGGTGACGGACGTGACCCGGCTGACGATGCGCTGGGCGGTAGGAGTGGCTACGCTGGGGTTCTTGCTTTGCCAGTTGGTGCCGTCGTGGATCGTCCGTATGTTTACGAGTGACGGGGAGTTGATCAGTGCCGCCTCTTATGGCCTGCATATCGTCTTCGCCGTATTCCCGATCGTGGGCTTCCAGATGGTGGCGACTAACTTCTTCCTTTCCATCGGCATGTCTAAGAAAGCGATCTTTCTCTCCTTGACCCGGCAGATGCTTTTCTTGATACCCTGTTTAATCCTCCTCCCCCCGTTATTCGGAACTCTCGGTGTCTGGATCAGTATGCCTATCGCCGATACGGTGGCGGCGATCGTGACGGCGATCGTGCTTGTGAAACAATTTAAACAATTCAAATATGGAACATAACGTGATATTACCTGCGGAATGGTATCCGCAAAGTGCCGTGCAGCTTACGTGGCCGCATGAGAATACGGATTGGGCCCCGATATTGGACGAGGTGATTCCTTGCTTCGTGGCTATCGCCAAGGAAGTGATCAAGCGAGAGAAGTTATTGATTGTCTGTCCGGACGAGACCGCCGTACGTGAACAATTGGGTGAGGTTGATTACGACCGTGTCATTTTCCGTGAGATGGATACGAACGATACGTGGGCACGGGATCACGGGGGAATTTCCGTCTTCGATGAGGGAACGCCCATGCTTTATGATTTCGTGTTCAATGGCTGGGGAATGAAGTTCGCCGCCAATCATGATAATCTGATTACCCGTAACCTTTGTCATATGAAGACCTTCTCCGGTGAGGTGGTGCCCGCTAATATGCAACCTTTCGTGCTGGAAGGCGGTAGTATCGAATCGGATGGGAAAGGTACGTTGATGACTACCGTTGAGTGTCTGGCATCCGTAAACCGTAATGAGTATTTGCAACAGGAGGAATTGGAACGTTATTTGAAAGACGTATTTGGCTTGGATCGTATCCTTTGGATTACCAGCGGTTATTTAGCCGGAGACGATACGGATAGCCACGTGGATACGCTCGCCCGTTTCTGTAGCGAGGATACGATCGCTTATGTCCGTTGCGAGGATGAGGAAGACGAGCATTATGAGGAATTGAAGGCGATGGAGGAGGAGATCAAGGAGTTTACTAGGGCGAATGGGGAGCCTTATCGTCTGATTCCACTTCCGATGGCCGATAAGGTGGAATGGGAAGGGGAGCGCTTGCCCGCTACCTACGCTAATTTCCTGATCATGAATGGGGCCGTATTGGTTCCGTTCTATGACTCACCGAAAGATGAGATCGCTAAAGCGGCTTTGCGGGAAGCGTTCCCGGACCGTGAGATCGTGGGTATCAATTGCCTTCCGCTTATCAAGCAACACGGTTCCCTGCATTGCGTGACGATGCAATATCCGGAAAGCTTTATCGAATAATAACTACAACCAATTAAATATGAAAGTAGGATTAATACAACAAAAGAATACCGCTGACAGAGCGGCGAATATAGAGAAGCTAAAGGTAAATATCCGTAAGGCTGCCCGGGAGGGAGCGGAATTGGTCGTCTTGCAAGAACTGCATAACGGCCTGTATTTCTGCCAGACGGAAGATACGAGCATGTTTGACTTGGCAGAGACGATCCCCGGCCCATCGACGGAAACCTTCGGTGCCTTGGCGAAAGAATTGGGTATCGTCTTGGTGCTTTCCCTTTTCGAGAAGCGTGCCCCGGGCCTGTACCATAACACGGCCGTCGTCTTGGAGAAAGACGGTACGATCGCCGGGAAATACCGCAAGATGCATATCCCGGATGACCCCGCTTATTACGAGAAATTCTATTTTACCCCCGGTGATTTAGGCTTTGAGCCTATCGATACCTCTGTGGGGCGTCTTGGTGTGTTGGTTTGCTGGGATCAATGGTATCCGGAAGCAGCCCGTTTGATGGCTATGCGTGGCGCCGAGATGTTGATCTATCCGACCGCTATCGGCTGGGAAAGTAGCGATACGCAGGAAGAGAAGGACCGTCAGCTGGGTGCGTGGGTGACCATACAGCGGGGACATGCCGTGGCGAACGGACTCCCGGTCATTTCCGTAAATCGTACCGGGCATGAGCCGGACCCTTCGGGGCAAACGGGCGGTATCCGGTTTTGGGGAAACAGTTTTGCGGCCGGTCCCCAAGGTGAGCTATTAACCGTATTCCCGAATGACGAAGAGGAGGTACGTGTGATAGAGATCGACAAGACCCGTAGTGAGAACGTGCGTCGTTGGTGGCCTTTCTTCCGGGATCGCCGTATCGATGCGTTTGGTGGTTTGACAGAACGATTTTTAGTATAATGACCGAATACACGCAAGAAGAGGCCGTCTTCCGCATGAACGAAATGGGGAAAGCGGGACGGCCTTTTCTTTTTATCATTGATTATAAACGAGAGCGGATCTATGTGGAGAGTCCGGAAGAGATCGCTCCCTCCGAGTTATTGTACGATTTGAACGGCTTTACGAATACAAATCACGAATGTAACTTGCGGGATTCCTCTCATCTTATATCCGGAGAACCTGTTGAATGGCAGCCCTCGTATGTTTCTTTCGAGGAGTATGTCCATTCATTCGAGACCGTTTCCCGGCATATCCATGCGGGTAATTCTTATTTGGTAAACTTGACATGCGCTACTCCGGTATATACGAACCTCTCCTTGAAAGATATCTTTTACCATTCCAAGGCGATGTATAAGCTTTGGATGCGGGATCGTTTCGTGGTATTCTCGCCCGAGATATTCGTGCGGACGCGGGATGGTCTCATCTATTCGTATCCCATGAAAGGTACGATTGACGCTACGCTGCCCGATGCCCGGAGACGTATCCTCGATGATCCCAAGGAAGCAGCGGAGCATGCCACGATCGTGGACTTGATCCGGAATGACTTGAGTATCGTAGCCTCCGAGGTTTGTGTTCCCCGGTATCGTTATATCGATGAACTGCGTACGCATAACGGAAGTTTGTTGCAGGTCAGCTCTGAGATAAGAGGCCGGTTGCCGGAAGGATGGAACGGCCATGTCGGGGAGATTTTGTTCAGCCTCTTGCCTGCCGGCTCCATCACGGGCGCTCCCAAGAAAAAGACCTTGGAGATCATCGCCGAGGCGGAAACCTATGAGCGGGGCTTCTATACGGGGGTGATGGGGTATTTTGACGGCCAAGATTTAGACAGCGCCGTGATGATCCGTTTTATGGAACAAGTCTCTCCCCATTCGTTTGTTTTCAAGAGCGGTGGGGGAATCACCTCTAAAAGTGATGTGAGATCGGAGTATAACGAAATGAAACAAAAAGTATATGTGCCCATCTATTGAGACCTTATCAGGGAGTCCGTTTGTGGAGACGATCCGTATCGAGAAGGGACGGATACATAACCTTCCGTACCATAATGCCCGGATGAACCGTACCCGCAGGGAGCTATTCGGAGCGAGAGAAGAAATTGATCTCGCAGGTTATATTCATCCGGGGCCTCATCAAGAACGTACCAAATGCCGGGTGGAATATACCCGCGAGGTCTTACAGGTAGAATACGTTCCTTACCGTATGCGTCCGGTTCATTCCTTGCGATTGGTTACATGCGATGAGATCGATTATTCCTATAAGAGTACGGATCGCCAATGCTTAAATGATTTATTCGCCCAACGAGGGGGACATGACGATATCCTGATCATCCGTGACGGTTTGCTGACCGATACTTCCATTTGCAATGTCGCCCTTTGGAATGGCACCTCTTGGATCACTCCCGCACGCCCTTTGTTATGTGGTACGATGCGTGCTTACTTATTGGATAAAGGCTTGGTACAGGCCGGGGATATCCCGGTAGAGGATCTGCCTAAGTATACCCGGATCCGTCTGTTTAACGCCTTGATCGGGTTCGGCGAAATCGATGAGATCACACGTATATACGTATGACACTACGCGAGTATCGGCGTGGCCCAGTGCCTATACAGGTAAGGGGTTACGCCGATATCTGTGTGGTCTCTTACCTGTATAGGCATGAATCAAGGTGTTTCCTAGAACAATATATCCACCTCCATATTGCTGATCCATTCTACGGGACGGCCGGCCACCTTATTGCAAGTGACGGCGAATTTCAAGGGGAGGATAATTCCCAACGGGATGCGTAACCATCCCGGCATATTGAAATTATGGACACCGATCAGGGAACCTAGCTGGATACCGACCGAGGGAGCTACCAAGAAACGGGTCTCGTCATTACGGCGGTCTATACCCATCTCGAAATAACTATACAGGCCGAGGAAACGTTTCGGGGAAACGAATATATCCATGTTATAATTGGCGCCCGCCTTCACGTTCCAGTTCTTGATCGTGTAGGAGGAGGAAGGGGCGTGCATATAATAACCGGAGATCGTAGGGGATACCCAATGAGCGATGTCGCCCAGCTCCATGATCATGCCTTTCCCTTTCCCGAACTTATGCCAATTGATCATGCTGACGTTCAAGCGACCGCCATACGTCATGACACCATCCCGGTTGCTATGGATCGGCGTGCCGATCAGGAACATGAAGGAGTTGGCTACCCTCGACCGGATAAAGTTGCGGGTAAAAGGCTCTTGTACGATCAGCTGTAGCTCATCCTTGCGGTCGGCGACGGAAGCTTCCAAGGGGACGTCATCCAAATTCGTCCCGAAGGGGATCGGGAAATCCTTGATTACCGGGAAACGATCGTAGACGAACTGAGGTAGGTCGTCTCGTTCGGAAGGGATCTCGTTCAAGATATTCTCGTCTGATCCTTCCAAGGCATTCTGGTAGGCTTTCCAGACTTCTACGATAGACTCGCAGGTGGCGGTCACGACTTGGTAGAATACCTTCGTCTCCCGCTCGTAGCTATCGCCTTTCTCCAAGGAATAAGGATGTTTCTCCGTTACCCGGATATGCCGGTAATCATCGGCCTCGTTGTACTCCATCATGTTTTGGTTCAGACGTTTATCGCCGTAAGCACTCCATGTCTCGCCTTTTAGGTTAGCGGTCTGTACGGGGATGGTATTGTAGAAATCGTGCAGGCTCTTATTGTTGGATACGGCGGAGGCGGAGAAGCCCCTACGTACCATTTGGTGTCCGGAGGCGAAGGAGTCTTGTAGGAAATGCTCGGCGAAAGCCTCGTACATCGTGGCGTAGAACATAAGGTTGCTCGCCATTCGCGTATCTCCTTTACACATCTCTTTGCCTGCCTCTTGTGCTAGATAGATGGCGAAGATGTGGATGCAGAAATACTTGCTCATGGAGGGCAACTGATTTAATTTATCGAAGACCTTGTTTACTTCCGAGGGGCGTTGAAGGCGGCGGATCAGCTCGGGGTCGATCATCTTCAGATGCTCGTTCAATCCCTTGCCATAGGCGTAGAAGTGGGAGAGGTCCTTGATTGCTAGGATACCGTAAGCCAGATTGATGTCGAGCAACTCCTTGCTGTTGGCTCCGGTGAGGAACTCGTTCATGGCTTGTGTCTCCAAAGCCAGCGTACGGTTCGTCTTGGAGAAATGGGTCTGCAGGCCTGTCTCCAAGAGCATGGGATTTTCCACATGGTCGCCGGCCAATCCGCAAAGCGTACCGTAGGTCACGATATTCGGCAACTGCGTCAGCTCATTCATGGCGTAGGCGTTCGAGCCGGGCATATGCGACATGTTGAGGATCTGCAGCAAGGCGCTATCAGCGACGGCCTCGTTGGGGAAGATCCCATTTTCCACCAGATAACGTGGGAGAAGGCTCATGGCACGGTCGCCGATCTTACGATGCTCGGCGAAATCCCATGCGAAGGCCGAACTTGTTATTGCGCTGATACCCATAAGTAGGCATCCGCGGTGAAGAAGTTGTTTAATAGTGTTTCTCTTGTTCATATCTATACTTGTTTATAATTATCTGAATAACTCAAGCGCGAACTTCAATCCGACGCTTTGATACTTGAACTTCTCGAAGCCTAGGAAAAGCGCTATATGAAAAAGGTCGCTACCGATACCATACCCGAGCTCGCTGTAATTCGGCAATACGGGAGTCCATAGCTGGCTGAGGTAGAAACGTTCGGACACGAGGTATTTATGCGCCTTGGGATTGGGCTTGAGGAATCGCAATAGAATGAATGGGCTCTCGTACATGAGGTGCCCTTGAATATATTTGTCGGAGGCATTGCACCAATCCCCACCTAGATTATGAAAGATCCCGCCAAACCGGTCGCCCCAAGGCTCGGGGAAATAACGTTTGGCGAAATAGCTGAAATCGGCGAAGTACATGTTATGCTGGTTAAAAAAGAGTCCACCGCTTAGATTGTAACTCAGTCGTTCGGATAAGCCCAGCCGTACGGTCTGGTTCATGCCGGCCTCCATCCGCCAATAATTTCCCGTACAGCCGAGCAGGTCCGGTATGCTTCGTGCCAGCTCGATCCGGAAGGTCGGGTAATGGGAATGCAGGTACTCTTTCCGGTAGCCGTCCATCCAGTAATATTGCCGGGGCGTGTAGGTAAGGCCGATAACCGGGGTGAACTCATTATGATCCTTAATATCCAATCCGGTATCCTTGCTCTTTTTCACGGGCGTACGATGGTGGTATGCGAGTCCGGCCGAGAGCCGGAAGCCGTTCATCAGTTCTATCTGGTTCATCAGCTTGGCATAGTAGTGCTGGAAATACTTCAAGTTGAGATCGTCGAAACGGATTGGGGTATCTTTTAGGATCTCGTTGATCTGGTGGATCACTTCGGAGGAATAGCTTTGGTTGTCATTGGCTATCGTGAGGTTGAGGATGCCTTGACGCTCGGGGTGATACTCCCAGTCGGTTGTTAGCCGTAGGCGTAGCTCTTTCTCCTTGAATAGGAAACCGATCTCGGGGTGGAAGCGTAGCTGACGGTCATGCTCGAATGTCTTACTGATACGTGCTTCTTGCTTATAGGTGATCCCGTTGCTTCCGAAAGATAGCTGGAACGGGTTGAGAAGGCCGGAATACTTCACACGAGTACTCTTGTAATCCCTGTTGACCGTGCTGGTGAGCCGCTCGCCGAGTTGGAGGTAGCGAGTGAGAGCGCTGCTGTCCGCTTCCGTCCTCACCACGTTCGTTCCGGTGGTGTACAAGGCTTTCTCATCGGTAGTGAGCGGCTTGTCCCTCCGGCTGTTCCAATAAGTGCTGTCTTGGGTAAAGGAGAGTGTGTCGGAGGTGATCGTATAGTATTGGGTTTGATCGAGCGAGTATAATTTCCTGCTCTCATGGTCTTCCTCTACCCAAGAGATCGATTTATAGCGGAAAGCGGCGTGGATGTCGCTCTCTATCCGGTTGCCTAGGGCATGGTAGCAGACTTGCAGGTCAGCCTCTTCCGGGAGGATGAAATGCTTCTCGTCACGGTTGAAACGTATGCTTAGGTTGAACTCGGAGAAAGAGGAGTGCCCTTGTATCTCGATACGGTCGATGGTCCAGAGTTCGTCGGTTACGTACAGGTTTCCGGATAGTAGTTTCTGGCTCCATTGGCGAGGGGTGAAACGGATGTTATACACAGGGATGCCGGAGATCGTGTCCGTGCCTTCCTGCCGAAACGTGTAATATTTGAAAGCATCGGGCGAGAGTGGCATGATCATTCCCTTATTGTAGATCGTGGGGGAGTAGACGTTCAAGTTGACGAACGAGGCTATCTCCTTGTAATGCCTTCCGGCGGCGAGATGGCTGCTGTTGATGGCTACAATCTCGTTGCGATAATGGTTGGGAGCGTCGTAGCGGGTGAGGCCACTCATCTCGAAGAAGGCATCGCGGGGATGACGCTCTATCGGGAAGACCAGATAGGCGTATCGTAGCAGCTTGTTCTTCCGGGGAACGTGCGTACGGCCTTTCACGTAGGTCTCCGCTTCATAGCTCTCGAGGACGTGCTCGTAGATGGGGGCTTGATGGATTACCTGCCGCATGATGGAGTCGGCTCGTGTGACGGGTGTCTTCTTTTGTGCCCGCAGGTCTGAATGGACTAGCGGGCACAGAAGAAGTATGGATAGTAGAATAAGGTGTCCCGTCTCGATCCTCATCCTGTCAATGTATGGCGAAGGTTGGGCATACTAATGCGCAAAGATGGCAGCCGACACATTTTTGCTCGTCTATCACCGGTTTGCGCATAGAGGTGAAACGGATAGCTTGATGTCCACCGTCGTTACAGGAAACGAAACAGCGTCCGCAGCCGAGGCATAGGCTGTTATCTACTGTCGGGCGGTGTATCTGCGTACGTTCCAGTTTCTCGGGGGGTACGATGTTCGGTAAAGCGATACCTATGAGGTCGGATAGGGTTTTATATCCGTTCTCTTGCATGAACAGTCGTAACCCTTCGCATAGATCGTCGATGATCCGGAAGCCGTATTGCATCACGGCGGTACATATCTGTAGGTTCGTGCAGCCTAGTAGCAGGAAATCGAGGGCATCCCGCCAAGTCTCTATACCGCCTATCCCGCTGATAGGCATCTTGCCGGCAGAAGGATCGCTCGCCAGCTCATGTATGAACCGGAGAGCGATAGGGCGCACGGCTTTCCCCGAATAGCCGGACACGCTGCTCAGTCCGCAGACAACGGGCCGGGCCGTAAGTGCTTTCTCATCGATACGGGTGATACATTTGATGGTGTTGATGGCGGCTATCCCGGTGGCTCCTCCTTCGTGGGCGGCGAGCGCCACGGGTGTCATCTGCCCGATATTCGGTGTCATCTTCGCTAGTATCGGCAGATGGGTACCCCGGCGTGTGGCGGCGGTGAACCGGCGTACCAGTTCCGGGCTTTGTCCTACGTCGCTGCCCATCCCTTCTTGCGTCATTTGTGGGCAAGAGAAGTTGCACTCAATGATATCGGCCCCAGCCTGCGTGGAATATTGGGCAAGCCGTGTCCACTCATCGTCTGTCCGTCCCATAATGGAGGAGATGATTAATTTGTCAGGATAGCGTTGCTTGAGGCGATAGAGAGTATCGAAATTCTCTTCGACAGAGGCTTCCGACAATTGTTCCATGTTCTTGAATCCGATGAAAGGCACGCCATCCACCTCCATTTGGTCGAAGCGGGGGGATACCTCATGGCTCGGATAGAATGATATCGTCTTGAAGCAGATACCGGCCCAACCGGCTTCGAGGGCCCGGACGCACATCTCGTAATTATGGGCTACGGGCGAGGAGGCCAGTATAAAGGGGTTGGCGCAGCGGACACCACAAAAGTCGATCGCCAAGTCCGGAGACGAAGTGAGGGGAGAACTATCCGTCGGGTTTGGCATATCTTGTAATTGCCGTACGATCTGGGTGATGGATATCGCCCGGTCGGTTCGTCCGCGGAGGCAGGCCTTCTCGCAAGGATGCCCGTCGCAATCCTTGCAGGCTTCCATCCGGTAGGCCCGGAGGATAGCTCCCGCTAGGTTGTCCATTTTACAGGCCCGCAGCAAGCGGCCCGGATCTAGTCCGGGCTTGCATGCCTTCGTGCAGACAGGGGCATCGCACAGATAACAGCGATTCGATTCTTCCGTTAGGAGGCGTTTTCTCTGGAGGAGGTTTGTCTTCATGGCTTCTAACTGTATTATCTCACTACTTTCTGTACTTTCCGGTAACGTTCGGTCACGACCTCCACGGTGTACAGGTGTCCGGGCAGGCTGAAGATTGCTTTTCCGGATACCGCTTGCTGGTGACCAGCCAACGTGCCGTTCATGCTGTAGACGTTGACGGTGGCTCCCGGCAGGCAGTCTACCGTAAGCATGCCGTTGAGAAAGCGGATAGATAGGGGCTCGTCGGCCGTTACCACCTCATTTCCGGTGATGCTCACGTCACCTCGTACATAGGTGATGTTGTTGATGTCCCACGCCAATACGAAGGGTTTGTCGCTGTTTACCATGAAGGGAAAGGTGTCGGTGCCGAAGCTAATCTTCCGTTCGAGTAGCTTGGGGTAGTACTGGTCACGGAGCGTGTTCGACTTCTCGGCAGTGAGCAGATAGAGGGTGGATGAGAAGGACTCGGCTGTCTCTTCCGGCCTGACGTGCTTGTCCGTGCGTCGTATCTTCGAATAGGATGCGCTGATACCCTGCGAGGTTGTCGCCGTGGTCTGGTCTGTCCATTCCCAAGAACTTTGGTTCTCCAGTTGAAAGAAGGGGAATTTCAAATCCATAAGGCTGATGGCACCTTTGGTCTGACTGTCGGAGATTGTGCCGCTGGTTTCCAGCGTCATGTCGATCCGTTCGGAGTTGAGGCTGAAGTTGACGGACTTGCTGACATTTGGCTCGCTGGCGGTCATGGTGAGGATCTCACGGGCCTCCCAGTCTCCAAGTTTGCTTGGATTGTCTATGCGGAAAGGCTCTAGGTCGAGAGGCACTTCTACTTGTTTGATACTCTGTCGTGTCATGTAAGTATAGCTGAATATGGGCATTCGTACACTCTGTCTCCGGGTGGGGGAGAGGTATTCTAGGTCGCAACGGGTCAGAATGGGTACAGAGTAGAGGGCGATGGCCCGGTAGTCTGCTGTGTCGTTTGCTTCGAAGGTAACGGTGATGGACTCGGACTGGCTTGTTACTTCCTCGTGTTGTTTCTGGAAGGAGTATCCGCCGCCGAATGCTGCCGTGAGTTTATCCGTATGCGGTCCGAAGGAGCATTTTAGATCACTTTTATAGAGTCGGCTCACGGAGTTGCTGGTGCCCGATCCCATGGTGAAGGCAAGGCTTGAGGCTACGCCGAGGTCGCCGAACCACTCGTTATTATCCACTACCGTTGGAGGTGGTCCTTCGATGATGCCGACGAGGCGCACGAGATTGCGTAACTCGCTGTTGCCGAATAAGGCCTTCTCGTCGTTGAAAGAACTACGTCTCTCCACGATCTCGTTAGATCGGATGGAGGCGACGTAGGAGTGCTTGAACCAGTGGTATGGTTGCTGGTTACCCCGCAGTAGATAGATATATTGCTTGTAGTAGAGTCCTCCGCCGGGAGCTGTCTCAGTGGTAGGATCTGCTGCGGTGGCTACGGCCGTGTAGCCGTAGGGCAGGTCAGTGTAGATGGGTGCGTCGGCGGCGAAGCTGTTGCTGCCGGGGTAGAATTTCTTTAGGAAGTGTTCACCCGTCCCTTTGCCATCATAGGAACAGTAGCTGAAGATTAGGGGATTTGAGGACGCTTTGTAGCCATTGGTATTGTCGGCCGCATAGCCTTCGATGTCAGCTTGGATGAGCTTGAGTGAGAAGGTCTTCGAGCGGCCTATGTCGTGGTGTGCGTATTCTTCCCACTTGGAGGGCCATGTGTTATCCTTGCCATATTCGCCGCTGTAGCTGAATGCCTCGAATGCACCGCTCTTGAGTCGGCCTACGATGAGTTTTTCCACGTTCTTTTTCTCGGTGTCGTCGTAGCCGTACCACGAGGTGGCGTCCCAGTGGTCGTCGGGATCGTATTCCATTGATATGCCTGTTGAGCCTTTTAGCTCGATATTATCGTGTCCGGCGTTGCGCACGGTGCCGCACCAGTCCCAGCCGCTGTTCAGCTCGGGGTCGCCGTATTGGTAGACTTGCAGTTTCTTGTTGGTGCGGCGGTGTAGGATGACGCAGATCTTGTCACGGTAGATGGTGGCGGCGAAGTTGGCGTAAGTTTTCCCGTCATCGAGCATACGGGTTTTCTTGTATTCTCCCTTTTTCATATCCACCTCGCCGATCCATATCTGGCCATTGGTATTATTCTTCCAGAGCACATAGAAGCGATTACGGTATACGATGATCTCGGCATCTTGGTATACGCCGAACTCATTGAGACGGATCTCTTTTTTATTGGTTTCACCAATGGTAGATTGCTTCATTGTCTGGGTCTCGCCGTTCACCTCGAAAGCCGTGAGGCATACGGCTGAAGGTCCGTTATTATTTATGTAGACCCCGTAGAGCTTCCCTTGGTAGTATTGTGCATCGGTGAAGCAGTAATAGGCACCTCCGTCTGATTCGTAATTGTGGAATTCTTTCACCTTATACAGTTCGGGATGTTGGCTGATCTGTGCCTTGACGGTGGTGGTAGAGGCGGTGATAAGCAAAAATACGGCGATCAGCCGTATAGCTTGTGCTTTGAGTGTCGTTCTCATGTATATATCTGTTTAAGAGGTTTAGAAACTGATATTGAATTGTAACTGTACGGACTGCCTCTTGCCGAAGCTCCCGTTTACTCCGAGCGAGATGTTGTCAGCGAGGAAATAGTTCACCCCGGCCAAAGCGTACAGCTTGTGACGGGCGTGGAAGGTCTCGTCGATACGAACGGTATAGTCCTCGCCGGCATATGTCTTGGTGAACTCGTACCGGTCTTTCATCGTGTAGTCCTTGTAGAGGATGCCGGCATAGAGCACGAAATTGCCCAGTGCGTATCCGGCCACCACGGGCACGGCCCACTCTAGGTAACGGCGGTTGAGGCTGAGGTCTCGCAAGGGGATGGTCTTGCCTTGGTAATACACCTCGGTGGTCATGTTATCGCTGTTGGCATAGCGCACGCCGGGTTGGGTAGACATGAAAAAGCGGTCGGTAAAGGCATAGCCGTAACCTAACCCTCCGCTGTAGATGGGTACCATGTTCTTGCTGAAGATGGTACTGCTTAGGTCGTCATCATCTCGGAAAGTCTCCTCGTGGGTGAAGTTGGTGGTACCGATGCCTGCCCACAGGCTGAGATTGTCCCATACACGATAGGAGAGGCGCAGGGAAATACTGTTCATGATGAGTCGGTGACTTACCGAGTGATTGTCCTCGTCGATTTGTTCGGAAGTCCAATTCTCCGGGTTTCCCATCTGCCCATCTTCATCCACGCCAAATGACGTGGTGGAGAGCCAAGGGGTACTGGTATCGTGACTTCCGTTGATCTGTAAGTTGAAACGTTTTTCCCCCGTAGGATATTTGTCTAAGGGGATCAATATATCCACTTTGGCTTGATAGACAGTAAAAACGGATAAGAGTAGAAGTGTAAGATGTCTCATATCGCTACTTATTTAGTTGAATGATTTACGTTGTCGTAATATAGGTTGGCGAAGTACTCAATGGGGGTATTACCCGTCACCTCCTTAAACTGGCGATAAAAAGAGGTACGGGAGGTAAAACCTGCTTTCTTGTATAGCTCCTTAGGTTCCTGTGTGAGACATTTGGAGAACTCCTGTATAAGATGCTTTACCCGATAGTTGGCTAGCCAGCGACTGAAGTTCATACCCGTCTGATTGTTCAAGGTGGAGGATAGCCGGGTACGGTTCGTGCAAGCGAGGTTGGCCAACTGGCACAAATTGAACTGTGGATCGAGATAAGGCTTCTTATCCTCCATGATTTGTAAGATACGGGCATATAGCCTGCGTTCGATTAGGGATGGCTTTTGCTTTTCTTCCATATTGGTACTGTCTTAAGTAACCCGCATAAGAGGGACTTGCGAGGTCAAATATAGACAGTCCCATTTGGTATACCAAAGGAAGGGAAAAGATGCGAACGTATTGAAACTTAATCCGAACGATCTGGTACACCAAGGGCCGTAAAGACCTTGCGTCAAAGGTAAGGCCGGTACTTTAACAGATTATTTGCCGGTCTCTTTTCGTACGTTTCTGTATTGGTTGGGCGTAAGTCCGGTGACTTGCCGGAACTGCCGGAAGAAGGAGGTTCGGGAGGTGAAGCCTGATTCGGAGGCTAGTGCGGTGATGTCGCTGTCGGGACGTAGGGCGACGAGCGAAAGGAGGTGGTGTACCCTGTATTCAGCCAGCCAACGACTAAAGTTCATTCCCGTCTGCTTATTGAGGGTGGTGGATAGTTGTGTTCGGTTAGTACCCACTAGACGGGAGAGGGTCACAAGGTCGAGATTAGGATTTAAGAAAGGCTTTTGCTCTTTCATAACTGATAGGATTCGTTGATATAGGAGATTATCAGCTTTTGTTGTGACCTCGGTGTTTGCCTCTGAATGATCTGGTAACTTTATTTGTGGCCGGGAGATTAGCGGAAGTGGATCGTGTATTAGCAACCAAGCTGCATGATGGCTTATCAATAAATCGAATAACTGGCGTAGGCGACGGCGATGATTTCTCCACCAAAGATATCCTCCGGTTAGGATAGCCATGAGTAAAATAATGATTCCGGTTAGGATATACTGGATGAGCCGTGCCTGTTCCGCCTCCACCTTCTGACTTTTTAAGCGGGTGGATAATAGTTCGTTTTGTAGGCTTTCGCTGATCATCTTTCTGCGTATGTTCATTTGCTCTTGGGCATAATGGGATTGTAGGGAGTCAGCCCGGTTTGCCTGTTGGATGGCTTCCGATTGATTTCCGGTCGTATAATAGCATTCGGACAACATACGTGCCACACGCACCTTATATTCCTCGATATTGTCTTTGTTCCTCAAGAGAGGCGTGGCGACATTATTGAATGAGACTTTGTCTAATTCCTCCAATACGGATAGTGCCTCTTTGTTTTTTCCATGTTTCCGGAGAGAGACGGCGTATTCCATGAAGAGTTGATATTGCAGATAGCTGATCGTGTGTATTTGGTGTTTCGCCTGAAAGTGGCGGATATCGGTAATGCATCGTTGGGTCCATTCCTCCGCTTCGGCGGTCTTTCCCGTACGGCTTAATGCTATAGCTTTTACTAAGTGAGGAGAGCTTATCACTTTATATTTCAAGTTCACCAATGCTGAATCCGCATAGATGAGTGCTTGGGGATATAATCCACATTCAAGACAAGCGTTAGCCGCCGTGATATACCAGTTTTGAGGATTTATATATGCATATTTTCGTGCCTCGTTTATCCATCGCTCGCATTCTGCGGGTTGGCGTGTCTGTGCGTGAAGAAATGCCATACGCAGGTGATTCATGAGAAGGTGCTTGTCTTTTATGCGGATGGCGTAAGGTTTCATGCGGTCGAGTAGCATTCTCGCATGAGCCGTGTCCTGTAATCTGCAATAGCGAGTGTATATGATTTGGCGGGTTGCCAGCAAAAGCGAGTCATTCCCTATTTCTTGGGCATGGGTTTCTATCTCTTCGCATAGCTGGTCGTTCAAGGGACCGCTCAACAAAGAATAATCATTCAGTTGCGCTATTTGCTGATCCAATTGCTGCTTGGGTGGAAGAAGAGAGTGGGAGTCGCAGGCGTAAAGGACTGACAGTAGGAATATGTAAAGTATGCTTGTTTTCATGATGTCATAGTTTTATTTGTAATTCCAGACCGAAAAAAGGCTGGGTATTTTGTTGAAGGTAAGATCTCGTGCTGGCTGAATAGCGAGTGGGGCGTAAATCGGCGAGGTTGTTGGCAAAGAATGCCAGCGTGATGTGCTCTCCGAAAGCTTTGTTTACCCGAATATTCAGCATACCATATGGTTTATAAGAGTTTGGTAGGAATCGTTCCGGTGCGGTGGTGGAGAGTAAAGGCGCAAAGGCTGGATCCTCTTTCTGTGCCTCGGTGAACGGATGTATGATTCCGTCTGTTCCACACCAATATAGGGGCCATACATTCTCGCCAGTGCTACCGTTGTAGAGCGTACGATATTTATAGAGCCATATCATTTGCCACGTAAGGGTAGTGACCAGTCCGATTCTGGGGATGCGGGTGATGAAACGGAAGTTCGTGGAGATGATCTCCGAACGACTTTCATTTCCCGGTCCGCCTTGCCTGTCGTAAAAACCTACGTAGGGGTATTCTGTTTTATCTGTGTACTGGATCGGCCAGATCCCGTTAAGGGCCGTATTCTTTTCTCGTACATATAACCAAATCCCGTCTACGATTAGGGAGGTACGCAAGGGTGAGAAAGTCCCGAGGTCCGCTACCATCTCAATCCCATGTTTCTTCCTATGGAGTGTATTGACTGGTACAGATACCGGCGTGTAACTATATTTCTCTTGATAAGGGACAGCCTTACCGTTCACCCATACCTGTCCATCTTTGTATTCAGGACGAAGTTGGGCGGTTGATAGATAATCATATTCCCGATAGCTGAACGGAATATATTGCGCCGAGGAGGAAAAGCCATCCGTTTGTTTCTCGAAAAAAACGGTCATGTCTAGTCGGATGGCCGGAGTCTTCCCTATAAGGCCAACCTCTATCTTTCGATTTACGGTAGGTTTTAATTTCATATTTCGTTCCATTCCGGGGGCATGTGTCGTGAGAATACCAAGGGTGTTTCCACTTTCATTGCTATCATTATAATAGAAAGAGACCTTATCATTATAAATAGCTTCCGGGTAGAGTTTTTCCAATGTCGGCATGAAACTGATCCATCCGACCCCGGCTTTTAAACTCAATGTATAGCCGGAGGGAGAGGAGCAGAGAGACCATAAGAGATTCAGGCGAGGTTCTGTCTGATAGATTAAGGCATAATCCCGGCTTTTCAATCCTTGATTTCTTAATCCGGCTTTTACATGGAGGTTGGGAGTCCGGTATGTGGCCTCAATGAAGCCACCGAACGTATGCAAGGATGGGATTTCCCGGAATGAGCGGGGACGGATAGATGTAGAAGGAGGCCTTTGCCGATCGAAATCCCTGCCTCGCCCTTCGTTGCCCTCACCACGCCATGAGAATCCGGCGGCTAAGCTGATTTCACGTCTCTGCCGTAGCGGAAATGAGGTAGACGCCAGCATCTCGGTTTCTACATAAAAAGGTCGGCTTTCATTGACTAATGTGTACATGTAGTTTGAGGATAAAACATTGGCTTCCCATTCGCCGCTCTCTTTCTGGTCTGTATAAAGCTGGCTAGAGGCATTGTTGACCTGACTCTTTGTTTGTTTGCTTTTTTGAAGGGAACCGTCTATTCTCAGAGACAGTTTCTTGAGCCAACGTCGGTCGGGTTGCCATTCCCCTTGTATGGAAAATCGCTGATCCAATCGTTGTCTTTGTGTATGATTCTGCTCGTTGACGAATTGCTTTTCCTTTCCTATGCGAGAGGTGTAAGTAAGGCTTAATTCTAGTTTTTTCCCTGCGGGCAACCAATGGTAAAGGTTTGCCAAGCGTATGCCGCCGGTATGGAAATCGCCTTGGCTGGTATAGTCCGCTAACAGGTTGAGCGTATGGCCTTGTGGGGAGATACAGAAGCCTTTTCCAAGCATATATTGTTTCAGTTTCGGATTGTAACGTATGCTGGTGGAGAGAGGCATTCTACCTTGATGAGTCTTGAGTAATAATACGCTATTTGTTAAGTTTCCGTACCGGGCAGAAGGTATTCCCCGGATGATTTCCGCCTCTTTCACTTGGTTGAGAGATAGAAAACGGGCATCATATCCTTCGTAAGGCTCGTTGATGCCGGTGTTGAAATGAAGAGGAGAGCCGTCTACCCATATTTGGGCACCCATAGCTGCGTTTTTATGAAATTGGTTTACCCCGTTCTTTAAAGAAACCTCCCGCACTGAGAAATATTGTGCGTCTGTCACCCCAGAATTATTGGTGAGACCTCCTGGTAATAACTGTGTCAGATCAGCGATCGTGATAGGTTGCGTGTGTTCCAATGTTGATGCAGGAAGCAAGGAAACCGTACCCGGAGTCTTAGACTCGATGGCTGTTACCAAAATGTTGGGTAAATAGAAGGACAGAGTATCCGGTTGCTCTTGCCCGTGAAGGTAATTGCCCGGATGAAGTGATGATAATAAGAGAAATATCGTCACGATCCTTATTGGTATTTTGTACAAAGTTGAGTAACGCATAGTATTAGACCTATTTATAGCCAGATGACAATACTGAAGTTTCCACCCCCTCCGAGGGTCGATTGAGGACTTGTCGTTTGTTCGAGACTACCCTTTAAACGAAATCCCGCTGATAAGGCGGAATGAATGGGATGCCGATATTCCATTTCCGTACCGATACCCAGACGGGTTGCCGTGCGAGCAATAAAATCCTCGTTCACTTTTTGCATGTTCTGCTCTAGCTTGATTTCTGCTGAGCCATTCTCATCCTTCTGCGTTTCCTTCTCCCATTTGATCTCGGTACCATAGCCCGATACGATATACACGGACGGGCGGATACTTAGCTTGTTTTCTTTAGGTAGGCGGATTTGTCGAAAAAACGCAATCTCTCCGTGGAAGAGCCCTGTATATTGTTTGACCGTAAAAGGATATATGTAGAAATCATTTTCCAAACGATTCCATCCGACAGTCATTTGCCATGTGGATGCCTTTCCGCCCGAAGTATCATTCTTTGTCGCCTCGTAACTTAGTTGGGTAGATAACATCCGTTGCCTTGCTAGGCGATAGGTGGCGAATGTAGTCCATATGGCAGACGAGCTTGTGGTGGGATTCCGTTGTAATATGCGGTTGGCCGTAGTTTGGTTGAATCGGGCTGTGGGCGACCAGATATGCGTCCGCGATTTATTCGTTCGGGTAAAACGACCTTGGTAACTGATTTGATGCAGCCGTTCTTCCCAGCCTCTCAAGTTGCCGGAGTTATTTGGATTGTCCGCTAATTGCTGGGTCTCGTAGAAGAGATCATGGAAAAGACTCCAATGCTCTTTTAGGGTTTCCGTTTGCAAGGAAACACCTAGGCGTTTTCCTTGGCTGCGAAACAGGAAACTTCCCGATAATTCTTGCATCGGAAGCCAATAACCCAGAGGAAATGTATAAAGTTTATCTTTACTATCCGTATCATACGTTAATTCCTCTGTACGATGGGTATAATGGATCGAGGCTCCAAAGCGTCTGCGTACTTGTTCGTAAACGATACCTCCTGATATCCGGATTAAGTGTGCCATCCCATGGTAGATATGGTAAGAGGAGCGATCTTCGTTGCTTGTAGCTGTATAGTCTCCATCTATCCCGACCTTGATTTTCGGGGATAAGACGTAAGCCGCTTGTCCATAGATCCTGTATTTCTCGATGCGTTGTGGCTCTCCCAAGGAATCGCCGGCCGTAATCAGATAGTCCGGTTGCGATAATAAATTCCATTTTCTCCCTTCCAGTAGGCTTTGCGACCAATCGATACCACCCGCCAGCCAAAGCAGACCCAGCTTTCGGTTACCGGATACATAAGCCCTATAGGTCTGTGTTTGATCCGGCTGGTCGCTGGCAGGTAAGGCAGCTTGATGGATCAAATAACTTAAACCAGCTTCCATAGCGCTGCCCTTAGGCACATAGCTGATGCTGACAGGATTGGCGGATAAAGCCCATGCGCTCTCTTGTTGAGCCCATGACCGTGAGGCATAGACAGATAGTGATATCATATATAGAATGATAGTGATCTTCATAGAGGCTTACCGTTTTAAGGAAGGTGGAGTTTTCTCGAAATCCTCGGCGGTGTTATTGGAATCTTTCCAGCGGAAGCGTTTCCCCTCTTGCTCATATTTCCGACGCATTGCCAGGCCGGAACCGCCGGACGTGGCTATACCCGGACTCACATCCATAGAAGATGGGATACGTGTGTAAGCTACCGTAGAGGTTGAAGAGACGAAATTCGCGATATCCAGCACCCAATCAGCGGGTATATGGAGGTATTTTAGCGTATTGAAACTCTCTGGTTCTTTTTGGATGTGATCCGGATTGGCGATCCATTCTCTTAAGTCCGTTTTGGGACGGAACAAGAGGATCGTCGGGCCGTTCATGGAAAACAGATAGGAGAAACCGGTGCCACGCCATACCAAGTTTAGAGGTTTTACACCGGCGGAGATTTGGCTTCCGGTCAAGATAGGATCCCAAAAAGCCCATTCCACGCTGGATAAATCGAGCGAGGCCGGAACTCCCACTTCGCTATTGGTATGGTTTATGGCGTTAATCGCTATTGTTTGTCGCTCCCCCGGTTGAATGGGATATTCGGTTCCCGTTCCCGGAAACTCCCAGCACATCATGAATAAAGGTATTTCTTTCATATCGGTATGGAGCATCCATCCGGAAGGCTTTGTCACGCTTACGGGTCCTGCTTGTGCGATACATAGGCCATCTAGGAAAATCAAGTCATCGGAGTTATTGACCAACGTGAGGTATTGATCTTTGTTATAGACATTTTTCCCGTCAGGCCAGAGACAACCGCTGAAATAAATCTCGCTAATCAGTAGACGGCCTCGTTCGGACACTTCCAAAGGTATTTCCACGGATCGTTCTTCTCCATTGGCCTCGAACTGGATATTGGAGAGGCTACCACTCAATATATAATCCCTGTTGCCAGTCGTGGTTTCCTGATTTGCGGAGATTGCGCATATGCCAGCGGTTAGTTCAAATAGAGCTAGTCCATTTGTGTCGGTGGTCGTGGTGTAGACACAGCCTATACTTTGATTGATTAGTGTGACCGGGATATTCGCCAAGGAGATATCTACGTATCCGGAAGGTTTCTTCAATTGGATATGGATACTCCCCGTTTTGAAATACTCATTCTCGCATCCTGCCAGAAAACACAGACAGAGCAGGTGGGTGAGGAGAGAAAAATGTTTGTCTATCATGAATATGAGGCATTGTGCTTAATAATTGTAGACAAATATATGTGATTTTTTTATATTTCCATTTAGGAGCTAAAAACATTAACATGTGTTCTTCTTATTTCGGTAGCTTCAGCACGAACCGGATCAAGGCCACGAACACCTTCCCATACCGGTCCAGCTTGATTTGCCCCACGCCCCGGATGTCGCTGAACTGGTCCAAGGTGACCGGTTTCTTCTCCACCATGTCTTCCAAAGAATCGTCGGAGAAGATGATATAAGCCGGCGTATGCTCTCGCTCGGCGATTTGCTTGCGAAGTTGGCGGAGGGAGTCCAGCAAGGTCTCGTCCGTAGAGGCGGACCGGATCGGCCGGATCGGCTGGGCCTTGAAGGAGGATTTCCGCTCGCCTCTCCGGACGGGGCGTGTCAGCTCATCCGGTTCCCGATAGATGACGAGCTGGGCCTTTTGCTCCCCGTACAGGACACGCCTGCCTAGCGGGGTCATCCGCAAGACACGCTCGGCGGCGTAGTCGATCTCCATGTACCCGAGTTGGATCATCTGGTAAATGTACTCCTTCCATTCTTTATAAGAGAGATCCCGTCCGGCTCCGTACGTCTTTAGCTTATCGTATCCTCTCTCCAGCAGCTCCGCGCGGGCGGAGGCACGGAGTATGTCGATCAGCATCTGCATGCCCACGTGCTCGCCGGTCCGGATAACGGCGCTCAGCGCCTTTTGTATCAAGACACTGCCGTCGAAACGTTGCGGAGGGTTCTTGCACACGTCGCAGTTGCCGCAATCATGGTCCGCCTCCTCGCCGAAGTAACTGAGCAGGACACGGCGGCGGCACATATCGGACTCGCAATACCGTCTCATCCGGTTTAGCTTCTCCAAGTTCACCTCGCTTTGGCCACTCTCCTCGGCGAAACGGCGAAGTACGATCAAGTCGCTCAAGGAATAGAACAGGAGGGCATCGCTTTTCATCCCGTCCCTTCCGGCACGGCCGATCTCTTGGTAGTAGTTCTCGATACTCCCCGGCATGCTGTAATGCACGACCCAGCGGACATTGCTCTTGTCGATACCCATCCCGAAAGCTACCGTGGCGCACACCACGTCCACCCGGTCGTTGATGAAATCGTTTTGGGCCTGTTCCCGTTGGGCGGGCAGGAGGCCGGCGTGGTAGGCGATCGCCTTGATATTATACATCGCCAACTCATCGGCCAGCTCGGTCGTATCGTTGCGGCGCATGCAATAGATGATACCGCTCTGCTCCCGGTGCCCCCGGATGAAATGGACGATGGCGGCGATCTTCTCTTTCTTGTTAAGCCCTCGGCGTACCGTGAGGGAGATGTTCGGGCGGTCGAACGATGATATGAACGTTTGGGGCGTACGAAGCCGTAACTGCTCTAGGATATCCTTCCGGGTGATTTTATCGGCGGTAGCGGTCAGGGCCACGACCGGGACTTTCGGGAAACGTTCCTTCAATATCGCCAGTTGCGTGTATTCCGGACGGAAGTCATGTCCCCAATGCGATACGCAATGTGCCTCGTCGATAGCGATGAGCGAGATGTCCAGCCGGGGCAGGAACCAGTCCGCCTCCATCTTGATCCGTTCCGGGGAGATATACAATAATTTGATCTTGCCCTGCACGCAAAGTTGCTTCACCTGTTGTTGCTCCTCTTCCGGCATCATACTGTTCAACGCCGCCGCAGGGATGCCGTTGGCGATCAACCCCTCTACTTGATCCTTCATCAAGGCGATCAAGGGGGACACCACCAAAGCCGTACCCGGCAGATAGATAGCCGGTAGCTGAAAACAGATCGACTTGCCTCCACCCGTGGGCATCAGCACCAACGAGTCCTCTTTCTGTAAGATACGCTGTATGATGTCCGCCTGCAAGGGACGGAAGGAGGTATATCCGAAGAACTTTTTCAGTAGTAGTAATAATTCTTTCATATCGCTTTACGGGCATAAAAAGCGCAAAGATAGTTTATATCATAAAGTTTTACTACCTTTGCCCACATTATTTACATAACGAGCCGTGATGGCTCACCCTATTTTAGAATGACATTTGAAGATTTAGATTTGATAGAGCCGATACGTAAGGCTCTCGTGCAAGAAGGTTATACGACTCCAACACCTATACAATCAGAAGCGATTCCCATCGTTTCGCAAGGTTATGATTTATTGGGTTGCGCCCAGACAGGAACCGGTAAGACGGCGGCCTTCTCCATCCCGATTATCCAGCGGTTATATCTCCAGAAGAAGAAAGGTTACAAACGGGGTATCAAGGCATTGATCCTTACGCCTACCCGTGAGCTTGCCATCCAGATCGGAGAGAGCTTTGCCGCTTACGGCCGTTTCGCTGGATTACGCCATACGGTGATATTCGGGGGAGTAGGGCAAAAGCCCCAGACGGAAGCCTTGGAAAGAGGCATCGATATATTAATCGCTACGCCGGGACGTCTGCTGGACTTGATTGGACAAGGATTCATCCACTTGGATACCTTGGAGTATTTCGTCTTAGACGAAGCGGACCGTATGTTGGACATGGGCTTTATCCATGACATCAAGCGTATTTTACCGCTATTGCCCAAGAAACGCCAGTCCTTGTTCTTCTCCGCTACCATGCCCCCTGAGATCGAGCGCTTGGCAGGTACGATCTTGAGCGAGCCGCAAAAGGTGGAAGTAACCCCGGCCTCATCGACCGTGGACGCGATCGACCAATCCGTTTATTTCGTCGAGAAGGCCGAGAAGATCAACTTGCTGAAAAGCTTGTTGGAGAACCCGGAACTGGAATCCGTATTGATCTTTACCCGTACGAAACACGGGGCGGACAAGGTGGCCCGTGTCTTGTCGAAAGCGGAGATAGGGGCGGAGGCGATCCATGGCAACAAGAGCCAGACTGCCCGCCAGCGTGCCTTGACGAATTTCAAGGATCATACGACCCGTGTGCTGATCGCTACGGATATCGCCGCCCGTGGAATCGACGTGGATCATCTGACACACGTCATTAACTATGAGCTTCCTAACGTACCCGAGACTTATGTACATCGGATCGGGCGTACGGGTCGTGCGGGCCGTGAAGGTGTGGCGTTCTCTTTCTGCGACGCCGAGGAGGTACCTTTGTTGAAAGATATCCAGAAACTGATCGGCAAGGAAGTCCCCATAGCCGGTGGCCATATGTATGAGACCAAGGAGGTGAAAGCCGCCGTAGCCGAGAAGAAAGAAGCGATCAAGCAAGAGTCGAAACGCCGTAATATGTTCGGAAGCAAACGTGACGGTAGTTACTGGCGTAACAAGAAGCGTGCCGCCAATTCTTCTAAGTAATCTAAGTTGTTGTATTGTAACGACGTATAGTGTCAGTCCTTTCCATAGCATTGGCACAGTCGTGCCACGCCGGTGGCATAGCAGTGCCACAAGGATAGCAAGGGCGTGCCACAAGGATGGCACAGCTATGCCACCCGTATGGCATCCGGTTCGTCACCTAAGTATCCAAACAGTCCGCTTTAGCGAGCTGTTTGGCGCTATTACCCTATACTTTCTTTTAAAATGAGGTAATCTCTGGAATATTTCATTATTTTTGTGATTCAATTGTGAGTGAAACTTAAGGGTTGACGTTTGTGCTGATTGTAAAGGAGGACATAATATCTCGGATCAATAATGGCGATGCCAAAGCATTTGAACAATTATATACGACCTTCTACGTGTACTTGTGCGCCGTAGCGACTAAATATGTCTATAATTCGGAGGCGGCACGTGAGATCGTTAATGATGTTTTTATGAATGTATGGAATCACCATTCGGCGTTAATACATCCGGTAAACGCTTATTTAATTCGCTCGGTACGTAATTATTGCCTGAATTATTTAAGAGATAAACGTCAGCAAGAAGTCCCTTTATCAGATGTACAAGAAAGCTTATTGTCGATACAAGAGTTGCAAATCGACGCGGACCCCCATCCGTTGGCTTATCTGGAGAATAAGGAATTCGAGGAGAAAATCTATCGTGCCGTGGATTCCTTGCCCGCTAAATGCCGGGATATCTTCGTGCAATATCTTTACCATAACAAGACCTATGAGGAAATAGCGATAACAAATCATATCAGTTCCAGTACGGTACGAGTACAGATCAAGATCGGTTTGGCGAAGTTGCGTGAACTTTTAGGCGATCTTTACCCTCTTTTCTTACTTATATTTAATTTTTTCGAAAAATAATTGGAATCTCCTTAAACGGAATCTCTAAAACAGGTGTATATAATAGAAACCGGGTTGAAAACCGGCTCCTTTGTTAATATCATGGAAATAGAGAATAAACACATAGAAGATTTAATTTATAGCTACCTCATGGGAGATATATCCGAGGAGGGGCGAAATGAATTACTACAATGGTTGGAAACGGATGACGCTCATAAACAGTGCCTTTCCGAGATGGCAGATTGTTGGGCGACGGCGCATGTACCTTTGTTTGCCTCTGATATGAAAGCCGATTTCCAAAAACATTTCGGGGCACTTATCGATCCCGCTATTCCTTCTGAAAAGAATCATTGGCTAAATTTTCGGTTTTTAGGAAAAGTTGCCGCCTCGGTCTTGATCGTGGTATCGGTGGGAACTGCCTCTTATTATATAGGTACGAGACATAATCAGCCGAAATCTGCCGCCTTGGCTTATTTTGAGACGACAACTCCTATGGGAGCCCAAACGAAAGTCGTTTTGCCGGATCAATCCGTGGTTTGGGTCAACGCAGGTTCCACGTTGAGATATGGCAGTGATTTCAATACGAACGGACGTAGCGTACAATTGGATGGTGAGGCTTACTTCGAGATTACCCGGGATTCCCTTAAGCCTTTTATCGTAAAATCAAAGAAGTTGGATATCAAGGTTCTAGGAACTAGATTTAACGTAAAGGCTTACGGAATGGATGAAATGACCGATGTCACTCTGGTGTCGGGAAAAGTAAACGTGAGCTTGCGGGATGAGGTTGCCCATGCGGGCGATGTGACCTTGACTCCAAACCGGAAACTAAGCTTTAATAAGCAGACCAATAAGGTAAGAGTCAGTGAGGTGGATGCCAAGGATGCTCTCTCTTGGATGGACGGTAGCCTGAAATTCTCCGAGCAACCTTTCATGAGTATCGCCAAGGATTTGGAACGTAAGTTCAACGTGCGTATTCGTGTCGAGAGCGATCTTTTGAGAAAGGAAATCTTCTCCGGTAGCTTTACGAAAGATTATTCGTTGGATAAGATCCTTCGTGAGGTGGACGTGGATCATAAATATGTGTGGACTCGTTCGGGAGATGAGATTATTATAAAAGATAAGTAAAAACAAAAATACAAACCTTAATCCTAAGGTGTAAGTGTGGAAAATAGTATAAACGAGAAAATTATTTATTAAATCTAACTTTAATGGAAATGAACTATTTCAAGAAGACCGGTAAGATGATGGTAGCCGCATGTATGCTTGCGGGACTGCCGTTTATTCCCGGTACGGTTTCAGCGTCCGAACTTCAGACACAAATGATGTCTGTTCAAATGGAAAGTACGACATTAAAAGAACTTTTCGATTTGATCGAGGAAAAATTCAATTACACGTTCCTTATCCGTAACAATGACATCAATCTGAATGAGCGTATCTCAATCGACATGTCGAACCGCTCGGTCGAGGAGATTTTGACGACGGCGCTGAAAAATCAGCATGCTGATTTTGTTGTAAACAACAATAGGATTGTTGTTTACAAGTCATCTTCTAATCCAAATGAATTGAGAAACACGGAGAGAATGGTGGCGCAGCAGACGATTACGATTTCAGGTACCATTGTTGACGCGGTGACGGGTGAGCCGGTAATCGGCGCGAACGTGCTTGTGAAAGGCACTACGAACGGTACCAGTACCGATTTCGATGGAAAGTTTAGTTTGGAAGCTCCGGCCGGAGCTACTTTGGTCGTTTCTTACATCGGTTATGTGAACCATGAGGTTAAAGCGACTAGTGCTCCGATGACTATCCGTATCAAGGAAGACACTCAGAACCTTGAGGAGGTGGTTGTTGTTGGTTACGGCGTGCAAAAAAAGGAAAGCTTGACGGGTGCCATGCAGGTGGTGAGCAACGAGAAATTGTTGGATGCCACTAGCCCTACGGTCGAGAACTTATTGTCTGGTAAGGCTCCGGGCGTGCAGGTTACTTCGGGTGGTGGTCAGCCGGGCGCTGCCGGTAAGGTGGTGATCCGTGGTAAGTCTACGGTAAACGGTAGCACGGACCCTCTTTGGATCGTGGATGGCGTAATCGTCGGTACGGATGCGGGTAGCTTGAACCCGGCTGATATCGAATCCATGTCTATCTTGAAGGATGCCGCTTCAACCGCTATCTATGGTTCTCAAGGAGCGAACGGTGTTATCGTGGTGACTACGAAGAAAGGTAAGATCGGAAAAGCTACGATCAACGCTTCCGTAAAGATGGGTGTGAACCAGTTGCACCGTGGAAACATGAATATGATGAACGGCGAGGAATTATATGATTATTATAAATCTTTCGCTAATCAAGACGCCCTTCCGAGTTATTTTACGGAGGATTTGCGCAACCGTAACTTCGACTGGTGGAAAGAGGGTACGCATCTGGGCTTCGCTCAAGACTATAACGTATCTGTTTCCGGTGGCTCAGAGAAGATCAAGACGTATACATCCGTTGGTTACTATAATGAGGATGGTGCCGTGAAAGGATATGACTACAAGCGTTATAACTTGCGTTTCAATGTGGATTACCAAGCGACGGATTGGTTGACTATCAAACCTAAAGTATGGGCTACCCGTAGCGACGTGATGGACCAGCAGCAAGATCTAGGCGCTATCATGTACGTTAATTTCCCTTGGGACTCCCCGTATGACGAGAATGGCGACTTGATCCAGCAATACAGGCCGACCGATTGGGTGAATAGCGATGCTACAAATTACTTGTATGACCTGCAATGGAATTATGAGAAGAAAACTTCCTATGAGTTTATGGGAAACTTTGACTTCGATATCAAGTTTACCGATTGGTTGACTTTTGCGTCCGTGAATAGCTATAAATATAATAACATTCTTTTCAAAGGCTATAACGATCCTCGCTCTAAGGCAGGAGAGGCCGACAATGGATTGTTGCAAGATAAGACCACAACTTCTTATCGGGTATATAGCAACCAATTGCTTCGTTTTAATAAGGTGTTCGATAAACATTCCATCAATGCGATATTGGCTTATGAGTGGAACTCTTATACCCGGGAAATCAAGGATCAGACAGCGGCTAGTTTCGCTCCGGGTTTCTCCGTGGCAGATGTAGCGACAACTCCTAAGACAATAAAAGGATCGCAAGAGGAATGGGCTGTACAATCCTATTTGTTCAATGCCAATTATGCGTATGACAATCGTTATTTATTGTCTTTCTCTTTCCGCCGAGATGGTGCCTCAAACTTTGGTGAGGATGCTAAATATGGTAATTTCTTCTCTGTTAGTGGTGGTTGGAATATCCATCAGGAGGAATTTTTCAAGGCAAAGGATTGGGTACAGCAATTGAAGTTGCGCGCTAGCTATGGTTCTGTAGGTAATCGTCCTACTGAGCTGTATTCGCAGTATACTTTGTATGCTATGTCTACGGGATACAACGGTGATCCGGGTGCGGTAATTGCTCAAAAAGAAAATAAGAACTTGACATGGGAGAAAACCTATACGGCGGGTGTAGGTATCGACGCTATCTTGTTCGATCGTCTGACTATTAATTTGGATTATTACAATAAGAAAACAACCGATTTGCTTTATAAAGTGCCTCTGCCCGGTGTGACAGGTATCACGGGTATCTATCGTAACGTTGGTTCTGTTAAGAATAATGGTTTCGAGGTTTCATTAGGTGTGGACATCTTGAAAGGTGGTGATTGGAATTGGAGCGTTGCCGCTAACTTGGGCTTGAACCGTAATAAGATCACAGAATTGTATGGTGGTAAGAGCGAGATTATTACTGCCAACGCAGGAACAAGCTATTACATCTATATGGATAAGATCTTGACTCCGGGTCAGGATGTGGATACTTGGTATGGAACTGAATGGGCTGGCGTAGATCCGCAAACAGGAGCTCCGTTGTGGTATACAACAAATGAGAAAGGAGAACGCATAACAACTTCTGATTATAGCGAGGCTTCCAAGCACCAGACTATATTAGGAAAATTAAGCCCTGACTTCTACGGTGGTTTCTCTACAAATCTATCTTGGAAGAATATCGATTTATCCGCAGTCTTCGGTTATTCGGTAGGAGGTGAGATTTACAATTATGACCGTTCTATGTATGATAGTGATGGTGCTTATGTAAACTATAATCAAATGAATTTAAGGGATGATTGGAATCGCTGGGAAAAACCGGGCGATATCGCTACCCATCCAAAAGCTGAATATGGTAATAAGAGCCAATCCAGCAAGGGATCTTCCCGTTACTTGGAGGATGCGAGCTATTTACGTTTGCGTAGCTTGACATTAGGCTATACGTTACCTTGGAAGATCCAATATGTAGACAATGTCCGTCTTTCTTTCTCGGGTGAGAACTTGTTTGTTCTTTCGGGTTTCTCTGGAGTGGATCCGGAACTTCCTGCTGAGGTAGGAAGCCAATACAAGGCTGGTTCGGTTGGTGTGGCCATTTCTCCGTACCCACAAGCCCGTAAATTTATGTTTGGTTTAAATGTTACATTTTAATTAAAGGAATAAGAATGAAAAAAATAGCTATAGTGGCTCTTGCGGCAGCGGCCACATTTATAACAAGCTGTGATATCGAACGTATGCCTTATGATAAGTATACGGAGGACAAGATCATGGAAGATAAGGATGCTGCGGTTGATGTCTTATTAAACGGTTGCTACGCTAAATTGAAAACTGCATCTGAGCATTTACACTATTGTGGAGAGTTCCCCGGGGATAACGTTTGCAAGGATAAGCCGACCACAAATCCATTCGGTACTTACTTTACTTATCAGCATACCGTTAATAATGGTGGGCTTTCTACGGTTTGGAACAGTGCTTATAATATCATCTCGCAGACAAGTTCTTTAATGAAGATGATCAATGAGAATGAATCTCCAGAGTTGAACCAAAAGTTGGGTGAGGCCTATTATATGCGTGGCATGATGTATTTTTATCTGTGTCGTGTGTTTGGCCGTCCTTATTATCAAGAACCGGAGAAGAATCTGGGTGTACCTATTGTGAATGGTATGCCTGAGGATATGGATAACCTGGATCTTCCGGATCGTTCTTCCGTGAAAGATACGTATGAGCAAGTTCTGTCTGACTTGAAAAAGGCAGAAGAGTTGATGTCTGATTTTAAGTCGCCCGCCTATGCCTCAAAGTATGCGGCTCAAGCCTTGTTGGCCAAGGTTTATATGTATATGAGTGGTACTTTTGAGAATCCGAATAAGGAATACGCTCAATTATCTTATAATTATGCGAATGAGGTAATCGAGAGTAATCAATTCTCCTTATTGAGTCGTTCGACGTTTATGACATATAATGAGCTTGCTCCGGATGCGGCTTCTCAAACGGAGACTATTTTTGCCGTGAAATTCATTGCTTCGGATTGGGATGATTGGGGTAGCCCGTTAGGTAGTATGTATGCGGAGATTGATGGTCAAGGCTGGGGTGAGGTATACGCTAGCGCTAAATACATGGATTTGCTGCATGAGACAGGTAAAAATACGGATGCCCGCGAGGCTTTTATCCATCCACAATATAAGAAGAATGATGCGGGAGATCAAATTCCGGCTTTCCGTTTCGTCGCTAACTTGTATACGGACGGAAAGATTTCCGGTTATGTATATCGTCAGGGTGAGACAAAGGAAGTAGGTGGTAAGTTAATCGCTACCGTGGATGATGAAGAGTACACATTAACTCCCGTAGATGTGGATAATAAACGTTATTCTATTAGTTATAAGGGAAAAACTTATGTCGGTGATTATGATTACCTGATGTTAGAAAGCCAAGGTAATCCGAAATTCTATAGTTATAAATGCTCTAAGCAAGAAGGTTATCCCCACCTTTATTCACCGGTTATCTCTCGCTTAGGTGAGTTATACCTGATTCGCGCCGAGGCTAGCGCTAAATTAGGAAACTATACAAAAGCATTAGCCGATTTGAATACCGTTCGTACCCGTTCCTTACCTAACGCCGGATATAAATCTTTGGATGCGACAAACGCTCATGAGCTTATCATGAAAGAACGTCAGTTGGAATTAGCTTATGAGGCTGACCGTGGTTTTGATGTATATCGTGTAGGCGATACGATGAAACGTCATTACCCGGGATTCCATGACGGCGTGCCTGAATATCCTGCTACCAGCCCGTTGGCTATCCAGTATATTCCGCAGTCTGAGATTAACGCTTATCCGGGTACATTAACTCAGAATCCGTAATAAGCGATGAATAAGTATTGTATAATGAGTGTGTTGGCAGGGTTTTCCTTGCCAACAACTTTAATAGCTCAATCAGCTCCCCGGCAACCTAACGTGGTGATCATCGTGGCCGATGATCTCGGGTATGGTGATCTAAGCTGTTACGGGGCTCATCGCATACAGACTCCGGGAATGGATCGTATCGCAAATGAAGGCATACGCTTTACGCAAGGTTATTGTACGGCGGCTACTTCTACCCCCAGCCGGTATTCCTTGCTTACCGGATTATATCCTTGGACAAATAGGGATGCCAAAATACTTCCCGGCAATGCGGCTCTGATTATCAATACTCAACAGGTTACCTTGCCGAAGGTGATGAAGCAAGCGGGCTATGTCACCGGCTCGGTCGGCAAATGGCATCTAGGATTAGGTGACGGGGTGGTAGACTGGAACCAGCTGGTTTATCCCGGAGCGAAAGAGATCGGTTACGACTATTCTTTTATCCAAGCTGCTACTAATGACCGGGTTCCCTGTATCTTTATCGAGAATGGGAGAGGTGTAAACCTCGATCCGAACGATCCTCTCTATGTCAGTTATAAGGAGAATTTCCCCGGGGAACCGACTGGGAAGGATAATCCTGAATTACTGAGAATGCTCCCGAGTGTCGGGCATGCCGGCGCTATCGTAAACGGTGTACCTCGAATTGGTTTCCAGAAAGGAGGCAAGACCGCCCAATGGAAAGATGAGGATATGGCAGAGTTGTTCCTTGAGAAGGCGAAAGGTTTTATGAAAGAGAATAAGGATAAACCTTTCTTCCTGTACTATGGCTTGCATCAACCGCATGTACCTCGTGTTCCGAACGAGAGATTCGCGGGTAAGTCGGGGATGGGACCTCGTGGAGATGTTATCTTGGAAGCGGATTGGTGCGTGACCGAATTCTTGAAGGAAATGGATAAGTTGGGGCTAACGGAAAATACGTTAGTTGTTTTCACTAGCGATAACGGACCGGTTCTGGATGACGGTTATCAAGATCAAGCCGTGGAATTGGTAGGGGATCATAAGATGGCCGGACCGCTTCGTGGAGGAAAGACGAGCTTGTATGATGGTGGGACCTGTATCCCGTTCATGCTTCGTTGGCCTGCGGAAGTTAAGCCGGGCGCTGTGTCGGATGCCTTGGTTTGCCAGATGGATTTGTTAGCCTCGCTGTCGGCGTTGATCGGACAGACCTATTCTGATAAGGTAGATAGCCAAAACACCTTGCCTGTCTTTCTAGGAAAAGGTGGTAATGGGCGAAAGGAACTTGTCTTGGAAGGTTATTTCAATTATGCGCTACGTGATGGTGATTGGGTCATGATCCCGCCGTATCCGGATACCTATGGTGACGCGGAGGAGGCTGCCTTTGCCGGAAATAGTAACTGTTATCAATTATATAATGTAAAGGAAGACATCGGTCAGCAAGTTAATTTGGCGGAAAAAGAACCTAAAAGACTTCGACAGATGATGATGACCTTCGAGAGGCTAAAAAGGGAAACCGGAAAGATAACGAACTTTTAGTCTTGGACTCTTTATTTTTTCAAAATACTCAATAACGTTTTGATTGAAAAAATATTTTTTTAATTTTGTATCCTCAAAACACAAACTAATTTATAAAATATATGGAAAACACTCGTCGTTCATTCCTTAAGAAAGTATCTGCCGCTGGTATTGGTGCCGCAGGCTTGGCAATGGCTGGAAACGCCGGAGCTACAACAACTGCCGCTGAACCCCAAAAGAAAAAAACAGCCGGTAAAGATGATGGTAAATTACGTTTCGGTTTCATCGGAACGGGTTCTAGATGCCATGAGCATATTAATAATGTATTGGCGATCCCCGGTAATAAGATCGTAGCGATTTGCGATATCCAACAGGGCCCGATCGATAGTACCTTGAAACATATCGCTAAATTTAATGTCCCTGCTCCGAAAGTTTACAAAGGGGGTGAACGTGAATTTGAGAATATGTTGAACAACGAGGAGTTTGATTGCGTGATCATCGCAAGTCCTTGGGAATGGCACGTACCGATGTCTGTCGCCGCTATGAAGGCTGGTGTTCCTTATGTAGGCGTGGAGGTTTCTGCGGCTAACACGTTAGAGGAGTGCTGGGATTTGGTAAATGTTTCGGAAGCAACCGGAAGCCATTTGAATATCATGGAGAACGTATGTTATCGTCGTGACTGTATGGCTGCGTTGAATATGGTCCGCCAAGGTTTGTTCGGCGAGATCTTGCATGGTGGTTGTGGTTATGAGCATGACTTGCGTGAGGTGAAATTCAACGATGGAACTCATTACAACTATGTACCGGGCAGTGGTGATCTTCGTATGGGTCCGACGGCTTTCGCCGAGGCTCAATGGCGTACGAACCATTCCGTACATCGTAATGGCGATATCTATCCGACTCACGGTATCGGACCGATAGCTCATTGTATGGATATCAATCGTGGTAACCGTTTCCTTTCTTTATCCGCTATGGCTACTCAATCTCGTGGATTGCATAAGTTTATCGTGGATAATGGGGGTGAGAATCATCCGTTGGCGAAGGTCAACTTCAATTTGGGAGATATCGTGACTTCTATGATTAAGTGTTCTAATGGACAAACGATTATCGTAACCCATGATACCAATTCTCCTCGCCCTTATTCATTAGGTTTCCGTGTTCAGGGAACTGAGGGTTTATGGATGAACGATGGCGATCATGTATATGTACAAGGAAAGTCTAAGCCTCATCGTTGGGATGATTCCGATGAATGGTTCAAGAAATATGATCATAAATTGTGGGCTTCCTTAGAGTCTCAAGCTGCTGAGGCCGGACACGGTGGTATGGACTATATCATGATGTACGACTTGATCGACGCTATCCGTAATAAGAAACCGGCTCCAATGGACTGCTATGACGCTGCCGCTTGGAGCGCTATCTCCGGCTTGTCGGAGATGTCAATCGCTCGTGGCGGTGCTTTGGTAGACTTCCCGGATTTCACCCGTGGGCAATGGATTCACCGTCAACCGCAATTCGCTTTGTAATAGATTTTCATAAAATACTAGGGAAGGATGTCTTTGTTAAAGGCATCCTTTTCTTTTTTATATACATTTTTCTTGTCTCTTCGAGTATTATGATTATTTTTGTCACTCAAGTTAATCTATTCTATCTAAATTTTAAATTCGTACTATGAAGACAAACAGAAGAGACTTCCTGAAGACTCTTGGAGGAATCGCGGCATTTACGATTGTACCGCGCCACGTGTTGGGTAATGGATTCATCGCTCCAAGTGATCAATTAACAAAAGGAATTATCGGTACAGGTGGTATGGGCCGTGGACATGTGGACTATGCTGGGACTCGTCTTGTCGCTGTGTGTGACGTCGATAAGAATCATCTGGAGCTAGGTAAACAGTTGGTAAAGGATAAGATTGCCGCATACCATGATTTTCGTGATTTGATTCTAGATCCCAATGTAGATATCGTTCATATAGCTACGCCTCCTCACTGGCATGGTATCATGTCTGTCGAGGCCGCTAAAGCAGGAAAAGATATTTGGTGTGAGAAGCCTATGACCCGTACGATCGGGGAGGGTAAACGGGTAATGGAAGCGATGAAGCAATACGGACGTATGTTCCGCTTGAACACTTGGTTCCGTTTCGCTGACCCGTTCTATGGACTGGGCACTCCAGTGAAACCTTTGAAGAAACTGGTTCAAAGTGGTATGTTGGGCTGGCCGCTAAAGGTAACGATCAGCAAGCATACCGGTTTCGACTGGAAGTTCTATTGGGTTGGTAAAGAATATCTGGAACCACAATCGGTGCCTAGTGAGCTGGATTATGATTTCTGGTTGGGTCCGGCTCCTTACAAACCTTATAACCCGCATCGTGTGCATCAGACATTCCGTGGATACTGGGATTATGACGGCGGTGGTTTAGGGGATATGGGACAGCATTATATTGACCCTGTACAATATTTTTTAGGAAAAGATAATACCAGCCCGGTTAAGGTAGAGGTGGATGCTCCGCAACAACATCCGGACGCCGTGGGTACTTGGCGCTCGATTACGTATACCTATGAGGATGGTTGCCAGATCGTACTTTGGGGAGGTGATTACGGGGATCCGAACACACCTTATATTTCCGGACCAAACGGGAATGTTTATAAGAATTTCGTATGTGATATCCCGGATTGGGAGAAAAAGTTATCCGATTATCCCGAACCTGAGCCACAGGTTACCGACTTTATCGAGTGCGTAAAGACTCGTCAGCCTTTTGCCTTGAATGAACGTAATGGTTTCCGTTCCGCTACGATCGTGAATATGGGTGCCGTAGCCCTTCGTTTGAATCGTACGCTTCACTTTGATCCCGTAAAACTGGAATTTATTAATGATGAGGCCGCTAATCGTTTGTTGGATCAGCCGATGAGAGCACCTTGGAATATTTAAACACATACACATATGAAAAAAGTATATATATCAATTGCCAGCTTATTGTTGTGCGGTAGCATGTTAATGGCTCAAAGCCCGGCTAATCGTACATCGAAGACGATCGTTGCCGATGTACTGGCACAGATGCCGGCGGAGCAACAAGCTGAATATAACAAATTAATTAATGACCTAAGCTCCACTGGCGAGGAAGGGGTCTTGATGTTGATTAACAAGATTAACGCTCCGGGAAAAGGCAGTAACTCGAACGTGGATTATGCGTTGAGCGGATTGACTCACTACGTAATGGCAAAAGGTGAGGAGAACGCTCGTCTAGTAACAGCCAACGCATATTTGAAAGCCTTGGATAAGGTGAGCGACCGGGAGACAAAGGCTTTTATTATCCGGCAGCTTCAATTACTGGGAAAAGATGAGTGTGTGGATACGCTGGCTAGCTATTTGAACGATGAGAGCCTAAGCGGTCCTGCTGCCCGTGCGTTATCCGCAATCCGTACCGATAACGCTAAGAAGGTTTTGGTGGCTTCCTTGATGCGTCGTTCCGGTACTCCGAAGACGCAAAAGGATATTATCCGTGCGATCGCTGACGTGCAAATCGCTGATGCGGAAAATGTATTGAAAGCGATGCTTGGCTCCAGCGATGAGAATATGCAGAAGGAGGTTCTTTATGCGTTGAGCCGTGTAGGTTCTAAAGCTTCTCTGAGTGATTTAGCCGCCGTTGCCGAGAAAGCCGGTTATAAAATGGAAAAGACCGGGGCGAATGAGGCGTATATCGCTTTGATAAAACGTGTCCTTGAGCAAGGCGATACCAAAGATGCGGAGAAAGCAGCGAATGATTTATTGAAGAAGTCTACGAAAGCAGGTATGACACAGACCCGTGAGGCCGCTCTTCAGATTCTATTGGCCGCTAAGCCGGAAGCTGCTACGAAGAATTTATTATCGGCTTTGAAAGATACGGATAAGGGATACCGTAATGCGGCTTTGAACTTTGCTTCGGGTTTCGCTGATCAAAATGTTTATATTGAGGTCATGAAACACATGTTAAAGGCGAAGCCGGAAGTCAAGGTGGATATCTTGAACTGGATAGGCCGTGAAAGCAAATGCCCGTCTAAACATGACGTGATCAAGAATCTGGAACTTCGTTTTGATCTACCAGCGAGACAAGTTCTTTTGGACCAATTGAAAGATAAGGATTTCTATGTGCAACAGGCCGCTGTTTGGGCCTTGGTTAAAATCGGTGATAAGAGTGTCATTCCTGTGCTGGCGGATTTGTTGAAGAGCAATGACAAGCAAGTGATATTATTGGGTCAAGATGCTTTGATGGCATTTAACGGCGATATTGATCAAGCGGTCGCTAAAGTGATCCCGTCCGCTTCCGATGCGGGAAAGGTAGCCGGTCTGGAGCTGTTGGCGATACGTATGGCCGATGCGAATCTGAATACGGTATTGGATCAGATTAAATCCGGCTCTCCGGAGGTGAAGAAAGCCGCTTATACCGCATTGAAAGATGTAGTGTCTGAGAAAGATTTCACTTTATTGTGCGGAATGTTGGAGACGGCGGAGGCTTCCGCTATCGCCCCGCTTCAGGATGCGATCATTGCCGCTATCTCTAAACAACCGGCGGCAACTCAAGTATCTAACGTGAATCGCCGTATGATACAAGCGGGAGACAGCAAGAGATATCTTTATTATAAGGTCTTATCAGCGACTGGCGAGAAAGAGGCTTTGGCTACGATCGTGGAAGGATTGAATAAAGGGAATGGAGCGGCCAAGGATGCGGCTCTTGACGCTTTGTTGGCATGGAAGGGTATTGAGGCTGCCGATGAACTATTTAAGGTTTGCCAATCAGCCTCTTCCGATCAAGTATTCGACAGGGCGTTAAAGCGTTATGTGCAGTTGGTATCTAATCCGGCATTTACGAGAGAGAATCGTTTGTTGAGCTTGCGGAAAGTCATGGAGATCGCCCGGACGAGTGAGCAAAAGGCTCTTATTTTACGTCAGATCCAACGGGCGGATACCTTCTTGGCATTGATGTATGCGTCGGAATTCTTGGATTCAAGCGATGCGGCTGTTCGTTCTGCGGCTGTTTATGCGGTTTGGAATATCGCTCGTAACCATCCGGAATATAAGGGTGACAATGTGAAGGCAATCTTGAAACGTGTTTTGACCATGTTTGACGGGGAAGACGCTCGTTATGATATCGATGCCTTGAAGCAACATTTAGATGCGATGCCGGACGAGGTTGGATTTGTCTCTATCTTTAATGGTAAGGATTTAACGGGTTGGAAAGGTTTGGTTGAGAATCCGATCGCCCGTGCGAAAATGAAACCGGCTCAATTGGCGAAAGCGCAGGAGAAGGCGGATGAGAATATGCGTCGTGACTGGAAAGTGGAGAATGGCCTATTAGTATTTGACGGTACTGGGTACGATAACCTATGTACTGAAAAGCAATATGGTGATTTCGAGATGTATGTTGATTGGATGTTGGATCCGAAAGGACCTGAGGCTGATGCCGGTATTTATCTGCGTGGTACTCCTCAAGTCCAGATCTGGGATACTTCTCGGGTAAATGTTGGTGCGCAAGTAGGTTCCGGAGGCTTGTATAACAATCAGGTAAACGAGAGCAAGCCTTCGAAAGTGGCCGATAATAAACTCGGTGAATGGAATTCCTTCTATATTAAGATGGTTGGTGACCGTGTGACGGTTGTCTTGAACGGAGAAAAAGTGGTAGATAACGTGATTCTGGAAAACTATTGGGATCGCAAGCTTCCGATTTTCCCGGTAGAGCAAATCGAGATGCAAGCTCATGGCAGCAAGGTCTATTACCGTAATATCTACGTAAAGGAATTGGAAAAACAAGAACCGTTCAAATTATCGCCGGAAGAGGAAAAAGAAGGTTTCAAGGTTTTGTTTGACGGAACGAATATGCATGAATGGACTGGAAACACGGTTGATTATATCTTGGAAGATGGCTGTATCTCTATGGTCCCAAGCAGTAGTTTCGGAGGTAATCTGTACACCAAGAAGGAATACGGAAACTTTATCTATCGTTTTGACTTCCAGTTAACCCCGGGAGCTAATAACGGTGTCGGTATCCGTACGCCGATGGAAGGAGACGCAGCATATGTAGGTATGGAAGTGCAGGTCTTGGATTGTGAACATCCTATTTACCAAGGGAACATCACTCCGCTGCAACATCACGGTTCCGTATACGGTATCATTCCCGCCCGTGAGGATCATCCGAAAGCGTTCAAGCCGGTTGGAGAATGGAATACGGAAGAGATCATGGCAGATGGCGATCATATCCGTGTGACGGTGAATGGAGTCGTAATCTTGGATGGAAATATTCGGGATGCCGTGAAGAATGGTACGCCGGATGGAAAGGAGCATCCGGGTTTGTTTAACAAAAAAGGTCATATAGGTTTCTTAGGACATGGTTCCCCTGTCAAATTCCGCAATATTCGTATCAAGGAATTGAAATAATTTATATCAGGCTTTGAATATAGAAAGAGATTGTCTTGAGTGATTCGAGACAATCTCTTTTTTATTATAGGGGATTTATACTATTTAAATTATATCTTTGTGAAATCATAGTGTAATTTTATCGGAAGGGATATTTTTATGGAGGATATACAGACTCAATTGGATCAATGTAAATTGTTATTGGATAGAGCGGAAGTTGGCTTGTGGGAAGCCGATTTTGTTCAAAGAAGTTATATCTGTTCCGATTATTTAATGAGTATATTTGGGAAGAAGGGGAATAATCTCTCTTTTTTTGAATTTTACTATATAATCCGGGAAGACTTTAGGGATCTGATTACTACGGATTTTTTATCGATCCAATCTGTCGATACGTATGAGCAAATATTTCCGATAATAACACCGACTGGGGAAAAATGGGTACGCTCCAGATTATGTGAGCGTAAGTTGAATAATGGAGTGTGCGTAAAAGCGTTGGGCATATTACAGATTTTACCTAATTTCAAACTGAAAGAGGAAAAGATTAGTAAGATGATCGATCATAATGAGATGATCTTCCGAAAGCTGTATGTAAATTTACCTGTGGGGGTCGAGCTTTATGACAGGGACGGTTACTTGATTGACCTGAACGCAAAGGATATGGAGATATTCGGTATCCGGTCAAAGAAGGACGTTTTAGGAGTCAATATTTTTAGCAACCCGATTATGCCTAAAGATGTGATCAAGAAACTCAAGGAGAATAAATCCGTGAATTTCCGGCTGAATTATTCGTTTAAGAAGGTCGATGATTATTATAACACCTCGAAAGTAGGCGAGATGGATATCGTTACCAAGGCCAGTATTTTATATGACCAAAGAGGTGAACCTTCCAGCTATTTACTTATTAATTTGGATAATACGGAAAAGATGATCGCCTATAACCGTATTTCTGAGTTTGAGAATGTATTTACCTTGGTCAGCGTATACGCTAAAGTCGGTTATGCCCTTTATGACTTATATACCTTTGAGGGCTATGCCATTAAGCAATGGTATGAGAATATGGGAGAGAAGGATGGAACCCCCTTGTCCCAAATTATTGGGATTTATTCTTATATTCATCCGAACGACGCTGGATATATAAACTCATTCTTTGAGGAGGTAAAACAGGGCAAAGCGCATCATTTCCGTAGGGAAGTGCGTGTGAAGTCTGGTGACGGATGGAAATGGATTTGTGCCAATATCACCCGTAACCCTCAAAGCGTAGACCCGAATAAACCGGAGATGATCTGTATTAATTATGATATCACGGAGTTAAAGGACTCTCAATTGAAAAGGGAAAGGGCGGAAGAACTGGATCGTTTGAAGTCTGCCTTCCTAGCGAATATGAGTCATGAGATTCGTACGCCATTAAATGCCATTGTCGGTTTTTCTCAATTATTGGCGGAAACGGATGATCCCGAGGAGAGGCATGAGTTTGTGGAAATCATCGATAGCAATAATCGGATGTTGCTTCAATTGATCAGTGATATTCTAGATTTGGCAAAAATTGAATCTGGTACGATGGATTTCAAGTTCGCCGATATGAGCGTAAAAGAGGTGATCAATGAGATCGTGACCTCTTTCCGTATTAAGATGCCCGATAACGTAGCTCTGATCGCTCCCAAAGATTCACCGGAATGCCAAATCTATAGCGATCGTATGCGGCTGACGCAGGTAATTTCCAATTTCCTTAACAATGCGATCAAGTATACGAGCGAAGGTTGTATCACCTTAGCTTACGAGATCATAGGTGATGAGATAAAATTCTCCGTGACTGATACGGGGGATGGCATGAGCCAAGAGATACAAGCCCATATCTTTGATCGTTTCTATAAAGGAAATACGTTTAAACAAGGTACGGGCTTGGGGCTATCTATTTGCGAGACCATCGTAAATAGACTAGGTGGTCGGATCGGTGTAAATTCCGAGTTGGGCAAAGGCAGTACGTTTTGGTTTACACATCCCTATTCCTTCTCGCCGAACGCTAAATCTCCTGCATCGCCTAATCCGGGAACGATATAAGAATGATCGTCGAGGTCATTATCTAATGCGGCGATCCAGATTGTAGTCTTGTCATCCGGCATTTTCTTCTGCAAGTATTCCAAGGCTTGTTTGCTTGAGATGATGGAGGCTACGTGTACATGGTCGGGTACTCCTTTGGTCAGCAGGGCCTCATACGCCAATTCCATAGAGCTTCCGGTGGCCAACATCGGGTCGGATATGATCAAGGTTTTACCTTTTAAGCGAGGAGAGGCGATATATTCGATATGAATATCAAAATTCAAACGGTCTTTATATTTGCGGTAAGCGGATACGAAAGCGTTCTCCGCATTATCCAGATACCGAAGGAAACCTTGGTGGAATGGAAGCCCGGCACGCAAGATCGTACTAATCACGATTCGATCGTCCGGCGTATTCATCGGGGCTATACCTAGCGGGGACTGGATGTCTTTCGTACTGTAATGAAATTCCTTACTGATCTCGTAAGCCATGATTTCTCCGATACGTTCAACATTGCGACGGAAACGAAGGCTGTCTTTTTGTATGTCTACATCTCTAAGTTCTGCAACAAACTTGTTTAATATGGAATTTGTGTCTCCAAGATTGACGATTCTCATGAGTCTTTTTTTGAGCCCAAAAGTAATCATTTCCGGACACTAAAAATCATAAGTATGAAATTTTTCATTCATACTTATAAATGAAAGATTTCATACTTATGATTTTTTATCCCCTTACCGGGGATATTTTTACTACGTTTTCGGTTACTTTATTATTTCAGGTGGGCATTCATCGCCTCAAGGAGGAATTTACCCGGTTTGAATTTTACGGTCGTACGAGCGGGGATCATTACCGGAGTACCTGTTTTAGGATTTCTGGCAAGACGCTGTGTTTGCGGTCTTGGGATCAATGTTCCAAATCCGACAAGTACGATTTCTTCATTTTCGGACATACGCTCAGTTACGATCTCGATGTAAGCATCCAATACTTTCTTTGCTTCTTGCTTTTGTAACCCGGTCTTGTCTGCTAAAGCCTCTATAAGTTCTGCTTTGTTCATAAAATGCAAATTTTTTAAATTGTTAAACACTACAAATGTACACTTTGAAGCTGGTTTTATAGTTACGTTTTGCAAAGATACATTTGCATTTGAGTTTCTTATTAAACAAGGCCTACAGATGTTTGTTACATTTTTAAGAACAAAAAATGTTAATAATGTGTTAGTTTGCGAATTTCGAAACATTTATTGAATCTTGATATACCCGATTCGTGTGTACTTGATAGTACGGGATTCTATATGTTTTAAGACCTTAGCGGAAGTCAAAGTCAATTTTTCCCCTACTTGGAAAGCATGAGCGCCCGGTGGTAACGTTTGCGTGGTAAGACTACGATCTTTCGCTTTTATCCTCAATAAGAAATAATTTCCGGCGATGTCCACGGCCGTGAGCAATTGATCTACATAGAAATATTCGGTACCACGGATAATCTGTGTCTTGTAAGAATCGTCTTCTATGCGGACTTTTGTGATTGTTAACTTTAAATCGCTCAATTTTTCTCCCGGTGTTCCTACAAAGCGGCTTACAGGCATTTTATATTTCTTACGGGTCTGTAGGTCGAGATAGATTTTACTGTAGGTCACAGCTAACTCTTTAAAACGCATCTCGCTTTTTACGTGAGGCTCATATTTATCGGCTATCCAAACGACGTATCGGGGATCGATCGTATAGATGTCATGCAAATGGTATCCTCTGTATTTACCGAAAGAAATAATATCGTCTCCATTATCGGGAGAGTCTTTGATATCTGTCGTTATAAATAAAGGTAGAAAGGAGTTGCTTACCATCTTAATTGCCTTATTCACCGAGCTGATGGCATTCAAGTCGAGATTCGCCAAATAGACTGTCGGATGATAAGTGGCCGAAGGTGTAAAGAACCAAAGCGTATAATATAAGGTCTTTGAGGTAGGCAAAAGAATGTAATACCGCCCTTTGTCTGACGTTTTTCCTCGATTGAACGTGTTTAACTTGTCGAGGATCATCTTCTGTATTTCACCGGATATGCCGGATGTGTTCTCATCCATACGATCAACTCTATATACAAATCTACTGAAAAAATCCGGAACTACATAATTTGCGGATGAGTTATTTATGACTACTTTTGCCCTAAAAATAAAATAGACGATGAGAATAGAGCAGAATTATTCGTTGGAGAAACACAATACGTTCCATCTTCCGGTAAAGACACGTTGGTTCATGGAGTATGAGACGGAGGAGGAGTTGCGACGAATCTTACATGATGAATACTTTCAGGAATGTTTATCCTTGCATATAGGAGGCGGGAGCAATCTATTGTTCATCAACGATTATAATGGTATTATCATCCATTCCCGAATCAAGGGGATTTCTATCTCGGCGGAAACGGACGAGTATGTATCGCTTCGTGTCGGGGCTGCGGAGATCTGGGATGATGTCGTGGCATACGCCGTATCGAAAGGTTGGGGAGGTATAGAGAATCTTTCTTTAATACCCGGTGAGGCGGGCGCTGCCGCTATCCAGAACATCGGGGCTTATGGCATGGAGATCAAGGATGTGATCGAGAGCGTGGAGGCTTATAACCAGTTGACATTCGAGAAACGGACTTTTACGAATTCGGATTGTGAATATGGATATCGTAATAGTTATTTCAAGAATGAACATCATGACCCCCACATCATAACTTATATCACGCTTCGACTATCCAAGAACCCTGGTTTTTCAGTTAATTATGGGAACTTAAAGGAGGAGTTGACGAAATATCCGGAAGTTACTTTGGAAACGATCCGTGAGGCTGTCATAACAATTCGCAGGCAGAAGCTTCCCGATCCTGAAGTATTAGGCAACGCAGGCAGTTTCTTTATGAACCCGATAATTACGGCAGAGCATTTTGAGAAATTGAAAAAGCAATTCCCGGAAATCCCGTCTTATCCCGCTTCGGAAGGAAAGATCAAGGTTCCGGCCGGTTGGTTGATCGAGCAATGTGGGTTTAAGGGTAAAAACCATGGGTCGGTAGGTGTTTACGAGAAACAAGCGTTGGTATTAGTGAATTTAGGAGATGCCCGGGGGGATGAGATCGCGTTGGTCGCGGAGAGCATTCGTACCGCCGTAAAAGATCGTTTCGGTATAGAGCTTATGCCTGAGGTTAAATATGTCGGATAATGAAAATCGTTTTTTTAGGAACAGGAACGTCTACGGGCAATCCTGAGATAGGTTGCCAATGTGAGGTATGTACTAGTAAAGACCCCCGTGATTGGCGTCTACGGGCCTCGATCTTGGTAGAGACGGAAGGGAAACGGATATTGATCGATTGTGGTCCGGACTTCCGTTGGCAAATGATAACCAATAAGATTTACCATTTTGACGCCGTTTTAGTAACCCATGAGCACTACGATCATGTAGGTGGCTTAGATGATCTACGTCCTTTTGGTCGGTATAAAGATGTGGATATTTATGCGGAAGACAATGTCGTGGAGGCGATAAAAACTCGCATTCCTTATGTGTTCCGGGAGCATAAATATCCGGGAGTGCCTAATTTGGTATTGCATACGATCGGGACGAAACCGTTTGAGGCCGCCGGTGTCATGATCACTCCCATTCGTGTAATGCACGCTAAGCTGCCGATCTTAGGTTTCCGTATCGGCAATATGGCTTACTTGACCGACCTTAAATATCTTCCGGAAGAGGAGTACGCTAAGTTGGAAAACCTTGATGTATTGGTTATTGATGCTCTTCGGAAAGGAGAGCATCAATCGCATGAGAGTCTGGAGGAAGCCTTAGCGAATATATCCCGTATCCAGCCCAAGGAGGCCTATTTAATCCATATGAGTCATCGCATAGGGTTGCATGCGGTCGTTGAAAAAGAGTTGCCTCCGCATGTACATTACTCATATGATGGATTAACGGTGACTTTTTAAGCCATATATTAAAAAGATTCTTTATCTTTGCCAGCTGAAAATCTAGAGAATAGCTGCTTTTTTTAAGTTAGTCGCTTATAGCAGGGGTGGTATATAATAAAAAACAATAATAGACTGTATGAATTTATCGTTTAAGAACGTACTATGCGTATGTTGCTTATTGCTGTCGGGATCTGTGTATGCGCAGGTTCCGCAAGACTTGATTGACAAGGCGAAAGCCGCTGGAATGTCGGATACGCAGATACAGCAGGAATTAGCCAAGCGTATGAAACAAGAAGGGGGATCTGTCGGATCTCAAGCTACCGCTACCGATGCGAAGGTTAGCGACCGGGTAATGCCGGTAATCGATGAAGGACAATCCTTAGAAGCCCAACGTAGAAATAATCTTCCTGCTTCAGCCATGGAGAATACCGTATTCGGGCATGAAATCTTCTCAAACAAGAACTTATCTTTTGCCCCAGATTTAAACATCCCTACACCTAAGGATTATGTGCTTTCCGCTGGTGATGAGTTATTGATTAATGTATGGGGAGATTCCGAGCTAAACTTGAAATTAAAGATCTCTCCGGACGGTACGATCCTTGTACCAAATTTAGGTCCGGTGTCGGTCAGTGGATTGACGATCGCTGGCGCTGAGACTCGTCTGCGTCAGGAGTTGAGCCAGATTATGTCTACGCTGTCTGGTTCGGGAGAGGGGAATACCTTTGTTTCCGTCAGTTTGAGCCAGATTCGTAGCATGAAGGTGAATATTGTCGGCGAGGTAGTCGCTCCCGGTACGTATACATTACCTTCATTCGCCACATTATTTAATGCGTTGTATGCCGCCGGTGGTGTGAATAAGATTGGTTCTTTGCGTAGCATCAAGGTATATCGTAATAGCAAGGAAATCGCTAATCTCGACGTATATGATTATTTATTGAACGGAAAGTACACAACGAATGTCCGTTTGGAAGAGAACGATATGATTATGGTAGGCCCGTACGACCAGTTAGCGGTGGTTCGAGGTAAGGTGAAACGTAATCGTATTTTCGAGTTGCGCAAGGGCGAGACCTTGAAGCAATTGCTGGATATGGCCGGCGGATTTACCGGCGACGCTTATACGAAGGACGTACAAGTGAAGCGTAAATCAGATAGTCGTTACCAGATCTCTACGGTTTCGGAGGATAAGTTCGCTTCTTTCGTGATGCAGGATGGCGATTCTTTGCAGGTAGATTCCGTTATTCCTTTTTATGAGAATCGTTTGGTCGTGACGGGAGCTGTATGGCGTCCGGGAGAATATGAGTTAAGTCCGTCGGTTCGTACGGTAAAGCAATTGGTAAAACAGGCCGCGGGTCTTAAAGGAGACGAGTTCGCCGGCCGTGCCTTGATTACCCGTTTGAATCCGGATTTCACGACTACGATGATCGCCGTGGATATTCGTGGTATCTTGAACGGTACCGCTCCAGATGTGGAGTTGCAAGCGGAAGACCAATTAAGCATTCCTTCCCTATTCGATTTGCGCGAACCTTATACGATCAAGGTTGGCGGAGCCGTGAATTATCCGGATACGGTGCTTCCGTATCGTCATAATTTGACAATAGAAGACGCTATCATGATGGCAGGTGGTTTAAGAGAGTCCGCTTCTTCTATTAATGTAGAGGTAGCCCGTCGTGTGAAGGATCCTAGTTCCAATCAGAATGTCAACCGGATCGCCGATGTATATAACTTCTCGTTGAGTGAGGACTTCAAGTTGAATGCGGGAGATACGATCTTCACATTGGAGCCGTTCGATGAGGTTTATGTTCGTTTCTCCCCGGGGTATCATGAGCAACAGGTCGTGAAGGTGAACGGCGAGATCACTTTTGCCGGTAGCTATGTATTGGCTACGAAGAACGCTCGCTTGAGTGATATTATCGCGAAAGCGGGAGGAGTTACCCCAGAGTCTTATGTAAAAGGTGCTAGCTTGAAACGTCAGTTGACAGAAGATGAATTGAAACGCATGGAGACCCTTCTGGCTTTAAGTGAGGCGAATAAGCAAAGCCGGGATTCCATCGGTGTAGCGTTGATGAATGTGAAGGACTATTCCGTAGGTATTGATTTAGAGAAAGCGTTGGCAAATCCGGGTAGTATCGATGACGTTGTGCTTCGTGACGGCGATGAGCTTTATATCCCGCAGATGCAAAGTACGGTGAAGATGAGCGGAGCCGTGACTTATCCGAACAGCGTAACTTACACGAAAGGTATGTCGGTTATGGATTGCTTGTCTCAAGCCGGTGGTTATAATGATATCGCACGTAAGTATCCGATCGTAATATATATGAATGGTAAGGTCGCTACGACGAAGCGTACCGCTATCTTTTTCAAGCGTTATCCGAAAGTGGAGCCGGGCTGTGAGATCGTAGTTCCGACGAAAACGCAACGTGAGCGCCGAAGCTTGGCTGAGATCATGAGTATCAGTAGCTCCGCTACCTCTATGGCTGCGATGATTACCTCTATTGTTAACATGATTAAAAACTAATCAGGCATGGATACGATAAACGAGATAAAAAGACAAGAGTTACCTGAGGAGCAGGAGATCGATTTAATCGAACTGGCGCAAAAACTGTGGAAAGAGCGTAAGTTCTTATTGAAAGGCTGTGGTATTGCGGTGGTAGTAGGTTTGATTGTAGCTTTCAGTATTCCCAAGGAATATACAACTACGGTGAAATTGGCACCAGAGACACAGGATGCGGCAAAAAAATCTAGTCTTGGCGGTTTGGCTGCTATGGCTGGGATTAATCTGAATGCCGCTGCCGGTGCGGACGCGATCTCTCCGGATTTGTATCCGGATGTGGTGCAGAGTACCCCGTTTCTGTTGGAATTGTTTCCGGTAGAGGTTACCGATAAGGAAAAGGAGTTAAGCACTACATTGTATGATTATATGAGTGAACATCAACGTAAGGCTTGGTGGGGATATATTGTCTCCGCTCCATTCAAGGCGTTGGGTGCGGTAATGAGTTTAATCTCCGGTGACGAGGAAGAGTCTGAGGGCTTGAATCCTTACCATTTGACAAAGGATCAAGAAGAGGTGGTGAAGGCCTTGCAGGAGCGGGTTTCTGTTTCCGTGGACAAGAAGACCTTGGTTATCACGGCTTCCGTACAGATGCAGGACCCGGTTATTTCCGCTCAGATGACAAAGGTCGTTTTGGAAAACCTCCAGAATTATATTACGAATTATCGTACGCAGAAAGTAAAGCAAGATTTGGAATTTACCCAGAAGGTATTTGGCGAGTCACGTGACGCTTATTATAAAGCGCAACGTGCGTACGCTGCTTTCGAGGATGCCAACCGTAATATTATCTCTTCCAGCTACCGTACGGAGCAGGAACGTTTGAAGAATGAGATGACCCTTACGTTTAATGTTTACAATACGTTGGCGCAGAAGTTGGAGCAAGATAAATTGCGTGTACAGGAAGAAACTCCGGTGTATACCGTAATCGAGCCGGCTACCGTACCTTTGAAAGCATCTTCTCCTAAGAAGGCACTTATCTTGGTCGGTTTTGTCTTCCTCGCTTTATTCGGATGTATCGGATATTTATTCGTAAAAGATATGTTTGTGGCAGCTTTCAAGAAAGAAGAGACTGGAGCTTAATTCCCGCAAACCGTAAAATATGCCACGGCCTCGTCATGACTGACTTGTGTCGTGGTTTTTATTTGCGGGAATAGCCGATTGATCCGGGTGGTTATCGTATCGCATAAATTGGGGTAAAAGTTCTCCAAGGCTTTCTCATAGGGTTGCTCGTTGAAGCAGCAAAGGCTTCCTTCATTATAGAATAAATCCATTGCCAACCATTGATTTTTCATTCTCCACTCCGTCGAGTCATTCATTTGTACCCGTAAATGTAAAGGGGCGCTTTTGATGAAGAGATTCATTGCGCCACGCTTGCCTTTTTTACGAATCAGATCTGTTAGTTCCGGAATGACATGTGCGGGGTATGTCTGTTGCCTTTCCACCGTCTCTACCAATAATCTTCGGTTGTAGGACGCTACGAATATACCCTCGTGGTAGTAACAACCTAGAAAATGCTTATCAACATCAGGATAATATCTAACAGGAACGGAGGTTTCCTCTCGTTGCTGGGCCGGAAAAGTGAAAGAGACGTCCAGTTGCTTGAAAATACGCTCTGCCGTATGACTATCCATAGGGGCGTACAAGACATCCCCTTGTGGATAATAAGCGATTAGGAAAGACGATAATTCCAGATTTTGCCGTATTAAAGAAAGGAAAATAGCGGGGGTATGATCTGAGAACGCCTTGCGTATATTCTCCATGGGTAGTATCATCTTCTCGAATACAGGAGGACGATTGATGGCAAAAATTGCCGTGGGGCTTGGAACGACCAAACTATAGGGATCTACCGTAGCGACAAATTGCTCGTCGTTCATATGCTTGTAAAAGTACCTCACGCATACGATCGTACCCAGAAACAAGACAAAAAATGCCGTTATGTCTTTCTTGCTGATCCTCATGTTTGCTTTAGGAAGTGTTTACACCAAGGCTTTAATCCGCATTCCTCACATTTCGGTTTCCGGGCGAGGCAAACATATCTTCCATGCAATATCAACCAGTGATGGGCGATGGGGATCAATTCTTCCGGAATGTTCTTCACCAACTCCTTTTCCGTTTCCAAAGGTGTCTTGCTATTATTGGTCAAGCCGATCCGGTTGGAGACACGGAATACGTGCGTATCCACCGCCATGGCCGGCTTGTCATATACTACGGATGCGATTACGTTCGCTGTTTTTCTTCCTACGCCCGGCAGTTTTTGTAGCTCATCAATATCGGAGGGAACCACGCCTTTGAAATCCTCTATCAGCATTTTCGCCATACCTACCAGATGTTTAGCCTTATTGTTCGGGTAAGATACGCTTCGTATGTATTCAAAGACAACTTCCGGTGTGCTAGCCGCCATTACCTCAGGAGTCGGGAAAGCCTCGAACAGGGCAGGTGTGATCATATTCACTCGCTTATCCGTGCATTGTGCGGATAGGATTACCGCTATCAATAGTTGATAGGGGTCGTCATAATGTAGTTCAGTCTCGGCTACCGGTACGTTTTCCTTAAACCAGTTTAATACGCCTTTATACCTTTCTTCTTTTCGCATTGCTTTTTCGGTTTCTGTTTTTCGCATCCTAAAGGTATAACTTTTAATAGGAATATACAAGCGGAGATGTGCCAAAAATAAGATACACCCGAATTGTACGAATAAATAAAAAAGTACCGATCTCCTTCTTCCATCTAAGAGAGAAAGAAATCGGTACTTTTTTATTTATTATTCCCTAACGATCTGGTGGATATGTATAGATTCTTTTCCTATTGTGGTGATTTCTAAAGAAGAGAAATCCTCGAACATGGTTTTATTTAATTTGATGTAGCCTACGTTTCCTTGATAGACGATGTTTTTCTCGCCATCTTGGGAGAGGCCGGTGATGGATACCAGATTCTCGTTACTTCCGGAGAGGAAGAAAGATACGGCGTTGATATCATCACATTTTATATGAATCATTTCTCCCGGGTTCAAGTTCTTATACGTATCTAGGTTCATATCGTACATCATAAGAGCCTCATTGATTTGCGGGTCTTGTTTGGTTGTCGCCGTGAATCCTAGTACGTATAGCTCCATTTGCTGATCCGAGTTATTTCGCATACGGATATAACGGGCTTTCGGGTCGATGGTGCGGATCGTATCTTTAGCGTTTTCCGTGGAGACATGAGGGATTAGGCTCCAGCTCTTTCCGTCGGCGGACCACTCGAATACCCGTCCGGGTTGGTTGCTTTTCGGAAGATTGAAACAGAAGGATTCCGCTTCTTTCTGGATTTCCCAGCCGATACCCAGATATTGGTTAGGTTGTACCTTGACTACCTCGAATAGGGGAACGTAACCGACCGTATTGTCACCCTCGGCACAAGGCTGGCTCTTTAATTGGTCGATATTCGTGAATATGGAAGGGATGCTAACCTTCACCTCGTCCGGGGCGATACCGTCCGTAGATAGCAGGTTACGACCTGTCTGGCGGTATAAGTCTACGATGAAAGGGTGTAAGACTTTCGATCCGACTTTCACGCCTTTAGGCTGCGCCTTCTGGTTCAGCGTGCGGTTTATCAGTTTCATGCTATCTAGCAAAGCGGATGTTTCCAGATAGCGTTGCCACGTATAAGACCGGTCTTTCTCATACCAAGCGTGCGCCATATGCAGAGCGCTTGTTCCGGCTTTTCCTAAGAACTCGAATTGGATAAGCCATGGATTGATTTGCTCGATCAAGCGTTTATTGGGACTTTGGCTATAGATCATACTCGGGGAAGCCGTGATTTGAGCGAATAAGGTTCCCAGAAGATTCGCGCTTTGCTCCGGGAACGTGTTTTTCTTATATCCGGCGAGGAATGTCTGGATAGGAGCCACATAGTTAGCGGACTCTTCCCGGCGGTATTGATGTCCGTTCGGACCCGGATCGCAGTTATGCTCGCAGAAAATGCGGAAAGCCATGGAGGCCTCCGGCATGATGAAGTCGCAAGCGTCTTTCCATGCCTGTGTAGGATCGTAATTCTCGATATTCCAAGTGTACATTCCAACGCCGAATATAGCGACCTTGGAAGCCTCGGCGTATTCCATAGGATTGGATACGAATCCGGTCATGGTGCCGGCGGCTTGCGTATCTAGGCCGTAGGCGGGTCCCATCAACAAATGATCTTGGCAATAATCGCTTACGGGGAAGTTCCACCAGATATAGGCGGGACGACGGATACGGTTGTTTACCCACTCGACGCCTTCTTTCGTGATATCGGCTACGACACGGTCTCCGGTCCACATGATTTGGATAGCGGGGTCGAGTTGGGTACCGAGGATATCCAGATAATCGGTCTTAGCCCATGAGCGGTTGTATTCGGTAGGGCACATGATCAGGGGCTGCACGTCATTTTTCTTGGTAATAAACTCCTTATGGATGTAATTCAATAAGCCGGCTTGCTTTTCCGGGCGGGCTCCCTCTCCGGATATATCATCGAAGAAAACGGCGAAAGAGCGTACGCCCAAATCGTACATTTTCTCGAATTTGGAAAGGATGTTCATGCTATCTGTCAGGTTCCATTGAATATCTTGTCCCGGGTGGATGGCCCAAACGAAGTTTACTTTGTTATGGGTGGCCTCTTCCGCTAGTTCCTTGATATGCTCGGCTTCCTCGGCGGGATAAGGTTTGCGCCAGTTGGGGGAGCTGTGATAAGGATCATCTTTCGGACCATAGATATAGGTGTTCAGCTTGATCCTTCCGTAAAAGCGGATTTGCTCGATACGGTCGGCGTGGCTCCAAGGCTGTCCGTAGAATCCTTCCACGGTACCCCGGAATAATACGTCCGGATAGTCCTTGATCGAGCAGAGAGGCAGGATCTTCTTACCCTCGTCATATTTAGCTAATTGCTTGAGGGTTTGGGCGGCGTAAAACAAGGAATTATCGTCTACGATCCCGATCATGATACCTTTTTTAGTGATCGTCAGCGTATAGGCACCTGAGCGTTGCATTTCCGGAGTTTTGTCTTTTAGCTTCTTGATCTCTAAAGGGAGAGATTTGCCGGATTTAGCAAAAGGTAGCGCTTCTTTAAGTAGTTTGACCGCATCTGCGTCCGGATTATTTATACCCCGTAGGGTATATCCATGGGACGGTGCGTATGTTTGGCTGGAAATAGTCACCTCTTGGGGCTCGGGGAAGATTCCTAGGGATAGCTTTTGGCTATGCGTTAGGTTACAAACGCCTAGAAGGAGCATGGTGGCGAGTAAATACTTTAGTGTCTTCATATACGATATGATTTAATGTTAACGTTCGTAAATGTATGAAATAATTAAACACGGAGCACACGGAATACACAGATTTGTTCCGTGCCCTCCGTATTTAGATCTTATAGGGAGAATAGCAATACCCGGTTATCCGGATTTGTCCATTCATGGATCAAGCTACGCACGCCGCTGTATTCGGCGGGAGTGAACTGTTGCTTGTTCAACTCGATCGTACGTACCACCTCAATCGTATTTCCTTTCGGAGTGATCGTGCGGGTTACTTTACCAAAAGGCTTGCTTATCACTTGCTCTTTTGTGGAGGTCTGCAACTTCATGCCCTCGGCGGGAGTAACCGTGTATGTTACCTCTTCCCTGATTAGGGAGGGGAGTTCGAATAAGTTGGAACGCTTGCTGTTCAAGGCACTCATGCCCCAGCTATCGATTCCGGCGGAGATGGCTGGCAATACGCAGATGGCGAAACCGTCTTTTGCTTGATCGGCGGAGATGGCCACGGATCTACTTTCCTTAATCTGAATAGGTGTGGTCTCAATCTCAATGGAAGTTCCGGAGAGGGAGACTACCTTATCTAGTCCGCCACGATTTGTCAGCGGGGAGGCGGATAGGTATTGGTCTTTCCCATCGACAGTGGCTTTTACGGCTAGTGTCTGGATGGCAGCCAGCCCGCAAGCGTCCGTATCGAGATGGCCGGGATAGACGGCGAGGACTTCCGACGGGATTCCGGCGGCATTCAACATCACGTTCAAGAGCTGTGCGATCTCTAGCGGCGTACCGTAGGCACTGCGGAGAACGGTATCGATGTCACGGACGGTATAGCCGGTCATCGCCATGGGGATAGGACAGGTACTGAGATTGTTGAGTATATGGTCTCGGATGATGTTCACCTTCTCTTGTTCGTTACCGCTTTTATCGGTGAGGAATTGGGCGAAGGTTTTGCTCTCGTATCCCTGCGATTCCTTTAAGCGCTTATCCAAAGTGGCTAAGGCCGCTTTACCTGAAGGATAGGTAGAGGCTACCAAGTGGGGTGAAGCCTCACGGTTCTTTGGTTGGAAAGCCTCACGGGAGGAAGCGGGAATGTTCCGTAGTGTCCAGTGTACCTCCTTTATACCGTCATGGCTCTCTTCCACGGCTTTTACGGGGGAGCCGTATAGACCGCAAGCCAAGGGGGTCCCTTCCGGTACGGAAATAGAGACCTTGCATTCCTTCACGGGAGAGGTCTCTTGTAGTCGCTCGTTGATATCCAGAGCCGGATAGTAACCCGGTTTTGTGATAATAGAGTAATCCAAGTAAATCGTGGCCCCAAGTTCTAGGCCAGTGTGTACCACGACCATTTCCTTAAGTTGGTTATAGGCCGGAGCGTCGGCGGCGAAACGGGGCAGGACCTCCACGAAGGCGTTATCGGGTGTCTTTACGATCGTACCGTCTTTCTGCCTCGTATAGGATGAGTGAATCTTCAGTGTTTGGAAATCGGGATTGTAGACGATAAAACTCTCGCCATACGTGCTATTCATCGCGGTATGCGTGAAGAGCGTCAACTCCATGGAGGATCGATATTCTTGGCTGCCGTCGGCATGCAAGGTCCAAGCTTTCGATACTTTCCCGTACTCAGCCTCCGATGCGGCGAATGAAGTAACCGTCATCGCTAACAAGCTTAGGAGAAGAATCAGTTTATAGGTTATCTTAATCATTGTCTTTCTTTTTTTATTTCTTGATAATCAAATAGTCACCATAACTCTTATAGGCGTTCACGGCGGAACGGAAGCCTTTCCAGTCAGCCGCGTCGTAGACACGCTTCTTCAACGCTAGCTTCTGGCGCAAGACGATGTTCCGGTCGCCTTCCTGTGAAAGGGAACCTTCGAAATCGGCCGCATTGCTTCGCAGGGCGTCATTCTTCGGGGCGTTCAGGAGGGTATAGCCTTTGGGGAGACGGATGGTCTCATCTTGTTCTACCAAACGGGAGCAAGCGTCCTTGAATCCATACGCACGGTTTTCCGGTTTCGTATCGATACGCAAGAAACTCTTCACTTGATTGTAGAGGTTATTCATGACTAGCGGCTTGATAAGCATCTGGTCTCCGGCGATGATCGCATAATCGGGGATCTCATAAGAGAACGTGATCTTGATAGGGGCCGCTTGATAGTTCTTCGGGTCCTTACCGTAATCTACACGAAGCAGTTTGGCGTTGGGGGATACGGCCAGCAATTGCTTCTCCATCGTGTTCTGCCAGTCGGATTGCCATCCGGTGGTGAAGATGCGGCGGATATTGCTGTCGGACTGTCCCTCGGCGGTGATCGTGAATTGTCCGCGGAGCGTGCCTTTCTCGTCTAGGCGGTTGTCAGCGTGGATGCGGACGTAGTGGTTTTCTGGGGCGGAGACAGGGGTCAGGCAGAGGTCGGAGCCTTCGGGCACACCCGGGAGGTAGTTCTGCTGTTGCTCGGCGCTACTCCATAATTCCCGGCAGAAAGGAACCCAAGTCGGGTCGAGAGGCATATACGTGCCGCTAGCCAGTTTTACCACCGCCACGCAATGGTTGAAATGGTCGGCGGGGATGCTTTCTACACGGCTTCCCGCCATGGTCATCGCCGGGTAAGCCTCGAATCCGGCCATGCGGAGGAAGGCGATCAACGTACCGGCGATATCCTTGCAGACACCGCAACGATCGGTATAATTCATCTTTAGGTTGTGAAGCGTGAAACCCTCGCCTTTACCCATCGAGATCCCGGAGTAACGGATGTTATCGGCCACCCAGTGGGTCAGCACGGCTATCTTCTCCATTTCCGTCTTCTTGCCTTTGATCAGCTCGTCTACCTTCCTTTGGGCTTCCGGGATCGCGGTAAAGCTTCCGTAATCCTCGTTAACCTTATTGAACCATACGGATTTATCTTCCCAGCGGGGCGTGCTGGACATCATGAGCTTCGGGGCTGCGTCGAATAGGTCTACCATATTCGGTTCCTTGGCGAAAGGAAGGATATCGTCGGAGGCGAAGGTATATACTTTCCGTCCATCCTCATATCGCATGGAAGAGGTACATTCGCCTTGGTAGAACTGGAATTGCAACTCTTTCTCCATCGGCATGGATACCCGGTATACCTTACGCACGGTAGGCTCGGTAGCCCAGAAGGGGACGATATCGTAAAACTGTCCCCGCATAGGAGGGATGAAACGCTCGTCGTCGCCCGCCGTCAGCAAGGCGTAGGTGAAACCTTTCTTGGCGATCTCGTACTCCACGACATCTCCCGGTTGCAGGCGGCCCACTTCCAGCATGATCTGCCGGGCGCCCCAGTAGATGGCACGTGCGGGGGCGGCATAGTCGCAAGCCCCAGTCACGTCGAGATTGATCACGTCGCCATTCGCACGGTAGATCGTGGCGTAACGAAACTCGGCATGCGCCGTCAGCGGGTCGTAATCGTATTTGATGATACGGTTGGCGACGGCTCCCTTGGGAGTCTGTACCTTAAAAGCCTTGCATACGGCGAAAGCCCCCGAGCCGGTAGGTTGTACCGTGACGGCGGTGCTGTCCAGCAAGGTGACGCAGTCGTATCCTGCGTAGGCTTGCGATTTCTCCAAGGTAGGATCTTGCGGGTATCGGCAAGAATCCTGCCCGTACATAGGCGATAAGGCCAATAGGGAGACCGCGGTGATTGTTAGAATCCTTTTCATGTTTATAGTGTTTTTGTGATGATATTTCTCGCTAGCTCCCGGCAGGCGGCACGATCGATCTTGCCGCTTCCGGTTTGGGGAATCTCGCTTGCCTCTATGACGTGCCTTGGACGGAGGTACTTGGGCAGGCTGGCGAGAGCCACTGTCGATACCTCACATGATAGCTGCGCGGAGTCGTTCGTGATAGCTTTCATGAATCGCTCATGATAGCTTTCATTAGCGGTACATGATAGGTTCCATGAGTCGCTCATGATAGCTTTCATGTGTGGTGTCACCCGAGGGGGTGATACCGTTTCACATGACCTTGGGGCGATTAGTAAGACTACCGCCTCTCCCAACCGAGGGTCGGGGGCGGCGGTGATGGCATAGGGGAGGTCTAGGTAGGGCCGTAGCCGCTCTTCCACCTCCTCGATCTGTATCTTGATACCTCCGCTATTGATGATATTATCTTTCCTTCCGATAATGGCGAAACTCCCGTCCGGCAGCAGGCGGGCGACATCGTTCGTCACCAGCCGCTCGTCGCAAACCAATGGGGCGTCTATCACCAAGGTATTGTCCGGCGACAAGGATAACGTCACCGAGGAGAAGGGATGGTAATAGGGCGAGGCTTCCGGCCCGTTCAGCCGGCGCAGGGCGACGTGAGACAGCGTCTCCGTCATTCCGTAGGTGGAATAAACCGTGTTTGGCATCTGCCGTATCTCCTGTTCCAAGGCCGCGTCGATCGCCCCGCCGCCGATAATCAGGATATCCGTTTGCTCCAGCCGTTTACGTTCCTCGGGTACTCGCAACGTATTGTAAACCTGCAAGGGGATCATGGCGGCAAAGCGCAGGGGCGTATCCCCCCAATCCGCCAACGGGTGTCCGGAGGGCTCACGCACCTCCAGATCCAGTCCGGCGTATAGGGAGCGGACCACCATCATCTTTCCGGCTATATAGCGCAGGGGCATACATAACAGGGCCTTGTCGCCCTTCTTAAGACCCAGATAATCGCAGGTAAGCCGGGCGCTGTTCAGCATCCGGTCCTTGCGCACTCTCATCCGCTTGGGCGTACCGGTGGAGCCGGAGGTCTGGACTTCCAGAAAAGGGGAGGGATCGTGCCATTCAGCTAAGAATGCCTGTAAATCTTCTTGTATCGGCATAGGTCAAAGGTCGTTAGTGAACCAGATGGTGTCTCCTTTTCGTTGGATTAACCGATGTTTATCATCCTTGAAAATCTCGCCGGTTCCTAGACCTTGCGGTAGCGGGTTACCTAACGTGGCGCACCATTGGGCGATAGCGTTCAGTCCGATTTGCGATTCCAGAGCGGAGGTGACCCACCATTTGGGTCGCTCGGGGGTACTCCCTAAGATAGTTTCCGCTAAGTGAACCCATTCCGTACATCCGGCGATGCCTCCGTGGAGGGAAGGCTTTAATATAATGTATTGGGGATGGATCGTTTCCAACAACCGCCGTTTCTCGTCCGGGGCGTTACAGCCGATCAGTTCCTCGTCGAGAGCGATGGGAAGGGGTGACTCTGCCGCAAGGTGTGCCATTTCTTCCAACTGCCCGGCACGGATAGGCTGCTCGATGGAATGCAAGTCCATCTCGGCGAGCCGCTTCAGTTTGTCCATCGCCTCCGAGGGTGTGAAAGCGCCGTTGGCGTCTACCCGAAGCTCTATTTCCTTGGCAGAGAAATGCGCACGGATGTGTTTCAATAAAGAGAGTTCCCGGTCGAAATCGATAGCGCCGATCTTCAGCTTGACGCAGCGGAAGCCCTCCTTCATCTTTTCCTCTACCTGTTCCAACATGTACTTATAATCGCCCATCCAGATCAGTCCGTTGATGGGGATGCCCGCCTGCCCCCGCGAGAAGGGCGTGTCGTAATGCCGCCAACCGCCCTGTTCATAATGGCGCATGGCCGTCTCCAGCCCGAAAAGGATGGATGGGTAATGGCGCAAAGATTCGGTGTCAACATATCCCTCATGTTCCAGATCGAGGCAAGCCTTGGATAACGTGATCTCGTAATCCACTCCATAATAGCAACTGAGATCCGGCAGGGGGGCACATTCTCCGATACCAATAACCGAGGGTTCGTCTTCCTTGCGGATTCGGACCTCCCACAATTTCCGGGTCGTGTAAACACCCCGTGAGGTTCCTGCCGGTTGCTTGAAAGTCAAGCACCGGGGAACCACCTCTGTCTTATAAAACCTCTCCTTCACCATTCATTTTCAATTTTCAATTCTCAATTCTCAATTCCCTTTACGGGAACTTCGGGTAATCCTCGAAGCGTGGACGGCGTTTCTCCAAGAATGCCTTGCCGCCTTCCTGCGCCTCGTCCGTCATATAGTAAAGCATGGTAGCGTCTCCGGCCAACTCCTGTATACCGGCCTGTCCGTCCAACTCGGCGTTCAAGCCTGCCTTGATCATGCGCAAGGCCAACGGGCTAAGCAACATCATCTCCTCGGCCCATTGAACGTACTCGTCCTCTAATTTATCCAAGGGGACTACCTTATTTACCAGACCCATATCCAAAGCCTCCTGTGCATTGTACTTGCGGCATAGGAACCAGATCTCACGGGCCTTTTTTTGTCCGACCACACGGGCGAGGTAAGAAGAGCCGAACCCGGCGTCGAAGCTACCCACACGAGGGCCTGTCTGTCCGAAGATAGCGTTCTCGGAAGCGATCGTAAGGTCACAAACCACGTGCAATACGTGTCCGCCGCCGATAGCGAAACCGTTCACGGCTGCGATGACGGGTTTCGGGAGAGAGCGGATCTGCTTTTGTACGTCCAATACGTTCAAGCGAGGTACGCCGTCTTTACCCACGTAGCCGCCACGTCCTTTCACGTTCATATCGCCTCCCGCGCAAAACGCCGTATCTCCGGCTCCTGTCAGAACGACTACGTTAATGTCCGGACGTTCCCGGCAGATGTAAAAGGCGTCGCTCATCTCCGTGGTCGTAGTCGGGGTAAAAGCGTTGCGATACCGTTCCCGGTTTATCGTAATGCGGGCGATGCCGTTGTAGAAATCAAATAAGATCTCCTCGTATTCCTTGATGGTTGTCCATTCTCTTTTCGTTTCCATATATTATATGTTTTGTGCTTGGGATGAATTTTTTAGTTGATGATAATATTCCTTGAGCAATCGTACGTCTTCCGCTTTGTCCGTGAAAACCTCCATGAATAGGGGATGTTCGCTCGGTTGCTCCGTTTGGGTAAAGGCGCTCATCGCAGCTGCCAACTCCTCGGCGTTATGAACGGCGGAGTAGGAGAATCCCCTTTCCGTGGCCCATCCCTCCGCTGAGGTCTGGTGGGAGGCGGTGACGTAACGGTGCGTACGCTCGTTCATCTTGAATCCTGGCAAGGCTTGGAAGATCTCACCACCTCCGTTGTTCAAGAGCAGGATACGAAGGTTATTGTGCAAGTTTCCGTTCCACAACGCATTCATATCATAGAAGAAACTAAGATCGCCTATAACGATAAAGTTTAGTTTTTGCGAGGCCGAGGCGTATCCGATAGCCGTAGACAAGGAGCCTTCGATCCCGCTCGTACCTCGGTTACAACAAACCTCAACCGTCTCGGGTACGGTGTACAATTGTGCGTAACGTACGGTGGAGCTATTCCCCAGATGCAAGGCCGATTCAGCCGGAAGCGAACGTATCAAACCACCGATCGCCGCCATTTCGGAGTAAGCGAACTCCGGCTCCGGCAGATTCCGGGATTTATATTCCCAAGCCTTCGGATATTCAATCTGCCTATTCTCCAGCATATAAGCGATTTTCTCCAGAAACTCGAAAGCGTCCATCTCGATCACCGTGGTCAGGCTACCGAATAAATCCGCTACCTCCCCATCCAATGAGACATGCCAATGCTCCTTAGGCGGGTGTTTCCGCAAAAACTCTTTCAGCCGCTTGGAGACAATATGGCCGCCGTAGGTGATCACGAGCTCGGGAACCAGCTTCTCTTTTTCCTCCTCTGGGGTAGCGTACAGGATGGCGTCGAAATTCTTGATCGGCAATCCCGGTACGATACGGTTGCCGATGTGCTCGGAGAGCCAAGTGAAATGTTTGTATAGTAACTTACATATTTTCTTCTCGAAGAGATAGATCAAACTCATTTGTCCCGCTATCATCATTCGCTTGCTATATTTGTTCAAACGCTCGATCAGATCGTCATATTTCCGGTCGTACACGTTTAGGCCTTGATAACGGGTGATTACCCGTACCTTCGGCAATTCGGGTGTCGTGAACTGAAATAAAGGCTCGGAGATCGGGACGTTGATATGAACCGGCCCTTTGCCGTGATGGTTCAGTTCCAACAAAGCCTCGTTGATCAATCGATTACAATACCATTCATCTTGATCCGTATGTATTTCCGGTAGCTGTACCGATTTCTTCACCAGCGAGCCGAACACCCCGGGTTGCGGCAAGGTCTGTCCGTCCATTTGCCCGATCCATGCGGCGGGGCGGTCGGCGGATATCACGACAAGCGGAACTTTCTGATAGAAAGCCTCCGCTACCGCCGGATGTATATTCAGCAAGGCCGTGCCCGAGGTACAGCAAACAGCCGCCGGCTTACCTCCGTGCAACGCTAGCCCTACGGCAAAGAATCCCGCGCTTCGCTCATCCGTCACGGAATGGCAATTGAAGAACGAATGGTTTGCCAATGTGTGCACAATCGGAGAGTTCCGGCTCCCCGGACATAGCACGATATTACTTACGCCGTGCTCTATCAGCAAGGCTACCAATTGAAGGATGTTCTTTTTATCGCTATACATTATATGATATAAAATTATAAATTACCCACTATTCTCCGCATCGTATCTAATTTATCCTCTGTCTCCTGCCACTCATCCTCTAGCTGCGAGGCCGCCAACAGACCGCCTCCGGCATACAGCGTAAAGGTTTGGGGGAGGATATTCATGCAACGGAGGTTTACGTACAGATCTGTTTTGCCTTTGGGATCCAGCCAACCGATGAAACCGGAGTAATAGCTACGATCGTACCCCTCATTCTCGATGATGAAATGATAAGCCTCCTCCTTGGGAAGACCGCAAACGGCTGGAGTAGGGTGTAATAGTTGAAGGACATCACCCAGCTTCTCGGGATTCGGCAAGGAGAAGAAGAAATCGCTTTTCAAATGGGAAACCTCTCCGGCCCGGGCTGAATAAGGCCCCTTCTCCTCGGGAGTAATACCCAAGGTGGACAGCTGGCGGCGTATATAGGAGGCGACTAATTGCTGTTCTCTCCAATTCTTATGGTCCCAGCTTTTCGGTAATTTCCCGTCTCGTAAGGATTGGGTTCCGGCCAAAGCTACCGTTTGCCAGTCGCCTTTCTCGCCGGATAACAAGATTTCCGGTGTCCCACCCATCCAAGTTCCGGTTTCCGGGGTATGGCAAAGGTAGACATAGGAGCGGATATATCGTTCTACTGCGGCGAAGAATGCCTTGCCGGGTGAGAAAGAGGGATCTTTCCGGATCGTTTTGCTACGGGATAGGACTAGTTTATCTTGGCTTCCTTTTAGCAAAGGGCTGGTAAACAGGGAGAAATGGTAAGCGTATCGTTCCTTCTCCTCGGATTCGGATGGGATTTCGATTTCATTCGAAGGGAATTCGTTTTTCTCTCGAGAGAAATCCCAATCGGATTCGGAGGGGATTTCAAAGCAATCCGGTTGGATTAAAACGATAGGTCGTTCCGCTGTCACCTGAAACGGAGCGATTACAAAACCGCTCCGTTCATTTAAGTCTTTTATGTCGTATAATAGGCAAGGAGAGCCGGCGCTTTGCATCCTGAAATGGAGCCTATCCTCACCGGGAATACGCCAAATAGCGAAACTCCGGCCTTGCTTGATCAACGTGTCTATTATTTCGTAAGAATCTCTTGGAATCATTTCTTCTTTAGTATGCTATTGATTACCCGTACCGAGGAAACCAGTTTGTCGGTAGAGGTGAATATGTCTACGTTCCACACATGGGATGAACGGCCTTTGTGGATAATCGTCCCGACGGCACGTACCGTGTCTCCCTCGTGGGCGGACGACATATGGCTGCCGCTAACTTGCATGCCGACTACCATCTCGTCCGGTTTCGCCAGAATCATGGAACCTAGTCCGGCCACGGTCTCCGCCAAAGCCAGCGTAGCGCCTCCGTGCAAGATACCGAAAGGCTGGCGGGTCCGTTCGTCTACAGGCATGGTCGCTTCCACACGATCCTCCGACGCATAGGTATATTGAATGCCTAGATTACCCATTAAGGCATGTTTGGCCCGTGCGTTTAGTTGATCTAACGGAACCTCCGTGGGTTTGATCGTGGCAAGGATCGCTTTCTCGATCGCTACCGCCACACCATCCATATTATTAGATAAGGTCGTGAAATCGGCGCAAGCCTTTACGGAGTCGCGTGCGTTACCCATCGCCACGCCGGTACCGGCTAATTGAAGCATGGATACGTCGGCTACGCCATCACCAATAGCGACAACCTCTTCGGTCGTGATATTCAGCATCTCCATCAATACCGCCAACGTATTTCCCTTATTGATGAAATGAGGAGCTACCTCCAAGAAATAGTCCTCGGAGCGGAAAGCTTCCAATACCCCGTCCAGACGTTTCTTCCAATGATTTTCGAGACCCACTAGATTGTTCTCGTCATCGCTGGTAAGAATACACTTACAGGGTGCGAAATCCACCGCTTCCGGGAAATTCTCCACACCGATGATGCGCATCTTATTGAGTTCGGCCTCCTCTTGGACATGCTTGTTTTCCGGGCTATCGGTCAGGATATAGTCCTTGTGATACGTGAAGATAGCAAAACCGTTTTCCTTCGCCTTCCGGTTCAAATAAGGAATCATGGCCGGATCGATTCGTTTCTCGAACATCAATTCTCCGGTCTGGGCATTGATGATCTGACCTCCGTTATAAGATAATATGAAACCACCGTAATGATTCAATTCAAGAGCCTCCGCCAAGGGTTGAACCCCGTTGGTGGGTCGGCCGGATGCCAATACAACATGAACTCCCATCTGCTGAGCCTTTAACAGGGCGGCATGGGTCCGGGGAGTTATCTCTTTCTTGTCGTTAAGCAACGTCCCATCTACGTCTAAGACTAATAATTTGTACTTCATGGCGTCTTATTTTATGGTTTAGAATACAAATGTACATAAAATAGTTGATAGTTAGAAGACATTTCCATGAAAGGAATTTACGTATATCGGCGCAAGCTCACGCCTATATCGGTGTAGCCTTGCGGCGATATACGTACAGGCTTATGCCGATATAGGCATTGGCCTGTGTCGATACTGGTGTAAATGTCTCTGAAAAAACACGTACGTGTTCTCGCGAAAACATGTACGTGTTTCTCGGAAAATACGTACGTGTTTTTTTCAAAGCAATTCTTGGATGAAACGAGCCACTCCATCCTCATCGTTCGTGTATTGGGTGATGCGGTCGGCATTGGCCTTGACAGGGGGCTGGGCGTTGGCCATAGCGACTCCCAATCCGGCGAAATGGATCATGGATACATCGTTGAAACCATCGCCGATAGCGATCACTTCCTCCTGTTTTATCCGGGTTCGCTCTAGTAAGCGGGATAATGAGGCGGCTTTGTCGATACCTTTGGGGACAAGCTCCAGATAGAATGCCTCGGAACGATATACGTTGATACGTTTCCCTAATTCTTGGCGGAGCTTCTCTTCCAACGGTACCAACATCTCCGGTTCGCCTACCACCAAGCATTTATCGGCAGGTTGATGTAAATCCCGCAGGAAATCGTCGGTAGCCTTGATCTTCATCTTTGTTAGGAATGATTCGTATTGTACGTATTTATTTTCCGGGTGCTCGCTTAAGATATATTTACCGTTGTAGGAAAGGATAGCCAGTCCCGCTTCTTTGGAGCGGTTGTATAAAACAGGTACGATATCGGGTGGCAAAGCCTGTTCGAAAAGTACTTTGTCTGTCATCAAGTCGATCACCTTACCGCCGTTGAAGGAAAGGATAAAACCACCATATTGCTTTATGTTCAGTTCCTCGGCTAAAGGCACGATACCGTAGGTGGGCCGGCCGGAGGCTAAGACCAGATGCAATCCTTTTTCCTGCGCTTGCAGAAGGGTTTCCCTCGTAAACGGGGTGATCTCTTTTTTACTGTTTGTCAGTGTACCGTCTAAATCCAGTACCAATAATTTATAGTTCATGCTCTTGTTTCGTGTTGATCGTGATTATTTTACCTCTTTGGGAGATATAATTATAGAGTTCTTTATAAAATGCGTGCCGGGTAAGGGTGGAAGCGTCTCCCAAGATCATCAGTTTCATACGGGCACGGGTGATCGCTACGTTCATGCGCCGCAAGTCGTTCAAGAAGCCTATCTTTCCATCCTCGTTGGCCCTTACCAAACTGATCAAGATGACATCGCGTTCTTGCCCTTGGAAACCGTCTACGGTATGTACGGTAATCAGTCTGCGTAAAGGCTTGAAGAAAGCGTCCTGTTTGATTAATTTACGGATGTATTGTACCTGCGCCTTATAAGGGGAGATCAATCCGAAGTCGATATTCTCCTCCAGCACTCTCTCCTTGGATATTTTCTGTATATAGGAGCGTAATTGTTCCACGAGCAATTCCGCCTCTTGCCTGTTGACACGGCTCATGGTCTCCTCTCTCGTATTTTCCGTGAAATCGCACTCGGACGTATCGAACCATACGATGGGAGTGTCCAGTCGCAAGATTCCTCGCCCACTTACCTCGGGAGCGGATTCGAGTTCGTTATGATAGAACCATTGGGAGGAGAAGCGCATGATATCCTCGTGCATACGATATTGGATCTTCAGGAGAGAGACTGTTTCCGGTTTCGTGTGGGCTATCTTTTGCATCAAGGTACGTCCTAAGCCTTCTCGTTCCGCTTCTATACATTTAATAGTAGGGGGCAATTGGTGATGATCGCCCGCTAGTATGACCCGGTCCGCCTTGCCGATCGCTATCCAGCAAGCAGCTTCCAAGGCTTGGGCGGCCTCATCGATAAACAAGGTCGTGAAGTGCCGGTTCATCATGACCCGGTTTGCGGAGCCAACCAAGGTGCAAGCAACGACACGAGCCTCGTCGAACAGCTCTGTATCGATCTTGACTTCCAGTTCGGTCGCCCGGAATTTCAAACGGGAGAGGCGGTTTCGGATCGTATCCCGTTCCTCCCGGCTTTTCTTTCGCATATTGGATTGTATATCCCGTATCGCTTTCCGGATGCTCCATAATTCGGGATAATCCGGATGCGATTCGAAACGGCGTTCATATGTGAAAGAGAGCATCTTGTCATTGATACGAGTGGGGTTCCCGATGCGCAGGACGTTAATGCCTCTATCTACCAGTTTCTCCGAGATGCAGTCTACGGCGGTATTACTTTGGGCGCAAACGATCACTTGATTCTCCCGGTGAAGGGTCTCGTAAATGGCTTCCACCAAGGTGGTTGTTTTCCCAGTTCCGGGAGGGCCGTGTACGATAGATACTTGTTTCGCTCCCAATACCTTATTTACGGCTTCTTCCTGAGAACGGTTCAACCAAGGGAAGCGGATCGGGAATAATTCCCGCTGTCCCGGTTTTTCCTGTCCCAGCAATACGTCCCTTAGATGAGAGAGTTGGTTGTTTTTTGCCCGCATCACGTCCGAGAGAGCGGAAAACATCGTTTTATAGCTGGTCTCGTCGAAGTAGAGTTGCACGCCGAGATCATTGCTTTTTCCTTGTATATCCATCAAGGCGGAAGGAGTGGGGAGAACTACCACCATCCGGTCCTCTTGCACGTAGCTGATCGTGGCGGAGAAATCCAGATACTTAAATTTACCACTGATATCTGCCGTAAAGAAGCAAACCGGGCGCCCGTACTCAAAATTATGCTCGATCTCCCGGTTTTCTGTTCTTTCGATCTCGATCACCAATTGGTTTAAGGAGTTATAATAACTGCGTCCCGGAGTGACCGGATACCAACAGAGGCCCTGCGCCACTCGTTTTCGCAAACCCGTACGCTCGGATTGCTGTCGGTATGTTTCCTTCTCATATTCATATTCTTTCTGCAGGAGATCATATTGATGTTGCAAATCTACAAGCGGCGATGAAATTCCCATTCCTTTATCAATTCAATTAATCGGATAAATACAGCCCGGGCGTTCTAGGTCCCGAAGTAGGCGACAAAAGTACTAAAATTATCGTTCCGTACCCAAGTTGCGGTAAGTAAAGAAAAAGAATACCGCTAACGTTGGTAGTGTCTATAAAATTCCTAATTTTGTACGAAAACTAATATCATAAAAAAATGAATGAGAACGATGCTTTTTATAACGCATTAATAGATGTAGCTGCTTGGGATAAAGAGAATACCTTAGATCGTTTTATGAATAGTGATAGCCTCTTCAAAAAGTTTCTATATAAATTTATTACTACAGACGGTTCGTATGTGAAATTACGGAGCTCTTTAGTAGAGCGGGATTTGGAGAATGCCAAGCTATATTCGCATACCTTGAAAGGGATAGCCGCTAATTTAGGTCTGGTAAATCTATTCGATGTATCGAATAATATACTATCGCTGTTAAGAGAAGGGAATCTGGAAGAAGCGTTGCGTTATGAAGATGCATTGGGAAAACAATACGATGCCTTGCGAGATATCGTTGTTGAGTTTTGTTCTTAATCTATTGTATATTAACTATCTAATTCTAAATAAAGACTATCAGTATGGATACTATCATAAAAACTCAAATTATAGATTTGATTCACAGGGAGGTAATCCCTGCTATCGGATGTACGGAACCTATTGCCGTGGCTTTGGCGGCCGCAAAAGCGGCGGAAGTGCTGGGGCGTAAGCCAGAGAAGATAGAGGTTTATCTGAGCGCCAATATCCTGAAGAATGCCATGGGAGTAGGAATCCCGGGGACTGGCATGGTGGGGTTGCCTATCGCTATCGCCTTGGGATCGATCATCGGTAAGTCCGCTTATGGGCTAGAGGTGCTGAAAGACTTGACTCCGGAGGGATTGAAAGAAGGTAAGGAAATGGTCTGCAAGAAATGTATCGGTATAGACCTGAAAGAGAATGTAGATAAACTTTATATCGAAATTATAAGTTCAGCAGGGAACGATCGTTCAAGGGTGATCATTTGCTATGAGCATACCCATATAATATATGTAGAGAAAAACGGGGAGGTATTGACTGATTTACGTATGGCAAACGCTTCTGGCGAGGAAGTATGTGAGAATAAGGATTTACGTCTTTCCTTCTCTATGGTCTATGAGTTTGCCATGGAAATGCCATTGGATGAGATTCGTTTTATTTTAGAAACAGCTGAGTTGAATAAGAAAGCCGCCCAAGCTTCCATGAAAGGCAATTACGGACATACTGTAAGCAAGACGGTCTCGGGTGCTTTCGGCCGTAAGTTCATGGGAGATTCCGCTTATACGCATATGTTGATCATGACTTCCGCCGCTTGCGACGCTCGTATGGACGGCGCTATGATCCCGGTGATGAGTAATTCGGGAAGTGGTAACCAAGGAATCGCCGCTACGCTTCCGGTTCTTTCTTTCGCCGAGGATATCCAATGCTCGGAAGAGCAACTGATCCGTGCGTTGATGTTAAGCCATTTGATGGTGATCTATATCAAGCAAAGTCTGGGACGTTTGTCGGCCCTTTGTGGTTGTGTGGTTGCCGCTACGGGAGCGAGTTGCGCTATCACCTATTTGATGGGAGGAAATAAGACGCGGATTTCTTATGCGATCAAGAATATGATCGGTAATATTACCGGAATGATCTGTGACGGTGCCAAGCCGAGTTGTGCGATGAAAGTATCTAGTGGCGTATCCACGGCGATGCTTTCCGCTTTGATGGCCATGGAGGATAAGGTGGTGACTTCCGTGGAAGGTATCATCGATGAGGATGTGGATAAATCGATCGCTAACTTGACCGCTATCGGTTCTAAAGGAATGGAGGCGACGGATCGTCTGGTGTTGGACATCATGACCGGTAAATCTTGTTAATAGGATTCTATGGAAGAGGCACCAAAGGCGAGGAAAAAAGAGATTATGCGAGTGACACTTTTAGGGTCATTCGCTAATTTTGTTTTATTGGTATTCAAGTTCGTGGCGGGTATCTGGGGGCATAGTAGCGCTATGATCGCCGATGCGGTACATTCGTTATCTGATTTCGTAACGGATATAATCGTACTTCTTTTTGTCAATATATCTTCCAAGCCAAAGGACGAGAGCCATGATTACGGGCATGGTAAATACGAGACTTTGGCGACTTCAATTGTCGGTATCGTCTTGCTTTGTGTCGGTTTTGGCCTTTTCTGGGAGGGAGCGAACAAGATTTATGACTTTTATTTCAAGGGGATTCCGTTGGAAAGTCCGGGAATGATCGCTTTAGTTGCCGCTCTTATCTCCATCGTGATCAAGGAATTACTGTATCATATTACGGTTTGGGTAGGAAGGAAGCAGAATAGTCAAGTCGTTATCGCTAACGCTTGGCATCATCGCTCGGATGCCTTTTCCTCGATCGGTACGGCTTTAGGTATTGGAGGGGCGATTTTGTTGGGGGATAATTGGCGTGTGCTGGACCCGTTGGCGGCTGTGATTGTCAGCTTGTTTATCGTAAAAGTCGCCTTGCAACTGGTGATCCCCGCCATCAATGACTTATTGGAGAAATCTTTGCCGAAGGAGGTGGAGGATGAGATCTTGGCGATCATTAGTGAGATTCCCGAGGTAAAGAGCCCGCATAATTTACGTACCCGCCGCATCGGTAATAATTTTGCTATCGAGGCGCATATACGGGTGGACGGACAGATAACCGTGACTCGTGCCCATGACTTGACGAAAGAGATCGAACAGAATCTGCGTGATAAGTTCGGTCAGGCTACGCACATCGCTTTGCACGTGGAACCGATTAAATAAACGAATTGTTATTTGACCATGATGAAGAATTTATATAGGGGAGAAGTGTTCTATTTGATCGCTTCCCCGCTGGATCATGTGGAGGCTTACCGCTATTTTGAGGATGGAGGGCTGGCTGTTGTCGATGGAAAGATTGTAGAGGCAGGGCCGTTCGAGGAGATACGTTCCCATTACCCGGATTTTCCGGTGACAGACTATTCCGGTAAATTGATTACACCCGGCTTTATTGATTCCCATATCCATTTCTCCCAGTCGGAGATACAGGGAATGTATGGCAAGCAACTTCTGGATTGGCTGGACGAATATACGTTTCCCGCCGAGGAAGCTTTCTCTTCCATGGAATACGCTCAGGATATCGCCCGTTTTTTCGTGAAGGAACTAGTGAAGAACGGAACTACGACTTGTGCCGCTTATGCCACGGTTCATCCTGCTTCTGTAACTGCGTTATTCTCCGTGGCCTCGGATTATAATATGTGCATCTTGGCTGGAAAGGTGATGATGAACCGGAACGCTCCGGATTATCTGATGGATACCACGCGTCAGAGTGAGTTGGATTGCCGTCGCTTAATCGAGGATTGGGACGGGAAAGGACGGAATCACTATGTGATCACGCCCCGTTTCGCCATAACCAGTACGCCGGATCAATTAAAGTCTGCCGGTCGTTTACATGCCGAATATCCCAGTACCTATATACAGACACATCTTTCGGAGAATCTGGGAGAGATTGGATCTGTCTTATCGCTCTGTCCCGGTCATGCGGATTATCTGGAGGTCTATGAGCGTGCCGGATTGTTGACCGATCGTTCGATATTCGGGCATTGTGTCCATCTAACCGATCGGGAATATAAGCGGTTGGGAGAAACGGGAGGCATTATCGCCCATTGCCCGACCTCGAACCTTTTCCTTGGAAGCGGATTATTCGATATGAGGGAAGCGAACTGTTACGGCGTACGTACTACCTTGGCGACAGATGTCGGTGCGGGTACATCTTTCTCTATGTGGCGTACGATGGGAGAGGCCTATAAGGTACAACAGCTGAACGGTTATCCGATGACAGCTTTGGAGGCTATCTATAAATGTACGCTAGGCTCTGCACGGGCCTTATCATTGGACGATCGGATCGGAAGTTTCCTCCCCGGCCGTGACGCTGATTTCATTGTCGTGGATTATACCGCTACCTCTGTCCAGAAATTGCGCATGGAATATCTCCGGTCAAGAGATAAATGGACGATCGAGAATAAGCTGTTTGGCCTGCAAACCCTCGGAGATGACCGGAATACGGTATGTACTTATATAATGGGCAAGCAAGTATACGGCTCAGATTCGTGCGATCATCAAGAAGCAAGTATGTAATACGACCGTTACGACGATCCATAGACGTTCGGCAGTAGCCGGGCGTAATCCCGGGAAATGATATTCTATAGCCCCGTGCTTGCAAGCGGAAAGACAATCTCCGCAATAGGTACAGGTGTAACCGATCTTCCCCTTCTCTATCTCTTCTTTATGCAGGGCATCATACCGGCAAATGTTTGTGCAAGCCATGCAATGGCAACAATCCATGGTCAGTCGTACCCGGAAAGGAGAGAGGTACTTGAGGAAAGACACCAAAGCTCCGATCGGGCAATAGCTACTGCAATGTACCATCTTCCGTCTCTTTCTGGAAAACAATAGCATGACAAGTAGCCCGATAACTCCGACCGCTATTCCAAAAGCGGTGGCTATCTTGCCGCTCGCTCCGAATATCCGTAGCAAGATGGCTCCCAGCATGACCAGAAATAATACGCTGTGTCGCATTTGCTTGTGGTAGGGGAACCTTTCTCGTTCCAATTTTCCCCGGGCACTCCATGCGTCGAACGCTCCGAAGTAACAGAGCTGGCTACACCAAGCGGGACCGGATAGTAATAAGGTGCTGATAAATAGTATGGGCATGAATAGTCCCTCGAAGCGATAAAGCGGTCCGGCCAAGATTACCGCAGGGATCGGCAAATGCAGTTTTCCGGTCATAAGGAAAATGGGATCGGCAAAAATCCCTAAGGCGAGTTGCCCGAAGAAAACGATCGAGAATAACAACCACGCTCGTTTTCTCCATTTAGGGCGTTCTTGACGATCTTGCATCTTATGGCAAAGCCAACCGCTATATAGCATGGCAAGTATCACCTGTATCCATCCTCCGTACGGAAATAACCTTTCGCCTATTAACAGTGGATTTTTAGGCATGATTTGAACGATCGAGAGAAGTCCCCCGACTAACAATACGGTACTGATAACAATACGTCTCGCTTTCATGCTCAATTATTTTATGCGTAAAAGTATGCCTTTTACGCGAATAATTATAGCACAGGCATTGTATTTCTGATACTTGTTACACCGATTAAACGATCATACCGTGCTCCCATCGGGCAATAATATACATAAATGCTATATTCGTTCTCCGTCTGGAAAAAATTACCCTCGATGGGTCCGGTTTGTCCTACGGTCTGTCCGTTAGGGACAAAGAGGTACTGATAGTTGTAACTGCCTTGTTTCAGTAAGACGGATTTCTCGTATTGATGCGTCTCCGGATTATAGCCCATCTTACTTTTCTCGTCTAATACATTATTATATAATTCACCGTTCAAATATACGTTTCCATCGGGAATTAAGTCCATGGCAAGGGTAAAGTGAACAATGTAATAGTCCGCTTCCGTATCCGGGTCGTTACAATTACTGCAACGGATGAAGAAACGGCCGTCTTGGTCTTGATCGTATTGATACGATAATTGGTCACGCCGATAGTCCGTCATCAACTCTACATGGTAGTATGGATTATGGAACGAGATACTTTCTACGTGCATGCCATTGTATTTGTTGCTCAAAAATTCCATACGGCGATATTCGTTTCCTGCGGGAAAGATCAAGTTCTGATTGTTCGTATAAGAGATCTGGTTTTCTAAAATAGTCATAGGCTGAAGACCTGTCACGGCATTATCCCTGCGGTTATTCTGATAAACCCAGATTTTCAAGTCGGTCTGAGGATAGGTGATGGGGAAATTCTTGTTATTGATCGCAAAGCTGACTTGTTGGTGTGACTGATTGGTATCGATATCCGTATTTCCGCTTACCGTCGCGGCGACACTAACCATCGGCTCGAAAATAGAAAAGCAAGCGGTAAATACGATCTGGGAGGGATCATCCTCGTTATACACCTGCAAGGCATAATTCCCCGAGACCTTCGGTTGGACATCATCATTCGGGAAAAGTAACCGGTAGTTGGTGTATTGCACCGTAGTACCCATCGCATTGGCGAAATCCTCGATCGTGCTCCCTTGGAAACCATTCATATACTCAATCGGGGAAAGATTCGATTGCGTCCAATCGGCGTTACAGTGAACCAGATTATAGGCGTATCGCCCGAAGCCCGGGTTAAACGCGTCGAAATTAACCTCGATACGATTCTCGCCGCCCAATTCGATAAAAGGATCGGAGAACATCTCGCCGGCAACCTTCACTTGGAGGGTCTTTATTTGCTTATCGCTAACGTTGGTGAAGTAAGTCACTTGAGCGTTCAACGGTACTAAAACCGTGATAAGCAGCAGAAATAGGATTTTAAAAACTTTCATTTTCTTATTACTTTCTTTAACGACGCAAAATTATGGAATTATTTCTCTAATTATTTGCCTTTCCCTGCTCTAAAGCATGAAAAAATGTTTACTTTTGCAGGAAAATTACATATAAACAATTTTAGTTGTATCATGGCAAATGTGATTAAGATTAAAAAGGGTTTAGACATTAATCTGAAGGGCAAAGCTTCGGATGTACTGTTAAACGGCGGCAAGAGCGAGTCTTACGCGATCGTCCCCGATTATTATAACGGTATTCTCCCCAAAGTTGTTGCGAAAGTAGGAGAAAAAGTCAAAGCCGGTTCTGTACTGATGATTGACAAGAACCGCCCCGAGATCAAGTTTGTTTCGCCGGTCAGTGGCGAGGTAACTGCCGTAAACCGAGGAGAGAAGCGTAAGGTGCTAAGCATCGTTGTGAAGCCGGATGCGCAGATCGAGTATGAGGAGTTCGGTAAGAAGAACGTGTCATCCCTACAGGGGGCAGAGGTGAAAGAGGCACTTCTGAATGCCGGTATGTGGCCGTTTATCAAGCAACGCCCATACGATATCATCGCCGCTCCATTAGATACTCCGCGTGATATCTTCGTTTCGGCTTTTTACTCCGCTCCGTTGGCTCCAAACTTCGATTTTATCGTAAAAGGTCAGGAGGCTGATTTCCAGACTGGATTAAACGCCCTAGCTAAATTAACGAATGGAAAAGTGTATGTGGGTGTAAGAAGTGGTTCTGTCGTGAGCGGAATGAAAGGTGTGGAGATCGTGGAAGTAGAAGGTCCGCATCCCGCGGCGAACGTTGGCGTGCAGATCAATCATATCAAGCCCGTTAACAAGGGTGAGGTAGTTTGGACGGTTAATCCGGCGGATGTGATCGTAATCGGACGCTTATTCAACAAGGGTGTCGCCGATTTCAGCCGTATGGTTGCTATTACTGGTTCCGAGACTACCGAGAGAGGTTATGTTAAGACAATTTCAGGTTGTACGATTAAGAGCTTGGTTAACGGTAAAGTGTTAGGACAAGAGCATATTCGTATTATCAGCGGTAATGTTTTGACAGGTACCAAGGTGAATATGGATGGTTACCTAGGGGCTTATGACAACCAGATCACCGTGATTCCGGAAGGCGATGAGACACATGAGTTCTTAGGTTTCGCTATGCCTCGTTTTAATCAGTTCAGCGCTAGCCATAGTTACTTTAGCTGGTTAGGTACTAGTAAGGAATATGTGATTGACGCCCGTATCAAAGGTGGTAAACGTGCCATGATCATGTCTAATGAATACGATAAGGTGTTCCCGATGGATATCTATCCGGAATATTTGTTGAAAGCGATCATTGCGTTCGATATCGACAAGATGGAGAACTTAGGTATCTATGAGGTGGCTCCCGAGGATTTCGCTCTTTGCGAGTTCGTGGACACTTCCAAGATCGAGTTGCAAAAGATCGTTCGCGACGGATTGAACCTGTTGTATAAGGAAATGAATTAATAACATAAAAAACTTATAATACATTGAAAGCGTTAAGGAATTATCTCGACAAGATTAAGCCTAACTTTGAGGAAGGCGGAAAGCTGGCGATGTTCCGTTCTGTTTTTGACGGTTTCGAAACATTCTTATTTGTTCCGAACGAGACCTCTAAAACGGGCGTACATATTCATGACTGTATTGATTCAAAGCGTGCCATGACCGTGGTTATCATCGCTTTGTTGCCTGCTTTGCTTTTTGGTATGTATAATGTCGGTTATCAGCACAATTTAGCTGTGGGGGCTGATCCGGGATTTTTGATGACTTTTATTTTCGGATTCTTGGCGGTATTGCCTAAGATCATTGTTTCGTATGTGGTAGGTTTGGGTATAGAGTTCGCTGTCGCCCAAGTGAAGAAGGAAGAGATTCAGGAAGGATTCTTGGTTTCAGGTATCTTGATCCCGATGATCGTTCCGGTCGATACTCCGTTATGGATGATCGCCGTAGCTACTGCTTTCGCTGTTATTTTCGCGAAAGAGGTATTTGGTGGTACGGGATATAATATATTTAATGTAGCATTGGTTACACGTGCGTTCTTATTCTTCGCTTACCCGGCAGCAATGTCTGGTGATCAAGTGTTCGTTCGTACGGCTGATACGTTTGGTATTGGGGCTGGCCAAGTGGTTGACGGCTTTTCCGGAGCTACTCCGCTGGGACAAGTCGCTATCGCCGGTAAGGAGATGATCGGTTCTTTCCAAGCTGTTGACGTATTAGGTAACCCGATCTCTACTTGGGACGCGTTTATTGGTTTGATCCCGGGCTCTATCGGTGAGACTTCCGTATTGGCTATTTTGATCGGTGCGGTTATCTTGTTGGTTACGGGTATCGCGAGTTGGAAGACAATGGTTTCCGTGTTCGTGGGTGGTGCTTTCATGTCATTGATCTTTAATATGGTCGGTACAACGGTCGCTATGTGCGTATCTCCGCTGGATCACTTGTTCTTAGGTGGTTTCGCTTTTGGTGCCGTGTTCATGGCTACAGATCCTGTGACTTCCGCTCGTACGGAGACAGGTAAATATATCTATGGTTTCCTTGTAGGTGCTATGGCCATTATTATTCGTGCGTTGAACCCGGGTTATCCAGAGGGTATGATGCTCGCTATCCTGTTGATGAACGTGTTCGCTCCGCTGATCGACTATTATGTTGTGGAAGCTAACATTTCTCGCAGATTGAAACGTGTAATAAAATAAAGTAAGAAGGAATATGGCTAAATATAAATGTAAGGTATGTGGCTATGTCCACGAGGGAAATAAGGCTCCTGACACTTGCCCGGTATGTTCCGCTCCTGCTTCCGAATTTGAGGAAATCAAGGAGGAGGGTGCCGCTAAGAAAGGCATAAACCGGGATAGCAATGTTTATACGGTTGTTTATGCGGCTGTGATGGTTGTGCTAGTGGCTGTCGTATTGGCGTTTACTTCACAGTCATTGAGAAGTTTCCAGAAACAGAACGAGGATAACGATAAGAGACAACAGATTCTGCGTTCTATCAACGTAAATGTTTCTTCTTCTGAGGCTGAGGCCAAGTACAACGAGTTGATCAAGGAAGCTTTCTTGGTAAATGAGAATGGTGAGAAGGTGGAAGGCGACGCTTTCGCTACGGATGTAGTTAAGGCTGCCGCTGAGCATCAATATCCGGTTTTCGTCGCGAATGTAGATGGTCAACCGAAATATATCATGGCTTTGCATGGAGCAGGTCTTTGGGGTCCGTTATGGGGGTATATCTCTGTAGATAGTGATAAGAATACTATTTATGGCGCCGACTTCAGTCACCAAGGTGAAACTCCGGGTCTGGGAGCTGAGATCTCTAAACCGGCGTTCAGCAATGAGTTCAAAGGTAAGAAGATCTTCATGAGTGGAGAATTCAAGTCTGTCGCTGTTGTAAAGCCGGGTAAGAGCGTAGCGGGACAGGATTATGTAGACGGCATCTCAGGTGGTACGATTACCAGTAAAGGTGTGGATGCGATGTTGTTCAACAGCTTGAGCGGTTATGTTAAATTTTTGACCTCACAAAATTAAGTAGAAGATGGGATTATTATCTGAAAAGAATAAAGAAGTTCTGTTAGGCCCGTTGAGCGCTAACAACCCGGTTGTCGTTCAGATGTTGGGTATTTGCTCTGCGTTGGCTGTAACATCAAAACTTGAGCCGGCCATCGTGATGGGTATCTCGGTGACGGCTGTCGTGGCTTTCGCTAACGTGATCATTTCATTGATGCGTAATACGATTCCGAATCGTATCCGTATTATCGTGCAATTGGTGGTAGTTGCTGCTTTGGTGACAATCGTAAGTGAGGTGTTGAAAGCTTTTGCTTATGACGTAAACAAACAGCTTTCCGTATTTGTCGGTTTGATCATTACGAACTGTATCTTGATGGGACGTCTGGAAGCGTTCGCTTTGGGTAACGGCCCATGGGAATCGTTCTTGGATGGTATTGGTAACGGTCTGGGATATGCGATTATTCTTATTATCGTAGGTTTCTTCCGTGAGTTGCTGGGTTCTGGTACCTTGTTGGGTTTCCAAGTGATTCCGCAGGCATTCTATGATCTGGGTTACGTGAACAATGGTTTGATGATCTTGCCTCCAATGGCGTTGATCGTGATCGCCGTTATTATTTGGGTTCATCGTGCTAAGAACAAGGAACTTCAAGAAAATTAATGTTAACGATTAAACGAATAATAGAATGGAACAATTATTAAGCACATTCGTCCGCTCGATCTTCGTTGACAACATGATCTTCGCATACTATTTGGGTATGTGCTCTTTCGTGGCTGTCTCAAAGAACGTGAAGACCGCTTTAGGATTAGGTATAGCAGTGACATTCGTACTTTTCTGTACACTGCCGATTAACTATATGCTTGAGAATTATGTATTGAAAGAAGGTGCGCTAAGCTGGTTAGGCCCGGAATATGCTGAGGTGAACCTTAGCTTCTTGGCGTTTATTATCTTTATCGCCGTTATCGCTTCTTTCGTGCAGTTGGTCGAGATGGTAGTCGAGAAATTCTCTCCGTCTTTGTATGCTTCCCTTGGTATCTTTTTGCCGCTGATCGCTGTAAACTGCGCTATCTTGGGTGGTTCTCTGTTTATGCAACAAAAGGCGTTCCCTAATGTAGGTGTCGCCACTGTTTATGGTTTAGGATCTGGTATCGGTTGGTTGCTGGCTATCGTAGGTATGGCGGCTATCCGTGAGAAATTGTCATATTCAAATGTCCCCAATGCTTTGAAAGGTTTGGGTATTACTTTCATCATCACGGGTTTGATGGGTATGGCATTCATGTGTTTCTCTGGTCTGAAGATTTAAGTATTAACGCATTAAACAAAATATAAAGATGACTTTATTAATGTCGGGCGGACTTACGATTGGTGTCAGCGCAATAGTATTCTTATTGATCACGCTGATCTTGGTCGGTTTGCTTTTGTTCGCCAAAGCAAAATTGGTGCCTTCAGGGAATGTAAGCTTGAAGGTTAACGGAGAGAAAGATATAGAGACCCCGATTGGTGGAACTCTGCTAGGTGCGCTACAGAGCGGTGGCATCTTCTTGTCTTCCGCTTGTGGTGGTGGTGGTAAATGCGGTCAGTGCCGTGCTCAAGTTATTGATGGCGGTGGCGAGATCCTACCTACTGAGAAAGGTTTCTTCTCTCGTAAACAAGTGAAAGATCATTGGCGTTTGGCTTGTCAATGCAAGGTGAAAGAGGATATGGTCGTTCAGGTACCAGACGAGGTATTTGGCGTTAAGGAATGGGAATGCGAGGTTATCAGTAACAAGAACGTCGCTACATTTATCAAGGAGTTTATCGTTGCGTTGCCTAAAGGTGAGCACATGGACTTTATTCCGGGTTCTTACGCTCAGATCAAGATTCCTACATACTCAATGGATTATAACAAGGATATCGATAAGAGCTTGATCGGCCCCGAGTATCTGCCGGCTTGGGAGAAATTCGGTTTATTCGGTTTGAAGTGTAAGAACGACTCACCGTCTATCCGTGCCTATTCTATGGCTAACTATCCTGCTGAAGGTGACCGTATCATGTTGACCGTGCGTATCGCTACACCTCCGTTCAAACCGAAACCACAAGTAGGTTTCATGGATGTGATGCCGGGTATCGCTTCTTCTTATATCTTTACGTTGAAACCGGGTGATAAGGTGACTATGAGTGGTCCTTATGGTGATTTCCACCCAATTTTCGATTCTAAGAGAGAGATGATGTGGATTGGTGGTGGTGCTGGTATGGCTCCATTGCGTGCCCAAATCATGCACATGACGAAGACGTTGAAGACTACGGATCGTAAGATGTCTTACTTCTATGGCGCGCGTGCCTTGAACGAAGTGTTCTATTTGGAAGATTTCTTGGAAATAGAGAAAGAATTCCCAAACTTTACGTTCCACTTGGCGCTTGACCGTCCTGATCCTGCCGCTGATGCTGCGGGTGTTAAATATACGGCTGGATTCGTTCATCAAGTAATCCATGATACTTACTTGAAGGATCACGAGGCTCCGGAAGATATCGAATACTACATGTGTGGTCCGGGCCCGATGTCAAAGGCCGTGGAAAATATGCTGGATAACTTGGGTGTACCTCGTGAGATGTTGCACTTCGATGATTTCGGTGGATAAAATAGGATTTCTATATCTACAGATAGAAGGCGGGGGTTAAGATCCTCGCCTTTTTTATTTTGGCCTTGAAACTCCTCTTTACGAAGATATACTTCAAATGCTATAGGATATATACTGCATGTGTCATAGGATATATACTTCATTAACGAAATAAGTCGTACTTCTATGTCGGCACATTAAAAATGTAATTATTTTGAAATAATATGCAGCGTTTATCGTTTTATAAGCATCTAAGCTTATATAGTCATAAAAACAAGTTAGACATGAAGCCATTGATTTTATCTTTTTTTGCGGTTTTATTAGGATACTCATTCTTTTTCGATAAAGATGATGAAATAAAATTGCGTAATGTTGACCAGATATCGTTGGAATCTAATTCTACGATGCCTGAGAGGGGTGATTCTGTCACTTTGTATGCGAAAAGGCTCCCTAATACTCCGGAATATATTTTACGAATCGCAAAACCGGAGGATTATCTCTTTACGAAATAAAATTTTCGTGTTAAAATATTTGTTTGTTTGACGAATATTGCTATGTTTGTGCCCATGTAACTTTTAATACGTGGGATATGGATTTGAAATCTACTCAATATATAGAAAAAACAGGAAGTGTCGCAAAGGCATTCCTGTTTCTTTTTCTTCTCTTTCTATCAAGCATATATAATCTGTTTAAGTTTGCCAGCCTTGAAAATGAGGAGGTAGAAGTATCAGATATGGTGCTACCTTCTAAGACTTCCGGTGATGTCGAGTATATAGAACAAGATGACTTATCTGCAAACTGTAAATTCCTAATCGATAGAACTACTCACTGGTTGGGCTGAGTAAGCCCTTATCTGATCCGTGCGAGTGCATAGAAGGATAAGGGGAACTTATTTTAGGTAATTAAACGATTTTCTCTAATATATTGTATTCCGGTATATCTTCGAGGAAAGCATATGTCTGTTTCTCATAGTCGATTTTACAACAAAAATGACGGATGCCGTTGCTTACGGTTAAGTATTTTACGTGTAAGACCATGTTATAACGTACGATTTGATCGAATACGGCGCTTGTTATCTCGATGTGTGGAGCTTTATATTCAATAATCATTAGAGGTGCTAGAAACCGATTGTATGCAACGGTATCGCATCGTTTGGATGTTCCGTTTAGTTTCACCGCTACTTCATTCGCTAAAAGTTCTTGAGGATAGTTTTTTTCCGTGACCAAATAGTTCACGAAATGTTGTCGTACCCATTCCTCTGGCGTTAATGCGACAAATTTTCGGCGTACAGGATCCCAAATAGAAGGCTTTCCTGCTTTCTCCGTAACTTTGACTGAGAATTTTGGTAGATTTAATGGGAGCATTTGCTATATTTGCTATTTATATTCTAACTAAAATGCACCTCAAAGGTAGTTATTTATGAGAACAAAACAAGAAATCGTAGAAAATTGGCTGCCTCGTTATACCGAGCGAAAGCTAGAAGACTTCACTAAGCACATATTACTCACTAACTTTACTAAATATGTCGAGATATTTGCGGATCATTTTAATGTCCCGATTTTGGGATTGAAAAGTTCGATGCCCAATGCCTCGGCAGAAGGGATTACCATTATCAATTTTGGGATGGGAAGTGCGAACGCTGCTACAATCATGGATTTATTATCAGCAGTCATGCCCAAAGCGGTGCTTTTCCTCGGTAAATGTGGAGGATTAAAAAGAGCGAATGTATTAGGGGATTATGTATTGCCAATAGCGGCGATCCGAGGTGAGGGAACGTCGAATGAGTATTTACCACCTGAGGTACCTTCATTGCCCGCTTTTTCAATGCTTCGTGCCATTTCTTCCGCCATACGTGATCATGGAAAAGATTATTGGACAGGTACGATTTACACGACAAATCGCAGGGTTTGGGAATACGATAATGCTTTCAAGGAATATCTTCGTAGTACGCATGCCACTGGTATCGATATGGAAACCGCAACCTTGCTTACTGCCGGTTTCGCTAACCAAATACCTACGGGTGCATTGTTGATGATATCGGATAAACCGATGGAAGAAGATGGTGTAAAAACAGAAGCGAGTGACCGGAAGGTAACTCAACAATTTGTAGGAGAACAGGTAATGTTGGGAGTTGAAGCTCTTCAACAGATTTTGGATGGTAAGAAAACCATCCGTCATATCCGTTTTAGTTGGTAATAGCGAAACCTCATAATTTATGGCAAAAAAAGAAATTACTTTCGAGGAGATTTGTAGGGATATAACAGCAAGGAAGTTTCAGCCTGTTTATGTGTTAATGGGCGAAGAGCCTTTCTTCATCGATCAAATAACAGATTTGTTATTAAAAAGCGTATTAGAGGAATCTGAGAGAGATTTCAATCAGATTATTCTATACGGCGCAGATACAGATGCTATTTCTATTATCAATGCGGCACGTCGTTTTCCGATGATGTCCGAATATCAATTGATCGTTGTTCGAGAGGCTCAATTAGTGAGAGATATAGAGTTGCTGAGCAGTTATGTGAAGAATCCTTTGTCATCAACTATTTTGGTCATAAATTACAAATATAAGACTTTAGATCGCCGTCGTGCGTTAGCGGCCGCAACCGATAAAAACGGTATTTTATATGAGTCAAAAAAGATCCCGGATTATAAAATGCCGAGTTTTATCACCTCTTTGATGCAACAGCGTTCTATCGGTATCGATCCAAAAGCCGCTCAAATGCTCTCAGATTTCCTTGGAAACGATTTAAACCGTCTCAATAAGGAATTAGATAAGCTGGCAATTATCTTGGCTGAAAAGGCCTCAAAACGCATCACACCGGAATTGATCGAGCAAAATATAGGGATTAGTAAAGAATACAATAACTTTGAGCTGATAAAGGCACTTGCCATGAAGGATATATTAAAGGCTAACCGGATCGCTCAGTATTTTGAGAAAAACCCTAAAAGTAATCCGATACAGATGACACTTCCTGTATTATTTAACTATTTTTCAAACTTGCTGATTTGTTATTATTCAAAGGATCGATCGGAATCAGGATTGATGACCGCACTTGGTTTACGGGGAACTTATCAAGTAAAGGACTATCTTTTGGGGATGAAAAATTATCCAGCGATGAAAGTTTTTAATTTGATCAGCGATATCCGAACGACTGACGCAAGATCTAAGGGAGTGGAAAACTCTTCAGCGACAGATGCAGATTTACTAAAAGAATTACTTTACAAAATTTTACATTAAACAGAAATCATAGACTTAGTGCAGGCAAAAGGGCCTTTTTTCCTAGAATGATGAAAAAGTCAAACTGGAAAAAGAGGCCTTTTTGTTTATTTATCAATTAATTACGCATATTTTATCTCTCTGAGATTTTAAAATTTATTCAATCACGTACTTCTTTCCTCAAAAATTCCAAGAAATCCATACTTAAAGCTATAATCGGTATAGCCATAGATTGCCTTCATTATCCGTTAAAGGAAAAATAGACAAGTTGGCAGTAAAATAAATAGAGTAAAATTATATTGTATACAAATATAACCGAGGAATGGATGTTTACAATCATATATACAATAAAAGTATTTGAGTAGATTACAAATGTTGGTGGTTTTTGTAATCATTATATAGACGTTACAAATGTATCATGTTTACATTACTAATATAAATCATGGATTACTATATATTTCTTTATCCACGTAAGATTTGCTATAAATTATAAATAACCAGTTTTTTATATAGAAATATTGATTGTTTACATTAACTAAACATGTTTTTTCGTCTACAAACGTATAAAAACCCCCTAACTATACATTATATGTATTATTATATTTACATATAGATCAGATATATATGCTATTTTTCTAAAGTTTTTCTAAATACTCTATACCTCCTTCTTGAACACGGTTTACAGTTCTACCCATCACATATGTATCGGTGTGACACATATGTATCAATTTAGTTTTATAAAAATAAATTGCACAAATGGAAATATTGATTTATCTTTGTATCCAGTTTGCTTTATGGACATTTATCTTAGTAAACGGTCATAATGGCAGTATTCTAGTAAGAATTTAAGATATATATGAATATGAGAGATCGTATTTTAAAAATAATGGAACGTGAAGGACTTACCCCTTCTAAATTTGCCGAATCGATCGGTATACAGCGTTCGGCAATGTCACATATTATATCTGGGAGAAATAATCCGAGTTTGGATGTTCTGCTAAAAATACTGGAACGGTTCACTTATGTTGATTCTGACTGGCTATTGTTTGGCAAAGGCGAAATGATCCGAGAACATGTGTTAACTGAACCTAATTTGTTTACAAATATGCTTGAAAATCGTCCCAATGTACAAGTTGTTGCCGAAAATCGCAAGGAAATTGGGGTTGAGACACCTGTAAACATCCAGAAACAACCTGTTGTAGAGCAAGTTATATGCCAAGAAAAGCCTTCTAAAAATGTTAGTAAAATAATGATATTTTACTCCGACAATACGTTTGATACTTTCGTCCCTGAAAAAAACAAGAAAGACTAAGGTAAACTGTTCGGTATATACGTTATATTCATGTATCTTTGCGGATAAATTGAGTAATCGTGTATATGAAGAAGTACATCTTAGACATGAAGGTGACTGAAAACTGTCACCTTCATAAAAATTATTGCCTGCTAAAGTTAACCTCGGATGGGAATCTTCCAGAGATGCTTCCCGGACAATTTGTAGAGGTTCATGTAGAAAACTCTCCTACAACATTCTTACGTCGTCCGATTTCTGTCAACTATGTAGATAAGTCTAAAAATGAGTTGTGGTTATTGATTCAACTTGTTGGTGATGGCACGAGAAAAATGGCAGAATTCCGTCCCGGTGATATTGTAAACATAATGCTACCACTGGGTAATAGTTTTACAATTCCTTCCAAGGAACAGGAGAACAAAAGACTTTTGCTGATTGGTGGTGGTGTTGGAACCGCTCCGATGTTATATCTAGGAGCTTGTTTAAAAGAAGCCGGTTTTGAGCCTACTTTTCTACTTGGAGCTCGTTCTAAGGATGATGTATTGCAATTAGATGAATTCCAGAGATTTGGTAAGGTTTATATCACAACCGAAGATGGTTCGCTAGGCGAGAAAGGGTATGTGACTAACCATACGATCCTTAAAGAGGTCCGATTTGACCAGATTTATACTTGTGGTCCTAAACCAATGATGGTGGCGGTAGCGAAATACGCAGGTGCGGAAGCTATTTCTTGCGAGGTTTCTCTTGAGAACACGATGGCTTGTGGCATAGGTGCTTGTTTGTGCTGCGTAGAGAAAAACAAGGAAGGTCATAATGTGTGTGTATGTACAGAAGGTCCCGTATTTAATATTGAGAAATTGTCATGGCTGAATTAAATGTAAACATTGGGAATTTACCGTTGAAAAATCCGGTAATGACAGCATCCGGCACGTTCGGATATGGTATAGAATATGCTGATTTCATGGATATTTCACGTTTGGGGGGTATTTTCGTGAAAGGTACCACTATCCAACCTCGTGAAGGTAATGATTATCCAAGAATGGCGGAGAGTCCTTCCGGAATGTTGAATGCCGTGGGGCTTCAGAATAAAGGCGCCGATTATTTCGCTGAGCATATTTATCCGGAGATCAAGGACATCAATACGAATATGATCGTAAACGTGAGTGGGTCTTCGGTTGAAACGTATGTCGAGTGTGCGGAAAAGATCGCAGAGTTAGATAGGATTCCCGCTATCGAACTGAACATTTCTTGTCCGAACGTAAAGCAAGGTGGTATGGCTTTCGGCGTTACTACGTGTGGTGCAGGAGAGGTTGTTAAGGCTGTTCGTAGGGTTTATCCAAAGACACTTATTGTAAAACTTTCTCCTAATGTAACTGATATTACGGAGATCGCTAAAGCTGTTGAAGCGGAGGGTGCGGATTCTGTTTCGTTAATTAATACGATGCTTGGAATGGCCATCGACGCAGAGAAACGTAAACCTATATTATCTACAATAACTGGAGGTCTTTCCGGGCCTTGCGTAAAACCTGTAGCTCTACGTATGGTATGGCAAACGTATCATGCGGTAAAGATTCCAATTATAGGTTTGGGAGGTATTTCAAATTGGAAAGATGCCGTGGAGTTCATGTTAGCTGGGGCTAGTGCTATCCAGATCGGAACTTATAACTTTGTAGATCCAACTGTTTCTATCAAGGTTATTGATGGATTGAATGACTATTGTGACCGACATGGTTTTAAATCAGTAAAAGAGTTGATCGGAGCATTGGATATTCAGAGATAATCTAAGTTCATTTATAGACTTTATTTCCATTTTTTCAATAATAAAAAAGGATGTGTTCGCTTACGCAAAAAGAACACATCCTTTCTTTTTATTATGAAAAATTATTCGATCTCTAATACGGCCGGACAATGATCAGAATGTACGGCATCGTTTAATATATAAGCGGCTTTAACTTTCGGCTTCATATTGTCGCTAACCATACAATAATCAATACGCCATCCTTTATTTTTAGATCTGGAATTGAAGCGATAACTCCACCATGTATATTCTTGCTTATCCGGGTTCAAGAAGCGAAATGTATCCGTAAAACCTGCGGATAAGAAGCGAGTCATCCATTCCCGTTCTTCCGGAAGGAAACCACTGTTCTTTGCGTTCCTGATCGGATCATGAATATCTATCGGCTCGTGGCAAATGTTGTAATCGCCACAGAGAATTAAGTTCGGACGGGATTTCTGTAACTCAACGACATATTTCTGGAAATCTTCCAGCCATATCATCTTAAAATCCTGCCGTTCATCCCCACTAGTCCCGGAAGGATGATAGACACTTACGATCGATACATCCCCGAAATCAGCACGGAGGAAACGTCCCTCATTATCATACTTCTCGATTCCCATTCCATACTCGATATGATCCGGTTCCTGTTTCGTAAGAATGGCCACGCCACTATATCCCTTCTTTTGGGCACTAAACAAATAAGACTTATATCCTAAAGTCTCGAATGTTTCTGACGGGAACTGGTCTGGTTGCAACTTTGTCTCTTGGATACATAACACGTCCGGCTGTTCTTGAGCCAACCATTCGGGCAAGCCTTTACCTACGGCAGCCCTTAATCCATTTGTATTGTACGTTATTATTTTCAATTTTTCTAAGTTTAGAGGTGAATGACTTTTATTCTGTCTCAAAGATACAACTTTTGACGATTTTACATTGTTTTCATTCCATAATCGGTACATAGAAATTTTCTATATTTGTATAACTTAGAATGAATGACAGACTATGCTGGAACATTTGAACGATATTTTAGAGAATACTCAGATAACGGCCTCGACCGCCGCCGTACGATTAGCTATCAGCTTCGTGCTTGGCGCTATTATCGGTGTAGAAAGACAATTTCGCCGTAGGGACGCTGGTATGCGGACCTTTACCTTGATCTGTATGGGATCTGCCGCCGCCATGTTGATATCTATCTGGATACCACAAACCTATCCGAATTTCTTGAATGGAGATCCGGGGCGTATCGCCGCCCAAGTCCTTACAGGTATTGGTTTCTTGGGAGCAGGAGCTATTATTCAAAGTCATGGAAGCGTGCATGGACTCACTACGGCGGCTTGTATTTGGGTAATGGCTGTAGTCGGTTTGGCCGCTGGTGCCGGCATGTTCTTGGCCGCTTCTATCACTACGGCATTTACCTTGTTCGTATTGGTTTCTTTAGAAAGGCTGGAGCGACGTATGTATTTGGATGGTGTTAATAAAATACTTACGATAAATTGCTCAACCTCGACTCCCGATCTTAAAGGTATCCGGAAAATCTTGGAAAATAGGAGCATATTTATCGTAAGTCTTTCTTATGAGCATAATTACGACAAGAATACGTCGACAATTACCTATAAAGTCAATGTGAAATCCAAGTCCTCTTACAGTGAGTTATTCACTGAGATTCGAAAACTTGGTTATATTTCACAAATACGTCTTCTAGCTTGACAATGCCGTTTATTCAAGTTCACCCTTTAGCATATGCCCGGCGATACGAGCCGCTTCCTTAACGTATTTACCGCAAGGACGTTTGGCATAATACTGTTGCGTGCGTGCGGAAGGAGAGGGATTCGTCGATGTCTCTTCCGGAGGAAGAAGGCTACGGCAAATGATCGTCCCATGCTTCTCCTTGAATAAAGCCGCCATTTTTTGTACCATGCCATAGTTGCGGGCACGCGCCTCTTGATCTAGCGGATCAAATACCGGATACTTAAATCCGGCTAACATCGCCATTGCGTTTACGGTACCACAAACCTCACGCATGCGTCCGACACCTCCTCCAAAAGATACAGACATCTTTTTCGCCAGCTCTAAATCCAACTCGAAGACATCCGAATAAGCGAGGAATACAGATTGAGCGCAATTATATCCGGACTCGAAGTTGTGGACCGCTTGGTTCACACGCTCCTCTATATCAAAGGATTTCATAGTCAACACAAGCTCTGTCCGCCTTTACCGGGCCAATAATTCCTTTAGCGACCGCTACATGTTCCGGATGATTAGCGTACGTATTTACATCTTCCAAGGTAGGCAATTCAGTAGTTAAAATAATATCCCAAGTCTCCGCCGGATTACAATTAAAATCTACACGGATCATTTTCAATACGTCTATCTTATTGATTAAGGCTTCCAGTTTATCCTTAATTTCTTGCATTTTGGCTTGCTTCTCAGCCGGAGTTTGAAACTCCTTCAACTTAAACATTACAATATGTCTGATCATAATCGCTATACATTAATTATATATATTACATCTGTTCATCCAAATACGAATCCTTGTATCCAAGGAAATATAAGATACCATCGAGGCCAATCGTAGAGATAGATTGCTTGGCGGTCGCCTTTACCTTCGGTTTGGCATGGAAGGCGATACCTAGACCGGCGATACTAATCATCGGCAAGTCGTTCGCCCCGTCGCCAACCGCTACGGTCTGGCGAATATCCACGTTCTCCACTTGCGCGATCAGGCGTAATAATTCCGCTTTCCGCTTCCCATCTACGATATCGCCCACATGATTACCCGTTAGCTTGCCATTCTCGATCTCAAGCTCGTTGGCGTATACATAGTCGATATTATATTTTTGTTTAAGGAAATTACCGAAATAAGTGAAACCTCCGGAAAGGATAGCGATCTTGAAGCCCACCTTTTTCAAGATACGCATCAAACGGTCTACACCTTCTGTGATCGGTAGATTCTCGGCGATCTCCTGCATCACGGATACGTCCAACCCCTTTAATAAGGCACAACGCTGGCGGAAGCTCTCGCAGAAATCGATCTCTCCACGCATGGCTGCCTCTGTAATCGCTTTTACTTGATCGCCAACTCCGGCACGTATCGCCAACTCGTCGATAACCTCCGTCTCTATCAAGGTAGAGTCCATATCGAAACAAATCAGACGGCGCATACGGCGATACATGCTATCCTCTTGGAAAGAGATATCCATCTCAAGCTCCGTGGAAAGTTTCATGAACTCCGCTTTCATGCACTCCTTGTTTTTCGGGGTACCACGTACGGAAAACTCCACGCTCGCCTTGGGGGTACGGGCATTCTCGTCCAACGGGATACGTCCCGTGAGCCGCTTGATATCATCAATATTCATATCTTGCTCCGCTACGATCCGGGAAACACCCGCGATTTGCTTGGCTGTAAGCTTTCGGCTTAATATCGTGATGATATATCGGTTCTTGCCCTGCATACCTACCCATTTACTATATTCTTGCTCTGTAATGGGATTGAAACGGATATTGACGTCTAATTCGTAACTCTTGAACAGTAGTTCTTTCAATATATCGCCGGAATTTCCTTCCGTGCTTTGAAACAAGATACCCAATGATAAATGGTTATGGATATCCGCTTGACCGATATCGAGGATAACAGCGTTGTTCTTGGCTAGAATCTCCGTAAGAGCCGCCGTTACACCCGGACGATCCGCTCCATTGATATTTATCAGTATTATTTCGTCGTTTTGTGCCATATTTGTCATTCTATTAGGCAAAAGTACGTAAGAATTATCGAAAAAGAGTATAATATATTAAACATTTTTGCTTATATTTGTTTTATCGTATTAACGACAAAATGTTTAATGAGAACCTGGCAACCTTAAAAAGTCCTGACCGGCAGGCGAAATGTATGAGAATCCAATTTGAAATCAAGGAAAAGTTGCCCGACATTATTTCTGAAATACTTCATTCAGATAAGTGGCTGACTTTAGTGAGAGATGAGAATCATGGATTACGACGTGTGACGATTAAAGATCCCTACTTTGATTCAGAGGCATCCGTCGATATCTGGGAGCATGAGATTCATGTAACGACAGCTTGGTCTAACTACACCTATCGGATCTATCAAAAAGGTAATTCTGTTTGGTGCGAATACATTGGCGCTTATAGAGGATTGCTGGAGCAAAACCTTTTGCCTACAATGACTCCGAAAGAAAACATTCTGGATTCGGAGGTATTGAACAGCTCTTTGTTTGGTGACAGGAAAGAGACCTTGAGAAATTACAGCGTGGAAAACCTTAAGCTGAAGAATTTTAGGCGGGATAATTTCACCGCGGAATATCAACTGGCTTCTCCGCAAGACCATCCTAAGATCGTATATGATGAGTTTATTAAAGAAGGGGTTCCAATTCCCCCTCCTGAAGATTGAAAAGAAAAGTCTGGTAATTAATACCGGACTTTTCTTTTTGAGGATCATCGCATGATACCCGAATCCTCGTCGCTATTCCAAAGTTTCTTCTTGCCTTCCTTAAACTTGCGGCCGAAATCGAAGTTCCAAGAGAAGGTTAGCATCAACATCCGGGAGAAGTCGTTCGCATACATGTTCGTATGGCTGGGAGCGTAAGCGTTCCAGTTTTCCTCTACCCGTTTGTACTGGCTGGAGAAAGGCATCATCAGTCCGGCTCCAACGGCGAATTTACCTTGATTGTACCGGAACATAAACATGTGGATATTCTCGCCACCTTTTAATAACTCTCCGATAAACCGGTTGTAGCTGCTTTGTATCTGGAACATAGCCATGAACTTCTTGTACATAGCCATGACGGAAGCCCGGTAATACCAATTGGTATAGGTATGCGAATAACTATTTCCTTCGCTAATATAACGATTAACGCCACCTGTCACGGATAGGCTTACGATCCGCTTGATGATAGGGCCGACACGTAATGTCAAGTCACCGCTTAGTTTCTGCCATCCTTTTTGGTTATCGGTAATGCGAATGAACTTATTGTTTTCCCGTATCACTTCCTCCATGATCCGGTTCGGGCTATTGCTGTAATAAAAGTTTAAGTCTCCGGTGAATATTCCTTTTTTATATAGATAATTGGCTTGCATGTCATAACTCTTATAGGGTTTCAGATAAGGATTTCCCCGGCGTATCTGGAGCGTATCGATGTATTGCTCGATGGCGCTTAGCTCCGATAGGCTAGGTGAGACATTATTTACGCTACCGTTCACCCGGAAATACATATTATCCGTAAAGTTATATTGTAAGGATACCTTTGGGCGGAACGTATAATATTGATAATCTTCCTCACCTTCTTGCTTGAACCATGAGCGGGAAACACCTATTCCGGCGGTATAATTCAACTTCTTGACACGTCCGCTGAATTCCGTATAGAGGTACGTCTCCGATTGTTTCATCTTGGTTCGTCCTCCAACCGTTCCGCCGTAGGTGTTATCCGTCCACGATTGGGTATGTTTCAACCCTCCGCCCAATCGACCGGCCTCGAATTGCCGTTCGTAGATTCCCTCGCCGATAATGGAATATTTGTCTCCGTCCACGTTCGACAAGATATCCGACAAGAGGATATCGTTTTTCCATTCTTGATACATTTGGTTTGCGTTCGTATTTATGTACGTGCCTACCATATTAAATATCAATGTCTGCTTATGTGGTAAGGAGCGTTGGTAATAAAGGTCGAGGGAAGGACGTTTGGTTGAGTTGCTATTCGGATTCCAAGCGTATGTCTTATCCTCGGGATGATTGTTTGCATACAGGTTCTTACCGTTACTACCTTTATCCTCGTCCGATAAGAAATAACGTAGCGTGGCATTGAAATAATAGTGGTCATTATCTACCAGATTATAATTAAGGGAGAGGTTATGGGAGGTCTCGGACATTCTTCCCGGAAGACCTTCCGAGGTGCGTTCCAGCGTTTCGCCATTCTCAAAGCGGAAGGTCTCGGTTCCTTCCGTCCAGATATGATACGGATTCCGGTAACGGACGGCGTATTGCAATCCGAACTCCGATTTCTTATGATTGAACTTCGCCGATACCTGATCGTCTCCAAAAGAGGTGGTCGGTGAATTACTAAGGTCTAGATTAACAGAACCACCGCTCGTTTCTCTCCGTACAATGTAATCGAGTACGACAGAGGCATTACCGTAGCGTAAGCCCGGATTATCATGATATTCTACCCGGATTACCTCCTGTGGCGATAAGCCCCGGATATCAGACAGCTCCACCTTGATACCGTTGATGCAGAATTGAATAGTCCCTTCATTCGATAGCGATACGCTATTCCGGATCGGGTCCACTTCCAAACGGGGAAGCATCAAGGCGTTCAATAGATTGATGCCATTGCTGGAAGCCGCTTTTTGCTCAGAGGTAGGGAACGTGATCTTACGGTCCGCCGTATTGCGGATAGCGGAAGCGTTGACCGTGACTTCATCTAAGGATATAGAGGAGGATGCCAATGAGATCGTACCGAGATCTATAGGCTGGGAAAGTCCCAGCACGGAGACTACCGAGGTCTTGTAACCTATGGAGGAAACAGATACTTGATAATCTCCGGCCTTGACTTTCTCGATCCGGAAAAGTCCTTTACTATCCGTCGTCGTCCCTGTGATGAATGCGGAATCGGCTGTTTGAAGCGTGATATTCGCAAACTCAAGAGGAGACTTGTCGGATAGATCAATGACTTTCCCCCGGATCTGTAATTGTTGTGCCCGAATACCCCAAGAAAAGGATATAAGAAGGGCTGCCATAATGATTTGTTTCATTATAGTACGATTTAATGATTAAGAAATAATGTGTGTATGTGCTTGTTACTTAGTCCAAATCTCTTCTCCGTTCAGACGGATCTTCTGGATATTGTTGATACGGATATGCAACGTGAGATTTTTATCTTGCCCGGCGTCCCTCGCCCCGCTAACCAATAATAGAGAATCGTGGCGGCTGACTTCCGGCAAATACCGTTTCATTCCCTCGTAATAGAGTAACGACCGGTCCTTTGCTTCCAGTATTTGCCCCCGGGGAAATTCGGAGGCGGTTCTCGTATCGACTTTTATGTTTTCCGCTTTCAACTCCGGATTATCTATCTGGATAATCTGAAACTTTTGCGTGAAACCTGTAAGGCATTTTTCCGACGTAAACTGGGCAGCGCCGAAAGTGAGGGCTGGAACGATATATAATGTCGCTATCAAGGCGATAAACACGCGATTACTTTTTTTCATGATTGTCTTTATTTAATGGTAGATATATATAATGTATAGGCTTTCGTAAGCTCGTCGATACCTACATCTAGCAGGTGCATCTCCTTGAAGACGGCGGGAAGTACCTCTTCCACGAACTGGTTATGGCGCATCTCACGGATTTTTTGCTCGGCGTCGGAAGCGACGAAGTAGCCGATCCCACGCTTGTTGTAAATAATATCGTTGGCTTGCAGACGTTCGAAGGAACGCATGACCGTGTTCGGATTCACTTCCATCTCTACTGCCAGTTCCCGTACGGACGGAATACGGCTATCGGCTTTGTAATTACCACTCAATACCCGGTCGCAAATCCGCTCGGCTATCTGGATAAATATGGATTGATTCGTATTGTAGTTCATCTTAGTTCCTTTTCTTTAAGTTTTAGATAAGCGACGTATAAGACCACGAGGGTCGCGATGAGAAATGCGGGTGTAAAGGCAAAGCTCAGCCAATACACGGCGGTATAAAGCGGGGAAGATTCATAACAAAAACTATTCATACCCGGCTGGATATTCAAGATGTTTATGCATAGATAAACAATCCCTATGATAGAAGCGATTATCAATATATATCCACCACAAGCGATTCCTAAAGCATACTTCTTGAATGTGACGTAAGAGAGGAACATCAAGGAACCGACAAACGCCAGCATGGTGAAATCTTGCAAGGTCATGATAATGTCCTTGAATGCTACAGGCTGTATATGAATGAGCATTGAGGCTATTCCCGTCCCAGTCCAGAACGTGACTTGGTATGCTAAGAATACCACGATGCCTTCGATTAGGATAGCGGCATATTTCTCTTGGTTGCTCGCGGGAAGCGTTAAGAACAATCCTCTAGGGCGGTGTATCATTAAGTTTACGTAGCTACAGAAAGCGATAAAAGTTCCTAATGATCCCAATACATATAATGTAAAGGTACGGAATCTCGTATCCCATAAAATGGAGGATAACAGGAAAAAGAAGAGGACTCCGAGGATGACCAACACCCCATAAGCTAATTTCTTCTTATTCTCTATCCAATCTTTGCGAAGTAAAAGATTGATGCGTTGTATACTGAAATCTGTTTTCATAACTATGTGTATTTAGGAGTTCATGATTCTTTGGATCTCTTTGGGATACGTTATCGCCGCGTTAAAGAGCAACTCTAAGGATACGGCTGTCTCTTCCTTGTCCTCCCGTGCGGTGACGCCTATTGTCCCTTGCGGGGTAGGCTCGGAATAAAGAGCTTTCTCTTCCGGCAGGAGTGGTCCGAAATAAAGTTTCTCGCCGATCTCGTTCAACGTCTTATTCAATAGGATTTGCCTTTGGTCTAAGATCAATACCGTGTCGATCAAGCTTTCCAGATCCCTGACCTGATGCGTGGAGATAATAACCGTCTGATTGTCATCTATCAAAGAGGCTACCAGTCTGCGGAATGTCGCTTTCGAGGGAATGTCCAGCCCATTTGTTGGTTCATCCATTAGAAGCAGGGGCGTATGAGCGGCCAGCGCCAAGGTTATCGCCACCTTTTTCCGTTGTCCTTGAGACATTTTCGACAGGCGATCGGATAGATTGATCTCAAACGATTCTACGCAAGCCTTGCAGATATCGTCTCTAAATGTCGGATAAAAAGCCGCGTACATCTTTATATATTCTATGGCGGTGACCTCAGGCATGGAGATTTCCTCCGGCAATAAGAATATCTGCTGCAAGAAACGAGCGTTTCTCTCGGAAGGAATTTCCTCCAATACGAGGCAAGAACCTTGATCCGGAAAGATCTGTCCGCTTAGAAGGTTTAGAAGCGTAGTCTTTCCTTCACCGTTCTTTCCCAATAAGCCACAGATGTGTCCCGATCCAACCTCAAGATTGATACGATCAAGTACCTCTTTTTTGCGGCTATAGCTGAATGAGAGTTCTTTTAATGTAATCATATGTTTTGCTGCTTTAGTGTATTAGTTTAATAGTACACTGCAAATGTAGTGGAAGTTTTTGAATAAACAAGAGGGAAGGGTATTTTTTTCCTTTTATTTTTCAAGATGGCAGTACAAGGTGATTAAAGGGAATCTCTTAATGCTATTAGCCTCTTTTCCAAGAAGGATTAGCGGTTTGCTCTTGAAGCATTGCTAATTTTTCAGTTGGTGCATGATCTTCTAACGGCTGTTGGAAGATCATGCACCAACTGTTAGATGATTATGCAACAGCCGTTGGATAATCTATACTTAAAGATGAAATCGCTAAGGATTCCCTGTTATCGGTCTAAAGGTAGGGGAGCGGGAAGCTAATGATTCTTGATGATTTTGCGGTTCTCTCGGGGAGAAAAAGGTACTCTACTTCTAAATTTATGTTGCAAAACAGTTAATTTTTTATCGATGTGTGCGCTAAAACATATAAAAAAGCTTGCTAATTTGCAGAAAATCGCTATATAATTTGGTGGAAAGAAGTATTTGGCTTTATATTTGCACCCGTTAAAGACAAGTAAGTGTCTCTTTAGCGAAAGAAACATGCTTGTTTACGATCCTGAAAATCAGGAGTCGGGAGTTTATCCCCCGGGAGATTCCCCCGATTAAGTTTAACGTAAAATTGAAAATATGAAGGTAAGAGCTTATGTTCTCATCGCATCGGTAGCGTTATTAGGAATGTCTGCCGGTTCGAAAAAGGCGAAACTTACCGAGGGTGTGAACCCCGGTGATCTAGCTCCGAGAATAGAGTTTTTGGGAAACGACGCTAAAGCCAGTTTCCACAACCAATTAGGACGTTATACATTGCTCAACTTTTGGGCGGCTTACGATGCGGAATCGCGGGCTCGTAACGTGCAATTGGCGAATGAGGTTAACAAGTTTGGTCCGGACAAAATCGCGATGTGTTCGATCTCTATGGATGAGAAAGAATCTATTTTTACCGAGACGGTAAAGATTGACAAGTTGGATCTGTCAACGCAATTTCACGAAGGACTGGGTAAAGAGTCAGAGTTGTACAAGAAGTATGATTTAAGAAAAGGTTTCAAGAACTTCTTGATTAACGACGAAGGAGTGATAATCGCCGCCAACGTCACCCCGGAAAAACTGACCGAGATTCTGAAAGCAATTTAATCAGTATTATTTAGCAAAGAGGGCTGTTCCACTTCAAGATGGGACAGCCTTTTTTTATCGATTCACAAGTTTTCGTTTCGAGATGATGAAATAGCATGTATAGTCTGAGAAGGAAATGTACGCTTTCTTTTTAAGTCCGTGTTTATTATTAACTCTTTTTGATTTATTAACCCTAATGGATAGGGTGATTGAGAAGGTCCTCTGTCTTTACTGTAAATGAACAACTAACATCCTATAAATAATGAGATCTATACTTTTCTTTATTTGTTTGATCTTTACCTTTGAGGGACAGGCGCAAGAGGTAGAAAAATCCCATATGTGGAAAGTAGAACTCTCCGGTGCCTTGAATAATAATTCAGCATGGGAGGTAGAGCCATCTGTTACTTATCTACCGATTCCTTATGTGGGAATTACTATGGGGTTGCTTTTCTGTAATACGATTGAGAAAGATAGTTATACGGGGTTTTCAAGAGATAATCAGTGGTTCTGGGATTCAGATGAGAGTAATCCGGGCTGTCATTTCTTTGCGTTACGTCCGGCCATCCAGTTAGTAACTCCCGCTTTTAAATTCGGGAAAGACAAGGATACGGGACTCTCTTTGGTCGTTTCACCCGGATTAACCATTCCTTTGCCTGTCAATCAAGAGTTTAATATAAGCTATGTTCCAAACACTCCCGGGGTATGGATACCTCAAAAATTCGATCATATAAAGAACAAGGGAGGTAAATCGTTATTTTATCATATTAAAAGTATGTTGAGCCTCGATATAGACCAGCGGTATATATTCTCTTTGGGGTATATATTTTCGAATTTTGATTTATATAGTGGAGGGCGAAACTTCATTGTAGAGGGGAAAAGGCTTAGTATGCCTCGGATTCGTTTTATGCATTCATTCTTTCTAAGTATCGGATATCGGTTTTAAATCGTTTCATACATTGTCTTTCTCGTTTAGCCCAAAAAGGGAGAGCTGTTTTTAAGGCTCCCCCTTTTGCATAAGCTTATATATAATAATGTATAGGATTTATCGAATTGCTTCTACTTCTTCCGTACGCAAAGGGATCTTCTTTCCTAATAGACGAGCGCCGTTCTCGGTAATCAGATAGTCTTCCTCGTTACGTATGCCACTGAAATCCTTATATGTAAACAACTTCTCGTAATTGATGAATTCGGTGAACTTGTTCTGGCCTCTCCATAAATCCATTAATTCAGGGATGAAGTATACACCCGGCTCGATGGTCAAGACAAAACCCGGTTCCAGCTTACGTCCCAAGCGCAATGACTTACGTCCGAATTCCGTACTCTTCGGCTGTCCGTCATAACCAACGTATACCTCTCCCAGATTCTCCATATCATGTACATCCAATCCCATCATGTGGCCTAGGCCACAAGGCATAAACATGGCGTGAGCACCGGCTTTTACGGCCTCCATCGGATCTCCTTTCACGAAACCAAGGTCCTTTAAACCCTCCATGATCACTTTACAAGACAACTCATATACATCCACGAAAGGAATACCCGGGCGCAAAGCCGCTACGGCAGCCTCATGGGCGGCTACTTGAATATCATAGATGTCTTTTTGACGGGTCGTGAACTTAGAGTCGGCTGGGATGGTGGACGACATATCTCCGGCATATCCCATCTCAGTCTCGGCACCGGCGTCCAATAATAGCATATCACCGCTCTTAATCATATGACTATGATCATGGTTGTGCAAGGTCTGCCCATTGATCGTGGCGATGATAGGGAAGGAGAGCTGGTAATTGTTGGCGAAAGCGACTTCCGCAACGGCAGCCGCTACATCCGACTCCCGGATTCCCGGACGTACGGTACGCATGGCAGTCAGGTGCATATCGGCGGTTACGATACAGGCTTTCTCGATCTCGGCAATTTCTTCCTCGCTCTTGTAATTCCGTTGGTTTACGACACCCATGATAAAAGGCACGGAAGGTTTCTCCGCGCCGGGTACGATACCCAACCATTGGAATAACTTGATCTGGTGTTCCGCACGATACGTCGGCAGATAATGGATTGGCTGGCCTTTTTGCTGGGCATTCTTCAAATAAGTCTCGATCTCCTTAAAAGGACGGACTTCCTTGATACCTGCGGCCTCGCTCTTCTCTTTTAGGGTGGGCTGCGTACCCATCCATACAATCGCGTCTATAGTCAACTCATCGCCAAAGATGATCTCCTTATCGTTATCGATATCGATGATAGCGGATAACCCGGCGTATGGCAATCCGAAGAAATACAAGAAGGTAGAGTCTTGACGGAAGTGATACGTATTATCGGCGTAGTTCATCCCACTCTCGTCGTTTCCAAGGAATAGCAACAAACCGGAACCTATGGTTTGTTTCAGCTTAGCCCGGCGGGCCATATAAGTTTCTTTACTGAACATAAGGATTATTTTTTGTTAGTGTACCAAAGATAGTAATTAATGTAATATACTAGGCCGACATTCGAAATTATTTCTTACATTAGCCCATGTAAAATGTAACCTCTGGTACCTTATGAAGATTCAAAGAATTCAAGAACTTACCGATGCCTCCATCGTCTGTGGCTCAGAGAAACGGGAGAATGATGTGCAGTGCGCTTTTGCCAGCGATCTGATGAGTGACGTGCTTACGCTGGATTGTGGTGATGTGCTGTTGGTGACAGGACTTTGTAATTTGCAAACGATCCGTACCGCGGAGATGGCGGAAGTTTCTTATATACTTTTCGTGCGGGGGAAGAAAGTAACCCCGGATATGCTGGAGCTGGCTCGTGAGAACAATATGGTTCTTCTGGAGACGGATCATTCTATGTATCATACGGTCGGAGAGCTTTATAGCGCGGGGCTCCTTCCTATATATTGAGAAAGGAGGTCGTGAGATATGCTATTTAAGTTTGAGTTGGAGGGCGGTAATTTCTCGAAGGCGGGTTATGCGTCTAGCCAGATAAAGAAGGTCTTGAAGCAATTGGCTATCGATCCCCGGATCATTAAGCGGGTGGTCGTGGCGCTTTATGAGGCGGAGGTGAATATCGTGGCTCACGCTTGGAGAGGAACGGTTGTCGCTGAATTGGACGCTGATAAAATATCTTTGGAACTGAAGGATGAAGGGCCCGGAATCCCGGATATATTGCTAGCTATGCGTGAAGGGTATTCGACGGCATCCGAGGCCGTGCGTGAGATGGGATTTGGTGCCGGAATGGGACTTCCAAATATGAAGAAGAACGTAGATGAATTAACGATCGAGAGCCAAGTAGACGTAGGTACCACGGTACGTATGGTCACATGGTTTAATAAAGAAGGAGCGTAGACCATGGAGGAAGCTAATTTTTATCATGCCTTGAAGATTGACAATGACCGCTGTATAGGCTGTACGCATTGCATGAAAGAGTGTCCTACGGGAGCGATCCGTATTCGGGATGGTAAGGCTTTGATCCATAAGGATTGGTGCGTGGATTGCGGCGAGTGCTTGAAATCGTGCCCGACAGAGGCTATCTATGTGGAGCAGGATGACTTCCAGCGTATATTTGATTATAAATGCAGGGTAGCGTTGATGCCCACGGTATTTATCGGGCAGTTCTCAAAGTATACGACCGAGAAGGAAATTATCAGCGCCGTTATGGAACTGGGCTTTACCCATGTTTTCCAAGTAGAGTTTACCGCCGATATGATCCATAAGGAAATGGTACGGCAGATGGAAAACGCCGAGGAAAAGCCGGTGATCAGTTCTTTTTGCCCCGCTATCGTCCGGTTGATACAAGTCCGTTTCCCTGCGCTGGTGGATAATATCTTATTGGTGAAAGCGCCGGTAAACGCCTCGGCCACTTATTATCATAAGATATTGGAAGGGCAAGGTGTTCCCTCGGAAGAGATCGGTATCTTTTATGTTACGCCTTGCGCGGCGAAAATTGCGGCGTTGAAGGGAGCGGAAGGTTACTCATCTACGATCAAAGGCGTGATAAATATGGATACCCTATATAATAAGGTATACCATATTCTTAAGAATCGCCCGAGAGGATATGAGCCGGAATGTGAGCTTCCTCCGCCATTAACGAAAAAAGAGATGCGATGGAGCCAGACAGGAGGGGAGGCCAAACATTTCTCCGGTCGTTGCCTCGCGATCGATGAGATCCATAATGTGATCGATTTCTTGGAACGAATGGAAACGACCAGCGAGGTACGTAACGTAGACTTTCTGGAACTGAGGGCTTGCGACCGTAGCTGTGCCGGAGGTGTATTAGCCGTAGCGAACCGTTTCCTCACGGCCGAGCGTATCATGAAGCGATCCATGAACCGGGATAAAGTACCGATGATATACGCCGCCGATAATTTCGAGGCTTTATCCTATTTGAGGCAGCATATTACGATCCGTCCGGTGCAACCGAATCCCAAACGGTTGTACGATGGAACGATCGATGAGATGCTGAAGAAAATGGAGCAAGTGCGGAAATTGATGTGCTACCTACCGGGAATCGATTGTGGCGCTTGCGGCAGCCCGAACTGTCAAAGCTTGGCCGAGGATATCGTACGCCACGAGGCTCAATTCAGTGATTGCGTATTTATGCAACGTAATATGGAGAAGCACGGTAAACTAGACCAAGAGCATGCCTTCCGTATCGTTGAGAAGACATGGGGGAAAGATCGTTTAAATAAGGATTGTTATAAGAAAGGAGCTAAATATGAAGGTTTGTGATTTAGTGAAGATGTTGAATCTTACTGTATTTTGTGGAGAAGAGGGCCTTGATACAGAGATAACCGGAGGCTATACGAGCGATTTATTAAGTGATGTCATGGGACATATCGAGGAGGGTATGCTATGGATTACCATGCAAACCCATCAGAATATACTGGCCGTGGCTACTTTAAAAGACGCCTCCGCTGTATTGATCGTGAACGGAACCTCTCCGGATGATGAGACCTTACAAAAAGGTAGGGAAGAGGCTGTCCCTCTTTTAGGAACTACACGCTCCGCGTTCGAGGCTTCCGGTATGATTTACCGCTTATTACAGAATGAGAATGGATGAAACAGTATTTAGCTGATTTACATATCCATACTTGCCTGTCGCCATGTGGCAGTCTGGAAATGAGTCCATCGGAGATCGTGCGTCGTTCCTTAGCGAAAGGTTTGGATGCTATTGCCATTACGGACCATAATACGACCTTACAATGCCCGGAGATTCAATCCCTTGGCGAGAGATTCGGACTGAGGGTCTTTGCGGGCGTAGAAGTTACGCCCCGTGAGGAAGCGCATTGTCTGGTTTATTTCCCGACCGATGAATCCCGTAAGCGATTCCAACGATATTTAGAAGAGCATCTCCCTCCGATTCCAAATGATCCGGAACGTTTTGGCGATCAAGTTTGGGTGAATGCGGAGAATGAGATTCTAGGAGAAGTACCCTATCTTTTGCTCTCCGCCTTGGATCAAAGCGTAAACCAAATAGCCGCTCAAGCACGTAAGGTGGATGCTCTATTTGTAGCCGCCCATGTAGAACGTCCGTCATTCAGCTTGATCAGTCAATTAGGTTTTATAGACCCCTGCTTATCTTTAGATGCTATTGAATATAATAATCAGCAAAGATACAGTAAGTTATTGTCTATTCACGGGTATTTGAAAGAGCAGACTCAATACTCAGCCTCGGATGCTCATTACCCCGAACAAATAGGTACTCAGCCCTCCATTTGGCAAACGGAGGAATTAACCTTCGATGGCTTACGAAAGGCTTTTGATCAAAAAGACAATCACTTAATTTTCGCCTCTCATGGATAATCTCTCGTTTCATATCACGGATATAACCGCTAATAGTATCAGAGCAAAAGCTTTTGATATAGAGATAGATATACAGATAAAGGACACATCCATATGTATTCGTATCGCGGATAATGGCTGTGGTATGGATCCGGAAACAGTCTCTCTGATCCGTAATCCGTTTTATACGACTCGCACGACACGAAAAGTGGGTCTAGGCTTACCTTTCTTGATACAAAACGCGGAGCAAACAGGCGGGAATGTGGAAATATCTTCCATACAGGGAAAAGGTACGGTAGTTGTTGCTTGTTTTGTCTCATCTCATATTGATTGTCCGCCTTGGGGAGATTTGGCGGGTACAATGGCTATGCTTATAGGCAGTAATCCGGACATAAACATTCATTTCTCATATCATTCAGATCTGGTTTCATTTGATATCAGTACGCGAGAGCTTAAAGAAATCCTAGAGGACATGCCATTAAGTCATCCGAAAGTCATGCTTTATTTGAAGGAGTTAATAGCGAATCAAATAGTTGCGTCAAGCTTGAATTAATCTTTTCATATAGGTGATCTGATCTTTTCACAGCTGTGATACGATCTTTTCACATCCATGAAACAAACGTTTCACAGCCGTGAAAAGATCTGTGTCTTTACTCAAAGCAGCTACAAGCTTTGCTTGAATGCACTAATTTATCCTTATCTTGCTATTAATTTTATAATTCCCATTATGTTTAATAGTATTATGAACGATCAAAAAATGACTACTCCGATACATGATACACAAATAAAAAACCGCCTAGTAACCTTATATTACTAGACGGTTCCATTTATTCTGAAAGAAGAAATTACTTATTCATCTCTGCTTCAATAGCATCGAATTTATCACCCATATTCAAGTTGTAGTAAATACCTCTTAAAGCAGTCATATATTCTCTTTCTTCTGGTTTCATTTGGTGAGCTTTCTCAAAGTAAGGAAGAGCTTGCTTAAAAAATTCCTTAGCTTTGCCTAATTCCTCTTGATATTGTTTTGCGTCGTTGATCATATTAGCCTCACCTTGCTTGTTTACACCTTGGTTGTAATATACACGACCTAAGTTAGAGAGAGATTCGATATAGTCCGGATTGATCGCCAATGCTTTCTTGAAATACTCTTCAGCTTTAGCGTAATCTTTCAAACCAGTCTCATAAACACGGCCCATTACATCGTAAAGCTGTGGATTGTTGGAATCCTTAGCGATAGCTGTGTTCAAATATTCAATAGCTTTCTCATTTCTATTAGAATAGATGTAATTGTTTATAAGGCTCATTAAGAAATACTGTTCCTCGGGGAATTTATTCAAACCTTCTTCCAAAGTCTTCTCTAAATTCACGGTATCCTTAGCTTGCTCATACTCATAGCATAAGTATTGATATACCTCGCTTGCTCTATAATCCGTATTTTTAGCACGCTCTAACGCTGCGATAGCTTTTTGAGAATCGCCAAGTTGGGTCGCTGCTACAGCGGCATAGAACTGAACTGTCATGAAGTTTGAATCTCTTTCAGCGACAGCCTCACCTTTAAACATCGGCATATCAGATATTTTCAGGTATTGCTCGAAGAAATCGTAAGCTTTGTTATAATCTTTCTGATCGAAATAGTAAGCACCACCATTGATGTAATATACGTGGTTTGCTCCTAGGATACCTTTGATATCTTTCGTGAACTTAGGTTTAACTTTTCCTTTTTCATTAGGAAGTTGATCTAACTCATATGCTTTCTCAAAGTATGGCAAAATACTACCCAATGCCTCGTACATAACAGGCTCGTCCGGTTGTTGGCCCAAGACTTGTTTAGTTCTTTCGTTGCTGAACTGTTGATCCTCGATAAAACCGGCAACATACCAAGTTTTAGCGTCATCCTTTGTTTCTGGATTTTCCAAAGCTCCTTTAATAAGAGTTCTGGCTTCCGAGAAATCAGGAGTTGAACCCTTAGCTATACTTTGAGCCTCATTTACAGCTTTTTTCTGTGCAAAAGAGACCGATGCTGCGACACATAGTGCCACTGTTAATAATACTCGTTTCATTGTGATAGTAATTTTGAGATTAATATTTCTATTTGTTTAAAATTATTCAGTTATTTCTTCGTTATCATTTTGTTCGTTATCCTCCTCTGATTCCGGTAGATCAACATCAGTACCTAGACTAGCTTGATTCTCACTGAACTCTCTTCCCTCATTCTCTTGTCTGGCTTCTTGTTCCGCTTTTTGCTCGGCTATCTCCTCTTCACTCTCAGACAATACTTTACATACAGAAGCGATTTCGTCGTTGCGCTTTTCTAGATTAATCAAACGAACACCTTGAGTAGCACGTCCTATTACGTTTAAATCGGCCACTTTCATACGGATAGCGATACCCGACTTATTGATAATCATTAAATCGTTCTCGTCCGTAACATTCTTGATGGCAACTAATTTACCGGTCTTCTCCGTGATATTAATGGTTTTTACGCCTTTACCGCCACGATTCGTTATACGATAATCCTCGATAGAGGAACGTTTTCCATATCCCTGCTCTGATACGACGAGTACGGTCTCTTTTTCCTTGTCCTTGATACAGATCATACCAACGACTTCATCGGTATTATCCTCGTCCAAAGTCATACCTTTCACTCCGGAAGCCGTACGGCCCATTACACGTACCGCGCTTTCATGGAAACGGATCGCCCGGCCGTTACGGTTCGCTATGATCACCTCGTTGTTACCATTCGTCATACATACTTGGATCAAGCCATCGTCTTCACGCAATGTAATAGCGTTCACACCGTTTTGACGAGGACGGGAATAGGCCTCCAACAAGGTCTTTTTGATCACACCTTTTTTCGTACAGAATAATAGGTAATGAGAATTAATGAATTCCGTATCGGTGGTTAATTTCTTAACACGTATAAAGGCTTGTACCTTATCATCCGGCTCGATATTCAGAAGATTCTGGATCGCACGCCCTTTAGCGTTCTTAGCTCCTTCCGGAATCTCGAATACCTTCAACCAATAACATTTACCTTTTGCCGTGAAGAATAATAAGGTCGCGTGCATGGATGCCGGATAGATATACTCAACGAAATCCTCGTCTCTAGTCTCGGAACCCTTCGCTCCTACACCACCACGGCCTTGGGCACGGAACTCGCTTAACGGGGTACGTTTGATATATCCCATATGAGATACGGTAATGATCATCTCATCATCCGCGTAGAAATCCTCCGGATTTAATTCCTCAGAGGCGTAAACGATATCCGTCTTACGTTCGTCGCCAAATTTATCCTTGATTTCTAATAATTCATCTTTGATAACCTTCATGCAAAGGTCCTCATTCTCCAGAATCTCATTCAAATAAGCGATCAACTTCTCGATCTCCTCATATTCCGCACGCAATTTATCTTGTTCCAGACCTGTCAACTGACGAAGTCTCATCTCGACAATCGCACGTGCTTGAAGCTCAGATAAAGAGAAACGTTCGATCAAACGCTCGATAGCCTCTTGCGGGCTCTTGGAAGACTTGATAATCGCGATTACCTCGTCTATATTATCGGAAGCGATGATCAAGCCTTCCAATATATGGGCTCTCTCTTCCGCTTTCCTCAATTCATATTTTGTACGCCGGATAACGACCTCATGACGGTGCTCAACAAACGCCTTGATTAAGTCTTTTAAGTTAAGCAACCTCGGACGGCCGTTCACCAAAGCGATATTATTAACGCTGAATGAGGATTGCAGAGCCGTAAGCTTATACAATTTATTTAGTACGACACTCGAGTTCGCGTCACGTTTCACGTCAACTACGATACGCATACCGCTACGGTCGGACTCGTCATTGACATTGGAAATGCCATCGATACGCTTCTCGTTTACCAGGTCAGCGATATACTTGATCAACTCAGCCTTATTTACCAAATAAGGAATCTCGGTAATAATAATCTTCTCATGATTATTCTCCACCTCAATCTCGGCTTTACCGCGAAGGATGATACGTCCCCTACCCGTCTCGAAAGCGTCTTTCACGCCTGCGTAGCCATAAATTGTAGCGCCTGTAGGGAAGTCCGGAGCCTTGATATATTGCATTAAGCCCTCTACCTCGATATCTCCCTTGGCATCGATATAAGCGATACAACCATCTAATACCTCGCTCAAGTTATGAGTTGGCATATTCGTAGCCATACCAACGGCGATACCCGATCCACCATTTACAAGTAAGTTAGGAACACGAGTCGGTAATACGGTCGGCTCCTTCAACGTATCATCGAAGTTAAGCTGGAAATCTACCGTGTCCTTATCGATATCCCGGAGCATTTCTTCGGCGAGTTTACTCAGTCGTGCCTCTGTATAACGCATAGCGGCAGGACTATCACCGTCCACTGAACCGAAGTTACCTTGTCCGTCTACTAACGGATAACGCATAGACCATGTCTGGGCCATACGAACCATGGCGAAATATACAGACGAGTCGCCATGTGGATGATATTTACCTAAAACTTCACCAACTATTCTCGCAGATTTTTTATAAGGTTTGTCGGATGTGTTACCCAGTTCATTCATTCCAAATAAAATACGGCGGTGAACCGGCTTAAAGCCATCCCTAACATCAGGAAGAGCACGTGAAACAATGACAGACATTGAATAATCAATGTATGCCGATTTCATTTCCTCTTCGATGTTAATCTTAATAATTCTGTCTTGATCAACCATTTAGTTTTATATTAATTACACTCAATATCTCACCTCTGAAAAATTGCACTAAGGTAAGGTTTTTCCGTATACTACGAAAGAATTTGTCTTGAAATTTTGAGCCTCCGGGCTTTTCAAGGCTTATTAAGGAATAATGGCACGAAATTTGATGATAGTTGGAATAGATTATGTAACTTTGCGTAATCAGTACATATATAATATAGTATGAAAAATTATTCGAAAAGATTGATTGACGTGATTGAGTATAGCCGTGAAGAAGCGGCTAGGCTCCAGAATAGCTATATCGGGCCGGAACATTTGATGCTAGGCATCATCCGGGAAGGCGAAGGCGAGGCAATGCGTGTCTTGCGAGAGCTACATACCGATCCGATGGATATTAAACGCAAGATTGAGCAAGAAATAAAGAACACATTCGATTCTGAGGATTCTGTCCAGCATGAGATCGCTATAAGTAAGACTACAGAACGTGTCTTGCGTATGAGTATGCTGGAATCTCGTTTATTCAAGGAAGATGAGACCGATACGGAACATCTTCTATTGGCGATATTGAAAGAGGAGTTTAATGTTGCTGCCAAGGTGTTGAACGACGCGGGTATTACTTATCGTTCCGCATATAATATATTAGTAAGCGGAACCGGTTTGAACAATATGGAGGAATTCGACGAGATCAGCGACGGATATACGGATGATGACGAAGATGACGAGGACGAAGGTTTCTCCTCTCGTCGTGAGGCATCTCGCCCCTCTTCCGGTACTGGAGCGGGAGCCGCTCAACCGAAATCCCCTAATGATACACCTGTTCTGGATAACTTCGGAACGGATATGACACGTGCCGCCGCAGAAAACCGTCTAGATCCGATTGTGGGACGTGAGAAGGAAATTGAGCGTTTGGCCCAGATATTAAGCCGTAGGAAGAAAAATAATCCGGTATTGATTGGTGAGCCGGGTGTGGGTAAGTCAGCTATCGTAGAGGGATTGGCTTTACGCATTATTCAGCGTAAGGTTTCCCGGGTGTTATTCGATAAGCGTGTGATTAGCTTGGATATGGCTTCTATTGTCGCCGGTACAAAATACCGCGGACAATTCGAGGAACGTATTAAGGCTATCTTGAATGAGTTATCGAAGAACCCGAATATCATCCTCTTTATCGATGAGATTCATACGATTGTTGGCGCTGGTTCCGCTTCCGGATCTATGGATGCGGCGAATATGCTGAAACCTGCGTTGGCTCGTGGTGAGATTCAATGCATTGGCGCTACTACTTTGGATGAATATCGTAAGAATATCGAGAAAGACGGTGCGTTGGAACGTCGTTTCCAGAAAGTGATCGTTGATCCGACTACGGCGGAAGAAACTTTGCAGATCTTGCGTAATATCAAACCTCGTTATGAGGAGCACCATAACGTGATCTATACTGAAGATGCTTTACAAGCGTGTGTAAAATTGACAGAAAGATATATCAGTGACCGTAATTTCCCAGATAAGGCGATCGATGCTTTAGACGAGGCCGGTTCCCGTGTACATATATCTAATATCATTGTTCCGAAAAGTATCGAAGAGCTTGAGGCAAAGATCGAGGATACGAAGAATGAGAAATTAGCGGCCGTGAAATCTCAGAACTTTGAGTTAGCCGCAAGTTTCCGCGATAAGGAGCGTCAGTATTTATTGCAACTGGAGGCTGCGAAAGCTAAATGGGAACAAGAGCTTCAAGAACATCGGGAGACCGTTGATGAAGAGAAGGTCGCTGAAGTTGTTGCCATGATGTCCGGTGTACCTGTTCAACGTATCGCTAAGGCAGAGAATGTCAAGCTTCTGGAAATGGCGGACGTATTGAAAAGTAAGGTGGTTGGGCAGGATGATGCTGTTCAAAAGATCGTAAAGGCAATTCAACGTAACCGTGTCGGCTTGAAAGATCCGAATAAGCCGATCGGAACTTTTATGTTCCTAGGACCGACGGGTGTAGGTAAGACTCACTTGGCCAAGAAGCTTGCTGAATATCTATTTGATTCGGCGGATTCTTTGGTACGTATCGATATGAGTGAATACTTGGAGAAATTCGCTGTTTCCCGTTTGATCGGAGCGCCTCCCGGATACGTTGGTTACGAGGAAGGTGGTCAGTTAACGGAGAAAGTACGTCGCAAGCCCTATTCGGTGGTCTTATTGGACGAAATCGAGAAAGCGCATCCGGATGTATTTAACTTGCTGTTGCAAGTCTTGGATGAAGGCCGTTTGACGGATAGTCTGGGTAGACGTATTGACTTCAAGAATACGATCTTGATCATGACTTCCAATATCGGTACCCGGCAATTGAAAGATTTTGGTCGTGGCGTTGGTTTCAATACCCAGATGGCCGGTGAGCCGGATAAGGATTTCTCCCGTAGCGTGATCCAGAAAGCGTTGAATAAAGCGTTTGCTCCAGAGTTCTTGAACCGTGTGGATGATATCATTATGTTCGATCAGCTTGATAAAGCCGCTATTCATAAGATTATCGATATTGAGTTACAGGGTCTGTATCAGCGTGTATCAAATCTGGGTTATGAGTTGTCGATCACAGACGAGGCAAAAGATTTCATTGCCACAAAAGGCTACGATGTCCAATTCGGTGCCCGTCCGTTGAAGCGTGCGATCCAGAAGTATCTGGAAGATGAGATGGCGGAGATGATTATCCGTGCTTCAGTAGGTGAAGGCGATACGATTATCGTAGACTTTGATAAGGAAGAGCAGAAAATCACGACTTCGATAAAAAAGAAAGATGCTGAATAAGTTTGTCTATGAATATAGAAGCCGGGCGTGAGTCCGGCTTTTTTTATGTTCGTCCATCTTATTCGTCTGTCATTTTGACACGCAAAAAAAGCATGACCTAATTGAATAGATCATGCTCTTATTTCTTTTTTTACTTAAGTACGCAGGATGAGACTTGAACTCACACGCCGTAACCGGCACTACCCCCTCAAAGTAGCGTGTCTACCAATTCCACCACCTGCGCATTTTAGAAAGGGTGCCCAGAACAGGACTCGAACCTGCACGATCGCAAAACCACTCGCACCTGAAACGAGCGCGTCTACCAATTCCGCCACCTGGGCAATCAATACGAGAAAGAGCGGAAGACGGGACTCGAACCCGCGACCCTAACCTTGGCAAGGTTATGCTCTACCAACTGAGCTACTTCCGCATATGCAACCGCTTTGTTCTCGATTGCGAGTGCAAAGGTAGTGATTTCATTGAAACCACCAAGCCTTTGCGCTACTTTTTTATTAGATTTTTTTGACCAATTCTCTAAATAGTTGTGTCATAACAGATGCTGCTTTATTAGCCGCTACGATAACATCGGCACCATCATTTACAAAGTCGTCAGCGAAGTGATAACCTTCGTTCGTGATGACAGACATACCGAATACACGCAAGCCCGCATGACGTGCCACGATTACTTCCGGTACCGTACTCATACCGATCGCATCTCCCCCGACTTTTCCATAGAAAGCATACTCGGAAGGAGTCTCGAAGGAAGGGCCTGTCAAACCTACATATACACCTTTCTTTAACGGGATAGATCGGGAGGCGGCTATTTCTTCCACATAGCGGATAAATTCACGATCATAAGCACGGGTCATATCCGGGAAACGAGTGCCGAAATCCTCATTGTTCGGACCGATCAGCGGGTTCGGCATCATATTGATATGATCCCGGATGATCATCAGATCACCTACCTTGAACGTATTATTGATACCTCCGGCGGCGTTCGAGACCAAAAGGTTCTTGATTCCTAAGAGCTTCATTACACGTACGGGAAAAGTGACCTGTTGCATTGTGTAGCCCTCATAGTAGTGAAAACGGCCTTGCATAGCCAAGACTTGCTTATCCCCTAGTTTGCCACAAATAAAATTCCCCTTATGCCCGGTAGCGGTAGATTTCATAAAATGTGGGATCTCCACATAAGGTATCACTATAGGGTCTATTATTTGATCGGCTAAAGAGCCTAAGCCACTACCAAGGATAATGGCGGTCTCCGGGTTACCTTCGATCCGGCTAGCTAAATAGGCGGCCGCTTCCCGATATTGTTCGGTTTTAATCATTTCCATATTTAATCAATTTAACGTTTCATCAAGTTATAAGCTATCTCTGCCGCTTTCTCCATAATCTCGTCCTCTCCCGGTACCTTCTTATTCTCCATCAATATTTTACCATCACAGATAACGGTATCCACGCAACTGCCGTTGGCGGCGTATACAAGATTTGAGACGAAATTGAAGTTTGGGGTAAAAGCGGGGGTGTTGAGATCTATCAAACATAGATCGGCTAAATACCCTTCCTTGATCTGCCCGGCTTTTAAACCGAACATAACGGCTCCTTCCGCAGTAGCGGCTTGCAGCATCTCATTTGCGGTCAAGGCTTCGGGATCCTTTCGCCAAGCTTTTCCTAACAGGGAAGCCAGCTTCATCGCCTCGATCATATCCAAGTTATTGGAAGAGGAACAACCGTCCGTTCCCAATCCCACGGTAATACCCAATTGGCGCATTTCCTTGAACTTAAAATGCATGCCGGAAGCCAGTTTCATGTTTGAGGCCGGGTTATGTACGACTTTCACCTCGTGATCGGCCAACATACGAAGCTCGTCATCATCGATGTAAATTCCATGAGCGATGATCAAACGTGGAGAAAGCACACCTAACTCATATAAATAACGTACGGGAGTGAGTCCGAATCTATCGAGAGAGTCTTTCACTTCCCCCTCTGTCTCTGCCAGATGCAGATGGATAGGGATTTGGTGTTCCATGGCGAACTGATGCGCCCATTTCAGAAGCTCACCGGAAACGGTATAGATAGCGTGCGGCCCGATCGAGAAGCGAACCCGTTTGCTGTAGTTATCCACATCTTGGATCAGTCGTTCGTTATGGCGTTTGCATTTCTCCGCCTCTTCTTTATCAAAACCATCGAAGCAAACGCCGGCTATGATACCTCGCAATCCCATCTCTTCCGTCACATCGGCCGTGACACGAGGGCGTTGATACATGTCGAAGAAAGTGGTCGTGCCACTTTTTATCATTTCCAAGCACGCTAATTTCGCTCCCCAATATACATCCTCACGGGTCATTTTCGCCTCATTCGGCCAGATCTTTTGCTCAAGCCATGGCATAAGCGGCATATCATCGCCGAAGCCGCGGAACAAAGTCATGGCAGCATGTGTATGAGCGTTCACGAAACCGGGAATGACGGCTTTACGGCTACCATCCAGTATCTTATCGGCAGGAAAAGACAAGCCCTCTCCTATTTGCTTGATCTCTTTTCCTTCGATATAGATATCAATCGTCCTATCGTTAAACAGGACATTCTTTATTAATATACTCATCTTCTTCCTTCTTATTTATATAAACGGTAGAATTCCGCTACCGACTCGATTCCCTTGAAGAAGATATCCAACTCCTGACTCTCGTTGGGCGAATGGATCGCATTTTGCTCCAAGCCGAATCCCATCAGTACGGTCTTGATACCTAATACCTGCTCGAATGTAGAGATAATAGGAATGCTACCTCCGCGACGAACCGCCAACGGTTTCTTCCCGAATGCGATGCCAACAGCCTTTTCTGCCGCTTGATAAGCTGGCAAGTCTATCGGACAAACATATCCTTGCCCGCCATGGCTGGGCGTAACTTTCACTTTAACATAAGGTGGGGTCACACGAGCTATATACTCCTCAAACATTTGGGAGATCTTGGCATGATCTTGGTGTGGAACCAAACGAGTGGAAACCTTGGCATAAGCCTTTGAAGGCAATACAGTTTTGCTTCCTTCCCCCGTATATCCGCCCCAAATACCACAGATATCGAAAGAAGGCCGACAACTATTACGTTCTAGCGTAGAATAGCCTTTCTCTCCGAAAAGAACGTCTACCCCGATCGCTTTCTTATATTTTTCCTCGTCGAATGGGATTTGGGCGATCATCTCCCGTTCTGCGGGAGATACATCCTCCACGTCGTCATAAAAACCCGGGATCGTGATGCGTCCATCCACGTCGGTGATATCTGCCATCAATTTGCAAAGTACATTGATCGGATTCGCTACGGCTCCGCCAAAATGACCGGAATGCAAATCGCGGTTCGGTCCGGTTACTTCTATTTCCCAGTAAGCCAAACCACGTAAGCCTGTCGTGAGCGACGGTGTTTCAGCGCTGACCATGCTTGTATCGGAAACGAGGATTACATCCGCTTTCAATAATTCTTTATGTTCCCGGCAAAAATCTTCCAAGCTAGGAGAACCTATCTCCTCCTCTCCTTCGAAAATAAACTTCACGTTACACTGTAACAAACCTTCTTTAATCGCTGTCTCAAAACCTTTTACTTGAATCATACCCTGTCCCTTATCATCGTCTGCTCCACGGGCCCAAATGCGTCCGTCCCGGATCACCGGCTCGAAAGGTTCACTCTTCCACAGTTCTAGTGGTTCGGCAGGCATCACGTCGTAATGAGCGTAAACCAATACGGTCGGAGCATTGGGAGATACCATTTTCTCGGCGTATACGACAGGATTGCCTTTCGTAGGCATTACCTCGGCCTTATCCGCACCAGAAGACAACAGCACCTCAGTCCAACGCTGGGCACATGTCAACATGTCCGGCTTATTCTCATGCTTGGCGCTGATTGACGGAATGCGGATTAAAGAGAACAATTCCTCAAGAAAACGATCCTTATTGGATTCGATATAAGATTTTACTGACATAGCGTTTTATTTTATCAAGTTTATAAATTGTAGCAAATATAACGAAACAGATGGGGATTGCAAGGAGTTTTATGGTATTTTAGCCGTGTTACTACAATAGGCGTGCAGTAACACGGCAAGGCGGGTTGCAGTATACGAAAGAGTTTCATCCCATGATCCATTTAGCTCGTTCACCTAATATACGGTACATGAACCAAGTAAACGCCCATGAGATTATGAAAATCAAAAGTGCCATTATGGGTACTTGCAAAGGTATCGGTAAATCAAACTTCCCGATCAAGATAAAGATCGGACCTACGACAAAATAATGTACGATATAGATTCCGAAACCATATTTGGATATTTTCGATAGTTTTTTAGCTATGAGAGTATTATGAATACGTACCTTTTGAAGAAAAATAAATACAGCCGCCGTCATTAAGACTACATTCGGACTACAGAAGGTGAAAAATAACTCCATATCCAATTCTGTTGCCTCGGGATTCGCTGCGGCCGAACTGAATCCACTATAGGTTATGGCATAACCAACCACAAACATGGCTGCGCAAATAGCGAAGGTTTTCCAAATATTCCAATTATTACCTTGTTTTAAGTAATGTCCTAATAGGAGATATCCGTTGAATCCTGCGAAATAATAAAACATGCCGAATTGATTCCACGTCGCTTCCCCGTATAAATATTTGCTGATATAGGCAGACATATAAGGCAAGAAAAGAGATACGAACCATATCCCTAAATAGACCCTCTCTTTGGAACGATCCGCCTTCTCGATCCATGCGGAGAAGAATGGCATATACAGATACAATCCGATGAGTAAATAAATGTACCACATATGGTTTTCCTTAAAACTGAAATTGAACGGGATCATGGCGATGTCTTTCAATGCGTCGGATAAGGATTGTGACTCATTTCCTTGCACATAGCAGAAAAACTCACCGATTATCTCTTTCGGCAAACCTAATAGCCCTGTAACCCAAGGGAATATATTGTATAATACAGACCATATCAAAAAAGGAAATAATACCCTATATATTCTCTTTTTATAGAAAACACCTAAAGATTGTTCCCGTATAGGCAATAGTAAAAGTCCCGTCATCATAACGAAAAGAGGAACAGAGGGCCGTAAAAGAGAGCCGTAAACAGCGGCCCAATGTTTATATTCCGGTAAACTTCCGAGTGTAGGTGAGATATAAAAAGGATCTATACAATGTACTCCGATAACCATCAGCATAGCTACGGTTCGTATTACATCGAGCCACACGATATGTGACTGTGTTGTTGCGTTGCTCATGGATTTATGTGTTAAATTTAAAAGATGGGTGACAAAGATAGAGCTTAGTATGAGAATTTTGTTTATCTTTATTGTTAATTTATTGTATCAAGTATTATGGTCAAACGAATTATCATTATTGGCGCTACCTCCGGTATCGGCTATGAGGTTGCTAAGATTTATTGGAAACGAGGATATCAACTGGGATTGGCTGGTCGTCGGGTTGATCGGTTGGAGGAGTTTCGTAAGCAAGATCCGGAGCATATCCAGATAAAGCAGTTGGACGTGACCGCCGAGGATGCCGCTGATCGTTTAGACGAATTAATCCGTGATTTGGGAGGAATGGACATCTTCCTGCTTAGTTCAGGGATCGGCAACCAGAATAAATACTTAGATACTTCCATTGAACAAGCTACGATACAGACGAATGTGACAGGCTTTACGCGTATGGTACTAGCAGCCTATCGTTATTTTTCTAGTCAAGGTGGCGGGCATATATCTGTAATCAGCTCTATTGCCGGAACCAAAGGATTAGGTGTCGCTCCCTCCTACTCGGCTACCAAACGATACCAAAATATTTATATAGACGCTTTAGCCCAACTTTCCCGTATGGAGAAACAGCCTATTACATTTACGGATATCCGTCCGGGATTTGTCCGTACGGATTTATTGAAAGACGGCAGGAATTATCCTATGCTGATGTCTCCCCAATACGCCGCCTTGCGTATCGCTAACGCTATAGACCGGAAAAAGAGAAGGGCGATCATCGATTGGAAATACGCTATCCTTGTCTTTCTCTGGAGACTGATCCCTGAATGGCTTTGGGAACGGCTGCCGATACGGAATTAGGATCGGATATGTTAGAGGTTCATCTTTTTTGCTTCTACATTAGATTTTCTCTTGCGCCGGGAGCATGCTGAAGGACTGCGCCGACTATCTGGCAACTATCCAATTCATCACAATCGCCACATGTATTAAAGCCTTTTCCGGATACACATTTGCGTATTTCACAATAATCACTGCAATACGCAAATTTCATTCCGTCCGTACGACACCCCATACAGTTTATAGTTGCGGCTGTAATTTCGGGCGCATTGTTCATGGCGCTCCACTTTTGGGCGGTTTTTTCTCTTAGCTCATCATCATTCTTAACTGTGGCTATGCGGGCATCGCAACTTTCGCAATCTAATCCGCAACAGGCTATCAATTGTTTCATTATTTAGTTGTCTATTTATTTTCTTGTTTGTTTCTGTCCTTGCTTTTACTTTTCGGCAAACATAATAAAAATTCCTACCTTTACGCCCAATTACTAATTTTTTAATCTATACAGATGGGTTTATTTATTAAGAAGCCTTTAGCGGATTTGATGACCGAGGCAAATGATTCGGGCAGTAAATCGCTGAAGCGTATCCTTGGCCCGTGGAGTTTGATCGCCTTAGGTGTCGGTGTTATTATCGGTGCCGGATTGTTCTCCATTACGGGTGCGGTGGCCGCCGGGTATACGGGGCCTGCCATTACTTTATCTTTCGCTATCGCCGCCTTGGGCTGTTGTTTCGCCGGGTTATGTTACGCCGAGTTCGCATCCATGATCCCGGTGGCAGGTAGCGCATATACCTACTCGTATGCCACGATGGGTGAGTTGGTCGCTTGGATTATCGGTTGGGATTTGGTGCTCGAGTATTGCGTGGCCGCTACGACCGTTAGCATAAGTTGGAGTCGGTATTTGGTCGTTTTTCTGGAAGGATTCGGAGTACATTTACCGCAAGCCTTGACGGCTTGCCCTTGGGATGGCGGTATCGTGAATATCCCGGCTTTCGTGATCGTGGTGTTAATGAGTATTTTGTTGATACGAGGGACGGAAGGCAGTTCTATTTTCAATGGGATTATCGTATTCTTGAAAGTCTCCGTAGTCTTGGTGTTCGTAGTCTTGGGATGGAAATATATCCGTATGGAGAATTATACGCCTTATATACCCGCTAATACGGGGACCCTAGGCGAGTTCGGTTTCTCCGGTATCCTACGAGGGGCGGCTATCGTATTCTTTGCTTTCCTCGGTTTCGACGCTGTAAGTACGGCGGCACAGGAAACCAAGAACCCGAAACGGAATATGCCGATCGGGATCTTGATGTCATTAGTGGTTTGTACTATATTATATATGTTGTTTGCCCACGTGATGACCGGAGTCGTACATTACTCAGCGTTTGCTGGCCAGAATGGAATCGCTCCTGTGGCAATAGCTATCGATCATATGGGGCAAATGGATGCTTCTGGTGTGATTCGTCCGGATTACCCTTGGATGAACCGGGCGATCGTAATAGCTATTTTACTGGGGTATTGCTCGGTTATCATGGTAACGTTATTAGGACAGAGTCGTGTATTCTTGAGTATGAGCCGGGATGGGCTGCTCCCTCCCCTATTTTCCCATATCCATGAGAAATTCCGCACGCCGGCACGAAGTAATTTCCTGTTTATGTTATTGGTCGGTGCATTGGCAGCTTTCGTTCCGGCGAGCGTAGCGGGCGAGATGTGTAGTATCGGGACTTTGTTCGCCTTTACGCTAGTTTGCGCCGGGGTATTGATTGTCCGTAAGGCAATGCCGGACGCTCCCCGGTCTTTCAAGACCCCGTTGGTTCCGTTCGTGCCTATCGCCGGTATCATAACTTGTCTGGTAATGATGCTTTTTCTCCCGGCTGATACATGGATTCGTTTGGTATTATGGATGTTAATCGGTCTGGATATATATGTCTGCTATGGCATCAAACATAGCAAACTGGAACATATGCAGAAACATCGCTCGGGACAGACCACATTGGATATGATCGGTATTACCCTATCCGTGCTTTGCGTGATCACGGGGCTTTGGCACCAGCAAACCGTGGGATGGGGCGAGAGCAAAATCTTATTGATTATCTCATTCGTATTCGCTTTTACGCATCTAGCTTTCTATCTTTACAGACTCGGGAAGCAGTTTACGAGCCTTACCCGTTAGCGATTCAGCACGATTATGTCTCGATGGCTCACGCGACTAGTCCCGATGGTCAATACCAGTAGTGGTGAAGGCTTATGCGAGTAGTCGCGTTGACCTTCACCACTACTGGCGTACTATACCACTTCCTTTAATACGATTTATCGGATTCTAGCTCTTAAAAGTAAGCCTCTTATTCATCATAAAATTAACGGCTCCGTAAACGAAAAGTCCAAGGAACTGACCCAGATATTCATTTAGATCGATCACCTCCACCATTAAAAGCAAGAATATGAATTGAGTAGCGTAAGCGCAACCAAAAGCGATTAGGAATAAAGGAATCTCCTTCCAGAAATTACCTTTCCCGGAAGAAAATACCCAGTATTTACTCCAAAAGAAGTTATTCACCAAGGCAGCCACATATCCAGCCATGTTCGACCACAAGTAATTACAATCCAGAATATCCATTAATATCCAGATTACCAATGCGGTGATCAAAGCGTTAGAAGAACCTACAATGGCGAAACGAAGAATACGAACAGATTCCTTCATGCTGTTAATTATACGTTTCGAATGACAAATATACGGGTTTATTTCTATATTTGTGCTGTACTTTTGATCAAGTATGTAACATTCTTAAAACAATTATGAGTATGATTAGACTAAATGTATTTATTCAAGTAAGTGAGGAGAATCGTCCCGCCGCATTGGAGACTGCGAAAGAATTGGTTGAAAAGTCTTTGAAAGACAATGGCTGTATAGCTTATGATATTTTCGAGAGCTCTACTCGTAGTGATGTATTGATGATTTGTGAGACGTGGAAAGACGCTGAATCCTTATCAGCTCACGAAAAAGCTGAGCATTTCGTAACGTTGGTTCCTAAATTGCAAGGATTAGGTGCGATGAAACTTGAGAAATTTACATTTTAAGGGTTTTATGTAGGCTTATTATTATAAGCTTGAGCATGCTAAAAAATCATAGTTATGAATCCTTCAACTTATAACTATGAATGAAAGAAAACATAACTATGATTTTTTTAGTGTTATCGCTCGTTGATTGAGATATATTCCCTATCGTCCAAAACGTTCTTGTAAGCCGGACGGATGATGCGTTTTCCGTCAAAGTTCAACTCCTCGATACGGTGAGCGGTCCAACCCACGATTCGGGCCATGGCGAATAAAGGCGTATAGATTTCCTGTGGCAAACCGATCATCTCATAAACGAATCCAGAATAGAAGTCCACGTTCGAGGAAACCCGTTTCTTAGTTCCTTTATGCTTGGCGAAACATTCGATCGCTCTTTCCTCTAATAACTCAAGGAAGGCGAATTCCTCAGAGCGACCTTTCTCTTTTGCCAGATCACGAGCCAGTTCCTTTAATACGACCGCACGGGGATCGGAAATCGTATAGACCGCATGGCCGATACCATAGATCAAGCCTGTCTTGTTATAAGCCTCTTTGTTAAGCATCCGCATGAAATAAGTATCGATCTCGTCCACGTTCTTCCAATCCGCGATATTCTCTTTCAAATGATGGAACATATCTACTACCTGAATATTGGCACCTCCGTGCAACGGGCCTTTCAATGAGCCGATACCAGCTGCGATAGATGAGTACGTATCCGTTCCCGTAGAACTAGTGACGCGTACCGTGAACGTAGAGTTATTACCACCACCATGTTCTGCTTGCAATACCAAGAGCAAATCCAACGTACGTGCGTCCAGATCCGTGAAATCACGTTTCAGCATGTGAAGGAAATTTTCTGCGATCGATAAGTTCTCGTGCGGATGACGGATGTGTAAAGAACGCCCCTGTGTGCTATGACGATAAATATTGTAGGCATAAGCGATAATCGTCGGGAACTTAGAGATCAATTCAATAGATTGGCGCATTAAGTTATCTCGGGAGGTGTCGTCCGGGTTTGCGTCGAAGGTATACATCTCCAATACGCTACGAGCCAATATATTCATGATGTTCTGTCCTTCCAGATCCAGAATATTCATCTTGGTCTTTTGCTCCAAGGGCATATTATCGTTCAACAGTTCTTTAAAGGCTGATAATTCCTCTTTATCGGGGAGTTTACCAGAAAGTAATAAATAAGCCACTTCCTCAAAACCGAACCGTTTTTCCTTGATGAAATCACGCGCTAAATCCTCTACGTCGTAACCTCTATAGAATAACTTACCGGGGATCGCTTTAAGACCGCCCTCTGGCAAGCGTTCGTATCCTACTACATTACCGACTTGGGTCAATCCTACTAACACGCCACTACCATCCTCGTTACGAAGGCCACGTTTCACATTATACATCGGGAAAAGTTCGTTGTCGATCTTGCAAGCCTCTCTGGCAGCCTCGGACAATTTGTAAATTAAATATTCTTTCTTCAACATGACTATACTAATTTAATTGTTTCGATAATAGAGATGATACGATCACCAAATTCTTTGGTGCCGAGAGATTTGCCGTTCGGCATAAAACGAGCCAAGTCATGAGTGGCCTCTCCAGCGGAGAAAGCTTGCTCCATAGCGGATGTAATCAGGTTAGCCGCATCACTCCATCCCATATATTCCAGCATCATCACGGATGATAATAATAAGGAAGAGGGGTTTACGAGATTCTTTCCCGCAATATTCGGAGCGGTTCCATGTGTTGCCTCGAAGATCGCATGACCACTGTTATAGTTGATATTAGCACCGGGAGCAATGCCAATGCCACCTACCATCGCCGCTAATTGATCGGAGATATAATCGCCGTTCAGGTTCAAGGTAGCGATCACGGAATATTCTTCCGGAATTAATAGAGTGTTTTGCAAGAAAGCATCGGCTATGACATCCTTGATAATGATTTTACCGGCCTTTGAAGCTTCCACTAAGGCGGTATTGGCCGCTTCCTCGCCTTGCTCTTTCTTGATCTTCTCATATTGAGGCCATGTGAAAGTGAGATCCGCAAACTCCCGTTCCGCTAAAGCGTATCCCCATAGTTTGAAACCACCTTCCGTGAATTTCATGATGTTACCTTTGTGTACCAAAGTCACGCTCGGTAACTGATGCAATATCGCGTATTCGATAGCGGCACGCACCAGACGCTCCGTACCTTCCACAGAAACCGGCTTGATGCCGAAAGAGGAAGTTTCCGGGAAACGTATTTTCTTCACTCCCATTTCCTCGGTGAGGAACTTCAATAACTTTTGTGCCTCCGGAGTCCCTTGTTGCCATTCGATTCCGGCATAGATATCTTCCGTATTCTCACGGAAGATATACATATTCACTTTCTGCGGCTCCTTTACCGGAGATACGACTCCTTTGAACCAACGAACCGGACGGAGACAAACATATAAATCCAACGTCTGACGGAGGGCCACATTTAATGAACGGATACCTCCACCAATTGGAGTCGTCAGCGGTCCCTTAATACCGACGATGTATTCACGGAATGCTTCCATAGTCTCATCGGGAAGCCAACTTCCGGTTTGCTTAAACGCCTTTTCGCCGGCTAAGACCTCTTTCCATTCAATGGAACGGGTTCCGTTGTAAGCTTGCTTGATGGCAGCGTTTACTATCTTTTGGCTAACGGGAGTGATCTCATGCCCCACGCCATCTCCTTCAATATAAGGGATCGTCACGTGATCCGGAACGAAAATATGATTACCTTTCTTTGTTATCTTACTCATGATATCAAGATTTTTTTGTTTGTCTTAGTGAGCTGTATTTAAAGCGGAACCCGCCTTGAACCATTTAATTTGTAAATCATTATACGTATGGTTAACCGGGAATGATTCTTGCGTACCATCCGCATGAAGAAGAACGGCCGTCAACGGTTTGCCCGGCTGAAAATCTTTCAATCCGATGATCGAGATATGGTCATTCTCGCGGATCTTGCTGTAATCCTCCTTATTGGCAAAAGTCAGTGCTAACATTCCTTGTTTCTTCAAGTTTGTCTCGTGGATACGGGCGAAACTCTTGGCTAGGATCACTTTTACATTTAGGAAGCGGGGCTCCATGGCTGCATGTTCCCGGGAAGAGCCTTCACCGTAGTTTTCTTCCGCTACGACGATCGAGGAAATACTATTTGCCTTGTATTGTTTCGCTACGGCAGAAACTGCTTCATATTCATTGTTCAGTTGATTCAATACAGAGTTTGTCTTCCCGTTGAAAGCGTTTACGGCTCCCATCAACATATTATCCGATATATTTTCCAAATGCCCACGGAAACGTAACCATGGACCGGCCATCGAGATATGATCCGTCGTACATTTACCTTCAGCCTTGATAAGAAGGGGCATATCCGTGAAATCCTCTCCATTCCAAGGAGCGAAAGGCTTTAATGCTTGTAGGCGGTTGGATTCCGGATCGATGTTCACCACTACGTTCTTACCCGTAGGTGCCAGATAGCCGTTATCCTTTACCTCGAAACCTTTCGGCGGAAAATCCGAGCCTTTCGGTTCTTTCAGTTTCACAACCTTACCATCCTCTGTCTTCAAGGTATCGGTCAAAGGATTGAAACATAGATCACCTGCGATGGTCAAGGCCAGTGTCAGTTCCGGAGAAGCGACAAAAGCATGTGTATTCGGATTACCGTCCGCACGTTTAGCGAAGTTACGATTGAATGAAGTAACGATCGAATTCTTACGGGTATTATCATCCGTATGACGTTTCCATTGTCCGATACAAGGACCACAGGCATTCGCCATAATGGTTGCGCCAATCCGTTCAAAATCACCGATAATACCATCTCTTTCTGCCGTATAACGGATTTGCTCGGAACCCGGGTTGATGATCAAGGGTGCCGCTACCGGTATTTTATCCTCATAAGCTTGGCGAGCAATAGATGCCGCACGGCTTAGATCTTGATAAGAAGAGTTGGTACAGGAACCGATTAATCCGACCTCCATCTTTCGGGGATAGCCATTCGCTTTTACTTTTGCGGCAAACTCCGAGATAGGCGTAGCTGCATCCGGCGTGAACGGACCGTTGATATGCGGCTCCAATTCGGAAAGGTTAATAACGATTACACGATCGTAAAACTTATCTGGCTCGGCACGAACGTCCATATCCGCTTCCAGATATTCACCGATAGCTTCGGCCCAGCTCGCTACCTCGTCACGTCCCGTGGCACGAAGATATTGAGCCATTGTATTATCGAATGGGAATAAAGAAGTAGTCGCTCCTACCTCGGCACCCATATTACAGATCGTAGCTTTTCCGGTCGCTGAGATGGAGGCGGTGCCCGGACCGAAATATTCGATGATAGCGTTCGTTCCACCTTTTACGGTTAAGATGCCCGCTAGCTTAAGAATCACGTCCTTCGGCGAGGCCCAACCATTCAAACTACCAGTTAACTTAACACCAATTAGTTTCGGCATCTTCAGTTCCCATTCCATTCCGGTCATGACATCCACGGCGTCGGCTCCTCCTACTCCGATAGCGACCATTCCAAGTCCTCCGGCATTCGGGGTATGTGAATCAGTTCCTACCATCATACCGCCGGGAAACGCATAATTTTCCAATACCACTTGATGGATAATGCCTGCTCCGGGTTTCCAAAAACCGATTCCATATTTATCGGAGACCGATTTCAAGAAATCATAGACCTCGCTATTGCTTTTGGTAGCCGTATCGATATCCGTCTTGGCTCCCATATTCGCTTGGATCAAATGGTCGCAATGCACGGTAGCCGGTACTGCGGATTTTTCTTTTCCGGCGTTCATGAATTGTAAAAGCGCCATCTGAGCGGTGGCATCTTGCATAGCCACACGGTCGGGACGGAAATTCACATAATCCTCACCTCTTTTGAAAAGGCGAGTCGAGTTTTCATCGTATAGATGCGCATATAAGATTTTCTCGGCCAAGGTCATCGGGCGACCACCGATACGTTCGCGGGCTGTGTCCACTCTTCTGGGGAAATTCGCATAGAAATTTCTAAGCATGTCAATGTCGTACACCATATTCATATTCGTTTTTTATTGTAAGCCTTTTCGCAAATATATTTATCTATAACCAGCTAAAATGTAATAAATAAGACATCTGCCAATGAGTCTTTGTTTTTATTATCAACAAATATATAATATAATGAAATACAATTTGTTCGATAATTTCTATGAGGTTATAGAGGTTATTTATAATTTCCCGGATAACTTAGAAAAACGGGCTAATCGCACGTTTATTAATAAAACGTACCATTAGCCCGTTTTGTTCAAGCCTTGGAGCTGTTTTTTCTACTTATCGAGACTTTCTTTCCATCTTTGGGCATAACTATGCAAAATAGATGCGATACCCTTTCCGATCCGGACATAATCTTCCCGTTTAAGGTTGGCTAAAGATGTGCGGATAGACCACTCGGGAGCATCAAAACCTCCTCCGTTCAGTAAAACCAAGGAAGTTTCCTGTGCCAGACGGAAAACGACATCCAGAGGTTCGTAATTCTTTTTTAGATATTCCACGAAATCATCCCCATAGAATTTCTTAGCCCAGACAAGCATATCGATCTCACTATAATATCCCGCACGCAAAGGGTCGTCTAATAAGGTGAATCCGGTGCTTTCCCACAATGTGTGTAAACGCTCGTGGATCATATCCTGCATCCTTTTCTTATAGGTATTTTCCGCATCTAATAGAGCGAAAGACGCAAACAGAGACATTTGTGTTTGTTGTGGCAAGGAAAGACCGGCCGTATGATTCAAGGCTACTTGACGGCTATCGGCTACCATACGATCAATAAAGCGGATATCCTCGGGATGTAAGGATAGACTGCTATATCGTTTTTTTAGAAGCTCCTGTTTATCTCTTGGCAATTCACGGATCATCCGGTCGTAAATATTATCTTGATGTAAAGCGATTATCGCCAATCTCCATCCGGTTGCCCCGAAATATTTGGAGAAAGAATAGACACATAACGTATTCTTTGGTAATTCGGCCATCATCGAGCGAAAATGCGGAATAAATGTTGCATACACGTCATCCGTAATAATCATAAGGTTGGGATTGTCGTTCCGTACGATCTCAACGATCCTATTCATCAATGCTTTTGTCAATCCGTATGAAGGCGGGTTGCTCGGGTTTGTTATGAAAGCGGCTTTCACGCTAGGATCTTTTAGGACATCTAAATCCTTTTCTTGATATTGCCACGTGTGATAGCCGTCTTTTGTCATCTTCAAAGCTTTTATCTCTATGACATTAAAAAGATAACGGGCCTGTTCCGGAATCTCTATATAAGGAGTGAATACCGGAGCGAAAAGGACGATCTTGTCTCCCTTATTCAACAAGAAATTCTGCTGCAAGGAATCGAAGATGTAACACATGGCGGCAGTTCCGCCTTCGGTAGCGAAAAGGTCGAATACTCCCTCGGGGGGCCGGTTGTCACATAATTCTTGGTCTAAATAATCCCGCACGAGCATTTCCGTATATTTCAAGATACGATCGGGAACCGGATATTGATCACCAATGACACCTTCCGCCCATTCATATACAAGCTCATTCTCATCTACACCTTTTTCCGTGACCAGATATTCATAGGTACCCTTCAATAAAGTAGCGCCGGGAGATTGCGCATGTTTCTTTAGAAACTGTACGAAGCGAGACGCGATCCTTTTGCGGTTGGGAACCCCTGCGGCTCCGGCCATCTCATCTGCCAATTCGGTTTCCCGCTGGCATTCCTCCAAGGCGAACTGCCCTAATAGGAAGAATGCCTCCCGTGGAACCGTACTGATCCAGTTTGGATTTCCCCTTCCTGCGTTCAGCATGATGTGCGTACTTTTACGAGCGCTCTCATCCGCTAACTCTATCAAGATGTTCTTTAGCTCGAAAGGGCTAATCTCCGACATCTTTTTCTCATATTCTCTCGTGACATGTATTTTCTTCTTGTCCATACATTATATATATTACATGATTAGCACAATAACGACACCCCAGATGATTAATAAAGTATTACCCACCGCATAGGTAACGGTATAGCCTAAGGCTGGAGTCTCACTTCCTACGGCATCTTCCACCGCTCCTAATGCGGCAGTTGTCGTACGTGAACCCGCCGTACAACCTAAAGTAATAGCCGGGTGGAACTTAAAAACGTAACGTCCCATCAGAATACCGATGATAAGCGGGATAGATGTCGCTAAAGCACCGATAATAAATAAACTTATACCGACTTCCTTCAATCCGGTCACGAAACTGGGACCCGCCGTGATACCGACTACGGCGATAAACATATTCAATCCCAAATTATTTAATATCCAGACGGAAGGCTCCGGAATACGCCCGAAGGTCGGATGCTTAGAACGAAGCCATCCAAAGACGAGCCCGGCTATCAAAGCACCTCCACTCGTACTTAGGCTAATCGGGACACCCCCGAAATGAATCGCGAGCGAACCTAAAATTCCCCCTAAGAAAATACCGATACCCACGAAAATCAAATCGGTCTGATTGGTTGGGCGATCGGGATATCCTAAAGCCGTCGCCGCTTTATTTACCTCTGATTTCATGCCTACCAATTCCAGCATATCACCGGAATCTATCACCGTAGCGGCCAAGACCGGGATATTGATACCCGCACGCCTTACGGACTTGATGCTAACACCATGCATGAACGATTGATTGCGTAAATAGCAGATCTTTTTCCCCACGTATTCCTTATGGATCACTAGTACGGGTAACGTCTCTGCCGGAAAATCAAGCAATTCAATGTCATTGACCTCGTCGCCAATCCAGTTCTCCTCTCCGATCACGAATTCCCGGCGACCGCTTAGGACAACCTCATTTCCGGTATGTAAAACCAAATCCGGTTTAACATCGGTTACTACATTATTAATACGGACACGCTCCACGAACAAATGCCGTCCTAATTGGTCCAGATATTCCTCCAACTGCTTTACGCTTTTACCCTCCTTGAACCATTCATTACTAATCTTATAGGCCCGGAAAGTTACCGGACGGGCGGCAGGCATAAAGCCCGGTTGCTCGCTCTCGTCGTTATTTCCCATTTTAGCCTCTAGCTCTTTACAGGCTTTTTTCACGTAGTCGAGTCCTCCTAAAAGACGTGGCCCGATATCACTCACTAACCATGCGGATCCTGCCGTACCGAAAATATAAGTTACCGCATAGGCCACGGGCATCACGTTGACCATAGCGCTTTTATCCGTATCGCTAATATTCATCTGTCCGATCGTATCTTCGGCAACTCCTAATACTGCCGACATCGTCTGGGAGCCCGCCAATAATCCTGCGGCCTCGCCTGCGTTATATCCCATAAGTTTCGCCAGTAAAAAAGGAGCGATCAAGCAAAACACACACATGACGGCGGCGAAAAGCATTTGAGGAAGACCTTCCTTTTTCAATCCCCGGAAGAACTGTGGCCCAACACTATATCCTACAGCGAAGAGGAACATCAAGAAAAAGACGGACTTTAACGGTCCGCTTATATCGATTTTTAATTGCCCGATCAATACACCGACCAATAATACGCTGGTAACCGTTCCCAGCGTGAACTTCTTTATCTTAAACTTGCCAATCCAGAAACCGAGAGCTAAGGTTATGAAAATAGCTAGCTCCGGATAATGTTGAAGTAAATTAGTTATCCATTCCATATCTATTTATTTAATGTTAAACAAAAAAGATGCTATTGAAACAGGGATTCTTTGAAAGATGTTGTTACTTTTCGGGATTATTTATATAAATTTGCGACCGCTTAGGTGATAGAGTTTGTCTACCGACAATTCTATAAAAGGGAATCCGGTTAGAATCCGGAACAGTGCCCGCTACTGTGAAGCTCTTGAAAAGGAAAGCGTTCTGCTATGCCACTGTCTTAAGAAAGATGGGAAGGTTGCTTTCCGAGCCAGTCAGGAAACCTGCCAAGCGAAGTAATGATTAATTCCTCCCGGGGTTAGGAGTAATTAAGAGGATAGAAATATCACCTATATCTAAAAGATGTTGGAGACGGAATAATACGTTGTCTCCGTGGGATTGATATGTAATCTAATTATTAATATATTCATATGATGAGGAAACACTTACTATCTTTCTTCCTGCTGGTCATCAGCCTAGTTTGTCGTGCGCACGATGGCGAGAATTTTGTAGCATCCGATTTATTCGCCTCTTTACAACCGGGCGATAAGGCCGCTTTATTGATGGTACATTTTGGAACAACCCATGATGATACCCGTGCCTTGACAATCGACGCGATCAATCAAAAAGCGAAAGAAGCTTTCAAAGATGTTGAGTTGCGTGAGGCATGGACTTCTCGCATTGTAATGCGCCGCTTAAAAGCTCGTGGCGTAGAGAAACTGAACCCGATCGAGGCCTTGGAAAAATTAAAGACTGATGGTTATACACATGTCTTGATCCAATCCACGAATATAATCGAAGGTATCGAGATGGAATCCTTACGTAAGGATGTTGCCACCATGAAATCTTCTTTCAAGGAGATTCGTATCGGTAATCCTTTATTGTATACACCGGAGGATTATGAGGCGGTAATCGCCGCTATCATAAAAAATGGGGCGAAAGAAGGCGCTACTTTATTGGTAGGCCATGGCACTTATACACCGGCGACGGCCCAATATGCTATGTTGGATTATATGTTGAAGGAGAAGGGATTCAAGGATTATTCCGTAGGAACCATCGAGGGCTATCCTACTTTTGATACGATGGTAGCCCAAGTAAAGGCCAATGGAACGAAGAAAGTCTTGTTGATGCCATTTATGTTTGTTGCCGGAGACCATGCGAAAAACGATATCGCCGGTGATTGGAAAGAGGAATTGGAAAAGAAAGGCTACGAGGTAAGCGTATTTATGGAAGGTCTGGGACAGAATCCGGATATCCAGAAGATCTTCATCGAACATGCCCGTTTCATGGCTAAACATAAGATGATCGATATCGTTGATAAGAAGAAAGCTTATGCGGTAGAGAAGGACTAAAAAAGTTCACTACACAATGTTTTTTATTCCTTTCGGAAGAAAAAGTAATTCCTTCCGAAAGAAACTAAATTTTCATTCGAAGGAAAATGGAATTTCTTTCGAAAGGGATTTCACATGCATACAATAAACAGTTATAATGCTAAATATATGAAAAGAGTTTTGACAATCTTACCGTTGACAGCCTTATGTATCAGTACGATGCAGGCACAACACAAGAATGAGTACACGAATTTCGCCGATACGACATTCAATATTCAAGAAGTCGTAGCGACCGCCGCACGCAAGCCACGTCCACAAATCACGAAGTTGGACGTACCTATGAAATATCTTCCTATTTCAATTAATAGCATTACGGCGAGTAGTTTGGAGTTGCGAGGTATCCGTAATATCCAAGATGCGGTACGCTTTATGCCGGGCGTACGATTCCAAACATCTTATGGCGCATTTCAACAATTGTCGATCCGTGGTTTCGATCATTCTATCATGATGATAGACGGTATCCGCGATGAACGTTCGGCAATAAACAACTCTTATCCCGTACCCGATCTATCCTGTATCGAGTCTATTGAATTATTAAAGGGACCGGCTTCTGTACTTTACGGACATTCAGCCGTAGGTGGAACCTTGAATATCGTTCGTAAATCCCCGTCAGAGAAACAGAGCGTTAACGCCCGATTGGCCTATGGTAGTTACGAGAATAAAGAGGCGACGCTTGGCATGGGCGGTAAATTGGTCGGTCCGGTCAATTATTACGCCAATGTCAACTTTTCCGATCAAGAGGGCTGGCGTGATAATGGCAACCGTCGCTTTTCCGGTTATCTGGCATTGCAAGCTAAAATGACGGAACGTGACCTATTAGATGTTCGTGGAGGTTTTAACCGCGACTTCTATGGAACGGAGATTGGTCTTCCCGATTTAATGGCAAATGATGTATATAATGCGCAAACAGGACAGTTATATCTCCATAAAAATGATATGCTACCGGGACTTGACCGTGAGGCTCGCTACAATAACGAGTCCGACTTTATGAAGAATCACGCTTGGAACATATCGACGCAGTACACACATACTTTTTGGAACAGTGCGAAACTAACAGATCGCCTTTCTTACAATAACGACGATATCAACTATTTTGGGACGGAAGCCCTCGACTATCTCGAAAGTGATGATCCGATCTATGATCATTATTATATGAAAAATGGCCAGAAAAAATATATCTGTTTGGACAGTGTATATCTTTCTTTCCCGCTTCGCTTCTCCCATATAGCCAAGACGGTAGCCAATACGCTCGAGCTAAGCGGTAAATTCAGGACGGGTGAGATAAAGCATACGTATATGGGAGGTTACTCTTTCGTCGCCTTGAATCGTACCAGCTATTCGGGATATAATTTAGGAGATGATGTTCAGGGTCCCGGCCTTTATTCGCATGTATCCGTTTATGATCCGCATAGCATGGGATATATGACCAGTAAATTCTCGAAAGCAACGGTTACGCATCATTATTCCAACAGCCTTTATCTTCAAGATATGGTTGAGTTCAACGAGCAATGGAAGGTATTAGCCGCTCTACGTTACGACTTTTTCCGTTATATGTCCGCCAGCGCTACAACTCCTACCGGACGACGTGAGTATGAGGAACATTCAAGCTTCAATATGATAAAGAATAAGGCGTTGACTTATCGTTTCGGAGCGGTCTATCTGCCCCATCCGAATACATCCATTTATGCTTCTTTCGCTTCTTTCTTCAAACCGATCCGTACGTTCTATCAAGATAATGTCGTTTATGTAGGAGGTGATGGAAATCGTTTCGAGCCTGCTCGCAATGAGGAAGTATTTAAGCCGGAGAAAGGATACCAAGCCGAGGTGGGGCTTAAATATCAATTGAACAATATATTAAGCGCCAATGCCAGCTTGTTCTATATCCGGAAGATGAACAGTACGGCTACGTTGACCAACAACTATCAAGTGGAGGAAAACGGCGAGACTACCACGATGAGCGTAATCGGACAGGTGGGTGTACAAGATTCCAAGGGTTTTGATTTTGATGTCACTCTTTCTCCGGTAAGCACCTTAGCGCTGACGATCGGTTATGGATTGAACGACTCCAAGATCCGGGAGATGAAAGAAATAAAGGATCCGGAATTGATCGAGGCTATCTATGGCAATAACCCGGATGAGACAAAGCAACAATTGAATAGCCAAGAAGGAAACTGGCAGAGCAACGTACCGAACCAGACTTTCTACGCATACGGCAGTTATACCATCCCTCGGGGTGTCTTGAAGAATCTGGAATTTCACTTGAGTAGCAGTTATACCGGTAAAGTATACCGTAATACATCTAACAACTCTTGGTTCGATCCGTATTGGGTAACCGATTTCGGTATGTCTTATTTGTTGAACAACAATATTCACCTTACATTCAACTTGAATAACTTGTTTGACAACAATTATTATAACCAAGCGCTCGGACAACAGATGGTGCCAAGCATGCCTCGTAATTTCCAAGTGGCTATCTCCTATACATTATAATATATAGAACATACGCTCATGAATCTATTGACAAAGATCATGCAATTTATACACAGGATACTGGGCACGGCACTCAGTATCCTGTTCCTCGTTTGGTTCCTATCGGGATTGGTAATGATCTACCATACGTTCCCGCGAGCGGACCGGGCCGATAAACGGGCGAAGATGGATATTCTCTCTCCGGAGAATCTTCCTTCGTTAGACCAGATAGAGAAACGTTTACCGCAGAACGAGCGGATAAACCATGTTACCTTAAACAGCTATTTGGGACAAACTGTTTTTCATCTCCGGACGGAGAAAGGGAGCTATGATATTCCTGCCGACTCGACGGAAAGATTACCCGTAATCGACTGGAATCATATCCAACGTGTGGCATCACTATGGAATACCTCTTCCATAGCGAAGGTAGATTCCTTGTACACCTTGGACCAATGGATTCCATTCGGTCGTTTAAAAGAGGAATTTCCGATCTATAAATTCCATTTCGCCGATCCGGAACGACATGAATTATACATATCCTCTAAATCCGGGGAGGTTTTGCAATATACGGATAAAAACAGTCGTTTCTGGGCTTGGCTCGGGGCGATCCCTCATTGGGTCTATTTCACTTCCTTGCGGCAAGACGCTGAATTATGGATAAAGGTAGTTGTCTGGTTATCCGGAATCGGGTGCGTTATGTGTATCGCCGGGATCTATTTAGGAATACGGGATTTCCGGTTAGCGAGGAGACGTCATTTGATTTCCCCTTATAAGAAGTTCTGGTATAAATGGCATCATATTCTTGGGGTGTTATTCGGTTTATTCGTCCTCACCTTCTGCTTTAGTGGTATGATGTCTTTGGCTCGTGTACAGGATTGGGGGTTGAAAGCCAAGCTCGATATAAACCCGGTTCAAGAACTGCGGAAGATGGCTCCTTCCCCACTCGATTATCCGTTGGATTACAGGGCGGTCGTACAAGCCTATCCCGGCCAGATCCGTCAATTGGAATGGAGTAGTTTTGGTGATATACCCTTTTACATCGTACAAACAGACACGAAGGATATTGTCGTGAACGCAAATAAGAGTGACGGGATATCTTTATTGAACCTGCGACCGGAAGAAATCCGTTCCGTATTGTCTCAGATACATGGTATCGGGACCACGGCTGATATCAAACTGTTGGATGCTTATGATACGTATTATATCTCACGAAAAAGGAATTTAGAACTCCCGGTCTGGAAAGTATCTATTCAAGACGTGGATAATAGTTGTTATTACATTAATCCCCGTAATGGACAATACCGTTATGTAAATACGCCGTCTCGTTGGAACCATTGGATGTATCCGGCATTGCATAGCTTGAATCTGAAATTCTTGGTAGATCATCCGGTCTTATGGAATATCGTGATGTGGGGAACCATGTTGGGAGGCACGTTCGTTTCCTTATCCGGTGTATGGCTTGCGATAAAATATATCAGGCGAAAAGCGAGAAGAAAGAAGTAAAGCCTGTATATTTGTATTATATTTATTGAGAACATTGTATTATAAAATAGATTTGAATGAATAAAGGCAAGATTATAGTCGCCGGAATCGGCCCCGGTAGCGAGGCCGATATAACGCCTGCGGTTTTGGCCGCTATCCAAAGCTCGGATGTCATCATAGGATATAAATATTATTTCCGTTTTATCACCCACTTGCTTCGTGAGGGAACGGAATGTATAGATACAGGTATGAAACGTGAGCAAGCTCGTGCCGAGCAAGCTTTCGCTTATGCGAACGAGGGAAAGACGGTTTGCGTGATCAGTTCCGGTGACGCCGGTATTTATGGCATGACTCCTCTGATTTATGAGATGAAGAAAGAATCCGGAAGCGAGATCGAGATCGAGTCGTATCCGGGCATCAGCGCTTTCCAGAAAGCTGCGTCCTTGCTTGGCGCTCCTATCGGACATGATTTCTGTGTGATTTCCCTCTCAGACTTGATGACTCCTTGGGAACTGATCGAGAAACGGATTCACGCGGCGGCCATGGCCGATTTTGTTACGGCGATCTATAATCCAAAAAGCGAGGGACGTTATTGGCAACTCTATCGTTTAAAAGAATTGTTCCTGCAAGAACGCAAGCCGGAGACTCCGGTCGGTTATGTACGTCAGGCCGGACGGGAGGAGCAAGAAGTATTCGTCACTACGCTCGCAGATCTGGACCCCGAGCAGATCGATATGTTTACGGTAGTCTTGATCGGAAACTCACAAACATATCTTTCCGGGAATCATATGATCACTCCCCGGGGATATTATGGCGAGATCAAACAAAAGAAAATGGATACGGGTATCGGACAGGACATCATGATCCGTAGTTTCCGTACGATCGAGAAGGAATTGAAAAACCAAGAGATCCCGTTGGATAAGAAATGGGCGTTACTCCATGCCATTCATACGACGGCCGATTTCGATATGGAAAATATCCTTTATGCCGACCCGGATGCTGTCTCTACATTATATAATAAGATCAACGGCGGGGAAGTTCCTACGATCATCACCGATGTCACGATGGCTGCTTCCGGCATTCGTAAGGGAGCTCTGCAACGTCTGGGTGTCGAAGTGAAATGCTACCTTCAAGACGAGCAGGTCGCTGAGATGGCTTCGAGCAAAGGAATTACCCGTACTCAAGCCGGTATTCGTCGGGCCGTGGAAGAGCATCCGACCGCTCTGTTTGTCTTCGGGAACGCCCCGACCGCCCTTATGGAATTATGCGATTTAATACGTAAAGGTAAAGCCACTCCAGCTGGCATTATCGCGGCTCCGGTAGGTTTCGTACATGTGCAGGAATCCAAACATATGGTGAAACCTTTTATCGGTATACCGAAACTAATCGTGGAAGGTCGTAAAGGAGGTAGTAATTTAGCGGCTACGCTAGTGAATGCCATCCTTTGTTTTAATGACGCAGAACAATTAAAGCCGGGAAGAGACGTATGAACCGATTTTATGTCATAGGGCTGGATGATAATATGCGGCAATACTTTCCGCCGGAGGTATTGGAGATAATCTCGTCCCACCGGGTGTTCTCCGGAGGCGTGCGGCATCATGAGATCGTACGTTCGCTCTTGCCCGAGAAAGCGGACTGGATCGATATAAAAGTCCCGTTGGACGAGGTCTTCGATCGCTATCGTTCGTACGACGGTCGGGAAAGCATCGTTGTATTCGCTTCCGGAGATCCTTTGTTTTTCGGATTCGCCGTTACGATTCAAAACCGATTGCCGGATGCGCAAATCCGCCTGTACCCGTCATTTAATACCTTGCAACTCTTGGCACAAAATCTATTGATGCCTTACCACGATATGCGGATCGTCTCCCTTACCGGACGGCCTTGGCACGAGTTCGATCGTGCCTTGATCGAAAGTGCGTCTAAGATAGGCGTGCTCACGGATCGGGAACATACGCCTACGACTATCGCTCGCCGGATGCTGGAATACGGCTATGATAATTATACCATGTTCGTGGGAGAACGATTAGGAAATACCGAACGGCAGAGCATCCGCCAATTCAGTATACAAGCCGCAGCAATGAATAATTTCGTTCATCCGAATTGCTTGATTCTCCGGAAAGAGCGTGACGGGCATTCCCGTAAGTTCGGCCTGCCGGATTCCGCTTTCGAGCATTTGAACGGACGGGAGAAGATGATAACCAAAATGCCGATCCGTTTGTTATCTTTAAGCATGCTGGATCTGATAAACCGGGAACGTTTTTGGGATATCGGCTTTTGTACGGGTTCTGTCTCGATAGAGGCTAAATTGCTGTTCCCGCATTTGCATATCACGAGTTTTGAGATCCGGGAAGAGGGACGAAAGTTAATGACTGAGAATTGTCATCGTTTTGGGACTCCGGGTATCGAGGCTATAATCGGAGATTTCTTATCGGTGGATTTATCAGCGTTGGAGGCTCCGGATGCAATCTTTATCGGCGGACATGGCGGGAAATTAGTGGAGATCCTTATGGTAGTTTCCAAAAAGATGAAAGAGAGCGGTGTCATCGTCTTCAACTCCGTATCCGACGAAAGCAAAGCGCTTTTAGAGGAAGCGGTCCGCCAAACCGGTCTTCGGATATCCGCCCAAACCCGTATCACGATTGATGATTTTAATACGATTACCGTGAATGTTATTTATAAATTATGAGTACAATATCAATTATTCCAATATCCGATAGCAGCCGGGTGCTTGCTGAGCGAATTCTAGCCTCTTATCCCGAGGCGAAGATCTTACCATTCGGCTCTTTCTCAAAAGAGTTTTTTCACGAATCCAGTAGTTTGGTATTTATAGGAGCGATGGGAATTTGCGTACGCAGTATCGCTCCCTTCGCGGAAGATAAGCATACTGATCCTGCCGTGGTTTGTATAGATAGTACCGGCAAATACGTGATTCCTGTCTTATCCGGACATATCGGTGGAGCGAACGATCTTTCCAAAGAGTTAGCGAACCTATTAGGAGCCGAAGCGATTATTACGACACAAAGCGACAACGCAAACCTATGGGCGCTCGATACATTAGGGAAGAAATACGATTGGACCTTGATCGTCAAAGATAGCAATGCCGCCATCTCCACTTTTGTCAATGGAAAACCGACAGCGCTACTCCTTGATATACGAGATAAAGGAACGGATTATTTGGAGCGTACGGTCCCGTCTCATGTCTCTATCTTTTATTCCTTCGAGGCGATACCGCAGCAAGACTATGAGTTATTGATGATCGTCAGTCCCAAACAATACGATACATCCATCCATACGATCACCTATATACCGAAAGTCCTCCACCTAGGAATGGGTTGCCGCAAGGATATGCAAGGCGATCCTACGGTCGTTTACGAACATATTAAAGATGTATTGCGTGATAAACGCCTGTATCCGGAGGCCTTGGCGGATGTAAATACAATCGATTTGAAGAAATGCGAACCGGTGCTGACATTACTGGCTTATGGAGTTATGGAATGCCCTTTCCACACCTATACATCGGAGGAGCTGAAAGAAATCCCGGTACCCAATCCCTCGGAGAAAGTACTGGAGGTAACCGAATCCCCAAGTGTATCGGAAGCTTCCGCCATTTATGCGGCTCATGGCGGTCCGCTTTTGGTCGAGAAGCAAAAAGCGGATTTAGGGAAAGGAAATGAATATACCTTTGCCGTAGCGTTAGATCGGACGGCCTGCCGTGAGGGACATATCGAGATCGTAGGAGCCGGTCCCGGCGATCCGGACTTGATCTCTATCCGCGGGCGGCAAATGTTGGAGAAAGCTGATTTGATCCTGTATGCAGGAAGCCTCGTCCCGAAAGAACTTACCTTATGCGCAAAGGCAGGCGCTACGGTGCGAAGCTCGGCGGATATGAATCTGGAAGAACAGTTCGCGTTGATGAAAGAGTTTTATGATAAAGGATTGTTTGTCGTTCGTTTGCACACGGGCGATCCTTGCATCTATGGAGCTATTCAAGAGCAAATGAATTACTTTGATCAATACGGGATGGATTATCATATCACTCCGGGTATTTCCTCTTTCCAAGCCGCCGCCGCCGCTCTTTATTCCCAGTTCACGATTCCGGAGAAAGTACAAACGATCATCCTCACTCGTGGCGAAGGACGTACGCCCATGCCTGAGAAAGAGCAACTGCACAAACTGGCTCAAAGCCAAAGTACGATGTGTATCTTCTTAAGCGCCGGTGTCGTAGAGAAGGTCCAAGAGGAATTATTGCGACATTACGCTCCAACCACTCCGGTAGCCGCTTGCTATAAATTGACATGGAAAGACGAGCGGATCTACCGTGGGCAACTGAAAGATCTCGCCAAGATCGTAAAGGAGAATCATCTTACGTTGACGACATTACTTGTCGTCGGGGATGCCATCGATAACCGCAAGGGCCTATCTCGCTTATATGCGGATGAATTCAAACATCTTTTCCGTAAGTAATGATACTGATTCTTGGAGGAACGACAGAAGGCCGTGTGGCTGTGCGGGTAGCGGACGAGGCAGCCGCTACCTATTACTATTCTACGAAAGGAACTTTGCAATCCATTGAATGCGCTCATGGAATCCGTTTGACCGGAGCCATGAATGCGGAGGAAATGGAGTGTTTTTGTCGTGACCACGCAATTAAGCTATTGATCGATGCGGCACACCCTTTCGCTCAAGTGTTACACCAAACGATCGAACAGGTATCGAAATGCTTACGGATTCCGGTGATTCGTTACGAACGTCGGTATCCACTTCGTGATGAGGACTTGATTTGGTGCGATAGTTATGCAGACGCAATTCGCCAAATGGAAAATAAAGGTATCCAACGGCTACTTGCCCTCAGTGGCGTGAACACCCTTGCCCCGCTCCGTCCTTATTGGCGATCGCATACCACTTGGTTACGTATATTGGAGCGGGAGGAATCTTTGTCGTTGGCCGAGAAGCAGGGCTTCCCCCAAGAAAGTCTGGTTTTCTATCGAGAAGGCGAGGATGAGTTAAAGTTGTTGGAGCAACTCCATCCGGACGCCATCTTGACAAAGGAAAGTGGTTTCTCCGGCTATTTTACGGATAAAGTGAACGCTGCCCGCCAATTCGGAATACCAGTATTTGTCGTGAAGCGTCCCGCATTACCGGAAACTTTCTACCGAGTGTATGGTGAAGACGGATTGCGCAAACAAATTGAACGCCTATTACCAGAATTCTTTCCCTTGAAAAGCGGATATACGACCGGAGCTTGTGCTACCGCCGCCGCAAAAGCCGCTTTATTGGCCTTATTATCACGGAAGGAACAAACAGAAAGCCAGATAACATTACCCTCGGGAGAACAGATAACGTTGCCGGTAGCCTATACCGAATGGGCCGGGTGTTCCGCCGCCACCTGTACCGTGATCAAGGAGTCTGGGGATGATCCGGACGTGACGAATCATAGCCGGATCCGGGTTACTGTTCAATTATCTCCCGATGCATCCGGTTGTGCCATCGCCGTGGCAGAGTCGTGCCACGATGATGGCACAGCTGTGCCAAGCCGATGGCACAAGCGTGCCACGGTAATGGCACAAGAAGAACATTGTCAAGAAACAGAAAGCGACGATACGGGAAGAGTCATCTTCCAAGCAGGTGAAGGAGTCGGAACCGTGACCCTTCCGGGACTCGGCTTGAAAGTCGGCGGCCCGGCTATAAACGCCACGCCCCGTAAGATGATCCGGCAAGAGCTGATTCCACTCCTGCCCTCACCCGATTCCGTCGCTATTGTCACGGTCTCGGTTCCCGGTGGCGAGGAGTTGGCGAAACGTACCTTCAATCCGAAACTTGGAATTATCGGGGGAATCTCCATTATCGGGACATCCGGAATTGTGCGTCCTTTCTCATCGGACGCTTTTATCGCCTCGATACGGAAAGAAGCCAGTGTCGCCAAAGCGATAGGTTGCGAGACGTTGGTTATTAATTCCGGGGCGAAGAGTGAACGCTACCTTCGGAGCTTATACGCTTCTTTGCCTCCACAATCATTCGTCCATTACGGGAACTTTATCGGAGAGACGCTAAAGATCGCTGCCGATTTAGGTTTCAAGCAGGTTATCTTAGGCATCATGATCGGCAAGGCGGTGAAACTTGCGGAAGGTTTCCTAGATACACACAGCAAAAAAGTCGTCATGAACAAAGGCTTCCTTCAAGATGTAGCGAAAGAAGCGAAATGCGAGGAGGCGACCGTAGATGCAATCAATCGGATTACGTTGGCCCGTGAATTATGGGAGCTTCTTGCGGAAAAAGAACAAAATCGTTTCTTCCCATTACTTTTACAAAAATGTAAATCGTATTGCGCTCCCATCCTTCACGACGGCGAACTAACCTTGCTGTTAATATCCGAAGAGGGCAAGGTCTTATACCAATCTTAGCTGTAGAGACGCAGCACGCACGCTACGTATCTACAACCCCCAGACTGTAATAGCATTTCTTTTTAGCTGTTTATTCTTTTTTATTAGGGATTCTTTAAGAATACATATTAGGAGGATTTCGTACTTTTGCCCTCTAAATATTGATTAAAATAATGTTTAGATATCTTTTAATTTATATGGCCTGCCTTCTATTCGCCTTTTCCGTAAAGGCGCAAGGTATTTCCAATGACACGATTCCGAAAGAAGTGCTGATGCTGGACGGTAAGCCTATGACCGAAAAGCAAATACAACGTTATCATAAACAATTACATAAAGACTCCATACGGGCCAACAAAAGGATCTGGTGGTCTATCCTTGGCGGACCGTCTTACACACCGGAAGCCTCCTTTGGCGTAGGTGGCGCGGTTTTGGCTAGCTTTCGCTTAAACAAGAATGATACGATATCCCAACGATCGTTTATCCCTGCGGGATTTAACATCACCTTAAACGGGACGTTCGTTTTTGCCGGTGCCGGTACCTTATTCTTCAACGAGAATCGCTTCCGTATTTATATCAGTTACGGTTATCGGAACGAACCTTCGCATTATTTCGGGAAAGGCTATGAGACGATCGAGCAAATCGAGAAGAGCGACTCGACAACGAAATTCCATAAGAGTTCTTTCCAACTATATCCCCGTTTCGTATGGGAAGTTAGGCCTCATTTATATACGGGTCCTCTTTTTGATATTAATTTCAGCAAATCAGATGATATTAACCCGGTGATGGCCGAAGATCCTTATTTCAATAAGTTCAAACGAGATTATGTCAATATCGGTGTCGGCGGCTTGATTCAATACGATACACGAAATGACGTGGCGACCCCAAGTTCCGGTATGTTACTAAGCGCGATCGCTAAAGTGTATGGAAAGTATTTAGGCGGTGCATATAATTATGAGATGTTCGAGTTAGAATACCGCCAGTTCCAGCAAGTATTTCGTCCTCGTAGCACCTTGGCATGGATCGCCAAGACACAAATCGGTGTGGGAAACGTTCCTTTTACGGAGCTTCCTTCGTTTGGCTCTCCTTTCGATCTTCGCGGATACTATTGGGGCAAGTACCGTGACAAGACCATGGCGTATGGGATTCTGGAGTATCGTCATATGTTCGGCAGCGTGGAGAAATATAAGAGCGGTAATTTCTGGGCGAAGTGTGGTTTTGTTGGCTGGGTCGGCACGGGTACGATCGGAAACGCTCCTATCGTAGACTGGAATAAATGGAAGTTCAACTACGGCGTAGGCTTACGTATCCAAATGCAACCCGGCAAGAACTTCCGCCTAGACGTAGGCAAAGACCCGAACCAAAAAGGGATGGCGGTTTATATGAATATGACGGAAGCTTTCTAAAACCAGAAGGCTCCCGTCTACGATTTATGGAAGTATAACCTTGCGTTAAAATTATCGTTTAAAAGCCGGAAATATCTTAATATCGATTTTTTTCACTAAGTTTGCGTCGTCGAAGGGGTGCCATACTATATGGGCTGAGATCATACCCTTACTACTTGATGCGGGTAATGCCGCCGTAAGAAAAACGAATGTTAGATGGATAAAAATGAAACGTACCGTTATCCGGTAGCTTTAACGATCGCGGGCTCTGATAGTGGCGGTGGTGCCGGAATACAAGCGGATATTAAGACTTTTTCCTCGCTAGGGGTTTTTGGAGCCTCGGCGATAACGGCTATAACCGCTCAAAACACACAGGGAGTGCGAGGGATCCAAGCGATCTCTCCCGAGATTTTGAGAGGACAAATCGAAGCTATTCTTGAGGATTTCATCGTAGATGCCGTAAAAATAGGGATGCTACATAACAAGGATGCCGTAAAGGTCGTATCTGAAACTTTATCTTCCTTCCAACAGACTTCTATCATTTTAGATCCAGTGATGATATCCACGAGCGGAAGTAAATTATTGGAGGATGACGCCATCCGAACCATCATTGATGAGTTGTTCCCTAAAGCGACACTGCTTACTCCGAATATTCCCGAGACGGAATATCTTTCCGGTATAAAAATCAATAACGAGGCGGATATCTTACTTGCCGCCCGGAAATTGCAGGAAAAAGGATGTAACGCTCTATTGATTAAAGGGGGGCATATTCCCGGAGTAGAAACGGTGGATCGGTTATTTATCAATGAGAATAATCCGATTTGTCTGGCCTTGCCAACAGTGGAGACCTTCAATACCCATGGAACGGGCTGTACGCTATCGTCCGCCATCGCCGCTTATATGGCACTCGGCCATTCATTGGTGGAAGCCGTACGATTAGCCAAGGAATATATGAATAACGCGCTCGTTCACGGGGCAAATGTATGCATGGGAAAAGGGCACGGACCTGTAAACCACTTCTTCTCACCCTCTGCCCTTCATAAAATCCGATGGAATCATGAATAAGCTGGTCGTAATTACTACACCTTATTTTTTCGCGGATGAAGCTTCTTTGATCGAACTTCTATTCGCGGAAGGAATGTCTCGTTTACATCTACGTAAACCGGATTGTAAACGTGATGAATTGGAGGGCTTATTGGATAAAATCTCTCCGGCTTATTACGACAGGATCGTTCTTCATGATTGGTTTACCTTGGCAGAAGAAAGGGCTTTAGGAGGAGTCCATTTGAACAAGAGGAACCCGGAAGCTCCACCTTTATATAAAGGCAGTATAAGTCGTTCTTGCCATAGTCTGGAAGAGATTATCGAGTATAAACCGGTATGCGACTATGTATTCCTTAGCCCGATCTTTCAGAGTATATCCAAAGAAGGATATGGTAGCGGATTCTCCTTAGATGGATTGCGAAACGCGAAGGGCATCATCGATGATAAGGTGATTGCCTTGGGAGGAATCTGCCCGCGGACAATAACGAAATTAAAAGATATCCCCTTCGGCGGTGTCGCCGTTCTCGGGGCCCTTTGGGGAAACGATCCCTCCCTTCTTGTTGCGGATCAACTCATAAAACAATTCAAACGATTACAAGTATGGCCTTAAATTATTATTTCGGATATGATGAGAATGGAAGAGTCGGTCGGAGAACAACCGGATTACGCCCCCCTTTTGGTGGAAACAATCGCTTGATGTTTATAACGCATCGTACGCCTAAATATACGGAATGCGACGAGGTACGCATGGCAATCCAAGGAGGGTGCTCATGGATACAGTTGCGCATGAAGGATGGGATTTATGAGGATACCGTACGTACATGTGCCACTATCTGCGCGGAAGAATGTGAGCGAATCGTGGATTTCTGCGTAAACGATGATCTGGAGGCTGCCGTGACATGTGGCGCTACGGCTTGTCATCTGGGTAAGAATGATATGCCCTTGGATATCGCTTGGGAAGTACTGAGAGACAAGTTAGATTCCAATGCCATCTTCTATATCGGGGCTACGGCGAATACTTTTGAGGATATCCGGCTGGCCGTAGAACGAGGCGCCTCGTATATCGGACTAGGGCCGTATCGCTTTACGGGTACCAAGAAGAATTTGAGTCCCATCTTAGGCTTGGATGGTTATCGTAAAATAATCGCTCAATGCAAGGAGGCTGGCATTGATATTCCTATCTTTGCGATAGGTGGTATTACGCTGGAAGACGTAGGCCCTTTGATGGAGACGGGTATAACCGGAATCGCTGTTTCGGGCGCGATTATCAATGCTTCCGATCCCGTGGAGGAAACCCACCGGTTTATAGAGGAAATCAATAAGTACTAAACTAAATACATATGGCTACTAAAAAGAATATGCGTATTTCCTATCCGTCCTCGGAAAAGATTTATGTCCCGGGCGAGATCAATAAGATCAAGGTTGGTATGCGTAAGATTAAATTGTTGGACACGGTAACCTTGGATGAGCATGGAGAGCGAATCTTCAAGAAGAACAATCCGGTAATCGTTTACGATACGAGCGGCCCGTATTCCGACCCCAAGATATCGATTGATATCGTTAAAGGACTTCCTCGTATACGTGAGGAGTGGTACGGTAAGCGTAAGGATGTGGTTCAATTGCCGGAATTGACTTCCGCTTATGGCCGTGAGCGATTGGCGGACGCGAGTCTGGATTCCCTGCGTTTCCCCAAGCGATACTTGCCTTTCCGGGCTAAAGAGGGTAAGAATATCACCCAGATGTATTATGCGAAGAAGCGCATTATCACTCCGGAAATGGAGTACGTGGCGATTCGTGAGAACCAGCAAATCGAGGCTTTGGGACTGAAGTCTTATATCACGCCGGAGTTCGTCCGCAAGGAAATCGCCGCCGGTCGCGCGATCATCCCGGCGAATATCAATCACCCGGAAGCCGAGCCGATGATTATCGGTAAGAAGTTCTTGGTAAAGATCAATACCAATATCGGCAACTCCGCTCTTTCCTCCGGTATCGACGAGGAGATCGAGAAGGCTATATGGAGTTGTAAATGGGGCGGAGACACGTTGATGGATCTCTCTACCGGCGATCATATCCATGAGACGCGCGAGTGGATTATTCGTAACTGCCCGGTTCCGATGGGTACGGTTCCTATTTATCAAGCCTTGGAGAAGGTGAGTGGTAAGGTAGAGGACCTTTCTTGGGAGATCTATCGGGATACGTTGATCGAGCAGGCGGAACAGGGCGTGGATTATTTCACGATCCACGCGGGTTTGTTGCGCAAGCATGTGGAGCTGACGGCGACTCGCTTGACGGGGATTGTCTCCAGAGGCGGATCTATCATGGCCAAATGGATGCAGCTTCATGACGAGGAAAACTTCCTGTACACACATTTCGCCGAAATCTGCGAGATACTAAAGGCATATGACGTGGCGGTCTCTATCGGAGACGGGCTTCGCCCCGGTTCTATCTATGACGCGAACGACGCGGCACAATTCGCCGAGCTTCACACGATGGGAGAACTGACGAAAATAGCTTGGGAACAGTTCGTGCAAGTGATTATCGAAGGCCCGGGCCATGTTCCCATGAATAAGATCCATGAGAATATGAAGGAACAACAGTATGCCTGCCATGGAGCGCCGTTCTATACGCTGGGCCCGTTGACGACCGATATCGCTCCCGGATACGATCATATCACGTCGGCTATCGGTGGCGCGCAAATCGCTTGGCATGGGACGGCCATGATCTGCTACGTTACGCCGAAGGAGCATTTGGGATTGCCGAATAAGGAAGACGTGCGTAATGGGGTGGTCGCTTATAAGATAGCGGCGCATGCCGCTGACTTGGCGAAAGGGCATCCCGGCGCTCAAGTACGTGATAACGCGTTGAGCAAGGCACGTTTTGATTTCCGCTGGAAAGACCAGTTCAATTTGTCCTTGGACCCGGAAAGGGCTTTACAGTATTATAAGGAGAGTGCTGTTACGGATGGAGAGTACTGTACGATGTGCGGTCCTAATTTCTGCGCTATGCGGTTAAGTAAGGATTTGCAAGGTTGTAAATAAAATACTGTTTTGAGGGGATGAGACGGGGCATGCCCCGTCTCTACAATTGAGTGATTTGTTTTCCGCATTCGTAGCCTTCCTCATATAGTTCTTCCAGTTTCTTTGTGTCGCTTCCGGTACGGCCGACTTTAATCGGGCTTTGCGGACGGATGACGAAAGCTTTTCCTTCGGCCTCCAGTTGGTCTATGTAATCCAAGACCTCGTTGTACCGCCGGTATCGTAGTCGCAACTGTTCCCGGATCGCCGGGTATTTGTTATAAATAAAGCCGGGAAGGTAAAAATCTTTCTCTTCTTTCCGATAGCCTTTGTTACGGGTAAGGATGATGACGTTCTTGGAGAAGCCGTCGGCGATAGCCCGTCGGATAGGGATGGCATCGCATACGCCTCCGTCGACCATCGGTATCCCGTCTACATACGTAATTGGACAGAGGATCGGTAAGGTGCAAGATGCTTTACAGATATCCACCAAACGTTTCTTATCTTTCTTCTCCTCGAAATATTCCGCTTTACCCGTCAAGCAATTGCTCGTGACCATAACGAACCGATCCTTGGACTTGAAATAGGTATCGTAATCCAACGGATAATACAAATCCGGATAGACATAAAACAAGAAATTCAGATCGATATATCCCCTTCCCCGTAAGAAATGACGAAGACCTATGTAATTATATTTCTTCAATAGGTCGATATTGCTAAAACGAGAGCGTCCCCGCTGGCGGGAAGCATACGAGATTCCGTTACTCGCGCCCGCCGATACTCCGATCGTATAAGGAAACCAAATATCATGATCCATAAAATAATCCAATACTCCCACCGTAAATATGGCACGCATTCCGCCACCTTCCAACACCAAACCTGTCTGACTATCTATTTCCATATATATACCTCTGAATTAAAAAAGCCATTGCTGGGTTCCCACCAAGCAATGGCCACAAAAATATAATAAATCAGCGATAAATAATAGTTCCTTTTTAGAATTTACTTGGTCACTTCGTTCACTAAGGGACGGCCTTCCTCGAAATCCTTGATGTTCCGCAAGGTAGTATCGGCGATATTATGCAGAGCCTCTTTCGTGAAAAACGCCTGATGGGAAGTAACGATCACATTGTTGAACGAGAGTAGACGGGCCAAGACATCATCATCGATAATCTTATCCGATTTATCCTCGTAGAAATAGTCTCCTTCCTCCTCGTAGACATCCAATCCAGCGGCGGAGACTTTCTTGGTCTTCAATCCCTCGATCAAGGCGTTGGTATGGATCAGTAACCCGCGTCCCGTATTGATAATCATTACGCCGTCTTTCATCTTGGCGATCGAATCGTCGTTGATCAGATAACGGGTCTGGTCAGTCAACGGGCAATGCAAGGAAATGATATCGGACTCTTTGTATAACTCGTCTAAAGAGACATAGGTGATCCCTTCCTCCTTGGCGAATTTCTCATCCGGATACAGGTCGTTTGCCAATACACGCATCCCCAATCCTTTTAAGATATGAATCAATATCTTGGCGATCTTTCCGGTACCGATAATACCGGCGGTCTTGCCATGCATATCAAATCCCATCAAGCCATTCAAGGAGAAGTTGCCATCTCTCGTACGCCAGTATGCCCGGTGTATCTTACGGTTTAACGATAACATCAAGGCCAACGTATATTCAGCGACCGCATAGGGTGAGTAGGCCGGTACGCGTACGACCGGTAATTTCCCTCTGGCGGCATTCAAATCCACATTATTAAAACCGGCGCAACGAAGCGCCAACAGTTTCACGCCATTGGCAACCAAAGCGTCTATTACGGCGGCATCAGCCGTGTCGTTCACGAAAATACATACAGCGTCTACCCCTTGGGTTAAGACGACATTATTGATATTCAAATGTCCTTTATAGTAACGAATATCGAACTCATACCGCTCATTGATCTTATCGAAAGAAGCGATGTCGTAGGGTTTAGCACCAAAAAACGCAATCTTATACGCCATATAACTTTAGTTTTTTAATATAACTAAATTAAGCCCTTGATTGTTTATCGAAAAAGAAATCCATTCGTTTAATTATAGTACTTTTGTCCGCTGGGTAACAATATAGATGAGCATGAATCAATCCCATAAAAGATCTTTTATAGCAGTTCTTATTTTTATTGGCTTTCTCTTGTTTATGGCATTTTGGGGCATCGACCTGATCTTAGGGGCGTATGCGGGACATAAATTGAGTAAACTTGCCGAAAGGCATCATCTTGACATACGCTATGATAAGATCCGGTTGATAGGGCTGAGTACCGTACGTATGGAGGGATTGACCGTTATCCCGATTGATGCTGATACGTTGATACATGCGGACAGGCTTCAAGCGAAACTGGAGCTTGGCAGATTATTGCTACTTACCCCTGCCATAGAGAGTGTACAAGCGGATAATTTGCATATTCATTTTATTAAGAAGGGAGAGAGAGCTAATTTTGATTTCCTTTATAAACCATCGAATCACCTAGGTGAGCCAGAGGAAACAGCTGTAGATGATAAGGAACGGGATTACGCACGCAAGGCTGAACGCTCCCTTAGTCTCCTTTTCAATTTATTGCCCGGAAATGCCTTGGTACATGATTTATGTGTTTCTTATAGTAATAAAGGAGATGAACTAATACTAGAGATACCCGAGCTCAATCTTACTAACAATCAATTCTCTACGCATATAAACAGCACGGAGAACGGAGTTCATAGCGAATGGATTTGCGAAGGCTCTCTCTCTGATAAGGAGCGACTCGTGAAAGCCCGTCTCTACGCCGACGAGCATACGAAGATTCCTCTTCCTTTTCTGGAATATCGTTGGGGGGCATCGGTACGTTTCGACACCTTGGCCTTCGAGCTTAAGGGACCTAAAATAGAGGAAGACATACAATCCTTACTCGGAAGCGCCTATGTGAGCGGGCTTACCATCCACCAAGAGCGTATATCTCCGGACACGGTCTTACTGGATAAAGGCTCTATACACTTCCGGACAAACATCGGTAAGAACTATATCGAATTAGATAGCGTCAGTGATATCCGGTTTAATCATCTGGATTTCCATCCTTATCTGAAGATCGTTAAAGATACCAGTTGGCAAATCACGGCCTCTGTGAATAAAAGAGATTTCCCTGCGGATCAACTGTTCTCCTCCCTGCCTAAAGGCTTATTCTACAATCTGGAAGGCCTGAGAACAGAAGGTACCCTCTCCTATCATTTCCGATTGGATTTGGATTTCGGACAGGTAGACAGCTTGATCTTGGAGTCTACCTTGAAAGCGAAGGACTTCCAGATCCTTGCCTATGGGAATACGGATTTGCGGAAGATGAATGAGCCATTTGAATATACTGTCTATGAGCAAGGCGAGCTGGTACGCTCTTTCGAGATCGGTCCGGCGAATCCCTCTTTCCGCCCGTTCAACGCCGTATCCCGTTATCTTCCTTTAGCGATCATGCAGAGTGAGGATGCCGGCTTCTTTTATCACAACGGTTTTATTCCAAGCGCTATCCGGGAATCGTTGATACAGGATATCAAGGAACGACGTTTCGCCCGTGGCGGCAGTACGCTTAGCATGCAATTGGTGAAGAATGTATTCTTGAGCCGTAACAAGACGATCGCCCGCAAGCTGGAGGAAATGTTAATCGTATGGCTGATCGAGAGCGATCATCTGACCTCTAAAGAGCGGATGTTTGAGGTTTATCTGAACATCGCCGAATGGGGCCCCATGATTTATGGAGCCGCCGAGGCCTCACGTTATTATTTCGCGAAGGAACCTTCCCAGTTAAACCTTGCCGAGTGCATTTTTATGGCCAGCATTATCCCCAAGCCCAAACAGGTCCGCTATTGCTTCGACGGGTTGCGGTTGAAGCCGTATTATGAGGATTTTTACAGGGTAATACTGGATCGCTTGGTAGATCGCGGACTTATATCTTCGGAAGAGGCGGTAGGGGTAACGCCGGAGTCTGTCGAAATAACAGGTCCGGCTAAAGAATACCTGACGGCTACCCAAAGTCGATCTCCACGCTCGTCCCAACCCCTAGATCAGAAATAATATTCACCTTCGCCCCATAGGTGCTCAATATGCGTAGCGAGAGGCTTAGCCCGACACCATGCCCGGCGTATTCCCGGGTATTGCTCGCCCTGTAAAAGGGTTGGAAGATTCGTTTCAATTCCTCGGGAGGAATGCCGATACCTCGGTCGGATATGGTCAAGATACTGCCTCGAAGCCGCATCTCTACCGGTTTATCGTCCGAATACTTACAGGCGTTGCTCAAGATATTCTTGATCGCTATCTTCAATAAATAGGGATTGGCACGGATCATATAAGAGAAATTATCCGGGGAGAATGAGATCCGGGCCGAGGAGAACTGCATCAAGAAGTCCGCTAGGAAGATCGTCTCCATCGCGCTTTTCTGGATCTCCTTATCCCCGTGCGACAGGAACAGCAGGTGTTTGATCAATTGTATGATACGGCTTGTCTCCGTGGCGATACGTCTTAATGCCGCTTGGTATTCCTCCGGGGAGCGCTCTTTCAGCAGGCTGATCTCGCATTCGCCTTGAATGGCTGTCAGCGGATTGTTCAACTCATGCGAGGCGTTGCTGATAAACGCTTTCTCACTTTGGTAAGCAGCGTCGATCCGGTCTACCATCCGGGTCGCGTATAGTCTGCCGACAAAATAGATCAATACCGAGCTAACCAATATCAATCCCAGCAACAGCCAGCCGATCCGATGCTGGATATCCATCCCATACTGATTCCCGGAAAGGACAATCACGATGAAATTCCCCTCGTTGTCGGGATAATACAAAGCCGCTCCCATTTGCGTATCGTGCTTGAAGTGAACGATATCCTCTTGGTATAGAGATCTCACCTGCGTGGCGTCCAGATAACGGGACAGCACTTGCCGGGTCTCCAAGCTATCGGCGTTCAGCAATATCTCGGTAGCGACGGGAAGGGTTTCCTCGTAACGCTGTTGGATACGGGCATAGCTCTCGTCGTCGGTCTCGTCCTTCTCCCAATGCTTCTGTGCCGTGGCATAGGCTTTTTCCGTCAGGTAAGAATAGTACAGGCGAGAGATATAGCTCGTGGAAACCCAATAGAAGACAAGCGTCACGACGGCTATCACGCCTATGGTAATGGCCGAGTAAAAGAGAGCGATCTTGTTTCCTGTCTTCATGCTTCCATCATATAGCCCACGCCCACCACGGTATGGATTAGCTTAGGTTCGAAGTCTTTGTCTATCTTCGTGCGCAAATAATTCACGTAAACATCGACCACGTTCGTATTGGTATCGAAATCCTTGTCCCAGACATTCTTTAGCAAGTTCATCCGGCTCAAGGCCGTTCCTTGGTTCTGTATGAAATATTCCAAGAGCCTATATTCCTTTACGGTCAAATCGATGACCTGCCCATTCCGTATAGCCCGATGGCTTGGAGGATCTAAGACCAGATCTCCGCACCGGAGAGCCATATGGACGGATTCGTTTCCCGATCGACGTAATAACGCCTTTATGCGGGCCTCGAGCTCTTGGAAGCTGAAAGGTTTTACCAGATAATCATCCGCCCCGGCATCCAGCCCGCTAACGATATCCTCGGTGGTTCCCAAGGCGGTCAGCATGATCACGGGAGCATGGTAACCGAACCGTTGCCGGTACTGTTTGCAAAGTTGCAGGCCGTTCATCTTCGGCATTATAATATCCAGAATCAGCAATTGGAAATCGTTCTTCTGTGTCAGTTCCCAACCAGCGGCACCGTCATAAGCGACATATACCTCATGTCCGAACTCCCGCAAGCCTCTTTCTATAAAAGAGGCGATGTTTACCTCGTCTTCTACTAATAATATCTTCGCCATTGTATCGTATGTATTAATAAGAATGTCCATCATTAATAATGCGTACTTAGGGTGATGCTAATCGTATCACAGAGGTGAAACGTTCTTTTCACGGTTGTGATACGATCGTTTCACCTCTGTGATATGATCTTTTCACAGCCGTGAAAAGATCAGTAAGTATAATCCTTTCGCATAATAACTCCAGTCGCTCTCCCTAATAGTTCCGGACTTTCTTGCTACAAATATAGCAATTACAACCTACGTTGCACTAATTTACCGTTCTTATCATAAAGCATTCGTCGATAAAAAGCCTCCACCATCAACGGAAAGACAAAGAGGGTGAAGAACGTAGCTCCTATTAATCCGCCAATGATCACGATCGCCAAAGGACGCTGGCTTTCCGATCCGATACCGTGGCTCAAGGCGGCCGGAAGCAGGCCGATAGCGGCCATGGAGGCGGTCATTAATACGGAACGTACCCTTGATTTCACGCTCATCTTGATCGAATCTTCCAGAGGATGCCTCTCCCGCAGGTTATTCTTGATGTCCGATATCATGATCACGCCATTCTGTATACAGATACCGAAGAGGGCGATAAAGCCGATACCGGCGGAGATCGAGAAGTTGAAATTCGTGATTAATAGGGCCAAGATACCTCCGACGGCGGCGTAAGGCACGTTCAATAAGACCAGTCCGGCATCCCGGGCGTTGCCGAAAAGGACGAATAGGATCACGAAGATGATCGCTATACTTACGGGGACGACTTGGGCCAAGCGTTTGGTAGCCCGTTGTTGGTTCTCGAAATCTCCAGTCCATTTCAAGGTATAGCCTTCGGGGAGCTTTACCTGCCTCTCCACTTTTCGCTGGGCTTCAGCCACGGCGCTACCCATGTCGCGGCCCCGGACCGAGAATTTCACGGCGCAGAAACGAGCGTGGTTATCCCGGTAGATAATCAACGGGCCGGTAATCGTATGGATATCCGCCAGCTCGCGGATAGGAATCATGGAACCATCCTTTGCCGGAACCAGTATCTTGCCTATCTCATTCTCGCTACGGCGGAAAGTAGATTCGTAGCGGACCATGATATTGAACTTACGCTCGTCCTCATAAAGCAGGGAGGCGCTCTTACCTCCTATCGCCATCTCGATAATGGATTGTACATCCTCCTTGGCCACGCCGTAGCGGGCTAAACGAGACTCGTTCAACTCGATCCGTAGCTCCGGCTGGCCGATATTCCGGATAACGCCCAGATCCTCGATACCGTCTACGGTCTCCAAGACCTTGAAAACTTCTACCGCTTTTTTCTCCGACTCGTATAGATCCTTACCGAAGACTTTCACGGCGATGGAACCTTTCACGCCGCTGGCCGCTTCCTCTACATTGTCCGAGATAGGCTGCGAGAAGTTAAAATCCACGCCCGGATAGATCGCCAGATCCTCTTGCATCTTCTCGATCAGGCCCGCTTTCGAGCGTTCGCTTTCCCACTCTTTCTCGGGATATATATCCACATGGAACTCGATGTTGTAGAAACCTGTCGCGTCCGTGCCATCGTTCGGCCGGCCGGTTTGCGATAAGACCTGACGAACCTCCGGATAAGCCGCCAGCTTCCGGCGCATCTGGTTGGCCAATGTAACGGATTCATCCAAAGATATACTTTGCGGTAAGGTCGCACGGATATAAATAGAGCCCTCGTTCAGTTGCGGGAGAAACTCGCTGCCCAACAAGGTGAAGCACCAGATACCTACGGCGGCTACCAACGTGGCGAACGTGATCGTTCGCTTCTTACGGGCGTGACACCAGTCGAAAATACCGATCGACTTCCGATTGATCCATGCGAGGAACGGATTATGTTTCTCACGCACCTCTTTCTTTAATAGCATGGAAGAGAGGACGGGTACCAATGTCAACGTAAAGATCAACGCTCCCAACAAGGCGAACCCCAAGGTATAAGCGAGCGGGCTGAACATCTTTCCTTCCACCTTCTGGAAAGAGAAGATCGGGACCAAGGCGGTGATGATAATCAGCTTAGAGAAGAAAACCGCTTTCGCACGGTCCTTCGCCGTATGACGGATAATACCCATCTTACTCATCAAATTGAAAGCGGGCATGCCTACTTCACGGGCTTTCCGGTCCAATGCCACGAAAAGCCCCTCCACCATCACGACGGCGCCATCGATAATAATACCGAAGTCGATCGCTCCCATAGATAAGAGGTTGGCGCTCATCCCCATCGCCCGGAGACAAATAAAGGCGAAGAGGAGTGCCAACGGGATAATGATCGACACGATTACCGTCGTACGCCAGTCCGCCATGAAGATTAATACGATGAAAGTTACCAGCAGAATACCTTCCGCCAGATTATGTGTTACGGTCTTGACCGCCAGATCTACCAGATTCTCACGATCGTAGAACGATACGATTCGCACGTCTTCCGGCAAGGCGTTTTGTTGGATATCCTTGATCTTATCCTTCAAGGCGGCGATTACCTCGCCGGGGTTCTCCCCTTTTCGCATGACAACGATGCCTTGTACGACATCATCTTCCTCCATGCGGCCCACTTGCCCTAGGCGGGGAAGACTGGATTCGTGTACGGTAGCCAAGTGCTTGACAAGGATTGGCGTGCCATTGATATTTTTTACGACGATGTTCTCGATCTCTTTTACATCGTTAATCAAGCCGATACCCCGCACGACATAGGCTTGCGAGCTTTTCGTGATCACGTCGCCGCCTACGTTGATATTACTTTTTGCGATAGCGTCATAAAGTTCCAAGGTCGTTACCCCGTAACTGATCAGTTGATTCGGGTTGACGCTAACCTCGAAAGTTTTTACCTCTCCTCCGAAGCTGACGATATCCGCTACACCGGGTACAGCCCGCAACTTCCGCTCGATCACCCAATCCTGCAAGGTCTTCAATTCCCGGACGGAACGCTTATCGCTACGTAATGTATAGCGGAAGATCTCGCCGGTCGGACCATATAAGGGCTGCACTTCCGGCGTGACCCCTTCCGGCAGGTCGGCGTCGTTCAAGAGATTATAAACTTGCTGGCGGGCGAAGAAATCATCCACCTTATCTTCGAACATCACGTTGATGACGGAAAGACCGAAAAGGGTCGTGCTCCGGATATCCGTCTTTTTCTGTACCGGGTTCATGGCGATCTCGATCGGGATCGTGATAAACTTCTCGATCTCCTCGGCGCTCCTGCCCGGCCATTGGGTGATAATCGTCACCTTCGTATTCGTCACATCCGGAAACGCGTCGATCGGCGTATGGATAAAGCTGGTGATACCGGCGATTACGGCGATCGTGGTACAGAAGAAGATAAAGAATTTGTTCCGGAGGGAGAACGTTATGATATTATCTATGAATGTGTGCATATCGTCCGGTTACTTTAATTCGTTATACACCAAGAGAGCGTTCCGATCTACGATCCGATCCCCATCCTTCAAGCCGGATCGCAGGTAACAGAACTTCTCGGTTTGCTTATACACCGAGATCTCACGCATTTGCAAATATCCCTCCTTCGAGACATAGACAACGTATTCTTTACCATCCTCGAAGATCACGGCATGGGCGTTTACGCAAGGCATACTTTCTCCTTTTACCGCGCTCTGTACATATACGTTCGTAAACATTCCGGGTTTAAGCATATACTTCTCGTTCCTTAATTTGACTCTTACGCTCATGGTCTTACTTTCTCGGTCTAGCATATGATAGACCTTATCGATCGTTCCCGTAAACTCCATATCCTTATAGGCCAAAGTGGTGATACGAACGGTAGCCCCCTCTTTTACCTTGCTGATATCTCCCTCATAGACATCGGCCATCACCCAGACATCGTCGAGACCGGAAATGGTAAACATCTCCTCCCCTTGATCGGAACGGATCTGCATATCCCGGTTTATATTCTTATCGATGATAAAGCCGGAGACTGGCGCTTTCACCACATAGGTAGATGGGTCTGTTATGTTATAAATAGAATACATTTCTTGGATACGTTTGGTCTCGGCATCGGCATCGGCTTGCTCTTGCTGGGCTTGCAGGAAGTCCCGGTCGGAAGCCATACCGCTCCGGGCCATATCTTGGGTAGCCTCCAAGTTACGGTTAGCGATAGCCAGTTGATGCTCGGCCTCCTTTCGCTGCTTGTCGATATCAGCGATCTCGCCGCTCCGGATCACTGCTAGGACATCTCCTTTCCCTACGTAATCGCCAACTTCCGCATGAATGGAGGTGACATTTCCACCAAATATCGGATACACATGGGCCACTCGCTCCGGATTGAAACTGACACGGCCATTGAGCAACAACTCGTTGGTTAGCGGTGTGTCACGAACCGTATCCAGTGTTATAATCTCCTGTAAACTGTCATTTAATAGTAAAGGCTCCCGGGTATCGACCGAGGTGGTCGCCTGTTTCCCGCAGGAACATACCAAGGGTACTAAAAGGATGCATGTGATTAGATGCTTATTCATATCGTTTGATTTGCTTTTAATAGTTGAATACATGGCTACCCGTTACGGTATTTACCTCCTCCAAGGCCAGTAACACTTCTTTTTGAGTTTGGTAAAGTTGCAAGCAGGTTGTTTTGTAGGTCTCATAATAATCGATAAACTCAAGGAGACTGATATTCCGTTTTTGGAAATTCAAGTTCACGCCTTCGATAATCAAGGCGAAATCCTTCTCCAATCCATAGTTCGAGGAACGATAGAGCTGAATCGCCTTTTCCAACCGGGCATAGCTGGTGAATAATTCATTCTCGGCTTGTCGACGGGCGTATTCTTCCTTATGTGCCTTTTGAGCGACAGATATTTTCGCCGCCCTGATATTCCCTTGATTCCGATTAAATATAGGGAGAGAGACGCTCAAGCCGATCGCCCAATAATCATTGATAAAGTTACCCGCCTTATCATACGTACCCTTTACACTCACTTCCGGGAAAGCGAGGGAACGTTGTAATCTCACGTCCGCCTCCGAAGCCTTGACGCTTGCTTGCGCCAACTTAAGATCCGGACGTTCGTATAATAAAGAGGTCAATTCAGAGAAAGGAACGGAGTCCATATCGATCTGGTTCAACACAGACTCATCGAATATCGGCTCGAAGGTATCATTGCCGGATATTCCTAGTAAAAGCCGCATGTCTCCTTGAAGGGAGATAACTTGGTTGGCGATATCATTCCGCTCTTGCCGTAAAGAGAGTAATAGGGCCTCGATACGGGACTTCTCTAATAAAGAAACATTCCCTTTCTCATTCTGCTCCTTGAGAACCACCAACAGATGAGCCAATGAATCAATCTCACGATCGTAAATAGATTGGGATTTCCGGGTGAAATAAAGCGCTATGAATTTCTCCTTCAACTCGCTCCGGAGGGTTCTCAATACCTCTTCGAATTGGTAAAGGGCCATTTCCTTATTGATTTTCTCCAAACGGACACGTTTGTTTCGCTGACCGGCAATATAGATCAACTGTTCCACCTCTACGATCGTTTCCCCTTGTTTCCCGAAATCAAAGTAACGTCCGTTCAACCGGTTATAAACATTTTGCTCCAAAGAGACCACGGGATTCTCGAAAAGTTTGGCCTGTACTACTTGGGCCTCGGCTATATCGATATTATACCGTTCGGCTATCACTTCCAGATTGTGTTCAGAGAAACGTTGCTCGGACTCTTTCAAGGAGAGGGAGACAACAGAGGCTTTCGCCCCAGAGAAAAGAAGAGATAAAAAAAGTAAAAGAGTGACTCGTCTGTCCATTTGCGTTAAATTTTACGCAAAGGTAGAAGTCACTCTTTTATCGCTTATGAATATTTAGTTAGAATACTCTTAGGCCAAATTAGAAATTTATTAGAGAGATTTAAAGTATAATATCGTTTTCTTTAATCCTTCCTCCAAACAAACCGTAGGTTCCCACCCATCTAATTTCTCTTTGGCCAACGTAATATCGGGCTTACGTTGCTTGGGATCGTCTCCCGGCAACGGGCGGTATACGATCTTAGAGGAGGAGTTTGTCAAACGGATCACGATCTTGGCCAACTCGTTCATCGAGAACTCTCCCTGATTTCCGATATTTACCGGGCCGGTAAAATCATCCGAGGTATTCATCATGCGAATCATCCCCTCGATCAAATCGTCTACATATTGGAAACTACGAGTTTGGTTTCCATCCCCATAAATCGTAATGTCCTTATTTTGTAATGCCTGTATAATGAAATTAGAGACGACACGGCCATCGTTCGTACTCATATTAGGCCCATACGTATTAAAGATGCGGATGATTTTAACGCGAACCTTGTTTTGGCGATGGTAATCCATAAATAAGGTCTCGGCGCAACGCTTGCCCTCGTCATAACAAGAGCGAGGCCCTATCGGGTTGACATTTCCCCAATAGCTTTCCGGCTGCGGGTGTATCATGGGATCTCCATACACCTCACTGGTAGATGCTTGTAATATCTTAGCGTTCACCCGTTTTGCCAGACCTAACATATTGACCGCTCCTAACACGGATGTCTTGATCGTCTGTATCGGATCTATTTGATAATAAACTGGAGATGCGGGACATGCCAAATTATAAATCTCATCGACCTCGGCTTGGAACGGTATAGAAACATCATGCCTGATCAACTCGAAATGTGGATTTTTCAGCAGAGGAATCACATTCTCCTTACTTCCCGTAAAATAGTTATCCAGACAAATTACTTCATTTCCTTCTTCTAAAAGACGGGCACATAAATGAGAACCGATAAAGCCGGCGCCCCCGGTGATAAGTATTTGCTTCATTATATTAAATTTATTTCGTGAATTTCACCCTATAAGGTGGATCCGGACGTAAATAATCTATATCCAGATAAGGAATCTTAGGATAGATCAAGTCCAGATAGCGGAGGTCTAAGGGGCCGGGAACGACTTCTATCCGTACCTTAGCGACACCTTTATCGATAAAATCCAATATCTCGGCGGCGCTCGCTGATACATCAATGATTCGTTTTCTATAACGAGGTCCACGATCCGTTACGCATACAATGGTACTTTTCATATTCTCCAAGTTCGTGACTCTTAAAAAAGTACCAAAAGGATACGTACGATGCGCGGCGACTAATTCTTCTTTATCATGAACCCTTCCACTGGATGATTTCCTGCCGTGGAAACGATGATGGTAATACGAAGCAAGTCCTTCCTCCTGTGCCCATATTCCTTCTCCACACTTAACTGCGGCAAATATAAGTAATATGTAGAACAAGCGGAAGGACATGTACCTTTTTTAATCAATTATTGAAGCATTTTTCCATTATATTCTCCGTTCAAAGTTCCTAGAAAAACAACGATTTTTTCAACTTCTACATCATTGATCTCCTTTCCGATCTGGAACTCATGCATGATACGGATCGCATCCTCCACGGAGGCTACGGTTCCGTCGTGCATGTACGGATAAGTCAGCATCACGTTACGAAGTGTCGGGGTTTTGAACTTATGACGATCGGATTCTTTCTTAGTCACGGCATAGCGTCCGTTATCACCGTCCGTCAACCCTGTATTCCGGTAATCGAAATAGCTGTTCTTGATACCCATGAACTCGTAAGATTGACCACCGACATTTACACCAACGTGGCAAGTAGCGCATTTATTGTCCTTGAATAGTTGATAGCCCTCTAATTCTTCCGCTGTAAGCGCGTTTTTATCTCCCATCAAGTATTTGTCGAAACGACTCGGCGTAAGCAAGGTCTTCTCAAACTCAGCGATAGCGTCCGTGATCGTGGATTGAGAATAACCTTCCGGATACACTTCCGTGAATTTCTTCGTGAAATCCTTATCTTGCGCTAAAGCCTCGCAAATCTGGTCGAATGAGGTACAACCCATTTCCACTGGGTTCAATGGAGGACCAGCCGCTTGCTCTTTTAGGTCTGCCGCACGTCCGTCCCAAAATTGAACGAAATTAAGCGCCGCATTATATACGGTCGGAGCGTTAACACCACCGAACTGTCCATTAATACCTTCCGAATATTGCTTACGGTCTACACCACCTGTGTTCAATCCGTGGCAAGTAGCGCAAGAGATCGTATTGTCCGCAGACAAACGAGTATCATGATACAGGGCAAAACCCAACTCTACCTTCGCCGGATCTGTAGGCAAGCTCTTCATTAGAGGCTGAAGAGGCTCATTCTTAAATTCTTCCGCTACGGTTTCGGTCGTGAAACGATCTTTACGGACATTCTTCGCCCATGAGATGATCACCGCTTTCTCATTGTCGTCAAGGCTGGTTCCCCAGTGCATCGGCATATGGGAATACTTAGCCGGGGGCATAGAGCCGCTTAGGGCCGTATTCTCCACCTTCGCCAAATCAACCTCTGAAACGGGCTGCCCGTTCTCCAAGGCTTCCACCATAGCAGTCAAGTCCACATAGTGAACGGCCTCCTTCATGTCTGCCTGTACTACGGGACCGATCAACGGTAAATTACCGTAAAATGGCAGAGGCGCATTTTCAGAGTGGCAGGCCAAACAGTCGTTTTCCCGCAGGATAGAGGCCACTTGCTTACCTTCATTGTCGGCAAATTTCTTGTATTCGGAAGAACCGCACGAGGTAACCGCAAAGGCTAAAGCGCAGAGTCCTACCGGTAATGCCGTCATTTTAGCATAAATTGTTTTACGCATAACTATATTTATTTAGATTTATTAAGTGCAAATATAGAACAATTCACTTACATGTACCCTAAAAGCCTTGGATTTCATTGATCAGTTTTATCTATGGGAAGATAAATAGAATCTATGCGGTGGGCTTCCATCCGCAGCATCGCGGCAAGCTCCTTCCTATAATGCCCAGTATGAGGTTCTAACAATGGGCAATATAAGGATGTTACAATGCCCATTATAAGCAGCTAACAATCGCAGTTATAAGCAACCGCCAATCGCTATGTGGATAATCCGATTTTTTTATATAGCTTTGTCTCATTATGTATAATCAATAAATTATAAGGCAAAGATGTTTAAGAACAAAGTTGTATGGATTATCATCGCTATCGTAGCGATATTATTCTTTTGGGTGAAAGGCGTGTATAATAATATGGTAACTCAAGACGAAGGCGTGAAAACCGCATGGAGCCAAGTTGAGAACCAATATCAACGCCGTATGGATTTGATCCCGAATCTGGTAAATACGGTAAAAGGATACGCCGCGCATGAGAAAGAGACTTTAGAAGGTGTGGTCAACGCTCGTGCCGAGGCGACGAAGACTACGATTGATCCTTCTAACCTTACTGAGGAATCCTTGAAGAAATTCCAGTCTGCACAAGGAGAGTTAGGAAATGCCCTCTCCCGTTTGATGCTTGTTTTAGAGCGTTATCCAGACTTAAAAGCGAATCAAAACTTTATGGAGCTTCAAGCGCAATTGGAAGGGACCGAAAATCGTATCTCGGTAGAGCGTAAACGTTTTAACGAGGTAGCTCAGTCTTATAATACCTATATTCGCCAATTCCCGAACAATATTTTGTCCGGAATGTTCGGCTTCCAATCGAAAGCTTATTTCGCCGCTGAATCCGGTGCGGAAAAGGCTCCTAAGGTAGAATTCTAATAGCCATTCGCTGAATGAGTGAGATAAAGAATATAGGATCTAGGTGCAAGTGTCCGGTAAGCCTTTTATGGATCAGTTTATTGCTGGTTGGTTTTGCCTCTTCTATTTTCGCGGCAAAGGATTATTCGATCGAGACCATTCCGAACGTACGTCTTTCCAACCGGTTGAACCATGTCAGTAATCCGGATGGTATCATTACCCCGGATGATGCGGCACGTATCAATCAATTATTAAATGTAGTGGAAGATAGTCTCGGTATCGAGGTAGCTGTCGTTGCCGTGAATAGCATCGGGGATCAGGATGCCCGGATGTTCGCTACGGATTTATTCAAACATTGGGGATTGGGACAAAAGAGCAAGGATAATGGTTTATTGATCCAGTTGGTGACGGAACCTTCCCAACGTTCGGTCGTTTTCGAGACGGGATATGGTATCGAGGGTGTCCTCCCCGATGCGATTTGCTACCGGCTCCAGCAGCGGTATATGATGCCCGATCTAAAGGCCGGGAATTATAGCGCCGGCATGTTGAAAGGAGTCATGGCGGTTACCAAGTATTTAATGTCCAGCGACTATGAACGGGCAGGCATGACTGGCAACCGTTCTTCTTCCTCGTCCGATGATGATTTTATGTGGATATTCGTGGTGGGGATTATCGGGATGATCGGTTTCTCGGCGTTTATCGCATACTTAAAGTATCGTCCGAAGGCATGTCCCCGTTGTGGAAAGAAAACCTTTGTGTATATGGGGCAGCAGGTGATCCGGGAAGCGACTCGTTTCTCGGAAGGTCTGGCCGAAGATGTATACCGCTGTAAGAGTTGCGGGTATACAGAGAAAAAAAATCGTACCATCGACCGCATACACCGAGGAGGAGGTGGCCCTATTATTATGGGTGGCGGTGGTGGTTTCGGAGGTTTTAGCGGAGGCGGCGGTGGCGGCTCTTGGGGAGGTGGAAGCTCCGGGGGTGGCGGTTCGATCAGTCGTTTCTGAAAATACGATTATTCGCATTATTTTATACAAGCGGTCACGTAAAACCTTATGTGACCGCTTGTGTTTTCGTATCTTATTGCTCTTTCAGATAGTAGTCGGAAAGTATATCCCGTACCTTCTCGGGAGTAACCCTTCCATAGACCTTCCCGCCGATCATGACCACCGGAGCTAATCCGCAAGCACCGACACAGCGTAAGCAATCCAAGGAGAACAAACCGTCCGGTGTAGTCTCTCCTACCTTTATTTCCAATTGACGTTGCATTTCTTCCAGAACATTTTCTGCGCCACGCACGTAACAGGCCGTTCCCAGACAAACAGAGATGGGGTATTTCCCTTTGGGGGTCATCGTAAAGAATGAGTAAAAAGTAACTACGCCATATACCCTTGAGACCGGGATATTCAATTCGGCGGCGATAACCTGTTGGACTTCCGGTGGTAAATATCCGAACAAGCCTTGGGCGGCGTGCAAGATATTGATCAACTCCCCGGGATCGTTGTTGCGTTCAGCGCATATCGCATGTAGCTCCGCTACTTTTGTTTTAGGCAAATGTATCTCATTCATGGCTTATTTACTTTTTTCGGTTTCTATATACATACCGATTACTTCCTTACGATCTATGTAATGGGTATGCAGTAATTTATGGGCTTTCGGTCCGCAAGGCTCTCCCAAATACTCGCTGTATAATTGCTGGATATACGGATTCTCATGGCTCTTGCGAAGCGGTTTGTTAGCGTCTTCCCGGTAAAGAGCGGAAGCACGCCGGCGAAGTACCTCCATACGGCCTCGGTGGAACGGTTGTCCACCACCGCCGATACAGCCTCCCGGACAAGCCATCACCTCGATCGCATGATAAGGAGAGGTACCGTTCTTCACCTCCTCGATCAATTTGCGGGCATTCCCCAGACCATGAGCGATACCGATCTTTACCGGAGTCCCATTAAAATCGATCGTAGCGCTACGAATACCTTCCAGCCCGCGTAACTCCTCGAAGTCCACTTTATCCAGATTTTTCTTCGTATATAATTCATAAGCTGTACGGCAAGCGGCCTCGATAACACCGCCGGTAGTACCGAAGATCACGCTCGCTCCGGTAGATTCACCCAACGGGCTATCGAACTCACCATCCGGCAGTTCATTGAAATCTATATTCGCATAACGGATTAAACGGGCTAACTCACGGGTATAGATCGAATAATCTACATCGGGATTACCTTCCACGCTAAACTCCGGGCGGCTAGCCTCATACTTCTTCGCCAAACAAGGCATGATAGATACGACTACCAAATCCTTACGGTCCACTCCCAACTTCTCGGCGAAATAACTCTTGGCGATCGCTCCGAACATTTGCTGCGGGCTCTTGGCTGTAGATAAATTATCCCGTAACTCGGGGAAATGTTGTTCCACAAAGCTAACCCAACCCGGACAACAACTCGTCATTAACGGTATTTTCACCTCTTTGTCTCCATTTAGGTAACTACCTAGGCGATGTAATAATTCCGTACCCTCTTCCATAATGGTCAAGTCGGCGGCAAAGTCCGTATCGAATACATAATCAAAACCCAATTGACGCAAAGCTGAAACCATCTTGCCTGTAACCAATGTACCCGGCTCATACCCGAAATCACGTCCCAACGCTGTGCGAACCGCCGGCGCTGTCTGGGCGATAACAATTTTAGTAGGATCGGCCAAAGCGTCCAAGACCGGCTGTTGCGTATTACGTCCGCTAAGCGCGTTTACAGGACAGACGGATACGCATTGTCCACAATACGAACAGGTACTTCCGGCCATATCCCGTTCAAAAGCAGTCGATACGGCCGCGTTAAATCCACGGTTCACGGCAGTCAAGGCGCCAACTGTCTGTATCGTATTACACATGGTCTCACAGCGGCGGCACATGATACATTTGTTCATGTTCCGCACAATGGAAGGGGAACGGTCTATCGTAAATGTGGACATCTCTCCCTTATACCGGATCTCACGGATTCCTAAGTCATGTGCGATCTTTTGTAACTCGCAATGTCCGTTGCTGCTACATGTCAGACATTCCGCCGGATGATTCGAGAGGATCAGCTCCATCACCGTCCTACGGGCATTCATCACCCGGGGGGTATGTGTCCGTACGACCATGCCTTCCGTACATTCCATCTTACAGGATGGGGCTAGATTTCTACGTCCCTCGATCTCTACGACACAAATACGGCAAGCTCCCGGATTATTCTCGTAGTGCAAGTCCTCCAGTTTCATATAACAGAGTGTCGGGATGTGGATACCTACACTTTTTGCCGCATCTAAAATGGTGGTTCCTCTCGGCACTTCCACCTCTTTATTATCTATGATTAATTGAATTGTTTCCATGCTTATAAATAAATTTAGTGGACATAAATCGCTCCGAACTTACACTTCTCCATACAGGTACCGCAACGGATACAAGCTTGCGGATCGATAATATGAGGAATTTTCCGTCCACCTGTAATCGCATGCACCGGACAAACACGGGCACAGAGCGTACATCCTTTACATTTCTCCGGATTGATGAAATATTGAGTAAGTTCCCGGCATTGATGAGACGGACAACGATGCTCCCGGACATGCGCCAGATATTCATCGTAGAAATTATCCATCGTAGATAAAACCGGATTCGGAGAAGTCTGTCCCAAGCCGCATAAAGCGGTATCCTTAATCACCATCGCCAGATTCCTTAGACGGGTCAAATCCTCTTCGGCTCCGTTTCCACTCGTAATTTTCTGCAATATCTCATGTAAGCGTTTATTACCGATACGGCACGGTGCGCATTTACCGCAAGATTCCTCGACCGTAAAGTCCAGATAGAACTTAGCCATGGCTACCATACAATCATCCTCGTCCATGACGATCATACCTCCGGAACCCATCATGGAACCAGCGGCAAGCAAATTATCATAATCGATAGGAAGATCAAGATGCTTTTCAGTCAAGCAACCTCCTGACGGGCCACCGGTTTGCACAGCCTTAAACTTCTTTCCATCCTTGATACCTCCCCCAATTCCAAAGATAACCTCACGCAAAGTCGTACCCATAGGAACCTCGATCAGCCCCACATTGTTTACCTTTCCAGCCAAGGCGAACACCTTTGTTCCTTTGCTTTTCTCCGTTCCGATACTACTGAACCATTTAGCGCCTCTTAACAAGATCACCGGGATATTTGCGTAAGTCTCTACGTTATTTACATTGGTCGGACAACCTTTATACCCGTGTTCACTAGGGAACGGCGGCTTTACGGTAGCCTCGCCTCGCAAACCTTCCATACTGTGGATCAAAGCAGTCTCCTCTCCACAAACAAAAGCTCCGGCACCGTACCGGATCTCGATATCGAATGAGAAATCAGTCCCAAATATATTCTCGCCCAGCAATCCATATTCTTTCGCTTGCCGTATGGCGATTTTCAAACGTTCCACGGCTAGCGGATATTCGGCACGGATATATACCAAACCTTTGCTAGCTCCCGTACAATATCCATTAATCGCCATAGCCTCCACAATCGAATGCGGGTCGCCCTCCAATATGGAGCGATCCATAAAAGCGCCCGGGTCACCCTCGTCCGCATTGCAAACCACGTATTTTTGAGGTGCTTGTACCTTACGGGTAATCTGCCATTTCAAACCTGTGGGGAAACCACCGCCCCCACGACCCCGTAAACCGCTATCCATGATTTCCTTGATTACTTCCTCGGGAGTCATTTCCACAAGGGCTTTTCCTAACGCTACATAGCCGTCACGAGCGATATACTCATCGATATTCTCAGGGTTGATAAAGCCACAATTTCGAAGGGCGATTCGTAGCTGTTTCTTATAGAATCTGATATGCTTGGAGTCCGGAACCAGCTCACGGGTCTCTGGATTCATATAAAGTAACCGTTCCACTTTACGGCCTTTTACCAAATGCTCCCGTACGATCTCGTCCGCATCCGATGGTTGAACTTGTACGTAAAAAGTGTTATCGGGGATCATCTTAACCACCGGACCCTTCTCGCAGAAACCGAAGCATCCGGTACGGATCACTTGTGTATCCTCTAATCCGTATTGCTCGACGGCGGCTCTCAGATTCTCGATGATCTGCTCGCTTTGTGATGCACGGCAACCTGTGCCACCGCACACCAATATATAATTCGTGTATTGTGCCATTTATGTAAGATATTAAATTTCTTATTCGGGTTTTACGGTGGTGTAAGTTACAGGAATGATGCCGTCTACCAAGATACCCTTACGGATATACTTATCTATGATCTCTTCTACTTTTGCCTTATCAACATAACCGAATACCAACGGCTCCTGACCCGGAAGCTTGATTTCGATAGTCGGTTCCGCATAACAATAGCCCATGCATCCGGTTTGAGTTACCAACGCATCGATTTTCTGCCGGTCTAAAACCTCGATAAAATAACTCATTATCTCCTTGGCTCCGGCAGCTATACCGCAAGTGGCCATAGAAACCTTAATTTGTACGAGCTGATCAGGGGTATTGCTTTTTTCACGCAGATCCAAAGACGCACGAAGAGATTCACGCATTTTCTTGAGATCATCTAATGTCTTTACTTTGTTCATGGTCATATTCTATTATTTAAGGAAAACACCGTAATGTCATTTGCACAAACATACGGAATCTCTTTCAAATAATATCATATTTCCGTGAATTTTTCTTCGACACGTGATTGAGATATCTTGGAATTGGGAGGTACACTATGGGTGAGCCAGATGTTACCCCCGATAATAGATCCTCGGCCAATAGTGATCCGTCCTAATATGGATGCGTTGGAATAAATGGTCACATAATCCTCGATGATCGGATGACGGGGTAAATCTATCGGAAGTCCTTCCTCGTCCAGCGTAAAACTCTTAGCTCCTAACGTCACACCTTGATAAAGGCGGACATGGTTTCCGATAATGGCGGTTTGTCCCACGACAATACCCGTTCCATGATCGATACTGAAATATTCTCCGATCTGCGCCCCGGGATGAATGTCGATCCCGGTTTGCGAGTGTGCCATTTCCGTAATGATACGCGGGAGTACCGGTACGCCTAGCTCGAATAATTCATGAGCGACCCGTTGATGTAAAAGCGCGTAGACCGCCGGATAACAGAATATAATCTCACTCACGCTCTTGGCTGCCGGATCACCATCCAAGATGGCCTTTACATCGGTGGACAGTAAATATTTGATATGAGGAATCCGGTTAATAAAAGCGATCGAGATCTCGGAAGCCCGGTCCTTGGAATCACAACAACGCTCTACCTCAAAACAAAGTCCATTATATATTTGCTCTTGCAAGAGATCATAGATCTTTTCCAAATAGACTCCCGTATAATATTGGATAGAGCCTAATTGAGCCTCTTGTTCCGTACCAAAGAATCCGGGGAAGATAACCGTACGTAATAGGCGCATGATCTCATGCAACGTAGCGACTGAAGGCGATGGCTTCTGATGCAACGGGATATATTTGTATTCCGGTAGATCAGGAGCCGACAGCCGTTCTACGTTCTTCTGTATCTGTTCTAAAATCGCTGTTCTATTCATCTTTAATTATCCCAAGTAGGATCGTAACTGATTAATGAGTTAGAGGCATTGCCCAAACCGATATAGATATAATTATCCAAGACATACATGCAATGTACAGACCTGTTAGCCGCTGGTAACTGGGATTTCTGGCTCCAGTTCTGAGAGTCCGGATCATAGCGCCAAATATAACCGTCCCCGTCTACGCCATATACGTAATTACCATAAGCGATAGCACATAAAAGCATCCTTCCGGGGAACGAAGCCTCCTTTTCCCAAGCTACAGCGTTCTTGTCTGTAGACCAAAACTGTGTCGTATATTCCAAAGAAGGATCCGCTTTATTAATAATCCCCAGTCCGGCATATATACGGTCACCAATTACAACGGATATTCCGCCGTATTGTTTAATCGGGAAATTAGATTTCTTGCTCCAAACGAAAGCGCTCGGTTCATAAGTCCAGACTTCATCGATTAGTTCGTTACCTCTACGTCCACCTATGAGGAACGCCTGATCTTCCATTCTGCAACATGCCGTCCGATACATACCTTTAGGCCGTTGCTGGTCTGTTTGTACGGCGCTCCAAGAATTATCGGACGTGGAGTATACATATAAACTGTCACATATCTTTCCCGTGTTATCTAAACCACCAAAAGTCCATAGGCCAAATCCGATACTGAAACATGCTTGGCCCGATAATTTCTCAGGCTGAGACCTTAAGGGCAACCATTCTTTCTTAGAGGTCATATATCCCCAAAACTCATCGGTGTATTCCCTACCCGTGTCACCGCCTAATAAGAATCCCGTGCTATTAGCCAAGGTACAGAAAGAGGTAGATCCCGGTATCCGGAAAGCTCCCTCAAACCTTGCCCCTACTCCAAATATATCCGGAGTTTGGAAGCGAACTTCCTCTCCGTAAGCGATACCATTCTTATTTTTAGCGTAAGCTCTTAAATAATAGCTCGTGCCTCCTCTCAATTCCTTTATCGTACCCGTAAACGCTTGTGTACCGGAAGAAAGAGCTACCGCTCCTTCACAATTACCAAAGGCCGGACTAGGACTAGTTCCCCAACATACACCAGCCTCTGTAACCGGTGAGGCACCTTCGGCTAAGACCTCTCCTCCTACCCATGCGGTACCGTTTTTAATAGTAGACACCTCCTTTGTATTGACTGTAGGCAACTCACTTTCCAGAATCGTATGGATACCTTCGCCTGCGCTATAGGTAGTACCTAAAGCGTTTGTCGCATAAGCACGTACGTAATACCCTTTCTGCTGTTGCATATCATAGATTTTCCCGGCAAATTCTCCGATACCCGCTCCGCAAATAATCGTATCCCCATTTTCTATTGTCGGTGATTTATCAGTACTAAAGCAGAAACCACATGCCGTGATCGGAGAATCTCCCTCGCTTATTATTTCCATGGAGAACTCCGCATAGGTAAACTCTGTCGCTATTTTCTTGAATTTGTTATCATCTAATACAGGACGACCATTCGTAGTCTTAAAGGTCTCGACTTTCGCCCCGTTATACTCACCATATTTACTTTTTGCGTAAGCTCTAACGTAATAGGTAGTTTCCGGTTTTAAATCGGAGATCGTACAATAGAACGAATCGGCTTCCATGTCTATACGAATCGTGGAGTCAGATGCTGAAGGCTCCGGATTCAGCATTAAGTAAATACCCCTTTCCTCGATTTCGGCTTCTCCTTGTTTGGTTATCATACCTCCGCATTGAACGGAAGTAGACATCACGTTGACTGGAAATAAGGTCTTAACGCTTCCTAATCCATCTTTCGTCTTAAAAGGTAAAATCTCTCCATAAGCGGTATCTACCGCATTGATCGCATAGGCCCGGATATAGTAATCCAGATCATTGGTTAAGCCCTCGATCGTAGCCTCATATTTTACCTTACGCTTGGATACGGCTTTTTTATTTTTCTCTATCACAGTAAAGGTAGATTCCGTGCTCCAACAAAAACCGGCCTCTGTCACGGGAGCGCCGTTTTCTTGCAGGACCTCCCCCGATACTGTCACTGAACTAGCCGTGGACTTCAATATCTCGTCTGTCTTAACAGACGGTTTTTTAGCGTTTCGAATGCCACCATCTATATCCGGATCATTCACGCATCCGGCCATTAATAAAGCCGCAAATAGAATAGAGAAGAGTGAGTATATATGTTTCATAAATAATCAATATTAAAAGAATACACCTAAGCCAGCGTTTAGATCCAAGTACTTAAAATTAACCGTGTTGCATCCAACGCTAATAAATACAGAGTTCGTTATTTTCATCATCAAGTCAACCTCGGCAGCGACCCCTTTGTATGAGGAATCAATATTCCGGCACCATACCTCTCGTGTACTGTCGTAGTTTTCATAGGAATGGGTCGTGAACGAATGTAGTAAAGCTCTTTCACCATATCCCAAACCAACGGAGGCATATAACCACGGAAAGCATTTTACGATTAAACCGGCCGTTCCGGCTATACTATTTGTCTTCGAGGATTTACCTGTATTAAGCTCATAAGATTCCCCTTCCGAATTAGAGAACTTAATAATCTGCCCTTGGTTATTACATTCGTCCGTATAATTCATAAAAGACATATTCGTCTTGAAACGGACATACCAACCGAAGCGTTGCCCCATACCTCCTACCGTGATTCCATAAGGAGATTCGATCGAATACGAGTATCCCGCGAAAAACTCCATTCGTTTCTTAGGGGATACCGCCGCGGAATCTATTGGTTGGGCCGCCGGTTCCGCCGGCTTTAACAATATCTCTTGGTATTCTTTCCAATAGGTTGCTAGCTCCTCACTTTTAGGGGTTCCGATACCTTCCGAATAATAAATGATTAATTTAGAGATGGCATCCGGATCATCTTCCGTAGCTTTGACCGTCAGGCAGTTTAAACATTTATTCATCAAGCTACGCATGGAAGGCCGCATTCGCTCGTTGGAAAGCCAAATCGTAGTCAGCTGATCAATACTGTATGCGTCGCATTGCGATACGCCTTCCTCGTACCACATTTTAGCGTCACTATAATCAAGACGTTTCATCGCTTCATCTCCCTTACGGTTGTATTCCGTACGCTGTTGCGCCAGCAGTCCGAGGGGAAATACCGCACATATCATCAATATCCAAAGTCTTTTCATATAATAGGTAAATACATGTTTAGTTGTTCATAATATTACAATCAATAATAAGTAAGGCCTTCGCTAATCAATGATCCGTCAGAATTATAAATATCAAACAAATTGTCTTCCCGTTCGAATGCCCGGCCGTTATCCGCGATACCGACACTTAGGTATTTGCAAGGAATACGTTCCTCGGCTTTCGAATCGATCGCCCCGTATCTGTTATTTGACTTCTTGCGTACGATCTTATATCGTCCGAAAGCCATTTTCTCCTCATACAGGGCCTTTTTGTCCGCTATACGTTTCTCCTCGGTTTTCTCATCGCAAGCGATGATCAACCGGACTACCTCTTCCGTAAGTTTCGTATCCTTTGCCTCCGACAAATCTTTCTTAGCTCCCGAATAATCAGCTTTGGCCATTTTTTCCTTACCGGAGGCGATTAACGAGTTATATTTCTCATTCATCTCATTTTCCGATGGCTGATCCGGGAGAACATTCTCTTCTATCGTATGCTCTGTTTCCATAGGTCGTTTCTCTTCCACTTTAGGCTCTTGTTTCTCCGCTTTCTTTATCTCAGAGATAGGAGGTTCCGTATGTAGAACTGGGTGATCTGGCATTTCTACTTCTTTTGAGACATTGCTATCCGGCTCCACAGCTGAAGGTAAATCAATACTCTCGACAACCTCTTTTGTGGGCCTATTGCTATGCACTAAAAGAGCCGTAGCGGATCCTACAACGACAAATATAGCGATTCCGATAGGAATTATTTTCTTTCTGGAATTATTCTTTTCTGTTATTGGCTCCACGGCAGGTGGATTAGCCACATTGACAACAGTCTCTTCATCATCCGATCCTACTAATTTAGAATCTACAGGTGATGAATAAACCACCGTTGTTTCCTCATTCACAATCTCGGGAGATGGACTTGGGACAACCTGAACTTCCTTTTCCGCTTGAGAAAAATCCAAAGACGCCAACATCTCGCCCACCGTCTCAAAGCGATCCGCAGGAATGATTTGCATCGCTTTTATGATAACAGCCTCTGTTTTCGGGCTGATCGCCGCATTGATTTCAGAGGGGTTTCGCAAAGGACGTGCGGCACGTAGTATAGATTCTGTAGGGATTGTTCCCGTTAACAGATTATACATCGTGGCTCCCAAGGAATAAATATCCGGACGGGGCGAGAACACTTGTGTTCCTTCGTTATCGTATTGCTCTATGGATGCGAATCCTTTAGAAAGGGTTAACATCGTAGTGCTGGTCTCTTCCTGCTCGATATCGTAACGTTTGCTGACTCCGAAATCGATCAAGCGGGCGTTCCCGTTCTTATCGATCAAGATATTGCTAGGCTTGATATCCAGATGCAAGATACTCTTATCATGAACGAATTGTAACGCCTCGCCAATTTGCCGTACATATTTAAGGACCGTAGCTTCGGGCAATATCCCGTTTTTCTCAAGCATATATTTTAGCGAGAAGCCGGAAATATACTCCATGGCAATATAAGCCGTATTGTTTTCCTCGAAAACCTCCAACACGTTTACGATATAGGGATGGTGAACTTCCGATAGGATCTTTGCCTCTTTGATCAGTTTTTCCTTGAACTTGTTAAATAAGACCTTTCCCGTCTCCGAATGTACTTTTACGGCTTGGGAACCGGGTTCTCTATAACAATAATCCTTGAAGAAATATTCCTTGACACAGATAGGGACCTCCGTCTTTACGGTACCTAAAGATCCTTTAACCTCTGTGTACCAAACTCCTCTGTAGGTTATGCCAAAACCACCTTGACCAACCACATGAGTAAGTCTGTATTTTCCGTTTTGAAGAAGATGTCCGTCTGGCAGATTCATAACCTTGAATAATTCCATTTAATCTGCCAAAAGTACGTTATTTATATAAAAGAATAAAGAAAAGAGAGAATATTTTGCTTAAAACCCATGCTATCTTCCACTTTTTGAATAGTTATGATATAAAAAGAAAAATTATCCCGAGTCTTGCCGTCACAGGCTTCCATGAGAGCGTCCTTTATTTCCGGAACAGATAAACGACCATTAAATATCTCTGCAATCTTTTCATTCTTCAGTCTTTCAAGAACCCCGTCCGTACAAAGAAAGAGGAAATCGTCGGGTTGAATATCGTTCAAGGTAATAATGTCCGCTTCTGTTGGAGTATGAGTGCCTTGTATAGCCCGGATAATCACATTCCGCTGGGGGTGGGTTAACGCTTCTTCCGGAGTGATCTTACCTAATTTAACCAACGAATTTACCAATGAATGATCTTCTGTTTGATATAAAATCTCCCCCTTCCTCAGATGATAGATCCGGCTATCTCCGATATGAGCCAATACGATTCCGGAAGAAGCGATATAGGCCATGGTGAGCGTAGTAGCCATACCCATCGCTTCCGGATGCTCTTGAACATAGGAGTCGAAACAGACTTCCGCATAATGTACGGCTTTATGGATAAACTCTGGCGTGGGATCATCCTTTAGGAACGTAGAAAAGAAAGTTTGTATGGACTCGCAAGCTAATGAGCTGGCTACCTCCCCTTTCTCGGCTCCACCCACACCATCGCAAACCATAAACAATTTTTGGTCAAGGGTCACTTGTTCGGGAAGCGGGTAAATGGAATCCTCGTTATTCGATCTGCCTCCTTTTTCCGTAATAGCACATGGCTTACCGATCGTTATAATCATAACAAATGAGTTTTATTCATTAAAACGTAAGACGGTGCGACCAATAATAATCTCGTCATTATCATTGAGCACGACCACCTCGCCATTCTCTAGGTAACTGTTATTATATAACGTATGGTTTTTACTATTATTGTCGGTAAGGAAATGTTTATATCCACCTTTTGAATCTTTTTTCACCTCAATGCAAATATGCTCGCGACTCATCGTGCGATCAGCCGTGATAATTGGCATCGTAGCTTGTGAGGCGTTCGACTTCCGGCCAATGACAACCTTCCCTTCGTGAAGAGGAAACGCTTGTTCAGGTGTATCGGCGTCTGGAAGAACCGTCAGTCTGCCGATTCCAGTCTTGACAGGTGTCACTAAAATCGTATCGGAATCGACTTCCTGATGATTACTTTTCTCGGATAATAAGGACAAAGGAATAGGCTCTTTGCATTTCGGACACTTAAAGGAGGTAATGCCGAGGGGAATCTTCCCCTCGGCTACCTTTAATCCTACATGGCAATGTGGACATTTAACTGCGATCATACGATAAACGAAATATCTGCGCCATCCATATCCGTAGAGTACAGATCCATCATATCTGTATCGGAAAGCATAACCGTATCGTCCGCCAATGTTATAAAGTCTGAATGATCGAAAGACTCGATGCTACTATCGTCTATAACTATGGCGTCGCCTAGGTCGACACCTCCTCCTTCCACGTCTATTATGACAGCATCCGCTGGCATGACGTCATTGCCGTCTAAAGTTACGAATGTATATTCCTCTTCTTGCATAACCTTTGTTCCTAATATATTAATATTCCGAAAACAAAAGTACAAAAAGCAATGGATTAATAAACTTGTTATTCTCTCTTATAATCAAACATTTGGGTTTCATGTACAAAAGAGGCTGTTTTACTATACGAAAAGAAAAGGCTCATTCTCTCACCCATTTGGCCTTACAGGAAGAAACTGGGCATTGCTTTCGGTTTTTCAATGATTCCCAAGGGATCTCACCCAAGAATGTCCCACATTTCGGGCAAACATAGTCTATCTTAAATTGATTGGCGATATCCTGCAATTGCTGGGGAATCTTGGCCGACTGCTTGGCTCCTAGATAGATTCCTACCGTAGGGGCACAAATCGTTATCAGGAGGCTGATGCCGAATAGCTCCGGGCTACCTTTCCCTAAGAAGCCTATCACGACCCCCACTATTCCGGGCAAAGCAAATGGTAAGGATTGAAATAATCTGGTCTTAAACTGATTAGAGGATTGAATCTTAACTTTTGCTTGAATATAATCATCGTAGACTTTTTTCAATGCGGCAAATTCATCGCTATAATCATTATTGTATTTAAGCACCTCGGAAAGATTTAATACATAGCTATCCCCCAAGCGAATATGATCCGTAGGAGTAACACGTTTCTTTACGATCTGGGCACCATTCACGAACGTACCGTTAGTAGATCCCGTATCCTCCAATAATAAGTTGCCACCATCCTCACGTATCAGACGGGCATGATGGCGGCTTACATGAGGATCGTTTGCAATAAAATCGTTGTCTTTTGCTTTTCCTATCTTTATAATCATCGTCTTATTCCTTTTCCTCTTCCTCTTGAGGCTTTCCCATCTCCTTCTCAAGATTATCTTTCAGCACTTTCAACGGATCCTTGGATATTACCAACTCTTTAGGCTTACCCTCTTCCGTCAATAATAATAAACGCTGCTTAGGGAGATTTATTTGTAAGATATGATTTTTATTTATGATATGACTTTTTCCGACACGCATTAATATCTTGTTACAACCAGCGACCTGCTTCTCTAAGATCTCTTCTATTTTTCCGATATTTATAGCGAAGGTAAATTGGATGCCATTTGACAACAATAGTTTCGTATAGTTCCTGTCTGCTTCAAAATAAAGGATCTGACCAATCTTAATGCGCAACAACTCATCCCTTGTTTTTATAATTAAATACCGCTCCATACGTAGAAATTGTTTTTTCGTTTCTCTTTCAAAAACAAATATACGGTATTTTCTTTATTTAATAGGTATCTTTTGGGGGAAAGATTGGTAAAGTGCACCAAAAACAAGAGCCTTTTCCCTGCTCAGAAGAGACACCGATACGCCCTCCCTGCCTTTCAATTATATTTTGGCAGATAGAAAGTCCAAGCCCTATGCCTTGCTTTTGGTTTCGTCCTTTATAAAAACGATCGAACACATGAAGTTTTATTTCCTCCGACATTCCTTCTCCCGTATCGGTCACGGATAACAGAACCTCGTTCTCCATGGCTTGATATGACAAGATGATGCTACCTATAGAGGTGTACTTTATTGCGTTTGTTATAAAATTGCCAAGAACTTGTTTCAAACGGATACGGTCAGAGCGTAATAAAAAGGAATTCAAAGATTCCGGATAGGTCAAAGCTACCCCTCTCGGTACTTTGATCTGGAAAGAAGCTACCGTTTCTACAATAAGTTGTCTTAGATCAAATTCCATGAAATCAAAGGTCATGGTACCAGACTCGAGCTTAGCCAGATCCAATACATCATTAACGATACCCAATAATAACTCATTATTGGTCTGAATAAGATTAATATACTCTTGTCTTAGCTCACCATCCTCTTCATCCCCTAAAAGAGAAGAGAATCCGACAATAGCGTTTAATGGCATGCGGATCTCATGGCTGATGTTTGCCAAAAAGGAGGATTTCAAACGCTCTGATTTCTCGGCCTTCAGCATTCGTTCTTCCATCGCTTTCAGTTCAGATATATCATAATTCATCAGTAATAGGATGGGGCTTGATTTCTCCAGACCCGCCTCCATTATATCCAGACGAATCCATTTCCATCCCTCGCCATCCTTGACCCGGGCTTCCCGTTGATCATGATCAGTTTCTCCGTGGACAAGTCGGCTCAAGGAAGTTTTCAAGCATTCACGGTCTTCTGGCTTGACATTGGAATATATGCCTACTATCTGGCTCAATGGAGTTCCCGGAACTTCACCCATATTCAGATACCATTGTTCCATCGCCACTCCTTCCCCAGTGGACAAATCATACTTTGCGCAGCCGATCTTGGCACGATGACTTATCTGAGGAAAAAAAGGCTCGAACTCTATGCCTAATGTCGTTTTCATATATATCCGTTCTCATTATATTTATGCAAAAAGAGGGTTTAGCCATAAAAAACGAATGAATTAATCGTTCGTTTTAATTAGTCGTTTATATCGATTATTTTATAGGGAACATATAGGTTTAGTAAAATACCCCAAAAACCGCATCAAAATTATATTCTAAAGTCTTTTTGACTTTCATAAGTAAATGTTTTTTGCGATATTTGCAAACGACTAATTAAAACGAACGATTAAACTAGTCGTTTTGTTGCCTTCCCCTCCACTTCAATATCCTGATATATAAGATTATACCATATGACTATAAAAAAATAGAGGGTAGATTGATCACTCAATCCACCCTCCTGTCTACCGTGTGCTTAAACTATTAAAAATCAACCCCTTGATTAGTCTTCTAGAGCCGCTTGCGCCGCTGCGATACGAGCTATGGGCACTCTAAAAGGTGAACATGATACGTAATTCAAGCCAACTTTATGGCAGAACTTAACGGAAGAAGGCTCACCACCATGCTCGCCGCAAATGCCACATTTCAAATCCGGACGGATGGCACGACCTTTCTCAGTTGCCATACGAACCAGCTGTCCTACACCATTTTGGTCTAGTACTTGGAACGGATCGACCTTCAAAATCTTCTTCTCTAAGTAAACCGGTAAGAAGGAAGCGATATCGTCACGAGAGTAACCAAATGTCATCTGAGTCAAATCATTCGTTCCGAATGAGAAGAATTCGGCGCTGGAAGCGATACGATCCGCTGTCAATGCCGCACGAGGAATCTCGATCATCGTACCTACCTTGAATTCGATACGATCGCCAACTTCCTTGAATAGCTCTTCGGCCGCGGTACGGATCACCTTCTCTTGTTCCTTGAATTCATATAAGATTCCTGTTAATGGTACCATGATTTCCGGTTTAGCCTCAATACCTTCTTTCTTCAAATCCAAAGCGGCACCTAAAATGGCCCGAGTCTGCATTTCCGTAATTTCCGGATATGTATTACCTAGACGGCAACCACGGTGACCCAACATCGGGTTATGCTCGCAAAGAGATTCCACACGTTTTTGGATCTCCTTAACGGACACGCCCATTGTCTCAGCCATTTCCTCTTGACCTTTCAAATCGTGAGGAACGAACTCATGCAAAGGAGGATCGAGCAAACGAACGGTAACAGGACATCCGGCCATAGCCTTGAAGATACCCTTAAAGTCCTCTTTCTGATAAGGAAGGATCTTCGCCAACGCTTTCTTACGACCTTCAGCGTCCTCGGCCAAGATCATCTCACGCATAGCTTTGATCTTCTCACCTTCGAAGAACATATGCTCCGTACGGCAAAGGCCAATACCAACGGCACCGAAGCTACGAGCGATCGAAGCGTCGTGAGGCGTATCAGCGTTTGTACGAACTTGTAATTTTGTATATTTATCGGCTAAAGCCATTAGCTCCGCGAAGTCACCTGACAACTCTGCCGCTTTCGTCTCGACCTGTCCTACATAGACTTCCCCGGTCGTACCATTGATAGAGATATAATCACCTTCTTTCAAGGTTACGCCATCGACGTCTACAGTCTTGTTCTTATAATCGATATTCAAGGCACCAGCGCCGGATACACAGCACTTACCCATGCCACGAGCCACGACAGCGGCGTGAGAAGTCATACCTCCACGAGCGGTAAGGATACCTTCGGCGACAGCCATACCGGCCAAGTCTTCCGGAGAAGTCTCAATACGGACCATGACAACCTTTTTGCCATCGGCATGCCATTTAGCGGCATCATCAGCGAAGAATACGATCTGTCCGGTAGCGGCACCCGGTGAAGCCGGCAAACCTTTTACCCATACTTTCGCCTGTTTCTCGGCTTTTTTATCGAATACTGGGTGAAGCAACTCATCCAGTTTATTCGGCTCGATACGGTTCAACGCTGTTTTCTCGTCGATCATGCCTTGATGCAATAAGTCGATAGCGATTTTCACCATAGCGGCACCGGTACGTTTGCCGTTACGGGTTTGCAAGAACCAAAGTTTACCCTCTTGTACGGTAAACTCCATATCTTGCATATCCCGATAATGATCTTCCAATTTCTCTTGGATAGCGTCTAATTGCTTATAGATTTCCGGCATGGCTTCTTCCATGGACGGATATTTAGCAATACGTTCTTCTTCTGAGATTCCGGCACGTTCAGCCCAACGTTGTGAACCGATCTTCGTAATCTGTTGCGGGGTACGGATACCTGCTACAACATCCTCACCTTGAGCGTTAATCAAGTACTCACCATTGAACAAGTCCTCACCATTACCCGCGTCACGAGAGAAACAAACGCCTGTAGCGGAAGTATCGCCCATATTACCGAATACCATGGCTTGTACGCTAACCGCCGTTCCCCACTCGTCTGGAATACCTTCCATCTTACGATACAGGATAGCACGCTCATTCATCCAGCTATTGAACACGGCACAGATAGCGCCCCACAATTGTTCATAAGCGCAAGTCGGGAAATCCTGTCCGGTCTGGGCCTTAACGGCTGCCTTAAATTTAGAGACCAATGTTTTCAAATCTTCAACGTCAAGCTCGTTATCTAACTTAACGCCTTTCGCTTTCTTTACTTCCTCGATGATCGCCTCAAACGGATCGATATCCTCTTTGCTTGTCGGTTTCATGCCTAATACGACATCTCCGTACATTTGAACGAAACGACGATAAGAGTCCCAAGCGAAACGAGCGTTGCCCGTCTTACGAGACAATCCTTCCACTACCTCGTCGTTCAAGCCAAGGTTCAATATCGTATCCATCATACCTGGCATGGACGCACGGGCACCGGAGCGAACTGAAACTAACAGAGGATTGGCAACATCACCGAACTTAGAGTTCATTAACGTTTCGATATTAGCGATCGCCTTCTCAACATCCGCTTTCAGCAACTCTACGACTTTATCTTTGCCTAACTCGTAATACTCTATACAAACTTCTGTTGTAATCGTGAATCCCGGAGGAACCGGTACACCAATCAGATTCATCTCGGCAAGGTTAGCGCCTTTACCACCCAGCAGATTTCTCATATCTGCCTTACCTTCGGCTTTTCCATTTCCGAACGTGTAAACTCTTTTTCTTTCCATATTCGACAGTATTGAATTTAGATTCTAGTTTTGTTGATTTCAACTGTTATATTGCTATCTCAACTTTGCAATGCTGCAAATATATGCTATTTCTACTTTGCAAGCACGAATAGCGTTAAAGATTTTTACATGTTTTACAACTATTCTTTACCATTTATATCCAGCAAATGCTTACATTTGCGTGCGGAAGTTTGTTGACGCTTCCATTTCCCATCGGATTTCCCGCCTATCTCTTTGCCCCTTACATATAATTATATGATCTTTTTCTTTTATTTGTGTCTATTTATTTCCAATAGGAAGACTCAGGAGTTTTTTGCTGAAGAAACTTTAGTTTCTACAGCATGAAACTAAAGTTTCTCCCTAGTGGAACTAAAGTTTTTCTATAGCAAAACAAAAGTTTTCCTTATAAGAAATTTTAAGAAACTGCAATATATTGATTTATAAACACATACTATACATCTCTTTCTGTCCATAATCATATCTTCATCAATCTTGATAGAATAACGAGAACTGTTTGCCGGACTCATTTAAGTATATAGAACGAAGCTCTTTGTTCTTAGCGGAATTGTAAGTATTTTCGCGAAGCGAATTTAAAACTTAACGACATTGGCAAGAAAGAAGAAACAGTTGCCTATATTAGAAAAGGTAACCATTACGGACGTAGCCGCCGAGGGCAAGGCTATCGCGAGAGTGAACGATATGGTGGTATTTGTACCCTTCGTCGCTCCGGGAGACGTGGTTGATATTCAACTGACCCGTAAGAAGAATAGTTATGCGGAGGGGAAACCTGTATATTTCCATGAGTACTCGGCCAAACGTGCGGAGCCGTTTTGTGAGCACTTCGGTGTCTGTGGAGGTTGCAAGTGGCAACATCTTCCCTATGAGGAACAACTTTACTATAAGCAAAAACAGGTCTACGATAATCTTACCCGCATCGGGAAAGTCGAAATGGAAGAGAAACTTCCGATCTTAGGTTCCGAGCGCACGACTTTCTACCGGAACAAGCTTGAGTTTACTTTCTCAAACAAGAAATGGCTTACGGAGGAAGAGATCCAGTCCGGTGCTTCTTTCGATTGCATGAATGGTGTCGGGTTTCATATACCGGGGATGTTCGATAAGGTATTGGACATCCATAAATGTTGGTTGCAAGATGATATATCGAACAAGATCCGTCTTTGCGTCAAGGAATATTGCCTATCTCATGAGGGATATCCTTTCTTCGATTTACGGAACCAAGAGGGATTCGTTCGTACGTTGATGATCCGTACGGCATCCACTGGGGATTTGATGGTCGTATTGGTTTTCTTCCATGAGGATGTAGAGCGCAGGGAAGCGTTATTATCTCATCTGGCGGAACGATTCCCGGAAATCACGTCCTTGATGTACGTCATCAACGGCAAATGTAATGACACGATCACCGACCAAGAAGTTCTCGTATTCAAGGGAAAAGATCATATCATCGAGGAGATGGAGGGGCTTCAATTCAAGGTAGGTCCTAAGTCTTTCTATCAGACAAACAGTGAACAGGCTTATAATCTATATAAAGTGGCTAGAGAATTTGCGGGTCTTACCGGAAATGAGATGGTGTACGATTTATATACCGGGACAGGTACGATCGCAAATTTCGTCTCTCGCCAAGCAAAGAAGGTTATCGGCATCGAATACGTACCGGAGGCTATCGAGGACGCAAAAGTGAATTCCGCCTTGAACCATATAGAGAACACGCTTTTTTATGCCGGTGATATGAAAGATATCCTTACGCAGGATTTCATAAACCAACACGGACGTCCGGATGTTATTATTACCGATCCACCACGTGCCGGTATGCATGATGATGTGATCAACACTATTCTCTTCGCCGAGCCGGAACGTATCGTTTACGTTAGCTGCAATCCTGCTACGCAAGCCCGCGATTTGAGTTTGTTGAGCGTGAAATACTCCGTCAAGAAAGTCCGTCCGGTCGATATGTTTCCTCATACACATCATGTGGAGAACGTGGTTTTGCTTGAGAAAAAATAAACATATAATATAATGTATAGGAAATACGTCCCCTTTCTGCTCTTTTTGTTCTTCTTGTATGGTTGCAACGGTAACAAACAAGAGGAGAAAGAGGACGTTTCCGTTTTCGTGGATTTACCGCAACTGAAAGCGGAAGGCGAGATCACGGCGGTGACTTTATACAGTTCTACCTCCTACTTCCAATATAAGATGCAACCCATGGGTTACGAATACGATCTGATAAACGATTTTGCCAAGAGCCAAGGTTTGAAATTAAACATCAAGGTCGCCGAGAATCCTGCCCGTCTGATCGAGATGCTAGAAGCCGGCGAGGTCGATGTTGTAGCCTACCCTATCCCAATCAATAACAAGCTGAAACAAGAGGTCATTTATTGCGGCCGGGAGGATATCTCCAGTCAAGTATTGATACAACGGGCCAATAAAGGCGATAAGCTTCTTACCGATGTCACTCAATTAATCGATAAGAATGTTTACGTAAAGCCTAACACCAAATACTCCGAACGACTGAAGAACTTGGATGAGGAACTCGGCGGAGGAATCCATATCCAAAAAGTGGAAAATGACTCCATTGCTACCGAAGATCTTATCGAGATGGTCTCCTTGGGCGAAATTCCCTATACGATCAGCGATGATAACACCGCCCGCCTAAACAAGACTTATTATTGGAATATCAATGTCGACCTAAAGGTTAGTTTTCCCCAACGCTCTTCATGGGGGGTAAGGAAAAGTAGTCCGGACTTGGCGAAGGCCATCGATGAATGGGCTTCTGATAAAACGGGTAAACATTCTTTCAAGGCAGTTACTAAGCGGTACTTTGAATTAAGCAAGCAACCTTTTACCGCAGATATTCCGGAGGTAAAGAATGGACATATTTCCCCGTATGACCCTTTATTCAAGAAACATGCGAAAAACATCGGATGGGATTGGCAGCTGTTGGCGTCTATTTCCTATCAAGAGTCTCATTTCAATCCTACGGTTGTATCGTGGGCCGGTGCCGAGGGGCTTATGGGAATCATGCCAAATACAGCGAAGGCATTAGGTGTCACCCCGCATGAATTGAAAGATCCGGATACGGGAATCCGTACGGGAGTAGATTGTTTACGGCGCTTCCGTCAAGGTTTTTCTGAGATTACGGATCCTGAAGAAAAAGTCAAGTTTACCCTAGCGGCTTACAACGCTGGGATCGGACATATTTACGATGCGCAGCGATTGGCCCGAAAATATGGAAAAGATCCCAATAAATGGGATAATAATGTAGCGGAATATATTCGTTTGAAAAATGATCCCGAGTATTATAACGATCCTGTTTGCAAGCATGGATACTTGCGTGGCTCAGAAACATATAATTACGTGCGGGAAGTGTTGGAGCGTTATCATTACTACAAGAAAAAGTCATAGTTATAAAAAAATTCATAGCTATGAGTGAAAGTAGTCATAACTATGAATTTTCTGCAAGTAAATGCCACTTAAAAATTATAGGCGACACCTATGCCTAATATTTCCTTGAACTGGACCTTCGCCCCCCGTTTCTCTCCATTATCCTCAAAAGTTTTCACGTCGTTATCATATTTAAGCGTCGTATTGAGTGTAGCGGACAGGAATTTATTAATCTTCATGCTTATCAATACATCCCAATTGACATCGATATTTCCGAATTGATCGCTATAAGGAGTGAAAAAGTCCGCAGTCGTAATCAAGTTCACGTTTTCCATCACGGTTAATTCCGCACGAGCTTTCAGGTAAGCTCCCCATTCCATTCTGAAGCGATCTCCCGGATCGACCCCGAAAGCTCCTAACTCAGAAAGGTAATCATCCTCCACGAAAGTCATCTTCGTGGAAGCCGGAGAAAGATAAACCGAGTAATTGCTTTTGGGACGATATTCCATACCTACGGAGATATTCGAATACGCCGGCGCAAAGAAGTTCGATATATAATGTGTCTTATCCGGATAATTATATCCTTTGGCAAACTGGGTGTTTAAATCTCCCATCAACGTATAATACCATACATTATTGGTGGAATATCCTAATTGGGTAGACAGGGTTATATTATCGGTACTTTTCCTCATTCCCTGCGATTTAGTCTTTGATAATCCGTAATCGAGAGCGAGATTGGTTACCCATAACCAGTCACCGGTTTTATGTGTTAATGCCCCATTCAGATACGCATTTCCGGCAACAGAGTTCTCACCGCCAGCCGACCAATTCGACATCGCCGTTTGCGACAAGTTCAAACCTGTCACACCTTTCAGTACCCATTTGCCTTCCTCATATCCTTTATCATCCGTTTGACCATATGTGATTGTCGTTAATGCGACAAACAATGTCATGAAGAATATACGTTTCATATTGTGATATATTTTAGTTATTAAAAAATAAGACGTCCTATCATTTAAACAGGTTTGATTAATTTTTGTTTAGAAAAGCCTAAAGTTGAAAGGATGTCACATTTGTTACACCTTTATATGGATAAACCCCTTATTTTTGTATCCGATAATTAAGTAATTTGATTTATGGAACAGTTACATGCACACGAAGTCCTTCATATGATGGAGGGTAATAGTTATTCAGAAGCTTCTTTAAAAGAAGCGATCGTTAAGACTTTTGGTGAGGATCAGCGTTTCTATACTTGTTCGGCGGAAAATATGGATGCGGATGAGTTAATCGTATTTCTGAAACAAAAGGGGAAATTCATGCCTATCGAAAATGGTTTCACGGTAGATATTACAAAGGTTTGTAATCATTAAAGATTCTACGACACTATCAATGACTTTAGGCTAAATTCTTTTGATTTAGCCTAAAGTTAAAAAAGACTTTCGATTCTACTCAATGGACAATACTATTCCTATAAATAATCGCAAATAATTTTTGCATCAATTCATAATCTTTATCAGAGACATAACTTAGCCTACGGTTACCCGCATGATTTATCATCCAGACAAAAGACTCTATATACTTTAGTATCTTACTTGAATTATCACTTTTTATACGTGACAAATAATCCATTTTTCCTAAAAGATAATTACTCACTTTAAGAACACTCATCTTATTACAAGTTTTGTATTATCAGGTTGTTTTTTATCCATGATTGATCCTATACGGGTAAAAGTGTGAGTCCGAAAACCTACCATACCTGCGGGCCTTCCAACAAACATTCTATAGGCCTTTTATGTTATGGTTATAAAATGGTCTATTTATGCTTACTGGTTTTTTAAATACCTTAGCGACAATAATAAGTGTGACAAGCCTTCTGATTGTCACCTATGGTGCATTAATCGGAGTCATCTCATTTTTCAGAAATGAGCTTAAGCGACTTACTGGTAATTATTCCATTACTAACATAAGAAAACTAAGAGCTGTATTCGGTACATACTTACTTCTCGGACTAGAATTTTTGATAGCGTCAGATATCTTAAAAACAGTATTGGAGCCAACACTTAATGAATTGGCCATTTTAGGTGGAATAGTCGTGCTGAGAACAGTTCTGTCTGTCTTTCTGAATAAAGAGATCAAGGAACTAGAAACTGAAAATAAAGATACCGAGTAGATCCCATAAAGTTTTCAAGGGAAAGTACAGAAAAATGGCGCTTAAGTCTTGCATGAACAGGATTTAAACGCCATGAAGTAAAGTTAGAAAACCAAACCGCTCGGCCTTCACAGGTGAAGCGGAAGTGGATATATTGCCTTAAACTAATACCTTATATTATTACAACCAGATTAAAGGTCATAATGTTTATGCTTTTGATGAATTTCAATAGCCAAAATAAAACAGAAAATAAAAATCCGCATCCAGCGTCACTGCTACATGCGGATCCAAAATAACAAACTCTTACAAGAGTTAGGCACTACATAAAGTTGTATTATACTAATAAGCAGACTGAACCGCATCAAAGTGTTGATTCCTTATGTTGTTTTTTTCTCATCATTTACATATTCCAAAATGTCGCTTGGCTGACAGTCTAATGCTCTACAAATTGCCTCTAGGGTACTAAAACGAATTGCTTTCGCCTTTCCCGTTTTTAAGATAGAAAGGTTAGATAATGTCAAACCAACTCTTTCAGAAAGTTCGTTCAAAGAAATCTTCCGCTTTGCCATCATTACATCTAAGTTTACAATAATAGGCATAATTAAACTGTTAAGTCATTCTCTGATTTCATATCTATCGCATTTTGCAATAATTTTTCAAATACAGCCACGGCTGTCGCAACTACGATAGCGACAAAAGTAGTTACGATACAAATGGCAAGAAAACCTGCGGGGTCATCTTCTGTATTATGGGTCAACCTTATAAATAGTCCTGCCACCACGATTAAAATACTTAGTAAGATCGCACAATGCTTTATGTTCTTTAAATTCTTTACAGAGTTTGTTGAAAATACTTTATTTTGCCCAATATAACCGAGCAACCTAAAAGCATTGTACAACGCAACAAAAAAAGCCATTGACGCTCCATATCCATATAAGATAAATGGATCAGCGTAAGTACTAAATAAATCTAGGTGTGTGGCTCGTCCCTCAGTTAAGGGAAACCAAATCAAAATAATAAGTGCCACAATACCGATAAGAACAATAACTGTTTGAAGAAATGCTGTTGAAATTCTTTTCATGACGTATGATGTTAATTTTAAACGACGTTGCAAATGTAACAAATATTTATTGATAATCAATAAATAAATACCGAAATTCAAAAAACAGTCTCTTTCTCAAGCTAATTAAAAAATCTGGACTTGAATCGCCAGTGTAGTGTCGAAGTACAATGATCTCCCATTTGGAAGGGAGAATGGGAATAGAAGAAAAAAAGAACGCCTACCTAAAAAGTGGTAGACGCTCATTGCATACGGTTATTGGGACAAATATAGAGTTTATTTCTATCTTGGATTATCCTATTCATTAATAACTACTTCATCTCTTCTCCCTTTTCATTAAAGATAGCGATAGCCTCCTTGCCCTCGATTACCAAAATCACCTTAAAGAGTTTCCCTTCAGTCTTTTCCGCAACATATACCTCTTGGATCACTGAATCCGGATAAGATTTCTCTATGGATTGCGTAACTACTCCCGGAAGATCCTTTACCTCGACCTTAACAAAGTCATCTTGATTAACCTCACAAGCGATTACCACTGAATCAACACTTATCTCTGCGGCAAATGCGCTGAAACTACCGATACCCATCATCAATACTACTGCAACTAATACCTTTTTCATGACTCTTGATTTTTAATTAAACAATCTATTCATATTAACGTAATCAATAGATATAGAACAACGGATATGCCAAATTTCGCCTATCTACAGATAGTCATGACACACAACATCTTATATTTTAGCATTAACATATGAATTGGGATATTACGGGATTTTATGGGACATTTTTGGGTAATTATGCCCCAAAAGTCCCAATTCATTGCCATAACCCTTGTAAAACATTTGTGAAACAAATTATCTGTTTTTGAGCAAACAGAGTTAGACAAAAACGATATATTTAGCCATCTAAATTCTATTGAAAGCCAGATTCCATGCGGAAACAAATAAAAATCCGCATCCAGCTTCACAGCTACATGCGGACCAAACAAATAACAAACTCTACTTATATGAAAAAACAAATACTACTAACAAATTATTATACGATGACTACTATCAAGGTGACTTCTGAGTCATTTTATAGTATAACAGAAGATTGTTTGAAAAGGTTCACCAGTAATTTCTTTTAGTCTGAGAGCTTTTCTTTTTATCGACTGTTTGAATATAAAACATTTCAAGCTGCAAATTGTTTTACAAACAAAGATAAAAATGATGATTGATCGGTTTGAGGCATGATTAAGAAGTTATTTTCTATATTATTGTTTATGATAATGCTTTTTGCCTTCCGGATGAATGCGGAAGCGGATGAGGAACACTTTTCTAACGGTTCCTATCGTTAGCGCACTAGAATTAACATTAAATGAAAGCGCTTCCGACGCTATGGTTGGTGGAGCGGTTACTCAAAACGACAAATTTCAAGTAAAACACGGCGATTACTCCTAAATCTTTAGGGATAATCGCTTTTTCATGAATAGATTTCAAGTAAAATTAGGACATTTATCCAATTATATCCGTAATTTTAGCCCAATTAAATCAATAGCAATTATGGAAAGAATCGTTAATCATCCTATTTTAACAATTCCACAAGAGGGAGAACACACTTTTTTATTCAATGGCAAACCCGTAACGGGAATGAAGGGTTTTACCATCGCCGCCGCCTTACATCAGGCCGGCTATCCAGTACACAGTCATAGCGTAAATGGCCGCAATCGTTCGCTGAATTGCGGTATCGGTAAATGTGGCGCCTGCGAAATGCTGGTAGACGGAGAAGTAAAGCGTATCTGTATTACGAAAGTAGACAATGTAAAGGAAGTATCGGAAATAACAGTACAGAATTATACGACAGATTCCCAAATAGAACCCAGAGAAGAACCGGTAGAGATCTATCGAACAGATGTGGCCATCATTGGTGCCGGCCCCGCTGGATTAGCTTGTAGGGAAACCTTAAAAGAACTAGGCTTGAACAGCATCGTAATTGATAGCAATGATAAGATCGGTGGTCAATTCTTGATGCAAACCCATGCATTTTTCTTTTTCGAGAAAGAGCGGCGCTTTGGGGGTATGCGTGGTTTCGATATCGCGAAAACTTTAGCCGGAGACGACCACTCTGGTATTTTCTTACATTCTACGGTCTGGGATATCCTACAAAATAAGCGTATCGCCGTAAAAGACATGCTTAACCATAAAAATTTCTATGTAGAAGCTCAAGCCTTGATAGTCGCTACCGGTGCGGTTCCTTTTATGCCGACCTTCGAGAATGATGATGTGCCCGGAGTTTATACAGCGGCAGTCGTACAGAAAATGATGAACGCTGAATTCACGTTACTCGGCAAAAACATATTGACAGTAGGCGCCGGTAATATAGGTTACCTAACGTCCTACCAATTGATGCAAGCCGGAGCGAAAGTCAAGGCTATTTTAGAGGCGATGCCCCATGAAGGTGGATTTCCGGTACAAGCGAATCGAATTCGCCGCCTTGGCATACCTATTTATACCTCTCATATGCTTTTGAAAGCCATTCCAGACCTGGATCGGACAGGTATCACTGGCGCAGTTGTCTGCGAATGCGAGAACTTCAAGCCAATCCCGGGAACAGAGAAAGTGATCGATGGTATTGATGTTATTAATATATGTACAGGATTGATTCCCGACAACCAATTGCTAACCAAAGGCCAATATACATTTGGAAAACGTTGTGCCGGCGTAGGTGATGCCGTACGGATCGGAGAAGGTACTACCGCCGTACTAAGAGGAAAGCAAGCTGCTTATGAGATCGCCCAAGAGCTAGGCGTACGTTTCAACTACAACGATTACTTACAAATATCTAAGGAATACATCGACTCCCAGCAACATCCGATCCGCATCAAGGAAGAGTCCCCAAGGCCCACTCCCGAGCGTCAAGCCCAACGCCCTTTCGTTCGCTTGGATTGCCTATACGGTTTCGCTTGTAACCCTTGCTCTTTCGCTTGTCCTCAAAAGGCGATCACCAAAAGCTCCACCAGCGTAACGCCCGAGATCAATTACGAAAAATGTACCGGCTGTATGCAATGCGTATCCCATTGTCCGGGGCTGGCTATTTTCGGCTACGATACCCGGAAGCAAAACTTATTCTTACCGGTAGAATACGAGGTGGAAGTAGGTGCCGAGGTGTGGCTCGTCGATGATAACGGGAAGAAACAAGGCGAAGGTATCATTGAGAAAGTATTAAAGATGCCGACAAAAACAAACGTGGCCCGTGTGAAAGCGGCAGGAATGGAAAACGATGCCTTATTGAATATCACAGGATTCATCGTAAAAGAAAACTATCCGGAGGAGATCGACTTCAAGCAAGAACCGGAGTGTGAGTCGGAGACCTATGTTTGCCATTGCGAGGACGTATCTTTGGACGAGCTACTTTCCGCCATTGGGGATCGTAAATATATCTCCGTCGACGAGGTAAAACATATCACCCGCCTAGGAATGGGGCCATGCCGTGGAAAACGCTGCATACCCCGCCTACGCATGAAACTAAGGGAAAAAGGTATCGAACTGGTAGGCGACGCTACCCCCCGTGCTCCCCTATCTACCCGCTTCGTCCTAGGGGAAATGTATCCACAGCGTCAGATAGCGGATACCTATAAAGTAGATTCTGGAAAGCAGGTTCGTAAGACGGAAGTCTTAATCGCCGGCGGAGGTATAGGTGGTAGCGCATTGTTCCGTTATTTTGCGGAAGCCGGTAAAAAGACCGTGCTTATTAATGCGGATCGAGGATCATCATGGCGCAATATCGGTGGTGGCCGTCCAGCGTTCTCGATCCCCGAATTAGCGGAGATCGCCCGTAATAACCAAACGATATTTGAGGAGACACAAAAAGAATACGATATCCATTACTGTGAGATACGCTATATCACGTTCGCCCACGACGAGGCTACCTACAATGATCTGGAACGTTCCTGCGGTTGGTCCAACGCTTATTTGATCGACAAGAAAGACTTCCAGAAAGAGGTGTCCCCCTACTTCAACACGAATCAAAACACCTATTTCGCCGCACAAATCTCCCAGCATTGTTGGCAAGCTACCCCGGGGCGTGTGATAGACTTTATACGAAACAAAGGCAAAGAGCGGCAAGGTGAGGTTTGGGAAGACACACACCTAGTGGAAGTACACAAAAACGGTGGAAAATATCACGTCTTATTATATACGCATGATAAGCGATACATCGAATACGAATGCGATCATTTCGTGAACGCCCTCGGTTATAGCGCCGAGCGTTTCGCCCGCATGCTAGGTCTTTACACCGGCCTCTATCCGGTCAAGCACCAAGCGTTGATTACCCATCGCCTACCGAATCTGGGTAAAAACGGGGATATCCTCGATATGTTGATAGACCGCCGGAAACGTAACGACTTCTCCGCTGTCTACGGTCAGCAATTCGCCGAGACCGGACAGATTATCGCTTGCGCCTCCCCCGCTGTCGACGCTAAAGCGGAGATCAGCAACTTTGATGAGTTGAAGTTTAATACCCGTCGTTTCATGGAGATCATCTCCGAGGTGTTCTGCGATTGGATTCCATCGTTAGCCACAGTACCCGTACAAGCCACATGGTCCGGTTATTATGTAGAGCCTCGCTACATTATCGATCCGGATAACGGACTATTCGTCGGTTTGCAAGGTCACGGCTTCATGCTCGCTCAATACTTGGCTAAACTATACGTAGATAAAGCGTTAGGCCGTACCGTTCCGGATTATATGGAGCGATTGAGGCTCGATGGAGACGGAATTAGTGAGAAAGCTTTCAAATAAACTATAAATAAAACAAAACCTCCTCTACCACAATTGGTAAGGGGAGGTTTTGATAAAACCAATCTTTTCTATTTTTGTTATTCTATATCCATAAATAGTAATCATATGAATATAGAAACAACAGACAACTCCCCTTTGCTACAGGAATGTATAGAAGAATTGATCAATAGTAAAATCGATGAGGGGAAAGGAAGAAACGCTGGGAATAAATTATCCACCTTTTTAGGTCCGAGGGTAATGGAGTTTACATTTGCCGACTTAACGACCGATTTTCTTCATCACTATCTTTTATGGTTGATGCAAGGGGAAGACGGGAAACAGGCTCCCTTGAAACCGGGTAGTTTGGACTTCTACATTCGTAATCTAAAGACAATGTACAACAAGATCGCCCAAGATAAACAAATGGATGTTCCGAGAGAAAGCCCGTTCTCCGGCCTGCAGATAAAGGTCCCACCCACCCGGAAAAGGGCTTTGCCAAGCCTCGACCTACAAAATCTGGCGACTCTTGAGCGGCCCAAAAACCCACACGCCTGTACGGCCCTTCACTTGGCTCTTTTCTTATTTTACGCTAGAGGTATGTGCTTCGTGGATGTCTTTAATTTGCGACACAGCAATATAAACGATGATTATATCCACTACGTACGTAGCAAGACTGGCGTAGCGATGCAAGTAAAGATCACCCCCGAGATAAAGAACATCATATTCTCTTATCGGCGTTTCAATAACCCGTGGATATTCCCTTTCTTACACGAGAAAATCAGCGGAGAGGGAGAAGTCACGGCTCAGTCCGCGCTTCGGAGAGTGAACCGCCACTTAAAGAAAATGGGAGAGCAATTACACTTCGAACAGCCATTCACTACCTATGTGATGCGGCATAGCTGGGCTTCCATGATGCTGGAGGCGAATTCGGAAATCGGCATTATCAGTCAATCCTTAGGACATATGTCCCTACGGACTACCGAGATCTATCTTGGCCGGATATCAGTATCTAAAATAGACAGGGCCTCCGATAATATGTTGAACAATTTGGTTCGCAGCTCTTCCACCCGACAAAGAAGTAAAAAAATAAGGTGATGGCTTTAAGAGACAATCGGCAAGAAATGCAAGAAGCTCATTTCCTCGATTGCCTCTAAGTTATTCTCATTTATTTAAGATAGTTCATGCAGGAATGCCAAAGGGTAGATTCGTCAAGACATTCCTGCACAGCCCTTAGAATGGATACTATTTCTCTTCACCAAAATTAACGGTATTCTCGACATTGTCCACATCATCAAAGGCAGCCACATTGCCGTTTGTTATCGTTATACGGAGGTCGGCACTATTAGGGCCGGCGATATTCACCGTCAGCTTATAATGATAATCTTGATAGATATTGTAATCGGTCACCAAGTCACCCCAAGATAGAATTTATACTATTTATCCGTCATTCTGAGAGTTGTCTCTTTCTGCGTAAGAAAGAGACATTTTTTTTCTCCATACTTCTTTATTCTCAATCACTTCTGTTTTTCGATTCATTTTACATTATCGTTTATTTTACCGTTTGTCTCTTTACATCTCACTACTCATTTAACATTTAGGACTTACTGTCCGAAACGGCACGCACGAGGTAGCACGATTCCCGACGGGGGAACCGTGTAAAGATCCATACATGCAAACTTCATATTGTTACATGACGTTGAATTGATAAGGACTAGGAAATACGAAGGCGCAGACATCTTGCCGTTATGTCCGTGCCTTTATGATTGACTAAACCGTGATCGCAATATTACGATCCGTGGTTTAAATGTCTAATTGTTTCGATTTTGTCTATATTCATTAGGTGTAACCCCAACCATTTTCTTGAACCAACGGCTGAAATGTTGCGGATATGGAAATCCCAATTCGTAGGATATCTCGCTGATGGATTTGGTGACATCGAATACACGCTCTTTCGCTATATCGAGCATCTTCTGCTGGATATGTTTCAACGCAGAAACACCGGTTTCCTTTTTCAGAAGGTCGCTTAGATAGTTAGCCGACAGGCAAAGCTTGTCGGCACAATACTGCACGGTGGGCGTACCTTTACTTATGGGAAGATTGGACGCAAGATAATCATCCAGCGTTTGCTCAAATCGGGCTAAGATGTCAAGATTCACATTCTCCCGCGTTTCGAATTGACGGTCATAGAACCGCTCACAATAATCAAGTAGGAGTTTTATATTGTCTGTAATCAGTGATTTCGTATGCTTGTCTATGGGATGGAGCAATTCTTCTCTGATTTTGCACATGCAGTCAATAATGGTTCGCCTTTCCTGTTCAGACAAGTGGAGTGCTTCATTGGCGGAATAGGAGAAGAAACTATAGTTTTTGATGAATTGGGCTAACGGAGTGTTACGTACCAGTTCGGGATGAAAAGCGAGCAGCCATCCACCGGGTTGATGCAACTGACCGTCATCGTCAGACCCCATGACCTGCCCCGGAGCGAGAAAAAGCATCGTGCCTTGCTGATAGTCATAGATGCTACGACCATATTTGAGAGTACCACAGTCCGGGTCTTTCATCAAGATAGCATACAAATTATAGAGTTTCGGACAGAAATGTACCGGATTAGCCTCTCGCGCATCGATGACCGTAACCAGCGGATGCAACGTTTCCATACCGAAATAATCGTTGTATTGCTGCACAGTGTCTATTCTCTTTATCTCATTCATCTTCAATTGTATTTGGCTTCGATTGCAAAGATAACCTTTTCTTTCATACGTTTCTCACCGTCCGATGAAATTGGTTATTATATCTGTGGAATTGATACAGTCTACACCCCAAATAACCGCTATTTTTGTAACTAAAAACTTTTAAATAATAATTATATGGGAACAAGAAAAATTATCTGTATGGGAAGCTTATTCTTCTTGTCTGTAGCCATTCCCTACGAAAGGCAGACAAGTATTAGGGGTGGCTGTTCCCGGACCATTTGATCAAACTGAAATTGAAAAGCGAGAAGATGTGTTGGTATATACAACACCTGTACTCCACACAGCCGTAGGAGTGACAGGAATGGTGGAATTAAAGTTGTATGTATCTTTCAAGCAATTACAGGAAAGTCGACGAAGCTAGCTTACTTTAAAACAATGGATGTAAATGGAAAAAATTCATAACAATGAATGAAGAAAAACATAGTTATGAATTGAAAATTTCATAGTTATGATTTTTCAGTATCAAAATAGGCAAGTAATTCTTCTATCGTTTGGGTGATATAGGTACCGCCGGAAGTCTCATGGATGATAAAGTGGGTGGTCTTTAAATCGCCAGTCTCAATCCAAATATTCGATTCCACTTCCCGATTCGCCAAAATTCCGTTTCGCTGGAGCCCTTTACGCACCATAGCGTATTTCTGTCCATGTCCAACGAGGCGAATCTGTCGAGAGAATTGATTATCTATACGGAATAATCCGGTATCCTTATCGAAAACAATCCCTTTCCGGGCGAAAAAGTTGCTTAGATGACCACTCAATGCCAAATCCTCGGGAGTACCGGTAGAGATACCATTCGCTTTGTCCATTAACCAGATCTTATCCGATATCTGAAGAGCCAGCTCCAAATCGTGAGTGGACATAAATATCGTCTTATTCGTTTTCCGGGTTAGATGATGGAGTAATTGCATAATCTCTACCTTGCTGGGGAAATCAAGGAATGCGGTAGGTTCATCCAAGTAAATAACCGGAGTCTCCTGAGCGAGCGCCTTAGCGATCATCACTTTCTGGCGTTCTCCATCCGATAAGGTATGGACCATGCGGGATGCTAGTTCCTCAATGCGGACAAGGGCGATGGATTCTTCCACGATCCGCTTATCATCCTTGCTCAACTTACCCCAGAAGCCGGTATACGGGCTACGTCCCATCCCGACCAATTCCCGTACCAACATATTCCGGATCTCACATTTATCGGTCAGCACGACACCGATCGTGGTGCTCAATTCCTTATCGGAATAAGTATCTATATCTTTTCCTAGGACCAATATTTCCCCATCTAATTTAGGTTGGAAAGCCGATAACGTGCGCAATAAAGTAGACTTCCCCACCCCGTTAGCACCCAGCAAACAGGTTAATTCACCACTATAGATCGTAGAGTGTATACCTTTAGCTACCAGCTTTGTACTACTCTTAGAATGGTAACCGATCGAAAGTCCGTTAATATGAATCGTATCTTGTTTCATCTTACTCGTTCAATTCATTCTTACGTTTTCTAAATAATACTGAGGCCACTACTGGAGCACCTACTAAAGCGGTTACCGAGTTGACAGGTAACGCTCCCTCGAACCCCGGCATACGGGCGATCAAATTACAGATCAACGCCAACGCCGCACCGGCGAATAAGACCGCAGGCATTAAAATCCGATGGTCGGAAGTTTGAAATATGGCCCGGCATAAATGCGGAACGGCTAGCCCCAAGAAGATAATAGGTCCGCAATAAGCAGTGACAATCGCCGTAAGGACCCCAGCCGAGGTGATAACCAACAAACGGGCCCGCTTGATATTAAGTCCCAAATTGCGTGCGTAGCTATCCCCAAGAAGCATCAAGTTCATGGTCTTGATAAGCAGGAACGAGAGAGGGATCAAGATTGTCATAAGAATCACGAACAACGTCATCTGATTACCGGAAACACGGGCGAAACTACCCAATCCCCAAATCACGTATGCACGGATATCCTCCTCGACGCTAAAGAATTTAAGTACACCGATCACGGCGTTTGCCACGTAACCGATCATCACACCGATAATCAACAACGTGACATTTCCTTTTACCTTTTGGGAAACATACACGATCAGCGCCATCACGGATAAGGAACCGATCACGGCCGCTATCGATAAGGCGATCTCCCCCATAAAACCAAGTTTACTCAAGGCAACGCCCCCTAAACTACCGCTTAACAACACCACGAAAGCGACACCCATGCTCGCTCCCGAACTGATACCTAAGACCGAAGGTCCGGCCAATGGATTACGGAAAACGGTTTGCATCTGTAAGCCGCTGATGGATAAGCCAGCTCCCGCTACCAACGCTGTCAATGCCTGTGGTAGTCGGGATTTCCAGATAATATTCTGCCATGTAATAGGCTCATTTCCTAAATTCCAGATAATATGCCAAACCGATTGAAGAGGAATAGAGACTGACCCCAACACCAAATTCAAAAAGATTAGAACAAAAATAGCCGTGACAATCGCCAGCATCCATAGGGTATTTGAATGTCTCATCAGTGTTCCTTATTTAAGTCGAGAATAATAGACCGACTCATGATCCGGTAATAAATCCGGATGAAAGATATGAAGCAAATCCGCTAGGACGATCTCCGGTTCTGTCGGCATACTCTCATAAAACGGCGTGTTCTTCATATTACAATAGATAATTCCTTTCTCCCGGAACGCACGGAAATCCTCATAACGAGGATCTTGCTCTTTCAATGCCTCATAGCTGAACGTTCCCGGGAAACTATTCACGATACGCCAATAATCAGCGTCGTCCGCTTGGTTATAGACCGTCTCGAAGTCTAATGTAACACCACCGGATCGCTCATCATCTTTCAAGAAATAATCAGCGCCGGCATCCTTGAAAAGTTGCGCTAAGAAGCTCTTTCCTCCTACGGCATACCAGTTTCCACCCCGTAACTCGCCACTAAAAACGATCGGACGTTTTTTAACCTTACCATCCGCCGTAAGTTCCTTTAATTCATTATACCTCTTCTCGATGGTGGCGAAACGCTCATTGCCATCTTTCTCTATCCCCAACAGCAAGCCTACGAACTTGATCCACTCGGCCTGTCCCAATGGCGTAGTCTCCTTATAACCCAAATGGGGAATCAAGGGAATACCCACGTCTTTCAGCGTCTCATAGCCTCCCCGCTTGAATGGCGATACAAGGATCAAATCAGGATTCATGCTCATGATAACCTCGTTATCGAAATTCCCCTCGATACCGATCTTAGCGGTTTTACCTTCTTTCAGGCGTTCGTTCATCTCTTTATTGAACAAATGCCGTGTACTGGTAATCCCAACGACCCTATCCAAGGCACCCAATTTAATAAAGTTCGATAATTGCAGGGAAGTCATACAGATAACGCTTCGGATAGGAAGCTCTATCACCGTATAATCAGCGGGAATCCCCGTGGGTTTCGCACCTCTTTTCACGAACGCATAATGAAACGTGGTGCTTTCCTCATTTTGAGGATCTTGGATATCAGCCAAGAGATATTGATCCGCATAGGTAAGCTTGAATCCTTGGGCGTATAAAGGCTTAACCTGCTCTTGCGAGAACGCAGATTGCTCTACGGAAGCCGTCTTCCCTATTTCTCCTTTTTCACGGATACCTGAAGTACATGATAAAGTCAATACCGATAAAAGCAAGCATCCACCCGCTATAAACTTATTCATAATCCTTGTTTAATTGACAGTTGATCATTGACAGTTACTCTCGTCCTGCTCCACGGGACAGCAACATTTATTTATGAACCGGCAGGTCTTCTGACTTACTTCCATTCAGGACGCCTTCCCGATTACAAAACCAGTGGCCAAGGTATTGTCCGAATGTTTAAAAGTTCACAGCAGCGTGGTCTGTCCGGGATTCTCACCCGGTTCCCTTTTAATCCGCCTCCCGGAAAAAGAGATAAGCGGAGCCTGTTACAGTGACAAAAGTAGTAAGAATATTTGTATACATCCACAATTTTAAGGACTTTTGCGTTTCAAATAAAAACAGATACACATGAATCATCCTATTCACTTCGTCTCATTAGGTCCCGGTGATCCGGAATTAATTACGCTGAAAGGGCTTAAAACATTACAAAAGGCTGATATTATCTATTGTCCTGCTACACAAGGCAAGCATGGAATCATATCTCGGGCGACGGATATATTGAAAGCTATTGAGGTAGACGAATCCTTGATCCATCCGTTTATTTTGCCAATGAGTAAGGAACGGACAGATGCGTTAAACGCTTATAACGAATTGTTTCTGGATGCCCAAGCTGAATATTTGAAAGGGAAACAAATCGTGATCGTCGCCGAGGGAGACGCTGGTTTTTATTCATCTATACAATATGTATACGATAAATTCGAGGAAACAGGAATCCCGGTAGATCGAATCGCAGGAATTCCGGCATTTATAGCGGCAGGTGCCTTGGCCGGGATACATATCGTAAAACAAGAGGAGCAAATTAACGTAATCCCCGGGACTGCGTCGTTCGATGAACTTTCGGCAAAAATAGAAAATGGAATGATCATCGTCATCATGAAATTACCGGGTTGCCAAGAGGCTATTCATACTTGTATCCGGCAGTATGCGGATAAGGCGGTTTTTCATTATTTCGAGAATGTAGGAACAAGAAAAGAATATTATACTACTGATATCGCCACTATACATTCCAAGGATTTCCCCTATTTCTCCCTACTGATTATCCAACCTCGCTAAAAGAAGAAGGCTGCCCGGAGAGTAACCAAACCCGGACAGCCCATCTTATTACGCTACATGCAATATATGCTTAAGCTGATCGATATGGAAACGAAGTGTATCCATATAAGGTTTCACTGAATTATGGTACATGACCGCTTTTGCGTGCATATCTTCCAACTCGCTTACTTTACGGTTCGCCTCACGCATTTTACAAGCGTTGTAGCGAATACCCGATACATGTCCTTTGATATCCTCGATCGCTTGGTTTCCCCGGTTGAAGATAGACTCTGCTTCTTCCGGAGCGTATACCGTATAGGCTTGGGCAACGTCATCCAGTAACGCCTGTTGATAAGAGCCGGCTATCGGGAGCAATTGATGGATCGCATGATGACATAAAGAATGAACCTCGTTTTGAAGCTTCTTCAATTCTACTTCCCACTTTGATTCACATACTTCATCCAATTGTTTGACTTCCGCTACGACACGACCGCTAAACAATTCCACTACCATCTTTTCCCATGCTTCTGCTACCCACGATTTAGTAGCAAATGTAACCTGACTAAATCTTACTGTTGACATAACCTTAAATTTACATATTATATTGCTAATGTTATTAGTCTCTTATCTGTTTCAATTTATCACACTCAAACCATTTTAGGTTTCTTTTTATCGTTGTGACATCACAAAATTAATCAAATTATTACAGATGAATAATTTTAAAGACTATTTTATAATTCTTTAAAAGTACAACAAGCAAAACGTATGATTTTTGCAAAGCTCACTTTACAAAAAGTTTAATTTCAAGCCTGACAGCTATCACAAAAAGCAAGATCCTCGCCATCTTCGCACAAAAATATCAAAATAACACAATCTTATTATTCCATAAAGGGGGAAAACCTTGTTCCGTATCATTTTGTTATTATAATAAATTAGATTTACTTTGTTCAAACTATATAAACTTACATAAAGCACATGAAATCGGACATTGAGATAGCAAGAGAAACAGACTTGCGTAAAATTAAGGAAGTTGCGACAACGTTAGGTATCCCTCGTGAGGAAGTACAAAATTATGGCAGGTATATTGCCAAGGTTCCTATCCATTTGATCGATAAAAAGCAAATGGACCAGCATAATTTAATTTTAGTGACCGCTATCACTCCCACTAAAGCGGGAATCGGAAAGACTACGGTTTCGATCGGTCTGGCTTTAGGGCTGAATAAAATAGGGAAGAAAGCGGTGGTCGCTTTACGTGAGCCGTCTCTTGGCCCGTGTTTCGGCATGAAAGGTGGTGCTGCCGGAGGTGGATATGCCCAAGTGCTTCCCATGGAAAACATCAACTTGCATTTTACAGGGGATTTTCATGCGGTTACTTCCGCCCACAATATGATTACCGCTTTATTGGATAACTATATTTATCAGACCCGCAACACCTGCGAGGGATTGAAGGAGATCAAATGGAAACGGGTTCTTGACGTAAACGACCGTAGCTTACGTAACATCGTATCGGGTCTAGGCGGCTCGGCGAACGGTGTCCCTACCGAGACCGGATTTGACATCACTCCCGCTTCAGAGATCATGGCGATCCTTTGCTTGGCTACGGATATAGAGGATTTGAAACGACGTGTCGGAAATATTTTATTGGGTTATACAAACGAAGATAAGCCTTTCACGGTAAATGATCTTGGCATAGCCGGAGCTATTACCGTATTGCTAAAAGACGCATTACTGCCGAACCTTGTACAAACAACGGAGAATACTCCCGCATTTGTACATGGAGGTCCTTTCGCTAATATCGCCCATGGATGTAATTCCATATCGGCCACCCAAATGGCTCTTACTTATGGAGATTATGTGATTACGGAGGCTGGTTTCGGCGCTGATCTGGGCGCGGAGAAATTCTTTAATATCAAATGTAGAAAAGCGGGGCTTTCACCGAAACTGACAGTCATCGTAGCGACTGCCCAGAGCTTGAAACTTCATGGTGGCGTTCCGGAGAAAGAAATCAAGGAACCGAATATCGAAGGATTAAAGAACGGATTCGCTAACTTAGATAAACACATTGAGAATATGAAGAGCTTCGGCCAGCAAGTAATCGTTACTTTCAACCGTTTCGCTACCGATACGGACGAGGAGATTGCGTTAGTGGCTGAGCATTGCGAGGAGAAAGGGGTTGGATTCGCCATGAATAACGTTTTCGCCGAAGGCGGTGAAGGGGGTACGGAGCTTGCCCGCTTAGTGGTTGATACGATCGAAAATCATCCTTCCGCTCCTTTACAATATACATATGATCTGAATGATCCGATCCGTACGAAGGTACAAAAAGTGGCCCAGAAGATATACGGAGCTTCTTCGATTGTTTATACGACTTTGGCCGATAAAAAATTGCGTCAGATCGAAAGCTTGGGTATTTCCCATTATCCGATCTGTATCGCCAAGACTCAATATTCATTCTCTTCCGATCCGAAAGCTTATGGGGTCGCCAAAGATTTCGAACTAAAAGTACGAGATGTAATCATCAATAACGGAGCCGAGATGATCGTTGTCGTCATGGGCGAGATCATGCGTATGCCGGGACTCCCGAAAGAGCCGCAAGCCCGAAAGATCGATATCGTGGATGGCATGATTGAGGGATTGAGTTAATAGACAGTAAAACGATTCAAATAAAAAAGGTGCGCCTCACACATTCAGTAAGGCGCACCTTACTTTTGCTTATTTATGAATAAACTTTATAGAACCTCTAGCTGTATTTAGCAAATAGATTCCTGCTGGCAAGCGAGAGATGTCAATACGATTCGACTTACTCTCTGCCATTTTCCCTCCAGTTATCGCATAAATAGAAATCCCGCTTTCCGTTCCTTGTACTTCCAACACATCTCCATAAATATGAAGTTTCAGTTCGTTCTCCTCTACTACAGGAGCGATAGAGGTTGTTCCATTGAAATAGTCATGTGTCTTTCCTGAATATTCCCAGCTTGTCTCAGCGGGGAAATACATTTTCTGATAATTTTTCGAAATCATCGGGTTTCCCGCGTCCACGATCTCCGTCTTGCTTTCTGACATAAGCATCCAACTACCACCGAAATCAATGGAAGACGAGGTTTTCGTGACATTCTTATCGTAAGACCACTCCATTTTCATCTTGAACGTCTCTCCCTCAGCCGTACCTGTCATGAGTATCGAGACCGGATATTTATCTTTGTTGAAAGTGGCTTCTATATCCACTTTCGCCTCGGCTTTCCATGCGCCTCCCTCAAAGCTGGAGGAAGTGACGGAGAACTTCTCATAGCCATTTCCGGTATAAGTGTATTCTGTTTTCTCGCCTGCCACGTCGGCTGCCGAATAAGAGATAGCGACCAAAGTGCGTCCTTGGTTATCATTCTCCATCACGGTCTTGCCATCATATACCCAATCAGACGAACTTGAGTTCCATTTATAACTGTCTATACGAACCACGCTTTTATTACCATCGCATATATAAACATCTTTCTGTTCCTGCGCATCGTTCTTGTCATAGGTAATACTATAGTCCGGACATCTTCCAAACAAATACCCCGGAAGAGAGAATGATTGCGCCATCAATGAAGAAATACCTACTAAACAGGCTACCAATGTAAATAATACTCGTTTCATATTCTTGATTTTTTACGATTAAACTTAAAAACTATAACCTTTCTCCGCAATTCCCGCAAAATGTAGCGGTCGGAGCTAATTGCATTCCGCATTGAGGGCAAAAGCGGCTTTCCGGCGTTGAGACCTGTCCCGGTATCTGCGGTCGCAAAGGATCTTGTGCTGCGGAAGTAGCGGTGGGATTCGGTTGCGGCATCTCGTTACCTTTCTTGAAAAGCTCCTTGAACTTACCGGACAAGCCGCTCAACTTACCATACAGATCGAAAGTAACTTGCGTGGCGGGAGCTACTTGCATATAGCTGCTCATCATTTTCACCAAGATCCAGCTATCAATAAAGGCATACTTTACTGTATAGGCGAACAACAATGAAATAATGAAAGCCATGAAACCGCTCCAGCCGAACAAGCGGAACAATCCACCGAAGAGGATAAACGCAATCAACGTAACCACCACGAACGATAAGATGACCATCCCCGTTGTCTTCGCCGCATCCTTGAGCAACGTCTTCCAGTTCTGAAAATAGATAATGACACCATCTGCCGCCGATTTATAAGGGTTTTGAGCCGGATGGTAAAAGGTGTAACCTAAGCAGCACTCGTCCACATACCCCAACGAGATATCGAGAAACATGTTGGTGAGGCTCTTTATCCCGTCAGCTCCGGGGAGCGCCCCGAGCAAACTGTCCGTAACACGTCCCAACGTACGTTGTAACTGTTTAATGGAACCCGCCACAAGTTTATCCAAGGCAAAATACACGTTGGATGTACCGAAACGTTCCTTTACCATCGTCTTTCCCATCTCGAAGGGTTTGGCAGGTACATAGCCGGTTTGATACGCCATCGCGATCACGGCCACATGCCCGGCTTTTACGAGATAACCGATGTAGTGATTCAAGAAGAAATTCACTACCCCTATAAGTCCCAACCAGATGAAAAACATGATCGCTACCACTCCGTCGCTATTGAACAGGACCGATATGCCCATCAAGATAGCGAAGAGCAGCACGGCTATCAATATATTCAGCAATCCTAATCCTAGTTTTATCCAACCGAATTGCAGGGTCTTGAAGAAAATCTCTTTTGCTGTCATAAAGTATACATTTATGGGTTATTATGCTATTTCAACAGACGGTATTTACCGATGATAGGTAATTCCTTAGCTCGCCCGTTCAGCGCGTTAATGATACCGATGACTGCCAGTACCGTAAACACGATGTAAACGAGGTTCAATACCGTACCGCAAAGAGAGTAGATGCTCCATAAGCCCAATCCCCTCCATAGGATCGCCCGCAAGAGGGCGGTCAGAACGGAGTCCGCTATGATCCAGCCAAACATGGCGATGCATAAAAGCAAGCCTTGGTTGGCATGGAACCGGGCGAATTTCGAGTCCTTGGCCGCAAGGATCGGGATCAATACCAGAATCCCGAAATAAGCAAGGATAGCCATTACCTTATTTTGCTCTACATCGGCTTTATCGAACTGGTCGGTCAGGTCCGCGGTCTTGTTCATACCACTTAATTTGTCGCTCAAGGCATCGGCCGTGGCGGTAGCCTTAGCCATTGATTCCGCATCGGTCGGTTGTACCGGCGGAGGTGTCTGTTGCCTGTTCGGTTCGGCGGCAACTATTTGCATAGGTGATCCGCAGGCCGGGCAAAATCTCACGCCTTCATTCACTTGTTGTCCACATTTTCCACAGAATGCCATAATTTGTTTCCTCCTAATTTTAGTATTGTTATTATTTGAGTAGATCTCCGAAAGCTTCCATCAAGCTGTCTATCTCGCTACCGAACAGCATCCGTACGGCGAAGAACATCAGCAACGACAAGACCGAACCGATTATCATCATGATCAGCATCGCACGGGCGAAGTTCGCCTTGTTCACCTTCTGGCAGCCTCCGCAGGCCCAGATAATGAGTAGGATAAGATTGATCAACGGAAGAAGCATCAACAGGAAGATACCGATATACCCACCCGTCGTGATCGGTTCATACTTGCTTCCCGGGGGAAGCGGAGCGTTCGGATCGCCCGCCGGAGCCACGTATCCCGGTTGAGGTTGTGCGTAAGCCGGTTGCGATGGCGGGGCATAAGCCTGCTGCGGTAGTGGCTGAGGCGCAGGTTGCGGCTGCACATAGGTTTGCTGGGGCGGTGGCGGGGCTTGCGGTTGTGCCTGTACCGACATCGGCGTACCACATGAGGTACAGAATTTTATGCCATCCGGGACATTTGTCCCGCAGTTTGTACAAAAAGCCATGATTTCTCCTTTCTTTAAAGTAACTGTTATACATCATTCCATTTTTGTTCCGCAACCGCTGCAGAAACGATGCCCGGCGATAACTTCCGTGCCGCAGTTCGGGCAGAAACGTTTCGCCGCAGGCGCTTGTTGCACGGGTTGCGTCAAACGGGTTCCACACTCTTGGCAAAAGTTGGTTCCCTCCGGATTATAGGCCCCGCAATTGGGGCAGCTATGCTCCTGCTCCTCGGCTTCCCGGCGGGCACGTTCCTCGGCCTCGGCACGTTCGAGGGCGGCTTTCCGCCGCCTGCTTGTTGGCTGCGAGTAAATCTAGCTCTGCCCTTATCTCCGGATAGTTCTCGCCGCCATCCGTCTCATATACTTGCCGTCCGAGACGGGCATAGATCTTTCCCTCCCTTTCCGAGAACTCTTTCATCTCGGTCTGGGCATTGAATATCTTCACGTCGGGATCATCCTGCAGCATGAATCCGGACAAGCCTTTTACGATTCCTGTTAAAATATCTCCCATACCACCTTACTCTTTCTTAGTTCCTTTCGCCTTATCCGAGAAATCTCCCATATCCAGATTCTTTATCCCGACCTTCGTGGCCAGCGCCGTCAGTTTCGTCACCTTGGCGATTATCTTGATCTTGGTGACACCTCCCACCTCGTTGTCTTCTATCGTTTTGTTCAATACGCTAACGGGTTCCTCCAAGTCTTTCATGATGGCATCCATCTCGTCCTTGGTCATCTTATCTCCTTTTTTCTCCAGCTTTTCAATGGCATCATCCAGTTTTGCCAAGGCTTTATCTACCGGCGAACCTCCGCATGCCGTCATAAGCACGAGGCTTATGATGAACATGAATGTAAATAATGTCTGTTTCATGATACGTATGTTTTTAATGGTTTACAATCCTTCTATTGAAACTAGCTCTTGGCTTGTCATCAGTTTTCCCTTCTTGTTATACATGTTTGTCTTCACAGGGCCAATGCCGTGGCCATACCAGATCTTCTGGATAGCGGTCTGCTTGATACCGATCACTTTCGATACGGTAGTGTTCTCAATCACGACGCAGTCGATACTCGTCCCGTTCACGTCGAGGGTTTCCTCGGCCACGGCCTTCACGCCCGTCACCTCCGTATTGGTCTTGATGCCGGCCAAGTTCAAGGTGATGGTATAGTCGCCGAAGGTATCGCCTACCTTGACATTGGAGGGAAGTTGGAAGGGTGTTCCGGTCACGGTTACTTGCATGCCCTCCATGATCTGTCCTACCAACGACTTGGGATCGTAGGTCACCGTGCCATTCTTCACCTCGAATGTCTGTGTCATCGGTTGCTTGAGCACCGGGTTCTTTTTATTGTCCATCACCATCATCGAGTAGGTAACGGTGCAGTTGTCCGCGTCTCCCGTCACCTTTGTAGCGGTAGTCTCCGTGTAACTGTTGATCTTTCCTTTCTTGTCCTTGTCGGCGTAAGTCAGTTTCACGCCTTCCTTATGTAGGAAGAAAGGTTCTTGCGCGCTCATTCCCAATACCGTCAGCAAGGAAACGGCGATCATAACTAGAAATCTAATGTTCGTTTTCATAATCGTTGTTATTTTAAAGTGAATAATTTTTCTCTATTTCTTCTTCTGTCCGCCCAGCATCTCGAGCAAGGCCTTCATCCGTTCCTCGTCGCTCTTGCTCTTGTCGTTGACCTCTTTCAGTTGCTCCTTGATCTGCTCATTGGATTTTTGGATGGCATCGCGTGTCTCGTCCACTTTTTGGGTGTTCTCCTCGCACGATTTCCCCGTCATCATCTCCAGCAGGCCGCCGGCAGGCATCACAGTCATTTGATACCCTTCGGGCACTTGGAAGAGGTGCGCCGGTTGCGGCCCCATCTTGACGCGGCGAAGCACGATGGTCCTGTCCATCACATACACCGTATTGTCGTGGGCGATGCAGCCGTTGTAGTTCGATACCTTCATGGGCGAGTAAATCCATTCGTGATAGCCGGCGCCATCCTTGCCGCCATCCTTGTAGATCGATTCGCTCTTGACATAGTAGTGGGCACACTCCTTACCGTCTATCTCCTCCATGCCCAAAAACTCTCGGGAGGTAGAGTGAGACACTTCCCAGTCGTAACCCACCAGCTTATTGGTGGATAACTTGTCGATCTCCTCCATCACCATGCAGGTCTTCCGGGCCTCGTTCATCACGTAGGCTTTCTTTTCCTTCATATCGAAGATCATGATGGTCTTTTCGCCACTCCCTTTCCGGCACCACTCACCATAGAAAGAAATTTGCGCCTGCGCCGCCGTCGTTACGTACAGCGCGCATATCAATAATAAGATTAACCTTTTCATGTCCATTCCTTTTAGTGTTGTTAGTAATCATCGTCCCGGGCTAGCTTGGAAAGCGAGCCGCGTTCTCTCCCTTTGTCGGGCAGGATATCCACCCTTGTATCTACGTCCACCAGCCGGGAGAAGGCTTTCAGGTCCTCATTGCTGAGGCGTATGCAGCCCATCGTTATCCGTCCGGGTATCACTTGGGGGTTGGCGGTCCCGTGTATGCCGATGCCCGTGAAGCCGGGTGTTTTCAAGCGGAAGAAGCGGGGGCCGTATATCTCGCCGGGAGTTTCTTGCCTCGTCGAGTCTCGCGGCCAAAGGGAGGTATCTTCCACGGACTCTATCACGAAATGCCCTTCCGGTGTCCGGAAATCCCATTCCTGCTGCTTGTCGCCGTAATTGCGTCCGCAAGCGATGGGAAAAACGGCGAGCGTATCGCCTTGCGGACAAAGAACGGTTATCCGCATATCCTGTTTGGATACTATCACCCGGTTCGTGCCGTCCGCTTTTTCTTCCTGCGCCCGTAGCGTCGCCATCGGCACTCAGAGGAGTGCCAATAGCAACAACACGATCCGGCGTATATGGCAAGAGAAAATGTTCATCCTGTTCCTGTTTTAATGGTTACCTTAAATCTCACCCGGGCTTTCCGAGTCTCCGCCGCCCTCCGGGACACCTTTGGCCAAACGGTAATCGGCTATAGAAGCGTAGCTGATGTCGTCCTCCAGTACGCCGCCGTCCTCGAACGTAAGGCCGCTGAGCACGCTCTCCCGCAATTCTTTCGAGGGAGTGAATACGATCCGGACGTTCTTGATCATGCTGTTCGCCCGGAAACTGTTAATATCTTCCACGCCATCGCTCTTGAAGGTGAGGCGAAAAGTACCCAAGCCCGGTATCTTCACCGTGTGTCCCTGCTGGAGTTGTTGGGGCACGAACTTGGCCAGAAGCTCCAGCGAGGCCTCCATCTCGATGGGAGCAGTAGTGGTGTTGGCGGTGGCGGCGCACGTCATCGCCTTGCCCGAGAGCGGGGTCTCGCTTTTGGGGGTCGCGTACCATTTGCCAGGTTCCTGTCTTTTCTGCGGATTCACTTTCTTAATTAACTTGTACTTTGCCATCTTGTTTTGTTTTAAATTGTTGATAATGTGATAATTGTTATTTCTCTCTATTCTCGTTGCCGGTCTTGCAGGCGTGAGGCTCTAGGTGTCGCACGTGTGAGGCAGCTGATGTCATACGTGTGACACCGTTAACGTCGCACGATGGTCTTGCTCGTCGATGACTCCCCAGCGTTCCCCTCTGGCCACCGTCGCCCGATTCGCCTTGCATTTGTGCGGGTGTTTGCTTCGTCTCGGTGTTTAATTGATTCTCCATAAGCGTATTATACTCTTCCCAGAGGATATTGAACCGCTCTTCTCAACGACGGGCATCCGCACGAGCTTCACCTGCGCCCACGATACCTCCGTCGCCCAAAGAAGGCAGAGGGCGATGGCGGGAAGGAATCCATATTTACCGTAATTGGCCATAGTCATTCTTTTTATCGTTCGTTTCTTTAATTCTTGTCACTTCATAAGGGGAAGCCGGTGTCGGGAATCGGATTCCCCGGAAGCCAGAGGGAAGGAATCCCTGCGCTTCCGGAGTCTCCGACGGGTCTACCAGAATCTATCCCCGTTTGTGTCTTGCTTTCACATAGTGCTGGAACGATTTGAAGGGAGGGAAATAAAAATCATTCCAGCATGTCAGAGAGCTATCTTGTAATAAAAGACCGCTATCTCGGAATAAGCGTAACGCTTCGTTCCGGGAGTCGGTATGAAATCAGTATGGTAGAAGCGGCGGGCGCTTTTGCTACGGATGCGCTCGTAGGTGCCGTAAAACGAGGCGTTGTAGGCGGTGGAGCAAAAGCGGACTTGCTCGATATCCTCCTCCTCGGCCAGTTCCGGGAAACGGCGGTATAACAGTTTCAAGAACATGGCCAGATAAATACATTGCCAGTTCCGGTCGTCCAGCCGGAGTACGCATATGCGGTGGGCCTCCAACGTCTCGGAGAGATCGAAATAGATCCCGTACTCGTGTCGCCATTCCGTTCGCATCCACTGTCGTTCCAGATCCTCCACGAAGGAAGGCTTCATCTGGAAGCGGCCAATGGAGAAATCGGCTCCCTTTACCCCCTTTTGCTGGTAAAGCGCCTTGACGGCTGTTGTCTCCATAAAGTCCATCAAGGCCGAGTAACGAACCAATTCGGGGAAGACAACCGCCACGGCCAACTCCGTCCGGATACCGAACTCCGGGAAGATCAAGTTCCAGACCTCCCGTTATCCCGCCACGTACTTATCAGCTTCTATCCATTCCTTTTCAAAGATCTTTTGGTAATCCTGCGCCAAGGCGGTCGATCCGCTGAGAGCTCGCGCCAACAACGCAACGAGGAATACCGCTATAGTTTGTACGTGCATTTTTCAACACCTGCAGACGAGGCGATGATCCACACCAGCCTGTCGCTCTCCTTCTTGAAAGCCAGCGGATAGAAGGAGGTGCCGTCATGCAGGGTAAGCGATCCGTCGCGCGTGTAGGTCACCTTGCGTGTGCCGCTAGCCGAGGTCCAAGCTCCGTAGGTGGGTTCCGTCCGTGCCCCTTTCGCTTGGAAATCGCCGGGATCGTTCGGCCCCAGTTCCCGCTTCTTGCCGTTTTCGTAAAGGTATCTCTTGCCCGCATTGTCGGCGGTGTAGACGCGGCTGTTGTTCAAGAAGCCGTCGACCGACGTGGCGAAACCACTCTCCGCGTAAAACAGGTGCTCACCCTCGGGAATCTCAATGATCGTCTCCATGTAGACCGGCAACACCCGCGGTTGCGGGAAGTCGCAATACGCCTTGTGCAAGATATTGGTGTAATTGGTCACGGCGTTGAACGAGGCACGTTTCTCGGCGCAGGCCGGGATGATTCCCTCCTGCATCATCTCTTTCTGCAACTTCACGATGTCCGGATACATGGCCTTTACCCCATCCAATTGGGTTTGCAGGCTGTTGCGCCAGAGCTTGGCGGCACGGAGGCGATAGTTTTTCATCCGCTCGTCGGCACGGGCATAAAGTTCCTCAACCTTCTGGCTGTCGTCGGTCTCATAGATCTGGGCATAGAGGGTCTTTAATTCCGATTCGTATTCCCCGGCGATCTTCTCGCAACTCGTGATCGCGCCATCGCTCGCCTGTAGTATCTTTTTCATCTTCTCGGTTTGCTGCACGGTCATTTGTTCCAGCTTGACGAACTTGGCGTTGAAGGCTGTCGTTTTCTCGTTCGTCGCCTGCATTTTTTCCATCATGGAACCTAGGTCGCTCAGGTTGCCTTGGTTCTCCGCTAAGAAGGCCATCTTCTCCTCGTTGGTCAACTTGCCTCCTTTGGCTGCCTCACGTTTCTCCAGATCGGCGCCCATGGCCTCAAGCCCCCGGGTATCGCCTACCAAGGCGTTCTTCATCTTCTCGATCAAGCGTTCCTTTTCCGCTTCGGGGAGGTTCGGGTCTTCCAAGCTTTTCATTTCCTCCACCGTAATCCCGTTGATATCGGCCAACTCTACATAGAACTTATCCCGGAGGGCGATCATCTCCTCGTCCGAGCAGGTATGTATCGAATCCAGTTCCGTTATACGCATATCCACGGCTACGATCTTGCGGTAGTAGGTCGCACGGGCGGTTTCCTCCGGGTAGACGATGCTCTCGACGGAAGGCAACGGGGGAAGCTCGTTCAGCAAGGCCTCCGGCGAGTTGGCTCTGCTGGGAGCGATCATCTCGTCCCACGTGGCGGTAGCCGTGCGACGTTTTTGTAGCTTATCCGTGGGGGTGACAGATCGTGTCGGCTGATCGCCATCTCCACCGACGAAAGGCTCCTCTCCTATCTCGGCGGTATCATCCTTGGTACCTACTACGTTGCCCACTTTCTGTTTCAGTTTCTTCAAGAAACTCTGGCCGTGCACCTCCACCGGTATCCTGCAGAATATCGCAAGGGCGATTGCCATGATGTTCAAGATCTTTCTCATCGTTGTATTTGTTTATAAGGTGAATATTCTGTCGTCTATTCGTATCGGATACGCTCCCATTTCTCCACGTCATCCAAGCTTTGATCTATATGTATCTGGATGCTCCCGTCGGGCTTGCCTCCGAATCCCTCCTTGGGGATCGGGTCGTTCACGCTACCCTGGCTGCGGAAAGGGATCGTTCCCAATCCGCTGATGCTAAGCCCGTCGTTTATGTTCCCATCGATGACGATGAAATCTCGCGTGGCGTAATAATTCAGGTAGTGATCGGCTTTGAACGATATTCCCTCATCGCTGACCGTACCGGATACCGCCACGTTATGCTGCAACTGGAAATAGGTCTCGATCTCTGGCTGGGGCTTGTCGCCCGGCATCCATTCCCTGTCTCCCATGAATACTTCCGTGCTGGCGTAAACAGATTTGGTCGGTTTCTTAGGCATATTCACCACCACCTTCACCGGCAGGCGGTATATGTTGTGGGCCTGCGTGGGTTTCGTGCTGTGCTTGAAGCCAAGGCCCCAGCTCTCCGCCCATAGTTTCATATACGACTGGTTTATCCTTATATCGGAGGCGAACATCGGGGCGTCTCCAACGATCGTTGTTTGTCCGAAACGTAGCAGTTCCTTATCCACAAAATAGTGCGCATCCCAATTCTGCATACAACACCTCGGCGTCCAGCCACCCGATGTACTCACCAGCGAAAGTCCCGTAGAACTGCTGCTCCGTCAGTTTCTCGTTGGCCCCGTGATAACTCTTCTCCAGCTTCATCTTGATCTTCCATTGCTGTACGCACATCTCTCCCTCATAAAAGAAAGGAGCGTTGGCCGAACCGTTCATGCACAGCACCCACGTCTGTCCTTTCGTTTGCGCGATCTGCCACAAGCGGTTGTTGGCGATGCGATAGAAACGGGCGAGCGAGACCAGATTGTCCTCGGCCACGCAGTTGATCCATTTCTGCTTATCCCGTTCTCGAGCGTTCAAGAAGATCTCGATACGCCCTTTCAGGCTGAAGATCTTACCCACCGTGCTGAGTGTCTTATTCACCAAGTATTTGTACGCCTCGCTCTTGAGCCGTCCCTGTATCCTCTCCGCCTCGTAATACTTGTCGCGATCCTTCACGCCGCTGATCAGCGCCAACGCGTCTCCCGCCAGGCCGTTCAACCCGCTCATGCTCACGAGGTCGTCCCAGAATTGCTCGTTCGTTATATCGTTCGGCTTGGCTTGCGCCGCCCTTTCGATCACTTGCCGCAGCGTGGCGAAATTCCAGCCCAGGTCGCTTAGGGCCCGGTTTACCGCCTCCTTCTTTTCTTTCAGGTCGATGGATCTGGTGCAGACCAACTCTCCCCCGAAGATGATGGGGCGCTCTATATCGTTAAACGACTTAACCTTAAACGGGTTGACTCCGTAATACATGGTATAGGTCAACGAATGGCTTCCCGGCTCGCAAGGCAGGTTGATCAAGTCGAAGTTTATCAAGCTCCAATCCGATTGCGCTATCACCCGGGAAACAGCGGACAAGCAGAATAGCGTTATCACGGTAAATATGAATCCTATGCGTTTCATTTGTGTCCTCCTTTCCATACGTTCAGTAATGTTTGCAATCCTTTATTCTCCGGATCTATCAGCAGCCCCTCGTTCAGGTAGTAGGCGGCCTTTACGCTATCGCCGTTCTGTACGCTCAGCAACGAGGCACCGGCGAAATTGCGTGCGTTGAAGGGGTTCGCCTGTACGGCCGTCTCATACAGCATGAGCGCCGCTCCCACGGCCGTGGGTAATACGACCAAGGTGTCGGCGGCTTTCGCCGTCAGGTAGTCATCGTCGAAATTAAGGTAATGGTGCGGGCAGCTATAGGTGCTCAGGTGAAAATACTTGCGGTATTCCTCCTCCTTGGGGAGCAGCCTGCGGGCAATGGCCCTGAGCTCGCCGCTCGTAAGGTCCTGCCAATAGGAGAAATCCCATACGGTGGACGGGAAAGCGGGGTTGCACATCGCGTTGGCGTAGCATTCTCTCGCCTTATCTTCCTTTCCCTTGTAATCCCACGAGATGGCCTCGAAGAAGTAAGGGTAAGGCGACGCTATGCTTTGGGTAGCCAACAAGTCCCAAGCCTCGCTCCGCTCGCTGTCCTCATCCAATTCCATATTGACAAGCTCCTGGCTCAGTTTTTCGGTCATCGTATCCAGCTTCCCGATTAGGTTGGTAAGCGCAGTAAGGAGTCCTCCCTCATCTTCCCATCCCCAATCTTCCATATCTTCCTCGTCCTCCTTGCGCTGTTTCTCTTCGGCGGCTTTCTTGGCGGCGGCCCTCTCGTCGCGCTGTTTTACGTAGATCAGCTCGCTCAACCCGTAGCGAAGGCTGGCCACGGCTACCACGGCTTGCCCGTAATAGTAGTTCGCCTGTAGCATATAGCCTTGCTCGTAAAGCTTGTTCCCTTTTTGGAACATCTCTTCGGCCTCGGCCATAAAAGCCGTTTCCGTAGGATAAGCGCCACTTTGCCCGGTGGGCAAGGAAGGCAAGACGAAAGCGAATGCTCCCATAGCGGCAAGACTGAGTAGTAGAATCGATAGCTTCTTCATGGCTTTCTTATTTGAGCGTGTTATACATTCTATATTATATGAATACCTATTTCACCAGTTTATAGCCCTCCTGAGAGGTCGGTATCAACGACGGATCGGGCGAGAAGGTGAGCAACGTGACGGAGGGTTGCGGTTTCATCCGTTCCGCATAGTTACCCATTCCGGCTCCTCCTTTCACGGAGAACTTGCGGTGTACCACAGCTCCGCTATTCTTTTCAATCCAGACGATGTCGGTCGTCTCGATATGTTTCAAGTCTTTAATCGAGTTGTCCATGCTGGATTTAGTGCCAAAGAGGTCTCCTATGGCTTTCATCCCGGCACTCAGGTCGTTCTCGGTACCAGTGACACGGGTGATCTTCTCACAATCGAAGCCGCCCCAACGCACGTCCTCTACCCCGACAGATTCTTGCGTGCTGGACTGGACAAAGCTATCGTCCTGTTCCACCTTTTTCTCTTTCTGAGCAGTATGGACAATGCCATACACATTCCCTATCTTGTCGCAAAAGAACGCATAATAGTCCGAGTCGGAAGTCGCCTTTAGCTGCGCCACCTTGTTTTTAGACGAAATCTGGTAAATCTTATAATCGCCTTCGTCAAGCAGGATAAGCGTCTCGACATTGCCAGAGTTGTTCCAGAAATGGTAATAAAGGATTTTGCCCGACTTTTGTATTTCCACGTTCACCTTGTTCCCCATTGACTTAGCTGTCAGTTCCATACGGAAGTTGCGAGCGAACCACGGATTCTCCTTGTCGAGCGCCTTACGCTGGGCCGGCGTGAGCGACGGATCGACAAAGGCACCGTTATCCGGCCTGTCGCCTTGTTTATCCATTTCCAGATCGCTCCCCTTTTCGGAGGCGGCCGCTTCCTTCCGCTCCTTTACGGCCTCGGTAGCCGCACGGAGCTTCTCCTTGATCTTCTCCTTGCCGCCGCAAGCCGTCACCATCAAGACGAGGCTCGCCAAGCACATCAGTATGTAGAATTTCTTTTTCATATCGCTCACTTATTCGTTACATCTTGACAAACTCCACCCGCCGGTTCTTGGCACGACCCTCGTCCGTTCCGTTATCGGCGATGGGAGATGATTGTCCTTTGCCGGAAGCGGAGAGGCGATCGGCACTGATGCCCAGTTCAACCAGTTTACCTACGATGGCGTTGCTGCGGGCCTCGCTTAACGTCTGGTTGGAAGCCTCGTTGCCGGTGCTATCGGTATGGCCTTCTACGGAGAATCTCAGGTCGGGGTTATCGGTCATTAATTTGACGATACGATTGATCTCACCCATACTCTCTGGTTTGATGGTGGACTTGCCGACATCGAAGGTGATGCCATACGTGATGAACTTACCGTCGCTCATCATGCGGTCGTACAATGGCACTGCGCCTTTGGCGACACGTATGTTGCGGATGGAAGTGTTATTCGTAAAATATCCACCGCCTCTATAAAACTGTATGTCAAAATGTCCGGGTGCTACCGTATTCGGAATATTGGCATAGCGGATACCATTTATGTAAACTTTCATTGCCCGTTGATTGAAGGACAGTGAGAAGTGGTTCCATGAGTTCGGGATAGTCCGAAAAGAGTCATCGCTTCCGCTACGGCTGTTCTCCCCAGAGGAAGGAATAAAGTCCCATCTTAGGCGTGTACGATGGTCTGAAGCACTATAATACCAGTCGTCAAGATTGATAGTTTGAACACGACTTCCCGATTCGGGTTTGTAAAAACGTACGATATAGCAATTTTCCGGCTCATCATCTCCCTTTTTTGTAAAAGGCCCTACCCAAAAGTCAAATTCCAGCGTGAACTTTTCCGGCAAATAACTTTTCATATTATCGAATAGCGGCGCAATGACCGGATCATCCTGACTCACGCAAAGTATCACCTTATCGCCATTGATTTGAGCGATCTCAACAGTACCTTTTAATAAATCCCACTGGCTGGGGAATTCTCCTATCTGTTCCCGGGTCACATCATCCTCAAAAATAATCTCATCCCCCGGCACGAAGTCACTCTTGGCATACGTCATTTCGAGTGATTGCTGTGGTTGTTGCTGTTCCTGCTGTGCCACATCTTCCCCATCATCCATAGTTTCAAAATTCCCTTGTGAATTTGTACTTGTTGGTGGCTCCTCCTTTTCATTATTATTATTCCCTTTCCCCGTCACCACATCCTCCGCTCCCTCGAAAGCCTTGTCTACGGTCTGTTCCACTTTCCGTTCCACGTTCCTCTCCGTTGCCCGTTTGGCACTCTCACCCGCTTTCTTGAGGAGTTTCTTTCCCCATTGGGCTTGCACGTCCATTGTCCCGATTAGGAGCAACATGGCAGATAAAATAAATACTAGCTTTTTCATTTCCTTTAATTCATTAGATTAATAATTCATTCCTATTTATTTACCGAAACACCTTCTGATGGATCGGTCCAGATTTATCAAGGATCTCCGAAAAAAGCGAGAAACCTTCTTACGGCACGATATCCCTTTTTTACGTTCTTCTTCCATTTGCTCGGCCACTTCCTCGACACGTTTGATCCGCTCGTCGGCAGTGGCAGGCTCGTCACGCGAGATGCGCTCATCGATGACCTCGATCACCTCCTCATAAGAAAGCAAAGGCTTCTTGTGTTTTTCTTCTTCCATACTCGAACCAGATTTGGTGAAACGTCCGATTTCTTTATTCGCAAAATTAGCCCCGAGAGCGATCGCCCGTGAGGAGAAATGACGCATTCTTATAGGATAATCGACGCATTTCACTAGGACAAACCAAGAGAATCTGCGCATTGAAAATAATTAACTAATTAAAGAGCAGTCGATTAGAAATGCTAGCTGGCCGAATCGCCTCCGATAGAATCTATGGAAGAATAACAATGGGCATTATTAGCTCCTTATAATGCCCATTGTAAGCACGTCACGTTGCCCATCGTAACAGACGCTCTATAAACAAGAGTTATTCTTGAGGATGGATTGTACCCGGATTGGTTTATAATATATTTCCATGTACAGCCGACGCCACCCGACCTATCCCGGTGATTTACCAAAGTGGCTATCTGACCATCAAGGATTTCAATCCGGAATTCAATATCTATACCCTCGGATTTCCCAATGATGAGGTTAAATATGGATTTCTCAATTTCATAGCCCCTTTCTACACGGAAGTACCCGCTACACGGAATCATTGAATGAGGCTTTTCCTGTATTGTGAGGGCGTTACATTGAAGATCTGCTTGAAAAGGCGGGCGAAATAATTGGCATCCTCGAAGCCGCATTTAAGGGCGATGTCGCCGATCAGTTCCTCGGTAGAGGCCAAGAGGCGTTTGCTCCTCTCCATGCGCATCTGCAGGATATAGGCAGAAGTGTTGTAGCCCGTGATGGCACGGACCTTGCGATTCAACTGGGATCGGCTCATGCACATCTTATCGTCTACCATGTCCGAGTTCAAGCCATGGTTGGATATCAACGCATATATATAATCATTCAGGCGAGCCAAGAAGTCTTGGTCGGCAGGGTTTAGTTTTACATTCAGTTCTGTCCCCTCACGCATAGCCTTGGAATACTTCTCACGCAGCAAACGACGCTGTTCCAGCAACTTTGTTATCCGGATATTCAGCTCTTCCGCATTGAAAGGCTTCTCCAGATAAGCGTCCGCCCCGACTTCTAAGCCACAGACACGTTCCTTTCCTCCTGATTTTGCGGTAATGATAATGATCGGAATATGGTTCAACACCTCGGATTCACGTACCCGCCTACATAACTCATAGCCATCCATCTCGGGCATCATCAAGTCGGTGAGGATCAAGTCCGGCATTTGCTCCGCCGCTATCTCCAGCCCCTCCGCTCCGTTTTGCGCATATATTATTTGATACGCACCATTAAGCAGCCGGCCGATATAATAAGAAATGTCCGCATTATCTTCCACGATCAATATAGACGGGCGCATAGACGTGCTATCCGGCTCCATCGTCGCATCCGGCAGTATCACGGTCTTGTCCGGTTCCGGATGAGAGGCGTTATCGTTAGATTCCTCGCCGGGTACCCAACGTTCCCAGAAGGAGTCGCCATGTCTCAATGGCAACATCACGACAAACTCAGAACCAACCCCGGCCGTACTCTTCACGCTCACCCGGCCCTCCATGCTCCTCACCATCTGCCGTACCAAAGAAAGGCCGATCCCCGTGCCCATCGTGCCTGCCCCTCCGGTCTCACCTAGGTAAAAAGCCTTGAAGATATGCGGCAAGTCCTCCTCGGCTATACCGCAGCCCGTATCCGCCACATGCGTGACAAGCATACTCCCCACACACTCCATCGTCACGACAACCCTCCCACCTCTCGGCGTGAACTTGATAGCGTTACGGAGTAAGTTATCCATGATCCTCCGGAAATACTCGGGCACGAAATCCATGCTGATAATCGTCTCCGAAGGAGTAAAACAAAGGTCTACCTGCCCTTGGCGGGCATACGCCCGGTTATCTTCCACGATCATGCTCGTATAAGCTACGATATCTCCAGTCCTCCATTCCGGATCGCCAATCTCAGATCTCACTTTCGCCACTTCCAATAATTGGTTCACCAATTCCAGCAGGTTCTTTCCCTGCCGTCCAATCATATTCAGCCCGGTCTTGAGTTCCTCCTCGCCTATTCCCCCTTTCCGCAACTCTTCCGACACACCCAAGATAACCGTCAGCGGCGTACGAAACTCATGCGTGACATTCGTGAAGAAATTGGCCCTCACCTCCTCCATGCGCCGCATCACCTGCTGATTGCGGGACTTCATCCGCAAGGCATACCATAAAAAGCCCATCGCTACCACCGTAAGGAAGAGTACGATCAAGCAAGCGATCAGGAAAATATTCTTGGTACGCTGCCCCATCTCATAATTCTTCTGTATCAATGAAAGCTTCCGGTTGCTCCTCTCTTTCTCGTAGTCCACACGGAGGTTCTGTATATGGTTCATATTCTCAGTATTTCGCATGCTATCAGCATAAGCGAGACTTGATGTATAAGCGTTGAGGGCATTCTTATAATCACCCAGCTTCTTATAACGCAAGTAATCCAGATGATACACGCTCGACAAATGCTTCCACGCCCGCGGCACCTTAGCGGCACCCTCCGCATGCTCCAAGAAAGCCTCCGCCATTCGCAGATCTCCCTTGTAGATATTCACCCGTGCCAAGGCCAGGCACGATTCCAGCCAATGATACAGATCGTTGTCCGCCACCATAAGGTCGTATGCGTTACGATATTCGCGTATCGCCTGATCCCATTGTCCCTTTTTCTCGAACAAGCGTCCTATATGGTTATGGCAAAGCGAAATGCCGACAACAGACCCGGCCGCACGATTATGCTCCATAGAATAATTGTAATAAACAAAAGCGGAATCCATCATGCCACGCATCTCGAAGATAGAGCCAAGGTTCGCATAGTTCATGACCAAGCCGAGATCACTATCCAAGGTACGTTCCTCTTCCAGCGCTATTCGGAAAATACTGTCGGCCATCTCGCAATTTTCCAATGTTAGATACACGTTTCCGATACCACTCAAGGAAATGGTCCGGTTTTTTCTTGCTTTATAGCTTTCCTTATCACCCAGTCTCTCGCACAACGACAATGCCCTATAATGATAATTGGAGGCCTCGTCCATGATACCTAACCGCCGGAAGTTCGTACCGATATTATTCAAGGCCTGTATGACCTCCGAGGTATCTTTCCTTTGCATAGCCAATCGCAAGCCTTCCCGGTGGCATCCTATCGCCTCATTAAAACGGGCCGCTTCCCGGTAACGTACCTCTAATTCCTTATAGGCGAGTATCACTCCCAGCTCATTTGCAGTTCTCTCGAAATACCTTAGACATGATTGTAGAGAATCGATGTCCGGACAGGCCGAGACCACACTATCTATACCCACCTGATCATTTTGGGAAAGACCAACCTCTCCCTCTCGATGACAAGAAGGTATCAGCGAGAGTATCCACATCAATAAAATGCATATAAAACAAAAATGCTTTATATACAAAAATACTTTCAGAAGTAAACAAACAGATTCAATCGATACCGCAAAGAGAGTGTTTATTTCCCGAATCACCTAAAACAAGATGTTTAGAGAAGTCCGAAAGCTGTATATTCAGACTGATTTCATGATGAAATGGAGTAAAATCATTAAAAAGAAAGAGAAACGTGGTAGATATTTTTTCATAATGCCTCGAAGATGTACATCCGGTAAGCCCCGATCCGGATAGTATTAATATGAGGAAAGCGTGGGACTATTAACTTATTTAAGAGATAGGCTCTGGTAAACCCGTACGGTAAATAAGCAACAGCCCACGCCCTTTGTCCATATACGTATAGCATATAACAATGACGTGAAGAGTACAACTTATTCTCCCGTGAAAAATTTACCAGATTTTATCTCTGAGAACGAAGCTAAACACTTTCCTAGTGTCTAAATATGTCCGCTATCTGACGATAGCGACACAAATATAGTAATAAAATCAGACCCGGAAAGAGTTTATGTACTCTTTTTAGCTGTTGCGTTTATTGATCCGTATGTTTTTTTACCGAATTAAGCCACTGGGCGGGAGACAAACCCTCTACCTTCTTAAATGCCAAGAAGAACGTGGAACGAGTCCGAAAACCACATTCCTCATAAAGGCTATCTACCGTATGACCAGCATTCTCCGGCAGGAGCAACCTTCGCTTGGCTTCCCCCACTCGCATCTCGTTGATAAGCTCGAAGAAGTTCTGTTTTAAGTATTCGTTGATCGACCGAGAAAGTAATTTTTGGTAAATACCAGTCTCTCTCGATAAGATGGATAAGGAAAGGTCCTTTCGCAGGAAAGCATTTGTTGTCTCCAGATACTCTTTCACTTGGGAACATATATCTCTCATTTGTTCCTCGTCTGGTATAGACTGAAACCCTACCGTCTCATCCTTAACGAGCATCCGTGACGTTCCTTGGATATAAGGAACAGTTGGATGAGCAATAAAATTATAGACGAGGAAGCTCATCGCCATCACATTCAATATCTGTATCAACCAAGCATCAGTCCGAGGCCAAATCGCATAGCAGGTCATCACGGTGACAAACAAGGCAGCGAACAGGATCATAAGTTTCGGAATCCATTCCTTTTGCATGTATTCGGCATCAGACCAATTATCCTTTATATACTGCTTCTTCCGGTAAAGATAAATAAAGATAGCGACAAAATAACCGATCATCTGCGAGGTAATCACGGCAGCGTTAAAATCACCGATCCAAGTATCATCACCGGTGACCTCATGAAGTATACTCTCCATACGCTTCCGCATAGGAATGGATAACACGATAACGACACAGACAATCGCCGGTAAAAAATGCAACAATTGGACAGGCTTGAAACGAGGATCAAGATCAAAGTTGCGGCGGGTAAATAACCACAGCAACGGCATCAACAGCGTATTGACCGAATAACTGATAGGGAAAAAGAACAACGTTATATCATGCCAACCAAGCATGCGGCTCATGTTGTAAATATAAACAGGGATGTTAGGAAGAACGATAATCGCTGCGGCATAACCACTCTCGCCACGAAACCGAGTGGCAATCAATAACAACATCGCCAATAACACCAAGATAATGATGCTACTAAAGTTAACGACAAGTATAAATTCGTGGTAGCTCATTTTCTTAGAGAGGGATGCCCTTCGGTTAAAGCATCCCTCATTTTATTTCATCTTTTAGCATAACAATCAATAAGCTCTGGCGAACAGTACCCGACAAGCCGACGGTTTACCTGTCACCATACACTTACCCGGAGTCTTATCTCCAGCTAAAGGAATACAGCGGATCGTAGCTTTTGTCTCGTTCTTGATCAATTCCTCTGTCTCTGGGGTTCCATCCCAGTGAGCCATGATGAAGACGCCATCCTCGATCTTCTCCTTAAATTCCTCATACGTATCTACGTTTATGATGTTAGCCTCACGGTGATCGTACGCTTTCTTGAAGATATTCGCTTGGATTTCCTCCAACAGATTCTTCACGTATTCCTCAATGCCATCACAAGTGATCGTTTCCTTCTCCAAAGTATCACGGCGCATCACCTCGATTGTATTATTTTCCAAATCACGACCACCCATAGCCAAACGCACGGGAACACCTTTCAACTCGTACTCAGCGAACTTCCAGCCCGGCTTCTTATTATCAGCGTCGTCATATTTCACGGAGATACCCAACGCCTTCAACTTAGCCACGATACCAGCGACCTTCTCGCTGATCTGCGCTAATTGCTCAGCGCTACGATAAATCGGGACGATCACAACCTGAATCGGAGCCAAATGAGGAGGCAATACCAAACCGTTATCATCGGAATGAGACATAATCAACGCACCGATCAAACGTGTGGAAACTCCCCAAGAAGTAGCCCAAGCATAGTCGCTCTTGCCGTTCTTGTCGATGAAAGTAACGTCGAAAGCCTTACCGAAGTTCTGTCCCAAAAAATGGGAAGTTCCCGCCTGCAAAGCTTTTCCATCCTGCATCATCGCCTCGATCGTATAGGTATCCAAAGCACCAGCGAAACGCTCGCTCTCAGACTTCACGCCCTTTATTACTGGCATTGCCATATAATTCTCAGCGAAGTTCGCGTAAACCTCTTGCATCTTCTTAGCTTCTATCTCCGCTTCTTCACGAGTAGCGTGAGCGGTATGGCCTTCCTGCCACAAGAACTCAGCCGTACGAAGGAACAAGCGAGTACGCATCTCCCAGCGCATCACGTTCGCCCATTGGTTGCACAAGATAGGCAGGTCGCGGTAAGACTGAATCCAGTTACGGTATGTATTCCATATAATGGTCTCCGAAGTCGGGCGAATGATCAATTCCTCTTCCAGTTTAGCTGCCGGATCTACGACAACCCCCGTACCGTCATGATTTGTCTTCAAACGATAGTGAGTAACCACGGCGCACTCCTTGGCGAACCCTTCTACGTGCTCAGCTTCTTTGCTTAAGAAAGACTTCGGGATCAGCAAGGGGAAATAAGCGTTCACATGACCGGTTTCCTTGAACATATCGTCTAGGATACGTTGCATCTTCTCCCAGATAGCGTATCCGTAAGGCTTGATCACCATACAACCACGCACGGCGGAATTCTCCGCCAAATCTGCCTTAATTACCAAATCTTGGTACCACTGCGAATAGTTTACACTTCTCGGTGTAAGTTCTTTCAGCTCTTTTGCCATTTCTTTATATTTCTAAATTATACTGTTTTCCTTAATCTGAATAAGTAATGGGTTGCAAAGGTAAGAAATAATCGTATATCTTTGTAAAAACTATATATAGATAATATCATGAATATACACAAGATCACACGTTACTTACTTATGTTATGTGCATTTACGTTCTTAACTCTCACGGCGAAAGGGCAAGATGGAGAGCCTTTGCGACTGGCCGTGGCAGGAGTATCCCACGGACATCTATGGGAGGTGATAAGCCGTTTGGATAGAGGCGATTTCAAGATTGTAGGAGTCGCCGAGAAAGATGATTACTTACGGGAACATAACGGTCTGCGGGATAAGCTGGATCCTAACCTATTCTATGCGGACCTTGGCGAGATGCTGGATAAGACCCATCCGGAGGCGGTCATCGTATACGAGCCGATCCACGACCATCTTCGTGTGGTAGAGGCTTGCGCACCGAGAGGCATACATGTTATGGTAGAAAAGCCATTAGCCGTCAATAACGAACATGCTACCCGAATGGCATCGCTCGCCCGTGAGAAAAATATCTTGTTGCTTACCAACTACGAGACTACGTGGTATAATACCAACCATGAGGCATTCCGCCTTATCGACAGCGGTGCTATCGGGAAGATCGATCGTATCAACGTATACGACGGGCATCAAGGTCCCTTCGAGATCAACTGCGGAAAAGAGTTCACGGACTGGTTAACCGACCCCATGCTGAATGGCGGCGGGGCAGTTATCGATTTTGGATGTTACGGAGCCAACTTAGCCACCCGTCTCATGAAAGATGAAAAGCCTCTTAGCGTATACGCCGTACTACGGCAGAATAAACCGAATCTTTATCCCAAGGTAGACGATGACGCAACTATTATCGTGGAATATCCTTCCGCAACCGTCCAGATCATGGGATCATGGTGTTGGCCGATGGGTAGAAAAGATATGCATATCTATGGCGACAAAGGATATATTTACCAAGATACGCCTAAGGAAATGCGAATTTATACCAACGGAAAGGAGCGCCAAGAAATAGCACCTTCCTTGAACGCTCCTTATAATGATTCCTTTTATTTCTTGAAAGCCGCTGTCCGTAAAGAGATTGACGTACCTCCCACGGACCTTTCCTCGTTGGAGAATAACCTAATGGTAGTGCGGATATTGGACGCTGCCATTCAAAGCGCGAAATCTAAAGCGGTTATCCAGCTCTTTTGAGAGTTTAAAACACATCTTTCCAATGTTTTAGATTCGTATCGATGGTATCCAAGACCTCCTTGCTTCGCCCCTCCATCATTAACTTATACATGGTCTGGGCAAAACCAAGCATTTGGGAGAACTCAATCTTGGGAGGCATCGCTAATGCGTTCGGATCGGTCATGATGTTAACCAAGGCCGGTCCGTCAGCGTTAAACACTTTCTGCAAAGTGGGGAATACATCGTCGGGGTTGATCACGTTGTAGCCCGCCATTCCCATTGAAAGGGCGACCCGGGCGAAATCCGGGTTCAGCATCGTGGTCTGCCAATCCGGCAGTCCGGCCACCTCCATCTCAAGTTTTACCATTCCTAGGGAACGGTTATTAAATACGATTAATTTAATCGGCAAATGGTATTGCACGATCGTAGCAAGGTCGCCCAACAACATTGAGATACCTCCATCACCACACAACGCAACGACTTGCCTGCCGGGATAAGCCAATGCCGCCCCTATCGCTTGCGGCATGGCGTTCGCCATCGAGCCATGATTGAATGATCCCAACATCTTCCGCATACCCGTAGCTTGCAAATAGCGGGCACCCCATACACAAGTCATACCCGTATCCACGGTAAATATGGCGTCGTCCGAGCTAAGCTCGTCTACGACCGAGATCACGTACTCTGGCTGTATCTTCTCTTCTTTCCCCCGGACAGCGGCGGCAGAACGGAGATTTTCCCGAACTTTCTCATATTTAGCCAACTGTTCCCGCAAGAAACTATCATCTTCTTTCTGGTGAATCAACGGAATCAACTCATCCAAAGTATCCTTCACATCGCCACAAAGCCCCAATTGTATCTTGGCACGACGCCCCAGACGATTCGGATTGATATCCACCTGTACGATCGTGTTGCTCTCTGGCATGAATGCCTCGTATGGAAAATCGGTTCCCAACAACACCAACACCTCTGCCTCATGCATACTATAATAGCCGGAAGGCATGCCCAATAGACCGGTCATCCCCACCTCGTTCGGATTATCGTATTGGATCTCCATCTTACCCTTGAAAGAATAGGCTACCGGAGCATTCAGTAATTTAGCCAACTGCACCAATTCCGGAAGGGCATCTTTCGCCCCTATTCCACAATAAAGTGTCACTTTCTTCGCATTATTCAACAAATCCGCTAATTCCCGGATTTCCTGTTCGGCGGGACAAACCCGTTGTCGCGTAGGAAAAGAAAAGGTAGAGGACAAACCCGCTGTAGCATTCTCTGCCGCCAAGTCACCGGGAAGTCCGATCACCCCGACCCCACATGATGAAATCGCCGCTTGCATAGCGCCTTGAAGCATCCGGGGAAATTGTTCCGGCGTAGTGGCTACTTGGTTATAATAGCTACAATCATCGAATAATTTGATCGTATTTGTCTCTTGGAAATATTCCGTACCAAACTCCCGGGAAGGGATCGTGGAAGCGATCGCCAAGACCCGTGCTCCGGATCGTTGGGCATCATACAGCCCATTAATTAAATGTACATGCCCGGGGCCACTACTACCTGCGCAACAAGCCAACTCGCCTGTCAACTGGGCCTCCGCCGCAGCGGCATAAGCCCCCGTTTCCTCATGACGGACATGAATCCACCGCAATCTGCCGTTTTTCCGAACAGCCTCGTTCACCTCATTCAGGCTATCGCCTGTCACGGCGTATATACGTCGTACGCCTGCTTTTTCCAGCGTATCCACTAACTGGTCCGCAACTTTCTTCGCCATAGTTTAAACTCTTCTTTTTATTTTATAAGAAAACTATCAAGGGCTGGAGAAAGTTTTTGGAAAGACTGATTTTTATTTGATGCAATCCGTCAATGTTCGTAAAAAAGCGACAATCGCAGTCTCCTCTTCCTGAGATAAACCTAAGTTCCCCAGTTCATCCTTATTTACGGTCTCGGGATATTCCGCCGGGGGGAAATCCTCTACATCCCTTACGTTATAAAAATGTACGATCTCCTCCAAGGTCTTGAAATATCCATTATGGCCATATGGAGCTGTCAGAGCGATATTGCGGAGCGTAGGCACACGGAACTTCCCGTATTCTTCCGGATCACGCAGTCGTGAGCCCAAGCCAAGATCCATCGTATCCTTACCACACGTATTATAGGGAGCCGAAACCTTAAAGAATGGATTGCCCGGATTTGAGGGAATCCCCAGATTATCATAGGTATGATCGGTGAATAGCACCTTCCCGGCCCGTTCGTCGGGATCCAAGATATGGCACTCGGCACATAGCCCTTTTTCCTTGAAAAGCTCATAGCCTAGTTTCTCCTCTTCTGTTAATTGACATTTGCCGGCTTGCCAAGCATCGAACTTCGAGGAGAATGGATTCATCTCGGCGGAACGCTCGTAGAGGGCGATCACCTCGTTTATATAGTAAACATATCACCAAATGTACGATTTATTTCTCAAGATATATGAGCGATGGCCTCTATTTATGGAGAGACATCCCCATGTAGATACCGATGCAATAAGGAATTAACCAGATGAACCACACAACAATGCTAAATCTGTTGAAATGCTGTTTGGCTTTTAACGAACCTTTAAAGTAAGTCCAAATCGCCCAGATCGCATGGATCAGCATCAAGCAAATAGCGATAATTCCCGTTACGGTATGTACCGTATCATGTAAATGGGTCAGTTGGGCGATATGCTCCATCAAGCCCGTTCCAATAGCGTCCGCATAAAGTCCTAATACAAAAAACCAAAGATGCCACGCTTTTAACTGTCCTTGGAAACGCTCGCCCCAGACCCCGATCGTATAGCATATCAAGGCGGATGATATGACACAAATGGCCGTAATCAGTAAATGAATATCAAGTTGATTGAATACCATATTTTTCCTTTTTCAAAAAGAACAGAAGCTTCCTAAAAAAGTTCAGGCTATTGGCAAAGAATTCATACATTCGCGTGTCTAAATAAAAACGACAGGGCAATCCCGTTGAAAAATATGAAACAAAATATACTCGCTCTCTATCTGATCAAGTTATCCAAATGGTTCTCGCTCGTAATGCCTATCATTGTCCTATTCTACGAGGATCATGGTTTAGGACTACAAGACGTGTTTATTTTGAAGAGTGTCTACTCGGTCGCCGCTGTCACTTTGGAGATTCCCTCGGGCTATCTGGCGGACGTATGGGGGCGTAAGAAATGCTTGATTCTAGGTTATATACTTTTCTTTGGAGGGTACCTATGTTATTCTTTCACCTCCACTTTCACGGCATTTCTCTTCGCCGAGATTTTGTTGGGAACCGGGCAAACCTTGGTAAACGGAGCGGATTCGGCGCTGCTCTACGATACAACCGTACGATATAAAAAAGAAGAACTTTATTTGCGGTATGAGGGACGTATCACGATGATCGGTAATTTCGCCGAGGCCATCGCCGGGATATTCGGTGGATTGCTGGCCGCCTATTCCTTGCGATTGCCGTTTTACGCCCAAGCGTTTGTCGCCTTTATCGGCATTCCAGCGGCGTTCGCCTTGCAGGAATTCAATACTAAGAGCAAGGTGCAGAACCCGGTTTCCGAGATTCTCCGCATCTTGAAATATTCCTTGGTCACGAACCGTAAGCTATGCTATAACATCATGTTCTCCGGTATCATCGGAGCCGCTACATTAACGATGGCATGGTTCGTGCAGCCCGTATTGATGAAGTTGGAAACCCCGACCTCCTATTACGGTGTCATTTGGACCGTGCTCAATCTGACTGTGGGATTGTCCGCCCTCTATTCTGATCAGGTAGAGCGGTATTTCGGGATGCGTAAATCAAACACGTTTATACTACTTATAATCGTAGGTGGATATATATCGCTCGCTTATAACCTTACTTATTGGGGATTAGCGATCTTGTTCATTTTCTATATAGTCCGGGGCTTCGCCACACCGATTTTGAAAGGTTACATTAATCAAATGACCTTCTCGGAGATGCGGGCTACGGTCTTGTCGATCCGTAACTTTGTGATCCGCTTGATATTCGCTGCCATCGCCCCATTTATAGGTTGGCTAAATGATTTCTATTCTTTACGTGTCGCCCTGTTAGTTTCCGCCGGAATTATTGCCATACCCGGAATTTTATTCTTAGTTTTGCAATTCCGTAAAGCAGATTAAAAATATAATAGCATGAAAAGACAACTTATGACCGGACTGTTTGCCGCTTTGGCTTTCACAGCGGTAGCCCAGTCGAATGAGTGGCGAGACCCCGAGGTCAACGCCGTAAACCGTGCCCCGATGCACGCCAATTTCTTCGCCTACGAGACCGCCGAGGTGGCAGCGAAGGACGCCAAGGAACAATCCCAGAACTTCATGACCTTGAACGGTCCTTGGAAATTCTTTTGGGTAAAGAACGCTGACGCTCGTCCTACCGATTTCTGGCGGACCGATTACAACGACAAAGGATGGAACAATATGCCTGTGCCCGGTGTATGGGAACTGAACGGATATGGAGATCCTCTCTACGTAAACGTTGGTTACGCTTGGCGTGAGCAATTCAAGAACAACCCGCCCGAGGTCCCTACCGTTAATAACCATGTGGGTTCCTACCGTCGTGAGATCATGGTTCCTGCCAGCTGGAACGGAAAAGAGATCATCGCCCATTTCGGTTCCGTTACCTCCAATATGTATTTGTGGGTAAACGGGAAGTACGTAGGCTATAGCGAAGACAGCAAGCTGGAAGCGGAGTTTAACTTAACTCCTTACTTGAAACCCGGACAAAAAAACCTGATTGCTTTCCAAGTATTCCGCTGGTGTGATGGCACTTATCTGGAAGACCAAGATTTCTTCCGTTACAGCGGTGTCGGACGTGATTGTTATTTATACGCCCGTAACCCAAAGCAACAGATCGCCGATATACGTGTGACTCCGGATCTGGACGCTCAATACCAAAATGGCTCGTTGGCAGTCAACCTGACCATGAAGGGTAAAGGTACAGTAGAGCTTGAACTATTGGATGCCCAGAATAAAGCTGTCACTACCCAATCCTTGAACGCTTCCGGAAAGGTCAGCACGACGATAGAAGTCTCCTCTCCCCACAAATGGACTGCGGAGACTCCCTATCTATATACTTTACGGGCTACTTTAAAAGAGGGAGGCAAAACAATCGAGGTAATCCCCGTAAAAGTAGGTTTCCGTAAGATCGAATTAAAGAACGCCCAGATACTCGTGAACGGGCAACCGGTTCTTTTCAAGGGTGCCGACCGTCACGAGATGGATCCCGATGGCGGTTATGTCGTTTCACGCGAACGCATGATACAGGACATACAGATCATGAAGAAATTCAATTTGAACGCCGTTCGTACCTGCCACTATCCCGATGACAACTTCTGGTACGATCTTTGCGATAAATACGGTATCTATGTCGTAGCCGAAGCCAATATAGAGTCTCACGGAATGGGATACGGCGAGGAGACGTTAGCCAAGAACCCATCTTATAAGAAAGCGCATCTGGAACGTAACCAACGTAACGTCCAACGTGGCTTCAACCATCCGAGTATCATCTTCTGGTCCTTGGGTAACGAGGCTGGATACGGTCCTAACTTCGAGGCCGCTTACGACTGGATCAAGAACGAAGACCCCAGCCGTGCCGTACAATACGAACAGGCCGGAAAGAACGGAAAGACCGATATCTTCTGCCCGATGTATTACAACTACGAGGATTGCGCTAAATACAGCGAGGATAACTCCATGCAAAAGCCTTTGATACAATGTGAATACGCTCATGCCATGGGTAACTCTCAAGGAGGTTTCAAGGAATATTGGGATTTGATCCGTAAATACCCGAAATATCAAGGGGGCTTCATCTGGGACTTCGTGGATCAATCCGTGCGCTGGACCGGCAAGAACGGGAAAATGATCTATGCTTATGGCGGCGATTTCAATAAGTTCGACGCTAGCGATAATAACTTCTGCGATAACGGCTTGATCAGCCCGGATCGTGTTCCGAACCCGCATATGTACGAGGTGGGGTATTATTACCAAGATATCTGGACAACCCCCGGCGATCTGTCGAAAGGTGAGATCAAGGTGTACAACGAGAATTTCTTCCGTGACCTTTCCGCTTATTATCTGGAATGGGAAATGCTGAAAGGCGGCAAGGTTGTTCGTAGCGGACGTGTCGATGACCTGAAAGTAGCTCCCCAACAAACATCAACGATCCGATTGGATCTAGGCGAGACTTGCCAATGCACGGAATGGTTGCTGAATGTATCTTATAAACTGAAGAACCGTGAGGGCTTATTACCCGCCGGACATACCGTGGCCAAGGATCAGCTGACGTTGAACCCGTACAAGGCTCCATCTATGGATTTGAAAAACGTGGAAACAACCAATATCGAAACCAAGGCTCCAGCCGTACAAGATAACGACGCCAATTACCTGATCGTGGAAGGTTGTGGTTTCCGTACCGAATTCAACCGTGAGAATGGTTACCTGATCAAATACGAGGTAAACGGCCAAGACATGATCAAGGAAGGAGAGGCTTTGACTCCTAACTTCTGGCGTGCGCCGACAGACAATGATTTCGGAGCTGGCCTACAGAAGAAGTACGCCGCATGGAAGAATCCGGAAATGAAGCTGACTTCTCTTAACCAACGGATGGAGAACAAGCAAGTGATCGTAGAGGCCGTTTACGATATGCCGACCGTATCCGCCAAGTTGAACTTGACGTACGTGATCAATAACAAGGGTGCGATCAAGGTTACCCAGAAAATGACAGCAGACAAGAATGCCAAGGTATCCCCCATGTTCCGCTTCGGTATGCAAATGCCGATGCCGAGATATTTCGAGAATATCGAATACTACGGCCGTGGTCCCGTGGAGAATTATATCGACCGCAAGGGTAACGCGGACTTGGCTATTTACCGCCAGACCGTAGACGAGCAATTCTATTCGTATATCCGTCCGCAAGAGAATGGAACGAAATCGGATATCCGCTGGTGGAAAATGCTGAACGAGGCTGGCAACGGTATCGAGGTCGTAGCCTCTGCCCCATTCTCCGCTTCCGCTTTGCATTATACGATAGAGTCTTTGGACGACGGTGCCCGAAAGGATCAAAGACACTCTCCAGAAGTAGAGGAAGCCGACTTGACAAACCTTTGTCTCGATAAGGTACAGATGGGATTAGGCTGTGTAAATAGCTGGGGAACTATCGCACTCCCGGAATACCAGATTCCTTACGGCGACTATGAGTTCACGTTCATTCTTACTCCGGTAAAACATAGCATCGAGATCGAGTAAAACGAATCTTTTATCTAGTGAGAGATATATGAAAGAAGGGGAAAGCAATAGATGTTTTCCCCTTCTCACGTTTTCTATCATCACTATTCTTTAACAGGCACAGCCTACAAAATCCCTGAACAGCTCCACCCCCTTTATCAGCGAGGAACGTGGACAAGCGATATTCCAACGCATGAAGCCTTCGCCTTCTGCTCCATACATCGTTCCGGCATTGAGCCATAGCTTCGCTTTCTCGATCAGCAAGTGCTCCAATTCTTCCGATGATTTACCTAACTTACGGCAATCCATCCATACAAGATAAGTGCCTTCCAACAAGGTTATCGGAAAGTCCGGCAGATATTTCCCGCAAAAATCTTTCATGTATAAGTAATTCTGCCATAAATAATCGATCAGTTGCGACAGCCATTCCTCTCCCTCATTATAGGCCGCTATGGTAGCTATTACACCAAAAGGATTCACATCGCATACCTCGTTGATATTGATTGCCCGGTCTATCTTCCGACGTAGGTTCTCATCGTAACACACGATATTGGCGATTTGTAATCCAGCGATATTGAAAGCCTTGCTAGGCGACAGGCATGTCACGGAATGCCGTAGGAATTCTTCTGAGATAGATGCGAACGGTGTAAAAGTATATCCCGGAAATACGAGTTCGCAATGTATCTCATCTGATACGACTATTAGGCCATTACGGATACAGATCTTGCCGATACGACTTAGTTCCTCACGTGTCCATACCCTTCCAGCGGGATTATGAGGATTACACAACAGCATGACCTTTACCTTCGGATCAGCGGCTTTTTTCTCCAAATCCTCATAATCAATCGTGAATGTATCATGGGCATAAGACAAAGGGGTGCGGATAATCTCACATCCGTTATTGCGGATGGACGAGAAAAAACAGTTATAAACCGGAGTCTGCACCAGTACTTTATCACCCGGCTCGGTTAGCGCCTTGATAACGGCAGAAATTGCCGGAACAACTCCGGAGGTACAAATCATCCATTCTTTTCGTATTTGCCATCCATGCCGACGTTCAAACCAGCCTGTCACCGCTTCGTAATATGCATCCGGTACTCGAGTATAACCGAAAATACCATGTTCTACACGTTGCCGTAAGGTTTCGATAATAACGGGTGCCGTACGGAAATCCATATCGGCCACCCACATCGGTAGAACATCCGTATCCACAGCGCTATCCCATTTATAGGAGTTCGTACCGGTACGAGGCACTATTTCATCGAAGTTATATCTCATATTCTTTATGCGGAAAAGCAAGTACGTTCATTCCATAGCCTCAGTTGGCAATTACCCGGAGCCTTAATGTTCTCGTCGAGGATTACCTCACCATAGCTTCCGGCGGTGATGCTTCCCGTACGGGGATTCTTCACGCTACGGATCGGGCTATTGATAGTCGCCTGCACGGAACTGTATTCAAAGGCTAGATCGCAATCATCTGCCATCGTACAGTTCTCCATCATAAGATCGTGGGCGTAACAAAGCGGCTGTGTACCCGAGATTTTGCAATTTACCAAACGCAGGTTCTTCGAGTGCCATCCCAAGTACTCGCCGTTAATCTCGGAATCGTATACGGTAACATTCTCCGTATTCCAGAAAGCGTCTTTCGAGTTGATGACCGCATTACGGATTTCCACGTTCTTACAATACTGGAACGAGTAGTTTCCATTTTGAGCGTAGTTCCGGATTTTAATGTTCTCGCCGTGCATAAATAAATAATCAGCATGATCTATTTGCACATTTATCAATTCCACGTTCCGGCAATGCCAAAGGGTTTCTTGAGCATTGGGTAGTTGTACGTTTTCCAGTCTGATACCGTCCATCTCCCGAAACATCTTTGGGGCTTCCACCCGTGTATCCGTCATCACTAGATTTTGGGAGTACCATAACGCAGCACGTCCACCTTCGGTAAACAGGCTATTCTTGATGGTGAAGCCATCCACGTGCCAGAACGGATATTTACCCTCAAAACGACAGCCTATGGCTATGATATTGCTACACTCTTTCAATGCCGACTCCCCGGCATGAATAACGACATTGTCTAATTGTAAATCGTGAGAGGCGAACAAAGGACGCTCACCACTAAATTCCATATCCTTTATCTGTTGCATAATGAATCTTATTTAAAGTTTTCTACAAAGAACCGTTCAATCTTATCGAAGGGAATGACACTCATCTGATCGTATAAATCGACATGATTCGCTCCGGGTATAATTAGCAATTCTTTATTGTCACCTTTCAGTTTCTTGAAAGCATCCTCGCTGAAGTAACGTGAATGCGCTTTCTCTCCATGAATAATCAATACGGCGCTACGAATCTCGTCACTATACGAGAGTATAGGCATATTGATGAACGATAAAGCCGAGGTCTTGTTCCATCCGCCATTCGAGTTGAGCGAACGCTTGTGGTAACCACGCTTCGTCTTGTAATAAGCGTAGTAGTCTTTCAAGAATTGGGGCGCATCGTCGGGTAACGTATCGGGCAAACCTCCCGCAAGGGCGTATGAGCCGTTCTTTGTGTCAGCGGTACGCTGTTCATTGAGTTGCTTGCGCAATTCATAACGTGCGTCGGCATCCATCGCATCGAAGTAACCATTAGCGTTCACACGGCTCATATCGTACATCGTAGAGGTTACGGTCGCTTTGATACGAGTATCGATAGCCGCCGCATTAAGAGCCATGCCTCCCCATCCGCAGATACCGAGGATACCGATATGTTCCGCATCCACATCATCACGTGTCGAAAGGAAATCGACGGCCGCACAGAAATCTTCCGTATTGATGTCGGGAGAAGCTACATAACGAGGCTCTCCGCCACTCTCGCCTGTATATGACGGATCGAAAGCGATCGTCAGAAATCCACGTTCTGCCAATTCCTGCGCATATAAACCCGAGGATTGTTCCTTCACGGCACCGAACGGACCGCTAATAGCGATAGCAGGCAATTTTCCATCCGCATGCTTGGGTTTGTACATATCGGCGGCAAGCGTAATGCCATAGCGATTACGAAAAGTAACTTTACTATGGCTCACCTTGTCACTCTGTGGGAATACTTTATCCCACTCCTTAATTAGATTCAAATTCTTGTCCATTGTATGATCGGTATTAATTTGATTGTCTGTAGCGAACAGATTTCCCGTAGCGCAAAAGCATATGGCTATTGCCGTACATAATTCTCTTAATGACTTCTTCATGTCGTTCCTTGTTTATTTTTACGAAGGCAAAGATAGAGGCTCAAATAGCATCCCTTTGTAGACAAATTACGGATGTCATGACCTCAATTACAGGTTTTGTGGAATCAGCCAGAAAGCCTGTAAATACACATAATCCGTAACAATGGTTATATAATCCGTAATTAGGGTTATAACTATATATGAATTATCCTCTATTTTTGCGTACAGAATTATTGATTAAATACGTACGGCTTATGGATAAGATACTTAACTTAGATAGTGTAGACCTATATAACAAACTATACGGCCTCGAAACCCTAAATCCGCTTGTCAGTGTCATAGATTTGAATAAAGCGACGAGTAGTGTAGATCTCATCCGCTTCAATTACGGCATCTACGCACTGTATCTAAAACTAGAGAAAGCCTGCGATATCAAATACGGACGCCAGACATACGATTACCAAGAAGGCACGATCGTTTGCTTCGCCCCCGGACAAACTGCGGAAACAAATCCGACAACCGATAAAGTCCAAGTAAACGCACATGGTATTCTTTTCCATCCCGATTTACTGCGTGGAACGTCACTCGGAAAGAATATAAAGAAATATACGTTCTTTTCTTACGAGGTAAACGAGGCGTTGCATCTCTCGGAAGAAGAAAGATCTATCGTGATGGATTGCCTGAAGATCATCCGTATGGAACTGGAACATGGCGTGGATAAACATAGTAAAACCTTACTTGTAAACCATATCGAACTGCTGCTTAATTATTGTATGCGTTTTTATGAAAGGCAGTTCATCACCCGAGGCAAGACAAACCGGGATGTGCTGACACGTTTCGAAAACCTGTTGGATGAGTATTTCGAAAGTACACTCGCCGAACAGGACGGATTGCCTACGGTGAAATACTTTGCCGACAAGCTTTGCCTCTCATCGAACTATTTCGGTGACATGTTCAAGAAGGAAACCGGCAAATCACCGCAGGAATACATCCAAGAGAAAGTAATCGAGCTAGCCAAAGAACGTATCTCCGGCACGGCGGACACAGTCAGCCAAATCGCATATTCCCTCGGTTTCCAATATCCGCAGCACTTCTGTCGGCTATTCAAGAAACGGGTAGGGTACACGCCAAGTGAATACCGTGCGCAGATCGGTCTATCAACGAATCTATAGAAGGCGTTCAAGAAGATGTTAGATATTAAGACTGTATATGAATGTAACCGGTGCTTGGGATGCAAGACGCTGCACCCACAAGTAAGCCTCATCAATCTAGAGAGCCCGAACCTAGAGCAAGAGGCCGTAAAGTTCGAGTTCTACGCGATCCTCTTGATAGAAGACTGCCCGGACGGTTGCTATTGTTGCGGACGTAAGTATTACGATTATTCCAACGCTACGATGGTGTTTCTTACACCCGGTGAGATTTTCCGCATGAGCGAGAATAATACGCTACCCAACAAAGGGTACCTTTTAGCGTTCCATCCCGACCTATTGTTCCACACGTCATTGGACAACCCTATTAAGAACTATACCTTCTTCGCTTATCACAAAGAAGAGGCTCTGCATCTCTCTCAACGTGAGACAGCCAAAGTTACGTGTTGTCTGGAAAACATCGAGGACGAGCTTCACCATGCCATCGATACGCACAGTGGTACCATTCTATCCCGCCACATTGAATTATTATTGGATTATTGTACACGCTATTATGAGCGACAGTTCATTACCCGGGAAAATAAGAACAAGGCTATCTTGGAGAAATTGGAAAGGCTCCTCGACGAGTATATCATTTCCGGTAAATTAGAGAACGGCCAGCTACCCACCGCCGAATATTGTACGGCAGAACTGGACCTTTCTGTCGCTTACTTCAACGACCTGTTAAGATTCGAGACCGGCAAAACACTGGAGGAATATTTTCAGTTCAAACGATTGAGCGTGGCTAAGACAATGCTACTGAAAAACGGTAATACTCCCGCTTTGGTAGCACGACAATTAGGTTATCCGAACGTACAGTATTTCAGCCTTATATTTAAGAAGATCACAGGCATCGCTCCCTGTGAATATCCATATGCGCAAAACTAAGAAACGGAAGGAATGACCTCCTTCCGTTTCTTAGAATGACATTATTTTCCTAGCTTCTTTTCCAGCATCTTCATAAAATATCCCCCGACAACCGAACGGGCTTGAAAACCTCGTTGCGTACCATCGGAAGTAAAATGCCAATCGCTTAGAGGAACACGTGAAGTCGTCTCGTTGGCGTAGTTCCAGACCGGAACCATCAGCGCATTGAAATCCTCCATCGATCCGGTCAAACAAGCGGACCATAAAATCCAGTCGGACTTCGTATAATCCTCCCGGTTATCCAACGGCAAACCATATTTATTTTGTTTTGTCTTGTAATAAGCCATTTCCGTAGCGGCAACCTCTTTTGGGAAGATATTCAAGCCCAGCAAGCGATCCCAGACCAGATTATATTTTTGGCTCCAAGTGCCCGGCTTATCGAAAGTCAGGCGGTAATGATCACCATCGTTCGCCATCTTCACCCACTTAGCGGCCATCTCACGGGCGACTTCCGTATATTGTCTAGCGATATCGGCCTTACCTAACATCTCCGCCAATTTTCCGTAGCCGGCAACTCCCATAATTGCCTTGATGGACAAGTTCGTGTTATGGGCGAAATGTCCGGCAAAATCATCCGTACAAAGTTGGTTCTTCGGATCAAGGCCTTCCTTCAACAAGTAATTCGCCCATGTAGTCAAGACCTCCCAATGTTGGGCGGCATAATCAGCATTGCCATCCACTATTGCTATAGCGGTCGCTAGCACAAGCATATTACCACTTTCTTCCACGGGCATATCGCCACCATAGGTTTGACCGTTCGCAACCGGATAGGTACCCACATCGTGAGCCGGAAAAGGTTTCTTCCATTGTCCGCTCTCGCTATAATAGAAAATGGGATTCATCATTCCCTTCAATAAATCCGTGTTGTATACTAAGAATAAAGGGGCGGAAGGATACGTAATATCCACTGTTCCGATAGAACCGTTACTGAAATTTTCTTTCGAAAGGAATAAGAGAGTCCCTTCCTTATCAGTCACCAACTTATGGGCGGCGATCGCCTGCCGATATGCGATAGCGCATAGCTCGGCGTATTTCTTCCCTCCTACGGCACTCGTCTCGCTCATCAAAGAAGAATCGAAGGAACCGCAACGCCGCATCAGATCCTCGTAAGAAGCCTCCCCTTTTTCGAACGCCTGATGAATATCCACCTTTCCGTCGTGCTTCCAATAAGGCATCCGGTTGTCTTGGAAATACTGGATCGAATATAAATCATCGTAACCGATCATCAAATGTCCGGAGACGGTTTCCTTGGAGACCTTGCCGATCGGGTCCGTATAAGCGAGGACTGTCATTTGCTCACGCATATCCGAAGAGAGACTTTGCGATCCAGCCGGTAAATTACCAGTAGTCATGAAAGCTTTCTTCGTAGCATAATACTCGTCGATCGTTGCGGAGACTCCCGGTTTCTTGGGGATAGCCAAATAGAAATATCCCCAGTCAATCCGTACATCATCCCCGGTTTTCGCCAGAACCTCTTGATCGATTGTTCCTGTCTTCAGGTAAATTAAATCAGGGGTTTCCGTTTTCTCGAAAGTCACCTCTTGATCGATCGTATTCACGGCCCATTGCGGCGTGGCTTCCAGGTATAGTTGCACGTCGTGATCTTTACCGTCGATGGAACGGACTTGATAGGTTATATAATTAAACGGAGAAGTCATAGCCTCCAGATCATTCAGCAAGAAAGGAGCCGTGAAAATCAAGTCCAGACTCACGCCACCGCACTCAAAGGTATAGAATGTTTGCGTAGGCATCACGTTCATGGATTTCTGGATCGCTTTCTCATCGAACGTATCTCCTCGTTTCACCTTCCGCATGATTCCCATATCCACATAAGCGCCTCCCCCATTGTTCCGGCAATGAGCGGCCAACACGTTACCCGTAGGCTTCAAGCTCTCCGCCACCGCTTCCGGTATCTCTTTCAGCAAATCATAGTCCAGACCGTTCCCTGCCACGGCGATTTGCTTTCCATTTAGATACACCTCGATATTATCATCATGCGAATATTGGAGGTAGAGGGCATCCTTTTGCTCATCCGAAGGCCAGTCAAACGTACGACGTACCCAGATATCTCCTGTAGACCAAGGCGTGGAACGATTCGGATTATCTTCCGTTCCGAAAGCGGCTTTTCCCCGCTTCCAACTTTTCGGATCATAAGCCTCGGCGAACCAATCGCCGGCAGGCTGAGACATCGTATAATCGGCCTCCCATAAGCCATCCGAGGCCATACCGATCACCGAGGTCACCTGTATATCGTCCATTCCCATGAAACGGTATGACTTACCATCTACTCGTATACCGCCTAGAAGCGGATAATCACGGCCGGTCCAATGCCGTACCGACTCATCATTCAATTGATCGGCAAACGACCATGCGCTTGTATAGGGGTCGATCGTGACCAAAGGAACGGCCGGAGCACGTAAAGAGTTCTCTGCCGCCGCCGTATATACCTCGGAAACTTTCACTTGCGTACAACAAGATAAAGCCGTACAACAAGATAAAGCCAATAAATAGTTTCTCATCTGCTTACTTCACGGTTTTATGAATGGCCTCCAGCACGATCTTCTCCATGATCTTATAGCCTTCCAAGGTAGGATGCACACCATCTTTCGACAGGTTAGCGGGCAATCCGTTTCGCTCATCTTTCATGGCGGAATGATAATCCACGTATGTCAAACCATTCTTATCCGCATACTCCTTGATCCATTTATTGAGCTGGATAACCTTATCGGCCGGTTGCATACCCGGTCTCCAAGGAAAATCATAAGCCGGCAATACGGAGCAGAAAATCACCTTGATATGATTTGCCTTCGCCAATTCTGCCATAGAGACCAAGTTCCCAAACACGTTTTCCAAGGCGATCACACCGTTATTGTGAGCGATATCATTGATTCCCGCCAAGATCACCACGGCTTTCGGTTTCAAGTTAATAACGTCTTGGCGAAAACGAACTAGCATCTCCGAGGTTGTCTGTCCGCTGATCCCACGGTCTACGAAGTTATTCCGGATAAAGAAAGTCGAATCCGCCGGCCACCATCCGTCTGTAATGGAGTTCCCCATAAATACCACGTTCGAAGGAACTTTCACGGTCTTGTTAGCCTCCGCATAACGACCAAACTGAGCCCAGTCCCCTTTCTCAGTCTGGGCAAATAACGTAGTGGTAGCCAATAAACAACCCGCTACCAGTAAAGCTTGTTTCATGTTTTTCATATTACTTGATTATAAAATACAAACCAACGATCTTGTTTTCATCAAACAAAAGTAATCAAAATTGTCCACTCACCCATTCACACAAGAAAATATCTTATATTTGCTGTCATTGAAAAATAAAAACATCCGAATATGCTGAAAAAGATTCTTTCCAACACGATCGTACGGTTGATACTGGCCGTCTTGATCGGACTTCTGGTTGGGCTTGCCGTAAACGAGTCTGTGTTAAAAGCGGTCATGATCGTAAAACAAATTACGGGACAGATTATTTTCTTCTTGGTTCCGTTGATCATTCTAGGATTCGTGGCGCCTTCTATCGCCCGCTTGAAAAGCAACGCATCCAAAGTCTTATTATTCGCTTTTAGTATCGCATACCTGTCATCGGTTGGCGCCGCTACCTTTGGCGCCGTTGTGGGTTATGAATTAATACCGCATTTGCATATTCAAACCGCCTCGGAAGGTCTAAAAGACATCCCTCCCATGTTGTTTAATCTAGAGATTCCGCCAGTGATGAGCGTTATGTCGGCATTGGTATTGGCCGTGATGCTGGGACTTTCTACCGCATGGGTTAAATCCGAGGAGATGGAGAGGTTGCTGGAAGTATTCCAGAACATGGTACTTAAATTGGTAGAACGGGTCTTGATGCCGGTCCTGCCGCTTTTCATCGCCGCAAATTTCTGTGTCCTTAGTTATGAGGGGGCGATTACAAAGCAGTTGCCTATCTTTTTATCCGTCCTGTTGATTGTCATCATTTGCCATTACATCTGGTTGACCTTACTGTATGTAGTCGCATCGATCTACTCCCGGAAAAATAGCTGGGGCGTATTGAAATACTACGGACCCGCTTATTTGACAGCCTTAGGCACCATGTCATCCGCCGCCACCTTGGGCACGGCCTTGACCTGCGCCAAGAAAAGCAAGATCTTGCGAGAGGAAGTAATTGACGTGACTGTCCCCCTGTTTGCGAACATCCATCTATGCGGCTCTATCTTGACGGAAGTGTTTTTCGTATTGACCGTCTCGCAAATATTATATGGCAGCATGCCGGACTTCACGACGATGTTCGTATTTATCATCTTGCTTGGTTTCTTCGCGATCGGCGCTCCCGGCGTACCGGGCGGTACGGTGCTCGCCTCATTGGGCCTGATCATCGCTATCCTAGGTTTCGACGAGGCGGGAACGGCATTATTGCTTACGATATTCGCTTTGCAAGATAGCTTCGGTACGGCTTGCAACGTGACGGGAGATGGTGCTCTTACCTTAATCACGGATACGTTCGATCAAGGGCAAACGGGAAAAGCTTCCACAGCTTTATAAGGACAAAACCTCATGGCTATTTTACTGCAACCCGCCTTGCAGTAAGTGGTATCACTTCCTTTTCATTCGATACTCTATGGGTGACTCCCCCGTATGCTTCTTGAAATACCGTCCCAGATAGGATTGGCTGGGAAAGTTCAAGTGGTTCGTTATCTCCTGCACGGTCATTTCCGTGGTACGCAACAACACCTTTGTCTCCAATATGATATGCCGGTCTATAATGGTCTTCGCCGACTCGCCCGCCACTTGCCGGGTGATAGTGGAGAGATAACGGGGAGAGATACAAAGCTCGTTCGCATAGAAAGAGACCTCTTTCTGGTCGAGATAATGGGCATGGATGCAATTGATGAACTTATGGAACAACTCCTCCCCACGGTTGCACCCATTTTGCTGGCGGCTCGAGAAGGAGTACCTTGTCTTATCATACATATTAAGGAAGAAGCATTGCAACTGGTTTTTCACGATCATATCACGGTACACGTTATTCCGATCCATGTAAATCAGCCAAAACAGCCGGATGATCACATTTATGGTCTCCTCCTGATCGGCGGGATGCGTATAGCAAGGGCTATCCTTTATGAAGCGGAAAAAGGGCGGATCCAGCCGGAATACGGCCTCGTCGAACAAGACCTTCGAAAAGGATATATATTGTACCTTGAAATCCTCGCTACTCGCGTTCAACGTCAGGATCGTATCCGGTATCAATACGATCACCGTGTTGCGCCGGATATCCCATCGGCTCAAATCGACGGATATATTCGCCGTTCCTTTATAGCAAAATAAGATCATGCCATATCCGCTCTTGTAAGGACGATCCAATAACTCCCTCAAATCGGAATCGCCTATTATGAACGACTCTCCTCTCTCTATCTCAAATGGATTCATATGTCTACTATTTTGCCCGCGAATATAAGAGATCATTAGCATATAACGGATCATTCCATCTCAAAATGAACAATCATCGCCTCATTGTGGAAACAATGGTTCGCCGATAAGCGAGTAGCTTTGCATCCGAAAATATAGGTATTAGTTAAGATGAAAAAGCAAAATCGATTGATGAAGACTGCGATCGCCTTATGGTGTATCGTAGCTGTTGGGTGTAAACAAAGCCCTGTAATCCAACAAAGTTCAGGGTATGCGACAATGACCGTATTCACTTCGGAGAAAACTTTATCCAATAATTACTCGGCGAGTATACGAGGAAAACAGGATATCGATATTTATCCGCAAGTATCCGGCTTTATTACAAAGCTCTGCGTAACGGAAGGCGAGAGCGTAAAAAAAGGACAAGTCTTATTTATTATTGATCAAGTCCCTTATCAAGCGGCCTTAAACACCGCCATTGCGAACGTAGAGGCCGCTAAGGCATCTGTAGCGACAGCGCAACTGACCTACGACAGTAAACAAGAATTGTATAAAAACAAAGTAGTTTCCGAGTTCGACCTAAAGACCGCCTACAACACTCTACTCTCGGCAAAAGCCCAATTAGCCCAAGCGGAGGCACAAGAGATAAACGCCCGTAACAACCTTTCTTACACGGAAGTGAAAAGCCCCTCGAACGGCGTCATCGGAACCCTGCCTTATCGTGTAGGCGCATTAGTAAGCGCAAACCTGCCCAAATCGCTCACCACGGTATCGGACAATTCCGAGATGTATGTGTATTTCTCCATGACCGAGAATCAGCTATTGGCCTTGACCCGTCAATACGGCTCGAAAGACAAAGCCTTGGAGAATATGCCCGAGATAGAGCTTCAACTGAACGATAAATCGCTTTATCCCCAAACGGGAAAGATCGAGACGATCAGCGGCATTATCGATCAAAACACCGGAACAGTCAGCTTGCGTGCCGCATTCCCGAACGAGGAGCAATTATTGAATAGCGGGGGCTCCGGGAATGTGATCATTCCGGTTACATACGATAACTGCGTCGTAATTCCCCAAGCCGCCACGTTCGAGATCCAAGACCGGGTATTTGTCTTCAAGGTAGTGGACGGCAAGACGCAATCCGCCCCCGTAGAAGTGACCCGTGTGAACGGAGGACAAGAGTATATCGTAAACGCCGGATTGAATAGCGGCGACGTGATCGTAGCCGAAGGCGTAGGTTTATTGCGTGAAGGAACACCGATTGAAGTAAAACAAAATTAAGAACAATGAAAGTTAGCACATTTATAGAACGCCCCGTACTGTCCGCCGTAATTTCCATCACGATTATGGTTGCGGGTATCATCGGGCTTTTCACCTTGCCCGTAGAACAATATCCGGATATCGCCCCTCCTACCGTTATGGTCAGTACGACTTACTTCGGGGCGAATGCCGAGACCATGCAGAAGAGTGTCGTAGCCCCTTTGGAAGAGGCGATCAACGGCGTGGAAGATATGACCTACATGACCTCCACGGCTACCAACTCCGGTACCGCCACGATCACGATCTATTTCCAACAAGGAACCGATCCGGACATGGCCGCCGTAAACGTACAGAACCGTGTATCGAAAGCGACCGGGCAATTGCCGGCCGAGGTTACCCAAGTGGGTGTCACGACTTCCAAGCGCCAGACCAGTATGTTACAGATCTTCTCGCTCTATAGCCCGGACGGTTCTTATGACGAGAACTTCCTCAGTAATTACATCAGCATCAACCTAAAACCAGAGATACTCCGTATCTCCGGAGTCGGCGAGTTGATGGTTATGGGTGGCGATTACAGTATGCGTATCTGGATGAAGCCCGACGTTATGGCCCAATACAAATTGATCCCCTCGGACGTGACCTCCGTGTTGGCCGAGCAAAATATTGAGTCCGCCACGGGTTCTTTAGGCGAGAACTCGGACGAGACGTATCAGTACACCATGAAATATAGCGGACGCCTGCTTACTCCGGAGGAATTCGGCGATATCGTGATCCGCTCCACCGAGGATGGAGAGGTATTGAAGCTAAAAGAGATAGCGGACATTGAGTTAGGAAAGGAGAGTTATGCCTATATCGGACAAACAAACGGTAAGCCGGGTATCTCCTGTATGGTTTTCCAGACAGCCGGATCGAATGCCACGGAGGTGAATAATAAGATCGACGCTTTTCTTGAGGAAGCCTCGAAAGACTTCCCGAAAGGTATCGAGGTCGTAAAATTGATGAGTACGAATGATTTCTTGTACGCCTCGATCCATGAGGTTGTAAAAACCTTGATAGAGGCCATTATCCTCGTTATCCTTGTGGTATATGTCTTCTTGCAGGATATCCGTTCTACGCTGATTCCGTTGGTAGCGATCGTAGTTTCCTTGATCGGTACGTTCGCCTTTATGACGGTCGCCGGATTTAGCATCAACTTGATCACTTTATTCGCTTTGGTATTGGTGATCGGTACGGTGGTGGATGATGCGATCGTTGTTGTAGAGGCAGTCCAAGCTCGGTTCGACGTTGGATATAAGTCCTCTTATATGGCTAGTATGGACGCGATGAAAGGATTGACATCCGCCATCGTCTCTACTTCATTGGTATTTATGGGCGTGTTTATTCCGGTATCCTTCATGAGCGGTACATCCGGTACGTTCTATACGCAGTTCGGCTTGACGATGGCAGCGGCCGTAGGTATCTCTACCGTTAACGCGTTAACGTTAAGCCCGGCGCTTTGCGCTATCTTATTGAAGCCTTACATCAACGAGGACGGCACCCAAAAGAATAACTTCGCCGCACGTTTCCGTAAGGCGTTCAACGCCGCGTTCGATTCGGTCATCAAGAAATATAAGCACGGGGTGTTGTTCTTTATCAAGCGGAAATGGCTGGCTTGGTCTTTATTGGCATGCTCCATCGTATTACTGATCGTCTTGATGAACACGACAAAATCCAGCTTGGTGCCCGATGAGGATCAAGGTACGGTTTTTGTCAACGTAAGTACGGCCTCCGGAAGCTCTTTGGCTACGACTAACAAGATCATGACGAATATCGAGCAACGGATCAACCAGATTCCACAGCTTCAATCTTATTCCAAGGTTTCCGGTTATGGTTTGCTGGCCGGACAAGGTAGCTCTTTCGGTATGTTCATCTTGAAACTAAAACATTGGGATGAGCGCCCGGACAAGGAAGATAACGTACAAGCCGTGATCGGACAGGTATATGGCCGTACGGCAGATATCAAGGACGCTACGATTTTCGCCATCGCCCCCGCCATGATCCCCGGATATGGTATGGGTAACGCATTGGAAATGCATACGCAAGACAAGGCCGGTGGAGACTTAACGACCTTCTTTAACACGACCCAGCAATATCTCGCCGCCTTGCGTGAACGGCCCGAGATCGCTACGGCTTACTCTACTTTCGATATCAAGTACCCGCAATGGCGCGTGGATGTGGACGCGGCGAAATGCAAGCGGGCCGGAATCACTCCGGATGCTGTTCTATCAACCCTTTCCGGTTATTACGGAGGGCAATATGTGTCGAATATCAACCGCTTCTCGAAGGTGTATAAGGTGATGATACAGTCCGATCCTAAATATCGTCTGGATGAGACCTCCTTGAATAATACGTTCGTACGCATGTCGAACGGCGAGATGGCACCGCTTAGTCAGTTTATCACCTTGACCAAGGTATACGGTGCCGAATCTTTAGCCCGTTTCAATATGTATAATTCGATCGCCGTCAATGCCGTACCGGCCAATGGATATAGCTCCGGGGATGCTATCAAGGCGGTAAAAGAGACAGCGGCCACCTCACTCCCGAAAGGATACGGGTATGACTTCGGTAGTATCACCCGTGAGGAGAACCAACAGAGTAATACGACAACGATCATCTTCGGTATCTGTATCTTGATGATTTATTTGATCCTAAGTGCCTTGTACGAGAGTTTCCTTGTTCCTTTCGCCGTGATTCTTTCCGTACCGATGGGTTTGATGGGTAGTTTCTTGTTCGCCAAGTTCATGGGATTGGAGAATAACATTTATCTGCAAACCGGTCTGATCATGTTGATCGGGTTGTTGGCGAAGACCGCCATCTTATTGACGGAGTACGCTACCCAGCGCCGCTTGTCCGGCATGAGCCTGACCTCGGCCGCTCTTAGCGCGGCGAAGGTTCGTCTGCGCCCGATCTTGATGACCGCTCTTACGATGATATTCGGTTTGCTGCCATTGATCGTTTCCAACGGCGTAGGCGCTAATGGAAACCGCTCGTTGGGAACCGGTGCCGTTGGCGGTATGTTGATCGGTACATTGGCTTTGTTATTTATCGTGCCTTGCTTATTCATCACGTTCCAATACCTGCAAGAGAAACTACGCCCGATCCAATTCGAGCGTTCCCTTGATTGGCAGGTGCAAGAAGAGGTAAAAGAGGCCGCCGAAGAAAGAAAAGAATATTTAGATAGCAAGAAATAATCTATCCAGTTGTATATATATAATGTATATGAAGAATAACATCATACTCTTTGCCGTAGCGACGCTAGCGTTGAATAGCTGCGGCATTTACAAGAAATACGAGCCTGTCGCCACCCTCCCGGAGAATCTATATCGGGAGGAGATAGCCCCGGCAGATACCTTCTCCATCGGGAATATCAGTTGGCGGGACCTATTCACCGATCCGGCCTTGCAATCCTTGATCGAACGGGGATTAGCCAATAATACAGATCTGCGGATTGCCCATCTAAAGGTGCAAGAAGCCGAGGTGGCGTTAATGACCTCCCGCCTCTCCTACCTCCCGTCGCTCTCCCTAGATCCGCAGGGCACGACAAGTAGTTTCAATAAGGCAAAAGCGTCGTGGACATACAACGTCCCGGTATCGGCCAGTTGGGAGATCGATATCTTCGGCCGGCTGACAAACGCCAAACGACAAGCAAAAGCCGCCTTGTCGCAAAGCCAAGCGTATAGCCAAGCCGTACAAACACAACTGATCGCCAACATCGCCAATTTATATTATACCCTATTGATGCTGGATCGGCAATGCGAGATCACGACGGAAACCGCCGTGAGATGGCAAGAGAGCCTTCGTGCCACCCAAGCGTTAATGGCAGCCGGCATGACTACCGAGGCGGCCGTATCGCAAACCGAGGCTACTTGCTACTCCATCGAGACCTCTGTTAAGGATCTGGAACAGACCATCCGGGAGACCGAGAATACGCTTGCCGTCTTATTAGGAGAAACACCTCAAGATATCGAGCGAGGAAGATTGGAAGAGCAGTCCTTGACCCCGGATCTGGCGATCGGCATCCCGGTGCAGCTGCTATCGAACCGTCCGGATGTACGTAGCGCCGAGTACGCATTGGCGCAAGCGTTCTACGGGACAGCCTCCGCACGCTCCAATTTTTATCCCTCGCTACGTCTTAGCGGCAGCGCAGGGTGGACAAACAGCGCAGGCAGTTACATCGTAAATCCGGGTAAACTATTACTATCGGCGGTCGGCTCCCTCACGCAACCGCTATTTAACAAAGGAGCGAATATCGCCCAATTGAAAATAGCGAAAGCGCAGCAAGAGGAGGCCAAGCTCACTTTCCAACAAACCGTGCTCAACGCCGGAAAAGAGGTGAACGACGCACTTACCCAAGCCCAGACCGCAAAGGGAAAGATCGACTTGCGTACACACCAAATCGAATCGCTTGAAGATGCCGTGCGTAGCACCCAATTGCTGATGACGCATGGAAACACTACTTATTTGGAAGTGCTCACGGCACAGCAAACCCTGCTCAGCGCCCAGCTCTCCCAAGTAACGGATCGTTTTGACGAGCTTCAAGCCACCGTAAACCTCTACCAAGCCTTAGGAGGAGGCAGACATTAAAGAGAGTCCTTTCAGACTTGTATATAATTATGATTGTAACCTCCTTTTGTGCGTGACGCATAGAAGGAGGTAAAAAAATACCCGGTTTATGGTATATGCCGTAAACAATCCATCCACTATCTTTGTCATATAAATAAAAGAATCCAGAAACAACAAAATTCATTTGTATATGGCAAGAATAGCAAGACAACTGACCGACCTTGTCGGCAACACTCCCCTGTTGGAGTTCTCTAATTTCAACGCGAGCAAGGGCCTTAAAGCCCAAGTAATCGGCAAGCTGGAATATTTCAACCCGGCTGGTAGCGTAAAAGACCGCATCGCCTTGGCGATGATCGAGGACGCCGAGGCTAAAGGCTTGTTGAGACCCGGCGCTACCATTATCGAACCGACCAGCGGTAATACCGGAGTCGGACTCGCTTTTGTCTCCGCCTCGAAAGGCTACAAATTAATCCTGACCATGCCGGATACCATGAGTGCCGAGCGTCGTAACTTATTGAAAGCGTTAGGTGCCCGGCTCGTCCTCACCCCCGGGGCAGAAGGCATGAAAGGAGCCATCGCCAAAGCGGAGGAACTGCGTGATGCGACTCCCGGTTCCATCATCCTACAACAATTCGAGAATCCCGCCAACCCGGCCATGCATATCCGCACGACCGCCGAGGAGATCTGGCGTGATACGGATGGTAAAGTAGACCTGTTTGTAGCCGGCGTAGGAACCGGAGGCACGGTCAGCGGTGTCGGTGCCGGATTGAAAGCTCACAACCCGAACGTACAAATCGTAGCGGTAGAGCCTAGCGATTCACCGGTACTTTCCGGAGGCAAGCCCGGCCCGCACAAGATACAGGGCATCGGAGCCGGCTTTATCCCCAAGACCTACAACGGGGAGGTAGTTGACAATATCCTGCAAGTAACGAACGATGACGCTATCCGTACCAGCCGCGAACTGGCCGGGAAGGAAGGGTTGCTGGTAGGAATATCTTCCGGCGCCGCTGTATACGCCGCCGTGGAACTAGCTAAACTTCCGGAGAATGAGGGAAAAACGATCGTGGCGTTGCTTCCGGACACAGGAGAAAGGTATCTCTCCACGGTTCTATATGCTTTCGAGGAATATCCTCTATAGGCTTTTATCGGTTTATCTGATGTCATAGAATCTGAGTCGAAAACACTATAGTGTTTGTGGATAAACACAATAGTATTCAGACTAAAACACTACTGTATTCGTGCACAAATACAGTAGTGTTTTTTACAGATTACAAGAGCCCTTTCGTACTCGGTAGCTCAAACCGATAAATATCTCGTCGGATCGCCATCTTGATCGAGCGGGCCAAAGCCTTGAAGATACCTTCTATCTTATGATGCTCGTTCATACCCTCGGCACGGATATTCAAATTCATGCGGGCAGCGTCGCTCAAGCTCTTGAAGAAATGGAGGAACATCTCCGTAGGCATATCTCCCACTTTCTCACGGTGGAACTCAGCGTCCCAAACCAACCAAGGACGGCCACCGAAATCCAGCGCCACACTACACAAGCAATCGTCCATCGGAAGGCAATAGCCATAACGCTCGATCCCTCGCTTATCACCCAGCGCTTTCAGCATCGCCTCGCCAAGGGCAATCGCCGTATCCTCTATCGTATGATGCTCGTCGACCTCCAGGTCGCCTTTTACCCGTACCGTCAGATCCGTACCGGAATGCTTACCGATCTGATCCAACATATGATCGAAGAAACCAAGCCCGGTAGAGATCGATGTCTTTCCGGTTCCATCCAGATTCCAGTCCACATAGATGTCCGTCTCCTTCGTGGCACGCCGTACGACCGCACGACGCTCGCCGGCAAACAGATACTCGGTGATCTTATCCCAATCATCCGTGATATAGGCGGGAGACAATGAGGTAGCGTAAGCCGCCAACTCACTCTCCGCTCCCTCCTCCGGGCGCAACCAGATACCTTTAGCGCCCAGATTATGGGCCAACTCCATATCCGTAAGGCGGTCCCCGATCACGAAACTATTCTCCAGATCGTATTCACCGGTCATATATTTCGTGAGCATTCCCGTACGAGGCTTACGATTCGGGGAATTATCCTCGGGAAAGGAAGGATCGATCAAGATATCGTCGAATACGATCCCCTCTCCTTCCAGCGTCTTTAGCATCAAGTTATGGGCAGGCCAGAAAGTCTCCTCCGGGAAAGAGGGCGTTCCCAGCCCGTCTTGGTTGGAGACCATCACGAACTCGAAATCCAACCGCTCGCGAATGAAATAGAGGTTACGCATCACCTTCGGGACAAACTCTAGTTTCTCCAAGCTATCCAATTGATAATCTACGGGCGGCTCTTTTACAAGCGTGCCGTCCCGGTCGATAAACAACGCTCTTTTCCTCGTGCTCATAATTTCATGTTTTTCATCGCGTTCAATAAGCTATCATTCTCTTTCGGCGTACCGATCGTAATACGAAGGCAACCCCGGCATTTCTGCACGTTACTACGGTTACGCACTACGATCCCTTTCTTCACGAGCCCATTATACATGGCATCCGCCTTGGCGACATTCACCAACAAGAAATTAGCGTCCGAAGGATATACTTGATAGGAGAAAGGAGGCTCGGACAGGATCTTCTCCAGCCGGTTACGCTCCGTGAGGATCTCGTTCACTTGGTGCTTCATGGTCGCCTCGTCGTTCAAGAGCTCCAAAGCTTTCTCCTGTGTAAGCTGGTTGACGTTATACGGATATTTGATCTTATTCAAGACACCGATAATCTCCGGAGAGGCGAATGCCATACCCAAACGAATACCCGCCGCTCCCCACGCTTTCGACAAGGTTTGAAGAACGATCAGATTCGGGAACCCGGATAATTCCTTCAAGAAAGAGGGATAAGCGGAGAAGTCGATATAAGCCTCATCGATCACCACGATTCCTTCATAATTCTTCAAGATCTTATAGATCGAGCCACGATCCAGACTGTTGCCACTAGGGTTATTCGGAGAACATAGGAAGATCACTTTTGTCCACTCGTCCGCCGATTCCAATACGGCTTCCGCATCCAAATCAAAGTTTTCGTCCAAAGAAACCTTACGGCATTCCACGTTATTTACATTCGCTGCCACCTCATACATGCCATACGACGGCGAGATCGTCACTACACTATCCAACCCCGGCTCGCAAAAAGCACGGATCACCAGATCGATGGCCTCGTCACTGCCATTGCCCAAGAAGATCGAGCTACGGTCCACGCCTTTCAACACGGCCAGACGATCCTTCAATTTCCACTGCAAGGGATCGGGATAACGGTTATACGGCATATTCCACGGATTCTCATTCGCGTCCAGAAAAACGGAGGCATCCCCATGAAACTCATCACGTGCGGATGAATACGGTTTCAAATTCCAGACATTCGGTCTTACTAAATCTTTCAGGTCTTTCATATCGTGTTCAATCTAATTGTTACTGCGTTGCGGTGAGCATCCAGCTGCTCGTTGGCCGCCATGGTTTGGATCGTACTACCCAAGGCACGGATACCATCGGAAGTGATCTCTTGGAAAGTGATCTTCTTGATGAAACTATCCAAGTTCACGCCGCTATATGCCTTGGCATAGCCGTTGGTCGGCAAGGTATGATTCGTGCCGGAAGCATAATCGCCTGCGCTTTCCGGAGTATATGGACCCATAAAGACACTGCCGGCGTTCTCGATTCGCTCCGCGATAGCGGTGTAATCCGATGTTTGGATAATCAAGTGCTCGGGAGCGTATTGGTTCGTGAAGTCTACGACTTCCCGCGAATCTTTCAATACGATGATACGGCTGTGCGCTAATGATTTCTCGGTAATCTCCTTTCGGGGCAAACGATCGAGTTGCTCTTGGATGGCACGGGCCACGGGTTCCACGATCGTTTCCGAAGCGGTTACGAGGATCGCTTGGCTATCCACCCCATGTTCGGCTTGCGAGAGGAAATCGGCGGCGATAAAATCGGGATTCGCCGTCTCGTCCGCGATCACCTCTACCTCGGATGGTCCGGCGGGCATATCGATGGCGACCTCTTTCAGGCTTACTAATTGCTTTGCCGCCGTCACGTATTGATTACCGGGGCCAAAGATCTTATACACCTTGGGGACCGATTCCGTCCCATAGGCCATCGCCGCTATCGCTTGGATTCCTCCGGCCTTGAATATCTTACTTACACCCGCGACCTCTGCGGCGAACAGGATAGCGGGATGTACTTTCCCTTCCCGGTTCGGTGGCGTACATAATACGATCTCCTTGCAGCCGGCGATACGTGCGGGCACTGCCAACATCAATACCGTGGAAAACAAAGGCGCCGTCCCGCCCGGAATATATAAACCGACTTTCTCGATCGCTACCGCTTTCTGCCAACAAGTGACTCCCGGGGTAGTCTCCACTTTCTTTCCCTCGAAACGCTGCGAGGCATGGAACTTCTCGATATTCGCCTTTGCCGTACGGATCGCCTGTTTCAAGTCCTCAGCGACCAAGGCATCCGCTTCCCGCATCTCCTCTTCCGAGACTTGAAGGGAAGAAAGGAGCACTTTATCAAACTTTTCCTCATACGCTTTTACGGCAGTGTCACCCTGCTCACGTACCTTGTCCAATACCGTACGGACCGTATCGAACAAGGTGGTTACATCTAATGCGGGACGTTTGATTAGTGAGCTCCATTCCTCACGTCCGGGATATTTTATAATCTTCATATTATACAATCATTTTCTCGATCGGAAGCACTAAGATACCTTCAGCCCCCAATGATTTTAGTTTACCAATAATTTCCCAGAAATGCTTCTCGGCGATCACGGATTGAACAGAGACCCATTCATCGTTCGCCAAAGGCGTGATGGTCGGGCTCTTCATGCCGGGAAGCACCTCGATAATCTCATCCAGCTTTTCTTTCGGAGCGTTCAGCAACACGTACTTCTTGCCCTCGGCGACTTGAATCGCCTCGAAGCGGAATAGAAGCTCATCCAAGATCTCCAGTTTCTCTTTGGATAGATTATTGTTGGCGATCAATAAAGCCTCACAAGGAAGGACTACCTCCACTTCTCTCAATTGATTGCTTACCAAAGTGCTACCAGAGCTTACGATATCAAAGATAGCGTCCGCCAGACCAATGCCCGGGGCGATTTCCACGGAGCCACTGATTACATGAATATCCGCCTTCACGCCTCTCTCCTCTAAGAAAGACCGTAGGATCACGGGATAGGAAGTAGCGATCGTTTTTCCCTCAAACCACTCAGCCCCCTTATATTCCTCATCTTTGGGGATCGCTAAGGATAGACGGCACTTACTAAAGCCCAGACGCTTGATCAATTTCGCCTCTTGCCCTTTCTCCACGTACTCGTTCTCTCCGACAATACCAATATCCGCCACACCGTTAGCCACAGACTGAGGAATATCATCATCACGAAGGAACAATACCTCTACCGGAAAACCTTTTGCCGATAATAACAGGATGCGTTTGCCCCTGTTTAGTTTAATACCCGCTTCTTCAAGCAACATCATGGTCTCGTCGTACAGACGGCCTTTCGATTGTACCGCAATTCTCAACATAACTATATCTTATTTTTATATTATAAATATCAACAAAAAAAGGCTTACCGCAAAACGGCAAGCCTTTATCTTTTTATCATGAGTACATACATACCATTCAGCCCACCGAACTATTGCCCGCTGTAATGATGATGGTGATATAATGTAGTCGTTATTTTCATTTCTTTTGTTATTTACGTCGCAAAGTTACAATAATAATTGAAAGAACAAATATTTCTGACAAAATATTATCACAATATCTATATTACTTCAATCCGTTCTTACGGAGCAACTCTTCTATCTCTTTCAAGCTTATAGATTCACGTTCTGCTTTGTCGTAGATGTAGAGCAAGTTGATCTCTGTCTCATCGATGGCTACCACTACCGTAAAAGAGATAACCCTTGCCCCACCGCTTTTGCCTCGTCCTTTGGAAGAGATACGCATACGGATCTTACGAAGGCCGTTGCCGAGATCGGTCCCCAAACGAGGATTTTGTTCCAACTCGCCAAGTAGTTTTTCATAATCATCAATGAAAGAGGCATAATGCTTCCGCAAACGTTTCGCTTCCTTCTTAAAGGAGGCTAAGACTTCTATTCTATATTCCATCTCTCATTTCTTTTAAGAAATCTCTCGCCGATTGTTTCCTCCCGGCAATCATGTCTTTCAGCCCGGCATCAATCCCTGCCAAGATCTCTTCCTTGCTGATATATTCCGTTTCTTCCTCTTCGGCTTTTGTCCTAATTTTATTGTTCAGCTTTTTCAGATAGTTCTTCACACGGTTGAGCGTGTCTTTATCATCGATGCTTAACAATTCTTCGACCAACTCCATCTTTAGGCATTTTAGTTCCATTGCCGTCATACAAATGCTCCTTTCTTATTAATTCGTTCTCAAGGACAAATATAATGATTTACTTTAATACAAATGACTCGCTTGCTGCTTAATCTTATTGGAAAGCATCAAGGGGAAGTCCGGATGCGCGGTAAAAAACGCGTCAACTTCTTTCCGAGCTTCCTTCGATGTATGGGCGGAAAGCAAGGAGCGAACCCAAGCGGTGGGGAAAAAGATATCGCCAGTCCGCTGTACTTCCGGCATCGCTTCCAAGGCCGGACGGATATAAGCGACCGACTCTTGTTCTCGCAGGCGATGGTTCAAATGAGCGAGAGCCGAAGAGGCCCATGGCTCCACCCTACGATTCCCGGCGATCAACAAGGAAGCGAAGACACTGTCACGTTCCTCTTTACGGGGCGATACGGATGGGGAGATAAATTGATACTCCTTCTTCCGGTCCGGATTCTGTATGCGGGATAATTGCGTAGCGATAATCTTATCCGCTTTTTCCGGCAAATGCATCGCCAGCATATAGGATAAGCCAATATAATCACTCTCGCTCAACGTACAATCTTTCGGAGCTTTCCGTTCCTGCCATAACGTATACAGACGTTGTACCGCCTCCTCTGAATCCGCTATCGAACGATACAAACGAAACGCCTGCAAACGATGTTGGGATACGGGATTCGTTGTCACGATCTTCCACAAGACCTGTTCCAACGGACGAGAATCCGACGGGAATATCCGCTGGCAATCTCCTAAATAGCTTAAAGCCATCGAGAACAATAAAGAATTAGACTCATTCGGTAAATACGCTAACATCTCTTCACGGAACCCTTGCGGAGAAATCGTTTTCCAACGAAGATTCTCATAAAGGGTAATCAGCAAAGATCCCTTCAACACCTCATCTTCCGATGAGCGAAGCACGGACCATAGACCGGAAGACTCCCCCTCTGTTATTTTAAAGAAGCCATAACCACGCCCATTTATATTCGGAAGAATGACACAATTTCCATTCGGAAGAAAACTTAATTTCATTCGGAAGGAATCAGAGTTTCCTTCGAGAGAAACCGGGATTTCTTCCGAATCCGTTCCACAGATCACCCGATAGGTTAATTCTTGCGGCCATTTTAAACCCCGGCCCAACGGATCACGCTGCTCTACGACCAACTCGCCGTCCTTAACCGAAGCCGTAATCTCCGGCATACCCTTCTGATTCACCCACACCTCACTCCAAGCGGCCAGATCCTCTTCCGTATATTTATTCAAGATACGGATCAAGCCCTCCCACGTAGCGTTCCCATACGCATAAGTAGTCAAGTACTCACGAATTCCCTGCTGGAAAGCGTCTTCTCCCAGAACACGTACCAACATCTCCATAATCACGGGAGATTTATCATAGATGATATTTCCATATACCAAACCGGCGTTCCGCAAATTATCCAAATCTTGCTTGATCGGATTCGCACCTGACGTACGGTCTTCCGAATAAGATGCGGGAATATAATCCCGAATAAAATTCAACCGGTGATTCACGTCCGGATATAAAGGTTCTACGATACGGGAAGCAAAATAATTAGCGAAAACCTCTTTTGTCCATACATCATCAAACCATTTCATCGTTACATAATCGCCAAACCACATATGAGAGGTTTCATGTGCGATCAAGGAACTCCGACTCAATCGCTCATTTAAGGTAGGATGCTCATCCAGAAACATCCGGCGATCCGTATATAAAGTAGCACCCGTATGTTCCATACCCCCATATTGGAAACCGGGTAAGATAATCACGTCATATTTAGCGAAAGGATAAGGAATACCAGTAAAGTCTTCCTGCCATTCCAACGCATCGAACACCTCGTCGGCGATGGCTGGGCATTGAGCGATCTTTTTCGGATCCGTCTCCCGATGATAAATAGAGATATCCCGCCCGTTCCGGGAATAAACCTCCCGAGTCAGTTTACCGGCCACGAATGAGAACAGGTAGGTACTAAGCGGTTCCGTCTCCTTGAAAGAAATACGATTCCGACCGGAGACGCTCGTACTATCCGTTTGTGTGATAGCGCCATTCGCCACAGCCTGCCAAGTGGAAGGAACTTCCAAGGTCAAGGTAAAAAACGACTTCATATCCGGCTGGTCAAAACAAGGGAATACCGTACGTGCCCGGTCCGGAACCAATAACGTATACAGGAACTCATCCCGTCGATTCAAGGATTGATCCGCCGGAGTAAAAGTGATCGCTACCCGGTTCTCTCCCACCGCTACCCAATCTGAGGCAATCACGATATGCTCATCTTTCACTTCATAGGGAATATCTCCTCCGTTCAAGGTTACGGAGGTCACTTGCTCCGGTTCTCCGCGGAAATCAATAATAAGCGGCTGTTTCTCGTCTAATCGCAAGGATAGCTCCACTTTTCCCCGGATCGCCTCGTCACGAGATTCCGGGATCGAGAAGAAAAGATTATAACGGACATTTGAGAAATGCTCCTTCCGGAATTGAGCTAGCTCAAGGCTCACACCGGGCCGGGACAAACCGGCCTCATCTTGTTTAACAGAGCTACAAGCAACCAGACCGGACAGTACGCAAGCTCCGATAAATACCTTTAGATTCATATCTCGTAATTATTCTCTTAAGTATTCTGCTATACCCATAAAATTTCGTTCCAACAAATACATCTGGCTAGCCATAAAAGTGAAAAAATCTCCCCAATGCGCTCTCCGATGCAAATCCAATCCTTCTTTTGCTACATAGATACGGGCCACTTGTCGGCCATTCTCACGGACAAAACAAATATCCCAGATCAAGCCTTCGGGAAAATCCTGTTCCAACGTCTCTTTATACCAAGTCAGGCGCTCAAACATTTCCAGACGTAAATCCTCGCTACGGTGGTTTACCTCAAGAATAACGTAAGCCCCTTGGCGGTTCGCGTCGAATTTCAACTCAACGCCCTTTACCTTCGTATCATATAATGTCCAAATTTTCTTACGCCCCCGCAAATAGGGTTGCACCTCACAAAAAGCGGCGAAGCTTTCCCAAAACTCCAATTTGAGATTCTTCAGTTCCTCCTTACTATACATTACCTATAAATGTCTTTCTTTGTTACCTTAACGATCTGTCCGAATTTAGAGAGTTTCTCCATATCCATACTCTTTGAATTACCGACTATCGCATATATCATTAAATGATCTTGTATATTCTCCCTATAAAAACGAAGGATATCCTCCATAGTCATCCGATCGATAACCTCCAGATAATCCTTGTTCGGATCGCTCTCGTACCCTTCACGCCGGAAACCGGCGATCTTCAAGGAAAGGGAGCGACTAGTAGGATATTCATTATTCACCCAATTACGAATCGTCTGCTTCACCGACTCCACCCGTTCCGGACGTTCCGGCATATCATGCACCAGATTCTCCAACACTTCCATCGCATCGATCATCTTATCCGTCTGTGTAGCCAATTTCATCACGAAACTAGCGGGCTTCTCCGATCGATTCAAAGGAGGATGTTTCAAACGGGCATTTACTTGATAAGCGAACGAACGAAACTCACGGATCTCCTGAAACATCAAGGATGACATATCCCCTCCGAAATAAGCGCTAAACAACCGGGAAATAGGACGATCTTCCTTAGCCTTCAACGGATCGATATACATATAGGCATAGATTATGCTTTGCGTGACATCCTCCATGTCCATAAAAAAGACAGTCGGCTTATCATACGTCATAAGATCACGGATATAGGGAGAGTTCGATGGAATACTTACCTCCTCCAAGGGTAAATGCTGCTTGATCTGCCGGGCAGCCTCCTCCATAGACAATGTACCACAATAATGCAGGTTACAAGCGACCGAACGTACCTTACTGAAAGTGTCCAGCAACATCTTTCCTTTTAGTTTCTTGATTTCAGCGAACGATAATTTAGTCAAATAACGGGATTGCTCCCCAAATTTGACTTTCTCTAACAGCATATCGGCTACGTTCTCGCTGGAATTGAACAACGATTTCTCCGTTACCTTCGCCTCGTCCACAATCTGCCGTAACTTCTTGTCATCTGGCTTGGCGTGCCGCAAGAAATCGCCGACCAAAGCCATTGTTTGGGTAAAATGCCCATCGAAACCATTCACCACCACCAGAAACTCAGAATCCGTGGAATCAAAAGTCAATGTACTACCAAGTTCCTGCAATTTACCCCGAAAGACCTCAAAAGACATCGACTCCGTCGCTACGAAAGGTAGATAAGCGGACAATTTATCAAGATCACGAAGCTCCAACTGCCCCACTCCATAAGATAGTGTCAGCGAGAATATATCATTTACGGAATTATGAGTCTTATACAACGTGACAAGCGGACGCAAGGATACGACCTCGGCGTCTTTCTCAAAATCGAGAAAATGCGGTTTCAATTCTTGTACGGGTATCTTTTCCAGACGTTCCACATAAGCGGAGGAAGCATCAGAGTTCTTCGGTATAATCGGTGAATAATCCGGCTTGGGTAAGATCGTTTTCGGATAGCGTCCGGTCTTCTTCGTGACGTACATATAATTCTCCGTAAAATATTTCTTGGCGACCTCAATCACGTCTTCTCTCGACAAGGCATCGATACGGGTAACCTCATCCAAATAATCCTGCCAGCTTTTCCCTTGAGAGAAAATACGCATCATCACCTCGGCCCTTGAGTTTATGTCTTCCAATTTGGAGGCATATTCACGTTTCTGCTCCAATTTCAAGCTTTGAAACATCTCATCGCTAAAATCCCCCTCCTTAATGCGGTTGATTTGTTTCCATACTAATTTCTCGGCTGCCGCATAGGTCTGGAAAAAGAACTTCGGAAATACCAACAAGCCTAATATTCCAGCCTCATTCATACTTTGGTTAACCGCCATCGCACCCATCACCTTATGATCTACCGTCAGCTTATCCAAAAATCCCGTACCATTGGAGTTATTCAATAAAGATACGGCGATATTGAGCGCAACTTGATCCGGATGATTCGCGGGAACTCCCCGGAATCCCAATGCCATAATTTTCACGAAAGGCATAGGAATACGTACGCTCACCTTCTCCCGTCCCTTGAATGGCGGTAATGTAACAATATCCCGGTGAGGCGGCTTCCCTTTTCGTATCCGTGAAAAAGTAGATTCCAAGATTGGCAAGACCTCCTCCGTATCGAAATCCCCGCTTAAGATCAATCCCATATTGGAAGCGACATAGTATTTCTCGAAGAACCGGCGCATCTCCGAAAGACGGGGATTCTTCAAGTTCTCCGCACTTCCGATAATCGGATAAGCATACGGATGCGGATAGAAATAACGCTCTGTCAATTTCTCGATGGCGACACTAGCCATCGTATCTCCATACATGTTCTTTTCCTCATAGACCGTCTCCAGCTCACTCTGGAAAAGACGAAATACGGGATTTACCAAACGCTCACTATTGATCTCGGCCCATTGGGAGATATATTGCGGAGAGAATGTATTGAAATATAATGTATAGTCGTAAGAAGTCCCGGCATTCAACTTCGTACCACCGAAACGAGAGATCAACCGGTCGAACTCATTCGGTATTACATACTCAGCGGCACGTACGCTCAGGTCGTTAATGATTTGCTGCAAATGGGCACGCATCTTGGGATCCTCGGTATCCGCCAAAGCGTCATATTTCTCGGCGATAATGTCCAGCAAGACTTTCTCGGACTCATAATCGATTGTCCCGATCTTATCCGTTCCTTTAAACATCATATGCTCGAAATAATGCGCGATACCTGTGTTAGGGGAATCTTTAGCTCCGGCTTTTACAACTACGGCTCCGAATATCTTAGGTTGGCTATGGTCCTCATTCAACCATACCGTCAAATCATTACTTAATTTATGCTCTCGTACCTGTAGAAAATCTGAGGTTGACAACAGAGATCTCATGGAATCCATTTAAGTTTATATTATTTCACAAAGATACATTTTTCAATTGGATTAATACGCTTACATTTACAAGCAATCTTAACAAAAGGGCAAATTTAACGTAGGATTGAACCTATTTTTAAGAGTAGTGTTATATCAAAAAACGATTATTATGATAAATTTAGGTAGTTGGATGAACAAAGTCCTCACCGGATGGGGTGTAGACGAGAAAATAGCGAACACATTTGACGAGGCGATCATCGCCATCTTACTAGTGGCGGTCGCTATCGGATTAGATTATTTATGCCAAGCTATTTTTGTCGGAGGGGTACGTAGTATCGTTAAGCATACGCATTATAAATGGGATACGTTATTAATTAAACGTAAGGTCGTACATTATCTCGTACATACGATTCCCGGCATTTTAGTATATGCTTTGCTCCCGATGGCTTTTATCCGAGGAAAGGAATTATTATTCATTTCCCAGAAGATTTGCGCGGTCTATATCATATTTTCCCTGCTGTTAGCGCTCAACGGTCTTCTCTTAATGATGTTGGATTTGTTTAACCAACAGGAGAAAATGAAAAACAGGCCGATGAAAGGTTTTATACAAGTATTACAAGTGCTTGTTTTCTTCGTTGGCGGCATTGTCATTATAGCGATTCTCGTCAATAAATCCCCGGCTACCCTTTTCGCCGGATTAGGTGCATCGGCAGCTATTCTTATGTTGGTCTTTAAAGATAGCATATTAGGTTTCGTGGCAGGTATACAGCTTTCGGCGAATGATATGTTGCGCCCCGGCGACTGGATCACGATGCCTTCTGCCAATGCGAACGGTATTGTTCAAGAAATAACCCTAAACACCGTGAAAGTTCAGAACTTCGATAATACGATCTCGACAATCCCGCCTTATAATCTAGTGAATAGTTCTTTCCAAAACTGGCGCGGGATGGTTGAGTCTGGAGGACGCAGGGTTATGAAGTCCATTTATCTCGATTTGAATACGATCAAGTTCTGTACGCCGGAGATGCTAGATACCTTCCGCAAGGAAATTCCTTTATTAGCGGATTACCAACCGGATAAGGATGTAGTACCTACAAACTCCCAAGTATTCCGTGTATATGTAGAGCGTTATCTGACAAGTCTTCCTGTCGTAAATCAAGATTTGGATTTAATTATCAGCCAACTTCAATCCACGGAATATGGTGTTCCCGTCCAGATTTATTTCTTCTCCCGGAATAAAATATGGAAAGAATATGAACGGATCCAGTCGGATATATTCGACCATTTCTTCGCTATGATTCCTAAATTTGAATTGAAAGTATATCAATATTCAGACTAAAGTACGTGTTCGGATTATTTTTCCTATCTTCGTCTCCGGATTGTCTACTTAAAGTTTAAAATCGTATTTATGAGCAAGATACAAGAATGGGTATATAATTTATTAGTTCAAATGGGGTTGATAAGCGAAAATTCCAGTTACCTAGACAATATAGTGATCTTATTACTTATTATAGCCGTCACCGTTGGGATCGATTATAGTTGCCGGTATATTTTCCTAGGTATGTTCAAACGATTAGCGAGGAAGACGAAAAATCAACTGGACGATTTAATCGTGGATCGTAAGATCATTAATAAGATGATGCATATGATCCCGGCCATATTGATTTATATATTGTTACCATTCGCCTTCTCAGCCGAAGAGACACCGAAGATTTTAATAGTACTCCAAAAACTTTGTCAGATTTATATCATAGCGGTTTCTTTAAGGTTTATAAACGCTTCCTTAAATCTGATCCACGAGATCTATAATAAAAAAGATTCCTTTAAGAACAAGCCGTTAAAAGGCTTCATACAGATCTTGCAGGTTACGGTTTTCTTTATTGGAGTGATATTGATTATCAGTATTCTTATCAATAAATCCCCGGTTTCTTTACTGGCCGGATTGGGTGCGTCTGCGGCTATCTTGATGTTGGTCTTTAAGGATACGATCTTAGGTTTCGTTGCCGGCATCCAATTATCCGCCAATGATATGCTCCGGGCCGGAGACTGGATCACGATGAGCAAATATGGTGCGGACGGCACGGTTATCGAGGTGACATTGAACGCCGTGAAAGTAAGAAACTTTGACAATACCATCACGACCATCCCTCCTTACGCCTTAGTAAGCGACGCTTTCCAAAACTGGAGAGGTATGAGCGAATCCCCGGGCCGCCGTATCAAGCGCTCTATCAATATCGATATGAACAGCGTACATTTTTGTACCCCGGAAATGCTAGAGAAATTTCGTAAGATCTCTCTTATCACGGATTACATCGATGGAAAAGAACAGGAATTAGATGAATACAATGAAGAACATCATATCGATAGTTCCATTTGGGTGAACGGACGTAGACAGACAAATCTGGGAGTCTTCCGTGCTTATCTCGTACGTTACCTAAGAAGCCTCCCGGAAGTAAGTAAGGAATTAGTCTGCATGGTAAGGCATCTACAACCGACTGATACAGGTATTCCCATCGAACTTTATTGCTTCTCATCCAATAAGGTATGGGTCGAATATGAAGGAATTCAAGCGGATATATTCGACCATGTACTTGCGGTAATACCGGAGTTTGGGCTAAGCGTATTCCAAAATGTATCCGGGGCGGATTTGAAGAATATCATCATCAAACTTCCCGTCGGCTCACAACCCTCAGAGTGTTTCTAGAAACTCATGTACATGTTTTTCCGGAAATGATAGGAACACTCTAAGATGTCAAAAAAATATCTTAGGTGCATCGGCCGACGATCCTAAGATACTTCGCCAGTGAACCTAAGATACTTTGCCTATGAAATCAGTATCGGTGTAGCCTTACGGCACTAGTGGTGTAGGGTTGTGCCTATACTGGCGTGAGGCTATGCCGATATACGTGTTTGTCACTCTTAAAATTGGAAATAAATAAACGGCTGCACTCCCGCGCTCTTAAACTGAACAACAATGAAAATCGCTATCGCCAATATAGCGGCCTGTATCAATAAAGGGGAACGAGTCACGATTTCCCTCAAGACATCCTCAGAGCGTTTAGGCATAAAATGCAGCACATAACCGATCACCATCAACGCGAACACCCCTTTATATCCTGAGACGAATTGCATGAACACCTCCGGATGAAAATTCGTGAAGATCTGGCTCAGCATCTCTCCCACGGCTTTCATCGAGGTAGCTCGGAACAAGATCCATCCGAAACAAACCACATGGAAAGTAATCAGGACACCTAATACCCGTCGCCAAGGTTTCATCTCGCATCCTAAGGCCTTAAAGCTACTGAAATGCCCCATAATGAACTTATGCGCAGCCAAAGCTATACCATGTAAGGCTCCCCATAAGATGAAACTAATGGAAGCCCCATGCCATAACCCGCCTAGCAACATCGTTATCATCAGATTCATATAGGTACGAATCTTCCCCTTCCGGTTCCCCCCTAAGGATATATACAGATAATCTTTTAACCAAGAGGAAAGGGAGATATGCCAACGACGCCAAAACTCGGTAATCGTAGCCGATTGATAGGGAGAGTCGAAGTTTATATTAAAGCGGAATCCCAACAACAGAGCGATACCGATCGCCATATCCGAATAACCCGAGAAGTCACAATAAATCTGTAGCGCATACCCATAGACACCCAATAAATTCTCCACACCCGTATAAAGCAACGGAGCGTCAAAAATACGATCCACGAAATTCATACTGATATAATCCGAGATAACCGTTTTCTTGAAAAGACCACATAAGATAAGGAACAATCCCTCACCAAACTCAGATCGCGTCACCGTAGGATTCTTATACATTTGAGGGATAAAATCCCGGGCACGAACGATTGGCCCGGCAACCAGTTGAGGAAAGAACGATACATAGAAAACATAATCGATCCAACGGCCGAGAGGTTGGATTCGTCCCCGATAAACATCTATCACATAGCTTATACTCTGGAAGGTAAAGAAAGAGATTCCTACCGGAAGGAAGATGTTCATCTTAAGCCATTCTCCCCCGGCGGCCATAGTAAACAGTTCGCCTAGGAAATTGAAATACTTGAAATACCCCAGCATACCTAGGTTTATGCAGAGACTAAGCGTAACGAATAATTTACGTTTTAATACCGATGTCGTATGCGAGATACATTGCGCTATCAAGAAATCGGAAGTAGCCGTAAATACCAGCAGCCCGAACCAAAGTCCACTACTTTTATAATAGAAATAAAGGGAAAACAATGTCACATAAATAATACGAGCCAACGTATGTTTCCTTAGCGACATATAAATCATCAGGAAACCGATAAACAAGAAGAAGAACAACCCGCTACTAAACAAGATCGGGGCATTATGATGATACGTCAGGATATCTCCCAGTTTCTCCCACGTGAATTGATGATTACTAAGCCAATCTCTAAGTATATTATATTCCATATAAAATTCTTATCGGTTATTATATGATTCCATGAACGCCCTAAACAAAAGCGTTCCTTGTTCTTGATACCCTTCTTTCGTAAAGTGAATCCGATCCCGTCCCATCAAACGAGAACTATGCCATTTGCGGCACGAGTTTTTCCCTCCTGTCGTAGTGAATAAATCCCAGCAAGCGACCTCTTCTTTCTTCGCTACATTCCGGATAGCACGGGCAGCCCGCTCGGTATTATCATTACGCACATACGTTCGCTGTTTACCCGACCGGACTCTCCTATAACATTCCGGAGGAGTCGTCAGTAAGATTGCCGTATTAGGTAACTCCTTCTTGACTAACGCCAAGAAAGCCTCTATCTGACCGGAAAACTCATCGGTATTAAAACGTCTGCCAAACGTCTCGTTGGTTCCCATAGAGATGATTAATAAGGACGGTTTTAATAAAGCCAACTGACGTACATAAGCCTCGTCCGTATAATTCACATACATTGCCCCATTCACTCCGATGGAATGGTATAAGATACCCCTGCCTCCATTCTTCAGTGTCAGGCCATAATATAAATTCGTAAAGGATGAGGCCGGACGCAATGTATTCGTGCCCTCTTTCCGTCTCGTACTCTGCAATTGTAGAGTATCGGTCAAGCAGGAGATCCGGAAAGTGTCGGCTAATACACCGGGAACACATACGGTATCCGCACGGAATGTTTGGACCGAGTCTTTCAAAGCCCCGGCAGGAAGCATGGGCATCGACTTCTCCCCTCTATATAAGATCGCCTCATTAAACTCGTATCCGGCACCATTATTCGGGGTTATCACGACATCCAGATTAATCGAGGGGGAAACAGACTTAATCCCGATCCCACCGATCCCTATCGGGGTTTTCCGGACATGCTGAATACAACGTCCGGCAATCCAATCCTTAGCGACGGATTTGATAAAATAATCATCCGGCTCGTTGGTCTTGCTCAACTTAAAAGGAGCGATCCAGCCTCGTCCGGCATTCCCGAACGCCTGTTGGAAAAGGCGCATGACACGACCGCTTAAATGTCCGGCTTGGATATGCGAATCCCCCAACTGGACGATCGTGATAGCCGTATCTTTCCCTGCACGCAACGAATCCAGTTCATTGAAAAAATTATTCCACGCCTTACTAGAATCCGGTAAGATCAACGTATCTTTTCCCACTTTCATAGAATAAGATAAAGGAGGCAACGCTACAGTATCCCGAACCGCCAAACTATCAAGAGATACATCCCCGTTTATTCCGGCTTTAGGTTTCGGAACAGAGAAGCCCATGATCACTCCTAAAACAACCAGACTAATTAACCACTTTCTCCGCTTCATCATAAAAATCTTTTTCTGATAATAACGCTTTCAGCAAGGCATCGGCAATCTCCCGTCCACCCCTGAAGCTTAAATGCGTATAATCCTTACTAGCCCAGTTTAATTCTACGAAACGGACCATACTATTCTCTCCTCCCATGGCACCGAATACATTCCAGAAAGGAACCCCTGCCTTTTTAGCAGCTTGCCTTTGCGCATGCAGCAAGGCTAACACGGCTGGCATCGTCTCGAATTCGCCATCGTCTTGACGGCTTCTGTCCGACACCCCCAACATCAATATATCAGCTTCCGGAAAACAAAGTTGTATATGGTTAATGACCTTTACCATCCGGCTACTATACCATCCATAATTCATCACGCTATCGCTCACGACATTCAACCCATACTGCAAGACAATCAAGTCATACGGACGGATCTTATTCAATGCTTGGCAACGGGAGACATCCAATCGCTCCAATATCATACCCGAGTTTCCCCGAAGAGAGAAATTATCGACCACGACACCTGAATGATCCTCCATAGCGACCCCTAATGCCCGGAACTCCGGAGTATTCTTAAAAGTGAAATCCGCTTCGGTGAACATCCCTTCCAACTCGTATTGGGTTACGATCGATGTGGCGGGAAGCATCTCTTGTAGGGTATCGGCGGAAGCGTTGCAAACCAAGCGCATCTCCGTATTCTTATTCTGCTCATAAATCAGTTTCAAAGAAGAGAACGTCTGGAGCTCCGGATAACGCTTAGTCGTCTTCACATGGATAGAGGCGTTCTCCTCGTTTGCCTCGAACATCATCCCGGATAAAGTATATCCATGCTCATGATCTGTCAGCATAGACCAAGTAGTCCATCCGGAGGCACGTTGCTCCACGGTTGGACGGAACTGTGCCGCTACGGATGTGACCGGTACAAAACCAACACCCCGCCCCCCAAATTCCTTCTGCATCCCGGAACGGAAATCGGCCACCATAATATCTCCTTCGATAAAAGAATCTCCAAGGAAGGCCACACGTACCGGACGATTCAATTCCCGCCTGTTTTTTAAGGCGGCGAAAAATCGTTGCAAACCGATATGTCCAAGAGAATAGTCCTCGATATGAGCCCCCAGCGAATCCGCCCCTTGAACAGCATAGACCGCTTTGTATAACGAATCACGAAGGGCCAAAGCCGCAGAATCTATTCCGGCGGAACGCATGATAGAATCCCTTAATGCTACCGAATCTACTTGAAGGGTGTCCGCTTGTTCCAATTGTTGTTTCAAAGAATCCAAGGAGAGCTTTTCCTCTTTCACCTTGAAATCCGATAAAAGATCTACCTTTTTGATCTTATACCCGAACAATGTATCCGGAAGGCTATATAAACCAAAGCTCATCAACAACGTCAGCGACAGTAACGCTAACACTCTACCCAAATTATTATCTTTGTTCATCTAACTTTTGCTTATAAGGGGACAAAGATAGACAAGTTTACCTACCCGGAAATAATCTTCGGACAAAAAATAACCTTAAATTATCCGTTCAGGGTGGATCATCCCTTAAACGTAAGTTGAGACAAAAAGAGATGCAATAACGAAGGCTCCAGCAGCATTGGGAAAATCAATCCATAAATAGCCCCGTAGAAATGGGCATTATGATTTATGTTATCTCCTGTTTGTTTCGCCATATACTGGCAATAGGCCAGATATAGCAAGCCGAATACGATTCCGGGGACAGGCAGCACGGCGAAAAACAAGATCTTTCCCCAAGGATCAAGGAATATAGAGGTAAATAGAACCGCCGATACCGCTCCAGACGCACCGATAGAGACATAATACGGATCATTACGTCGTTTTATCAAATCATAAAGCGAAGCCACGATCATTCCCCCGAAATAAAGAGCCAGATAAGCCCCTTTGCCGAATCCCATATATCGAAACGTTCGTTCAATATAGAGACCAAATGACCAGAACGTGAACATATTCACTAGCAAATGTGTCATATCCGCATGGATAAATCCATGTGTCACGATACGATAATATTCATGATTCCGGATCGTACGATATGGGATAAACGCTAATTTCATAAATAACTCCCTATTACTAAAACAGATAAAAGAGAGAACCACTGTTATTCCAATAATCAAATAAGTAATCATATATTCTATTATTTTTCTGATGAGCCACAAAGCAAAGCATAAATTCCGGTTTATACAAATATCAGGTATATATTATCTAAGCCAAAGGAAAAACAAGAATCCCCAAAGAAAAACAGATAACAGTAAAACCAAAGGCTTCAAAACTTTATCGCAAAAATAGCTCCTTACTTTCTTTCGATAAGGAATATTTTCCACTGCGATAACACGATTCACCTTATTCGTCCTATCAAAATAGGAAGAATATAGAATCAATATATAAAAACCGAATATTTGCAAAAGAAATAGGATGGAGACTAATGGCTTTTCATATCTTTTCTGTTTCTCTTCTATTTTAAATTGCTTTAAGTCAATCTCTTTTATAACCCGAATCAATGTTTTCTTTTCTTCCAATATTAAAGAATCTAGATTCTCTGAAAAAGAAGAATCTAGACTTTTTAAATTCTCATAGTACCGGACCATACTATCAATTCTATTTCTTTCTGTATTCAAAGAACTCAATTTCATACTTTCAGCAGTCATATCTATATATGATATAGAAAAAGGGAAAAGTAAGAAAGCTAAAGACAACACATTACCACTAATAACAACAAATGTTTTATTCAAGCCTCTGTTTAGTTCCTTCCAAAAAATATTTGTCAAAAAGAACACACTAAGCTGTATAATACAAGCAATACATAAAGTACGTATGGTATACCCCACTAATTGCAGCCAATTCTCCATCGCTTCTACATCTACAGTAATACCAAAGAGGGTCACCGCATAAATCAATGTTATAACTATCATTAATCTATGTTCTTTCTTTAATCCAAGTACCAGATCAAACATTCTTTCCCACATACTATCCTTATATTTTTTCGCCAAAGATACAAAGATTGCTTTAAGCACATGGTATATAATAAAAAAGTGGATAAGCCTTTTCTCATATCCACTTTTTATTTGTTACTTGAATAAGAAGCTATTTCTTGCTATCGATTACCAATAACGGAGTATCGGTGTGGAATAACATCTTTCTCGCGATCGAAGGATTGAACATCCGGGCTAGGATATTACGGCGATATGTGCTTAGGGCTATAACATCAATTTGTTTATCACGAACAAATTTCTCGATGGCTAACAGCAAGTCACCATCGGCTAGAACCGTATGGGAAATATGGGCATGTGGATATTGTTTTTTGAAATATTCACGAACGCCCGTTAAACGAATCTCATTCCATTCATCATTACTGGTAGAGATATTGAATAGATGGATATTAAGATCAAAGCCTTTGATGATTTCCATAAACTCGTCAAACGCAACCAAATCTCTCTGGTTAAACGATGTAGCGAAAGCGATATTCTTAGCGTCTCTCAAATCCGTGAAAGGAACATTCTCCGGTATCGCCAATACAGGAACCCGGTTTACCTCGATTACCTCTCCGGTCACGCTACCGATCAGATCCATATCTTTTTGGCTCTTACCTCTCGTTCCCATCACGATCAATGTCGGATGATACTCCTTGCTATAGGCGATGATCTCCTCTTCCGGCAAGCCTTCACGTAATACATAATCGTATTTTACCTTTGGTAATTCACCAGAGGACATCTTCCGGTTGATATGCGTACAAATATTCTCCATATCGATACGGACACGTTGTAAGATATGCTGTACGGATTCCTCCTCGTTTACTTGGTAAGCCAAAGTATCTCCCATCGGGATAGCGGATGGAAAATAGGGGCTGAAATAGGCGTGCATGATCATCACCTCCGCACCTACCGCATGAGCGTAATTAATTCCCAACTCACAAGCCTTGGCGGAATAATCCGAGAAATCAATCGGGATCAGAACTTTCTTGACCGCATTAACCTTCGCCTCTTCCTCCTTTGGTTCCTCAAACCACTTATTGTCTTCAATAATGCGTAAAGCATGCGGTAAATCACTCTCCTTAATACGCACACGCACTCCTGCCGAAACGACCGGCTGAATCTGGTTTACATTATGTATATAGACCTCTATGCCTTCTGTTTCGAGGATTGTCTTGAGAATCTGGGCTTTCTCGAACGTGTGGATAGCCAATGTCACTAATTTATCTTCCATACTCAATACATTTTTATAGATGAAACAATCGGGATTTATGAATTGTTGAATATAAAAAAATCCCAAAGCGTTCTTTCATTTAGCTATGGGATTTTTTATACGAATGAATTTCTCTTACGCTTTTTGTGCTTCGGCATCCTGACTCTCGGCCAGTATCTGCAAAGCACGCTCGAAAATAGTCGTGTCATCTAAAACAACCAACCCTCCGTCCGGACCGGGCTCGATATGGAAACCACAACTCCGTCCATCTTGAAAATTATGTCCACCGAAATAGTTACGAACTGTCTCTACCTTTAATCCCAGCTCATCGGCGATGCGTTGTGTACTTCCGTCAGGTAACGAATCTTTAATTCTTCTCAGTTCGTTAAATGTAATCGTCTTTGTCATGGCTTTCTTATTTTGAAGGTTAATACTTTTGTTTAATATTATGGCACTAACTTAGTCATTTAATAGCATTGAAACAAATTATTATTGAGAAAATGAGCTGAAAACAAATATGCTTTACGACATACTTAACGAAAATCTCTTATATTAAGCACGATACCAATTGCTCATTAAATAGGGCTATTAAAAGGATGGTCAACCAAATCGCATAGGTGATCCAGCGTTTCCGGATATCCGAGTAAATGGCCTCCGGACATACCCAAGAATCTGCCGGAATCAATTTAGGCCTTATATAGTGGTATAACAGATATACAAGATACCCGAATAGCAGACCGGATAAAGCTCCCGGAATAATATCCGTGATAAAATGCACTCCTAAATAAATACGAGTATAGGAAGTCAAAATCGCCCAAAAGAAAATAGTCCATCCGAATAGTTTATTCCTGAAGATCAGCGCCATCAAGGTCGCAAAGCCGAAAGCATTCGCCGCATGGCTGGAGATAAATCCATACATACCGCCCCGATAACCGAACACCACCCTTACCTGATCCATAAAGTCAGGGTGATGAGTCGGACGGAAACGGGTGAAGATGGGTTTACAAACATGCGAAGCGAACTGGTCGCATAACGTGATCGTCAAGACAATGGCCAATAAGATCAACAACCACTCCTTCCAGTTCTTCTTATAGCACAATACCACCAATATAAAAAAGGCTAACGGTAGCCAAACCGCCTTGCCTGAATAGATCCACATAAAGCGATCTAAAAAAGCGGAGTCGCTACCGTTAAGCATAAAGAACGCATCACGTTCCCAAACCAATAATTGTTCTAGCATGTATCAGATTTTTTCTATGTCTTTACTAGGCATCCATCCTACGTTCCCGTCCTCAAGCTCAATCTCGCTCCATTCGCCGAGCGTGCTCTTCACGGTCACGTTCGTTCCCTCGTGTAATACGAAAAGATCCGTACCGCTAGCGTCAGGCGAGCTTTTCACCGTAACGGTCGGGGCGAATACGATAGCGTGTTTACGGTTTATCATCTCATCCTTCTGGTCGCTGGCGAATATATTGGCAAAAACAACCATGATAATAAATAGGACACCCAAATAGAAACCGATCTTCTTCAAGCGTACCCAACGAGAGAAAAAGAACAAGATCAAGCAACCGATAAACAACAGGAAGCACACGATACCTGTCTTCGCCCAAGAGTCTGCGGAACCGAGGTTCTCCACGCTCTTAAACCATTTGACCAAGAAGAAATCACCAACCGGCTCAATCTTATCGATGGTCTTCTGACGGGCCATCTGTAAATTGAAGCGAGCATCGCTATCACCCGGATCCAGCAGAAGACAACGTTCGTAGTTCAATATAGCCGGAGCGATCTTACCCGCCTTATAATAGGTATTTCCCAAATTATAATAAACGGCGGCAGACTCGCCATTGCTCTTCAAGATTCCCTCATATAGCTCGATCGCCTTTGCGTAATCTTCTTTCGTGTAAGCGACCTCGGCCTCCTTCAAGGCGGTATCTTGCGCATAAGCAGATCCTATCAGACATAGAGTCAATAAGAAAAACAATACCTTTCTTAAATTTATAGTCATCTTCATCTTCTTACTTTTTAATTGTATTCTCCATTTTACCAATAGCGTCTACCGTCAGCTCATACAACTTATCCATAGCGTCCGACGCTTGGGACGGAGCGTAACGAGCGAACTCACAAGTATTCAAGATATCCATGAACTCATTCGTCAAGGATTCGTCTACACCGTATTTAGCCAATTCTATCTCTACGTTATCCTTGGTCAGATCGGATTGCGGGATACTCAGCTTATCGCTCAAATAGCCCCACAACGCACGCAGCACCTCGTCGTAGAATTCTTCCTTCTTATTCTCTTTCATCAGCTTGCCAGCGTTCTTCAGACGTCTAACCGCCATCTTGTTCGCCTTCTTGGTACGAACCAAGGCGATGTCGGCGTTTTCCTTCACCTGCTTACGATAAATAAAGAAGAATACGATAAACAAGATAGCTGGTACGATATAGCAAAGATAATACATAAAGGAACCGAAGAAAATACCATCACCTCCCTCGATAAAGGAGAAATCTTTCGTCTTCAAGTAACGGATATCCTTGCCTAAGTATTTCACGCTCTCTTTATTACTAAAGTTCGATACGACCGGGGAAGAACCGCTACCGCCCTTACCTTGCTCCACATGCAACTTATAAGGCTCGGACTTGATGGTCTTGTACGAACCGGACTTGATATCGAAATAGGAGAAAGCGATCGCCGGGATCTCGAAATCACCTGCGTAACGGGGTATCGCCATATATTCGATCGTCTTGCTTCCACTGACACCGGCGGTCGTGGTCTTGATGTCCATCTCTACTTTCGGATCGTAGACATCGAAATCGTTCGGGAAAACCACTTCCGGATTCTTCACCAACTTCACGTTTCCGTTACCCGTGATTTTCACCTTTATGGTTACAGCCTCGTCTGTCTTGACGTTGTTCGAGCTGATATCAGCCGTCATGGAGAACGTACCTACGGCACCGGAGAAAGAAGCGGGCTTACCGGAGGGCAAAGGCTTCACGTCGATAGTAACCGGAGAAGTGGTCAACACCTTGCTCACATCCCGATACGAGTCGAAAAAACTATCGAAGATGCTACCGCCGCCCGCTTGTTGCATACGGACACGCACCACGGCATCATACTTTCCACCTTCGATCGTGATCTTACCGGAACGTTGGGGATACAGGATCACTTGACGCATTACGGCCGACTGGTAGTTACGCCCGTTGTAGTTTTCCAAGGTCAGTTGTTTCTCTTGCGGCAACTCAACCTCTTGTACCAAGAAACCCTCGAACTCCGGGTATTTCAATCCCGTAATCGAGAAATTTTCCAAGGAATAGACCTTGAAAGTCACCAAGAAACCTTCTTGCTCGAACACGCTTCGTTTGGATACGTCCATCTTCACGAACAGCCGATCGTTAGAGATCGCCCCGCTCGCCGTCGTTGTCTCCGCCTCTTGCTTACCCGCCTTATCAGCAGGAAGCACCTTGATGGCCAAGCCATTCGATGTATAATTAGAGCCGTTCACCTTGATCGTTGCCGGAGCGATATTAAACGTACCTTCCTTCTTCGGCATCAAGACATACGTATACGTAACGGTTGTCTCGCTGGTACTCTTCCCGTTCACCCAGCTACTGCTATAGGAGGTGGATTGGGAGGGACCCATTAATACGTCAAAGTCTGGCATCTCCTGTACTCTCAAATCCCTGCCTTCGGCATTGACGGTGAAAGTCAAGCGAAACTGCTCTCCCATTACCACCGCTTGGGGCGCCGAGGCCTTGAAGGTCACATCCGCGGCCTTTGTCGCCACCCCTACCGTTAACATCAGGATGAATAAGAAAATTAATTTCCTCATTGTGTATCTCATTTTTTCGTTAATTATCCAGTTTACCACTCCTTCTCGCTCTTCCGGCGTTGTTGCTGCTGCATCTGCGCCTTCTTCACCTTCTCTTGGGTGTCTTTCTCGTCTTGCAGGAAGGCGTCCAACATCTGCTGGGCATTGTCCTTGCTCATTTGCTCGTTGGATTGCTGTTGCTCTTGGGTCTTATCCTGCTTCTGGTCGTCTTGCGGCTGTTGTTGTTGCTGTTGCTGCTGATCGTCCTTCTGATCCTTGTTCTCCTGCTTGTCGTCGTTCTGTTGATCTTGGCTCTGATCCTGATTCTGCTGATCCGACAGCAGTTTCTGGGCCAAGGCCAAGTTATAACGGGTCTCGTCATCTTTCGGATTCAAGCGAAGCGATTGCTTATACACCTCCACGGCCTTACCGTAATCCTTGTTCTGCATGAAGATATTCCCCATATTATGATACACCTCCGACAAGCGTGCCTTCCCTTCCGGCGTAGCCACCATCTTCTCCCCTTGCCCGGCGATCAATTGATATTGCTCGGCGGCCTCGGGGAACTTGCCTTGCTTGTATAGGGAATTCCCCAGATTATAGGTTCCTTCCGTAGAGCGGGGATTCACCTCCAAGCTCTTGCGATAAGCGATCTCGGACTCGGTGTATTTCTCGCTCTCATAAAGCTTATTCCCCTCACGCACGTTCTTCCGTTCCGCTTTCTGGGCAGAGACCGCCCCAGCGCTGAGCGCCAAGACCGATACCCATATCATAGATTTATATATACGTCTCATCACTTCGTCGAATTAAGAGAATAATTTTACTTTCCTAAATATACGGTTCTTACGATCCAAGGTCATGAAATCGGCGATCAAGAGGAACAAAGCTATCCAAGCGAAAATCTGGAACTGCTCGTCATACTCGGAATAGACCTTGCTATCCAGCTCCGTCTTGTTCATTTTCTCGATTTCTTTCTGAAGGGCTTTCAAGGCGGAGTTCGTATTGTCCGCACGTACGTACATACCGTTTCCGGCGGCGGCGATCTCTTGACCCATCTGCTCATTCAGCTTCGTGATCACCACGTTTCCGTCCTTATCCTTCATATAATTATTGCTTCCTTGGATGGGGATCGGAGAACCTTTCGGATCACCCATTCCCACGATGTTCACGTGGATGCCCTTCTCGGCGGCGGCTTTGGCGGCACCGATAGCGTCGTCCTCATGGTTCTCGCCGTCGGTGATCAAGATGATCGCCTTATCGGTCGTCTCGTCCGGGGTAAAGGAACGGGCGGCCAAGTTGATGGCGGCACCGATCGCCGTACCTTGCGTAGAGACCATCGACGGGTTGATAGAGGACAAGAACATCTTGGCGGAGATATAATCCGAGGTGATCGGCAACTGCGTGAAAGCGTCGCCGGCGAACACGATCAAGCCTACCTTATCATTCGTAAAGCCGTCCGTCAATCGGGATAGCATCTGTTTGGCCTTATCCAAACGGTTGGGCGACACGTCCTCGGCCAACATGGAGTTGGATACGTCCAGACACACCATGATCTCTACTCCCTGACGCTTCACCGTCTCCAGTTTCGAGCCGAATTGAGGCCCCGCTATAATAAAGATAACCATGGTAATGGCTCCGAACAACAGCCAAAACTTCAGATGCTGGCGCTTGGTCGATACCTCGGGCATCAACTCGGCCAACAACGTAGGGTTACCGTATTTCTTTATCGCTTTCTTCTTCACGATCATGGCGTACACGTAGAACGCCACCAACGCGGGAAGGAGAAAAAGCAAATATAAAAAGTCCGGATGCGCAAATCGAAACATAAGCCTTTTATCTTTATGGTATATTTCTCAACAATGTATTTCTCAATAAGATCTCCACCAGCAACAGGGCGAACACCAGCAAGGCCCAGTTCTTATACTCCTCCTGCTTCTTGCTGTACTCTTGTACGCTGATCTTGGTCTTCTCCATCTGGTCGATCTCGGAATAGATCTCCTTCAGGCTGGCGTTGTCCGTAGCACGGAAATATTGCCCTCCCGTGGTAGAGGCGATCTGCTTCAACGTAGCCTCGTCGATCTCTACCGGTATATTCTGGTACTGCACGCCGAAAGCGGTCTGGAACGGATACGGCGCCATGCCTTTCGTTCCGACTCCGATCGTATAGACACGCACGCCGAACGTCTTGGCGATCTCGGCAGCGGTAACCGGAGCGATCTCGCCGGCGTTGTTCGAACCATCGGTCAGAAGGATAATCACCTTCGACTTAGCGTGGCTGTCCTTAATACGGCTCACGGCATTCGCCAAGCCCAACCCAATTGCCGTTCCGTCTTGGATCATACCGCTTTGGATATCCTTGAAGAGGTTCAGCAAGACCGTATGATCGGTTGTCAACGGGCATTGCGTAAAGCTCTCAGCAGAAAAGACCACGAGACCGATGTTATCGTTCGGACGGCCGTTGATGAACGACGCGGCCACATCCTTCGCCGCCTCCAAGCGGTTCGGTTTCAAGTCTTGCGCCAGCATACTCCCCGAGATATCCATCGCCAACATGATATCGATACCTTCCGTGGAAGAATTGGACCAACTATTCGTGGATTGCGGACGGGCCAAGATCACGATCAGCAGCGCTACCGCTACCATACGCAACACGAAAGGCACGTGACGCAAGTACACGATCCATGATACCGCTCCCGGCGCCTCGAACGCCTCCGACGAGGAGACCTGCAAGCTGGCCTGACTCTTGCTCAGCTTGTAGACGTACCATCCGATCATCGGGATGAGCAACAACAATAAATATAAATAATTAGGATTCGCAAATACCATCTCTTAATCCTTTAAATTAGTTGTATCGTTCGTAGACTTGGGCTGATAGCGTGTCAAGTCGTCTTGACACGGGGCTACCGGCTCATTTGACAGAGGGCTGTCAACGGCTTTGACAGCAGGCTGTCGCTCCTCTTGACCCGAGGCTGTCAGCTCATCTGACAGGGGACTGTCAACCAGCTCCACCATCTCCTCCTCCTTCGTCTGGTTCACGAACAAATACGCGTTCATCATACTCAAATCATTCTCATCCGGCAGCGGGTTCATCTTGGCGAATTTCACGAAGTCGGCCAATTGCAGAATCTGCCTCAAGTTATCGTACACGCTCTGCGCCTCGGAGTTCTTGCGGATCAGGTCCAAGATCTCACCGGAAGTCATCTCCATGGCATTGATACCGAAACGTTCCTCGATATACTTACGCAGCGTATCCGTGATCAAGGTGTAATACTCCTTGCTTCGTCCTTGCTGCCAGAGTTTCTGTTGCTTGATCTCATCCAGTTCCTTGATGGCCTGCTCGTGAGGCGGAAGTTTCGGCTCCTCTTTCTTGAATGGGATCAACGACTTCTTCGCACGGATCCGTTTCACGATATAGGCGATCACGCAAATCAAGAACAGGGCCAGCAAGATCCCGTAAATGATCGGATAATAATCGGCCCATACGAAAGGTGGCTTCCATACGGTCTTGATGTCGTTGAACTCCTCCGGCTTGTCCGCGTTCACGGGAATCGTGGAGACCTTCAAGGCGACTTGGTTGGAATATACGGTATCCACCCCGTCTATCACCTTCAACGGAGGCAACAGATAGAGTGACGAGTCAAACGAGGTAATCAATACATCCTGCTTGATAACGAGCCGGTCGTTCTCGATCTCCGTGGAGTCCGCCTTGGAGAGGTTCAGTACCTCCACCCCCGTCATCAAGGTATCGTTCGGGATCACGATCTGCACGGGGCGATCCTTATCCGCCGTTACCGTAAGGTGCAAGGTAGTCTGCTCTCCGATCAATATGGCGGCCGAGTCGATAGCGACATCGATCAACGGCCTTTGCGCATATGCCCTTCCCCCCACGAGGGAAGCGGCGGCGACCAGAAACAGGATACTTTTCTTTATCAATTTCATCTGCTTGCTTTAATTACGTTTGTCAAAAAGAGCAATCAATGCTTTCACATAATCATCCTCGGTACGGACAGATACGGAGTCTACACGGCATTTCTTGAACGTATCGCTCATCTTCGCCTGCCGTTTCTCCCACCATTCCTTATAGGCCGCGCGCACACGGGCGGAGGAACTGTCTATCCATTGCTCCTTCCCGGTCTCGGCGTCCTTGATCTTCATAAGGCCTACGGCGGGAAGCTCGGTCTCACGACGGTCGTACACCTGAATGGCTACCATGTCATGCTTGCGGTTGGCCACCGTCAGGGCGTCCTTGAAACCCTCCTTATCGATAAAATCGGAAATGAGGAAAGCCGTGCAACGCTTCTTGATGGCGTTGGTCAAGTATTTCAACACTTGGCTGATATCCGTTCTCGTCTCCTCGGGATGGAAATCGATCAGCTCCCGGATGATATATAAGATATGTTTCTTTCCTTTCTGGGGCGGGATAAACTTCTCGATCTTGTCCGAGAAGAACACCACGCCGATCTTATCGTTGTTCTGTATCGCCGAGAAAGCCAAGGTAGCGGCGATCTCGGTGATCACCTCCTTCTTCATGACGTTGACGGAGCCAAAGTCACGGCTACCGGACACGTCGATCAGCAGCATCACCGTCAGCTCACGCTCCTCCTCGAACACCTTGACGTAGGGGCGGACGTAGCGGGCGGTGACGTTCCAGTCGATATCCCGGATATCATCGCCGTATTGATATTCCCTTACCTCGCTGAACGCCATACCACGGCCCTTGAAAGCCGAATGGTACTGGCCGGCGAAGATGTTACGGGAAAGACCACGGGTCTTTATCTCGATACGGCGGACCTTTTTTAATAATTCACTTGTCTCCATTTAAGGAACTTCTACTTTATTCAAGATCTCGCTGATTACCTCCTCTGAAGTCAAGTTGTTCGCCTCGGCCTCATAACTCAAGCCGATACGATGGCGCATCACGTCGTGGCATACCGCACGGATATCCTCCGGGATCACATAGCCCCTACGCTTGATGAAAGCGTACGCACGGGCGGCCAACGCCAAGTTGATAGACGCACGAGGGGAAGCGCCGAAAGAGATCATGCTCGCCAAGTTCGGCAAACCAGCCTCAGCCGGAAAACGGGTAGCGAAGACGATATCCACGATGTAACGCTCGATCTTCTCGTCCAAATAAACCTCACGAACCACGTTACGGGCGTCGAGGATCTCCTCTTTCGTCAAGATCGGCTTGATCTCCGGACGTTCTCCGGATATATTCTGGCGTATGATTAATTTCTCTTCCTCCTTCTTCGGATAATTGATGATCACCTTCAACATGAAACGGTCTACCTGCGCCTCAGGCAACGGGTACGTACCCTCCTGCTCGATCGGGTTCTGGGTAGCCATTACCAAGAAAGGCTTCGGCAACTTGTAGGTATGCTCGCTGATCGTGACCTGACGCTCCTGCATGGCCTCCAACAAGGCACTCTGTACTTTCGCCGGGGCACGGTTGATCTCGTCCGCTAACACAAAATTAGCGAAGATCGGGCCTTGCTTTACCTGGAACTCTTCGCTTTTCTGACTGTAAATCATCGTACCGATCACATCGGCCGGAAGTAAGTCCGGGGTGAACTGGATTCGGCTGTATTTAGCGTCGATCAACGACGACAATGTTTTAATGGCAAGTGTCTTAGCCAAACCCGGCACACCTTCCAACAGGATATGTCCGTCCGAAAGCAAACCGATCAACAAGGATTCAACCAAATGCTTTTGTCCGACGATTACTTTGTCCATACCCATCGTAATCATGTTCACAAACGAGCTTTTACTTTCAATTCGCTCATTCAACTCACGAATGTCTACTGTCTGACTCATAAGATTTATTCTATTATATTGTTATTATATTGTCCCAATTTTACGTTGATTTTTTAGGATGCACAAAATTAGAAATGTTAAATTCGTATCCTTCACTTTTGCAGTTAAATAATACTAACCAACACTTCCTCGTTTTGTTTTATTTTACTTAAAAAAGGGGGATTTCTCTTACTCCCCGGCAAGTATCTCTGTTTGTAGGGCGGCGGCTTTCTCCCGCGACTCACGGCTCTTGGCATCGATGCCATACGATTCCGGTGCGGGTATCTCGATCACGGTACCGATCGGGACGTTGTTCGGGTCTTTTATAACAGCCTTATTATGTTGGTAAATATACACCCAGAATAATTTATTGCCATAATATTCCAAGGCGATCACGGTGAGGCGGTCGCCATGCTTGATCTTCACCTGCCCCAATGGTTTTGGCGCCGGTTCCACATAAGGCTCCGGTTCCGTATGCGGGGTCTTCTCCGCTACCGAGTCCGGATGAAGCATCCAAGCTGATTCTTGAACCGTGTCCTTGGCCGTATTCTTGGCTTCCGTTATCACCTCTTCTTGGGCAGGCGCCGGTTTCCAATTATTTCTTCCCAGATAGAAGAATACAGAGATTACGATTATCAAAAAGGCGACGATCATTAATACCCCCTTTTCCTCCGGTTTCCTACGGGCTTGCTCTTCCGGTCTCTCTGGTATGGGAGATGGCTCCGCGGGCGGTTCCGGTTCCAATCCACGTTCCGGTTCAGATACCGATGACGGCTCCGGATCAAACGCTTGCTCTGGCTCAGGCAATGGTTCAGGTTCAGGTTCTAGTATCGGTTCGGGCTTCTCTTTGGGCTGAGTATTTGCCAAAGGGATTTCCTTATCCGGCATTACCTCCTCCACGGACTCGTCTTCCGTTTCCTTCTCCTCTACGGACTCATCCATGTCCGAGAAATCCACGTTCTCGTTGATCTCTGTCGTCTCAAAGATAGAGAAAGGCTTGTTTACCTGTTCCCGCAGGTCTTTATCCGGCAGGAAAGAGAATTTATAATGTTCGGGGATCAAGAAACGTTCACCGGTATTCACGTGGATACTCTCCCGCTTCTCCACAGAGATAATCTTGAAAGTACCCAAGCCCTTTACTTTTACGATCTTATCCGTATAGACCCCTTCGGATACCACCGAGATAAAATCTCTCAAGAAACGCTCTACCTCTCCTCTGTCCTTGCCGGTACGCTCCGATAATAAACCGGCTAAATCTTGTATATTCAGCCGGTTATTCATGATCACCCAATTCCTTTAAACGATTCTTCACGGTCGTTCCGGGCTTGAACACGGGAACTAATTTAGGGGGAACCAGATATCGCTTCCCGTTCGCCGGATTCACGGAAATACGTTCCGCTTTCTTTTTCACCTCGAACTGGCCGAAGCCTTGCAGATAGATCGTATCGTTATCCACTAATTTCGAACTTACGACGGAACTGAGCGCAGAAAGCATGTCGGATACCTCCTTCGAGGTCCAATCCATGCGATTCGCCAATTCCGTTATAAGTTCCTTGTTTTTCATATCTAATTCCATAACAGTTCGTGCTGCTATATTAGTTATTTTTTCGTTAACCGACAAATATATTGACAGTTTTTACATCAATTCAACACTTTACCATACAGATCAAACGCTTGTGCGTCAATCACCTTTACTTGGTAAAAGCTACCCGGACTCAAGGGAGTATCCTTGGAAATCAATATTTCCGGATCTACCTCGGGCGAGTCGTATTGCGTACGTCCCACGTAGAAATCCTCCTCCTCCCGGTCTACGATCACCCGAAAGGTCTGCCCTACTTTCGAGGCGTTCACGTCGGCGGAGATGCCTTCTTGCACACGCATCAAGTAATCCAGCCGGTCTTGCTTCACCTCCTGCGGGATCTCGTCTTTATAATGCTGATAAGCATAGGTACCCTCCTCATGGCTATAAGCGAAAGCGCCCATACGCTCGAAACGGATATCTTTCACGAAGCGGATCAACTCCTCGAAATCATGCTCCGTCTCGCCGGGATGACCCACCATCAAGGTGGTGCGTAGATGGATGCCCGGCACTTCCCGGCGCATACGCTCCAGCAGCTCATACGTCTCGGCCTTCGTGATATTGCGGCGCATCATCCTCAACATCGGGTCGCTGATATGCTGGAGGGCGATGTCCATATACTTGCAAACGTTATCACGCTCACGCATCACCGGCAACAGGTCATAGGGGAAATGAGACGGATACCCGTAATGCAAACGAATCCACTCCATGCCCGGGATGTCGGATACCCGCTCCACCAGTTCCGGCAAGGCCATTCGCTTATAGCGATCGAGGCCATAAAACGTAAGATCTTGGGCGATCATCTGGAATTCTTTTACGCCTTGCGCGACCAAGCCACGAACCTCGTCTACGATCTCGTCCATCGGACGGGATTGATAAGCCCCGGTTATGATCGGGATCGAACAGTAAGAACAAGTACGGTTGCATCCCTCCCCGATCTTCACGTAAGCGTAGTGCCTCGGGGTGGTGAGCACACGATCCGTAGCCAGCTCTTGATGGTACGACTTGCCCAGATCGGAGATCAACTCCTTCCAATTAAATTTCCCGTAGAAACGATCTACCTCGGGAAGTTCCTTCTCCAGATCTTTCAAGAAACGTTCCGACAAGCAGCCCATCACGAAGAGCTTCCCGATCCGTCCTTTTTGTTTTTGTTCGCCCAGTTCTAAGATCATATTGATAGATTCCTCTTGGGCGTCGCCGATGAAACCACAGGTATTCACTACCACGATCTCGCCATTGATCTTATGGGGATCATGCTCTACCGTATAGCCATTGGCAACGAATTGGCGCATAAGTTGCTCCGAGTCCACTAGGTTTTTCGAACACCCCAGCGTAATAATATCTACTTTATTTTTTCTCATTCTCCAAATAACGAATTGACAAACTCACGTTTGCGGAATACTTGCAAATCCTCCATCCCCTCGCCGAGTCCGATATATTTCACGGGGATACGGAAATGGTCGGAGATACCGATCACGACACCCCCCTTGGCTGTACCGTCCAGTTTGGTCACGGCCAAGGCGTTCACCTCGGTGGCGGCGGTAAATTGTTTCGCTTGCTCGAAAGCGTTCTGCCCGGTAGAGCCGTCCAATACCAACAAGATCTCGTGGGGGGCGTCCGGAATCACCTTTTTCATCACGTTCTTGATCTTGGTAAGCTCGTTCATCAAGTTGATCTTGTTATGCAGACGTCCGGCAGTATCGATAATCACCACGTCGGCATCGTTCGCCTTGGCGGAGCTCAGCGTATCGAAAGCCACGGAAGCGGGGTCCGAGCCCATGTTCTGCTTCACGATAGGTACGCCTACCCGCTCGCTCCAGATCACTAGTTGCTCCACGGCGGCGGCACGGAACGTATCGGCGGCGCCCAGATAGACCTTCTTGCCGGCTTTCTTGAACTGGTAAGCCAGCTTACCGATCGTGGTCGTCTTACCCACCCCGTTCACGCCTACAACCATGATCACGTAGGGTTTCTTGCCCTCCGGAAGCGCGAATCCCTCGGCATCCTCCGTATTGTTCTCTGTCAGCAAGCTAGCGATCTCGTCACGCAGCAGGGTGGTCAATTCTTGGGTGGTGACATACTTGTCACGGGCCACACGCTTCTCGATACGGTCGATGATTTTCAACGTGGTATCTACACCGACATCCGAGGTAATCAGTACTTCCTCCAAATTATCCAACACATCGTCGTCCACCTTACTCTTACCGGCGATCGCCTTGGTAATCTTGGAAAAAACACTCTCCTTCGTCTTCGACAGACCTTTATCCAAGGTTTCCTTCTTGTCCTTACTGAAAAAGCTAAAAATACCCATATTTATTTTGTTTCTGTTTTTATTTACTTCAAATCACACTTATCAAGTAGTTTCCGGATCTCCTTAACGGACATAGACTCAATCTCGCTCTTATCATACATCGTCACAAGATAAATTGTTCCTTCATCAACGCTGACAAGTACCGTAAAAGTTATCACCCGAGCTCCCCCTCTCTTACCCTGTGATTTCGAACGGATGGACATCCGGACCTTACGGAGGCCACCTCCCAAATCCGTTCCCGACAAAGGGTTCTCCAGCAGTTCGTCCCTCAACCTTAGGATATCTTCTTTCAACGACTTATATCGTTTCGCCAAATATTTCACCTCCTTAGCGAAGGGCGGTAATGCCTCAATCTTATAACTCATTCAATAGATCCTCCAATGGGCGAGAGGTTATTTTTCCCGCCTTCAAGTCTTTTACGCTCTGGAAAGCCTCTTCCAGCACCTCCCGCTCGCTTCGCTTGGCAGGCGAGAAGGTCTTCTCTTTTAAGTTCCGCAAGAGCGATAAAGCCTTACGCATAAGCTCCTCATTATCCAAGATACTCATGGCTTCCTCCATGTATGTATATTTCAACTCATTCGCTGTCATGGTCATATTCCTCCCTTTGCTTGTTTTTAATCCATCCTGTTCTTATAATCCTCATAGCCGAACGTACGGTACATCACCAGCTGGTCGTCCTTGCTCCAAAGGGCTAAGGAAGGATGCGGGATGCCGTTGAACATATTCGTTTTCACGATCGTGTAGTGGATCATATCCTCGAAAATCAGCTTGTCGCCGATCTCCAAAGGCTTGTCGAACGACCAATCCCCCATATAATCACCGCTTAAACAGCTATTCCCCCCGATCCGGTACGTAGGTTTCCCCTCCACGGCATCCGTGGCGAAACGGATAGCCGGCTTGTAGGGCATCTCCAGGCAATCCGGCATATGGCAGGTGAACGAGGCGTCGATAATCGCCGTCTTGATACCGTGGTTCTCCACGATGTCCACCACGGTTGTCAGCAAGAACCCGGTCTGCCAAGCGAAGGCGCTACCCGGCTCCATGATCAACTCCAAGTTCGGATATCTTTCCTTAAAGCCTTTCAGCAAAGCGATTAAATGCTCCACGTCGTAGCCCTTACGGGTCATCAGATGGCCGCCTCCCATATTCAGCCACTTGACGTGAGGCAGGAAACGGCCGAAACGCCTCTCCACCTCGGCCAGTGTCCGCTCCAGATCATAGGAGGTAGACTCACACAAGGTATGGAAATGCAGCCCCTCGATACCCTCCGGCAGCTTATCTCCCAGCAAGTCGCCGGTCACCCCCATCCGGGAACCCGGGGCGCAAGGATTATACAGGTCCGTCTCCACGTCCGAGTATTCCGGATTGATCCGCAATCCACAAGACACCCGGTTACCATCCGCCCGCACCATCGGATAAAAACGATGGAACTGAGAGAGCGAGTTGAACGTGACATGACTACTGTATCTCAAGATCAACGGGAAATCAGCCTCCGTATAAGCCGGGGAATAGGTATGCGCCGGACTTCCCATCTCCTCGAAGGCCAACTGGGCCTCGAATTTAGAGCTCGCTGTCGAAAAAGGAATGTACTCACGTACGATTGGGAACGCTTTCCATAAAGCGAAAGCCTTAAAAGCCAATATGATATTCACTCCCGCACGTTCTTTTACGCTCTTGATCAAGGACAGGTTGTTTCTCAGTAATTTCTCCTCCATCACATAGCAAGGCGAGGGTATCTTGTTGATGTCTATCATGCTGTATCTCAATATTTCATAATAAATATGCAAATATAGCGAAAACATTCGGAGAAAGCAAGGTTTCCGCTCCGAAAAAGCAATAAAAATACAACTATATTTTTCATTTAAAGACTATTGTGTTTAGCCACGAACACTATTGTGTTTGGCGGCGAACATTATTGTATTCAACCGTGAACACTATTGTGTGTTTTAAAGGGAAAAAACGGCGACGTGACGTCGCCTCTTCTTTTTTTCTTATCTTTCCTAATATACTTATATATAGTAGTGCGAAACGCAGTGCGAAAAAGCGATACCTTTTTCATTCAATCAACTAAAAACCAACACCTTGGTCATTCGAAACGTAGTGCGAAATGCGGTGCGAAATACGATGCGGCTCGTAGCATGCCCAGACATGCCATAAGCTAACCGTCAATCATTCAACATAGTAAGTTTAGCGAACTTCAAAAGTAACTGCTTTTGTCCGAAATGATCGAAGGCCACTGTAGCCTTCGCGTTACCACCCTCTCCTTCTATCGAGACAATCTCACCTTCCCCAAAACGATCATGGCGAACCTTGGAACCCACATGTAACCCCGATAGATCCGTGGCTGGAGCCGCCGAAAAGGACGATTCCATCGTGTTTTTTAGCTTCGTAAGATGCCCTTGACGCTGTGCCGCTTGCTTCACCGGCGACACGAAATCATCCTCAACCGCCCTTGGTTGCCGGAATGGAGAGGCAAAAGCCGGGCGCCCGTAGCGTTCACGGGCCGAGGCGAATGCATCTGAAGCGCCGGCATCCGAAGGCATATCCAGATACTTAGCGTCTATATCCTTCAAGAAACGGCTGGGCGTACACATATCCGTCTTCCCATTACGATAGCGGCTCTTCGCATAGCTCAATACGCAATTTTGCTCCGCACGGGTAATCGCCACGTAGAACAAACGACGCTCCTCCTCTACCGCTCTCGGGTTATCTTTCGACAGGGACGAGGGGAATAGGTCTTCCTCCAAGCCTACCACGAAAACATTCGTGAATTCCAATCCCTTGGCGGCATGTACGGTCATCATCGTGACCTTATCGGAGTTTTCCTCTTTATCGTTATCTTGATCGGTGAGCAAGGATACCTCCGCCAAGAAGTCGGACATGGCGACTTGCTCCATGCCCTCCTCACGCCGGATCTCGCAAAACTCAGCGATACCTTTCAGCAACTCCTGCAAGTTCTCTTGCTTGCTCACGCCCTCTACGGAACGGTCTTGAAACAGGTCGGAAACGATGCCGCTACGCTTCACCACCAAAGTAGCCAATTCCTCTGCGGAGAGTTTTTTATTCTCTTCAATGAAAACTTCAATCAAACTACGGAAATCGCTCAGTTTCTTAGCTGTACCGTTATTTATCGGTAGCGAATATTCCAAGGGGGCTTGAAGCACGGTCCACAGGCTTACCCCGTATTCGGTAGCGGCGCCGACAAGCTTACCTACCGTCGTGTCCCCGATTCCCCGGGTGGGATAATTGATGATTCGCTTCAAGGCCTCCTCGTCGTGCGGGTTCACGATCAGGCGGAAGTAAGAGATCACGTCCTTGATCTCTTTCCGCTGGTAAAAAGACAAACCGCCGTAAATCTTGTAAGGGATGCCCCGCTTTCGCAACGCCTCTTCCAAGATACGGGACTGGGCGTTGGTACGATACAAGATAGCGAAATCAGCATACGAGAATTTCCCTAATATCCCGTGCATCTCGTTGATTCGGGCGGCTACGGTGTAGCCCTCCTCATAATCGGAGTACGAGATGAAAACACTCACCTTGTTGCCCGCCTCCTTCTCGGAATAGACCGTTTTGGGTATCTGACGTGTATTCTTGTCGATCAAGCTATTGGCAGCGTTCACGATATTCTGGGTGGAACGGTAATTCCGTTCCAGCTTGAAGATACGGCAACCGGTATAAAGATTCTTGAATTGCAGGATATTATCTATATTAGCGCCTCGGAAGGAATAGATGCTCTGGGCGTCATCCCCTACCACGCAGATATGGCCGTGTCTCTCGCAAAGCCGTTGCACGATCAAGTGTTGGGCGAAGTTCGTATCTTGATACTCATCCACCAATACATACCGGAAGAAGTTCCGGTATTTCTCCAAGACGGCCGGATGATCCCGGAACAGGATATTGGTTTGCAGCAACAAGTCGTCGAAATCCATCGCTCCCGCTTGCAGGCAACGGCTCTGGTAACGTTTGTAGATTTCCCGAAGCAAGGGGACCTTGGCATTCATATCGCTTTCCACGAGCTCTTTATTTTGCTCGTAGGCCGTATAAGTTATCAAGGAGTTCTTCGCGTTGGAGATCCGGCTCTGCACCATTCCTAGGCGGTACACCTTATCGTCCAATTGCATTTCCTTGATGATGGATTTCAGTAAGCTCTTGGAATCAGTGGCGTCATAAATCGTGAAATTGGAAGGATAACCGATATGCTCCGCCTCGTTCCGTAAAATACGGGAGAAGATGGAATGGAACGTTCCCATCCATAGCCGACGGGCCGTTTGGTCACCGGTGATGGCCGCAATACGCTCTTTCATCTCCCGGGCCGCCTTATTGGTAAAGGTCAGCGCCAAGATACTATAGGGAGGCAATCCCAATTGCAATAAATAAGCGATCTTATAGGTCAGTACCCTTGTCTTACCGGAGCCAGCCCCGGCCACGACCAAGGATGGCCCCTCATTGTAAACCACCGCTTCCCGCTGGCTCTCATTCAGTTGATTCAAATACTCTTCCACATTCATCCGTTTTAGGGATACAAAATTAGGGAAAATAAGCGATTCCACATAAAAAAGTTGGGCAGGTCGCCGATAATATATACATTTGCCTACATATAATCAGTAGTATTAACCAAAACAAGAGACTATGGGGAAATGGGAAATTTTGAGAAAATAATTATTAAGAAAGAGCGGGACAAGATCAGGAGGGAGACTTTAGGGAAGTTCTTTTTTGATTTGGCTAAGTTGGTTTTCGCCGCTATAGTATTGGGAGAAATACTCCTTTTGCAAGAGAATGTTTTTGATAAGAGTTGTTGGGTCATGATAATGACAGGTCTTAGTGTCACCTATTCATTAGCTTGGTTAGGAAATAAAATTTTAAAATAAAAGAATATGATATTAAATCCATTAAGTGCCCTATTCTTAGTAGTAGGAGTTATTACAGGTTTATTTATCGCTTGGCTTTACACGAAGCCCGGCAAGAAATGGCTGGACGAGTTATGATACCGTAGGGAGCGGGCCTGTGCCCGCCCTACTTATCTAGGGCGTCCAACAGATCATCATTCCTTATGCTTCTCCCCGCCTTCTTCACGCTCGCTTTTAAATCACCGATCCGGTAGCTAATGGCGATGCCGAAACCACGACTAAACATACGCTCGGTCTGCCGGATATGAAAGTCCGGATATCGCTCGTTAATCTGTATCGTCTTATGATCTCCCAGAAAATCTTGCGCCCGCAGCGTACAAGTCAATTTATCCTTCAAGAAGCTCTTTACCACACTCAAGCCGTAAAAATAAAAGCCGTACGAGTCCATCCCCACATTCGGCTCGGAACGCACGTACCCACCCGACAGGACAAAACGCCACCCGTACTTAAACTTCTGCGAGAAATCGACAAAAGCAGAGCCACAAAAGCCGGAATTACGCACATCCGTATCGTAAACCTCATTCCCCTCCTGCGCCCGTAAATCCAGATAATGCAACATGCTGTTCAGCGACACGCTTGTCCGGGGCGAAGGATTATAGCTTAGATAAAGGTTTCCTCCCGCTGCTTTCACGTCCACGAGATTATCATACGTACTATTCACCACATTCGCCGAATCAATGAACAGATACTCATCAATCACCCCTTTTCCCAAGGTGCAGAGCACGGAAGCTTGCACATTCAATTTCGTTCCGTAATAACTGTATGACGCCGAAAGACGATGATGTTTCTCCGATACCAATCCCGGATTTCCATACGAGATAGAGGTCCCAGACACGAACACCGTAGGATTCAAATAGCTGATATTCGGGCGACGTAAACGTAAGTTGTAAGCCAAGCGAAACAAACTCCGGTCATCCAAGCGGAAAGCGGAGGTCCAAGAAGGAACCCAATCCGTTACACGATAATTAAAATCCTTGCCTTCGCCTTGTTTATAAGTCACGTCCTGCCAAGTATGTTCCATACGAATGCCGGGGTTCAAGCTCCATTTACCATACTTAAATCCATATCCCGCATAGGCGGAGCATATATTCTGCACATGCCGATATTCCACCAAAGGCTGTAAATCTGCGGGTAACCAGACACCCTCATCCAACTCCTTTACCTCCGAAGTAGCGTGGCTCGTACTGCTACGCCGAATCAGCTTCAAACCGCCCTCGATGGAATGCGTACTTGTAAAAGGATTCACGTAATCAAGCTGGGCCGTATGCTCATGGGTGCGGGCATGACTGATTTGCCGGGTATAATCGGCCTCCAGTTGGGGTAACGAGACATTACCCATCTTATCCTTATCGTAAAACACGCTATAGATATCGTTCGGGATATAATCATACTGATAGGAAAGCGTTAGCATCTCTTCCTTATTTCGTTTGAATAAACGCTGATAATCCGCTTTTAAGGAGGCGCTACCCCATTCGTTCTTTTTACTCATATCCTCGTTATAAGCATAGATTTCTTCCCCCTCTTTATCAAGCCTGCTATAATGGCTATTCCAAATAGAGTTGCTGTTTCCGATATTCAAGTTTCCGGACAAGGAGATTAAATTCAATGTATCGATCTCGAAACTGCCTTCCAGACTTCCATAATGAGCCGGATATTTCACGTCTACGTCCGAGAGCATCCGGAGCTTCGCACCGTCTTCCGACTGAGTACGGAGATAATCTGACTCGCTCTCGGATGACTGTTGGCTAAACGTATAATTTCCGGAAAGCGATAATCGGCCATATTTCAGCGTAGCGAAACCACCGACACTCTTAAATAAGTTCATCACCGTAGTGTTTATACTCGCGTTATATCCCTCGAACTCCGCTCCTTTCGTCACGATATTCAAGATTCCGCTGACACCCTCCGCATCGTAACGGGCACCGGGATCTGTTATCACCTCCACTTTCTTGATCATGCTGGCGGGGATACTACGCAAGACCTCCTTGGGATTATTGGAGAACATATTCGAGGGACGCCCATTCATATAAATCTTAAAACTGGATTGTCCGTTTACCTTCACGTTATCCTCGCCATCCACGGTCACTAGAGGGACTTTCCGCAACATCTCCAGCAGGGTATAGGTTCTGGAATCCGGGTCCTCGGCGATACTGTAAGTAGTCTTATCCGCCTCCGCCTTTATCAAGGGTTTCACGGCGACAATGTTTATCTCGGGTAAGTCCTCGTTCAAATACAATGAATCGGGAGAGACGAGTTGGGCGGTCAACGTCGAGTTCCAGTTTCCCACAAGCCCTATCAAGGTCATCATCATCAGAAATCTTTTCATATCTGCATCTTATTTGATTTGTTTTCGGGCAAAAGTAGAGGCAACAGACAACAACAACATAAATAATCGCCGGATAAGTAGCTGACATTTCCATGACATCCGGTCATTTAGCTGGATTTATGTCTATTTCATCCCGAATCCTATCGAAAAGGATACTTTCCTTCTATAATATTTAGTACCTTCGAACGTTCTTTTTATGTTAATTCTAATCTAGCGAATAATGAATACACGACTATCGGCCAATCTATCTGTTTTGGGTACCTCCTTAATGCTGATTCTCTCGTTCAGCTTCGGTTTCCATAGTTATACGGAAGCTAAGAAAACGATCGTGACAGACTTGAACCAAGCGTTGCAACAAACGATCCTGCAAAATTCCCACCAATGGATGAGCCAAGATTCCATACGCACCTATGCCAATCTATCCAAGCATTTCGGCAATCCGGTATCCATAGAAAGTTATAACAAGGACTTTTCCGACGCATTGAGTTATACGCCCGACAAGAAGAAAACGGGAATCGTGATCCACGTACTCAATAAAGATCCTCAAACCGAAAACGCTCCCGCTAATGCCAACAAGAAACTCAACGAATATTATATCGCCAGCGATACGATTATCTGGGCATCATCCATAGCGAACAGCCCCAATGCTACCACGGATCATATCGGGATCTCATTCCAAGGGTACGCCAATTGCTCCACCTTTGCGGTTATCGGGCTATCGGACAAATCTTTGCCCGGCCTATTCCTCGGGCTTGCCTTTTTATCCGCTACCCTGCCCTTATTGCTTAAACGTTATAGAAAGGAGTTGATAATGCCTCAGCCTATCCATCCGGGAAAGACCATCTCTTTCGGTAATTTGAACCTTTCTTGCGAGACCGCCTCCTTCTATAAGGAGAATGAGGAGAAACTAAAACTCACCCCTCAGCAATATGCCTTGATGGAGATGTTTTTCCTATCGCCTACGCATATCTTGAACCGCTCGGATATCTGCGAAAGTTTATGGCCGGGAAAGATCAACGCCGACGAGACCTTGAACACCTTGATCCGAAGGCTACGGCCTTTAGTGGAGGAAAACAGTAACCTAAAGATCACGACAGACCGTGGACGAGCCTATGTGCTTGAAATAAAAAAGAGCGACCATCTCTGATCGCTCTTTCCTTTTTATCTAGATAGAATTAATATCTTCCACCGTCCCGGTTAGAACCATAACCGCCACCTCTGTTAGAGCCATAGCCACCGCCTCTGTTGGAACCGTAGCCGCCACCTCTGTTGTTATTGAAACGACCACCTCTGTCGCCTCTATCCTCTCTAGGTCTGGCTTCTGTTATATTGATGACTTTGCCGTCATAACTTGCTTGGTTTAACTCCTCGATAGCCTTTTTAGCTAGCTCATCATCGCTCAGCTCAACGAAACCGAAGCCTCTTGAACGGCCAGTTTCTCTATCCATAATAACTTTTGCTGAAGTAATCTCACCGTAATCAGCAAATAACAGTCTTAAGTCCTCATCAGAGATGTTGTAACTTAGATTTGAAATGTAAAGATTCATTTTGTAAACTTTAATTAAATGGTTAATTGAGCTGAGTATGTCGACTAAAAAAGTTTACCTAACAAATCAAGTTGTGAGCAAATACTTTCTAATACTAACTTAAATCAATCTCAAATATGCTGCGAATGTAATGGTTTTATTCGAGCATACAACTATAAATCCAATAAATTTCGAAAAAATATAAGAGCGGGGTCTGCCCGCCCCCCACGAAATTAGAATACGGTAACTTCTTGTCCCGCGGTATTCGCACGGATTAAATAATCGTACATCGCCTCGCAATACACCGGAGGCAGGTAGAAACGGCCCGGGTAGACTGCGCAAAGATTAATCTTCACGGTCACTTGACTGCCTGCCGGCAGACGGTCTATATAACTATAAACACGGTCGTCACGAATATCCTGATAATTCACTCCGGCGCTCAAGCTGTCCGTAACGGACTCATTCAAGAAACGGGTATTCAGTATTTCCCATCCAGCAGGGAAGATCTCCGATAATACCAAATTATTATATCCCCGGGCCGAAGGGTTCTTTACCGTAACCACGGCGGAGAAATTCGTACCTTGCTCCAATTGGGCGACATTGACCGGACTTCCGTTCAAGTCCACATAGCTAACCGCCAATGAGACACCGTTCGCATACGCTTTTTCCTCTCCCTGCTCCGGTATTCCCTCGGTTATGATACGGGCGAAGAGCGTAGATTTACCCGTGTTCTTCAACTCGACGCTCGCCGAGGTCCCCGCCTTATCCAATAAGGTCTCAGACCATATATTCTTATCCGTTTTCACCTGTCCATCCTTTCCGCCACAAGCGTACGTGAAATCCATGGCCCCGTCTACCCGATATTTAGCTAGGTAGTCCGACAAGGCAACTAAAGCGAATGCCGTAGATTGTGTGCTCAACCAATCATCCGAAGAAAGTTGTTTGGACAATTCTTCCACCAAGGTAGCGGCCTCCTTGCCTTTATCCAACAAGCAAAGCGTCATTAACTGGATGGATTGATCCCGGACATCACTGCCGAACGTCTCGTCATACTCGGAATAACCGGAAGGAAGAGCCGTCGTCTTGCTGATCAGGTCTTGAGCGACATCCTCACGGCCGACCAAGGCATAGGCGGAAGCTAGCGACCAGCGACTCATGGAGGTCAAATCTTTCATCTCTTTCAAGCGGTTCATGGCACCCATCTCCGGCGACCCGGCCAAAGCCAATACATACAGGCGATAGGCTTGGGTAGCCTCTTCCGAATCTTTATAATAAGAGGTAACCGGCTTCCAATTACGGGCTACCCGGCGTAGATTATTCAATACGCTTTGTTTCATGGCCTCGGGAACCAAGTAACCTTTCTTCGAGGCTTCCAGCAAGAAATGAGTAGCATAAACCGTACCCCAGCCATTGCTGCTCGTTCCACCCGGCCAATAGGCGAAAGCCCCATCTACGGTCTGGTAAGAGCGCAGACGGCGGATCACCTCTTTCACGGCCTCCTCCGTGGATTTCGCCTGTTGCAGGGTCAAATCCGTAAACGAGGAGATATAAAGCTGTGGGAATCCTTTCGAGGTGATCTGTTCCAGACATCCGTGCGGATAACCCAACAAATAAGATAGACGTGAGGATACGTTCACGGGGGCGATATCCGACACTTCTAAGGTCAACTGGTTCGTACCCGTGGCACCCGGCATAGCGACCGTCTCTTTCCAAGACTTGCCGGCCTCCAAGGTAGCGGCGGTAACTTTCACTTGCGGGCGGCGTACCGTACGGATCTCCAGCTCCGTCTCATAAACAGATTTATCCCCTTTACCCGTAGCGGTTATCGTTACCTTCCCGATCCCCGGGTTCTTCTTCACCCGGATACGGAACAAGGCTTGCTGATCCCCTTTTCGCTCGAAGCTCAAGCTCCTCGTCGTCTCGCCGACCACTTCCATATTCGAACTGCAAGCGATAGATACATTCACGGCTCCTACGCCATCCTCGGTAGCGAATACCGTAGCGGGTACTACCATCTCCTCGCCCACGCCGATCACCCGGGGCAAGGTTCCCAGCAGTATTACGGGCTTACGTACCATCACGCTCTTATCGGCATGTCCATAAGCCTCCCCGTTTCCGGCTACCACCATGATCTTGACACGCCCGTTATAATTCGGCATCTGATAGGTATGCCGGGCGGTCTTCCCCTTCTTCAGCAAGAATGGGCCGTCAAATCGCACCACGGGCTTGAAACGGTTCACGATCGCTTTCGGGCCTTTGTTCAGCGCATCGTCGCCGCCGATACTGAACAATTGCTCGATACGGCCGCCATAAGCGCCAACCACGTAGTTATACAAATCCCATGTATTCACGCCCAACGCTTCCCGGGCGTTAAACGCCTTCCAAGGCTCCGGCGTACGGAAACGGGTCAAGTCCAGCAAGCCCTCATCCACGATCGCCAGCGTGTAAGCCATCTCCTTTCCATTCTTCTCGGAGACGGATATGGTATAAGAGGCATCCGGTTTCAACTCGGCGGGAGATTGGATAACCGGGGTCAGATGGCTCTCCGGAGAAGTTACCGTGAACGGGACCACGCCATACAAGCGGATCGGCAAATCGTTCTTCGTAATGCCATGAGGCTGCAATAAGGTGATATAGACGTAAGCGTTCGGCTGCATATCTTTCGTCACATCCAGCCTCACGGTCGTTTGTTTATCCTCGCACGTATGTTCCGTCAAGGAAAGGACACGCACGCCGTTCTCTATACTGATAATCGCACGGCTTCCTTTCGTAGAGGGGAAGGTGACTACCATCTTCTCGCCGGGCGTATAACTATCCTTATCGGTCTTGAAACTAAGCATCGTGGCGGACTCGCTGCCATCGGTGTTACGTCGGCCCTCGTTATAAGGCCAGTCGAAATAACTCATCACTCCCGTAGAGTGCTTGCTCTCCTTATCTTTCACGGAGATGAAATACGTTCCCCACTCCTTATCCGGGAAAGAGAGCTGGAACGTACCCCGGCCGTCCCCATCCGTACGGACGGCAAATGTCTTTACCGGCTTATTGTAGGAATCCGATACGTAATTGGCCAGACCGCTACTGTTGGAGTCCCACCACCAATGCCAATAGACCTTATATACTTTCACATCTAATTCCGTATTCGCTTGCGGTTTCCCTAAATAATCAACAGAAGCGACCTCGTAGGTGTAATTGGTTCCGGTATTTAGTTGTTCCTTATCTTTCTGCGGAGACTTGATACCGGCATACCGGCGATAAGGCGAGTAAAGCATCCGATCCGCGTCGATACTGAAATCGCCGGATTCCTCATAGACCCGGGTCACTAGGTTTGCCAGCAACATTCCGGGAGCGGTAGAACCCAGCTCGAAGCGGGCTTGTACCGTGGCATCGCCCCGCTCATTGGTAACACCGGAGATCAGCTTGCTCTCTTCCGTATTAAATACACGGGAAGGATCGTCGAAATAGAACCCCTTATACCCCTCGAAGGTAGTCGGGGTGGCGATAAAGGTACCTTGTATATCATATTTCAAGTTACGGGCAATAGCTCCTTGCAGCCATTCCACATGCAGGCGGGCATCCATAGGTTCACCACGCAACAAGGTCTTCTCCGGCATGGATAAGGCGATCTTCAGGCGGTTCGGCTTGATGGACTCGATGCGTAAGCGCTTCGAGAAAGAGACCCCACCCACTTGCGCCTTCACATTCCACGCACCCGTGGGGGCATCCGCCTCGGTAACGAAATCGAAGACATAAAGCCCCAGCTCGCCACGGGTCTGTGTCTTACGGGCATACATTTGCCCTAACGGGTTGTACAGCTCCATCACCACCGGATGCTCTGCCGGCAATTGCTTCGCCCGGTCGTTCAGCATAAAGCCCAGATGCAACGTGTCACCCGGACGCCATACGCCCCGCTCGCCATAGATAAAGCCCTTGATCCCTTTCTGGACTACCTCGCCCGATACATCGAACGAGCTGAGCGAGAGAGCCGATCCGTTATCCACCCGCAGATAGGAACGTTGGGTTCCCTGTGAGGCGATCAGGTAGAACGGACGTCCCGAGGAGAGATCCAGCCGTACCTGTCCCTTGTCATCGGTCGTGCCCGAGGCCAACGCTTGGTGTTGGTAATTATAGGCGGTAACCGTAACTCCTCGCTCCGGCTCCGTATTCTGTATATTATGCACCAACACGGTCATATCATTATCCTGCCCCAGCATGGCGACCAGTCCTAAATTAGTAGCCAAGACATTCTTTCCCTCCACCTTATTAAAATAATAACTGTCCGAGCAAGGATCATCCCGTTTCTCCCAATTATAATCAGACCAATCATATTGGCGATAATAGTAATACCCTCCCTCGTCAAAACGGGCGGACTCTTCCTTGAAACGGATCTCATCCGAGGCCAAGATCTGTTCCTTCGAGAGGACCACCGTATCATTCCCGCAAGGATAAACAGACAAAGGCCGGTCAAACGAAAGCTCCAGACGGTAGATAGCGCCCGGTTCCGGCTCGATCAACCGCTTTAAATCGACCGCGAACGTATTCCACCGGGACAGGTCAAGACCCTCCTCATCCAAGAAGATCGTCTTACGGGCGATCAAGCGCCCGACACGCATTAACTCCCCGGACTCATCCAAGTTGTTCGATTGCAGGAACTGACCGATATTCTGCTCCAATATTTTGATAACGCTCACCGTAACCCCTCGCAAATAAATCGCTTGGAAAGGAACGGATAATTGCGTGGATTGCGGGATGATCACTCCTTTCCCGATAAAACGGACGTTAGGTTTCTGCTCGTTGGCTACCACTTGACGCACGACGGCCTCTTTTAGGTTCAAGCCGCTCTTACTGCGGATGCCTTGGTTCAGATGGATGTTCATCGCACCCTTCTCTCGCAAGTCGGCGTCCGGATATAGGCGTAGCTTGTTGCCATCCACGTTTACGGTCTCCGAGGTATTTCCGGCGATAAAAGCCAAGCCTCTCATATCTTGGGCCGAGTCCAATAATTTCGTGAAAGCGACCTCCACGTAGCATTCCGGCTCAGATACATATACCACGTCGTATACAGAGAAATCATTCTGATCCGGAATGTTCACCGTCACTACATCGGCCTTTTCCACGCCTAGTTTATTCGAAGAGACGGAAAGCCTAAGTGTCCGTTCCCCCTCCATCCCGGCGGGAACATTGGTCAAGGTTACCTCATGTTTCTTCCCATCCGGGCTGTGTTGCCAAGTAGCGTCTACCTTCTCCGAGAAATCCACCAACGACTCCACGGTCCCCGGAGATTCCTTATCCGGCGTGAAAAGCACGGCTGTCAGATCGTACCCATTCTCGTTTTTCTTGTTGATATCCATCGACTCCAGATTCCCCCGAAGAGCTAAAGGGAGCGTGGTAAAACCAAAAGCGAACCGCTTATCCTTACCTTCCGCCTCAAACCATTCGGACAAATCGGCGTTCACCTGATAAGAGGTGTTTCGCTCAAAGCCTTTCTCCGGCTTGAATACCAACGTCCGGTTATTCTCGAAAGCCCATCGTCCCGGCACATCGGGCTTGAGGCGCACGAGTTTCCCCAATCGGTCCGCCTTTAACCGCTCCGCCGGGATCTCTTGATTAAAGATCAAGTAAACGGGAGAATACCGGGAAATCTTCCCGGTAGTGAACGCCTCTACATTCGGATTATAAGGAGGGAGATCTTGATCCGCAGGGCTTGTCGTATGACAACTTGTCAAGAGAGACAAGAGACAAAGCACGCAGAATAAACCGATAGACCGTATCATACACATGAATGTTTAAATGGTTAATCCACAAATGTACATAAATTATACCAAGATGCAATGATCTATCCGTATATCTCCTTTTTAAACAATCACTTCTCGAATATATTCGCTATATTTGCGTTCAATGAAACATCTAAGATTGTAAAACAAGATCATGCCCAAGAAACTACACAAGGAAATCCCCATCGACTACGCCGTCTGCCAGCAACAAGATTGCCCTCGGGCCGAGAAGTGTCTGCACCAGATCGCCTACCGGCCGCTCATCGAACAACCGGCAACCGTATTACGGCTGCTGAACCCCACCCTCTGTACCCGGGATGGGGCTTGCCCCTACTTCCGAGACTCCGCTCCCGTCACCTACGCACGGGGTTTCACCGGAATGCAGAGCCGGATGTTCCCGGCGCAATACCAGCAATTCATGTCGATACTCATGTCCCATTTCGGACGTAACCCCTACTTCGAGCGGCGAAGGGGCGAATTTCCACTCTCACCTAAAGAGCAAAGGATCGTGCTAAACGCCTTGCGAAGGGTCGGAGTGACGGAAGAGCTAAGGTTCGATCATTATGAGGAGAGTGTCAATTGGTATGATTGAGGCAGTACTCCTTATAAAGTACCGCAATACTCAGCCGGACAGTACCGCAGTACTTCGTAAGGAGTACCGCAGTACTTTGCGCACAGTACTACAGTACTTCCTACGGAGTACTGGCAGATGCCTCAGCCATCTATCCAAGTCGCTATTACCGAGGCCGGGACGAGTGCCATGGCGCCTCCTCGCATCCCTCTTGGGGATCGGCGTGGCGGCGTGGTGTGTCATGTATGGCATCGTGCCCCGGCAATTATTTCCCGCCCCCTGCTCTACCTTATTATATTCGGCCGAGGGCGAGCTTTTAGGCGCACGTATCGCACCGGACGGGCAATGGCGTTTCCCGGCGGCGGATAGCTTGCCTGATAAATTCGTGGATTGCTTGCTCACGTATGAGGATAAACGGTTCTTTTACCATCCCGGTATAGACCCCGCCGCCATCTTCCGGGCGATCCGCTTGAACGGGAAAGCGGGGCGTGTGGTGAGCGGAGGAAGTACCTTGACCATGCAATTGGCACGCATAGCGAGAGGGAACCAAGACCGGACCTTCTACGAGAAAACGATCGAGATGTGCTGGGCGCTCTTTCTAGAAACCACCTATAGCAAACAAGAGATACTGAACCTCTATGCCTCGCACGCTCCCTTCGGGGGAAACGTGATCGGGCTGGAGACCGCCGCATGGCGTTATTTCGGGCGAAGCGCCTCCGAGCTATCGTGGGCCGAGAGCGCTACGCTGGCCGTCCTTCCCAACTCCCCCGCCTTGATCCACCCCGGGAGAAACCGGAAACAACTGAAGGAGAAGCGGGATCGCTTATTGGCTTCCCTTCAAAAGAAAGGTATATTGGAAGAGACTGAATACGAGCTGGCCTGCATGGAGCCACTTCCCGAAGCCCCTCTCCCTTTACCTAATGATGCCCCGCATCTGTTGGAAAGACTGGCCGCAGAACAACCGGGGCAACGCATCCAAACCTCCGTCCGCCAAGCCCTGCAACGACAGACACAGGCCCTCGTAAACCGTTATGCCCGTGAATACAGTTCCAACCATATCTATAATCTGGCGGCGATCGTAGCGGACGTGGAGACCGGGGAGGTATTGGCCTACGCCGGAAACGCTACCTATCCGGCCGACGAGCGGCGGGGGAACCAAGTGGACATCATTACCTCGCCCCGCAGCACGGGAAGCATCCTCAAGCCCTTCCTGTATGCCGGTATGCTGCACGACGGGCTGTTGCTCCCCTCTATGCTGGTATCGGACGTGCCCTTGAATATAAATGGCTTCTCCCCCCATAATTACAACAAGACATTCTACGGGGCGGTACCGGCCCATGTAGCCATAGAGCGCTCCTTGAACGTGCCCTTGGTGCGTATGCTCTCCCAGTATAATACCGGACGCTTTATGTCTTTGCTGAAATCGTGGGGAATGACTACCTTACGTTTCTCCGAGGAACATTACGGGGCTTCCTTGATCTTGGGAGGGGCCGAGGGAACCTTATGGGATCTTTCCGGCATGTATGCCTCCATGTCTCGTGTGCTTAAACATTACCGTATTTACAACGGACGCTATAATCCGGCGGATATCCATCCGCTGACTCCCTTTCCTGCGGAGAGGAAGGAACCCATCCGTTCCCTTACCGATAGCCGGCTCACCGATAAGGCGCTCCTTTCCTCCGCGGCCCTGTGGTACACGTTCGAGGCGATGTCCGCCCTGAACCGTCCCGAGGAAGAGGCCGACTGGCAACAATTCGAGTCGATGAAACGGATCGCGTGGAAGACCGGGACGAGTTACGGGGGACGAGACGCTTGGGCGATCGGCACGACTCCCCGCTACGTCGTCGGCGTATGGGCCGGTAACGCTTCCGGCGAGGGCCGTCCAGGACTTACGGGTGTCGGCAACGCCGCCCCGGTCCTTTTCGATCTCTTTTCCCTATTGCCCGGTAGCGAATGGTTCGACCTGCCCTACGATGAGACGCTTCCCCTGGCGATCTGCCGGAACAGCGGACATAAAGCCTCGCCCTACTGCGAGCAAACGGACACCTTATACATGCCGCTGTCCGGCAATAACACGGGGGTCTGCCCCTACCATAAGCTCGTACATCTATCGGCGGACGGACGGTACAGGGTCAATAGTTCCTGCGAGTCTGTCGACCGGATGATCAGCCGCCCGTGGTTCGTGCTTCCTCCCGCGCAGGAGTATTACTACCGCAACTATCACATCGATTATATCCCGCTCCCTCCGGTAAAACCCGGCTGCGGGCAAGACCAGAACCGCCAGATCGAACTGATCTATCCCGAGCATAACGCCATTCTCTACCTTCCGAAAGGCTTCTCCGGAAAGTCCGAGAAATTTATCTTCAAGGCCGCCCACGCCCGCCGTGACGCTACGATTTACTGGCATCTGGACGAAAGCTATCTGGGAGAGACCACCGATAATCACCAGATCAGTTGCTCCGTGAGCCAAGGAAAACATCTCCTTACCCTCATCGACAACGAGGGGAACCAGAAGAAAATACAATTCGAGGTCAAGTAAAGCATCCGTTAAGCCTTGACCTTGACCCAAACAGCCAATTTGCCTCCCTTGACAAGGAAACGGCCTTTCCCTTCCTCATCAATCGCCACGGTATCTTTTACCGAGCCTGTGATCTCATGCCATACCTCGCCTTTCCGGTTCTCCCCCACAGACATTGTTTTCTCTCCATCTTCCCCGTTCGAGATAACCAACGCCAAGCCCGAATCAGCATGTCCCGAATCTCCCAAGCGTACGAAGCCAATCGTGTTCGGATGATCAAAATAATCCACCTCTTCCCCGTACGCATATTCTTTCCGGGCACGCAATAGCATATCCAATACCTTACGATGGGGAGATTTCTTTCCTTTTACGCCATAATAATCCCCATAAAAGATACACGGATACCCTTTCTTCATCAACAGGATCAAACCGTAGGCGGAAGGTTTGAACCAATCCTTTACCTGCGACTCCAAAGAACTGTTTTTCTGGGAATCATGGTTATCCACGAAGGTGACGGCTTGATCCGGGCATATCTCGACCAAGGTCCCTTTTAATAGATCGCGTAAATCATAGTCACGACCTTTCTCGGAAGCCTCATTCAAGTTATAATGTAAGGCTACGTCAAACAAATCCACGTTATATTCTACTTGCGACAGGTAAGCCTCCAACGATTCGGTATCGTTTTTCCAATATTCCCCGACAGCGTAGAAACCCTCTCCCCGATCCGCTCTCACCGCCTCCAGAAAATGCTTGATAAACTGGTCGTTCATATGCTTGATCGCATCAAGGCGCATACCGTCCAAGTTTAGTTCGTTCGATACCCAGATCCCCCAGTCCTGCATCTCACGCACGACTTCAGGGTTATCGAAATCCAGATCGGCGAACATGAGATAGTCGTAATTTCCATTCTCATCATCGACTCCCTCACTCCAATGTTTTCCCTCTCCCAGAATCTGGAATATACCTTCCTTCTTGCGGGACACATCATAGTCCGTCCCGGAGAAATGAAACCAATGCCATTTAAAATTAGAATACATATTGCCACGCCCCGGGAAGTCGAAGCCGGTCCATCCCTCTATCTCATGGGGTTCGCTGGTAGCGTTTTCCCGTTGCCCAGGATCTACCTCTTGCGCCATAAACCACTCGGTATAATCGGCTCCCGCCTTATGGTTCATCACGGCATCCAGATATACGCCAATCTGGTTCCGGTGAAGTTCCTCGATCATTTCTTGAAGTTCCTGTTTAGTTCCATACTTGGTGCGTATGGTCCCTTTTTGGTCGAACTCCCCCAAATCATATAGATCATAGGTTCCATACCCCTCGTCCGCTTGCTCATGGCCTTTGTAAGCGGGTGGGATCCATACGGCGCTGATCCCGATCTCATGTAAATGCGAGGCGTCATCCTTCAGCCGTTTCCACAGCATTCCATCGTTCGGCAGATTCCATTCGAAATACTGCATCATTACTCCATTTTCCATATGTTTCTTCTATTTGTTGATAAAACAACACTTCCCAAGCGTCATAAGTTGCTGAAACTAACCACCACATCCTTTTGTTATAGTAAAAAACTAAAGAATAATAAGATGGATTCAAAGCATGTTACAGAGAGTACGTCCGGTCAAGAGGACATTCAAAAGACTTGGTGGAAAGAAGCGATTATATATCAAATCTATCCCCGTAGCTTTCAAGACAGCGATGGCGACGGAATCGGTGACTTAAACGGTATTACCTCCCGCTTGGATTATATACAAAGCTTGGGTGTGGATATCATCTGGTTAAACCCGATCTTTCTCTCTCCCAACGATGATAATGGCTACGACATCAGCGACTATCGGGAAATCATGCGGGAATTCGGTACGATGGAAGATTTCGACCGCCTCCTGAAAGAGATTCATAAACGGGAGATGCGACTGGTACTGGACTTGGTAGTAAACCATACCAGCGATGAGCATCCTTGGTTCGAGGAAGCCCGTAAATCCAGACATAATCCCTATTATAATTATTACCATTGGTGGCCGGCCGAGAAAGGTGAGCCTCCCTTGCGCCTCAGCTATTTCGACGAGGAAGGTAACGCTTGGATGTATAACAAGCCAACCGACTCATATTACCTGCATTATTTCTCCCGGAAACAACCCGACTTAAATTGGGAGAACCCGGAGATACGCCAAGAGATTTTCGATATGATGCGCTTCTGGTTCGATAAAGGGATAGACGGTTTTCGCATGGATTCTATCTCTCTTATCGCCAAAGATCCCTCATTCCCTCTCATAGATTCCAAGAAATATCCGGATATATTTTCTTTCTATGCCAAAGAGCCTCGCCTGCACCTCTATCTTCACGAGATGAATCGGCAGGTATTAAGCAAATACGATTGTATGAGTGTTGGAGAAGGTTCGGCCGTGATGGTAGATGATGTCGCTAAATTTGTCGATCCGGCCCGGGAAGAGTTGAATATGCTTTATCATTTCGACGCCGCCCGCATCCGGAATACAACCCTACCGGACAATCCGGAATCCGGTATAGACTATAGCTTGATCGCCCTAAAGAAGATGTTTACGGAATGGGATAAGGCGATAGATAAGGGTTGGCCCTCGATCTACTTGGGTAATCATGACCAGCCCCGTATGGTCAGTCGCTTTGGTAGCGATAAGGATGAGTTCAGGGCCTTGTCCGCTAAGATGCTTATTACTTTTCTGCTTACGATGAGAGGAACGCCTTATTGGTTCGCCGGGGACGAGATAGGTATGCGTAACATTCGGTTCGACCGTATCGAGGATTATAACGATATCGATACGATCAACCGCTATAAGAAAGCGAAAGCAGAGGGTAAAGATCCGCAGGCGGTATTGGACGAACAGAAAGAGACCGGACGAGACAACGCCCGCACTCCTTTCCAATGGGATCGCTCGCCGGAAGCGGGATTTACGGCAGGAACCCCTTGGTTAAAGGTAAATCCGGATTATACTTGGATAAACGTAGCGGACGAAGAAAAAGATCCGACCTCCATACTTAATTATTTTAAGAAAGTAGTCAGTTTCCGTAAGGAGAATCCGAGTTTGATTTATGGCAGTTATCATTTGCTGGATGCGGAGAATCCCCAATGCTATATCTTCTTACGCAAGACTGGGGCCGACACTTATCTGATTATGCTCAATTTCTCCCCCAAGGCGGCAATCTCCACTCCGGGGATAGATATGAGTAACGCACACGTCCTATTGGACAATTACGGGGACCGAAGTCATATGGCGCCTCAAAAAGATATCACGCTCCGTCCTTTCGAAGCGATTGTCTTTCAATTGAACCATCCCGTCTATGAATCCTTCATCGATTCGCTAGATCTTTTGGAATGATTCGTTAAAAAGAGATACAAAGCGCAACCAAAAACTTTTCGGATGTGTTTAAATACAAAACATCAGAACTTTTAAATAAAATATAAAACTATTCGTTATGGGATTTATTTGGTCTATTATCATCGGTATCGTTGCCGGCTATCTGGCTGGTAAGATTATGCGTGGAGGAGGTTTCGGGGTCATTGTTAATTTGATCCTAGGTATTATTGGAGGTGTATTGGGTGGCTGGGTATTCAGCTTACTAGGCATATCGGCCGGTGGTATCTTAGGAAGCTTGATAACCTCTACGGTCGGAGCTATTTTGTTATTATGGATCGGCTCGCTATTCAACAAATCCAAAGAGGTTTAAGAAGGCGTGCTCAATTATCAAATCATATATTACATGGCAACAAGATCTCACGAAACTTTAGTTACGGCATAATATAATGTAAAAGGCAGTCCTTGCCGGACTGCCTTTTTATTTAGATCGTTTCCACTTTTTCTTTAGGTAAAACCCATTTCAATACCAGATAACCGCAAAGACCGGATATAAACGATCCCGTGAATACACCCAGCTTCGCCTGATTCAAGAGATCGGCACCCGCCGCCGTACTACCGTCAAAGGAAAGATTCGCTATAAACAAAGCGACCGTGAAACCGATTCCTCCCAACATGGATACTCCAAATAAATTACGCTTGCTCATGCCTGTAGGCATGGAGGCAAATGGCGTACACGCGAACAAGTAAGAGAAAGAGAATATACCTAATGTCTTTCCTACAAATAGGCCCACGAACACTGCCAACGGAACATTAACTAATGTCTGGGGTTGGATATCCCCGAATGTCACACCGGCATTCACGAAAGCGAATAAAGGAAGTATCACATAGTTTACCAAAGGATGCAACTTATCAGCGATGGTCTGCAACGGACTGATCGTTTTATCCGCCAACGTATGGATGTTATTCAATACCTGAATTTGTGTAGGCGTAAGCACTTCCGCTTTACGGGACTGACGAACCTCGGTATAGTCCAGCATATTCAAATACCCGGTCATATCACACGTGAAATCATCTAGCTTAACAACCGGACGGGCAGGAACCGTAAAGGCGATCAACACGCCAGCGATTGTCGGATGGATTCCTGACTCCAGAAATAGCAACCAAACGATAAAGCCACCGATATAGAAAAACAATCGGTTGTGTACCCGGAACTTTCCTCCCACATACAACAAAGCGAGGACTATCAGGGATATCAACAAAGGCTCGAAAGCGATATGCCCGCTATAAAACAGGGCGATAATTATGATACCTCCAATATCATCCACCACAGCCAAGGCGGTCAAGAAGATACGCATGCTCAACGGCACCCGCTTCCCCAACAAGCCCAATACGGCCAAGGCGAAAGCGATATCCGTAGCCATTGGAATAGCCGCCCCGTTTACCTCGGGAGGCGTATTACATACTAACATATAAAATAAGACCGGCACGATCATTCCACCACAGGCGGCGATAATAGGCAATAGCGCCTTCCGCACGGAACTCAACTCACCGATCAATACCTCTTGCTTGATCTCCAGACCGATCACGAAAAAGAAAACCGCCATAAGGGCGTCGTTCACGAAAGCCAGCATAGACATAGTCTCGCCATGATGCGCGAAGAAGTTAAACTGCCCGGCTTGCAGATCGATTGGAAAAGCTAATAACTGGTGATACCTATCTGCCCAAGGCGAATTGGCCAAGACCATAGCAACGATGGTAGCGGCAAACAATAAAAGACTAGCGTTCGGCTTCTGTATAGCGAAGCGACGCAACGGTTTAAGGATAACATTAATCGTACGGTCCATAAATAATAAGTTAGATGAAGGTCTTCAACAATTGATCGTACTATGACTATTCCCTTTCCCTCCCAAGAGGGAAACGGGATATCATCTTGAAATACCTTCAAGTGTTTTTTCTATTAATTGACAGCTTTGGCTTTTCCTGCTTGCTCCAGGTTATAAGCGCTGCGTGTGAGTTTCTCTACCCAGATGACAAAGATACCAGTTAAAATTAAATTAAACACAATAGTTAACACAGAAATTATCAACATAGGGCCACCTAATCCATATCCCAAGGCTATGAAAATAACGCCGGCTCCTACCTCTCCACGGGTAAACATACCGATAGACAGCGCCAAACGCTCCCGTTTCATCCGGTCACGGTAGAAAAACAAAGGAAATAGTTTACCGATATTGGATAAGAATGAGACGATTACGACGTGTAAAGCGATCATCGACCATGACATCATCGGCTGGGAACCTGTCACCGTAGTTACTTCCGCCGCTTGCTGAGCGAAATCCACGCCCATAAACACCGGCATGCTCACTCCGACAAGGAACATAAAGAGATAAGAGATAAAATCGGACACTTGATGCTCGATCTTGGTATCGATATGCTTATGCCGCATGATCATACCTACGACAAACGCAGGTAAAAGTACCTCGATATGGATGCTAGCCTCCTCCCCGTACATATGTTTCGATACCAGATAAATCACTTGCGTGATACCAAACGTCACGACAGCATAGAACAAGATGGCTTTCCAGTCTTGACGTACATTATAATATCCCATTTTCTTCCAACCCAGAATCAAGAGCAATACCACAACCAGAATAATGACTCCCAATTGCCAGCGCAAGCCGATCATCATGATTTGCAACGGGATCATCAACAGGATCGTATCCAAGTCGTCGAAGATCGCCAATACCTGTACCTTCTTATACACCCAAGAGGCTTTTAGCCCGGCGGCGGCCAACATCGTAAACAAGATACCCGCCGAGGTAGGCGCGGCGAACCGGCTTAGCAACAGGTTCTCCTTCCAAGCGTCCCAACTTCCCCATAAATCGCCCGGAAGCAAGACAAACATATAATATAAAGCCACGAATATCCACGGAAACGCAGCCGTAGCCATCGCTATGAAATAATCTTCGGTATAAGACTTCCACCGGGTCTTATCAATCTCGAACTCACGCCCCACATTAATCATGATAAACGCAAGGCAAATAAACAAAAATGTATTAGAGATCGTCTTTACCAGCGAATACTGTTCCCCCACCATAGCGGGAAGCATTTGCGACACGACCAAACCCAACACTAGAAAAAAAGAGAATAAAAGAACTTTTTTCATTCAGATAAAACTATATTAATATTTACACAATAAAATGCAGGGGCAGGGTTCCTCATGAGCCTTGTCTCTACAAAAAACAATTGAAAATTGAATTAGTTGATCGCTTGCTACTCTTTTAGATAAGCGGTCTCAACCTTTAACAAGCGATTCTTGAGGCGTTCGGCCTCCCCTTTACGGATACGAAGCGTCATCTCGCAATCCATCTCGAACTTCTGTGAGATGATAGCGGGGTTATCCTCTTTTACGATACGCATGATCCCGTTCAGGTATGGGTATTCGAAAACGACCGTGATGTCCTCGTCTACCGTACGTTCCTCGATCTCTGCGGCGGCGATAGCCTCGGCGGCGGCCGTGCGATAAGCGACGATCAGCCCGCTGGTTCCTAACTCGATTCCACCAAAGTAACGTACTACGACAATCAATAAATCGGTCAGCTCATTCGAGTTGATCTGTCCGAGGATCGGTTTCCCGGCCGTGGAAGAAGGCTCCCCGTCATCGTTGGCCCGGAACGTCTGCCGCTCTGGACCTAACATATACGCCCAGCATACATGGCGGGCATCATAATATTGTTTACGGTATTTCTCCAGTTGCTCCTTCACCTCTTCTACCGTACGCACGGGGATAGCATACGAGATAAAGCGGCTGCGCTTCTCGGTATAATATCCCTCGGCTACTTGCTTGATGGTCTTGTAACTGTCGTCTGCCATAAATCAATCCGGTATTTTAGTGTTAGACACTTCCTCCCGGTACGCCCGGAAATCTTTCATGATCTCTTCGATCTCCTCGATGAAATAAGGATCTTTCACCTTATTCCTCACCTCCTCATAATAGGTCTCTATGGCAGCCAACGCACATACGTCCTGCCCTCTCAGCACGAAGTAAGGTTCCTCCTTCTCCACGCACTGCTTGATCATTTGTATAGGATTCTTCATTTTTTCTTATTTGCTATATCTAACTCTTCTTTCAAGAACGGAGCCGTAAACCCGACGCCACTCTTCGCTAAAGCCTCCGGAGTCCCTGTGAAAAGGACGTTACCTCCACGGCGACCGCCCTCGGGGCCCATATCGATCAAGTAATCGGCGCTTTTGATAACATCGAGGTTATGTTCGATAACGATGATCGTGTTGCCTTTATCCACCAACTTGTTCAATACCCCCAGCAAGACCCGGATATCCTCGAAGTGCAGACCGGTGGTAGGTTCATCCAATACATAAAGCGTCTTTCCCGTATCCCGCTTCGCCAGCTCGGTAGCCAGCTTGACACGTTGGCTCTCGCCACCGGATAAGGTAGTAGAGGGTTGCCCCAACTTGATATATCCCAGACCTACATCTTGCAGGACCTTGATCTTGGATAAGATCGTCGGGATATTCTCGAAGAACTCCACTGCCATATTAATCGTCATATCCAAGATATCCGCAATTGATTTCCCACGAAAACGAACCTCTAGGGTTTCCCGGTTATATCGCTTGCCGTGACAATCCTCGCAAGGCACCAGCACGTCCGGTAGGAAATTCATCTCGATCGTCTTATAGCCATTTCCCTTACAGGTCTCGCACCGTCCGCCCGATACGTTAAAAGAGAAACGTCCCGGTTTATACCCTCTCACCTTCGATTCCGGAAGTTCCACGAACAGATTCCGGATATCCGAGAATACCCCCGTATAGGTAGCCGGGTTGCTCCGGGGGGAACGACCGATCGGAGATTGATCCACATTCACGATCTTATCGACATGCTCGATTCCCTCGATGACGTCGTATGCCAAGGGGTCTTCCAGCGAGTGATAGAAATGCTGGCTCAAGATCGGTTGCAGCGTGCGATTTATCAAGGTAGACTTTCCGCTACCCGACACACCCGTGACGCAAATAAGCGTACCCAAGGGAAAAGACACGTCCACATGCTTCAGGTTATTGCCACTGGCTCCCTTGATCGTAATAAACTGCCCGTTGCCTTTCCGACGCTCGGCAGGAACGGCTATCTCCGTGTTTCCATTCAGATAGGAAGAGGTCAAGGTATCTACACGCAACATCTCCTTGGGCGTTCCCTCAAAGACGACCTCACCACCCAGACGGCCCGCTTTAGGCCCCATATCCACCACGTAATCGGCACTCAGCATCATATCCTTATCATGCTCCACGACGATCACGGAGTTTCCCGTATCACGCAATTGCTTCAAAGAGTTAATCAGACGGACGTTATCCCGCTGGTGCAAACCGATACTCGGCTCATCCAATATATAAAGTACATTCACCAATTGGCTTCCGATCTGGGTAGCCAAACGGATACGCTGGCTCTCGCCACCAGACAAGGTAGCGGAACCCCGGTTCATGGAAAGATAATCCAATCCCACATCCAGCAAGAAGCGCAGGCGGGAGCGTATCTCCTTCAATATCTCCGTAGCGATCCGAAGCTGTTTCGGGTCCAGCTTCTCCTCGATACCCTCCAGCCACTCGTATAATTCCGAGATATCCATGGCCGACAACTCGGCGATATTCTTTCCCGCTATCCGGTAGCTCAACGCCTCCTTATTCAACCGCCAGCCGTTACATTCCGGACAAGTGGCCATCTTGATGAATTGTCCCGCCCATTTCTGCGCCGAGGCGGATGCCTCGCTCTCCTGTTGCATCAAGATATACTTGGCGACTCCCTCATACGACAAGAAATAGTTAGACGATCCTAACGAGTCATTCTTGATCTGCAACCGCTCATCCGTACCATTCATGATCTCGTCCATCGCCTCCTCGGGAATATCCCGTATAGGCGTCTTGATCGTCACGCCATGCTTTTGGCAAAGCGCCTCGATCTGCCAAAATATCAACGAATTCTTATACTTACCCAAAGCGACGATGCCACCGCTATATATACTTAAGGATGGATCGGGAACGATCTTGTCCATATCCAACAAATTGACCTGTCCTAAGCCTTTACATTTCGGACACGCTCCTTGAGGGGAGTTGAACGAGAAATTATGCGGAGCCGGCTCACTGTAAGACAATCCGGTCACCGGGTCCATCAAGCGACGACTATAATGGCGAACCTCGTTAGTCTCGGCATCCAGTATCAGCACAAGGCCATCGCCTTGCTTCATGGCGATCTTCAAGCTCTCTTTCAAACGACGCTCGTCTGCCTCGGAGACAATCATCTTATCGATCACTACCTCGATGCTGTGCATCTTATAACGATCCAGCTTCATCCCATGGAAGATCTCTTTCAACTCGCCATCGACACGGACGTTCAGATATCCTTTTTTACGTATCTGCTCGAAAAGTTCCTTATAGTGCCCCTTACGATTACGGACCAACGGAGCCAAGAGATACGTTTTTTTCCCGTTGTACTCATCCAAGATCAGCCGTAAGACTTGATCCTCGGTATATTTCACCATCTTCTCCCCGCTCAAATAGGAATAGGCCTCTCCCGCCCTAGCGTAAAGCAAACGGAAAAAGTCATAGATCTCGGTAGTCGTACCGACAGTGGAACGAGGATTCTTATTGGTTGTCTTTTGCTCAATGGAGATAACCGGACTCAGGCCCGTTATCTTATCCACATCGGGTCTCTCCATATTCCCTAAGAAATTCCGGGCGTAAGCCGAGAATGTCTCCACATACCGCCTTTGTCCCTCGGCGAAAATCGTATCGAACGCCAATGAGGACTTGCCGCTACCACTCATGCCGGTAATCACCGTCAACTTATTCCTCGGAATCTCTACATCTATATTCTTCAGATTATGAACACGTGCGCCAAGTATGGATATGCGCCCGCCTTCCAATGCCTGCTTATCTTTTATCATCTTTTACCTATCTGGTTTTAGGGGCCGTAAAGATACGAAAAAAACAGAAGCCAATCAAACTTTCCAGCAAATCATAGTGTAATCTCCGCCACTTCCTCCAGCCTGTTTGTTCCCTACGGGAAGACCTCGCAGTATCCACTGTAGGAACTAGAGTTTCTATTTATCCTTCACCTCTGGCTGGGGAGAAGGAGCCTGCATGTTCTCATAAAACCTTTTTTTCTCCTCGTTACTTTTTTGGACAAGGCTTGTCACATATACCGTAAATATTGGAAACATCATCATGCCCAAAGCAGCCAATACGACCGAAAGGACTCGCCCCGTAACCGTAATAGCGGATATGTTAGAGCCAACCGTTGTCACATCCATAAACGCCCACCATAGAGCGTCCCCATAATTAGCCACCAACGGGTTCACCTTGTGCTCCAAGACAAAAAATATAAGACTTGAGAAATAAACCGTGGCCAGCAACATCGTCAAGTAAGAGACAAACAAGCCCGACGCCTTATTGTACGACAACCATCCCACCACGATCGCCAACGCATACCCACCCCGTACCAAAGGAACGAAACGTAAGAAATAACTAAGCTCGGGTGAGGTGATAATATGATAATATTCTATTATATTTTGGTAAGGGATCGCTACGAGCAAGAAAATAAAGTGCGTTCGCAAATAACGTAATTTATCTTTCGACAGGAAAAATTCCAAAACAAAATCGAAAAGAAAAAACAAACAGATCCATAATTGAATCTTCTTATAAGAAGTTTGCGTGTAAAAGGGAATATTCTTAAATGTATCGATGGAGATACTGATAACCAAGAACAGCGACAGCAATAGTATAATGATATGTAACACACCATATACTCCCTTCTTTCTCAATGCGAAATCAAATACGGCCATTTTCATAAGCGTTACTATTTATTTAATTATAATCCTTTTCATTTTGGTTTATGACAACAAACCTCATATACCATTTGTTTAAACAGCGAAATGTGTTAATTAACCAAGTTTTACGTAGCAAAAACAAAACATCTTCTTTGATTCGCTGTTATAAACTCAGACTTAAACGAGAGAAGTAATTCTCATTTTTAAAACATAAATCTATGGCAAATATCAACAAGACAGTAAAGCTAGGTGTGTTTACCCTAGCAATCATGAACGTGACGGCAGTAGTATCTTTACGCGGACTGCCAGCAGAAGCCGTATACGGACTAAGTTCGGCTTTCTATTACTTATTCGCGGCAATCGTATTCTTAATCCCGACCTCTTTGGTGGCAGCGGAATTAGCGGCAATGTTCCAAGACAAACAAGGTGGTGTATTCCGTTGGGTAGGTGAGGCCTATGGAAAACGTCTAGGCTTTCTGGCTATCTGGGTTCAATGGATTGAAAGTACGATCTGGTATCCGACAGTATTAACTTTTGGAGCCGTATCCATCGCCTTCATCGGTATGGATCATCCCGAAGATATGCTACTGGCGAATAACAAATACTACACATTAGCGATCGTGTTAATTATTTATTGGCTGGCTACATTTATCTCACTAAAGGGATTGAGTTGGGTTGGAAAAGTAGCGAAAATCGGAGGTATGGTAGGTACTATCATCCCAGCGGCGTTACTCATCATTTTAGGTATCGTATACCTAGCGACTGGCGGGCATTCCAATATGGATTTCCACAGTAACTTCTTCCCCGACTTCAGTAAATTCGACAACTTAGTCTTAGCCGCAAGTATCTTCCTTTTTTACGCAGGTATGGAAATGGGCGGTATTCACGTGAAAGACGTTGACAATCCTTCTAAAAACTATCCGAAAGCTGTATTTATCGGTGCCTTGATCACCGTTGTAATCTTCGTACTAGGAACTTTTGCGTTGGGTATTATTATCCCAGAGAAAGACATCAATCTTACGCAAAGTTTATTAGTGGGATTCGACAATTACTTCAAGTACATTCATGCCTCATGGTTATCCCCAATTATCGCTATCGCTTTGGCATTTGGCGTATTAGCAGGAGTATTGACATGGGTCGCTGGTCCTTCCAAAGGTATATTCGCAGTTGGTAAAGCAGGTTATCTGCCCCCGTTCTTCCAGAAGACCAATAAGATCGGCGTACAGAAAAACATCCTTTATATCCAAGGAGCGGCTGTTACACTTCTTAGCTTATTATTCGTGGTAATGCCATCCGTACAAAGCTTTTATCAGATCTTATCACAGCTTACGGTGATCTTATATTTAATAATGTATATGTTGATGTTCTCCGGAGCGATCGCATTACGTTATAAGATGAAAAAGGCAGGTCGTCCTTTCCGTATCGGAAAAGGTGGCAATGGCTTGATGTGGTTAATCGGAGGTTTAGGATTCTGTGGTTCCTTATTAGCGTTCGTATTAAGTTTCATTCCTCCTAGCCAGATTTCTACAGGAAATAATACGGTTTGGTTCGCCGTTCTCTTCATCGGTGTAATTGTTGTCGTTGCGGCACCGTTTATTATCTATGCGTCTAAGAAAGCATCTTGGGTAGATCCGAACACTGAATTCGAACCGTTCCATTGGGAAGTAAAAAATGACGTATCCGAGACGAATACGACAAAAGCATAACACACATTCATCTCGATAATTACCTAGTCCGGGCTGCGAAAATATTGCAGCTCGGACTTTTTCGTAAAAATAGCACAGAATATTTACGTTTTATTATGTGTATTATAAAAATGTAATTATCTTTGCGATAGTATTCATAAAATAAAATATCAAAAGAACTATGGCACGTACAGTAGATTATTCAAAAAAGGCAGAGAAAATCAAAGAGCAAGTAGATGAATTAGTACAAGAATTAATGGCTGCTAAATCGGCTCCGGTAGTTTCCAAAAGAAGTTTAAAAGTAGCTGACATCAATTTCGAGAACGAGGATGTTAATACATTAATGCAAATACAAGCTCGCCTCGCTCGCGTTATCTTGGAGAAGAGCAAATAAGAAAAAACTCTGCTAAGGTTTTAATAAAAGTGCCTTTCCCGTCTTTAAGGATGTTTCGGAAAAGGCACTTTATTTTTTAGGTCTCGTGCGAACTTTCAAAGAAAAAGCTTATCTTTGAAAACCTAATCAATAACATGTATGGAACTAACACTCCCAACGAAAGTTAATGTGACACATCCCATCATGCTAGACACGAAGATATTAGTCGTGATCGGAGCGAACGGTGCGGGAAAAAGCTCTTTTGGCAGAGATTTATTGGAGAGATATGCGGGTCAAGCGAAAAGAATATCCGGTATACATGCCTTATTCATCAGCGATGACGAATCTAAATTATCGGCCTCCAATGAATTCGCACGTTTACAGTCTATGATCAAAGAACGACTGTTCATGCCACGTATTTCTGAATACGAGAAACTGATTTTGCAACTCCAGAGCGAGGAGTTCGAGGCGGCAGTCAATTTCAAGGAAGCCTGCAAGACTAATAACGAAGTAGATCCTCCGATCACCAAGATAGATATTATACAAGCGATCTGGGAAAAGATGTTTCCGCATAATCGTCTGATACGAAAGTCGGGATTTATCGAGCTTGTATCCACGGGGCGTGATTCAAATTCCTACACCGCCGGACGCATGAGCGATAGCGAGAAACTGGTGTTCTACTTGATTGGGGCCGCATTATGCGCATGCCCGAACGCCTTGCTCGTGATCGAAGAGCCGGAAACCCTTCTCCACAACTCCATAAAGAACCAGCTTTGGGACGAGATTGAGGCGATACGTCCGGACTGTACGTTTGTTTATCTCACACATGACATTGATTTCGCCACCTCCCGCTCCGACAGCAAACGGATCTGGATTCGTTCTTACGACGCGGATCATTCCGTATGGGATTACGAGTTGATCGAGAGTAATGAAAGTTTCCCGGAAGAAGTATATATGGAAATACTTGGCAGCCGGAAACCGATCTTGTTTATCGAAGGGACCGACACGAACAGTATCGACAGTAAGCTTTACCCCTTCATATTCCCCGATTATTTGGTGAAACCGATGGGTGGTTGCCAAAAAGTAATCGAGACAACCAAAGCGTTCGGCCAACTGAAAGACTTCCATACATTAGATAGCAAAGGTATCGTAGATCGTGATAGGCGTACACAAGGAGAAATAAACTATCTACGGGAACAACATATTTATGTACCGGACGTAGCGGAAGTGGAGAACCTATTGATGATAGAGGATGTGATCAAGACGGTCGCCAAACGGTTGATGAAAGATCCGGACGATGTTTTCAAGCAAGTGAAAGAAAACGTAGTACGTCTTTTCCAAAAAGAACTGGACTCGCAAGTAATCCTTCATGCCAAACATCAAGTCCGTAAAAAACTGGAGACTACCGTTGATCGCAAGATAACGACGGTGGAGCAATTAACCGAACATGTAGAGAGTATCCGTCTGAACATCCATGTGGAAGAAATATACAAAAACATAAAAGAAGAGTTCGAGTCTTATATAGAGACGGAGAACTACAAAAGCATCCTCCGTGTTTATAATCAAAAAGGGATGTTACCACAGAGCCGCCTATGCGCGATCTGCGGTATCAGTAACAAAGAGAGTTATTTAAACCTGATTCTCTCCATATTAAAGGAAAACAAGGAGGATGCGGAAGCGATACGAAAGGCTATCAAACATTCATTGGGCACATAAAAAGTTTCTAAAAATGCGGGGAAAGTCCATAAAAAATTGTTCTTTTGCAAACTGTTTTATAACATTAATGGGCCAAAGCCCTATATATTAATTGTCATATGCGTACACCTACACTTCAATATCTTTACTTGCAAAAGCCGGTAACCATGATGGTAGTAATCTGTATTATATCTGTGTTACCTTGGATCGGCCTCGGCGACTTCTCCACCAAAGGGGAACCCCGGGAAGCGGCCGTAGCGATCTCCATGCTCGAGACGGGCAATTGGGTCTTGCCACAATCCTACGCCAACGAGTTCGCTTTTAAGCCACCGATGGCGCATTGGTTAATGGCTGCTTTCTCCTATCCACAGGGATATGTTTCCGAGTTCACCTCCCGCTTGCCATCGGCTTTAGCCTTTATTACCTTGATCGGGTTCGTATTGGTCTTTTTCGGTAAACGAATCGTAAAGTTTCAGGAGGCATTCATAGCGACCCTCCTATTGGTCACCTGCGTAGAGATACATCGGGCGGCCATGACGACTCGGGTGGATATGTTGCTCACTACTTTCATCGTCATAGGGCTTTTCCAGCTATATCGATGGGAAGATAAATTAGAGCTGAAAGGACTTCCCATATTCATACCTTTATTATTAGGATGCGCCGTTCTGACCAAAGGACCGGTAGGCGTAGTATTGCCCCTATTCGTATTCGGCATTTATCTATTAATGTTAGGTCAATACAGTTATCTCACCATATTCAAGACTTTATTATATGCGGGAATTTCCTCTTTATTCCTACCGATGTTGTGGTATACCGCCGCATGGAAGCAGGGGGGAGATGAGTTCCTTAATGTCGTATTAGCGGAGAATTTCGCTCGTTTCTTACACCTAAACACTCCTGAAATTTCCTATGATCTGGGGCATGAGAATGGTGTTTGGTACAATTTCATGACGTTGGCGGCAGGCTTTATACCTTGGACTATTTTCTTTTTCTTCTCTTTATTCGGGCTGAAACTTAGCAAGCCTGAGCAACCTATTAAAGAGATCTTAAAGAATACGTGGAAACGTATCCGCTCCATGGAAAAAGTTCGTTTATTTAGTTTGGTTGCTTTAATCGGCATCCTTTTCTTCTATTCGATCCCTTCCAGTAAACGAAGCGTATATTTAATGCCGGCTTATCCGTTCATTGCCTTGTTCTTGGCTCAGTATGCCTTATATATTACAGAATACCGTACGAAAGTAACTCGGGTATTCGCTGCCTTTTTAGCTTCCGTAGTAAGTGTCGTCATGATAGCGATCTTGCTTACGGTATTCGGTATTATTGATCCTGTTGGTATCGTCGGTCAATATACACAAAACGCATCGACCTTGGACATGGTACGAATGGTATCAAAAGTATTGGTTCATCCCAGCACGCTTACGATCTGTATTATCTTCATAAATCTATTGATATTAGGAACGGTCTATTACCAGATGTTCAAGAAAATAAATATCAAGATTCTCTACGCTACGATAGCCTTGACATTCTCGGTTAATTTATTAATTGATGGTGTCATTATGAGAGGTATTCGTGAAGGGGATTCTTGCCGTGTTTTCGCTGAACGTATCCTGAAAGAATATCCATTGAATAAAAAGAATGTATATGTCGTAAATAACCTTCGGATTTATCGGAATCTGTACGGGTTAAACTTCTATATGGGAAATATCTTCCATGACTTCGATAAAGAAACACCCGCCAAAGGTTATTTCTTGATCGGAGAAAATGAGATGGAAAAGGTACTTTCCACATACGGGGATAAATATACCTTCCGTACACTGACTAAGTCCGATCAAACGTTCAGCGAACTAAAACAAAAAATTGTACTTAGCGAGTTCGAGTTGAAATAGAAATGTAACATCTAATAATATACCATGAATAGTTCCTATATTTCCCCTTTCGCTAAGCCGGTCTACATCATGTTGAAACCGATTGGTTCTGTTTGTAATTTGGCATGCGAGTATTGTTATTACCTTGAGAAAAGCAAGTTCTATCCGGATGTAAAGAATCACATCATGACAGATCAGATACTCGAGAAGTTCATCAAGGAATACATGGAATGCCAAACCATGCAAGAAGTCTTGTTTACATGGCATGGAGGCGAGACGCTGATGCGGCCGATCAGCTTCTATAAAAAAGCCTTGGAGTTGCAGCGTAAGTATGCGGGAGGACGGCAAATAGATAACTGTATCCAAACCAATGGTACCCTATTGAATGATGAGTGGTGCCAATTTTTCAAGGAAAATAATTTCTTGGTGGGTGTATCTATCGATGGCCCACAAGAGTTCCACGACGAATACCGTAGGAACCGGCAGGGACTCCCCTCTTTCTATAAGGTGATGAAGGGAATCGAGTTGCTGAAAAAACATGGGGTAGAGTATAACGCCATGGCCGTCGTGAATGATTATAACGTGGATTATCCGCTGGAATTCTATAATTTCTTCAAGGAACTGGATTGCCGTTTCATCCAATTCGCCCCGATCGTGGAGCGTATCGGCCGGCACAAGGAAGGCACCAAGCTATCTTCTCCCGAGGAGCAAGACGCAGCGATCGAGCTAGCTCCGTTCTCGGTAGATAGCGAGAAATGGGGGGATTTCCTTTGCGCCTTGTTCGACGAGTGGCTAAAAGAGGATGTCGGCAAGTTCTACATCCAATTATTCGATTCCACCTTGGCGAACTGGGTAGGCGAACAACCCGGGGTCTGCTCCTTGGCTCGCCATTGCGGTCACGCCGGGGTAATGGAGTTCAATGGCGACGTATATGCTTGCGACCATTTCGTATTCCCGGAATACAAACTCGGGAATATCCAAACAAAGACATTAACGGAGATGATGTACAGTCCGGTACAACAAAAGTTTGGAACGGATAAAGAAGATAAGCTCCCTACGCAATGCAAGGAATGCGAATATCTTTTCGCTTGCCATGGAGAGTGCCCGAAAAACCGGTTTCTCCATACGCCGAATGGAGAGCCGGGACTAAATTATCTATGTAAGGGATACAAGAAATTCTTCAAGCATGTAGCTCCTTACATGGACTTTATGAAAAAAGAATTATTGAATCAACGTCCACCCGCAAACGTGATGGATTGGGCTAAACAACAACAACATGAATATTAACAGACGTGATTTCATTAAAACAGGAGGTATGGTTATGCTTGGAACATTAGCGGCTCCTTCCTTACTAGGAAGTTGCACCGGTAGTGAGGGGGATAAAGCAGCCGGTATTTCATTCGCTATGAATTATTTCAAGGTGAGTGAGGGGGATTTGAGGAAGGTATTGGCGGCAGCCTTGGAGAAAGGCGGGGATTATGCCGATTTGTTTTTCGAGCATTCATACAGGAACAACGTGGGGTTGCAGGATGGTGCCGTAAACCGTGCCTCATCCAACATCGATTTTGGGATGGGCGTACGAGTCTTGGCTGGTGACCAAACGGGATACGCCTACGTAGAGAACGTTACCTTAGACGAGATGCTGAAGGCGGCTCGCACGGCCGCACGGATCGCCACCGGATCGGCGAACACCACCGCAATAAACCTGACGGAAAAAGCGTGTACGAACAATTTCTATAACGTACAAACACCTTGGGACGAGATAGCCATTAATGACAAGATGCCTTTCTTGCAGAAACTGAACGATCAGATATTCGCAAAGGACAAGCGGGTCACCAAGGTGATGGCCTCTTTGGGAGACACGACCTCTCATATCTTATTCTGTAACTCGGAAGGGCAGATTTATTACGATTATCGCCCGATGAGCGCCTTGAGCGCCGTCTGCATCATGGAGGATAACGGGAAGATCGAGAACTCGTACGCCGCACGGGCTTTTCGTATGGGAGCGGAATTCCTGACGGACGACCTGATCAACGAGCTTGCCCAAGAGGCAGTGGATAAGACCTCTATCTTATTTCAGGCGATCAAGCCAAAAGGCGGGGAAATGCCTGTTGTCATGGGTGCCGGTGGCTCTGGCATCTTATTGCACGAGGCGATCGGCCATGCTTTCGAGGCGGATTTCAACCGTAAGAACACCTCTATTTTCTCCGATCAGCTGAACAAGAAAGTTTGCAACGAGCATATCAACGTGGTGGACGACGGCACGATTCCTTTCAACCGGGGCTCGGTCAATATCGATGACGAGGGTGTGGACGGACAAAAAACCTATATCGTACGGGAGGGAGTCTTGACCAGTTATCTGCACGATCGTATCAGCGCAAAACATTACGGCATCCCCTCTACGGGCAATGGCCGCCGGGAGTCTTTCCGTCAGACGCCTATCCCCCGTATGCGTGCCACTTATATGGAAGCGGGCAACGTGACGGAAGAGGAGATCATCTCTACCGTAAAGAAAGGTATCTATGCCGCCAACTTCACGAACGGGCAGGTACAGATTGGCGCAGGCGATTTTACCTTCTTCGTGAAGGATGGTTACTTGATCGAGAACGGCAAGCTCACCCAACCTATCAAGGATATCAATATCATCGGTAACGGCCCGAAAGCGTTGGCGGATATCACGATGGTGGGTAATAATTATAAAATGGATAACGGCACATGGACCTGCGGTAAGGATGGACAGTCTTGCCCGGTAACCTGCGGTATGCCGTCGGCCTTAGTCAGCAAACTTACAGTAGGAGGAGAAAACTAATATGATAACAAACGAAAATAAGAAATTGGCTCAATGGGCCATGGAATATGCCTTGAAGAATGGTTGTCAGTCTTCACGTGTCACGCTTTACAATGGTTCCAGCAGTTCGTTTGAGATACGGGATATGAAAATAGACCGTCTGCAACAGGCGTCCGAGAACAGCATGGTGGTTCATTTGTTCGTGGACGGCCGTTACGGCTCCTACTCTACCAATCGCTTGGATAAGAAAGAGCTGGAGAAGTTCATCAAGGATGGTATCTCCGCCACTCGTTTCCTCGCCGAGGACAAGGCTCGCACGCTGCCGGACGCTTCCTTGTATTATAAAGGTGGGGCGGCGGACTTGCGATTGGTCGACCCGAATTTCGACTCCGTGCAACCGGACGACAAGGTAGCGTTGGCCATGAGCGTCTGTGAGGAAATCATGGGCAAGGACGACCGGATCATCTCCGCCAACGCTTCCTACAGCGACGAAAAGGACTTTAAGTACATGGTAGCCAGCAACGGTTTCGAAGGCGAGGCTTCTGGTTCCTCTTATGGCTTGGTGGGGAGTGTCAGCATCCGTGGGGAGGGTGACGCCCGTCCCGAGTCTTATTGGTACGACTCTTCCTTGTATTATGACGAGCTGGTGAAGACCGGTATCGGTACGAAAGCGCTGGAACGGGTGCTTCGAAAACTGGGACAGCGGAAAGTGGCGTCCGGTAAATATACCATGATCGTGGATAACATGAACTCCAGTCGTCTGCTTTCTCCAGTAATCGGAGCCATTTATGGTTCCTCCATCCAGCAAAAGAACTCTTTCTTGTTGGATAAGATCGACCAAAAGGTAGCGAGCGACAAGATGACCTTGATAGATGAGCCTCATTTGGTAAAGGCTTCCGGCGCACGTTATTTCGATAGCGAGGGTGTTGCCACGAAACGTCTTCCGGTATTCGAGCAGGGTATATTGAAAACGTATTATATCGATACGTATTCCGCCAACAAGATGGGCATGGAACAAACGATCGGCTCTCCCTCGATTCTTACCATGCGGAATGGTGATAAGGATCTGGACGGATTGATCGCCTCTATCGACAAAGGTATATTGGTGACCGGCTTCAACGGTGGAAACTGCAATAGCACGACCGGCGATTTCTCGTATGGTGTGGAAGGTTTCTTGATCGAGAGAGGCAAGCTATCCCAACCGATCTCCGAGATGAACGCCACGGGTAATATGCTCTCCCTATGGAGTAACCTAGCGGAAGTCGGAAACGACCCCCGCCTATCCTCCAGCTGGCGAATCCCTTCCTTGCTTTTCAATGGGGTTGATTTTAGCGGATTATAAATACAAGAAACAACATCCGGAAGAACAAGAATAAAAGAAGCCGGAACCGCTAAACACAGTTCCGGCTTCTTTATTTTTCCTTACACCAAATTATAGATCGCTATAAAATGGCAAACCGTTCCCCCGAGAACGAATAAATGCCATGCGGAATGCATATATTTATATTTATCCAGAAAGAAAAAAATCGTTCCTAAGGAATAGAACAAGCCTCCTCCGATCAACCAATATAAGACATACATCGAATCCGTACGCTGGAAAACATCGATCAATGGTTTGAAAGCGATAATCACCACCCAGCTCATCAGCAGATAACAAACCGTTTTCAGATTATCCTTTTTCTTCATCCGACGGAAGCTAAACCATACGCCGATAACCGCTGCCAGCCAAACCGTAATAAATAATCCCCAGCCCCAGAAACCCTCGTCGCGGAGAGCCACCAAGGTAAATGGCGTATAAGTACCCGCGATATGCAAATAAATAGCGCTATGATCCCAACGGCGCAACTGGCATTTCCGCTTGGGATCGGAAGCGGCGTGGTAAAAGGTAGAGGTCACATACGAGGAAGTCATGCACAACGCATAAACGGCGAAACTACCGATCACCCACGGATCACCTGTACGAATCCCGGCGATCATCAAGACGACAATCGCCGTTAAGCCGAACAACATGCCCGCACCATGCGTAAGCACATTCGCTACTTCCTCACCATGAGTCTGTCTTTGTTTTCTCATCCATCCGATCGCTACGACTACAAGGCGCTAGCCTTGAAACCGGCCTCCGATACGGCGGAAAGAATTGTCTCCGCCGGAAGATCGGTTGTTATAGTCAATGTTTTATCCGGGGATTTCAAGTCGATCGACCATGCGTCCTCTTTTACTAATTTATTCAATTTAGCGCCGATAGCCGCCACGCATCCGCCACATTTAGCGTTTGTCTTAAATTTTAATGTTGCCATATCTCTACTTATTATTTAAAGTTTACTCCATTTCAACCGTAAGCTATTTAATACCACCGACACGGAACTGAAAGCCATCGCAGCACTCGCCAACATCGGGTTCAGTAACAATCCGTTCACCGGGAATAAGACCCCCGCCGCCAATGGGATTCCGATCAAGTTATAGATAAATGCCCAGAATAAATTCTGGTGGATCGAGCGAACCGTACGTTTCGACAAGCGGATCGCATCCGGCAATAACATCAAATCCGAAGTAATCAACGTGACCATCGCCACATCCATGGCGATATCCGTTCCCTTACCCATCGCAATGCTCACATCCGCACGGGCCAAGGCTTGCGAGTCGTTGATACCATCCCCCACCATAGCCACTTTCCTTCCGGCGGCTTGCAAGGAACGGATATACTCCTCCTTATCGCTCGGCAAGACATCCGCCTTATAATGACGGATATCCAGCATGGCCGCAACGGTCTCGGCGGTCCGTTTCCCATCGCCGGTCAATAAATGAACCTCGATACCCATTTCTTTCAAGGCCTCTACCGCCTCTCCCGACGTAGGTTTCAACCGATCCGAAATAGCCATGACCGCAAGCAATTCCGATTCCCAACCATAATAAACGATACTCTTGCCATCCTCTTCCCACCGGATGATTTCCCGCCCAGCCTCGGGCGGAACCATCGCCTTGAAGGTTTCCAAAAAGCCTTTGCTTCCTACCCAATACGTCACGCCATGTACCTGCATTTGGATACCACGCCCCGTTACGCTCTCGAAACTATCAGCGTCGATCTCCGCAGCCTCCGTTCCTTTCAACCATGAGAGGATAGCGGACGCCAAAGGATGCTCAGACTTCATCTCGGCGGTATAAAGGATATCCAGCATATCCCGGCTCGCCTCCGATATCCAGAAAGAGTCTGTCACCTCGGGCACGCCCTCGGTCAAGGTCCCGGTCTTATCCAGCACGACGGTATCCACCTTACAAAGGTTTTCCAAGGCAAAAGCGTCTTTGATCAATATATGATGCTCGGCGCCTTTACCCATCCCGACCATCAAGGCAGTTGGCGTAGCAAGTCCCAACGCGCAAGGGCAAGCGATCACCAATACCGATACCGCCGATAAGAGAGCGTACGAGAAGTACCCGCTTCCTCCTACTACCAGCCAGACGATAAAAGTAAGTATCGCCAATCCGACAACGATCGGTACAAATATACCACTTATTTTATCAACGATACGCTGCACGGGCGCCTTACTTCCTTGAGCGGCTTGTACCATCTGTACGATTTGTGATAATACGGTAGCGCTCCCCACTCCGGTCGCCTCCATCAAGAAAGCGCCCTTTTGGTTGATCGTCCCGGCCAAGACCCGGTCGCCTTGTGATTTCACGACAGGAATCGGCTCGCCACTCAACATGCTCTCATCCACGGAAGAGGAACCTTGAGACACCGTGCCGTCCACCGGGATCTTCTCACCGGGACGGACACTGACAAGATCTCCCACCCGCAAGAACGAGATAGAGACCTCTTCCTCCTGACCATCTCGCACACGACGGGCGGTTTTAGGCTGCAATCCCATCAAGCTCTTGATAGCGGAAGAAGTGCTGTTCTTCGCCCGCTCCTCCAGAAGTTTACCCAACAGAACGAACGCTATGATCACGCCGGATGCCTCATAATAAACATGCGGCTCCAATCCTTTCTCATACCAGAACCGCGGATATACGGTATTGAAGAAACTGAACAGGAAAGCGATCGAGGTACTCAACGCCACCAATGTATCCATATTGGCGCTACCGTGCAACGCATGGCGCACGCCGTTCACGTAGAACGACCGCCCGAACACGATCATAATCACCAAGGCCAGTGCCATCATGATCCAGTTACCGCCGGGCGTATGCATAAACACCATTCCCAGCAGGGCCAGCGGAATGGAAAGTACCCACGCCCCGATCGTATTCCGGCGTAGCTTCCGGTAATGCTCTCGTGCCATCTCTTCCTGTACCGCCGTCGGATCCTCTACCTCCACGACCAAATCGTATCCGGCCTCCTGCACGGCCTCTCTCATTTTCTGAGGAGTAATCAAGGATGGATGGTATTTGACGGAAAGCGTATTCGCCGCGAAATTCACCGATGCCTCTTCCACGCCGGGAAGTCCCTTCACCGTATTCTCTACGTTATTGGCACATACAGCGCAACTCATCTCGAGAACCGGTAATATAATTGTCTCCAAATCTTTCATAGATCGTATCACCTGTTTAGTTATATATAAATGAATAACAAAGATACGATAAATATGATTGCAACCAGATTGCAAACTTTACGAAACAGTATTTACGTACGTTAAGAAACCCAGGAACTTAATAGATTTATTTGAGAAATATGACTATTATTTAACAGGGAAATACCCGACATTTGTAAGAATTTTCAAACCAATTACTAAAACTTAATAACAATATGATTCTAGACTCACTTGAGAACTCTAAGCGGATCGAATGTATCCATCCGCTGTTTAAGCAGGCTTTTGACTATGTTAAGTCTACTGATTTTTCAAAAATGGAAGATGGTAAATACGATATAGCGGACGCTGGTTTCACGGTTAGCATCGCCAGCCTCTTCGGAAAGGAGAAGTCGGAAGCGGCCATCGAGACCCACAAGAAATTTATCGATATCCAATTCCCCTTATTGGGCGTAGAGAAAATCGGATGGAAACCGGGAGATCAATTACTAGAGGAGTCCGTTCCATACAACGAGGAGCAAGATATCGCCTTTTATATCGACAAACCTACCGCCTATACGAAAATCTATCCCGGACAATTCGCCATTTATTTCCCGGAAGACGGGCACGCCCCGGGTATCGGCCAAGGGAATATCCGGAAGGTGGTTATCAAGATCCCGGTCCAATAGTATCGAATACCCTATCTGTTCCGCAAGAATAATCAGCTGAATACTTATATATTCTATATCGGATCTACTTCTATTCTACAAACCACGGCGTGGTCTTTGTAAACCACGCCATGATCTGTAAAGACCACGCCGTGGTTTATAGGATTCACGACGAGAATCAAGGAATAGATACAGATACGATTATCTTTATTCATAAGAAGATTTCCCTATTCAACCGTATATTCGCATATATGCGTTTGTAATACTTTATTCACCTCAAATCCACTTAAATCTCGTAAATTCTTGTTACCTTTGATGCCCGGTACAAAATAAAAGTAATACAAAGGAAGATGATTTCAGAAGAATTGAAGAACGACCTAAAGATAAAATGGGATCGGATGAGAGATGGTATGGCAAAGATGGGTATGGATGCCTGTTTGCTTACCGTAGATGTAAATCTTTATTATACGACAGGACAAATCTATAGTGGTTATTTTTATTTGCCGGTAGACGGTGAGCCGTGGTTCCTGATCAAGCGACCGAACGGGCTTTCAGGACATCAAGTGGAATACATCCGTAAGCCGGAAGACATCCCAACCTTATTTGCGGAACGAGGAATTAAGATGCCGAAAAGACTCTTATTAGAGGCAGATGAGTTAACTTATAATGAATATATCCGTTTACAAAAGGTATTCCAACCGGAGGAGGCCGGTAACGCCACCGCTTTCATGCGAAACCTTCGCCGGGTAAAAACCCCTTGGGAGATCGGGCAATTCCGTATCGCCGCCCGCAAGCATGAGGCTACTTATAGCGAGATCCCGGAATGTTTCCGTCCCGGTATGACAGACTTGGAGTTTCAGTACGAGATCGAGAAACGTATGCGCAAGAACGGCTCGATCGGTCTTTTCCGTGCTTTCGGAGCCAATATGGATATCTATATGGGCAGTATTCTCGCCGGGGAAAACGCCGAGACCCCATCCCCTTTTGATTTCGCTTTGGGTGGAGGCGGCATAGACGCTTCTTGTCCGCTGGGCGCTAACGGTACTTTATTAAAAGAAGGTACCGCTATCATGGTGGATATGGCCGGCAATTATACGGCTTATATGACGGACATGACCCGTGTCTTCTCCGTAGGCCGCCTGACGGAGGAAGCTTATCGGGCGCATCAAGTGGCCCTTACGATACAGCAGGAGGTAGAAAACGCTACCCGCCCGGGAACCGCTTGTTCGGATTTATATAATATAGCGGCGAATATCGCTAAGAAAGAAGGTCTTTCGGCTAACTTTATGGGAACCGAGCAACAGGCTAAATTCGTAGGACATGGCATCGGTATACAGATCAATGAGCTACCTGTGCTTACCCCTCGCTCGAAAGAGGAGCTTTTACCGAATATGGTGTTCGCCTTGGAGCCCAAATTCGTGATCCCGGGTGTCGGTGCCGTGGGTATCGAGAACAGTTTCCTTGTAACGGAGACGGGCGTGGAGAAGTTGACACGGTTCAACGAGGAGATCATCCCACTTGGAAATTAGGATTTAATAGAAGAATTTGTTATACATTATTAAATTAAAGCACATGAAAAAAACATTAGCTTTTCTGCTTTTGCTGGCTATTATCATCATGCCGGCCAATGCCGTGGAAAAGGAGAACGTGAAGCCTGTCAAGAACGTGATCCTTTTAATCCCGGACGGAACCTCATTGGCGACTATCTCTATCGCCCGTTGGTTGCAATGGTACCAAGATCCCAGCAAACCGAAATTGAACATCGACCCGTATTTGTGCGGAACGGTGCGTACGCATTCTTCTAACGCCCCTATCGGCGACTCCGCTCCTACTACATCATGCTACATGACCGGACAGCCGAGCCGTACGGGTTATGTATCCACTTACCCGGAGAACGACGGTGATAACGATATCTACCCGACCGACCCGGCCCGTGCCTTCCAACCGCTTACCACCGTATTGGAGGCTGGAAAGATGTTGCAGGGCAAAGCCACGGGATTGGTTTTCACTTGCGAATTCCCGCACGCTACCCCGGCGGACTGCTCCGCTCATAGCTACAACCGTGGTAAATACGACTGGATCGCTCCGCAGATGGTTCATAATGATATCGATGTCGTTATCGGTGGTGGAGTTTCTATCCTTACAAAGGATATGGAAGATTATCTATTGGCGAACGGATACAATGTTTATAAAAATGACTTGAAAGGTATGCGTGCCGATAATAATCAGAAGATGTGGGCTTTATATGGCAACAAGGAAATGGCTTACGATATCGACCGCAATCCGGAAGAGCAACCTTCTATCGAGGAAATGACTCGTAAGGCGATCGACAAATTATCCAAGAACCCGAATGGCTTCTTCTTAATGGTAGAAGGCAGTAAGGTAGACTGGGCCGCTCATGGAAATGACCCGGTAGGTATGGCTACCGATTTCTTGGCATTCGATCGTGCCTGCGGTGCCGCATTGGAGTTCGCACGCAATAATGGCGAGACTGCCGTTGTCATCGTACCCGACCACGGAAACAGCGGTATCAGCTTAGGTAGAAAAGATTGTAAAGGTTACGATAAATTGACGAAAGACCAATTGTTCCACCAATTCTCCCTGTATAAATTGACAGCCGAGGGTTTCGCCAACAAGGTAAACAGCGTTCCTAACTCAGAAGTGCAAAACGTATTCCGCACCTACGCCGGCTTCGAGCTGACTCCGGAAGAGATGAACGCGTTGAACAATTGCAAGGACTACAAGAACAGCCCGATACCAGAAGACCAACGCAAACCGGAAGATAATTCCTCCATGTACAGTGGCTCGTTAACCGGATTGATGGCGCATATCATCACTTCCCGCACTTGCTTCGGTTTCACGACCGGCGGTCATACGGGCGAGGAAGTATTCCTAGCCGCTTACCATCCGCAAGGAACCTTACCCCTAGGTATGAATACGAACATCGAGCTGAATGAGTACTTATGCAATTTGTTCGGATTGACACACGGAAACTTGGAAGATCTTACAAGCAAGAACTTCGCACGCCACGCGGACGTATTCGAGGATTACACTTGCGAGATCGTCCCTGCCGCCGACGAGAAAGGTTCTCCAACCTTGATCGTTAAGAACAAGAAAGATAAGAAAAAACAGCTAACGATCACCCCGTTCTCCAACATCGTGAAGTCCGGGAAGAAAGGCCAAGATGAGATACGGTTAAACTCTGTCGTCGTTTATGTCGATAAAAATAACACATTCTATCTTCCGGCAAGTCTAGTTGATTTCTTAAAATAAAATATAAAGCGGAGGCCCTTCGGTCTCCGCTTTTTTTATACATTCGCGTACATAAGACAGAATATACACAACCTATGAAAAGTAAAAGTTTAGTTTCTATCGATCAATGTTCCAAAGAGGACATTCTTCGTATTCTGGATAACGCAAGGAAGTTTGAGGAAAATCCGAACCGGAAATTACTGGAAGGCAAAGTCGCCGCCACCCTGTTCTTCGAGCCCTCTACACGTACGAGACTGAGTTTCGAGACAGCCGTAAACCGTTTAGGTGGACGGGTGATCGGTTTCTCGGACGCTTCCACGACTAGTTCCTCCAAGGGCGAGACCTTGAAAGATACGATCTTGATGGTAAGCAATTACGTGGACTTGATCATTATGAGACATCATCTGGAAGGAGCTGCCCGCTATGCTTCTGAGGTGACGGATGTCCCTATCATCAACGCTGGTGACGGGGCGAACCAACATCCCTCGCAAACCATGCTGGACCTGTATTCCATCCGCAAGACACAAGGCAAACTGGATAACCTCACCATCACGATGGTCGGCGATTTGAAGTATGGCCGTACGGTTCACTCCTTGATCGTGGGAATGTCTCACTTCCATCCGACCTTCCACTTCGTCGCGCCGAACGAGCTGCGCATGCCGGACGAGCAAAAGAACTTCTGCGACAAGCACGGGCTCAAATACGAGGAGCATACCGATTTCACGGAAGATATCATCAACCAGACGGATATCCTTTATATGACCCGTGTACAACGTGAGCGTTTCACAGACTTGGAAGAGTACGAGCGGGTAAAGAACGTGTATATCCTGCGTAACGACATGCTGAGAAACAGCCGTGAGAACCTGCGTATCTTACATCCGCTACCCCGTGTGAACGAGATCGCTTACGATGTAGATGACAATCCAAAGGCTTATTACATCCAGCAGGCACGCAACGGGCTGTTCGCACGCCAAGCTATCATTTGCGAAGTTTTAGGTATATCTATCGACGAATAAAAACGAAGTTTTATGTCAGCAGAAAAGAAAAAAGAGTTGCAGGTAGCCGCTTTAGAGAACGGTACCGCCATAGACCATATTCCTCCCAGCCAATTATTCAAGGTAGCCTCTTTACTGGGACTGGAGAAAATGAACAATACGATCACGATCGGCAATAATTTCCATAGCAACAAGATGGGATGCAAGGGTATGATCAAGATCGCCGACAAATTTTTCGAGGAGGACGAGATCAACCGTATCGCCATGATCGCCCCGAATATTATATTGAACATTATCCGTGATTATGAGGTTGTAGAGAAGAAGACGGTTACTTTACCCGACGAGCTGATTGGCTTGGTCAAATGTAACAATCCGAAATGTATCACCAATAATGAGCCGATGCTTTCCCGCTTCCACGTGATCGACAAGGAGAAGGGAACCATTAAATGTCATTATTGCGAACGTAAGATTAATAAAGAAGACATTATCATTAAATAATTGAAAGTTGAGAATTGAGAATTGAAAGTCAAAGACCTTTATGGAGCTAATTCTCAATTCTCAACTCGCAATTGTAAAAACTGCATTTTATATGAAGCACGATTGGAAACCGGGAACCATGATCTATCCATTGCCAGCCGTAATGGTGAGTTGTGGGAATGAGCCTTCCGAGTACAATATAATAACAGTCGCATGGGTAGGTACGATTTGTACGAATCCGGCGATGTGTTATATATCCGTACGTCCGGAACGATTCTCTTATCCGATCTTGAAGAAGAATATGGAATTCGTCATCAACTTGACGAATCGTGAGCTGGCCTACGCCACGGATTGGTGCGGGGTAAACTCAGGGAAAGACCATCATAAATTCGAGGAGATGAAGCTCACTCCCGGAAAAGCGACCGTCGTTAACGCCCCTACGATAGACGAGTCTCCGCTTTGTATCGAATGCCGGGTAAAAGAGGTCATCGCTCTCGGAAGTCATGATATGTTTATCGCTGATGTCGTAAACGTACAGGCCGACGACCGATATCTAGACCCACAGACAGGGGCTTTTGATATGCAGAAAGCGGATCTTTTGGCTTACTCGCATGGTAAGTATTACGGGTTAGGTGAATTTGTCGGTAAATTCGGCTGGTCCGTGAAAAAGAAAAAATAACGGTATGAAAAAAGTCTACCTTATAGGAGCGTTGCTATCTTTCGGTCTGTTAGCAGAAGCCCAGAGCTTCATGCGTTTCGAGGACAAGGCATTCAACTTTGGAGCCAAAGTGGGATTCAACGCCACTTTCCCAGTCATAAACTCCCTTTCCATCAATGGGAAGGAAGCGGAGAATATAGACATCGAATATAAGGTAGGTTATCTGGCCGCGGTCTTTTGCCGGGTCAATATCGAACGGTTCCTCCTCCAGCCTAGTTTCTCATGGCATCGTTCTGAGGGAAATATCCGTTTTTCCATACCTCAAAGTTTGCCGGAAAATAATATGATGTCCAATACATCGGCAACTACCGACCTCTTGATGATGAAAACCAGTTCCTTAGAGGTTCCCATAATGGTAGGCTATAACCTAGTGAAGAAAGGGCCTTACGGACTTAGCCTTATGGTCGGCCCCAAATTAAAATACAACTATAAGATCGCCTATACGGTAGAGTCTTCCACCACGCACGTAGAATACGTGAATGACAACACCCCGTTCGGAGTCAATATCGCTACGGGCGTAGGGGTTAGCATCGGACGGCTATTCTTCGACTTTGTCTATGAGTTCGGATTGAATCAAGTGGAATCCGATTTCGAGAAAGTCAACAACCCGGTTCCCGAGATTAATTATGATATCAATATTGACAAGCGAACGAACGTGATGAGTATCTCACTCGGCGTACTCTTCTAAAAAGACATTTTACCCATTTTTCAAGTACTTGACCAAAACCTTATCGATCCGGGCGCCATCCATATCTACGATCTCAAACTCAAAGTCCAGCCACTTTAATTTCTCACCCGTCTTCGGTACACGCTCCAATATCTCTAGGATCAAGCCGCTCAAGGTATTATAATCATGCTCGGCATACAAATCCTCCATGTCGAAATATTCCAAGAAATCATAGAAAGAATATTGGCCGTCCACCAACCAAGTACCATCCTCACGTTGTATGATCTCGGACTCCTCTCCGACTTCCGGTACTTGCCCGATTAAGCCTTCCATAATATCCTTCAAGGTTACGATACCTTGAATGCCTCCAAACTCATCCGTAACGAGTCCATATTTCACGTGTGTCTGCTTGAAAGATTCCAATGCATTATATACGCTCTGGTTCTCGGGAACGAACTGTGCCGGGCGAAGTACTTGGTTGATCGAGAAATCCGGTTGGTCGATCCTTCCGAACAAATCTTTCAGATAAACGACTCCTACTATATTATCGAACTTCTCCGAAGCCACGGGATATATATTAAATAAGTTCTCCTCCACTTTCTCCCGAATCTTCTCCGTACTATCCGTCACATCCAGCCAAACCAGCTCGCTACGATGCGTCATGATAGAACCCACGTTACGGTCTCCCAGATTAAAGACCCGCTCTACGATGTCCTGCTCTACCTCTTGCACCTCGCCACCGTCAAAGCCCTCTTTCACGATCGCCTTGATTTCTTCCTCTGTTACCCTATTTTCCTCTTTCGTATCCACGCCCGTCATCTTCACAGCCAACGCCGTACTCTTTGAAAGTAGCCAAACAAAAGGAGAGGATATCAAGGAAAGAAAATTCATGGGTTTAGCAACTAACATAGAGACCTTCTCGGCACACCCCATGCCGATCCGCTTCGGTACCAACTCTCCGAATATAAGTGTAAGATACGTCACGATAATAACGATCGTCGTTTTAGCGATCCCCAACGCATACGGTTCTAGGGCCGGTATTTGCGCTATTATAACAGCGAAATTATGAGCTAACGCCTCGCCAGAGTACAAACCTGTCAAGATACCGATCAAAGTAATTCCGATCTGGATGGTTGAGAGAAACTTATCCGGCTCATTTGCCAGCTTCAAAGCAGTGCCTGCAGATTTATTACCACGTTTCGCTTCGGTTTCCAACCTAGCCTTCCGGGCCGAGACCAAGGCGATTTCCGACATCGCAAGAATTCCATTCAGTAAGATAAGGCCAATAATAATGACTATTTCCATTAATTAATTTATAGTTTGATTATGCTGCGAAGATATATAAATACTTTAATATATAAAACAAGACACCTAAGTGTCTGCGCTTACATTTAACTAAAAAACCTTACGAATCCCTTGCGGTTTCAAAAGAAAGGCGTACTTTTGCATGACAAATACAAAGTGTGATTAGAAATGCTCGATAAAATTAAGGCTCTGCTTCAAGAAGTAGAGAATATGAAAGCGGCAAATGCCGAGGAACTAGAAGCTTTACGTATAAAGTATCTCAGCAAAAAAGGCGAGATATCGGCGTTGATGAATGATTTCCGTAATGTAGCGGCTGATCAAAAACGTGAGGTTGGCAAATACTTGAACGAACTAAAGGAAACAACCCAGAGCAAGATCAACGAATTAAAAGAAAGCTTTGAGAATGTACAGACCGCAAACGATGATATCGATTTGACTCGTACGGCTTACCCGATCGAACTAGGCACTCGTCATCCTCTATCACTTGTAAAGAAAGAAATTTGCGATATATTCGGACGGTTAGGATTCAGCATCGCTGAGGGACCGGAAATCGAGGACGATTGGCATGTCTTCTCTTCCTTGAATTTCGCCGAGGACCATCCTGCCCGCGATATGCAAGATACGTTCTTTATCCAGCATAACCCGGATGTATTGCTTCGCACACATACTTCTTCCGTACAGACCCGAGTAATGGAAAAGCAAGAACCGCCTATCCGTATCATCTGTCCGGGACGTGTATATCGTAATGAGGCTATCTCTTATCGTGCTCACTGTTTCTTCCATCAAGTAGAAGCGTTATATGTAGATAAGAATGTCTCATTCGCCGACTTGAAACAAGCCTTGTTGTTCTTCGCCAAGGAAATGTTCAGTCCGGATACAAAAATTCGCTTGCGTCCTTCTTACTTCCCGTTCACGGAGCCATCCGCCGAGATGGATATCTCCTGCAACATTTGTGGAGGTAAGGGTTGCCCCTTCTGTAAAGGAACCGGTTGGGTAGAGATCCTCGGTTGCGGTATGGTAGACCCGAACGTGCTTGAGAACTGCGGTATCGATAGCAAGGTTTATTCAGGCTATGCGTTGGGAATGGGTATCGAGCGTATTACCAATTTGAAATACCAAGTAAAAGACTTACGCATGTTCTCGGAAAACGATGTTCGTTTCTTGAGACAGTTTGAGTCGGCCAATTAAATTGAAAACCTAAATCATTTACCATCTCCCCGGGCCTTAACCTAGCCCGGGGGAAACACACTAGGTTAATTATGATAAAGGTTTTTCTTTTAATAATAGGAGGAGCTATCGGATCTGCGCTACGGTTCGGAGTTTCCACGTGGGTGCAACGATCGATGCTTTACTCCTTTCCTTTTGGTATCTTGTCGGTCAATGTGATTGGCTCCTTTTTAATCGGCTTCTGCTGGAGTATAGCGGAAGCCTATAATTTTTCTATCAATACAAGAGCTTTCCTATTCACTGGTCTTTTCGGTGGTTTCACGACTTTCTCTTCTTTCGCTCTCGACACGATGGTACTTATGCGTACCGGAGAATACAAGATGGCACTACTCAATGTACTTGCCAGTAATATCCTTGGTTTGATAGCGGTCTTCCTTGGGATCATACTTGGGAAGAATATCATTGCAATGATCAAGTAAATAAAAAAACACGGCACAAGTCAGTCATGACAAGGCCGTGTTATATCGAATAAAGCTGTTTCCAAATTATCTATTTACTAACCTCAAGAATACTTTCTTAGAAAAATAAGAAGGTAAAAACAGAATAAAGAAATACAGATACGAAGCCATCGGGGAGTATCCGAGAACCGTTTTATAAACACTTATATTATACTTCATAAGAGCCCCCTTATTCCTTGAGATCGAATTTGAGTGAATCCGGTAAATCGCCAACGGCTCTTTCAAGCCGTAAGCGACCTCACAACGCCTGAGTATGGTAAGCCATAATCCCCAATCTTGCCGCTTACGTAATTCCGGCATAAATACTTTTCCCACTTTCTCCGTATCATAAACTGCGGTCAGACAGCCAATTCTATTATCACACCGCATAGAAAAATAGGTCTCTCTTCTTTTTCCGATAACAATGCTGGAAATCTTGCCACTCTCGTCGCAAGTCATATACGAGGTATAAGATAAGGCACAATCCTTCTCTCGCATAAAAGCCAACTGTTTCTCCAGCTTCTCCGGACGCCATCGATCATCACTATCGCAAAAAGCGATAAATCGTCCTTTGGCCTCCGAGATAGAGCGATTCCGGCAAACACCCGCCCCACAATTCTTTTCTAACCGGAACAACTTAATACGGGAATCCCTTTGAATATACCGCTCTATGATCTCAACAGAACGATCCGTAGAGCAATCGTCGGTAATCAACAGTTCCCAATTAAGATAAGTCTGAGAAAGAATCGACTCAATGGTTTCCGCTATAAAAGACGAAGAATTATAAGAAGGAGTAATAATGGAGACCAAACCGAAATTATCCATAACTATTTTCCGATGCATTCATAGGTAAAGCCTAGCTCACCCAATTCCTTCGCGTCATAGATATTGCGACCATCCAGCAGCAAAGGTTGCCTCATTACTTTCTTGATCACGGCCCAACTTGGCAAGCGAAACTGTTTCCACTCGGTCAACAACAACAATGCGTCTGCATCGATTACCGCCTCATACATATCCTTCGCGTAAACAACCCGATCAGCAACTCTACGTTTGCACTCGCCTATCGCCACAGGATCAAATACCTTGACCACGGCACCCGCTTTCCGTAAAAGATCAATCATCACCAAAGAGGTAGCCTCACGCATATCATCCGTCTCCGGCTTGAAAGACAAGCCCCAGAGAGCGATCGTTCTCCCCTCCAAAGAGTCAAAATGTTTTCTAAGCTTCGTATAAAGGATCGTCTTCTGACGTTCATTCACCTCCTCCACGGCCTTTAGCACTCCCATCGGATAACCATTCTTTTCCGCCGTCTTGATAAGAGCCTTCACATCCTTCGGAAAGCAACTGCCTCCATAGCCACATCCCGGATACAAGAATTTATTACCGATTCGACTGTCCGAACCGATCCCCTTCCGGACCATATTCACGTCAGCGCCAACCAACTCGCAAAGATTCGCTATATCATTCATGAACGAGATACGAGTAGCCAACATGGAATTTGCCGCATACTTAATCATCTCCGCCGAGAGAATATCCGTAAAGATCACCCGGAAATTATTCAGGAGAAACGGACGATAGAGCTTGCTCATCATCTCCTTCGCCCTCTCCGACTCCACACCGACCACTACCCGGTCCGGACTCATGAAATCCTTGATGGCCGCACCCTCCTTCAAGAACTCCGGATTCGAGGCCACATCAAAGGGGATATCCATCCCACGTTTACTCAACTCCTCTTGAATCGCAGCCTTTACCTTCCGTGCCGTACCCACGGGAACCGTACTCTTGGTTACCAATACCGTATATTTCTTAATATATTGGCCAAACGTACGAGCCACCTCCAACACATAACGCAGGTCGGCGCTACCATCCTCGTCCGGTGGCGTACCCACGGCGCTAAAAACGATATCCACGTTATCCAGACAAGAGGCCAGATCCGTCGTAAAATGAAGTCTGCCTTCCTTGGAATTACGCAATACCATCTCTTCCAACCCCGGCTCATAAATCGGGATATTCCCCTCCAACAAGCCATTTATTTTCTCCCGGTTGACATCCACGCAAGTGACATCAACCCCCATCTCGGCAAAACAAGTCCCGGACACCAGGCCTACGTAGCCGGTGCCGATAATTGCGATATTCATAAGTTATAAGATTATATATTTCAGGAAATCTATAGAGAAGTCAAGTTTTGGTATACGTATATTACGCATACCAAGCCAAATGATATGCGATATTCAATTTTTTAAACTATTTACGGCAAAGAAGACAAGGATAGCCTCATGCTTTTCCCTCTATCAACGAAAGCAAGGTATTCAAATAATTATCAACAGAATCCATCAAGGGAAGAATCTCATTGGCATCGATCACAATCCAATCATCATAATCCCCACTTTGTCTCAACTCAAATAGTTTACTATAAAAACGTCCCAAGTCTTTACTGATTATTCCTGTACTTACAAAATGAAGACCTAATAAACGAATCACTCCTGAATGCGTAGAAGCCTGAAAGCCATTTTTAATTAACAGTGCCGTGGTCATATAATAACAAGCATAATACATTCTATTAGCGGCCGCATGCCAATAACCACACTCTACGATCCCTTTGGTTTCCTCCCAAGTATCAAAAGCTCTAGCCTTTCTTGCTATAACAAGGGCTTCCCGTTCTTCATCTGTTAGATTCATAGTTCTATACCATCTAATTCCACATTCTTGAAAAAAGGAGTACCTTTACGTTTCATCCATTCAGTAAAGGTATATAACTTAGTGCTAAAATATTCGCCAAATTGCCATCCTAGGTCGATTAAAGGATAGGCATAGGTATCAAAATCCGCAGAGGTTATCTTTTCCTTGTCCAACAATATTAGAATATCCCAATCCGATTCATCATGGACATCTCCACGGGCTTGCGAACCAAACAAAAAAACCTTTGTTCCAGCTGGCATCACTTGCTTTATCAAAGCCCTAAGAGAATATAATATATCGTCCTTCCTCATTGTTGTACAAAATAAACATATTATCATACGATCGATCATATTGATTTACAGCCATCGCACGATAGTTACCACCACAAATATACTTACTTTTAGCTAGGCCACAAATATTCTTCTTGATTTTTATCGTATAAGACACCTTGCCTACATAGCCGGTACCAACAATGGCATTATATACAACCCCCGTTTTCCAGTACGAGGCGAATCAAAGCATAGGTACTTTCCAGAAGGGGATACTCTGGGATGTAAATCGCAAGCTATATGGCATTTAAAATCTTTCGTTTGAAACTCTTTGGGAGAATAGATACTTAGCAACAAATCCGCACTTTGAGTATTGATATCAGCCTTATAGATTTTTGCCATCCTATATTTATCCGGATAAGTATCCGCCACAAAAGACGTATCCGAGATAAAGGACTGATGACCATCCGAATTCAACACATCCCCTGCTATTATTTGATAATGATCTACATCTTTCATGTCATACAATACATGACAACTGTTACCATTTATAATGCAAGACGCTATCAATTGATTCCTGTTATTCCATACATAATGAGAACCGGACTCTTGAGTAGGTAAGGTAATAAGTCGCCGATCACGCAAATCATAAACCATGATCTTGGTATGCCGCCTCATATAATCCCCATCGATTGGTATTTTCCGGTATAAGAAAGAAAGATACCGACCGTCTTTCGAGAACTCCGAATGGGTTACAAAATGCATATAGCCCTGCCTATAGGATTCATCTTCCATCTGTGCCAATTCAGACAAAGAGATAAGCAACTCTGAAGTATTCTCCTTTAAATCCACCAAGAACAAACCGCTATCTTTAGGTGCCGGATCATCCAATTTCCCTCCATCCCGATAAGGATAACCATACCCGGGCATACAACGCTCCAAGCGCTCATAACTAAAAGAAGAAGCCAAAGATCTTTGCTCATCTTGATAGACCGCATCAATCGGGCAGTCTATTACTTGGTATTCCCCTGTCGATAAATCATGAATCTTAGACACAAGCCGATTCGCTATCGCCGTATTATAAATCATCCGGTTCTTATCCAACCATTGCAGCCTGCATCCTTTATGATAATTCCATGCGTAAGAAGTATCCACTCTATGAAAGTCTTTTATAGTGCCTTGTTCCAAATCAAAATATCCGACATCCAGTCCATCAGACGGTAAAGGCATACGTAAATCCAACCTATTTTGATTCGCCAATAGCTTGGTCTCATCAAAAGAAAAAGGCGTGACATCGTGAAATCCAAAAAAGAAGCCTTCCCGGTATTGATAGGGAGAGGCGAAATACTCCTTCTTCCTTGGCAGCAAATCAAATATGCCTTGATACATATTCCGCACGAACTGCTTTAAGGCTGGATTTTTACGGACGAGGTTATAGATGGTAGATTCTAGTTTATTCATAAATCAACATGATTATTTTTTCAATTCAGAGACAACTGCCTTAAACTTCCCTGCTTTTGTACGGGGAATCTCATCCACATACTCAAATTTCACCTTTATGGTAGGGCTTATCCATTGAGATATATTTACCAACAATTTCTTCTCCGTAGCCACACTATAGGAATTCCTTCTCACAATACGTAAAATCATTTCACCAAATACTTTTTGGACTACTTGACACTCCTTCACCTCTGACGTATCTTTGAAAATATAATCCAGACGCTGAATGTGAAGCCCCTCTGGTGTAACTATATAGTCTTCATTGCGACCAACAATATCTTCTATAATTTGGCTATGTAATCCACATCCACATTCCCGGTCGGAGAACACTGCCGTATCCCCATTTTGATAACGGATAAAAGGCATACCAAGATTAGCGAACCCGGTAGCCAAAATCTCACCCTGCCTCCCATTCTCTACGGGAACAGCTTGATCCAATTCCATATGACCAATCTCGAAATCCTCGTGATAAACCGAGTGGGTACAATGGGTAGCGATAGCGGCTTGCTCAGAAAAACTATACAGCTCATGGATCTGTACATCTTTAAAAACAGTCTGTAAAATACTTTTCTGATTCTCATACAATTTCTCAGCTCCCGTGAATATGTGTTTAGGAGGAAAATCCAAAGCCATACCCACATTCATCAACTCATTCGCAAATGTGGTCATAATAGATGGATAGCCTATGAACATCTCTATACGTTTCAGATTAATCCAATTTACGATATCCCGAATCTTCTGTTCATTCAACTGATGCATATTTATGAAATAACGGTTCAAGGCTCTATCATATCTCCAAAAGGGAGGTCTCGAAGTTGAAATAGGAACAATAGGACGACCGGAGAAATTTATACAAGCTTTTCCGAGATCAAAGCCAAATCTATTTTTATATCTTTGGTCTACCGCCCAATAATAGGCTGCACTATATTTAGTCCAATAGAAGTCCAACGCTTTTCCCGTTGAGCCACTAGTATTAAATAGAATAAGATCTTTTTGAGGAATATTATTGGCAACCAAGCCAAGCCAATTCTCTCGAATTTCCTCTTTCGTCAGAATCGGGAACTTTTGCAAGTCTCCTAATTGTTTAAAATCAGAAGGAGATAAACCAGCATTAGCATATTTCTTTCGATAATAAGGACAGTGATTATAGGCCTGTTCCAATATCTTAAAAATATGTTCTTCTTTGTAAGAACGAATCTGTTCTTTTGACCAACCCTGGGTTGAGTTCAAGAAATCCAAGATCTTATAAAAGTCATCGTTGAAACGCTGTCTCTTTAGTTTGTAGCCGTGAAGAGAGACTGCGATATTTTGAAGCCAATAAGGAAGGGAAGAGTAAATAGATATAGTGTTCATTTGTCATTTGTCTTTTGATAATTAGGTAACTCGATATACCCCTTCCAGCCAAAATAAGGAACAAAATCAAAATGCTCCTTCTCTCTCAGTTCATCCAAGCTACCCCTCCAATCTTTAATATCACTAACTATATTTATAGTTTGTGGGTCAATTTCAGATATAGGCATTTCATGCTTTGAGAAAGCCTCATATACCACAGGTAATTTTCTCCAGTCAAAACCCATCAATGTCGTAGCCACAGTATCTACACTAGCGGGATCCTCTCCCGATATATAGACACCACATTCCTTTGGATCTCCTTGCATCGGACCAGCTCCTTCCATGGCAATAACACCATCTATAACTGAATAATAACGTTTTTTTGTTTTCCGAAACGTACCATCCGGATTCCCATATATCAGACAACGATTCAAATCCAGCGTCATTCGCCAAGTGGTATCATTCCCATACCAGTTCCCACTCCGGATTGTATTGTGCGTAGCGCCAAATACCTTCTCCCCCTCTGCACGAAGTATTTGAGCCATCTTAATTCCTATAAATGGAATATTGATTATTATCCTTTTTACGAACTTGGATCCCCATGTCTCGAACTGTCGTTTAAATGATGTATCAGGATAATCATCACCTCCATGTTTAGGAGATCCCCATGTGTGATGGGGCAAATAATTCTTATCAGCCGTTATCCCCACAAAATTCTTAATGCTTAAAGTAACACCTGTTTTTTTATGTGTTTTCATCTTCGGCAAAGAAATCACCACATCTGCCATAATAGGAGTAGCGCAAAGTAAATACTCTTGTATTGTTCCCTGATGATGTTTATTCAACTCCTCATAATTGGAGTCTGCTCCAAAATAATTACCTTCTCCCTTATGCCCATAAAACAAACTGTTCTTTTCTAAATTAAAAAGAACTGTTCCATTTGGGTCACCGGCCAATTTCTTTTTATGCGTGATAATCCCTTTCTCACTTGTCCACTCTTCATTCCGCAAATCAATTATTCGTACCGGCACTCCATACTTAGAGGTACAATCCGAAGCTATTTTTGTTAAGCCTAATTTTTTATCAATCTGCTCAAAAGAGGAATCGGTTTGAGGAGCGTCACAAATATAGACTTCTCCCTTTCCTCCTAATTTCTCACATACATAATTCGCTACATACCGAATCAACTCCGGAGATGTAACAACACATTTCCATTCATTTTTATCCGTTTCTTTTCCCTCTTTCACCAAATTTGGCTTCAATACCACCCGATCTCCCGGACGGATATCCATGAAATCAAGATAAGGAAATTGTTCATTTACATATACGTTCATATTCATTACGAATTAATATTCATCTACACAAGGATTGATACAATTGATTGTAACGATTCCCCATAACGGATACATCATATTTTTCACTCCGTTGTTTACATTTTTCAGAAACACTTTTATAGAATAATTGATCTTCCATCAACAGCCTTATTTTAGCCGCTAAATCTTTCTCATTATGAGGCTCAAAAAGAAGTCCTGCACCTTCTACTATATTCGACAGACCTTCCACATCCGAAGCGATAACAGGTTTTCCCGCAGCCATACCTTCTACTGCCGCTAAACCAAAACCTTCAAAATTGGATGACATAACAACAATATCTGATGCCTTCAAGATAGAAATAGCATCCTCCCTTACACTCAAAAATAAAATTCGTTTCGATAGATTGTAATATTGAGCAAGTTTTTGATACTCATCTAACAAGGGGCCATCTCCGACAAACAGAACATAAAAATCATCTGGTAAAAGAGCTAAAGCCTTTATAAGAGTCTTTTGATCTTTTTGTGGATAAAACCGACCTATTTGGACTATCAATTTTGCTTGAGAGGAAAGATTCAATTGTTCTCGGCCAATAATCTCACATTGCCGAATATTTTTTACATTAACACCATTGTTAATCACAAAAAACTGATACTTATTCCCTAGATACGATTTAAAAAATAGAGAAACTCCCTCTGAAATAGCAACAATTGCATCATATTTAGAATAAATAAATCTCTCTATAGGCTTCAATATCTTAAAAGACTGCCTATTGTTAAACGTACTATGTTCTGTCAATACCAATTTACAAGAAGCTGAAGAGAAATACTTTGCTAATGCCACCCAATAAAGAGCGGGAAACAGATGCACATGAACAATATCAAACTCTTTAATTATCTTTCTTAATTGAAAAAAGAATTTAGGATTATATAAAGAGTACCTTCTATTCTCTAAATAAATAACCTCACATCCCAACTTCTTTAAATCCTTTTCGTAAGAAGGAGACATTATAGACAAAGAAACAACCGTCACTAAGTTACCATGAGTAATTTGATAATCTACTAAATCTTTTACGATCTTTGCGGCACCATTTCCCCGCCACAATTGAGGGATAACATGAAGGATTCTCATTTTTAATTTTCTCTTTCTAGTTTAGTATACAAATCCATATAGCACTTCACGATAACAGGTAATTTAAATCGCTCAATATTTTCAAGTCCTCTCTTGATGAGATCATCACGATAATGATGATTTTTAATAAGTTTCATGACTCCATTCCTTATACTCTCTATACTATATGGATCCACCAACAAAGCAGCATCACCTGCTATTTCTTTCATAGGTTCCAAATCAGAAGTGAACACCACTCTCCCGACTGCTTGCCCTTCTATAATAGGCATTCCAAAGCCCTCATATAATGAAGGAAAAGAAACTATGTCACAATTCATATATTCATCTAATATTTCTTGATTAGACAAATCACACTTATAGACATATCTAATAGAATAAAAACGAAGCATATCCTCTATATCTTTTCTATATTTTCCCACAATATGCAATTCACAATTAATTCCTTTTAATGCAGGTATCAATCGTTCTAGATTTTTATTTTCAGCAGTTCCTATATGTAGAATAATCGGACAACCCTCATTAAATAGTTTAAATTTATAGTTATAATTTGTATCTAATGGATTATATATGATATGTATCTTATCTTTAAAACGAGGAAAATACGAAATAAGCTTCTCTCTCACCTCATTTGATATGCAAGTCACGTACGAAGCCTTTCTCATGGGAAGATAAAACCAAAGCCATTTAAAGATCATTTTTTTCAGCCCATGTTCAAAATCAAGAAATCTCGTATCATGAATGGTTAATACGACCTTTCCCTTACATAAAAGGATCGCATAATGCGTATCTCCCGTCAAATGAGTAATGCTATTACATAATCTTTTTACATAAAGAATGTTACGCAATAAATTACTAACACAAACTCTCGCATAGGGTAAGAAAATATTCTTAACAAGGACATTCTCCTTACGCAATCCGCTTTCCACAGTATTGAACACATGTTCTATACTATAATTTAAACCGGATTTTCTATAAACAAAAAATACATCTTTCATTAAAAACAAAATTGATAGGGAATAAATGGATTATAGCGACCGACTGAGTAATAATCAATACCTTTATAAAGCATACCAATAAAATAAACAAAGATCATTATTAGCATTATTATTTTTACACCTTTACCTTTATAACCATAAACCACATAAGAGACAATGAATACCTCATATATTGTGAAGTAGTTAGTACCTCTTGACACGATTATCTGAAAATCAGTTCCATTGAATATTGTATAAATAAGCAAAGATAAAAAGTAAAGGTTAAAGGAAAGCAACAATAACCCTTCTCGTTCTTTCTTCAATAGAGGATACGCAAGAAACAACCAAAGTGATTTCCGTGCTATTCCTAAAAAAGAAGCATTTACGCCTGTAGATTCTATTTCAGTATAGCCCATCAATCGTGTATCATCCCCTGATACATATGGTACTATCTCCCCAAAATATTTATCTATTACATCAAAGACAGATAGTCCGATACAAACAACCAGTAAAAGAACATAATATTTAGTCTTCAACTTGCTGTTCAAAAAATAAGCGACAGCAAATATCAATATAGACAAATGAAACGGGCAAGCCAATAATATAGACAAATAAAAAAAAATCCATTGACGGTTCAATATAAACCGAATACTATAAATACTGATAGCCAATGAGATCAATTGACGATTCATCCCTAATACGGGCAATAATGTGCAATAAAGACAAAAAAGAGTAAGTAAGGGAGCTGGCGAATATTTCCTTATAGTGGGAAAGATTAATCCCCACACGATCACCGCTTCACAAAGCAAGAATACGTTATAATCTATCGTAAGTCCCCTTATCAGCTGATTAAACAAAACATATCCCGGCTCGAACTGTTCCCATTCATCCCATAAGCAATTTAAAAAGAACCGATAATAGTTTCCCCAATCCGTTCCCGTCTCCCACCGAAGGCCATCATGTAATACAAACAGGAAAAAAATGAATGTAAATAAAATATATCCAATCTTACGATTTGCCTTAAAATCGAGCCAAGAGCAACTATAAAGGAACAGTACCATAAATATATAGACAGCCATACTTGTCAAATTTTAGCTGCCTCATTCAATACATATTCAACCAAACTATCATAACTATAATGTTCCACAAAATGATTGTATATTAAGTTAGACAAGTCATATCTCTCTTGCGGATGATCTAGATAGTAGTTAATCTTCTCCACCGCATCATCAATTGTCCTAAATGATACAAGTTCCGGATCTATCGGTAGAAGATCTTTCAATATTGGACGATAATCACACAGTTGGAAAGCACCAGATCCATTAATCTCAAAGAACTTATTATTCACAGATTCGATCTCTGCGTAATGCAAATTATTAAATACAATCTTAGCCCCATACAATATCCGGGCCTTTTCCTTTCCTACTATATATTTTCCTTGGAAACAATCATCTAAATCAGAAGAGAAATAGGGACCCTTATTCCCAAACAAAGACAAGTGTATTCCTCGTTTTTTCATAAGAGCAAGCATTCTTGTCCGATATGGGTACATATTACCAAACGCCAGTACATCTATATTCTCTTCCTGTTCGCATGTCAATTTATCTCGCTTAGGCCGTTTATGGATACGTGTATTAAATGCCTCATTATACAACCTAACATTCAACTTCATGTTATCCCGCATGAATCTCATCATATAAGGATCTTTAGTAAAATAGAGGTCATAAGGTTCTACAAATAATTGCAGACGTTCAAGAGTTGTTAGTTGATCTGGATTTATATGGATAATATGGATTCTATTAAGCTTTATTATACGTACTAATTCCGGATGGATAAACCGATAAACCCCTATCACCAGATCCGGATCACGACGAAGAACACTATCAAGTACCCTATTAAACACACTCCGATCATAAGTTTCCGAGTATCTTCTGGCTAATGTATCAAATGTACGTAACCACTTATTAGTACTAACAGAAGAAGAGTAAATATCCACAATCGAACACGAATGCCCCTGTTGATTGAATGTTTCATTCAAATTATATTCCAAAGAATCAAACGATTTCGATCCAACAATTACTATTTTCATATTTAGATAATTTTATACATACAAATATTTATTGTATTATCCTATAAACAACTTCTTTAAAGAATCGATATATACTTCTTAATTGAACATTAATATGTGTTTTATATATATAAATAATCATTTGCTTAAAAAATAACAATAGATCGATCTTTATAAGAGCTAAAACAAACCATAATGTATAATTATAATATTCTATTTTATTTATATCATAAAGAAAATCATTCACTTTATATCCAACCTTTATTCTTGATAAAAGATATTCCTTATTTAGAGAATACTGAAGAGATCCATATCTTACATTTCTTATATATACAATATAGTTGCAGATATCAATTTCTTTTGCTACATAGCCAACATTAACACTAAACCAAACATCATTTGAAGCGACAACTTCCTCAAATCTAATACTATACCTTTCTATCATACTAACTTTTACCATTTTTGCCCATGGCGAATAGCACCTATATCTTAAAGTATCACTTCTTTTCTTATAAAGGTCTTCTTCTAGATTAGTAACACACAACCCATCTTCTAAATCTTCTCCTGTTATTAAATCTATCGTTTTATATGGAATGTAAATTACGTCCATTACAGAATTCTCATAATCATCAAATAATCTATTTACATTTTCAGAAAAATAATCATCTGCATCAGAGAATAGCAACCATTTACCTTTTACATATTTTATACCTGTATTTCGGGCATATCCTGCACCTTTTCCTTCTTTTGTAAAAATAACTTCAACATTAGATCTATTTAAACCAGGAAACTTATCAAAATCTACAATATTAGGATCACTATTATCATCTACTACAATAATCTGTACATCCTCTCTATTGGGAATCGAATCCAAGCAACGTTGAAGTAAATTAGGAATATTTTTATGTGGAATAATTATTGAGTAATTTATCATTACATTAAAAAATTAAATTAATAAAAAACAGTAGCATTTATATTCTCTTTTTGAATCCCAACAGCTCTAAGCACCAATTCCTATAAATCAGCGTTACAAAGCAAAAAAACTCTACCGAAACGACCATCACCGTCATCGTATAAAGATTTACGTGTTGTGTAAGTAAAAGCAAAGTGATTCCTGTCATAAAAAATAAGCAATTATTCACCATCACACGCATATAAATAGCCGAATATCCAAACGGAACGAGGCGATTTCCTCCCATAAAACTATTGAAGGAAACTAAGATCACAGAAATACCCAGTAATCGTATAATAACAGAAGTCTCCTCCATATATTGCCCGATAAAAAGATACACAATCCAATCACTACAAAGACACACACATATATATGCCAAAAGCACAGCTCCTGCGACCAAAAACATCACACGATTAACAAATCTAATATTACGTTCACGAGCTATCCTTGGGAAAACTGCTTGTGCCATCATTGAAATAGGGAGCTTCAAACATTGTATCACCTTATCAGCCATATCATAGATAGATACTTCTGACATACCAAGAATAGAACCTATCACTAATTTGTTTATATTCACGTAGATTTGAGTAGATAAACCCGAAACAAACAATGGAAGACTCTCCTTATAAGCTAATTTCAAATCTCTTATTGATATTATTGACAACCTTATCTTCTCTTTTCCTAATACGATATATAAAGATAGGCTACCTGCCAATATAGTGCCAATACCATTCAAGAGCGGCACCAACAAATAATCCTCCTGATTATGGATAAACAAGAATATAGCGACCACGAACAGCAAACGGGCCGACAAGTTTACGATCGCAATATATTTCATCTTCTCAATTCCTTGGAAGAACCAAATAGGTAACAAAAGCTCATTAAATGTCAATAAAAAAGTAAGGGCATAGACCCAATAATGATCCTTAAAAAACGGGACTATACTTATAACCGAAAAATATACGATCAAACAAATCAACCAAAGGATAAACTTACACAAATAAGTGGATGATACAATCCGAGATAGCCTCTCCTTATTCCCTTTATAAACCGCTACATTCTTCGCTCCGGACATATTGAATCCAAAGTTTATAACCAATGATACATAAGCTATAATCGTTTGAGCGAATACGATCACTCCATACAAATCCAAACCTATGATCCGTAATAAATAAGGATAAGTCAATAATGGGAATAAGATCGTAAAAACTTGCAATATGCTCAAGTAGGAAAAATTAGCCAGTACGGTCTTATTCCTACTCAGTTTCTCTCGTAAAGACATGATTTGTAAAGTGAATCTGTAGGTATACAAATATAAGAGTGAGTTCCATTTGGAACCTACCTATATTTAGATATTCAAATTTTATCGGTTATTCGTATTATCGTTTTATAGCTGCGGCTCTTTCATATAACGTGATCCACCTTTAGCGTTTTCAATTGATCTTCCACCCCTCGATCGTCCTCTTCTCCGTACTGAAATTAATCCCCACCTTCACCACTGGCAGGCCGTAAAGTGCGAAACGTTCGGGGTAATCCTTCAAATTGATTTGCTCCATGGCAGCCTCGGCGCTTTGGTCCAATTTCAGCTCGATCACGTAAAGCGTGGAAGGTGTGCGGAGCACCATGTCCACACGGCCTTGCGGCGTACGGACCTCCACATCGACATAATTACCGATCAGCGTGAAAATGACATAGAGCAATTGCTGGTAATGGCCTTCGTAATGCGTGTTATCGCAATAGGGGATCGTGGAGAGATAGGTGCGCATCAAGCGCAACGCACCATCCATGTCACCGTTGTAGATCATCTCCGCCATTTCCGCCACCATCGTATTCAACTCGGCAGGACGTTGCACATAGTTGGGCAACAGGCTGCGCATCAAGCCGATCCGGACCTCTTTATTCGGGATATCGAGCTTATAAAGACCGGAAAACGCCGAGTAGCCCTTGATCGTGATATAACCGCTTTGATAAAGTAATGGCGTGATGCTCGTCATCCGTTCCGTTGGTGCGTCAAAATCAGCCGCCACACATTTACGATTACCTATTTCTTGCGGGATCACGTGGTACTTACGCAGCATCTCGACCAAGTAGGTCGGCGTACCGCTACCGAACCAGTAGGAGTCGATCCGGCCATCGGCCAATGCGTTCAACAAACCGAACGGATTGTATATATCGGGCGACGGCCACGTGAAATGATAACCGTCGTAATTCTGTTTCAAGACTTCCAAAGCCTCTTCCGGAGTAACGCCGAGGTTGCCGGCCAAACGGTCGATGCCCTCACCCATCTGTTCTCGCATCTCCTCTTCCGTGATACCGCAGATCGATCCATACTCGGGGAGCATACTGATATTCTTGATATTATTCAGCTCGCTGAAGATACTCAACTGGGAAAATTTCGTGATGCCGGTCAGGAAGACGAAACGCAGGTAGGGGTCGCATGCCTTCAGTGGGCTGTAGAAATTGCGCATCACGTTGCGCAACACGGGCAGATTCTTCTCCTCATGCACCACATCCAGCAAAGGAGCGTCGTACTCATCGATCAAGACAACCACCTTTTGCCCGGTCTGCTCGAAGGCACGTTTGATAAGACTCTCCAAGCGGTCATTCACCATAAGCGCATTCTCATCACGCCCATAAACGGACTCCCACTCTGACAAACGACGCCCCAAATAATGTTCCAAGCCCTCCCGATCCAGGTGCTTGCCGAGGCTCATATCGAAATGAAGCACCGGATAACTCGTCCATTCCTTCTCCAATTTCTCGATAGCCAAGCCCTCGAACAGCTCCTTCCGGCCCTCAAAATAGCTGCGGAGCGTGGAGGTCAGCAAGGACTTACCGAAGCGACGAGGACGGCTCAAGAAGATATAACTCGACGCTCCATGCGTCATACGGTACACCAACTCAGTCTTGTCCACGTACACATAATTACCCTCCCGTAATTTCGAGAATGTCTGGATACCTATCGGATATAATCGTCGTTGCTCCATAGCCGTGAAAATTTATGATTTTATACTACAAATATAACACATTTCCGGCAAACCGTCAACCCTCAATCACAAATCTCCCCTCTCTTTCTCCACCCTCTCCCGCACCTTCCCCGATAGCGGATAACTCTGTTCCAGTATCCGGCTGCGGGAACATCGGAGTTCATTTCGCTCGGGCTCACGCTCCTTCTCCGGGAAATGGAAGGACACCAAGTGGAGGAAGGTGGCGTAGACACGGTCTAGTGATTCCAGCCGCAGACTGCCATCCGGATGGCTTGGACTCAACTTCGACAGTGTGTGGCGGCTGATACCCAAGAACACGGAAGCGTCTCGCACGGAGGACAGACCCCAACGATCCAAGATGAGGTATACCTCGAAGGACGCCACACGAATCCAAGGGTTCAGATCCGAGCTTTGCGGTTCGATCATTACGTCTCAAGGGGGAAATCTCTCCATGGTGAAACGCTAAAACCTTGAAGAAACATTAAAATAGGTTATAATACTCTTAAATTGGCGCACCCATGAGTGCGCCACCCACAAATTCAAAGGCTATATCTTTACCTGCGATCCGAAGCGAAAGCCTTGGATCATCATTGTTTAAACCTTATTAAAAAACAAACACAATGGAAGAATCCATCATGTCTTTTTACAACGCTCCGATTACTAATCAAGTGCCAAACGGAGTGGTCAGTATCATCCAATTGCATGCCTATATCAGCACCAATGAATGGCTACGGGAACGGACGAGCCGCACACGTGTCGCACTGGACGACGAGAAACGCTTCAAGCAGTTGAAGCAAAGCCTCCTGCCCTACGTCACGCCCGCCGGGGTATTCTCCTACCGAAAGGAGGACCGGTTGCTTTTTCCCTCGGGTGAACTGGTTATCGATATCGATCATCTCGCCTCGCCCGAGGAGGCTTGTACGTGGCGAGACACGCTGTTCGCCGACGAGCGGCTATGCCCCGACCTCGCCTTCATCAGCCCCAGTAACACAGGCGTAAAGCTCTTCGTGCCTTATCGTTTGTCCGTTACCGCCACGATCGAGTGGGCCTTCGACGAGGCACGACGATCGGCTTGGGAATACCTTGAGTGGAGATACGGACTGAAAGCCGATACCTCAAACGCCGACCTGTCAAGGGCTTGCTTCCTCTGCCACGACTCTTCAGCCAAGCTGAGAAATCGTGGCAATTGAGAATTGAAAATTGAAAATTATATATTACCATGAACACTATTCAAGATTTAGAGCGGCTCGTGGCCGCTATCGAGAAACAGGGGGCGAACGTCGCTCCCACCTATCAAGAGTATATGCCGCTGGCCTTCGCTATCGCCAACGATTGCGGCGAGGCGGGACGGTCGTTGTTCCATCGCATCTGCCGTATCTCGGAAAAGTATGTGTCCGACGAGGCGGACAGACTCTTCGACCACGCCCTCAAAGGGGGTAACGGGCGAAACGGAATCGGGTCTGTCTATCACTGGGCAGAGACCGCTGGCGTGAAACTCGACAAGCAACTGGCCGGTACCGCCCGGAGCTACGCCGGGAAACAACCCGGAACTTGCGAACTTGCAAACTTGCAGCCCTCTCATCCTCTCACACACACCTGCGCACATGAGGCGTACATTAATATGCCCGTCTTCGGAAACTATGATTGGCCCCCTTTCTTGAACCAGCTCATCGACTGCGGTGACTCCCCGGCGCAACGGGATATCCTGCTGCTAGGTGCCGTCACCGTACTAGGCGCTACCCTCAACAAGCACTTGCGCATACTCTACGGACGTAAATACCATTATCCCTGCCTGCAAACCTTCATCGTGGCGCCTCCCGCCTCGGGAAAGGGGGCGCTCACTTGGGTACGCCACCTAGCCGAACCGATCCACGAGGCAATGATGGAGGAATTCAAATCCCTACGCAAGGAATACCGGCTGGAGAAGGCACGCTGGGGTTCCCTAGGCAAGGAGCGGGCGAAAACCCCTGAGCCGGAAGAGCCAAGGCCTAAGATGTTCCTGATCGCCGGCGATAATTCCGGAACGGGCGTATTGGAGAATCTGATAGAGGCGGACGGCGTGGGGCTGATCTGCGAGACTGAGGCGGATACCGTCAGCACTGCTATCGGCACGGATTACGGCCATTGGAGCGATACCTTGCGCAAATGCTACGATCATGACCGACTAGCCTTTAACCGGCGTATGAATCATGAGTATCTGGAATGTATGAAATCTTTTCTCAGTGTCTTGTTAAGCGGGACACCGGCACAGGTGAAACCGCTCATTCCCTCGGCCGAGAACGGATTGTTCTCACGCCAGATGTTTTACTATATGCCCTCCATCACCGAATGGGTAAACCAGTTCGACCTGTCCGATGAGGATTATGATTCCCGGTTCACCGGATGGGGCAAACAGTGGAAGACGTTCATCGAGTGGCTCGGCGCTTCCGTGAATCTCATTCAGCTCAAGCTGTCCGAAGAGCAAAAAATCCGTTTCAACGAACGTTTCGCACAACTTTTCGGCCATGCGGGTTTCACGCATGGGGGAGCCATGAGAAGCACCGTGGCACGTATCGCCATCAACATCTGCCGAATCCTAAGCGTGGTGGCCCTGCTACGAGCCACGGAAAAACTCCTCCCGCCACACAAAACAATTTTCAATTCTCAATTCTCCATTTTCAAATGCCCCGGTCTCTCCCCTTCCGATGACATACCGGAAGAGAATGTCCGAGACGGTATCGTACCGAAACTGGACCTGACAGCGACAGAGGCTGATTTCGAGGCCGTGCTCAACCTCACCGAGCCTCTTTACCGGCACGCTTGCCATATCCTGTCTATCCTGCCCGCTACCGACGTGCAACAACGGGAACCTACTCCTCAAGAGGCGCTATTCGATGCCCTCCCCCTCGCCTTCAACCGCCAAGAGGCGCTTCATGAGGCAAAGAGGATCGGCATGGGTACCGATACCCTAGATTCTCACTTACGGCGTATGCTGGAAAAGGGCGTGATCCAAAAGAACGCACGGGGTGAATATATATTCACGGCCAAACAACGCCAGACACCCCAATCCCCTTTATAATGTACATGTATGTGTGTGAGGTATGGAACCGACCGCAAGTTTGCAAGTTCGCAAGTTTCATTTTCCCAGATTCATAATCCATAAACAATAAATCAAATGTCCTTACCATTAAGAAAGTCCGCATTGGCGGCATCCTATTTCCCGGAACTGGCCTCCCATCAAGCCTGCAACCGTCTACGCCGCTGGATCATCCGATGCACGGAGCTGTACGACAAGCTGCGGGAGACAGGCTACCGTCCCGAGCAACGTATATTCACGCCACGACAGGTGGGGTTGATCATCCACTACCTCGGAGAACCGTAAATTAGTTGACAGGTGACAAGTGACAGTTGCGCACGGCGGTGAATTAACTGCCACTTGTCAACTATCAACTAGAACGCCCATCCAAGGCTCCTTATAATGCCCATTCAAAGAGGCTTACAATGCCTATCCAAAGGGGCTTACGATGGGCAGCGTAGTCCGGCGGCCATTGGCTACCATTATTCATTGTTAATTATTCATTATTCATTCCCTAAGGTATCACCCGGCATCACCGCCCCTTACGGCGGAACCTATCTTTGTAATGTTGATCAACAAACAATTAATTTTCTATTATCAACTTTTAATTTTCTATTACCATGCCACAAGCATTTCAAGCACGAAAGTTTTTTATCCCCAAGACGGATCCCAAGCAGGAGGTGTACAAGCCGGTTCCCTATTATTTCGGTACCCTGTCCACGCAAGACGCGGCCGATCAGATCGCCGAGGAGTCGTCGCTCACGAAGGGTGACGTATTGAACGTGTTGGACCGCTACCAGCGGTATGTCATCAAGAACCTCCAGAAAGGCTACAAGGTGGAGCTGCTGGGGTTCGGAACCGTCTATAACCGCTTCGTCACGGAGAAGGGGGTAGCGACCGCCCCCGAGGTTAAGGCTACGCACATAAGGACTATCGTGCCCGGGTTCTCGCCTTCCTATACCATACTGAACGGGGCACGACGGTACTCGCTGCTGGGCGAGAAGACTTCGTTGCTCAAGGTGACGATACTCGGGACGCCGGTAGAGGAAGGGGGCGGTTCCGATTCTGAGTCGCCTGATGAGATCTGATGTGTCACTTTTGGCTTGACCCAAAAGTAACCAAAAGGTCAAGGCTGACGCTGACGGGCTACTTCGAGACCTACGCTCGCTGTCGCATCCCAACTCGCTTCGCTCAGACAGGGATGCTCCTCACGCTCGCTACGGTCTCTTCGCTTGACGCCCGTCCGCTGAGGCCGTCCGAAGGAAAGCGAAGCTTTCCTCTTATATCAGCCGGGATTCCTAATTCATAACTCATAATTTAAAATTCATAATTCATGAAAAAGTCCGTATGGAGTACCATTATCAAAGTGATCATCGCCGTAGCTACCGCCATAGCGGGAGCACTTGGCATCCAATCCTGTATTCTCTAATTTTCAATTTCAATTATCAATCTTCAATTATCATGGGTAAGGCTTATTGTTTCTACCAGAATTACAGGGAGGTCAGACTCCTTGTAATTCATTGCTCGGCCACACGATATGATAGGGATTTTCCCGTCGAGGCGTTACGGCACTCGCATAAGGCACGGGGATTCGCCGATATCGGGTATCATTTCTATATCACACGGGACGGGGAATTACACCGCTGCCGGCCGGTCAACCAGATCGGGGCGCACGCAGCCGGATGGAACGACAAAAGTATAGGTATTTGCTATGAGGGAGGGCTCGACGAACAAGGCCGTCCAGCCGATACCCGGACCTACGCCCAGCGCTGTACCTTGATGGATCTGCTACGGCAATTACGAAGGGATTACCCGGAGGCACGCATCCTAGGAGATTACCAACTTAGCCCCTATATCCGTAAGGCTTGCCCCTGCTTTGACGCAAGGGAGGAATACGGGGAGATCTAGCATTAGAATTTCTTACCAAAGGCTATATTCAAGAAGGTCTTCACCAATATCTTGAAATCGAACAGCCAAGAGCGATGCTCCAGATAGAACAGGTCGTAACGCAAGCGGCGGAGCATCTTATCGACCGTGTCCGTATACCCATTGTAGAGCGTGGCGTAAGAGGTCACCCCCGGACGGATCTGGTAGAGGTAACGGTAACGGGGATCACGCTCCATGATCTGGTCGATATAGAACTGGCGCTCCGGACGGGGACCGATAAAGGACATGTCGCCCACAAAAACATTCCATAACTGGGGCAACTCGTCCAAGTGATGTACCCGAAGGAATTTTCCGACACGGGTCATCCGGGGATCTGCCCCACCCTTGTAAAGGGCCGGACCGAATTTCTCAGCGTCCAGACGCATACTACGGAACTTATAGATGTTGAACGGGCGACCGAAACGACCGATACGCTCTTGCCTAAAGATCGCCGGGCCTCCATCCTCCCGTTTTACGGCGATATAACAAAGTAAAAACAGCGGGGAGAATACGATCAAGGCCAAAAACGCCAGCGCACAATCCCCTATACGTTTTACATTACGTTGGAACATACCCATCCCATCCGGGATGAATCGCTCCGGTTCCGCTCCCTCACTTTTTCCGAATGGTGTAGTTTTCTTTTTTTCAGCACTCATACTCTCTCACTTAATAAAGGTAGCCCCTCCACCTCGCCGGCGTGCCATTCACGGTAGTCTGCCAAGGAAAATCCGGGGACGGTCAATAGCTTGTAATCCGACTCGTCTCTTCTCAATATATGTTTACGGGCGTACGAGCGGAGCGAGCGATCCGTAACGGACACCATCACGATCGGGAACGGGTAGGCGAACAGGCGCAACGGAGTGGTCTCGCTATCCGGGAACGCACGATGCAGCTGGTAGGCCGAACGCTCGAACGCTACCCAGTAGGGACCCGTGCAATACAGGTGTATTGAGTTTCGGTTCGCACGCTCACGATCCATGATCTCTGTCAAACGCTCACGCAACAGGTTCATCAACCGGAGGCCGGAAGGAACCTCGCACGTCTCTCTCTCTTTTCTCATATCTTTCATTTATCGCTATGCGCAACTTTTACTTATCAACTGATCCCGTGTCCGAGCCAACGGTCGTAATCACGTAAACGACGTATCAACACGGACTTGCTCTTCTTGGGCGAGGCCTCCTCCATCCAAGGGTCAACCAACTCGTGCGCCATGCGCTGATAGAGGCTGCTGTCCGTACAGCCGTACAGCGTGACCAGCAACAAGGCACGGGATTGCCCCGCTTTTATCACCGGGAGCATGCTGCGCATCGTGGCGTGCAAACGATCGAACTCATCCGACTCGCCCAAAAGCAGATAGGCAGGAAGGAGCAAAGAGTAAAGCTTGCAACGGATCACGTCGGTCTCACCACGGAGAGAGGCGTAGCCACGCAGGACCTCACGGGCCAGACGGGCATCCTCATCCGTTACCACGCCTCTGGCGTGGTAACGGCCCAAGGCATCGTGCAAGCCCTCCGACAGACGGTCGTTGTCCAAATGGGTATACACGTGCTTGCCCCCCGTGTTCAGCTCGATCAACTCATACTCGCCTCGCCTCACCTCGAACAAGGGAACCCACATGCAATCGAGGATACGCACCATCACGTCCTTATGGCCACCGCCCGGCTGTACTACCACCTCCGCCTCCATGTCGGCAAACGGGCCGGAGGTGATACGCACACGGTCGCCTTTCAACAGGTGGCCGCTATCAGGCACGTACACCGGAAGCTCGTTGGAGTAAGACGCCGCGACCCAACGTAAGGTCTCCATCTCACGATCCGAGAGGTAGGGAAAGTAAGACTGTCCACCCGAGGAAACCCGGGGTAGGAAATTGTACAGGGGAAGCGTACGCTTCAGACTAAAGATCTCGTTCTCCGAGGCGTGGATGAACACGTAGTTGTACAGCAGGGGCCGTTTCGTGTTGACCATCTTGCCGCCCACCTTCCTCGCCTCGACATACGAGGGGGAGAAATACTCGAACAAGGCCTCCCCACGACGCTCACGGCGGGAAAGCTCAGCGTCCAGCCCCTTCGAGGGGCTGATCCTGTCACGCCCGCCACCGGCGGTAGGGAGCGTGAGCACGTACCAGCGGACAGCCTCTTGATCACGTCGCTTACGAACATGCGCCATGAACCTATCCGAGCACTTGCTTGTCAATATATCCATCTCTATGATTATCTTTTCTAGTGGTTATCCCGTGGCCCGAAAACAGACCCCACGGCAATTCAGAGCCCTACCAAGATTCTTTTATATAACCTTGATAAACAGCGTTTTATATTTTCAAATATGGCATTACTGAAAATTACCATCTCTCGAAATCTTAGGCTACTTGGAGAGTAGCGTAAAAAGGTAGGAGAATAGTTATTACCCGGTTGTAGAGACGGAGCGTGCTCCGTCTCCCACCGTCTGGGAGTAATTTTAAATACCATTTTGAAGGGATGAGACGGGGCACGCCCCATCTCTACAGGGATACACACAGATTATGAGACATGGCGGAATGATACCGAAAACAAGGAGTCGTTTCGCCCGCATCACCGTGTCTATACGTCTAGGAAAAAATGGAAAAATCAAAGAATAGAGAGGGTCAAACACCAATAATGAACAAACAAGCGGATCTATTCGCTTGTTTTTAGCTATTTTTTATTACATTTGCGCCGTGAAAGAATACGCTACTCTCCAAGTAGCCTCACCCCGCTTGAGATTCATAATTATAGACACCGCCAAAGCAGGCGCTATTAACCTCCGTCATTTTCCCTAAAGAGAAACTCCTTAAATAAATTTGTGTTGTCTTGATAGATTTATGCCCCAATAGTTCGCTGATCATTTCAATCGGGACATTTTGTTCTTTTAATGTCATGGCAAAAGAATGGCGAATCGTATAAGAGGTGACATCCGAGGTAATTCCCGCAAATTCTTTCAACGCTTTTAAATTCCGGTTAAATCGAAATAGCGCCGCATTGTATTCGAGGTATTCCTCACGCCCCTCTCTGGTGCCACTCAGAAAGGGAAATAAATATCCGGAATCTCGCACTTTCTCTCCTGACAATTCCTTATACATTGTCTCGGCTGTCTCCAAGATCTCCAGTCTCATCGGTGTCCCGGTCTTCTGACGGTTGTAATCTAATATACCGTTTTTGATATTACCGGTCTTCAAGTGGGCAAAGTCAACGAAAGACATACCCCCAAACAGAAACATCAAGCAAAGCGCCAACTGTGTCTTTCTCTGCTTCCCATCCTCCACCGGGACTGTCATCAGACGGTGTAAATCCTCGATAGGCAAGGACTTCTTACGCTTACTTTCCACACCCGTAAAAATCCCCTTGAATAAAGTGGGAATAAATTCCGCCTTACCGTTCTCCACCGCTTTGTTATAGATACAACGCAAACGCCGCATATAAGTGGAAATCGTATTGCGCATACAGCCGTTCTCCAATAAATAAGCCTCGTACCGGCGAAGATTATCCTTATTAATAGCCGAGTAAGCTATACAGTCGGTTCCGCTATACCTTATAAAGGAGTTTAATGCGTCTTGATAACTCTTAGCCGAGGAATATCGCTTTTCTCGATTCAACTGGGCTATATACTCCCTCATACCTTCTACAAATCCTTTCTCATCCATATCCCTATTTTAAATACTGTTTTGTAAATGAATGAACAAATGTATTTAAAAAGAGATCCCCTTTACCCTATCTCACGAATGAGAATAGTAAAGGGGGAAGACTAAAGTTATTTCTTCAATTTTATCTCGATAACACCATTACGACCTTTCTCTCCGAATTTAGCGATCGCCTCGTTTCCTTTGTACACATTCATAGACGCAATACGATCGGGATTCAAATTGTCCATCCTCTCTTTAGATGATTCCACTCCATCGATGTAAACAATACCGGAGAAAGAGGATTTTACCTTTGATGCCTCCTTAGCAGCCTTCTCATTGATATCTATGGCTTTCATGGCCTCCTCTATGGTTCGATTGATCTCCGGTTGGATCTTCTCCATTTCGGCGGCAATAGTCTCATCTATCTTGGCTGCCTCTATCGCCGCTTGCACAGCCTTGTCGATCTCAGCTTGGTGTTTCGCCATTTCCGCAGAAACGATCTCGTCGATATTCGCCGCTTTCACAGCCTCTTCGACCGCCTTGTCAATCTCCGGCTGGTATTTCTCCATCACGGCCGAGACCTTTTCCTGTATCGCTTGCATATCTTTTTCAAAAACGACCGAATCCCTTGCGAGGGTCTCAACCTCTACATTTCTTTTAGGCTCTTTTTTTTCCTGAACCGGAATAATTTCGCTAATTTTGACACTCGAAATCTTCTCCAATTCGTGAGAGATTTCCGGACGGGCAAAGGCTACCACCGTTAAGGCTGCCAACGGGAGTACATACAGATACTTCAACCGTGCCCATGGACTTGATTTTTGTTTTAACATCATAGCTATTCGCTTTTTAAGTGAACTGTGATTAAAGCTGTTGGCCATAGAAGTGAAGCGCTGTGCACCAACAGCTTTTTTGATTAATAATAATTGATATCTTTTTGCGTCGACGCCTTGATTTAATACGCTCTCGTCGGCCTCGTATTCATGGATATTTTGTAATTCCTGCCTCAACAACCAGACAGATGGGTTGAACCAATGGAACAGGATACAAATCTCGGAGATCAGCAGATCAATGGAATGACGGGCTTTTATATGCGCCATCTCATGCGTCATGATCTCTATCCCACTTTCCTCAAAATCCTTCCGGCTTATTACGATCGTTCGCATCCAACTGAACGGGACGACTGGTTGGTCCATAAGAATCAGATGGATTCCGTCCACCAGCTTCGGTGTACCTTGTCTCATCAACCGGAACAAGGCATAAAATGAATATGCGAATTGACAAAGCGTTAATATCCCTCCGATTATATAGGCTATCACCATAACTCGTAACCATACAGGTTGGCTAGCGGATTCCGCCGACGTTCTCATGGAAACCGCCGCTAGCAAATTCTCCAAATCCATGACCGGACGCTGAATGGCCGTCGCTTCCTCCAAAGTAATCTCACAAAATGGGATGATAACCGAAAGCATGATCAAGCTTAATAAAGCGATCCGGTTGAAACGATGGAAGGTATCACGGCTCAACAATAGCTTATAAAACAGATAAAATATCGTCAAGCACACGGATGATTTAAGGATATATACAAAGAAGATTCCCATATTCGTTCTTATTTACGATTCCCTTGTTCTACATCATCTATTAGTTTTCGCAGATCATCCACAGAGATATCCTCTTCCTTGATCAGCGTAGAGACAACCCCCAGATAAGAATTATTGAAATACTTAGCGATCACATTTTTCAGCGTGCCGTTGCTATACTCCTTTTCTGTTAAGACCGCATAATATTGATAGCTATTCCCGAAATTCTTATGGGCGAGGAAACCTTTCTCCTCCAAGCCTCGGACAATCGTAGAAAGGGTATTGAAATGAGGTTTAGGCTCCTCGTAATATTCAAGTAGCTCCTTCACGAACAATGGGCCTTTCTGCCAGAACCAGCCCATGATTTCTTCTTCTTTCGCCGTAAGTCGTTTCATAACCTTATCTTGTTTGCGACAAAGTAACTAAAACTTTTAGTTACCAAACTAATTCGTATAGTTAATAAACTAAAAGAGATAGTTTATTCATTGATCCAATCAAAAAAGCCGCCCCGGGAATGTCCGGGACGGCCTTTATTATATCCAGATGTTTGAATGATTAGGCGACAGGAATCGTTCCGCCAATCAAGATCACAACCAATAAGGCCAAGATAGCGTATAACTCAGGGAATACGGCCATTACCATCGTAGCACCGAATACGTTGTGTCCGGCACCAACACCAGCGATACCATTCGCGCAAACTTGAGCTTGGCGGATTGAAGAGTAAAAACCAGCGAAACCTAACACTAAACCAGCGCCGAAAACAGCCGTAGCGGCCAACATGGAAATATCAGCGACCAAGAACTTCTGCATCATAAAGTAGCCCACGAATCCATACAAACCCTGTGAAGAAGGCAACGCACTTAAAGCGATGTACGTACCCAGAGCATCCGGATTTTTCTTCATCGCACCTACCACCGCATTACCTGCGATCGTAACACCATAACTACTGCCGATAAAAGTTAAACCTGTCATCAACGCAATACCTACATAAGCTAATAAAATTGGTTCCATAATAAAATGTGTTTTTTAAATTATTCTTTTATTGTTTTATTTTCTCGTTTAATTGTTATGCTTTTCTGAATGGCTCATAAGCCTTACCTCCACCTTCGAACTCTGCGTTCTTGTAATATTCCACGAAGATCAAACGAAGCGGGTGTACCAAGGAGCTGATCGTACAAAGAGCGATATTGATGGAGTGACCCACTAACAAGATCAACAACATACAGATCGCACGTGCCACGATATTCATACCGTCTGTCATCGTAACCGCCAACGTATTAAATACGCCACCCAAGATGGAACCGGTCAGACCGATAGCGAACAAACGAATGTATGATAACGTATCCCCCAGCAATCCGGAGGCCATATTGTACGTGTTCCAAAGTCCGGTACCAAAGTTCAAGAATACGTTCTTGCCCGGTGTATTGTACAAATAAGCGACAACCAGACCCAAGATGGCGATTCCGTAACATACCATAACGACAGCGTTCGGCAAGTGAACGTTCAACATCGGAAGTCCGAACGCCAATGCCAAGGATATGATCACGAACACCCAAGCGAACGGAGCGATACTGTGTTTCGTTCCTTTCTGTATCTTGATCTTGTAAGCAGCGACACATTTACCGAATATGATCTGTACCAAACCGATGACAATAGAGAATGTCATCAAGTTGTCGCTATTCACAAAGTAGTTCTTGATCTTTGACAAAGCCGGGATATCCGCCAAGGCCACTCCGAAGAAAGATCCCGTACAAGTACCCACCAATAAGGCGGCGAAGCCTAAATACTGGAACAAGGTCAAATAAGGCTTGAAGTCCGGGTTCACCTTCTTCTTCAAGATCGTACAAGCGATCATGACCAGCAAACCGTATCCGCCATCGCCAAAACAAAGTCCGAAGAACAGCATAAAGAACGGGGCGAACAACGGGGTCGGATCAAGTTCACCGTAATTAGGCAAGGAGAACATCTTCGTGATAGGCTCGTACAGCTTACTGAATTTATTATTCCGTAACTTGATAGGCACCTTATCTCCATCCTCGATCTCTAATTGCTGGAAGAAATAACCTTGCTTATCCAGCTCGTGCTCCAAGGCCGGAGCGTTTTCCGTCGGCACCCAACCTTCCAACAACATGAGCTTATCACCCGCTTGCCGATCTGTCTGCACTAACGCATTAGAAAGATTAAACTCGTCCTGCAGGTTCTTATCGAATTCCTCCAACGTTTTATAATCCTCCACGGCACGATGTTTCAGCTCATCCTCCACATTCTGGATATCCTTGGTACGTTGATCCAGACGGGCACGCAACTTCGCCAATCCTTGAACCGGCATCTTCGGACGTTCAGCGTCTATATCGATCAAGGTACCTTCCTTGGTAATCGTGATAAAATACGTTACCGATTGGAAGTTATTGATCAGAATGGCGTTATACAGCACGCCCCATTCCGGCTCGTACTTAGCGGTAGGACAGGTAAAGAACGTAACATCGTATCCCGCTCTTTTCAGACGGTTGATATTCTGATAACTGAACTCACCCCATATTTCCATATAAGCCAGATCCTTCTCGATCGATTGCTTGGAAGCGATCAATTGCGCTTTCTTATCTTGCAATTCCTCTATCTTACGCACCAACTTCAAGCCTTCCTCTTTCGTCAACTCACGGGCCGGGGCAAACTTAACGTCTTTCTCCGCCGCATGGAGGTTCTTAAAGTAACGCATCAGCGTATTGATCTGTTTACGCTCAGCCAGAAGCTCTTGCAACCTCTCGTTATCCATCACGGAGTTTGTCTCCTTGATATGGACGACACCTAAGTCACGAAGCGTAGAAAGGAACGTATCATACTCCTTATGGTACACCATAAAGGCATATTTACTCATCTTTACTATCATACCTCGGCCTCCTCTTTTTCTTCTTTTGCCTTACGTTTCTCCTGATTGGCTCTCATGATCTTCTGTGAGGACTTAGAAAGACTCTCCTCGTCTTCCATAAATCGTTTCACCTTACGGATCGCATCCTTATAACCCGGAATCTGTACCTTCTCAAACAGGTTCACCTTCTGAGTGGTCTTTTTCCTAGCATGCTCCAACAACTCCAGCTTCATGCCCGAGAACTCCGCCTCGATACCGGTACGAGCCAGCTTTTTCAGCAACTCGATACCATCCGTATACCATGCGGGGGCATTAAAGAGACTATAGTGTCCGATCTCGAACTTGATCTCGTCCAATAACGGGACGATCACGCCGGCGATCTTCTTCGTGGAAAGCGTCACGTCCTTCACGGAGATCAGCTCCGGATTGAACTCGTTCCACAAAGCCACCATATTCTCGTAACTCTGAATCTCTCGTTCTAGCTGAAGTTCCAATTTATTCACTTCGTCCTTGGTCCGCTTCACCTCGATACGCAGGGCGCTCTCCTTGCTCTTGATCGTAGGCAGGGAGCGTTCACGCATCTTCAGTTGCTTTTCCAATTGCTGAAGAGAGGTTTTATTATATTGAAACTTTATTGCCATGTTTATTTAATTTACTTCCAGTACTTATCAACCAATCCTTGTTTGATATTTACCTCCTCCGGGCTGAAATATCTAGCGAACAATCCCCAAGCTACGTCCAGCATCTCCGTCGTATCCAAGTTTACGTCGATAGCCAACAGCTTAGAAGAATAATCCTTGGCGAAAGACAAGGTACGGTTGTCGTAGTCGGTCAAGTCGAAACCATTCTCCAGCTTGGTCTTAGCGTTGGCGGCATCGGCATACAAACGTACGGCGGCGTTCATTACCTGTGGATGATCCTCACGGGTCTTCTTTCCGGTTACCAGCTGTTTCAAACGAGACAAGCTTCGGAACGGATCGACGATGACCTTACCCACATCGCTATCACGACGCAAATACAACTGACCTTCCGTGATATAACCCGTATTATCAGGTACGGCATGCGTGATATCACCACCGGATAAGGTCGTTACGGCGATAATCGTGATGGAACCTCCCGCCGGGAATTGAACGGCTTTCTCGTAAATCTTCGCCAAATCCGAATACAAGGAACCCGGCATAGAGTCCTTAGACGGGATCTGGTCCATACGGTTTGATACGATCGCCAAGGCATCGGCGTAGTTGGTCATATCGGTAAGCAATACCAAGACCTTCTCGTTCTTCTCCACGGCGAAATACTCAGCGGCGCTCAACGCCATATCCGGGATCAAGATACGCTCTACGGACGGGTCCTCGGTCGTGTTGATAAAACTAACGATACGGTCTAGGGCACCGGCGTTACTAAATGTATTCTTAAAGAACAGGTAGTCGTCGTTCGTCATACCCATACCTCCCAAGATAATCTTATCGGACTTCGCACGCAAGGCTACCATCGCCATAACTTGGTTGAAAGGCTGGTCGGGGTCGGCGAAGAACGGGATCTTCTGACCGGTTACCAAGGTATTATTCAAGTCGATACCGGCGATACCCGTAGCGATTAATTCAGAGGGTTGTTTACGACGTACCGGGTTCACGGACGGACCACCGATCTCGACCTCACGTCCCTCGGGGATCGGACCGCCATCGATAGGCTCGCCATAAGCGTTGAAGAAACGTCCGGCTAACTGGTCACCTACTTTCAAGGAAGGGGCCTTCCCCATGAATACCACCTCGGCATTCGTACGGATACCTTCCGTTCCGGAGAATACCTGCAACGTCACCTCGTCGCCGATAATCTTTACCACCTGAGCCAGCTTTCCGTCTACAGAGGCCAACTCATCATACCCAACTCCCGTTGCTTTCAGCGAACAGGTAGCTTTTGTGATCTGGGTAATCTTCGTATATATTTTTTGAAATGCTTTTGTTGCCATAACTCTTTTAATTTTCGATTCTCTCCTTCAAAAGTTCATCCAGTTCCGTATTAAACTTCTTGAATTGGTCACTCTCATATTCCGAATAGTTCATCTGCTTAAAGATGTTGATCATCTTCTTAAAGTAGTCCATAACCTCAAGGAAGTTATCAAACTTAAACTCTGAACGGCAAACATTTACGACTCTATCCAGCATGAATTCCTGACGTTGCAACGGAGTAACCGCATCAATGGCATCGAAAGCATCCTGTTGCAAGATCACGAAGTCGATCAACTCGGACTTCCAGAATGTAACGTGATACTCGACAGGCACACCATCATCACCCAAGATATTGATTTGCTCGGAGATCTCCTTACCACGCAACATACGGGTCTTGATCTCGTTTACTTTCTCGATCCATTCCGGGGAGATATGTTTAGCGATGTATTCCTGAAACTCCGGATACTCGATATACTTGGAATAACTCTCGATCGGGTTTACGGCCGGATAACGTTTACGGTCGGCTCGCTCCTGCTCCAAGGCATAGAAACAACGGGCCACCTTCTTCGTATTCTCGGTCACCGGCTCCTTCAAGTTACCACCGGCTGGCGATACCGTACCGATGAAAGTGACGGAGCCTGTAGCGTTGTTATTCAAATGAACGAATCCCGCACGAGCGTAGAAGTTCGCCACGATAGCGGACAAGTCCATCGGGAAAGCATCCGGTCCGGGCAACTCCTCCAAACGGTTGGACATCTCACGCAAAGCCTGTGCCCAGCGGGAAGTAGAGTCGGCCATCAACAGAACCTTCAAACCCATGCTGCGATAATACTCGGCGATGGTCATCGCCGTATATACGGATGCCTCACGAGCGGCTACCGGCATGTTGGATGTATTGGCGATAATGATCGTACGTTCCATCAATTTACGTCCCGTATGCGGGTCTACCAATTCCGGGAACTCCGTAAATACCTCTACGACCTCATTCGCACGCTCACCGCAGGCCGCGATAATCACTATATCCGCTTCCGCTTGTTTAGAGATAGCGTGCTGAAGCACCGTCTTGCCCGTACCGAACGGACCGGGGATAAATCCGGTACCACCCTCAACGATCGGGTTCACGGTGTCGATCGTACGAACGCCCGTCTCCAGCAATTTGAATGGACGGGGCTTTTCCTTATAACAAGTGATAGCTTTCTTTACCGGCCATTTCTGGATCATCGTCACGTTTACGTCCGTGCCATTTTCGTCCGTAAGGACAGCCATCGTATCATTGATGGTATATTGTCCGGCTGGAACCACCGATTTCACAGTATAAGATCCCTCGAACTTAAAGGGGACCATAATCTTATGAGGTTGGAAATTCTCGTCCACCTCTCCCAGCCAATCACCGGCGCTCACGGTATCGCCCGCTTTAGCCAGAGGCTTGAAATCCCACTTCTTATCATTGTCCAACGCAAACGTATAATCGCCACGTTTCAAGAATACACCTTCCATCTTGTCCAAGTCATTCTGCAAACCGTCATAGTTGCGGGACAACATACCCGGACCCAGCGTAACTTCCAACATATGCCCTTGGAATTCAGCCTCGTCGCCGACACGCATACCACGTGTGCTCTCAAATACTTGTACAAAGGCATTCTTACCTATCACCTTGATTACTTCCGACATCAGCTTCACGCCTCCGACAGAAATGTAACAGATCTCATTCTGAGAAACCGGACCATCCACCTCTACGGTTACTAGGTTGGATACGATTCCTTTTACAATTCCTTTCGTAGCCATAATTTATTTTATATTGTTTCTTTTAAATTCTTCCAACGCATTCTCACTACCCATCTTCATGGCGCCTACCAATTCACGGAAAGTCTTCTCGCCTCTCGCCTTATCCAAGGTTACCCAGCGCTCTATCATCTCCAATTTCAATAAATAAGCGAATACACTCTCTATGTCGAACGTCTTGAAGAAGGTATTATCGTCCAGCCATTTCCATTTCAAAAGATCGATTTTCTTCTCACGAACGATCAGATCGGTCTCTTCGGCGATGCGTTGTAACTCGGGCAAATATTCCACGGAATCGCCCAAGCCGAAATCACGGGCGTTCGACGTACGGATATTTTCTGCTATCTCATTATGCCCCACGATATAATTGGCCTTATCAAATCCATATTTACGGCAAGTGATCGCAGTAAGAACATTGTTGATATTCAGGTTAAGCTCGAACCAATCAGCCACGAACTTATTCCCACATTTCATGGCATATTCATAATATAACGCAGCCAAGCGGTCTTCCCATGATATATATTCTTTCTCACTTTTGGTGTCCTTAGCCTCTTCGGCTAGATACAGTTTAAAAAAGTCCACGAAATAAGGCGGGAGATTATCATTTTTGGGAATTTTTTCCTCATCCTTCAACGCTTTATATAAAGTATTGAACTCATCATACGTTATTCTTCCTCTTTGATCCGGATCGGAGTCCGGTCTTTTAGCGTGAGCCAGCAGATTTATATTATCATATTTCAAATAAAATAAATCAATCAGCTTTTTATCCTTAGAAGATAGCATATCCTCTACTTCCGTCCGGAACTCACAGACCGAATAGGCTAGTTTACTATCATCCAACGCTATGTTAGGAAGTCCGGAGATTAAGTAGTAATACTTACTCATATCAGAACAGCATTTCTACTAATTGCGGACGCAAGAACTCTTTAAAGAACTCGATGAACTCGTCTTCGCCAAACGTCACTTTATAAGACCCATCCGCCGGGATAATAGAGAAAGACGCTTTCTTTCCGCTTACCTTCTCGATCTTATACCCTTTCTCTAGCAAGCCTTTGGCATTGGCCTCAAAATACGCCTTCAAGCCATCGGAATCAGAAGCTTGGATAGTCAAGAACTCATTAGCGGGCCAGCTTTTCACAAGCTCAAGGATCACTTTCTGCATATAGGCGGGATCCATCAACGCCGCTTTCACATTCGAACTAGCGATATCACCAGTGATAAGGTTTGTCACCTCGCTCTTTAATGCCTCGACAGACTGGGTGGCGAACAATTTCAATTCGGCTTCCGTATTCTTCTTCAACTCGGCAGCTTGTTTCTCTGCAGCCGCTACGATACGTTTCGCTTCCGCTTCCGCATCTTTAAGAATCGTATCCTTTTGAGCATTGGCCTCGGCGATTATACGCCCCGCTTCTTCGTTCCCCTTCTCTACACCTTCCTTGTAGATCTTGTCTGTTAGTTCCTGAATCTTTGTATCCATTTCCTATTATGTATTTGAATTGTATTTTTCAATAGTAAACGCCCACAAAGTTATTATTTTTCGCGGATTAACATCAAAATAAGTGTGAAATCAAGCTAAAAAATAACACTAGTCAAGTAAAATTCTATTTACATTCGTCTATATTGTATTTTTGTTCGTCTATTTGTATCTTTGTGAGTCAAAATACAAAATTAACATGTTTACGATTAGAAAAGCGACTATTGATGATCGTTCTCTTATTCATGATCTTGCCTCACGCATTTGGGAGAACACGTATGGAAAGATACTTTCTAAAGAGCAATTGGATTATATGTTCGATATGATGTACGCTCCGGATAACATTCTTAAACAAATGGAAGAGTTACATCATCAATATTTTATTATATTGGCGGACGATATGCCGGCAGGCTATTTATCCATAGAGAAAACAGGTGAAAACACGTACAATTTTCAAAAGATCTATTCCCTACCGGAAATGCATGGCACGGGAATCGGGCGTTTTATCATCGAACAAGGTATTAACTATTTGAAGGAGGTACATACCGGACCTTTCACTATAGAATTATATGTAAACCGCTACAATCCCGCCATAGGCTTCTACAGACATATGGGATTACGGGAAATAGGCACACGGGACCATCATATAGGAAACGGCTATTTCATGAACGATTATATCATGGGCATGGAAGTGGAGAATAAATAGACAGTCATCCCCTATTCATATATTTATATATAGAATAGGGGATGATGATTGTCAACGGGTCTTCCCTCTTTTCGGATTACGAGGTTTCTCTAGGATTCGTACACTACTAACTTTTACAGAGTAAATAACAGCGATCCTATCATTCTTCGGATTCTCAATCGCAAGTTGAGAGTTCCAGATTTTCTTTTCTTGTTTTTTATCCATAACGCTACAATTTAATAGTTCATATTTAATAAGTCAAACCTTGACTGTCTTTTTCTCTTTTCCTTCCGCTATCTCAACCAGATAAACCCCGGCGCAAATACAGATAATGGCGAACGTCTGTGTCCAACTGAAACGGTCTTGCCCGATCAATAGGGATGTAATCGTTGCCACGATCAAGATCAGATAGCCATAAATAGCCACCAACGTAGTTTTCAAATACTTCAATCCGATAGGAATCAACAGATAACTGATTACCGTAGGGAAAATAAGCACAAACATCAATACGGCAAAAGGCCACCAATGAAATGGCTCCGAGAATAAAGGAGCATGAAAGCCTTCTATCGGCAAAATCAATAGACTGGAGAAAGCGGCGCCCGTGAATGTATATCGAAGCATCGTCATCGTCCCTACTTTTTGTAAGATCCGCTGGCTTAAGACCAAATACACGGCATAAAACACGGAGCTAGCCAAGCATAGCATATTTCCATTAAAAGCGTCCGCCGCTAAATCGTCGCTTTGCTGGGTCAAGATGCAAACCAAGGCCCCGGATAAACCAATCAAGATACCGAGTATTTTCATCCAAGTAGCCTTTTCCTTATAAAAGAATACCATAATCAAAAATACCCAGATCGGTTGCAAGCTCGTGAAAATAGAACTTGAGACCGGCGTTGTCTTACTAAGCCCCACTAAATAAAGAAACATAAAACCATAGATACCGATAGCGCCTAGTAAAAATAGCCACACCTTATCTTTCGTCGTAGAAACCTCCGGTTTCATAAACCAGCCGATCACCCAAAACGCCACGGCCGCAAACACGCATCGGAAAGAAGCGCCCGTCAACGGGCTCATCCATAAGGGAAGCAAGTATTTCAAGGCGTTCATATTCAATCCACTGAAAGTTTTTGAGACCACCATGCTAATATTAGCTTCTGTTTTCTTATTTTTCACTGTCTATCATTTTTTAGTTTTATATTCGTAAATCAAATTTTATCGTTGAAAAGAAACGAGTCTCGTTTTACATAAGCCCAGATCGTAGCGACCAGCGCAATACAGAGATTAAAAATAAACGCGAATTGCTGGCTCTTGACATGGAGTATAGACTGGAAGAAATCGATAATAAACGGACAAAGTAATATCGCCAAATAATTCATCGCCATCACGAAAGCTAATGCCAATGTAACTTTCTCAGGAATGGCCGTACGAGTCGTTTTATCATAAGCGATTGGCTGGATAACACCATATCCGAAACCGATAAAAATACATCCCAATCCAATTAGCCATTCCGTACGAGATATCAAAATCAAGGCCATCCCTAAAGCGATCGCCAATAGACTGACAAATTTTGTCTTTTGCTTAAATAAATCAACGATCTGATTCAAGATAAAACCGGGAGCCATAATAGCCAAGAAAAACAATGAAATCATTAATCCGGAATTACCGCTTGTAAACTTATATTCCTTCATTAAAAACGGTAAGTTAAAGCTGACTATAATCACTAAATACGTAGCCAATCCATAAAAACACATGATTTGTACCAGATGCTTTATATCCACACCATATTTACCCGGAACCGTGACGGGATCTGCCGCAACAGGGGCTTTCACTTCTGATTTCGATACGATCGCCGGCTCATTCTCCATACTCCTTTTCAAGTATACGGAAAGTACGATGGAAATCAAGGGCAATAGATAAACGGCAAACGGTAAATGCCAATTCACCTCCGCCAGATATCCCGTTAAGATCGTGGCTAATACCAACGTTACATTTGTAATAGCAGAACTTAAACCAAATTGCTTCGTCCGGTATTTCCCGATAAAGAAACGAGAAATCAAACCGGTCGATAAGGGTACGATCAAGCCAGATCCGATTCCCATTAAGGCGCTCACCGCTATCAACTGCCACATCTTATTAGAGAGTAAGTATAGAATACCACTTAGGGCAAAGATCACCAAGCCTAATTGCAATAGACGTATCTCATTTACTTTCTCCGTTAATTTACCCGACAATATAATAAATGGAATTATCAATAACGATGGCAAAGAGGAAAGCATCTGAATATCCAGTTCCGTAGAATGAGGAAAAATAACGGAAAGTTTCCCTAATATCGGAGAAACCGCTAAACCCGGTAATGCATTTAAAGCGGAGATAGACCATATCCCTACCAGAGTTATAAGGGGAATTGTGCCCCGGCCTGTCTGTATTCTCATAAAGATTTAGTTTTACGTTTTTATCTAATCAAAACAAACATTTTATGTGAAAGTTCATCATTTTCGCTCTTTCCAAGAGGACTGGACTTGTATCGCTAATAAACCCCAAATAATGTAAATCCAAAAAACATTCCAATCCATAATCTGTTTTGGCATAAACGCTCAGTGGAAGCAGTATTCCATTGACTCAAATCATTTTATTAACAAAAAAACTAAAGAAAAATGAAAGACTCAAATTTCAGAAATGGCGATGCCAAAACAGCGATTTTTGGCTCAGAAGTGATGTTGACACCCTCTCCTGTAGATAAGATTCCAGATGGCCCTACAACCCCGGAGATCGCTTATCAAATGGTTAAAGACGAGACTTTCGCACAAACACAGCCTCGCTTGAACCTAGCTACATTCGTTACTACGTATATGGACGAGTACGCGACAAAATTGATGAACGAAGCTATCAACATCAACTATATTGACGAAACAGAGTATCCGAGAATCGCTGTTATGAACGCCAAATGTATTAATATCATGGCGAGTCTTTGGAATTCTCCCGAGCAAGAAAAATGGAAAACCGGAGCCTTGGCTATCGGTTCTTCAGAGGCTTGTATGCTAGGTGGTGTAGCCGCTTGGTTACGTTGGCGCAAAAAGAGACAAGCACAAGGTAAACCAACTGACAAGCCTAATTTCGTGATCTCTACTGGCTTCCAAGTCGTATGGGAGAAATTCGCCCAGCTATGGCAAATCGAAATGCGTGAAGTTCCCTTGACTTTAGACAAGACGACACTTGATCCGGAAGAAGCGCTTAAGATGTGTGACGAGAACACGATTTGTATCGTTCCTATCCAAGGTGTAACATGGACAGGACTGAACGATGACGTAGAAGCCTTGGACAAAGCGCTCGACGCATACAATGCCAAGACCGGTTATGATATACCTATCCACGTAGATGCCGCCAGCGGTGGTTTTATCCTTCCGTTCTTAAGCCCGGAGACAAAATGGGACTTCCGTTTGAAATGGGTTCTTTCTATCAGCACATCCGGACATAAATTCGGATTGGTTTACCCGGGATTGGGTTGGGTTGTTTGGAAAGACAAGAAATATTTGCCGGAAGAAATGGCATTCAGCGTAAACTATCTTGGAGCGAATATCACTCAGGTTGGTTTGAACTTCTCTCGTCCTGCCGCACAAATCCTCGGACAATACTATCAGTTTATCCGTCTCGGATTCGAGGGCTACAAACAAATCCAATATAACAGTATGGAAATCACGAAATACATCCACCAAGAAATCGGTAAGATGGCCCCATTCGTTAATTACAGCAACGAGGTTGTGAATCCATTGTTTATTTGGTACATGAAACCGGATTACGCTAAGAACGCCAAATGGACACTTTACGATTTGCAAGATAAATTGCAACAAAGCGGTTGGATGGTTCCAGCGTATACACTACCGAAGAAGCTGGATAACTACGTGGTTATGCGTGTCGTAGTTCGTCAAGGTTTCAGCCGTGATATGGCCGATATGTTATTAGGTGATATCAAGAACGCTGTAGAGGCATTGGAGAAACTTGAATATCCGACTCCTACTCGCATCGCTCAAGACAAAAACGTTCCGGTTAAGGGTAAGGTATTTACTCACACCGCAATGAGCAACGCTAAGAAATAAAAACAAAATTCATCAAGGCGTGCATGAAAGGACTATCAGTGTTTTCATACACGCCTTCTTTAATCCAATTCATATATGGACAAAAAAATAACGATCGCCCAAATAAAGGAAGTAGCTCAACAGGCTTACGATCTTTACAAGACAAATACGGATGGTAAGAATGCCGATTACATTCCTTATCTGGCGAATATCAATAAAAATCTATTCGGAATCAGTATTTGCCTTTTAAACGGACAAACCATCGAGGTGGGGGATTCCGAATATCGTTTCGGTATCGAATCCGTATCGAAAGTACACACAGCTATCTTGGTACTGCGCCAATACGGAGCGAAAGAATTATTGGAGAAAATTGGTGCCGACGCTACCGGATTGCCATTTAACTCCATCATCGCTATCCTATTGGAAAACGACCATCCTTCTACCCCATTGGTAAATGCCGGCGCTATCACGGCTTGTAGTATGGTGAAGCCTGTCGGTGATTCCAAACAGAAGTGGGATGCTATCGTAGCCAATATCACGGATTTATGCGGAAGCGCACCGCAGTTGATCGACGAACTCTACAAATCCGAGTCCGCAACGAACTTCAATAACCGCTCCATCGCTTGGTTGCTAAAGAATTACAATCGCATTTATGACGATCCGGATATGTCTTTGGATCTGTATACCCGCCAATGTTCTTTGGGTATCACGGCTAAGCAACTATCTGTCGCTGCCGCTACGGTCGCAAATTTAGGTCTTAATCCTGTGACAAAGAAACAAGTATTCGATGCAGAGTTATCTCCGAAGATCACTTCCATGATCTCTACCGTAGGTTTTTATGAACACACCGGTGATTGGTTGTACACTTCCGGTATTCCCGCAAAAACTGGTGTAGGCGGTGGTGTCATGGGTGTACTTCCCGGACAATTCGGTATTTCCGCATTCGCTCCTCCTATTGACCAAGCTGGTAACTCTGTAAAGGCACAGCTTGCTATTAAGTATGTAATGAATAAACTCGGATTGAACGTGTTCAACGGTCACCGTGTGACGATCGTTGACTAATAGACAGAATCAGTTTAAACGAGAAGTAGTATAGAAAAAGTGTTTCATTACGATGGGCTGTTATACCATCTAAATGAAACACTTTATTTTTTGTATCAATAAAAATCGGATCAATTCTCCGACACGACCCAAGCCGAATCGTATACTTCCGTATTCGGGGTCTTATAATACATATCCTTTTCTTGAGGAATGCTTAATTTATAGGTCTTCCCACCTGTCACCAACTTCCGATCACGGAGCCAAGGATTAAAACGTTTCAAGTCCGCATAAGTGATCCCATGCTCTTTAGCGAAGGCCGACAGATTCTGTATATCTTGGCTTACAGCCACGTCTACGGTAGGGATCGGCTTATACAGGTCACGGGCACGAAGCACAAAACCGTATTTCGACGGATTCTCGAAAATTTGCTTAATCGCCATGATTCGATAAATATAACGGGTAGTCTCCTCCACCAGCCAGAGATCAAAGGAGGAATCCGCATCTTGTTTGACCAGCTCACCGGATATACGTCCCATGCCGCCATTATAAGAAGCGGCTACCGCCGCCCAATCTCCATATTTCTTATAGGCGGCTTTCAAATAGCGGCAAGCGGCCCCAGTAGCTTTCTCCACATGGCAACGCTCGTCGACCGTCGGGGTGATTGTCAAACCATACTCCCTTGCCGTGCCCTCCAGTAATTGCCACATCCCGACAGCACGAGCCGGAGAGGATACACGGGGGTCCAAATGGCTTTCTATCACCGCTAGATATTTGAAATCATCGGGAATGCCGTTCGCCTTCAAGATCGGCTCGATCACCGGGAAATAACGGTTCGCCCGCTTGATCAGAAGCATCGTCGTAGAATGGAAATAAGTAAAGCTACTCAATTCACGGTCATAGGCTTCCCGCATATCATAGCGGGTAATATCGATTAGTTTCCCACAAAAAGGAACCGAGGACGGAACATCCGGAGACAGGGTCATGGACGAGACAACCGGACGGCTCTCTATCACTTTTTCCACGTCATTCGAACTCATCGAGATACATGCGGTCAAGCAAACGACGCCTCCACATAAAAAACTAGCTAAATTATTCTTGGATATTCTCATTTTCATCTTGAATTGTTTTAGGTCTAAGAATGTTTATATCGCCTTTTTCCTTGTACTTAATGCCATCGGAACCTTCGGCTTCTATCACATAAAAATACACACCCGGCTGAACGTATTTACCGCCCTTCTTTCCATCCCATCCTTGGGCCGGATCTGTCCAGTAATACATCTGTAGGCCCCAGCGATTAAATATCCATGCCTTAAATTTCACCAACGACTTATAGGCAACCCGGAACTCATCATTAATTCCGGGCGTGGTACCCGGGGAGAATGCGTTCGGTATCATCAGATAAGACTCCGAGATATCAATCTGAACCTCATCTTCCGTGCTGCAAGTAGTGCTTTGGTCGCTTACTTCCAACTTGATGATAAAAGTCCCGGATTGGTTGAACGTATAATCCACCTCCTCACCCGTAAAACGAACAACCGGATTATCTTCTTCCCCTTGCCGATAGATTTTCCAATTAAACAGGGCGGCTGTCGGCGTATTCGCGATAGCCGAAAATTGAACAGTGGCGGGAGCGCAATAACCGCTCTTCGTCGTATTCATATTCGGGGCCTCTTGCTCAATCAGCAACGTGTCTATATGAGCATCTACCGCAGCGGCCTGATATTCATCGATACAAAGCGTAACCTCCTTTCCAAAATGACGAGCGAAATAATCGCCTTTCACACAGATCTCCGTATCACACCAAGGAGCGGGAATGGATTTACCGAACAAATTGCCCTCGATGACCGCCGTCTCTTGTTTAGAGGTATATTCTTTTTTATCCGAATTATATTCCAATGTATTATAAATAACATCAAATTGGCGAGACAGTTCACGTCTTGTTCCCGTATTCGGCCAATAATAATAAATAGGTTGGATCGTACCTGTCCCAGCCAAGACCAATCCGCTACATGGATCGCTATTATCGGAGACATGCAGGTTGGATATGTTTAAGGTGTATTTGCTGTAATCAACGATCCAGACGTAACGAGATACGGCTCCTTCCTCGACAAAATAGCCATATCCCTCCTCTACATTCCGAATGGTGGAAGTAGTTCCATTTTGGGTGGAGGCCACCTTCTCGGCCTCCAATCGCTTGGTTTTATAACGATACCATTGATGCGAAGAAGAAGAGGATGAGGTATAACTAATCGTCACGTTATCCATTCCATACACCAAGTAGACCTCAAGTCGCTCGGCGGAATCGCCGGAACTCTGCGTGGCTTTCATCGGGCTACCACTTCCTCCCGTCACCACATACTGGGCACACGAGACAGCCGCTACAAACACAAAACTTAGCGATAACAGTATCTTTCTTAATTCCTTCTTTAGCATATATAGTCTAAAAATTACGGTTCCAAAATTAGGGAAATAAAAGGACATACGTAGCATGATAAGCAAAATTCACTATCTTTGTCACAAAATACTCCGAACAGCAAATGAACAAGATTAGTATATACGCATTGACGTTCTTTTTAAGTTTATCGAGCGTAACCGTTTATTCCCAAAAGAATAATAAGCAAGTTATTTTTACTAACGAACAAGGGAGCGATATATTTTATCATACCATCGAACGCGGACAAACCGTATACGCCATAGCGACCATGTATGGCGTAAGCGTAGAGGATATTTATCGGTTGAATCCGGAAAGTAAAGAAGGGATCAAGGCCGGTTCTACGTTAAGAATCCCGCAGAAGGACTCCGCTATCGCACCTTCCGGCAAAGCAGATAACTATACATACCATACGATCCAGCCGAAAGAGACCTTGTACTCTTTATCCATTAAATATTCAGTGCCCGCCACGGATATTATCGCCGCCAATCCGGGTCTCTCCACATCGACCTTTACGATTGGCAAGAATATCCGGATCCCGCCGACACGACTGGAAACCTTGCCTACTACGGAAAAAAAGACCGTACAGAAGGAAATGGAATATACCATACAGAAAAAAGAGACCATGTACCGTATCTGCCGGAAGTTCGATATTTCCAGCGCGGAGCTTTTAAGACTCAACCCCGAGCTGAAAAACGGAGTAAAAGCGGGCATGGTTATCAAGATACCGGTAGCCAGTGAAGAAGTGATCACCCAAAACATAAGACAGCCGGAAGAGCGTGAGGTGAACGCCCTCCTCTCTACTCCTAAAGATATAAAGAAGGTGAACCGTATCCAAGTCGCCTTATTGTTGCCGTTCATGACGAACGAGACAACGCAATCATCCGCGACCTCCCGTTTCGTGGAATATTACGAGGGATTGCTATTGGCGGTCGACAGCTTACGAAATATGGGAACCTCTATCGAGCTATCGGTATATGATACTGGAAACGGTACGAAGAAAGTCAAGGAGATATTGAAAGAAGATGCGTTATCAAACGCTAATTTGATCATTGGTGCCGTACAGAACGACCAAATCGGATTGATCGCAGATTTCGCTCAAAAGCACAATATCAAATACGTGATCCCTTTCACCTCCAAGAATGATGATGTCTTGTCAAACGCAAATGTTTATCAAGTAAACACGCCTCATTCCTATTTATACTCCAAGGCGGCGCAAGCCGGATGCGATTTATTCTCGGATTACAATATCATACTTGTCAATATAAAGGATAAAGAAGAAAAGCCGGAATTTATCAAAGCCTTCAAGACGGAGATGCAGCAACGCGATATCCCGTTCAAGGAAGTAACTTATAAAGGGGATACTTTCGCCACGGATATAGAGGCAGCCATGGTAAGGGACAAGCGGAATGTGGTATTGCCAACCTCCGCCTCCTTAGATGCGGTGAATAAGATCAAGGCACCGCTCCGTATGCTTTCCGAGTTGAAAGAGGATGAGAAAGAGCCTTATATGGTCAACCTATTCGGTTATCCGGAATGGCAGACCTATACAAGAGAGTGTCTGGAGGACTTCTACGCATTGAACACCTATATCTATAGTAATTTCTATGCGGACAACTTATCTCCGGAAGTCCATAGCTTTTATTCCGATTATAAAAACTGGTATAGCAAGAATTTAATCAACACATTCCCGAAATATGGAATCCTAGGCTTTGACACAGGTATGTATTTCCTAGGCGCCATCAATAAATATGGCTCGAACTTCGAGAATAATTTAGACAAAATCCATTATAAGAGCATCCAAACCGGATTCGATTTCCATAGAGTGAATAATTGGGGCGGTTTTATCAATACGAACTTGTTTATTGTACATTACAAGAATGATTATACGGTAACCCGCAGTGAGGTAAGATAATTGATATGATGACGAAAAAGATATTTGTAGCGATATTTCTGTGCATGGCAAGCTTATCGATTTGCCATGCGCAGAAAAGTACTTTTAAGCAAGAGCTTGCGGTTGGAGCGTCCTTCGGATTAAATTTCTCTAGCGTAAGTTTTGCCCCAAAAGTCCCTACGAAGATGAAACTTGGGTTTAACGGGGGAGCGACGATACGTTGGAATACGGAACCCAATTTAGGCATACAGGCGGAATTGAACTTTACCCAACATGGATGGGAAGAGAAGTTTGAGGAGAAACCTCAATATAAATATAGCCGTACGGTAAACTATATGGAGCTTCCGTTCTTGACGCACATCCATTTCGGAAGCAAGCGAGTGCGTGTATTCGTCAATCTAGGGCCTAAAATCGGTTATGCGCTGAGCGAAAGCACGGAGTCGAACCTTAATGGCGAGAACCCGAACGCGAACCGTCCGGACGAACAACATACATTGGAAGTCCAAAAGAAGTTCGATTGGGGGCTTTGCGGCGGACCGGGAATCGAGCTCCGCACCGGAATAGGCTCTTTCCTGTTGGAAGGTCGTTATTACTATGCGCTGGGCGATATGTTCAATAGCCGTAAAGGAGACACATTCTCTAAATCTTCCAGCCAAATAATATCCGCGAAACTAACCTATCTGATTCCCATCTTTAGTAAATAAGGGGGATGGACTCGTGATATCGTAACAATCAATTGAAGATCTGTGCCGCAAGTAACCTCACACAAGGGATAAGAACGGTGGATAGTATAGCCAATCTCCGGACGATCTGATCTTTTCACACCTGTGAAGAGATCTTTTCACGCTCGTGATACGATCGTTTCACCCTTGTGAAAAGATCATTTCACATCCGTGAAATGATCTTTGGATACAGGCGTACAAGCTACTTCCGATAATACCTTTATCCAACAGGAAGGTTCTACAGTAATAAATCATGAATACAATGGGGAACGCATCTAACTATCATTATTGTTGAGGTGACCTACTATAAAAGAAAAGGCCATCCGTCACGGACAGCCAATCTCATTGTTAACCTTAAATCTAATACCATGAAAAACACAGTGCAAATATAGAGACTTTATGTTATGCAGCATAATTTTCCAACAAGAAAAGCTTACTCATTAACTTTATTTAAGACAAACATGCTATACAACATAGAATTCAGCTCTTTTTATCTCGTTTTTTCTATTAATAGCGAAATACTACCACTATAAATATTTAGTACCTTTGCATTTATAAACATAAATATGGATTAATATAAGAAATCATGCTAATTATAGGTATAGCGGGCGGGACTGGTTCCGGGAAAACTACGGTGGTAAAAAAGATCATAGAAAGTTTACCTCCCGGCGAGGTTGTATTACTCCCTCAAGATTCTTATTACAAAGATAACAGCCATGTGCCGGTAGAGAAACGTCAATATATTAATTTCGACCATCCCGACGCATTTGACTGGCCGCTCCTCTCAGAGCAAGTCACCTTGCTGAAAGAGGGGAAATGCATCGAGCAGCCGACTTATTCTTATCTTACCTGCTGCCGATTGCCCGAGACCATTCATATCGAGCCTCGTGATGTTGTCATCATCGAAGGGATCCTCGCTTTATGCGACCCTCAATTACGAGACTTGATGGACTTGAAAGTATTTGTCGATACAGATTCAGACGAACGTCTTATCCGTGTGATCCAACGGGATATGATCGAGAGAGGACGCACGGCGGAAGCGGTAATGGAACGCTATACCCGGGTACTAAAGCCTATGCACCTGCAATTTATAGAGCCTAGCAAACGATATGCCGACCTAATTATACCCGAAGGAGGAAGCAACCAGATCGCCATCAATATATTGAAAATGTTTATCGAGAACAATCTGGGGCTTCCCCATACAGAAAATCAATAAACCAATCGTTCCGACAAGGATCTCCCCAATATAAATGCGTGTACCCCGCCAATACGTTCTTGTAGCGATATAGCGGGGTATCCGTTTGACCTCCTTTCGCCGTAAAGGCTTTCGCTACCGAAGGCAGCGGACTTTCCATAGGCACGATCCGGGAATAATGGAACTCATGCCCTCGTAAGACATCATTCTTATAGCATAAAGTCCGATACCCTAAACGTAACTTCATGTTCTCCATCGTGGCGGATTGCGGTAATACACCGGCCATTGGATAGGCATTCCCATCCGTACCGATAATCTCTTTACAGAGATACATCATCCCCCCACATTCCGCCAGCAACTTGCCCCCCACTTCCACAAAGGAATGAATCGATTCACGCATCCCGGAATTCATGCTCAACTCCGATAAATATAACTCGGGATATCCACCCGGCAAATAGACAAAATCGGCCTCCGGTAAACAATCATCCCTCAATGGACTGAAATAGGTAATCTTGCCTAGAGTAGATAAGAAATGTATATTTTCCTCATATGAGAAATTAAAAGCGGGATCACGGGCGATGGCTATATTTAAGTTTGCCTTTGAAACAGTCCTCATGACTTCCTTAACCCGAGGAACTGGCTGTCGCTCTGGCAAAGCCGTGATTGCCAACAGGCGGTCAATATCCACATGCTCCTCCACCAAGCAAGCAACCCGGTCCGCAAACTCCTCAAAGCAAAAATCCTCATCCAACGACAACCCCAAATGCCGGCTCGGGATCTCTACATCCGCACACTTCGGTAGATAGCCTAACGCTTCCACACCCGCATCCTCACACGCTTGTCTCAAGAAAGAATAATGACTCTCCGACGCCACGAAATTAAATACCGCCCCCACGACATTCAGATCTTTCCGAAAATTCCGGAAGCCATAAAGCAAGGGAGCCACCGAATAAGCCGTACTTTTAGCGTTCACCACCAATACGATCGGTATCCGCAATAAACCGGAGATCTCCGCACTACTCCCTCGCATGGCATCGTAGCCATCGAACAGCCCCATCACCCCTTCGGTCACGGCTACATCCGCATTCGAGGTATACCGGGCATATAAATCCTTGATATGCCCTTCCGACATCATGAAACCATCCAAATTCACGGAAGCGCAACCAGCCGCCATTTTATGATGACGAGTATCTATATAATCCGGCCCACACTTAAAAGGCTGCACCCGTAAAGAACGATTTCTCAAGGCACGAAGCAATCCTAAGGTAAAAGTAGTCTTCCCGCTTCCCGACGAAGCGGCACCTATTAGCAAATGAGATCTCATGTATTCTGTTTCTAATATTGCTCCTTCTCGTTCGGGAAGTCTTGAGATTTCACGTCCTCGATGTACGCTTGTACGGCACGGGTAATCTCCTCCCCTAAATTAGCGTAGCGACGTAAGAAACGGGGAGAAAAGCCTTGATTGATACCGAGCATATCATGCATAACCAACACTTGACCATCTACGCCTCCACCGGCGCCAATGCCGATAACCGGGATCGTAAGCTCTGAAGCGACACGAGCTGCCAACTCCGCCGGGATCTTCTCCAGCACCAAGGCGAAACAACCTATCTCCTCTAGCAAATGGGCATCCTCGATCAGTTTATTAGCCTCGGCCTCTTCACGGGCACGTACCGTATACGTACCGAATTTATTGATCGATTGCGGCGTCAATCCTAAATGTCCCATAATTGGAATACCGGCACACAAGATACGTTCGATAGATTCCCGAACCTCAGCCCCGCCTTCCAACTTGATACAATCGGCATGCGTCTCTTTCATCACCCGGATAGCGGAGGCCAAGGCTTCTTTAGAGTTTCCTTGGTACGTACCGAAAGGCAGGTCTACCACCACCAGCGCACGATTCACCGCTTTCATGACCGATTTACCATGGTAAATCATCTGGTCGAGCGTAATCGGCAAAGTGGTCACGTTTCCAGCCATTACGTTAGAAGCGGAGTCTCCCACCAAGATCACATCCATTCCTGCTTGATCGATCAATTTCGCCATCGAATAATCATAGGCGGTAAGCATGGATATTTTCTCACCACGCTGCTTCATCTCTATCAGGCGATGCGTGGTCACCTTTCTATTATCATCGACTTTTGCGACAGACATATTATATTTTTATTAATTGTTTCGGCCGCAAAGGTAAGTATTATTATTTATTTTCAAGACAAACATTCACGGCACTTAAGCCTCTGTCGCCACGTTCAAGGTCGAACGTCACGATATCGTTCACGGAGATATCATCCACAACATTGTTCACGTGAAAGAAATACTTTTCCGTCCCCGACAAGTCACGGATAAACCCGAATCCTTTTGCCTCATTAAAATAGTCTACCCTGCCCCTTAAGATAACGGGAGCCACATCCTCTTTCTTAGGAGTCGAGATCAAGATATCTTCCTGATTTATCTCTTCTTTTTGACGAAGTTCGGGAGGGACAGAGGTGATCATCCCATTTTCATCCACATAAGCGATCATGTCCTCGAAGCTAGTCGCCTTGCCGGACGATTTTCTTTCCTCTTTCCTGTTCTGTTTCTCTACTCGGCGGGCTTGTTTCTTTTTCTCGTTTTCACGTTTACCAAATGATGCGTATTTTGCCATACAGTCGATTTTAATTTATACTAGGGCCTCACGTTCCGTGAAGCGTTGTTTATACTAACTTAGCGTGAGAATTGATGATTAAAGGAGAGATCCGCTTAATAATAATATAAAAAGAAGAACTATGTCGATAATGATTCTAGACTCAAACTTTCGCAAAGATAATAAAATAAACGGAGAAAACCTTATAGATCCTCTCATTTAAGAATAAAAAAACTTACTTTTGCATCCTATACCAAAAAGCATTTATGAAACTACTTTTTTTTGATTTAGAGACTACCGGCATAAAATACTGGAGAAATGGCGTCCACCAAATAAGTGGGGAGATCGTAATTGATGGGGTTACGAAGGAATCTTTTAATTTCAATGTCTGCCCGCATCCCCAATGTGAGATAGAGGAAGAAGCGCTTCGTATTTGTAACGTGTCCAAGGAACAGATACAAGCTTATCCTCCCATGCGAGAGGTGTACGTTAAATTTGTGAACATGCTGTCCAAATACGTGGACAAATTTGATAAAAAAGACAAGTTCTTCCTCGTTGGATACAACAACGCCTCTTTCGATAATCACTTCTTGAAAGCCTTCTTCGTACAGAACGGAGATAATTATTTCTACTCATGGTTCTGGGTGAACTCGATCGACGTAATGGTATTGTCTACCCAGCATTTGATGCGCAAACGGCATGAGATGACAGATTTCAAGCAGGAAACGGTGGCAAGGGCTTTAGGTATACAAATAGATTCCGCGAAATTGCACGACGCGTCCTATGATATTCAATTAACCAAAGAAATTTATAATAGGATATCCTCCCTCTCATTTATGGGTTGATTGATTCTTTTTATAAATTATCGTTTTTGACTATAGGTTGATTTAATTATCTTTACGGCGTAGAATCAATTTTTAAGATGTCTGTGAAACATAGTATCCGTATTTTCTTCATCTTTATTATCGCTCTCGTATATACAGGTTCCTTGACTGCCCAAGAAAAGGCGTATCCGAAAAACGGAGAGGGCATCACTCTTTTTCTCAAACGCTTCAACCGTACCGGCGGGACGTATCAGAAAGAGTTTATCGAGCTTAATAAAGGGAAGTTGGGTAAAAATAACAGTCTGCGCATGGGCGTAAAATATACCTTACCTCCGCTCGCCTCCGCCCCTCAGAAGAAGAATTATCAGCCCCTATTCGGCAAGTCGCTAGCCAGTTACAAAGTAACCTCTTCCGATTTAAAGGGAGCTTGCTTTTATCTGGTCAGCGGTCATGGCGGTCCGGACCCCGGGGCGATCGGTAAAATGGGCTCCCATGAATTGCATGAGGATGAATACGCTTACGACATCATGCTACGTCTGGCACGCAATCTTTTAACGCGAGGCGCAAAGGTACATATTATCATCCAAGACGCAAAGGACGGAATACGTGACCAGCAATTCCTCAATAACAGCAAACGGGAAACTTGTATGGGTAGTCCGATCCCCCTCAGCCAAGTAAGCCGTCTGGATCAGCGTTGCGCCAAGATAAACAGCTTGAGCCGGAAAGATAAAGAAACTTATAAGAGAGCGATATTCATCCATGTGGACAGCCGGAGCCGGCATCAAAGGACCGATGTCTTTTTCTATCATAAGCCCAAGGATCAAGCGAGCAAGCGCTTGGCTAAAACGATGAAATCCACTTTCTCGCGCAAATACAACCGCCACCAGCCGGGCCGGGGATTCTCGGGCACGGTAGACGATCGTAACTTATATGTATTACGTCACACGACCCCGACCTCCGTATTCGTCGAATTGGGCAACATACAAAACCAATACGACCAACAACGGATCATCCTCAGCAACAATCGGCAAGCCTTGGCCAACTGGCTTTGCGAGGGTTTTGTCACGGATTATAATTATTGTAGGAAGTAGCATCCCTAATGATCTATTATACTAACACATATCCTGCGGCAGAAATGTTATATGAGCGATCTTAACAGCAATGTAACATATATTTCATTTCTCCGAAATAAGAATATCCGTTCTTTGCCAAAAATAATTATATTTGTATATGGAGAGCCGTAAGGCACTCTTTTAAAAACAGAACAGCTTATGGCAACAACTCGTATTCTTGTAGTGGATGATGAAGAGGATTTGTGTGAGATCCTTAAATTCAACTTAGAAATAGAAGGTTATGAAGTAGATACCGCCTATAGTGCGGAAGAGGCATTAAAAAAGGATCTGACCGTTTACAATTTATTATTGTTGGATGTCATGATGGGAGAAATCTCCGGTTTCAAGATGGCACGTATCCTGCGACAAGATGAGAAGACGGCCAATACCCCTATCATCTTCCTCACGGCCAAAGATACGGAGAACGATATGCTCACAGGGTTCAATCTCGGGGCGGACGACTATATCTCCAAGCCTTTCTCCATCCGCCAAGTGATAGCGCGTGTTAAGGCCGTACTAAGAAGAACTTCCGAGAAATCAAAAGAAAAAGAGATTGAGAAACTCGAGTATGAGACATTAGCTCTTGATACGAAACGCATCAAGGCTACGGTAGACGGGGTGGAAGTTCCATTGACCAAAAAAGAGTTTGAGATACTAAAACTTCTATTGGAAAATAAAGGGAACGTCTTCTCCAGAGAGGAAATACTGTCTCGCATCTGGAAAGACGAGGTATATGTTCTAGACCGTACCATCGATGTCAACATCACCCGGTTACGTAAGAAAATAGGTCCTTATGGAAAGAACATCGTAACTCGCTTAGGTTTCGGTTATTGTTTTGAATGCTAATATTGTCGTGAATCATGGTAAAGATAGATAGTGAGAAAAGACACCGGATACCGTTTAGCCAACGGCTTTTCTGGTCGGTCTTTTTTATGTTCTTGGGCTTTACGGTCTGTTTCCTGCTATTCCAATATCAGCGGGAAAGGGAGTTCGCGCAAGAAAAGTTGAACAATGTGTTGAGTAACTATAATTACCAATTATTCCGCAAATGCCAACAAAGTACGGACATCAACCAGACCGTAATAAGTTTCATGGACGACATCCCTCAAAAGGATTTGCGGGTAACCATTATAGATCCGTCCGGCGACGTATTGTTTGATAATAGCGGGACGGATGAGTTCAATAATCATAACGATCGAAGCGAGGTACGCAAAGCCCGATTATATAATGAAGGGTTCGCTATCCGTTCCTCGGAATCTACGGGAAAAAGGTATTTCTATTCGGCATCGAATATAGGAGGTTATATTTACCGCTCAGCCCTGCCCTATGATCCATATGTAAGAGGGATATTGACGGTAAACAAGGACTTCATTTATTTCATGGCATTGATGACCTTGATTTTCTTCTTTGTCCTTTCCCGTTTTACTTTCAGCATAGGTAAAACGATATCCAAACTAAGGGATTTCGCCTTAAACGTAGAGAAAGATCGAATGCCTGCGGTCGATTATGTTTTCCCGAATGATGAGCTAGGTGACATCTCACAGAATATCGTAACCTTATACCATCGGCAGCAGAAAGCGAAAAACGAGTTATCCATGGAGCGGGAAAAGCTTATCAAACATTTCCAATATTCCAAGGAAGGCTTCGCCATGTTTACAAGTGAAGGGCGGGAGATTCTTTCTAACATCCTATTCATTCAATTCATAAATGTCATATCCGACACCCAGATCCACCAAGTGGAAGACGTTACTGATATAGCCGAATTAGAACCAATCCGTACCTTCTTGAATAAGAATATCCGGAATCTGAATCGGAAAAAGAAAGTATTAAGAGAGTCCGTGACTATTGACAAGAACGGTAAAATATTCTTGATCGAATGTATTTTATTCCTCGATAATAGTTATGAGATCTCTATTAATGATATATCCCGTCAAGAAGAAGAAAGCCGGATGAAACGACAGCTTACGCAGAACGTCTCTCACGAGCTGAAAACACCGGTCAGCAGCATTCAAGGGTATTTGGAAACAATCCTATCCAACCCAGATTTGAGTCCGGACAAACGTCAATTTTTCTTGGAACGTTGTTATTCCCAAAGTACCCGCCTTACAGGATTATTACGAGATATTTCCGTATTAAACAGACTTGACGAGGCATCCGAGATGTTCGACCTCACGGAAGTAAATATCACGAAGCTTATCGCCGAGATACAAAAAGAATGCTCCCAAGATATGGAAGAAAAACACATCACGTCGGAAATTATCCTCCCGGGAGATCCGACCGTGTTCGGGAATAACTCCCTACTCTATTCCATATTCCGGAATCTATATGACAACGCGATCGCTTATGCGGGAGAAAACATAAAGATTACCGTCAACTGCTATAAAGAAGATCCTAAATATTATTACTTTAGCTTCTCCGATAATGGAGTGGGTATCCCGGAAGAACATATCAATCGCATATTCGAGCGCTTCTACCGGGTAGACAAGGGACGCAGTCGTAAGATCGGAGGAACCGGATTAGGATTATCTATCGTTAAAAACGGGGTTAATTTTCATAAAGGACAAATATCGGCGAAGAGCAGTCCGGGAAAAGGGGTTACTTTTTTCTTCACTTTGAAAAAGAAACTATAAGGCAGACCTCGAAAATTCCATAACATACGCTTGATATTTAATATTAAAATGTATTTTTGTATTGAACATCATACAATATCATGAGAAATACCTATTTAGTATTATTTATCTATTTAATGATCCCAATGTTTTCTTTAGCGGAAAACACCTATACTACCCAACAAAGGGAAGATAGTCTTTTATCCCTATTAAAGTCCTCGCCAACCGTAGATGAACAGATCGAGTTATATAAAGATTTAGCGACAATGTACAGGCAAACGCCCAAGGAGATTGTTTACCTAAACAAAATGGCGGATGTGGCAAGCTCCACTTTGAAAGGTCATGCTTCTTTATATTACGCATGGGCCAACTTATCCCGCCATTATTACAATATACAAAACAGGGATAGCCTGATTTACTGGTCGCATAAGATAGATTCATTGGCCGCGGCCAAGAATGAGGTTCCAGACGCATTATTCGATGCACGAGGATTCATTTGCCAAATGGATCTATGGGACGGCAATTATGAGTTAGCAATGAACGGGGCGATCAGCCTATACAACTATGCCCGTGATACAAAAAGTGAATATGGATTGATTTGTTGCAATGAGAACCTAGGTTTAATCTATCAAGAGATACATCGGGATAGTGATGCGATAGTAGCTTATCGGGAAGGTCTCGATTTATTACAGAAACGAGGTGACAATCCGAAATTCGAGATGCAATACATGGGAAACCTCATCGAATCTTATCTTCGAACCGACCATTTCACCGAAGCCAAGGAATTATTAACTCGTTACGATGAAATGATCCAAGATAGAGAAAGAGAGAATGAAGAGCAAGGAACCGCTTTCCCCGTGGATCGTTGCCGTGCGTTAATGTATGTTTTTTATGCGGATATGTATGTCCTTCAAGACAAGCCCAAGGAGACATTGGACGCCTTGTTGAAAGCGACACCGATCGTAGAGAAAACCGGAGATGATTATACGGAATTCTGCTACAACTTCGTTTTCGCCAAGTATTACTATTTAATAGGTATGTATGAAAGGGCGCTGAATATCATAGATAAAAATAAATTAACAGAAGAAGATATACGAACCTCGGAGCTGAAAGTCGAGATACTCGAAGCATTGGGACGTTATAAAGAAGCGCTCGCATTTAGTAGAGAAGTTGTAGAACATACCAAGATGTTGCATGACGAGGCCTTCAACCGGCAGATCAATCAGCTCCGGACATTACATGATCTAAACAATCAAGAGATGCAGGCATATGAACTACAGCTACGTGAACAACAACTGCATACCCAAAGGTTGTTAATGATTATTCTACTCGTAGTATCGATCGTGCTTTTAGTGATGCTATACATCGTATACAAGTCCTATCGCTCCGCACGCCGCTACCAACGAGAACTTATGAAAGACAAGGAAGCCTTAGTAGAGTCCGAGCGTCAACTTCGTACAGCCAAAGAGATAGCGGAACACGCCAACCAGATGAAAAGCACGTTTATCGCCAATATCAGCCATGAGATCCGTACGCCACTTAACGCGATTGTCGGCTTTTCGGAATTAATATCCGATGAATCTATTTCCGCTGGCGAAAAGAAAGAGTTTTTCTCCATTATCAACAATAACTCTTATTTATTACTTAATCTGATAAATGACATTCTTGACCTTTCTCGCCTAGAATCCGGGAATATGAAGTTCATTATAGAGAAGACAAGCTTATCGGATTGTTGCCGGAACGCTTTGGCAAGTGTAGAGCACCGGGTCTTTCCGGGTGTTCAATTGACCTATACACCTTCTGAAGATCCCTTACATATCCAGACAGATTCGATACGTCTCCAACAATTATTGATAAACTTATTGACCAATGCCTGCAAGTTCACGAAAGAAGGAGAGATCAACCTATCTTATCAAATAGATGAGGACAAGCAGCATGTACGTATCACCGTAACCGATACCGGATGTGGAATACCGGAGGATAAGCAGAAAGTCATATTTGAGCGTTTCGAAAAGGTAGATGAATATGCGCAGGGTACAGGCTTAGGGTTATCCATCAGCCAAACAATTATCGAGCATTTAGGTGGCTCCATTCAATTAGACCCGACGTATAAGCATGGAGCCCGGTTCATCGTACTCCATCCCTACAACCCTCTTGATAATCCATCATGACGTAAACCACGTCTTGAAATCCGGCACTCTCGCCTTGCTAACCAATATACGGTCCAAGGTCGGTACGATCAAATTGATCGCAAGGCGTCCGTTAAACCAGAGATCGATATCTTGCACCGCCTTTCTGGATATCAAGTACTGACGATTGATCCGGAAGAACAAGGCGGGATCAAGGCTATCGGCGAGCTCATCCAAGGTCTGCGTGAAAAGGTATTCTTTCCCGTCCGTCATCACCGCCTTTACATTTCCGTCCGCTATATAGAAAAATAAGATCATATCCACGGAAACAGGTAGCAGCTTATCCCCTTTCATAGGGATCAAGAAATGCGTTTTATATCCTTCCACCCGCTTCAAGGCTTGCATGACAGCGGAATAATCGATCGCTTCTTTCTCCACAGCCGTCGATTGTAACCGTGACAACTTATCCAAAGCTTTCCGTATATCATCCGCGTCGATCGGTTTCAACAGATAATCTACGCTATTCACTTTAAACGCTTTCAGCGCATATTCATCATAGGCTGTCGTGAAAATGATCGGGCAAGAGATATCTACATGACCGAAGATCTCGAAAGCCGAACCATCCGCCAAATGGATATCCAGAAAGATAAGTTCCGGCATTGGATGCGATTGAAACCATTCAACACTATCCGTAATACTATCTAGGACATCGATCACCTCGATATCCGGATCAACCTCTCCCAGCAATGCCATCAAATTACGGACAGCCGCTTTCTCGTCTTCTATTATCAAAGCTTTCATACCAAAGGGATTGTTACGCTGAATATACTAGCATCTTCTTTTATGGAAATATCTTTCTTATACAAGAGGTTATAACGTTTACTCAGGTTCACCAAGCCAATACCGGTGCCTCCGCTATGTGTCAATTTCGGTTGGATGGGATTGCTAACCGTCAAGGAATCATGGTCCGAACGAACGGATATGGTCAATGAATGGCGGTTGCTAATCTCGTTATGCTTCACGGCGTTCTCGATCAAAAGCTGCACCGACATAGGAGGCAGTTGCTTAGACTCGTGCTCCTTCCCTAAGTCTATATCGAAAACTAGATTATCCTCATAGCGCATTTTCAAAAGGAAGATATAAGCGTTCACGAAATCCATCTCCTCCCGTAAAGTAACACTACGGCACTCATTCTCTTGCAAGGTATAACGTAAGACACGGGATAACTCCTGCAAATATTCTTGTGCCTTCCCGGGAGTCTCCCGGATCAAGGAACGGAGCGTGTTCAAGGAATTAAATAACATATGAGGATTAAGCTGGCTCTTCAAGGCCTCATATTGGTTCAATAAATTCTCCGCCCGCAATTGCTGGTTCTCGACCTGTACTTGCTGGCTTTGACGAATCAGGTAAATCATATAGCAACTACCCGTAACGACGCACGACATGATAAAATCCCTCAACGGATGCAGATAATGATGCACCAAGGCGTCGATCGCCGGGATATCAAACTGATGGTGCAAGAACACGAAACCCTTTCCTAATAAATTATTCACGCACCAAGTCATTACGAACGAGAGCAGAACCTTCTGCCAAGAGATACGCGCTTTCTGCCGATTGAAACCAAAGACATACGTGTTCATCGCAAATAACAGTAAGAGGGACACGAAGGTGAAAAAGACCTCATTCGCTACATCCAATACCGACATATCCGGAAAAAGAGCGTTCTGCCCGGTAACGTCAAACAACGACACCAATTCCGGGAAATGGATCAAGAAGGCCACCATGATCGATATGATGACCAACGAGAACACATATTTATTCTTTATATTCATTTTCTTCATGAAGACAAAGATAGTCATTTCTTCTCTACCCGTGCGGAAACATACATACCGGGACGAAAACGGGGATTCGTCTCTTTCACCCGAGCGTACATTTCCAAGGAACGGCTCGTCTCGTCCACCTCCTGTCCGATCGAGACCAAGACCGCATGGAAGGTCTCCTTCCCCATTCCATTCACCCGGAACTGTACTTGGTTCCCAATGGATAAGTCCGCTAAATCCTTCTCATAAGCGGTCAGGCAAAGGAGAGTCTCGCCTTTATCGATCACATCACAGATCGGTTCGCCCGCGTTCACGTATTTACCGAGATTAATGGACAGCCCGGCGACATAACCGCTTAATGGCGCTTTTACCTCCAAATAAGGTTGGATACCGTCTTCCAGAAGATCGCCGGCGGAGACACCAAGGATAGCAAGTTGCGCGGCGGCGGCATCTTGACGGCTCTTCATGGAAAGATAATCCGCCTTGCTTTGCTGGAAACGTTTTTGCGAGGCCGCTTCTTGCTCGCTCAAACGCTGTTGCCTTTTATACTCAGCCTCTAAGTATTCCGTTTGGGCATGGGCATCCAAATAGGTCTGTTGCAACGTGATAAAATCCGGATTCTCCAAGCTGACGATCACCGAGCCCTTCTTCACATAATCGCCCGGAAGCAGCGTAGTAGCATGAACCGTGCCTCCCATCGTCAACGTAACCGTAGCCTGCCGCTGCGGGGGAACTACCATGATCCCGTTGAAAGAGGAGTGATTCGGAAGGGCCGTAGCCGAGGAAATCCCATCCACCTCTACGCTATCCACGGATGGTTCGGACGGTACGTTTTCTGCTACTTGAGTAATAGCGGGCCGGGCAGTTATGTCTTGCGAATCGCCCTGTCCTTTCTCCGCATTGTTTGTCATACTGCATGCGGCCAATGCCATAAGAGCCGCAGGAATCCATATCTTTTTCATCTTATACTATTTTTCTGGTTATCTACTATACAACTCCAACTCAAGCGCCGATATATTATAGGCATATACGGCCTCGATATATCCCCGCCGGATCTCCCGGGCGGCGTTCAGGCTTTGAACAAACTGCGTGATATCTGTCTCGTTCTCTTTGAACTGTACCGTCGCGCTCTTCAACAAAGCATCCGCTTCCGGTAAAGCGCCGGTCGTATAATAGCGGATATGCTCTCCTTCCTTACGAAGCGCAACGCTCAACTCCTCCACCTTATTGTTCAACTGACGGATGTTGCTCTCCGCTTCCGTGCGGGCGATATAGGAATCGATCTTCGCTTGCCTTACCCGGCTATGCTGCGGGAAGAACAATACCGGGAACGAGATCCCGACCATCCAAGAGTCCAGACCGCTCAACGGGGCTATTTTCTGACGCACATATCCTACCGATAGTTCCGGGAAGAAACGGCTTCGTTCGATACGAAGCATGGCTTTCTTTTCATCGGCCACGCTCCGGAAATAATTCAGATGGATATCGGACGGAGCGATCTCGGCTATGCGAGCGGGGAATAAAACCAATGTCGTATCCATAGGCAGCAATGGGGAATCCGAATAACAAGTCCATGAGAAACGACGGGCAGCCAATTGCAACTCCTCCTCCGCCTGCGACAAACGGGTTTGCAGATCGGCGACCAAGGTAGATGACATATTCCGCTCCAATAGCGTGATATCCCCTTGCTCATAACGCAACTGACTTGCCTTTCGCAAACGTCCGGCCCACTCGATCTGCTCTTTATACAAGGCACATAGATGAAAGGCATATTGATAATAAGCCCATGCCCGTTTTACCTCGGCCGTAATCTCCTTCTTCACCAAGTCCCGGTAATATTCTCCCGTGGCGACTTGACGGTTCACCAAGGCGTTCTTATAAAATGGGGTCAATAGAGAGCCTAAGGATTGCGTGATCTCCATCTGATTGTCGTTTCGTGTCTCACCGTTGATCTGTCCCCATGAATAATTAAAGGTGGTCGGTGACACCTCCCAGCTCTCTCCCCGTGAAGCACGACTACGTTCAATGGATGCCGTGGCAGTCTTCAGGCGAGGATGATTCTCCAAGGCGATCGTCACGGCTTCTTCCAACGACACCGTCTGTTGGGCATGCGTGGGGAATAAGATACCTAAAAAAAGAAGAAACGGCAATAGGCGCTTCAACCAGCGTTGGCGCTTCCAAGCGGCCGAGCTATTTACCAACCGATAAAATACCGGGATAATAATCAACGTCAAGATCGTGGAGACAATCAAGCCTCCGATCACGACCGTCGCTAACGGACGTTGCACCTCCGCGCCCGCAGACTTCGCTATCGCCATCGGCACGAATCCTAGAGAAGCTACCAGGCCGGTCAAGAATACGGGGCGAAGTAGATGCGGACATCCTTTCGCGAGGATACGATTCGTTGTCATTTGATATTTAGTTTGTTTCCGTAAGTTATTAAAATGATTAATCATTAATATACCATTCAAGACCGCTACGCCAAACAAGGCGATAAAGCCGACCCCCGCCGATATACTGAAAGGCAACCCTCGTAACCAAAGGGCCAGAATACCCCCTATCAAGGATAACGGGACGGTAGAAAATACCACCAGCGAGTAGGTAACACTCTTAAAGGCAAAGAACAATAGCAATAAGATCAATGACAAGGCGACCGGTATCACGATCGTAAGCGTATTGATCGCATTCCGCAAGTTCTCGAACTGGCCGCCATACTCAAAGTAGTATCCCGGTTCCAGCTTGATATGCTTGTCAAGGGTTTCTTGGATAGTACGCACGACTTTCTGGATATCAGCGTCACGGACATTCACCCCGATCACGATACGGCGTTTCGTGGCATCCCGGTTAATCTGTAGAGGCCCGTTGACCAGCTCGATCGTAGCGACCTCGCTAACCGGGATCTGGATTCCCTCGGCAGTCCGTACAAAGAGCTTATCCAAATTCAGATCCGCCACTTTATCATTATCCAGACGAAGCACCAAGTCGAAACGTCGCTCATTCTCGAAAACGACACCCGCCGCCTCTCCCGCATAAGCCGTACGGATGATCGTGTTCAACTCCTCTATATTCATCCCGTAACGGGCGATCTTGGCACGGTCGTAGTGTACGACCAATTGCGGCAGCCCCATCGCCTGCTCCACGATCACATCGGCGGCTCCCGGTACTTGCTCCACGAAAAGAGAAGCTTCCTTCGCCTTCTTATAAAGCTCCGCCATATCCTCTCCATATAGCTTGATCGCGATATCCGCCTTGGCCCCCGTCATCAATTCATTGAAGCGAAGCTGGATCGGCTGGCTGAAGTTAAACTCCGCCCCCGTAATCGGTTCCAAGGAAGCCTTCATCTTCTCCACCATCTCCGCACGGCTGGAGGCCGAGGTCCATTCCTTGAAAGGTTTCATCACGATCATGATATCCGCATCTTCCACCGCCATCGGGTCGGTCGGAACCTCGGCCGTTCCGATCTTGGCTACCACGTGTTTGATCTCCGGGAAACTCTTCATCAAGGTCTCTTCCGCTTGCTTCGATAGCTCGATACTATGCGTCAGGGAACTACCGGCGGGAAGCGTCATCTGCATGGCGAAATCCCCCTCATCCAGCGTAGGGATAAACTCCGCCCCTAACCTCGTGAATAAGAAAAGGGACACAGCCAGAGCCGCGAAAGAACAAGCGATCGTTCCCCAGATATGACGCAGACAGAAATGAAGCGTACGCCTGTAAACCCCGTTTAATTTCCCGAAAAAACGATCGGCGAATGTAGGCTTCGAAGAGATCGTACGCTTTAGGAACAGGGAGGCCATCATCGGCACGTAGGTGAGCGAAAGGATCAAAGCTCCGATAATACAAAATACCAAGGTCTTCGCCATGGGGGTAAAATACTTGCCCTCTATCCCGGTCAGCGTAAGTAGCGGGAAGAAGACGATCAAAATGATCAATACGGCAAAGGTAGCGCTCCGGGCGACATGACCGGCTCCGGCCTCGACCTCCCGGTCCATCTCCTCGGCAGAGAGCGTACGCCCCATCAACCGCCTCGAATAGATATGCGCCAACATCCCCTCCAATATAACGATCGATCCATCGACCACGATACCGAAATCGATGGCCCCCAAACTCATCAAATTGGCGGAGACCCCGAAAACACGCATCAAGATAAAAGCGAAAAGCATCGCCAACGGGATCACGGAAGCCACGATCAAGCCGGCCCGCACATTCCCCAAGAAGATGATCAATACGATAAAGACGATCAACGCTCCCTCTATCAAGTTACGGATCACGGTGGATATATTTCGGTCTACCAATTCGGAACGATTCAAATAAGGTTCTACACGAACACCTTCCGGCAACATTTTCTGTACCCTTTCGACCCGTGCCTCCAGTTCCTTGGTCACGACATTGGCGTTCGCACCCTTCAACATCATGGCGATACCGCCCACGCACTCTCCCTCGCCATCCTTTGTCATGGCTCCAAAACGCTTGGCGGAACCAAAGCGAACCGAGCCGACATCGCTTATATGAATCGGTATCCCTCCACGGTTCGTGATCACGATGCGCTCGATGTCCTTTATCTTGCCGATCATTCCCTCGCTACGGATGTAGTAAGCCTTATTGATTTTCTCGATATAACTGCCGCCCGTATTCTGGTTATTCCGGTTGAGTGCCTCAAACACCTCGCCGATCGTAATATTCAAGGAATAAAGGGCATCCGGATCTACCGCCACCTCATACTGTTTCAGATAGCCGCCAAAGCTATTGATCTCCACGATACCCGGTATACCGCTCAGTTGCCGTTTCACGATCCAGTCCTGAATGGTACGGAGTTCCATGGCGTCGTATTTCTCCTCATAACCGGGCTCCACGCTCAATACATATTGATAAATCTCGCCCAAGCCGGTCGTGATAGGCATCAGCTCCGGCGTACCCAGTTCCGTGGGGATTTCTCCCGCCACGGTCTGTATCTGCTCGTTTATAAGTTGGCGGGCATCCAAGGTAGGCACGCTTTCCTTAAACACGACCGTTACCAATGACAGGCCAAAGCGGGAAACGGAGCGGATCTCTTCCACGTTCATGATATTACTCATCGCTATCTCGATAGGCATGGTGATCAATTGCTCTACCTCTTGCGGGGCCAAGGTTGGCGATACCGTCACGATTTGCACTTGATTGTTCGTTATATCCGGTACGGCATCTATCGGTAAAGTCATCATGGCATAGATTCCCCCCAGAAGCAGAAACAAGGTTGTCAACCCAACGAATAGTTTCTTCTGAATAGAAAAATGGACAATCGCTTTAAACATCACTTCATTTATTTAATAGAATAGTTACAAAAATAAAAGGTAAGCGTTTGCCTGCCCGACATAAAATAATGAAGTGACCGAAATCAAGGTTGAAGTATCGGTATGAGGAGTTGGAGCATATCAATAGAAAAAGGCTTCACATGCCCTCTATGACACATGAAGCCCCTTTTGTTATCCTATATAAATAATAAGAATCGTTGCCGTTAAAAGCGGATCAGCACTTAATGCTCAACTGTCGCAACACCTCACGGATCTTCTCATACGTGACGATACGTGTAGGAACCAAAGGCAAACGAAGCTTATTCTCGATAAAGCCCATCATATTTAACATACTCTTCGCTCCGGCAGGATTTCCATCCACGAACAACAGGCTGAACAGCTCCGTGAAGCTGTGATGGATCGTACGTGCGCTATCATAATCACCCGCCAAGGCCAGACGTACCATACGGCTAAACTCACGAGGGAAGGCGTTACCGATCACGGAGATCACTCCCACCGCACCTAATGTCATTAAAGGGAAAGTAATACCATCGTCACCGGAGATCACGTTGAAACGGGCCGGCTTATTCTTGATGATATCATCCATCTGGGTGATATTGCCGGAAGCCTCTTTCACGGCGATCACGTTATCGAACTCACGGGCGATGCGAAGCGTAGTCTCAGCCGTCATGTTCACGCCCGTACGCCCCGGTACGTTATAGAGTACGATCGGTAAATGGGTAGCGTTGGCGATCGCCTTGTAATGCTGGTAAATCCCTTCTTGGGAAGGCTTATTATAATAAGGTACGACCGAGAGGATAGCGTCGATACCCTCAAAATTATCTGTCTTCAACTTCTCGACAACCGACCGTGTACAATTACCTCCCACGCCTAATACGATAGGGATACGGCCCCGTACACGAGTCACTACCAAGCTTATAATGTTTTTCTTTTCTTCTTCCGTAAGTGTAGGAGTTTCCGCTGTAGTTCCCAGCACTACCAAATAATCCGTACCGTTCTGCACCTGATAATCCACCAGCTTGCCTAACGCCTCGTAATCTACACTCTCATCTTCCTTGAATGGCGTGATCAACGCCACACCCATTCCTTTTAAATTTATGTCTGCCATGGGGAAAATATTCCTTTTTGTTATTTAGCACTGCAAAAATAAGGAAATTATATCATTTAGCACGGATGGAACGCAAATAAAATAATATCTGTCCGAATAAATACTGAATATCGTCCTTATCTGTTACAGTCAAGCCTAAGTCGTACCATTCTTGGCCCGGATACTTAATCCCGACCTTGAAGGCGGATGGATGCCGGAGAGCGATGTATTGCAAGGCATAACAACCCGGCCGGGTGATATCGATCAAGATATCCGCCTTGAGAGCGCCCACCTTTTCCAAGACACTATCTGAAGGGAATCCCCACGCATTGAGATCGCTCTTTGAATGTACAGGAATATTGGAATCGTCGAAAGGAATATCCGCTCCTCCGGACGGCACATACACACACGTCTTGATATCCTTCTTCGCCTTGCGCAAAGGCTCCAAGGCCCTCATGACGTCCTCGTGATCCTCTATATTATACAAGACCAAAAGCGAACGTGCCTCATCCAAGGAAAGGGAACGATGCGGACGCCCCCCGGCGTCCGACACTAAAGCCTGTATCTTCTTCTTGATAAAATAATTCGTAAACATTTATTCCAGCATATTTAAGAACGCATCCTCGTTGATAATCTTCACACCCAGCTTCGCCGCTTTCTCCAGCTTGGCCGGTCCCATATTCTCGCCGGCAAGGATATAATCGGTCTTCCCTGAGACGGAGCCGCTATTCTTGCCGCCATGTTGCTCAATCATCGCCTTATACTCGTCACGTGAATGCTTGGAAAATGTCCCGCTGATCACGATCGTCAATCCTTTCAACTTCTCGGAACGGTTCGCCAATTGCTCCTCGGAAACCGCCATCCGCAAGCCCTGTTCCTTTAATCGGTTCACCAACGTACGGTTCTTCTCGTCCGAGAAATAACTCAATACACTCTGGGCGATCCGCTCGCCGATCTCGTCCACGGCTACCAAATCCTCTAAGGACGCCTGCTCCAATGCCTCGATCGAATGGAAAGCCGAGACCAAGCGTTTAGCGACCGTCTCTCCCACGAAACGAATCCCCAGACCGAACAAGACCCTCTCAAAAGGAACTTGCTTGGATTCCTCCAGACTCGACATCAGATTCTGGGCGCTCTTCTCCGCCCACCGTTCCAGACGCAATAAATCGGCAACCGTCAACGTATATAAGTCCGCCGAGTCTTTTACATAACCGGCGTTGTACAAATCCTCCACCGTTTCCGGGCCTATATTGATATTCATCGCCTTCCGGGTCACGAAATGCTCTATACGCCCCTTGATCTGAGGAGGACAGCCCGACTCGTTCGGACAGTAATGCGCCGCCTCTCCCTCCGGACGCACCAAAGGAGTCCCGCACTCCGGACACACACGGATAAAGCGGACCTTATCCCCCATCAGCATCGAACGAGCCTCCACGTTCACTCCCACGATCTTCGGGATGATCTCCCCGCCTTTCTCCACATACACTTGGTCGCCGATATGCAAGTCAAGCCCCTCGATAATATCGGCGTTATGCAAGGAAGCCCGCTTCACCACCGTCCCCGCCAACAATACGGGCTCGAGATTCGCCACCGGAGTAACCGTCCCCGTCCGTCCCACTTGGAAAGAGACCGAGTTCAAGCGAGTCTCGGCACGCTCCGCCTGAAACTTATAAGCGATCGCCCAGCGAGGGCTTTTCGACGTAAAACCTAAGTTCCTCTGCTGACGAAGCGAGTTTACCTTCAACACGATTCCATCCGTCGCCACGGGCAGGTTCTTACGTTCCACATCCCAATAAGCGATATAATCGAATATATCCTGTAGGCTCTGGCATTTGCGGATCACGTCCGGAATCTTAAAACCCCATGCGCGAGCCGCCTGCAAATTCTCATAATGCCCTTCGGCCGGCAGGTTCTCACCCAATAAATAATAGAAATAAGCATCCAGCTTACGGGAGGCCACGATAGCCGGATTCTGCTGTTTCAACGTACCGGAAGCGGCGTTGCGAGGATTGGCGAACAAGGGTTCCTCCTGCTCCTCCCGTTCCTTATTCAAGCGATCGAACTCCGCCCAAGGCAGCAATACCTCGCCACGGATCTCGAACTCCTCCGGAAAATCAGAACCCCGGAGTCTTAATGGAACCGAACGGATGGTCTTGATATTCGCCGTCACGTCATCACCACGAGTACCGTCGCCACGGGTCACGGCACGCGTCAAGCGTCCTTTCTCATAGGTCAAAGAGATAGAAGTGCCATCATATTTAAGCTCCGCCACAATCTCGAAAGGCTCATTCAAGGAGCGGACCGTACGATCATAAAAATCTCGGATCTCATCCTCGGAGTACGTATTACCCAACGAAAGCATCGGATATTTATGTACTACTTGCTCAAACTCTTTCGAGAGGTCGCTCCCCACTCGCCGAGTCGGGGAATCCGGATCGGCGAACTCGGGATGCGCCGCCTCCAGTTCCTGCAACTCTTTCATCATCTTATCAAACTCAAAGTCTGATATTGTCGGTGCCGAAAGCACATAATAATTATAATTATGCCGCTCCAGCTCATCACGCAGGGCTTTTATCTTTGCTTCGACCATATTAGTATATTAATTCTACGTTGTCTATCCAAAACGTATTTCCCGGAGAGCCGATATAGGCCCCTCCGTGGCTGGAGGTGAACTGCAACACCATATGCGTAGGTGCCTCGCCCGGCTCCGCCCAGCCTACCTCTTGGATAGGAACGCTTTTTCCTTTACTATTTAACGTATAACGTTCCTCTACTTGTATACGCATATACGGTTTATATTCGGGTTTGGATGTTATATTTCCATAAAGGATCGGGTAAGTAGCGTCATTTACCCAATCAGGGGTAGATTCCGTATAGCGTTGCACCATCGTACCGACCCGCTTGGAATAAACATTCCCTTCCGCGTCTTCCCATCGTTTCTGCAACAACAAGATCACCGCCAAGGAATCCTGCCCGGCCACCGTACTCTTACGGCTGAACCCCGTACTACGTACCCGATTCTTCTCGGGAGCGGCTTTCACCTTATAATCAAACCGCAACGCTTTCGGCTTCTTGGAGAAAGGCACTCCTGATTGTAACATCGCTTGAGGGTTTTTTGTTCCCTTGATCGGCTCATGCACCGTACCCAAGAAAACGGAGCCGGCGGCGATCACCTCGATATCCACCAAACCGAAAACCTTCACGCTCTCATAACGGGTCTCCATGCGGGCGCACATCCCATCCCCCCGTTTCTCCGGGAAAACAGACGTATTGGTTTTCACCACTCCCGCCACTTTCGCCATCACGTTGGAAGTAGCCCACGGAGAACCGCCCATATTACGAAACGCCGTATTACCGACAATCGTATCCGAGGGCCCCAGCTCATAAAGCCATTTCGTATTTCCCCCGATAATGCCAGACTCATGAATCTCACGGACAATCCAATTATCCATGTCTCCATAAGCGAAGGGCACCACATTCTCCGATGTCACCCCATCCCCGTCCGCGAGAACCACGGACAAAGGCATACAAGCGATTGCCAAAAATAACGCTTTCTTTCTTAAACTCAAACCCATCCCTCTATCAATTTAATACCTATCTAACCCTTTTATTTATAAGCTATAGCCCCATTCCTTCAAGGCCATGCCCCAATTTTCCTCTACGAGCCGGACCGTACGATCCTCGTACTTGTATTGGTTCTTCTTGTAGCCCTTCTTCTTGCCCAGATACTTCTCTATATCCGCCTTAGACTCCTTAAAGCCGGGTAAGTTTAATGACCCGTAAATATTTTCCGTCATGGCGAAAGCGTCTTTCTCGAAATCCTCGAACTTCACTTCCACCAGATTGCCTTCCGGTATCAGGTGCTTCTCTTCCTCGTACTTGTAGAAAAGACGGCGATATACCTCGATGAAGTTCGCCTCGATCTGCTCGTTCGTGATATCCTGCAAACGCAATGGCTGGATCGTATTCGTAAAGAAACTGCGGGTACTCTCGAATACCGTATACGGATTTCGCTTCAAGTAGATGAACTTAGCGTTCGGGAACATCTCCAGCAATGTCTTCACACGCCCCGTATGCGGTGGGTTCTTGCTCAAATACTGCGTACCGTTCGTATTCCAGAGGGAAACCTTAACCAGACGCATGAAAGTATCCATGAAGATCCGCCGCTCCTCCTCCGTGATATCGTTAAACAATAAGTAACGATCGCAATACTCCATCCAGCGTTTCGGGAAGAACCAGAAATTATAATATGTATAAGGCATCATGTTCGACAAGGCGAACTCCTCCTCTTGCGGAAGATCCACCTTCAACTCCATATTATCGGTCGGACGCTTATCCGGCATCAAGAAAGCCATGTTCTTCTTGAAGAAAGGCTGCCCCCAGAGCATCAGGTGCGGGAATACCGTCTGGTACGTCGTGGTATAACCGAAATGCTTATCGCAGGCGAAGATGTTATGAACAAAAGTCGTACCACTCCGCCAATGCCCCAAGATAAACAAGGGGTCCATCTCGAGCGGCTTATCGGCCAATTTCTTGAACCGGCTATCCTCGATCGGCTTCAAGGCGCTCAACAGGCGGCAAACACCGGTCGTAAGGCGATACTTACCCTTAAAGCCCTTGTCTATCTGCTGCCGGGCCGTCACCTTCCTGAACGTATCCCAATCCGCCCCGACCAACGTATTGATCGGTAGCTTATCAAACTCCAACAATCCCATATCCTATCGTTTTTCCGTTATACATTTCACAGATACGCCCTGCCGGCCCAACTCCTCACAAACCTTACGGATCGCCTCATAATGCTCCTCTCCGATTCCCATCTCCGGGAGGTTCAAGGTAGCCAAAGCGTCTTCCGTCACCATATCTTTAGCGTCCACACGGTCGATGATCATACCCACGGCGGACGTATTATTCGTAATCGGATCGATCAAGATAAACGAGCCGGTCTGCTTATTCCTCCTATACGGATCGAAGAACAACTCCTTGCCGGTAGTAAATACCACACGGCCGATCTCGTTCAGCTCCAGATGATCCACGGAAGACTGCTCCATCGTGTTCACGTTCACCTTATAGCGGATACTATCCACACGGGCACGTGTCGTATGAGTGGTCTGCTTGATGTAGAACTGCTTGTTCACGTCCATGGCTTCCTCATCCATCCACACCAGCATGGCCTCGAAATTACGGTCGCGGATCGGCAAGTTATCCGGGTGCACCAGCATCTCCCCACGGGAGATATCGATCTCGTCCTCCAAGGTGATCGTAATACATTGAGGCGGGAAAGCCTGCTCCAACTCACCCTCGTAGGTGACGATGCTCTTTACCTTCGAGGTCTTCCCGGAAGGCAACGCCATCACCGTATCTCCCTTACGCACGATACCGCTAGCCACCTTGCCGCTAAACCCACGGAAATCCAGATTCGGGCGCAACACGTATTGCACCGGATAACGGAAGTCCTCGTAGTTACGATCCAAGTCGATAGGCACGTTCTCCAGATAATCCAATAAAGACGTACCCTCGTACCAAGGCGTACGATCACTCTTCTCCACCACGTTATCGCCATCCAAGGCCGATAAGGGGATATACGTGATATCCGGGATATCCAGCGGCTCCACGAAACGTTTATAATCCGCCACGATCCGGTCGAACGTATCCTTGTCGAAGTCCACCAAGTCCATCTTATTCACGGCCAGTACCACATGTTTGATCCCCAGCAAAGATACCAGATAGGTGTGACGGCAGGTTTGCGTGATCACGCCCGTGCGGGCATCCACCAAGATGATCGCCAGATTCGCCGTGGAACCACCCGTGATCATATTCCGGGTGTACTGCTCGTGCCCCGGGGTGTCGGCGATGATGAACTTACGGTTGTTCGTGCTGAAATAGCGGTAAGCCACATCGATCGTGATACCTTGCTCACGCTCGGCCTTCAAGCCATCCAGCAACAAAGCGTAGTCGATATGCTCGCCGGCGTTGCCCATACGCTTGCTGTCACGCTCCAAGGCATCCAACTGATCCTCGTATATTTTCTTACTATCAAACAGCAATCGGCCTATCAAGGTCGATTTGCCATCATCCACCGAGCCGGCGGTCAAGAATCTCAGCAGGTCCTTCTGCTCGTCCTTATCTAGGAATTCCTTTATATTTAATTTTGTATCTGCCATGTCTCTTCTGTGTTAAAAATACCCTTCCCGTTTCTTCTGCTCCATACTAGCGTCTTGATCGAAGTCGATCACACGGGTCGTACGCTCGCTCTTCGTCGTGGTCATCATCTCCTCCACGATTTTCTCGATCGTATCCGCCTCGCTCTCCACGGCGCCGGTCAGCGGCCAGCAGCCCAACGTACGGAAACGGACCATACGCATACGGATCTGGTCCCGGTATTGCTCCGGCAAGCGGTCGTCGTCCGCCATGATCAAATTACCGTCGATCTCCACGCACGGACGCTCCTTGGCGAAATACAGGGGAACGATCGGGATATTCTCCAGACGGATATATTGCCAGATATCCAGCTCCGTCCAGTTCGATAGCGGAAATACACGGATGCTCTCGCCCTTATGCACACGGGCGTTATAGATATCCCACAACTCCGGGCGCTGGTTCTTCGGGTCCCATTGATGGAACTTATCGCGGAACGAGAAGATACGTTCTTTCGCACGGCTCTTCTCCTCGTCACGGCGGGCGCCGCCGAAAGCGGCGTCGAACTTATATTTATCCAAGGCATGAAGCAAAGCCTGCGTCTTCATCAAGTCCGTATGCACCTTGCTTCCATGCGTGAACGGGCCCACGCCCGCGTGGAAAGCCTCCATATTAGACTCCACGATCAAGTTCCAGCCGAATTTCTTCGCATAAGAATCACGGAACTCTATCATCTCCTTAAACTTCCATTTCGAATCGATGTGCATCAACGGGAAAGGAACCTTACCCGGAGCGAAAGCCTTCTCGGCCAGACGGACCATCACGGAAGAATCCTTCCCGATGGAATAAAGCATAACAGGATTCTCGAACTCGGCGGCTACCTCACGGATGATGTGGATAGACTCGGCCTCCAGCTCCTGTAAATGACTTAACTTGTAATCAGACATATCTTTTTTCAGTGTTTAATTTCTACTTTCGGTATGATCAACTCCAACAACCGGCTCACGGATTGCTCCACGCTCAATACGGAGGTATCCAAGGACAGGTCCGGACGCTCCGGCGCCTCGAACGGGGCGGAAACCCCGGTAAACTCCTTGATCTCGCCTTTCCGGGCCTTGGCATACAGGCCTTTCACGTCACGGCGTTCGCACTCGGCGAGCGGCGTACTTACGTAAACCTCCAAGAAATCCGCTTTACCGATGATAGCGGACGCCATCTCTCTCAACTCGTTGTTCGGGCTGATAAAAGCCGCTATGGTTATAACACCCGTATCGACAAACAGTTTACCCACCTCGGCGATCCGGCGTATATTCTCCACCCGGTCCTCCGGCGAGAACCCGAGATTATTGTTGATACCACTACGGATATTATCCCCGTCGAGGATGCGGCAAAGCAATCCCCGTTTATGCAACTCACGCTCCAAGGCGATAGCGATCGTGCTTTTCCCCGAGCCACTCAAACCCGTGAACCACACCATCACTCCCCTTTGCCCCAGAAGCGCCTCTTTATCCTCACGACCCAGCATACGGTCGAAAATCGGATAGATATTATTTTCTAAAACTTCCATATCATAGGTATTACAAACACGGAGATCAAGAACGTGATCAAGTTCAAGGGCAGGCCCACCTTCACGAAATCCGTGAACTTATAGCCTCCCACGCCTTGTACGATCAGGTTGGTCTGGTAGCCGATCGGCGTACTGAAACTAGCCGACGCCGCCATACAGATCACGACAAAGAATGGGGTCGGATCAACGCCTAATTGCGTAGCCACCGACAAGGCGATCGGGAAACTCAATGCCGCCGCGGCGTTGTTCGTGATCAACTCCGTAAATATATTGGTAATAATAAATATAATCGCCAGCAACGCATACGGTCCTAAATCGTCGGCCATACTAATTATATGGCGGGCTATCATGGAGGCAAAGCCGGAATTCTCCATGGCCTTGCTGATAGCGAAGGCACAAGCGATCGTTATCAAGATATCCCAAGAGATGTATTTCGTGTATTTCTTCGGCGGGAAGATCTTAGTCCACGCCATGATGATTGTCGTAATGCAGACAAAGAAGAACATATCCAAGCGCATACTTGGAACGGCCTCTTTCACGACTGGCAACTCTCCTACCGTCGCCCCCGTAATCATAAAGATCAACAGTCCTAAAGCCAGCCAACGTTTCTTCCTCGATACCGGCTCCGTTGCCTCATTACCATTCGCCAACATCAAGAAGACACTAGACTCACCCCATGTAGGGATAAAAGAATCGTCCGCCCACAACACCAAGGTATCGCCCTCATGCAACACCACCGTATCCAGATTACGGGTAAAACGCTGTCCGCCGCTTTTCACCTCTTTCACGATCGCCCCGTAATGGCGGGTAAAGTTAAACTCTCCCAAGGTCTTGTTGATACCCGGGAAGCGTGCGCCCAGCACGGCCTCCACCCGGTGGAAATTCCCGGGATTCTCATCCTCCCCGTCTTCGGATACCGTATCCGTCCTCGAGTCCGGAAGCAGCTTGTTCGAGAAAGCGAACAAATATAAAATACCGGCGATAGCGATAAAAATACCGACTTTCCCCAGCTCAAACATCGTAAAGCCCTCATATCCCGCCTCCAGAATCATGCCGTGCACCACCAGATTCGTAGAAGTACCGATCAAGGTACATATACCGCCCAATATCGTGACATACGAGAGAGGGATCAAGAATTTCGTGGCCGGAAGCTTCACCGCCTCTGCCCATCGCTTGATGATCGGGGCGAAAATAACCACCACCGGCGTATTATTCAGGAACGCCGACACGAAAGCTACGGGCGGGAGCATCCTCGCCTGCGCCTTGAAGACGGTGGTCTTCCCCTCGGGAAGCAGTTTCTTGATCAATTGGCCTAAAGCCCCGCTCTGCCGCACTCCCTCACTGACAAGGAAGAGCATGGCTACGGTTATCATCCCTTTATTGCTAAAGCCCTCCAGCATCTCCTTGGGAGTAAGAATGCCTACGCAGAGAAAAAACACGACCACTGTCAGAAGAACCATTCCCGGCCGCATCTTATCCCATACCAAGGCTGCGATCATGCCGATCAGGGCCAGCAACACAAACACTATATCAAAATTCATGTATTTACTTTTAAGAGCGCAAAAATAATAAGAATACTCAAGTGCGCACTCCTTTCGCTAACCTATTTTTAGGATTATATGGGATATAGACCAATAATGATTGATTCTGGGCCAACTTATATTCTTACAAGGTAGTCTTCTAAATTTCGTTCATAACCAAATAAACAAGAATGCATTGTACGGCTTGTAGAGACGGAGCATGCTCCGTCTCCCACCGCTGACAGTAACTTAAAATACACATCCCCCTCACTTCACGATAAACCACGGATTATGCAAATCTTCCTTGTTATAGCGAAGCGGGGTCTTGCCGTCGATATGATATATGTCGCAACCGGCAGACTTGGCGATGGCGTGGCCGGCGGCGGTATCCCATTCCATCGTCGGGGCGAAACGGGGATAGATATCGGCCGAGCCTTCCGCTACCAGACAAATCTTCAGGCTGCTGCCGCTACTGATCAACGTAACGGGCTTTCCCTGCTTGCGGAGATTATCGATGAAAGCGGTGGTCTCCTCCGTTTGGTGAGACCGGGACGCCACTACCACGACTCCTTGATGCGCCAGCGCTATCGGCAAACGTATCGCCCGCTGCTTCATCTCGTCCATCGAGGGCTGGCTACTGCTATCGATTCCCGTAAACTTATAAGCACCCACAGAGGAGGAGGCGAAATACAACTCCTTCCGGACGGGCACATAAATGACGCCCAACACGGGCACACCTTTCTCCACCAAGGCGATATTCACGGTAAACTCCCCGTTTTTCTTGATAAACTCCTTGGTACCGTCCAGCGGGTCCACGATCCACAGCGTCTCCCATTTGGAGCGCTCCTTGAACGGGATCTCCTTTCCTTCCTCGCTTAAGACCGGAAACGGGGTAACGGACAAAGCGTTTGTTATCAATCGATGGGCCGCCTTATCCGCCTTTGTCAACGGCGAGTTGTCTGCTTTTCTCTCTATCCCGAAGTCTGATTCGGGGTCGTTATAAATATCCATGATCGACTTGCCTGCGTCTACCGCAGCACGGATCGCTATGTAAAGATAATTGGCGTAGCTCATCATCACTTCTCGTTTTATTATTTGTTAATAAGCAAATATATGGAAAAAAAACAAATTAACGCCCTGTCGCCTGTAAATATTCCGTACGTTTGATCAAATAAGCCGTATAATCACCCGTATACTGGTCACGGCTTTGCTGGAGGAGCGATTGGGCGTCCAGAAGATCGCTCAGCGTTACCGTGCCCGCCTTATAATAGTCCGTATTAAGGCGGACATTCTCCTCGGCCGTCGCTATGGACTCCTCCGAGAGCTTGACTTGCTTATAAGACTCCTCCAGCTCGTTCCAAAGCTTCCGCATTTGCACCAACAGAAGCTCATTGGCGTTTTGGCGGGAATACTCGGCCGCCTTCACCTGAAGCTTTTGCTTCCGGATGGCGTGCGAGCCGCCCCACCAATCACTGATCGGAATCGCTACGGTAGCGAAAACCATGCCGAACGGACGGTCCTTATCCAGTAAGTTGTGATACATATACCCGGCTCCGATCCCCACGGTGGGCAAGTATTGCCCAACCTTCAGCTTTTGTTGAAGACGGGCGGCCTCCACGTTCTTCTCCAGCAATTTATAAGAGAGTGTCGTAGGGAGCGCCTCCTCATGGCTCACCCGGTAAAGCTCCGGGGAGGGCACCTCGGCGGGCAGCGTGAAATCGATCTCGAAATCATCTTCCCCGATACCGATATATTGGGCCAGCACCATCTTGGAAAGGCGCAAGCCGTTCTCCACCCGCAGGCGGTCGCTCGCCACGCCGTTCTTTTTCAACTGGACTTGCAGTAGGTCATTACGAGTCGTCACGCCGGCGCCGACCGCTACCTCCACATCCTTATAAAGACTCCCCACCAAGGATTCCACGATCTCGATCGTCCTTAATTTCTCGTGAAGGGAGATCCATTGCCAGTAATACCGCTCCACCGTCAGGGCTACCTCATCCTCGGATTGGCGCATCTGGTAACGGCTCACCTCGAGCGCCAAGTCGGCCAGCTTATTGCCGTTCACGATCTGTCCGCCGGCGAACACGGGCTGGATAGCGGTCACCCCACCCAGCAAGCCGTCATCCATCATCGACAACTCGAGAAGGCCCGGTATCACGCTCATATCCATCATCCCGTGGTTCGCCTTAAAAGCTGTTCCCACGGCGCTGACATTCGGAAAGTATTTCGTAAAGGCCTCTTTTTTTCCCTCTCTCGCCCCTTCTACGTCCAAACGGGCGTTCTTCATCTTCGCGTTATTCTCCAAAGCCATTTCCCGGCATTCTTCCAGCGATAATGTCCGCTGGGCGCTCACGGTCCCCACGCATAAGACGAGGGAACCGACGATGCCATATATCCATCTTTTTATCATCTCTTTTTTCCGCATATATTCATTCCTATATTATATCCTAATCCACATCCGTATCATTCATTTATTCCCGAATATCTTCCAATAGAAAACAGGCAGGATGATGACCGCCAAGATCATCGAGAAGACCGTTCCCGAGCAGATCACCACACCCATCGGCATCCAAAGGGAACTGCCGCTGATGATCATGGGAACCACGCCCACGGCCGTTGTAGCCGAGGTCAGGAAGATCGGGAGCATGCGTCGCCGGCCGGCGTCGAAGGCGGCATCCCTCGGGCTATAATGCTTATGAAGCCGCAAGTCTTGCGCATGCTCGAATATCAAGATAGCGTTTCGCACCACGATACCGATCAAGCTGATAACGCCCAAGACGCACGTCAAGCTGAAATCGATATGGAACGCCCACAAGCCCAGCGCCGCCCCGAACAAGGTGAGCAGCAACGAGGACAGGGCCGCCAACGCCAAGCCGATCTTCTTGAAATTGACCAACAGGAAGAAGAAAACAATGATCACGGCGATCGCCAAGCCCTGCATCAGCGGGTTCATCGTCTCGAAATCCAGCTCCTTGGCTCCACCGTACTCGTACGTCACGCCCTCGGGCAAGGTCGGGATAATACGGCTTTCCATGACTCGCTCGATCCGTTTCTGCATAGCGTTCTGGTTGGTCCCCCGGGTTACCTCGGCGAAGACGCTCAAGGTACGCACGCCGTTGCGACGGACGATCTGCCCCTCATTCCAGCCTCCCTCGATCGTGGAGACTTGCCGGAGCGGGACGCTCACGCCGGGGACGATGGTGGGAAGATACTGGTCGCCGACCTTATCGAACGCATCACCCTCCCCTTTCTTATCGGATCTCAGCTGGATCGGCAAAGCGTAATCGCCTTCCCAGAGGGAGCCAACCGAGAGGCCGTCGTAACGGATCGCCAGATCGGCCGAGGCCATCGCCTTCGTGATCCCGAGGCGGGAGGCTTCCACTGGGTCCAATCGAACCCGTACGTCGGGTAAGGCCTCCTCATAATTGGTGTGTACCCAGACCAAGCCGTCCATCTCACGCAACACGGCCATCAAGGAATCCCCGGCCTGCTTCAACCGGGCGATATCGTCTCCCATGAAACGGACCTCTAAAGGAGAGGATACGTTTTGGTAATCCAATTGCTTGAACTTCACGTAAGCGTCGGGGAAATAATCGGCGTAGCGGTCCGTATAATCATCCAACACGCTACGGGTGGCCTCTACCGAGGCGGTGTTGACAATGAACTGGGCGTAATTCTTCCCGGCCAAGTTCGGGGCGTAGGTAGCTTGGAAACGGGGCGAGGAAGTTCCGATAAAGGAGGTGACGGACAGGATGCGCTCATCTTCCGACAACAGCTTATAGAGACTATCGCTCACGGCGGCGGTACGGTCCAGCGAGGTTCCCTGCGGGAGATAGATCTCGACGGCGAACTGATCCCGGTCGGCTATCGGCATCATGCGCTGGCTCAATTGGGTGATCATTAGGATCGCCAAGGCAACAGTCAGGACGCCCAGACCGATCGTGGCTTTCGGGAAACGGAAAGTCCACGTCAGCGCCCTCGTATAGACGGCCTGTACGGTATCCAGCAGATTGAACCTCTTCTTGCCTGTATTCTCCCGCCCGGACTTCAATCCCTTCTTGATCAAGACCCGCTCCAGCAGCGGGATAAAGACCATTGCCACCGCCAGCGACACCATGAGGGAGATGGAAAGCGTCCAAGGGAAGAAGGTCACGAAATCCAACATCTGCCCCGTCATCGTGAAAAGCAACGGGAAAAAGATCACGCAGATACACAGCGTAGCCAACAAGATCGAGCTGAAATAGTTCTTGGCGCTATAGACGGCGGCGTACCAACGGGAATAGCCCTTGTCCAGATATTCCAGATAGGCGTCTATCACGATGATGGAGTTATCCACGATCATGCCCAATACCACGATCAAGGCGGCCAGCGTCACCGTATTCAGCGGGATGCCGCAAGCGTACATGACACCGATCGAGATAAAGACACTGATCGGGATGGAAGTAGCCGCCACCAATGCCGAGCGGAACGGGAAGAGTACCATCATCACCAAGATCACGACCACGATGGACACGAACAAATCCCGCACGAAGGAACTTACCGAGTCTCCCACCACCTTCGGCTGGTCGGCGATCCGGCGGATCGAGACACTCTCGGGAAGATCCCGCTCGAAAGCGTGCAATACCTCGTCTACCTCCTTTCCGTATCGTACGATATTATGGCCCTCACGCATCTCCATGGAAAGGATGATCGCTTTCTTGCCGTTGTTCGTTATATAGCTATCCGGCTCGGGATATTCCCGCACGATACGGGCCACGTCTTTCAAGCGGATCATATGCCCGTCGGCATCGGCCAGCAGGATCTGCTCGCCTACCTCCCGCTCCGAGGGATAGGTCACGGAAAGGTGGATGGGAATGTCCAAGCCGCCATTCTCCAAGGAGCCGGAGGCGGTGGTAAAGCCTTGGGTGAACAAGGTTGTCATCAGCATACGGGTATCTAGTCCGTAAGCGGCTAGCTTGTCTGGATCCAAGTAGACCGAGATCTGCTCGTTTTGTACCCCGTAACGGCGCAGGTTGGATACGGACTCGATCCGGCGCAGGCGGTCTTCCAGCGTCTCCATGTATCGCTGCAATTCCCGGTAGGTCTTGTCTTCCGATTCCAAGGTGATCAATAAGGCGGAAGTATCGCCGAAATCATCATTCGCGATGACGGCGAGTACGCCCGAGGGCAGTTGCGACTTGAAGTTCTGCAAGCCGAGCTTGATCTTCGACCAGACCTCGTCTTTATTGTTCACGTCGTCGTTCAGCTCCACCATTACGTACACCATTCCATCCCTTGACATGGAGTACGTCTTTTTCTTCTTTACCTCCTTGAAGGTAAACAGGTATCTCTCCAAAGGCTTGGCCAACTGCTCCTCCACCTCTCCGGAAGTCGCCCCGGGGTAAACACCCACTACCACGCCTTGGCGGATGGTGAACTCCGGAAACTCCTGTTTCGGCATGTCCACCAAACCCAAAATACCCAACCCGACCAGCACGGTAATCACCAGCAACGTGATCTGGTAATGACGCATGGTCCATTCGATCACTCCGTTTTTACGTTCTCTCATAACGCACGCACTCTCATGCCCTCACTGATTTTCTGGTAACCGCCTATCACGACGATATCCCCCTCGTTCAACCCTTCCAGAATAAACAAGCCTCGCTCCGTCAAGTCGCCCGTCCGTACGGGCGTAGCTTTCGCCTTTCCGTCTACGACCTTCCAGACGAAACGCCCCCCGTCGTTCGCTATCAGCACGGCGTTGTTCGGCAAGGCGATAGCCGGCACGGATTCCTCTCCCGACAGGCGTACATCGCAAACCATGCCGGGCAACAAAGCGCCAGACGGGTTCTCCAGCCGGATCTTCGCCTCGTAAGTATGGGAGATAGGGTTGGCCACGATACCTTTCTCCGTCACTTTCCCCTCAAAACATTGTCCGCCCAGAGCGGCTACCTTTATCATGGCGGCTTGATCGCCTAGCGTGGCGACCTCGTTCTCCGGGACGGCGATCTTCACGTTTACCGTCTCTATCCTTAACAAGGAGAAAACCGGTTGCCCGGGCTGCACGTTCTCTCCCGCCTCAACCATGCGCTTGCCGATAACGCCGCCGAACGGGGCATACAGGTTCCGGTCCTCAAGGTTTTTCCTCGAGATTCGCTCCATGGAACGGGCCTGTTCCAATTTGCTCTCCACCTCTACCCATTTCATATCCGGCAGGCTCTTATTCTCGTGCAAGGTTCTCATGCGGGCATAGGCGTCCTCCGCTTGTCGCAAGGAAGCTGCCGAGGCGTTATAGGCGTTTTCCAGCGTCGCCTTGTCTAACACCGCTAGTAGTTGGCCCTCACGGACCTTCTGCCCCTCGCCCACCAATACTCGCTCTACATTACCCATCACCTGAAAACTAATCGAGGAAGATACGACCTCCTCTACCGTTCCCACATAATTCCTTGTATCAGCCGGAACGGTCTTCGCTACCTTCACGATCTCCACCGGGATCTCTTTACTATCCCGTCCCTCTTTTTGACTGCCCGAACATCCGGACAGCACGAATACGACGGATAATAATCCTCCATAAACAATGCCTTTCATCCTTTTCATATCCTATGATTTATTATACCGCGAAGATGATGAGTTTATCCACTCCAAAGAAGTTCCGTTTTGCAACCAAATTGTCCCATTTGACACATTTCAATTGGATTATTCTATTATTTCACTAATTTTATCGCCCAAACAAGAATAAATTATGAACGTAACAGATCTACCTCAAGCTTGTATCTCTCTTATCGAGAACGTACCCGGCATAGACTTCATCGACGAGGATTTCGCCATATTCGATAACATCGACGATATTCCCTCGCTCGACCATCCGATGCGAATAGACGCCGTCGTATTCGCGCTTTGCACGAAAGGCTTCATGCGTATACGGATCAATATGGAGGAATATGTCGTAGGGGAAAACCATCTCGTATTGTCCCTGCCCGATCAGATCATCCAACACGTGGAACGTAGCGAGGACGTGGCCGGGATCTTCATCGTCATCTCCAAGAATTTCATGGAGGAGATCATTCCTCATATACAGAATACCTTGCCGGCGTTCTTCTACATCAAAGAGCATCCGGTCACTGAGTTGAATGCCGAGGAGATAGGTTGTATCAAGGAATATCATTCTTTTCTCTGGAAGAAAGTGAAAGCGAAAGGGCATCCTTACCGGAAAGAGATTGCCCAGAGCTTATTGTTGGCGGTATTCCACGAGGTTTACGGCATGTTTAAGAATCATATGCCGATCGAGGTGAAGAAGAGCCGGCAAGAGGAGTTGTTCGCAGCGTTCATACAAACGCTCGCCTTACATCATAAGCAGGAACGATCAGTAGCTTTCTACGCCGGGAAATTATGTGTGACTCCCAAATATTTATCCCTTTTGGTAAAGAACGTCAGCAACCGTACGGCCGGGGAATGGATCGATAATTACGTTGTCTTGGAGGCGAAGGCGTTATTATCCTCCTCCACCCTTTCCATCCAAGAGATATCAGACCGGCTAAACTTCACCAACCAATCCTTCTTCGGTAAATACTTCAAGCAACACGTCGGGATATCGCCTACGGAGTATCGGAAGAAATGGTAAAATGAGGGCGAGCAGTTCCCACCCCTATTCTAATTATCCTCCGATCAACGCAGTTATCCCGCAGGAGGCGAATTGATCGATACACCTTTGCAGGACTGCTTCGGAAGGGGTGGATAGCGGAAGGTGCCCGGGATTGTAGAGGGTTCCTCGCTTATCGTGCTTACCTTTTCCGATGTCGTGGTACGGGAGGAGATTAACGACTTTCCGCTCCCACGGCAAGGAGGCCAAGAAGATGGCGGAACGGGATATATTTTCCTCATCCGCATTGACTCCCTCGATCAACGGGATACGGATGAGGAAGTCTATGCCGGCCTCGGCGATCATCCGAAGATTGGAGAGGATACGCTCGTTCGGGACACCCGTGAAACGACAATGGCTACCGGAATCCATATGCTTTAAATCCACCAGAAAAAGATCCGTGCGCTCCATTACGCTACGGACGGTATCCGGCGAGGCGAACAAGGTCGTATCCACCGCACGATGGATTCCCAACGCTCCGCAACGATCCAGCAGGGCAACCAAGTCCGACGGATGCGACAACGGCTCTCCCCCGCAGAAGGTAACGCCTCCCTCGGAGCGATCCATAAAGACCGTCTCTTTCTCGATCTCACGCATGACCTCGTCGATAGAATACTCACGGCCGGACATCTCCATCGCCAAGGTGGGACAAACCTCGGCGCATCTACCGCATGTCCGGCACAGAGACCGATCCGTGACGATACCCGCCTCCGTCAAGGTCAACGCCCCGGTGGGGCATACATCCACGCAGGCCCCGCAACCTATGCACTTCTTTCTCGTATACAGCTTCTCCGCCCGGGGCGAGATGCCTTCCGGGTTATGGCACCATACGCAGGCAAGCGGGCATCCTTTCATGAAGATCGTGACACGGATGCCCGGCCCGTCGTTTATGGCGTATCGTTTGATATCGAATAACAGCATGGCTCAGAAAGTCTCTTGCTCCGTACGTGCGATCACGTCCGCTTGCAAATCGGCGTTCATATCGTTGAAATAGTCGCTATAGCCCGCTACACGGACCAGCAGATCCCGGTAGTCCTCCGGGCACTTCTGGGCGGCGTAAAGCGTTTCCGTATCCACGATGTTGAATTGGATATGATGGCCACCCAAGGCGAAGTAGCTACGAATCAAGGAGGCCAGTTTCGAGATATCCTCCTCCCGCCGGAGCAGGCTGGGCAGGAAGCGTTGGTTCAGCAGCGTGCCGCCGCTCTTCACCTGATCCAGCTTACCGAGGGACTTGACAACGGCGGACGGCCCGTGGGTATCGGCTCCGTGCGAGGGCGAGGTACCGTCGGAGATGGCACGCCCGGCCAAGCGGCCGTTCGGGGTGGCTCCCATCACCTTGCCGAAGTAGACATGGCAAGTGGTGGATAACATATTCAAATGGAAACACTCCCCTTTCGTATTCGGCTTGCCCTCGATCGCATCATATAAATCGTCGAAGACACGGACGGCGATCTGGTCGGCGTACGGATCATCGTTGCCAAAGAAAGGCGTACGGTTCAGGATCATTTGGCGCATCGGCTCATGTCCCTCGAAATTATCCGCCATCGCATCCAACAAGGCTTCCATCGTGAAGGTCTTATCCTCGAAGACGTGTTTCCGCAAAGCGGAAAGGCTATCGGTTATCGTGCCTAATCCGGTACACTGGATATAAGTGGTATTGTAACGAGGCCCGCAATTGTAGTAATCCTTACCCTTCGCGATACAATCATCGATAAACAGGGAGAGGAACGTGGCGGGGGCGTACTTGGCGAACATGCGGTCGATATAGTTGCTGACCCGCACCTTCATGTCCACGAAATAATGGATCTGGCGCATGAACGCCGCGTAAAGCTCCTCATACGTCCGGAAACCACGGGGATCGCCGGTCTCCAGACCGACCTTGCGGCCGCTTACCGGATCTACGCCGTTATGCAGCGTCACCTCCAATATCTTCGGCACGTTCAGGTAACCGGTCAGCACGTACGCCTCCTTCCCGAAAGCGCCCACCTCGATGCAACCGCTGCAACCTCCCTCGCGGGCATCACGCAGCGACTTGCCTTGCCGCATCAACTCCTGCACGTACACATCCGGGTTGAATACCGACGGATAGCCGTGGCCTTGGCGGATCACCTTGCATCCGGCACGGAGGAAACGCTCCGGCGTACGGGCACTGACGTGGATGGCGCTGCCGGGCTGGAGGATATGCAGCTCCTCGATCGTCTCCAACATGATATAGGAGACCTCGCTTACGCCGTCGCTGCCGTCCGCCCGGATGCCGCCGATGTTCAGGTTCGTGAAATCGTTATAGGTCCCGCTCTCCTTCGCCGTGATACCCACTTTCGGCGGGGCGGTATGATTGTTTACCTTGATGAAGAAGCAAGACATCAACTCTTTCGCCTCGTCACGGGTCAAGGTTCCGGCGGCGATCTCTTTCTCGTAAAAAGGCGCCAGATGCTGGTCGAAATGGCCAGGGTTCATGGCATCCCAACCATTCAGCTCCGTGATCGTACCTAGATGGACAAACCAGTACATCTGGATCGCTTCCCAATAGGTACGGGGAGCGTGGGCGGGAACCCAGCGGCATACCTCGGCGATCTTCCTCAGCTCAGCGGCACGACGAGGATCTTTTTCGGTGAGAGACATCTCGTCGGCCAAGTCCGCGTGTCGCTCGGCAAGCAGGATAGCGGCGTCGCAGGAGATAGACATGGCCGTCAGCTCCTCCTGCTTGTCCGTGGCCTCGGGGTCGTTCATGAAATCCAAAGCGCTTAGTTCCCCCTCGATACGTTTCTTCAAGTCCAGCAAGCCATATTGGTAGACCTTGCCGTCCAAAGCGGTATGCCCGGGGGCACGTTGCTCCATGAACTCGGTGAACATACCCACCTCGTACGCCTCTTTCCATTCCTTGGGGACGTGGCTGAAGATGCGCTCCCGCTGGGTACGGCCTTTCCAGTACGGGATCACCTCCCGCTCGTAAGTATCGATATCTTCTTGGGAGATTGTGTAACGTTGCAGCTCCCGGGTATTCAATATATGCAGGTCCTCCACGCTATGGCAGGTAAGTTCCGGGAAGGTAGGCACGGCCTTGGGGCGGGGCCCCCGCTCGCCAACGATCAACTCGTCCTCGCCGATATAGATCGTCTTCTGCTTGCAGATCTCAAGGAAGTTCAAGGCACGCAGGATAGGGATCGGATACTTTCCGTAATTCTCCCGATAAAAACGGGTCTCGATCAAGGCCCGCTCGATCGATAGGGAAGGTTGGGCCTCGAAGGTCTGCCGGCGCAAACGTTTGATACGGTCGTTCATCCCGAAATTGTTCGCTCCTACGGAAGAGACGGTATCATGTACGCATGAATGTGTGTGATGGGTCGTATTCATAAAATTATATGTTTTATCGTAGAGGTAGGATCTATCCGCCCTCATCAAGGTTATTTTTTATTGTTACACAGGACGGGCATCCCCGCCCCCATGAGTTTATATAGGGAGAGTATCTGCTAGAGATAAAACATCAGGCAGTTGAAAAGCATCCGATAGCCTTTGTGTAACATAGCGCTTGTTTCTTTTTGAAGTATGATGGCAAAAATAAGGAAATTATTGATAATATCACAATTCATCAACAGAAAGTAACCGTTTGTCAAAAAAATAACACAGGAACGTAAATAAAGGAATAGCTTTGCTTTGTATTTCCAGATCAAAGGGTTTAAAATTAAAAGAACTTATACCATGCAAAGTACATTCAAGAACCTGCTTTATGTCTTGAGACATTATAAATTAGCGACGGTCACTAATCTTTTAGGACTTAGCTTCGCTTTCCTGTTATTCATGCTGATAAGCATACATGTCGGTCATGAATATAGCTTCGACGCTTCCCTCTTGAACAGGGAAAGGATCTTTCAGTTAGAAAACAAGCGGGATGACGGGATATGGGAGGCTAATTTCGCACGTCCACAACTCGAGCGTTTCATCGCCGCCTCCCCTTATATAGAAGCGGCCGCTATCACAAACAACCTTGTTTACTCCTCCGTACGTTTTGGGATATCAGCCAGTGAAGGGCCCGACGCACGGAGCTATATGGAGCAGGTGGAACGGATCACCCCGGGATATGCTAAGGTCTTTGGCTTCGAACTGGTGGCCGGCGATACGGATTGCCTGAAACGTCCGGAAGGGACGCTGATCCCAGAGAGCATGGCCCGGAAACTCTTCGGCGAGGAAAATCCTATCGGGAAGCCGGTTTATCTGTCGGAGTTCGCCGGGGCCGAAGGCTCGATTATATATGGGCTTAGTTTTGAGCCGGCATATATCGTGGGAGGCGTCTTTCGCGATTTCCCGGAAAACACCCGGGTGAAGAATGCCCTGTATATCCCGATCATGGAGAAAGAGATGATGGAAAACTGGCATACCGGCCTTTACTATTGTTATCTGCTGATGTCGACGCCGGAATCCGCCTCTGTCACTACCGAGACCTATATGGCCGATAGCCGGGCTTTCCTGAAAAGTTTCACGATCGAGGATATGCGCCTCCGGCCCTTGTCAGATCTCTATTTCGGCCAGCCGGTCCGAGCGGACGCCGCTCCCATCGGTAATAAGCTACGGACGAATATGTTATTCTTTATCGCCATCCTGATCATAGGTATCGCCTTGGTCAATTATATCAACCTGTCGATAGCCTTGGCGCCGATACGCACCAAGTCGATCACCATCCAGAAAGTGCTGGGAAGCTCGGACGCCACGCTACGGAAGTATCTGGTCTTGGAGTCCTTGGGAATCTCGGTTGTTGCCTTCTTCCTCGCCTTGCTTTTCCTGTTATTTTTGAATAACGTGCAATGGGTCACGAATATGGTGGGGCATCCGTTGAACCTGTATGCCAACTGGAAGATTCCGGCGTACACATTCTTCCTTGTCGCAGGCGGCGGTATACTGGCCGGTTTGTATCCCGCTTTCTATATCACCTCGTTTCCTCCTGTCATAGCGCTGAATAAGTCTTTTACCCTTAGCGACCGGGCCAAGAACACTCGCAAGTTACTTATAGGGTTCCAGTTCGTTATCTCGATCACGCTGATTGTCGGAGCGTTGTTCGTCTCCTTGCAAAACAGATATATAGGGAACGTGGACTTGGGGTTTAACAAAGAAAACGTACTGGAGGTAAGACTAAGCATGGGGGCGGCCTTGAAAAAGGGCGAATTGTTCAAGGCACGTCTCTTGGAAAGCCCCGCTATCCGTGATGTTTCCTTTAGTGAGTTCAAATTTGTCTCGGACGAATCACGTTCTTTCATCGGGTATAATTACAAAGGCCAACATTATTATATGAGCTGGCTGGGAGTATCCGCCAATTTCCCGGAGCTAATGGATGTAAAGATGATCGCCGGAAGGAAGTTCCGGCCGACGGATGAGGCGGCGGATAACACGCAGGTCGTTTGCCTCCTTAGCGAGACGGCAGCGAGGGAGATCGCCTCGGGTCTTTCCCCCGAGAAACCGGACGACCTATCGGACTTGGTAGGGACAAGCATCACGGATAATGATATACCGGTACGGATTGTCGGTATCTTTGAGGATGTCCATTATGAATCCCTGTATAAAGAGTTACGCCCGATGGGACTTTGGACCTCGGCTAAGAATCATTACCGCCGTTCAGTGCCGGAAAGATACGCTTATGTCAAGATCGCCGGCGGAAATCCCCGGACGGCTATCGAGCATATCCGGAAGGTAACGGATGAATTGATCCCGGGTTATCCAGCCGATATCCATTTCTTTGATACGGCGCTGGAGGAGCTTTACAGTAAAAGTGGGCGGCAGGGAGCGCTGATTACCGCCCTTTGCCTGATGGCCGTCTTTTTATCCCTCGTGGGAGTATTCGGACTGGTTATCTTTGAGTTACAGGGACGGGAAAAGGAGATAGCCGTGCGGAAAGTACATGGGTCCACGGTCCGGCAAATCCTTTGGATGCTGAACTCGTCTTTCCTCCGGATCACGCTCGTCTGTTTTATTATCTCGATCCCGCTTGCTTACTACGGGGTGCATATTTGGTTACGAAGCTTCGCTTATAAAACGCCGATCTACGTATGGGTATTTTTAGTGGCTTTGGCAATCATAATGACACTGACCGTATCTACGGTTACTTTCCAGAGTTATCGGGCGGCGATGGCAAATCCGGCGTCTAAATTGGGGCATTAAGGTTCATTACGAAAAAAGGACGGGTAGATTGATCCGTCCTTTTTTACTCATATATTATCTTGTCTCAGGTTTGGTTACCGTTTCCAATAACCTTCCATCTCCTCCAGCGTCTTTCCTTTCGTCTCGGGAACAAATTTCCAGATGAACAACGCCGCCAATATACCCATCACGCCATAGATCCAATAGGCCATACCGTGATTGAACGTATCGGTCAAGTATTGATTCTTATCCAGCATCGGGAAAGTCCATGATACCAAGAAGTTGGCAATCCACTGCCCCGCCACGGCGATACTCATTACTGTGGAGCGGATCGAGTTCGGGAAGATCTCGGCCAGTAACACCCAGCAGACCGGGCCCCACGACATAGCGAATCCCGCCGTATAAACCAGCATGCAGACCAATGATCCCATACCCACCGAACGCGTATAGAAAGTAGTTCCCAAGATCAACATAGATACCGCCATGACGAGCGCCCCGATAATCATCAACGGACGGCGTCCGAACTTATCCACCGTGAAAATAGCCAATACGGTAAACGACAGGTTCACCGCCCCTACCACGATCTGTTGCAAAAGGGCGGCGTCCGTGGCCGCTCCCATCGTCTTGAAGATCTCCGGGGCATAGTAAAGTACCACATTGATCCCCACGAATTGCTGGAAACCGGAGAGCAACACGCCCACCAAGATGATCAGCACGCCAAACGACCGGATCGGGAACAGCAAGGCGATACAGAAACTAGCCAACAAGGCGATCTCCAAAGCGTTCGTATTACCTGCCCACGACAACAACCCGTAGCCGATCAAGAACAGCGCCAGCCAAGTCCCCATAAACCGGAAGTAAGGCTTCATCGACGGAGCTTTCGCCTTGAAACTCTCCTGTATCTCCTCCAGCTCATACCCAGCGGTCTCCAAATCCGTCAAACGGTTCAAGATAGCCAACGCCTGCTCCGTACGCCCGCGCATCACGAGGTAACGAGGCGTCTCCGGCACGAACATCAAGAACGAGAGGAACAATACCGCCGGAATAATCTCAGAAGCAAACATCCAACGCCAGCCGATCGTATTCAGCCAAGCGGCATCTCCTTGAAGGGCGATCGTATAATTCACGAAATAGACCACCAGCATACCAAAGATAATGGCAAACTGATTCCATGCCACCAGATTCCCCCGGCGATCGGCCGGAGCCACCTCGGCGATATACATCGGCGATACCATGGAGGCCAGCCCCACGCCGATACCTCCCAGAATACGATAAGCCACGAACGCGTACATAAACGTATGATCACCACTTCCGGGCATGCCGATAAACAGCTCCGGCCAAGCCGAGCCGATAGCGGAAAGCAAGAAAAGGATAGCGGCCAGTATCAACGTAGGCTTCCTGCCGTAACGCTGGCTGATCCACCCGGCGAACGAGGCGCCGAGGATACATCCGATCAACGCGCTACTTACCACGAATCCCTCCAAGGCGTTCGCCTGATCCAACGGAAGTCCTTGCGGCTCGATGAAGAACTTACGCAAAGACTCTACCGTACCGGAGATCACCGCCGTGTCATACCCGAACAGCAGACCTCCCAAGGTAGCGACCAAGGTAAGAGCGAAAATATAAGTGTTGTTATTTTTCATGGAATAGATTTATTCATTAAAAACTGAGAATTGAGAGCTGAAAACTAGGGCTTACGCACGATAATTTTCAATTCCCAATTCTCGATTTTCAATTATTTAGATATGCAGATTTACAATCATCTCGTATAATTCCTGCTTACCGCTGATCTGTTTCGGCTCGCCGTCACGCAAAGCGATCGTACGAAGATCTTCCAGCGTAAGCTTGCCATCCTCGAATGCCTTGCCCTCGCCGGCATCGAAACTAGCGTAACGCTCGGCACGCATCTTGCGGTAGTCTGAGTTCTCAAGGATATCGGCGGCGATCATCAAGGCACGGGCGAAAGCGTCCATACCACCGATATGAGCGATGAAGATATCCTCCAAGTCCGTAGAATTACGGCGGGTCTTGGCGTCGAAGTTCGTACCTCCGGTAGTCAAGCCACCTCCCTCAAGGATAACCAGCCAAGCCTGTGCCAGCTCATAGATATCCATCGGGAATTGATCCGTATCCCAACCATTCTGGTAATCGCCACGGTTCGCGTCGATACTGCACAACATGCCGGCGTCGGCGGCGGCTTGCAACTCATGCTCGAATGTATGTCCGGCCAAGGTAGCGTGGTTCACCTCGATATTCAAGGCGAAATCCTTGTCCAATCCATAATGGCGAAGGAAGCCGATCACGGTCTCCGAATCCACGTCATATTGATGTTTCGTCGGTTCCATCGGTTTCGGCTCGATCAGGAACGTACCCTTGAAACCGTTCTTGCGGCCATAATCACGGGCCATCGTCAACATCATGGCTAAATGATCCTTCTCACGTTTCATGTTCGTATTCAATAGGCTCATATACCCCTCACGGCCGCCCCAGAACACGTAGTTCTCGCCCCCTAAGGCGATACAAGCGTCAATAGCGTTCTTGATCTGCGTGCCGGCGCATGCCACGGTCGGGAAATAAGGGTTCGTAGCGGCACCGTTCATATAACGCTTATGTCCGAACACGTTAGCGGTAGACCATAGCAGTTTCTTTCCGGTAGCGGCTTGATGCTCCTTGGCATGTTCCACCATCGTCTGCAAACGTTTCTCGAACTCGCCCAGCGTAGGAGCCTCGTCCACCACGTCCACGTCGTGGAAGCAATAGTAAGGAATATTACATTTGGTCATAAACTCGAAAGCGGCGTCCATCTTGTACTTCGCGCGGGTGATAGCGTCCGTGCTGTCGTTCCAAGGGAATGTCTTCGTTCCACCACCAAACTGATCACCTCCCTCAGCACATAAGGTATGCCAATAAGCCATAGCGAAGCGTAAATGATCCTTTAGTGTCTTACCCATTACTACCTTATCCGCGTCATAATAATGAAATGCCAACGGATTTTTTGACTCACGTCCCTCAAACTGAATCTGTCCGATTCCCGGGAAAAATTCTTTCTCTCCTTTAAAGTAACTCATAATAATATGTATTAAAAATGTAAATAATTCAGCCGTTAAATAGATTGTTCCAATCGTTCCTTCCAAATCTCGAACGCCCCGCAATAAGCATTCGCCTTGAAACCGTCCGGCTCGATCACGTTGATCTTCTTCAAGGAAGCGAACGCTTCTTCCGCGTTCTTGTAGATACCGGCACCCATACCGGCACCCTTGGCCGCCCCTACCGCACCGTTCGTATCATACAGTTCGATCACCGTACCCGTCACGCCCGCCAAAGCATCCCGGAAGATCGGGCTTAAGAACAAGTTCGCATTCCCCGCACGGATTACCTGAATATCGATCCCCATCTCATTCATAATATCCATACCGTATTTAAAGGCGAACACGATACCTTCTTGCGCCGCCCTAGCCATATGCGCCTTAGTATGTATATTGAAGTTCAATCCATGAACCGAGCAATCGATCTGCTTATTCTGCAACATACGCTCCGCCCCGTTTCCGAACGGCAAGATCGAAAGACCATCGCAGCCGATGGGAACCGTAGCCGCCAAATCATTCAACTCATTATAGTTGATGCCTTCCGGCGCTATATTCCGTTTGATCCAAGAATTAAGGATACCGACCCCGTTGATGCACAACAAGACACCCAAGCGGGTCTGCTCCATCGTATGATTCACGTGGGCGAACGTATTCACACGGGAAAGCGTATCGTAATTCACCTTGCCGTTCACGCCATACACCACTCCGGAAGTCCCACCGGTAGCCGCTATCTCGCCCGGATTCAACACATTCAATGATAAAGCGTTATTCGGTTGGTCGCCCGCACGATAGGTAACCGGCGTACCTTTCTTCAGTCCCAACTCGGCCGCGACCGAGGCGGTAACCTCGCCCTGCAAACCGAACGTCGGACGGATATCGGCGATCAGATCCTTACTGAATCCATAATAATTCATCAACTCCTCCGATAAGGCATTATTCTTGAAGTCCCAGAAAATCCCCTCCGACAAACCGGAAACCGTAGTCACGATATCCCCCGTCAGACGCATAGCGATGAAATCTCCCGGCAACATGATCTTATGGATACGGTCGTAGATATCCGGCTCGTACTCCTTGATCCAAGCCAGCTTGGAAGCGGTAAAATTACCCGGCGAGTTCAATAGGTGGGAAAGGCATCGCTTCTCGCCTATATTCTTAAACGCACGCTCGCCATAAGGAACGGCACGGCTATCGCACCAGATAATAGATGGACGAAGCACCTCCATCTTCTTGTCCACCACCACCAAGCCATGCATCTGGTACGAGATACCGATCGCCTTGATATCCTCGCCTTTCACCTTCGCCTTGCTCATGGCACCTTTCATAGCGATCTTCACGTACGACCACCAATCCTCCGGATTTTGCTCCGCCCACCCCGGGCGCAACGCCTTGATCGGGGCCTCTTCTTTGGGATAAAAATCCGCACCTATTGTTAACCCGGTCTCCTCATCGACAATAGAGACCTTGATGGAAGAACTTCCAATGTCACATCCTAACAGACACATAATCGTATGGTTTTATATCTTATTAAACTTCGAACGTTGTTGATTATATTTCACCTTATCAAACCGATAATACCGTGCGGCACGATGGGCGACCCCGTCTTGCATATCCTCCGTGGGCACCACGTAATCCAAGGAATTCATCTTCTTATGAAAATTGCGCACGTCCATCTCACGGTTATAGATCACCTCGTACGTGCGCCTAAGCTGGAACGCCGTGAACTTCATCGGCATATAGTCGAAAATGATAGCGGGCTCCTTCTCCACCCAATTACGGATCTCCTGTATGGCAGCCTCGATAATCTCTTTATGATCGAATGGCAAGCGAGGAAGCTCGTCGATAGGGCACCAACGGATCGAGTCGGATTTATCGGCCGGACACGTCTTCCTGCTGTTCTTGCACAAGGCGAGATAAGCGACCGTGATCAACCGTCCGATCTTCACCTTGGATGTCGCCTCCAGCCACATCACGTCCAACCGGTTCGAGGTACGGGCGGGAGAACCAAAACAACGGAATTGTTTCAATTGGACACGCTTCAAGCCGGTCGAATCATTCAGTATCCGATAGGCGGCGTCATCTAAATCCTCGTTCTCATAGATCAGGCTGCCGGGTATTTTATAGCCGATCAACTCGCCTTCCTCACTTTTTCGCTCCGCCAACAGCACGGTGAGCTTGTCATCATTGATGCCGAGAAGAACGCAGTCTACGGAAACATAGGGGGAAAGCATCTCTCTATTCTCGTTTTGTGTATCCATGATATCAGTAATTAGATTTGCGCAAATATAAGTATTTTTCTAAACAAAGCAATTACAAAAGGTCTTTTTTGCACATCCTAATTGATTATTTTTCTGATATTTCAGTATCGTACATCATACAATATGCTATACAACACATAATGTAAGTAAAACAATTAGTACGAGAACAAATAATGAAGGCGCTTTCACGTACCTCTAACTTTTATTTCCTACATTTGTTATATTTATAAAACATCGGACATGAATCTAAAAAACATATACTTCTCTTGGCTGATTTATTGGGGTAAAATGAAGGGATTGCTGAACGGGATAGCGGAAGCGATCATCCTACTCGCCTCCTTAGCCTCTTTCTTCGTATTGATCTACCAATTCGGCTTTGTACAGACACCCGATTCCGTCCATATCCTAGAGCGCTCCCGCCCATTCATCCTGCTAGCTTTTTTCACGGGCATAACACTCCGGTACGTGGTGAGGTTCCAAGAAATCATACAGGAGAAAATGTTGTATCTCGATATCAGCATCTATTTCCTTTTATTCGCCGTATTATCCAGCAAGATATTTTTCAAGGATGCCATAGCGCACTCTTTGCCTTATTTGTCTTTCCTTACGAAACCTCTCTTCGTATATGTCTTATTATTGCTGCTTAGCACGATTCACTTATCCCGGCAGACGTTCACGCTGATGCAGACACGGATCAAGCCCTCGTTGCTTTTCTTGCTCAGTTTCGTGTTCGTGATATTGGTCGGGGCCGGGTTGCTATCGTTGCCGAACGCCACTACGCACCGGATCCCGTTTATCGACGCTTTGTTTATCTCCACGACCTCGGTATGCGTAACCGGACTAACCACCGTCGACGTAGCCACTAGTTTCACGCATATCGGGCATATTATCATCATGATTTTAATACAGATCGGCGGTATCGGGGTCATGACATTTACCTCTTTCTTCGCCCTCTCCTTCATGGGGAAATCCTCTTTTACGAGCAAGATGATGCTGAAAGATATGTTGAACGAAGATCGGACGGGAGGGTTGTTCCGGGTCATCTTAAACATTCTTTTCGTGACCTTGTTTATCGAGGGGATCGGCGCCTATTTTATTTATATGGACGTACGGGGAAGCCTGCCGGGAGGTACGCAGCAGGAATTATTCTACGCAATGTTTCATGCCGTGTCCGCTTTTTGTAACGCAGGGATCTCTACCTTGAGCGGCAATATGTACGATCCGTTAGTGGCGGATAAGTACAACCTCCATTTCTGGATAGCCATGCTGATTATATTCGGAGGCTTGGGCTTCCCGATCGTCTTCAATTACCTGAAACTCTTGCATCACTTGCTGATGAATGGTATCAAGATATTGATCGGTAAGCAAAAGCATTATATCCATACGCCCCGTATTATTAATGTACATACGTACATTGTTGTTATATCTACCTTGATCCTGTTAATTACCGGAACGGCTTTCTACCTCTTTTTCGAGTATGACAATACCTTGGGCGACCTTCCCCTGCGGGGGAAACTGGCAAATGCGTTCCTAGGCGCCGTCACGCCTAGAACGGCAGGATTCAACGTAGCGGATATGGCTACATTGGCCCCTCCGACCTTAATGCTGACGTTGATTCTTATGGTAATCGGAGCCGCCCCTATGTCCACCGGCGGCGGATTGAAAGTGACCACCGTTTTCGTAGCTTTGGTTACGACCCTGAACGCCGCACGCGAGAAAGATAAAGTGGAAGTGAGAAAACGGGAGATCGCCCCATTCGCCATCCGCCGGGCATTCGCTATCATCATGATGTATTTCATGTGGGTGGCGATCGCTACGTGGGTATTATCCTATACGGAAAAAGGGGCGCCGCTGTTCTCCCTATTGTTCGAGGTTGTTTCCGCCTTGAGTACCGTAGGCTTGAGCATCGATTATACCCCTCACCTCACCCCTATCGGGAAAATCATCATTATCAGCACGATGCTGGTCGGGCGTATCGGGGTATTGGCCTTCCTCGTAAGTTTCTGCAAGGAATACACGAAAAAGGACTATACATATCCACAAGAAAATATATTAATGTAAAAATAAGATAGCATGAAATATTTAGTAATCGGATTAGGGAATTTAGGACGTGCGATAGCGAAAGACTTGACACGTGTCGGCAATGAGGTGATCGGCGTAGACATGGATCTGCATCGTGTCGATATGCTGAAGAACGACATAGCGGGGGCGGTCGCCTTGGACTCTACGGACAAAGAGGCATTGAGCACCCTGCCATTGAGTGAAATGGATGCCATTATCGTAACATTCGGTAAGGATTTCGGGACTTCCGTTCAGACCGTCGCTTTATTGAAAAGTCAGGATGCGGGCAAACTGATCGTGCGGGCGATCTCCTCGATCCATGAGACGGTGATCCGTGCGATCGGGGTAAGCGAGATTATTACCCCGGAAAAGGATTTCTCTACGATGTACACCTCCCAAGCGTCTTTAGGCGGCCTGTTCCGGCATTGGTATAAAGTAACCGACACTGAACATCTCTATAAGATCAAGACACCGGCCACTCTTGTCGGGCAAACCATCAAGAACATCGATTTCGAGGAGAATTTCGGCATCCATCTGGTAGCGATCGAACGTCCTTACGAGAAAAAGAACCTGATCGGGCTCACACAGACAGAATACAAGGTTATCAGCCGTATCACCGAGGAATTGATGATCGAGGCGGATGATCTGCTGATCTTATTCGGGAAGATGGAGCTATTGAATAAAATAGCCAACATCTAAAACAAAACATAGGCAGACGATCACGATATAATCAGCGTCGTCTGCCTACGGCAAATATCAACGAAGCGATCAAGCCCCCGCTATCTCTATCGTATAGGAGGCATCGAAGAGCTCTCCCGGTTCCAAATGCCATACCCAATCCCGGTCTTTATACTCACCCGTATAATCCACCCGGTCGCAACGTCCATACCAAGGTTCGATACAGACAAACGGAGCGTTTCTCGTAGGCGGAGACCATAAACCGACCACCGGAGCCGTAAAGGTGAGCGAAAGGTACGGGCGTTTCTCCACATCCAATAAGTCCACCCGCTTAATCTGGCTGTCCTCCAAGATAAACGTATCGATATCGAACGTATGGATATTCAACGGCAGCAAGCCGTCCGCATCCAAAGGTACCGGACGAACCACATCCCCTACGCACCCTTTCTCCACCAGCGCACGGTATACGAGATCTTTTTTCACATCGAAAGCGAAATACCCTCGATCCGGTTGATCCACCTCATAATTCGGGTACAGGAAAGCCGGATGAGCGCCGATCTGGAAATGCATCGTCTTATCTCCCGTATTCTTCACACGCCAAAGCACCTCCACCTTATTGCCCTCCAAACGATACCCGATCTCCAGAAGGAAAGGGAACGGATAGGCTCTCAGCGTGTCCGGGGTACTTTCCAGCGCGAAACGCAACTCGTTCTCCGCCTCATCGATCAACGTAAAATCCATATCCCGCGCAAAGCCGTGCTGCGACAGCGGATACACGGTTCCCTCGTTCCGATACTCGGCCTTCCATACGCTCCCGACGATCGGGAACAATACCGGGGAATGACGTTTCCAGAAAGCGGGGTCCGCTTGCCAGAGATACTCCTTTCCCGTAGCGTTCGCTACGATACTACTCAACTCCGCTCCATGTTCGGAGACACGGATCGTTAGTTCTTGATTTGATACTGTCTTCATTCCTTATGATAAGTTTAGTAATTGTTCGGCGGGAAGTCCCTTGCTTTTCAAGAAACCGTTCAAAGTCCCGAATAATAAGGGCTGTCGCCGGAAATCTTCCAGATAAACCCGTTTCAGGCAGTCTACCGGCATCGATATCGGAACGTATGGGATCAAGTTTCCATGCTCATAACGATAGAGCACCTCATCCGTAGCTTGCAGCGAGGCCAACCGCCATTCCTTATCCCCCACCGAGGAAGGCTGCTTCACCTCCAGACAGGCGTTACACAGCATCGAGAAAAAGCGGGAATCAGGCGTAAAGCCCGTGTGCTCCTCATCAAAAAAGAAGGTATCGTATTCCTTTTCCAATTGTGCCGTAAAATGGTTCAAGATAGGCTCCTTCTCATACTTGCAGGACAACAGGGAATAATTCTCGAACAGGCAAAGCTCGCCCAACGACTGATAGTCCAGCTCAAGGACCAGAGAAGGCTCGGCAGACCGGGCCGGCTCACCGGGTTTCTCATACAAAGGGATCACGTACATGCCTATCTCCGGCCCCACCAGCATCCGGCTGTCCTGTCTGAAAAAGGGCATCGCCTTCTTGCTCTTTTCCACAGGTATCCCTTTGCGTTCCTCATACAAGCCGATAGACTCCCTAAGCAAGGAAAGCCCATACTCGATCTCCTCCTGCGGCACGATATGCATCAACCCCTTCGCCGGAAGCGTGAAAAAGGAATCAGGCCCCGAGGTATTCCGAAAGCTTTCGACAAAAGCGTTCAATGATACTCTACAATATAAAACCATACAATCTGTTTTTTGCCTCGCAAGGTAGAAAAATATTATCAGAACCGATATGCCTTCCGACAAGAAATTATCTTATTACGCAAGATCACTGCAACCCGGGTTGCAGTAAAAAGCAGTTCTACTTTGTAAAAGGAGTTGACTCGCATATCAAAATAATCATTATCTTTGTTCGGAATAACAAGCGAATAAAAAAGACCGTACCGTAAATCAAATATAAACCAATATAGTATACAATTATGAAACGTCGTGATTTTTTAAAGACCAGTGTCATCGCTAGTGCGGCTCTATCCTTAAATTTTGAAGGTCTGCAAGCGGCCCTTTCCACGAACACCGTAGCCGTAGAGAAGGCTCCCGATATGGTAGCAGTTATGGGTGGAGAGCCGGAGGTGATGCTAGATAAAGCCTTGGAAGCCCTTGGCGGTATCGGAAACTTCGTGAAGAAAGGACAAAAGATCGTGATCAAGCCGAATATCGGCTGGGACCGCTCTCCTGAATTGGCAGGTAATACGAACCCCAAATTAGTGAAAGCCTTGGTCAAAAAATGCTTGGAGGCCGGCGCCTCTAAAGTGACCGTATTCGACCACACCTGCGATAACTGGCAGAAATGCTACGAGACAAGCGGGATCGCCGAGGCCGTAAAAGAGGCCGGAGGTATCATCATGCCTGCCAACGATGAGAAATATTTTAAGGAAGTATCCATTCCGGGTGGCGTGAACCTGAAAAGCGCCAAGATCCATGAGGCCCTGATCGAGGCGGACGCATGGATCAACGTCCCCGTATTGAAGAACCATGGTGGGGCGAAGATGACTTGCGCCATGAAGAACTATATGGGAATCGTATGGGATCGCCGTTTCTTCCATCAAAATGATTTGCAACAATGCATCGCCGATATTTGCACTTGGCAAAAGAAACCGGTATTGAACATCGTGGACGCTTATCGTATCATGCACCAAAACGGCCCACAAGGAAAGAGCGCTGCCGATGTGGCTACCTTGAAATCCTTGATCGCTTCCCCGAATATCGTCGCTATCGACACCGCTGCCCTTCGCCTGTTCAACCAAGTGAAGAAGCTGGATATGGCCGCCGTAGGTCATATCGGTAAAGGCGAGGCTTTAAAGCTAGGTACGACGAATCTGGATAATGTCACGATCAAACGTATTAAGATATAATCGAGGATGAAGAAGCCTAATTACTTAAAAGGATTGCGGGTCGTACTCGCGATCCTCATTTTCGTACCCATACTTTTATTCTTCGTTGATTTCGCCGATGTATTGCCGGACAACCTGCACACGTTGTTGCATCTCCAGATCATGCCCGCTATTTTAGGGGGGATGGCGGGGTTGGTAGTCTTCCAATTCGTATTGGCTTTATTGTTCGGCCGGATCTATTGCTCGGTTATTTGCCCGGCGGGCGTATTGCAAGATATTATCAACCGGGTTTTCTGTATCGGGAAGAAGAAAAAGAAAGGAGTACGCAGGTTCAGCTATCATAAGCCCATGAATATCTTACGGTACTCAATTCTCGGGCTTACATTCGTATTGGCTGTTTTCGGGATGATCGAATTATGTACGTTGCTAGATCCGTACAGTAACTTCGGCCGTATAGCGAACAACCTGTTCCGTCCGGTCGTCATGTGGGTCAATAACCTGCTGGCCGACGGATTGGCACGGATGGATAACTATACGCTTTATCACGTCACGATTAGCAACGTGACGGTATTCGGCGTGATATCCGCTTTGGTCGCGTTGCTCGTATTCATCCTCATGGTCGTATTCCGGGGAAGGTTGTTCTGCAATACGCTTTGCCCGGTAGGAACGCTGTTGAGCCTGATCTCCCGGTATTCGTTTTTCCGGATCTCCTTTGACAAAGAAGCTTGTACGCATTGTGGTAATTGCGAGCATACTTGTAAGGCGGAGGCGATCGACAGCAAGAACCTCACCGTAGATACCTCCCGTTGCGTAGATTGCTTCAACTGCGTGTCCTCGTGCGCTAAAGGAGGATTGCAATACCGTTTCAAGCCTTCCTTCAAGAAAGAAGCCGAAACAGCTCGCGCACAAACGGACGTGATCCAACAGGCTACCGCTCCGAACAGCCGCCGTACATTTCTCTCGGCAGGGGCTACCGTCGCGGTCTCCCTCCCGATCGTATCCACCATTGCCCAAGGAATGGAAAAAGGGCATGGCAAAGGGCAGCACGGGCAAGGTAAGCACGGCAATAAATGGCCCCCTATCGTACCGCCGGGAGCGATCAGCTTAGAACGTTTCAAGGATGTATGTACCGGATGCCAGATTTGCGTGACTCAATGCCCGAGTCATGTACTACGTCCCACGGGATTGGAGTATGGCTTTGATTATATGTTGAAACCCCGTATCGCTTACATCGACAGTTATTGCAATTACGAATGCACGGTCTGCTCGGAGGTTTGCCCCACGCACGCTATAAAGCCGCTTACCAAGGAAGAGAAAGCGACTACACAAGTGGGCATCGCCACCTTCTTCATCAACCGTTGTATCGTAAAGACGGAGGGGACGGATTGCGGGGCTTGTTCGGAGCACTGCCCTACCCAAGCCGTGCATATGGTTCCTTACGAGGGCACGCTGACCATCCCGCAAGTAAACCCCGATCTTTGCATCGGTTGTGGCGGCTGCGAATCGATCTGTCCCGTACGCCCGATGAGAGCGATCATCATCAAGGCGAACGAAGTACACAAGTTCGTGGAGAAGCCTAAAGAGGAAGAGGTGAAAAAGGTAGAAATAGATGACTTCGGATTCTAAGAGAAAAATGCTACCTTTGTCACAAATTTTTGATACATGACATTTGAATTACAGTATAACGATACGAAATCGAACGCTAGGGCGGGCTTGATTACCACCGATCACGGGGTAATCGAGACGCCTATTTTTATGCCCGTGGGTACGCAAGGTACGGTAAAGGGTGTACATATGACCGAGCTAAAGGAAGATACCAAGGCACAAATCATTTTGGGGAATACGTACCATCTGTATCTTCGTCCCGGTATCCAGATCTTGGAGCAGGCCGGAGGCTTGCATAAGTTTAATACATGGGATCGCCCGATATTGACCGATAGCGGGGGGTTTCAGGTATTCTCTCTTTCCGACAATCGTAAGCTGCATGAAGAGGGAGCCGAGTTCCGCTCGCATCTCGACGGCTCCAAGCATATGTTCACGCCGGAGAAGGTGATGGATATCGAACGCTCTATCGGTGCGGATATCATCATGGCCTTCGATGAGTGTTGCCCGGGAGATGCCGACTACAATTACGCCAAGCAATCACTGGGCCTGACCGAGCGTTGGCTGGATCGTTGTTTCGCCCGCTTCAACAGCACGGAGCCGAAATACGGCTACCGGCAAAGTCTCTTCCCGATCGTACAGGGATGCGTCTATACGGACTTGCGGCAGAGGGCGGCGGAGAACGTGGCCCGAAAAGGCGCCGATGGAAACGCTATCGGGGGACTGGCCGTTGGCGAGCCTACCGATAAGATGTATGAGATGATCGAGGTCGTAAACGATATCTTACCGAAAGATAAACCTCGTTACTTGATGGGCGTAGGTACCCCGATCAATTTACTGGAAGGGATCGAACGAGGCATCGATATGTTCGACTGTATCATGCCAACCCGCAACGGGCGCAACGGCCAACTTTTCACGCGTTTCGGTACTATCAATATGCGTAACAAGAAATGGGAGAACGATTTCTCGCCGGTCGATCCGGACGGACATTCCTACGTGGATACCTTATATAGCAAGGCTTATCTGCACCACTTGATCAAGGCGAAAGAAATGCTTGGCTTACAGATCGCTTCTATCCATAACCTCGCCTTCTACCTATGGTTGGTGAAAGAAGCGAGGGCACATATCATCGCTGGCGATTTTACTACATGGAAAAGTGGTATGGTCCGTCAATTAGCGAACCGGTTATAAAAAACGAGACAGATGAAATTTAAACTAAAACGGATCGATTGGTATATCATCAAGCAGTTTCTGGGCACGTACGTGTTCGCTATCGCCTTGATTATCTCTATCTCCGTCGTTTTCGATATAAACGAGAAGATCGATAAGTTCTTGAATCCGGATGTCCCCTTAAAAGCGATCATCGTGGATTATTACTTGAACTTTATCCCCTATTTCGCCAATTTGTTCAGTCCGTTGTTCACATTTATCGCCGTGATCTTTTTCACGTCGAAGCTAGCGGATCGTTCGGAGATCATAGCGATGCTTGCCAGCGGTATGAGTTTCCGTAGGTTAATGCTTCCTTATGCGGTCTCGGCTACGATTATCGCTATCGTGACGTTTATCCTGAACGCTTACATCATTCCCCCGGCGAATGAGACTCGTATCGATTTCCAGAACAAATATATCCGTAACAAGAAGGTGGATTACGTGAAGAACGCCCAATTGGAGATCGAGCCGGGTGTTATCGCTTATTTCGATAGCTATGACGCTCGCTCGAACATGGGATACCGTTTCTCTCTGGAGCATTTCGAGGATAAAAAATTGATCTCCCGTCTGACCGCCAAGTCGATCAAATACGACTCGCTTTATCAATGGACCGTTATCGATTATATGATCCGTGATTTCGATGGCATGCGGGAACATATTTCCCAAGGCTCCCGTAAGGATACGACCTTGACCATCGTGCCCTCGGACTTCCTGATTTCCGTGAATGATTGCGAGACGATGACAACGCCCGAGCTAAATACGTATATCAACCGGCAGAAAAAAAGAGGTATCGGGAATATACAGACCTTCCAGATCGAGTATCATAAGCGCTTCGCCACGATCATGGCGGCGTTTATCTTGACTTCTATCGGAGCGTCGTTGTCTTCCCGGAAAATAAAGGGAGGTATGGGTATGAATATTGGTATCGGATTGGCGTTGAGTTTTTCTTACATCCTGTTTATGACGGTTACTTCCACCTTCGCTATTAATGGTTATGTGAGTCCTGCCGTAGCAGCTTGGATACCGAATATAGTTTATACATTTATAGCGATATTCTTATATCAGAAAGCACCAAGGTAATTGATTAACTCCTATATTGGTATAACCCTGCCAAATTTCATCCAGTTGTAGAGACGGTGTGTACTCCGTCTCTACAACCTAGGATTTTCAATTATTTCGTGAAATTAAGTCCAAACTCTAACGTTTTTGCGTTCGGAAGTAGTTGCAATACCATATCTACCATTTGCTGATAATTCTCCGGAACCATCGGTTTCAAGATAGGAGCTATCATGGTCAAAACCGGTACGATTAAATCCTTATCCGCATAAAAAGTAGCCTCACTTCCATCCACCTTCATGTTAAGAGGTAGACCATAATAACCTCCTAAATCAACCAAAAGCTTCATGATCTCGTCAATAGAGATACCAGCGGCCTCCAATTTGTCACCAGCAGCCTGTTGTAATAAAGTAGTCAAGACTGTCACATAATTTTTATCCACAGCCACCATAAATTTCCCGTCTACCACACAATATTGGATACTTGCCATTTTTGTGATCTCACCGATTCCTTTATCCTCAGAAGCCCCTATAGGTCTCCAAGAAACATCGAAGATTCCATCTTCCGGTAAGTTAACATTTACAGCGCTTACTTTGCCCCAAATCAAGTTACTGATAGCAGGCTTTATCATACGCACGAGATCATCGATCGTAGAATTTCCGGTAACGATATTCGCATAGATAGCTTCCACGCCCACTTTCAAACTCCAATTACCTACGATAGAAGAAGTTAATTTACGAGTATAAACAACAGAAGCTACGCCCCCTTTCACCGTACCATTTACTGATACCACGCAATCGCCAACCGTACTCTCGCCGGTAAACGTATAAGTGCCATCCGCTTCCTTCAACGCGGCATCGATAGCGACCGACTTATTTTCGGGGATGATATTGTTCAAGGTTACGGATGCCTTCTCCGCAGAGGAAGCGGCAATCACGACCGATTTACCGTCAACAGGGACTGTCACTTCACCCATTACCAGATTAACGCTCTTACCCTCGTACGTTTTCGACAGATCTTGCCAGTTACCGGAAGAACTTGAATCGTCATCATCACCACATGCCGTAAAAAAACCCATCGTGCAAATCACGGCAAATACATACAACAAACTCTTTCTCATGACTCTTGTTTTAAATTTAACATAAATAGCTATTAATATTATCACAAATATATCCATTCCAACTTCCACTAACAACAATAATTTAATATCAGATGTTCGATTCCTGTGTTTAGATCAAAAATTCATTACTTTTGTCGTATCAAATACTTAAAAACAATCTATCATGAAGAAAGTGTTTATCTCAATGGCCTGCGTATTAATCGCTCTATCCGGTTGCACGAATGGAGGAAGCAATAAAGAATCCATGGAAGTCGTACTGAATATCAAACGGAAAGTAAAACCCGAATGTGTCTCCGCCTTAAAGGAATCATTCTTGAAATGCAAGGAAAGCACGTTGCTAGAACCGGGATGTATCGACTATGGCATGTACCAGTCCCTCACCGATAGCACCGAATTCTTTATCGCCGAGACTTGGAAAAACGACGGGGAATTACAAAAGCACGGCGAAACCGCCCATCTTAAACAACATCTGAATGAGATCAAAGATATGGGAGATCCTTCCTATAAAGGTAGTTTCCGGAAGATTTATGTCTGCCCGAGTGTAAACGATTAATCGTTAAGAATTGAAGATTGAAAATAAACGCTTCGTGAAGCTTGATTTTTAATCTTCAATTCCCTATATTTAATTACAAAAGATCTGACGCCAATTCAGATAACTCGCTTCGCTCGCCTTTTATCAAGTTGATATGGGCGAACAAGTCCTGTCCTTTCATCTTGTCGATCATATAGGCCAAGCCATTACTTTGGGCGTCTAGATACGGGGAGTCAATCTGTTGGATATCTCCCGTGAAGACCATCTTCGTTCCCTCTCCCGCACGGGTGATAATCGTCTTGATCTCATGCGGCGTGAGGTTCTGGGCCTCATCGATGATACAATAAGTCTCGGACAAGCTACGCCCCCGGATAAAGGCCAACGCCTCGATCACCAACTGGTTGTTCTTCTGCATATCGTCGATCTTACGGACATCGGGATTACCCGGGGCAAACTGAGTCTTGATCACGTTCAGGTTATCGAATAGAGGTTGCATATAAGGAGCGACCTTTTGCTTCTCGTCACCCGGAAGGAAACCGAGATCCTTATTCGCCAAAGCGACGATCGGACGGGCCAAAAGTATCTGTTTATACGTGCCGGCTTGTTTCAAGGCAGAGGCCAACGCCAACAACGTCTTTCCGGTACCGGCCTTTCCGGTCAACCCCACCAGCTTGATATTCGGATCGTTCAACACCTCGAAAGCGAAACTCTGCTCGGCATTACGGGGCTGGATACCAAAGTTCGTGCCTTTATCCACCTTCTTGATCTTATCCGTAAACGGATTGTAGCGAGCCAATACACTATTACGTACGCTTTTCAAGATAAAGCATTCGTTCGGGTCGAGCTTAGACTTGATATCCAACGAATCTGCGTCCACGCCTTCCGGAGAGCTGTAGATCTTGTCGATCAAATCGGGGTCTATATTCTCATAGGTCTCTTGCGCACGCTCGAAAATATCTACATTCACGACCTTATCCGTGATATAATCCTCAACGGGAATACCCAAAGAACGAGCCTTCATACGAAGGTTCACATCCTTGCTGACCAAGGTTGTCTTGATCTTCGGATTCTTCTCGGCGATCGTCAACGCACAAGACAAGATACGGTGATCTGGAGTTTTATCCGGAAAAGAATGCGCTATTTTCTCCTGGTACTTATCACCGGTCACGATATAGAGTGTACCTTTTCCCGGTCCTAGTGAGGCGCCTTTCAAGAACAGGTCATTACTGGTCAATAAGTCTAGCTCCCGAACAAACTCACGGGCATTATAATTGATCTGCTCACTCCCCTTCTTGAACTTGTCCAACTCTTCTAATACCACGATGGGTAGATAGATATCATTTTCCTGAAAGTTCTCGATGCACTTATAGTCATGTAATATGACATTCGTGTCCAACACAAAATTCTTCTTTGCTCCCATGGCCTTTCGATTTAATATTCAACTAATAATCAAAGATTTATATTTTAATTTGTTTGCCGAAACACTCTAAAATCTCTATTTCGGTTATTTTTCGGCAAACACTCCATATAAATTTCAATTCTCCGCCTTCATCATATGGCTTCCTCACAAAGATACATTTTTATATGAATTAGAGTTCTTCAAAACAAAATCTTTTTTAGGCAATAATGAATCAAATAAAAAAGAGGATACAGTAACTCGCACCCTCCCATAAAACAATTATCGAACAATACAGTTCATAGCCTCCAAGACATTCAACGCCACTTCCTCGTCCTTTCTCTTGAGATCTTCGAATACGTCCCCAAGTGAATCCTCTGAGGTTAAAGCCAAAAACACAAACCACATCAAGATTTCCTTGTATTGTTTATCGTGGCTTCTTACTATGTCTTGATCCTTTCGAGCTTGCTCATTACTTCTATATTGTTCTTCTTTCAATTCCTTGAGTTGAGAAACATAATCATCGATAGCCATGACAAGTACGGTACTCAATGAGTAGCGATCATCGATCTTACGTCCAGTACACTCTTGGAAGAAGTCAACGGCTGGCATAACCTCTCGATCTCCACATAGCGTTCCAAGTTCGTCATGAACAAGTTTCTCAGGTTTGCTAAAACCTATATTTTCCAAGAAAGTTACCACTAATTGAGCTTCTTCATTTATAAAGTACACGTTTTCCAATAAATCTTTGATCTCTTTGAATCTTTTCATTTTCTTTTGTTTTAATTTTATTTGTTAGTATCTTGGTTACCGCAAATCAAGCAAGATACAATTATGGATGACATAAACATATACGAGAACGGGTAGCGCTAGCGTTTGATATTCCATGCCCAGTATGCGGTAGAAAACCTAAATGCGAGTTCACCATAGGGCGAAATTATATTTATCATGGCTGTGAGCATGATGAAATTTTCAATCTCGTAGAAGCACGCATAGATAAGTTTACTTCACAATATCAATGTCCTAAAGGTCTTGTTCGGAGGGTATTTCACGCACGATAGCCTTTCCTATCATCAAGAATCTCATATGAATGGAGCTAACCAAGTCATCATCTGAGAATCCTTCGGTTTCCTTTAATATGAAATCGATTAGTTCTTTTTTTGTGATTCTCCCTTCTGGATTTAAGAACACTTGCCTTAAAGGAATAGATCACTCAATCATATTTCAATTTCTTACCCACCAAAAATCCCTAGCTTTAATTTTCGCAATAATCCTTTGACCGCTCCTATCAAGCAATCCTAAATCAGTTTTCAAGACTAACCCTTCAGCATCATATGTAGTATCTTCAGCGATCAATGACTTGTAGCCATTACTAACATACTCAATCGCTTCCTCAAATGTCATATAGCCAATCACTGGAACTACCTTGATTGCCAGATCGCCAGCTATCTCCTCTATATCAGGTCTCCTTAACCACCATTTATCAATCTTTACATCGAACAAAATGAAGCTTACCTCATCCTTGATATAGCGACCTCCACCTTTCTGAATCTTCATACCTATATTCATCATAAGATAACAACCGTGTTTTATAAGTATTCAAATCAAGCATGTCTTCTTAGTTGTAATCCGTTAATAAATTTATTGATCTCATCCGGTCCTTATCCCAATATAAGTATATGTTGTACCAACATTTGAGTGATTCAATACCTCTTTGAGCATCATCAAGGATTCTTGGCTTCTCCCGTTTGCCTCGTAAAGATATCTGCCGAATGTTTTACGAAAGCTGTGGGTGGAAAAATGATCAATGGAAAGATTATATCTATCCTTGACATCTTTCAATCTTTTATTGATCTGCCAAATCCCCATAGGCTTGTTCTTATATCCTTCAAATAAATAAGAGTTTACCGAAGGCTTCCCCATTAAAGTATATAATTCCTTTATGATACTAACAGTCTCATCATTCAATCTCACTTCCCGGTTCTTCTTTGTCTTTTTCTCTATCAAGATTATACTATTTTTATTTAGCACATTTTCCCATTTCAACATACGAATATCCGACACCCGTAAAGCCGAAGCAAATGCAATAGTAAAATACAATTCCTCCCAATAAAGCCTATCCTCGCGCAATTTTTCTAATGTTGACAGAAACTCTTCGTATGGAAGATAATCAGACTTTGTTAATACACCTTTTTTTGCCATAACTCTTAATAATTTTGTTTTAATTCTTAGGCAAAGCTACAATTACATTTTAATATAATGCTCTAGCCTTCTCAGCCTTGCTTGAACAGGAATTTATATCATCAGCTACTAAATAAGTGGTATTTTTACTAACTGACCCAGACATGGTTCCACCGGCTTTCGTAATTTTTGATTCTAGTTGTTTGTCTCGAATACCGGTAAAGCAAATCTTCATCCCGGATAATGATGTTCCCAAAGGCTCATCTTTCTCCCAAGCAATAGGAATCTCGTTCCCCCTCACCCACTCAACAAAACCTTGACACTTGTTCGAGAACTCATCTATCATCTTATCACCTACCCCTTTTGTCATAGACATGATTTTTGTCATCACTAAGTATCCAGCAAATGTTAATTCTCCAGAGATCCATAACCTCAAGGTCACATTATCTACATTAGACAATAAGATTGTTGCCTTCTTCTCTCCTATTCCATCAAAACAATCGGATGCTTCCATTAACTTAGGGAGAGAAACACCATCATCAAAAATGCCTCGGTTCTTCTCTATAATCTTGCTAGCGGTATCGTAACCAATGCCATCTATCTTCTGTAGCGTTGAAAGATCCGTATGAAGAAGATCTCCCGGGGACTTGATCTCGGAGTTAAAGATCGCCTTCAAGGTTTCCTCTCCTATCTCATCATACTCCAACTTCTCGCAGAAGTAAATCAACTTAGCCAATAATCTACCGGGACAAAGCGGGTCTGGGCACATACGCTCGACCAAGGAGTCATTCCAGACTGTTTCCTTCCCACATGAAGGGCAGAGCTTGAAAGCTTCCTCCACGACATCATTGGATACAGGATAAATTACGTCTTGGATTTTTGGTATAACCATCCCGGAACGGATTATTTTTATCTCAGCGCCAGTACCAATACCATTATCAAAACAAAACTTAGCGTTATATCCGGTAGGATTGTTAATTGTAGCCCCTTCTAGCTCTACAGCGTCAACAGCCACAGTCGGTTTTAGATATCCGGATTTAGACACCTTGCAATTGACGGATTGAACAGTGGTGATCTCAGCATCCGTAAACTCTTCAGGTTTATAGGCTACGGCCCACTGAGGATTGCCTGTTGATGGGTGACGGCCAATCTCTTTCCAACGCCTCATATTGTTCACGTAGATAACAAGGCCATCAATAGCAAAATCTTGACTCCAACTATCAAATAACTCTTTAAGGAATGAGGCGTTCAAAAAGCTGGCAAATGTATGAAGTATTCTTGCCACATAAACAAAATATGCTTCCATGTGGTCAAGGAGATCTATATAAGAAAATTATCAACCCCTTCTCCAAAGGCTCCGTATCGCATAAAATACACGTGTTTAAGTAATTCCGAAGGCGGATCGTCTCGCCTAAATAACCCAGCCACGGTGTTCCTCGCAGATTTATATGGTTGACCGTTCAATGGATTTATCTTACCTTCGAAATTATCTTTCCATATTGATTTTGGGATAATAGCCTCGCCAAAGGTATATTCAACAGGAGCATTGTCATGATGCCATACAGAAGACATTAGATCCATATGTCGCTTACAGTCCATCCCTTCATTGTCGTTACCACCTCTGGAATATGTCATCCAGTCATTCTCATTGCATAACAAGCTAATACCATCATATTTTGGAGTGATAACCACATCGTCATTTGGTCCTATACCAACTTTATCGAACCACAGACATAGCTCCTCAAAAGTCTTCACTTTATCCAACGATCTCATCGGGAACGGCAGTTTTACTTTCCGATCCACAATATCCATTCCCGGTTCCACCTTTTTAAACCACTCATGATCCGGATTGATGGATCTTAACTCATCAACCAATATGTCATAAGCAAAGTCTGTCATGATAGGAGTACCTTGCCGGTACTCCTTATTTGCTCTTACGATTTTATCGTAGATTTGTTGTTCAATATTGTTCATCTGATTATCTTTGTACTCATAATATAAAATGTATCATGGAAAACAAATTGTTTGATTATTTCAAGGATTCAGGTAAACTCTATGGGCTAAGTGGCGATCAGTTGGTTAAATTCCAACAAGCATGCAACAAAGCTGTATGTGACAACCCTACTTTAGATTTTAATGATCTTCTGATAGTCTGTCAAGTTTACCTAAACACTATAAGAGATTTTCCAGATATGGTTATTTAAACGATATGCTCTTTGCTATTTTTTCTATAGCCATTCGTATCTTGTGTTCAATAATCTCAGCGGTATCATCACTTTGCGTATTGATAACTATGAGATTCCCGATCAATAAAGAAATGTTGACTAAAACTGTTTTATCGTTTCCTTTTTGATTGTTCATTTTGATTGATTGTTTTTAATTGCATGTCTTAGTTTTTGACCATAAGATCTATTATCTCTCTGGTGATGTTGGTTCTCAATCCGGTAAAGAAGCTCTCCTTTGGTTCGCAAGTTTTCCATAGCGATCTTCTTCATCTTCTTATCATCTCCAGTGAGAACACGATCGTATGCCTCGTCCAAAGCATATTTAAAACTTTTGATAAACGCTCCTCTATAACTAGATGACAATCTATCATAGATATAGTTGAAAGATTTGATAAGATCCAAATTGTCGAATTTCTTATCAAAGATCAGCTGGCGGATGCGTTGAGCGGATCTTTCTCCTCCTCCAGTATAAAACTCCACAATTTGATTTTCCATCAAATGATCCAATTGCTCCGGAGTTGCGTTTTCAGAAATATATGCTCCATGTTTCCGGATAGCAGGAAGGATTTCCTTAGCAATCTTCTTTCTGAACGCTTTTGCTGTTTCTGATTTTGCCACCATAGCTAATTCATAAAAATCTGATTCTAAGATAAATAAATCTAACCCAACTTCTTGGGTCAAATATCTATCATCTATTTCCGACAAATATTTCTTAATATTGTCCCATCGAATTGTTTTGGTTATGTTTCCATTCCGTTCCCTCTCTCTTTCAAAACCAAGCCCAATTGCTACATCTTTCAAGTTTAGAAAAATTTCTCCACCTATCATTTGTTGGTAATTAATACCATCAATCATTTCTGTTACTACATTTTGAATTTGTTTGTTCATGATTACTTTTGTGATTTTTGACTATTGGACATAAAAACTTTACCATTCTTATCGGTTCCCACTGGATGAAATGTGGTCGTTCCTCTATCGTGCATCTGGATAGCTAATCTTGCGTCCCATATATCCTTCCAATTTTCAATTGAATACCCCATGAATCTGTGCTGGTTCTCAAATTTAAATTCTACATTATATAATAATTCGTTAGTAGTGAGATCAAGTACCTTACCAACACGCATTTTTACTATTTTCATTTTGCATTAATCGTTATTCCGTTCGTTATGAGGCTGCCATTATACAAACAGGGCCTTATGTATTCCAGTGTTTCAAAATTCTTCAAGAAATCATCTATCGCTCTTACGAACATCCTTTGCTCTAATGGATCTGTAGGAGCATCCTCACGTTTATAGATAACGCAATCTTCCCATGCTCCATTTTCCATTTTCTGTCTTCCTATATTTATTACGACATATAAATGATGCTTGTAATAATAAGTGTTGTTTTCTTTTAATTCGTATTTTTCCATTTTGTGATAGTTTTTAGTGTCCACCAATCCGAAAAGGAAAGGTGGACGTGGTTATTATTAAGCTTCTACTAATTCTTCTACTCTTTCTTCCCAAAGCTGGTGGATCAATGTTCGTCCCTCATGATTCCATCGAATAATTGACTTGAACGGAGAAGGTGACAATAAGGTTTGATGCTCATCTGTTACTTTCCAGCTACCGGATTTCCCTGTCAATACTCCCTTCTTACATAAGAATTGATTCAATACTTGAGATGTCGTTCTCAATTCCGTAGCGATAGTCGTAGTAGTAAAGTAATCTCGATTCTCTACCATACCAGAGTAATATTCCACCTTCGGCTTATCCTCTTCGATCTTGGCTTCCTGTTCCTCTACCTTTTGTTGTAGATGAGCGGATAGAAGAAGAGCATCAGAGAATTTCTGAGGAATCGGAAATCCTCCAAAATTAACGTTACCATGATCGAAAGGAATTGCAGATATAAATCCACTCGTTCTCAAGTTGTTAAAGGTGTAATATTGGATGACAGATCTAGGTTGATCGACTTGTATGAGGCGTGCGTACAACAAGACGCTCATATAAGGAGTGTTTTAGAGACGTTGGAATCCCAAATTATTGGGGAAAGGTATATGCAGGCAAGGCAAAACGCCAATGGTCAATATGTCCGTGATGTAGAAGCTACGAAGAAAATACAAGGGAGTCAATTCATCAAGATCATCAAGGGTATTGCCGAATCTAAATTGTACGGTTATACACTGATTGAGATTAACCCTACAACCGATCCTATTACGGGTAAATTGAATGACGTAAATCTCATCGAACGCCGCAATGTATTGCCTGAACAAAAGACCGTATTGAAACGTCAAGGCATATGGCTTCCTAATTGGGATCTTGAGGCTCCTAAATATAAAAAGAATTATATCCTTATAAACTCTGGTGATCTAGGCTTGTTCTCTGCCACTACCCCATTGATTCTCGCCAAGAAATTCACGTTGGCTAACTATATAAATTTTAGCCATACATATGGACAACCTATTATCCATGGTAAATCAGAGAGTGAGAATCTTGGAGATCGAAATAGGCTAGCCAACGATATCGCCTCAGCCGCCACCAATCGTGTCATCGTAACCGGATTGAAGACGATATCGATGTCAAAGCGTTTACCATGTCCAATAGCGAGAAGATTTATACGAGCCTTATCGAGCTGGTCAACGCCGAGGTTTCAAATTTAATACTAGGTTCTGAGTCTATGGCTGGGGCGACACAATCCTATGTTGGGTCAACAAAAGCCCATCAAGATATTTTCCGAGATCGCATCAAGGTTTACCGGGAATATATCGAGAACGCCATGAACGAGGAGATTATCCCACGACTAGTAGCTATGGGATATATAGATGACGGGTTGGAGTTTAAATATTCCGGAGGGTTGGAGATGAGCGTTGATAGCAAGATAGATCTCTATGATTTTCTCTCGGATAAGTATGAGATAGAGCCAGAAGAGATCGCCAAGGAATTTGGTGTTGTTGTAAAGAAACAATTTAATAATCCCGCTGGATGGAATGATATAAATGATGATGGTAAGGTCGACGGCAAGGATAACGTAGTTTCAGGTGGATCAACGGGGATTGTCGCCCCCACGCCCAGAAGACGTTATAGGAGAAGAAGTAGCGGTAGTGTAGCGAACTATTTACGGGAGGTCATGAATGGAAGACGAGATATTTGATGAGACTAAAGTCGATGATAGGACAGATAAGGAATACGAGTATTTATTATTTCTATTCGAACAATTGTTAGATAAATTCGATAACCAAACCATAGATCTTGAGGAATTTCAAGAGATCGTTGAAGCTAGGGTCATGTTCGCTTTCGGGCATTGCGTAAGGAGATTTGGCATAGACCTTAACGAGGCGTTAGATATAGTGAGGAATCATGATGAGTCATACTTGACCCCTTTTGAGATCGAAAAAAGAAAGGCTCTTGTTGCCGCTTTAGACAATCTTGTCGATTTCGCTACCGCAGAGGAGACACAAATGTACATGGACATGGAAGAACAAAATGACGATGATGACCCTGAGAGGATTTTCCACCTATACAATAATATATACGCTACAACGGAGAACAGGGATATAGACTATGCCTCATCCATAGCGGCGTGGTGGGTGAACCTGCCAGAGGAGACAACCTTAATGTATATGACACAAGGGGATGAGCGTGTACGTGATTCCCATCGTGCCCTGGAGGGGTTGAGTTTTCCGAAATCCTGTTTTCCCGAATGGTCGATCCCTCCTATTGATTGGCGATGTAGGTGTTACCTTGTAGAGTCCTTCACTAGACCTAATTACATGGATATTCAGGATATCGATTCCTTGATAGGTAACGCCGTAAATCCTATATTCAAGCGAAGCCTAGCGAAAGGTGGTCCCATATTTGGTGAAGACCATCCTTATTTTACGGTAGACAAGAGGTTTATACAGCCTATGAAGACCATATCATCCAATATTAAATCCAAATATAATATCGTATGAGTGAAAGTGCCGACATTACCTTCCAAGACACGTTAAATCAATGGAAGTTAGCACCCAGCAAGTTCGCCGCCAACTATTACAAAACAAAGATTGAGATAGGGGAAACTTATGTCAGGGAATTTAAAAAATCGTTTGACTTGAAAAAAATCCCCGGGACAGGAAGATATTGGAGAAACCGGAAACGAGATTATCCGCATCCGATATTGAATGAGACAGGAACCCTCAAAGAATCTATCACATATAGCCTTCTTGAGGGATCGGGGTTGCAAATATATACAGATGAGACTAAGTTCCCGGTAGGAAGGCGTAAGAGCGGAAGCAAGAGTTACGCAGCTTTTCATAACGCACCGGACGATACCTATCCACCTAATATACAACGTCAATTTATAGGCGATTCCCCATTGATCGAGCTTAAAGTATAAACCATATTATATAATCTTTTAAAAAGCATCATATGATCAAACGATATATATCAAATAGACAAATCGCAGAAGATACAGATGATACTCAAGACCCCATAGATCCTACGGACAACACGAATACGTTAGGCGATGTTTTTCAGGCCATAAAAAGAGCCATACTAACTGTCAAGGAGGAAGAAAATAACGATGGCAGCCCTCCCCTATTCAAAACCGTGGCGATAGATACCGGTCAGTTCGAGAGGGTCATGAGTAAGGTAAATACCGAGTACGAGACAGCTTTCCCCGCTTGTTTTGTAAGATTCACGAACGTTCATTTTTTGGTGGCCCAGCAACGTATCGGGGAAGGTCGTGGTATCATTCGCATAAGATTTATCCTTAACAAACTGGATAACCAACATGTGAATTGGGAAACTTACCCATTTTATATAGCGGAAAGACTAAACAAGGCCATTCAGGATGCGAAAAAAGTAGAGGAAGCTCTTCAGGAACGATGTAACCTAATGTATTTTGACACGCCACAATCCACCAATATGCTTCAAGCTTACTGGCTTGATTACGAGATATATTTTAAAATAACATCGAGTTATAAATATGCGGATTGGATCAAGAAGAAAGTTATTACCCCTCCGTTCACCAACCATGACGATGTACCTAACGACAAACCTAACGTGGAAAGGCCCACATATGACGAATCATCAACATTCAACGATCTTATTGTCAACGCAAAGTCTATCCAGATAATGCCGAACAACAATAGGTTGGCCGTAGGCGAGCAGATGGTACTATCAGTGGTTTTCTTCCCAGACAATACCACTGATAAAAAGATAACATATGAGTCCCTTAATGACTCAATAGCTACCGTTAACACGAATGGGGTTGTTACCGGAATACAACCGGGGATGGTAAAAGTGGCTGTTGAGACCTCTAACGGGATAAGAGCATACAAGGATATTGTTGTGTATTTAAAACTAGGGTAATGAACAAAAAGACGAAACAATCAAGCAGCTGGTATTCAATAAATAAGGCACCCAATACCACAAATAAAGAAAACTGGTACACCATAAAGCCTGTATCTGTTCAACCTATGAGCGCTAGGCTCGTTAGTGTTCGAAACCTTGAGGAAAACGAAAAGTCAAACGAAATAATAAGACATACCGACGAGTTCATTGACGAGGCGAAGATCTACAACAGTATAACCAATGTCATAGTGGAGAACCAGCATCTCATTATCACGTTCTCAAGCGGACTCACGTTCGATTGCGGAGTCGTAAGTGGTGACTACCCTATATTAAGAAGTACCGAGAAGGGAATCGAGATGAAATATAATAGGGAACCAGACAGTGCCTTCAAGGTTATCGTGCCATCAGAATCGATAAAGATCAATTTTGACAAACTAACACAAGATCAAAAGGAGTTCTTGGCAATCAATACATGTAACTATTTAATAAAAAACATGACGATCGATGACAATGGTCATCTAATCGTAAATATCCAATAATCAAAAATATGGCAATAGTAGATTTAGGCAAAATCACATTCGTCAATAAAGGCGCATGGAACAAAGCGACAAACTATGAGATAAAAGATATTATATCATACAACGGAAGTTCTTGGGCAAGCTTGAAGAACGGAAACATCGGCAATGAGCCAAAAGAGGGCGTTAATTGGACATTAATGGTAAAATCCACGTACCAAGCCTGGCTTGAACAAGGAAACCAGGGAACCGAGGAGGAATTTCTTAACTCTATGGCTCATATCCAGGCTAATTGGGAACAAGCGGATAAGGGAGCCAAGGATTACATAAAAAATAAACCCGACAAGTTTGAACCCAAGGAACATAGTCATACAAAGGCACAAATCGTGGATTTCCCTACATCAATACCCGCAGATGGAGGAAATGCGGAAACAGTCAATGGGCATACCGTAGAATCTAATGTTCCTGCCAACGCTAAGTTTACCGATACGATTTATGACGATTCTGAGATCAAGCAACAAATAAAATCAACCCTTGAAGAATCCAAGCAATATACGAACGAGCAAATCGGTTGTATAGTAGGATTTGATACATCGATCGTACAAACCTTACCTAGTTCTGGTGTAAAGGGAATTATCTATCTTGTTCCTAAAGGTGATGGAAAAGATAAGAATATCCATGATGAATATATTTGGGTAAATGGAAAATTTGAGCTGATCGGAAATACATCCGTTGATTTGTCAAAATACAGCACAACCGAGCAAAACGACATCAAGTACGTAGCGAAAGTGCCAGGAAAACAGCTCAGCTCTAACGATTATACCACGGAAGAGAAAAATAAGCTAAGCGGTATCCAAGAAGGAGCAGAGGTTAATGTAAATCCTGACTGGGATGCTACATTTGGAAAATCAATGATCATCAACAAACCCACTATCCCTGTAGTTGATGTAAACAAGAAATATGTAGATGACAGCCTATTAAAGAAAGCTGACCTTATCAGCGGCAAGGTTCCATTATCCCAGTTGCCAGAGATTCCATCTCAGATAACCATTGACAGTGAGCTAAGCTCGACTAGCTTAAATCCTGTACAAAATAAGGTTATAAATGCAGCCTTAGAACACAAGGTTGACAAGGTAGCGGGAAAAGGGTTAAGTACTGAGGATTATACCACGGCTGAGAAAAACAAACTTAGAGATATAGCTCCTAACGCAGAAGCCAACGTCAACCCCGACTGGAATGCAACATCTGGTAAGTCACAAATCCTTAACAAGCCAACCATTCCAACAGTAGATGTAACAAAGGCTTATGTTGATAATGCGTTAACCACAAAAGCGGATCTTGTGAACGGAAAGGTCCCGTTATCCCAATTACCCGAGATCCCGTCTTCGATAACCATTGATAGCTCATTAAGCTCGACAAGTACGAATCCCGTACAAAACAAGGTTATAAATACAGCGTTGGGGAACAAGGTCGATAAGGTACCCGGAAAAGGATTAAGCGCTAATGATTATACTACAACCGAAAAAAATAAACTATCAAGAATTGAATAGATCGTAGACGAACCACCCCTAATAGAATATGAAGAGGATAGGATTAAATTTTCTACGCATCGAATATCCCCTAGTACTGGAGGGAGCACTAGCGGTTCATCTTATATTAATGGAGCAAGCTGCTCTAAACCTGGACTAATGACAGTCTCGGATAAAAATAAGTTAGATAGTATAGCTACAGGTGCAAACAAATACATTCACCCTACGACATCAGGTAATAAACATATCCCAGCAGGAGGAACGTCAGGCAATATACTTCGTTGGGGTTCCGATGGTACAGCCGTATGGGGAAAAGAGGTGATGTCAGAGAGCGATAAGAAAAAACTAGAGCAAGTAAAAATTATAGTTTCTTTCAGTCATACGTTCGAGAATCTTACGGAAACATCTACCGCAGATGATATTAAAGCAGAGTTTAAAAAAGTAAATTTTTCAGACATTGACGTATCGAGTGATGAGGGGTTAATGTATGTTCTTATCGCACATGGATTAGCTTATGGTGACGATCAATCCATAAATACCAATGATCAAATTTTTATCGGTAATAAATCATGTCTCGTAAACGGTAGTTATATAGAAGAGGGCACGAAAACGACAGCTACCTTAGAACTATCTTATATCCACAACCCAGGAAAACTTCGCACCACAATAATGACGGGTACAATAGATGAAACGAATACATATGCCTTTTCTTGCAAGGTTACGGAAAGCGGGGACGATGAGTATTATCTACCTTACGATCTTGCCACGATCACAAGCACAGAATCAAAGGAGAATATCTTGAGCAAACTTGGAGGGAGTGAAGGTGTGAAAAAGATTTCCGACGCAATAAATAAAGGAAAAAAAATCTTCATCGAAAGTTATGGTGTGGTTGGCAAAATCCCTGTGTCCTCTCTTAACTTTATTATTCAATCTTGGATATCATACGCTGTTCCCACAACAACAAATGAAGGTACAAACTTGATATATGTAAAAGTCTCTTCTAATCCGGAAGTGAAGATCGTTCATACCTACGGTTATAAGCTTCCCGTAGAATTTTTTGCGTTACAAAGTTCCTCCACCAGCGATGAGATCAGCACGACCATAGGCGGTGAAGAGGGATTGAAAAAAATCGTCAAGGCGGCCCAAGACGGGAATCGCTTTTGGATAGAAATAAACAAAGGTGATTTAGCATCCATTCAGCGTGTCGATCTGATGGTAGTCACCTGCTATAGGGACAATAGTGCCGGAGATATGTCTATCGGCTTTTTCGGGAAAATGGCGTACCTGTGGGGAGGTATGGGGGGAATCATTTTAATTTCATACATAAAATCATCCAATACCTTCACAATTGATATATTGGAAGCATAACCTTTCCCTCATTAAAAAACATCTATCGAAGAAAGGAAAAACAACTAGGGATATAAGAATCTTTTCTCTGGAACGACGGTGTATTTGTGGGGTGGTATAAGAGGAAGCATTATATCTATCCTATACAAAGCCCACCAACACTTTTGAGGTAGATACCTAATTCAGATACTAAGATCTCAAGTCTAAAAAAGAAATGTGCTCTCATTGTAAAATCCGAGGAAAGCACATTAATAAAGTTTATTTTTTCTCAGAATCATTCGAATCACTCCCTCTTTTCTTTATAGGTTAAGAAGAGAGGGAGTATCGTTGATTTTATTTTCCCAAAAGATAATTCTAACAGATTGGTATAATTTATTCGATAATCAATTCCCCTTCATTACTGTTGGGATAATACTTGCGTCCGGTAAGTCGGTTCCCAGCAACTTCTTCTGATTTGTCTACACCATTCAGAGCGCTTTTCAACGTTCCAGTAAAATTACACTTTCGAAGAGTCACCTTACCAGCGCTTGAGTTCATCCATACGCCAGCGATACCACCAATTTCCAATTGATCGCCAGCATCGTTGGCGTTGACCAGTGTTACATTTCCCGTACAAATGCAGTTTTCAAAAGTGTTTCCATAGTGAGCGATACCAGTAATGCCACCTACATCACAAGTCGATCCGGTTACGTTAATATTTGATTCAACATTGGAAATAATGATATTGCCTTCACCCATAAAGCCTATCACGCCTCCCACATAGGTACGGTAGGTTTCGCTTTCAGCCTTCACATAGCTGCCTTCGTTCACACGCACCGTCAGATTTTCCATGCCTTTATAAACATTCTTACCGAACATACCACCAACATAACTATAGCCTTCAACCTTCACGTCTCCTGCCAGCGTAATATTGGAATAAGAAGAAGTATAAGGTGTACCCGCAATAGCCCCAACATCTATACCAGCTTTAACGAACGCATTATAAAGAGTGAAGTTCATGACCTTTCCATCAGATGTAAACCCGAACAGCCCCATATCAGCATTCGAAGATGAATTATTCACCCCTCTCTCAATCTTTAGATTACTGATCGTATAACCGCAACCATCAAAAGTTCCTTGGAAAGCTTTATCTTTTCTTCCAATCGGTGTCCACTCCTCACTCTTCAAATCAATATCATTAGATAACTTAATCTGCATACCAGAGAAAGTCGTGCCACCATTAACTTCAGTGGCGAGAGCACGCAACTGTTCCACCGTAGAGATGAAATAGATAATCGTACCCTTATAACCGGACCCTTTTGCAACTTTCACCGCTAAATCTCCATAGATCTCCACGTTACCTCTATTAACAGTAAGATTCTCTACCTTGACTCCTTCGGGAATGATCAAGGTATTATCGGCAGTTGTAGCAGTCACCGTCGTGTAGCTTTCGCCGTTCAATGTCACCGTTGAGTTCGGAAGGTTAATTGTCAGATTACTCGTTGTCGGAGCGGTGATAGTAACTTCCTTCGGGGCAGATTGAACCTCTTGAGTATCTTCTTCAATCGTGATCGCAGCCGTCGTCGCCGGGATGGAGATAGAGACTGCTGTCTCGTTGTCTTGCTCGAATACCTTCGGGATCGTGATGGTAGCATCCTTTTTCGGAGCCTCAGTTACGATCACCTCGGTAGCTCCACTTTGGATCGCCTCGTCCACTTGATCTACCGTGGTTACCTGTTTGGTCTTTACCTCCTGATTATGACTTCCATCATAATCAGGTACAATCGTAACATTGAAATTGCCAGTGGCGGTAAGAAGGCTACCGTAGATATTGGTACGGTAGTTCCATTGAACCGGAACATTCTCCACCTTCAGTCCCTCCCCGTTGATATCCTTAATCTTTAAGGTAGCGGAGTTCAACATGGCTTGATCTTTTCCGGCATTCGGGTTCTCTCCCTCGGCGGGCACCAAGAAATAGGCCGTACCCAAGTAGTTATACGTTTTCGCGTCGGGAGCGGAACCCATCGTGACCGTCTCCGATAACGCAGGAATCGCCGCTTCGCCAAAAATCACCTCTGCCTCCGTGAAACCACCCACCGTGTTGGTGAAGGGGTTCAAGGTAGTAGCCACCTTGGAGAGGGTGATGGAAGAGTGCGTGTTCTCGTCAATGGTCAGCCCGTTTTTACCTGCGTCAGCGATATCGTCCGTAAGGAAGTTGATCTGAGCGAAGGGACGTTTTAATGTCACGTTCTCCTCAAAAGAAGCCTCGACCGCCTTATTTTTTACTACACCAAGGAAAGCGTCACGACTCTCATCGTTGGCCTTTGCATCATTATAGTCAACGGTGATGGTCTTACCATCAACTCCAAACGAATAAGGGCTATTCTCCTTATTAACGCTTGCCCAGAAGAGAAAACTATAAGTCTTACCCTTCACAAGATTAATAGAGACAGATTTTTTTTTCTCATTAAGCTCTACCGTCTTGTCTAATTCACTCAGATAGGTTCCGTTCTCATCGAACACATGGACGGTCAAATTCTTCGCCGTCGTTCCATCGCTAATCGCCTTGTTCTGCATACCGCCGGACAGCTCGACGTTGAAGGAGACCAGCGCCTCGTTGCCATTTCCTTGCGACAGCTCGTCATCGCTGGAACAGGCCGATAACAGCAACAATGCCATTGCCGCCATCATTGAATAAAAACATCGTTTCATTCGCTTAGTCGTTTTAAATTAATTAATATTGTTATTTAATCTCTATGTCAAATTTTCCATCGAAAGAGGAATCGATCTGCACGTTACCAGAAGATCGTGTGGTGAGAAAATTACCCCTAACCGTGGTGAGTCTGCCTCTTTGGAGCGGCACCTTGATACCATCGATACCGGAGAGTCGCTTGCCGTTCTCATCATGACAAGCCACGGTTACGCTCACGCCAGCGTCACCCTCTCCCACTATCACGTAGTCGAAACCCATAATGGCCTCACCATCCTTTATATCAGTCAAGACCGAGGGGAACGACACTCCTGTTCGCACATCCACCGGTCGATCCGTGTGCATATTGTATGTAGAGGGCATGAAACCATCATACAAGAATACGATCCGGAACTTGGTCATATCAATCGCATCCTTCAACTCATCCTTCCCTGGGATGGCATTTTGCAAGATAGACCTCAAATAATACTCCTTGAACTCCTCAACATCCGTGGTCACGAAACGGAATTTCGCCAATGGACGGCACATGCTGACCGTTAGTTTCTGACGACCTCCATCTGTGCTTGTATATAATCCTGTCTCTAAAACACCCCGAAAAGCATCTCGAAAATCATTGTTCCCCGCATGTTCACCCCGTAACTCGATCGAGGCGAAATCCTCCGTATCATAAAAAAGATCGCTCTTGCCGCCTGGCTCAACGAAGTCTGTCCACGCCATAAAACGATAATCACCCTCTGGCAAATCAAGGGTCATTCGATACCCCAAGGACTCTATCTCCGCATGACTAAACGAGAGCGTTTGACAAGGGATGGTCTCGAAAAGACTATCGACCCCCATCCGAAAAACACGAACTTGGTAACGGGTCTCATATGAAGGCAAATCCGCGGCCCGAGTCGCACCGACAACGATAGTTTTATAATCTGGAAGCTCTGCCCGATCTGAGGTGAAATCCAACCGAAGCTCTACCGATACATGATCCGGTTTTGGAGGTTCCGAAGTTTCATCCGGCCACTCATGCACGTCACAAGCGAACAAGAATAGGGATAGGAGGATCATAAAAAAAGGATATATGGAAAAAAGTCTCATGACTCACCTCCTCTCCCAAATGTATAAGTAATTGAAATATTTACCTGATCGATTCCGAAAAAGGTCTTCTGGCGGCTTTCCACCAAGGCTCCGTTCGACTCGTTTCGAAACTTGTCATAATGCAAGCGATAACATCCAGCACCCAACGAGAACTCCATCCCCCAGCGACGGGCCGCTCCGATCGGCATCCGGTATCCCACCGATACCCCACCTCCCAAAGCAGGTGTAGAGCCGTCCTTATCTTGATAGCGCCATCGCCTGTTATAGGCGAAATTCCATGATGCCACCCCCAGATGTACGCCACCGAAACATCCTTTCAATAAGGGGGTCCAGTAACGAAACTCTGGTTGCGTACCCAAGATACGAAACTTCGTATGTGACGAAAAATAATTGGTACCAGAGTAATAAAAGGGGATATGCAAGGAAAAACGATCACCGAATCCCAATTCTACCCCGGCGTTAGCGATCAGCATACCCAACGCCATGGCGTTAGTCTTCACCGTAACGGATATCTTATTATCCGAAAGAGAGTCCTTTCCTAAGGGCATGCCTTGAGCATGAGCTAAAGTCATCGACAAGCAGGTTAGTAAAAAATATACAAAAATTTTTTTCATCCCAACATATTTTATCACCTTCCATTTCTCCGATTCATTCTATCTAAGATGGAACAGAAAAATATTCTCCAAACATATTGTAGATTGCAAAAATACAAATTAACACTTTTACCCCCCCCCCACGTTTTAACAAAAGTTAACCAACTTTTATTATCAACTGTTTCCAAACATGATCTATACGCCCAAAAAGAAGATACGGGAAGATCAAAAAACATAATTCTTATACCCTATCTATTCTTTTGTAAAATGACGTAAAAACAAAACCAATGAACACATCTAAATTTAAGTATGTAGTTGGAGAAGCGAAAGAGAACGAGGTTTGTGACATCCGATTGTTTTGTGATATCGATGAATATACCGCAAATTCATTCAATTCGGAATTTTTATGGGTTGAGAGTTATATCAAACCAAGTAAGATCAGGGTCTTAATCAACAGCTCTGGTGGTTCCGTGCTTTATGGTATGAGTATCTTCTCTGTAATTCGTAACTCCTCTATACCGACGGAATGTATAAATGAAGGCTTGGCCGCCTCCATGGGATCTATTGTCTGGGCCGCTGGAGACAAATCGTTAATGAGGGACTACGCTATCCTTATGATCCATAATCCCTTCGACTCAACGGAGGATAACAAAGACACAGAAGGGGAGCCAGACTACGTAAAAGCGTTCAGGCAACAGATAGAGATGATCTACATGAAACGATGGGGATTTAACAAGACCAAGGTAAAAGAACTCATGTCTGGCAAAGAAGGTACCGATGGTACTTTTTTTACAGCTGAAGAGGCGGTAAAAGCTGGTATCATCCCAGTTGAGAACGTACTAAAGACCTCGAAACAAAAAATCGAGAAAGTCAAGAACACAATAGAGGGTATTACGGACAACCACCTTCTCAAGGACACCATAACCTCTATATGTGGGGAGCTATCGTCAAATGGATCTGATAACAAGGAAAATAAACATTCTATCAATGATGTCTCTAATCTTAATAAAAACAAACAAGAACCTACGGAAGTAGAGAACAAAACCAAAACAAACAATATGGATACAGGACAAACTATCGATTTTAATTTTGGTGCTGTCGTAGCTTCGCTTGGTTTCAAGGAAAAAGTCGAGGTTCCACAGGTCATGGCTCGGATCACCGAGCTGGTCAACGTAGAGAACAAGCTCAACGAGGCCAACCAGACCATTGACTCCTTGAAGATCGAGAAAGCCGGTGAGGTCACCAAAAATCAAAACTTAACGAAAGAGCTGGAAAACGTAAAAGCGGAACTACAAGCTTACAAGGATGCCGAGAAAAAGGCTATGAGCCAAAAGATCGAGTCTATGGTTCAAGACGCAATCAACGCTGGCAAAATCGAGGATTCCGCTAAGCAGAATTGGATCGATATGGCAACGAAGAATTTCGATTTGGCTAAAGCGACGTTAGATTCTATCCCAGCCAGAGACAAGATCTCCACTGAGATCGAGAACGACAAGGACAACGTGGAGAAAGTGAAAGATAGCGTGCAAACAGTAGAAGCTCAAATGGCTAAACAAGTCGAGGCTGTTGTTGGTAAGGATTTCACTTTCGGATCGCTTAAGTAATAATAACCAAAACCTTAACAATTAATTTATGGCAAGTGTAAGTTTTGCTCAAAACACATATGCGGGTGAGGTCCTAGAGGATTTATTGACCTACACCGCACAAGGTAACGATACCTATAAAGAAGGGTTGATTCATATCAAGAGCGGTATCCAGTACAAATACACCCTTCCATCCGTAAGCTTGGGTGACATCATCCAAGACAACAAGCCTACGCCGACAAGCCCTACGGATTCCAAAGGAACATATACGTTCCGTGAACGTTATCTGGAACCGAAGGATTTCATGGTCTACCTAGAGTTCAATCCCCGTGACTTCGAGAAATACTGGAAGTTCGCTCAACCGGATGGTAATCTGGTATTCCGTGAGCTTGACCCGAAAGTACAGGCGACGATGTTGCGATTGTTGATGGACAAGAAGAACGCTTTCATCGGAGACGCTATTTGGCAATCAGTTAAGGATGGAACGTCTGGCGCAGATGGTACATTCACAAAACCTGAAAACGGAATTGAGCTTGGTTCCGGTTCTTATAAGTATTTTGATGGGGCGATTTATCGCATATTAAAGAACTTAAAGGAGAACGTGAGCGGCGAGACCGTAATTAACGCTGGTGACACAGAGTTGAAGACTGGCGAGAACATAGAATCCGCCATGTACACGATGTGGCAAAAATGCCCTTACCAAATCAGAAAGAACAATTTAGTTTATATCATGGACTGGGGCTATTGGGACTTGTATGATCAATACGTGACCTCAAAGCAATTCAAGTACAATGACAATACCCAAGTCAACAAATACATGTTCAAGGGCAAAAGAATCGTTCCTATCGTCGGAATCCCGGAGAGCACGATCGTTCTTGGTAATTTCAGTACAGGAATGGACTCTAACTTGTGGATGGGTGTCGATTATGCTAACGATACGGAGGTATTGAAGATCGACAGATTACAAGCCAACTCCGAGTTATACTTCTTCCAGATGAAAATGAAGATGGACGTTAATATCGTTCGTCCAGCAGAGATTGTCGTTTGGACAGCTTACAAATTAACTTAAAAAAATAACCCAATAATCATAAAGAAGGGGCGAGGCCAAGCCTCGCTCCTTTTTTTATACACATAAATATGGCAAGAATCAAGAAAGAAACAGAGTCACCCATTGAGGAGCTTATCAACGAACCTGTAGAGGAACAAGGTAACGAACTTGTCACTCCAGCACCTCAAGTTATTCCCGACAACATTGACAGGATATTGAAGATGTATCCTGGATATGAGAAACCTTATATAGACAGCAAGGGCGAGGCTTATACAAGCCAACAACCAAACGCTCACTTATACGAAAACCCCTATTATAACAAGTAAGACATGGCAATAGGAACAGTATCTTTCATCAGAAAAGATGGCAATCTCACGCCAACCTCTGTTGGCAACGATCATATCAGCGGATTGATATTCAACCTACCAGTCGAAACCCAGATGCCACCCAGCATAAAGATCGGTGACGTGATCCAGTTATTTTCCGTTAATGAGGCGATTGGATTAGGTATCACTGAATTTGAGCAAGAAAAAAACAACTTCTTTTACGGTATCCCTTATTTTCACATCTCGGAGTTCTTCCGTATGAAACCGGATGGATCGTTGTACGTGATGTTCGCCGATTGTTCTAAGAACTGGAACGCTATCAAGACCATCCAATCCGTAGCGAATGGAGACATCAAGCAACTGGGGGTATGGACATCTCAAAACATTTGGTCCACAGCGTCCAGCTCAGAGGATGACTATTCGCTCAACCTTGTTTCCGATATCAATACGGTAGCGGAGGAATTAGCTAACGAGCATCGCCCGTTATCAGTATTGTTAACGGGTAACGCCTCTTCAGCAGACTCCACCGGGGCAGTCAAAACCATCGACCTAAAAAAGATCCCGTCCTGCATAGGCGATTTCCCGCGCGTGACAGCGTTGTTAGGTCAAGGTAGATCGGATTTGTTAAGACAGATGCAAATCGCTAATCCGAAACATTCCTCTATCGGTTGCGTTGGTGTCGCGTTAGGTTGCGTAGCCGAAGCAAAGGTTTGCGAGTCTATCGCTTGGGTTAACCAATTCAACCTAACCTCCAAACATATGAGCGATATCGAGTTCGGCTTTGGCAATATCGAGCTAAATGACACAGGAGATGATTTTATCAGCATGCTACAATTTGAAGCGTTATCCCCAGCCCAAATCGACGAGATAGAGGAAAAAGGGTATGTTTTCCCGATCAAATACGCAGGGAGAGCGAACGGCACCTATTTCTCCAAGGACAGGACTTGCTCAGATAGCGATTATAGGACTATCGCCAGAAACAGGACCATAGACAAATCAAGACGTGCGATCAGAAACGCTCTCCTTCCTTACTTAAACTCACCGGTATTGGTAAATCCAAAGACAGGATATCTAGCAGAGATAGAGATAAAAAAATACCAGAATGTTGTCAAGAACATCCTAAGCACGATGGAAGGCAATAGCGAGATCTCTGGATACAGCGTGTTAGTCTCCTCCAACCAGAACATTCTATTGACTGACACCTTAAAAATAATATACGCAATCGTTCCAGTCGGCGTGACATCGAAAATCATTGTTGAGGAAGGATTCGCTTTAACTAACGCTTAAAAACAACAAATATGGCAGATAGTACAACACCGCTTATTAATGGGCGTGCTTATGACTGGTCCATGATCGAGATCTATTTCGGGTTCGCCTCATCGTCCGAGGCGATTTACGGAATCAAGGCAGTCAAATGGGAACGGAAAAGAAAGGTTGAGTCTAATTACGGTATAGGTTCACAACCCATCTCACGAGGTTATGGAAACTGGACGTACACGGCTTCTATCGAGCTTGATTACGCCACCCAGGTGATGTTCCAAGAGGCTTCTCCGGATGGTACGTTGATGGGACTTGGAGAGTTCGACTTGATCGTTCATTTCGCTCATCCAGATGACGGACGAACCGTGACCACCCCTTACAGAAATGTATCTTCTCCGAGGATGGAATGGAAGCGAAACAAGATGATACCGATCTTTCCAAGGAGTTCGATCTTAATCCGGGAGGAATCGATACATTAACCACATAAAACATTTATAAGCCAAAGGGCCGTGTGAAAAATAACACATGGCCCTTTTTTACATTAAACAATTCCATCACTGACCTTCTATTCTTTCATAAACAACAAAAAAGACAATTTTATGGAAACAGAAGAAAGCAAAGAGCTTACATTAGCTCAAGAAGAAACTATCAAGAAAACCTTAGAGGAAATCAGAAAACAAGATCCCAAGAAAAACAAAAGAGTCTACCCTATCGTGGTGTTCGGCGACGAATACGATGACAAGGATGTGTATATCGCTTATTTCAGAGAGCCGGATTTCATCGCGTTCAGTAAGTTCGTACAATTGCAAAAGAAAGACGAAATCGCAGCTGTCCGATCATTGGCGCATGACACGTTTATCCAAGGAGATAAGGAACTGGTGGATGATGATTCCTTGTTCTTGTATGGCCTGTCCACAAAACTGGTCAATATCATTGGTTCCCGCCAAGCCAAGGTCGCAAATTTCTCGATCGCTGGCAAGTAAGGGATGACGAGTGGCTAAGGCAACATATAGCCCTTGTCCGTCATTACTTTCCCAGCGTAGAACTATCCACTATTTCAGATGAAGATTTCGCATTGATCGCCAACGATGCTTTGTGGTTGCATAAGCAAGTCTTAACCACATCATCTGTTAGGCTTTTTTCTTAACTACTTTATATACCCCTCTCTAAACCCCTGCCGACATGATGTCAGTAGGGGTTTTCTTTTTTAATCAAGTCTTTACGCTTCAAGCTATTCTTTATTAAGTAAACAATAACCAAAGCCTATAACATGGATTACAACGTCAGGTACAACATAGACATCAACGGGGCACAAGCTTCTAAAAGTATCAGTGATTTCCAAAACACGATACAGAAAACCATCCCTCCCATCATATCAAGTTTAGAAACCTTGAGAAAGGAACTGGGAAAGATCAACTCCGCTTTCGTCAATTTTAACAGGATCATTGGCACCAAACCCAAGAAGATAAAATATACTATTGACGGTAGTATAAAAAAAGAGCTAAAATCCCTTCAATCCCAGATCAATGCTATAAAAGGGAAAACTGTCACCATCAACACAAAAATCAATCAAACGACCAGCACCACGACAGGATCAATAATCTCTACCCCGAGAGGGAATAGTAGGGATTATGTCCCTAAAAATGGTAATAACAGGGTCGCCCGTGGTTTTGGGAACGGAGCGAGGGGATTGTTCGGAATGGCTGACGTAATGTATGCCGCTGGTTTCCCGTTCCCTAACATGATCGGAGCAGCCGCTATAGGTATGGGGGCCATGAGCATCACGAAAGATGCTGCCGAGTATGAGAATATCATGACAACCGTACGGAGTATCCTGAAAGCCACGGATAACGCTATCACCACGTTTAACCAGAGATTTTCCGATATGTCAAGGAATATCCGCAAGGTTGGTGTCGATACCAAGTTTACCACCACGGAAGTAGCTGGGGCGGCCAAATACCTTGGTATGGCGGGTTTGAATATTGAGGATATCAACAACTCTATAAAACCTATCGCCAACCTCGCTATTATCGGCGACGCTCCTCTTGACAGGATGGCAGATATCGTGACTAACATCCAGACAGCCTACGGGTTGGATAGCTCTAAAATGCCACAGATAGCGGATGTCCTCACGAGTATCACCACCAGCACGAATACCAATGTATTGGAAATGGGCGAAGCCATGAAATTTGCGGCCCCTATGATGAGTATGGCTAAGATATCCTTCAACGAGGCTACGGCTGCTATTGGCGCACTAGCAAACGCTGGATTGAAAGGTACGGTAGCGGGTACAGCGTTACGGGCAATGATGACAAGATTATTGAATCCTACAAAAAAGGAACCGAGGTCTTGAAAAAATATAATATCCAATTATATGAGTTAGATAAAGCAACAGGAAAAACCAAGTTAAAGTCATTGTTCGATATCTTCTCACAACTCAAAGCTAACGATGCCAGTATACAGGACCTGACCAGGCTATTCGATAAGATCGGAGGAAACGCAGCCAACAACGTGTTCGCCGAGTTGATGAAACTCCCAGAATTGATACAAAACTCTGTCTATGCCGCCGGCCTATCGGATCGTATCGCATCTGAGAAGCAAGAAACGATCAAGGGTAAATGGGATAAAGTCACGTCACAATTCACGGAGACTGGGATGAACGTGTTCGAGGCTTACAGTCCCGTTATCAAGGAAGGGCTGGATAATTTGGTCTTATTGTTACAACAATCTGGTACAGCCAAGATGCTCAAGGATATAGCATCAGGATTGATCGCAATAACAGAAGGCTTGATCAATGTGTCCACATGGGTATCAAAAAACTGGTATTGGCTGGAACATTTTGTAGTTGGAGGCGTATTATTAAAGAAGATATCAAATATAGTAGCCTACATAACCTCCATGACAAAAGGTCTTCTTGATACCGCCAAGGCAACTGGGGTATTAACAACCGCCATAAGCGGAGGATCAGGAGCGACCGCTGGAGGTGGTTTGTTAGTGGCTATCGGAGGAATACCCGCCATAGTCACAGCGGCAGTTACCGCCCTAGCGTCTTTAGGAATAAGCATGTATGGAGCCGGGAAAACGACACAATCCGTAAGCAAGGCTATAGAGAAAGAATACGAGAACCTATTGCCAATATTCAAGGATAAGGATAACGATAATAACAGCGCAAGCGGAAAGAACAATATAAAGAAAATCTTGTCAGGGACAGAATATTATGATTCATTGGGATACGATCTAGGAACGATGAATATGCTGTTCAATGGCGAAAGTAGCGTTTATCCGCAATACATGAGAGCCATGTCCGAGAGAGGTCAATTAGAAGGCTCAAAAATAGCCAACCAATACCTCATGGCCTCTATCGGTATGGAGAACTTAGGCAAGGATAAGATCAAATCGATCTACACTAACCTTATCGATGACATGGCAAGCCAAAAAAGGGCTTACCAATATAGCTTCGGTCCTTTTGCCAACCTTACCGAAGAGGAAAGATCAAGAGGGGTATCTGTATTGAATAGTATCAATCAACTTAACGCTGACACGGAAGCCAAGACCAAGCAATTCACCGAGGCCATGAATAAATCCATAGACTTGGGTATTGACTCTTTAAGCGAACTGATGAACCTCCAAATAAAGATCGCCAGCGGTCTACCTATAAGCGAAAACGAATCAATCAATCTCATAAAGAACCTAACAGGTTATGACCTTAGCCAAAAAGGTCTAGGGTATCATGTAATAGCGCCTTCCGGAGATATCGTGTACGAGGATAAGGAAGGTGCCGCAACAACCGCCAGATCCGTGATGTCCTCCCTCAGAAAACTTGGTGCGAAAGGATGGTTTTTGAATCCATTGATCTCGGCGTTAGGGGAGATCAAAGAATTATTTAACATGTCCGAACTCCAGACCACAAAGGATATCAGGACAGAAGGAGACTTAAGTGAGGGCGATATAGGGTATGGAGGAGCTTACAGTGGTGTAGGAAAAACCAAAGGGACACAACCCAAAGTGATCACTATCAATATCCAATCCCTCATCGGTAGCGTGAACATAAACTCAACCAACGGGGAAGATATGGAAACCCTCAAGGACAAAGTGACACAAGTACTCATAGACGCAATAAAGGATTTTGAAATATCATATAACTAATGGAAAAACTAAATATCATAGGTTCACCGATCAGGGAGCCTCAAAATAACAAGCCTAGGATATTCGCAAACGTGACCGGTGAATTGTCAAAGAAAACCTTGCCTTCCCTGGCTCCAAGGGATTATAAGGGGTATGCCATCAAACGGGTTATCGGTGAGTTATACAAGGGTAAGGACCCATCGTCACTTCTTACATACATCCCCCGAATCAACCTTATAGACCGAACAAGAAACCCCAAGGCGTATCTCCAGAAAAAAGCGAGGATCGTAGAGCGTATAGTCACCTGGAGAACAAAACAAGCGGTGTTAAGGATGGCGGATGAGATCGTCAATGGTTCACCTGACTATAAGCTTCAAACCAGGTATAATCTCACCGATAGAGATAGCAATATCAAGAAACTAGTAGAAGCTAATACACCTGTAAATCTACTGCAAGAGAAAGGTCTGGATGGAAGTCCTATCAGGCATTACATACAGCTCCAAGTTAAAGACGAAGGTGAGAACTATACGTTTTTTGACGGACACGCTATCATCAAGATCTCTGAGCGAAAAAATATCCTGCTGACCAAGGTACAAAGCCGAGACCTCACCCGTAAGGAATACATATCAGGGGGAGATTATAATATTACCATCAGCGGCAAAATAGTCAGTCCCTACCAAGATGTATACCCGACAAAAGAGGTCATGGACTTGATCAAGATATTGAAACATAAGGACGTGATAACATGTCAATCCCCATATCTCGATATGTTCGAGATTAGCACCATTCTTATACTATCCTATGACCTCCCTCAAGCAATCGGTTTCTCAAACGTACAGAACTATACGATTAACGCCGTGTTTGAGAGAAATACGGAAGCGTTAAAGTTCGAGGAGAAAGAAAAACAGGAGATATTATCTGCAAAGCAGGTAATGCAAGAAGAAATCGCCAAACGTGAGGCTTGGTTAGCCGCCAACCCGGAGCAAGTCGTTTCCAAGGCCAGCCTAAAAGATTACCTGCGTAAGTTCAACCCCAAACAATTTATTCAATTACAAAACTGGATATAATGGAAATACATGGCTTAAGCATGCTGAATTGCCTTATCACGATTGGAGACGAAGATCCTAACGACACACTGCACATCTTAAACAAGATCACTGTCAACGAGGTTGTAAACCTCCAGATCAAAGATTCCTACCAGACCCTTATCAATACAGCCACGGTGGAGTTCACGAGACAGATCACGATCAAATCCTCTTTGAAAGACGAGTTCGGAACCAGAGAGGTCAAACTTGTGGGTGACAAGGATAGCTTATTCAAAAGAGGTAAGCGCATCAACATAAAACTCTGCTACGGGATAGACGAAAACCTCAAAACGATGTTCGATGGATATATCACTTCTATCATTTCTGGGAACCCATTCACTCTTGAGTGTGAGGATATGGGGTATATATTAAAGCAGACAGCCCTAGATCCGATAGAGACCAGCGCAAAAGGTACCAAGATAAATGAATTTGTGCCGAAGATACTGAAAGGTACCGGAATAAAACTTCATCCCAGCACGAAAGAGATGAACATGGAGATAGGCCAGATTATTTACCCGCAAAGCTGCACGGTGGCCGATATATTGAATCGATTCAAGAAATGGGGTATCATGTGCTATATGAGAAATTATAACGGTGTTCCTCATCTAGCTATAGGCAGGACATTCTTCTCAGTCAACACCTCTGAGTCGTTACTGAAAGATATGCCGGATACCCCCTACGATATAGAGTTTGATGAAAACGTGGCAGAGGATAACCTGTCCATCCACAAATTAGATCCAGCGCTCATGGCGTTAGAAGCTATCGCCATGTACCCGGATAACTCCATGTTTAAAGCGACTATCAGAAGAGACCCAAAAGACACATCCAAGTTTCAAGTGATTAATGAGACAAAGATAAGCAAGAACCAGTTAAAGAACACTTTATTATCAGAATATGATAAAAACAACAACCTTACGAACCAATATGGCGGCAAGAACACTAAAATCGATCTTTCTGCTTATAACATTCGTACTTTTCATGAATATAACGTCAACCGTAACACTCTTATCAAGAATGCAGAAGCGAAATTCGGGGAGATATCCCAGACCGGAATCGATGGAGATATTACGATCTTCGGTGATTTTGGATTACAAGCCGGATGCAAGGTACGACTGACGGATAATCTTAATCCCGAGAGAAACGGGACCTATGTTGTAAGCGAGGTGATAACAACTTTTGGGGTAAGAGGTTATAGACAAAAATTAAAGATTCCATACAAATTAAGTGATAAATAATGGCAGATTATAACAAACTATCAGAGGCACTTAGAAGGATCGTACAAGCTCCTGAGAACAATTTGATGATATTACATGGATTCGTGGCTAAATATACATCAGGTAACAAAGGGGCTGTAGGAACCATTGACTTCATCTCCATGGACGGAACAGTAAGGATACCCGAGATACCTATAAACGCCATACCCGGATTAACCAAGGGGCAGGTGATCGTCCCAACCATTAAGTCAGATGTTACGGTATTATGGGCCGTAGGTACCGGAAACGCCTCTATATTATCCTTCTCTCATATCGACACCTACAACACTATCTCAACCAAAGAGGTAAATATAGGCGTTACCAGCGAAATACCGGACGATAGCGTTGATTATAACGAGCTACAGGAAGATGGAAACAAGAGCGTAACCACGTATACCAATTCGTCAATAACATCTACCGTCCTAGACAAGACCGGTTCAGCCACCTCATCTATCACCACTGACAAAATAACATCCGAGGTAGGATCGTCAAAGATGGAAGTCGGGAAAGAGCAAATAAAGGAAAGCGTAGGTAATTCCTATGAGAAACTGGATAACTCCGGTGTTACGATAGAGGGACAGCAAATATTTATTGGCGAGGGGGCTACAGAACCGGCGGTATTGGGAACCCAGCTTGTCAATCTCATGGTAGAGTTTATTACAGAGTGCTCAAAAATAACCACACCTACCATGTTAGGGACTATGCCGATCGTTAATCTCGCCAATTTCATACCGTTCCTCGCTAAATGTAACTCATTCTTATCACAAACCGTAAAAGTAAAATAATGGCAAGACAAAAACTAAACCAAGACCTAGATTATGGGTTGATAGATATGCCTGATCTTGATATATCCAACATATGCAGGAACTTGTACGATAGTTTTTATAGTAGCTGCTACCATAAAGAAAAGGCTTAGACATGGAAATATTGCCTTCGTTCCCACCGTGATCGAGCAAGAGTTCGGTGGGAAGTTCGATAATTATATGACCGCTTACTCTTGGGGATATTATATCCGAAATATCATGCCAGACCCTAATAATTTTAAGAGATCAAATCATACAGAGATTCCACAAGACCTAGTCACCTCCAGCCTAGAGGATAGAAAAAATTTTCTTAAGGGATTGCTCAAGGAAGTAAATATAAAGAACAACGGCAAGTATGAGTTCATGAGCCGATCGGAAAAGTTCGCCAATCAATTAGTGGATATATTAAGGAGCGTAGGAGCCATAGCCACTATCACGAAAAGCAAGGGAAAAGGTACGGTTATAAAATATTATGTCCGCTTCTCTTTTGATCCGAGATTTAATAAGATGATAAAACCAACCATAACCCCAGAACATAGAAGATATATAAGACAAGTGATCGAGCTGGACGATCCTAAAGAATGTAGATGTATAACACTTGATAGCGATGAGCAACTGTATATCACGGACGATTTTTTGGTCACTCACAATTCATATATAGGTAGCGCATGGTTGGTAAGCAGTTGTATGCGGTTTCCAAACATACGTGCCGTGGTAGCACGTAAGACCATCAAATCCCTGAAAGAATCAACTTTCATAACAATTAAGAAAGTGATGAAAGAATGGGGATTGAAAGAGGATGAGAATTTCTGCATAAACAACATAGAAGGAACGATAACTTTCTGGAACGAATCCGTAATCATGATGAAAGAAATGGCTGATCTTCCAGCTGACTTGGATTTCTCCCGTTTCGGTTCGATGGAAGCAACGATCGTATTTGTTGATGAGGCATCCGAGATATCTGAAAGAGCGGCAGATGTTATGTTCTCCCGTATTCGTTGGAAAACATCGGAGACATTCAAGACACCCAAGATGTTCTTGTCTTGTAACCCGGCGGCATGTTGGCTGCGTGAGAGGTTCGTGCAAGATGAGGAAGGGAACCCCGTAAAATGCAGGGATGGCGAGGTATTTATCAGATTCTCCATATTTGATAATCCGGATGAGAGCTTTCGGCAAATATATGAGGCTTCTTTGAACAAGATCAAGAATAACGCCACAAGGGAACGTCTTCTGTATGGAAACTGGGATTTCGTAGAAGCGAACGCCATGACGCTGTATAAAGGTTTCTCCGGAGATAAGCATCTTGTTCAAAACTTAAAAGAAAACGTATATGATCCGATGAAACCGTTGATCTTAGGGTTTGACTTCAACGTATTTCCGCATATGACATGTGAGGTTGTACAAATTGATTGGGAGAATAAGAACGTGTATTTTTTGGAGGAATTTCTTGGAAAACCAGAGGACAAGCTAAATAACACACCTAAGTTCGCCCAGTATGTAAAAGATAAGTTATTGGAATCAAAACAGATCGGAGGAGTGGTATTGACTGACGATCCCGCTGGATTGGCTAGAAACACGCAAACCGAGGATGGCGTAAACAATTTCACCATTATCCAGTCTTGCATGAATAACACCATATTAAGGCCAAAACAGAACATACTAGCCAAGCAACCCCCTCAGAAGAACCGTGTTGATTGGATCAATGAGTTATTCGATGGTCTGGATGGATGGAATATTTATATCGACTTAAGGTGTAGGAAATTGACCGAGGATTTGGTCTATCAGATCAGAAATGAGGATGGAACAAAGAACAAGCAAAAAGTCACAGATCCCAAGACGAAGGTAAGATATGAGAAATATGGCCACTGTTTTGCCGCTGGAACGATGATAACCACTAAGGAGGGAGAAATACCTATAGAAAATGTAAAGGCTGGCGATTACGTATTGACAAGGGAAGGATACAAGAAAGTAACTTTCTCGGAAATAACAGGGAAGAACGTAATGGTTAAGGATTACTCCATAGGGGACACAAATATCACTTGTACCCCAGATCATCTTTTCTATACGATAGAAGATGGCTTTGCAGAAATAGATAAGATAATACAAAAAACATTTGTAACATGCGAGAAGACGAAGAAGCTATCCGTAAGGAAATCTAACGAAAGGATTATAGATAAGGTCTATGACATCACGGTAGAGGATCGGCATGAATTTTTCGCTAATGGTATATTGGTTCATAACTGCACAGATGTCCTTGATTATATCCTCTGTACATTCCTTTCTAAGAGCTGGCTCAAATACCAGCGAGGAGGACAAACAGGAACCGTATTAACAACATCAATAATTAAACCACAATTCAGTTACTAAATGGAAAATAACAGATTTTTGTTGGATAGTGATTATTTAGAGATAATCACCAAGGAAGCCCTGGAACAAATAATCCAACCGGGAAACGAGTATAAGTTTATACAAGCCGAGGAATTGGCAGAGATGTCGATATTAGAGAACCTGGTGGAGAATTATGAGATTGAGAATGAGTTAATGAAAGGTAAGGCTATCAGGATGTATGATAGAAGGATCAACTATCCCGTAGGGGCGTATATCCAGTACGAGGATAATATCTATAAGGTGATCCGTTCTATCAGTGGCTATAAGGTTCCCACCGACAAGATTTATTGGGAAGAGTCAATCGAGATCCAAGAACTTATCAACGCCGATCCTTACTCCCAACTATTGACCTATCGACCGGGGGATTTGGTTTGCTACAATGGGATCGTGTTTGAGTGCATGATTGAGAATGGTTACGAGTTCAATGACATACGAGTTCCATTATCAAACTGCTGGGAGAAAGCGGAACCGTTAAAATGGACTCCTACCCCATTCCAGCTATACGATCCGGTAAGTTATGGTGACAACTTTTATCAACTGTATGAATTAACCGATTATGATGAGACAATATCACCAGACTTACGACCTCAATGTTGGGGTGAGATATTACCATATGATCCGAACTATAATGAATATGAGTTATCGCCACATGAATTTGTGGTCTACGATGGAAAGGTATTCTATCCTACGTTGAACGTGAATAGTGACATCCCAGAGATCGGGAAGAACTTAGCGTTGGAGGACCCCAGGCATAAGAACATCAAGAAGCACATGGTCAGATTAGCCCTTTACGAGCTTACCAAGAACATTTCTCCCAATAATGTATCCATTACTAGGTCAAACGATTATGAGACATCTATGGCCTGGTTAAAGGACGCAAACAGACTGAAGATCAACCCCATGATTCCAAGAAAAGTGGACAATACCGGCAAGCCAACTACGGACTGGGGGATAGCTACTTTTCAGAAGTCATACGATCCTTACTTGAATCCTTGGCAGGTGTGACATAGGAAAAATGATGAACGTAACAGGAAGGAGATAGAGGGTGTGTCAAAACTCAAATTTTGAAATATGAACTTATAATTTGAAATTTGATCATATTAAAAGACCAAAGAAAGAGTCGTATCATTACTCAATACAGAGCTTGATACGGCCCTTTTAAGTGTTATTGTTACAATTTGTCAATATCGCTTATTTATTAAGCCTTTCATAAAGAACAAAATCTATTACCCTCCTATTAAGCTCGTCTATCCTACCCCAATCAGGCTTAATATAGATATCCGTTATAGGCAAGGCAGAAGCATGATTTAAACCTTTAGCTACATTATCAATATCTGCGCCGATATCATTCCTCGCTATAGTGGCCCACGAATGGCGAGCCGAATAGAAAGACATCTCTTGATAATCGATGTAATCACGAAGAGCGATCATTCCCTGTCGTATGGCGGTTCTAAAAGATCTTTCTGAGCTAAAACGATCTCCTATACATAAGAGCCGATCTCCATCTCCGGGATATTTGTAGATAATTTCAAGCGCTTCTGGTTCTAACTTTATCGAGGTAAAAGCCCTATCCATCCTTCGGTTCATGGTTTTGGTCCGTTCAAATTCCAACCGGCCTTTTTTCATGTTGGATTTTTTCATCATCATGAAATCAATAGTATTTGTCCCTCTTGTATAAAACGACAACATAAACATATCCCTTATAAAATTCAAAAGACTTCTGGATGGATTATTGTAATAAGTATCATCCGGAATATTTGCGATCATCCTTATAATCTCCGGAGGTAATGCTTTTTTGTTTGAGATTGGCATGGGAGGCATCTTATATCTCTCGAAAGGATTGTAAGGAATCACTATCTCTCCTATCTCTGGATTATTGTACTTTGCCCTTATCCGGTTAATGGATGCCTTAAGGTTGGATATATAATTACGGATCGAGGCTGGGGACATTCTTTTATGTTGCAGAAGGTATAATCATTGAGGAACTTCAACGTCACTTCATTAATATTTAAAGAATCTGCCCCCATAAATTTCATCAACGAGGATCTGGTGGTCAAATAATTGAACTTTGTATTCTCATTACTTATCTCATTGGCTATATCCAGTATCTCGGCTATCACATCAATGACATGCTTCTTTTCCGCATTGCATAAGTCCACGATTTGTCTCAAACTTTTGCAACCAATCAAGTTCCTAGCCTCAAGATCATTGATTCTTGCTTGGAACTTAACCATGATCTCATTAATAAGATTAAGAGATCGACAACTCCTAATAGACAAATTCTTAGTTACCTCGTTGGATTTCAGTATAATACCAGTATTATACATATACATCTGCCGCTCTCTAGTTAAGCAGATATAACCCACGTAAGATCCATCTGATCTTTTTTTACTCTTCTGAACACAAGGATTCAAATAAATCATATTATAAACTATTAATTATCATCTGTTTGCCGAAAGCCCTTTTTGAAGCCTTTTCGGTTATTTTTCGGCAAACAACCATCAATAAATGGGGAAAAATCAGAAACATAAAAAACTGATTTTAAGCATGATAGATATCATTTTCCTGAAAGTTCTCGATGCACTTATAGTCATGTAATATGACATTCGTGTCCAACACAAAATTCTTCTTTGCTCCCATGGCCTTTCGATTTAATGATTATTGCTTCTAATATAAGAACAATTCTGACACGTTGATAGTTCAGGCCTGCTAAAATTAGTTACACACACCAATAATTTCGTCATATTGACCAATTCAAAGAAAATATGTATCTTTACGAGGATTAAAAAACACAGGAGGATAACATCATGTTCACAAATTTCAATTTCCAGCAAATACTTAGCGCCTTTATCGTATTATTCGCTGTTATCGATATAATCGGAGCTATTCCCATCATCATAGACCTAAAGGATAAAGGCAAGGATGTCAATGCGTTGAAGGCAACCCTAATCTCTTTTCTATTGTTATTAGGGTTCTTCTACGCCGGGGATATATTGCTCAGGCTTTTCCATGTGGACATCGAGTCGTTTGCCGTGGCCGGCGCTTTTGTGATCTTCCTCCTATCTTTAGAGATGATTCTCGACATAGAGATTTTCAAGAATCAAGGGCCAATCAAGGAGGCTACGTTGGTGCCGCTGGTATTCCCGTTGCTAGCCGGAGCGGGATCGTTCACCACTTTATTATCGCTCCGTGCGGAATATGCCAGCGTGAATATTATCGTGGCGTTAATATTGAATATGCTATGGGTATATTTCGTGGTTCGTATGACACGGAAGGTGGAAAGGGTTTTAGGAAAAGGCGGTATTTACTTGATCCGTAAATTCTTCGGTATCATTTTATTGGCGATATCCGTAAAATTATTCATGAGCAATATCACCCTGCTAATGGAACAGATAGAAGCGAGTACGAAAGCAATATAGGATTTCCTTTAAAAGAGCATCCAGTTTCATCCTATTGAAACAAAGAGTTCATTAGGATGAAACTACAAGGCATCTATTATTTTCCGAAACGAGATGTGTCTATCGAATCATGTTCCTTCTCCTTGTAACCACCAAACTTCCAGGCAAAAGATAATTTCAGACATCTCTCATCATTCAATTTCCTCATCCGGCTCCATTGATTGCCTTGGTTTATCTTGATGGTACGTGGAATGCTGCTGGCGAAAATATCGTCTCCTTTAAGTGTCAAGCTGGCACGGTCATTCAAGAAAGTCCATTTTAATCCAGCAGATATCTCATACATGGAACCCAAGTCGTATATACCTTGGATAGCACCGGGAGTCACGTATTGGCCGTCTATCGTCATTTTTAAATTCGGTTTATCACATAAGTTAAATGTGTTACTCATATGCGCTAATCCTAGATAAGCCTCACGGTTATATGAGATGCCGTGGAAGTTATCATTCTTTTCTTGCATCCTCCAACCTCGCAGTGTGATGCGGCTATTCCAAAAACGACCCACATTAAAAGGAATGATCACCGCCAATCCCGTTTCCAGACTATAATCCATATTCTCGAAACGAAAAACGGTCTTCAGTTCCGTATCGCTTTGATAAGGAAGTTGGGCGAAATAATCCGGCGTGTATTCACAGAACGCTACCAGCATATACTTTTGGCGGAAGATATAGACCATCTGCCCCTCATACGTGCGATAAGGTTTCAACAAGGGATTTCCCGCCACCTCCGAGTAAGAGTTTAGAGGCGTTACTTGCGGGGAGACTTGCCAATAACCGGGGTAGGTCTTATCGCTACTTATATCGAACTGTAAAATATGGCGGGGAGAAAACGTATAGCTCAGGGATACGGTAGGAAACAACGCCCCCTCATTCCATAGGTTCATATTTTCCCGGCTAGAGGTGTAGTCAGACTTAAAATACTCCCCTTTCAGCCCAACCGTAGCAGAGAAACGCTCTCCGAAGCTTTTCGATACCTCTGCGAAAATATCAGCGATGTATTCCTTTTGTGTATTATCCTCCAACGCTTCCTCGTCCATCTCATAGCCAGCACCTTGCTCATATAAATACTCCGAATAGTTTTTCGACGAGGCGTAACCTCCATGCACGCCGTAATTCAATCCCCACCCGGAAGCGAAACTATGTGTCTTATTTAGGAATACGGACCAGCGGGATACATCCTGTCTCGTATTATTTATCATATCAGTCCGGGAACCATTCGTATTCGTATCATGGTAATCAAGTACCGAGGGCGAATGATAACGAGTAAAATCCGCTCCTGCCGATATCCCGGCATGTCCGTCATACTGTAAACGTATATTATGGATAGCGGAGTGCCCGTCGTCACGGACCAAGCTCGTACTCTCACTTTTATTTTCCGGCTTCGACAGATCCAGATATGAGGTAAAGGCATCACGGTCCGATAAGACTTTATCTCCCTTCAGATAATATGCCAAAGAGAGTTTATCCTCATTCGCGAACGTATAATCCATTCCCAGACGAACCGTTCCTCTATTTACATGGACAAGGGCCCGATTATGTTGGCTTATTTCCGTCATACCACTATTTAATGTATGGCGGGCCAACATATCCTCCCCCATCACATCCCGTCTCTTATTACCATTCAACAGGAAATCTAAGCTAAAGCCCTTATTCGTATAAAGTAAATTCACATGCGCATCTCCCCCCGCATGGCGATATTGGGTGTAATCCACACCCGTTTCACCTTGCCAAGAAGGAGTCTCGGACTCATTCTTACTTAATACGACATTGAGTAACGCCCCCTTGACATTATATTTAGCTGGAGCGTTATACATCACCTCAGCCTTTTCGACCCTTGAGGCTGGCATAGTTTTCAGTAACTGGATTAATTGATCTGCCGACATTGTCGTCAACTGCCCATTCAAGATTATATTCAAACGACTGGCCCCTACCAGTTCCAGATTATCATTCCGCTCGATAAGCCCCGGTAAGTCCTTGATGATCTCAAAAGCGTTCGTGGCAGTCTTATCCTTCATCAGTTGAGGGACATCATACGTCAGCTTGCCTCCCTCCAGTTTCACTTGCGGGCGTTCTCCCTTTACGGTAATCTCGGCCAACTGATAATCTTTCTCCTCCAGCACCACCGTACCTACGTTGGCGGTAGTTATCTCTTTCTCTACCATATTATATAAGATGTGTTGGAAAATAAGTCGATACGACTGGTCTAGCGGATGATTCAATCGAAAATCCCCAAGCGTATCGGTAACCACGGCATCCACATATACAGAGTCAAGGGTCTGTAAAATCACCGCCACTCCATCTATCGGTTGTTCCTTGCCATCCATCACTTTTCCGGAAATACCTTGTGCCATAATCTCACCGAGACTCATCAGCAAGCATAAAATCATGTAGTAAATAGTACGTTTCATATCGGTTTGTTTTTATCATTTTTCGTTCATACAAAAGAAACGTATTCTTAAAAGAAACTATGTTACCACTCACTTACGAAGTCTTACCTTGTCTTATCAGGAATGTTATTTAGTCTTATCGCCAATTATCAAACCCAACAAAGAGGAACAAGATAATCTGGAAAACACCTTCAGAAAAGTAGTATGAATGGTATCCTTTGTGCTAAATCTCACCTAAGGGAATTGCAGGAAAAAGGTTTCGAGGCCGCCGTACTCTTTGATGCGAAAACGTAAACTGAACATTAAGAGGTTCTAACTGTTGATATATCAATCAAATATTTGAAGATAACCTATTAAAAGTTGAAAATCATGTGTACAAGAGTAGTTTATTCGGGAACAAACGGGATGGTAGCGACTGGTCGCACGATGGACTGGAAGACCGATATGCATAGTAACCTATGGGTGTTTCCTAGGGGGATGGAGAGAAACGGGGAGACAGGAAAGGATTCTTTAAAGTGGAAATCCAAATACGGCAGCATCATCACCTCCGCTTTCGAGATAGCCAGTACGGACGGAATGAACGAGAAAGGTTTGGTAGCTAATTTGCTCTGGTTACCCGAAGCCCAATATCCGGCCAGAGATAAGAATAAGCCGGGCCTTGCCATAACGATATGGGTACAATATATGTTGGATAATTTCGCTACGGTGGAAGAAGCGGTCTCTTTTATCAACGAAGATACGTTTCAAGTAGTATCGGATAAGATGCCGGACGGTTCCCGCTTGGCGACCTTACATTTATCGATTTCCGACGCAACCGGTGATTGCGCTATCTTCGAATACATAGGAGGTAAACTGACCGTTTATCACAGTAAGGAATACAAGGTGATGACTAACTCCCCTACTTATAATAAACAGTTGGCTCTTTGTGAATATTGGAAATCGATCGGAGGGCTGAGTTTCCTTCCGGGTACCAACCGTGCATCCGACCGTTTTGCCAGAGCTAGTTTTTATATAGATGCCGTACTTAAGACGGACGATGAGAAGATAGCTATCGCCTGTGTATTCAGCGTGATCCGTAACGCCTCTGTCCCTTATGGCATATCGACTCCCGAGAGTCCGGAGATATCCACCACGCAATGGAGAACGGTATCCGAAAGCAAGAACCTGATTTATTTCTTTGAGTCGAGCCTGACCCCGAACACTTTCTGGGTACGACTGAGAGACATGGACTTATCGGAGGGTGCGCCGGTACTTAAACTATCCATCGCCAACGGTGAGACCTATCATGGCAACACTTCAAAAGACTTTAAGCCGGCGCAACCATTCAAGTTTATGGGTGTAAAGGATCTTATTTAGTCTTGGCTAACTATTTTTTGGGATAATATGTTCCATATTTCCTTTTACAACATTTGAGTTTCAATTAATATTTATATTTGACGTCAAAAATCTTACAATATGGATAAACAGTTCCTCTGCCTTGATTCACCTACAGACTTTATGGTTGGTAAATACATATCCGCCGATGAACTCAAGGAGTTTATAAATATTCCTTGTAAGATAAAAGCCGGGGTCTTTATCCTTTGCATGGAAGGGCAAATACGCTCAACTATCAATATGTCAGAATTGACCACCTCGAAACTCAATGTTGTAACGCTATTGCCCAATAGTCGCATACAAATACATGAGATATCCCCCGACATCTTGATCTATTTCATAGCGTTCTCTTTCGATTTTATGTGTTACGCAAATTTTATCAAGAGCACGATGGGTTATCTACTTATGATTTACAGGTATCCGATTATAAAAATATCCCAAAACAGGGCCAACCTGATCACGAACTTCTACGAGCTTCTCTATCAATATGCCGTATATCCCGATATCTTGAACAATAAAGAGATGATAAAGGCCATTTTTATGATGTGTAGTCAAGGTATCGCAGAAATATACAGTAAAAATTACCCATTAGAGAAACAGGAACTTACACGTCCGTTACAAATCTATCAAGAGTTCCTAAATATGGTATTAAGATACTATACAAAAGAGCATAACGTATCGTTTTATGCCGAGAAGTTGGGCCTCACGTTCTCCTATTTCTCGACATCCATCAAAAAAGCGATCGGCGAGACTCCCCAAGAGATCCTCACGCAAACAATAATCATAGACGCTAAGACACAGTTAAAAGGGACTAACCAAGAAATCAAAAACATAGCGATGGACCTCGGCTTTAATAATCTATCGTTCTTTAATAAGTTCTTCCGTCGAAATGTAGGCATGACTCCACAAGAATACAGGGGTAAATCGTATACCTATTCTTGTTACCAGAAAACATCCGACTAGCCGAAAGCAAAAACGGAACATATTATCAAAAAGAAGAATTTCAAGGGTACCTTTTATAATTTTTACTTTTGTAGAATAATATAAAAAGACATACGATGGAAGGGCGAGAGACGGATCTAGAATACAACTTATTGATGGGGCTTACGGGAGCTAGCGTCAGCAAACATTTATTGGATGAGCATTTCACACTTTTATGGGCAAATGACTTCTATTACGATATGATAGGTTACCCCAAAGAAGAATATGAAGCTCTTTTCCACAATAAACCCGATTTGTATTTTAAAGGTTATGATGAAGCTTGGAATATATTATCCAAGAATGTTTACGAGACGATAGCTAATAAAGCCAGCGGTTACGAAACCGTTATCCAGATGCCAACGAGAAAAGGGAAAAGATGGACTAAAATCACCTCAACGTTTACCGACCAACTACAAGACGGCATCCCTATCTCCTATACGGTAATGACCGATGTAGAGGACGTAATGCGAAGGCGGATCGAGCAAACGATCACTTATGATAATATCCCCGGCTTCATATCCAAGCATAAGGTACATAAAGACGGCAGTTTTACATTGCTGGAGGCAAATGATAAATATATGGACTTCTCTGGTATCGATAAAAATTCTTTTTTATCTTTCAGTCCTTTCTCCCGTTTAGATGAAACAAGCCGTAATACGATGAACGCACATATCCCCTGTATGCTAAAAGGGGAACCTGTACATTTCGTTATCCAGTCGAAAGACAAAAACGGCAACGGCGCTTGGCTACAGTTGAACGGGGAATGTATCGGCTGGGAAGGTGACGAGCCTATCTATCTTATCGTTTACATCAATATCACCGACATTACCGAACAGAGGGAGTTGCAAAAGAAACTGGAGAAACAGTCAAAGCAACTTAAAGAAGCACTAAAGTCGGCGGAACAAGCCAACCAAGCCAAATCTGATTTTCTCGCCCGCATGAGCCACGATATCCGTACACCCATGAACGCCATCATGGGAATGGCGACTATAGCCAAAGCCCATGTAGATGAACGTGAAAGAATATTAGATTGTATGGAAAAAATCAATGGAGCCTCTAAATTATTATTGAGTCTGATTAATGAGGTTCTCGATATGTCCAAGATCGAAAGTGGCAGGTTAATTCTTTCGGAGGATGAGTTCAATGTGGGTGAGCTCTTGCAAGACTTGGTCGTTATGATGCAACCGGAGATCAAAAACAAACAACAAACTTTAAATATACACGTCAAGAACCTTAGGCATGAGAATGTAAAAGGCGATACGCAGCGTATCAAACAGGTATTGATGAATATCCTCTCGAACGCAATTAAGTATACGCCGGAGAATGGGCGAATCACGATAGAAATCTACGAGAAGGACCCTCATAACGGCATCGGAAATTATCAATTCGTGTTTGAGGATAACGGAAGAGGTATGAAACCGGAGTTTCTGGATAAGATTTTCGAGCCTTTCGAGCGTGCGAGCGATGATGAGATCAAGAGGATACAAGGCACTGGCCTCGGGATGTCGATCAGCCATAAGATCATTCAGATGATGGGAGGAGATATCAAGGTGGAGAGTGAATATGGCAAAGGTTCCCGCTTCACCATCGACATGCCATTGGTTTGTCGGGATCAGAAGCCCGATGATAAGATAGAGGTAGAAGGTTTAGAGGTTCTTGTGGTAGATGATGATAAGATCGCTTGTCTAAACACGTCTAGCTGTTTGCGAGAGATCGGGATAAACAGTGAATGCGTATATTCAGGTAGCGAAGCTATAGAAAAAGTACGACAGCATCATTTAGCGGAGAAAGAGTATTTCGCCGTGATCATTGACTTGAAGATGCCTCAAATGAACGGCATTGAAACAACCCGGCAAATCAGACGTTTCGTGGGAGCGGACGTACCGATCATCATTCTCTCCGCATACGATCTTGAGGAATATGAGGCAGAGGCTAAGGAGGTTAAGGCCAATGGATTCATCACCAAGCCTCTCTATAAGTCCAAGCTACTCCAAGTATTGAGATCTTTCCTTGACGAAGGAGACCAGCCGGAACCGATCCGCCCATTCAAGTTATCAAACGTCGATTATTCCGGCAAGCGCATCTTGCTGGTGGAGGATAACGAGTTAAATCGTGAGATCGCCGTAGAGATCATCGGCAGCACCGGTATCACTATCGATACGGCGATAAATGGGCTCGACGCCGTACATAAAGTCGCCCAATCGGAAGAAGGATTTTACCAGATAATACTGATGGATATCCAGATGCCTATCATGGACGGTTATGAGGCGACCCGGCAGATTCGTTCCCTCCAACGAAGGGATATCGCACATATGCCAATTATAGCCATGACCGCCAACGCTTTTTCCGAAGACGTGACAAACGCTATCAAAGCGGGCATGAATTATCATTTGGCTAAACCGATTGATATTGGGGCGTTGATGGGCATCCTTAGTAAATATTTACAAGCGCCCGCATAAAGTTTATCTTGCGTATTAAAAGTTCATGTAATAAAATTGTCTATTTTTAGCGATCAATTCGATTATAAGCATAAAGAGACTTCATGAACATCAGACTTCGTTTTAAGTTAATCGCTTTGTTGATCGTCCTATCGCTGGCCGGGCTTTTGGTTTTCCAAGGATACTGGCTGAAAGGTTTATATGATACATTATATAAACAGATGGAGATCAATATAGAGGAAGCGATGAAGATCGCCGACTATAAGGAGTTGTTCCTGCGCATCCGATCTATCAAAAAAGAACAGGGAGCGCTGGGACCTCAAACCCAAGATGTGTACTTCAGCTCAGAGCTAGATCCGTCTAATAAGCAGAAGATGGACGCAAAAGCTTCGATCCATCCGCAGAAAGAAGATCCTGACCTTAACCGGGAAGATATCTTCAAGACGGCAAATCCCGACTCACACATGAAACTACATATCGATTACGGGGATGAGGAGGACTTTAGCTCGATAGACTCTACCCTAACGGATTACCTATATGTAATCGGCGAGGTGGAGGACATGGTGCAGCAAGCGATGCACGCGAATATAGATTCTATAAAACCAATTGATTTCAAGACCTACAACAAATTATTAACCTCGGAGCTGGAGGCAAGAAACATCGTAACGGAACATGAGCTGGTAACGATTTATAAACCAAACAACGGGGACGAGAAGGGTTGGATGCATCTGGACAAGCCGGAACGATTCACTACGTGGAAAAACCCCGTGCATTTCGATTACCCGCTCCATAACGAGAGCACGTTACAATATCGCCTGTTCCTCAAATCGCCGGCCAGCGTGATACTCACCCAGATGAAAGGCATCCTGATCTCCTCCTTCCTATTACTTTTGCTGATCATTTGCGCTTTCATATACTTACTCCGCACCATCTTAAAGCAAAAGACCGTGGAAGAATTGAAGACCGATTTCACCAACAATATGACGCATGAGCTGAAAACCCCGATCAGCGTCAGCTATGCCGCCGTAGACGCATTATTGAACTTTAGCGATCCCGTCAACGAGAAACAGAAGAAATACCTGACGATCGTTAAAGACCAACTTATCCATCTTACCGGATTGGTGGAACAAATCTTGACACTCGCCGTAGAGAACCGCAGTACCTTCCGCTTGCGCCCCGAAACCATCTCATTAAACGAGTTGGTGAACTCCCTCATCGAGCAATACAAACTGAAAGCGAGCAAACCCGTGGAGTTTACTTGCTCCATCCCCGAGGATATAGAATTGGTGGCCGATCGTACCCACCTATATAATATGTTGAGCAACCTTATCGATAACGCGATCAAATACGCCGACAAGGAACCTTGCCGCATCGAAGCGACAGCCCGGCAAGACAATCACGAAACGACAATCTCCATAACCGATAACGGCCCGGGTATCAGCGAAGCCAACCAGCGGCAGATATTCGACAAGTTCTTCCGGGTTCCCAGCGGGAATATCCACAACGTGAAAGGTTATGGCCTAGGATTATATTACGTAAAAGACATGATGGGTAAACATGGAGGAACAGCCCGTGTGGAAAGCGTCCCCGGCAAAGGCTCCACCTTTACCCTGCATTTTAAATAATAATCCGAAAATAAAGTATCAAATATGGAAAAGATAAAAGTACTACTAGTAGAAGACGAGCCTACATTGGCCATGATCATCAAGGATACGCTGGATGGGAACGAGTTCGATATCACCCTAGCTGCGAATGGCGAGGAGGGCCTCTCCCGTTACGCGGAGATCAAGCCGGATATTATCGTAGCGGATATCATGATGCCTAAGATGGATGGTTTCACGATGGTCAAGTTGATCCGTAAGACGGATACGCATACCCCTGTCCTATTCCTATCGGCCCGTTCCGCGGCCAACGACGTGGTAGAGGGCTTCGAGCTGGGCGGCAACGATTACTTGAAAAAGCCTTTCGGCATGGCGGAATTGATCGTGCGCATCAAGGCGTTACTGCATAAGGTGTCCGTCCAAAGACCGGAAGCCACCTCTTTCCGTATCGGGCTTTATACGTTCGATTCCATCACGCAGACATTGGTCTACCGGGGAGAGAAACAACTCCTCAGCAACCGGGAATCCGAGATATTGAAGCGCCTTTGCGACAATAAGGACCAAGTATTACCGATGAAAGGGATCTTGATAGACCTTTGGGGGGATGATTCTTTCTTCAACGCACGCAGCCTGCATGTCTTTATCACCAAGCTACGTCATAAGTTATCGAAAGACGAGTCTATCAAGATTTTGAATATCCGGGGAATCGGATATAAACTGATCATTGATTGAATTGCTTCAATGCCTGTGCCATCTGGTCCGGGCATGAAGTTCCCCTTCCATGACAATCGATGCCAGACAAACGACCGATAGCGTCTTCGATGCGCATACCTTTCAATAAGGCGCACATGCCTTGCCCGTTACCGTGGCAACCTCCTACAATCTGCACATTCTCGATCACGCCATCCTTCGCGTCGATCACCATCAACTTAGAACAAACACCTCCTTGAGGCGTATAGGTTATACGTCGTGTTTCCATTTTCTTTTTCTCTCCTTTTTATAAACGAGTCGCAAAGGTATAAATAAAATTAACTACATTTGTAGCATCTAATTTACAAAAACATGACATACGAGGAAACGCTACACTATCTATATACCAGCATCCCGGTCTTCCAACACAGCGGAGCTTCCGCTTACAAACCCGGTCTTGGTACAAGTATCGCCCTAGATGATTATCTGGGAAATCCGCATAAAGCCTATAAGACCATCCATGTAGCCGGGACAAACGGCAAAGGCTCGGTCAGCCATCTATTGGCGGCCATTCTCCGGCAATCCGGTTTCAAGGTCGGGCTTTATACCTCTCCCCACTTAGTGGACTTCCGGGAACGCATCCGGGTGAACGGGAAAAAGATCTCCCAAGATTACGTGGTTGATTTCGTCGAGCGTCATCGTTCTTTCTTCGAGCCTCTCCATCCTTCTTTCTTCGAGTTAACGTCCAGCATGGCTTTTGAGTATTTCCGCGACCAGCAGGTAGATTACGCGGTTATCGAGGTCGGGCTTGGCGGTCGTTTGGACAGTACGAACATTATCACTCCGATCTTGAGTATTATCACGAATATCAGTCTGGATCATACGCAATTCTTGGGAGATACGGAGGAGAAGATAGCGGCGGAGAAAGCCGGCATTATCAAGAAAGGCGTACCGGCACTTCTTGGGGAAGCCGAGAAACAATCGGTTTACGACGTTTTCAAAAACAAGGCGGAAGAAGTTGGCGCACCTTTCTACTACGCCCAACGAATGGACATGGTAAAAGACGAGTGCAGGCTGACGGTCGGTGGCAAATGGTTCTTCCCTTCCGTTGAATATGGAGAAATCCAAGGAGAACTTGGCGGTGAGGTGCAGGTAAGAAATACTGTCACCGTATTATCCGCCATCCATATATTACGAACGGAATTGGGTGTAGATATCATCCCGGAAGCGGTACACGAGGGTTTCGCCCACGTAACGAAACTGACGGGATTGATGGGACGTTGGCAAACCTTGCGATCCAAACCGACCGTCATTTGCGACACGGGGCATAATGTAGGAGGCTGGGAGCATCTAGCGGAGCATCTGAAAGTCTTGCGTCAATATTGCGGGCAAATCTATATGATCGTCGGCATGGTAAACGACAAGGATATCGATGGCGTATTATCCTTGATGCCGCAAGACGCTTTTTATTTCTTCACGCAAGCCTCCGTGGAGAGAGCGATGCCCGTAGAGGATTTCGCCGTGAAAGCCATGCGTCACGGACTGTCCGGTACCCTTTGCGATACGGTGCAAGACGCTGTCGAGAAAGCGTTAAGAAGGGCTCGTGAGAACGACCTGATCTTTATCGGAGGCAGTACGTTTATCGTAGCGGACGCTCTCCCCTTGTTCATGAAAGAAGACGAATACAAATAATATAACTCTATAAAACAAATATCATGATAGAAAAAATTCATCAGAAACTAAGCGACTCGAAAGTCGCACGCTGGAGTGTACTCGCTTTGGCGGCATTCACGATGCTTTGCGGATACTTCCTTACGGATGTAATGGCTCCGCTTAAACCGATGTTGGAAGAACAGCTAAGCTGGACGAGTACGGAATATGGTTGGTTCACCAGCGCTTACGGCTGGTTCAACGTATTTCTTTTCATGTTGATTATTGGTGGTATCGTTCTGGATAAGATGGGTGTCCGTTTCACGGGTGTCGCTTCCTGTATCTTGATGATTATCGGTTGTTCCATTAAATATTACGCCATCTCGGATGCGTTTACGATGGAAGGAGAGCTTTTCGGATGGAAAGCGCAAGTGATGGTGGCCGCCCTCGGATACGCGATCTTCGGTGTCGGCGTGGAGACCGCCGGTATCACGGTATCTAAGATTATCGTACGGTGGTTCAAGGGAAAAGAGATGGCGTTGGCTATGGGCTTGGAGATGGCTACGGCTCGTTTGGGTACGGCCTTGGCTTTATCTATCACGGTTCCCGCCGCCAAGTACTTCGGTAGCATCTCCGCTCCTATCTTGCTTTGTCTTTGTATGTTGTGTATCGGTTTGATCGCCTTCCTCGTATTTTGCGTGATGGATCGCAAGCTGGACGCTTCGATGGACGCTATCGAGCAAGCCGAGGAGGAAGAGCCTTTCCGTTTGAAAGATATCTTATTGATCGTTACTAATAAGGGTTTCTGGTTGATCGCTCTGCTTTGCGTATTATTCTATTCGGCCGTATTCCCCTTCTTGAAATACGCTACGGACTTGATGGTCAATAAATATAACGTAGATCCGGAGTTGGCGGGAAACATTCCGGCTATCTTACCTTTCGGCACGATTCTTCTGACTCCGTTCTTCGGTAACTTATACGACCGCAAGGGTAAAGGGGCGACGATCATGATCTTTGGCGCCTTGATGTTGATCGGCGTGCATTTATTATTCACGCTTCCGATCTTGAATCAGTGGTGGTTCGCCACGATCGTGATGATCGTATTGGGTATCGCTTTCTCCTTGGTCCCATCGGCGATGTGGCCATCTGTTCCGAAGATTATCCCGGAGAAGCAATTAGGCACGGCTTATGCCTTGATTTTCTGGGTACAGAATATCGGTCTGAGTATGGTTCCCTTATTAATCGGCTGGATATTGGATACGTATTGCAAGATCGACAATGGTACGGGCAAACCGGCTTACGACTATACGATACCGATGGCAGTCTTCACCTGCTTCGGTGTACTCGCCCTCTTCATCGCCTTGATGTTGAAACGTGAGGACCGGATCAAAGGCTACGGCCTTGAATTGCCGAACATCCAAAAGGACGCCGATAAAGCCGAGGCCGAGATAATCGCTAAAGAGATGATCGCGGAGCCTTAATAAAGCTCATAACCCTAAATAAATGGAAGGCGCTGTAAACCAAGTTTACAGCGTCTTTCTTTTTGATGACTGAAAACCATCGTCATTGGAACACACAAAAAGTTCGTTTGAAAAAGAGAAGTAGCGAAACAACTACAATATGCCTTATTCATAAAATCTTTTTTAGCGGTAATATTAATAAAAAACACCCTTGATTTTCGGAACGGCATATTGAAATGTGGCATTTATCCGTGGTCCAGCCATCCAAAAGGAAATCATATGTATAGGTCTTAACGCAGTGGCTCATATATTTCATTAGATCCTTATTATCAGTTAAGAATAGATATACAGCTTCACAAATATCGTTTTGATTAAAAAAGCAAGTGAGCGTGGAGGTTTTGAACACGACTTCCAATGTAATCTGGCTTACGTCATTCCACGTATAAGTGATCATACATAAATCCAGATCCTTCAATAACATCTGCGCTTTCCTTACCGGCAAACCAATTACTTGATGGGATAAGCTTATTATCTCGGAATAATCCTTTTGAGGATATTGATTTTGAGTTTCCATTGATTTCTGTGTTTATCATTCGCAGACAAAATAAGCTTACCGCCTGCTGATATACCATCAATCCCCCTGATAAAATATCAATGTCACGACTAATATTATCAGATGACAGGGATAAATGATATATCTGACTACGTATTGTCGGTAATGCAGGATCATCATGATAGACACCTAACAAATTACGATGAATTTATGTTTCTCTGGCTATGAATAAAATTGGGTGCGGTTACCCCGGATATCTGACATGATAGTAAGATAACTCAGATTTAATACTTATTTTTGTGACAGGATCAATAAAAACTGACATGGAAACAACATTTACCAAAAGAAATAGTCATGGAGCCAACTTAAAACGTTGGAGAGAATGGAGAGGCATCAAACAAGAAGTGCTCGCCGACAAAATTGGGGTATCACAAGCCACCTTATCCGGCTACGAGAAAAAAGACGAATTGGAACCTGAGGTATTGGAAAAGGTCACGAAAGCTTTGGATATTCCGATAGAGGCGATCACGGAATTGAATGAAGGGACATCTATCAATATTTTTTCCGGCACGTGGCAAGATAACGCAAGCGGAAATGTTCAAAATCAAACATTCAATCCCATCGATAAAATAGTCGAGCTTTACGAACGATTACTAAAGGCCGAGCAAGAAAAGGTTGCCATGCTCCATGAAATCATAAAGGATAAATAAGTATCGATTATAGAGACCGTAAGCGAAAATGAGATAATCTTGACATTATGATCGAAATAACAGAATAACGATGTCAAGACCTTTTTACAAATAGAGAAAAAGAGGGAGAGACCTATGATGAAATCATACGTTTTCCCTCATTTTCTTGCCTAAACACCCCTGTTTGGACTCAAAAGTAATAGAGTTAGGTAACACAAAAGGCTGTATTAGGCAACACGACCGTATGTATTAGGTAACGCAACCGTATGTATTAGGCGATACATACGGAAGAAACAGCCCTCGCATCCTATAGAATTGATCGATACACCCGTATAAAATGGCTATTTTCACCTAAAAATATGAGATACGATGAATTAATCTCGCTAGAATAAAAAGGCCTATTTCCATAAAACACTACAAGACAACCAGATGCTATTATTCTATGCCATTTTCGGAAGCAAGGCGTACCTTGGCCCGGAAAAAACGCTTCTCCGGGAGTTTAGATTACAGAATGTCAAAACGTCAAACCTACTCTTTTATGCGTGATGCCCATCGTGGGCCCCTTATTAAAGCCATATATAGTTCACCCGATAAAACAGAACGTTTATAAGGATATCTTCTTATCTTCGCGTATCACATAAAACAAACATTAAATACTATGATCTGTTTCCCGAACGCAAAGATAAACCTAGGTCTGAACGTGGTAAGCAAACGTCCGGACGGTTATCATAATATAGAGACCATCTTCTATCCGATCCCCGTGAAGGATGCCCTCGAGATCGTCGCCTCGGATCGGACCTGTTTCACGCAAACCGGAATTCCGGTAGACGCTCCCCAAGAGAAGAACCTCGTCATAAAAGCACTGAACGCCCTAAAGACGAGATACGAGATTCCCCCGCTAGAGATCCATTTGTTGAAAGCGATACCTTTTGGCGCCGGGCTTGGAGGAGGTTCCGCCGATGCCGCTTTTATGTTGAAGCTGGTCAATGATTTCTGCGGTTTGGATATTCACCCGGATGAGTTGGAGGCGATAGCGTCCACCATCGGAGCCGATTGCCCGTTCTTTATCCGTAACACGCCGGTATTCGCGACCGGCACGGGAAACCAATTCGAGCCCGTGGACTTGTCCTTGAAGGATTATTATCTATGCTTGGTAAAACCGGATGTAGCCGTCTCCACCCCCGAAGCCTATTCGATGGTAACACCCGCCGCGCCCGAGACCTCCTTGAAAGAGATCATCCGGCTACCGGTATCCGAATGGAAAGAGCGGATGGTGAACGATTTCGAGCGAAGCGTATTCCCGAGACATCCCGTGATCGAGCGGATCAAGGATACCTTATACGAGGGAGGCGCCTTATATGCCGCCATGTCCGGCTCCGGATCGTCCGTGTTCGGTTTGTTCGAAAAACCAACCCATTTCAAGGAACAATCCCTGTTCAGCGATTGTTTTCTATGGGAAGGACAATTATCATGAATCAAATAGAGACTTTTTTTGATACGATGGCGGAACGCTGGGACGCTGTCTGCGTACATGATCCGGGAAAGATCCGGACGATATTGGATCGTACCAACCTGCGGCAGAACGCCCGCATCCTCGATGTCGGTTGCGGCACGGGGATATTGGAAAGTTACCTGCTGCCGTACGAACCCCGCCAAATCGTAGCTATCGATATAGCGGGCCAAATGATCGAGAAAGCACGCATGAAATATCCGGATCATCCGCTCATCGAGTTCCTCCAAGAGGACGCTATGAGCTACGAGGGGAAAGGATTCGACTATATTATCCTATATAGCGCTTACCCGCATTTCATGCGGCCGGAACGGTTGATCGAGCATATGAGCGGCTTGCTCGCGCCCGGCGGTAAATTGGTTATCTGCCACAGCGAGAGCAAGGAAAAGATCAATACGCACCACCATCGGCACGCCGATCGATTATCGCTGCCCTTGCCCCCGGCCCGAGAGGTGGCGGCATTGATGGAGCCTTATCTTCTTCCGCTCGTCGTAGAGGATACCGAACAGCTTTACATCGTTTGCGGAAAACGTTTATCCTAAACTAATTATATATGGACAGAAAAACTAACTTAATTCCGGCATTGCTTCTTTCCGCCCTTTCGCTTTACGCCATGGAAGACGTGAAAGTAACGCAATTCCAGCACGCAGGCCCGTTCACGGTCAACAAGCCGATCCTAGCGGACAGCCTCAACGTAAATGGCAAGCCTTTCGAGGCGAAGAATCTATTAAAAGCGACCTTACCGTTCGAGCAAACGCTTGCGAACGCCACGGTACTCGACGCTGACACGGCAGGCGCAATCACCTTCGCTGCCCCGCGAAAAGGATATGCCCTGCATCTATTCTCTTTCTTCTTGAACAGCGACCGGTACGTAAAAGGCACGCTCGATATATCGGGTCCCGGGGCGTTCGAAGTATTCGTCAATGATAAACCGGTCGGAGCCTCCTCCGAGTTGGTGATGGAACCCCGCCGCTATCAAGTAGTCGTTAAATACCTGACAGCGGAAACAGACACTTGTCCTCCCAGCCTAAAGGCTACCTTCAAGAGCGAGGCGGAAGCGAAAGTCGTAGCTTCCTTGAACCCGGAGAAACGCTACACCCTTCTGAATATCCTAGAAGGAAAGGATTTCCAAGGCGTAAGTGTCTCCCCGAACGGAAAGTATGCCTTGGTAAAATACGTCAACCGGTTCCCGAAGAGCAAGAGCGAATCGTACGGGCAATTGATGGATGCCGCTACGGGACGGGTCTTATTGCAAGACGGAGGTTTCTTGACAACCGCCAAATGGATGCCTAAAAGCAATCGATTGTATTACACCCGCACCGGTCTGGACGGTACGGAGTTGGTAACCGTAGATCCGTCTACCTACCAACAAACGGTATTAGTCCCGAACCTTCCGAAAGGGCGGTTCGTATTCACCCCCGATGAGTCCACGCTTCTCTATACCGTAGAAGAGGAAGGTCCCAAGGAAGGGACGGACTTGATCCGTGTATTAGAGCCGGCAGACCGTATCCCGGGTTTCCGTGACCGCTCCTTTATCTGGCGGTATGACTTAAAAACAGGTTTGTACGAGCAACTTACTTTCGGGCATACGGACACTTATATCAATGATATCAGCGCTGATAGCCGCTATCTATTGTTCAGCACCAGCGACCGGGTGTACACCTCCTTGCCGCACTCCCGCAACTCCCTTTATAAATTGGATTTGCAGACCATGGCGATCGATACGATCTGGGAGAAAGCCCCGTACGTAAACCAAGCCGCCTTCTCGCCCGACGGTAAACAGTTATTGGTAGCTGGGGCAGGCGACGCTTTCGACGGGATCGGACGAAATATCAAGCAAGGACAGATCTCCAACTCGTACGACGGGCAGTTATTCCTATACGATCTGGCAAGCCGTAAAGCCTCCCCTCTCACCAAAGACTTCAATCCGAACGTGATCGATGCCGTATGGAACCGCTTCAACGGGCAAATCTATATCCTCTGCGAGGATGAGGATTATCAACGGATCTATACGTGCGACCCAGCAAACGGGAAGATCAAGCAAGTAGCCGCCTCCGAGGATATTATCATGTCGTATGCGTTGGCCGACAACGCTCCGGTTCTCTTCTATTACGGACAGAGCGCGTCCAACGCCAACCGCCTTTACGCTTACGACCTGAAAGGTGGAAAGAACCGCTTGGTGTATGATCTCTCGCAAGATAAATTAAAAGATATCGCCTTAGGCGAGGTACACGACTGGAACTTCAAGTCGGATGACGGTACGACGATCCAAGGTCGTTATTACCTACCGCCTCATTTCGATCCGAATAAGAAATATCCGATGATCGTTTATTACTATGGCGGTACTTCCCCGACGAACCGTGCGCTGGAGATGCGTTATTCCATGCATATGTACGCCGCCCTCGGATACGTGGTCTACACCTTAAACCCTAGCGGAACGACAGGTTTCGGACAGGAATTCGCCGCCCGCCACGTAAACGCATGGGGCCTGAAGACCGCCGATGAGATCATCCAAGGTACCAAGCTGTTCTGTAAGGAGCATTCGTTCGTGAACGAGAAGAAAATCGGTTGCATCGGTGCCAGCTACGGCGGATTCATGACACAATACCTACAAACCCGTACGGACATTTTCGCCGCCGCTATCAGCCATGCCGGTATTAGCGCGTTGAGTAGCTATTGGGGAGAAGGTTATTGGGGATATGGCTATTGCTCCGTAGCGAATGCCGGCACTTATCCTTGGAACGCCCCGGAGTTCTTTACCAAGCAAAGCCCGTTGTTCAACGCCGATAAGATCAAGACCCCGCTCCTGTTGCTTCACGGCAACGCCGATACGAACGTACCCATCGGGGAAAGTATCCAAATGTTCGCCGCCTTGAAGATACTAGGGAAAACCGTGGAATTCGTGCAGGTGGATGGCGAGAATCATGGTATCGTAGGCTATCAGAAACGTATAGGCTGGCAAAATACCATCTACGCATGGTTCGCTAAATGGCTGAAAGACGAGCCGGAATGGTGGAAAGCCTTATATCCGGATCGTACTTTATAAGAATATTTATTTGAACGAAAGCGTCTGTGTCTCCCGCAAGGGAATCGCAGGCGCTTTATTCGTTTGCTCAACCCCGGCTGTCATCCGGATCAGCTCCGTTTACGAACGGTAATTTTGATACAAAGATCCGTAATATGTATACATGCGCCTGAGATAAATCCGAATATCTTTGTAATGTTAAACAATAATGATATCCTTATGAAAACAAAAGCAATCGCACTCTTCCTGCTAGGCTTCATACCAGCCTTCGCACAAGATATCCCAACTTCTAAAACAGAACAAAATATGGACAGAATCGAACGCTGTAAAAAGAATTACACCGAGCTATTCGGAGGCGAGGCATTGACCGGACAAGGAACAGATCCGGAAATGATGGACATTCTCCAGAAATTCATCTTCGGGGAGGTATTCCGCACAGGAGATCTTGATAAAAAGACCCGGGAGCTTATCACTTGCACCGTATTAGCCACGATGCAAACCTTGCCCCAACTGAACGCCCACGCCAAAGCGGCGCTAAACGTAGGCGTCACTCCCATCGAGCTACGGGAGGCGATATATCTATGCGCTCCGTTCATCGGTTTTCCGAAGACATTGAATGCCTTAAATACCATCAACGAAGTCTTTAAGCAACAAGGCATCGCTTTGCCTCTGGAGAGACAAGCTACCGTTACGGAAGAAGATCGCCACGAGAAAGGACAAGCCATACAAAGCCGACTTTACGGCGAGGGAATCAAAGAGGCCATGAGGAACGTCCCGGGAAATATGGGTCCGGAAGTAGAGCGATTCCTCACCGAATTCTGCTTCGGAGATATCTATACTCGCAACGGGCTAGACCTGAAAACCCGGGAGTTACTGGCTTATTGCATACTAACGACCCTTGAAGCCGAAAGCCAACTACACTCGCATCTCGAAGGGAACTTACTGGCCGGCAATAGCAAGGAGACCTTAACGGCGGCGGTTATACAATGTCTTCCTTATATCGGCTTCCCTTCCGCTATCAAAGCGTTGAAAATCATTAAGGAATCCTCTCAGCCCGCCCCAAAGAAGAACTTAGTCCGCCTATCCAAGATCACGGTCGATCCCGCCCAGTTGGAGCGTTATAACGCCTTTCTGGAAGAAGAGATCGAGGCTTCCATGCGTCTAGAGCCGGGTGTTCTTACACTGTATGCCGTATCGGAGAAAGAACATCCAAATAAAGTAACCATCCTAGAGATTTACGCGGATCAAGACGCTTATAAAAGCCATATCCAAACGCCCCATTTCCAGAAATACAAACAAGGAACATTACAGATGGTGCAAGAGTTGGAGCTGGTAGATAGCACGCCCCTGATCCCCGGACTAAAGATAAAATAAAACAAGAATCCCCGCTTTCCGGCACGAAGCCATCTAAGCGGGGATTTCATATATCCGTGAAAATCTAAATGACTTGTTATTCGATCATTTGATATTCGGATTCAATTTATGCCATTCGGAAATAGCGGGAAGCACGCCCATAGCGATCACCTCGTCACGTAAAGCGCAAAGGTGCTTGTAGCTCTTCTCCAAGGCAGCCTCTTCTTCCGGTGTACCGTGCACCTCTTTCAACGCTACGCCGTCTTTCGTAATTGAGGTCTCCCAAGCCATCATGATATGATCGAACTTACCGTTTGATACATAAGCGCCAGCCGGCCAACGGAACGGTTTACCACCCATCGCAGCTGCGATCATCTCGATAGATACATATGACGGGCTTTGGAAGGAAGAACGGCCCCGCAAAGCGATAATGTTAGCGCCACCCTTCGTAACCTTGGTTTGTATCTCCGCCCATTGATCTTTCGTCAAGGCATCCGTACCGATAAGTTCCGTCAAAGGCTTGCCATCCACCTTAGCGGTAGAGGCGAAAACAGCCATTTGCTCGCCATGACCGCCATACGTACGACAATTCTCAACCTGATCCATAGAGATACCGAAATGTTTTGCCAACTCACTGCGTAAACGAGTTGAATCCAATGCGGCCAACGTCGTAACCTGAGAAGGTTTCAAGCCGGAATACAATAAGGTAATCAAACCGGTAATATCCGCCGGGTTAAAAATAACCACGATATGCTTTACGTCCGGGCAATAAGCCTTTACGTTCTTGCCGAACTCCTCGGCGATAGCGGCGTTTCCTTTTAGGAGATCCTCACGGGTCATACCTGCCTTTCTTGCGGCACCACCGGAGTTAACGATATATTTAGCGCCCGTCAAAGCCTCCTTGATGTCTGAGGTAAAAGTGATGTTTACACCCTCGAAACCACAATGGAATAATTCCTCGGCGACTCCCTCCAAACCCGGTGCGTAAGGGTCGTACAAACAAATGTTAGAAGTTAGTCCCATCATAATAGCGGTCTGTGCCATATTAGAACCGATCATACCTGCTGCGCCGACAATCGTCAGCTTCTCGTCTGTGAGTGTTTTCATAAGAAACCTTGTTTTTAAATGTTTATTTTTCTTTTCGACACAAAGATACGAGATTGAGAACTCTTGTCCTAATCATAAAAACGAATCCCCCATAAATAAAAGTTATGAATAGCGTCTCTATGATTATTCCAAGATTATCACGTACCTTTGTATTATGAAAACATTTAAACTAGACAATTGGTTGCCCACGACGAAGAAAGAAGTCGAGGCACGGGGATGGGATTACCTCGACGTGATCCTTTTCTCGGGAGACGCCTATGTGGATCACCCCTCTTTCGGGGCGGCCGTGATCGGTCGTGTATTGGAAGCGGAAGGATTACGGGTAGCGATCGTACCGCAACCGGATTGGCGGGGAGATTACCGGGATTTCAAGAAGCTGGGCGTTCCCCGGCTTTTCTTCGGTGTATCCGCCGGTGCCATGGATTCAATGATCAACCATTATACTGCCAATAAGCGATTACGCAGCGACGACGCCTATACGCCGGACCAACGTCCGGGAATGCGCCCGGATTATCCGAGCATTGTCTATACTAAAATACTGAAAGAATTGTATCCGGATGTCCCCGTCGTATTGGGTAGCATCGAGGCCTCATTACGCCGGCTTACGCATTACGATTATTGGCAAGATAAGCTATTACCGGGAATCCTTGCCAGTAGCCCGGCCGATTTATTGATTTACGGCATGGGCGAGAAGCCGATCAAGGAATTGGTGCGCCGCCTAAAGTCCGGCATTCCTTTCAACGAGATCAAGAACATCCGCCAAACGGTTTATCTGGCAGACAAAGAGGATGCGAAAGACGACGATATCGTGCTCTTCTCGCATGAGGAATGCCTAAAAGATAAATTGAAACAAGCGAAGAATTTCCGGCATATCGAAGAGGAATCCAACAAATACAATGCCTCACGTATCTTGCAAAAGGTAGGAAAGCAAGTGATTGTGGTGAATCCTCCCTTCCCTCCAATGACGGAAGCGGAGATAGATGCCTCCTACGACCTTCCCTACACCCGCTTGCCGCATCCCAAATATAAAGGGAAAGTGATACCGGCTTTCGAGATGATCAAGTTCTCGGTGAATATCCACCGGGGTTGTTTCGGAGGATGCGCGTTCTGTACCATATCGGCGCATCAAGGGAAGTTCATCGCCTCCCGAAGCAAGGAATCGATCTTGAAGGAAGTGAAAGCGATTACCGAAATGCCGGATTTCAAGGGATATCTAAGCGATTTGGGAGGCCCTTCCGCCAATATGTACCGTATGAAGGGGAAAGATGAGCGGATTTGCGCCAAATGCAAGAAACCGTCTTGCATCTCCCCCGTCGTTTGCAAGAACTTGAACGCGGACCATACGCCGCTACTGGATATCTACAAAGCGGTAGATAGACTTCCCGGGATCAAGAAGTCGTTTATCGGAAGCGGCGTACGCTATGACCTGTTATTGCACCGTTATGCGGATGAGTCTTTAAACAAGGCAGCTCAAACCTATACCGAGGAATTAATCGCCCGCCACGTATCCGGCCGTTTGAAAGTGGCCCCGGAGCATACGCAAGACGAGGTGTTGAAACAAATGCGTAAACCGTCTTTCTCGCAATTCGGACAGTTCAAGAAGATATTCGATAAGGTAAACCGGCAATACGGGTTGAACCAGCAACTCATCCCCTATTTCATTTCCAGCCATCCGGGATGTACCGAGGCGGATATGGCGGAGCTGGCGGTGATCACCAAGAGCTTGCATTTCCAGTTGGAGCAAGTACAAGACTTCACGCCTACGCCGATGACATTGGCTACGGAGATGTATTATACTGGATATCATCCTTATACGTTGGAGAAAGTATATACGGCCCGCTCAAAAGAACAGAAGTTGGCACAACGCCAGTTCTTCTTCTGGTATAAACCCGAGTCACGCCGTCAGATCATGCAAGTATTGCAAAAGATGGGACGAAAGGATTTGATTGAGAAATTATTCGGTCGGAATGGTGGTACGAATCCCGCTCCCAGAAAAAGAAGATAATAGACTTTTGAGATTAGCTGTATCGATGAATTACGAGAGTAATCGCATCGTATCACGGGAGTAGTCTTGATGGATAACGAGAGTAGTCTCGACAAGCGATGAGACTACTCTTGTTATTCCTTATGATTATTCTTTCATGGCGATCACCTCGATCTCTACCAAACCATTCTTCGGCAGTGTCTTAACGGCTACCGCTGAACGTGCGGGAAATGCGCCTTCGAATTGAGAGGCGTATACCTCGTTCATAACGGCGAAGTCGCCCATATCCGCTAAAAACACGGTTGTTTTTACGACATCATTGATGCTATAACCAGCCTCTGCCAAGATTGCGTGAACATTCTTGAACGCTTGGGCGGTTTGTTCCTTTACGGATCCCTCAACGAAAAGTCCCGTAGCAGGATCGATACCCAGCTGTCCGGAAGCGAACAGCATATTACCTACTTGCACCGCTTGGCTATACGGACCGATAGCGGCGGGAGCGTTTTTTGTAGCGATAACTTTCTTCATTTTCTTCTTTAGTTTATATACATATTATTATTGTTGCTCGTTCATACGTTGGCGAACCACTTCGTACACCAAAATAGAAGTGGCTACAGATACATTCAAGGAGCCGATCGTTCCGAATTGCGGAATCTTTACCATATTATCGCAGATGCGCAAGTTCTCCTGAGACACACCCGTATCTTCCGCTCCCATCACGATCGCTACCGGTCCTTCATACTTCACCGCCGTATAATTCTCCGCCGCTTTCTCGCTGGCGGCAAATACCTTCACCCCGCTTTGCTGCAAGAAACGGATCGCTTGGTTGATACTCTTCTCCTTACAAACCGGCAATACATGCAAGGCGCCGGCAGAGGTCTTGATCGCGTCGGCGTTCACCGAAACGCTTCCTTTTGCCGGAATCACGATCGCATCGACTCCCGCACACTCGCAGGTACGGGCAATAGCGCCGAAATTACGCACGTCCGTAACCCCATCCAGCAATACGATGAAAGGATCTTTTCCTTGCTCATACACAAAAGGAATGATATCTTCCAAGCTCTGGTAGGTAACCGCCGACATAAAAGCGATCACCCCCTGATGATTCTTTCGAGTCAAACGATCCAAGCGTTCAGCCGGAACACGTTGTACCGGTATCTCACGGCCTCTCAGTACCTCAAATAACTCTTTGGATAGATCCCCTTGTAAATCCCTTTTCACAAGGATCTTATCTACCTCCTTATCAGCCTGTATAGCCTCAATCACGGCACGAATGCCGAACACCATCTCGTTTTCTTTCATACTTTATATAACGCAAAACTATTAATTTCACAAATGTAGGGATAAATAATCAATTCTTCAAACCTTCAGCCTTCGCATAACATTCCCGGCATAAAGGCTCGTATTCGGATTGTTCCCCTAAGAAGACCCGTTTATCATTTCCCACGATACGATGGGATACGTAAGCCAAACGTCCGCATTTCACGCAGATGGCATGCACTTTCGTCACCTCATCAGCGATAGCGCATAGCTCCGGCATAGGACCGAAAGGAACTCCCTTATAGTCCATGTCCAACCCAGCCACGATCACCCGGATACCGTTAGCGGCCAATTGATTGCATACGTTTACCAATCCCTCGTCGAAAAACTGGGCCTCGTCTATCCCCACCACATCGATCTCGGAAGTGAACAATAGGATACTGGAGGAAGAATCCACCGGAGTAGAAGGAATCGAATTACTATCGTGCGAGACCACGTTATCCTGCGAATAGCGGGTATCGATCGCAGGCTTGAAAATCTCCACCCGCTGCTTGGCGAATTTAGCCCGCTTCAAACGGCGGATAAGCTCCTCCGTCTTACCGGAAAACATGGAACCGCAAATCACCTCGATCCGCCCTTGTCCCGGATACTGGAATATATGTTCTTCTGAAGGCAATGTCATTACTTTCTCCTTTTTTGCCGGCAAAAGTACATAAAAAAGCGGAACCGCGGAAGCTTACTCACCGTATCACCGGTTCTAATTGTCACTGCACAGGCGTTGCAGTGGGCATTGCCTATAGTGATACACGGTGTAAGGCTTCCATCGTCCGCCTCGTTATAAATTAAGGTTGGGCCGGTCTATTTTCCAGTTGAGCGACGGTATCTTCCGGTTCAGTAAAAATCCGCCTTATTCCTTCACCCATTGCCTCTATTTTTGCCCGGTAATAAATAACTAGGTATATCTTATGAGAAGAATTTCATATATCCTGCTTCTGGGCATCCTTTTATCGGCATGCCAAAAGAACACAAAGTCCAAAGGCACGAACTTACCTGTCGAGGTGATCTCTCCAATAAAAAAGACAGAGACCGGCAGAAGTCGTGAATACACCTTTCTATCAAGACCCTATAATGAGACAGTCCTCTCTTTCCGCATCAATGGCCCCGTCTTGAATTTCGACTTACGGCCCGGACAAGCGTTCTCCAAAGGCAGCACAATCCTCTCGATCGATAACCGTGACTTCTTGATTCGCAAGCAGCAAACAGAGGCGCTCTACTCGCAAACCAACCAAGAGTATAAACGGATCGAGGCCCTTTACAAAAAGAATAACATCTCCGGAAGTAACTACGAAAGAGCGAAAGCGGATTTCCTTGTCGCCAAATCCAATTACGAGACCGCCGTCAACGCCTTAAGCGACACCCATCTGTCCGCCCCTTACGACGGATATATCCAAAATATCCATATCGAACCTTTCCAAGACGTGAAAGCGACCGAGCCGATCCTTACCTTCATAGAACTGGACAGGCTCAAGATCGAGACCTATATACCAGAGGAAGTCGCCTTACACTTATATGATAAAGAAAAACAGAAGCTATGTCAAATAGAAATCCATTTCGATACGGCTCCCGAACGGACAATCACCCCTTCCGATTTATATGTGTCTAAAAGTACGACAAACAATAACCTCTCTTATCTGCTGACCGCCATTGTCCCAAATCCAGATATGGAATGGCTGGGTGGAATGAGTGGAATCCTCTCGATCGACCTACCCAAAGAAGAGCGGTCTCAAAATCTATGGCTTCCCTTAACGGCTATCTGTCACCGCCCCCAAAAAGGAGATTATGTATGGGTGGTTAAAGGAGACAAGGTTAACTCCGTTCCCGTCAAACTCGGTGAGCAAAGAAATAACCAGATAGAGATCGTGGAAGGAATCACGGAAAATGACCTTGTCGTATTGACAAGGCAACGTTTCCTTTCCGAAAATAGTACCGTAACCATCCAAAAATAAGTAAGATGCAAAAATTCATCAAATATTTCCTGAAAAACAAAGCGGTTACATGGCTCCTGCTAGTCCTGATCTTGGCAGGGGGGCTGTTCTCTTACGCAAAGATGGGAAAACTGGAAGATGCCCCGTTTACGATCAAGCAAGCCTTGGTACTTACCCCTTATCCCGGCGCCTCCCCCTCGGAAGTTCAGTCCCAAGTGACGGATGTGCTGGAAGAAGCCATTCAATCCTTAGGCGAGTTATACTATCTGAAGACAGAGAACCGGGCTGGACTTTCCAAGATCACGGTCTACGTGAAAAAGGAAATCCGGGCCGACGAGATGCAGCAGTTATGGGATAAACTACGCCGAAAGGTAAACGACGTACAAGGCAAATTACCTTCCGGAGCGGGAACCTCCATCGTCAATGATGATTTTGGCGATGTATTGGGTGTTTTCTACGGATTGACCGGAGAATCTTATACCTACCGGGAACTGGAGGATCAAGCCAAACTGATCAAAGATGATTTACTGAAAGTAAAAGACGTGGCAAAGGTAGAGATCTACGGCATACAAACTCCCGTAATCGATATCCGGATAAACCCCACGATCTTATCCAATCGGGGTATTACGACAGCTGATATCAAACGGGCGTTCGACGGACAGAATAAAATGGTAGACGCCGGGAGTATTCGCAACGGGGAGACTCGCATACGTATCGAATCCACCGGTAATTTTTACTCATTGGATGATATCCGTAACCTTACGATCGTATCTCATTCCGGCGAACATTTCCGGCTAGGCGATATCGCCCGTATTGAGGAGAGTTACCAGACTCCGCCCCAAAACTTCATGCGCATCAATAACAAGCAAGCGGTCGGTATCGCTATCTCTACCGTACCGACCGGGAACGTGGTCGATATGGCCAAGGCCGTGAAAAAGCGTATTCAATCATTTTCGGAGACCATGCCCAAGGGTTTTGAGCTCACCTCCATATACGACCAAGGATATGAGTCCGCCGTGGCCAACCAAGGATTTATCTTGAACTTGATCATCTCCGTCGTGACCGTAGTAGCGATCTTATTGTTCTTTATCGGTTTCAAAAACGGCCTTTTGATCGGTAGCGGATTGGTTTTCTCTATCTTCGCCACTTTAATTGTCATGTTCGCCAACGGGATCGCTTTGCAACGAATGTCTCTTGCCGCTATCATCATTGCGATGGGTATGTTGGTAGATAACGCCATCGTAGTATCGGACTCTGCCTTGGTAAATATGCAACGAGGCATGCGCAAACGTATCGCAATCATGAGGGCTTGCTCATCCACCGCCCTGCCTCTACTGGCGGCTACGGCTATCGCGATCCTCACGTTCTTGCCCATTTATTATTCACCGCATATCACGGGCGAATTACTTTCATCCTTAGTGATCGTGATCGGAGTATCCTTGATGTTCAGCTGGGTGTTTGCGCTTACGCAAACACCATTCTTCATCCAAGAGTTTGTACGGCGCCCCAGACCGGACGAGTTAACAGGGGTATTATTCTCTGGAAAATACTATGATTATTTTCGGTCTTCCCTACGCCTTGTCATCAAATACCGATACGCTACAGTAGGTATCTTATCCGTTCTATTGGTTATCTCCGCATGGAGTTTCCAGTTTATCCCGAAAGTGTTCGTGCCCTCGCTCGATAAGCAGTATTTCACTTTAGATATGTGGCTACCGGAAGGTACAGCCATCGAGGAAACCGATCGATACGCTACCGATATGGTCGAATCCATCCAAGAATATTCGCAGACGGAAATGGTTTCGACTTATATCGGACGGACACCGCCCCGTTATTATCTATCGAACGTTAGCTTCGGTCCCCAACCAAACTATGCCCAATTATTGGTAAAATGCAAGACATCCGGAGAGGCCCGGGAATTGCATGCCTTGCTACAAGACTCAATTCGCTTAAAATATCCGGAACCGCTCATCAAGGTGAACAAGTTTGAGTTAAGCCCGCTTACGGAAGCCTTGATAGAAGCCCGTTTCCTCGGACCGGACCCGGCGGTATTGGACTCTTTGACCGGAGTAGCTATCGACATTATGCGAAGGAACCCGAAAGTAACCGATGCCCGGAATGAATGGGGTAATATGACCTATATGATACGCCCGGTATATGATCCGGTAAAAGCCGGTTTCTTAGGTATCACCAAGGCTAATTTGATGGAATCCGTCAAATCCATCGAGGAAGGTACGGTTATCGGGATTTACCGGGATGAGGAAAAGAAAGTCCCGGTCTTATTGAAATCGGAGAAGAGCGGAATCGACGATCCCCGTTCATTAGGTGATTTCTCGGTGTGGAACGGAGAGAAATCCGCACCCTTGTCACAAGTAACCCGACAGGTAACCTCCGCATGGGAATATCCGCAGATCAAGACCTACAACCGGCAATTGTCTATGGCAGCGATGTGTGGCGTGAAAAACGGTTACACCATGTCTGAGGTACACGGTGAGATTCGGGAAGAGATCGAGAAAATGAACCTGCCCCAAGGATATAGCTTCTTCTGGGATTCACAATATAAAGACCAGACAGAGGGATTGCAAGCCCTTGTCAAATTCTTCCCGCTGGCTTTCTTGATGTTGGTTGTTATATTGGTCGCTTTATTCTCCAATTTCCGTCAACCGATAATCATCCTTTGCGTGCTCCCTCTCTCCTTAATCGGGGTAGCGATCGGTATGTTACTTACCGGGTTCGATTTCGGCTTTTTCCCGATCGCCGGATGGTTGGGGCTCTTGGGTATGATTATCAAAAACGTAATCGTATTATTAGACGAGATTAACACGCAACGTCGTAACGGTATCTCTCCATACGACTCGATCATAGAGGCAACCATCTCAAGGACTCGCCCGGTCTTGATGGCGGCTACCACGACTATTTTAGGAATGGTGCCTTTACTTTTCGACGTAGCGTTCGGTGGAATGGCGGCGACTATTATCTTCGGACTCACCTTCGCCACCTTACTTACGTTATTCGTAACCCCGACGTTATACGCATTGTTTTACCGGATTCATTCACCTCACAAATAAACGATAAAAATGGACAAAGTATATATTATCAGCGGTCTCTTATCCTTCCTATCCTTCCCGTTAATCGCACAAAACAGCGATTATCAAGCGCAATATAGGGAAAAAGTCTTGGAATACAACCAAGACTTGAAAGCAGCGGGATACAACGAGGCCATGAAACAGGAAATGATCAAATCGGCCCGTGCGGATTTCAAACCGAAACTCTCGGCGGAAGGTAATTTCAATTATACCGGTAATCCGCTAGAATTATCGATTGATTTGCCATCTATGAATTCCCCCCTTTATTTTCAAGGTAAAGATCTGAAATATGGGGCGACTCTCTCCCTCTCGCAACCGATTTATACCGGAGGCGGCATTCGTGCCAACTACCAAAAAGCACGACAAGAAAAAGAGTTGGCATCCAATGAATCCGATCGTATAAAAAGCAATACCCTACACGACGCCGATATCTACTATTGGAATGCGGTAGCCCAGCACGAGCTGGTTTTCGTGGCACAGGCATTTCGTACATCCATACAGCAACTGGTGGACGTCGTACGCCACCGGGTAGAAGTCGAATACATCGATCGAAACGATCTTCTTATGGCGGAGGTAAAGCTAAACGATGCAGATTTCCAGTTATTGCAAACTCGTGATAACGCCGAGATCGCACGTTTGGCCCTTAATTCTTTCGCTGGTGTAAACCCGAGCGATACCTTGCCGATCGATCATTCCGTAATCGCCCTCAAACAATTTATCCCTTTATCGGATGAGATAGATAACGCGATAACCAGCAGGCCGGAATACCGGATCGCCAAAAACAAGATCGAGTTACAGGAATCATCCCGGAAAATAGCGGATGCCCATTTCTTACCCCAATTCCATATTGGAGTAGATGGAAGTTATTCCTCACCGGGCTATAACTTCAAATCCGACCTAGATCCGAACTATGCGATCTACGCCAAGCTCAGTATCCCGCTCTTCGAATGGGGAAAACGTAAGAGTACCCGCAACGCTTCCTCGTACGCCATCAATATGGCTCAACAGAATCTCAGCAAGACGCAAGATAAGATCCGGCTGGAAATACAAACCGCCCATTACAACTATAAACAAGCTATCGATAAAGTCGAACTAACCGAGAGCTCATTATCAAAAGCATCCGAAAGTGAGCAAATGGCCATGGAGCGTTATAAGGAGGGGAATGTTTCCATCGTCGAGGTTATCAACGCTCAATTATATCATCAGCAAGCTCAGGTTAATTATATACAATCCAAACTAAACGCACAGATGGCGAAGACGGATTTCGAACGGGCAATTTATTATCTTCGCGAAAAAGAATAGGTCATGAAAGAAATATCATACGGGAAATCGGCATGTATCCTTTTGTTTTCGGCATTAGGGGTCTTTTCCTATTTCTTGCTGTTATATCATACGGAGCTACAAGAGCGCATCCCCGATATAAAGATCTCATTGATCGCTTTGTCCATCACGATAGCGGTATTCAACTTGTTCGGTTTCAGTTTACTGGTCAGCAGCCATTGGATGGCTACCAACTATCCATTATATTATATCGATAAAAGCCGGATGTTATGGCATTATCTGCTGGTAGCGATCCTATTGCTACTTATGAATTGTACCCTGTTTATCTCGTTGAAATGGATCACAAGCATTGGCGATCCTTTCGTGATCCGGGCAAAAGGGGCCGGTTTGGTAATAGCCGTCTGGTTCGTGGAGATGATCATTTTCAGCCTTCTCTTGATTAATTATTCGATGCGTTATACATTGAATTTATATAAGGAGAAACAAAGATTGGAAGCAGAATCTATACAAGCTAAATATACCGCTCTCCAAAGCCAGCTAAATCCTCATTTCCTATTCAATAGCTTGAATACATTGATAGCAGAGATAGAGTATGATCCGGCTACGGCGGTCAAGTTTACGCAGCATCTATCCGAGGTATACCGTTACGTGCTCCGCCAGCAACAGTGCCAGATCGTCTCTTTAAAAGAGGAGCTTGATTTTCTGGATTCCTATATATTCCTCCATCAAGTCCGGCTGGGAGATTGTTTGTCGTTGGAACGCGATCTTCCCGACAACGTCATTGACCATCAATTGCCCCCTCTGACACTGCAACTACTAGCCGAGAATGTCGTGAAACATAATTATATCGACGATTTTAACCCGATGACCATACGGGTATATACTGAAAGGAACAGTCGATATCTATGCGTCAGCAATACATTACGGCCTAAAAAAGTCTCAAACGCATCCGGTAAAGGATTAAAGAATTTGTCGGAGCGTTATCAATTACTATGTAAGCAGGATATCCAGATCCGAAAAAATGATCACCAATTCACCGTATCAATCCCACTTATTTATGAATAATATCCAAGTAGCCATTATCGAAGATGAGAAACCGGCCGCCCGGTTACTGGAAGGTATGATAAAGAAATTACGCCCGCAATGGGATATCATCAAGATACCCGGAAGCATCGAATCATCCGTGGCTTGGTTCGCTTCCCATCCGCATCCGGATATCGTTTTTCTGGATATCCAGTTGTCGGATGGAAATTCTTTTTTATTTATAGAACAGGCTTGTCCTACAAGTCTCATTATCTTTACGACCGCTTACGATGAATATGCAGTCCGGGCCTTTACGGTAAACAGTATTGATTATCTACTCAAACCGATACGACAAGAGAGATTGGAGGAAGCCATCCAAAAATTCGAGCATGTCACGTCTAAGTACAACCAGAAGCTCTTAGAGCAAAATGATTTATTGGAAGTACTCCATTCCCTCACGTATCCCGGCAAGAAATACAGGACCCGTTTCCTTATTTCCGGCAACGAGAAACTGATCACTTTACAGGTGGAGGATATCGCCCACTTTTATTCATTAAACAAGATCACCTTCGCTGTCACACGCCAAAACAAGGAGTACATAATCGATTTCCCGCTGGATAAACTCATGGAACAATTAGATCCCGATAAATTTTTCCGGACGAACCGGCAGACGATCATAAATATCGAATCCATCGTGAAAATAGAGCCCTATTTTCAGAATAAGGTCATTGTCCACATAAAGCCGGAACATAAAGAGAAAATATTGGTCAGCAAAGAAAAATGGGCCTCTTTCAAGCTATGGTTGAATTATTAGACCTTTCGCCCATTGCTATAATACCGTTCTTTTCTATCGTCCCGATCCTTCTTATTCTTTTTAGGTTTGGGCTTATCCGGTTTCGCTGGTTTCCGATAGTCATGACGATGGTTGTCACGATCCCAATGTCTATCTGAGTCATGCCGGTCGTCTCTCCAATGATTGTCATGGTGAATGGTACCCCAGCGGTAATTCCAATAGTTATCCTCATATCGACGGCAGTCATGGGACGGGCGGCGATCCGGATATCTCGGATTCGCATACCATCCCCGATAATCATGGATACGTTGCGGATGCTCCCTTACAAAACGGACATATAGATTGAACTGGGCTGGAGTCAATATACGTTGGATCTTACGATCCCTTTCCATGCGCAAATCGTAAATACGACGAGCTGCCCGGTCCCAATACCGATAGTCACGGCGGGCCTCCTTCTCTATTTTCTGTCCGTACTTATGGATGATCTTATGGTATTCCGCTGCTTGGCGAGCGGGCAAATGCATCGCTTGCTCCATCCAAAGACAATTTTGACAATGCGGTTCATTCCACCCAAAACTGATCCAAAACTGGCTGTAAGCGGGTAAACTGCACAATATAGCCAACACACATAGTAAGCTGAATCGTTTCATGTCTTTTCAATTTTAAGTTAATAATAAAGCGAATCGTTTGTTCTTTTATCTAAGACTGCCCTACTTCAGAAAGGTTTAATCCTTGATACCCAACAAATCTTTCGCATTGGCAAGAGAAGCCTCTGTCAACGAGGCTCCGCTCAACATACGGGCCACCTCGTTCACACGTTCCTCCCCCTCTAATTGCTTGATACGGGTCAGCGTACGGTCTTTGGTATCCTTCTTATAAACAAAATAATGAGCTTGCCCCTTCGCCGCTATCTGAGGTAAGTGAGTGATAGCGAAAACTTGCATCTTTGTTCCGAGTTCTTGCATGATATCCCCCATTTTATCGGCGATATCACCCGATACCCCCGTATCTACCTCATCAAAGATAATAGTAGGTAAAGCGGTGAACCCGGCAATCATAGCCTTAATGCAGAGCATCAACCGGGAGATCTCACCTCCGGAAGCGGTTTGGGCTACCGGCTGCAATTCCGCACTCTTATTGGCGGAGAACATAAATCGGATATCGTCCATTCCATCGCTCTCCGGCTCTTTGCGAGGAAGGATGTCCACACGGAAACGGGTATTCGGCATCCCCAACGGAATAATCATCTTGACCAATTGCGAGGCCATCGCCGTGGAAGCGACTTTACGCTGCTCGCTAAGCACGGAGGCCTGTTGAAGCAACTCTTTATACGAGGCATCCAATTGACTCTCTAACAAACCGATTTGCTCATCGAAAGAATCGATCGCACGCAATTGCTCTTGGTATTGATCCCGTATAGCGATCAATTCATCCACGGTGGAGACACGGTGTTTTTGCTGGAGCGTATAAAGGGTATTCAAGCGTTCATTCACCCATTCCAATCGTTCTGGGTTGAACTCTACATCTTCCTTTAAAACGTCTGTCTCGGAAGCCAGATCATTCAAGTCGATATAAGCCGAGCGGATTCGCTCGGAGATTTCCTTGGCTTTCGGGAAATATCTTTCTAAGGAATCCACGGTGGAAAGGGCTTCCTTGAGTATTTGGATGGCTCCTTGCTCCTCGCCGTCCAAGAGTTCGGTTACCTTATATAAAGAGCTTTTGATCTCCTCCGCATGCGAGAGAGTTTCTTGCTCTTGCTCCAACTCATCCTGCTCATCCGGTTGAAGGTTGGCTTCGTCCAATTGTTCCAATTGAAAACGGATATAGTCCTCCTCCTGCTTGCTTTGAGCCGCTTTGTCCCTCAAATCTTTCAGTTCCCTTCGCAACGCCTGATAACGAGTAAATTCCTTCTTATAAAGAATGAGCAAGATCTCATTTTCGGCCATTACATCGATCACTTTCAGCTGGAAACGGTTGTCGCCCAACAATAGGTTCTGATGCTGCGAATGGATATCAATCAAGCGGCTTCCCAACTCTTTTAAGATCGTAAGGGAAACCGGAGAATCATTGACGAAGGCACGGGATTTGCCGGAGGCATAAAGTTCCCGACGCAAGATACAGCTATCCGCGTCGTACTCAAGGTCGTTACTTAGGAAGAAAGGCTCCAACTGATATTTTGAGACATCAAATACGGCCTCGATCACACATTTATCCGAACCTTTCTTTATACTCTTGCCATCCGCACGCTGTCCCAGCACCAAAGACAAGGCTCCTAATATAATTGATTTTCCCGCTCCGGTCTCACCCGTTATCACCGAGAAGCCTTTATCAAAGCGGATATCCAAATTGTCTATCAAGACAAAGTTCTGTATAAATAAGGATTTCAACATAACTATTTTACCTTACTGGTTTTTGAAGCTCTTCCAAGCGAGTGGATTGTGCCGGATAGATCTCGAACAGCATCTTATAGCCCTCTTGCCGCTCTTGTGTGGTCGCTTTCGAATAAATTGCGATAATCTCATCTAATTTAGCGTCGGCGAACATTTGTAGAAGCACAGAGGTAGGCCGGGCTTTCTTTACTTCCTGCAAGGCGGGAAGCGCACTAATGATCGTCGTACGTCCACGATCCGGATTTGCTGCCATTTCATCGAGTCCTTTCCGGTGATACGTGTACCACATTTCCCGGAAAGCGTCGGATGCGTTATCTTGCAAAGCCGTCGCTACGGCATGGCGGTTCTGGTTGCTATCAAAAGCTTTCCAGCCCGTCCACGACATCTCAGACTGGGCCATGTTCACGATTTGCTGGGCTTGTTGTATATAGGTAGTTCCACCTTTCGGAGCGAAACTATCGAAATCAAGCCCCAAGATCACATAGACGTAAAACACGATAGTGGCCGTAAGATTGCTGGTCAGCGTATTTGAGTTATAGTCCAACGGCTCGCCCTCCGTATACTCAAAATCCAACTGTTGATCCCTGAAATTCAGAAGAGTAGTTGTATAACTGGAATTATAGACCGGACGGCGGGCTTGTATCTGGATCTCGCTCTTGAAGTTCGTCTCATCCAATTCATTCACGATAATCGTCATCGTACAATCGATCTTCTCATTGACGGCAAACGTGGCATCCGTCCATTTCCGGTTATTCACGAACTCAGTCAAGGAGTTCTGTAAGGTCGTGAAGATTTGCTTGTTAGCGGTCGCAATTTTGTCTCCGTTCACCGTGATACGGGCGTTCAACTCTTGCGCCTTCCCACAAAAAGGAGCGGCGCAAAGCATGAATAGATAAAACAGTCTTCTTACTTTTCTCATTTCAATAATGTTACCAACTTATTTACGATATCACAGGCTACCTCCCGCTTCGTTTTGAGCGGATAGCTCGTTACTCCTCCGGCATTGTCGATAATCGTGATCTTATTGGTATCGCAACGGAAACCGGCACCTTGGTCTCGTAAAGAATTCAAGACGATGAAATCGAGATTCTTCCTCTTCAGTTTACCTTCGGCATGAGTAGCCTCGTCGTTCGTCTCCAAGGCGAACCCCACCATGACCTGTCCTTCCCGCTTGATCGCACCCAAAGAGGCGGCGATATCCGGGTTCGGAACCAAATGAAGCGTCATCTCTCTCTCCGTTTCCCGTTTGATCTTCTGCTCGGAAGCATTCTCCGGACGGTAATCGGCGACAGCGGCACATAATATGGCAGCATCGCTACTCGGGAATGCGGTCATCGCCGCTTGGTACATTTCCCCGGCAGACTCAACATCGATTCGTTTAATAGCTGGATGATGTGTTTTTAAAGAGACTGGGCCAGCGACCAAGGTCACCTCCGCCCCTCTCTCCGCACAAGCTTCCGCTAAAGCGAACCCCATCTTACCGGAAGAGTAATTACCTATAAAACGTACGGGATCTATCTTTTCATATGTCGGACCTGCTGTTATTAAGATCTTTTTTTTTTCAAGATCTTTTTGAGCGGAAAAGAAGTCTTCCAAAACCTCGATAATCTTATCGGGTTCTTCCATCCGGCCTTTACCAACCAAATGGCTCGCCAATTCCCCCTCGGCAGGTTCGATAATCCGGTTACCGAATGAACGCAAGCGCTCCAGATTCTGTTGGGTACTCGGATGAGCGAACATATCCAAATCCATGGCCGGAGCCACGAATACAGGGGCTTTACAAGAAAGATAAGTAGTTATCAGCATATTATCGGCGATTCCGTTCGCCATCTTACCGATCGTGGAAGCGGTAGCCGGAGCAATCAACATGGCATCCGCCCAAAGCCCCAGATCCACATGACTATTCCATGTACCATCCCTATTGGAAAAAAACTCGCTGATTACAGGGTGGCTACTCAACGTCGATAACGTAAGCGGAGTGATAAACTCTTTTCCCGCCGGCGTGATAACCACTTGTACCTCGGCTCCTTTTTTCACCAATCCCCGGATGATATAAGCGGCTTTGTATGCGGCTATACTCCCCGTAATCCCTAATATAATATGTTTATCTTTCAATATCATATATCGAATCAATTTATCTTTGCCAGTAGAGACGTAGCACGTTGCGTCTCTACAACCTCAACAAAAGAATCTCTTTGGCTACTTTTGAGTTTATATTGCCATATTCGCCAAGTTTCCATCCCATTCGATCGATAGGTTCCACCAAAGCATCCAAGTCGGACTCCTTGATCCCATAGTCGGAAAGACGGGTCTTTAATCCCATGAAATGGAAAAAATCTTCCGTAGCCTCTATTGACTTTTGCGCCTTTTCATCGGCAGATCCTTCGGTAATACCAAATATGACCTCTCCCATCCGGATCAGTTTCGCCGCTTTCTCCTTACGCATATAGGTCATGACACCCGGCAAGATAACCGCCAAAGTCTGGGCATGATCCAAGCCGAACTGCGCCGTCAATGCATATCCCATACGGTGTGAGGACCAGTCTTGGGGTACTCCTTGGCCGATCCAACAGTTCAAGGCATTCGTAGCCGCCCACATCAAATTAGCACGAATATCATAATCATTCGGATTTTGCAAGACCTTGCGGCCTTCTTCCACAATTGTCTTCATCAATCCCTCGGCAAAATAATCTTGAACCTTAGCGTTCACCGGATAAGTCAGGTATTGCTCGACCACATGGATAAACGAGTCAACGACACCGTTAGCCACCTGTCGCTCAGGTAAAGAATAAGTTACCTGCGGATCTAAGATAGCGAACTTAGGGAACACCAACGGAGACATGAAATTTAATTTCTCATGGACAGATTCCCGGGAAATTACCGCCCGTTCATTCATTTCCGAACCGGTAGCGGCCAAAGTCAGCACTACTCCTAAAGGAAGCGCTTTCTTTATCACGCCACCTTTCGACAAGATATCCCAAGGATCTCCCTCGAAAAACGTAGCCGAAGCGATAAATTTCGTAGCGTCGATCACTGATCCGCCGCCTACCGCCAGCAAGAAATCGATATTCTCCCCCTTCACCAACTCAACAGCCTTCATACAAGTCTCATAACGGGGATTCGCCTCAATACCACCAAACTCATAGGTATGGAAGTCTTTCAAAGCTGCCGTCACCTGCTCATAAATGCCATTTTTCTTAATGCTACCGCCACCGTATACCACCAGAACCTTACTTCCTTCTGGAAGTAACGCAGACAAACGGGCAATACTTCCTTTGCCGAACACAACCTTTACAGGATTGCAAAACTCAAAATTATTCATCGCCTTATTTTGAATTAAAGTCTCTCAAACGGATCTCTGTCAACATTTTCTTCGTATTCAACGGGAAATCGCCATTCATGATCCAAGAATAATAACCCGGATCCGACTTCAAGATCTCCGTTACCAAACGGCCTTTATACTTACCGAAGTTAATAACCTCCTCGCCTTTATCGTTGTAAACCATACGTCCGGCGAAATCCACATTATTCGAGTAGCAGGAATATTGGGAAAGGAAAGCAACGTCATTCTTCAAATCCGGATAGCGATCCAGCTGCGCTTTCAACACCTCATATGTAGCCAACGTATCAGCCTCAGCCGTATGAGCGTTCTCCAAGCTTTTATTGCAATAGAATTTATAAGCGGCAGATAACGTACGTTGCTCCATCTTATGGAAAATCGTCTGTACATCGATAAATTTGCGCCGGTTCAAATCGATATCCACACCCGCACGCAGAAACTCCTCGGCAAGCATGGGTATATCAAAACGGTTGGAATTATATCCGGCCAAATCACAACCCTCGATCTGGGTTGCCAAAGATTTAGCGATCTCCTTAAAGGTCGGACAATCTTTTACATCTTCATCGGTTATGCCATGAATAGCGGTAGATTCGGGGGGAATAGGCATACCGGGATTTATCCGGCGTGTCTTCGTTTCTTCTTTCCCATTTGGGAAGACCTTCACGTAGGAAATCTCTACGATACGGTCCTTTACGATATTTATACCCGTGGTCTCTAAATCAAAAAAGACCAGCGGGTTCCTTAAGTTTAACTGCATTATTTATTTATTAGTCATTCAACATCATCGGCATCAGCAACATGAGCAAGTCCTCGTCCTCATCATTCTCAGAAGGAACGATCAAGCCGGCACGTGAAGGGTCCGCTAATTCTAATACAACCTCTTCCGAGCTGATATTTCCAAGGATCTCGATCAGATATGTAGCCTTAAAACCGATGCTTAACTCCGTCCCGTCAAACTGACAAACAATACGCTCTTCCGCAGAAGTGGAGAAATCGATATCTTGGGCGGAAACCGTAATCAAGCTATCCTTCAAGTGCAACTTCACCAAGCTGCTCGCCGGATTAGAAAAGACAGAAACACGCTTTAAAGCATTCAAGAAAGAGATACGATCGATCGTTACCTTAAACGGGTTTTCTTGAGGAATCACACTATTATAGTTCGGGTAACGCCCCTCGATCAAACGACAAACCATCTCGAAGTTCGTGCAAGTAATATACGCATTGTTATCATCAAACTTAATCAATACTTGCTCCGACTCCTTCGCCAACAAATTCTTCAATAAATTAGCCGGCTTCTTCGGCAAAATGAAAGAAGCCCGTTCCGGGGATTTCACCGCCAAGTTACGCAAGCGAACCAATTTATGTCCGTCTGATGCCACGAACGTCAAATCATCCGTATGGATATCGAAATAGACACCATTCATTACAGGGCGAAGCTCATCATCGGCTGTGGCGAACAAGGAACGACTGATGCCGTTTAACAGCATCTGGGCATCCATCGAGATAGAGATAGCGTTATCATTCAACGGCTTCTGCTGCGGATATGTGTCCCCTTTCTGACCGATAAAATTATACTTTCCATTCTGGAAATGAATGAAAATCTCCAAATTCTCATCATTGATATCAAAAGTAAGCGGTTGTTCGGGAAGCTCTTTCAGCGGATCGAGCAATATCTTGGCGGAAACCGCAAAGAGTCCGGCACCTTGGGCATTCATGACGTCTACGGAAGTCACCAACCGGGTCTCGGCATCGGAAGCTGTCACCGTAAGCGTATTTCCTTCTAGGTTAAAAAGGAAGCTGTCCAGAATCGGTAAAGAGTTCTTGGAAGCGATAACCTTGCTTATAGACTGTAAACGTGATAATAGCGCAGTGCTGGATACATCGAATCTCATAGCTTTAATTATTTTATCTTGTTATATTATTATTTCATACAAACTACCATTTGGATGGGAAGAGACGGGGCATGCCCTGTCTCTACAAATTAACCCAACAAAATTAAGAAAATATTTTGTTTGTAACCAACTATACTTTCAAAAGTTTAGGGCATAAAAAAAGCTCCCCTCCGCTTTATCGGAGAGAAGCCTCTTATATTCTTTTAATTCGCTAATTTATTATTTAGCGAAATAATCTTTTACTGCTTCGTTAGGGATCATTTCTTCTTGGAAGATGTATGCACCTGTTTTCGGAGACTTAACCATTTTAATCACTTTGGAATAAGTACGACCGTCACCTTTCTTAAATGTTGCAACTGCTTTTTTTGCCATCGTTTAAAATCTCCTATTACTTAATTTCTTTGTGTAACGTCATCTTCTTCAAAACCGGATTGTATTTCATCAATTCCAATCTCTGAGTAGTATTCTTTCTATTCTTCGTAGTGATATAGCGAGACATACCCGGCATTCCACTTTCCTTGTGCTCTGTACACTCAAGGATTACCTGTACTCTATTTCCTTTTGCTTTTTTTGCCATTTTCTATATCCTCCACAAATTATGCGTTCAAATAACCTTTTTCAGCCGCCATCTTGATAGCCGCATCCAAACCTAACTTATTGATTGTACGTAAGCCAGCCGCAGATATATTCAAGCTAACCCAGCAATCCTGCTCTACCCAGTAGAACTTCTTCGTAAACAGGTTGACATTGAACTTACGTTTCGTTCTTCTCTTTGAGTGAGAAACGTTGTTTCCAACCATTGCTCTCTTTCCAGTAATTTGACAAATTTTAGACATTTCTAATCTGTTCTTTTAAATTATACGAAATTTAAGTCAACTCCTGCTATGTGTCTTCCCTTTCTGAACTAGCATCATGAACAAAAACGAAGATTCTAATAGAGTCTTATCTTTACAGGGTGCAAAGGTAAGAATTATTTTGATTTATCCGCAAGAATTCTCAAATATTTTTTCCTCAACAAATCATGTCTTAAATTAGTTATAGGTATATAACAACATAACATGATATTCATTATGGCAAGAAGTTTTAAAGAAGCGATCCAGCATCGCCGGACACATTATGGAATAGGTAACAACTCTCCCATTTCCGACAACGAGATTCATGAGATTATTAAGACAGCGGTCACTCACGTTCCCTCCGCATTCAATTCGCAGTCTACGAGAATCGTACTGCTACTGGGTGAAAGCCACAAGAAGCTTTGGGAAATCGTAAAAGACACGCTTCGTAAAATCGTCCCCGCCGAAGCCTATAAGGCTACCGAGGCAAAGATAGATAATTCTTTCGAGGCTGGCTATGGCACGGTCCTCTTTTTCGAGGATACGGCGGTAGTAGAAGGCTTGCAGAAGCAATTCCCTTCTTATAAAGATAATTTCCCGGTATGGTCCCAACAGACATCGGCTATGCATCAACTCGCGATATGGACTATGCTGGAAGACGCCGGTTTCGGCGCTTCTCTGCAACATTACAACCCGTTGATCGACGAGGCGGTCGCTAAACAATGGCATATCAATCCGAACTGGAAACTGATCGCCGAGATGCCGTTCGGTACCTCTACGCAAGAACCGGGAGAAAAACAATTCGCCCCATTAGAGGAACGAATTTTAGTATTCAAATAATTATAATTAATGTATATGGAATATGACATAGCAATCATAGGCGGTGGACCTGCGGGTTACACCGCCGCCGAAAGGGCTTCGGAGAATGGATTAAAAACGATCCTTTTCGAGAAGAACGCTATCGGTGGCGTCTGCCTAAACGAGGGATGTATCCCGACAAAAACTCTTTTATACTCCGCCAAGATACTAGACAGTATCAAAAGTGCCTCCAAATATGGTATAGTGGCGATGAAAGACCCAAGTTTCGACTTGGCAAAGATTATCGACCGGAAGAACAAGACCGTCCGTAAACTTACGCTCGGGGTAAAAGCCCGGCTTACGGGTAACGGCGTCACCATCGTAGAAGGAGAGGCACGAATCACCGGAGAGGAGTTTGGAAATATACGGATTCACTGTGATGGAAAAGAGTATTTAGTGAAGAATGTGTTAGTATGTACAGGCTCTGAAACCGTGATCCCTCCTATCAAAGGATTATCTGAGGTCAAGTATTGGACTTCCCGGGAAGCCCTTGATCTCAACGATTTGCCAAAATCGTTAGCGATTATCGGTGGTGGCGTGATCGGAATGGAGTTCGCCTCATTCTTTAACAGTATGGGCGTAAAGGTGAAGGTAATCGAGATGCTACCCGAGATATTAGGGAATATGGATAAAGAAACCTCAGCGATGCTTCGATCCGAGTATAAGAAAAAAGGCGTAGAGTTTTTCTTGAATACCAAAGTTACAGAGGTATCCGCAGAGAAAGTCTTTGTTGAGAAAAACGGCAAGGCAGACACGATTGAAGCCGATAAAATATTGGTGAGCGTGGGCCGCCGTCCGATTACAAAGAGTCTGGGACTAGAAAATCTAGCGATCGAAATACAAGGGGCCGGTATAAAGGTAAACGAACATATGCTGACTTCCCATCCACATGTATATGCGGCTGGAGATATTACCGGTTTTTCCCTGCTGGCACATACGGCTTACCGGGAAGCGGAAGTTGCCATACACCATATCCTAGGCATACCGGACGAGATGAGCTATAAAGCCATTCCGGCGGTAGTTTATACGAATCCGGAATTGGCGAGCGTGGGTAAGACAGAAGAGGAATTGGTAGCGAATGGGGAAAGTTTCCGTGTTCAAAAGATCCCGATGACCTATTCCGGACGTTTCGTCGCAGAGAACGAGAATGGTAATGGTTTATGTAAACTGATCACGGACGACGAGGATCGTATCATCGGTTGCCATCTACTAGGGAATCCGGCATCCGAGATTATCGTCACCGCCGGAATCGCTGTCGAGAATGGTTATACAGTCGATGAATTTAAGAAAAATATTTTCCCGCATCCGACAGTCAGTGAGATCCTCCACGAAAGTTTATATATCTAATAAAACGCCTAACTAAAACAGTTTCCTGATGCTTTGCATTCACAATACACAAACGGATCCATACTTCAATTTGGCCGCCGAAGAGTATCTGCTCAAGAATTTCAAAGAGAATATTTTCATGCTTTGGCAGAATGAACCATCAATCGTGATCGGTAAGCATCAGGATGTATGGGCCGAGGTAAATCTCAAATTCGTACAAGACCAACAAATCAAGATAGCACGCAGGTTTTCCGGTGGTGGTGCCGTTTACCATGATCCGGGAAACCTGAATCTTACATTTATAGAGACCGGCCAGATTATGCAGACCGACAAATATACCATCCAGATCATGAATTTTCTCAAGACATTGGGAGTACATGTCGAGATGGATGAACGGAAAGGACTAACTATCGGAGGATTTAAAATATCGGGTAGCGCACAGAGTATCCATAAGAATCGGTATATGCACCATGCTACCTTATTGTTTTCCACCGATCTGGATAGGCTCGTCACCTCCTTGAAAAGTACATCCCGTCAAACACCAGAGAAAACAGGAGGCAAACGATCGACATTCGTTAAATCTGTACGGAGTCCGGTCACGAATATCAGCGCTCATCTTCCGGCATCTATCTCCATCCAGCATTTTAAGAAAGCGCTTCTTTATTATTTCACGATCAATAATCCGGGCATACAGGATTATTCCTTCACGCAAGCAGACTTGGAAGCCATCTATAGGCTTAAAGAGCAGAAATATGCTACAGCCAGCTGGAACTTTAACACTTATACACTATAATACAGAAACTTACCTTCTTAATCTTTGTTCTTATTATATACCGTTTGTAGAGACGGGGTACGCCCCGTCTCCCACTATATGACAGTAATTAAAAAATCAAAATATGGCTACATTTGAGATAAAGATGCCTAAGTTGGGCGAAAGTATTACAGAAGGAACCATCATCTCATGGTCGGTAAAGGTAGGTGATACCGTAGAGGAAGATGATGTCCTTTTCGAAGTAAGCACAGCGAAAGTAAGCGCTGAGATTCCATCCCCCGTTGAGGGAAAAGTAAAACAACTTCTTTTTAATGAGGGAGACACCGTAGCGGTCGGTACAGTCGTAGCGATCCTTGAGATCGAAGGTGAAGGAGAGGATAACGGAGCTCAGCCGGAAACCTCGGAGGCTACTCAACCGAAAGAACAAGTCCCCGCTCCCGCCTCAGAGGAATTATCAAAGAATTCCCAAGAGGAAGATCGTTGGTATTCTCCCGTAGTATTGCAATTAGCGAAAGCTGCCGGTGTATCGCAAGATGAACTGGATCATATTCCGGGTACCGGATATCTGGGACGTCTCAGTAAGAAAGATATTCAAACGTATATCGATCACAAAAATAAAGGTACGGAAATGCCGAAACCGAAACAGGCTCCTGTTTCTTCCATGCAGCAAACGGCTACGAGCACGCCGATAATTACGGTAGCGCCGCCGACCGCTCCTTCCATGCCTATGACAGCGGCCACTCCATCCGCTCCACTCGCTCAAGGAGACGAGGTGAGAGAAATGGATCGTGTACGTAAGATCATTGCGGACCATATGGTATTATCGAAAAAAGTATCTCCGCATGTGACGTCGGTTATCGAGGTAGACGTGACCCGACTGGTTAACTGGCGTAAAAAAGTGAAGGATCAATTCTTCAAGCAAGAAGGCATCAACCTAACTTATATGCCGGCTATTACCGAAGCGACCGCCAAAGCGTTGAAAGCCTATCCATTAGTAAATTCATCTGTGGACGGTTACAATATCATCCTAAAGAAGCCTATTAATATAGGTATAGCGGTTTCCTTAAACGACGGAAATTTAATTGTCCCGGTTATACACGATGCCGATAAGCTGAACCTAAGTGGCCTCGCCTCACAAATAGATACCTTGGCGGCTAAAGCCCGTGAGAATAAGCTCGCCCCGGATAGCATCCAAGGCGGAACGTTCACGATTACGAATTTCGGAACCTTCAAGAGTCTGTTCGGCACCCCGATCATCAATCAGCCTCAAGTAGCGATCCTAGCCGTCGGTTATATCGAGAAGAAGCCTGCGGTAGTAGAGACGCCCGAGGGAGACACGATCGCTATCCGTCACAAGATGTACCTCTCACTCTCCTACGACCATCGTATCGTGGACGGAGCTTTGGCGGGAGCCTTTTTACGTTCCATCGCCGACGAACTAGAGAATTGGAACGCTTAATACATTATTATAATAGAACAACATGAAAAAGTATGATATAAAAACAACAGATAAGGAGACTCTCAGGAAATGGTTTTACCTTATGACGCTCGGAAGGGCGATCGATGAGAAGGCTCCCTCCTATTTATTGCAATCTCTCGGCTGGTCTTATCATGCCCCGTATGCCGGGCACGACGGGATACAACTCGCCATGGGACAAGTATTCGATAAGGATACGGACTTTCTCTTCCCCTATTACCGGGATATGTTGACGGTTCTCTCGGCGGGAATGACTGCCGAGGAGATCATCCTGAACGGTATCTCCAAGGCGACCGATCTGACCAGTGGCGGCCGCCACATGTCTAACCACTTCTCTAAGATGGAATGGCATATCGAGAACGTTTCTTCCGCTACGGCGACTCACGATCTCCATGCCGCCGGCGTGGCACGGGCGATGGTTTACTATGGACAGAAAGGCGTAGCGATTACCTCGCACGGTGAATCGGCCGCTTCCGAAGGCTATGTGTATGAGGCAATCAATGGCGCCAGCAATGAGCGACTGCCGGTTATCTTTGTCTTCCAAGACAATGGATATGGTATCTCTGTCCCCAAAAAGGACCAGACGGCCAATCGTAAAGTTGCCGATAACTTCTCTGGCTTCAAGAATTTACGTATTATCCATTGCAATGGAAAAGACGTGTTCGATTCCATGAATGCCATGACCGAGGCCAAAGAGTACGCGATCGCCAACCGGACTCCCGTGATCGTTCAGGCCAATTGCGTACGGATAGGCTCCCACTCAAACTCCGATAAACATACCTTGTATCGTGATGAGAACGAGCTTACCTATGTAAAGTCCGCCGATCCTTTATACAAATTCCATCGCATGCTGATTCGTTACGGACGTTTCACCGAGGAAGAATTGAAAGAGATCGCGGATCTAGCGGCTAAAGACCTGAAAGCCGCCAATCGGAAAGCGATGGCCGCCCCCGATCCCGATCCGTCTACCGTCAAGGATTACGTCCTCCCGGAACCTTATCAACCTCAAAAATACAAAGAAGGTGTTCAAAACGAGGAAGGAGAGAAAGAAACGCTAGTTACGGCGATCAACAAGACGTTGAAAGCGGAGTTCCGGCACAACCCGGATACGTTTATCTGGGGACAGGATGTAGCCAATAAAGAAAAGGGTGGCGTATTCAACATCACGAAAGGCATGCAGCAAGAATTCGGTATCGAGCGAGTCTTCAACGCCCCTATCGCCGAGGATTATATCGTAGGGACAGCGAACGGTATGTGCCGCTTTGACCCGAAGATCCATGTAGTGATCGAGGGCGCAGAATTCGCCGATTACTTCTGGCCGGCCGTCGAGCAATACGTGGAATGTACGCATGAGTATTGGCGCAGCAACGGGCAATTTACCCCAAACATCACTTTGCGCCTAGCCTCCGGAGGCTATATCGGAGGAGGGCTTTATCATTCCCAGACCATTGAGGGCACATTGACCTCATTACCCGGTGCCCGGATTGTTTATCCCTCTTTCGCGGATGATGCCGCCGGACTGTTGCGGACGAGTATGCGTTCTAAAGGCTTTACGCTCTATCTGGAACCGAAAGCGCTCTACAACGCGGTAGAAGCCTCCACCTTTGTCCCCGAGGATTTCGAGGTTCCGTTTGGGAAAGCCCGTATCCGCCGTCCGGGAAAAGATCTGACGATCATCACTTATGGCAATACGACCCATCTTTGCCTCAACGTAGCCGAGCTTCTTTACAAAGAAAAAGGCTGGGAACTGGAGGTTATCGATCTTCGTACCTTGATACCATTGGATAAAGAGGCGATCTTCAACTCGGTGAAGAAAACCAGTAAAGTATTGATCGTACATGAGGACAAGGTCTTCTCTGGCTTCGGAGCGGAAATTGCCGGCATCATCGGCTCGGAACTATTCCAGTACTTGGATGCTCCGATCCAACGGGTAGGTTCCCTATTCACTCCGGTTGGTTTCCATCCGGTCTTGGAACGGGCCATCCTCCCCAACGAGGAGACCATCTATCATGCGGCAAAAGAACTGCTGCTTTATTAGATCCACATTCGTTAAATCTTTAAAAGCATCACAATGAAAACAGGATTATTTTACGGAACGGGCACAGAGAAAACAACCTTTGTCGCCAATAAAATAAGAAAAGCTTTCGGGGAGGATCAGATCGATATCATCCCTATTGAAAGCGCATGGAAAAGAGATTTCGAGGCTTACGACCATATAATCGCAGGAACCTCTACTTGGTTCGATGGCGAACTTCCCACCTATTGGGACGAGATCATCCCGGAACTGGTCACTTTAGACCTTAAAAATAAGAAGGTCGCTATTTTCGGTCTTGGAGATCAAACGAATTATCCGGATAATTTCGCCGATGGAGTCGGCATACTGGCGGACGCTTTCACCTCCTGTGGAGCGACTTTAGTAGGCGAGACCTCTTCGGATGATTATTTCTTTAATGCCTCCAAAGCCTTGAAAAATGGCAAACTACTTGGCTTAGTCCTCGATTTGGAAAACCAACCGGATCAAACCGACAAACGAATCGAGCGATGGGTGAAGCAATTGAAGGAGGCGTTTGGATAAAGAAGAATGCATCTTAAACTCGTAAACGAGAACTAAACAGAAAGCGTAACGAATCACTCCACGGGTTTGTTACGCTTTCAGTCTATACGCCTGTCTTTCATACACATACTGTGCCAGCATCTGCCATCGCCTTGGCACAGCTGTGCCACACTGATGGCATACCCGTGCCATAGTGATGGCAAGCCCGTGCCACGCCGATGGCAAAGCTGTGCCACCTAGATGGCAAACATACTTTATTAGCGAGACGCTAATTAGTTAAACATTTGACTAATCCGAGAAAAAACGCTATCTTCGCGCCCAGCAAGTTTAAAAGAATTATAAGTAATGGTAGAAGGTAAAGAATTCCGGGAACTTATGTTACAAGTTGTCCGCACACGCATGGCATTTCGTCGGTCTATGCAACGAACGCTGAAAAAGAACAACGCCGGTATAACATTTGAGATGCTTCAAATCTTGAGTTGCCTATGGCACGAACAAGGTATCACCCAACAGGTCTTGGCAGAGAGAACGGCAAAGGATAAGGCTTGTCTGACAAACCTAATGAACAATTTAGAGAAGAAAGGCTACGTCCATCGGAAAGAAGATCCCGAGGACCGGAGGAACAAACTGGTTTTCCTAACCCCGGAAGGAGAAGAATTCAAAAAGCAAATTCGCCCGATCCTTGATCAGGTTTATGTACATGCGGAGCATATTATCGGAATAGAGAACGTAGAAACCATGTTATCCGAATTAAAAGCAGTACATAATGTCCTTGAGAATATATAAAAAGCACGTATTGAGCCTCTTTTGTATGACGGTCGCTACATTTCCGGCAATCGCCCAAACGGATTCGCTCTTCTTGACCATCGACCAGCTTTTTGAGAGAGGCGTACGGCACAGTCTGCAGATCCAAGCAGACATCTTAAAAGAATCGATAGCGCGAGAGAGAACGCATACGGCCCGTTCCGCACAATTACCAGACCTGCAAATCGGCTTGAAAGGTGGATATGTAGGGCAACCGATCCTCTTTGAGCAAGGGCTTGCCCACCCGACTCGCCCGGAAGCGCCCGATTGGTCCCAGAACTATGCCATCGACCTTACCCAACCGATATACCAAGGCGGTAAAATCCGGTATTCCATCCGGAAAGCGGATCTGGAGAAAGAAGTCGCCTCTTTACAAACGCTCACAGACCAGAGTGAGATCAAGCTCAGTCTATTAAATCAATACATCGGTCTTTTCAGCCTGTTTAAACAACGTGAGGTGCTTTCCCGTAATATCGAGGAATCGGAACGCCGCCTGCAAGATATCCGGCGTATGAAAAAAGAGGGACTGATAACCAATAACGACGTATTAAGAAGCGAGATGCAATTAACCAACGACCGCCTATCCTTGCAAGAAACGGATAATAGCCTCATACTGGTATCACAGCAATTGGATATCCTGATCGGTCTCGATGAGAATCTGTTGCTCAAGCCAGACACCACGTTACTGGACCAAACCGTATCTTTAGAAACTTACGAAGATTATGTAGCCCAAGCCTATTCCAATGATCCGGCGATACGTCTACTCCGGAAACAAACAGAGTTAGCCCAAAACGATATACGTTTGACTAAAGCCTCATCGCTACCCAGCCTATCGCTATATGCGTCGAACACATTGGCACGTCCAGTCTCCCGAACATTAGCGGATATGTACAATAACAACTGGAACATAGGTCTGTCGCTCTCCTACCCTTTATCCTCTTTATATAAAAACAACCATAAGATAAAGGAAAGCAAATGGATGGTCTCGTTACATAAAAACGAGGAGGAACAGAAAAAACAGAAAATCCGTATAGAAGTGCGCACCGCGTTCTTACGTCATAAGGAAGCTCTACAAGAAGTGGAAGCCTTGAAGTTATCCGTACGGCAAGCTCAAGAGAACTACAGGATCATGCAAAACCGGTATTTAAACCAATTGGCGATCCTAACCGACTTACTCGACGCGAACTCGGTTCTCCTCAACGCGGAGCTACAGCTCACGAATACCCGTACCCACGTGATTTACACTTACTATCAACTACAGAAGGCTTGCGGCCGTCTCTAAAAAGAAACAACGACTATGGCAAACGAATTAAAAGAGAAACATCAAAGACTAAAGAAAGTAAGGACACGGAATATAGTATTAAACTCCATATGTATCCTTTTAGCCGGTTCCGGCATTTGGTGGACAGCCAATTATTTCTGGCGTTACATCAATTATGAGGTGACAAACGATGCCTTTGTGGACCAATATATCGCCCCACTAAATATACGTGCCTCCGGCTACATAAAAGAGGTCCGTTTCAAGGAACACCAGTACGTTCACCAAGGGGACACACTTCTCATATTGGACGATCGGGAATATCGGATCAAGGTAAAAGAGGCAGAGGCCGCGTTGATCGACGCCCAAGGATCACAAGACGTACTTCGTTCCGGTATCGAGACCTCCCATACGAACATCGCCGTACAAGACGCCAACATCGCCGAGGCTAAAGCCAAGCTTTGGCAATTGGAACAGGATTATCACCGATTTGAGCGGCTGCTGAAAGAAGAATCGATCCCCGAGCAACAATACGAGCAATCCAAGGCCGCTTTCGAGGCGGCGCAAGCCCGATATCAGGCGTTGGTGGAACAAAAGAAAGCCGCTTTCTCCCAATTCACCGAAACCAGCAAGAAGACAACAGGAGCCGAGGCGGCGATCTTACGAAAAGAAGCGGATCTAGATTTAGCGAGGTTAAACCTTTCCTATACCGTTATAACCGCCCCTTACGACGGTCATGTAGGCAGACGGACCTTAGAGCCCGGACAATACGTGCAAGCCGGACAAACGATATCCTACCTCGTACGAGATAAAGACAAATGGATCACGGCCAATTACAAGGAGACCCAGATCCCCCACATCTATATCGGGCAGAAAGTACGTATCAAGGTAGACGCGTTGCCGGGAAAGATATTCAACGGGGAGGTAACCGCAATCTCCGACGCCACAGGCTCCAAATACTCATTAGTCCCGACCGATAATTCCGCCGGAAACTTCGTCAAGGTACAACAACGTATCCCGGTACGGATAGACTTGGAAAATCTATCGCAAGAAGATACGCAATATTTAAGAGCAGGCATGATGGTTGAAACAGAAGCCTTACGCAAATGATCACGATGAAAGAGCTTGGGGCACCGATCCGCCAATGGGTGCCGGACTGGTTAGGATTGATCTGTATCTTCATCGTTATCCTTCCGGTCACGATGCTAAACGGCTCGTACACCGGCAGTATGCTGGAGGTATCAAACACGCTAGGCACGAACACCGAGGATATAACCATGGGATATTACGCGGCAGCGGCGGGAATGGCGGTATCCTATCCGATTATCCCGAAGATACTGGAAGCCTTCTCCATCAAATTCTTATTGTTGGCGGATTTAGTCGCCCAGTTCTTCCTAAGCTGGATCTGTGCCCGCTCCCAGAACGCCGACATATTGATCGTCTGTAGTTTCGCGATCGGTTTCCTGAAAGGGTTTCTCATGCTGTGGTTTATCCGGTACGCGCAAAAGATATTCAGCCCTAAAAATATACGTAGCCAATTCTATTCTTACTTCTATCCTTTTGTTTTCGGAGGGGGACAAGCATCCATGCTTGTTACCGCACAGTTAGCCTACCATTACGACTGGAAATATATGTATTACTTCATGATGCTAATGATTTTATTGGCCATAGTAATGGTAATCATCTGCTTCCGCCATAACCGGCCGATCAAGTCCATCCCCTTGGCCGATCTACACATCCGGGAAATGTTCATCATATCCATCGGATTGTTAATGCTTATGTATGTCATTAATTACGGGAAAGTACTCGACTGGATGGCATCCCCCAAGATTTGCCTTTATATCATGATCGCCCCGATATTGATCGCTTTATTTATTTGGTATCAATATCATTCGGAACGTCCGTACGTGAATCTGGCGCCTTTATACCAGCCGAAAGCCATTATCGGTTATTTCTATATGATGCTTGTCATGTTTTTCAGTACTTCGACTACCTTGTTGACCAGCTACCTGACCAGTATCTTAAAGGTAGACAGCACTCATACCTATTCCCTTTATACTTATTTGCTTCCGGGATATGTCTTGGGGGCGTTCATCTGTTTTTGGTGGTTCCGGTGGCAACGTTGGCGGTTTCGTTTCTTGATAGCGGGAGGAATGAGTTGTTTCGTCCTGTTCTTCGGGAGCCTTTATTTCGGGATCTCACCGGATAGCAGATACGAGATGCTCTACTTTCCTATATTCCTCAGGGGATTGGGCATGATGGTTCTTATCATAGCTTTCGCCTTATTTGCCGTGGAAGATTTAAATCCTAAATATTTATTGTCAAACGCTTTCTTTCTCATCATTTTCCGTTCAGTATTATCCCCCATCATGGCGACTTCTTTTTACAGTAATATACTATATCGCTTGGAACAAAAATATATGTATTCCTTATCAGAAACCGTTACGCTGGCCGATCCTCTAGCCGCCTCACGCTATAACCAAGCGCTTGGCAATGCCTTGACCCAAGGGCATCCCTACGACGAGGCAGCGCAAATGGCTACCAATACACTCTATAATACGTTACAGCAACAAAGCTTATTATTGGCGTTAAAAGAGATACTGGGGTATTTATTAGTCATCTCCTTATGCATAGCGATCGTATCCCGCTTTATCCCATTCCATAAAACCATCCGTGTTACATTCGCCAAGACAGGAGATGATATGGTTTGATCAAACTATGCCCGGCTGCAAATCTATCAGCCGGCATCTGCCTTTTTGTCATTTATAGTTTATCCGAAACATTTTGGCATTCGTTTTGTATAGGAATAGGCGGATCTTGAGAATGATCAGGATCAGGAATACGCACAAAATAACAATAAAAATAATAAGATATTCAGACTATGAGCAGTAAACAAGGTAACATCGGAGTAACATCGGAAAACATCTTTCCGATTATCAAGAAGTTCTTATACAGTGATCACGAAATCTTCCTTCGTGAACTTGTTTCTAATGCGGTAGACGCTACCCAGAAGTTAAAAACGCTTTCTTCCGTAGGCGAGTTTAAAGGCGAACTCGGCGATTTGACCGTACAGGTTAAGTTCGATGACAAAACGATCACGATCTCTGACCGGGGTATCGGTATGACGGCCGAGGAGATCGATAAGTACATCAACCAGATCGCTTTCTCTGGCGCCGAGGAGTTCGTTGAGAAATACAAGAACGACGCCGCTTCTATCATCGGTCACTTCGGTCTTGGTTTCTACTCCTCTTTCATGGTTTCCAAGAAAGTAGAGATCGTGACGAAATCGTACAAAGAAGGCGCTGTTCCCATGAAATGGAGCTGCGACGGTACGCCGGAATACTCCTTGGAGGAAACGACGAAAGAGGATCGCGGTACCGATATTATCCTGTATATCGACGACGAGAATAAAGATTTCTTGAACAAGGATAAGATCAATGGCTTATTGACAAAATACTGCCGTTTCTTACCGGTTCCTATTGCGTTCGGCAAGAAGCAAGAGTGGAAGGATGGCAAATATGTAGATACGGACGAAGATAACGTAATCAACGACACCAAACCGGCATGGGTTCGCAAACCGGCCGATATGACCGACGAGGATTACAAGAAGTTCTATCGTGACTTATATCCTATGACGGATGAGCCGTTGTTCTGGATTCACTTGAACGTAGACTATCCGTTCAACTTGACCGGTATCTTATATTTCCCTCGCATCAAGAGCAATATCGACTTGCATCGTAACAAGATCCAGTTATATTGCAACCAAGTATTCGTTACGGATTCCGTAGAGGGTATCGTTCCTGAGTTCTTGACATTATTGCATGGTGTATTGGATTCGCCGGATATCCCGTTGAACGTATCCCGTTCCTATTTGCAAAGCGATCAGAACGTGAAGAAGATCTCCAACCACATCACGAAGAAGGTGGCAGACCGCTTGGAAGAGATCTTCAAGAACGACCGCCCGCAGTTCGAGGAGAAATGGGATAGCTTGAAACTATTCATCCAATATGGTATGTTGACTGATGAGAAGTTCTACGACCGTGCGGTTAAGTTCGCCTTATTCAAGGACGTCGAAGGCAAATACTTCACTTTCGAGGAATACAAGAACTTAATCAAGGACAACCAGACAGACAAAGAGGGTAACTTAATCTATCTGTATACCACCAATAAAGACGAGCAATACAGCTATATACAAGCCGCAAAGGACAAAGGTTACAGCGTCTTGGAAATGGACGGACAATTGGATGTACACTTGATCGGACAATTGGAGCAGAAGTTCGAGAAGAGCCGCTTCGTTCGTGTGGATAGCGATACGATCGATAACCTGATCCGCAAGGAAGACTCGAATAAGGTAACCTTGAGCGAGGAGCAGAAAATGGCCATGCAGGAAGTATTCAAGAGTCAGATGCCGAAATTGAACAAGACCGAGTTCTACGTAACATTCGAGGCATTGGGCGAAAACGCGAACCCTGTCATGTTGACACAAAGCGAGTATATGCGAAGAATGCGTGAGATGTCCGCTATGCAACCGGGTATGTCTTTCTATGGCGAGATGCCGGATAGCTTCAACTTCGTATTGAATACGGATCATCCGTTGATCAAGAAAGTATTAACTGAAGAGGAGCAAGCTTGCGACGAGAAGTTAAAACCGATCCTTAGCGATATCAAAGGGTGGGAGGCTCGTCAAGCCGACTTACGTGAGGCTCAAAGCAAAAAGAAAGAAGATGAGATCACGGCGCAAGAGAAAGAGGATATGACCAACACCAACCATAAGCTGGATGAGCTTCGTGAGCAACGCAACCAAGTTCTCGCCGAGTACGCCGGTACGAACAAGACAGTTAGTCAGTTGATCGACCTTGCTTTGTTAGGAAACGGTATGCTGAAGGGAGAGGCCTTAAGCCAATTCATCAAACGTAGCGTAGAACTGATCGGATAAACCAATCCTCACATATATAAAAAACCGTTCCTTCTCGGGGGAACGGTTTTTTTAGTTTCAGCCCACGACATCCTCGACCACTTTCCGCAACCTATCCAAGTTCATCTCGCCGGATTGTCTCCACAAAGCCTCCCCTTTCCGTAGCAGGATAAAAGTAGGAATCGATTCCACCGTATACAAATCGGCAAGAGCGCTCTCCTCCTCGATATTGATTTGTACCACTTCTAATTTTCCTTTCTCCAATTCCTTGAACTCCTTCACGATCGGCATCATTTTCTGGCAATGAGGGCACCAATCCGCATAAAACTCAGCCATGACCAAAGCACCAGTCTCCATAACGGTCTTATTCCGCTCTTCCCTATTCAATTCTTTCTCTTTCATAACATCTTCTGTTTTAATTGTATTGATAACTCAACAATACGAAAAAACAAAATGTTTATGTTTCTAAAGAAATACTTCTTACATTTGGAGAAGAAAAACAGATTGGGTTCATATGAGGAAAATAACAGTTATCATAGCCTTATTCCTTGCTGCCATTCAGATTGTTTCCGCCCAGAAAGTAGGGTTGGTACTCAGTGGCGGCGGTGCCAAAGGAGCGGCACATATCGGAGTGATCAAGGCGCTGGAAGAAAATAATATACCGATCGATTACATTACCGGTACCTCCATCGGGGCGATTATCGGTAGTTTATACGCCATGGGATATTCCCCCGAGGAGATGCTGGAGCTGATGCTTTCCAAGGAGTTCTCCTATTGGCAAACAGGTACGGTGGAGGAGCAATATACCTATTATTTCAAGGAGCCTTACCCGACCCCGGAATTCGCGCATTTCTCCATCGATATGTCCGATTCCCTACAGATCAAGGCTAGCTTCTTACCGCAAAGCTTGATCAATCCCATACAGATGAATCAGGCGTTCATGGCCTTGTTCTCGCAGGCGACGGCAAAGGCGGGGTGGAATTTCGACAACCTGTTTGTCCCTTTCCGTTGCGTGGCCTCGGATATATATACTAAAAAGCCGATCATCTTTAAGAATGGGGATCTGGGAGACGCCGTACGTGCCTCCATGACTTTCCCGTTTTTCTTCCAGCCCATATGGAAAGACAGTATTCCTTTATTCGATGGAGGTATCTACGATAATTTCCCGGTAGGCCCGATGAAAGACGCGTTCCACCCGGATTTCATTTTCGGATCGACGGTATCGGGAGGGAATAAAAAGCCTTCGGAGAATCCTTATAACCAGATCGAGACCATGATCATGCAAAAGACCGATTACGAGGTACCGGAGGAAGATGGCATGATGATTAAATTCAGTTTTCCCACCGTCTCCTTATTGGATTTCCAGAAAGGTAAGGAGCTTATGGACATCGGGTATAAACGTACCCTTTCCATGATCGACTCCATCAAGCAACGGGTTCCCCGGGAAGTGCCTTTAAATGAGGTTACCGAAAGAAGAAAAGCCTATAAAGAGAACCTTCCCCCGCTGATCTTCCGCAATATTTACGTGACGGGCGTATCCGAGGCCCAGCGTAAATACATAGAGGCCCAATTACACAGGGATATCAATAACGAGTTCTCCATGGAAGAGTTCAAGCGGGCTTATTTCAAGATGCTGACCTATTCCAAGATTAGGGAAATCATGCCGCATGCCGTTTATAACCGGAAAGAGAAGAAATTCGATCTTTACCTGGACGTGAAGATGAAAGAAGAGATCACGGTTGGCTTCGGTGGAAACGTATCGTCTCATCAAGCGAATCAATTATACCTAGGATTGGGGTATCAATATCTGGGACGGTTCGCCGCCGACGTAAACTCGAACTTTCAAGTGGGTAACTCCTTTAGTGGTGTCATGTTGAGTGGCCGGATGTACCTGCAAACGCAAATCCCCACTTATTTAAATTGGCAAGGAGTCTTCTCGGACAAGAAATACACGGAAAGCCAATCCCTCTTTTATGAGGATATAGTGCCCGCCATGATTAAGCAGAAAGAACTGTACATGAAACTAAAATTAGGCTTCCCCTTCCTCAACCACGCGAAAGCGGAGATCGGGTTCGCCTACGGACGGTTGAACGATTTCTATTTGCAGAGCACCACGATACCTTTCCCGAACGCCTCTTTCGACCATAGCTGGTACGATTTATTCAGCGGCTCGTTAAGTATCGAGCAAAACTCACTCAACACCAAACAATACCCGATAAGCGGAAAACAGCAATTCCTAATCGCCCAATACGTAACCGGTACGGAGAAGTATACCCCATCCCCCACTTCCGCCACGACGGAAGCCCCGATTGGTCGCAAAGTGCATAGCTGGCTGCAACTGAAAGGGCGCTGGAACCAATACCAGACGCTGAGCAACCGTTTCAACTTAGGTTATTTGGCGGAAATGGTCATATCCAGCAAGAACCTCATGAATAACTATACGGCTAGCGTATTACAGGCCCCGGCGTTTACCCCGACACCCCATAGCGAGATTGTATTCAACGAGGCGTTCCGGGCGAACCAATATGTGGCTTTTGGGCTTTCCCCGATCTTGAAGTTAAGCAAGCTTCTGCACTTCCGGTTGGATATGTATGGCTTCGCTCCACTCTATGAAATACAAAAGACGGTGCCGGAAAACAACCCGTATGTCGGAATCCCGCATTATGGTAAGTTTTTGCACTCGTTTAATTATATGGGTGAAGCGGCGGTCGTATTGCAATTGCCATTCTTATGTATCAGTCTGTACGCCAACGGATACAGTTATCCGAAGGAGAATTTCAACTTTGGCTTAAACATTGGTTACCTGATCTTCAATCCAAAAATGTTAGATTAAATTCGCAAAAAAGTAGTCGAAACGTTTGCATATTTAAAACAAAAACGTACCTTTGCACTCGCAATCACGAAACAATGGCCGCGTAGCTCAACTGAATAGAGTAGCTGACTACGGATCAGCCGGTTACAGGTTTGAATCCTGTCGCGGTCACCATTCGAAGATAGCAATAGAATATATCTTGGCTCCTTAGCTCAACTGAATAGAGCATCTGACTACGGATCAGAAGGTTAAAGGTTTGAATCCTTTAGGAGTCACTTGAATATTCAAATTCATTTACAGATTGGCTCGCTAGCTCAACTGAATAGAGCATCTGACTACGGATCAGAAGGTTATAGGTTTGAATCCTATGCGAGTCACTTGAGAATCCTTATTTCATCCAGCGTCTTCGGAAGCAATGAAATAAGGATTTTTTCAATTTCTACCGGTCGTATCATTATTATTCATATATTCGCAGTTAATACAAAGAATATTTTATTTAAGATAAAAGGTAAACACTTGAAAGCACACTATAAAACTTCTATAGCCATAAGTCTAATCGTCATTATCGTATTAGTGATCTTACGTACTACTGTTACCGGACAAGATAGCATCAAATTCATCGACAATACCGATGATCAGCCAATCGATCAACAAAACAGCGACTCTATAGACCTTCGTTATTCCAATGAGTACCAAAGTTGGAAACAAACCTCGGACACGACTTTCCGCAGTTTGTTTAATGGGAACCAACAAGCTGATATCTTGGCCGAACATCCCGGAATGATGGTATTATGGGCAGGATACGCTTTCTCCAAAGATTATCTAAGTCCCAGAGGGCATATGTATTCCATAGAAGATCTATACAAAAGCCTGCGGACCGGCGCTCCCATGACCCCGACGAGTGGTCCCCAGCCTGCCGCATGCTGGGCATGTAAAAGTCCGGACATACCCCGCTTATTAACGACCACCAATGCCAAGACCTTATATAAGAAGAAATGGGCGGAGCTAGGCAACGAGATCGTGAATCCAATCGGATGCGCAGACTGCCATGAGCCGCAGAGCATGGGATTGCGCGTGACCCGCTCATTCTTGAAAAGTGCCTATAAGCGCAACGGATTACGTATAGAGGACGCAACCGAGCAAGAGATGCGATCTCTAGTATGCGCCCAATGCCACGCCGAATATTATTTCCAAGGAGAAGATCGTATACTAGCCTTACCTTGGGATCAAGGTTATACAGTAGAAAATATAGAAGCCTATTACGATAGCATAAACTTCACCGATTTCACCCATAAATTAAGCCGGGCACATTTGATAAAGGCGCAACATCCGGATTTCGAGTTATTCCAGATGGGCATTCACGGGCAAAGAGGCGTTTCCTGCAGAGAATGCCATATGCCTGCTATCGGGGAAGATGAGAACCGGTACAACAACCATCATATCAAAAGCCCGTTGGCGATGATAGACCGTACTTGCCAAGCCTGCCACCGGGAAAGTGAGGAGACCTTACGCAAGGATGTTTATGAACGGCAAAACAAAGTCTACGCCATACGCATGCGTGTAGAGGAAGAATTGACAAAAGCCCATATAGAAGCGAAATTCGCTTGGGACAAAGGCGCTACGGAATCTCAAATGAAAAACGTATTAAAACTGCTCCGGCAGGCACAATGGCGTTGGGACTTCGCCGTGGCCTCACACGGGGCGGCTTTCCACGCGCCCCAAGAAGTCACACGTATCTTGGGCAGCGGACTCGATAAGTCTACCCAAGCCCGCATCCAGATCATGAAGGTCTTAGCGCAGCTAGGCTATACCCAAGACGTTCCGATGCCGGATATCTCCACGAAAGCGAAAGCCCAGCAATATATCGGCCTCGATATGGAAGCCGAGCAACAGGCCAAACAAAAGTTTTTAGAAACCGTCATCCCCCAATGGCAGGAAGAAGCGAGGGCCAATAAACGATTCATCGAAGGTAATTAAGTTCTTTCCTCCAGCTCCAACCCCGGGGTATAAGGTAGCGAGATCGTAAACTTACTACCTACACCAACCTCGGATTCAAGCGATATGCTTCCATGAAACGTATGAACGATACTCTGGCAGATCGCTAACCCCAAGCCTGTACCTTGGGCAAACTCATCTAGTTTCTGGAAACGCTCGAATACCTTTTCCTTTTTATCATCAGGAATGCCCTTACCCGTATCTTTCACGGAAATAAGGATCGATTTTCCATCTGCGCTAAGTTCGTATCCGATCTCGATATATCCCTTAGCGGTAAACTTCACCGCATTATTAATGAAATTGGTACAAACCTGCGTCAACCGGAAATGATCCGAACGGATGATAAGAGGTTCATGGGGAACCCTTATCTTTAACTCCACTCCCTCCGGCATCATCAATTGATGCGTATGGAAGATATCTCCCATCAGTTTACTCAGATCGAGGTTCTCATAAGAGAAAGACATGCTACCGGATTCTATGCGTGATAGATCCAAGATATCGTTGATCAGCTTAAGCAACAGGTCACTGTTTTTGGTAATCAGATCTATAAACTCCGCCTTTTCCTCCGGTTCCAAAGGCATATCCGAATTGAGCAATTGGGAGAAGCCTACGATCGCATTCAGAGGCGTACGTATCTCATGGCTCATATTCGCCAGAAAGACTAATTTCATCCGATCGGATTCCTCCGCTTTCTGGCGGGCGGCTATAAGGCTATTCTCCGTATCTTTTATCCGCTGGATATTCAAGCATAAGCCACTTACCTCAACAGCTTCGTCACCGGAAACCGAATCTTTCTCATTCTTATTTTGGGCATAGCGAAATTCCCACCACTCATACCCCTTCTTATTAAAGTTACAACGACGTTGCGTCACTTTCCGGGAAAGAAAGCCACTATCCAGCAGATTCCGGTCTCGAAGGAAATTATCCAGTTCTTCAGGATGTATAGCATCCTGAAACTCCTCGATTTTCATCGGTACACAGGGCATACCTAAATAATGGTAGAATCTATTATCAAACTCGAATACCCCTTTGCTATACCGAAAAGCGAAAATGTTGCCGCTATCCAACGCAAAAGAAAGAAAAGTCTTCTCCCTTTTTAACTTCTCCTGCGCATCCTTCTTATGTAAAGCCTCCTGTATATATCGCTTTCTTTGGTAACTAAAAAGCAGAAGCAACATCACCACCAGAATAAAGCCGGCAGCCCATATATAATATTTATATTGAACGACAAACGGCATATTCGCAATAATAGCTCCTTCCGGCAATTTACTACTATCAATGCCCCAACGTTCTAACACACCGTAATCAAAAACATAAGCCTTGTTACTCCCTTCGATTTGCGGAAAATCGGACGGGGGCGTTCCTTTCAAGATAGAGACGACCCGGTTTACAGCCCCCTCTACCTCATCCTTAAAGACAGTGACATACCCGCCAACTACGCCATTCTGATTTCCGATCAACTCATTGATCACGGAGAAACATGGAAAGGCGCTGAGCCGCCCCAACGAGATTGTCATATAATCCCTCTTGGTTGCCAGATACGCTTTATTATAATAATTCTCGCCGAATCCCTTAATCAGGGCATTCGCCGATTTCGTACTGAGTGTGCTTATATACATCGTATCCGGCTTTATCTTAGGTATATCCGATATCGAAATCCCGTTCTTTCCGGATAAACGTACCCGATCCAAGGAATATATATTGTTCACGGCACAAATATCCTGAATCTGCGCATTCATGTCCGCCAGCATCATATTATCCTGAAAGGTATCATCCGAGACTCTTATGACGATGCAATTACCAACAAGCCGCCGTATCAATTCTATATTCCTCTTATAATCCGGTTTATCATAAAAGCCCGTCATATTCGGATATTTCCGGATGATCGGGATATTGGGATAACTAACCCCCATAAACACGACCGGGATCGATTTAGCGAGGGGATGCCTGCTACTTATCAAAGCGTTTAAGGCTTGATCGTCATTGACCAGAATAATATCCGGGTTCCATGTCGATAACCCATTCAGTTTCTTGAATAATTTCTGTCGCTGTTGCTTCTCCGAATATTGCTCACAATCCAAATAAAAAGAATAGACACTCGCATGTATCCCCTTCTTCCGCAATTCACTCGACATGATTTCCTTCATCTTCTCATAGGCGGGAAAATGTTTTTCGTAAGATTGAATCACGAGTATACGCTTCTCCTCCGATAAGTCTGTAGAGGATTTACATGATATACAGGTAACAAAGAGAAATATGATAGATATTATTCCAAATAAGCGCTTAGCTGGCATATCGTTCCTTTAAGGTGTTTTCTATGACTTTACAAAACTAAAGATTTATTTCGTACATTTGAGCATATTTTTCACGAAATACAATCAAAACATCAAATACATGAAACAAGAAATCCAATTAAACGAACACAACAAGCAAGAGTATCCTCCTATGCACACGGCGGAACATATCTTAAACCAGACAATGGTGCGGATGTTCGGATGCCCCCGGTCTAAGAACGCACACATAGAGAGGAAGAAGTCTAAATGCGATTATCTATTGGCGGAGGAGCCTAGCCCAGAGGCCATGGCTGAGGTCGAGAAGAAGATAAACGAGGTGATCGACCGGCACCTACCCGTAACCATCGAGTTCATGCCAAAAGAAAAGGCCGGCGGTATCGTGGATTTAAGTAAATTGCCCGATGATGCCAGCGATACATTACGTATCGTACGCATAGGCGATTACGATGCCTGCGCATGTATCGGATCGCACGTGGCGAATACATCCGAGATCGGACATTTCAAGCTATTGAATTACGACTATGCCGACGGGAGATTACGGCTACGTTTCAAATTGGTATAAAATTTAAAGCAAGCGCAAACAGCCAAATGAAATATTTTGTGTAAGTTTGCAAGCGATTAAAAGAACATTTTAATACAGACATTAAATACAATAGTTATGCAAACAATTGACAATTTCAATTTTGCCGGCAAAAAGGCATTTGTAAGAGTTGACTTTAACGTTCCATTGGACGAAAACTTCAACATCACCGACGACACTCGTATGCGTGCCGCTCTTCCTACATTAAAGAAGATCTTAGCGGATGGTGGTAGCGTAATTATCGGTTCTCACCTAGGCCGTCCGAAAGGCACTACCGATAAGTTCTCCTTGAAGCACATATTGAAGCACCTTTCTGAGTTGTTAGGCGTAGATGTTCAGTTTGCAAACGACTGTATTGGCGAAGAAGCCGGCGCTAAGGCTGCCGCTTTGCAACCGGGCGAAGCTTTGTTGCTTGAGAACCTTCGTTTCTACGCTGAGGAAGAAGGCAAACCAAGAGGTTTGGCTGAAGACGCCTCCGACGAGGAGAAGAAGGCTGCCAAGAAAGCCGTTAAAGAAAGCCAGAAAGAGTTCACGAAGAGATTGGCTTCTTACGCTGACTGCTATGTAAACGACGCGTTCGGTACCGCTCACCGTGCTCACGCTTCTACGGCTTTGATCGCTGACTACTTCGATACGGACAACAAGATGTTCGGTTATTTGATGGAGAAGGAAGTGAAGGCTGTCGATAAGGTTATGAACGACATCCAACGTCCGTTCACAGCTATCATGGGTGGTTCTAAGGTTTCCTCTAAGATCGAGATCATCGAGAACTTGTTGAACAAGGTAGACAACTTGATCATCACGGGTGGTATGACTTATACTTTCACGAAAGCGCAAGGCGGTAAGATCGGTAAGTCTATTTGCGAGGACGATAAGTTGGATCTTGCTCTTGATTTGATCAAGAAAGCGAAAGAAAAAGGCGTAAACTTGGTATTGGCTGTTGACGCTAAGATCGCTGACGATTTCAGCAACGACGCTAAGACTGATTTCGCTCCGGTAGATCAGATTCCTGATGGTTGGGAAGGTCTTGACATAGGTCCGAAGACCGAGGCTATCTACGCTGACGTTATCAAGAACTCTAAGACGATCCTTTGGAACGGTCCTACGGGTGTATTCGAGTTCGAGAACTTTACGCACGGATCTCGCACGGTTGGCGAGGCTATCGTTGAGGCTACGAAGAACGGCGCTTTCTCTTTAGTAGGTGGTGGCGACTCTGTTGCTTGCGTTAACAAATTCGGTTTGGCTAACGGCGTATCTTACGTTTCTACAGGTGGTGGCGCTCTTCTTGAGGCTATCGAAGGTAAGGTTCTTCCAGGTATCGCAGCTGTAAAAGGCGAGGCTTACAAATAATCAGATAAGTAAGTGATTTAATAAAAAATCCCCCGGGACGCTCGAGATATTCGAGATGTCCCGGGGGATTTTCTTTGATTTAGTTCCGTATTAATCTTGTTTCAAGATCAAGGCGGAAGAGGCGCTTACGGTAGTTTTACCCTGTACGGAACCTTTACCGTCCAGATAAATCCGACCATCCTTACAAACCGGAACCCATGTTCCTTCCGGCAGAGAAACCGTTACCGCCTTCCGGTTCCCGTTAAAGATAACCATAATCTTCTTCCAACTATCCCCGTTCGCATGCTCCCCTAAGGTATACGCTACGACACCGGGCTGGTTCACTTCTTGGAATTGAAGGGCCTCCCTCACTCCCTCGGCCGTGGCGATACGGAAAGCCGGGTGTGACTTACGAAGGGCGATCAAATCCTTGTAATAGTTGAAAACATCCTTGTTTTTTGCCTTCAAAGACCAGTCGATCTCATTGATTGAATCGGGCGATTGATAGCTGTTATGTACGCCCTTCTTATCGTGCAGCAACTCCTCTCCTGCCCGCATGAAGGGTACTCCTTGCGAGGTGAAGATGATGGTCTGGGCCAACTTGCCGAATCGTATCAACTCATCCGGGGTAGCGTCTTTCGGAGCCGAGAGCTTCAACTTATCCATCAAACAAAGATCATCGTGGCAAGAGACATAGTTGATCACTTGCGTAGGCTTGTTCGCATAAGGCGCTTTGCAATATAATATTTGGTTATAGTCGATTTGCGGATGGCGGATAGCGCCTACGATACCAAACTTAATAGACTCCTCATTGCCTTCCGGCTTTCCGGAGGCGAAACCGGCCTGTGTAGTCTCGAACACGCTTCCTTTTAAAGCATCCCGCAGGTCATCGCTAAATACGGCCACGTCATTCAGTTTCGGGGCGTTTACCTTGATCGCCCGTTGATCTTCTGGTAGCGGGGAATCGCTAGCGGTCCAGCCCTCGCCGTATACGAAGATGGAAGGATCTAGTTTAGCTAACTCGGCTTTTACCTCGTTCATGGTCTCTACGTCATGGATGCCCATCAAGTCGAAACGGAAACCATCCACGTGGTATTCCTCGGCCCAATATTTCACGGACTCCACAATATAGCGGCGTACCATCGCCCGCTCCGAAGCGGTCTCATTACCACAGCCGGAGGCATCCGAATAGCTTCCGTCCGGTTTATGACGGTAGAAGTAACCGGGGACGGTCAAGCTGAAATTCGACCCGTCACCCACAAAGGTATGATTGTAAACCACGTCCATGATCACACGGATACCATTCCGGTGCAATCCCCGCACCATCTCCTTGAACTCACGGATACGAGCCTCGGGATTGTAAGGATCGGTGGAATAGCTCCCCTCGGGGGCGTTATAGTTCTTGGGATCATACCCCCAATTGTACACATTATCTTGCAAGCGAGTCTCGTCCACCGAGCCATAATCATAGGAAGGAAGGATATGGACATGGGTAACGCCCAACTCCTTCAGATGATCCACGCCGGTAGCCACGCCGCCCGGCCCTTTCGTGCCCTCCTCCGCCAAGGCGAGAAACTTACCTTTATGCGTCACGCCGGAGTTCGCGGCGATCGAGAAATCCCGATGATGCATCTCGTAGATGATAATATCGGAGAAGCTTTTCAACTCGGGAGATTTATCCGCCTCCCAGCCCTCCGGATCGGTAGCCGCCCAATCGATCACGGCCGCACGGTTTCCATTCACCCCGACGGCTTTCGCCCAGATACCGGGAGTCTCATCCAGCCATTTATCGCCGATACGGATCTGGAAGGTATAGAAGGAGCCTTTCAGATCCTCGCTCACGGAGATACGCCACGTACCCTTGTCCGAGGATTTCATCGGCAACCGGCGGACAGGCTCCCCTCCTTCACCGGAGGCGTAAAGATTCAAGCGGACTTCTTCCGCCGTCGGGGCCCAAAGGGTGAACACGGATTTCGTGGGAGAATAGAACAACTCCAGATCGTCTCCCTCATAGGAAGGGTATTCATCAAAGGATTTGTATTCTTTCGGCGAGTTGCAGCTAAGCAACAGCGACAGGTATATAGATACCGGAACTAAGTGTCTCGTCATGGCTGATTCAGTAATTTGTTTTCAATCACAAAGATAGAAGATTCGAACCGGATTCGCCAACGAAACAGAAAAGAAGAGGCGAAAAATCTACCGCAAACGTTTTCGCCTCTTTCGTTCATTCATGCTATATTAAAACGGAACCTCGTTGCTGCTACCTTGACTTAGGAAATCAGCTCCCGGCGATGGGATCGGGGGCATCGGGTCTCCACCGTTCATGGTTGAGGAGAATTCCCTTACCGCTATATCTTCCTCTACGTTCATAAACTTGGCGAACTCGCTCTTAAAGCGCAGCCGGACATCCCCCACGGCACCGTTACGATGCTTGGCGATAATGATCTCGGCGAGACCGATCAGGGAATTTCCCCGCTCGTCTTCCGTAATCTTATAATATTCGGGACGGTGGATGAAACATACCATATCGGCATCCTGCTCGATAGCTCCGGACTCACGCAAGTCGGCTAGCTGCGGACGCTTACCTTCCACGCCTTGACGGGCTTCCACACCACGGTTCAACTGCGACAAGGCGATGATCGGGATATTCAATTCCTTGGCCAATCCCTTCAACGAGCGGGAGATCGTACTCACCTCCTGCTCACGGCTACCGAAGTTCATACCGCTGGCGTTCATCAACTGAAGGTAGTCGATAATGATACATTTAATGCCATGCTCACGCACCAGACGACGGGCTTTCGTCCGCAGCTCGAAGACGGACAAGCTCGGGGTATCGTCCACGAAGATCGGGGCGTCGTAAAGCTCCTTGATCTTAAAATCCAGCTGTTCCCACTCGTAGCTCTCCAAGCGTCCGCTCTTGATCTTCTCACCCGGTATCTCGCAGACATTCACGATCAGACGGTTTACCAACTGCACGTTACTCATCTCGAGCGAGAACAGGGCGACAGGCGTATTGAAATTCACCGCCATATTCTTCGCCATGGAAAGAACGAAGGCCGTCTTACCCATGGCCGGACGGGCGGCGATAATGATAAGGTCTGAATTCTGCCAACCGGAAGTCATCTTATCCAACCCCTCGAAGCCCGTACGCAATCCGCTCAGACCTTCCTTCTGGAGGGCCGCCTTTTGCAACATCTCCATAGCGTCCTTGATGACGGGGTTGATCTGGGTGACATCCTTCTTTACGTTACGTTGCGAGATCTCGAACAACTTGCCCTCCGCCTCTTGCATCAGGTCCTCTACATCGAGCGTCTCATCAAATGCCTTTCCTTGGATCATCGCCGTGAAAGAGATCAACTCCCTCGCCAGATATTTCTGGGCAATGATCCGGGCGTGATACTCGATATGGGCGCTACTGGCCACCTTGCTGGTAAGTTGAGAGATATAAAACGGTCCGCCTACATCCTCCAATTCTCCCCGTTTCTTCAATTGCTCCGTTACGGTAAGCATATCCACGGGACGCTGGCTCAACGCCAAGTCTACGATAGCGGCATAAATCTTCTCATGCGCTTTCTCATAGAAACACTCCGGCTTCAAGATCTCGCTGACGATCGAGTACGCATCTTTCTCCAGCATCAACGCACCCAACACAGCCTCCTCTAACTCACGGGCCTGTGGCTGAAGACGCCCCATATCGGGGAGCATCTCCACAGGCTTTTTCCTTCCTCTTCCTGTATTTCTTGTTCCTTCTGCCATCATTCTTTCTATTTGGGGAGTCAAAGGTAATATCTTTTACCCATTTCTGAAAAAGATTCTTTATATTTAGGAATTAAAACCTGTCGAATCATGAAAGCGTATTTTATCGGATTAGTTATCATGGGAGGTTGCCTATTATACGGCTGCCATACCAAACAAAAGAAAGGGGAAAACAGTAGCGACTACTCAGCCGACTCCCAATCCATAGCACGGCAAGATACCCTACCGTTACCGACTGATACCCATGCCGCATCTTCAGTTTCCACGGAAGGATGGACCGCCAAGCAGATACGGGACAGCATAGAATTGTTCTTCGGCAAGGAATACGATACCCTTCCCCCGCATCTACGGAAGATCCGCGGCAACCTGACCTCCCTCTGGAACACGGACGACTCCGTCTTCCTACAGCTTATCATAGCGGAGAAGGAGTATGTGGAGGCTTTCAAGACTTACGTATTCAATTCACCCCTCATCCGGATCGGCGGAGGCCCTTACGACCGGCCACCCGAGGAAGCTATCAGCATGGACACCACCCACTTCTCCATGCGAGTAAGACCGAACGTCTACCCAACCAACATCGAGCGGATCGAGATCGCTATCACCAACCATACCGACCTGGAAGGGATGGGAGGCGAAGAGTATTTCATCGAGCGTTTCGACGGGAGGGCATGGAAAGGAATCCCGCAACCCACCGCCTTCGTCGCTCTCGGCTATCCGATCTTTCCTAACCAGACAAGAGACGATTTCTCGGCCACCTTGCTACCCGAACTCAAGGAAAACCCTCCGGGATTGTACCGGGTGCATAAGAGCGTCAGCACCGGACATGGCGCCGGCCTCGTCCATTACCCTTTAACCGCCACATTCTACCTATCCGATAACCCGGAAGATTATGAGGAATACACACGCTTCGCCAGCCGGCTCCACGAGCCTCGCCCCATGGCCGAGTTCAAGGGAGGAAGAGAAGCCATGATCCGTTTCTTCGAACAGAACCTGCGTTATCCCGAATCTTATAAAGGTACGGGCACGAAGGTACGACTCTTCTACTCCTTCACGATCGATTCCTTAGGAATGTTACAGAATCCCATAAGCCTACCCGAGAATATACTGTATCCTCGCAATACGGGGAAAACCTATGATGAGTTCCGCGATGAAGCCTTACGGGTACTCCAGTTGATGCCCGCATGGGAACCCGCCGTAAACCGTATCCATGGCCCGGCCAGCATAGATACCGGGCTCTTCTTCTACTTCAACGAAGAGGGAAAATGCGGGATTGAATAGACGGCCAGTACTATTACCAGAAGTATCGCAATACTCTCAGAGAAGTAAGCCTATGCTAACGTAAACTGGCAACAATATTGCTGTCAGCATACAGCGACATAACTTTACTTACGTAAAAAAGTATTATCTTTGCGCCGTAAAAAGTAATTTTCAAATTATGGACGACAGTATCCCGCTAGAAACAGAACAGAGTATGAACTAACGAGGCGGAGGGTTTCATTGATCCTCTGCTCGGATTAAACACGAAAGGAGGCAATAATGAGACAATTTCTTTATTGTGAGGCCGGTTATGTGGAGAAGGACCAATGGCTTCCTAACAGTTGGGTAAACGTAGAGTGCCCGACTCCCGAAGATCTTCAATTCTTGATGGATCGATTTAACGTACCCGAATCATTCTTGAGCGATATAGCCGATACGGACGAGCGTCCCCGTATCGAGTACGAGGGGAATTGGTTGCTTACCATCTTACGTATCCCGTTGCAGAACCAAGATCATGACATCCCGTTCAATACGGTGCCGATCGGTATCATCACGAACAATGAGATCATCGTAAGCGTATGTTACCATAAGACGGACTTGATCCCCGATTTCATCCGCTATACCCAACGGAAGGAACTCCAGATTAAAAACAAGTATGAGTTGATCCTCCGGCTGATCCACTCATCGGCCGTATGGTTCCTTAAATACCTGAAACAAATCAATTACGCCGTCACCGAGGCGGAAAAGGCGTTAGAGAAAAGCATCCGCAACGAGGATCTGCTAGCGTTGATGAAGCTGGAGAAAAGCATGGTATTCTTCAACACCTCCATCCGCGGGAATGAGGTGATGCTGGCCAAGCTCCAGAATATTTTCCAAGAGCCGCAATATATCGACAAGGATTTAGTGGAGGACGTGGAGATCGAGTTGAAACAGGCCCATAACACGGTAAATATCTATAGCGATATTCTTACGGGTACGATGGACGCTTTCGCCTCTATCATATCCAACAACGTGAACACGATCATGAAACGTATGACATCACTTTCCATTATCTTAATGGTTCCGACATTAATCGCTAGCTTCTACGGGATGAACGTCCCGATCTACATGGAGGATATGCCGCATGGTTTCGTGGTTATTATCTTGCTCTCGATCTTGCTATCCGCTACGGCCTTTTTTATATTCAGGAAGATCAAATGGTTTTAGGATATCAAAAAATAAACCGGACGCAGATCACCCGTGCTTGTCGGTGTCATCTGCGTCCGGTAAATATCAAATTCGGTATATCTTTATCTAGGCTTACTTATGCGTATCCTCGAGGATATAACGCAAGGTTCCGGCATTCACCAATTCCTCTTGCGAGATGGTGTAGCCCTTTAGCTTTTTATCGCCGGCGAAAACGTCCTTGATATAGATCGCTTCCGGATTACTATGCTTAGACTCGATTACCAATTCGCCTTTAGGATAGAATTTCTTGTCGAGCTGGATCGTAACCTTATCGAAAGTCGGGGAAGTCAATACATAGTTCACGTCGCCCGGACAAGCCGGATAGAAGCCCATCATGGAGAAAATAGCCCAAGCGGACATCGTGCCTGTATCCTCGTTACCCGGGACACCGTTCGGGGCGTTATGATAGCAATCCTTCAACAACTGACGGACCAACTTCTGGGTACGCCAAGCCTCTCCCTTGAAATAGCTAAACAAATAAGGATAAGCGATATCTGGCTCGTTGGCGGGATCATAATTGCCGTCATCGAATACCTTCTGCAAATGATCGACAAATTTCTTATCGCCTCCCATCAATTTGGCCAGTCCCTTGATATCGTGAGGAACATAAAACGTATAATTCCATGCGTTGCCTTCATGGAAACCGGGACTAGGCTCGAAGTTCTCGCCTTGTTTCGGATCGAACGGAGAGTAGAAAGTGCCGTCCGGCAAGATAGGACGCAGCGTTCCGAACTCCTTGCTATAATAATGTTTGTAACCTAAAGAACGATCACGGAATAACTTGGCATCCTCTTTCTTACCCAAGGCTTGAGCGAAATTAGCCAAGTTCCAGTCGGCGATATAATATTCCAGCGCATGAGATACGGAGTTATCGTATTGCTCACGCAAAGGAACATAGCCCTTGCTGAAATAATCGTTCGCGTCCGGACGAAGCAGGTTGAACTCTCCCGGGGTAGTAGCGCCTTTACGCATCGCCTCATAAGCGGTTTGCTCATCAAAGTCACGCAAGCCGCGCATCCATGCGTCTACGATATACGGGATCGAGGGATCGCCTTCCATCGTAAAGGTCTCACGTCCGTAAAGCTCCCATTTCGGTAACCAACCGTTTTCCCGATACATATCCAGCATCGTACGGATAATATCCAATTGACGCTCCGGATAGAGCAAGGTCATCAAGGTACTTACGTTGCGGTACGTATCCCACAAGGAGAAAACCGTATAACGGTTTCCGGTGGTATGGCCTACTTTCAGGCTCTCCATCATCGGGTACTCGCCGTTCACGTCTTGCAGGATATTCGGATGGATCAGCAAATGATACATACCGGTATAGAATATCGTTTTCTCGTCTTTCGTACCCCCTTCCACTTGTACCTTGGAAAGATCCTTGTTCCACATCGTACTAGCCGCCGTACGGACCTTGTCGAAATCGAAGCCGGGCTGCTCCGTATTCATGTTCAGGCGGGCGTTCTCGATGCTCACGTACGAGATACCCATCTTCACCTCGATAGCCTCGCCCTCGTCCGTATCGTAATCGAACCATACGCCGACATCGTCTCCGCTCATCTCACGGGTATAACTGGTATATAACTTATACTTGCCGGAGTAGATATCCCATTCGGCCTCTACCCCCTTCATCTCACGTTGTTTCTTCCAATAACCCATCTTCTTCGGGGCCTTGTTTACCTTCATCACGAAGTAAACCGGGAATACGGCCTGTGGATTATAGCAGAACGTACCTAAAAGCTTACTCCCCTCGATCTCCGTATCATTCACGATACGTACCGTGGCGCCGGTCTCGTTCGTCAAGCCCTCGCCTAGGTTCAAGAGGATATGGCTCTTCCCTTTCGGGAAGGTAAAACGGCTCAAGCCCGTACGCATGCTGGCAGTAGCCTCCGCCTTGATATTATACTTGGTCAAGGTATTGCTATAATAACCGGGGTGAGCCACCTCGTCCTTGTACTCACTGCCGTAAGCCTTATAGTCCACGTTCAACTCGCCCGTTGTCGGCATCAATAGCAAACCTCCCAGCTCCGGGCATCCCACGCCGCTCAAGCTACCGTGGGCGAATCCCGTAAAGAATTTATTGTCTGCCGAGTAAGGAGTAGACCACCATTGACTATCCTTGTCAAAACGATTCTTCTCCGACCCCATGACGTTGAAAGGAACCACGCTCATCATACCCTGCGGACAAACCGCGCCGGGATTCGTCGTACCGTAATTGCTCGTACCGATGAAGGGGTTCACATAATCTACCGGTTGCTGTGCCGTAGCGAACAGGCTACCACACAACAGGAAGGTCATTAGCTGTTTCTTCATTTGATAAATGTATTTTAGTTGATAATTAATTGATTCATACTTACCAGATCACGATCTCATCCGTGAAGATGAAACCCTTATTCGCCTCTTTTGCCTTGATACGGATATAACGGGCTTTCCAATCGCCGTTAAACGTATACTCCTGAAAAGACAGGTCTTTATCCGTATTGGATATCGTAGTAGGGATAACTCCCTGCGAGATATAGCTCTCCCTGTCTTCCGATGTCAGCAACTCCACCTCTCCCGGTTGGTACACGCCCGGGCCGATCAATTGCATAAAGCGGGACGATACCTTATGGATATCCGTCACCTCGCCCATGTCCACCACGCAATCCAAGTCATTCAAATAACCCTGCCAACGGCCGTCCAGATAAGTCAAGCCTCCCCTGTAGCCGTCCAGCAACGCGTTCATGCCACCCGCCATATAACCGCTATACAGCTTACTATTATAATGTATAGGCTTATTGATACCCCGGTGATAATCCACCTTCTTCTCGGTAGGCGTTCCTTGAAGCTGCCCGTCACGGAAGATAGCGGCCTTGATATCAGCGGAGTCTTTCACCACGATCGGACCGTCATAGACCCGGGAAGAGGCGGTGGGAATAGAACCGTCTGTCGTGTAACGTATCTCCGCCGGATATTTCTCCGCATCCAACATGACCTTGATCTCTCGCCGCAAGGTATCTACCTCCATCGTGGTCTCGATCTCGTCCGAGAGCGTGAACGTATGGATACCCATCCGTTGCAGAACCGGGATATTCGCGTTCATACGAGGCTTAAAATCCTCCCAACTACGATCCTCTTGCGGAGTCCATCCAATCTCGGCGACCGCCAAGGCACGAGGGAACATCATATACTCCAGATGCTTCTCATCCTTGATATACTCCGTCCATGTATTCGCCTGTACCCCTAGGATATGCTTACTTTCCTCGGCAGTCAACGAATCCATAGGCACCGGATTATAACTGTACGCCCGCTTAATCGGCGTATAACCACCGATGGCATACGGCTGTGTCTTCGGATCGGCTTGATAGAAATCGAAATACATATAACCACCCGGTGTCATAACCACGTCGTGTCCCATGCGGGCGGACTTGATTCCCCCTTCCTCGCCCCGCCAAGACATGACGGTAGCCTCCGGAGCCAAGCCCCCTTCCAGAATCTCATCCCAACCGATCAATTTGCGGCCTTTGGAAATCAGGAATTCCTCGGCACGATGAATCATATAGCTCTGCAACTCATCCACGTCCTTCATCCCGTTCCGGCGCATCAAACCTTGACATTTCGGGCAGGTCTTCCAAGCTCCCTTCCCGGCCTCGTCTCCCCCGATATGGATATATTCGGAAGGGAACAACTCGATCACCTCGGACAATACATCCTCCATGAACGTAAACGATTTCTCGTTGCCGATGCAGAAATCACCCGTCGTATAAGGTTTGCCGGCACAACTCAACTCCGGGTACGCCACGAACACCTCGTCCGAATGCCCCGGGAATTCGATTTCCGGTATTATATTAATATGCCGGGCCGTAGCGTAATCCACGATCTCACGGATATCTTCTTTCGTAAAATAACCGCCATATGCCCCCGGAGTTCCTTCCGGCAGATACTTGCGATCCTTTCCATCCCACCATTTCTGCCAATCAGATTCCGTACGGAAAGCCACGTCCGTAGTCAGTTTCGGATATTTATCCATCTGGATACGCCAACCACCGGCATCCGTCAAATGCATATGAAGCGTATTCAATTTATAATAAGACATGACGTTCAATAACTTCATCACCTCCTCTTTCGGGAAGAAATGACGGGAGACATCCAGATGCAAGCCACGATACGGGAAACGGGGATTATCTTGGATCGATACGCAAGGAATCCCTTTCGACGTATACAGCTGGCGCAACGTTTGTTCCCCGTAAAACAATCCGGATTTAGAGGCGGCTCTCAACTCGATCCCCTTCTCGGTCACGTCCAACGCATATCCCTCCGGATTCCCGCCATTAAAAGACTCATCGACCACGTAACGGATCGTACCCGATTGATCATTCCCGAATATGAGATTACTATCTACTTTGAAATAACCGCCAGTCACCTCGATATGGACCGGCTTAGGGATTAAATTCACCTGCGGAACCTCCTTGGGAGCACAGGAAAAAAGTAGTGAGGAACAAGCGAGAGCAAGTCCGGTTACTTTCATGCAAGACCGTTTTGGCAACGTCATAATACTTATTTTTTAGTTGTGTTATTCTTGGTGCGTAAATATACAACAATAATAGACAATATCAAAAAAGCGGAAAGACTATCGTCTCCCCGCTTCAGAGTTATTTTAAGATGTATATCTTCTAAAATTAACGTCTAGGAATTGCTTCTTTTACAACCATCTGACGACCTTCGTACTCAGCTTGGTTTAATTCCTCGATAGCTTTTTGAGCCTCATCAACGTTAGGCATTTCAGCGAAAGCGAAACCCTTAGAACGTCTAGTATCACGATCAACAATTAACTTTACTGAATCAACAATACCATACTCTTCTAATACTTGTTGCAAATCAGATTCTCTTACTCGATAACTCAAGTTTCCAATGTAAATATTCATACGAAAAAAATTAAAAATAAATTAATAATAAAACAAGTGATGTTAGTGAAGATCGATTTCTAGAAGAATATATTATCATTACTGAGAATAGAAACTCGAAGATAAAGAGCAAGACAAACTATCTTTTGTTTGTTGCTACAAAGGAAAGCATTCTTTTTGGATTACCAACTATAAAACCTAATTTATTTTCAAAATAATTCACTTTATCTTCAGAAGACTACTTATATGAGCTAACGAGACTATCTGCGTGAACCGCATAAAAAAGAAGAGAATCTAATTAAAGATCCTCTTCCCTATTTGAAAAAGCCGCACTGTAGATGTGAACAAACTCCGTATGACAGGATTTGAGTGCTTTGCCACCTTTGTAATCCGCCGTGCTAAGCATACCCCGAAGGGCGCGGCCCGCCATTGGCGACAAGAGCTATGTCTCGGAATTAAAATAAACTGATGAGTTTCCCAATCGAACAAGTGCGGCTTAACTCATTCCCTGTTTATCTTTTTCTTGTTACAAAGATATGTAATCGTATCGACATAACCAAACAAAAACAACAAAAAAAGAGCCTCCTTTTCGGGGAGGCTCTTTATTAACTATATAGCAAAAATCTTATTTTACTTTAGCTACGATAGCCTTGAATGCTTCCGGATGGTTAACGGCCAAGTCTGCCAAAACCTTACGGTTGATCTCGATACCGGCAGCGTGCAAAGCACCCATTAGGCGAGAGTAAGACAAACCTTCCATACGAGCGGCAGCGTTGATACGCTGAATCCACAAAGCACGGAAATTACGTTTCTTGTTACGACGGTCGCGGAAAGCATAAGTCAAACCTTTTTCCCATGTATTCTTCGCTACGGTCCAAACGTTCTTACGTGCACCATAATAACCACGGGTTAGTTTTAAAATCCGTTTTCTTTTTGCTCTTGAAGCAACATGATTTACTGATCTAGGCATAATTCTAATCTGTTTTGAATGTTAGCGTCATCTCTTAGGATGAACTTGATTGCTAATGCATTCGGTTAATAAAAATCGTTATAAAACTCGCTTAATGAATAAAGATTACTTCATGCAAAGCATCTGCTTTACGTTGCTTACGTCAACACTAGCTACCAAACCCGTGTGAGTAAGATTTCTCTTTTGCTTCTTAGTCTTCTTTGTTAAGATATGACTCTTAAAAGCGTGTTTTCTTTTGATCTTTCCTGATCCGGTAAGGGCGAACCTCTTTTTGGCACCGGAATTAGTCTTCATCTTAGGCATTTTCCAATTATATTTTAATTATTAAACTTAACCTCCCTTCTATCAGGGACGGATTTTATTCTTCTGTTTTCTTATCACCCTCGCTTTTAGGCTTAGGTGCCGTGATCACTTTCTTTACAACTTTCGGAGCTGCGGCCGTAGCCGGGGCTGAGCCAGTGCCCGCTTTCTTCGGAGTAAGCATGATAATCATACGTTTTCCCTCCAATACCGGCAACTGCTCTACTTTTCCATAATCCTCCAAATCGTTGGCAAAACGAAGCAGCAGGACTTCTCCCTGTTCCTTGAAAAGGATAGAACGGCCTTTAAAGAACACGTAGGCTTTAACCTTCGAACCTTCCTCCAAAAATCCCTTAGCGTGCTTCAATTTAAAATTGTAATCATGATCATCTGTCTGAGGCCCGAAACGAATCTCCTTCACGACCACTTTCACAGATTTCGCTTTTTGCTCTTTCTGACGCTTTTTTTGCTGATAGAGGAATTTCTGGTAGTCGATTACTCTACAAACGGGGGGCGCAGCATTTGGTGAAATCTCGACTAGATCCATCCCCTGCTCTTCCGCTATTTTCAGCGCTTGAGCGATCGGATAAACACCCGTCTCAATATTGTCACCTACTAAACGAACTTCACGAACACGAATACGTTCGTTGATTCTATACTGTTCTTTCAGATTGTCATTCTTCATTCAAAAAGATTTATTCTCCTCGTTATTAGTTATTTAATCATTACTTTTTTGCCAGCGATTCATCATTTCCTCTACCTCGCCATTCAAAAGCGCTGCAAAGGTAGCAATTTTCATCGAACCTTTATCACCTTCGCCCTGTTTTCTTACAGAAACTTCACCATTTTCTGCTTCTTTTTCTCCAACGATGAGCATATAAGGGATTCTTTTCAATTCATTGTCACGAATTTTACGACCGATCTTCTCATTTCGGTCATCTACGATAGCACGGATTTCCTGATTACCTAACTCACGTGCGATTTGCCAAGCGTAATCATTAAACTTCTCGCTGATCGGCATGATACATACCTGCTCCGGAGTCAACCACAACGGGAACTTTCCGGCGGTGTGCTCGATCAATACGGCAACGAACCGTTCCATGGAACCGAACGGCGCACGGTGGATCATAACCGGACGGTGCTTCTGGTTGTCGGCACCCGTATATTCCAATTGGAAACGTTCCGGTAAGTTATAGTCTACCTGAATCGTACCTAACTGCCAACGGCGGCCGATAGCGTCTTTCACCATGAAGTCGAGTTTCGGACCGTAGAAAGCGGCCTCTCCATATTCGATCTTAGCTTTCAAGCCTTTTTCCTCACAAGCCTCTACAATCGCTTGCTCAGCCTTCTCCCAATTCTCGTCGCTACCGATATATTTCTCACGGTTCACCTTGTCACGCAAGGAGATCTGAGCCTCGAAGTTCTCGAAATTCATCGTCTTGAATACGATCGAGATGATGTCCATTACGTTCAAGAATTCCTGCTTTACTTGATCGGGGCGGCAGAAAATATGAGCATCATCCTGTGTAAAGCTACGTACACGGGTCAATCCGTGCAACTCTCCGCTCTGCTCATACCGGCAAACCGTACCGAACTCAGCGAGACGCAACGGCAGGTCCTTATACGAACGAGGAGAGTTTTTATAGATCATACAGTGATGAGGACAGTTCATCGGTTTCAAGAAGTATTCCTCACCCTCCTCAGGTGTATGGATCGGTTGGAAAGAATCCTTTCCGTATTTAGCGTAGTGGCCGGAGGTAATATACAATAATTTATTACCGATCGGCGGACACATTACCTCTTGATAATTATAACGAGCTTGGATACGACGCAAGAACTCTTGCAGACGCAAACGCAAGGCGGTACCTTTCGGCAACCACATCGGTAAGCCCTTACCTACCGTATCGGAGAACATGAACAAGTCCATTTCCTTACCGATCTTACGGTGGTCACGTTTCTTGGCCTCCTCCAACAATGTCAGATACTCATCCAACATCTTCTTTTTCGGGAAAGTGATACCATACAAACGAACCAATTGCTTGCGTTTCTCATCGCCACGCCAATAAGCGCCGGCTACGCTCAATATCTTGACAGCTTTCAGATAAGAGGTATTCGGTAAGTGCGGCCCTCTACACAAGTCCGTAAAAGAACCCTGTGTATAGGTAGTGATCGTACCGTCTTCCAACTCACTGATAAGCTCTGTTTTATACTCTTCACCTCTATCGCCGAACATCTTCATGGCATCCGCCTTGGTAATGTCCTGACGTTTGATCTCTTCTTTCTTGGCTACCAGCTCAAGCATCTTAGCCTCGATAGCAGCGAAATCACCCTCTTTGATCACGGCCTCGCCCGGATCCACGTCATAATAGAAACCGTTCTCGATCGCCGGACCTATACCGAATTTAATACCCGGATATAATTCCTGCAAAGCCTCTGCCATAAGGTGAGCGCTGGAATGCCAGAACGCATGTTTACCTTCCTCGTCTTCCCACTTCAAAAGTTTCACCGTAGCGTCGTCGTTGATAGGACGGCTTAAGTCCCAAACCTCCCCATTCACGCTTGCGGCTAGGACTTCCTGTGCCAAACGAGAACTAATGCTTTCCGCTATCTGCATAGCAGTCGTTCCCTTTGCATATTCTCTTACGGAATTGTCCGGAAATGTAATCTTTATCATATTCTATTCTCTAAAATTCTTTATATTCAGCCCACAAAGTTAATATTTCTTTTCTATCAGCGAAACATTTAACTCGAATAATTTGCGTTATCACCGGCTTGTCATTCGCTTGATGATACTATAGGCGTTGTAGATACCCAATTCCCCTGCCTTGCTCAAGTCGGCGATGCCCCGGTTCACGTCACCTTGCGACAGACGGGCTAACCCACGGTTGTAGTAAGCCTCGGCAAATTCAGGGTCCCGCTCGATCGCCTCGTTGTAATCAACGATAGCGGCACGGAAATCACGCTGGGCGCAACGCAGATTCGCACGGTTAAAGTAAGCGTACACAAAACCCGGGTTCAGCTTGATCACCATATCGTAATCCCTCATGATCTGCTCATGCTCATAGGCTCGCTTATTATCCTTCAGCATAGCGCTCCGGAGGTCCACCGAGGTGTTGGCGTTTACCTGCGACTGTGCGGACTTACCAATATTCAAGTTCATTCCCGAGCCACTCAAGTCGTACGTATCCTTGCTAGCCTGCTGGGATTGGGTGTACATCAATTGCTTATAACGTTCCACGGCACGATTGAAATAAGCCATCGTGAACGACGGGTCTTGCTCGATCGCTTCCGAGAAATTCTTGATCGCCTCCGAGAAATCCTGCACCAACATGAAGTCCATCGCACGGCCAAAATAAGCGTTAGCGTTGTTCGGATCACGCTCGATCTCCGCCGAATACTCGTCGATGGAGGCAAAATGCACGGCGATTTGATCCTCAGTCAAAGCGGCCTCCTCGTTCGTGATACGCAATTTACGCTTCAAGACCATCTGGCCATTGTAATCCTCCACCATCTTGTCGTAATAAACAAGTTTCTTTACGGGATCCGCCTTCTCGTAATAGGTCAAGACAAACTGGGGTTCCAGATCCACATGGACATTCCGGTCTTGTACACGCCCACGGACCTCACTTTGGTATTTACTTTTACGCTCCTGCTCCTTATCGTATACCACCAAGCGGTTGAACTTATTGATATTCTTATCGGATTGCTCACGAGTATTCTCCTCCGAATCGTCCGTCTTGGCATCTCCGTTCACCGCTGTATTGGAGCTAGAAGACGATGTCTTCGGGAGCTGTCCGTTCTTGGCCTGCTCCTCCATCTTTATGGCTGCCCAATAATCACGGTCTGCCCCCACGTTATCCCCTAGCTTACGCTTTGCTTCCGAACGGCTCACAAAGCCTGGCAGGAAAGTAGGATATTGCTTCAAGACCACGTCGTAATCCTGCACGGCCCCCCGGTAGTCGCCCGTCTCGAAACGGAGCAACGCACGGTTGTAATAAGCCATATAGTTATCTGGCTCTTGCTGGATAACGACATCGAAGTCTTCGATAGCACGGTTATTATCCCCGACTTGGAACCGAAGCAAACCTCGGTTGAATCGTGCGATCAAGTTCCGGCTATCCATGCTGATCACCTGATCGTAATCGGCCATCGCACCTCTCAAGTCATTCATCTGATAACGAACTAGCCCCCGGTTAATATAATATCCGCTCTCACGGGTATCCAGACGTAGAGCCTCGTTCAAATCGGCCAAAGCGTCCTTGTAATCATCCATTTGATAATGAAGGATCGCACGATTGCCATACGCCGGCGCATAATAAGGATCCATCTCGATCGCCTTATTATAATCGGCCAAGGCTTTCAACGTATCCCCTTTCTCCAGATACATAGCGCCCCGTGTCATATAATTCATGGAATATTTCGGATGGGCGGTCATTAAATCATCGAATGTCTTCTCCGCCCCGTTATAGTCTTTTTTCTGGATAAAAGCCACCGCCATATTCACCAGCATCTGGCGGTCCTCGGGTTTGAACTCAAGTCCTTTCTGGTAATCGTCGATCGCCTCGTCGTATTTCTCCTGGCTTTGACGGGCGATGCCGCGAGCGTAATACGCTTGCGTTAAAAAAGGGTTCCGCTGAAGACATAAAGTACAGTCTTCCTCGGCCCCCTTAAAATCGTCCAGATTTATCTTCGCCACCGCACGGTAAAAATAGGGTTCCGCCAACCAAGGTTTGGATTTGATAACCTGATTGAAGTACTGAATGGAAAGAACATAATCCTCAAAATAAAGGGCGTTCCTGCCAATGGCCAATACACGGTCCGTATTAATCTGCGCAAAAAGCGAAATCGTAAATATCTGTAATATCAAAAAGAGTGTTGCCTTCTTCATCCTATTAAAAATGATTGAGAGGCAAAAATAAGTAAATTATCTTACTTAGACTCTATTTTTACCATTAAATGATTCTTCGTTATCTTATCGCCCTCTTTTACATTGAGCTCGACAACGACTCCCGATATGGGAGCGACCACCCGGTTCTGCATTTTCATCGCCTCATGGATTAGCAGAAGTTGCCCGGCCTCCACAGCCTGTCCTTCCTCTACCATAATCTTGATAATCGTTCCGGGAAGATGAGAAACCACGTCACCAGCCGACGGCTTATGCCACATCGGTCGGCTCTTATACTTCGCTGTCAGCAACGTCTTATATTTACGTGCCGTCACCACAAAGTCTACATATTCTTCTTGCTGGTGTTTCTTTTCCATACTCTCATCAATTTAGAACGGAGGCAAACCGTGCTTCTTGGCCGGTCTGTATTCCTCTTTTAGAATGGAAAGCTTCAGTGCGTGTAGCAATAATGAACGGGTTTCTTTCGGTTCGATCACAGAGTCGATAAATCCCTTGGAAGCCGCCACGTACGGGTTCGCGAATTTCTCGATATATTCTTTCACCTTCTCCTGACGCATAGCGTTCTGATCTTCCGCCTCCATGATCTCCTTGCGGAATATGATGTTAGCTGCGCCTTCCGGACCCATAACAGCGATCTCCGCGCTCGGCCAAGCGAACATGAAGTCAGCGCCCAAGTGACGGGAGTTCATAGCTATATAACCTCCACCGTACGCCTTGCGCAAGATAACCGTGATCTTAGGAACAGTAGCTTCCGAATACGCATACAGAACCTTAGCCCCATGACGAATCACACCCGCATGCTCTTGATCTACGCCCGGCAGATAACCCGGCATATCCTCCAACGTGATGATAGGAATATTGAATGAGTCGCAGAAACGGATGAAACGAGCGGCCTTGTCAGCGCTATCACAATCAAGCACGCCGGCCAAAACCATCGGTTGATTGGCAACGAAACCTACCGTTTCTCCTGCCATACGACCAAAACCGATCACAATATTAGCGGCCCACAACTCTTGAATCTCCAAGAAGTCCGAGTCATCGACGATACATCTGATAACGTCTCGCACATCATACGGTTGTTTCGGGTCCGCCGGAACTACTTGCTCGATATTCAGCATAGCGGACGGTTCTTTCGGCTCAACCACTTTCGCACGCTCCTGATTATTCCAAGGGATGAAGCTAACCAAACGTTTCACCTGATCGAAACATTCTTGCTCGCTCAAGGCATAGAAATGAGCGTTACCTGTAGTCTCCGCATGAACACGTGCGCCACCAAGGTCTTCCATAGAGATATCCTCACCCAGCACGGTCTTGATAACGTTCGGTCCCGTGATAAACATCTTAGAGATGTTCTCAACCACAAACACGAAGTCCGTCAACGCCGGAGAATAAACGGCACCACCGGCACAAGGACCGAGGATCAAGGAAATCTGAGGGATCACGCCCGAGGCGATCGTATTGCGATAGAATATTTCACCATAACCAGCCAAAGCACCAACACCTTCTTGGATACGCGCGCCACCCGAGTCATTGATTCCGATGATCGGACATTTCATCTTCAACGCATGATCCATGATCTTGGTGATCTTACGAGCATGCTGCAAACCTAACGAACCACCGGCAACCGTAAAGTCCTGCGCATAGATGCAAACCGGGGCACCAAAGATCGTACCCGTACCGGTAACCACACCATCACCCGGCAGAACCTTCTTCTCCATACCGAAATCACGGCCATCGTGTTTCACGAACATGTCATACTCATGGAAAGAGTTCTTATCCAACAAAGCCAAGATACGCTCCCGGGCAGTAAGCTTACCCATCGCCACTTGCTTTTCGATAGCAGCCTCACCACCGCCCATCTCGATAACGGCTTTCTTTTCCCTGAGGGCCTCAATGTTTTTACTTAAATCTGTCATATTGATTATTTATAGATTTATTATTTACCAACGGCTTTTGCCCGGTAAGAGCAACGAACCGTCCCTTTAATAATACTATTTAATTTGCCTTTGTTCAATTGACGGCGAATAGCGGAGACATTGTCGATAAAGACATGCCCCGTCAGATGCTCGCACTCATGCTGCACGATACGGGCGGCGAAACCTTCCACCACTTCCTCGTGTTCCTCCCAATTCTCATCCCAATATCTCACACGAACCGTTTTCGAGCGAGACACTTTCTCGTGTATACCCGGCAGGCTCAAGCAGCCTTCCTCCATAGCTATTTCCTCCTCGCTACGTTCCAAAAACTCGGGATTAATCAACGCACGCTTGAAACCCTTGCATTCAGGGAAGTCATCTCCCATCACATCACCGTCTATAACCACCAAACGGATAGACAAGCCCACCTGAGGAGCGGCAAGCCCTACCCCATCAGCATTATACATCGTTTCAAACATATTGGCAACCAACTGTTTCAAGTCGGGATAATCTTTAGGTACATCCTCAGCCTCTTTTCTTAGTACGGGCTGACCATATAAAAATACGGGTAAAATCATAAGTTATAACTGATATTTTTTACTTTCTAAATAAGCTTGCAAAATAATAACGGCGCTAATCTCATCAACCAATCCTTTATCTTGCCGTTTCTTTTTCTTTAAACCGCCTTCCAACATGGCCTTATGAGCTAAGACCGACGTGAACCGCTCGTCGTAATAAGTTACCGGGATACTTGGTATCGTCCTTTTCAGATGGGTCACGAACGCCTCCACATACTTCATGTTCTCAGAAGGCTCATTGTTCATTTGCTTCGGAAGCCCGACCACAAATAAATCCACCGGTTCCCGTGATATGTAATCCGACAGGTATTTCACAACCTCTCCACTTGGGACTGTCGCCACGCCGTTAGCGATCATTTGTAAAATATCCGTAGCGGCTATCCCTGTACGTTTCCGGCCGTAATCTATTGCAATTATTCTTCCCATCGAGCGCGAATATAGCATAAATATAAATACAGATTACACAAATCCGCAAAAAGTGTGCAACAAATCGGATCAATATGCATTCTTCTCTCCCTTGAACATATTCAGTACCGTAACCACAATAATCTTTAAATCAAGGAAGAACGTCCAATTCTCTATATACCACACATCTCTCTTCACACGTCCTTCCATCTGCTCCAGCGTCTTGGTCTCACCTCGGTAACCGGTGACTTGCGCCCACCCCGTTACTCCCGGTTTCACCAAATGCCGCACCATATACTTATCGATCAACGCCGAGTACTGCTCGGTATGCTTCAGCATATGCGGACGAGGGCCTACCACGGACATATCGCCCAGCAAGACGTTCACGAACTGAGGGAACTCATCCAAATTCGTCCGGCGCAAGAAATCGCCGATCCGGGTCTTCCGGGGATCATCCTTGACGGCCTGCAAGGTATCGGCCTGCGCGTTCACCTTCATCGTACGAAATTTAAAACATTCGAAGTCATGCCCATACAATCCCGTACGTTTCTGCTTAAACAAAATCGGGCCGGGTGAGCTTAACTTGATCATTATACCGACCACGATGTACAGGATCGGATAAATCGTGAGCAAAATCACCAAAGAGAAAAATATATCGAACGTTCGTTTCAAGAACCGGTTATAGGCGGATTGCAAAGGCTCCCGGCGGACCGTCAGCAATGGGATCGATTCCATCACCTCCATCACCATACTCTTCTTTACATCCCGGTAAAACTCGGGCACGATATAGAAGCGCACCATCTTCTTCTCAGCGAAATTCAGAAGCCGTACGATCTTTCCGTTGTTCGTACCCGGCAAGGTACAATAAATCTCATCGATAGCATGCTCCAGCACATACGCTTCCACCTCACTCGTCTTACCCAAATAATTAGGTAAAACGTCTTTCAACGAGTCATTGTCATCAAAGAACCCCTTTACACTAAACCCATAGCTCAAATCATCTTTCATAACTTGGTAAAGCTCCATACCATTCTTTCCCGCACCCACAATCACCACCTTCTTAAAGTTATAGCCTTTTCGCCTATAAAACTTTAAGGATAAGCGCACAAAAACCCGCCAAAGCGAAAACAAGATGATAGAAACCCCGTAATAGACCAAGAGGAAGGTAGCCAGAATATCCCCTACATTCAAGAAGATCAAGCAAGTAGCGAATAAAAAGATAAGTACGGTAACCAATCCGAACGCCCGTTGCACAATCTTGTCGATAAACACGACCGCCTGATGCAATTGAATCGGGATAAAATATAAAGAGAAGAAATAACAGAAATTCAATAACAAAATAACCTCTCTCAAATTATAGGATATCGCTTCCGTGTATTTCGGGCCAAGCAGATGAAAAACGGCCATAAACAAGAGATTCAATACGATCAAATCTCCTACACCAATCAGCCATTGGATTAAATAACCATGTTTTTTGTTCAATATCATAGCAATTCGATAAATTCTCACAAAAGTAAGTATTTTTCGGCGCAAAAAAAAGGCCGCACTTAGAAGTACGGCCTTTTTAAAGTATTAATTCGTAAATTAATTATTAGCGCTCATAATTACTACACGGTTCCAGCTATTTTCGCCATAAGGTTGTTCGTCCGAACCTCTCCACTCGATAGTGATCTGGCTAGAAGAGATACCGTATTTATCGATAAGTTCCTTAGCGACCGCTCTAGCACGTTTCTCAGAAAGACCCATGTTATAATCAGAAGTACCCGTCTTCTTGTCAGCGTAACCAACTACCTTGATCGGAGCGTTGTTGTTCTTCATGAACTCAGCTGTGTTATAGATATTGATCTGCTGGTTCTTGTCGATCTTAGCGCTGTTGATGCGAAAGTAAACCACATTGTCAACGTAGTTATTTACAACTTCAGTAACTGTCTCTTGGCACTCAGGGCAAGAAACCGGACGTTTGCTCAACTCATCGTTAGCAGCACGCAAAGAGTTGATCTGGCCGTTCAAGTCGTTCAACAAAGCGTAATCCATCGGCTCCAATACCTCGAAGTCTGTCTTACCCAATTTGAATGTCAAACCAGCGCTCAACTGAACGATACCATCTGTCAGGTGATTCATCTCGACACGGTTAAACTGCTCGTTCAACAAAGAACCTTGGATCTCAACGTTCAAATCAACACGTTTGCTCAAACGGAAAGCGGTTAAGATACCAGCGTTCAACGTAGGAGACTCCGTTCTTGGACGATCATAAGACTCTGTAGTCTTGAAACGCTGCGCATAACCAAAACCGACCCAAGGAATCAAGCGGAACACTTTAGATTCTCTGTAAGGAGCCCAGAAGTTAGTAACATCCCACAACAAATCTACGTGAGCGGCTACATATTTATTATGTTGCATAAACTGTGCGCCATCACCTTCAAAACCGTGGATAATACCACCATTTAACTGGGTACGGAATCCTAAATACGGATTAAACCACTTACCAAAAGATACTTGTGGAGCGAAGTTTAAACGATTCTTGAAATCAGCCTCTCCATTTTGGTCTCCTAACAATACGCTGGCTCCACCCGCAATTGAAATAAACCAATTGTCGCGAGCTTTATTCTTCTTGAAATTAGTCTTATAACCAGCCTCATTGCTGAACCCCACCTGCGGTTGATATTCCTGTGCTGCCACAGAGAATACAAAACCTGATAACAAAGCTAAAAGTAAAACCTTAGTCTTCATATTTTCAACATTTTAATTAAACAATCAATTACCTAATATCTTAAAATTGGCACAAATTTAACTCTTTTTGTAATTACAACAAATAAAATCTTCAAATTGTTTCGAACTCACTCGAAATAGTTCAAAATTTTATAGCCCCCCTCTTTCAGATAAGACTCCTTCTTCATTAGTTTTATATCGTTCTTCATCATATCCTCAATTAAAGCCGCTAATGAATACTCCGGTTCCCACCCTAAACGAGTACGTGCCTTCGTAGCGTCACCGATCAGCAACTCTACTTCCGTAGGGCGGAAATACTGCGGATCTACTCCCACAACTTCCTCACCCACACGTTTCTTAAAGTTTTCCAGATAGGCATCACCAACCTTCTTGACGAACAATCCCTCGTCTATCGACTCTATGATAGCGACCTCGTCTATCCCTTCTCCTTTAAAGCGGATTCCCACGCCAATTTCCTCAAAAGCCATACGGATAAAGTCCCGAATCGTGGTAGTAATCCCGGTAGCTATGACATAATCCGAGGGTTCATCTTGTTGCAAAATAGCGTACATGGCACGCACGTAATCTTTTGCGTGTCCCCAATCCCGTTTGGAGGAAAGATTACCCATATAAACCTTTTTTTGCATACCCAAAACGATACGTGAAACCGCCCGGGTTACCTTACGGGTCACGAATGTCTCTCCCCTTAATGGAGACTCATGATTAAACAAGATGCCATTGGAAGCGTGCATATGATAGGCTTCCCTGTAATTCACCGTAATCCAGTAACCGTATAGTTTCGCTACCGCATAAGGGCTTCTCGGATAGAAAGGAGTAGTCTCCCTCTGCGGCACCTCTTGCACCAAGCCATACAACTCGGATGTAGATGCCTGGTAAATACGCGTCTTCGGGATCAAGTTCAGCAAACGGACCGCCTCTAGGATACGCAATACGCCCAAACCATCCGCATTCGCAGTATATTCGGGAGTGTCGAAACTTACTTTTACATGGCTCATGGCGGCCAGATTATAGATCTCGTCCGGTTGAACCTCGCCAATGATACGTGTAAGATTCAAACTATCCGTTAAATCGCCATAATGCAAAATCAAATTACGGTTTTCCACATGCGGGTCTTGATACAAATGATCGATACGGTCCGTATTGAACATGGAAGAACGACGCTTGATACCGTGTACCGTATATCCTTTCTTGATCAAGAACTCGGTAAGATAAGCCCCATCCTGTCCCGTAATACCCGTTATTAACGCTACTTTGCCCATTTCTCTAATTTTCAATTTTCAATTCTCATTTTTCAATTCCCAAGTACCATTCATAGAGTCGCTTCACGCCCTCCTCGATCTCGATCGTATGGCGCCAACCCAAGGCATGCAACTTGCTTACATCCGTCAGCTTACGAAGCGTACCGTCCGGCTTGGACGAGTTAAACCTCAACTCGCCCTCGAACCCGATCTCTCGCCGGATCAGTTCGGCGACCTCACGGATCGAAAGCTCGATACCCGTACCTATATTAATATGTGTATTCCGGACCTCGCCCTCCTTCTGGCGGACATCCTCGAAATCCACGTGTTCCATGATATAAACAGAAGCGTCGGCCATCTCCTCGCTCCATAAAAACTCACGAAGCGGCTTGCCGGTTCCCCACAGCTCCACCTCGCCCGGACGGATACCCTGTTTATCCAATACGGAGAGTATCTCCGGCTCGGAGGCCTTCCCAGACACGCCCTCTACCGGACGAATGTCCATATCCTTACGCAAGGCCTCCCAATCTCCTGTATGCAGGCATTTCGCCAGATGGATCTTACGGATCATGGCTGGCAACACATGCGAGGTCTCCAGATTGAAATTATCATTCGGCCCGTAGAGGTTGGTAGGCATCACGGCGATATAGTTCGTACCGTATTGCAGGTTGTAACTCTCGCACATCTTGATACCCGCTATCTTGGCGATCGCGTAAGGCTCGTTGGAATATTCCAAGGGAGATGTCAGCAAGCAATCCTCCGGCATCGGCTGCGGAGCCTCACGGGGATAGATGCAGGTGCTTCCCAAGAATAATAATTTCTTTACATTGTTTTTCCAAGAGGCATGAATGACATTATTCTGGATCATCAAATTATTGTAGATAAAATCGGCACGGTACAGACTGTTCGCCATGATACCGCCGACGTGCGCCGCCGACAAGAACACATAGTCCGGCCGCTCGGCTGCAAAGAACTCGTTCACAGCGGCTTGATCCGTCAGATCCAGTTCCGCATGCGTACGAAGCAGGAAGTTCGTATACCCTTTGCTACGCAAATTATTCAGGATGGCGGAGCCTACCAAGCCCCGGTGACCGGCAACAAATATTTTACTGTCTTTTTCCATCGATATCTCGTATTCTGAACTACTTCTACTTATTAATCAACCTCATCAAATACTGGCCGTACTGATTCTTAATCATCGGCAAAGCCACTTGCTCAAGTCGCTTCTCATCAATCCATCCTTGCTTGAAAGCGATCTCCTCCAGACAAGCCACCTTCAGTCCCTGTCTCTTCTCGATCACCTCCACGAAAGTAGATGCCTCAGACAACGAGTCGTGAGTCCCGGTATCCAACCAAGCGAATCCACGTCCCAATAGCTGCACTTTCAACTCCCCATCCTTCAAGAACCACTGGTTCACGGTAGTGATCTCCAGCTCTCCACGGGCGGATGGCTTGATATTCTTGGCCACGCCCACCACCTTGTTCGGATAGAAATACAACCCTACCACGGCGTAATTCGACTTCGGTTCCTTCGGTTTCTCCTCGATACTGAAGACGTTCCCATCCGCATCGAACTCGGCCACGCCATAGCGTTCCGGATCGTTTACGTAGTAACCGAACACGGTCGCTTTTTGTTCGTTCTCCGCCTTGTCAACGGCCTCTTTTAACATACGGGTAAAGCTCTGTCCGTAAAAGATATTATCGCCAAGTACCAAGCAAACGGAGTCATCGCCGATAAAACGCTCTCCAATGATGAAAGCTTGCGCCAATCCGTCCGGTGAAGGCTGCTCGGCATATTCAAAACGAACGCCATAATCGGAGCCATCGCCCAGTAAACGACGAAAGCCCGGCAAATCCTGAGGGGTCGATATAATAAGAATCTCCCGTATCCCTGCCAGCATGAGCACGGATACCGGATAAAAAATCATCGGCTTATCATAAATAGGTAGAAGTTGCTTGGAAACTCCTTTAGTGATCGGATACAAGCGGGTACCCGATCCACCGGCTAAAACTATACCTTTCATATTCTTTCCATTTTGTTCGACAATACTCGCTTAGGATCGATTCCACACCGTCCCTAAAACTATACAAAGTTAAACAAATAATAATAGATTAGCGCATGGTTTTCAAAAAATCGTCCATATTCTGATACAATGGGACGCCATAGCGCGCACAAGTTAAGCGCACATTATCATAGCGGTAAAAGCCGGGCTCGCAAATCACCCGCAACTTTCCGGAGCGCATAAACAGCCCCATCTCCAATAAAGTTATCGGGGATTTGCTGCTCGCCAGAATGTTCATGATAATCAGATCGGCTTTCTCCAGATGCTCCAGTTCCCAATTCACTTGATGCTCAAAATCGGACATCTCCCCGCTCAACCCTTTATCTCTACGAGGATTGAACAAGAGATACCGTCCCTCCGGAAGCGCCCGGAACCAGTCGCAGGTAGCCTTCTGCCAATCCACGCTTTTCCCCATATCGATCGTGCCGGCCAAAAAGATTTTTTGGTATACAGCTTCATCCAAATCCTTATTTTCAGTATCGGGATACAAGACAACGACCTCAGATTGGGCAAACCCTCCCATCGGCACCAAAAACAAATATAATATACACAGTACAATATTTCTCATATTCATGTCTCAAAGCTTACTTTTCAGGCAACAAACTTCGCAAAAAAACATGAATCCAACAAATACATTCACTTTAAATGTGGGCAATAGTCTTGTATATACTAATAGGATATCACGAGAAGTTGTACTTACTTGGACGGTGAAGTATATCTCCTAGGGTACTTGCAGTATATCTTCTCCAAGGAGAGGAGTATATGTACGTGTTTTTTCGAAAACACGTACATGTTTTTGGGAAGGACTCGGCATGTAGCAAAATCATGGGTTCAGCCCATAAATCGTAGCCTGTACGGCATGCGATAAGATATAGGCCGCAGGCGTGTCGTTTGAGGGGGAATAGCCTTTGGAGAGCCTCTGGATTACGGGTTCCTTGTTCGTGCCCAGTATCGGGACCAATAAGGGGGCGCCGTTCAAGATAAGCGGTCCCGTCATGGTGATCCGGTATTGGCCGGTAGAAGGTTGCTGGGATACCGCATAGTTACGGCTATCCGACAATAGCTCCATGGTGGTAGGGAAAATGGATGCCGTATGGGAATCCTCACCTACGCCGAGGATGATGCAATCGAACGTAGGCATTTGATTGAACAACGGCAAGAATTCCTTTACGACCCATGAATAACGCATCGCCTCGGTACCCGGCTCGTTCTCGCCCTTGATCCGGTGGATATGGTCCGCCGGGATACGCAAAGGCTTAAAAAGCAAATGATTCGCATGACCGTAATTACTATCTGGACTCGTTGGTGGAACGCAACGCTCGTCCACCCAGAAGAAACGGATGTTATTCCAGTCAATCTTATCCTTATACTCATCTACCCAGAGGGAAAACATATGCTTCGCCGTCTCCCCTCCCGAGAGCGCTAGGTTAAACGGAGCGAAGTCTTTCCGGCGAATCATCGCCATCATATCCTCCGTCATCGACCGAAGCGCCTCTTTCATCTCATTATATCTCTTTATTTCCATAAAATTATCTTCTTTGGCAGGCGCAGACTTTCTTTTCCGCACCTAAAATAACAGTTTCCTCCGGTCCGTCCTCGCCCGGCTCATAGAAGAATAAGTTCTTCGAACCCTCCTCTTTCCAATGGAGCAAGATCGGATCGATAAATTTCCAGCTAGCCTCCAAAGCGTCGCTACGAGCATACAGGGTGGAATCGCCCAGCATGGCATCCAGCAACAGACGCTCGTAAGCGTCAGGAAGATAGCTCTTCGAGAGGGAATCGTAGCGGAAGTCCATGCTGACTTGCTTCACCTCGAAACCGGCTCCCGGCATTTTCAGCCCGAACTTCAAGGATATACTCTCGTTCGGTTGGATACGGATGGTCAATTTATTGCAGGAACCTCCCGAACATTGACCGACAAACAGTTGATGGGGCGTAGACTTGAAGTGGATCACTACCTCCGATGACTTCTCCGGCAACTTCTTTCCCGTATAGAAATAGAAGGGCACACCGCTCCAGCGCCAGTTATCGATGAAGAATTTCATCGCCACATACGTCTCGGTATTCGAGTCGGGAGCTACGTTCTTCTCTTCCCGATAACCGATATATTGTCCGCGGACAACCATCTTATCCATATCCAACACCGTATACGGACGTATGGAGCGGAATACTTTCACGATCTCGTCACGAATCGGTTCCGGCTCGAATATAGAGGGAGATTCCATGGCGATAAACGACATCAATTGCATCAAGTGATTCTGGATCATATCCCGCATCGCCCCGGCTCCATCATAATATTTCCCTCGATTCTCCACCCCCAAAGTCTCGGTAGCGCTGATCTCGATGGAATCGATATAATTATGATTCCACAATGGCTCGAAAATACCGTTTGAGAAACGCAATACCAAGATATTCTGCACGGTCTCTTTCCCCAGATAATGGTCGATACGATAAATCTCCTCCTCATGGAAGATATGTCGTAAATGATCGTTCAACTGGCGGGCAGACTCCAAGCTGGTACCGAACGGCTTCTCTACGATGATCCGCCTGAAACCATCTGGAGACTCGGTCTTGTTCAAACCGCTCTCCAGCAAACATTGCGGGACGATCTCGTACATCACCGGCGGGGTAGCCAAGTAATAGATGATCTTATCCGGCAAGTCATGTTTCTCTTGCAAGAACTCGATGCGCTCACGCAATTTGTAGTATTCATCGGCGTTCGTGGAATCGAAGGCGAGGTAATAGACATTCTCCAAGAAGTCATCGATCAAGCCCTCGTCGTAAGTCTTTCCCTTCTGTGCCTCCAAGATATGCGTATGTTGCTCCGCACGGAACTCCTCATCACCATAAGCGGTACGGGCGGCCCCCAAGATGCAGAAGCGGTCGGGCAGCAAGCCCCGGACATATAACTCGAACAAAGAGGGAAGCAACTTGCGACTGGTAAGATCGCCCGACGCCCCGAATATAACTAATAATTGATTATCTGCTTTCTTCATGTCTTTATACGTTATAAGTTCCAGAAACCGTCTTTCCTCCCTCACCCGTCCAGTTAGTATGGAAAAACTTACCACGCTCCCAATCGACCCGCTCATAAGTATGAGCCCCGAAATAATCCCGCTGGGCCTGAATCAAGTTAGCGGCGGAATGCGGGGTAGACAGTCCATCGAAATAGCTCAACCCCGAGCTCATCGCCGGCAAAGCCACTCCATGCAAGGCACCCTCGGCTACCACTTGCCGCCAAGCCAACAAGGAAGACTCGATCTTTTGAATAAAGAACTCATCGAATAAGAGGTTCTCCAGATTCCGGTTCTTCTCATAAGCCTGCGTAATTTTCTCCAAAAAGACAGAGCGTATGATACATCCCTTCCGCCAAATCTTGGCGATCGTACCGTAATCCAACTGCCAATCATATCGCTTAGAGGCTTGGTACAACAAAGAGAATCCCTGCGCATAGGAAACCAACTTAGCGGCATACAAAGCCTGCTTGATCTCTTTCTCCGAGATCAAGGTCTGCCCCAGCACGCCACTCTTCGGATAAAGCGAGGACGCTTTTTTCCGTTCTTCCTGCATGGAAGAAAGCATACGGGCATAAACAGCCTCGGTAATCAATGTCAGCGGATCATTCTCGTCCATAGCGGCGATAGCGCTCCATTTACCGGTACCCTTCTGGCCGGCGGCATCCAATATCTTATCTAGCAGGTAGCCCTCCCCCGCCTCGTCCTTGAAGCGGAGAATATCGGCCGTAATACCGATCAGGTAGCTATCCAGCTCTCCCGTGTTCCAATCCTCAAAGATACGAGCCAAGGCCTCATTGTCCAGATCCAGACGATTCTTCAATAAGGAATACGCCTCGGAAATCAACTGCATATCTCCATACTCGATACCATTGTGTACCATTTTCACGAAATGGCCGGCTCCACCCGGACCAATCCATTGGCAACAAGGCGTCCCGTCGTCCAGCTTGGCGGCGATGCTTTGCAAGACATCCTTCACCAAAGGCCAAGCGGCAGGCGAACCACCCGGCATCACCGAAGGTCCGTACAAGGCACCGATCTCGCCTCCGGAGATTCCGGTACCTACGAAGTACATCCCATGCGCCTCCATCTCCTTCACCCGTCGTTCCGTATCATGGAAGTCTGAGTTACCACCATCAATAATCACGTCACCGGGTGATAAGTAAGGGATCAATTGAGCCATCAGCTCATCCACCGGGGCACCCGCTTTTACCATCAGCATAATCTTGCGAGGACGCTCGATAGACTCGACAAATTCCTGTATCGTATGGGTTCCTATAAAATTCTTTCCTTTTCCACGACCGCTCATGAAGCGATCTACCACGCCTTCCTCTCCCGGCGCCGTACGATTATAAACGGATACGGTGAACCCCTTGCTTTCCATATTCAACGCAAGGTTCTCGCCCATCACGGCCAAGCCGATTAATCCAATGTCTGATGTTTTCATATTTATGTTTTTATTTTATTAATCCAAATAGATCATTTAAAGCCTCACTCATCGACGGATGGGTGAATATCGAATCCCGGAGGAACGTGTAATCTTGCCCGAGACGCATCGCCAAGCTAACCGTATTTATGACTTCGCTGGACTCGGCGCAGAATAAGGTACATCCTAGGATCTTCCCGGTATCCGCATCTACCACGGCCTTCAGCAAGCCATCCGTCTGCTCGATGGTACGGGTACGAGGCATGGCGGCAGCGGGCAGGCTGGCCACCTTTATATTTTTCTCCATCTTACGGGCTTGCGTCTCGTTCAGCCCGACATGGGCCAACGGAGGATCGATGAATACGGAATAAGCCACAGCTTCCCGATCGTCCAAGCTCCGGAAACCGTTACCAAACAGCTCTTCCCGGATAATACGGTAATCATCCAAGGACAGATAGGTGAATTGCAATCCGCCATGTACATCCCCGATCGCCCAGATATTAGGGATATTGGTACGCAACTTACTATCCACCTCGATAGCGCCACGATTAGTCGTCCGTATTCCGGCGGCTTGCAGATTTAGGCTTTCCGTATTCGGTTTACGGCCGGTAGCCAAAAGCACCGCCTCGGCATCCAGCCGCAAGGTATCTCCCGAGATAGCGTTACGGCAGATCACCGTAGCCCGCTCGGCATCCTGCTCGATCGTCTGCACGACCGTATTCAAATGAATGGCGATCCCTTTTTTCTCTAGCGTAGACTTCACCGAATCGGCGATGTCCCGGTCCTCACGAGGGATGAACACCTCCCCTGCCTCCAAGATCGTTACCTCCGACCCAAAACCGGCGAACATGGAAGCGAATTCCAGCCCGATATATCCGCCTCCGACAATAACCAGATGCCGTGGCAGTTTCTCCAGTTCCATAATGGAAGTACTTGTATATACGTAAGGATTATCCTCGATACCGCTTATCGTAGGAATAATCGTCGTGGCTCCGGCATTGATGAATATCTTCTCGCCTTCCAGCAAGAAAGAGTCCGTATCCGTTTTCACGACAATCTCATAAGGGGAACGAAAAGAAGCCTCTCCGGTATAGACCGTTACGGTCTCCCGATCATCCAGATTCTTGAAATTCTTCTCACGAAGCAAAGAGGTCAGTTTCTCCTTGGCGAGGATAGCCTGTTTAAACTCCTCCGCATGTTGCTCGAAGGTAGAAGGTCTGCGATACCCTGTCACTTGAGCGTAATGTACAAGCGCTTTCGTCGGTATACAGCCGATATTGATACAAGTGCCTCCGTACATACCCGTCGAACGCTCCACCACAGCTACATTCCATCCATGGTTAGCCAAATCCGCCGCCAAGGTTTTTCCACCTTTCCCAAAACCAATAATAATCGCGTCGTACTTTTTCATCTCTGATTTATCTTCTTTTCGTTAGACATTAAAATAACATTCGTTTTAACCTAATTGTTGCGAATTTCATATTGCAAAAATAGCTCCAGCCCCTATTTTACAAAATGGCTGTTCAACCTATAAGTTTAGCCATTTTTCCCGAAACAAGAAAGTAACGAACAAATACCCCCTATTTTTTGTTCTTTACTTATATAATATTTATACCCTATGATCACAACACTTATAATACTGGCCCTATCAGCCGTTTTCTTTGTTAATGGAAAATTACGTTCCGATCTTGTCGCTCTATGCGCCCTCGTCTTATTAATCGTATTCAACATACTTACACCCGAAGAAGCGCTTTCCGGCTTCTCCAATCCTATCGTCATCATGATGGTCGGGTTGTTTGTCGTAGGAGGAGCTATCTTTAAAACGGGATTGGCCAAAATGATCAGCAGCAAGATACTCCGTCTAGCGGGAAAAAGCGAATTGAAATTATTCATATTGATCATGATGGTCACCGCTTTTATCGGGGCGTTCGTCAGTAATACGGGTACCGTGGCCCTCATGCTTCCGATCGTAGTGAGCATGGCGGCAAGCGCCAATATCAGTCCCGGGAGGTTTTTGATGCCCTTGGCTTTCGCTAGTAGCATGGGCGGAATGGCCACGCTGATCGGTACGCCTCCGAACCTCGTGGTAGATGAGGTGCTATCCAACGCCGGATTCACGGATCTATCGTTTTTCTCGTTTACGCCTATCGGGGTTATTTGTGTGCTTATCGGCTTGGTCGTCTTGATTCCCCTAAGCAAATTCTTCTTGGTAAAAAAGGAGGATGGCAAAGACACGAAGACTACAACCGGGCACTCCCCAAAAGAGTTAGCCAAGAAATACCAATTATCGGATAATCTATATCGGATACAGATCAGGCCCGGTTCCCGGATCGGAGGGAAAAAATTGCAAGAATTAAATATTACGCAGGCTTATAATCTCTCCATTCTGGAGATACGCCGGCAGTCGTCCTCTCAAGGACGTTTCCTTAAAACCGTAGACCAGTCCTTAGCCGGCCCACATACGGAATTACAGGAGAACGATATCCTCTATGTGTTCGGCCCGTTCGAGAAAGTAAACCAATTCGCCAAAGAACAGAATCTGGAGCTTACGGATACCCACGTATCCGAATATGTTGAAGGGGCGGAGGTTGAAAAGCTGAGCGTTCGGGAGATCGGTATCGCCGAGGTCTTATTAATGCCCGACTCGAAATTGATAAATAAGGCGGTAAAGGACTCTGGTTTCAGGGATAAATATTCCGTGAATATCTTAGGCATCCAACGGAAAGGGGAATATATACTGAATGATATAAAAGATATAAAGATGCATGCCGGCGATATCCTTCTAATACAAGGCACATGGGACAGTATCGCTCGCATGAGCCAGAAACAATCGCAATGGGTGGTATTGGGCCAGCCCTTAGAAGAGGCCTCTAAAGTCACTCTGGATTATAAAGCCCCTGTCGCCGCCTTGATCATGGTCTTAATGATTGCCGCCATGGTATTCGACTTCATCCCGATTCCTCCGGTAGCGGCGGTAATCATAGCGGGAATATTGATGGTATTAACCGGATGTTTCCGTAACGTGGAAGAGGCTTATAAAACGATTAATTGGGAAAGCGTAGTCTTGATCGCCGCCATGTTACCCATGTCGCTAGCCTTAGAGAAGACAGGCGCCTCCAATCTTATCTCGGAGAAATTGGTGAGCGGACTAGGCGATTACGGACCGCTCGTCTTGATGGCCGGAATTTATTTCACCACCTCGCTACTGACCATGTTTATCAGCAACACGGCCACGGCGGTACTGGTAGCCCCTATTGCCCTTCAATCCGCCATAGCCATCAACGTTAGCCCTTATCCATTCCTGCTGGCGGTGACGGTAGGTGCCAGCATGTGCTTCGCCTCCCCCTTCTCTACGCCACCCAACGCACTCGTTATGTCCGCCGGAAAATATACATTTATGGACTATGTAAAGGTGGGGTTGCCTTTACAAATCGTGATGGGAATCGTTATGGTATTTATATTACCTTTATTATTCCCATTCTAAACATTCGCACACGCATTTTAGTTTTATATTTGCAGTTTGTAAAACAGTACAAGAAAATTTATGGATATACCGTTTAAACCGATCAGGTTAGAAGACAAAGAGATCATAACCTCATTTACATTTCCCAGCGATTATCGCAATTGTGATTTCTCATTCGCGAACATGTGCAGTTGGCGTTTCTTATATGACAGTGAATTCGCTATCGTGGATGGCTATTTATTAATCCGTTTCATGATCGAGGACAAGAGCCGTTTCGCCTATATGATGCCTGTCGGGGATGGAGATTTAGCGGGTGCCGTTCGTTTGCTGGAAGAGGATTCCTTAAAATATGGACATCCGCTCTGTATGCTGGGTATCACCCCCGACGCCAAGGAGCAACTGGAAGGCGCACTTCCCGGAAGCTTTTTTTATATCCCAGAACGGGATTATTTCGATTACATTTATTTACGGGAGGATTTAGCGACCTTACGGGGTAAGAAATACCAATCCAAACGTAATCATATCAATAATTTCAAGAAACAATATTCGTACGAGTATGTCCCTATCACGCCGGATATCGTCCCCCAATGCCTGAAACTGGAATGTAAATGGTATAAGGCGAACAATGGAGATAATGACGAGGAAGAGCTTAATGACGAACGTCGCTCCCTTACCTATGCCTTGCATCATTTTGACAGCCTAAGCCTGATCGGTGGCGCTCTCCGGGTGGATAACGAGATTATCGCTTTCTCTTTCGGGGCCCCCATCAACCATAATACATTCGGGGTTCACGTGGAGAAAGCGGACGTGAATTTCGACGGTGCCTATACGGTGATTAACCAAGAGTTCGCTTCTCACCTTCCGGAACAGTATACTTACGTGAACCGGGAGGAGGATCTCGGCATACCGGGGTTGCGCCAAGCGAAGCTTTCTTATCAGCCTACCATACTATTAGAGAAGAGTGCCGCAATAAAAAAGCAACTTACGCAAACTAAATAAATTATGGACAAGAAACAACAAATCGTAAACTTATGGCGTACCTGCTTCGGGGATTCCGAGGCATTTATCAGCCTTTATTTTGATCGTGTTTACAAGGACGAGAACGCAATGACCATCGAGAAGGACGGTAAAATAGTTTCTGCCTTGCAGATAGTTCCTCATACGATGACTTATTTGGGTACCGAGATCTCGGTAGGCTATATCTCTGGGGCGTGCACGACTCCGGAAGAAAGAGGGCAAGGGCTTATGCGACAACTCTTGCAAGAGACATTCGAGGAAATGGAACGGCGTGAGATCGCTATCTCCGCCTTAATCCCTGCCGATCCTTGGTTATTCGACTATTATAGGGAACAGGGTTATACCGAGGCATTCGATTATTCCGTAGAGACATATATCCGCCCGAATACGCCGGTTCAACTCCCGAAGATAACGGTTATCCAACCGGAGGTACCGACAACCGACGAATTGTTCGCTTATTTCAACCGCAAATTACGTGAACGCCCTTCCTGTATCTTGCACTCGCAGGATGATTTCATCACGATACTTCGTGATCTGCAATTAGATAACGGGGGGATGTACACGGCCTTGGACGAGAACGAGAAGGTGGTTGGCATGGCTTTCGCACTGCCTCTTGAGGCGGGTACAGCGCCGTCCGACAAAAAGCTTTTTATCAAGGAACTTCTTTACGACTCGGAAGAGATCAAGGAATTACTATTGCAAGAGCTTACCCTGCAAAATAACATATCGCAAGCGACGGTCAATACCCCTCCCACCCCTCCGGGTACCTTACCTATGGGTATGGCCCGCATCATCGACACGAAACGCATGATCCACCTCTGGCTATCCAAACAACACGAAAGCCCTGTCTCCAAAAAAGATTTGGAACAAATGGATAACCAAACGCTAACACGACAGTTGATGGGTTATCAAGGTAGGATGGCTTATATGAGTTTGATGCTGGATTAATAGAAATGAAAAACGGATTGCTAAGGATAAAGTTCCCGCAATCCGTTTTTATTCTTAAATCTATTTACTGTTTACGACAAATAAAATTATCATTTAGATGCTATGATCACTTATCTTTAGCAGAATCTCCTTGGTAAAGAAGATCATTGACACCTAAAGTATACCAATCCAAAACATCTTTTCCTCCAGACTTGGCCCAATTCATAAATTGAGGATATGCATCCATAATAGAAATACCTTCTCTAGGATATGAATCAAAAGATGATTTAGGGATCATCAATCCCCACATCATATTATTAAATTCCTCTGTTGAATTATCAATATTCTCATTATACTTATATCGATAATATTCATCACTTGTTAAGGCCGTGGCTGCTTGTTCCGTCCCTAAAAAACCAGCTATATGGACCTCGTTCTTTTTATTCTTATTAGGATCACCCCAAACAATAAAAACGTTTAAGTTGTTAGCATTCACAACTCCGCTCATGCCATTCACATCTACTTCTATCAAGCTTTCACGTGCTTCACAAGTCTTATTATATGTATTTATTATTTGACCTGGCTCGCTATTCATGAACTCATGCGCCTCTTTTCCTTCCAATAAATTAATAACCTTGTCTGTTCCTTGGATCTTCGCAAAAGCATATAAAGATTTCGTTGCACCTACAGCCCTAACACTTGTTGATAAATATACAGTTTTTGCATTAATACCTTCACTGCTAGCCTCTGTCGTATTCATGATGCTGACAATCATAACCAAGTCATTCATATCATAGTCACCAAAATTAGGCCAATTGTCTTCAAATAAATAGACATAAGCTTCTGTCTTATCATATTCAGGTTTATACTCAGGCGTCTCGGATTCGTCTGTAAAAGGCTCATCTTTACTGTAATTGATATCGCCAAAACAATCACCGGATATATTTACAGGGCATTTATTGCCAACCACTCTTAACGCACCATTCTTATTAGCTGAATAATTTACTTCACTTTGCGCATAAGTATATAAATCACTCCAGAAAAAGCCTGTTATCTGAACAGATGTATAATCCAATACACCATTCACCTTAAACAATTTGGCACTATTTCCATCTCCATATTGATTGGCATCCGCATCCTCTACAACTAAGGATACAGGACCTGTTTGAGCAGGATTCAACGCATCTGTCTCAAACAAGGAATGTTCCGCCATCGATATTTTCGTATCATAACCATATATAAAATTCCCGGAAATTACAGAAGAACCCCGATTTAAATATAATCCGGAAGCAGATCCATCAAAAGAGAAAGTACCAACCTTTACCAAACAATGATTATGAAGTTCACCTCCATTCAAATGCATTGAGTTTACAGTAATTTCCGAATTCGTATGATTATAAATTGAACTATGTGGCGAAGGTAGAGTTTCTATTCTATTAATATCTACTTTACCCATATTAACCAATTGAGAATTTCCATCAATTTTCAGAACAGCCTTAGAGCCAATTATCTGACCTCCATGAAAAACTACAATTTGACTGTTTTTTGTCAATGGTGAGGCTGAAGAAGCTAAATCCAAGGTAGCGCCGCTAAAAATATAAAGAGTGTAGTTCTCGTTATCAGGGAAAACGACATTGTTGACCTTTCCGCTCGTAATTTTATAACTCTTATTTTTATCAAGAGTCATACCACTCCGTAGCTCTATTACATCTTTCATCTCAGCTTTTTTATCCAACTTCTCAATTTCCTTCTCCGAAAGCGGGGTGAGCCAACGTGTTATTTCTTGATCACTAATCCCGCTGTCACTACGCAAAAAAGATTTTGTAATAACTGGATCCGTATAATCCAATAATAAATCGCCATCTTTCACCTCTAAGCTTACAACAGTACTATACCCTTGTGCATCCGTTTTCTTAATATAAATATATTCTTGAGTCTTAGGTAAAGCCAAATCAACAATAAATGGATTCCTTGAGTTTGTTTTACCTCCAACATAGAAAACAGAATTAGGATCAGTGATAGGGTCCGAACCAAATACTTCTATCGTATAATAACGTTTCCCCTCATATTCATCCAAGACTTTAACAGTCAATTTATGGCTAGCCTTTGTTGAATAATCAAAATCATTCGGAATACCATTTGTACTCTCGTCCGGTCTCGGCTTTGGATCGGGATCCGGCTTAGGCTCGTACACGTCCGCTGTACATGCGGTCATCAGCACCGCAAACAGGAACAGTGCCATGAACTTTACTTTCGTAAAAATACATCTCTTCATATGCTTAATCATTAAATATTTCCCCTATAACATCATTAAAAAAAGAAGTTGTATATTTTAATCAACTTATTGAGTATTATCAACAGCAAAGGTAGATTTTATTATAATGCGAAGTTCTTAAACGCACAAATATTATCACATCAATTAACTATAATTAATAATACTCCAAAGAAAAAACCTTTGATAAATAGACAATATTTATTCCATGTCATGTTAAAAAAGAATAATAAAAGACTATTCACCCTACTCCAACCATTCAATCAGCTTATCAGCCAAAGTTACTGTTCCCGGCAAAGGTGGTTGGTGCCGATGTGGAGAAAGCCCCTAGCGATTTTCTCTTGGCAATAACATACCATCTGGCAATTTGACAAAATGAAAACTAAAGTCTCGGAGAATCGATTTTTTCGGGCAAAGGTACGGCTCGTTTCTAAATGCGAGAAGAAAAAGCAGCATTTGTCTCGTTGACAGATGAATACAGAAAAACAGCCTCTCGCTCCAGCGAAATTAATTCATCGTATCTCATATTTTGAGGCAAGAAAAGGGTAAAAGCAGTGTTACGATAGGGTTATAGCACGGTAAGAATGCCCATTCATGAGTACTCATAACCCTATGCGTGACCGCTCATAATGCCTAACGCGAGTATCGGCATTGGGCAATACGACCTATCGCAACAGGTTTCGCCACCTATCGTGTACAAAATCGGCCCCTTTTTCAAGAAAAAGCGTGTTTATTACCACGCCTATCTCATTATCTTGTCACTTTCGCACGAAGGGTATGTCAACATATTCGTATAATATGAAGCAAATAGTCAGAATAAGCTTCTATTTCGCAACAGACCCATCATACAAGCCAGAGGCTCCCAATAGGCCTTAAGCACTCACATAAAACACGGAATTTTCAATCCAACTGATAAATCTTCAGCTTATTGTAAAGCGTCTTCCGGTCGATGCCCAATAACTGGGCCGCACGAGTCTTATTATTGCCGCACTCTTGGAGGGCCTTACGGATAAGGTCACGTTCATGCTCCACGTTCTTAAGCTGGATGTTGGTGTGCGAAGAGAGGTTCTCCGTCAGTTCCTCCGGGAGTTCCTTGCGGGTGATGTATCGACCGGTCGCCAATAAGGTAGCGTACTTGATAACGTTCTTCATCTGCCGCAGGTTACCCGGCCAAGAATAAGATTGGAACAATTGCATGGTATCGTTGTCGAAACCGATGATATCTTTCTGGAGCTCGCTATTCGCCAGATCGAGAAAATGATTGGCGAACAAGAGCAAATCCTCTTTTCGCTCTTTCAAGTCCGGGATACGGATCGTGAACTCATTGATACGATGGTACAGGTCCTCACGGAAATCTCCTTTCTCGATCGCCTGCCGCAAGTTCTCGTTCGTTGCGGATATCAAGCGCACGTTGATAGCGATCTCCTGATTGCTCCCGATCGGCTTTACCTTGCGCTCCTGTAGGGCACGCAATAGCTGAACCTGTACCTCATACGTCAGGTTCCCGATCTCATCCAAAAATATCGTACCGCCTTGAGCCGCCACAAACGCCCCAGTCTTGTTCTCGATCGCCCCCGTAAAAGAACCTTTCACGTGGCCGAAGAACTCGGAAGCCGCCAATTCCTTGGGGATAGCGCCGCAATCCACGGCGACAAACGGAGCCTTGCTACGATTACTTTGCTCGTGGATCCGACGGGCGATATACTCCTTACCGGTACCGCTAGCGCCGGTCACCAATACCGACATATCCGTCGGAGCCACCAAACGCACATGCTCATAAAGCTGGCGGGCCGCTTGGCTCTGCCCCTCGATATAAAGATCCGGGGCCGAAGAAACCGGGACTCTCGCCGGAGCCTTCTCCTCCACGTACACAAGTTCCTTGATCTTACCCAGCAACTCATCCGGGTTCAACGGCTTGGCAATATAATCCGCCGCTCCCAGCTTCATCGCCTGAACCGCCGTTTGTATCTCCGCATAACTGGTCATCATGATAAGGGGTAAGGAAGGATGAGTGCTTTTCAGCCATTTCAATAAGTCGATCCCGTCACTATCCGGCAGGCGTAAATCCGATATAACCAAATCGAACGCTTCCTCCCCCAGCCTCCGTTTAGCATCGGAAACAGAGGACGAGGATCTTACGACAAACCCTTTCTTACCCAGCCATGTGGTAAGCATCAAGGAAAAAGTTATATCATCTTCAACGATTAGAATCGACAACATACCCACTCAGATTATTTATAGTAACCACAAAGGTAAATAAATAAAACGAATCAAGAAAACATCCACGTAGCTTTACGCCATACTCCCTCGAAAGGACCTTGTTTATGATGGGCTAACCACCAGTGGCAAAAACCTAGCTGGAGAATGAAAAGAAGGATTCCTACGGCGAAGCTAGCGGTCGTTCCCAGATCGTCATACAGGGATAAACCGTATCCGAAATAGATAAAAGAGCCTACCATCGATTGCGTGAGGTAATTCGTCAAGCTCATTTTCCCGTAAGGCACAAGCCCGTGAAGCACCTTTTGCGGCGCCTTCCACTGCCACAAAAAGATAAAGGAGGATACCAATACGCACATGAACGAGAAATTACGCAAGGAAGACACGATCGTACTCATCGGGCGAAGCTCTTCGGTACGCTCTAGCAAACCGGGTAGGGAAAGGGACAGATAATAGAGGGGAATGAAACAAACTACCCCGATAACAAAGGTCCTTGTCCAAAACGTCCGATGCTTCTCCGGATCGACAAACAATCCCTTGCGCCCCAACAACATGCCCAGCATAAAGAGAGCCGATGTCTGGAAGAAACGTCCATAGCTCCAAGCCCAGAGAAGGCTATACAGCTGCCCGTCCCACAGATTAGACTTGACCATTTCCCAAAAGCTAGCACCTTCCATATACGGATAGATCCGCATACAGTGCACCAGCCATTGTTCCTTGGATGCCACATATTCCGGATGCATCAAGGCATACATGAATTTACCCCATTCCATGGGCTGTAGCATCAAAAACACGGCGATCGCCAATACCATCTTATTACTCAACTTGCAAACCGGTATCAACACAATACCCAAGATCGAATAAAGCACCAATATCTCCCCCGGGAAGAACGAGGCGTTGAAGCAACCGATAAAGAATAGGAGCATCAACCGCCAGAAGAAACGAAGCCGGAAGTCCTTCCCTTTCCTCGCTTGGTTATCAAACTGGATGAAAAAACTAAAACCGAACAGCAGGGCGAAAATAGCGTATGCCTTCCCGGAAAAGAGGAAGAACAAGGTATCCCATACCCCTTTATCCAAGGCTTTCATAAAATCGGTAGTAGCCTCCGGAAAATTATACAAGTTAAAATGCTCGATATTATGCAATAGGATAATAGCCATAACAGCAAATCCTCGTAATGCGTCGACCACCTCGATACGAGGTCGGGATTGTAGCGCGTGTTCCATGATATGATTCAGTAGATTTTATTATTTCGTGGCAAAAGTAACGAAACTAAATAAAAAAAGCATCCTCGAAAGGATGCCTTTTTCTTTTGCAGACTTAAATTGAATACTCAGGACTTAATCTTTCGCCATGAATAAATTCATGACTTTTGTTTTTAACGGTTTAAATGTAGAAACGCCCACTTGCGATTTCATTAAATAGATAGCGAATATCGTGCCAAAGCCAGCGAAACGCACGACAATGAATATCTAACTACTTATCCTTTAACAAGTAATAGATAAATTTTGTTTCTATAAAGTAGAATTTTATTTCAAAAGCATGGGGAAAGGCATTCCACGGATGGGTATTTATTCCACACCGGATTCCACAAGATTACCCGATGGCGGACTCCGCATCCTTCACGATAGCAAGTGCTTGCTCGATTACCTCGCCCAGCAGGTGGTACCAGCCGGAATCGGTCAGTTCCTCATCGTTCTTCTCCAAGATCCGCAGGTGTTGTACCAATGAATTGGCCCCCAGCATCGTGAACAGGGGAATCAACTTATGAGATATCCGGGAGGCTTCCTCCCGGTCTTTTCCCTCTAACGCATCTCGAAGTAAGTCGATGCTCTTGCGGGTTTCCTCCGAGAAGGTTTTCAGTATAGAGGCTGAGGCCTCCGGATCCTCTCCGGCAAAAGCGGTCAACGAAGAGAAATTCAACTCGCTCCTTGCCTCCAGATGGAGTGTCAGCAACTCATTCAGCAAGGAGATTAATTGGGCGGCGGTAAACGGCTTGTTCAAGAAACCCGTGAAACCAGCCTCCAGATAATGCTCGTGCTCCTTGGCGATACTGGCAGATAGGGCGATCACCGGGATCTCATCCGTTCCGGGGATACCGGACGTACGTATCCGCTCCAGTAAATGATAGCCATCCAGCGTCGGCATCTGTATATCGGTGATAATGGCGTTGAATACGGTGTTCCGCAATAGCTCGAGGACGTTATGCGGATTCGTACAACCTACCACCTGCACGTGACTCTGCTTCAAGAGTTCCTCCGTCAAGGCCAGTTGTAGAGGATCGTCATCTACCAGAAGACAATAGACATCTTGCCCCTCAAACAAGGGTAAAGCCTCGGCCTCACCAGCATCCGGAGCCTCCGCCGTTACGTCCGGCAAAGATTGATTATCGGCCAAGGGAAGAGGTAGCAAGATCGTGAAATCACTGCCTTTCCCCGGGGTACTATCCAAAGCAAGCGTACCGTTCATCAAGGACAGAAGCTTACGGGTGATGGAGAGGCCCAGACCGAAACCTTCCACCTCTTCCGTATCGGCAAGGCGAGTAAACTCCCCGAATATCCGCTCTTGTTCCTCTTTCGGGATGCCCGGACCGGAATCGCTGACGGTAATGGACAGTTGATAATGGACAGCGGACAGTTTCTGTAAGGAGACAAGTAAAACGACTCGCCCCGCTTCCGTGAACTTGATAGCGTTAGATAAGAGGTTTCCTACGACCTGCCGGATACGGATCGGGTCGCCCATATAAACTTGCCCAGTCTCCTCCGGTTTCAGGTTCAAGACAAACCGTAAGCCTTTCGCCTCCGCTATCGGCTGGAAGCTGGTATAGATCTCATCGAACAAGGCCGGGACACGGAAGGGAACGCTATGCACCTCCATCTCGCCGGACTCCAACCGCTGGAAATCCAACAGGTCGTTCACCAAGGAAAGGATATGATCCGAGGAACCTTTCATGTTCTCCAGATAATATTGCTGACGCTCGTCTGGATGGCGGCGTAGCAAAAGCTCGATATATCCGATGATGGAAGAGAGCGGAGCCCGTATATCGTGGCTGATCGTCAACATCAGCTTCTCACGGCTTCGCAATAAGCTCTCGGCGACCTGTTTCGCCTTTTCCAGTTGCATACGGTAATATTTACTTCGTGAGATATCCCGTGAGATAAAGAAGAGGAACAGAAAGGCGATTACCACGGAGACGATCGCGATTCCGGCGATCAAATGGGAGGTCTCCCTTAATAGTACCTGCTTCTTATAGACCCTTTCCAGCGACGCCTCCATCTCCTCCTCCTCGATATTACGGAGCATCTGGTTGATCTCCCGGGTAATCACGCTATTGTTATACCGTAAGTTAGAGGCCCTTTCCAACAACTGATCCATCAGTTGTTGCCGTTGCCAAGCCACACTGTCTTGGATGCTTTTCAGCACGCTGACAATCGTATCGGTCGGATTATAAGCGTTCACCAACGTATCGGTAACGATCTCCCGGGTCGTGTTCACCACGATGCTGGTATCTTCCTTGCCGGGAGAGAACACGTCGGCCAAACGCTTGAAGAATCCTCGCTTCTTACGGGGAACTACCACCGTATCTTGCTTGACCTCTACCCGCTCTTGTACCTGCACCTCATTTACGATCGTATCCCGGACGGCAATTATTTTCTCGATATTCTCCGTATAAAGACGCTCCGTGTTCGCTTCCTGCCAAGTCTCAAGCAAGCGGCGGGTATTCCATCGCTTACGCTCCAGCAGTATGTCGATCGTATCTATTTTCAGGAGTTGCATGGAGTCCGTCACCAAGGTCCTCAACGAATCCATGTTATTATGGGCCTTATTCAACGTACGATTGAAGTGGCGGAACTCGTTCTGGGGCATGCCTACCAACTGCCCCAACGCCTCGCTTTCATAGAGCAGGGAGAGCGTATTGGTGACCAAGTACACCTTCCGGCGTGCCTGATGATCCGGCTCGTCCTCCTCGGCCACTTTCTCTACTATATTATAAATGTAAGCGACTGAGCAGACCGCAATGGTAATCAGCAAAATATAGCCTAATATCACCTTGCTAGTAATATGTCCGCTTTGCTCTTTCATATACGATTGAGATCAGTCTAATTCCTATCATAAGCGATATCCCATTTATCCATCATCTCAAAATCCTGCTTTTTTAAGCCGACTTTCCAAAATGGGATCGGGTCGTCATGGTCTCCCAGATACATACGGTCACGTACCTTGAAGGCACGATTCGTTAAAGCAAACGTGGAATCGGCCACCGGAGTCCGCACACCGGCTATATCAAGCATCGTATGGAATACGCTGTTCGTGCTAACCGGATAAGTCTCGTGTGCCTGCGCTTCCAGATATTTCTGGGGATATGACTCCCGGTAAGCCTTCGAGAACCAGATCACATACGGGATATGCAACTGGTAATAGGTCGGTATCGGAGAAGCATGCAGATAACGGGCTCTGGAATCATCGAAGATATCCTCTCCATGATCGCTTAAGTAAAGCATGGATGCCGGAGCATTTGTCTTCGCCAACATATCCACGATTTCCCCCAGCACGTAATCTGTATAGTGGATGGAATTATCATAAGCGTTCCGTAACTCCTTTTTATACGAGGCACGAATTCCCTCCGCCTTATCCGGCCTATAGAAACGGAACTCCTTCGGATAACGTTCATGGTAATTAAAATGCGAGCCATAAGTATGCAGTACTACGAAAAGATTACCGTCCTCTTTATCCAGTTCCTTCTTTAGATAAGGCAGGATCGCCGCATCGTGCAAGGAGGTTAGCGTAGAACCCGTATTAAATGCGCTCATATCGATAAAGGTATCTGCCTCCCGGTAAAAAGCGCCGATCATCGAGGTCGTTAGTTTCTGGTTGGCGATCACGAGCGTACGGAAACCAGCCTCTTTGAAAGCGGTCACGATACTTTTCTCGTCGTAAAGGACTCCATAATTCTCGGCGCTGGCAGCGGACAGGATAATGGGGACACTTTTATGCGTATTATTCGATTGCGTCACCACATCCGTGAAATGCACCAATCCGTCTAAAGCCTCCATACGGGGAGTCGTCTTGCGCTCGTATCCGTAAAGGCTCCATTCCATAGCACGGGAGGTCTCTCCCACTACCAAGACGTAGATCTCCCGTTTTCCCTCAGCTTGTTCCAGCTTAGTGGCGTCGAACTTAAAGTCGGCGGAAGTAATATGATACTTACGGTTCCTCTCCGCCTTATTTATGGCGAAATATAAATTGTATAGGGCGTTAGCCGGATACACATCGTCCTTCCATGAAAACCGGTGATCTTGCAAAGGAGACAGGAAGCAAAGGATCAAGCCCATGACAAACATGCCTAGGCTGATCTTGGCCCATTTCTTCCGGAAAGGATTTCGCAATTTCTCTTTCTGCCGTATCGAACGATAAGCGAGTATTAGAGTAGGCAATGTATAGAAAAAGAATACGCAACCGATCACCAAAATGATATTCCCCAATAATTCGCTAGCCTCGGAAGCGTTCGAGCTGGTAAGGTTCAAATACATATCAACCGCTATCACGGACTGCCCGAAAAGATACAGAAGCACCAACTGTCCCCCATCTAATATAACCTTCGGCAACAGGCACCAAACCACGATCCCCGGTTTACGGGCCACTAACAAAACACCCATCCAAAAGGCCAAAGGTATCAGCAACGAGGCGATACCGACCGTGACGGGAAGCGGTTCCGTAAAAAAGAACACACAGTTTGGGATGATAAATAACAGGGCAAATAAGAAATATAAATGCTCCTGTGAAGATATCCAGCGTATTAACTTTGTAAAATACTTCATTCAATAAAACTTTGCCAACTCTCAATCATTACTCTTCTCAACTAATACCCAGAACCTAAAATTCCGGTAATTGGCAAAGATAGGCGTTATTAAACACATACAAAGCGTATTATACACAAAAAATGTTATTCACAGTCATTACTTCTCCTTCATCCGTCGCCAATACTCCTTGACAGAGTTTTTCACTTCCCTATGTAACAGCAAGATACCAATTAAGTTCGGGAGAGTCATCAAAGCCACGGTGATACCGGATAATGTCAATACTACCACACAATAAAATTATATTTATCTCCTATATTTTCTGGAGGATAGCGATAAACCCATCATTCGTAATGTCTAGCTCCGGCTCTTTGTAATTGACATAATCCTCAAAATAGTCGCTGGCGATATCGGCTACGATCTCCCCTCCGTCCAAGCCATACGAGGAAACTAGTTTCTCCACCCGGTTACGTATCTGGCGAATCACCTGTAAACGATCCTCATAACGATCTGGCTTCTCCTGATCAGTGACGTGCTCATTCCGGGCGATCAAGTAAACTACCGTATAAAATTTCTCCATGCTCCCGAAAACAGGGACAAACAAGGATTTCTTCTCCTCGGGCAGATCTGCCAAAAACTGTTGTATCTTTGTCATAGCTCTTACTCTTTTACCTAATAAAAAAAACAATATACTTTTTGTTCTAAAACAATATACTTTCGTGTGTAAAAGTATATTGTTTCGACAACAAAAGTATATTGTTCTTCTCGAGTCTGTTAAATGATTGAATTCTTCTTCGTAAAATCCAAAATCTCATCAATATAGCCAAAAGCCAATCCTGTTACCGTATCTGCGCAGCCGTAATAGATAGCGATACGTTTCGTCTCCGGATCATGCAAGGCGGCACAGGGAAAGACTACGTTCGGAACGTCTCCCATGCACTCGTAATCCTTTTGCGGGGATAACAAATAAGGTCCGGAGCGGAATTTCACTTTCCAAGGTTGCTCCAAATCCAAGATAGCGGAACCGAAGCTATACACATACCCGTTGCAAGAACGAAGCACGCCGTGGTAAATCAATAACCAGCCTTCGGAAGTCTCGATAGGGATAGGGCCCGCACCGATCTTCGTACACTGCCAAGCGCTATCCTCGAACGCAGCCGGAGACATCACGTGGCGATGTTTACCCCAGAAACACATATCCGGAGACTCGCTATAGAAAATATCGCCGAACGGAGTATGACCGTTGTCGCTCGGACGGCTCAACATGGCGAAGTTTCCGTTAATCTTACGAGGGAACATCACGCCATTACGGTTGAAAGGCAGATAAGCGTTCTCCAGCTGATGGAAGGTCTCGAAATCGAACGTGTAAGCCACGCCGATCGTCGGGCCATGATAACCGTTACACCAAGTCACATAGTAACGATCCTCGATAAAACATACACGGGGGTCGTAGGCGTAAACGAACTCGCCGATCTCCTTGTCATCACACTCAAACTCGAGTTTTGTCTCAGAGATACTCCAATGAATGGCATCCGCGCTAAAACCTACGTGCAAACGCATCCGGCGATTCGTATCGTCGCAACGGAACACACCGGCATAACCACCTTTGAAAGGGACAACAGCACTGTTGAACACACTGTTCGATGTCGGGAGGATATCACGAGGAATCACCGGGTTCTTCGAATATCTCCACAATACTTCTTTGCTACCCTCGGGACGATCTTCCCAAGGCATATCTGGCAGCGGAGCGCCTACGATTTTCAAATTATCCATAACTAATCCTATTAAAATATTACTATACTAACTTATTACCTTTATCGTCATACGTGAACGGTACGAAATAGGCTACCAAGAATGAAGGGATCATCGCCAGCAAGGTCACGATAAAGAAATACTTATAACCTAGCCAGTCACTCACGAAACCGCTCATCATTCCCGGAAGCATCACGCCAAGGTTCATGATACCCGAGGCGAAGGCATAATGCGCCATCTGATGCTTGCCCGGCGCTACCTGTTGCATCATGAACAGCATCAAGCCCACGAAACCGAATCCATAGCCAAAATACTCGAATACGATGGCAGAAGCGATAATGAGACCATTATCCGGCTGGATGCAGGCCAAGAACGTGTATACCAAGAACGGTATGTTGAAACAACAACAAAGCGTAAACAATACCTTTCGCAGTCCCTTGGCCGAGATATAATATCCGCCGAGCAAAGAGCCCAGCACGAACGCCGCCGCCCCAAACGTACCGTAATACAAACCGATCTCTTGCTCCGTAAGCCCCAATCCCTGATCGGCAACCGGAGCTTTCAGGAACAAAGGTACGATCTTTATCACGAAACCCTCGGCAAAACGATACAATATGATGAAACAGATATACCACACGATATACTTCTTCGTAAAGAACTCCTTGAAGACCAGCCATAGCTCAGCCATACTTTCCTTCAACGAATGTTCTCCGGTAGCGGCTTTCCCACCCGAAGGCAACATCTTCATATGATAAAAACCAAGCAGGATCATGATCGTACCGCAAAGCAGCATAACGATCATCCAAGCGTATATCACGGCCTCTTTCTCCAATCCTATCCCGGTAAAATATTGCATCATATAACCCGCCAGATAAACCAGACCACCCGTGGCTACGATCTTCGCCAAATTGTAAAACGCACCTTGCCAACCGATATATTTGGCTTGATCCTCCGGCGAGAGCTCTTTCATATAAACGCCATCCGTTGCCACGTCATGCGTAGCCCCGCTAAGCGCTATAATACCTAATAATGCGATAGATAGAGCAAAGAAACTCGGCAAGTTTAACGCCAAGGCCACTAAACCGAATAAGCAACCGGATAACAACTGGGTCAATACGACAAAGAATTTCTTGGTACGATACATTTCCAAAAACGGGCTCCATAAAGGCTTTAAGGTCCAAGGTAACATGATAACCGAGGTCCATAACGCAATCTGGGCATCCGATATATCCAATCCCTTAAACATGAGTACGGTAACCATGTTCAGCACTACAAAAGGCAATCCCATAGCAAAATAGACACTAGGGACCCAAGTTACAGGGTTTCGACGTTTAGTAGCATTCGTGTTTTTCTCTTCCATGCTTTATTTAGAATTTAGGTGTACAAATATAATTAATAATCCGGATATATCTTTAATCGATCGGACAAATAGAGGAGATCATCCCGAAGGTAGCGTTATCATTCAAATCCCAGACCATCTTTCCGGCTCCGTTTATCTCGATCAACTGCGGGTAATGTCCTTTCGCAGCCTCTCCGTCATGGCCTTGCCAGTTACAGATATACAAACCACCGTCCCGTTTAGGGAGCAACTGGGCAACAAAGAAAAGCTGGGCTCCCTCGATATCGTTCTCATTCACCTTGCGAACGATATCTCCAGTCTCGAAATTCAGCTCTATGAAGCAATGGGCATCACCGCAAGCGACCAGATAATTACCGTTATCCAACGCAGCCACGCTAAACGGGTTACCGTCTACTTTCACGCTTTTCAGCAATTGACCGGACGGGGATATTTCCCGGATCTCGGAGGTAGCGAACAAGGGCACTAAATAATTGCCCTGCTTATTTTTGTTTACTTGACGGAATTGGGCATGGGGTTGCTCAATATGGGTGTCGAAATCCGTTTTCGACAGGATCTCTCCTTTTGCATTCACCTCCATGATCGTCGCCGGGTATCCACACCACGCTAATAAATAATTACCGTTGGGAAGTACACGTGCCGTCTGCATCTCACAGCCTTCCGGAGCGGAGATATTCCAGACCTCCTCATGATCCCGGGTGATTAGCTTCGCCCCTTTCGAATAGGAAAAAAGGATATTCCGGTCGGGAGTAACAGCTACGGAATTACATTCCCATCCTTTTTCCAAGGGATGCTCCCATTCAATTTCTTTCGTGTTCTTGTTTACGATGGCGATTTTGTCCCAGCCGGAACCGCCTAATAAAAGATAATGCGACGCCTCATGACATGCGGAACATACGAGTAGCAGGCATGCGGATAATATAAAAGTATAGATTTTCATGGTTTAAATTATATAAATAAGCAGGAGCAGGTAAAACCTACCCCTGCGATGGATTATTTCGCTAAGTCGCAGAACAACTCATATCCCTGATCAGGCGTGATACCTTGATGCACGACCGCATGAACCGCTTGGATCATGGCGACAGGAGAAGTACTCTGGAATACGTTACGTCCCATATCCACGCCAGCCGCACCGTCGTTGATCGCATTATAACATAATTCCAACGCCTCCTTCTCCGGTAATTTCTTACCACCGGCAATTACCACGGGAACCGGACAAGCAGCGGCTACCTTCTCGAAGCCCTCACAATAGTAGGTCTTCACGATATTAGCGCCATTCTCCGCACAGATACGGGAAGCCAGACCGAAATAACGAGCGTCTCGAGCCATTTGCTTACCAACGGCGGTAACACCCATTACCGGGATATTGTAACGGCTGGCCTTATCGACCGCCTTATATAAGTTAGCCACAGTCTTAGCCTCATGCGCCTCATCACCGATAGCCAACATAACCGCCATGGCGGAGACGTTCATACGGATAGCGTCCTCTATATCGATCAATACATTATCGTTCAAATCCGTAAGAATAGACGTTCCAGCGTCCGAACGAAGACAAATCGGTTTCGTCGTATTCGCAGGGATCGTAGATTGCAGGATACCACGGGTACACATCAAGCAATCCGCATATTCAATCAAAGGAACGATATTCAAGTCGATACGCTCCAAACCGGAAGTCGGCCCCATGATGAAACCATGGTCAAAAGCAAGCATAACCGCCTTGCCTGTCTTCGGGTTGAAGATACGGGACAGACGGTCTTTCATGCCCCAAGGTAAGTTCTCGGCTCCCTTCACATGGAAACTCTGGTTCTCACAATTGATGCCTAAACCGAAGTCCGCACCTTCTCTTAAATCATCTAAATCTGCCATATTTATTATTCGTTATATTATTATATTTTGTAGAGACGGGGCATGCCCCGTCTCACGCTGTGTATTATTTTATAGCACCTCTGCAAAAGAAGCGAACATACAGCTCCACGAAGTAGCCCCGCTATCAGCGAAACCAATCGAACGCTCACCATAGTTACGGGCACGTCCAAAGTTAGCTTTCATCGGTACCGTAGCCTCCGCTCCATCAAGCGCCGCTTTAGCGCCGGCATTCAAGACCTCCTTGATATCATCCGACGTACAAGCCTGCATAGCCTCCACCGCCGGGATCAAGGCATCCATCATCGTCTTGTCGCCTCGTTTCGCTTGGGTTTGTTGTTGCACATTCGCCAAGCCACCGGCGAACATAGCTTTCACGCCTGCGGCATCCAACTCGGTTCCCTCTGCATGATCGCTCATACCCAAGAAGAAAGCACCGAGCAAGGTACTTGTCGATCCACTCACTTCCATCATCACATCCATACCCATATCACCAAGCATTTGCTTGAACTCCGTTCCAGACTGAGCGCTTTTATTCACAGCAGTCATAGCGGCAACGATAGCGGTACCATGATCACCATCCCCGATTACGGCATCCAATTTAGAGAATTCCTCCTCACGTGCCTTGATCTGTTTCAGCGCATTGTCTAACATGGCCTTGAAGGCCTCGATAGTAAGTTGTTTCATGTATATTATTTATTTACCTAGGGTTGTCCAATAAGGTGCGTCCGCACGTTTGTTATTCAAATAATCGATATGATCCTCATCCAAGATCGCCATAATCATCTGGAATCCGGCTTGCTCCTGTACGGTCAAGATCTCTTGGATACGGCTTGCCACCACCTGCAAGCCGCGAGCCTCCAACTCCTTATAAGCCTTGCGGAAGATGATATTCAATTCCATATGGGTAGTAGCGCCTACGCCGTTAATGATCAGCAACATCTTATCGCCGGCTTTTGGCTGTAACTGCTGGCAAAGCAGGTCTACCATCTCCGCAGCCGTATCATCGGCGGATACCAACGGTTTCTGTCCACCGCCACCTTCGCCATGTTGGCCCATACCGATCTCCATGATACCATCGGGAAGGTTCGTGATCGTACCTCCGTTCTGGGGATGCGTACAAGACCGCATAGCGACAGCCAAGGTAGCCACGTTCTTATTATAGCGTTCACCAATCTCAATCAGCTCGTCTAAAGACTTCCCTTCCTCAGCGGCGGCACCTAATATCTTATACAAAGGAACACAACCAGCCAAGCCACGACGATCGTCTATATTCGCCCCGATACCTGCGCTGATATCATCATGCGTAAGTAATTTCTTCACCTTGATCCCTTTACGTGCAGCCAACTGGCAAGCCATATTAGCACTCATCACGTCGCCGGAATGGTTCAATACGACCAACAAGATCCCGGCCTCACGATCCATCAATTGCAGTGCCTGAAACAAACGTTGGGCACCCGGAGCGGCGAATACGTCACCCACGACGGAGCAATCCAACATGCCCTCTCCTACGAAACCACTCAAGGCAGGCTCATGACCGGAACCGCCTAAGGTAACGATCGCAACCTTATCATTGCCTTTCGGGTTAGCACGTACGACGATATTCTCAGCTGCCAACTTTACCTGATTCGGATACGCTAATACATAGCCTTCCAATAACTCTGCCGTAATATTCTCAGGATCATTTATGAATTTTGTCTTGATGTCTGACATGGTATTATCCTCCTTTAGATTTATAAATTTTGATTTACGAATTATTTTAGTTCCATGATCTCGATAGCGATACCTTCTTCCTCGATGAAAGCGATCGTCAAGTGCTCGTCGCAAACAGCTGGGCCGAAGATTACCTTCTTACCTTCCAACTCTTTTTCCAAACAAGGAACCGTATAAGCGATATGGCCATTGGTCTGTACCAACTCCGGTAGGCAGCTGCCTTTCTCGAATTTCAAGAACTCGATCCGGTTCGGACTCTTGCTGTAATCCGTCAACCATACACTCAGGCCTTCGTTATAAACCGCCCCTTCTTTACTTTCCGTAGTGACAATTCCTACGTGATTAAATGTTCTCATGATCTATTCAATTTATAGTTAGACAATTATATTATTAAAATTCGTTCTCTTCCGATAGGATATAAAGCCAGCCCCCAATACTAGGATGATCGACAGATAAAGATAAATAAATATCCCGTTCACGTTGTCATTCTGGCCATAAGAGTGCATGCCACTCAAGAAATAATTCACGCCGAAGAAGGTCATCAACACCGAATAGAAGGCCAAGATAGACGTAAAATTAAACAACCACAGGTTATTGCATTTCGGTATCAAGCGGAGATGCGTCACGATCGCATATATCACCATCGTAATCAACGCCCACGTCTCCTTCGGGTCCCAGCCCCAATAACGTCCCCACGACTCATTCGCCCAGACCGCTCCCAAGAAAGTACCGATCGTCATCAGGGCCAATCCGATCCAAAGTGACATCTCGTTCACGATACTCAATTCTCGTACCCGTTCTTTGAGCATCACGCTGTTCTTCTCCCCGCTTACGCTCATCATCACCAGATTCGTCAAGCCGATCAGACAACTAATACCGAAGAAACCATAAGCTCCCACGATAACCGCCACATGGAACATCAACCATGGGGATTTCAAGACCGGAACCAGCGGATTGATCTGCGGGTCCATCCAACTCAAGCCGGACACGAACAAGATGATCCCCCCGAATAAAGTAGCCAACGCAAACGTAAGCGTACTCTTGCGTACGAACAACAACCCGGCGAACACCGTAGCCCAAGCCACATAAACCATCGTCTCGTACGAATTGCTCCAAGGGGCGTAACCTGCGATATACCACCGCATTCCCATCCCATACATATGGAAAACGAATACGGCCAAAATGCCCAGACTCAATAACCAAGTCGTATAGGTAACCCATTTTTTCTTCTTGAATAAGACCACGAAAGCGAAGATCAGCAACAAGCCTCCCAAAATCAAGTACCCTTTCTTACATTGCCGGAATACATCCATTTGATTATATTTAATCTCGGCCTGTATTTTCTCAGGGCGAATGTCTACCGTCTTATTCTTGGCTTGCTGATACGTATGGATCATTCCGATTACCTCGTCCGCTTTCTCCCAATCACCACTCTTCAATCCTTCCTGTACCTCCGATAAATACCAGCCCATAATGTGGGTAACGAACATGGAGTCCTTTCCGGAAAACGCCGACAAATCATCGCCCGGCGCATACCATTTGTGATCCGGATCGTCCTCTTTCGGGAAAAGGTTCAACATCTGGTAATTGATCAATTGATGGAAGATATTCACCTGCTCGTCCAGCTTGATCAAGTCTTTATCGAAGCGGGTACGCTCCGCCGGCATTTTATTGTAGGCCTCTTCCAGCTTCTCTTGCAATTTATAGCGTCCGTGGCTATCGAATACCTCTATATAGGCACACTCCTTATCCGTAAGGTCGTAATAATTGGCCAGCTCACTATTAGACAAGGCGATAAACGGCACCCGGACCCACATATCCGGCATAGCCAAGACACTCAACAAGAACTGATCCGAGTTCAAGGAACCGAACTGATCCGATTTATGCAACTTTCGCAGTACCTCGGAAGAGAATGTATTGATCGGCAACATACGTCCGCTTACCGATTGGATCGGCAACGCACCGAACTTAGCGGCATGTTCCGGACTTATCGCATATTTCTGTATAACCTCCTTCATCTCGGGAGCGGCCGCACCTTGCGCCCGCAAGCCCCCTACGGAAAGAAGAACCGCTACTAACAGGGTCGTTTTACGAGCGCCCCCTCTTAAATCTTTCAACTGACGGCTTAATTTCATGAAACGGGAGTTCTTGCCTACCAAGCAAAGTATAAAGCCGATCACTAAAATCACGTAGCCGGTATACGTAATATTCCTTCCGGCCACATCTCGGTTCACGGAAAGTACCGTTCCTTGCTCATCCGGATCATAGGAGGCTTGGAAGAAGCGATAGCCTTTCACGTCTAATACATTATTCATATATACCCGGGTATGGCGAGTCTGTCCATCTACATGTACCAGCAACTCACTCTCATAAGCAGAGGGACTGGCAGAGCCGGGATAGCGGGTTAAGGTAAATTTCACGAGTTCTACGCTAAAAGGAAGCGTATGATAGAGAGTCTGGTCCGAGGTACGGATCATGATACGATCGCTAGCCTCTCCCTCACGCAGGTGAAGGATTCCTTCCTCGCCGAAAAGGTGGGAAATAAGTGCACCCAGAAGGATGACAATAAAGGCGGCATGGGTGACCATCAATCCCCATTTACGCCGCTTAAGTAACTGGTGCTTGATAACGATAGCCACGAAATTGGCTACCAATAAGAATTGGAGTAAGAAAAATACAGGAGAATAGTAAATCAGCGCTTTAGCGACGGCAGTACCATGATACTTCTCTATAAAAGTAGCGATAGCCAAGCCAAAGGCGTAGATCAATAGAAGGACGATAGTCGTCACGGAAGAAGAGATAAATCTTTCTAGAGTTTTCATTTGCTCATTTATTAATAACACTGATGCGACAAATGTACGCAGATTAATCATTTTTGAAAGAATCGGCGATTAATTTGCCGCATCCATGTTATCTATCTATAAATAGACCTTGTCTATTAATCCTCAATAATTACCCGGAAGCCTACGTTGAACACACGTTGGTACGGATAATATCCTTTACGGGTATAAGCCGTCGAGAATTTCGGTCGCTCGATATAAGAACCGCCACGAACCACCTTATACTCGGAGACCTCTTTCGATTTCTCGTTGTAAGGATAAGGCAAGTAATCAGAACGAGTCCATTCCGCCACGTTACCGTGCATGCAATACAAACCGAACGGATTCGCTTCATATTGCTTACCACCCACCTGAACCAAATTGCCATCATCCACGCCTTCCTCTTTCGGTAAGTAAGTATAGTATTTGTACCAATAAGAAGTCTTAGGCATCGGTTGCGGGTCGATACCGCTTACGGCAAGCAGGAGCGTGGTTACGTCGGCTAGGTTATCCTTTTTGCCGAAGTCCGCATTCATATCGCCATACCAGAAATCTTGATCGCTACCGGCACGACAAGCCCATTCCCATTGCGCCTCGGTCGGAAGCGTGATGTTCAAGCCTGTTTTCTCACTCAGCTTCTTACAATAATCCATAGCGTCATTGTAACTTACACGGATTACCGGTTGCTCCGGTTTATTAGCGGGATATCCTTGAACCACGTGATCTTTCCATTGCTGATCCACGAAACGGCTGTCGTGATCCGGGAAAATCACGTTGAATTGCTGGTTCGTAACCTCCAACTCACCCATCCAGAAAGCTTTGTCAATCTTCACTTTCGCCGTCGGACGAGTATCGGATTGCCCACGATAGCTGCCCATCACGAATTGTCCGGCCGGAATGCGAACAAATGTCATCTTGATACCCGGAGCCAACTCGATCTCCTTACGGGTTTCCTTCTCGTCAGCCAACATAGCCTTGATCCGGTCCGCATCGAAAGGCCAGCCTTTCACCTTCAACTCTTTTTCCTTGACAGGAGCCAATTTCTCCGGCATCTCCGGTTTGATCTCACCTTTACCCTTCAAGTAAGCGGCATAATCGGAGATCTCTTTCTTCCAATCCACGCCTGCGCCATTCGCATACTTATCCGTCAACTCTTTACGACGCTTGATCTGGTCGAAGCCTTGATACGGGATGATATCCTTCGAAAGCACATTCGCATTGAAATAACCCTTATCCGGAGCGTTGTAATCAATCCAGTTATAAAGGGTTTTCCACTCTTTATCCGTCAGTTGCACGTTAAAGTGCCCTTTCTTCAACATACGAACCAGTTCACTCGTGTTCGGATGATATTCATACGGTTGAAGAACCACCATATCACCCTCGCCACCTTGACGGTGTACATACGGATGCAGATTCAAGTAAGAAGTGCCATAACCTAATTTATCCTTCTTGCCCCCACGCAAGTCGAAAGCCTTACCCTCACCATTATGGCAAGCGATACAGGCACGATCCAAGATCGGTTGGATCTCCAGATCGAACGTGAACGAACGGGTCCCCCCTTCCGGCGGAGTCAACGCATGCGGGGCTTTCTGCGAAGCCATCACACGTTTCGGAATAGGAATCTGGTTCTGGTCCTCATGGCAACCGATACAAGATACCACCTCGCCCGGCTGACCGGTCAACCAGCTACGCATCCACTGGATAGCCACACCGTCTTTGTCTAACGGCTGGATAGAAATCGGCGTATTCGCCGGGATCTTGAAGATAGCGGAGCCATCCTCTTCTACCGGTACCGTACCCAACATACGCTTGATGTCCCAACCGGACTGGATTCCATGCCAGTTATGATCGGAGGTAGTCTTCACGTAAGCATACTCATAAGCGTGCAGACGAAGAGACTTAACCGTACCCCGGGGAATGCCTCTCAAACCCTCTCCCTCGTAAATATCCTGAATAAAGACCGTAGCCTCTTTGTCATTCAATTTCACACGGTCCGGAATAGCCGGAGGAGTCTGTGTCTTACGTACGGCAACCGGACTGATATAGCCCTCACCCTCTACCTTACGCAAACAAGTCACGTTATCGAAGACGTCCACCAAATAGATACCCCATAAATCCTGCGGGTCTAATTTAGCGGCCACCAAGAAATATTTATCATTCAGCGGAGTCGGTTTGATAAACTGCGGCCATACGCCATTCACCAGCTCATCCTTAATCTCCTCCACGATCGGCCGGTTACGATACGGGATCTCCTGTACCATACCGGCGGCGCCTTTACGGGCTTTTGCCGGATCGAACACGATCAAACGGCCGGAACGGGCGATACCATGGTGACCGGAGATAATTCCCACGAAAGCGGAACCGTGGCCCGGCAACGGCTGGATATCAAACGTACTGTTCGGGAACATCGATCCGCTACCATACAGCGCTTTCTGCTCCGTACCATCCGGATTCATGTTCATCACGATACGGGAATAATAGTGCGTCAAGTCCGTGTACTCCCAACGGGTATACATCACACGACCGTTATTCATCACTACCGGGTTCCAGTTCGCGTCTTGATCGAAAGTCAGACGGCGCAAGTTCTTCGTATCCGGCGTATAAAGTACCATATTACCGACAGGGTCATCACCGCTTACACAAGGCACGCCTTGATAACCGATATTCGAGTTGGCGATGATACGTCCGTCCGGTAAGTAGGTTCCATCATAAAACTCCAGATCCGGTTCCTCGTTATGTATTAATTGCTTAAAGCCCGAGCCATCCAATTTCACCTCGAATACGTTCCAACGCTTATCGGGCATCGTCTGGGTAAACATAGCACGATCGCCATCCCAATGCATCCGCAAGTCAGCGATAGAGGAACCGTTTTCCGGTTTATAAATCGACCGTACCTGTACATCCTCCCCACGTAGATTACTCAACTCCACAATATCGGCGTCGAATCCCATACGGCGGGCGGACTCTTGGTTGCTCCAGTTATTACCCTGCGTACCCAAATCCGGAGCCATTGCCTTATGAGCGTTTACACCTAATTTAAAGCGGGCAGCCAAGACTTTATCACCATCCAAGAACGGGTTCGCCAGCAAGATCGTACGTTTATTCGCAATCGCTTTCTCCGCGTTAACCAAAGCGGCCTCATCACCACTATAAATACCATCGAAACCTTTCTTTACCTGCTGTTCCAGCTCATCCAAAATCGGTTGATACTTAGTGGCATCGAAACCTTTCAGTTTTTTCATATCATTGAAAGCCAGACGAATCGCCTCCATATTCAACCAACTCAAGTCGCTCTGCAAATTACAGATACGTTGAGTTTTCTCATAAAGTTTCAAATACTCACGGATCTGAGTATCAATATCTTTTTCTGTCTCGATCTGCTTAACAGCGTTCTTTACATACGCAGCGTCTTTCAGACGAGAAGCCAGATTCAAGACAATATCACGCTCAGCGGAAGCGTCACTAGTAGTCAACCAATTCTCCAACCCATCGATATTAGCGTTTAAGGCTCCTAATTCCTTCGGATAAGCGGCTAGCAAGCGTGCGGCCTCCTCCTTCGGGAAAACATTCATGATACGGAAGAATACACTACCTACCGTTGACTGATCGGCCAAACCCACCTCAGCCTCAAAGCGTACATATTCCTTATTGATATTGTACACCATCACGCCATTGGCATGGCATAATACGCTATGGTCGTATTTCTTACCACCGATCAACAATGGATTCCCGTATAAATCCGTATTCTTGCGGATACTGTTCGAACCGGAAACCCAATAATCCGGGTCTAACTCATCCAACCAAACCGAACTACCGTCCGCCTTGATTAAACGGGCATTCGCCCATGTACCCCAATCCCAATCCGTACCGTCCGGTCCGGCGGCCGTAACAAGTACCAACTGATCCTGACCCGTCAAATCGGCGGACATCGGGACAGCCTTCTGCTTCGCTTTAATCCAAGCGGACATGATCGGCATGTTCGCCTTCACCAAAGAGGCACGAAGCTCAGACTTTTGTTTTACTGAGGCGTCAATCCAGTTATCCACCTTCTTTTGCTTCGGACCTGCCGAAACAAGAAGAGAGGTCGACAACAAGAGTGATACCATTATATAGTATTTATTCATGTATTAAATTTAAATTTAGAAGGTTGTTTATTGAAACCCTAAGGATCACGATCGGCAACCCTTAGAATTACGAAGCATAACCCTAGAGGTTTTTATAAAGCGGCCTTCTGGTTCGTGAAACGTAAGCCAGCGTTGTCGTGATAGCATGCCCACTCATCTACGATAGCGCCTTCCGGACCTGCCATCATAAAGTGGAATGTCTCCAATTTCTTCAGACGTAATACGTCGCCGACCTTCTGAACCACGAAATTCTTGCTCTTGATCGGTCCGTGTCCAGCAGGGATAGCCGGGGCGTTCGGGGTCTCGTCACCTACCTCAGAGAAGTTGTATACCCAACCCTTCTCTACCATCCAAGACTCATGTTTAGCAGGAAAGTCAGTCTTTACGTGAGCGTGTTCCGGAATCATCTGGCCCGGCAACAAATAGATAGCGTGAGCGAAATACTTATACTCCGGATCGTTGATCCAGAAAATACCACCCATACCTACATTTTCGAAATCGCCCAAGCCAAAGTCTGTCACCCACATATCTTTCGCCATCAACTCCGTGAAAGGAACATCGTAGAAAGCAAACATATCTTTCATCGCTTCCATAGCGACATCTTGTTGAAACTTGCCGTCTTTATAAAAATCGGCGTTCGTGTACTTCTTTGAATAAGCCATTGTTTTATTTTTTTGATTGTTAGTATTACATGCGTTCGTGCATTCTTTGCGGCAAGTTCCTTCCGGACAATTGCCCTCCCCGTTAGCGGCGCAACAAGTAGCGTCTGTCGTTGTCTTTCCCGTACATGCGACCATAGATACCAACACCAATCCCATAGCCGCCATTTTCATGTTCAAACCTTTTCTCATTTGTTTTTGTGTATATTTGTTAGTACTATTTGTTTCAACGTATCGCTATTCCCTCGATCTCGATCAATAACTCATCCCGGCAAACGTCGGCCCACATATAAGAGATCGGGATATTTAATCCGTAGGTATTCATCAAACGCTCAGCCTCCTTATAGTCGGATTTATTCTTCAAGTAGACTCGTAACTTAACCAATTTAGCGTCAGCGATCAGTTCCGCTATATTTTCCATCGTGATCCGTAGCTGACGTTCCAGACCTACTCCCGTCAAGCTCTCCTCACCACGGATAGCGGCTGTACCGGAAATATAAATCAATTTACGATCCTGAAAAGTCATGCTCTTGGCACGCTCGAACTTAGGGGTCGTCTTCTTTTGTCGGGCAACTTCCAGTACTTGTTCCGAATACGCATGGGCAGCCACCTGCAACTTATTATCGATCGGCGTAGCGAAAGCATCCGGCGTAGTAAACACGGCGGCATCCACATCGATCAAGATACCTCCCAGATTCGCCCCGATACCCGTAGCGGCAGGATAACCATTCGCCCATTCCGTTTTACTATAAAAATCAGATCGGGCGTTATTAAACGCTTGATAATGCTGATCCGGACCGTCGAAAGCGGTTATACGCTCGATATAATTCCACTGACGGATAATGCTATTCAACGGAAAACCCTCCCGACGAAGCACATCCCCCAATAACCGGAAAGCTTCCACCGACTGAGGCTCTATACCAAAATGGAGTACATCCCCTTGAAAACCGCCGGCAAAAAGGAAACGTCCCGAGGCATTCTCCAACAAGACATAAGGAACACCTTGATAATGACGGAAAGTAATCCGATCCTGCGCATCGGGCACATAGCTATGTACCTCCATCAGCAAAGGAGCGTTCAGCGGCGGTTGGGAGACATAGCTCAAAGCCGGTTCGCAATCCCCATAATACCGACGGATCTTCTCCCGCAGCAAAACCCGGCGTGCCACGTATTCCTCATTTGTACCCGGAGTACCGAAAAAGGCCAGCCTCATGATCACCTCGTTTTGAGGCAATTGAGACAATAGATCGTCCACCATAACGGCGAACTCGGCCCGCTTGGTGCTTAATATCGTATAATGTATCTTCTCACAATAATTCATATCCTTTTATTTTACAGGGAGTTTACATATTCCGTTAACGCCTCGATATCTTTCTTGGAAACCTTTTTATCGATGCCATGCTTATGGACCTCGAACACCTCTTCCATGGTAGCCGCACGCCCATCAAACAGATAAGGAGCCGTACGCCAGACCTCGATCAAAGTAGGTGTATCCCACCCTTTCTCAAATTCTATATCCTCGCCGATACGGTGCATCTTCATATCCGTATAATAAGGACCGCTATGACACTCGCCACATTTCAGTTTCTCAAACACCTTTCTTCCCTCTTTCGCCTTATCCGATAATTCCCCATTTACTAAATACGGGCTAGGCACCGGACGCAAGGATTTCATATAAGCGTCCACACATTTCGCCATTTCCTCTTCTGGCTCAAAAAACTGAATGAACTTAAAACCGGCACGTACCGCATATTCTGCGCTCTCACGAACACCCGAGATCATGCTTGGGGGAGTCACATGCGAATACAACATGCTCTTACAATTCTTCGAGTTACCAACTCCATCATTCATCAAGTCCCAGTTCATCCCGTCCGTACGGGCATCCCCCGGATGGCAACCGTTACAACTCTGCCAGCCTTGATAGCAATGATTTGCGTCGTTAAAGTATTTCTCGCCCTTGTTCTCCGGCGTTTCCGTACGCCCCGGATTCATGTCGGTAGCCGTCACCTCCAATGTATTTATATCGACGGTATTCAAGATATCGGCGAAATAAGTAGGGATTATCAACTTATCTCCCGAAAATATAAAATTTCGGGGACCGTTTCCTTGTAAGGTAACTCGCTCACGAAGTCCATACAAGAAATTCAAGTCGTAATCCAGACGGCTCTTATCCTTATAAGACTCAAACTTCGCCAACATCGCCGGATGATCGATCACGCTCACCTCATGCGTTCCGCTATGCGTGATAAAGATATGCTTGTCATCGCAAGCGATACTCCAGATACCGGCAGCGCCACGATCCGGCTCGTCCACCAATACCGCCCCAACGAATTCCTGCTTCGCCACATCGATCACGCTGAAAGCGCTCGTGTTCATCCAACCTTGTTGAAGTTGGGAAGTAGGCACCGTGAATCGTCCCAAGTTATGAGACACGTATATATATTTCCCGTCCGGCGTGATACACATCCCCCGTAAGGCATTGCTACCATTCGCCAATTGGATATCTTTCACTTTCGTAAACCCCTCCATCTCGATTACTGATACGCAAGCGGCCACCACATCCACGTCCGCCCGTTGTGCGGGCAGGAAATTCGTAACAAACATATACTTGCCATCCTTGCTGAATACCGCCGATTTAGGCTCACGCAACACTTTCACGCTCCGGACTACCTTACGCATCACCGGATCTATCTCGACCACCGAATTATCGAACTGATTACATACATATATATGTTTCTTATCCGGCCCGAACATCGGATGACAGGCTCCCGATCCCGTCGGTATAGCCGCTTCCACCCTACCCGATTCCAAGGAAAGCACTTGTAAACGGCCGGTCTTCTCGAAGGTCGTCACATACACCTTATCCCCATCCGGAAGCAACCCGGTCGGGATCTCATCAAACGGAAACGAATGAAGTAAGCTCTTACCGTCCGCTGAAAAAATATCCAGATGTCTCGTTCCTTTCTGTGTCATTAATAGCTCCCCCTTTGCGTTCAATACGGCATCCGTAGTAAAGAAAGGTGGGTTGCCGGCTGAAGCGAGAGAAACGCAACAGCCGACAAGACAAGCCACCAATGAGTTTTTTATCAAGTATTTTCGTGTGTTCATGGTATATTTTGTATTCCTTATTTTCTAAATCCTAGTTCGTTCGAGATTACCCCGGCAACCTCCTTGATCGCCTTCACCGTATTTTTCACCACCTCTTTCGATAAGCGGTCTTTCGGGCCGGAGATCCAAATCGCTCCACAAGGATATCCCGTATAATTAAAGATCGGGGCGCCTACGCAGATCACGCCGCTCAGCTCCTCCTCATTATCCATGGCATATCCCAGCTTACCAACCTTCTCCAATTCCTCCAGATAGGCCTCACGAGAAGTGATCGTCCGGGAATTATACCGTGTAAACGTCATGTAGGACAGGTAACGATCTCGCACCGTCTTCGGCAAATAAGCCATAATCGCCTTTCCGGGAGCCGAACAATGCAACTCAAACGGCTTTCCCGGCGACAGGACGAAGCGGAACGTATGATGTCCTTGCGCTTGTTCGATAAAAATCCCTTTCTCATCTCCCAAGACACCAAAGCAAGCGGTCTCTTTCACTTGATCACGTAAATCACGCAAATGTGGCAAGACGGTCTCTAAGAGATTGTGTTCATTCAAGGATCTGAAACCAAGGGTCAATAATTTTCGGGAAAGTTTATAGCGTTTCGTGTCTTCACTAAAATTAAGATATTCCAGCCGCACCAATGTATTCAAAATACGGTAAGCCGTAGTCTGAGATATATCGAGCGCCGACTTAATATCTTGCAATGTTTCTCCCGCCGACCGCAAGGAAAGGTACTCAAGAACCGCTATGCCCTTCTCTAAATTAGGCACTTTGTAGCTCTCATCCACTTTTTCCATATTTGGCAGCGTGTTTTCCATATTTGAAATTGCATTTCAGATTTGAACCAAATATAGCAGTGATGAATTTAAACAAGACACGAAATATGTAAAAAGGTGTTAAGTATGTTGCAGAGCATATAAATCCTTAAAGGAAAATGATCAATTCTTTTTGATTTACAATGATTTTATCTCTTATATACATATTATTTACCTACTTTCGCGGAATATCCTTGAAAGCACAAGGATATAAGTGCATTCATAAACGAGCAAGAATACAAACATGACAAGCGAAAGCAAAAAAGAAAAGTTAAATAAAAACGAGCTATTAGCTAATTATCAATATCTCATGGATACGATCTGGACTATCTATTTGGAAGACGGAAGCGTCGATATACTTAAATATTCAATGAATCCGGAATTAATTAATACAAAACAAGATTATACCAGCCTTGCCAACATTCTAAGAAACGACATCTATTCTCCAGACCGTAGTTTATGGGATGAAACGGTTTCGCTTGAAGCTTTCTTTAGAATGATAGCCGAAGGATGTTTTCATAAAACATTTGACTTACGTTTCTGCAACGATCACTTCGGTTTTGAATGGCACGAAACTTTTATCGATATTCTTGTTAACAACGAAGGTATCCCTGATAGAATCCTTTTATCTAGCCGTAATATCAACGATTTCAGAAAAGCGCAAATTATAGAAACCGCCGTAAGATCAGAATATGATTACGTAATCTATATTGAAGCTTCGAAAAATAGCTATGTCATGTATACCTCCGGCTCGGAGAGCTATAGTCCCCCTCCTATCGCCAGCTATGACTATGATGGAGTAGTCGCCTCATATAACCGGCAATATATGGCACCTGAGCTTCACGAAGAAATGACTGAGAAACTACAGATCGCTCATATAGAACCGATACTACGGAAACATGGAGAATATATCGTATATGGCACCATGATAGAGAATGGCGTAAACCGGGAAAAGAAAATGCGATTCAGCTATTACGACAGGGAAAAGAACATATGGTTAATGACTCGAACTGATATAACGGAAATCAAAGAAGAAAGAAAACAAAAAAAACTGTTGCAGGAAGCTTTACAGAGCGCTAATGCCGCCAACCGTGCCAAAACTGATTTCCTATCCCGGATGAGCCATGACATCCGCACTCCTATCAACGCCATCGTCGGTATGACAGCGATAGCTGGCCTGCACATGGATGACCAGATGCGTATAGCTGATTGCTTAAAGAAAATAACCATTTCCTCCAAACTCTTATTAAATCTGATCAATGAGGTACTGGATATGTCTAAACTGGAAAGTGATAAGATCATGCTGACAGAAGAGGCATTCAAGATCAACGAGCTATTAGAGAGTTTATTCGTCATGGTGCAACCGGCCTTTGAAGCGAAAAAGCAAAAGTTTCAGATACATGTCACCAAGATAAAACACGAATGCCTTATAGGTGACGTGCAACGTATACAGCAAGCATTGTTGAACATGCTTACAAATGCGATCAAATATACTCCGGAAGACGGGCAAATACAACTAACGGTAGAAGAGAAACCTTCTGTCTATAACGGTTACGGCCAGTTTGAAATAACCGTAACGGATAACGGTATAGGAATGAAACCAGAATTTCTGGAAAAAGTATTCGAACCTTTCGAGCGGTCGGATGACAAGGCCATTCGCAATATCCAAGGGACTGGTCTCGGCATGGCTATCAGCCGCCATATCGCCCAGATAATGAACGGAGACATTCTTGTGGAAAGTGAATATGGAAAAGGCTCCAAATTCACCATGAGGTTTCATGTCAAACTGGGAAGTACGAATGAATACGACAATAATATATTGGTAGACCTACCAGTACTGGTAGTAGATGACGATGAGGTATCCTGCGAGATCGCTTATGAAAACCTCCAAGAATTAGGGATGAAACCGGAATGGGTTCTTTCCGGTGAAAAGGCCGTACAAAAAGTAATCGACGGAGACACTTACTTTGCTATTATCATAGATTTAATGATGCCCGGCATGAACGGCATCGAAACCACCATAAAAATAAGGGAATACGTGGAACCAGATACTCCGATCATCATCATATCAGCATACGATTATTCCGGTTACGAATTTGAGGCAGTAAAAGCTGGCGTCAACGGCTTCATAAGCAAGCCTATCATGAAATCCAAGCTATTCCATTTAATGAAAAAATTTGCCTCAGACAAAAAGGAAGACGAGCAAGTCCTTATCACACCGACTCATATCATATCTTTTCCCGGCAAACGGATACTGGTCGTGGAAGACAATGACCTAAACCGCGAGATAGCGTATGAATTGCTGCAAGAAACCCATGCAGAAGTCGAGACAGCTTGCGACGGACAAGAAGCCGTTGATAAAGTCGCCGCTTCACCCGAAGGTTATTACGATTTTATAATCATGGATATACAGATGCCTGTAATGGATGGACTCGAAGCGACAAGGCAAATTCGTCATCTCGACCGTCAAGATATCAAAGATATGCCCATTATAGCCATGTCTGCCAATGCTTTCGCCGAAGATGTACGGCTAAGTCTGGAAGCCGGCATGAACGAACATATCGCAAAACCGATCGAGATAGACAAATTATATGGAATTATGAGGAAATGGTTCCAGTAAAAAAAGCCGGAATCTCTTCCGGCCTTCTCCAAACTCAATGAATAACCTTTTTACTTCTTGCAATCGCAAGTTGAATATGCTACCAACATCCAAACCAATTTTTCTTGTTCCTTCAGATAGTCACTCATCAACGCTACCGTAGCCTCATCGCCCGCCTCCGATGCCAAGGAAAGAAGTTTACGCTCCTCACCAATCAGCAGGCCATAGGTATCGAGAATATGTTTCAATGCCTCGTCACCACAGGATACGCCTGATACCTCTTTTACACGGGCTACTTTCAGGTACTCGCTGAACTTGTTCTCCGGCTCGCCTCCCAACATCAGGATACGTTCCGCCAACTCGTCAACCTTCTCGGCAGCGTTGTTGTACATATCCTCGAATTTACCGTGAAGAACGAAGAAACCGTGTCCCTTGATATTCCAGTGGAAACCACGAAGGTTCGTATAAAATACTTGGTAGTCCGCCAATAATTGTTTCAAGCTTGCTACTACGTTACTTACCGCTGATGCGTCTAAATGAAGATAATCTAATGTTTTCATACTGCTATTTTTTTAATTGTTATACTTTCCGTTTTCTTATACTGCAAAGATATGGTAAATATAAACAGCTGTCAAACAGATAATTCCTATATACATATAGATAGAATCTATATTTAAACGATCAACAGGAAGACATGCGATAGAACTTAGGTTTCTATTTACCCAATTTAAACTTATATCCTGCGGTAAGAGCCAAGGTATGGTAATTCGCCTCGATAGATCCTCCCTTATACTCTTTACCTAACGATACATCATAGCCAAAATTGATAAAGCATTGTTTTATTTCCACACCTACAGTGGAACTTATACCCCAATCAAAAGCACGAAGCCCTTCACAGGGATCATGGGTATAAAACTTAGCGGATTCTTCCGAAGCGACAGACCATCCCCCGAACATTCCTTTATCCAATACGCTTACGGCTATATAAGGGCCTACTCCGACATTCAAACGAATATCCTCAGCTAATTTGAACGATAAATTAGCCATAATCGGTAATTGCAAGAAATTTCGTGTCACCTTATTTGAGTAATCATACGCATATCCATACGGATCATAAGTAGGTCCCGGCACAGTCCACCAATAATGCCCATATCCATATCCGGGGAATTGGTCATTACTATATCCCCTTTGCGTATAATACAGACCGGACTTCAGAGAAAGAAATTCCGGCTTCAACTGATATTCCACTCCTACCCCAATCTTCCAACTCGGTTTCCAATCAACCATTGGACCCGCCTTCATCACTGTCATACCCGCTTCCGGAACTACCGACCACTGGGCTTGTACCGATACTACACCCAGCATTAACACCATCGCAAATACTACAACTCTTTTCATATACTTTTTATTTTGATAAAATAATCGAACGATATATATGAATAAGACATGAAACAATAAAAAACCCCTATTGGCACCAACAGAAAAAGGCCGGAATCACTTCCGACCTTCTCCAAACGCAATGAATCACCTTTTTTACTTCTTGCAATCGCAAGTTAAATATGCTACTAACATCCAAACCAACTTCTCTTGTTCTTTCAGATAATCACTCATCAAAGCGACCGTAGCCTCATCTCCCGCCCCGGATGCCAAGGAAAGAAGTTTACGCTCCTCACCGATCAAATGACCATACGTATCAAGAATATTCTTTAACGCCTCGTCACCGCAGGATACGCCTGATACCTCTTTTACACGGGCTACTTTCAAATACTCGCTGAACTTGTTCTCCGGCTCGCCTCCCAACATCAGGATACGTTCCGCCAACTCGTCAACCTTCTCGGCAGCGTTGTTGTACATATCCTCGAATTTACCGTGAAGAACGAAGAAACCGTGTCCCTTGATATTCCAGTGGAAACCACGAAGGTTCGTATAAAATACTTGGTAGTCCGCCAATAATTGTTTCAAGCTTGCTACTACGTTACTTACCGCTGATGCGTCTAAATGGATATAATCTAATGTTTTCATAATTGCTACTTTTTAATTTGTTATACTTTCTGTTTTTCTTATACCGCAAAGATACGGCAAGTATAAGTAGCTGTCAAACAGATAATTTTTATATCAAGATAGAGGAGATTTATTAAACTATTCCATACAATAAGTATGCAAATGACATGAATACATAAATAATTGGATACTAACATTTTAAAAAGACGATTATCATTTTCGAAAAACACGTACGTGTTTTTTTGAAAAGTCGTACATGTTTTTCGGGAAACTGAAGTGAACCCAGAAAGTTGGACGGTTAATAAATAGGATTAGTGGATTGAGTTCTAAATTGTATGGGGCTCAATCCTCCTAATCCCGTTTTAATTCTATAATTATTGTAATAGTATATATACTCATTTAGTTCGTGAACAAATTGTTCCATATTCTCAAACTCCCGCAAATATAGTAATTCAGATTTTAATAGTCCGAAGAAGTTCTCTATTACTGCATTATCCAAACAGTTTCCCTTTCTTGACATACTCTGTACTATTCCTTTTTTTCTGAGCATCTGTTGATATGTTGGATGCTGATAATGCCAACCTTGATCAGAGTGAATAATTAAGTCTACGTCATCAGGCAAGAGAGTAAAAGCCTTTTTTAACATATCCGTAACCATAGATAAATTGGGACTTTCAGTTATTGTAAAACTGATAATCTCTCGATTATACAAATCCATGATGGGAGATAAATACCTTTTTGAACCAAAAAGAGAGAACTCGCTGACATCTGTTACCCATTTCTGATTAAGAGCGGTCGTAGAGAAGTCACGTTCCAATATATTAGGAGCCACTTTACCAACTGTTCCTCTATAAGTATTATATTTCTTTCTTCTGACCATACATTTTAAGTCGCATTGGTTCATTAGTTTTAGAACCGTTTTGTGATTCAGGTTATATCCTCTTTGGTTTAGTCCCAGAGTGATACGCCTATATCCATACCTACCATGATTCTCATGAAATATTTGACATATCATTTTTTTCTCTTCTTGATATTTATCTGGAAGGGAAAATTTCTGAATGTAATAATGATATGTACTTTTAGCCATCCCGGAAGCTTTCAATAAAACAGAAAACTTAAATTCATGCCTTAATTCTTGGATGGCGGCAACCCTTTCTTGCTTTCTCGGGCAATGCGTTCCTGAACTAAGGCTCTCAATTTTTTTAGGTATGCGTTTTCTGCTTTAAGGAGTTCTATTTCCTTAAGTAAATCCTTATTATCTTTTGGTTTAGGATCTACAAACTCTTCTGGTTCTTTAAAAAGATCATTTTCTTTTGTTATCATATCTTCAGACCATAGTCGGCTACCTCCATGAAGACCGGATAAGCCTACATTCTTATACTTACGTTGCCACATTAATACGGTACTTGGGCTGGGGATACCATATTTTAAGGCAGCTTCTTGCAAAGATAAATGATTTTCAAATACATCTTGGAGTACTTTATACTTAAAATCAACAGGATAGTATCTATGTTGCATACGCAATCCCTCTTCTCCATAACGGGAGTATAAAGAAACCCAATATTTGACTTGACGTGGATTTACATCAAACATTTTACCTGTTGTACGTAAAGGCAAATGCTCACACAAAACTTTGGCTACTACTTGTAACCGCACAGAATAAGGATGTTTCTCGTACTTCTTTCGTTTGTTAGACATAATGAAATTGATTTATATCCAACTTTCTGGGTTCACTTCAAAAAACACGTACGACTTTTTACAGAATCATACGGCAAGGAACTAGAACATACATAAAAATATAAGATAAGTCTCCCTTTTTCAGAGGACCCAAAAGCATTTCCCCCAAAATCCCCTACTCGAATCCTCGCTCTATGGAAAACAGATACTCCGGCGACATTTACTAACATTGAGATTTCTCCATGCTTCTGCGCTTCGTCTATCAAGCTCAGAATAGACGAGCGTGAGGACAAGTCCATTTCCATCGGCAGTACGTCAAATCCGGCATTGTTCATTGTCTGGGCAATAATCGCTGCATTATTCATACTGTTTTTTTCCCTAAAAAGGTTACCTTCGCGGAAACAAGATATCGCTTTGGAAGTACAAGAATTATTGAAACTATATGCCGCTCACCCGCAAGTGACGGCGCTGGACACCCTACTGAAAAACGATACGTCCCGCAATATATTCCTAAAGGGACTGAATGGCTCGGGTCCGGCGATGACGATCGCCTCTCTTTTTACGAAAGGAAGGGGAAGCTATGTGTGTGTGTTGAACGACCAAGAGGAAGCCGGCTATTTCTATCACGACTTGATGCAGCTTACCGCCAGCAATGAGGTATACTTCTTCCCATCCGCTTACCGGAGGGCCATCAAGTACGGGCATGTCGATCCGGCGAACGAGATCCTGCGCACCGAGGTACTCAGCCGGTTGCAAGACCCGGACGCCTCTTTCGTAATCGTCACGTATCCGGACGCCTTGGCGGAACGAGTCGTGGCCCGGGAGGTATTGAAGGAGAATACCTTAAAAATCAGCGTGGGCGAGAAGCTGGATAATATGTTTGTCTCCGACGTGCTGGACGAGTATGGCTTCGAGCAGGTCGATTATGTATATGAGCCGGGGCAGTACGCCCTCCGGGGCAGTATCCTCGACGTTTTCTCTTTCTCCTACGAGTTCCCCTACCGTATCGACTTTTTCGGCGACGAGGTGGAGACCATCCGTACGTTCGACGTGGAGACGCAGCTCAGCAAGGAGAAGCTGGACAGCATCTATATCGTACCGGAGATGAGCAAGGACGCCAAGGATAGTACTTCCTTGCTAGGTTCCCTCCCCCGGAACACCTTCATAGCGGCGAGAGATCTCGCATGGTGCAAGGAGCGCATCGGAAGCGTATGGAACGACGATCCGGTGGTAGCCGACGAGGAATCCTTCGCCGATATCGACCAGATGCGGAAGAAATTAGTCCGGGGCGAGGACTTCCTACGGGAGGTCTTGGATTTCCGTCGCATTCATTTCGGGGCACGGCCGATGGGAACGGCGGACGCTACCATCCATTTCTCTACGCAAACGCAGCCGATCTATCATAAGAATTTCGACCGGGTGAGCGAGTCGTTCCATAAATACCTCGATGAGGGCTATACATTATATATATTGAGCGATCAAGAGAAACAAGCCAACCGTATCCGGATGATTTTCGAGGATAGGGGCGACAATATCCCTTTCACCGCCGTAAACCGCACGATACACGAGGGATTCGCCGACGATACGCTACGCATCTGCTTTTTCACCGACCATCAATTGTTCGACCGCTTCCACAAGTTCAACTTGAAGAGCGATAAGGCACGAAGCGGAAAGATCACCCTTTCGCTCAAGGAACTGAACCAGTTCTCGCAAGGGGATTATATCGTACATATCGACCATGGCGTAGGACAGTTCGGGGGATTGGTACGCACCGAGGTGAACGGTAAGATGCAAGAGGCCATCAAATTGATTTATCAGAATAACGATATTATATTCGTCAGCATCCATTCCCTGCATAAATTATCGAAATACAAGGGGAAAGAGAGCGGCGAGCCGCCTAAGTTGAGCAAGCTCGGCACAGGCGCATGGGAAAAGATGAAGGAACGTACCAAGGCGAAGGTGAAGGATATCGCCCGGGACTTGATCCTCCTCTATTCCAAACGTAAGCAAGAGACGGGTTTCGCCTATGCGCCGGACAGCTTCATGCAGCATGAGCTGGAAGCCAGCTTCATCTATGAGGACACGCCGGACCAGATGAAGGCGACCGCCGAGGTCAAGGCGGATATGGAAAGTACCCGTCCGATGGACCGGTTGATTTGTGGAGACGTTGGTTTCGGAAAGACCGAGGTAGCTATCCGCGCCGCGTTCAAGGCGGTATCGGACAATAAGCAGGTGGCCGTGTTGGTACCCACCACCGTACTGGCTTTCCAGCATTACCAGACGTTTTGTGAGCGCTTGAAGGATTTCCCTTGCAAGATCGATTATATCAGCCGGGCCCGTACGGCCGCGCAAATCAAGGCTACCTTGAAAGAGCTGAAAGAGGGCGAGGTGAATATCTTGATCGGCACCCACCGGATCGTCGGCAAGGACGTGCGCTTCAAGGATCTGGGCTTGCTTATCATCGACGAGGAGCAGAAGTTCGGGGTATCCGTCAAGGAGAAGCTTCGGCAGCTGAAGGTGAACGTGGACACCTTGACCATGACGGCCACCCCGATCCCCCGTACCCTACAGTTCTCCTTGATGGGGGCCCGGGATCTTTCCAGCATCACCACGCCACCGCCCAACCGTTATCCCGTGCAGACGGAGGTGGAGCGTTTCAACCCCGATATTATCCGGGAAGCGATCAATTTCGAGATGAGCCGGAACGGGCAGGTGTTCTTCATCAACAACCGTATCCAGAACATCTACGAGATGGAAGCCTTGGTACGGCGAGAAGTCCCCGACGCACGGGTAGCCGTGGGGCACGGGCAGATGGAACCGGAGAAGCTAGAAAAGATCATCCTCGATTTCGTGAATTATGAGTATGACGTATTGATAGCCACCAGTATCGTGGAGAGCGGCATCGACGTGCCCAACGCCAATACGATCATCATCAACAACGCCCAGCAATTCGGGCTTAGCGACCTCCATCAGCTACGCGGACGTGTAGGACGAAGCAACCGGAAAGCCTTCTGCTACCTCCTTTCCCCGCCCCTCACCTCGCTGACACAGGAGGCACGACGCAGGTTGCAGGCGATCGAGAACTTCTCCGAGCTGGGTAGCGGTATCCATATCGCCATGCAAGACCTCGACATCCGGGGAGCCGGGAATATGCTAGGCGCCGAGCAAAGCGGTTTCATCGCCGACCTAGGCTATGAGACGTACCAGAAGATTTTGGAAGAGGCGGTAGACGAATTGAAAAGCGAGGAATTCGCCGATCTTTACGCTGATAATGCCGAAGGGCACCGGGATACGGGCAGCGAATACGTCCGGGAGACCTATATCGAGAGCGACCTGGAATTGATGTTCCCTCCCACCTACATCCCCAACGACTCGGAACGTATTTCCCTATACCGGGAGTTGGATAATATGGAGGAGGAACGTGACATCCTCGCCTTTACGGAGCGCCTGAAAGACCGCTTCGGCAAGATACCGAAGGAGGGCAAGGAGTTGATCCGGATCGTGCGCCTCCGTCGCATGGCCAAGAAACTGGGCATGGAGAAAGTGGTCCTGAAGAAAGGGCAGATGAGCCTCTTCTTGGTGAATAACCCGGATAGCCCGTATTACCAAAGCGAGGCGTTCGGCAAGCTGCTGGGCTTCATCCAAAAGCATCCCCGTGAGTGTAACCTCCGGGAGCAGAACGGCAAGCGAAGTATCGTGATCAAGAACGTCCCTACGGTGGAAGCGGCATGCGGCTACCTGCAAGAGATGGAAAAAATAAACTCAACCGACTTTTGACACATCCTCTTACAAACACGAAAAGATATGGAAAAGAAAACGATTATAGACCTTTTTGAGAGTTCAGTGAAGCGCTTCCCCGGTAATCCTTTTTTATGGGAGAAGACGGGCAAGCGATTCGAGCCAACCACTTACTCCAAGGTTCGCGACCTCGTCTATGAGGAAGGCGCAGGCCTCGTATCGCTGGGCGTGCGGAAAGGGGATAACATGGCTTTGCTGAGCGAGGGCCGCAACGCGTGGATCATCGGCGAGCTGGCCATGTTCTACGCCGGGGCGACGAACGTGCCCCTATCGATCAAGCTGGAGGAGGCGAACGACCTCTTATTCCGCCTCGTCCACGCCGACGTGAAATATATCATGGTATCGGGCCAGCAACTCAAGAAAATCCGGGCGATCAAGGATAAGCTCCCCGCCGTACGGAAGATCATCGTACTCGACGAGCTGGCGGAATACCAAGACCGTGAGATGCCTCTGTCCGAGATACGCCGGATGGGGAAGGTCTATCTGGGTATTCATCCGCTAGAGGAGTTCTTGGCGATCGGGCAATCGCTGGGCAACGATGATTACGCCACCATCACCTATACCTCCGGCACGACCGCCGATCCGAAAGGCGTGATCCTCACCCACCGTAACTATACGGCGAACGTGGAGCAAGCGCTCACCTGCGTGGATATAGACGATACGTGGCGTACGCTGGTGATCCTCCCGCTGGACCATTGCTTCGCCCACGTGGTAGGATTCTACATCTTCATGTCGAAGGGGGCCTCGGTAGCTACCGTGCAGGTAGGGCGCACGGGCATGGAGACCTTGAAGAATATCCCTGTCAACATAAAGGAGTTCAAGCCGGACCTGATCCTGAGCGTCCCCGCCTTGGCGAAGAACTTCAAGAAGAATATCGAGCAAGGTATCCGAGCGCGAGGCAAGAACGCCGTCCGCCTTTTCAACCTAGCCTTACGGATCGGTTATATCTATAACGGGGATAGCGACGAGGAGGAAGGAAAAGGTTTCCGCATCCTCTTGAAGCCACTGGTCCGTTTGTTCGACAAGCTATTGTTCGCGAAAGTCCGTGAGAACTTCGGGGGCGAACTGAAGTTCTTTATCGGAGGGGGCGCCTTGCTGGATAAGGACTTGCAGAAGTTCTATTACGCCTTGGGAATCCCGATGTACCAAGGATACGGGCTGAGCGAGGCGACACCGATCATCTCGACCAACGGCCCCCGCCGCCACGTCTTCGGCAGTAGCGGCGTATTGGTGCGGCCCCTCGACCTAAAGATCTGCGACATGGACGGCAACGTACTTCCTCCGGGGGAGAAAGGCGAGATCGTCATCCGGGGAGAGAACGTGATGGCCGGCTACTGGAAGAACCCGGCATCGACGGCCGATACCGTAAAGGAGGGTTGGCTGTACACCGGGGATATGGGATATATGCGTGACGGGCTTCTTTATGTGTTGGGGCGTTTCAAGAGCCTGCTGATCGGAAGCGACGGGGAGAAATACAGTCCGGAGGGTATAGAGGAAGCCTTGGTAGAGCATTCCTCTTGCATCGACCAGCTGATCCTGTACAATAACCAGAGTCCGTACACGACCGCCCTGTTGGTCCCTAACAAAGAACGGTTGCGGAAACATCTGGCCCACCAGAATCTGGACCTCACGAGCGATCAAGGCCGAGAAGAGGCCATCCGTATCATCCAGCGCCAGATCGACCGTTTCCGCAAGGGAGGCGACCTGTCTAGTATGTTCCCGGATCGTTGGTTGCCGACCACCTTCGCCATCCTCCCCGAGCCTTTCACCGAGCAAAACGGCATGGTAAATAGCACCATGAAGATCGTCCGGGGCAAGGTAGAGAAAGCCTACGCCGCCCGTATCGCCCAGCTCTATACCCCCGAGGGGAAGAACCCGCAGAACAAGTGGAACAAGGAGGCGTTGTAGAGACGCGGCGTGCTGCGTCTCATCCCCCGCGATGGGCCTTGCTACCCCGGCAAGGCCTTTGTTGTTTCAAGAGGGTCGCGACAAATGGATAATAACGAGATTTCATACAAGATTCTGATCACAGAATTTGTTTTTATCCGATTTAATCCAGACCTTTACGACTCAACATTTACCTATTCTATTCAAAGAATAAATGGTCCCGTCTCTTCGGAGTTCCTTCTCAAGATCAACAAAGGTTGATAATCACTTTTTTCTCATGCTAATCTCTAAATCCAATCTCACATGAAAGCAACGGATACTTTACTGAGTACGATTATTATCGGCGTTACTTTAATAATCATGACGGGATGTTCACAAAGTGAAGATCTTATAGATGCTGGCGCCCAAGCGTTAAACGCGGCGACAAACAATGACAAGGAGTTGGTCTTAACCGCCTCCGAGCAAATCGCCCTTTCCGTAAAACAGAAAGGTTCATACAATATCTCGGAAAAAGAAGCGAAAAAGAACTTCGAGAGCTATGCTAAGACCATCCACAAGGAGAAAGCCGTAAAAGTAAAAGCTCTCTCATTGAAGAAGAACAAGAAAAACGGGAGAAACCTATATTACGAAGTTATATTCGAAAACGACAAAGGAACGGGATTCTCCCTATTATCGGCAGATGAACGTGTAGACAAGCTACTTTGTTACTCAGAAAACGGGTCTATATCGGACACCTCGTTTAACAAGAGCTTGAAATACTGCCTAGAGCTAGTCGAATTGTATGTGGAGGAGCAAACTCAAAAAGAATTAGACATAGAAAGTCTGGCTTCTTCGGCTAATCAAAAGATAAAAGCGGCAAATAAAGGCAAGGTAATCACCAAAGCGCTCCCGCCATTTGACCCCGACGACCCGAACAGCCCTTGGAGTTATGACCGGACAGACGTAAAAAACGAAGTCACCGAAAGGATCAAGCTAGTTCCCGGAGGATGGCATCAAGAAAGTCCGTTCAATGACTTACTGCCATTGCTTCCTCCAGATTATACAGATAGAGCCTATGTGGGTTGTGGTATGATAGCCGTCTCGCAAATCATGGCATATCACAAAAAGCCCTACAGCAATTATATCACGGCGGCGATGTGGCCTACAATGATTGATAATAGATATACATCCGTAGAGCTAAAGCGCCTTATGCTTGATTTGTTTAATACGATGAACACAGGATATGATGGGCATGGGACAAGTAGCACTATATCCAAAGCCAGAGACTTCCTAAACAATAATGGCTATACCGCCGGATCCGCTCAAGATTATACATTTGACAGAGCTTGGAGCGCATTAAGCTATGGCCCTACATATGTAATGGGAATAAAAGCTGATGATGAAGGCCATGCTTGGGTAATCGATGGGGTACGAATCACGAAAACTACCAGTACCGATATCTATACCATTACATATAACGGGAAAGTGTTTGAAGCTTCCGGCAATTCTTCCATCACTTCCTTTCGAACTGTCCGGTATGATTGGGGAGGAAGAACCTTGAGTGACAATGGTTGGTTTACCAGCGGTATTTTCGAAAAGCCATCTACTGGAAGCAATTACAATCGGAATAATAAGATAATCAGTTATATTTATTAACCCTTTTAGATATAGAGTCCTATGAGAAGTATATTTTTTCTATGCTGCGTAGCGCTAGCCGGCCTCTGCGCCTGTGAATCGGAACCACAAGAAGGTCAAATCTCTTGTGTAGAGGATATAGTTATACAAATCGTACTGACAGACCCGGAGCTGAACGATCGCCTGAACCCGGGATCCCCTAGCTTCCTTGGAGAAGAGTATACCCAAGGAATAGAAGTCATGTATCGGTATAAAGATCAAAAATTAACCCTTCCCCTACTTTGGCCCCTCCAGACACACGGAGGAGCCATCCTAGGAGAATGGAGCACGATCTATCCACCGTATAAGGATGATGAAGTATATGGAATGGTAAATCAAAATACGATGGGATACTATTACATCGAAGCATCCCCTTTCGTGACGGAAGGAAATAGGGATATCGCCTATACCTATATCCAGTATCCCGACGGAAACGAGGATGAGATAAAAGTACAGCTATACAGGACTTCATCCTTGCTCCTTATGGATCAGATCTGGATCAACGGAGAACTAGTTTATTCCATGCATCCTAAGGAAGGCTCCCTAAGCACGAAGCAGTATTACAACCCGGAATATTATCCGTTCCTCGTCCCAACGCTGGACGACGATGGCAAGCAGATCGGGGATCTGGTGCAGCCCGAGGGCGGCACCAGTATCATCGTGATCAAGAAGAAATGATTTATCGCGAGGCCCGGCCACCACGGTTGGGCCCCGCTGAAATTTTTAAATTCCATCTCGCGCCTAACGCAAGCCCGATTTAAACTTTTAAATTCCATCTCGCGCCTAACGCAAGCCTGATTTAAACTTTTAAATTCCATCTCGCACCCGACGCAAGCCCGATTTAAACTTTTAAATCCACCCCGCACCGGATGTAAGCCCGATTTTAAAAAAACAATGCCGCTCTTGATCGATACATCCGGAAATCTTCTTACATTAGCACAATTAAATCATATATATCTATCCAACTAAAAATTTTCAGACATGGCAAAAATCACGAAAGTAAAGAGCGCATATTTAGAAAGATTGAACAACGCCGAGTACCGAACCTTCATGGCCCGCTACGGGAACCTGCTCGCGGGTGGCGGAAGCGACTCGGAATCGCCCGACGAGATCAGCTTCGATCCGAACGACCCGCTGGGCATCCCCCAAGAAGTTCGTACAGCTTTCGCCGCCGATTTCGCCCTATTGACCGACGCCGTGAACCAATCCTCGGCCAGCGAGGAGACCGCGCAGATGTCCACCCTCGACAAGGAGAGGGATGATCTCTTGATCTTCATTACTTCCACCATTACCCAAATGACGAAAAGCCCGCTGGCGGCGCAACGCACGGCGGCCGAGAAGCTATACCTTCCCGTGAAGCCCTACATCGGAGCCGCGCGCCTCGCCAACTTGCAGGAGACGGCCGCCATCGAGGGCTTGCTGGTAGACCTCGACAAGGACGGCATGCCCGAGGCGCTGGCGGCGCTCACCCTCACCGAGGTAGTGGCCTCGCTGAAGGAGAAGAACCAGCAATACGCAGCCTTGACCGAGCAGCGCACCAACGCGCAAGCCGACAACCCCATCGAGAGCGCCAAGAAGATCCGCCTCCGCATGGACGAGGAATACGACGAGATGACCACCTACGCCTTCGCCCAGAGCGTGGTGAAGCCAACGGCTACGACCGCCACCTTCATCAACCGCCTCAACACCCTCATCGACGAGACCAACGCCCTCTACAACCAACGCATCGCACAAGCGAGGGCCGCCGCCGCCAAGAAGCAAGCGGATAGCGAATCGCCGTCAGAGATATAAAGCCGTGAGGCCCTCATGTTTTTTAGATTTAAGAATGATGGGGCTCCCCTCCCTCCAAGGAGGGGATGCCCCATTGATTAATGATTATTAATAGCCTCTCCCCCCTCCCTCCCACGAAAAAAACATACCTTTGCCAACTGTATTATCCGTGAAGGAATAACGAGACATTTACATGATAAGATCTATTCGCTATATCACTTTGCTAGTCCTGTTACAATTCGTGACCGGCATTTCCGTCCTATACGCCCAGAGCATAACTTCCGCGTCCGGAATCGTGAGAGACTCCGTAAGCGGGGAACCCCTATCCTACGTATCCGTCATGTTCGAAAACTCGACGATCGGGGCGATGACCGACGATGACGGGGCTTTCAGCCTCCAGAACGACAAAGGGCTTACCCGGCTGGTCGTATCCTCGCTTGGATATGACAATAAGGTCGTAAACCTAAAGGCCGGGCAAAAGAACGACAATCTGGATATATTATTAAGCCCCACCTCCTTCCAGATCGCGGAGGTAGAGGTGAGGCCTACCAAGGAGAGATACTCCCGCAAGGACAACCCCGCCGTGGAACTGATCAAGAAAGTCATAGAGCATAAGAACGACAACCGCATCGAGGCGAAGGACGAGTACCAAAGCGAGGTGTACGAGAAGCTCAGCATGTCGCTGGACGACTTCAACCCCAATCTCGAGAAGAATAAGTTCCTGAAGAAATTCAAGTTCATCAAGAACTATCTGGATACCTCGGAGTTCAACGGGAAACCGATCCTGACGATCTCCGTCCGTGAGACGATCTCCGACCAATACTACCGCAAACATCCCAAGGCGGAGAAGACGATCACCAAGGCCAAGCGCCAGCAGGGTATCGACAAGACATTGGACGATGGAGGCGCCATCACCGCCAACCTTGAGGAGATATTCAAGGGCGTCAATATCTTCGACAACAATATCAATATCTTGTTGAACCGTTTCGTGAGCCCGTTATCTTCCACGCTGGCCGTCTCCTATTACAAATATTATATCATGGATACGGTGGACGTAGCCGGAGATAAATGTGTGGATCTCGCCTTCGTGCCCGTAAACAGCCAGAGCTACGGCTTCACGGGCCGCTTGTACATCACGCTGGACGGTAATTACGCCGTCAAGAAATTCCTCTTGAACACCCCGGCGAACATCAACCTCAACTGGGTGGACAAGCTCCGGATCGAACAAGAGTTCAAGCGGATGCCGGATAGTACTTGGGTGCTCGCCAACGAGAATACCTACGTTAATTTCTATATCGTAAAAGGGGCGCAACAGCTCTATGCCCACCAGCTAAGGAATTTCGATAAGTATCAGTTCGACGTGCAGAACGCCGACTCGATCTTCGGCCTTCTCGGTCCGATCCATGAGCTGCCCGAAGCCACCGCCCAGACCGACACCTTCTGGATACACAACCGCCATGTCCCCTTGAAAGAGAAAGAGAGCGCCTTGGACGACTTGCTGGCGCAACTCCGCAAGGTACCGGCTTTCAACGTGATCATCAAGACCGCCGAGATATTGATCACCGGTTATATCCCGACCACGGCGGACAAGGATAAGAGCAAGTTCGATTTCGGACCGATGAATACCACTTTCAGCGCCAACCATCTGGAGGGCTTCCGCATGCGTGTGGGAGGTATGACGACGGCAAACCTCAACCCGCACTGGTTCGGTAGCGGTTATCTAGCCTATGGCGTAAACGACCGTAAGCTAAAGTATAACGCCAAGCTGACGTATAGCGTGAACAAGAAGAAATATCACGAGGGAGAAAGCCCGGTGAACAATATCTCCGCTATCCAAGAGTACGACGTATATACGCCCGGTCAAGACTTCCTCTTCACCAGCAAGGATAATATGTTCGTGGCATGGAAGGTGGGCGAGCCCGTCACCATGATGCAATACATCCGCAAGACCATGCTCCAGTACCAGAAGGAATGGCTGAATGGCCTGACCCTTACCACTTGGGCACGTAACGAGAACAACGAGGCGGCCGGAACGCTCCGCTACGACCGTTACAACGCCGACGGGACATTGACGAACTTAAAGAGTTTCACCAACACGGAGCTAGGGGCCCAGCTTCGTTTCGCCCCGGGCGAGCGTGCCTATAACGGACGAGAGGGTAAGAACTCTCTTTTCAACCTCTCAAAAGACGCTCCCGTATTCAAGCTATCCCATCAGATGGGATTGAAGAACGTGTTGGGGGGCGACTTCAACTACAACCATACGGAGATCAGCGCCGAGAAACGGATCTGGCTCTCTTCCTTCGGACATATCGACGCCTTGGTGACAGCGGGCAAGGTATGGGACAAGGTCCCTTTCCCCTTGCTCATCATGCCGAATACCAACCAGTCCATCACGATCCAGCCGCAAGCCTTCAACATGATGCGTGCGCTGGAGTTCGTAAGCGACCAGTATGTTTCGTTCTACTTCACGTATTATATGAAGGGATGGATCTTAAACCGTATTCCCGGCGTGAAGTGGCTACGTTTGCGTGAGGTGATATCGTTCAGCGGTTTCTACGGAGGACTGACCGATAAGAATAACCCGGCCTTGGACCCGACGGGACTATACCGCTTCCCCGAGGGAACCTCGCCGATGGGCCGTACACCTTACCTGGAGGCCAGCGTAGGTCTGGAGAACATCTTCAAGATATTACGGATCGATTATTACCGCCGGTTGACGTATCTGGACCAACCGAATATCAAGAAGGGGGGCGTGCGTATAGCGCTGCGGTTCTCCTTCTAAGAGTTGACAGTTGAGAATTGACAGTTGACAGTTAAATGTAGGAGAGATAAGAAAATGGGGGAGTTGGAACGCAGACCGAACGCATGGGCATTGACGCCGCTGGTGGTATTCTTATTGACTTATTTGGTGATATCTATCGTGGCGGGAGATTTCTATAAGATGCCGATAACGGTAGCCTTCGTCATCTCCTCGATCGTAGCGATAGCGATCTCCAAGGGAGGCAAATTAAGCAACCGTATCGAGCAGTTCTGCCGGGGGGCGGCCAATAGCAATATCATGCTGATGGTATTGATCTTCATCCTCGCCGGGGCGTTCGCGCAGACCGCCAAGGCGATGGGTGCCGTAGACGCTACCGTGAATCTGGCGATGTCCATCCTGCCCGGTAACCTGTTGGCGGCCGGAATCTTCTTGGCCGCTTGTTTCATATCCATCTCGGTAGGTACGTCGGTGGGCACGATCGTGGCCTTGGCCCCGGTAGCCGTCGGTATAGCGGACAAGACGGGGATGCCGGACGCCCTTATGCTAGGTGTCGTGGTGAGCGGCGCCATGTTCGGCGATAACCTGTCGTTCATATCCGATACGACCATCGTAGCTACCCGCACGCAGGGTTGCCAGATGTCCGATAAGTTCAAGGTGAATATCCGTATCGCCCTCCCGATAGCGATCCTGACCGGATTGATATACGTGCTGGTGGGAAGCGGCGTGGAGAACGCTTACGCCCCGGCCCCGATCGAATGGGTCAAGGTGATCCCTTATCTGGTGGTGTTGGTAACCGCCGTTTGCGGGATCAATGTCATGCTGGTGCTATTCATCGGGATCGTCCTGTCCGGTATAGTAGGTTTGTGGACCGGTAGCTTCGATATCTGGGGCTGGAACGCCTCCATGGGATTAGGTATCACCAATATGGGCGAGCTGATTATCGTGACGCTTCTGGCAGGAGGCATGTTGGAGATGATCCGCTATAACGGGGGTATCGACTGGATCATCCGCAAGCTTACCTCCCGCATCCATTCCTCCAAGGGGGCCGAGATGAGCATAGCGGCCTTGGTGAGCTTCGCCAACCTTTGCACGGCCAACAATACGATCGCCCTCATCATGGCCGGCCCGATCGCCAAGGATATAGCGGACCGGTTCAAGATAGATCCCCGCCGCAGCGCCAGCCTATTGGATATCTTCTCTTGCTTCATACAGGGAATCATCCCCTACGGCGCCCAGATGTTGATGGCCGCCGGACTCGGGCATGTCTCCCCTATCGAGATCATGCAATATCTTTACTACCCATATCTATTGGGAGCAGGCGCCTTATTGGCGATCGCATTCAATTATCCGAGGAAATATACGGTAAATTAAATGGATAAACATTATCTTTGCTCACAGTACTCATTTAAAGAATAAGGAGGATCCGTATGACAACGATGGAATTAAGGGCAGACATCTTCGAGAATCTTAATTTCCTGCTAGATAACGAAGAGGCGATGACACAGCTGAAAAAATATCTGTGCCAGCTGCGAAATAAAGTCGAACGGGACAGCCCTTGTAAATATGACGTTGGCGAATTGACACAACGTGTACGCCAAGGTGTACAAGATGCCCGCCAAGGCCTAGGACAAAGTCACGACGACCTAGTAAAAGAAGCCGAAACATGGTAAAAATAAAATTAATTTACTTCCACGAGAAAGATACCTGTCATATCGTTGCGGTTTGGGATTGCCGTAATAATCCCAAACTATTACAAGATAAGCTTGGAGAAGAATAAATAAGACGTACAGATCCTCTATGTGAAAACACAATAGTATTCAAAGCAAAAAGACTATTGTGTCCGGGATTGAATACTATTGTGTTCGCTGATGAATATTACTGTGTTCAAGTAGAAACACTGTAGTGCTTGGGAGCGATGGGAATACGGCAATCGGATTAGCCGAACAAATCCAGCGTAAGCTGTTTCTTCGCGGCTTCCAGTTTACGAAGATGCCGCTTGCCTTGAGGGGTGACGATCTCCATCTTATCGAAACGGGTACGTATCACCGTAGTCACGGTATAGCTCACGTTGACCACCTCTCCTAGCTCCGACAGACGGCGGGCGATCTCCAAGACGCAATCGATGCACATACCGCTCGTGAACGAGATCTTGTCCTCGAACATCTGTTTCTTGAAATCCTCATCTTGCATATAGAAATCGATCGTCTCGCCTCCCTTGTTGTAGATACCTTTCCACCGATACTTACTATCTTTCAGTACCGGCGAGATGATCTCTATCGTGGCCTTATTATCCTTGACCGTAGGCAGATCGTCGCTACGCAAGATAAAATAATCGAACTGGTCCCGTTTCACCTCCAGCGAACCGGAACGGTTGCGATCCTTCTCGTTCAACTCACGTACCGAGATTTTCGTCACCTTCGGATACCCTTTCAAAGCCTCGTAGAAATTAGACTTACACTTACAGAAACGGGGCGAGGCGTTCAACAGGTCGATCAAGCGGTGTGAAGGCGTAGCCCCCGGAGTCTTCAGCCGTAGTTCACGGCGTAACTTGAACAGCTCACGCTGCATCTCCTCCTCGTCCGCCGGCGTACGATCCATCAGCGGTTGTCCACCTACCGACAAGGAAGGACGGGTCAATATCTGCATCACCAAGTTCAACACGATAGAGATAGAGCGGCTACTCTCCCCGGCCACGCCCAGCTTCTCACGGAAACCACCCTCCTTATCGTAAGGCTCGTTGTAAACCGTCAGCTTCACGTCCAGCATATCCGCCAAGGAACGTATCAGCGTAAGAATCTCCTTCTCACACCGGTGCTTGGTCATGGCATCCATATAATTGGATTTATTATTAAAGGAATAACGTATCTCCAGCTTATTCGCGAATTTTAGAATAGAGTCACTCATTTGTTTCTAGTTTTTCGGTTCTTCTTTCGGTTTACGATCAAAAAACGGGTTCTTCGACGAGGCGCTGACCGGTATCGCCATCACGCATTTACAGTCTTCCAACAGCCCCAATCGCTGGGCCGCCAAGCCGGCGCTGAACATGACACGGGTATCCACACGCAAGTCCGCCGCCGTAGCGCAAGCCGAGCCGATTGCGATACCCAGATCGACGGAATTAATAGCGCACGGAACCAAATCCGGCTTCTCCACGCAGGTATCGAAACCGCAATGGGCGCAGTTCAAGCCTTGTACTTTCTGGGAGGTACCGATAATCACCACGGCGTCGGCACTCTTTATATTCTCGGCGTCACGAAGCAGGAACTTGAATCCGGTCTCGGCCGCTATCCGGATCATCTCATCGGACAGGCGCAAGATATCCCCATCCGTCACCATCGCTATCTCTATGATATCAATACCCTTGCCTTTAGGAGCCGTGCGAGCGGCTGTCATCATGCGGCGTGCGGCCTGTAACACAAGCTCATGCCTGATTTCTCTTTCGTTCTGTATCATATCCTTCTAAATTCAATGAAACAAAATTAAGCAAAATATACGAAACCAAGGCAAACACATGAGGATAGAATTCATAATTCAAGATTAGTCATTCGGTCCGTGGCCTTAAAGGGATAAGCCGGGTATTCATAAATACTGAAACGAGGCTCGGTCTCTCCCTCGCAATAATTCCAGATCGTACGGTACTCATTGACATCCTCGCCTATCTCCTTCAATTGCCTAAGGTAAGCGGCCACGGATTTATTCTCCACGATATAGACCTCACCCATTTGATCGATAATCGGGCTATGCCGACGGCTCCCGTCGTGATCGAACTTAAGAATCCGCTTTCCCTCGGAAGTCAGTCCAATGGTATGGAAAGTCATGCTCTTACCAATAGCGGGCAAGTTCAACACGTTACGATCCGTCCCGGCGAACAGCAACCCGTTCTCCTTCAGGAAACGAACCAAGCACTTGCCTAAAGGACGCTGGTTACGGATCATATCATACAACTCCGCCTGTTTCTCCTCCGGCACCTGCCCGAAGATCTTCTCCTCACGAGCCTCTTGCAACGAGCGGCTATTCGGGGTATAAACCGCATAATTCTCCCGGAATCCCTTCACGGAGAACGTATAATAGCAAACCACCCCAAGGGCGTTTAAGGTCTGCCGTAATTTCGCCGTATGCCCCCTACGGGAAGCCGAGACCGTATAAACCAACTGATTCGTGATCGTCCAGCCCGCCGCCAAGATCGCCTCGATAGCGTGCCTCGCCTCCGGTGTCACCTCCAGTGGAGACTGGAAATGCGTTTGTATATAGAACTGGCTCACACCGATAGCGGAAGCCTTCTCCTTGAACTCCCTCAATATACCGACCAACTCGTCGGTCACACGCAGCGGAAGATAAGCCAGCAACCGGGAACCTAGCCGTACCCGTTGCAGCTCGGCGTACTTCTCGCCCTCCGAACGGCTCTCGTTCGCCTTCCGTTTCCGCACCGCCATCTTATATACCGCCTCCAATATCTTACGCAAGGTAGCGTTCTGGCTCATCAAGGCATCCCCGCCCGTTATCAGGATATCCCGTAGCTGGGCGTCTTCCTCGAAATAACGCATCAGACGACGTAACTTCCGGTCCCAACTCTCCTTAGGCTTCAGGGCCTCGAAATCGAAATTCAACCGCTCGCTCTGGAAATCATACATGCGCTGGCAAGAAGCGCACAATCCACCGCAAGCACGCCCCATCGAATCGGGGATCAAGATCGCCACCTCCGGATACCTCCGGTGTATATTATGTCCCTCCGGCAATAGCCAGCCCGCCGCATTCGGCTCATCGGCGACGACCATGTCTTCCTTTTCCCACGCCTTAATGCTTCCATACGTATCTACCAGCTCGTTCGAGTACATGATGTACGATCGCACCGTAGCGTCATCATACCCCTCATGTTCTATATTTAATAGGGAAAGATAATAAGGAGTCACAAAAAAGGGCATCCCCTTCTTTTTGGCACGGGCCAATAAGCTCATCGTCTCATCCGACAGGGAATATCCCAAAAAGAAGTTCAATTCCGTAGGACTCTTGATCGCCATCGACAAATGGAAACGAGCAGTATTCCACCACTCACGTACCCGAGCCTCTTTCTCCTCATAGGAGATGCCCTCGGCGAACTGAAAACGTGACGAAAGGCTATGGCGTCTTTCTATCTTCTTGATCAAGCAAGCGATGATACGCTCCTTGTTCCTCTCACGGATAGCGATCACCTCCGGGCCGAGTCCGGTCGGCCAACGGTTCATCTGCCTTTTCACCAATGCCCGGTCCGGCAGGATCTCAACCGGATGTTCCAATAAATCAAACTGATGGTATAGGTCGATAAATAAATCAGGAGAGACCTCATTTTCCAAATGGCCGGTCAGGAACTGCCAAAGATAAGTGACCGTCCGCACCGGAAGACGCTCGCCCGTAGACAGCTCGTCCACGAAAGTATCATCATGCTCAATCAAAAGAAGGATACGCATCGCCACCGCCATTCCTACGTTTTCTTGGGTACTTTCCTTTTCCGTGAGCCGGGATAAAATAAGAGAACGCAAAGCATCCTTAAAATACTTTGCGTTCTCGCTTTCTTCCGCTAAGGTCACCAACCAAGGGAAGCTCTGGTTATATACTTTTTTCAGTTTAGAAATGTCGGATACAAGATGTTCTTTTTTTATCATAAGCATGCCATTTTTGTAGATTAGAATACATTTGTAAAGCGTCCTCTTGACGATTTTCTACAAAAATAACAAAAAATACGGCAAAATGCCGTTTATACAAATCTAAAACATCTTAATAAATCCTTACCATACGATTGACGAACAATACTGCGATATCGTATTTTTCAATACCTTTAGATTGATCGGCTTCGTGATAAAACCGGAAGCCCCGGCTTCTTTAGCGGCTTCCATATCAGAGTCGAATACATAAGCTGACTGCATGATTACGGGGATATCTTTCGATAGCTTACGGATTTCTTTCAAGGACTCAATACCCGTCATCTCAGGCATTTTTATATCCATCAAGATCAAGTCCACCTCGTTTTCCTTAAAGAGAGCCAAAGCTTCCAAACCAGTTTTAGCACGGATCAAATTACAATATTTATGTAAAATGGTCTTCAGAAGTAAATAATTACTTTCCTCATCCTCCGCGATTAGCAACGTGGGCTTTCCTCCACCCAAATCATTTTTCACATCCATATATATAACGTTTTATTCTTTTAATCAAAATCAAATAAACTCTGATGAAGCAAAGATAAAACAAATATTAGAAAGTAGACATAAAATTCAAGGAGATATGAGTATTCGAGGAAGTTCTTTTTCTACCCACGCTAGAAAGTAACATCTATACCTCCCATGAATATCGCCTTCGGCATCGGGAATCCTTCGTTGATGGAATAACGGGTAGCCGTTAAATTCTCTCCTTTGACAAATAGATTCAAGCCTTTATCACGTGTACCGAAACGGTAGGCTGCCTTCGCATTCAGAACCGTGTAATCCTCTTTCACCTTGTCCGCCGTATTGATATAAAGGTCGAAAATGGATTGTACGTTCACGTTGAAAGTGAAACGTCCCGGGGCATACATCACGCCAGCGAAAAACTTATGCGCCGGAGCCGCCAGCAGGGCCTTGCTCGTATGCAAATAGCTATAGTTCATATCGAGGCTTAAATTCTTGAGAATCTGGTAGCGGGAATCGAACTCGATACCTTTATTGGTAAAAGTACCCGTATTGACATTCTTAGGGCGTCCGTCTATACGTGTCGTCTCGATCATATCTTGCCCGTCGATAAAAAAGGCGGTCAACTCCGTAAACAAGTTGCCATCCAAGAATGTCTGTCCGATGGATACCTCGTAGTTCATCATGCGCTCCGGTTTCAAATCTGGGTTCTGAGGCGGGAACATGTACATCTCCCGTATATTCGGACTCCGGAAGCCTTTCGACAAAGAAGCCTTTATCACGTTTCCCTCGAACGGACGTACCGTGAAGCCGGCCTGCGGAATCCACTCGCCGCCGAAGATACTGTTATGCTCATAACGAACTCCGGCGTTCAAACTTACCTTGTCAAATAGATCCTGCTGCATGATAACGTATCCGGCTACCTCGTTTACGGTCTTATTCACCAACTCATTCTGGTTGCCATTGATACTATCCTGCCATGCGTTACCACCCCAGTTCTTGTAATCGATACCGACCGTAAAACTATTCCCTTTCACCAAGCGGAAAGACTGATAAAGCAAGAAACCGGCGTTATGATCGTCCGAATAAAACAGATAAGGATTAGGCGTCCCGCCCGGATTATACCCATCATCAATCCTATGATGGCCCCAGTTGTAGAAAGCACGAAGGGCACCACTTGTCTTCCCGTAATTATTTTCTAAAGCGAAGGAGGTAGTACCTCGCAGGATATTCATTATATTATCGATAAGCGGATTTGTTATCTCTCCCGGGTTCTGGTTCTTGAACTTAGCTAAGCTTACGTCTCCCGTCACCTTATAATGATCATCAATCTTATATCCTAACTTAGCGAAACCATTCGTGATATGAAACTTCGAATCCGGACGATGTCCATCCGTGCGGTCATGATTCAATGAGATATAACTACTAAAGTTACCGATATTGTACCCATTATTAATCATATACTTCTGGGTGTTATACGAGCCGTACATGATACGGGCTTGTGTACGTCGTCCCGGCTGATTATGCTGGCGGGTAATGATATTCACGACACCTCCCATAGCGTTCGAACCGTATAATAAGGCACCCGGACCACGGATCACCTCCACCCTTTCCACGTCCGAAGCCACATAGGTATCCGGAAGCGAATGGCCGAATATACCGGCCCATTGAGGCTGTCCGTCGAACAACATCAAGACCTTATTACCCTGTCCGACACCCCGGATATTAACCGTCCCGGCCGCTCCCTCGGAAACGCCGAAACCTGTAATCCCTTTTTCCGTGACAAACAGCCCGGGTACTCGCTCCGACAATACGGGAAGCAACGCCGATTCACTGCTAGCCTCAATCTCCTCCCGTTCGATGACCGAGATAGATAATGGCACACTGTTCCGGTTCACATGGATCTTGTTGGCGGAAACCACCACCCCTTTCAAATTGATCAGACTGTCAATCTCTGCCGGATCTATCGCAAACGCCATGGAGCCTATCAACAGTCCGGAAACTAGTAAAAGTTCTTTTCTCATATACTACTTACATCTATAATATTTATCATTTTAAACATCCCGTAGTGGCACGTTTACCAAAAAACGTGTTACCAAGCCCGCAAAAAAAAGCATTAATCCGCCCGGCTCATCACCAACTTACCATGCTTAATGCCTTTGATTGTCGTCAACTTATCCGACAATTCTGTCAAGCGGTGAGCCGTTCCCATCACCGTCACTATATGCAAGCAAAAATTCTGATTGATATAATACTGGGAAGACGACAAAATCACATCCTTATAATTTTGTTGGATACCCGTGATTTTCAATGAGATCTCTTTCTTGACTTGGTCATACATGATCACGATCGTCCCGGCTACGATATGGTTGCATTGCCATTTACGTTCGGCTACATTCTTCTCTATCAGAAAACGAATCGCCTGCGAACGATTGGCGAAACCATTCTCATTCACATATTGATCCAATGATTCCAACAGATTGTCTTCCAAAGAGACACCAAAACGTTTTAAAGACATAAAACCCTTTTTTTATAATTTTCGATGTCAAAGGTAGTATTTTTTAGGGGAATCTCGGTATTATATTGGCAGGAAGAGGAAAAATTAGTCGTTAATCACGAAAATTCACTCCGGTATCCCACCATAAACGAGTACCTCCGGTATCCGGACCTCCCAGATACTCACACAAGGCGGAATACTGAGCCGGGTTACCGGAAATAATGCTAACCGGGAAATTCAAGCGACGAATCATCGTTCGCGTATCGATCTTTCCATTGCTTTTATTCACCAAAACCGGGAACAAACGAGGATAACCGGTACGCCTCTGCTCCGCCCAAGCCTCACAGCCCTCGGGGTAACAAGCGATCCATTTTTGGGTAATAATCTTCTCCAGCTTGGTCTCCCTAGAGGCTTCTTCATCCCATGCCGGAGACACCAAGCAAAGCGCCTTCGCCGAATACTCGGGAGTAAACGTATCCACGAAATCGGCGGCTACATGATCACTCCGCAAATAAGCATTGGCCTCTCCTACCCTCCATTGGCTGAACGATGATCGTACGCCTTGCTCATAGCAAGTCCCGGCGTCCTCCCCGGACCAGCCCCGCAAGGCTGCCTCCGCACGTAAGAACCAAACTTCCGCGGGCGTCATTAAGATAGCGTCCGTTTTCTGGGTAATCGTGCTTCTCGAATGCTCACTATAGCGGGAATGATTAAATCCTGTCCCTTGCCGGATTCCCCGGTACTCCCCGGAATATCCCTGTCCGGTAGCAGGCTCAAAATAACGAGATAACCGAGGGTCTTTATATCCCTTAAGGATCGATTCCATATTAGCGTTCATAAAAACCTCTCCCCACGCCTTATTGATCTCCCCTAGCGGATTCGAGTAGCCGGTTCCGGCGGTAGAAACTGCGACGACCTCATAAGCCTCCTCCAACAAACCGGCTGGATGTGTCAGCGACTTATGCGCCTCATCCCTCGCCTTATCAGGGTCGGCCATAGCGATACGAATCGCCAAGCGCAAACGTAATGAGTTGGCGAAACGCATCCATTCCCCAAACGTCCTGTAATTCGCCGGCATAATCATATCGAAACGAGAAAAGGTTTCCTCTCCATCATATTCAGACAGCAGGTGAATAGCCTCCCCCAAATCCCGGAAAAAAGCATAATAAGCGTCTTTCTGGGAATCCGGCATTACCCCGGCATCCGACTCCCCGAACTTCGTATACACGATCGGGCCATAATAATCCGAGATCCGATGCATGACCTCTACTTTCAGTATTTTAGCGATCGCATAGAAAGCCGGATATTTATCACGGGAATGATCTTCCGTCTGCTTTATCTCCGTCATGATATATCCATACGTATTATCCCACATCGTGCCATTCCAGCCATCCTGCAAATTATAGACCGTATTTCCCAATCCGGCGTTGAAGGGTTTAAAATCATGCATATAACCGGAAAACATATCCGCGTTCAGATTTTGCATCGTCTGGAAATGCCAGTTCTTGCCACTCCCCCAATCATAATTAAAATAAATCCCCATCTGGACTACCTTTAGCCAGACACCGAACGTATTATAATCATACGTTTTCTGCTCATCGGTAAAACCCGTATTATCGGTATTATACTCCTCGAATTTACCCGTACAGGAAAAAAGGAGTAATACGGCCAACAGACCTGCCATCTTATTCAGAAATCTCGTCTTCATACGCTTAGAATGAAAGTTTCACATTAAAGCCGACACTTCTCGTAGTCGGTATCCCGAATATATCGATCCCTTGATTGCTATTGCTCGCCGAAAGGACGGCATCCGGATCAAATGGAGCCTTTTTATAAATAAAGAACAGATTCCGGGCGACAAAAGACAGTTCCGCCTTTTTAACAAATTGTTTCCTTCCCAACAATCTCTTCGGTAGCGTATATCCCAAAGATAACTCCCGCAAACGGATATTGGTAGCATCGTACATATAATATTCAGTCACACCGTTTCGTCCTCCCACCTGCTCATAAAATCCTTTTATGTTATAAATATGATGCCCTTCCAAATCCACATACCCCATCGTACGGGTCTCTCCGGAAACCTTACTCACTCCCGTTTGGTCAAGCACAGCCTGAGTCTGGGCCAGTACATCTCCCCCAAAATGCCCGTCAATCAAGAAATAGAACGAGAAATCCTTATACGTGAAACTATTTCCCCAACCCAATAAGAACGCCGGATTGCAATTCCCCACCTTAGCCGTATTCCCGCTGCCGATCTCTTGGGGCAAGCCGTCCCGACCATACACGATCGCGCCATATTTATCCCGCTCAAAAGCTTTCCCATAGATATCACCAAACGAGCCACCTTCCACCAAACGCATCGTATAGCTAGAGGAGAATCCTTCATCTCCTTGAATAAAGCTAGCCAAATCATCATGTAGTTTCTTTACTTCATTTTTATTCCGGGAAAAGTTGAGTGTCGTATTCCATTTAAACTGATTCGTTAAGATAGGAACCGCACCAAGCGTCAATTCCACTCCCATATTCTGTATATTTCCCGCATTCACAAAATAATACTTGTATGCGGCTCCAGCGGAAGAAGGCAAAGAGAAGAGTTGATTTTTCGTATTGGTCTTATAGAACGTAAGATCCACGTCCATACGATAATCAAAGAATTTCCATTCGGTACCTATCTCAAAAGAGCTGCTCATCTCCGGCTTCAAGGTACCGAACGGAGCCGTATCATTCGGCTGGGGAATCCCGCCCGCGGCGATATGGCCTACCGTATTGCTAACGAATAAGGGTATATCATTACCCACCTTACTCCAAGAAGCCCGTACTTTCCCAAAAGATATCAAGGATGGCATCGAGAAGGATTTAGGGATAATCCAAGAAAGACCGACTGAAGGATAGAAAAAACCTCTTGATTTACGTTCCGTAAACGCAAGGGTAGATGACCAGTCATTACGTGCGGTCACATCTAAGTAAAGGCTTTCCTTATATCCCAACTGCGCCATAGCAAAAAAGGATTGCATTTGCCGGCGCGCGTCATCCGACTCCTCAATGTAGGCACTGGACGACATGTTAATATTAGCGATCGTAAAGACATTCGGATAATACAAGGAAGCCGTTTTCGAATCCAGCCTCAACGCACTGGTGCGTGTGTCCGTTATGCTCGTACCGATAGCGGCGTTCAAGGAGAAATCATCCCAGCTTTTATTCAATTTGGCCATCAAGTCCCCATAGAGCAACGTAGTCTGGTAGGTGTAATAAATGTAACGCCCGTTCTCACCGGCGATACCCGGAGAGGTAGAAGCGTATATTTCCTGCTGATACTTATCATTCACATAATCGATATTTCCACGGCCCTGTAACGTAAGCCAATCTGTTACCTTGAAACTAGCGGAAGCCAACGCCAACACACGGGCACGTTTGTCCTCGTTTTCCGTACGGTTGACCAACCAATAAGGATTTTGCTCAAAATCAGTAATCGTAGTATACCAGTTCTGGACGTTCATATTCCGTTTCTCGTTATATACCTCAAAGTTCTCCTTATAAGGCGCCATATCCATCCCTCTAGGAAACGTGTATAAACCTTGTAACGGGTTCATATAAAATCCCCCGGCCGTAGGTTTTCCTTTGATTGTTTGGAGTATCAAGTTTACCTGCCCCTCCAAGATCAAACGATCATCAAAGAAAGAAGAACTTTCACGGAGATTAAAATTATGCTTGCTTAAATTATTCTTAGGAACGATACCCCGTGCGGTCGTATTGGCATACGAGAAATAATTTTGCACATGGCTATTCCCTGCCGTAAATATCAATGAGTTAATAGCGGTAATACCCGTCTGGAAGAAATCGCCGACAGGGTCATAGACCGGAAGAGAAGCCCAGTCTCCCCAACAAGTTTCCGCCCCTTCCATCCGTCCAAACTCATTCTGAAACTTGGGGAGACTGATCGCTTGATCGACAGTCAGCGACGAGGAGAAATGAATATTCCGTACCCCGGCCTTACCTTTTTTCGTTTTGATCAAGATCACACCGTTCGCCGCTTGTCCCCCATACAACGCAGAGGCCGAAGCCCCTTTCAAGACACTCAAACTCTCTATATCATCGGGATTTAGATTAGAGATACCATCTCCCGCATCCCGGTTGCCGGCATCGGCCGTACCTCCGATCGTTGTCAAGGCTTGCTCACTGCTAATGCTCAAGATCGGGACACCGTCTATCACATACAAAGGCTGGTTATTTCCGGACGCGGAACGACTACCTCGAATAATCACCCGGGACGAGCTACCCAGACCGGCGGAAGTCCGGTTAATCTGGAGTCCGGCCATCTTTCCGGAAAGCGTACTCATAAAATTAAAATCCTTGGCCCTTACCAATTCCCCACCTGTGATTAACTGGGTGGCATAAGGCAAGGAAGATTCTTTCTTCTCGATACCAAGAGCCGTAACGACTACCTCGTCCAAAATCTGGGCGTCATCCTCCAACTGCACATTCAATGACAATTGCCCCTCATACTCAATTTCCCGTGAACGATAACCGATATAAGAAAAAACCAAAGTAGCCTCCTCGGGAAGCTCCAAGACAAAGCTGCCATCCATATCCGTAATCGTACCGTTTCTCGTTCCTTTCTCCACCACATTCACGCAAGCAATAGGCTCTCCTTTGTGGTCGGTCACGATACCTTTTACCTTACCATCCAGCTTTTGTTGCATTTGGATTATCGCCTCTTTCTTATTCAAGATGATCTGGTCATTCATGACCGTATAGACGATCTCCGTGTTCTTAAACAATAAATTTAAGATCTCGAAAACCGAACGCCCGGATAAAGGTTTACGCACTTTCTCCGATAAATTGATCACCTGAGCGTCATAAATAAAAGAATAATTGGTTTGGCTCTCGATCTCATCCAAAGCGCCTGCCAAGCTAACCGGAGCGGAGATACGAATATAGGATTCCGAACGTTCCTGTTGGGCGTCCAGCGGGAATATACATAATAATAGTAGAATGAAGATATAAATATATAATTTCATAATTTACACACACAATTTATCATGGGTAAATGTAAGAATTATTATCTAATACTATTCAATTATTACAAAAAATTCTCGTTTGGAGTACTGTTCTTCGCAGATAAGTATCTCCAAACGAGAATAACCATCAACTTCTGTTAAAGCCCAATATAATCAATCTGTCTGTCTGTTTATTTAGAAGATGTGCAATAGTTGGAATTCTTATCCCACCAAATCGGGGTCGAAACCACATCACCTTTCCCACCTAACATGGATTTGCCTTTCTCATATTCAGCAGCATTTACCAATTGCTCTTTCATCGGGTATTTCATACGTTTGATGAAATTTTGAGGATTCAAGATATTTGTATCACTATTATTGTATACAGCTTGATCTCGATAAACAGCCACATCCAAACGAGGCAAGTTCAAACGACGCTTGTCATTCCAAGCTTCCTGCGCCAAATCTGGAAGTCCGGCGATATATTTCTGCGTGATGATCTTTTCTAAAGCCGTATTGCCCGCGCCTTGTTGATCGTCATATTTCGCACTGGTACCAGCCTCATTCTTTTCCGTGGAAGCCAAATACTCCTCAACATCACCCGATACACCCCAAGTCTCGAAGGAAGCACGTACACCTGCCTCGTAAGCAGCTTTAGCATCACCGGCGACCAAATTACGGGCGAACAACTCAGCTTTCAAGAAATCAACTTCCTCAGAAAGGAACATGTCATAAGGACGAGATTTATACGGAGCACCATCCTTAATAATAAAGCCCATCTCTGCACATTGCTTAGACTGATAAATACCAGTATTCGCCTCCTCGGCTTTCGCACCGTATACCAAACCCTTCCAATCACCATTCTCAATACCCGGCTGGAACATCTTCGGGGCACGAGGGTCTACCTTAGCGGGATGTACATTCGATACCGCAACTCCGGATGTCTGGTTTACCACGCCGGCAGGCCAATCGATATTACCGATATTAGTCACTAATTTCTCAAATGACTTGGACATACAGATCGGACCGCTCCAAGTAATCTGGAACATCGTATAGTTATAGTCTTGTCCCCAAGAACCATCCGCTTTTGGAGGCATATAAGCGTTATCGGCCTTACTTGAGATCAAGCCACAAGGGGATGTCAAAGCGGCATTTGCCTCAGCGACACATTTCTCTCGATCCACCTCAGATAGACGAACAGCGAAACGAAGACGCAAGGAGTTTCCAAATTTTTTCCAAAGAGAAACGTCATTCTTATAGACCAAGTCGATACCTGCATCCGAGAATATAGGCTCAGCGCTATCGCTGAAGCTATTCAACGCCTCATCCAATTCCGTGAAATATTCATAATAGATATCCTTCACCGATTTATAAGGAGGATTATCTTCTACGGTAGCATAGGCCGGGAAAGGCATCGGACCAAACTTATCCGCAGCCTGGCTATGGATATACACACGCCAGATACGAGCGAAAGCGATCGTATTAGCATATAAGTCCTTATCTTTTTCCATCAAACTACGGATCACGATATTGATAGAGGAAATCTGTGTCAGATACGCTTGCCATGTTAAATTGTTCCACTCGTCATTTTGGATATAATTCTTAGTTGCCCAGCCACCGCCATCGATCAACATTTGAGAGTAGAAATCAATTTGCAAAGGCTTCAAGCGTTGTTCCACATCACCATCGATAATCATCCCACCACGTAGCGTAGAGGCCAATCGAGGTTCGTTCATATTGTAATTTACATCATCTGTCGGCTTATCCGGGTTCTCATTTATACCTGTCAGGTCGCAACTAGTCACACCCAGCATCATAAACGAACAAGCTGCTAATATCTTTATACTACTTTTCATAATAATTCCATTTTTAGATTTATGTTTCATTAAAATGCCAGATTAATATTGAAACCTAAGCTTCTCATAGTAGGCATAGAACCGTACTCGATACCTTGAGCGTTACCAGATGTATAAGCAGCCTCCGGGTCGAATCCCTTTGTCTTACTATAAATCATGAACAAGTTACGAGCCACGAAACTCAAGCGAGCGGAAGTAAATGGAGTTTTCGCCAACATCGTTCTCGGGAAATTATAACCCAAACTCAACTCACGTAAACGGATGTTTGTCGCATCGTACATATAAGCCTCTGTCACGTTATTGCTAGAAAGACCATTCCAATAAGCTTGAGCCGTAATGCTTTTCGTATTGGGAGTACCATCGGCCAATACCCCCGGAACAACCATACCATCACGACCATCCAACGTCATCTCTAAATTACCGGATGAAGCACCCGCACGGATAGATCCCATATACACATCACCGCCATAACGCATATCGAACATGAAGTTCAACACGAAATTCTTATATGACAAGGTATTGCTCCAACCCATCATCCATTTCGGCTGGTTGTTACCCAACAATACCATATCGTCCGTTCTCAAAGGAACACCATCAGCACCGATAATAATGTTGCCGTTATCATCCCGTTGATAAGCGTAACCGTAAATATCTCCATAGGCTCCACCCTCGTGAGCGACGATCTTCAAGAAACTTACTGATGCGTCACTAAGGATCTGCTCTTTCGTATCATCTGTCAATGAAATTACCTTGTTGATATTCTTTGACCAGTTCAACTGAGTATCCCATTGGAAACCACTCTCGGAGATATAAGGAGTAGCGTTAAACGCAACCTCTACACCCTTATTCTCAATATTACCGGCGTTGATCATCTTTTTCTTGAACCCTGTAGCGGAAGGAACATCGATCTTTAAGATCTGGTCTTTGGCGTTCTTTTTATAATACGCTACGTCGACACCAACCCTATTCTCAAACGCCTTCAACTCAAGGCCTAACTCCCAAGAGTTGATCGTCTCATTCTTTAAATTTGGATTTGCCATCCAATCCTCGTTGCTGGCATTAAAAATACCCCCTTTAATATCATAACTGATATTATAATAGTCACGCAGCATATAAGCGTCCGTATCATTACCTACCTGAGCCCAAGACGCACGGATCTTACCGAAAGAAAGAATACCCGTGTTATGCCCCATCTTATTCAACATTTGGGTGAAAATCCAGCTAACACCTACCGATGGGTAGAAATAAGAGTCATTGTCTTTCGGAAGTGTTGAAGACCAGTCATTACGAGCGGTTAAGTCCAAATACAAATAGTCGTCCCAAGACAATGATGCCGTAGCATATAGCGAGTTGATTTGTTTACGGTTGCGAGTATACTCACCACCATGTGTCTTACCGTTGGCGATCGCATGGAAATCGGGAATCACAAACTCACCGGATGATTCCTTGTACCATGTAGAATTACGGTACATCATATTACCACCTACCGTACCTACGATACCGAATCGATCCCAGTTGCCTTTAGCAGTCAATAAGAAATCGGAGTTGATCTCGGTGAATTTCTCCATATTGGCAGTCATGCTACCGTTGTTCTCCCAATACGGGTTACCTGTCGCACGAATCGTCTCATACTGGATGGTGTAATTATCCATACCAGAGCGAAGCTTCAAGCTCAACCAATCCGTAAACGTGAAATCCAAGGCCGCGAATCCGATAAAACGGTCTTTCTTATCCTTGTTCGTATTGCGGTAAGCGGACCAATACGGGTTATTGGCGTTGGCTCCTGTGTCGATCAGATAACCAGCGGGCTTTCCGTCCGCACGTTTCCAATCATTATCTTTATAGGCGTCATAGTCAGAGAAGCCCACACTTCGAGGCATACTTAAATAGTTAAGGAAGATATTATCCGGGTCGCCCGCTAATTTCACACGGTTGTTCGTATGCTGGCTTACATAATTGACCTTCACGTCAGCCGATAACCATTTAGACAGCTTAGCCGTAGAACGCAAATTAATAGACGTACGATCCATTCCGCTATTCGGGACAACCCCCTTATTATCCAAGCGTGTCACACCGGCACGGAAAGTGATATCCTCGGAGCTCTTACTCAAATCCACGCTATTCGTCCAAGTGGTACCAGTGCGCAAAAAGTCCTTGTACAGATTATTATCTCTAGCCGCATAGGGATGAGATCCCATCGCCATATCCTTAGGAGAACCATCCATAACGGCACCCCAACTCGTCGCTTTATTATTATCGAAAGCGCCGTCGATACCTTGTCCGTATACATCTTGGAACTTCGGAGTTTGCATCGGGTTCTCAGCCGTGAAATTCGAATTGATACTTACGCCCCAACCTTTATTCTGGCTACCTTTCTTAGTCGTGATCATCACGACACCGTTACCTGCACGGCTACCATACAACGCCGCGGCTGCCGGGCCTTTCAATACGGACATACTCTCGATATCATCTGGGGAGATATCAGAGATACCGGAACCTTTATCCACGTTACCGTTACCCCAATAGTCATCCGTACCACCGCTAAAGTTATCGATAGGTACACCGTCCACAACAATCAACGGCTGGTTATTACCAGTAATAGAGTTATTACCACGAATCACGATACGAGAGGAACCACCGACACCGGTACCATTTTGCTTGATCTGCAAACCAGCTACCTTACCAGCCAAAGCGTTGGCCACGTTAGCATCACGGGTTTGCGTCAGGGACTCACCTTTCAATTCAGACATAGAATATCCCAAAGCCTTTTTCTCACGCTTGATACCCAAAGCGGTTACCACGACTTCATCCAAGGCTTGCGTATCATCGACCAATTGAACCTCGATAGAAGGTTGTCCGGTAAAGACGATCTCTTGCGTATTAAAGCCGATATAGGAAACTTGTAAAGTCGCATTGTTAGGAACATCCAACTCGAAACGGCCATCCATATCCGTGATGGTACCGTTGGTAGTTCCTTTGACAATTACGTTAGCACCGATAATAGCCTCGCCCGTTTTGTCCGTAACGACACCGACTGCTTTTCGTGTCTGTTGTTGAGCGTTTAAGACTGTGACTTCATGCGTGTTCTCTGCGAAAACCATGGCCGGTACCAAACAGAATGCGCATACCCCCATGTTGATCATTAACGGAATTTTTCGAAAAAGAGAATAACTATTCCCCCTTAAAGCATTTAAGGTTACAATTTTATTCATATTTTTGTAGTGTTACTATTTATAATAAAGTTATTTGTAGCTGCGCCAACAGCTCTTCTTGACTTTTCGTACGGGAGAATACGCCAATATTCTTCCGTATGTTTTTAATCCTTGTTTATTCTTTCTTCATGGCAGACGTATTTTAGAAGGTTACACATTATTTCTCATTTTGATATTTCCACGACTGAGGTTCCCGATCCACTGTCCTTAACGGTAGGTTTATGTATCGCATACTGGATTCCCGACGCCAATTTCAGGTATTCCAATACTTGAGGCAATTGCTCGTCCTTGAAACGGGCTGTTATTATGGACTTCAGTATCTCGTTATCTTTTACCTCGAATACTACGTGATAATGACGTTCCAGCGTTTTCAATACTTTATCCATCGGATGGTTCCTGAAGATAATCTCCCCGTTCTTCCAAGCCGTGTCATATTCGGTATTCACGTCGAACACCTTGATCTTGCCAGCGCCCTTTTGATACTCGGCTTTCTCGTTTGGCTTCAACATCTGTGTCATTCGCTTTCCTCCGGACACGACGTTCAGCTTTACCGATCCCTCTACCAAGGTGGTCTCTATCATACTCTCGTCTTTGTAAGCGGATACATTGAAAGAAGTACCCAACACCTCTACCGAGTAATCTTTATCCGCTTTCACAATAAAAGGCTTATGAGCATTCTTCGTCACCTCGAAATATCCTTGTCCGGTTAATTCCACCGTACGGGTATCCGCATTGAAGTCCGAAAGATATCTCAATTCGCTATTGGCATTCAGCCAAACCTTAGAACCGTCAGGTAAATCGAATGCCGAAACCACCCCAGGATTCGTGCGTACGGCTAGCGTACGCACGTTCCCTTGACCCTGCTGTATGAACAAATAAGCGGATAAAAGAAAGACTGGAATGAATAACACGGCCGCAGCCCGTTGAATAACACCTAACACTTGTCTTAAAGCTAATCTTTTCTCTTTCTTATGGATTCTTGATTTAAAACGAGACAACGCCTCGTCCGGGTTCACGGTCCGCATGACTTTTAGGCGACTTGCCACTTGAGCTGTAAAATAGACCTGCTCCAACAGTTTCTCGTTTTCTAGAGAGGCGGCCCGCCAGTTTTTCACCTCCGCAGCTTCCTCCTCGGTCAACATCCCATTGATGTATCGGATCAATATGTCTTCGTTTATTTCCATTTTTTCTTGTTTCTATAATTAATACAGTTGAGACAAAAGATGTACTAAACAAAAAAACGATTTTTTTCAAGAAAATTGAATAATGGCAAAAATACCGTTCCTAAAGAAAGGCTCAACAATATCCCTCTTTCTACTGTTTTACCACAAAATGAGACTTCTAATGGTAAAGATTCTTTTAAAACGGATTTATGAGGAGCCAAGTGAGGCGGATGGTTATCGCATTCTTCTCGACAGGCTATGGCCCAGAGGACTGAAGAAAGAGGATGCGAAGTTTGACGAATGGAGAAAAGACATCACTCCATCCAAGGAGTTACGCCAATGGTTCCACGAGGATAAAGACAGGCATTGGGAAGTATTCCAAGGTCGCTACGGGATGGAGATCAAGCAGAACCCGGATTTCATTCCTTTCTTACGAGAGATCGAGAAGCATCCGGTTGTCACTTTCCTCACGGCAGCGAAGGATGTACAACATAGTCATCTACCTATATTAAAAGAAGTCATCGAGGATTTCGAAAAAAACAAATCATAAAAATAAAAAGACCTATGAAAAGTATCGTATTGCTTCGCCACGGCGAAAGTATATGGAATAAAGAGAACCGGTTCACCGGTTGGACCGATGTGGATTTGACAGAAAAAGGCGTGGCCGAAGCTTATAGGGCCGGCAACCTATTGAAAGAAAAAGGATATGTGTTCAATAAAGCCTATACCTCTTATTTAAAACGGGCCGTCAAAACCTTGAATTGTGTATTGGATCGCATGGACCAAGACTGGATCCCGGTGGAGAAGAGCTGGAGGCTGAACGAGAAACATTACGGATCGCTACAAGGGTTGAACAAGAGCGAGACCGCCCAAAAGTATGGAGACGAGCAGGTCTTGATCTGGCGTCGCAGTTACGATATAGCCCCGCTTCCCCTATCGGAAGACGACCCTCGTAACCCTCGCTTCGATATCCGCTACAAAGACGTGCCGGATAAAGAGTTGCCCCGTACGGAATCCTTGAAAGATACGGTTGAGCGGATTCTCCCTTATTGGAAAGAGGTTATCTTCCCGACGCTCCGGACCGCCGACCAGATCCTTGTCGCCGCTCACGGAAACAGCTTGCGGGGAATCATCAAATATTTAAAAAACATCTCCGATGAAGAGATCGTTCATCTGAATCTCCCAACAGCCGTTCCATACGTGTTCGAGTTCGATGATGACTTAAAACTCGTGAATGATTATTTCCTTGGCGACCCGGAGGAAATCAAGAAACTCATGGAAGCCGTAGCCAACCAAGGAAAGAAAAAGTAGCGGGATTCATGCCTCTTATCCGGAATTATTCATTAAGTTTGCAACCAAACAAACTTAAACACTATTGTGGACGAGAACGCAGAACGAATTTCACTAGAACTTATCGCAGGAGACGAACAAGCGTTCGACACCGTGTACAAACAATATTACCGGGGATTGTGCGCCTTCGCCTCCCAATATGTAACAGTACCAGAATCGGAGGAGATCGTACAAGACGTGATGATGTGGCTGTGGGAAAACCGAAAATCCCTAGTAGCGGACATGTCTCTGAAATCACTCCTCTTCACGATTGTCCGCAATAAATGCCTCAATACGATCAGCCACATACAGGTTAAGCAACAAGTGCACGAGAGACTGTACGCCAAGTTCCAAGAGCAATTCGAGAATCCTGATTTTTATATAGGAGAACTGATGGCCTTGGCCTCCAAGGCCATCCGGGAGCTCCCGGATGAATACCGTAAGGCATTCGAGATGAACCGTTTCGAGGAAATGACCTACAACGAGATCGCCGAGCGGACAGGCGTATCCCCAAAAACAATCGCATACCGCATCTCTCAAGCGCTCAAGATATTACGGACGAAATTAAAGGACTATATCCCTTTATTGGTATGGCTGCTTTACGAACAAACACGCTCATAACGGAGGAAGCATCCTACCGCCATGAGCGTTTTTTTAATGAGTCAAAAGACTTATTTCACGAACGGTGCTTTCAATAAATAATCCACGCAGCCTTTCACGCCCTCAAACTGGGAACGTCCGTCAGGCATACCCTCCAACTCCACGAAATAATCCTTGATTCCATTCGCGTAAGCTTGCCGGAATATATTCTCGAAATTCATCATCCCGGACTCGCCTAGAATAGCACGGTCCTTGATGTGCAATACCTTAATACGGTTCGGATATTTCTTCAACCACTCTATCGGATCTTGTTGTCCCATCACGGCCCAATAAACATCCATCTCGAAAAATACAAGCGAAGGATCAGTATTCTTCAAGAACAACTCATAGATGCAATCTCCTTTCACACGCCTTCCCAGCTTGGCCTCCGTACTACCCGGATTTACCTTGGCGAACTCCATCTCATGGTTGTGATAGCCGAAAGGAATACCGGCCGCTTTCACGATCTTACCCGCCTCGTTAAAAATCTCGCAGACGAAAGCGGTTTCCTCGGTGCTACGGGTACTCGGTTGCCCGGGCTGGATCAAGTACTTCACGCCTAGTTTGGCATGGTCATCAGCCGTCTTCTTCCAATACTCGGAGATCTGGGAGCGATTGGCCTTCGTGTACTCACGTACCGGAGGATTCACGTGGGAACTGGTGATCTTCAATCCGGCATCATCCACCATCTTCTTGAATTCCATCATGTCTACACCGCCGATCTTGCCTTCCTTGTAACCGGCCAATTCCAGATTCGTGTACCCCATTTGCTTGATCTTTTTCAATCCACCGGGTACATCCGCATAAAGTTCCTTGCCTAAAGAATAGATTTGTAAACCAACTGTCTTAGCGGCCATCGTTTCAGAAGTGACAGGTTTAGCCGCATCTGCGCTCCCGACCTTTCCGGCCATCAGGCCACCCAAGGTGAAAAGGGACGCATTCTTTAAAAAATCTCGTCTATTTATCATGATTATTAGAATTAAGTCAGTCCAAAGATAGAGATTATAATCTAAAAAAAGACCGCATAGGATGGAAAAATCCACCTATACGGTCCACAAATGGTATACATTATATAATAGGACTCGATTAACGGCGAGGCTTGATATCCAACTTCACCGGCTTGATCATATTCTCCGGGCTTAAGATCGTATCCAATTCCTCCTTGGTCAAGATACCATGATCCAGTACCAATTGATAAACGCTAACGCCGGTCTCCAACGCCTCCTTCGCGATCTTGGTCGAGTTCTTATAGCCGATTACCGGATTCAAGGCCGTCACCACGCCGATGCTATGATGTACCTCCTCACGGCAACGATCCTCGTTAGCGATAATACCGTCCACGCAACGGGTACGCAAGGTATCGAAACCATTGATCAGCAAATCCACGGACTCGAAGCAGCATTGTGCCATCACCGGCTCCATGGCGTTCAGCTCCATCTGGGCGGCTTCCCCGGCCATGGTCACACATAATTCATTACCCATTACCTTATAAGCGATTTGGTTCATCACCTCCGGGATCACAGGGTTCACCTTACCCGGCATGATAGAAGAACCCGGCTGCATAGCAGGCAAGTTAAACTCACCCAAACCGCAACGAGGACCGCTTGCCAACAAGCGAAGGTCATTACATATCTTATTCATCTTCACGCAAACCCGCTTCATGGCGGAAGCATAGCCTACCAAGCAAGAAGTATCCGAGGTAGCTCCTACCAAATCGGAGGAGAGACGGATATCCCATCCGGTTATCTCACGTAAAGCCGCGATACATTTCTCCGCGTATCCCGGCTCGGCACAAATACCCGTACCGATAGCGGTAGCTCCCATATTAACCACCAAGAAATCGGCGGCGGCCTCATTCAAGTGAGCGATCTCATCCTGCAAGATGCTGGCGAAGCCATTAAAGGTCTGCCCCAACGTCATAGGTACGGCATCCTCCAACTGCGTACGTCCCATCTTGATAATCCGCGAGAACTCCTCCCCTTTCTTACGGAAAGAGGCGATCAATTCCTCCAAATGGGGAAGCAATTGAAGATGCTTAAAATACATACCGATATGGATAGCGGTCGGATATGCGTCGTTCGTGGATTGCGAGCAGTTCACATGGTCGTTCGGTGAGCAGTATTGGTATTCACCTCGCTCATGCCCCATCAGCTCCAAGGCACGGTTGGCGATCACCTCATTCGCGTTCATATTCGTAGTGGTACCCGCTCCGCCTTGGATCATATCCACCGGGAACTGGTCGTGATGCTTGCCATCGATAATCTCCCCGCAAGCGGCGATGATAGCGTCCTTTTGCTCTACGGTAAGCAAGCCTAGTTCAAAGTTAGCCATGGCAGCCGCCATTTTTGTTATAGCTAATCCTTTAATGAATAAAGGATATTCACTCAAACGGAATTTACTGATTGAGAAATTCTCGATTCCTCTCAAGGTTTGAACTCCGTATAATGCTTCGGCGGGGATTTCACGAGCGCCGATCAAATCGCTCTCTATGCGAGTTTTTCCAGTTAATTTAGTATCCATATTAGAAATATTAATCGTTTTTTATTGTTTCCGCAAAGGTAGAAACTATTATTTTGAAAGCAAATTATTCTTCGAAATAATAAAAACAAATGCCAAAAACGCCAATACACGTCTATACAAGGCTCAATAAATTACAATTTGTCAATAGAGCAGTTTTAATAGACCTTCTGATCTTTTTTATCTCATTCATAAAAAAAACACGATTTTATTTGCTGTTTGTCAAAGATTCCATATATTTGCTGCCGTAATAACAAAACAGAGTCATGAGAACATTCGTAGTAAATACATATTGGTGGTGGCGCTCCGTACAACTCAAAAGGTCGTAAGGAACGAAGACTCGTATGTATATATAAACACTACATAAAGATATAAAGAGGTCTGTCGCACTTGCGGCAGGCCTCTTTTCTTTTTATGGCAAATTCAAAAGGAAAATAACTAAAATAGATAAAAGATGAAAACGTATCAAGTTGACAAGAATGGTTACTATGGTGAGTTCGGCGGGGCCTATGTTCCCGAGATCCTTCATCAATGCGTGGAAAATTTACAGAATACCTATCTGCAAGTGTTGGAGAGCGATAGCTTCAAGGAAGAGTTCGATCAGTTATTGCGTGATTATGTAGGCCGCCCCTCCCCTCTTTACTTGGCCAAACGGTTGAGCGAGAAATACGGATGCAAGATCTATTTGAAACGGGAAGACTTGAACCATACCGGAGCACATAAGATCAACAATACGATCGGCCAGATCCTCCTAGCCCGCCGCATGGGGAAGACCCGTATCATCGCCGAGACGGGTGCCGGACAGCATGGAGTGGCTACGGCTACGGTATGTGCCTTGATGAATATGGAATGTATCGTTTATATGGGGAAGACAGACGTGGAACGCCAACATGCCAACGTACAGAAGATGGAGATGCTGGGAGCTACCGTCGTGCCCGTGACCTCGGGAAACATGACCTTGAAAGACGCCACGAACGAGGCGATCCGTGACTGGTGCTGTCATCCTTCGGATACGTATTATATTATCGGTTCTACGGTAGGCCCCCATCCTTATCCGGATATGGTAGCCCGGCTGCAATCCGTTATCAGCGAGGAGATCAAGAAGCAACTGCTGGAGAAGGAAGGAAGGGATCACCCGGATTACCTGATCGCCTGCGTAGGCGGGGGAAGTAACGCCGCCGGTACGATCTATCATTTCATGGACGACGAGCGGGTGAAGATCGTCTTGGCCGAGGCCGGCGGCAAGGGCATCCACTCCGGCATGAGCGCCGCCACGATCCAATTGGGTAAAGAGGGCATCATCCACGGGGCACGTACCTTGGTCATGCAGAACGAGGACGGACAGATCGAGGAACCTTATTCTGTTTCCGCCGGCTTGGATTACCCGGGCATCGGCCCGATCCACGCGAACCTCTCCGTAGAGCACCGTGCGCAAATCCTAGCGGTCGATGATGACGAGGCGTTGGAGGCTGCTTTCGAGTTGACCCGTTTGGAAGGAATCATCCCGGCCTTGGAAAGCGCCCATGCCTTGGGAGCCTTGGCCAAGGTAAACTTCAAGCCGGAAGACGTGGTGGTACTGACTGTCTCGGGCCGTGGCGATAAAGATATGGACACCTACATTAATTATAAATTATCATGAATTATTCTTTCAAAACGATAAGCAAGAAGGTGATGGGCGACCTTCACACTCCCGTAAGCATCTATCTGAAAGTGCGGGATATCTACCCGGAATCGGCCCTGTTGGAAAGCTCGGACTTCCACGGAAACGAGAATAGCCTTTCCTTTATAGCGCTCCGCCCCTTGGCGAGCATCGGTATCAACAACGGGGAATGCACGGCGACCTTCCCCGACGAGACCCGTGAGGTTACCCCGCTCACCGAAGACTATAACGTACCGGAGGCGATGAACGCTTTTCTCGGCCGCTTCAAGGTGGAGGGAGCGGACAAGAAGGTCTGCGGATTATTCGGCTACACGGCTTTCGATGCCGTCCGTTATTTCGAGAACATCCCGGTCATGGAAGTTCATCACGAGGAGAACGACGCCCCCGATATGCTATACATATTATATAAGTATATCCTTGTCTTCAATCATTTCAAGAACGAGTTGACCCTAGTGGAGATGCTCCAAGAGGACGAGGCTAGCCGGCTGGAAGAAATCGAGACATTGATCGAGAACCGTAACTTCGCCTCCTATAACTTCCAGACAGCGGGTCCCGAGACCTCCCCGATCACCGGCGAGGAATACAAGGCGATGGTCCGCCAAGGCATCAAGCACTGCCTCAGGGGAGATGTCTTCCAGATCGTATTGAGCCGTCGCTTCGAGCAACCGTTCAAGGGAGACGACTTCAAGGTGTACCGGGCTCTTCGCAGCATCAATCCCTCTCCTTATTTGTTCTACTTCGATTTCGGAGGTTTCCGTATCTTCGGCTCTTCCCCCGAGACGCATTGCAAGGTAACGGGCAGACACGCCAGCATCGACCCGATCGCCGGGACCGCTTTCCGTACCGGTAATATCGAGGTAGACAAACAACGTACCGAGGCCCTGCTAGCCGACCCCAAGGAGAACGCCGAGCACGTGATGCTGGTAGACCTCGCCCGCAACGACCTAAGCCGGAACGCCCACGACGTGCAAGTGGATTTCTATAAGGAGGTACAATACTACAGCCACGTCATCCACCTCGTATCCCGTGTGAGCGGCGAGATCAACGCCGATAGCGACCCGGTAAAGACCTACGTCGATACCTTCCCCGCCGGCACGTTGAGCGGAGCCCCCAAAGTACGGGCCATGCAACTGATCACCGACATCGAGCATCATAACCGGGGTGCTTACGGCGGCTGTATCGGCTTTATCGGTCTGGATGGTGATTTGAACCAAGCGATCACGATCCGTACCTTCGTCAGCCGTGGCAACGTACTTTACTATCAGGCGGGAGCCGGGATCGTGGCTAAGAGCAACGATGAGCGTGAATTGCAAGAGGTAAACAATAAGCTGGGAGCCTTGAAGAAGGCGATAGATCTAGCGGAGAAATTAATCAATTGATTATCCGGTTGTAGAGACGGGGCGTGCCCCGTCTCCCACAGTCTGATAGTATTTTAAGTTACCATTTTGAAAGGATGAGACGGGGCACGCCCCGTCTCTACAACAACAACAATATATATAAAATGAAGATATTATTATTTGATAATTACGATTCCTTCACCTACAATTTGCTACATATATTGAAGGAACTGGGTGCGGATGTAGAGGTACACCGCAACGACAAGATCTCCTTGGAAGAGATAGAGCGTTTCGATAAGATCTTACTATCCCCGGGACCGGGCATCCCCGAGGAAGCCGGCATCCTCCTCCCCTTGATCCGCCGGTACGCCCCGACAAAGAGCATCCTAGGTGTCTGCCTAGGCGAGCAGGCCATCGGCGAGGCATTCGGCGCCACATTGATAAACCTTACCGACGTGCATCACGGCGTTTGCTCCGATATACGGATTGTCGCTAAAGATCCTATCTTCGAGGGACTGGAACCGGGTATACGTGTTGGGCGTTATCATTCTTGGGCGGTCTCCAAGGAAAACTTCCCGGATTGTCTGGAAATTACGGCGGTCGATACGGAAGAAGGACAGATCATGGGCTTGCGCCATCGTGAGTACAATGTACGAGGTATCCAATTCCATCCGGAATCCGTGTTGACACCCAAAGGGAAGACAATTATAGAGAACTGGCTGAAACGCTAATTACCTCCTAAGGCACTTATAGTTTCTTCCTAACGAAACATCAGTTTCTCTATGGTGAAACTAATGTTTCTCAAGCAAGAAACAAGAGTTTTCCCCTAGAGAAACAAAAGTTTTTCGATAAAGAAATATCGCAAAACTGCAATATTTTATCATTCAACACATTACAGACATGAAGCAAATATTATACAGATTATTCGAGCACCAATATCTAGGCCGGGAAGAAGCCCGGAATATCCTCCAGAATATAGCGGAGGGACGCTACAACGATTCCCAGATCGCCAGTCTGATCACCGTATTCCTGATGCGCAGTATCTCCGTAGAGGAATTGACCGGATTCCGGGAAGCTTTGCTGGAGATGCGTGTACCGGTAGATCTAAGCGAATACAAGCCGATCGATATCGTAGGTACCGGAGGCGACGGGAAAAACACGTTCAACATCAGTACCTGTTCCTGCTTCGTAGTGGCCGGTGCCGGTTACAATGTCGTAAAGCACGGTAACTACGGGGCTACCTCAGTGAGCGGCGCCAGCAACGTGATGGAGCAACACGGCGTAAAATTCACGAACGATATCGATAAGCTACGTACCTCCATGGATACCTGCCATATCGCCTACCTCCACGCACCCTTGTTCAACCCGGCGCTGAAAGCGGTAGCTCCGGTACGGAAGAGCCTCGGCGTGCGCAGTTTCTTCAATATGCTCGGCCCGCTGGTCAACCCGGTCATGCCTACTTACCAATTGTTAGGCGTATATAACCTCCCGCTACTCCGCCTATATAATTATACGTACCAAGAGAGCGGCACTCGCTTTGCCGTGGTACATAGCTTGGACGGTTACGACGAGATCTCCCTCACGGCCGATTTCAAGGTAGCCATGCCGGAGAAAGAGAAGCTTTATACCCCGGAGATGCTCGGATTCAAACGTTGCACGGAAGCGGACCTCGATGGCGGAGAGACCCCGGAGGAAGCGGCCCGTATCTTCGACGCCGTATTAGGGAACAGGGCTACCGAGGCCCAAAAGAGCTGCGTGATCGCCAACTCCGCTTTCGCCATCCAAGTGATCTGTCCAGAGAAGAAGATCGAGACGTGTATCGCCGAGGCACGTGAATCATTGGAAAGCGGAAAAGCATTGGCTACATTCCGTAAATTTATATCTTTGAACCAAAGATAAAGAAACATATCCTATGAAAAAGGACATCTTACAAGATATTATCGCCAATAAGCGCATCGAGGTAGCCCGGCAGAAACAGGCCGTAAGCTTACAGACCTTATTGGCTCTAGGTAGCGACCGTATGGAGCGTGACACACGTTCCATGCGTGCGGCGCTGGAATCATCCCCCTCCGGTATTATCGCCGAGTTCAAGCGTAAAAGCCCCTCCAAAGGCTGGCTGCATCCGGGTGCGAATATCGCCGACGTGGTGCCCGCTTACGAGGCCGGAGGCGCCTCCGCCTGCTCGATCCTTACGGACGGGGATTTCTTCGGAGGTTCCTTGGGCGACTTGCAAAAGGCCCGCAAGCTGGTGGATCTCCCGTTACTTCGCAAGGACTTCATCATCGATACCTACCAACTCTTCCAAGCCCGGGTGATAGGCGCCGACGCTGTCTTGTTGATCGCCGCCGCCCTTACAGAAGAAGAATGCCGGGTACTCGCCGAGACCGCCCATAGCCTGCAATTGGAAGTCTTGCTGGAAGTCCATAGCGAGGACGAGCTCAAATACCTGAATGCGGATATCGATATGCTCGGCGTGAACAACCGCAATCTCGGCACCTTCCATACGGACGTAAACAACTCATTCAAGTTGGTCGATAAGATGCGAGGCTTCTCCCCTCTTTTAGTGTCCGAGAGCGGAATCTCCGAGACCGATACCGTACGCCGATTGCGTGAGGCCGGTTTCCGCGGATTCCTGATCGGAGAGACCTTCATGAAAACCGAGAGGCCGGGCGATACCCTAGCCGATTTTATAGGAGGACTGGCATGATCATCAAAGTATGCGGAATGCGAGACTCCCGGAACATCCAAGAAGTCTCCGCCCTAGCCGTCAACTGGATCGGCCTCATCTTCTACGAACGCTCCCCGCGCTTCATCGGGCAAAGCCCGACGAAGCAGTGGACAGTGGACAGTGGACAATTGACAGTTAAATACCGCTTGTCGCAACTGTCAACTGTCAACTGTCAACTATCAACTAAAAAAGTGGGCGTTTTCGTCAACGCTACCATCGAGTCCATGATGGAGACAGCCTCCGCCTACAAGCTAGACTATCTCCAACTTCACGGTAACGAATCGCCGGAAGATTGCCACACCCTACAGAAAAGAGGATACTCCTTAATCAAAGCCTTCCCGATCGCCTCCAAAGAGGATTTCAAGAAGACCAAGGAGTATGAGGGCCGAGTGGATTATTTCCTTTTCGATACGAGATGCGAGGGCTATGGAGGCTCAGGCAAACGTTTCGATTGGTCCATCCTAACCGAGTATAAAGGAGAGACTCCCTTCTTGCTCAGCGGAGGCATCCGTCCGGAAAACGCAGAGGCGATCCGGAACTTCCGGCATCCCCGTTTCGCAGGTATCGACCTCAACAGTGGCTTCGAGATTGAGCCGGGATTGAAAGACATCGACAAACTAAAGAATTTCATCCAACAAATTTTACATCTAACAGTAATGAATCGCATCACAAACTTATTCCAGACCCAGAAAGACGGAATACTCTCCGTCTATTTCACCGCCGGTTATCCGAACTTAAACGATACGGCAAGCATCTTAAAAGCCTTACAGGCTAAAGGTATCCACATGGTAGAAGTAGGAATCCCTTTCTCCGACCCGATGGCAGACGGCCCCGTCATCCAAGAGGCCGCCACGCAAGCGTTGCGTAACGGGATGTCACTCCACCTCCTATTCGAGCAATTGAAAGAGATCCGAAGCGAAATACAGATCCCGATCATCCTGATGGGCTACCTGAATCCTATCATGCAATACGGTTTCGAGAAATTCTGCGCCAGTTGCGTAGAGGCCAGCGTAGACGGAATGATCATCCCCGACCTGCCTTATGCCGATTATATCTCCGATTACAAGGAGATAGCCGATCGCCATGACCTGAAAATGATCATGCTGATCACCCCAGAGACCTCCGAGGAACGAATCCGGCTGATCGATGCCCATACCAGCGGATTTATCTATATGGTATCCAGCGCCGCCACGACCGGAGCCCAACAAGACTTCAACGAACAGAAGCAGGCCTATTTCCGTCGTATCAACGCCATGAACCTACAGAATCCCCGCTTGGTAGGTTTCGGCATCAGCAATAAAGCCACTTTCGAGGCGGCGACAGCTCATTCTTCCGGTGCCATCATCGGTAGCAAGTTCGTCCAGTTACTAAAGAGCGAAGCTACTCCCGCCGAGGCGGTCGATAAGTTACTGGAAGCCCTAAAACAATAGGAACCCTATTCATGTTTACATATAAAAACAGTAAATAGTCCTATGAATAACTTCACTTTTCACAACCCAACCCGTTTATTATTCGGTAAGGGCATGATTGAGAAACTGAGTACGGCCATCCCGATGGTGCATCGCATCATGATCACCTTCGGAGGAGGTAGCGTAAAGCAAAACGGTGTGTACGACCAAGTGATCAAGGCGCTAAAGGATCGTGACTATATCGAGTTCTGGGGCATCGAGCCTAATCCCACCATCGAGACCTTGCGAGAAGCTATCCAGATAGCGAAAGGCAAGCAGGTGGATTTTCTATTGGCGGTAGGCGGTGGCTCCGTCATAGACGGGACGAAGCTAATCTCCGCCGGCATCCAGTACGACGGTGATCCTTGGGAATTGGTACAGAAAGGGTATTACTATCATACCGTGCCCATGGGTACCGTACTGACCCTGCCCGCCACGGGTTCCGAGATGAATAGCGGGGCCGTGATCTCCCGGAAAGAGACGCAAGAGAAATTCCCGTTCTACAGTAATTTCCCCGTGTTCTCGATCTTGGACCCGGAGACGACCTTCAGCCTCCCCCCGTATCAAGTGTCTTGCGGTATCGCCGATACCTTCGTCCACGTGATGGAGCAATATATGACTACGACCGACCAATCCCGCTTGATGGATCATTGGGCGGAAAGTATTTTAAGTACCTTGGTTGAGATCGCCCCGAAGATCAAGGAAGATCCGAGGAATTACGACCTGATGGCAGATTTCATGCTATCCGCCACGATGGGCTTGAACGGCTTTATCGCTATGGGCGTAACGCAGGACTGGGCTACCCATATGATCGGACACGAGCTAACCGCCCTTCACGGATTGACGCATGGAGCGACTCTAGCGATCGTCTTCCCCGGAACCTTACGCACCCTACGCAAGCAGAAAGAGGGCAAGATACTGCAATACGGCGAACGGGTATGGGGTATCAATAGTGGAACAACAGAGGAACGGGTAAGCCAAGCCATCGAGAAGACTGAGCAATTTTTCCAAAGCCTCGGTTTATCTACCCGCCTCAGCCAAGAGAAGATTGGCGATGCGACGATCACCGAGATAGAGAATCGCTTCAATGAACGAAACGCCGCCTTCGGGGAGGCGAAGAATGTAACGGGTAGCGTGGCACGGGAAATATTGGAGAGCTGTAAATAAGAATCCAAAGCATTCACAGCCCCCAATATAAATATCATACAACTTGTAGAGACGGGGCGTGCCCCGTCTCATCCCCTCAAAAGGGTATAGGTTTTATCTTAACAGGACTACTACTTGGATCGGGCCATGCGCCCCGAATACCAAGGCTTGTTCAATATCAGCAGTCTTTGAGGGACCGGACATGAAGACTCCGTAATCATAATCCATAGTGGCAGTACGGCGGTAAGCCTCATTCATCGTATGAACCAATTGAGTCTTGTCCAACAAGATCACCAAAGCGTTCGAGATAAAGTACAGACCTTTATAACGTACCTGACGGGGTAACCAGACAGCGGCATTCTCCGCCACGCCGAAACTACCCTCCACCACAGATACGTCCGTCCCGTTCAACTCCCGGGGATCGGTCAGCTCATCCGGGTTAAAGGTAGCGCAAGTAATCTCCTTCAAATTCGAGGCGATACGTTTCGCCTCCGGAAACTCACGGCGGATCACCTCATTCACATCCTCGCCGGGCTTTAACTCGATGGCCTTGCCACCCGCCCCGGCTAGCACTTCCGAGAACGTAGCCAACTTATCCGCATAGGTAATCGCCTCCAACGTAAGCTCAGGCATCTCGTGGCGTGTACCCGTATGATGACGGATACTCGCCAATATAGAATCTTTACTACTCATTATCTCACCTTATTATTCTTCCACATATCATTAAACGACTCCTTGGCGAAAGCCGGAAGCTCACGTCCCTTGCCCCAAGCGTTCAAGCCATTGTAGACCATGAAACGAGGCAAATGATTCACTACCGGAGCAAACTTCAACGCCGTATTGAACAATCCCGAACGTTCCATCAGGAACTTCATGCCGAAAGACATCACTTTCTTCTCCTTGCTCGCCTTACCGATCTTATCCAAATCTTGCCGCCAACGGTAAATCTGCTCGCCCAAGTCGATCTTTACCGGACAAACGTTCGAGCAAGAAAGACATAAGGAGCAAGCCGATACGTTATCCGAATATTCCTCCGGATTCCTCAGCATACCCAAGTTGATCCCGATCGGTCCCGGAATGAAATACGTATACGAATAGCCACCACTCCTGCGATATACCGGACAGGTATTCATGCACTCGCCACAACGGATACAATTCAACGTACGGATATGATCCGGTTTCGCCAAGATATCACTGCGCCCGTTATCCACGATAATGATATGGAACTCTTGTCCCTCGGGCGGACGGCGGTAATGAGAAGTATAAGACGTGATGGGTTGCCCCGTACCCGAACGAGCCAGCAAACGAGTGAATACGCCCAATGCCTCCAGATTCGGTACGATCTTCTCCATCCCCATCGTAGCGATATGCACCTTCGGGAAGGAGGTTCCCATATCGGCGTTTCCCTCATTGGTACAAACCACGATCTCGCCCGTAGAGGCGACGGCGAAGTTAGCGCCCGTCATCGCCACGTCGGCATGCAGGAATTTCTCACGCAGATTCTTACGGGCGGCATGCGTCAGGTAGGTAGGGTCGATATTCCCTTTCTCCGTTCCCATCTCACGCTCCATCATCTCGCTGATCTGCTCCCGTTTGATATGGATCGCCGGCATCACGATATGGCTCGGGGCCAAATGCATCAATTGCAAGATACGCTCACCCAAATCGCTCTCCACCACATCGATTCCTTTCGACATCAAGAACTCGTTCATATGGCATTCCTCCGTCAGCATCGATTTGCTCTTGATCAGGTTCCGGGCATCATGCTGGCGCAAGATCCGCAAGACGATCTCGTTATGCTCCTCGGCATCTTTCGCCCAATGCACGATAGCCCCGTTGGCGATCGCATTTTTCTCGAACTCCTCCAGAAGCGTGTCCAGATGGCTGTTGGAGTAAAGCTTGATCTCCGAGGCCAACTCTCTCAACCGCTCCCACTCGGGAAGCGAATGGCTCATCTTATCCCGTTTGGTACGTACCATCCAAAGCGTATGGTCGTGCCAAGCCTCATTCTCCTTATTCTCTAGGAAACGGGCCGCTGCTATAGCATGTTTCGTACTCATAATCCGGACGCTAATATTTGAACGATGTGAATAGTCTTGATCGGAAGTTTCTCCCGCTTGATAACCCCTTCCATATGCATCAGGCAAGAGCTATCCGCACCGGTGATATACTCGGCGCCGGTACTCATATGATCCTTTACCTTGTCTTGTCCCATGCAAGTAGAGACCTCAGGCTCCTCGATGGCGAACATACCGCCGAAACCGCAACATTCGTCCACCCGCTTCGGCTCGAACACCTCGATACCTTTCACCAAGGAAAGGAGATCACGTAACTTGGAATAGTACGGGATATTACGCTCGCTGGGCGACGAGAGATGCAACTCACGCACCCCGTGGCAACTATTATGGATACTCACCTTATGCGGGAAAACGGCCGGCAGGGATCCCGGTCTCACCACGTCGTGCAAGAACTCGCAGATATCATAAATCTTCTTACTGTTCATACAAACGTGATCCCGCTTTCCCAATATATGGGGATGGTTCTCTTTTACGAAGGCTACGCAACTGGCCGAGGGGCCTACCACGTAGTCATAGTTCTTAAACTGTTCCTCCATCCGGAGGGCCAAGCGAGCCGCCTCATCCTCGAAGCCGGCGTTCGCCATGGGTTGTCCGCAACAGGTCTGGTCCATCGGATAATCGACATCCACACCCACATGCCTCAACAATTTATACGAGGCGATACCCACTTCGGGGTACACCGCGTTAATGTAACATGGGATAAATAATCCTACCTTCATACTAATTTTATCTTATATATCATATACGACACCGTATATAATTAACACCTACAAGCCCCTCATAGCTGCATATTGGCCCTTACCCTGCTTAATGTCTCGGGAGTCATCAGCAAATAAGAGGCGATATGGGACAAGGGGGCACGCTGCACGATCTCAGGGTGTTCTTTCAATAAGCGGGCATAACGTTCATTAGCGGTCTCGAAACGAAGGAAATCCGCCTTCCGTTGAGACAGGATCAGCGAATTCTCCAACAGGCGGCGATACATGACCTCGATCTCGTAATCCTCGGCGCACAATGCCAATAAAGGATCATGAGGAATGCCATACAGCACCGTATTCTCCAAGGCCTCCACCAACAGATTAGCGGGACGCTGGCGCAAGAAGCTCTCGATGCAAATGAAGATGTTGTCCTCGCTGGCGAAATGCTCGGTCAGCTCTTTCTTATTCTTGAAGTAAAACTGGCGAACCATTCCCTTATAGACATAACCGAGTTGCGTACAAACCTCTCCTTCGCTCAAAAACAGGGCGCCTTTTTTCAATTCTGTCCGGATTAAGATAGAGGCCAGTTTCTGGGCGGCTTCCTCACTGAGTAGAATCGATTGCGCCGCGATCCTGCGAGCTATAAATATCGCTGTATCCATATTCATGGTTGTTTTTGTTTGTTTCCGCAAACTTACGAAATAAATACCACTTGATTTACATCAAGCCCCCATTTATTTATATTCCTGCCAACTCTTGATGCAGATATCATCTACGCTCAAGGTACAGAAGGCTTGAATGAAAGCGCTCGCCAGACGGGCATTCGTAATCAACGGGATATTCAGGTCGATGGCGGCACGGCGGATCTTATAGCCGTTGTCAAGCTCGCCGGCGGAAAGGTCACGAGGGATATTCACGACCATATCGATCTGCTTCTCATGAAGCATCTTAAGCGCCTGCGGTTCTCCCTTCTCGCTCGGCCAGTACACCTTCGTACTCGGAATGCCATTCTCCGCCAAGAAACGGTGCGTACCTCCCGTAGCGAATAGGTTGTAGCCTTTCGTCGCCAACATCTTAGCGGCATCCAGCATGGCTACCTTCTGCTTCGGCGTACCGGTGGACAGGAGGATATTCTTCTCCGGAACCCGTTGCCCGACAGCGAGCATACTCGTCAACACCGCCTCGGATACATCGTCGCCCAGACAACCCACCTCGCCCGTGGAAGCCATATCGACCCCTAATACCGGATCGGCTTTCTGCAAGCGATTGAACGAGAATTGAGAGGCCTTGATACCCACGTAATCCAAATCGAACTCATTCTTATTCGGTTTCTCTACCGGCAAGCCCAGCATGACACGGGTAGCCAACTCGATGAAGTTTATCTTCAGCACCTTGCTCACGAACGGGAAGGAACGGCTGGCACGAAGGTTGCACTCGATCACCTTGATCTCATTGCCCTTCGCCAGATATTGGATATTGAACGGGCCGGAGATATTCAGCTCCTTAGCGATCTGCTTACTGATACGCTTGATACGACGAACCGTCTCCACATATAATTTCTGGGCCGGGAACTGAATCGTAGCGTCGCCGGAATGAACCCCGGCAAACTCGATATGCTCGCTAATGGCATACATCACGATCTCGCCATGATCGGCCACGGCATCCATCTCCACCTCTTTCGCATGCTCGATGAACTGACTTACCACCACCGGATGCTTTTGGCTGACGTTGGCGGCCAATTTCAAGAAACGCTCCAACTCCTCTTGATTCGAGCAGACATTCATGGCGGCACCACTCAGCACGTAACTCGGGCGAACCAACACGGGGAAGCCTACCTCCGCCACGAAGCCATTGATATCCTCCATGGAAGAAAGCTCTTTCCAGCGGGGTTGATCCACGCCGATACGATCCAACATGGCGGAGAACTTCTCACGGTCCTCGGCATTATCGATGCTCTTGGCGGATGTCCCCAAGATATTCACATGCTGCTCGTCCAAACGCATCGCCAAGTTATTCGGGATCTGGCCGCCGGTGGAGACGATCACGCCGTGCGGGTTCTCCAGCTCGAGGATATCCATCACACGCTCGAAGGTAAGCTCATCGAAATAAAGACGATCGCACATATCATAGTCGGTAGACACCGTCTCGGGATTGTAGTTGATCATCACGGAACGATAGCCCTCCTTACGGATCGTATTCAAGGCCTGCACGCCACACCAGTCGAACTCCACCGAGCTACCGATGCGATAAGCGCCGGAACCCAGCACGACAATCGAGCGATGATCGCCCAAGTACGTCACGTCGTTTTCCGTACCGCTATACGTCAGGTACAGGTAATTCGTCCGCGCCGGATACTCGGCGGCCAAGGTATCGATCTGTTTCACCACCGGAAGAATGCCATGCTCCTTACGGAACTGGCGAACCAACATCATACCCTTCTCCACATCCCCGTCGAGACCGATCGCCCGTGCGATCTGGAAATCAGAGAACCCTTGTATCTTCGCCCGGCGGATCAACTCCGGATTGATGCGCCAACGTTGGATCCCCTTCATATCGAAAGCGTGAAGCTCCTTGGAGGTCTGCATGATTCCATATAGTTTCTGTAGGAACCATCGGTCTATCTTGGTAAGCTCATGAATCTGGTCTACCGTATAACCAGCACGGAATGCCTTCGAGATAACGAAGATACGGCGGTCGGTAGGCTCATGCAAAGCCTTATCGATATCCTCGATCACCAACTCCTTATTCTCCACGAAACCGTGCATACCCTGCCCGATCATACGCAAGCCCTTCTGGATAGCCTCCTCGAAAGTACGTCCGATCGCCATCACCTCGCCAACCGACTTCATGCTGGAACCCAACTCACGAGCCACGCCATGGAACTTACCCAAGTCCCAGCGAGGGATCTTACATACCACGTAATCGAGAGCCGGCTCAAAGAAAGCGCTAGTCGTTTTCGTCACGGAGTTTTTCAAGTCGAACAAACCGTAGCCCAAGCCTAATTTAGCGGCCACGAAAGCCAACGGATAACCGGTCGCCTTAGAAGCCAAGGCCGAAGAACGGCTCAAGCGGGCGTTCACCTCGATCACCCGGTAATCCTCACTCTCCGGATCGTAAGCGTATTGCACGTTACACTCGCCCACGATACCGATATGGCGGATGATACGGATCGCCAACTCACGTAATTTATGATAATCCGTATTACTCAAGGTCTGCGAGGGGGCAATCACGATAGACTCTCCCGTATGGATTCCCAGCGGGTCGAAATTCTCCATGTTACATACCGTGATGCAGTTATCGAAGCGGTCGCGCACCACCTCGTACTCTACCTCTTTCCAGCCCTTCAAGCTTTTCTCCACCAATACTTGCGGAGAGAAAGAGAAAGCCTTCTCTACCAACACGTCCAATTCTTCCTCATTGTCGCAGAAACCGGAACCCAAGCCCCCCAGCGCATAAGCGGCACGGACGATGACCGGATACCCCAGCTCAGCGGCCGCACGACGAGCGTCAGCGGCGTTCTCCACGGCCTCGCTCTTGATCGTCTTCACGTCGATCTCATCCAGCTTGCGTACGAACAACTCCCGATCCTCGGTATCCATGATAGCCTGCACCGGGGTACCCAATACCTTCACGCCATACTTCTCCAGCACGCCGCTTTGGTAAAGAGCCACGCCACAATTCAACGCCGTCTGCCCGCCGAAAGCGAGCAAGATACCTTCCGGACGTTCCTTCTCGATCACCTTTTCCACAAAAAAAGGAGTAACGGGCAGGAAATAAACCGTGTCCGCAACTCCTTCCGATGTCTGTACCGTAGCGATATTCGGATTGATCAATACCGTTTGAATCCCCTCTTCCTTAATAGCCTTCAGGGCTTGGCTGCCTGAATAATCGAACTCGCCCGCCTCACCAATCTTCAAGGCTCCGGAACCGAGTATCAGGACTTTCTTTATATCTTCTTTCATTGCTTTACTTTTTTTAATGTTCTCTTTTAGGGTAAGCCTAAACACCCGTTTAGGGTAGACCTAAACACTCATTTAGGGTTGCCCTAATCCCTCGTTTAGGGTGGGCGTAAATCCCCGGCTACAACAATTCCGTGAATTTATCAAACATGAACTCCGTATCCAGCGGCCCGCTGCAAGCCTCGGGATGGAACTGAGAGGAGAAGAAAGGCTTCGTCTTATGCTTGATACCCTCGTTCGTCCCGTCATTCATATTGATGAACAGCGGTTCCCACTCCTCACCCAGCGTATCGTTATCCACGGCGTAACCATGGTTCTGCGAGGTGATGAAGCATTTCTCCGTGCCTACCATACGTACCGGCTGGTTATGGCTACGATGACCGTACTTCAATTTATAGATAGAAGCACCGCCGGCTTTCGCCAACAACTGGTTACCCATGCAAATACCGCAAATCGGCTTATCCCCGGAAAGCGCCTTACGGATATTCCGCACGGCGGCATCGCAAGTATCCGGATCGCCCGGACCGTTGCTGATAAACAAGCCATCGTATTCCAGCTGATTGAAGTCGTAGTCCCAAGGCACACGGATCACCGCCACGTTACGCCTCAACAGGCAACGGATGATGTTATGTTTCACGCCGCAGTCCAAAAGCACGACGCGCTTTAGGAATTGAGAATTGAGAATCGAGAATCGAGAATTGGAGGCTTCCGATAAAGAACAGGTCTGGCTCGTACCATCGGGCAGGTAACAAATAATCTCCTTGCACGATACCCGATCCACATAGTTCACATGCTCATAATTCTCCATTTTCAATTCTCCATTTTCAATTTCGTTATCGGCATCGCCGATAACGATGCGTCCCATCATCACGCCATGCTCACGCAATTTCTTAGTCAACGCACGCGTATCGATACCGTATATGCCCGGGATCTTCTCCTCCTTCAACCAGTCGCCCAAGCTGCGCTCGGCGTTCCAGTGGCTATACTCATGGCTGTAATCGCTAACGATAATCGCCTCGGCGTGGATCTTCTCGCTCTCCATAAACGTAGCGATCCCGTTCGGCTCGAACGTACGAGGCGGGACACCGTAGTTACCAACGAGCGGATAAGTCAACACCATCAACTGGCCTGCGTACGAAGGGTCCGTCAAGCTCTCCGGATATCCGGTCATAGCGGTATTGAACACGACCTCGCCGGCGACCGGTCTCTCATAGCCGAAAGAGTAGCCACGGAAGACGGTACCGTCGTCTAACATCAAAGTTGCTGTTCTGTTTGTCTGCATAGAATCTGTATGTTGTGTCATTTCACTAAATATTCTTCTTCCATATAGTGAATAAAAGCCTCGTTCACTAACCGAGTCCCGCCCGGTGTCGGGTAATCGCCGGAGAAATACCAGTCACCCGGATGCTCCGGACAAGAGGCATGCAAGCCCTCCAAAGTCTGGTAGACGATCTCTACTTTCGCCTGCGTCCCGGCCGGTGTAAGCAACTCCACCATCTTAACGGATATCTCCTCGTCCGTAAACGGGGCGTATATCTCCTTTACGTAATTCACCAACGGACCATCCGCCGCTGTTTGTTGTCGCTTCGCCTTCTGATAAGCGTCCAAGATCACGTATTCCATCCCCCGGTCACGTAACAGGGCCACCGCGGCCTTAAAAGCGATAAACTCGTTCATCCGGGACATATCGATACCGTAATAATCCGGGTAACGTACCTGCGGAGAAGAACTTACGATCACGATTTTCTTCGGATGCAGGCGATCCAAGATACCGATAATACTCTGGCGTAAGGTAGTACCCCGCACGATGCTATCATCTATCACAACCAGATTATCGATAAAAGGTTCAATACTTCCGTAAGTAATATCATATACGTGCGCCGCCAGATCATTGCGGCTATTGCCCTCAGCGATAAATGTACGTAATTTTATATCTTTTATAGCTACTTTCTCCGAGCGGACTCGCATGGAAAGGATTTGCTCCAGTTCCTCTTCCCTGAGCAGGTGACTACGATCGGCGATCCATTCTTTTTTCAGCTTATTCAAATAGTTGTTCAACCCCTCCTGCATCCCGAAATAAGCGACCTCGGCCGTATTCGGGATAAAAGAGAAGACGGTATGATTCAAGTCGTAATCCACCGCTTTCAAGATCGGATGCACGAGATTATCTCCCAAACGCTTCCTTTCCCTGTAAATATCCACGTCGCTACCCCGTGAGAAGTAGATACGCTCGAAGGAACAAGCCTTATTCTCTTTCGGCTCCACGATCTGGGAGATATGCCACTCGCCTTTCTTGTTGACGAGTATCGCCTCTCCCCGATTCAACTCCCGGATATCCTCTACCTGCACGTTCATCACGGTTTGTATAACCGGACGCTCGGAAGCCAACACGATAATCTCATCATCCGCATAATAGAAGGCCGGACGGATTCCCCACGGGTCCCGCACGCTGAACGACTCGCCACTACCGGTGATACCGCAAATCACGAAACCACCATCCCAGCCCGGGGTACAGCGTTTCAGCACGTTCGACAAATCAATTTGATCCTCGATGGCATGCGTGATATCCATCCCTCTCAATCCTTCCGCCTCACACTTTTGGTACAGGCGCTCCACTTCCCGGTCCAGCCGGTGTCCCAGCTGCTCCAGCATGATATACGTATCGGAATATTTCCGGGGATGCTGACCGATCGCCGTGATCTCCTCGAATACTTCATGAACATTTGTCAGGTTGAAATTTCCGCAAACGGCAAGGTTCTTTGCACGCCAGTTATTGCGTCGTAAAAAAGGATGGATATAAGAGATTCCGGATTTTCCGGTGGTACTGTAACGGAGGTGGCCCATATAAAGCTCTCCGGCGAAAGGTAGGTTGGCTTTGGCGAATAGCGGATCGTTGAGTTGCTCGGGGGTTAAATCCTTGTAGTGTTCGTGAACTGCGGCAAATATCTCGGTAATAGCTCCGGTCCCGACGGCCCGTTCACGGAACATATATTCCTCTCCGGCATTTGCCTCTAACTTCACGCAGGCTAAGCCCGCTCCTTCCTGCCCCCTGTTATGCTGCTTTTCCATCAGCAAATAGAGCTTGTTCAGTCCATACATCCAACTACCGTACTTCTCGTGATAATACTCCAAGGGTTTCAGTAACCGGACCATGGCAACACCACACTCGTGCTTCAATACTTCCATTGTCGAATCAACTTTTTGATTTTGCCGCAAAGATACAGACAATACCTAACATATTGTTTAAACAAACATAAAATAATTGACACTTTCACGGAAAAAATGTTTTTATCGGACGTTTGGTTAACAAAGCTTACATTTTATAAGCAAAAGGGAGGGTTTTATTTTCAATCCATAAGCCACTCATTTCCCTCTTGAAAGAGGCCTTTCAAAGATATCCATCCGAGAACCGTAATATTTCCGTAACAGAAAGAAAAACACCAATATTCTTTCTGGCACAGAAATATTCTTGCATAAATTCTTTCTATCACAGAAATAATTCGGTAATTTTGTGCGTAAATATAAATTCCATAGTAATGAATACAAATATACTCCAAACACTGGTAACGGCCATGCAACGCCGATTAGCGGCTCTTCCGCAGAGATTGCGACCATTTACCACGGAGTTTGATGAGCTCCCTAAAAACCTGATGCTAACCGGTGCCAGAGGATGTGGCAAATCTACATTTCTACTCCATCATTCACAAGGCAGGCGCTTATTATACTTTTCTGCTGATAATCCGAAGATTATTGGCGAACCGCTCTATGACTTAGTTAGTAGCGTATTCATGCTTGGTTATGAAGGTGTTATTATCGACGAGATTCACTACGCATCAAACTGGAGCATACATCTGAAGGCCTTGTATGATGACTATCCAGGAAAAATCATCTGGATTTCAGATTCCTCATCGTTAGTACTTCGTGATGGCAAAGCCGACTTGTCCAGACGTTATGTAGCGATACAGATGCCTTTAATGTCGTTCAGAGAATTTCTATATCTTGAAACTGGCCAAATATACCCCAAGTATAAACTGGGAGACACAATACTACCTACACAACCAGATGCGGAGCTGTTGAACCATTTCCTCAATTATCGTAGTTACGGTACACGTCCTTTCTACCAAGAGAAAGATTTCGAAGCACGTTACATGGCTATCATCGACAAAATTCTCAATAACGATATACCGTTCTTCCTGCCTAGCATTTCCGAAAACAACCTACGTGTGATGCGAGCCATTATCGGCACACTGGCAAACTCCTCAATACCTCGTGTACAAGTCACCTCCTTATGCTCCGACTGGGGAATAGGAGCGGAAAAACTCTATCAACTACTCTTTGTGATGGAAAGTGTAGATCTATTGAAAATAGTAAAGTACCCCAATGACACGAAAGCCCGTAGCACTGGCGCAAAAATGTTGTTCGCAGACCCATGTGCTTATAAGGTTTTGAATGCAGACCAAGGAACGGAACGTGAAGCCTACACTGTCCACTGCTTTTCTAGGGCAGGTTACGAGATAAACGCCATGAAAGACGAGAAGAAAGGTGATTATGTGATTACAAAAGACCATGTATCACAAACCCTAGAAGTTGGAGGAAAAAACAAAAATCCTAAAGAAGCGGACTACGTCTTGAGAGACAACACCGACTACCCTGTAGGCAACGCCATTCCATTCTGGCTCATGGGTATGATGTGGTAGTATTATAGTCATCACCTAAAAAAATAATCACCCCAGCCATTCGTCTCCCCCCCTTCAAAAAGGAAATGAATGTCCAAGGTGATTATTTTTAAATTTATCAGAAAGCAGGAAAATCCCTATCTTCCCCACTCCTTTATCATCTGCTCATTCCGTAAACGACAAATCAATAGTTGCCCATTCTTTTCAGCTACGATATAATCCTTAAGTCCTTCAATCACGACTTTGCGCTCATCCGAGGTGTGCACAACACATCCAGCACAATCGATCATCCGTACCTCTGACCCCACGGCTGAATTCCCATCCATATCTTGAGGTAACAAGGAATGTAGTGATCCCCAGCTACCCAAATCACTCCAGCCAAACTCAGCAGACAGCATATAAACCTCTTTAGCTTTCTCCATCACCGCATAATCTATCGAGATTTTTTCGCAAGTAGGGAATAGTTCTCCTATTACTCTTTTCTCATCATCCGTATAAAAGCTTAAACTCATATTGTCCATCACTCTCGCCAGTTCTGGTGTATATTTACGGATAGCCTCCATAATCATGTCTACATGCCACACAAAGATACCCACATTCCAAAAATAATGACCATCAGCCAAGTAATCTTCTGCCACCTTTCGGTTGGGCTTTTCCTTAAATGCCTCAACCTTTACGACCTCATTCTTTATAGAGGAAGAAAATGTTTTTATATATCCATATCCAGTTTCTGGTCTTGAAGGTTTGACTCCTATCGTCACGATCGCCTTCCGCTCTTGCGTGAATGAAAGAGCCTGCGCAATCACCTTTCGAAACCCAATCACATCGATCACCAAGGCATCTGAAGGTGTTACGACGATATTGGCATTAGGGAACCTACACTTGATCTTCCAGCAGGCATAAGCGATACAAGGAGCCGTGTTACGAGCCTCCGGCTCAGCAAGAATATTATCTAGCGGTATTTCCGGTAATTGTTGCTGAACAATCCCCACATACTGTTCACTTGTCACCACCCAAAAATTACTCAAGGGACACAATGAGGAAAAACGTTCCACGGCAAGTTGAATCAATGATTTCCCTACACCCATCACATCAATAAATTGCTTAGGGTAATCAGGCGTGCTCATCGGCCAAAATCGAGAACCAATGCCTCCGGCCATGATGACGATATGTGTGTTGTTATCTTGTTCCATTCTATTATCGCTTTATAAATCTCCTTTAACTTTTTCACTTTATATATTTACGAAAGCCTTTATAGGCAAATATGAGCATGAAATAAATGGCAGGTATTCGTTTCACACCTTCCACTTTACGAAGCACATACCACTGACTTTTAAACATTTCAAACTTATTACCCGAACGAGAATTTTTTGCTTCCCTATACAATGCATGCACCTTACCTGTATTATAAGCCTTATACCCTTTCCGCAAGATTTCTAACCAAAAAGCATAATCTTCTTTAGGAATAGACTTAAAACGAACCTCTCTTATCAAATCTTTACGTAGCAATACTGTCAAACAAGGAATTTCATTACTCTCCAACGTATCCCAAAACGACGAAATTCGTCTAGCACGAATTAACCGCTGATTCCGCTTCCCATCCCACGCCATCTTCTCATAATCTGAATAGATAAAATCATAAGGTCCGCTCCTTATAAAAATCACCTGCTCTTCTAATTTCGAAGGTAACCAAGCGTCATCGCTATCCAAGAAAGCAATATACTCACCTTGCGCTTGTTCCATTGCGATATTTCGAGGCAACGAAGGGCTACCAGAAGGATGATCTGTCCTAAAATATTTAATCCTCAAATCACGCTTCACATATGTTTGAATAATCTCAGCTGATCGGTCTGTCGAGCAATCATCCACGATCAACATCTCCCAATACGGATAAGTCTGAGTTAAAACAGATTCAATCGTTTGGGCAATAAAAGGGACAGCATTATAACACGGGGTTATAATGGATATAAGGGGCTGCATTATCTTTTAATAAATAAGGGAATTTTGTATAACTGATAAAAAACTATTCAACTATACCTCTTGTAATAAAAAATATCTGTTAACGCTCTGCACGCATAGGATTTGTCAAAAAATCAATATACGACAAACGAATCCCTTCCTCTAGTTCTGTCTTATATTTCCAGCCAAGACCTTCCGCCTTCGACACATCAAGCAACTTACGAGGGGTTCCATTCGGTTTTGTTAAATCCCATTCTATCATGCCATCATATCCAACCACTCTTGCCACTAACTCAGTCAACTCTTTTATAGTCAATTCTTTTCCTGTTCCTGCATTTACTGTTTCATTACCGCTGTAATGATTCATCAAGAAAACACATAGATTCGCTAAATCATCCACATATAAAAACTCTCTCAAAGGACTTCCATCACCCCAACACACCACAGAAGGAAGTTTCTTTTCCTTAGCCTCATGAAAACGACGAATTAAAGCGGGTAGAACATGGCTATGGGTTGGATGATAATTGTCATTTGGACCATATAAATTGGTTGGCATCACACTAATAAAGTCTGTACCATATTGTCTATTGAGAAACTCACAATATTTCAATCCTGATATTTTTGCAAGCGCATACGCCTCATTTGTTTTCTCCAATCCTGAAGTCAACAAACAGCTTTCTTTCATTGGTTGAGGGGCCAATCTCGGGTAGATACACGAAGAACCAAGAAATTCCAATTTTTTACACCTTGTATTCCATGCGGAATGAATTACATTCATTTCAAGCATCATATTCTCATACATGAAATCAGCAAGCGAGTTCTGATTAGCCATAATCCCTCCCACTTTAGCTGCCGCAAGAAAAACATATTCCGGACACTCAGCCTCAAAAAAATTCTCCACATCTACCTGCCGAAGAAGATCTAACTCCGCATGTGTGCGAGTAATTATATTGGTATATCCCTGTCGTTTCAATTCCCTAACGATCGCACTTCCCACCATCCCTCGATGGCCTGCGACAAATATCTTAGCGTTCTTTTCCATATCACTTCACAATACCCTTTTCCAAATACTCCGCTAGATTTAACTTAACCTGCTCACCCGCACGTTCAGCAGCTACTTTTGCCATATCCGCCTCAACCATGATTCTCACCAAATCCTTAAACGAGGTCATCCTTGTTGGATCCCAGCCTAATTTTTGCTTTGCCTTTGTTGGGTCTCCCCACAAATTCACCACATCCGTAGGCCTATAAAAATCAGAGGAAACTTCTACCAATATTTTACCTGTCGATTTATCTACTCCTATCTCATTAGCTCCTTCACCCTCAAATTTCAGGTCGATGCCAACAACTTTAAAAGCTTCATAGCAAAACTCTCGAACAGAATGTTGTTCTCCCGTAGCTATCACAAAATCCTCTGGTGTATCTTGCTGTAAGATAAGCCACATACATTCCACATAATCCTTGGCATATCCCCAATCACGCAATGAGGAAAGATTACCTAAATATAACTTTTCCTGTTTTCCTTGGGCTATACGAGCTGCTGCTAACGTGATCTTTCGGGTTACAAACGTTTCCCCCCGTCGTTCCGACTCATGGTTAAAAAGGATACCCGAGCAACAAAACATGTTATAAGCCTCACGATACTCTTTCACAATCCAAAATCCATATTGCTTTGCTACCGCATATGGACTATAGGGGTGAAAAGGGGTGTTCTCGTTCTGAGGAACTTCCTCAACCTTTCCATACAATTCTGATGTAGAGGCTTGATAAATCCGGCATTTATCTATTAAGTCACAATGTCTCACCGCTTCTAAGATTCGAAGTACTCCTGTCGCATCTACATTCGCCGTAAACTCCGGAGAATCAAAAGAAACCTGCACATGAGATTGGGCTGCAAGGTTATAAATTTCATCGGGTTGAACAATTTTCACAACCTGCAGAATGCTCATCGAATCTCCTAAATCTGCATAATGTAAATGAAAATGGGGTAAACCTTCAAGATGAGCGATTCTTTCACGATAATCAACCGATGACCGACGAATAGTTCCATGCACATCATACCCCTTATCCAATAAAAACTCAGCAAGGAAAGAACCATCCTGCCCGGTTATTCCTGTTATCAAAGCGACCTTATTCATTATTTTATTACTTTTTATCAACTTGTTATCTATTTAGACCTATATTCCACAAACCCTATATTCTAATCCATTCAGGCATCCACAAATCATATCTGATATTTCTATTCATCCATCTCTTTGGAGTGACCACTCTTCCCCCTCTCTTATTCAAAAAGGCTCCCCACCAAGAAAAAGAACTATTGGCTATAATTAAGTCTTTACAATGAGTCATTAAGAACATATCCCAGCAACTATCACGACCGATATTACCGGTCACAAAAATAATCTCATAGTTCCCCAGTAAAGGTAGAATATACTCTTCACACCATTTTTGATCATTCGAAAACAGATAAAATACGTGTTTTTCACCATCTTGAAGTATCTTATCAATAGCTCTTTTATAATAGTCTACCTCGCATATACCACGAAAGTTATCTGACAATAAGTAGTCACCCCGACGTATATGGATACCAACACTATTAGAAGATTCCATATTCTCTATATACTGCTTATTTTTACCTTCAGGAGATGGATGCTGGAATATTTTGCATAGCTTATCTCGCATAGACTCATAATAACCTATCGCTTGCCAATACCCTTCATAATAACATGACCCTTGTTTATTATATACCATAGGGTCATAAAAGAAACAATCGCTACTGTTTTGAATATATTCAGAATTCCTAACAGGTAATATCTTACGTGCAATTCGACTGATTAAATAATTGGGAATAAACCATGTTAATTTCATCAACTGCCATGCATTCGCTTTTTTAAGTTCTATATTAAAGAATATTTTATCTAATTCATATCCATTATGCAAATTTGCAGCACCTACCTTATTTACAAATAAATAATTAAAATGAGATATATCTATCCGTATTTCTTCTTTAGGAAAATGCTCTTTAAGACTCAAAGCGAAGGCATATTGAAACATTTGATTGCCTAATCCTCCTATGATATTAACCACTTTCACCTTACAATAATCATTTCCTCCAACAATCATTTCAAATCTCCACTTCTAGAATGTAGTCATAAAGCTCTTTAATCTATTTTCAACTGTCGATGTTTCATACTTATCAGAAAATACCTGATAAGTATAAGGGTTAAACAGATTATCAGATAACGACTCAATCGCCTTAATGAATTCTTCTGCAGTATTGCATTTCGCTCCTATACGAGAAAAATCACATTCAATTCCTTGAAATGCCTCATCTGTACCAATTATAGATTTCCCATAACTCATTGCTTCTATTACTTTAGTTTTCATACCCGACCCTTTAAAAATAGGAGCAACAACAGCAACTGCACTTTTATAATAAGATGATAAATCATTTACATAACCATCTAATTTCACATTAGAAGGTATTGTTTTATATGCTAAAGTCGGATTTTCGCAGCAAGCTCCCACTATACGCAAGTCAAGACTTATATAAGGAGCAATATGTTCAATAAACCATATTGCTCCCTCTATATTAGGATAAAAATTCGCTCCAACAAATAACAAAAACGGTTTATTTACAACTGATAATCCTAATACCAAACTCAAATCCACCTTAGGACTTGTAATCGGTAAAATCATTTCAGGCCGCCGACCATACAACCTTTCAAAACCATCACAATCTCGTTTATTAAGAGCAATTAATGCCGTAGCATATTTTACAGAAAACTTCTCATTAAACTTAATAAAGTAGCATTTAATTAAAGAAGTAAAAGAATGGTCATACAAAAATTCTTGATAGGCCATTAATGCATCCACATTATGTTCAAAAACTATAGTTTTAGCGCCTAAAATATATAGTTTTCTTACGATTTTACCATATAAAGAACCTTCTAAGAAAACATAATCAAAACGGCCATTACAATACGTATCAATTATTGATTGTTCTTCTTTTTTACTTACACCATAACACCCTAAACGCAACAAAGACAAAGCTATTATATTTATTGATGGCCGGGCAATCGGATGGCAAATAATATTATCCTTTCCAAATAAATTGGTTAGCATTTCAAGATTACGACGCATTACATAAGTTCCACCATTAAGAGCTGAAGAAAATTCTCGATGGACATATAATATTTTCATAATATTTTCGAATTTTATTCATCGCATATTATTCAATAACAAATCTCAATATACTAGATATTCAATAACCTTTACCACTCAGAATCTTCATCATACAATGGTCTAGCACCATATGCAAATCCTCCGCTATCTGCATATCATCAATAGGAATATGTACGTTGTGTTGGGCCATTTCTATCAACTTGCCCCCACTATACCCGGTCAAGCCCACTGTTACACCTCCTTTTTCATTCGCATAATCTATCGCTTTCAACACATTTATGGAATTGCCCGACCCGGAAATTCCAATCACAATATCTCCCTTTTGATAGAAGTTTTTCAATTGCTCAACAAAAATATCCTCAAAAGACAAATCATTGGCATAGGCCATCAAAGAGGGGATGTTATCGTTCAAACAAATGAACTTAAACTTCTTATCTTGGTTCATCGAAATACCTTTATTAAAGTCACACACATAATGGGAGGCCGTAGCGGATGAACCACCATTGCCCATTATGAAAATCTGTTTCCCTGACTCTTTGGCATCTACCAGCACATTCATCAAGTCACTTAAATCCGATTTACTAATCTTATCGATCGTAACCTTAAGCCTATCGAAATAAGCGGTTATCTCTTGCGTATAATCCATCATATTAATCACTGAATTTATCTCCTACATAAATTATCTTTGATCCAAAATCATCGAAATGAAAACTCATCTCATTCATCTCATTCATCCGTGTCCTAAAAGCATCCTGCCTCTCCTTCGGACAATAGAAAAGGATAAAGCCCGCACCTCCGGCACCCAACAACTTACCGCCCAAGGCTCCGGCACGAATGCCCCTATCATACATCTCATCTACCACACCCGTTGAGATACCAGAAGTCAATGACTTCTTCATCAACCATCCCTCATGCAGGATACGGCCAAAATCATCAAGCTGATTGCTCTCTAAAGAGAAACGAAGTTGATATGCTAATTGAACCATCTCTTTTTGAGTCTCAAACTTTCTAACGTCACTAATAGCCGCCGATTGGCTTTTCAGAATAGCATTGGCAGAATGCTCTCCTCCTACAAAGACCATTAACAGATTATCCTCCAGCTCCTTTTTCTTACCGGGATCCATGATTATCTTCTCCACGTTTACCGTTTCATCCCCATAAAAGCTAATGAAATTAAGACCTCCACAAGCAGCCGCATATTGATCCTGCTTTCCGATAGGCGAACCGACCTTATGAATCTCCACATCACAGGCTAGCTGCCCTAACTTCTCACCGCTGGTCGCTTTTCCCAAATAAGCCCGAACCGCATTCAACAGACCTACCGTAAAAGCAGAGCTAGATCCCAGGCCGGTTCCCGACGGGATATCCGCTATGGAGTTTAGGTCTACACCACTTAGCTGATACATTTTCAATACTTCTCGAAATATAGGATGATGGATATCATCTATACAATCAACTAATTCCGTCTTAGAATATTTCAATTGAATCTTCTTCTGATCAAAGAACGGATGGATAGCTATATACATGTATTTGTCTATAGAGGTACTCAATACAGCCCCCGTCGTTCGATGATAAAACGACGGGAGGTCAGAGCCTCCACCCGCAAATGAGATGCGAAAAGGGGTCCTCGATATAATCATTACAATACGTTTATTTAAATAATTGTTTTCAAAGCGTCTAACAGGGCGTAAGGTTTGTTCATCTCTATTTGGATAGAGGCTTTACAACCTGCGTTCTCTCCTGCCTGCACATCACTGGAACGGTCACCTATCATATAGGATTGGCCCATGTCTATATTCCAATCCTTAGCTGCCTGTAACAACATTCCGGGAGCTGGTTTCCTGCAAGTGCATTTTATCTTGTACTCTTTCCGTTCCTCCGGATAACCAGCGTCAGGATGATGCGGACAATAATAGATAGCATTCAAATAGGCTCGTTCATATCCTAACAAGGTCTCCAGCTTCGCATGGATATAATCCAACTCTTCCAAACTACAAAGATTACGGGCTATCACCGGTTGATTGGTCACGACAATCGCCAAATACCCTGTCTGATTAATATAACGAATAGCTTCTCCAACTCCTTCAATCAGTTCCACTTGCTCTGGCTTACAAAGCAGATTCACCTCCTTTGAGATAACCCCATCACGATCCAAGAATATGGCAGGTCGTGTATATCTCCTATTCAAGCGACCCACCTTCCCGCTCGTCACATCATCACATACGGAATAATAACGATCAGGAGTACCCATATCCTTGATGTATTCAAAAGACACGTATCCGAACAAGTTCATCCCTTTGTCCAAACAAGCGGGAAGCACATGCTTCTCTATGTGCGACTTCGTACCCACCTCTATCTGCTCTAGGACCTTCGGAGAGAAGATAAACAGTGCTGCATTCACCATATTATGGCTCACAAAATCATGCACATGAGGCTTGTTACAAAATTTCAAGACCCGTCCATCTGTCGTCAATTCAACAATATCCGAATCATAGGGGTGGTCATTAGGGTGAAGGAAGAGCGTAGCATCCGCCTGCTTTTCCTTATGATACGCAAGCATGGCATCCATGTCAAAATCCATCACCGTATCCCCATAAAACACAAAGAAATCCTCTGTCAGCTTATTTTTCAAACAGCCTAAAGCACCTGCCGTACCCAAAGGTTTCTCCTCTTTATAATACTCAATATTCACGTTCCATCGCCGCCCATCCTCAAAATAGTGTTCTATCTGGTCACCCATATGGCCGATGATAAACAAGAAATCCGTATAACCATAACGCTTAGCCATTTCCACCTCATACTCCAAAATAGGCTTACCCGCAATAGGGATCATTGCCTTGGGAATCTCGCTATTCACGGATACGATACGGGTACCTTGACCACCCGCTATTACAACCACCTTCATTTTCCTAAAGCTTTTTGGATGGCCAATCTTACAGATTCATTGGAGGTGTAAGCCGCTTTCCAGCCTAACGTATTCACCTTACTCAAGTCGTAACGGAACTCAGGCACATCACCAACCCATCCACGATCACCACCGGTATATTTGATTTCAGCGTTCAAGCCCATCTCTTCTATTACCATTGCTGCTATATCTTTCACCTTTGTCCGGCTGTCAGATCCCAACATATATACATTATACTCGTCTGAAGCATGGTCTATCACGTAAAGAATACCAGCCACCAAGTCCTTTACATACACATAAGGCTTACACTGTTCCCCATTGCCCAACACTTCTAACTCGGCTGGATTCTTTAGGAGCTTATGGATAAAATCATAAATCACCCCATGCGTAAACCGCTCGCCTACCACATTTGGGAAACGAGTGATCCAAGTCTGAATATGATAGGTAGAGCTAAATGCGCTAATAAATGCCTCACTAGCTAACTTGCCCGCACCATAGTTTGAGACGGGGCGCAAAGGGCCATAATCCTCATTTAAGACATCACTCGTCTCGCCATAAATAGCGGAGGTAGATGCAAAAAAGAACTTTCTAATTCCAAACTCTTTCAGATATCGAAGCACATGGTATGTCGTGTTAAATGTCAGGTCATAGTCCACCTGCGGATCTTTTCCTCCTTTTTGAATATCGGAGTTAGCAGCCAAATGATATACCATATCAAACTTTCTATCCTTAAATATATCTCTCATCGCCTCTGTTTGAAGCAAGTCTTCCTCGATAAACTCAAAACCGACTTTCCCTAAAAGGTGAGATATGTTTTCTTTTCTTCCCAGTATCAAATTATCTACCACCGTAAGGTTATGACCTCTTTCCATAAGAGCATCACAAAGATGGGAGCCGATAAAACCGGCACCACCCGTAATTAAAATTTTCATGATTGAAAGTATTTATATTTATATCGTTTTTTTACCACATACAGCATGCCCCGCAGAGTTATGCGATGGAACAACAACATTGACCTAAAATGAAAAGGTAAATTTGCTAAAAGTGAGACTCTCCTTAACAAGAGATTGATTTCCCTTTCTTGTTCTTTATTTACAAAATGATTTTGAAGAAAAAAGCCTAGCGTTCCAAAAAATATAGACAATGCTCTCTCCGCAAAATAACTTTTCATTCTCTTTTCCTTCACTCTATAATTCGAAAAGTCCAACAAGGAATTAGCAACGAACACACTATCTTCCAATTTCTTACCATCAAACATTTGTTGTGCTAACGAGCCCGATCTAATCCGATAATAATAAAAGGGGGAACTCGTTACACAAACATCTTGAGCCAAATACAATGCACGTGGAGTAAACTCATTATCCTCAAAATAAATCCCTGTCTTAAAATCAAGTTGATTATCTAAGCAAAACGATCGTTTATAAATATTCAACCAGACCATTGGCAAAGACAAATATCGCAACAGATAGTCCTGACCTTTAAATACTCCTTGTGCGGTAAAAACAAGTTGATTATTTTGCTGTTCCAAACCTTCACCATTTTCATTTACATACTTAAAAGCTCCAACCAATATATCTGGACTTAAAGGATAATAACGAACAAAAAAATTCGAAAAAGCAATTGGATCTATATAATCGTCACTATCCATAAAATAAACAAATTCACCTTTTGCTAAAAACAGACCAGCATTTCTAGCAGCAGATAGCCCCGCATTCTTTTGATTACATATACGTATTAATGGATTATTCAATAAATCAGGAACATCCTCCAATGAATTATCCGCATGTACATCTTGTACAACAATAATCTCATAATTCAAATTAGAAATTGCAAGAACAGATTCCAGACATTTTCGAACATAGTCCTTTACTTTAAACACAGGAATAATAATCGATAGCTGTATATAGTTCATATTATGATTATCAATTATAAAAACATTCTTATTCTTTTAATATATCATCTCTTTATATTAATTCCACTTCTAAATGATTCAAGTGCATACTGATCACATTTCAAAGAAACACCAATCCCGATTATAAACATTGATAATAATTTATCCATCCCAGGAGCTTCCCCCATAAACATAACAAGGATAGCACAATAAGTTGCCTTAAATATATTCCCAACAAAAGGGACTGCATATTGACATTTATTACTTACATTATAAACAACAGGAACTAATGAAATAAAAAACAATATACCACACTCATATAGAGATTGTAAAATTTGATTATGAGCACTCATATAGCCAGTTGTATATCGTTCTGAAATATAGAATAAATTCACAGTATCTCGAATACCATTACCTATAAATGGAGAATTAAAAAAACCGTCAATTACCATATCCCAAATAATAGTTCGATAAGAAAGAGTTAATTCCTTGCCTAATAATCCTTCTATAACATATGAAGCCAAAGATGTATTTAACAAAACATTCAAATTTCCAAGTAAAATAATAAAAACAAATACACCAGAAAACATCATCAACAATCTACAAAGTGATAAATTCCTTATCAATCTACTTAAAGGATTAGGAATAACAAATAAAATCATACAGAATAATCCTATCATATTACTTCCCGAAAAGACAATCAATATCGTAGTTATATGAACAATTAAATACATAAATAAATATATTTTATTGCCTGTAAAATAATAATCCAACAAAACAAAACAAAGACCTTTAATCAGTGGGTATCCAATATGATTTTCTCCTCCTAAAAAATACATATCACCTGAATTACTAACGAAGTATGATGGCGATAATATTAAAAAAATAAAATTAATTACAGCTAAAGAAAAATATAAAATAGATATACATCGAACAAAATAAACAGTTCGATATAGAGTATCACATTGCCATATTATCAATGCAGCCAAAGAAAAAATAGGATACATCACTGTAAATACAGTTCGAATATTTCCATCATTTATTATTGTAGATAATAACATACAGAAGAACGGCAAAAATATATACCCAAAAAAAGCTATCATTTTTTTCTCTCTATGCTTCAATAATAAAATCGCTATTATTATTATAGAAAAGACTTTTGAAACCGCAGTAAAAACATAAGTCAACTGTTCTGAATGTAAAATATTCAAAAGCTCTCGATCAAAAAGAAAATAAAATAATATAATGAATAAAGCTCTCATCTTATAAAATATAACTCTTCAATATTCATTTTAAACACATACTTATTAGGAGACTATAGAGACCATTTTTATCATAAATATTAAAATCCAAATAATTTTATTGTAATATCTATAAAGGATAATCATCTATAAATCAGCCTTTCGTTTCGCCCAACTTACAAATTCTTTACAAGCCGCAGCAAAACCATTACAATGGACATTCGAACAGAACATAGCCACATATCCACGAATACTTTCAGGCAAGAAAGTAAGTTTTTTACCTAATTCCTGTGCATAACGATCCACATCGCTCACCCAACTTCCAGCGAAATGATGGATCGTCATACTGTTCTCCGTTAAATAAATCTTACCATCCTCATATGATTTTGGACACAAATAATCTTGGGGAAGTAACGTGAATCCATTGACAGTTTGTTTCGTATTATTAGGAACGAACCCATATTTCAGGCAAGCATTCGTAATACGGGTAACATTTGTTGTCACATCTAAACTACCGTCAGGACGCTTGAAATGTAAGCCGTCATACTCATGGAGTAGTTCCTCAAAGAGGGGCTGACCCTCCCGACAGGCCATCAGGCCTGTCGGGATTCGAGTCTTTGTCTCAAATCCAGATACCGCCTCATACACCAAAAGATCATCCAAGGGCCTCAATACTTCTACGTCCGTATCCATATAGATTCCCCCTTCCGTAACCATAGCATATAAACGAACTACATCCGTTATAAAAGCCCATTTCTTTGCCTCATATGCTTCACGGACATACTCGTTACAGTTCAAGTCGAAGTTACTCTCATTCCACTCCTTTATCTCATAATCCGGACAATATTTCTTCCAGGATTCTATACACTTTACAGCCAATGGAGGCAACGGATTACCTCCAAACCAGCAATAATGAATTTTCTTGGGTATCATTATTTAATTAAATGAAAGTTGAAACAATACGTTCACAAGCCAATCCATCCCCATACGGATTCACGGCATGCGACATTTGATTATAATAGGTCTCATCATCCAACAGACGGGATACTTCGCCCACGATTTTATCATAGTCCGTACCTACTAATTTTACGGTACCCGCATCTAATGCCTCGGGGCGTTCCGTAGTGTTGCGCATCACTAATACAGGTTTTCCTAATCCAGGGGCCTCTTCTTGAATGCCGCCACTATCTGTCAACACGATTGAAGATTTTTCCATTAGACTAACAAATACCAAATACTCTAAAGGTTCAATAAAGAACATATTATCCAAATCAGAAAGATCCTTACCAAACACTTCGTGGATCGGTTTTCGCACATTGGGGTTCAAATGCATTGGATAAACAAAGTCCACCTCCGGATATTTCTCGGTCAATGTCTTAATGGCATTACACATGCGGATAAAGCCCTCTCCGAAGTTTTCCCGGCGATGCCCTGTGATCAACACCAACTTCTTCCCATTACTTAAGCGGCCCACATCATATCCGGCACATTTTAATTCCATATCAAGCTCGATATCCAGAGCCTTGTCATTCTTAATTTTGTCCACCACCCAATAAAGCGCATCAATCACCGTATTACCTGTAACTATAATTTTATCTTCAGGCACATTCTCCTTGAGTAAATTCTTTTTGGAAAGCAGAGTTGGTGCGAAATCATACGTAGCGATGCGTCCTGTGATTTGTCGGTTCATCTCCTCCGGCCACGGGCTATAAATATCATTCGTACGTAATCCCGCTTCCACATGACCAACCGGGATTTGCTGATAAAACGCAGCCAGCGCAACCGCCATACTTGTTGTCGTATCACCATGTACCAATACCACGTCCGGATTCACATCCTTTAGCACATCACGCATTCCAATCAAGACCCGTGCGGTTACGTCATACAGATCTTGTCCTTGCTTCATGATGTTCAAATCGTAATCAGGCTTTATATTAAATATAGTCAACACTTGATCCAGCATTTCACGATGCTGACCTGTAACACACACAATTGTCTCGAATTGAGCCACTCTTTTTTGGAACTCCTTTACCAAAGGAGCCATCTTGATCGCCTCGGGACGTGTCCCGAAGGCTAGCAATATCTTTTTCATACTTCAATGATTTCCCTAACAGATAAACCCATCACACCCTGTGATAGGGATCTCCTGTATCTTTTATCTTGCGGGCAGGAACACCCACAATCGTTATATTATTCTCTGTAAAAGATTTGTTTACAACACTACCGGCACCAATCATCACGCCATTCCCTATAGTGATACCTCCAAATAATTTCGCTCCCGGGCCAATCCAGCAATTATCTCCCAAACAGGGTGCCTTTTTGTCCAAACTCTCCCCTATATTCACGCAAGCATGTATATCACACCATTTTCCGATGCGGGCTTTAGTGTTCACTACAATCGTCCCATAATGGTTAATACGCAGTCCATAATCAAACACGTTAATTGGAATTGAGAATCCTAAGCGTATTCCAAAGTAATGATGCAAAAAGCCCCAGAATTTCCGACGAATAAGGCGTGTCACCCCCCCCCCCGTTAACATTTGTTAAGTACTCATGATATCGCAAGGCTATCTCAAACTTCCATATATCATCGCCCACCAGACATGGTCTTTTTCGTGTAATCCCTAACGCCTGTTTATCCTTCTCTAAATAAAGGCGTAAATCCTCTTTTGTTTGTATCATATCCTATAGTTTAATTAAATTTCTTACACCTTCTATCATCCCCTTTAGATGGATCTTCACGAGATCTTTCCGCAAACACATATCCACCGCTTTCGCTAAACCATATCGAGGATATAATCTACGGAACAAATCGTATTGAGGATGACGGGAACTAGGCCGTTGTAACTGGCCATTACCAACAATAGCCTCTTGCACCTCTCGAGGCTCATACGCCACCTCTTCTTTCATAACCTCAAATAAAACCCTTGCTTTTTCCGTATTGATAAACACCGCAGACACTCCTTTCCCTAATTCCATCCTGGCATCCTTACCCAATCCCCAAAAGTCAGACAACGTGAAATCACCTACACGAACCGCATAGGCATAAGGGCATTTATAACAACTCCCCCTAAAAAACAAGCCTTGAATAAATCCAAACATGTAGGGATCACGATAATACGCCTTCTTTGAAGGCGAATCCGAGTATGGCTGGTTCTTCTTGAAGAACCAGCCATACTCAATCTTAAAAGATTGAGTTTGGCTGGACATTTTCGTCCGAAAACGGATAGAATCCTCTTGTAAATCCACTCCCTTTTTACGATAATGGTCTATATTATCATTTAATAATTGTTGTGAGGGCACCCCGTGACATACCAAATCTGCCGTGATCAAGTTATCATAGTCTTTTCTTAAATAAGTTTTTAATCCTCCAACCTGACAAGGTGTACCAACAAACAGAACCTCTTTCCCAACTTTCAAATCTCCCCGTATTTGTTTAAAGGTCAATCCTAAATCACTCTGTACATATTTAGAACCTTTCAGCAAGTCCAATTCCTCCATCCTTGAAATCCGCACATGCCTAACGTGACGTATATCCATACCAGAACAGCCATACACCACACCTCCCGTATTCAGCACATGCCGGGCAATCGCTGTAGCCGCTCCACCAGACGCACAAGAAAATAGTTCCCTCTCGCTCTTTACTGTGACCGCATAGCACTCTTTAGGAAAATACTTTTCCGGAGGATGATTGACAGGGCAAACAAAGCCACACAATCCACAATCCACACATTTCTCCTGATCGATAATAGGATATCGGAAACCACATACATCCTTTTCAAACTCTATCGCTTGATGCGTACAACTATTCACGCATGAAAGGCAACCCACACACAACTCTTTAGGGCAAATCTCTCGCATATTATCTTTCTAACGATTTTTTCAAATACGACAATGATCTCTCTCGCTCGATCGACATTCTCTCTTTCACCAAATTATAATCTATCCCAGGCAACGTAGGAATCACCGACAAACCGCTCTCATCCAAGAAATAGTCCTGTAAACCCAATTTTGAGAAAAGATTCTCTATACGGGAATTTTGGTTATTCTCCGCCTGTTCCCTAAAACGTTTCAACGTATAAAAACGTCTCTCGAAATGAATAGCGAAAATAGTCCCATGGAAAGAGTCCGTAAAAAAACAAGAGGCCCCCCTGATCGTTCGAAGGAATTCTATAGGACCCGCAAACAAAGACTCGTCCGAATACCCCAAATACCGTTTATCCAGCATAAACATCTTTACACGTAATCCTCTCTCCCTCGCAAAAGCCCTCACGTAATCCAAATAGACTTGATTGTATGTCAAAAAATAACATAACACATATGGAGAACTGTCTTCCGGGCTTACGTCCACTAGTTTTTCCCAGTCTTCAGAAGACAATAACAAGGTGGGATCCAGCACCACATCAACCGGCTTATCCATAAACCGACGAAGCAAAGCCGCACCCTCCTCCTCTCGGACAGACAGATGAGAAAAACGATCTAACAAGGGCTTTACCCATTCGCTCCATTCTTCCGAACAATCCCGTTGCCCAATGCTTGGCGCATAGGCCACCTTTTTCTTTTCCGTAAATCCCGCATAATAATAATCTTGTTTAGGTAAAATTGGCGACCAAATCTGATCGCTGCCACACACATAGATGTCATATCTCTGATCCAGATCCATTGAGCTATTCCAATCATCATCCACGCTCAAATAGCTAGATTTAAATGAGGCATACGCCGCCTCTATCTGACGCATGCCATATATAAAACAAACATCGTCCCTCTTGAGAAAATGATAAATCTTAGATACCACTTTACGTAACCAACAACTTTCTTTACGCAACGCACGAACCATCTTTTCGTCCGAAACAATGGAGCATGCATACCCCAATGAACGAACAACTGTTTGCAATGCATACGCCTGAAGGTAAGTTCCAAAATTAAAGTAAGAGATCCACGTGATGACCCCTACTCTCCTTTGCTTCTTATCATCCATTTTTCACTAAACGTTCTTTTATATTTATGATTCTATTTTCTACAAACGCCCGTTCCCCGGAAGTCAATCCCAACACATAGACAGCAAATGCCACCGAAACTATCGAGCAGGCGGTCATCGCAAACAATCGAAGCCATCCCTCCTCCATTCCAGAGTTGACCGCTAATGGAAGCAACGAAGAGATGAACAAGACTCTCAATACGGGAATCAGAACTTGCTTTGAATAAGCCGAGAGCACATTTATTTCAAACATACCAGCGATCAATCGGCAACGTATAATCACCAAGAGCATCGAAACAATGGAGTAAACCACAAAAATCATAAAAGGAGGATAACCTACTTTCAACGCCACATACGATAGGGGAAAATTCAAGAATAAGGTCAGAGAGACCACTATTTGGTAATTCCGGATCTTTCCATAAGCCTTAGCCAATGTAGCAAACAGACTTGAAAGAATATCCAATAAAGCATTGGCCACTACCAGCCTACAAAATGCAGGAGCTAATTCAGGTACCGTACCCAACCATCGACTTAAGATGAAATCCATTTCCAACACCAACGGATAAGCGATAAACAACAACAAGAAAAAAGAGAACTTCATTCCCCGATAGGCCAACCCCATCATACCCATCACATTACCTTGAGCATATTCCTTTATCAGTTGCGGATTGACCGCAGTCTGAAAGCTTCCCAAGAAACGATAAACCGCCGCCGACACTTGTGAAGAAATACCATAAGCCGCATTAACTACCGTTCCAAAAAAAAGATTCAACACAATATTTACCCCCTGAAGGGTAAATCCCCAAGCCATTTCCCCCAAGGCACTCCAAGAAGCAAATCGTGTCAACGAGCCAAACAACCGAGTATCCCAAATACATTGATAACGAATCTCTTTAAATGAGAGATGACACACCATCACATAAGCTAATGTAATAACAATAGTAGCCACCAACATCAATCCACCATAAAGAGCCAAACTGTCATAAGCGATCCAGCCTAGAAGAAAAGCGATCGCCAATTTTAACATCGTATCCACGATACCGATGTAAGCATACAACCCCATACGCTCATAAGCAATGATTAACGCAATAAATGGCACTTGTACGATTGAGAAACCACAAGCCAGCACACTACAATGAAAAATAGACAATGCCGAATCCATGCGATCTATAGGTATTACCATCTTACATCGCAAAAAATATATACCAGCCGTTTCCAATAACATCATCACCACAACCGCTATTATCCCGTGGATTTGCAAGGCCATGCTAAAGGCCCGTGACACTTTCTCATAGTTTTTTCTGCCCATCTCATAGGAAAGGAATCTTTGTATGGAAATAGACATGGAAGAACTGATAAATCCCAACAAAGCCACGATTCCCCCCACCACATTATAAATCCCGAAATCCTCTACCCCCAATACCTGTAGCACGATCCGGCTAGTGTACAGCGTCACCCCCATAATTAGGAGCATTCGCATGTAGAGGAATAGCGTGTTTTTCGCTATCCGCTTATTATTCTCTGACGTAGCTGACATAAAAATGAGCACATAAGACACGCTTACCCCGCCGATACACCAGCGGGACAAACACATCGAATATTTAGATTTAAAATGAGTTCAAGCGATATTTATAGAGATAGATCACTGGGACAAATCATTCAGCATAATACAAATAGCAGAGTTTCTAGGATCTCTCATTTATCTCACCCTTCCCCCAGCACATACTTCCTGATCCCATATCGAATGCTCGGTACATTCGCCCCGTTCACGAACGTGAGGTGAGGCAAAAGGGCGCTGATGAAGGCACGGCTCTTGACCAGCTTGAGGGGAGACGAGTAGTCGGCTAGGATCTCGTTGTAAAGGTCCGTCAATACCGTCTGGCAAAGGGTGACCGTGTCCGGGCAGGCGCATAGGCGGGCCTCGTAGACAAGACGGGTCGCCTCGTCCGGGATGAACAAGGCCAACGAGGAGGGTTCAGCCGTCACTGGAGGGGCAGGAGAGTTTATCGGAGGAGACGGAGACTCATGAAGTCCCGATTCCGCGGGCGTAATCCAACGTTCCGTCCGTGTCACCGTCCCGTCACCCCAATGGATGTTCTGGATAGCGATGGTGGCATTGGGCAGGATCTGCACGTTACCTCCATTGACCGTAAAGGCAGAACGTGCCTGTTCCGCCCGCTCTTGATTTTCTGTCATATCCGTTTTTAATTTAAGTGTTAACAATAATCACCCCTTTCACGGGGGTATATTTTATTTCTATCCTCATTTCATCCACCGTACGTCCGTTTCCGTACCCGTCCCGTCCATCGCTATTCCGGGAACGGGCAGGAATGCGTTCCTTTACCGGCAGTAACCGAATAATCAATTTATTTTATCCGATCATGAAAGAGTCTATCTTTTCCTTTTTCAACGCCCCCATCACCAATCAAGTACCGAACGGGGTCGTCTGTGTCAGTCAATTGCACGCCTATATCACCACCAGCGAGTGGCTGCGTGAGCGTACCGATCAGGTACGTGCCGCATCGAGCGACGAGAAACGGTTCAGGCGGCTGAAACAGAGTTTGCTACCCTATGTCACGCCCGCCGGTATCTTCTCCTACCGCAAGGAAGATCACTTGCTCGTGCCCTCGGGCGAGTTCGTCATCGACATCGATCACCTCTCCTCACCCGAAGAGGCGATCTGTTGGAGGGACACGCTCTTCGCCGATGAGCGGCTACGCCCCGATCTCTCCTTCGTGAGTCCCAGTACCACGGGAATCAAGCTCCTCGTACCCTATCGCCTGTCGATCAAGAAAACCGTAGAGGAGTCTTTCGACGAGGCGGTACGATTCGCTTGGGAATACCTTGAGTGGAAATACGGGCTGAAAGCTGATGCCACGAACGCAGACCTCTCACGGGCTTGCTTCCTTTGCCACGATCCCTCAGCGAGGCTAGGAGACCGGAATTGTTGACAGAGGACAAGTGACAGTTGGTAGTTATAAATCATTATTCACCATTCATTATTCATTCATCATGAACCCATTATCAGATCTGGAGCGGCTCGTTGCCGCCATCGAGAAACAGGGGGCGAACATCGCTCCCACCTATCAAGAGTATATGCCGATCGCCTTCGCCATCGCCAACGATTGCGGAAAGGCCGGCCGGACATTCTTCCATCGTATCTGCCGGATGTCGGAGAAATATGTCTCTACCGAGGCGGATAAGCTATACGACCATGCCCTCAAAGGAGGCAATGGACGGAATGGCTTGGGATCCGTATTCCACTTGGCGGACCTAGCCGGCGTGAGGCTGGACAAATCCTTGGCCGAGGCCGGGAAACTTTCAAACTTTCAAACATTCACGCCTCCTTCACACACGCACACGTGTACGCACGAGGAACAGTCCGTGAAAAATGTCCCGCCCGCCTTTCCGGAGTATCCTTGGCCCGCTTTCCTCAAGCGGATGATCGACCGGGGCGATACCCCCGCCCAAAAGGATATCCTCCTGCTGGGAGGTATCACCGTGTTGGGAGCGACACTCAACAAATCGATCCGGATATCGTACGGGCGAAAATTCTACTACCCTTGCCTGCAAACGTTCATCGTCGCCCCTCCCGCCTCGGGAAAGGGAGCCCTCGCTTGGACACGCCGGCTTGCCGAGCCGATACACGAGGCGATGATGGCGGACTACCGGCAGAGGCATAAAGCTTACCGGGAGGAGAAGAGCCGTTGGGACTCGCTGGGCAAGAAAAAATCCGATACGCCGGAGCCCGAGATGCCTCCCCTCAAGATGTTCCTTATCGCCGGTAACAATTCCGGCACCGGCGTGCTGGAGAACCTCATTGAGGCCGACGGCATAGGGCTGATCTGCGAGACCGAGGCCGATACCGTAAGCACGGCCATCGGCACCGAGCACGGGCACTGGAGCGATACCTTGCGTAAATGCCACGACCACGAGCGACTGGCTTTCAACCGACGCACGAACCGGGAATACCGGGAGTGCCCGGCCTCTTACCTCAGTGTCTTGTTAAGCGGTACTCCAGCGCAGGTACGGCCACTTATTCCCTCGGCCGAAAACGGGCTGTTCTCACGCCAATTGTTCTACCGGATGCCGCCTATCGATGAGTGGGCGGATCAGTTCGAGCAGGGCGACGAGGACATGGATAGCCTCTTCTCCGATTGGGGGAGACAGTGGAAGAAACTCGTGGACTACCTACATGAGAGGGTCAATGTCATACAATTCCATCTCTCCGACACGCAAAAGGAGCAATTCAACAGCTGCTTCGCACGCATATTCGGGCACGCCGGCCTTTCCTACGGATATCCGATGCGAAGCTCCGTGGCCCGGATCGCTATCAATATCTGCCGGATCGCTTCCGTGGTGGCCTTCCTACGATCGGTGGAGAGTCTCCTCATCCCACAAGCCATTCTCGATTCTCAATTTTCAATTCTCAATTGTCCCGGTCTCTCGCCTGCCCCCGAGATCCCGGAGGAGAACGTACGGGACGGTATCGTTCCTTCCCTAGAGTTACGTATCAACGATGACGATTTTAAGGCTGTCCTCTCGCTCGTGGAGCCGCTCTACCGTCATTCGGCGGGCATACTCTCCTTGCTTCCGTCTGACGAGGTGCCACGCTCTCGCACACCCACGCCCCAAGAGGCCCTCTTCGCAGCCCTTCCACTCTCTTTCAACCGACAACAGGCCTTGGAGGAAGCAGAGAGGAACAACATCCCCACCGCCACCCTAGATACCTGTCTCAAGCGAATGCAGGAACGAGGCACGCTGGAGAAGAACGGCCGGGGCGAGTACAGCTTCGGCGGCCGTGTCACCCATAAGTAATCCCGGCCTCCCTCACACCCCTATATAACGTACCCCACGGGCGTGTGTGTGTGAGGGGGGGACGAATGTTTGAAAGTTTGAAAGTTTCATTCTCCCAAATCTATAAATCATAAATCAAATGTTCTTGCCATTAAGAAAGTCCGCACTAGCGGCATCCTATTTCCCGGAGCTGGCCTCCCATCAAGCTTGCAACCGCTTACGTCGTTGGATCATTCGATGCACGGAATTGCACGACAAGCTGCTGGAGACGGGCTACCGCCCCGAGCAACGTATATTCACGCCCCGACAGATCAGATTAATCATCCACTACCTAGGAGAACCGTAAATTAGTTGACAGTTGCGCACAGAGGTAAATAAAAACAGCCTACTGTCACTAGTCAACTGTCAACTTGGATGGGTATTCTAAGATCTTTACAATGCCCATCCAAGGCTTCTTATAATGCCTATTCAAAGGGGCTTACGATAGGCAGCGTAAGAAACCGGCGGTTATCACTGCGTCCCATGTTAATTAATCGTTATTCCCTACCCCGGGCATCAATCGGCATCACCGCCCCTTACGGCGGAACCTATCTTTGTAACATTGATCAGCAAGCAATTAATTTTCTATTATTAATCTTTAATTATCAAACTATGCCACAAGCATTTCAAGCACGAAAGTTTTTTATCCCCAAGACGGATCCTAAGCAGGAGGTGTACAAGCCGGTTCCCTATTATTTCGGTACCCTGTCCACACAAGATGCGGCCGACCAGATCGCCGAGGAGTCTTCGCTCACGAAGGGTGACGTATTGAACGTATTGGATCGTTATCAGCGGTATGTCATCAAGAACCTACAGAAAGGTTACAAGGTGGAGCTGCTAGGGTTCGGAACCGTCTATAACCGCTTCGTCACGGAGAAGGGGGTAGCGACCGCCCCCGAGGTTAAGGCTACGCACATAAGGACTATCGTGCCCGGGTTCTCGCCTTCCTATACCATACTGAACGGGGCACGACGGTACTCGCTGCTGGGCGAGAAGACTTCGTTGCTCAAGGTGACGATACTCGGGACGCCGGTAGAGGAAGGGGGCGGTTCCGATTCTGAGTCGCCTGATGAGATCTGATGTGTCACTTTTGGCTTGACCCAAAAGTAACCAAAAGGTCAAGGCTGACGCTGACGGGCTACTTCGAGACCTACGCTCGCTGTCGCATCCCAACTCGCTTCGCTCAGACAGGGATGCTCCTCACGCTCGCTACGGTCTCTTCGCTTGACGCCCGTCCGCTGAGGCCGTCCGAAGGAAAGCGAAGCTTTCCTCTTATATCAGCCGGGATTCCTAATTCATAACTCATAATTTAAAATTCATAATTCATGAAAAAGTCCGTATGGAGTACCATTATCAAAGTGATCATCGCCGTAGCTACCGCCATAGCGGGAGCACTTGGCATCCAATCCTGTATTCTCTAATTTTCAATTTCAATTATCATGGGTAAGGTTTATTGTTTCTACCAGAATTACAGGGAGGTCAGCCTCCTTGTAATTCATTGCTCGGCCACACGATATGACAGGGATTTTCCTGTGGAGGCGCTCCGTTCATCGCACAAGGCACGGGGATTCGCCGATATCGGCTATCATTTCTATATCACACGGGACGGGGAGCTACATCGTTGCCAACCGGTCAACCAGATCGGGGCGCACGCAGCCGGATGGAACGACAAAAGTATCGGTATATGTTACGAGGGAGGACTCGACGAACAAGGCCGTCCAGCTGATACCCGGACCTACGCCCAGCGGTGTACCTTGATGGATCTGCTACGGCAATTACGAAGGGACTATCCGGAGGCACGCATCCTAGGACATTACCAATTAAGCCCTTACATACGCAAGGCTTGCCCTTGCTTTGACGCAAGGGAGGAGTATCTCGTCTTATAAAATAGATACCGGCTCGTCATTCACTCGCTAGATTGTCCGGTTTCACGACTTACTTTGTAAAAATACCCCCTATCTCTTTCAGCTCTTGCTCTTTATGATGCCTCGTTATGAAGCGGTTGATCGTCAAATGAAGGATAGACCATAAAACCAAGTTCAAGAGCAAGAGGTAGGTGGCGTTTACCTTCATGGCCAATAAGACATTCAATACGATGAAAAAAACAGATACGCACAGAATCGTCACCATCACCATCCGTACACGCATACCCGTACGAAGCAGCTTGTGATGGAAATGATTCTTATCGGGCAAGAACGGGTTACGATGATTACGAAGGCGATGAAGCACCACACGGATCACATCGAGTAAAGGGACCAAGACCGTGGAGAAAGCGATCACCATATAGGGATTTGGTAACTCCGGTAAGACTTGATTCGACACGCACAGATGGATGATCAGAAAACTGATCACGTAGCCCAGCGTAAGACTACCCGCATCACCCATAAAGAGCTTATGGCCACGGTTTGCGTTGCCAAAGACGTTGTAACACCAAAAAGGCATGAGGACTCCCAGCGTACAGATGGCCAACAAGGCGTAAACATATTGCATGCGGATAAAGAAGATCACGCTCAAGACCGACAGGGCGATACTGCACAAACCGGAGGCCAAGCCATCGATACCGTCTATCAAGTTAATGGCGTTCGTGATATACACCACGATAAAGACCGTGACGGGGATCCCCACCCAAGCGGGAACCGAGTACACACCGAACAAGCCTCCCAAGGAACCGAACCAATTACCGGACAGTACCAATAATAACGCCGACACGATCTGGACGGCGAACTTGTAACGGTAGCCAACACCCACTAGATCGTCGCAGACACCCACTAGATAGAGTAACGTCATGCCCACGAACAGAAAGAGATACTCATAGAGCATGTTGAACGACAGGCTCGATGAGCCCATATCCCAAAAGTACAGGCGGAAGCCTATCACAAGGAACATGGACATCAGGATCACCGGAAAAAACGACAGGCCGCCCAAACGGGGGACCGGCGTCGTATGTACCTTACGGGAATCCGGGACATCATATAACCGTTTCTTGTGGGAGATCACCAAGATCCTCGGGATGATCACCATCCCGAACAGCACGGAGAAAAGGAAGCCCGACAGTAGTAGTAATGTTATTTGCATGATTTGCGTATTAGTTATTTCTTCTTGTCACCGGCCTCGAAACCGTAACCATAGCCGTAGCCATAACCGTATCCCTTGCCGTAGCCGTATTTCTTGCCGTAACCGTAGCCGTAGCTGTTCTTGCGCTTCGTCATGTCCAAGCCGTTGATCACCGTCGCGAGCTTCGGGAACTTACGCTCACGCCGCAACACGTTGATGTAGCTGAAACCGGCCTTCGGTGTCACGTCCGCACGGCAGACGTACACGCACATGTCGGCCACACGACCGATGATCGCCGTGTCCGTAACCATGCCGATAGGGGCTGTATCCAAGATGACATAGTCGTAGCGTTCCTTCAACCGGGCGATAGCCTTCTCCAGCACGTCACGGGCGACCAGCTCAGTCGGGTTCGGGGGGATAGGACCGCCCGGGAGGATATCGAGGTTAGGGCTGATATCGGATCGCTGGACCATGTCGAACAACTCCACGTGATCCGGGTCGCTAAGGTAGTTCGTGATGCCCTCCATCTTACGGGAGATATTGAACACCTTGTTCAGGCCCGGCTTGCGGATGTCCATGCCGACCACCACCACCCTCTTGCCCAAGTAAGCCAAGCTCACCGCCAAGTTGCCAGCGACGAAAGACTTGCCCTCGCCCGGTTGCGTGGAGCTGAAAAGGATCACACGCTCGTCCTTGCCTAGCATGAACAAGAGGTTCGTGCGCAACCCCCGGAACATCTCCTCCATCAGGTCGTTCTTGTTCTCACGCACCACGATCGAGCCCTCACCCGTCTTCTTGACCAACGGGAGCTCCGCCAAGATAGCCACGCCCGTGATCGCCTCGACGTCCTCACGGTTCTCGATCTTGTATTTCAACAGGTCATGAAGGTAGACAATGCCCACCGGGATCGCCAGGCCCAAGATCAACGCCGCAAGCATGAAGACCATCCTCTTCGGGGCGACAGGACGCTCATCGGCGAGCGGCTCCTCGATGATGCGGCCGTTGTTTGCCGTGGCTGCCAGCGTGATGGCGTTCTCCTCACGCTTCTGCAACAGCATGACGTACAACGTGGCCTTGATCTCCTGCTGGCGGGAGATCGTCATGAACTCCTTCTCCTGCCTCGGGGCGTCGCTGATGCGGCTCTCGAACTTGCTCGCCTGACGGTCGATGTCCGCCTTGGCGATCTGGAGACCCTTCAAGACACTGTTCACCGTCGTCCTCACGTTGCGGCGCATAGCCTCGATGCCGGCGTTCATGTTGATGATGGCCGGGTTGCTGTCCGAAGAGGTGCGCAACAGGCGCTTGCGCTCGATGATCATCGTGTTGTACTGGTCGATGACAGAGGTGAGGTTTTGATCCCGCAGGCCCACGTTGGCAGGGATCACCTCGTCCATGTTCGCAGGATCGTCGATATAATTGCGGAGATACTGCACCAAGTTGATCTGCGTGGCGTTCTCCGTACGTTGTTGCTCATACCTCGAGCTTTCCTGCAAAGCCATCTGGGCGTCGCTCGTCAAATTCGTCAGGCCGGAGCGTTGCTTGAAGGCAGCGAGCTCGCTCTCCGTAGTGCCCAGCTCGCCGTTGATGATGCCGATGCGCTCCTCGATGAACTCAGCCGTCTTCTGCGCCACCTCGTTCTTCTCGTCGTTGGCGTCCTGGTTGTAGAACGACACCAAGCGATTGATGAAATCAACGCCTCGTCGCCTCACCGTGTTCCTCAAGGATACCTTGGCGATCGTCGTCGTCTTGGACGAGGGCGTCACGCTCAACTCCTTGCCGTAAGCCTCGGCAGTGGACGTGGGCGTATGGACGTGGGCCACCAGCTCGATCTCCCCGCCCTCCAACTCCGGTATGGAATCCATGCCCGTGAAACTGAAAACCCCCACGGGGGTGGGCAATATGGCGGGGAGCCTGTCGAAGCCCTGCTCCATCGTCTCCTCGTCACCCTCCTTGTCGATCTTGTACTCCGCTCTCACCGTTAGCTGACCCTCCTTCGTGTAGCGCATGCGCAGCTCGACGGGGGCCACCAGACGGTCCGCCTCCTCGGGGGTGATGAACACGTTAACGGGGGAGTTCTTGTATAACGGGGGGTTGAAGCCCAAGGCGTTCGACTCCTCCATGTCGATATACAGGCCCATGTCGTTCACCACCTTCTTGATCAACGTGCGGGACCTCAGGATCTCGACCTCGTTGTCGAAGTTGCTCGTCATCGAGAGCATGCCGAGGTCCTGTATGGCGGCAAGGCCGCTGGCGGCGTTAGCCCCCTTCTTATCGTCCTCCTTGATCAGCACCGACGACGTGACGTTATACACCGGCGTCTGGTAACGCAGGAAGACGTACATCCCGATGCAGCAGGCCAGCACGCTCGCCACGAACCAAGGCCAATAAACCATATACTTGAAAAACACGGCGTAAAGATTGATCTCACGATCCTCCCCCTCCGGATTGTTATTGTTATTATTATTATTGCTTGTATTTATACCATCGTCCACCATCTCTCTAAATTTTCAATTCTCAATTCTCTATTTTCAATTATTTAAGTATGTTCACCAACAGGCCGGCGATCGAGACCAAGATCGAGATCGAGCTCACCCACAACGTCGTGCTGTTTCCGATATCGGAGTTCTTCGCCTTCGTCTCGTTCGGCGTGACATAAAGGATGTCGTTCTGTTTCAAATAATAATACGGGGAGGTCACGATACCGGCGTTGTTCAGGTCAAGGTTGATGATCTTGCGCTTCCCGCTCTCGTCCTCGCGGATCAGCTTCACGTTGTCACGTAAGCCGTAGATCGTCATGTCGCCGGCCATCGCCAACGCCTCCAGAACGTTCACCTTCTCGTTGCCGATCGTGAAGCTGCCCGGACGGGCCACCTCGCCCAAGACCGAGATCTTGTAGTTCGCCATGCGCACCGTCACGATGGGCGCCTCCTTCAAGTAAGGCCTCAATCTCTCACGGATCAGGCTCTCCGCCTCGTTCTTCGTCAAGCCGCCGACCCTCAGCGTACCGATCACAGGGAAGTCGATCTCGCCGGAGTTGTTCACCAGGTATTGCTGCAACGTGGGCTGCGTCGTCGTGTTGATGTTCGTCAGGGCCGCGTTCAACGGGGTCTGCACCGTCAGGTTGAACGGGGCAGCCGCCTGAGGGTCCGTCGTGTTGACCGTGATGCTCAACAGGTCCTTCGGCATGATCTTGGCATCGTACAACGGGAGAATCTCCCCGAAATCGTTCACCACCTCCGGGTTCTGGAGGTAGGGCACGTTCTTGTAGGACGTGCACGCCGCCAGCAAAAGGGGCAGCGAGAATAGGAACAGTAGTCTTTTGATCTTCATGTTATCTTGTTATCATTTTTATTTCCTTGAACACGGATGACACGGACTTAACGGAAAAGGCGGGACAGGAAACCTTTGGGTTTCTCCGGCTCGTATTCCGACTCGTATTTATGTGTCAAGTCCTCATAGCTCAGTCCCTTGGTCACCATCTCGTAGATCGTGCCCCAGTCCGGGAGGCCGCCGAGGTTGCGGTCGTCGATGAAAACGTCCGCCTTCAGCTTGCGGGAGAAGTGGTTGTTCCGGTCTCTCTCCTCCTCCGGGTAGTCACGGTTCACCGCGTAGAACTCCAAGCCACGCTCACGGCAGAAGGACAGCGCCTCCTCCAAGAGCCCGCCCTCACGGACCGTCCAAAGGATCAGCTTATGCCGATCCGATTGCAATTTCCTCAACGTCTCGATGGCGAAAGGAAGCTCACGCCCGATCGCCGGATACTTGTGCTCGACGATCGTACCGTCGAAATCTACCGCTATTATCATCTCTTTAATTCTCAATTTTCAATTCTCAATTATAAAAGGGCCGGACCACCGGACGGCCGGAGTGGTATATGTTAAAGCGGGGTCAGCCTATCGGCCAAAGCCAAGGGGTCTCCTAGCCGCTAGAGACGGCCATTGCCATCCGGGGGATCCGACCGTTTCTTTTCTGCCCTTATCTAATTCTCGCTTAACCGGGGCAATCCCTCCACCTCGCCGGCGTGCCATTCACGGTAGTCCGCCAAGGGAAACCCGGGGACGGTCAATAGCTTGTAATCCGACCCGTCTCTTCTCAAGATATGCTTGCGGGTATATGAGCGGAGCGAGCGATCCGTAACGGACACCATCACGATCGGGAACGGGTAGGCGAACAGGCGCAACGGAGTGGTCTCGCTATCCGGGAACGCACGATGCAGCTGGTAGGCCGAACGCTCGAACGCTACCCAGTAGGGACCCGTGCAATACAGGTGTATTGAGTTTCGGTTCGCACGCTCACGATCCATGATCTCTGTCAAACGCTCACGCAACAGGTTCATCAAACGGATGCCCGAAGGGACGCCGCATGTCTCTCTCTCTTCTCTCATATCTTTTATTCATCGCCGTTCCCGTGCCCGAACCAGCGGTCGTAATCACGTAAACGACGTATCAACACGGACTTGCTCCTCTTGGGCGAGGCCTCCTCCATCCAAGGGCCAACCAGCTCGTGCGCCATGCGCTGGTAGAGGCTGCTGTCCGTACAGCCGTACAGCGTGACCAGCAACAAGGCACGGGATTGCCCCGCTTTTATCACCGGGAGCATGCTGCGCATCGTGGCGTGCAAACGATCGAACTCATCCGACTCGCCCAAAAGCAGATAGGCAGGAAGGAGCAAAGAGTAAAGCTTGCAACGGATCACGTCGGTCTCACCACGGAGAGAGGCGTAGCCACGCAGGACCTCACGGGCCAGACGGGCATCCTCATCCGTTACCACGCCTCTGGCGTGGTAACGGCCCAAGGCATCGTGCAAGCCCTCCGACAGACGGTCGTTGTCCAAATGGGTATACACGTGCTTGCCCCCCGTGTTCAGCTCGATCAACTCATACTCCCCAGCTCTCACCTCGAACAAGGGGACCCACAGACAGTCGAGGATACGCACCATCACGTCCTTATGCCCACCGCCCGGCTGCACCACCACCTCCGCCTCCATATTGGTAAAAGGGCCGGAGGTGATACGCACACGGTCGCCTTTCAACAAGCGGCCGCTATCTGGCACGTACACCGGAAGCTCGTTGGAGTAAGAAGCCGCGACCCAACGCAAGGTATCCATCTCACGATCCGAGAGGTACGGGAAATAAGACCGCCCGCCGGAGGAAACCCGGGGGAGGAAATTATACAGGGGAAGCGTACGCTTCAGGCGGAAGATCTCGTCCTCCGAGGCGTGGACGAACACGTAGTTGTACAGCAGGGGCCGTTTCGTGTTGACCATCTTGCCGCCCACC